>OBZQ01000001.1_pt1 | contig 1024061 bp, 841 predicted proteins | sample 1495531 | NCBI WGS metagenome assembly OBZQ01 (sample SAMEA2580237, study PRJEB22360) | human gut metagenome | biome: human gut; feature: human-associated habitat; material: faeces | place: Denmark | collected 2008/2010
GGTAAATACCAGACGTCCGGGCCATAAACGCTTAATGGCGGTAGCTACGGCTGGTGCGCGTCCGTGGGCGGCTTCTTGCCAATCGATGTCTAGATAATTGTATGCAAATACGGCACATCCTACTGGTGACACACCGATTGTCTTATCTTCCATGCCCATTTCTTCAATAACTTCGGCTATTAACTTGTGAACCACACCGTGGCTGCATCCGGGGCAATAATGCATCGGATTATCATTCATCAGTGTCGGTTTCTTATAAACCAGGTTTTCGGGTTTTATGATTTCTTCTTTTGTCATAGTTTCTCCTCCTATTGTTTATAACATGAACCGCATAAAGAATTCCACCAGCTTGAGAAAAATAGCTGCTGCACAGACATAGATGAATACTTTGAAGTCACTTGCCACGAAGTAAGTGATGACAGCTGCTAATGCCAGTGCCATGAAAAGTATGTTCAATATATTTCTGATCAGATCGATATTCATACGGTCTTATTTTATTAGTTTCTCTTTCAGTGCAGTGATTACTTCATCCGGATCGGGGACAATACCACCCAGACGTCCGAAGTGTTCTACAGGCACTTTGCATTTTACAGCCAGACGGACATCTTCTACCATTTGTCCGGCGTTCAATTCTACAGTGAGGATACCTTTTACCTGTGCGGCGCGTGCTGCAATAGCTTTCGACGGGAACGGCCATAGGGTAATAGGACGGAGCAAACCAACTTTGATGCCTTCTTCCCGAGCCATTTCCATTGCCTTTTGGGCAATGCGGGCGCAAGAGCCGAAAGCTACGATCAAATATTCTGCATCTTCGCAGTGAAGTTCTTCGAAGCGTACTTCATTCTCTTCTATTTCTGCATATTTTTTCTGAAGATGAATATTGCGCTTTTCCATTTCGGCGGGATCGAGTTCTAATGAGGTAATGATGTTGGGGGTACGGTGGTGGGTTCTGCCGGTAGTGGCCCACGGACAACGGGCAATGACTTCTTCATCTGTCAGGCGTGTGCGCTGTTCGGGTAATACTACTTTTTCCATCATCTGCCCGATAACGCCATCTGCCAGAATAATGGCGGGATTGCGGTATTTGAAAGCCAAATCAAAAGCTATACCTACGAAATCTGCCATTTCCTGTACTGATGCAGGTGCCAGGGCTATGAGACGATAGTCTCCGTGACCGCCACCTTTCACTGTTTGGAAATAGTCGGCCTGACTAGGTTGGATGGTTCCTAATCCGGGACCTCCGCGCATGACATTGACAATCAGGCAGGGGAGTTCGGCACCGGCAATGTACGAGATGCCTTCCTGCTTTAAACTAACGCCGGGACTGGAGGATGAGGTCATTACCATTTTACCGCTTGCTGCACCGCCATATACCATGTTGATTGCTGCGACTTCACTTTCTGCCTGTAACACCACCATACCGGTAGTTTCCCAAGGTTTCTCTTCGGCCAGCGTTTCCAATATTTCCGATTGGGGAGTGATGGGATAGCCAAAGTAACCGTCTACTCCGATACGGATGGCGGCGTGGGCTATGGCTTCATTTCCCTTCATTAAAACGACTTCTTCTGCCATATTTGTTACATTTATTGTTGTTTTACTTTATACACAGTAATGCATCCGTCCGGACAGACTGTGGCACATGATGCGCAACCATTGCAGGTATCCTCTAATACCTGGTGGGCGAATGTGTATCCTTTTTTATTCACTTGTTTGGCATTGAGCGCGATTACATGTAGCGGACATGCCACTACACATAGATTGCAACCTTTGCAACGCTCTGTGTCTACTACAATAGCACCTTTAATCTTTGCCATGGGTTAGTTATTATTGATTATACATGTCTTTGTTATAGAAATTCAGAATATTCATAATCATGTCACGGGCGGAAACGGCGGGACTTTCCGGATTACGCTCGATGGCTTCCAAATAATTGTTCAAAGCTTGTTGCCAGTTTCCCATTTTGCGGTAGGCGTTACCCAGTAAGTAATAGGGTTCATCGTTGACGTGCGCATCGTTTCGGATGAAATTAGTTAGCGCATGAATAGCTCTCTCCGTATCACCCTGTTCGATAAGTGTCTTTATGTCCTGTAATTCTTCCGTCATAAGGCATGATTGTCTCATTGTTGTTTACAAAGATACTCTTTATTTGTTATGAAAGGGAAGATTGGAGCAGAAAAAACGACTTTCTTGCTAAAAACATTTAAAAAAAGGAGAGAAAGATAGGGAAAAAATGGAAGAATGATTTCTTCTAATGGTTTGATTATTATAGAAATGGTTTCAAGTGAAACGGTTGATAGAGGAACGGTGTTATTTATTCTTAAAGGGGGGATATGTTTGAATTGTATTTGTCATGATATTTTTGGGGGGGAAGTATATGGTAAATCGTTTGTATGTTTTTTAGGGGGAGGTGTCAGGTTATCTCCCCCCCCCTAAATATTTTATGTATTATCGTATAGAATTAACTGTCACGGCATAAATATATAGAAGAAAAGATTATTTTATTACTTCACCTACATACATATTATATGCCTTCTGGCCGTTGTTACTGGGGTTCATCTTTTTTGCTTCCTCACCGGTAACTGTCTGTTTCATCAGTTTCTTACAGTTTACTATCAACCACGGCTCACTACTACCTTGCTTGTAGAACGAAATTTTATAATTGTCGCTTTGATCCATTAGCATATTGCCCATTGATTTGGATTGGTCAATTATGCAGAATGCTACTTCTTTGCCGAATAACTGACCGAAACCTCCCCAACATTCTTTACCAATTTCGAATTGTTCATCGTTTCCGGCAGTAATTGTCATACGTGAAGATGCCTTGATTTGGTCATCTATGCTTTGTTCTTTGCTAGGAGTTACATTATTGGCTGCTTTTATTTCGGTATTACCCTCAGAACCACCGATGATAGCCGGTTGGGCAGGGGGAGTTACCGGAGTGGCGGTAATGATTGTGGTTGTATTTGATATCGGAGTGGCTGTTACACCCGAAGTAGGAGCAACTGCAATTTGTGAGTTGTTCAAGACTTTGTTGCCCAATGTATCTTGGATGGATTTGAACAGTGTGTCTTTCAAGTCAATTGTTTCTCTTCTGAATTTGCCGCAGATGGGAGCCAGTTTGGTTTTCGATTTGTTTAAAGCCATATCGTCTACAATCCATTCCTCTGCGCTGTATTTTTCTCCTCCGTCACGAGCTTCATCATACCAATAGCGGATACGGGTCATTTCGATATCACATTTTCCGTTTCCGCAGGTGATAAACATCTGATAATAAATTCTGGTTCTGTCCAATGACAATGCAGAGGATGAGAATACCAGATATTCTTCGCCACCTGCTGCAATGGTTCCTTCATCTTCATTGGTGTAAAGAACACGTGCATTGAACTTGCCTTCGGGCTTGAAACGTTCTGTAGCCCATTTCAGCATTGTCTCATATAGCTGGTCTTTCGTTAAAGACGGTGCCTGTATTTCTGTTTTGAAAGAAACTTTACCGTCATCCAAAGTTATTGCTCCCGCCAGATATTTGGGATCTGTCTGTGCCATAGCGATGAATGGCAGGCATAAGAGCATTAAAAAAAGAATTTTCTTCATAGTAATATATCTTATTTTATATTTTAATCTAAGCAAAGATAGGAATAAAAAAAAAGAGAAGCTATAAAGCCTCTCTTTTTTTACTTTTATTATTATTGCGTGAATTTTACTTTACAGGTATCTTTTCAATGCGTTTTTGGTGACGTCCGCCTTCAAAGCCGCTGTTAAAGAATTCATCTAATATTTTTTCAGCCATTTCATGGTCTATGAATCGTCCTGGCATTACCAGAACATTGGCATCATTGTGTTGACGTGACAAATGGGCTATCTCGGGAATCCAGCATAGTGCCGCACGGATACCCTGATGTTTGTTCAATGTCATGCTGATCCCTTCACCGCTTCCGCAAATAGCTACTCCAGGTCCGCATTCTCCGGCTTCTATAGCCAGTGCAAGCGGATGGGCGTAATCTGCATAGTCACAGCTTTCTGTACTGTATGTACCGAAATCTTTGCATGGATAACCTTTTTCAGTCAACCATGTTTTTACAAACTCTTTCAGTTCAAATCCTGCATGATCGGATGCCAGTCCTACTTTTTTCATGCCAGCATTTCTTTTACTTGGTTATACACGTTCTGTGCGGTAAAGCCCAGCTTTTCATCCAATACTTTGTAAGGAGCGGAGAATCCGAATGATTCCAGACCGAATACTTTACCGTTGGCACCTACCAAACCTTCAAGGTTTACAGGAAGACCGGCAGTCAGACCGAATACTTTAGCCTCTGTGGGAATGACACTGTTTTGGTATTCCTTGCTTTGGCTGCGGAACAATCCCTCAGAAGGAGCGGATACGATACGTATTTTTATGCCATCCTTGCGGAGAAGTTCTGCACCTGCTTCCAAAGTGGAAACTTCGGAACCTGAAGCGACTAGGATTATATCCGGATTTTCGTCGGAACCTGCAACAATATAAGCGCCTTTTGCAGCCTGTGAGTAGTCGTTTCCTGCAGGCAGATTCGCGATATTCTGGCGGGAGAAGATTAGTGCGGTGGGGGTGCTGGTATTTTCCATGGCCAATTTCCACGCTACAGTGGTCTCTTCCGCATCTGCCGGACGGAGTACCAACATAGAATTGTGCCCTTTGTGGTTTTTCAGTTTTTCCATCAGGCGGATTTGTGCTTCTTGTTCTACCGGTTCGTGAGTAGGACCGTCTTCACCTACACGGAATGCGTCGTGTGTCCAGATGAACTTGACGGGAAGTTCCATCAAGGCAGCCATACGTACGGCGGGTTTCATATAGTCTGAGAATACGAAGAAAGTAGCACATGCAGCAATCACGCCTCCGTGAAGTGCCATACCTAGGCAGCAGCAAGCCATGGTTAATTCGGAAACACCTGCTTGCAGAAACGCGCCGGTGAAGTCATCTTTAGTGAATGCATGTGTTTTCTTCAAGAAACCGTCGGTCTTGTCTGAGTTTGACAGGTCGGCCGAAGAAACAATCATGTTTTCTACTTCTGTAGCTAGTACACCGAGAACTTTGGCAGAAGCACTGCGTGTAGCATCTCCGGCTTTTTGTTCAATAGCATTCCAATTTACTTTCGGAGCTTTGCCTGAGAACCACAGTTCCAATTTAGCTGCCAGTTCGGGATTAGCTTTAGTCCATTCAGCTTTAGCTGCATATTTTTCTGCAACAATTTTTTTCAGTTCTTCTGCACGTTTGGCATACAACTCTTTTACTTCAGGGAAGATTTGGAAAGGATTGGTTGGATCGCCACCTAAGTTTTTGATTGTATTGATGTAAGCATCACCTCCCAAAGGGGCACCGTGGGTGGCACAGTTACGTTCATAACTGGAATCATCCGCTTTGCGTGCACCTTTACCCATAATGGTCTTACCGATAATTAATGTGGGCTGACCGGTTACGGCTTTCGCTTCTGTCAGAGCTGTGCGGATTGCATCGGGATCATTACCATTGATAATAATTACTTTCCAGTGCCATGCTTCGTATTTCTTGGCAACATCTTCGCTGGTAACAGCATCGGTAGCGGTAGACAGCTGGATGTCGTTTGAATCATAAAACATGATCAGATTGTCCAGTCCCAAATGACCTGCCAAACGTCCTGCACCCTGAGAAATTTCTTCTTGAATGCCACCATCGGATATATAGGCATAGATAGTCTGGTCCATGACATTACCCAGACGGGCTTTCAGAAATTTGGCAGCGATAGCAGCACCTACTGCAAAAGTGTGTCCTTGTCCTAACGGACCGGAAGTATTTTCAATACCGCGCATGATGTCCACTTCAGGGTGTCCCGGAGTCGGACTTCCCCATTGACGGAACTGTGCCAGTTCTTCCATGGTGAACTTGCCGGTCAGTGCCAAAGTGGAATATAACATCGGTGACATGTGGCCTGGATCAAGGAAGAAACGGTCACGTCCTTCCCAACGCGGATTTTCAGGATCGTAAACTAAAAACTCAGAGAAAAGTACATTCACAAAATCAGCGCCACCCATAGCTCCACCCGGATGTCCTGAATTAGCTTTCTCTACCATCGAAGCAGCCAGAATACGGATGTTGTCCGCTGCACGGTTCATAAGTTTCTTTTCGTTCATATTAAAATAATATTATAATTTGAATGCTATTAGTGAGTCGGTTTATCCTTGCTATTTTATTTAATATCTGCAAAGATAACTCTTTATGTGTAAACCACAACATGTAAAGAGGCTCTTTTTTAAACCTGTTTGACTCACTTCTTAAATTGGGTCGCTGCTTCTTCAACAGGCAGTCCTGCCTTATAGTTTTCGATATATGTGTTGAATCCGGCTACATCTTCGGCTGTTGGCGATATTTCAATACCGGCATCACCGGCGAATACTTTGTCTTCCAGAAAATCTGCCAGGGATTGTTTCTTTTCATTGTTGACAAGGTAAGAACCTAGCAGGGCGATTCCCCATGCGCCACCTTCACCGGCAGTTTCCATTACGGAAATAGGGGAGTTTATAGCTGCTGCAAGTATTCTCTGGCCTACACCTTTCGTCTTGAATAATCCGCCGTGTCCTGTGATTCTGTCTACTTTGATTTTCTCTTCATTGAAAAGAATGTCATTACCTATCTTAAGAACTCCGACTGAAGCGTATAAATGGGTACGCATGAAGTTGGCGAGGCTGAATTTGTCATTTGCAGAACGTACAAACAATGGCCTTCCGTCGGCAAGTCCTGTCACGGGTTCACCTGAAATATAATTATATGAAATAAGACCACCGCAATCTGCATCACCTGCGAGCGCATGATTGTAAAGTTTTCCATATAATTCATTCATATCTACAGGTATACCCAGCAGTTCTTGGTATTCCTTAAACAGATTGATCCAGGCATTGAGGTCGGAGGTGCAGTTGTTGCAATGTACCATAGCTACAAGGCTTCCGTCGGGAGTGGTGACCATGTCAATCATTTCGTATGGCTTGGACAACTCTTTTTCCAACACAATCATGGAAAATGAGGAAGTGCCTGCTGATACATTCCCGGTACGTTGCTTGACAGCGTTGGTTGCTACCATGCCAGTTCCGGCATCTCCTTCCGGAGGACAGACAGGTATACCTGCTTTTAAATGGCCCGACACGTCCAGCCTCTTGGCACCTTCTGGTGTAAGGAACCCTGCATTCTCGCCGGCGGGTAAGACTTTGGGCAGGATATCTGTCAGTTTCCAGGGGTATCCTTTAGGAGCTACCAACTTGTCGAACTTGGCTATCATTCCGGCAGAATAATTCTTGGTAGCCGGGTCTATGGGAAGCATTCCTGATGCATCACCTATGCCCAGAACTTTTTGACCTGTAATTTGCCAATGAATGAAACCTGCAAGGGTGGTCAGATAGTCAATGTCACTTACGTGCTCTTCATTGTCTAAAATAGCTTGGTATAAATGAGAAATGCTCCATCTCAGAGGAATATTATATACGAATAATTCAGATAAAGCGGCTGCTGCCGGACCGGTATTGGTGTTTCTCCATGTACGGAAAGGTACAAGGATTTCTTCTTCTTTATTGAATGCCATATAACCATGCATCATGGCACTGACACCGATTGCTGCCAAGGTTTCTATTTCTGTGTCATATAGCTTTTTTACGTTGGAACGGAGATCTGCATAGCAGTCTTGCAGGCCATGCCAGATAGCTTCCACACTGTAAGTCCACAGTCCGTCTACCAATTGATTTTCCCAGCTATGGCTTCCTTGGGCAATGGGCTTGTTTTCCTGGTCAATCAAAACAGCTTTGATTCGCGTTGATCCGAATTCTATGCCTAGAATAGCTTTTCCTGCTTCGATGGTTGATTTTGCATCTGATTTCATATTAAAACCTATAATTTAAGGTACAACAATAATGATGATAAAATAAGGTGGGATGTGCCAAGAATCTTATTAGCCTTGACACATCCCCTCTTCATGGATGAATTAGCAAAGTGCTTTGTTCAGCATATAGTAGACTTCGTTCATGCGAAGCTCTTTCTTGAAGTTGCTGATGGTAGTATCTTTGTCAATACGGATCATTTCGATACCTGCAATTTCAGCATAGTCTTCCCAATATTCTGCTGTCAGATCATAAGAGAAGCAAGAATGATGTGTTCCACCTGCCAGGATCCATGCGCCTGCACCTACTTCGAAATTAGGCATCGGAATCCACAGGGCGGAAGCAACCGGTAATTTGGGCAACGGTTTCGGTTCGATGCATTCTACGTCGTTCACGATCAGACGGAAACGGTTACCCAAGTCTACTACAGTGGCGGTACAACCTGAACCTACTTTTGAAGTGAATACAAGACGGGCTGTCTGGCTCTTGCGAATACCTATACCTAGGAAGTGTACTTCCAGACGTGGTTTGGAAGCGGCGATAAGAGGACAAACTTCCAGCATATGTGATTGCAGGATAGCACTGTTTGCACCATCGAAGTTCAATGTGTAATCTTCCAAGAAAGAACAACCTTGGGAAAGTCCTTGGTTCATCACCCATACAGTGCGGTAGAGAGCTGCTGATTTCCAGTCACCTTCCGCACCGAATCCGTAGCCTTCAGCCATCAGACGCTGGGAAGCCAGTCCCGGAATCTGATCGAAGTAGCTGCCGTCTGTTTGGCCCAAATCATCAAAATTAGTAGTGAATCCTTTAGCGCCTTTGGCTTTGAGGATGGCACGAAGAGCTAATTCGGCTTTTGCAGCATTCCATACTTTCTGATAAGCTTCGGTTGATTTATCTTCTAATGAAGCATCGTGGTCGTATTCGTTAAAGTAAGTTGCTACAAGTGCTTCTACATCTGTATCCTTGATATTTTTATGGTATTCCATCAGTTCGCTTGCCGGACAGTAATCTACGTGGTACCCCATACGTTGTTCTGCTTCCACTTTATCACCGTCAGTTACAGCTACATTATTCATCTGATCGCCGAAACGGATGATCAGCATATCCTGAGAGTCTGCCCAACCTGCACAAACGCGCATCCAAACGGCAATCTTGTGCTGGGTGTCTTCGTCTTTCCAGTAACCTACCACTACTTTGCGGCGGATGCGCATACGGGTACAGATATGTCCGAATTCGCGGTCACCATGGGCGGATTGATTCAGATTCATGAAGTCCATATCCATGGTATCCCAAGGAATTTCCTTATTGAATTGAGTGTGTAGATGTAACAGTGGTTTCTTTAACTGCTGCAGACCGTGAATCCACATTTTAGCAGGGGAGAAAGTGTGCATCCAAGTGATGACACCGATACATTTTTCATCGTTGTTGGCTGCTTTGAACACTGCTTCCACTTCTTTAGAAGAATTGGCTGTTCCTTTATATACTACTTTTACAGGAAGTTTCCCTGATTCGTTCAATCCGTTTACCATTTCATTGGAGTGAGCGTCTACTGCTACAACTGCGTCACCTCCGTACAGAAGCTGTGCTCCTGTTACAAACCATACTTCATACTGATCAAATGCTTTTTCCATAATGTTATATTTTAAAAGGGTTATTAATTTCTTTGTTTCTTATTTCTGTCCATAATAGGCATTGGGACCGTGTTTGCGGCTGAAATGCTTTTCTATTAATAAAGAATTCATCGTTAAATGAGGGTTGGCGGCAAAAGCGATACTTGCCATTTTGGCTACCTGTTCCATGACTACTGCATTATGCACAGCATCATTGGCATCTTTTCCCCATGCAAAAGGACCATGATTTTTTACTAGTACTCCCGGAGTATGTACAGGGTTCAGTTTCTTGAAACGTTTCACAATCACATTGCCTGTTTCCTGTTCGTAGGCACCTTTTACTTCCTCTTCTGTCATATCTGCGGTACAAGGAATGGCGTCATGGAAATAATCGGCATGAGTCGTTCCGATATTGGGAATATCCATTCCGGCTTGTGCCCAGGCGGTGGCATAGGTGGAGTGGGTATGTACCACTCCACCTATTTCGGGGAATGCTTTATATAGAACTACATGGGTGGGAGTATCTGAAGACGGACGAAGAGAACCTTCTACCACGTTGCCGTCCAGATTTACTACAACCATGTCTTCAGCTTTCATATCATCGTATGATACACCACTGGGTTTGATTACTACCAAGCCTGTTTCACGATCAATGGCAGAAACATTTCCCCATGTAAAAATAACTAGTCCGTGTTTCACCAAATCCAGATTGGCACGGAATACTTTTTCTTTTAATTTTTCTAACATAATGAATAATTGGGTAATGTGGCAATATGCTAATTTGTCAATTGGCAAATTATTGCATCGGCACATTATTTTAAAGTTTAAATTTCGGATCCTTTCTGTAGGCCTTATCATTAAATTTATAAAGATAAGCACCTCGTCGGGAACCTGATTTGTCTATCAAATCTGTTTTTTCAATGAAATCCATTTCGGCTACCCGCTTGCGGAAATTCCGCTTGTCCATCGGTTCGCCATAGATTGCTTCATATAGATTTTGCAACTGTGTCAGGGTAAACAATTCGGGCAGCAGGTTAAAACCAATTGGATTGTATGATGCTTTGTGCTTCATTAGTTCACGTGCTTTGGAAATCATGATCGGATGATCGAAAATGAGCTGTGGCAGTTCGTCTATTTTTGTCCAATGGGCATTGTGCTGCTGCACTAGTTCCCTGTCATATTCATTTACATTGACTAAAGCATAATAGGCTACTGATATAACTCGTTCTCCTGGATCGCGCTCTAAGTCGCCAAATGTGCCTACTTGTTCCATATATACATTTTCCAATCCGGTCAGTTCTGCCAATACCCGTTTGGCGGCAGCGTCTACACTTTCGTCTTCTTGTACGAATCCTCCCATCAAAGACCATTTTCCCATAGCTGGTTCAAAATTTCGTTTTAGTAGAAGCAGTTTTAATTCTCCTTCGTCAAAACCGAAAATGATACAGTCTACAGATACATAGAATTTAGGATTTATGTTATAATAGGTGGTCATGGTTTAGTGTCGGTTTAAAATTAACAGGCTGTATTCTTCAAGATAATTCAAAGCATACAGCCTTTAATTTATGGTTTACCAGAAATAAGCATAGAATAGTGCGCAAAGCAGAACTACACCTAAAGAGGTTATAACATCCCATTTGTTCCAGCTCTTTCTGATAAGTTCCTTGTAACTGCCGGTAAAGGTGATGGCTTCCACTTGTTTGGCGGTTGGAGCCGGAGTGAAGCATGATACAACAACCATTAACAACAAAAGGAATACAAGTAACCATATTTCAAAAATAAGCCAGTTTGTCTGCCAAAACCAAGTTGTATTTTCCCAAAACCAGCCGGTCATCACATCTTTTCCGGTGTTGGTGAGGATATTAGTCAGCAAACGGATCATACCAATTAGGAAACCGACAATCATGGCAGTTTCACCGGCTTTCGGAGTGATTTTCTTGGAGAATATACCAAGTGCAAATACGGCTACCATTGCAGGTGCAAGGAGAGACTGTATACCTTGCAGATAGTCGTAAAGGCTGCCGAGACTCATCATTACAGGAATCCATGCCATGCCGAGGATAACTACAACTACGGTAGCGATACGTCCTACCATAACATAAGTAGCTTCACTTTTGTTCTTAAACATGGGTTTGTAAAAGTCTTCTGTAAAAAGTGTGGCACATGAATTAAAGAAAGCAGCCAGTGAAGCAACCAATGCACAGATGAATCCAATAGTTACAATACCTTTTACACCGGCAGGCAGAACATCCTTTACCATTACAGCAAAAGCTGCATCTGTATTTGACATATCAAATTCACCTTTTGCAGCCAAGGCGGCAGCTACCATCCCCGGAATAAGAAACATGAAGACAGGCAGGATTTTAAAATAACCGGCTGCAATAGTACCTCTACGGGCACGCTTCATTACTACATCATTATCTTCGCCTTTACGTTGTCCAAGTACACGCTGTACGATATGCTGGTCGGTACACCAATACCAGAAACCGATGATAGAAGCTCCGATAAATACCCAGAATCCAGGATAATCTTGATACATCGGGTCTGCTTCAGTCCAGTGAAACATATGGTTGGCACCATAAGCGTGTCCGTCTGCTCCTATATTCATGGCGCTACGCGCATGATCCATCATTTCTGTCCATCCTGTAGCAATATTACCGTCTCCCAAGGCTGACAGTCCCAGGAAAAGAACCAAGAAAGAACCAATGATTAAAATAGGGGTTTGAATAGCTGAGAGGGTCATTACTCCTTTCATTCCACTCAGTACGGTGAAGATGCCGGTCAAGACAATAAGTCCGATTGCCCCATACCAAAAAGGAAGTCCAAGTAAAAATTCCAAAAAGATACCTCCGGTATAGGCGGTTACACTAACTTTAGTAAGAATGTAGGCTATCAATGTGATGATAGAAAGCCATGAACCGGTACGTGGGGTATAACGGTATTTAAGGAAATCGGGCATGGTAATGATTTTGCCCATTTTATTGTTTAATAGTTGGTAGAATGGAACAAAAAGCCATCCTAGAAGAAGAATCATCCAACCTTGCATTTCCCAGTGTGCCATACCTACTCCGGATTTGGCACCGGTTCCTGCCAAACCTACCAGATGTTCCGAACCGATATTGGCTGCAAAGATAGCAGCACCAATGATGTACCATGGCTCACCTTTACCAAATAGATAATCTTCACTGCTTGCTCCTTGTTGCGAGCGTTTGTCTTTTTGTACAGAGCGCCATACCGCCCATATCACAGCTACAATGCCGACTGCCAGTATTGTCCAGTCCAGCCAGATGAATTCATGTGAATTCCAATTCATGATATTAAATATTTAAAGTTTAACAATTATTTTTCAACACCGAATTTAAAGATACATTGGCTGTGATAGGTCTGTCCCGGTTCCAGGATTACAGAAGGCCATTGTGATTTGTTGGGGCTGTCGGGATAGTGCTGTGTTTCCAGACAAACAGACGCGCGTTGCGGATAAGTAATTCCCTTTTTCCCTTTTACAGTTCCATCCAAAAAGTTGCCTGTATAGACTTGTATTCCCGGTTCATTAGTATATATTTCCAAAGTGATACCACTAGTGGGGCTGGTCAGTTTGGCAGCCAGTTGGTTGATATCACCTTTCGTGTTAAGTACCCAATTGTGGTCGAACCCGTTGCCGAATTTTATTTGTTCGTTTTCAAAATTAGTCACATCGGGGGCAATAGTTTTAGGAGTATTGAAATCAAATGGAGTTTCTGTTACTGCTATCATTTCTCCAGTGGTCATGAATGTGCTGTCAACGGGAGTGATGCTGTCTGCATTTACATAAAGAATATGGTCGGTGGCTGGATTGGCAGGGTTTCCACTCAAGTTGAAATAAGAGTGGTTAGTCATATTGATAACAGTCTTTTTGTCAGTTGTCGCTTTGTAGTTTATGTCGATGGCATTGTCTCTTGTCAGTGCATAAGTAACAGTAGCGGTTACATTTCCCGGAAAATTGGCATCTCCATCTGGTGACTTCATAGTTAGTGTCATAGTACTGTCGTTTAATTGGTTTGCTTCATAAACTTGGTATTGCCATCCTTTAGGACCTCCATGCAGGCAGTGGCCAAAATTATTTTGGGGCAGTTGAATGGTTTCTCCATCTATTACGATGACTCCTTTATTAATACGGTTGGCATAGCGTCCGATAGAAGCACCGAAGTCGCTGGGAATATTTTGGTAGTCAGCAATGCTGTCAAAACCCAGCACTACGTCTTTTAGATTTCCGTTTTTGTCAGGGACCATGATAGATACAATACGTCCGCCAAAATTGGTTACGCATACTTCCATTCCGGCTGCATTTTTTAGCGTATACAGTTTAACAGGTTTTACGCCATCCACTATTGTTTCATAATTAGTGGGGGCTAATCCGGACTTTGTAAGTGCTTCTTGAGATTGTTTGGGAGCGCAAGCACTTAACAATGTCAGTGCGATACCGGTTCCCAGAAAGGTTTTTTTCATGCTTTTCATGATATAAAAGTACTAATTAGTAATAGAGTATATGATTTTGGGTGTAAAAGTAACACTATTACTAATACATTGGATATGAAAAGAGTATGTTGTGCAACATAAAAGTGTATTTCCTACACTTTTATAGCATAAAGAAGAAAAAAACCGCTTTGGATTCAAAGCGGTTTTTTCATATGTTAGCGAATTTGAGATATTTTTTATACCAGCTTGCGAGAACCGTCACTGATGACTACATCGTAAACTTTTGGACTTCTTCCGAATTTTTCTTTGAATCTTTCTTTGGCAGTGGTGATGAATGTTTCGTATAGTTCATTTTTAACTAGGTTGATTGTACATCCACCGAAACCTCCACCCATTACACGTGAACCGGTAACACCGCAGTCGAAAGCAACATCATTCAAGAAATCAAGTTCCTCACAGCTTACTTCATACAATTTACTCATGCCATAGTGAGTTTCATACATCTTCTGTCCTACGGTTTCGTAATCACCTCTTTCCAAAGCGTCGCAAACATCGAGTACACGTTGGATTTCTTCAATGACGTATTCTGCACGCATATAGTCTTCTTCACTGATCTCGGCTTTTGCTTCCTGCAACATTTCCATTGTACAATCACGTAAAAATTCTACATGAGGATGTTTTTTCTGAATGGCAGATACGGCAGCTTCACAACTTTGACGACGCTTATTGTATGCAGAAGAAGCCAATTCGTGTTTGACTACTGAGTCAACTAATACTAAACGGTAACCTTCCGGTTTGAAAGGGAAATATTGATATTCTAATGAACGACAATCCAAACGGATCAAACTACCTTCTTTTCCAAATACAGATGCAAATTGATCCATAATACCGCAATTTACACCACAATAATTATGTTCTGTTGCCTGACCTACCTTGGCTAATTCAAATTTATCTATTTTGTTGTCGCCGAAAAGTTCGTTGATAGCGAAAGCGTATGTACTTTCCAATGCAGCAGATGAAGACATACCTGCACCCAAAGGTACGTCACCCGCAAAAGCAGTGTCAAAACCTTTCACATCTATACCACGTTTGATCATTTCACGGCAAACGCCGAAAATATATCTTGCCCAACTGGCTTTAGGAGCATCTTCTTCGTTCAAACCGAACTCTACATAGTCTTTTAAATCAATAGAATAAGCACGTACCTTATTGGTACCATTAGGTTTGATTTCAGCAATCATACCTTTATCTACTGCTCCGGGAAATACAAAACCACCGTTATAGTCGGTATGTTCTCCAATAAGGTTAATACGTCCGGGTGATGCATATACTGAACCTGTTGTACCATCAAAATGTTTGATGAAGCGACTTCTTACGTATTCTATATCCATGATATTAATAGTTTAAAGTTAATACTATATGTTTTTATAATTATTCTACAGGAATGTCTTTGTTTACGTTCTTGCATCCTATCAAACCATAGAACAACAGATAAGCAAGCAAAGCGATAATTAACCAATAGCTGGCCATATATCCCACAGCGTCAGAAATGAATTGCTGCAATAATGGGAAGATACCGCCACCGACAACCATCATCATAAAAATACCTGAAGCTTGTGCGGTATATTTGCCTAAACCCTCTACAGCGAGGTTGAAGATACCTCCCCACATAATGGACGTACATAAACCACAAAGTACCAAAAATAGGGCACTGACAGGTACAGAGGCCATTTCGAATCCATTTTCTACACTATATCCCGGCATAGAGACAGTGATTTCTTTTGGAGTGAAGATTGCGATTAATATAAAACAGATAGCTGTTGCGGAAACAACAATCAATTGTGTGCGTGTAGCTACTTTACCGCTGATGACACTACTTGCAGAACGTCCCACTAACATGAGCAACCAATAGATGGCAGCAATAGCACCACCGATAGCGGCACCGTTGGCAAGCAGGCCCGCACCTTTTTCCGTTGGGTCGGCAAGGTAGAAATTTAATGTGCCTGGAATACCGATTTCAATGCCTACATATACAAAGATACCGATTACACCTAATACAGTATGGCGAAAATTCCAAGGACTATGAGAGAATTTCTCTTTTTCATGACCTGCTTTTCTTAGATGGGGCTCTGGAATAGCGATGAATGAAAGAGCGATAAACGCTGATACGAATACACCCATTGCGATGAAAAGCAGAGGAGCTACATCTGACATAGCTGTTTGAGGGGTGACAGAACCAATCAAGGCACCTACGAAAAGCGGAGTCAAAGTACCCGACAATGAGTTTAGAGCACCACCGGCTTGGATTAATTGGTTACCTTTGTTACCACCACCACCTAAAAGATTTAGCATCGGGTTAACTACTGTGTTCAGCATACATACACAAAAACCACAGACGAAGGCACCAAGCAGGTAGATAATAAAATTCATTTTAATGGCATATTCTCCTAAATTGAATACGTCTATATCTGCACCGAACAAACTGGAAATATATTGGATAAACAAACCGATGAAACCTACTGCCATGGCAATGAGGGCTGTTTTTTTATATCCGATTTTTACAAGCATATTACCTGAAGGAATCCCCATAAACAGATATGCAAGGAAATTCATCATATTTCCCATCATACCCAAGGTATTGGCACCTGCATATTGGTTTTTCCATATTGTGCCGAAAGGCGCAGCAAGATTAGTAACGAAGGAAATCATCGCGAAAAGGAAGAACATTGTAATGATAGCGATGATATTACCGTTCTGTTTTTGTTGATTCATGGTCTTGAAAAAATTATAAGTTTATAAATTAGGTTATTTCATAAAATTATTTTTCTACACCGAATTTGTAGATGGTTACTTGACTGTAAGTTTCCCCCGGATGTAGAACACAAGAAGGGAAATGGCCTTTATTGGGTGTATCAGGAAAATGTTGTGCTTCAAAACAGATGGCACTTCTTGCTGGGAAAGTTGCTCCATGAGCACCTTTGAAACCATTATGCCAGTTTGAAGTATAAACTTGTACGCCGGGCTCTGTAGTGTATACTTCCATGCTACGACCGCTTTCGGGCTCCACACATTTTGCTGCAAAACTCAGTGTGCCTGCTTCACGTTTGTTTAATACATAGCAGTGGTCATAGCCGGCACCGAATTTTAGCTGTTCGAATGGGTCATTGATTCTACTGTCTACTCTTTGAGGAGTACGAAAATCCATAGGAGTACCTTCTACTTTGGCAATTTCGCCTGTAGGGATTGATACATTATCTATCGGAGTATAAAAATCAGCATTAATGGTTACGATGTTGTTATCAACGGTTGCCGTAGGATTGGCAATGCCTGATAGGCTGAAAAAACCATGGTGAGTGAGGTTTACCAATGTTGTTTTGTCTGTTGTAGCGTGGTAAGTAATGATGAATTCATTTTGATTACTTAAAGTGTACGTTACGTGAATATCCAAATTTCCCGGAAATCCTTCTTCGCCATCAGCAGATAAATAATGCAATTTCAAACTTTGTGGAGTTTCCTGTTCTGCATCCCAAATGCGGGTATGAAATCCGGTAGGACCGCCATGCAGCGAGTTGGGACCATTGTTGATAGTCAGTGAATATTCTTTCCCTTCTAAAATGAATTTGCCTCCTGCTATACGGTTTCCGTAACGACCGATAAGAGTACTGAGGAAAGGTTCGTGGCTATTGATTACATGGGTTATACTATCATGTCCTTGAATGACATTGGCATATTTACCGTTTTTGTCCGGAACCATAATAGCTAATACTGCTCCACCATAGTTGGTAACAGCTATTTCAGCTCCGTTTTCATTTTTCAGAATGAAGAGGTCTGTTTGTTTCCCGTTCACTGTTGTCTGAAAATCGGCCCGTTTCAGGCCACATAAATTCTCATCGGAAGTAGATGTGTTTATCATGTTATTGAAAATCTTTTTATTGTATGTATAAAACTAATGCAAATAAAAAGATTTTCTTCGGTATTCCCAAACTTTTTCTATAAAAGTGAACGGACTAAACGTGAAATTTTAATAAATCCGCAACGATAAAGCTGCTTCCTCCAACAAAAATAAAGTCATTTTTGTTAGCTTTTTCTTTAGCGGCTGCTACAGCGGTTTCTACATCAGGATAAGCATCTCCGTGCAGCCTGGATTGCATCGCTAAGCTTTGTAATTCTTTTTCGGATAAAGCGCGTTTTACACTGGCTTTGGTAAAATAATATGTGGCATTTTTAGGAAGCATGGACAATACTCCACTGATATCCTTGTCGTTTACCATACCTATTACAATGTGTAATCGTTCATATTTCTGATGTTTTAATTGTTCTATGATATACGAAATTCCTCCTACATTATGTCCTGTATCACATATTAAAGTCGGTTCACTTTCTAATTTTTGCCATCTTCCCATCAGGCCGGTGAGTTCACATACTTGTGAGAACCCTTTACGTATATTACTTTCGGTAAGCTGATAACCTGCTTGTTTTAATAGGCGGATGGCAGATAAAAGCGTATTGGTGTTTTTAAGTTGGCAAAGTCCTTCCAGCTCGCCTTCCAGATTGAGGTAGTCGGTTGTTTGATATATTCGTTTACCTTTTTCATTTATACTGGAGGAGTGTAATAACTGTTCTTCTTCTGCAAAGTAGATAGGAGCGTTTACTTCTTTAGCACGAGTTGTAAATATAGGTTTGGTTTCAGGTGTGGTTTCACCAATAACTACCGGAGTCTTTTCTTTGATGATTCCGGCCTTCTCTGTGGCTATTTTGGCTAATGTATTACCTAAAAATTGTATATGGTCGAAACTGATATTAGTTATGACACATAGATCCGGACGGATGATATTTGTACAATCTATTCGTCCTCCCAGGCCGACTTCTATAATGGCTACATCTATTTGGCTCTGGGCAAAATAGTGGAAAGCCATTGCGGTAGTCAGTTCAAAGAAAGAAGGATGCAGAGGTTCAAAAAAGACACGGTGTTTTTCTACAAAGTCTATGACATATTCTTTGGATACAGGAATTCCGTTGACACGTATTCGTTCACGAAAATCTATCAGATGTGGAGAAGTGTAAAGTCCTGTCTTGTATCCGGCTGATTGTAAAATGGCGGCTAAAGTATGTGAACAAGAGCCTTTTCCATTGGTTCCGGCTATATGAATGGTTCGGAATTGGCGATGAGGATGGTTGAAATACTCGTCTAAAAGATAAGTATTCTCTAATCCTGCTTTGTATGCATCTTTTCCTATATGTTGGAATAATGGGGCACTATTATATAAATAATCCAATGTTTCTTCGTAATTCATGGCAAATGTTTTTATTTACCGCAAAGTGTCACAAAAGAATGCCAGGCAGATATAAAACCTAGTATTCTTTCTGTGACACTTTGTAGTATAAAAATTAATCGAAGAAGTTTTTGAACTTCTTGAATATTTTTTCTTTAATGCTTGTATTCGGTTTGAAGTTATCCGATTCTTGCATTTTCTCTAGTGCTTGTTTTTCATCTTTATTCAATGTTTCTGGAATATATACGCTTACATTGACTAATAAATCACCTGTACCGTTACTGTAACCATAACTATTGACGTTGGGCAATCCTTTACCTCTTAGGCGTAAGACCTTACCTGGTTGGGTGCCTGGTTCAATTTTTACTTTTACTTTGTTATCAATAGTTGGTATTTCTACAGTGCCTCCTAAAGCAGCAGTCGGAACGCTTAGTAACAGATTGTAAATCAAATCATTTTCATCGCGTATTAGGTCTGGATGGGATTCTTCTTCTATGACAACAAGTAAATCACCGGGAACACCGTTATATTTGCCCGCATTTCCTTTTCCATTGACAGAAAGTTGCATTCCTTCAGCCACACCGGCAGGAATTTTCACTTCCACGACTTCTTCTCCGTATACAATACCTTCTCCTGCACAAGCTTTACATTTGTTCTTAATGATTTTCCCTTCTCCGTTACATTGTGGACATACGCTTTGTGATTGTACCATTCCAAAAATGCTTTGTTGGGTGCGGGTGATACTTCCTGTTCCATGACAAGTGGGACACGTTTCCGTTCCTCCTTCTCCTTCGGCTCCTGAACCATGGCAATGGTCACATGTTACGTACTTTTTCAGTTTGAATTTCTTTTCTACTCCCGTAGAAATTTCTTTTAAGTTCAGTTTTACTTTTACACGGAGGTCTGAACCACGGAACTTGCGTTGTGCGGAACGTCCGCCACCGCCGAAACCTCCAAAGCCTCCGAAACCTCCTCCATGTCCACCGAAGATGTCACCGAACATAGAGAAAATGTCATCCATGGACATACCTTGTCCGAATCCTTCAAAACCGCCACCGGCGGCTCCACTCATTCCTGCATGTCCAAATTGATCGTAACGGGCGCGTTTATCCGGGTTGCTCAACACATCATAAGCTTCGGCTGCTTCCTTGAATTTTTCTTCCGCTTCTTTATCCCCCGGATTCTTGTCCGGATGATATTGTATTGCTTTTTTGCGGTATGCTTTTTTTATAACATCAAGGGTGGCTGTTTTGTCCACCTCCAGAACTTCGTAATAGTCTCTTTTTGCCATGTCGTTTTATGATACTGTTTTATTGAGCCACAACTACTTTGGCGTGGCGTATTACTTTGTCATTCAGCTTATAACCGGTTTGTACACAGTCCAATATTTTCCCTTTCTTCTCTTCAGAAGGAGCTGGGACTAATGCAATTGCTTCGTGATAATCGGTATCAAAGTTCTCACCGTCAGTCTCTATTTTCTGAAGTCCTTCCTGGTTCAATACTTTCAGGAATTTGTTGTAGATCAACTCAATTCCTTCACGCATTGCTTTTACATCATCCGAAGTTTCTGAAGTTTTTACAGCACGCTCCAAGTCGTCCAAAATAGGGAGAATGGCAGTAATGGCCTTTTCTCCACCATTCTTAATCAATTCGGCCTTTTCTTTCATGGTGCGTTTACGGTAATTGTCAAATTCGGCTGAAAGACGCAGGTATTTGTCATGCTGCTCTTCTATTGTTTTCTGAGCTTCCGCCAATTCCTTATTCACCTTCTCTTCAGCGTTCAGTTCTTCTGTTGCTTCTTTCTGAGTTTCTTCATCAATGGCAGCTTCTGCCGCTTCCTGATTTTTCAAAACTTCCTCGTCTTGAGGTTGGTTCTTCTCTGTTGGGTTCATATTCTTATTAAACTTTTTGTTTTTCTTATTTTTACTCATAACAGTCAGGTCTTTTAGGTTAATTTACTGCTAACAAATTTCGTGCCTAGTTGTTTCCTTAGAGTGATAATTTTGCAAAAGTACGGAATTTCTGCCACACTGGCATACTTTTCTGAATTAAAATACCTACCTTTGCAATTTCAAAATAGAATAATTATATAAATAAGGTATATTAGGATGATTACAGTTTCGAACTTGGCCATTCAATTTGGTAAAAGAGTGTTGTATAATGACGTAAATATGAAGTTCATCAATGGTAATATTTACGGGGTTATCGGTGCGAACGGCGCCGGAAAATCTACTTTCTTGAAAGCAATTTCAGGTGAGCTGGAACCGACTAAGGGTTCAGTGGTATTAGGACCGGGAGAACGTCTGTCTGTATTGAGCCAGGATCACTTTAAGTGGGATGAATATACAGTCATGGATACGGTTATGATGGGACATACTGTGTTGTGGAACATTATGAAACAGCGTGAAGAACTGTATGCGAAAACTGATTTTACAGATGAAGATGGCTTGAAAGTTTCTGAACTGGAAGAGAAGTTTGCCGAACTGGATGGTTGGAATGCCGAGAGTGATGCAGCTTCTTTGTTAAGTGGGTTGGGCATAAAGGAAGACAAGCATTATATGTTGATGGGGGAACTGAGCGGTAAGGAAAAGGTGCGTGTCATGTTGGCACAGGCACTTTACGGTAATCCTGATAACTTGTTGTTGGATGAACCTACCAATGATTTGGATATGGATACGGTGACTTGGCTGGAGGAATATCTTTCTAATTTCGAACACACGGTGTTGGTGGTAAGTCATGACCGTCACTTTTTGGATTCTGTTTGTACTCATACTGTAGATATTGATTTCGGTAAAGTGAATATGTTTGCCGGTAACTATAGCTTCTGGTATGAATCAAGTCAGTTGGCACTTCGCCAGCAGCAGAACCAGAAGGCTAAAGCTGAAGAGAAGAAGAAAGAGTTGGAAGAATTTATCCGTCGTTTTAGTGCCAATGTGGCTAAGAGCAAGCAGACAACCAGCCGAAAGAAGATGTTGGAGAAACTGAATGTAGATGAAATTAAGCCGTCGTCCCGTAAATATCCCGGTATCATCTTTACTCCGGATCGTGAACCGGGTAATCAGATTTTGGAAGTATCCGGCTTGCGTGCGGAAACTGAAGACGGTATGGTATTGTTCAATGATGTGAATTTTAATGTAGAAAAAGGAGATAAGATTGTCTTTTTGAGCCGTGATCCGCGTGCCATGACTGCTTTTTTTGAAATAATCAATGGAAATCGTACTCCGCAGGCTGGTAAATTCGCGTGGGGCGTTACTATTACTACGGCTTATTTGCCTTTGGATAATACGGATTTCTTTGAAAGTGATTTGAATTTGGTAGATTGGCTGAGCCAGTTTGGCGAAGGTAACGAAGTCTATATGAAAGGTTTCTTGGGGCGTATGTTGTTTTCCGGAGAGGAAGTATTGAAGAAAGTGAATGTGCTTTCCGGAGGTGAGAAGATGCGTTGTATGATTGCCCGTATGCAGTTGCGTAATGCGAACTGTCTGATTTTGGATACTCCAACTAACCATTTGGACTTGGAATCAATTCAGGCTTTCAATAATAATCTGAAGACTTATAAGGGAAATGTGCTGTTCTCTTCCCACGACCACGAATTTATTGAAACGGTGGCGAACCGTATTATTGAATTGACCCCGAATGGTATCATTGACAAGATGATGGAATATGATGAATACATCACTTCTGATCATATTAAAGAAATGCGTGCGCGTATGTATGGAGATAATTAAATTATAAATATGAGCTGAAAAAGAAAGAGTCATTGGGAGCCATTGTTCCTGTGGCTCTTTTTTTATGGTTTAGCCGCAATTCTCATTCTGTATGAATCATAATGAGTTCAAAAATCTATGATAATGGACGATAATCCATGTCGTTATATTAGAATTAGGATTATTTTTGTGTCCATTAAAAACATGAAATGATACTTATGAAAAACTTAATTTTGATTTTGATTTTTGCAGCTGTTAGCTTGAATACGATGGCTTCCAATCCTGTACATGTGATTATAACTGCCGGACAGTCTAATACCGATGGACGAACTCCTAATGAAGATTTGCCGGCATATATTAAAGCATTGGCTACGGACACACTGACGTATACCGAAGGTGCCTACCGTTATTGTCAGATAGCTCAGAATGACGGGAAAGGAGAATTTATTCCTTTCTGGCCTCGTGCCAAACGTAGCGGAAAAAATAATATGTGGGCTTTTGATGCAGTGACATATTATTGGTTGGAGCAGTTGTTGCAGGAGAAATTTTATGTGGTGAAATGGGCTGTTGGCGGAACTTCCATTGCACCTGATTATAATGCTTCCAAGGGACGTTTTTGGTCTGCGGCTCCTGAATGGCTGGCACAGGCTAAGCCAACTTCTGATGGAGGAAATTCCTTGTTGCTTTCTTTCATTCAAGAGATAGACATGTGTATAGACAAAACTCTTTCCCGGCTGAAGGATGGCTATCAGATAGATGCATTTCTTTGGCATCAGGGGGAAAGTGATTATGCTAAAAGTAAAGATTATTACCGTAACTTGAAGACAATGGTGGCTTATGTGCGTATGCATCTGACAGAAAAAACCGGAAAGGATTATTCTCGTTTGCCTTTTATTTTTGGTACTGTTGCCCGAAGTAATAAATATTTCAGCAGAGAAGTGGAGAATGCGATGAAGCAATTGGCTGCTGAAGATCCGAACATGCACCTGATAGATATGTCAGGCGCAGAATTGCTAAATGACAGACTTCATTTTACGGCTCATTCGGCAGAGTATTTGGGACAACAGGTATATAAGCAGTTGGAACAAATTATTAAAGGAGTTATCGTCAGGACTGATGAATTGAAAGGAAAACGTTTGGGAATTATTGGAGATAGTTATGTGAAGAATCATAAGGAACCTGTTAAGAATACCTGGCATTATAAATTTGCCGAGAAGCATGGTATGGAATATTTAAATTATGGCAAGAACGGCAGCAGCATTGCTTATAGTAGCCCGCGTTGGGGGGAAGCGATGTATGTAAGATATAAGGAAATGCCGGATGATTTGGATTATGTTATTGTTGTGGGTGGGCACAATGATGGTTTTAAATTGGATTCAATTGGCGGTATTGATGTATTTAAAGAGAGGCTGGCAATGCTGTGTGAAGGGCTTATTGAAAAGTATCCCACAGCTAAGATTTTTTTCTTTACCCGATGGAACTGTAAAAACTTTGCGGGAAGTGATGCTGAGAAAGTGGTGGATGCTATGATTGAGGTTTGTGGAAATTATAGTATTCCTATTTTTGACAGCGCCCGAAAAGGAGGAATTTATGCAAATAATGATCATTTTAGAAAAATATATTTTCAGAACAGCAAAAATAATACAGATACTGCACATTTGAATGAAAAAGGTCATGAACGTTTCTTGAAAGTAGCTGAGAGTTTTATATTGCAATACTGAATAATGTAAATGTAATGAATTATTTTTGAAATGTGATGACGCAGAAATAATCCATTTACAAATTACTTACTGTTCGGAGGAAAAAGTGAGGTATTCTTTCTCCGCTAGGGAAAGTAATTCTCTTTTGATTTTCTAATAGTCGGTTTGCTTTGTTGTAAATGTCAACTGAAATGTCTTGCTCTCTGGACTTGGCAAAAGAGTGATTGGCAGTAATGATGCGTCGGGATGAAAGTTTCAGTGTCCAGCGTATATCTTCAGCAGCTACATAATGCCGAGTAGGACGCATGACGTGAATGCGCAATATATATCCTTTTGCCAGTGCCTCATTGACTGTTTGCAGATTTCCTGCCTCTAGCCGGATACCAATAGCTCATTTGGACATAGTGTAATCTTGCGCTTGAATGCTTCCCATCCATGATACGAGGTCTTTCGGATTATTTAAAACTGGATTTATTAACTGTTGGCTGTGCAGACGGATGGTAGGTATCATTTCAGATAATTTCCATCAAACGATAAAGGTAAAAGTCCACTTACGTTTTCTAATATATAAATATCAGTCTTACTATAAAGCAGTATCCGCATGGGTTTTCCATATCGTTTTTCAGTTTCTAATAATACTTGCCGACAGGCACCGCAAGGAGGAATAGGTGTGTCAAGAAAATCATTTTCTGTGCGGGCAGCAATGGCAAGTGTTTTTACTGCTTGATCCGGATATTGAGAATTGGCGTAAAACAAAGTGGTACGTTCTGCACAAAGACCAGATGGGTAGGCTGCATTTTCTTGATTGGTTCCGGTAATAACGATATCATTTTCCAACAGTGCGGCGGCTCCAACAGCAAAATGTGAGTAAGGAGCATAGCTTCTTTTCGTTGCTTCACACGCAGCGTCTATCAGTTTGCGGTCCTTCTCTGTTAGTTCGTTATAATGGCAAGCCTCTATGTTTATTTCCAGTTTGATTTGTTTCATGATACGTTCCTCTTTGTTTTCCTGCAAATGTAATGTTTTGTTTTTAATCTCCCAATGTTTCTTTTCTAAAATCTGGTTTTTAATTTATTTACTTTCTTATAGCTTGTCAGAGTTGAATGTGAAAAGAATAATATGGTTACCGATAAAAAAGGAGAAAGTTGCAACTTTTTCTTTTATTTGTGCGTCTAATGAATATATAATTAAAAAAGAGAAAGATTATGTTAGCAACAACAACACCTACTATCGAAGGAAAACGTATAACCAAATATTATGGCATTGTAACAGGTGAAACTATTATCGGCGCTAATCTGTTTCGTGATTTTTTTGCTAGTATTCGTGACATTGTAGGCGGTCGTTCCGGTTCTTATGAAGAAGTACTTCGACAGGCTAAAGATACCGCGTTACGAGAAATGCAGGATCAGGCTGCTTTATTGGGAGCTAATGCTGTAGTTGGGGTGGATTTGGATTATGAAACTGTGGGGGACAGTGGTAGTATGCTGATGGTAACCGCAAGCGGCACAGCTGTCAGAATAGAAGATTGAGGTAAAGCAGATGTGCCTGTTGCAATATTTTTTAGGTTTATTGCAACAGGTACGTTTGCTTTTACTGTATTAGGGTATTCCTAATATCTCTTTGGCCTTGTTTTTACTTGAAATGAAATCTAGTGAGTTGACAATATTATCGTAATTTGTTGTGTCAGCTATATGGTCTTTCAATACTTGTAACATTTTTAACTTGTCATTATCAAAAGTATAAAGTGACATAAGTTTAAGGCATTGTGCGCAACTTAATTTTTTATTTATAATGGCCTTTTCCAGAGTTGAATCTTTGAACACGGAATTTTTTGTTTCATTGTATATCTTTTCAAATTCGTTATCGTCTATTGAACCAACGGTATGGAGGGATATTTTGCTGGAATATAGGTTTCCTACTGAAGTTTCTTTAGCTATTTCATTGTAGGAATCCATGCCTGTTACCTTTCCGTTTCTAAATTCGATAATTAGAAATTTGCAAGACGTTGCAATTCCTCCGCTCTGATATTCCCATTGTTCCAAAGAACCATCGAAACGTCGGAAATCGGGTTTTCCAAGAAGTTGGCCTATTTCTTCTGTTGTCATTCCCTGCTGTACCTTCCATGCTTTCTGCTTGATACTTCCTGTGGTATGACAGCCGACAAGTGTTATACTGATAACAAGCAATAATAATTGTTTAAATTTTCTCATATATTTATGTTTTTGTGTGTTGTTTAGGTTGAATTACCATCGGTCAGTGATTCCCAATATTTTACGTGCATCATCTTGTTTAAATAAAGAATCCAGTGTCTTGATGATTTCTTTTCCATTTTCACGGTCTACAATGCGGTTGGAAACCATTCTTAATACTTTCATTTTTTCATCGTCCCATGTAAATATGGACATGAGTCGGGCAGTTTGTTTACAGGTGAAGTAGTTGTTTACAACTCCTACAGATAATAATTCCATTTGGTCGTCCTTAAATGCTTTGTTTTTTACTTTTTTATAGAGGTTTTCAAAATCATGTGGATTCATAGCTTTGTGTTTTGGTCTGTGCGGGCCAAAATGATCAGGGTGGCTGGGTGGAACTACCGTAATTATTTCATTTGGCGGACACACTGCAACTGGAGGCGGAGTAATGTTGGGCTCAAAAGAATCCATGTTTGTTACCATTCCGTCTACAAAATCGATAATAATTACCGTGTTTGCAGCTGTGGACATATTGGTCTTGGTGTATTCCCATTGTTCCGAGCCGTTGTCGAATCTACGGAAATCGGGTTTTCCAAGTAAATGGCTGACTTCTTCTTGGGACATCCCTCTCTGTACTTTCATAATAGTGCTACTAGTAGTCAAACCGCAACTGATGACTAAAGTACAAATGGTTAACGCTAATAATGTTTGTTTCAATCTTCTCATTTTTTTGTTTTTTTGTTTGTAACAAAGATAAGTTGGGAAAAGGTATATTCTTCTATCTTTTTCCCTATTTATTTTTAGGGATTTCCCTACTGTTTATATGGTAATTCTTCTAAGAACTGAAATTTATTGTTAGGAAGATTGAGTTTGAAATCTTTAAATTCATATTCTGGAAGATTGGTTGTATTTTTCTCTTGTTGGAAATGTGATTGATTATTTTAACTTCATCTATAATTAATGTAAAAACTTTATTTTCACTTTTAACTTCTTGTTTTCGGGTGGTTCTAACCTATAAACTTTTGACGAATAGATGATAAACGAAGATAAAATTAGGGAAGTATGGGCTTCCGACCCGGAACGGGGATTTAAATTGTTGATAGATTTTTTTCAACAGCCCATATATTGGCATATCCGGAGATTGGTTGTATCACATGAGGATGCAGAGGATATTTTGCAGGAAGTCTTTATTCGCGTCTTTCGCCATCTTCCTCAGTTTAGGGAGGAAAGTTCATTGGGAACATGGATTTATCGGATAGCGACCAATGAGTGTCTCCGTTTTCTGAATATGCGTAAAGAACAAGCTGTTTCGGCGGAAGAAGTTCAGGAAGAGTTAATGAATAAGTTGATGGCGTCAGATTATGTGGATTATGAGAACGAAATGGCGGTGAAATTTCAGCAGGCTATTTTGATGCTTCCTGAAAAACAGCGGGTAGTTTTCAATCTTCGTTATTATGATGAACTGGAATATGAAGAAATTAGCAGGATTACGGACACGAAGGTGGATACGTTGAAAGTGAATTATCATTATGCAAAAGAGAAGATAAAAGAGTACATGATAAATAATTAAAGATAGGATGGAAAAGGAGTTTGATTTTAAGAATATTGGGAAGCGGATGCCTTATCGTACCCCTGATGGCTTTTTCGGAAAAATGCAAAAACAAGTATTGGAGCGTACCCAGGCTGAGAGGTTTAATAGGCAGAATAGAATAAAATTGATTATTGGGGCTACTTTAGCTATTGCGGCTGTCATGTTGGGAGTTCTTTTCTTTCCGATATCTCAACCTGTGGCAGAGGAGTTGCCTTCTCATTCACTTATTGTTTCTACGGATTTAGACTCTTCTTATTCAGATACTTTGGATCGTTATATAGAATCTATGTCTGATGAGGAATTAGCAGAATGGGTGGAATTGTCTGAAAATGATATATTTATAAATTGATTAATCACTAAAAACAAAAAAATGATGAGAACAAAATTTTTTTTAATGGTGTTGGCAGCCATTGTTATGGGAAGTCAGGTAACACTTTTTGCCCAAGAAAAGAAAGAAACTAAATCTGAAAGAAGGCAGTTTAATAAAGAACAGATGCTGGAAATACAGTGCAATCAAATTATAAAAGGATTGGCATTGGATGACGCAACGGCTACTAAATTTATTCCGGTGTATAAACAATACATGGAAGAAATGCAGGCTACTCGTCATATGGGAGTTTGTCGAAATGTTGCAAATAGAACGGCCGCCGATAAACAGATCCCCAAACCGGTCCCTACAGATGCTGAAGTGGAGCAGGCTATTAAGGCACGTTTCGCGCAGAGTAGAAAGATACTGGATATTCGTGAGGAATATTATAATGAGTTTCAGAAATTTCTTTCTCCTAAACAAATTCAGAAAATGTATAATATGGAGAAACACAATGGTGATAAATTTCGTAAAGAGATGAAAAAAAGACAAGGAATGAAAAAGCAGCATGATGGAAGAAGACATATGTCACAGGGCGATGTGAAGAAGTAAATATGGGTGAAATGGGGAAAAAATAGTACTTTCATTGTCTTTATGGCTTTATTCTTTTAGTGGCTGCTGTTTATGGTAGCCACTATTTTGTTTTCTCATTGGAAGTATATATTTTTGTGAAGCTAACAGTAGCTATTTAATTAATAAAAATAATATGATGAAAGTAAAGAAATTAAGTGGCAAAGTTCAGGATGCACAACAAATACCGACCTTATTTGATCATGAGAACATAATGTATTATCCTATTAATATAGTGAACTGGAAAGAATATCCTTATCAACCTCAAGTCTCTTTTCGTATAGCCTATACAAATGATGCTATATTAGTTCATTATAAAGTAGTAGAAGATAGTGTTCGTGCCAAATACGGTGAAGATAACGGTAGTGTCTGGACAGATTCCTGTGTGGAATTTTTCTCTATTCCTGCGAGAGATGGCGTTTATTACAATTTGGAATGTAACTGTATCGCTACGATTCTTTTAGCAGCAGGTTCGGAGCGTAGTAATCGAGAAATGGCTCCTCTTGAAATAACAGATCAGGTGAAGCGTTGGGCTAGTTTGGGCAGAGAAACTTTTGAAGAAAAGATAGGAGAATGTACTTGGGAGGTTGCTTTGCAGATTCCGTATAAGGTATTTTTTAAGCATACCATTACCAAGTTGGATGGAATGGTTGTACGAGCTAATTTTTATAAATGTGGAGATGAATTGCAAAAGCCTCATTTCTTATCATGGAGTCCTATAAAAATAGAGAAGCCGGATTTTCATCGTCCGGATTTCTTTGGACTTTTGGAATTCGAATGAAATTCGTAATTAATTTAAAAAGATTGCATACAGCTGGATAAAAATGGTAAGTTTGCAACTATATATAACGGATAAAGTATAGTAGCGATTTTGAAACAGTTTTATATGATGAAACATACGTTGAAATTTATATTAATCGGGTTGCTTTGTTGTCTATGTAATTTTACAGTGCAAGCGCAAACCCGTAACCGACAGTATGAGGAATATATTCATAAGTATAAAGATCTTGCTGTCGATGAGATGAAACGGTATCGTATTCCTGCCAGCATCACTTTGGCTCAAGGATTATTGGAATCAGGGGCGGGAAAAAGTACGCTGGCTCGTAAATCCAATAATCATTTTGGTATAAAATGTGGTGGTGACTGGACTGGTCGTACTGTACGGCATGATGATGATGCCCGCAATGAATGTTTTCGTGCCTATAAGCACCCTCGTGAGTCATATGAAGATCATTCTAAATTTTTAAAAGGACGTTCACGTTATGCATCTCTTTTTAAATTAAAAATCACCGATTATAAAGGATGGGCACATGGGCTGAAGAAGGCGGGATATGCTACTGACCCTCGCTATGCGTATCGTTTAATTGATATCATTGAATTATATGAATTACATAAGTATGATACCAAGGATGGTATAAAGTGGATGAAGGAATTCCCAAACCCGCATCAGCCTTATTTAGCTAATGATTTACTTTATATTGTGGTACGCCCGGGGGATACATTTAAAAAACTTTCTAAAGAATTTGATATCAGTCAACGTAAGTTGAGGAAATACAATGATCTTTATAAAGGATATGTATTGAAACCAGGTGATATTATTTATTTGGATAAAAAGCATCGTCGTGCGGATAAGGAACACATAGTTCATGTTGTCCGTGAGGGAGAATCTATGTATTCCATTTCCCAAAAGTATGGTATTCGTCTGAAGAATTTATATAAGATGAATAAGATGAAACCGGAAGATTCTTCTCCTAAAGTAGGTGATATATTGCGTTTGCGTTAGTCATTATAGTACGGTAACTGATGTTTAAAAACGTACAGGGTGTCCGATTTCGGACACCCTGTACGTTTTGTTTGTTATTGATTATCAATAAGTTGCTTTCTTGGCACGGATGTTGTTTATTCTTTAGTACAAAAATGACAATAATAAAATTACAATAAGTTATGGACAGAGAAATCCCTAAAGAAGTGCGTGATAAGGAACGCAAAAAGAAGTTCATTAAATATGGTGCAATAGGTGTGGCGGCAGTGGTATGTATAGCTGTATTGATTTCGTTTATGCGAAGTAGCGTCAATAAGAAAGATTTGGTGTTTTCAGAAGTAGACAATGGAACTATTGAAGTAAGTGTCAGTGCTTCCGGTAAGGTTGTCCCGGCTTTTGAAGAGATTATCAATTCACCTATTAATACTCGTATCGTGGAAGTTTACCGTAAGGGAGGAGACAGCGTGGATGTAGGTACGCCGATTTTGAAACTTGATTTGCAGAGTACGGAAACCGAATACAAGAAATTGCTGGATGAAGAACAGATGAAACGTTATCAGTTAGAGCAGTTGAAAGTGAATAATAATACGTATCTGAGCGATTTATCAATGCAAGTGAAAATTTCTGCCATGAAATTGAACCGTATGGAGGTAGAACTTCGCAACGAACGTTATTTGGATAGCTTGGGTTCTGGAACAACGGACAAGGTTCGTCAGGCTGAATTGAACTTCAATACAGGAAAACTGGAATTGGAACAGCTCCGTCAGCAATACGCAAATGAATCGAAAGTAAAAGAGGCTGATTTGAAAGTGAAGGAATTGGAATTCAATATTTTCTCAAAGAGTCTTGCTGAAATGAAACGTACATTGGATGACGCTCAAATTCGTTCACCGCGTAAAGCGATTCTTACCTATATTAATAATCAGGTAGGTGCGCAGGTGGCGGAAGGTAGTCAAGTAGCTATCATTTCTGATTTGAGCCACTTTAAAGTGGAAGGTGAAATAGCTGATACATACGGTGACCGTGTGGCAGCAGGTGGACGTGCCATAGTCAAGATTGGCAATGAGAAACTGGAAGGAACGGTAAGTAGTGTGACACCGTTGAGTAAGAATGGGGTGATTTCGTTCATTGTACAACTGAATGAAGATAATAACAAGCGATTGCGTTCCGGCTTGAAGACGGATGTATATGTAATGAATGCCGTGAAAGAAGGGGTTTTAAGATTGGCGAATGCTTCTTATTATGTCGGTCGCGGTGAATATGAATTATTTGTTCAGGATAGTAAGGATGAAGTAGTGAAGCGTAAAGTTCAATTGGGTGACAGTAATTTTGAATATGTGGAAGTCATATCGGGATTGAAACCGGGTGACAAGGTGGTTGTCAGCGATATGAGCAGTTACAAAAACAAGAATAAGTTGAAGTTGAAATAAGAAGCAGCTATGACATAAACAACAAGATAAAACTCTCTCTTAATTAATACATTGATTGTTACGGGAAATGAAGTGTCTTTTCTTCCTTTTCACTCATTTCCCGAACATAATTTAATTTGTTCTTAGGCTATGTCGTTTTTTTGATTGTTTACTTTTTTATATTATTCATAATGCTTGTTGGCATTCTTATTCCGGTATACAGCATCAGTTGTATTAGTCCGGTAGATGTGTTGTGGGATGAATACGACTGACAAAAACGATCATACTGTCCGTTATCGGACAATATATTAAATAATAATCTGTTGAAAATTAAATGTTTATTGCTTTGGTATATCTTTTGATTCATAAAAATAAAAAGTGTATAAGATTAACAATTTAAATAAGAAAAATTATGGCAATGATTAAATTAACCGGTATCAATAAAATCTACCGTACCAATGAGATTGAAACATTAGCACTGGAAAATGTAAATTTGGATGTGATTAAAGGCGAATTTGTTAGTATTATGGGGCCTTCCGGTTGCGGTAAGTCTACCTTGTTGAATATTATGGGGTTATTGGATGCTCCCAGCAGTGGAAAGATTGAAATAAACGGTACTTCTGTAGAAAGTATGAAAGATAAAGAACTGGCTGCTTTTCGTAATAAGACTTTGGGATTTGTGTTCCAGTCATTCCACCTGATTAATTCGCTGAATGTGATTGACAATGTAGAATTGCCTTTGCTCTATAGAAAGATGGCTGCCAAGGAGCGTACCCGTTTGGCAAAAGAAGTGTTGGAGCGTGTCGGTTTAAGTCATCGTATGCGCCACATGCCCACACAGCTTTCCGGTGGTCAGTGTCAGCGTGTGGCGATAGCCCGTGCTATTGTGGGCAATCCCGAAATTATCCTTGCCGATGAGCCTACCGGAAATTTGGACTCAAAAATGGGTGCTGAAGTAATGGAGTTGTTGCATAAATTGAATAAAGAAGATAGACGTACCATTGTGATGGTAACCCATAATGAAGAACAAGCCAAACAGACTTCAAGAACTATCCGTTTCTTTGATGGCCGTCAGGTGCAATAACTGGAGGCTACTTCATTTTTTCTACGGACCATTAATGAAAAGGTACTATAATGATAAAAAAAACAATAGGACAAGTAATTTATCAATTGCGTAACCAACCGTTACTAAGTGCAATTACTATATTGGGAACTGCCCTCGCTATTGCTTTGATAATGGTTATTCTAATTGTCTATCAAGCGAAAACGGCGGACTATGCTCCTGAAGTAAATCGTTCACGCTCGCTTTACGTCAAATGGGAGCGTACGGTATATGACAAAAAAGAACCTAACAGCGCAGGTCATTCCCGACCTTCATTGTGGATGGCTAAAGAAGTCTTTTATCCGTTGAAAACTCCCGAAGCTGTATGCGTTACTTATGAAGCCGGTGAAGTATTAGTCAGTACTCCAGGAGCTGATGAAGAGGTCAATACACCGTTGTTACTGACAGATGCTGATTTTTGGAAGATATACCAATTTCATTACTTGTCGGGAAAACCTTTTACCCAGGCTGACTTTCAGTCGGGAATAAAGAAAGCTGTTATTGTTGAAAGTGTGGCGAGGCGTCTTTATGGAGATGTGGACGCTGCTATTGGGAAACCTGTACAGATTAATTTTACTGATTATACTGTTTGTGGTGTAGTAGAGAATGTAAATCGTTTTTGTGAGTTTGCATGGAGTGAGGTTTATGCACCTTATTCTTCGAATGCGATAGCCAATAAGGTGGAAGCAGGAGAAACTCAGGGAAATCATATCATTACTATCTTGGCGCATAGTTCAGATGATTTTGAGAAAATCCGTAATGAGGTGGCCCGTGGAGTGGCACAGATTAATACGACACTGGGTGAGAGAGAATTGCAACTGATGGGGCAACCGGATAACTTCCGTACTCAGTTGAATCGTAAATTTGCCAACTCGTATGAAAATCTGGATGCGGCATATTGGAAATATGGCATTATGATTATTGTTATTTTATTGGTTCCCGCCATTAATCTAAGCGGATTGACACATACCCGTATGCGTCGTCGGCTGGAAGAATTAGGTATTCGTAAATCTTTTGGCGCTACACAGGGAGAGTTGGTGTGGCAGGTTTTGAACGAGAACTTTGTATTGACATTAATCGGTGGGATGCTGGGACTTGGACTTTCTTATCTGTGTCTGTGGCTGATGAGTGATTGGTTGCTTCAGACTGCTTGGGGAGCAACAGCTACCATGAATGTTTCTATGGTCAGTCCTGTTGTATTTTTTGTGGCGCTTTGTTTTTGTCTGGTGCTTAATTTGCTTTCGGCATACATTCCTGCCTGGCGTGTTGCCCATACTCCGATTGTCGATTCGTTAAATCAAAAACTCTAAGGCTATGCTGATTCATTTATTAATTATTATAAAGAATAATCTTCGTGCCAATCTGTTGCTGATGGCTGGAATGTTCGTCATTGCTACTTCACTGTGGTATGCTGTGGATTATGTGTATGCTGTGGTAGTGAACCAACAGAAATCATTAGGGTTTGATTGGGAGCATGTATATTATGTACAAGCGGCCGTCTTACCCAATGAAAGCGTGGAGTGTGACACAGCAAGTCGGTCTGATGATGAAGTGACAGCTGAATATTTGGAATTTTATAATCGGCTGCAACATCATCCGGCAGTAGAAAGTGCATGTTATACTTTGATGCATTTCCATTATATATGGAAAAACGGTAGTGGAACCATGTCTTATGATACATTGAAGACCAGTGCGATGTATCGGGAAGTCACTCCTTCTTATTTTACCGTGTTTCGTGTCAGAGGGGCTGATGAATGTTCGCCTGAAGAGTTGTCCCGGCGGGCATCACATACCAATGATTTTGTGGTGACGGAAAATACAGCTTGTCGGCTGTTGAATCCGGACATAAATAATATGACTGTAAAAGGAGTGGAGCTAGCCGGTCGGTTTATTCATAGTGGGGTTTCCATGCGCAAGGATGAACCAGATTCGGTGCGTGTGGCCGCCGTATGCGAGAATCAGAAATATAATGAATATTCCAATTGGAGTAAAGCCGTTTATCGCATTGTACAGTTGGGACAGGGAGATTTTAAGATAAGCTATGGCAGTATTCCTTATCATGATATATTTATTCGTGTGAAGGCAGATGCCGACCGTCCTGGCTTTGTGGAATCATTCCGGAAAGAGATGAAGAAACAGCTGCGTGTGGGTAATCTGTATCTGGCGGATATGCGTCCTATGAGTTATTACCGGAATGAACATCTAGCTGATTATCGTAGCGATCTTTATACTTATTTGGCCATTGCTGGATTTTTTTTAGCTAATGCGTTTTTGGCCATATTGGGTACTTTCTGGTTCCGTACGCAGCAGCGTCGTGAAGAACTGGCCGTCCGTCTGGTTGCTGGGGCTACGCCGCACAATCTTCAGACTCTTTTAATGGGAGAAGGCTTTCTACTGATAACCATCGCTTATATTCCTGCTTTGGTTGTAGCTTATAATTTAGGTATTTCTGATTTAGTAGAGACATGGCCTGTAGAATGGAGTTTCACACGTTTCCTGATAGGAGGGCTCGTTACTTTTCTGTTACTTTGGGCTATTGCCGCTATCAGCATTTGGTTTCCGGCACGGCAGGCCATGAGTATCCAGCCAGCTGAGGCATTGCATGGTGAGTAAATCAGATATTCATTTTATTAAAAGATGGAATTAATGAAAAACGGAGATACATTTGGGATCTATTTGGAAATATAGAACATTGTATCTCTGCTTTAATTTATATATCAGGAAATGAAATCGTGTGCGAAAATGAAGTTGGTGTTCATTTTCGGACAGTGTATAATAAAGATAATATGTTTATATTCAGTTTTTTGTGTCTTTGGCATGACTTTGGCTAGTATAGATATAAAGTGTATAAGAAAATAATAAAATAGAATTCGAAAATGATAAAACAGTATTACAAGCAAGCTTTGGCACAACTACGCCAACATCCGCTTATCAGTATTATCGGTATTGTGGGGACTGCGCTGAGTATTTTCCTTATTATGTTGGTAGTGATGATGCAACAAGTAAAGGTCGCTCCTTTTTCTCCCGAGTCCAATCGTAACCGTTTTTTACATGTACATTATATGAGTATCAGTCATAAAGATTGGGGAAATGGGACAAGTAATGGTCCGATGAGTGTACAGACTGCACGTGAAGTATACAAATCGTTGAAGACTCCTGAGGCTGTTACTGTTTATTGTTGCATGACGGTGTCCACTCCTGTTTCCCTACCTGGTGCGCCTGCGATAGGAGCTGATGTGCGTGAGACAGATGATACATTTTTTCATGTGTTCGATTTTCAGTTTACAGATGGAAAGCCGTATGATGAAGCTACTTTTACAGCTGGGCGCCCTGTAGCTGTTATAACAGAGAGCATATCACGTGCCTTGTTTGGTTCTATTCAGTCTGTAGGTAAAGAATTTCTGCTGAGTCATGCTCCTTATCGTGTAGTAGGAGTAGTGAAAGATGTTTCAACTCTTGCCGATATGGCTTACGGGCAAGTATGGATTCCTTTCACTTCGACCAACCTGTCTAATGACACATGGAGTGATAACCACATGGGAATGATGAGTGTAACTCTGTTGGCGCATGACCGTGAGGATTTTGATGAGATTCGTGCTGAGGCTAAGCGCCGTATGAATGAGTATAATTCAATACTTGCTGATCAAGGGTATACATTGATAGATCGCAACCGTCCTTATGACCAGGAAACCCAATCGATTTCTTTTGCTGCCAATTTGGAACCGGATTTAAAAGCGGCTCGTCGTGAGCGTGTCATTATCTTTATTATTCTATTATTGGTTCCTGCCATAAATTTGAGCAGCATGACGCAAAGCCGTTTGCGTCAGCGTGTAGCCGAGATAGGTGTGCGTCGTGCATTTGGAAGTACCCGCATAGAGATGGTGGGGCAGATTGTGATGGAAAATCTCGTAATCACTTTGTTGGCAGGGGCTATCGGATTGCTCATTAGTATATTATTCGCTTATTGGGGCACTGATATATTGTTTGCACAACCTTATAGTGTTACTCTGAATGCGCCTACTGTTGATTCCAGAATTTTATTGCAACCATCTACTTTCCTCTATGCATTGTTGTTCTGTTTTGTATTGAATTTGCTTAGTAGCGGTATTCCCGCATGGCGGGCATCGCGTACTAACATAGTCAATGCTTTGGGAGGAAAGATACATTAATAGATGAAAAATTAAGAATTTAAAAGAAGAGTTAGAATGAATAAGAAACTATTGACACAAATAAAGAATGAGTGGCGTTCCAATCTTTGGCTTGTTACCGAATTGTTGTTGGTGAGCGTTGTTATGTGGTATATTGTCGATTATATGTATGTTAAGGCAGCTGTTTACTATGAGCCACGTGGTTTTGATATCTCCCATTGTTATTTGATACAAATGGGACGCCTTACTGATAAAAGTCCTGATTTTATTCCTAATCAGACAAAAGAGCAGCAGCGGGAAGATGTGAAAGGACTTGCCGAGCGTCTTAAATATCGTCCGGATATAGAGGCGGTTGGTTTTGGTCAGAATTCTTATCCTTATAATGGGAGTAACAGCGGTACGGAGGTTAGATATGACACACTTCAGTCGCCGGGATGGACTATTCGACGTTTAGTAAGTCCTGATTTTGTCCGGGTTTTCCAGTATCATGGTACTCGTGGGGAAACTCCTGAACAATTGGCGGAGTTGCTTAGCCATCCCAAGAATTTTTTGGCTTCCGATAATTTATACAAGAAACGTTACGGAAGAGATTTGACTCCATTGGTAGGAAAACAGTTTTATTTGTTTGGAGATACGACGGAAACCTATACGCTGGGAGCATCGTTGGAGGTAGTCCGGTATTCAGATTATGAGCAGGCATGGAACAGCTACAGTATGGTGAAACTTTTGCCGGAGAATTGGTATGATGTGGGACTTGAATTGTGTGTACGGGTAAAAGAAGATCAGGATAAAGATTTTATAACCCGTTTGAAAGCTGATAGTGAGAAGCTATATCGGGTGGGGAATGTGTTTATAGCCGAAGTGCGTTCGTTTGATGATATCCGTCGTAACTATCAACAGTCACAAACCAATTCCATGCGCAGCTATATTTTGGGTATGGTTTTTTTATTGTTGAATATTTTTTTAGGATTGCTGGGCACGTTCTGGTTTCGTACTCAGCAACGACGTGGTGAGATTGCTTTGATGAAATCTTTGGGAGGAACAGACCACAGTGTCTTTGTACGCCAGTTGGTGGAAGGATTACTGCTATTGGTTATAGCCACTATTCCGGCTGTTTTTATCAATTGGAATCTGGCAAATAGTGAATTGAATGCTTGGATGAATGGTACTACTATTGAAGGTGGACGCTTCATAATAACAGTTCTTATCTCCTTTATTTTGATTGCATTGATGATTGTAGTAGGCATTTGGATTCCTGCACGTAAGGCTATGAAAGTTCAGCCGGCGGAAGCATTGCATAATGAGTAATTTCTTTTTTTGTTAAAAGATTTTAGAGCATAGCACAAACATGATAAAACTATATTTCAAACAGGCTTTTTTCCAACTCCGTGAGAATAGGCTCATCAGCTTGGTCTCTATTATAGGAACGGCATTGGCTATTTGTATGATCATGGTCATCGTTTTGGTGTTGGAAGTGCGCATTACGGATTGTGTGCCTGAGGTGAACCGTTCACGTTCTCTTTATATGAAAGCGATGTCTATTCATCAGAAAGGAGATACTAGTGATAATTCATCAAACGGCTGTATGTCACTTACGGTGGCTAAAGAGTGTTTTAAGGCGCTTACTGTTCCTGAAACGGTAACTATAGTGTCTACAGGAGGCAGGATGCGTATTTCTGTACCTGCGGGAAAAACGATGACAGTGGATAATCTTGAAACTGACGATACTTTTTGGAAAGTGTTCTCTTTTGATTTTATTGCCGGAAAGCCGTTTACGGCTGCCGATAGTGAAAGCGGACTTCCTAAGGTTGTAATTAGCGCTTCTGTGGCCCGGAATTTATTTGGTACGGTAGAAGCAGTGGGGCGTACAGTCCAACTTAACTTGGCCGATTATACGGTAGTGGGTGTTGTGAAAGATGTATCCAAACTGGCTGTTTCTTCGTATGCGCAGATTTGGATACCTTTCAATTCAACTGAAATAGCCAGGAAGTGTTGGTATGACAATGCGATGGGAACTTTTCGTGTGGTCATTCTGGCACATTCGGAGAAAGATTTTCCTGCTATCAGAGAAGAGGTGGAACGTCTGCGTCAGAAATTTAATGACGGATTGCAGGATTCTGAAATCTTTTATCGTGGACAACCCGATGATCGTTTCTCTTTTATCTTTCGTCACTGGGGAAGAGAGTTACAGGCGAAGGAAGCTTATTTGCACTACCTGTTGGTGATTGTTATTTTATTGCTGGTACCGGCTATAAATTTGAGTAGCATGACTTTGTCCCGTATGCGGAAGCGCATGTCGGAAATAGGAGTGAGGAAGGCATTTGGTGCTACTGCCAATGTCTTGTTGAGGCAAGTGTTTTATGAAAACTTATTATTGACGCTCATAGCCGGAGCAGTAGGAATGCTTTTCAGTTATGCATGTACTTTTTTATTGAATGATTTCTTATTTTCCAATAGCGAGAACCGTGCCCAAATAGGAGAAACCAGTCTTTCGGCAGATATGTTGTTCAGTCCCTGGATATTCTTGGCCGCATTCATTTTCTGCCTGCTCTTGAATTTGCTGTCAGCGTGCATTCCTGCCTGGAGGGCATCGCGCATGAATATTACGGACGCTTTAAACCAACGTTAGATCATGAACAGGAATTTATTGAAACAGATATGGAACGAGCGCCGCAGCAATGCGTTTCTGTGGATGGAACTTTTTGTGGTGTTTGTCATATTATGGTATATTGTGGATGTGGTATATGTCACATTGAGCATCTATAATTTGCCGATGGGCTTTGATATAGAAAATACGTATGTTCTTCGTTTTGAGCGGATGACTTCGAAGGCGGCTGCTTATCAGCCTGGCCGTACTATGAAAGAAGATGTTGCCGATTTGCATGAAATTGTAAACAGGCTTGCGCATCGTCCGGATGTGGAAGCAGTCAGCCTCTCGCAAAACTGTATACCTTATAATGACGGTGCAAACAGTTTTTCATTTTATCTGGATACAGTCCCGGTACGTAGTTTGAAACGATGGATAACTCCGGAGTATTTTAATGTATTCCGTTATCGCAATATAGACGGTTCGGATAGTGAAAGCCTTGCTGAGGCACTGACACCGTCCGGCATGGTCTTATCTGTGAATATTGCCGATGTTTATCAGGATGCACCTTGGCATGGTAAGGAACTTTTAGGGCGTAGGGTGCCTGTTTGGCGGAATGAGCCGGAGGCGGAGCACCTTTCTATAGCTGCTCTTACCGAGCCGGTCCGTTATGATCATTTTACAGCTCCGGATGATTACGGCTCCCGTTATGCTGCTGTGTACCTGACAGATGAGGTAATGGAATCCTTGGGCGAAACGGTTTATATAGAAGTTTGCCTACGTGTTCGTGAGGGACAGAATGATGGATTCATAGACCGTTTGATAGTGGATGCCGACCGTCAATATCAGGTGGGCAATCTATATCTTTTGGATATAACTCCTTTGAGTGATGTACGCACTGCTTATGAAACGGATTCGGTGAATGAGTTGAATACGCAATTTTGTATCATATTTTTCTTATTGCTGAATATCTTTCTAGGCATTATCGGAACTTTCTGGTTCCGGACACAGCATCGGCGTGTCGAAATTGCGTTGCGTATAGCTTTAGGTTCTACCCGTTGGGGAATCTGCGGTCGTCTGATGGGGGAAGGAGTCTTTTTATTGTTGGTATCTGCTATTCCTGCATTGGTCGTAGCGTGGAATTTGGGATATGCCGAACTGGTGGAAGTTACACGTATGCCTTTTACGGAAGGTCGTTTTGCGATTACAATTCTGGGCACTTTCATTCTGATTGCTGGAATGATTGTCATTGGAATAGGATACCCTGCCCGTCGTGCCATGAGTATCGAACCGGCTGAGGCATTACATGAAGAATAAATAAAATGAAGAGATAAAACGAATGAAACAGCTATTATTACAAGCATTTAATCTGATACGGCAGAATCCTTTTTATGCTACAATCAGTATTATAGGAACAGCTGTCACTATCGCTTTTGTTATGGTGGTAGTGATGATTTATGACTTCCGTACAATGGATATGGCTCCGGAAAGTGATCGGAGCGATATGATGTATACAGGTTCGGGAATGACCTATCGTAAGCAGGATCATACCAACCAGAACAGCGGTATGGGACGCAAGGCTTTTGAAGCATTGTTTTCAGAGCTCCCTGGTGTAAAAGAGGTTACTTGGTATCGTGGCGTTTCCAAGACCCCTTGTAACTTGTCCGCTTCGAATGAGATATTCAACTATTTTGTGCGGCCTGTGGCTGATAACTGGTTTAAGTTCTTTGATTATGAATTTATAGCGGGACGTCCTTTCACACAAGAGGAGTATGATGCCCGTCGGTGTGTCAGTGTGGTAACCGAGCGTATGGCCTTGCAGCTTTTCGGCACGACGGATGTGGTAGGAAAAGAATATCAAAGTAATTTTTTTCCGACTAAAGTGGTAGGCGTGGTGAAAGATGTCAATGCTATTTTCCAGACAGCATACGCTGATGCTTTTGTTCCTTTCTCATTGGAAAATGAAGACTATTATGCTACTTGGACAGGGGGCTTGGGAGGAATCCGTCTGGGATTGCTCAAACTGCTGCCGGACACTCGTCCTGCAGAGGTACGGACTGAAGTACAGCATCGGCAGGATCGTTTGAATAGTTCAACGGCAGAATATGCTTTCGAGATGAACGAACTCTATACTCATACGGAATATACCTTTTTTCGTGGAAAAGATATTAGTGCACCGTTGGTTTACAGTATGTTATTGATGGTCTTGCTGATTGTTCCTGCTATTAATATCTCAGGTATGACCAATGCCCGAATGCAGGAGCGTGTGACAGAGATTGCAGTTCGCAAGGCGTATGGTGCATCACGTATTTCCATTATGGTGAGGTTGTTTTTAGAGAATCTGTTTACGGTCTTTTTGGGTGGAATTTTAGGATATCTGTTTTCGTGTGTGTTGGTTTGGCTGGGACGTGTATGGTTGTTTGGTAGCGGCGAGGTAGAATTATCAGATATCAGTCTGGATGGAGGTTTGTTGTTGCATCCTGCTTTATTTGTGTTGGTTTTCGGCGTATGTGTTGTTTTTAATTTATTGTCGGTATTGATTCCGGTATGGATGGTCACACATCGTAATATTGCGACTACCATCAAAGGAGAATAGGAGGAAAGAAAAATGATAAAGAGTTTATTCAGACAAATGTGGAACCAGAGGCACGCCAATGTATGGGTGTGGGTTGAATTGATTGTTGTTCTTATCTTGCTATGGTACAGCATCGATCTGGTTTATAATTATGAGGCTGCTGCCCGTCAGACTAAAGGATATGACACGGAGAATGTTTTTGATATTCAATTGAATATTAAGCCGGCTTTGCAAAATGATTCTGTATTAATGAGTCATTCTGCTGAATATTTGGAACAAATCTATCATTTAATCCAACAATATCAAGGGGTGGAGGAAGCTTGTTTTTATTATGGGACAATACCTTATACGGGAAATAATATGTATGAGGGATATGCTCCGCATTCGGATTCGACCCATGTGGTAGGCTGTTTCATCCGTTATGTCAGCCCTACTTATTTCAAGGTATTTCGTTTGCAGCCATTATCAGGCTCATTTGAGGCGGAGCGTTGGGACAAGAATGAATACCCCATGCCGGTGTTGATGAGTGAAACGTTAAGTGATTCCTTGTTTAGCGGACGCAATGGAGTAGGGGAGACTTGTTTCAATCCTTATTTTCTGAATAGTGTGCAACCGGAAACTAATTATAAGGTAATGGCGGTACTTCCTGCTCATAAGACCGATGAGTACGAGCGTTACGAACCTTTTATTTATCTTCCCAGTCCGCCGCTGACTCATTGGCATCACATTGCGGTGCGTGTGGCTTCCAATTCCATACCGGGATTTACCGAACATTTTATGCAGGATATGCAAGGGAAATTATCTATCGGCCCTTATTACTTATACGATATAAATTCGTATGGCGATATGAAGGAAGCTTTCGATATAGAGCAAGGAACGGTGAATTATCTGAATACTACCTATGCCGTTATCCTTTTCTTTGTTTTCAATATATTTTTAGGGATGCTGGGTACTTTCTGGTTTCGGACTCGTAAAAACCGAAGTGAGATAGCTTTGCGTATGGCACTAGGTTGCAGTAGGATGAATGTATTTGGTTATTATGTACTTGAGGGCATCCTTCTCTTGGTTTCGGCTGCCATTCCCGCTGTTTTTGTTTGTGCGAATATGCAGATGGCGGATCTTACTGTGCATACATTAATGGAACCTGCTTGGGGACGTTTTTTGCTTTGTTTTGTGTCGGCCATGCTGTTGTTGGGGATAATAATTTTGCTCGGCATTTATTTCCCCGCCCGGAAAGCGATGGGGATTGAGCCGGCAGACGCGTTGCATAATGAATAATGTTATTTCATTGTCACATGATCAGCAGTGTTCGTATATGAATGGAGTGTCCGATTTCGGACACTCCATTTTTGTCGTAAGGTGTTATAAAACAGTGAAATAGTTTTTTGGCATACCATTTGCCTTACCTTTGATAAAAAGAATAATAACGCAATGAAAAAACAAGTAATATCTCTATTTTTAGCCTTTGGCATATCGTTGGTTGCCGGAGCGCAGCCACAAGAAAAGCGACGTGCCATCACTTTGGAGGAAGCCATTACTATTGCCCGTGTGCAAAGTGTAGATGCGGCCGTAGCTTTAAACGAGCTGAAAACCGCTTATTGGGAATATCGTACTTTCCGTGCGGATTTGCTTCCGGAAATGAATTTTGAAGCCACTATTCCCAGCTATAATAAGAAGTATAATTCTTATCAGCAGGATAACGGTGCTTATACATTTGTACGTAATAATTATATGGAAATGAATGGTGAAGTTTCTATCGATCAGAATATTTGGTTGACCGGTGGTAAACTCTCATTGAATACCTCTCTTGATTTCTTGAAACAACTGGATGGAGATAAATCAAAACGATATATGTCTGTTCCTGTGGCATTGACTTTGGAACAACCTATTTTCGGAGTGAATACAATTAAATGGAACCGCCGCATCGAACCGGTGAGATACGCTGAAGCTAAAGCCGCATTTCTTACTGCAACCGAAGAGGTAACCATGACTACTATCAACTATTTTTTCAATTTGTTGTTGGCTAAGGAAAATGTAGGCATCGCCCGACAGAATCTGAAGAATGCAGATAAACTGTATGAAGTGGCTAAGGCAAAGCGTAGTATGGGGCAGATCAGTGAAAATGATTTGTTGCAATTGGAACTGAATGTATTGAATGCCCGTTCTACGTTGACTGAAAATGAAAGCAACTTGAAAAGTAATATGTTCAAACTCCGTTCATTTCTAGCATTAGGAGAAGATGAGGAATTGGAACCGGTTGTTCCCGAGACGATTCCGACTGTATTGCTGAACTATCCGGATGTTTTGGACAAAGCACTTGCCAATAATTCATTTGCGCACAATATTCGTCGCCGCCAGTTGGAAGCAGATTTTGAAGTGGCTAAGGCGAAAGGTAATTTACGTGAAATCAAGCTCTATGCACAGGTAGGTTTTACAGGAACAGACAATGAATTTAATAGTGCATACCGCCGTTTGAAAGATAACCAGATTGTAGAAGTTGGTTTTAAAATTCCTATTCTTGACTGGGGAAAACGTCGTGGTCAGGTAAAGATTGCTCAAAGTAACCGCGATGTGACTGAAAGCAAGCTACGTCAGGAGACCATGAATTTCAATCAGAATCTGTTTATCCTTGTAGAACAGTTCAATAACCAGCAGGCCCAGTTGCAGATAGCAGACGATGCGGACAAGATTGCCCAGAAACGTTACAGCACCAATGTGGAAACCTTCATGGTCGGTAAAATCTCGACATTGGATTTGAATGATTCCCAGTCAAAGAAAGATGAGGCTCGTCAGAAGCATATCAATGAGTTGTTCTATTATTGGTACTATTATTACCAGTTGCGCAGCTTGACATTGTGGGATTTCAATACCAATACTAATATTGATGCCGATTTCGAGAAGATTATCAAACAATAGGATTTTCACTATTCAATTCTGTTTGAATATAAAATGGGGTTGTCTTTGTACTTATTAAAATAATAATTTCTACATTTGCAGCATTATGATATTAATTATAGACGATGACAGTGCCATTCGTTCTTCTCTGAGCTTTATGCTGAAAAGGGCGAAATATGATGTGCAGGCCGTACCGGGTCCCAAAGAGGCTATTGAAATAGTCCGTTCGGTTGCGCCCCAGTTAATCTTGATGGATATGAACTTCACCCTGTCCACCAGTGGTGAAGAAGGATTGACTCTTTTGAAACAGGTCAAAGTGTTCCGGCCCGATGTTCCCGTTATATTGATGACAGCATGGGGAAGTATCCAGCTTGCCGTGCAAGGGATGCAGGCAGGTGCATTTGACTTTATTACCAAGCCTTGGAACAACGTGGCGTTGATGCAACGGATAGAAACGGCTTTGGAACTGACTTCACAAGATAAGAAAGCAGAGGTTCCGGTGGAAGATAATGACGGCTTCGACCGTAGCCATATCATTGGAAAGAGTAAAGCACTGATGGATGTGCTGGCCACGATCAAGCGGATAGCGCGTACCAACGCATCGGTCTTGATTACCGGTGAAAGTGGTACAGGCAAGGAGTTGATAGCCGAAGCGGTACATTTGAACAGTCCCCGTAGCAAGAAACCTTTTGTGAAAGTGAACTTGGGAGGAATTTCTCATACTTTGTTCGAGAGTGAAATGTTCGGTCATAAGAAAGGTGCGTTTACGGATGCCACAGCCGACAGGGTAGGACGTTTTGAACTGGCTGATAAAGGTACGATTTTTTTGGATGAGATTGGCGATTTGGATTTAAGCTGTCAGGTGAAACTGCTTCGCGTGTTACAAGAACAGACTTTTGAAGTCTTGGGCGACAGCCGTCCCCGTAAAGTCGATATCCGTGTGGTCAGTGCGACGAATGCCGATTTACGACAGATGGTGCAGGAACACACCTTCCGCGAGGATTTGTTCTATCGTATTAATTTAATTACGGTGCATCTTCCGGCATTACGCGAACGCCGTGAGGATATTCCCTTATTGGTCCGTCATTTTGCCGACAAACAATGTGAATCGAACGGTCTTCCCAAAGTGGAATTTACTTCTGAAGCGATGGATTATTTAAGCCGTTTGCCTTATCCGGGTAATATCCGTGAATTAAAGAATTTGGTGGAACGTACCTTGCTGGTCAGTGGAAAGGAAATATTGACTGCGGATGATTTTAAATCACAATACCAGCATCCTATAGAACAGAAGGTGACAACGAATCTGCAAGGCATGACCTTGGAGGAGATAGAAAAGCAGACTATTCTACAAACGCTTGAGAAGTATAACAATAATATGTCACAGGTTGCCGTAGCCTTAGGAATCAGCCGGGCTGCTCTTTATCGCCGTTTGGAGAAATACAATATACAAGTGAATGATTAGCAAAAACGGAACCGGATAAAATATGAAACTGAAATTCTTGTTCTTTTTTTTAGCATTACTGTTGACAGCAGTATGGACTATCCTGCTCGTTCTTACATTGAAGGAACGCGGTGCGTTGTTTTATATAGGAGAGGGAGTTATTACATTCAGTCTTGTGTTTCTGGTTTATTTCTATCGCAAAGTCGTGAAACCGCTTGATATCATCGGCAACGGTATGGAGCTTCTTCGTGAGCAGGATTTCAGCAGTAGGCTGACTCCTGTCGGACAAAAGGAAGCCGACCGCATTGTGTTGGTTTTCAACCGCATGATGGAGCAGTTGAAAGACGAGCGCCTTCGGTTGCGTGAGCAGAATCATTTTCTTGACCTGCTGGTCAGCGCTTCTCCCATGGGAGTTGTCATACTGACTTTGGACGGACATATTTCCATGCTAAATGCTGCAGCTCTTCGTTTTTTGGATTATTCTTCGGCAGAGGAAGTCAGAGGCCGATTGCTGTGCGAGTTGGCTTCCCCTTTGGCCGAAGAAATAGAACGTATTCCCAAAGATACTACTGAAACAATTCGTCTGAGCGACTCCATGATTTACCGCTGTTCCCGGCTTTCTTTTGTTGACAGAGGATTCTCTCATCCGTTTATTCTGGTGGAAAGTCTGACTTCCGAGGTGGTGAAAGCAGAGAAAAAGGCATACGAAAAAGTGATCCGTATGATAGCACATGAGGTGAATAATACGACTGCGGGCATTACCTCTACTCTTGATACGGTGGATGGCGCTTTGGAATGTATGGAGGATACGGAAGACTTGCGCGAAGTGATGAAAGTCTGCATAGAGCGTTGCTACAGCATGAGCCGTTTTATCACAAATTTTGCCAATGTGGTGAAGATTCCCGAGCCTCAATTACAATCAGTGGACTTGAATGACCGCGTAGCCGCTTGCAAGACATTTATGGAAACGGTTTGCCGTAACCGTAAGATTACGCTGCATCTTGATTTATGTAAAGAGAATCCTGAAGTGATGATGGATACTTCTCTGTTTGAGCAAGTACTAGTCAACATTATCAAGAATGCGGCTGAAAGTATCGGGGAAACAGGAGATATCTTTATCCGTACTTCCGTATCACCTACGATGTTGGAAATTGCTGATACCGGTGCCGGTATCAGTAAAGAGGTGGAAACCAAACTGTTCAGTCCTTTCTTCTCCACCAAGCCTAACGGACAGGGTATCGGTCTTATTTTTATTCGTGAAGTTTTGATAAAACATGGGTGTACTTTCTCTCTTCGTACCTATCCGGATAAACTGACCCGTTTCCGTATCCGTTTCTGATGATTTTCTACCACTTTACCACGCTGATGCTTCCGCAAGGAAGTGAAAAGGGAGGGTTTATAGTAAATGTCTTTCGGGTGTTTCTTTTTGTGCTGTTGGTTCTTTCGAAATCTCAGTTCAAAATGGAAACTCTTTTTATTATGCTAAGTCGTCCGCGATGAAAAATGTTTAATCAGGATTGAATGAAATCGGTTTGTTTGGTTTATCTTCACAATATTATGTGCTAAATAATTAAATTATGAAATACCCTATCGGCATACAGACTTTTAGTCAAATCCGTGAAAACGGATATGTTTATGTGGATAAGACCGACCTTATCTACCAGTCGGTGAGTAGAGGAAGTATTTATTTTTTCAGCCGTCCGCGCCGTTTCGGCAAAAGTATTATGAAGGGCGGAAAGAGGTGAGGTAATATCCGGACAAGCCTGAAAATATCCTGTAGTTTGGAATAAGTAAGTAACGTTATAAAATAGCTTGATACATTATTTTATTCATCGTTATCAGTCCAAATCCACAAAAAAGTTGGGAGCGTTTATGCCCTCATGCTCTCACTGTATATGTAACATGTTGATCATGAATAATTTGTGTAGTTGTGGTAAAAATAGTTGCTCTCCCTTATGCCCTCACTAATCTCTCATGCCCTCACTACGTTTTGAAGCATATTTCTGTATAACATGCTTGTTGTCAGCTATATATTATTTTTTTGTAGGATATTCCGGCTTGATATAAAGTAGGGCGTTTTCTGGCTTTTTATCGTAAAAAGTGTGTGTAAAGGGTTTGTACTTCTATGGAGTGTGATCGCAAAGTTCCCGGTATTTCCGGCAGCGGTAAAAAGATCAAGACGTTTTTAAAAAAGCTCTTGTTCTTTTTTAAAAAGGCCGTTATCTTTTTTTGAAAGTTCTTGATCTTTTTAAAAAACGTCCTTATCTTTTGAGATGAAATTCCGGATCTTACGCGAAAACCTCCACCACAGAGTTTTGCAAAACTGCTGCCACTGCTATCACTCTTTCCACTGAAAGCACCATGAGCAGGACGTTTCATAGGGTGGTGGCAGCACTTTTTTTATATGGTAAAAAGGGCTGCTGCCACCACTTTTACCTCTTTTCTACCCCAAAAAGTCCGTAGGAGGGGGAAGAAACAGGAGGCGGAGGATGATCAAACGCTGGGAAAAGGCGGGAATACAGGCACACAGCACCCGGAAACCGGACCGGCAGAATATCGTCCACCAACGAACAAGATACTGACTACATCCTGATGGGAATCTGATTGCGGATCGCCAGAACTATGGTTGCATCCCGACAAAGCCATAGTTACAATCTGGTGAAACCTTAGTTCCAGCCTGATGGAACTGAAGTTTCAACCCTACGGAACCGGTTGGAACTGAACCTTATGGCTGAATATGACGCCCGTACAATTAATATAGGTGCTGAATACAGCTTTTGGAAAGATTATATCAATGCGGTGATAGAGTTCAACCGCTGCCGTTACTTTTCCGGCGGAGTGGTTTTTAAAGTCCACCTGAAATAATAAAAGGAGTGGCTGTCAGTCTTTGATTTTCTTTTTATACACTTCCCCTCTGCTCATTACTTCCTTAACGAAATTGTAAGTCTCTACCCCTCGGAAGTATCCATTCTTACAAACCGGATCATTGAAATATTCTTCATTACTTTTAAGCAGGATATAGTCATCTACGCTATTATCCCATACATATTTATTCTTGCCATATTTTTCAGCCAGTGCCATGGCATCCAGTACGTGTCCTATTCCGGCGTTATAAGCCGCCAAGACAAATTTCATCCGTTCGTTTTCATTTTTTATTGCGTTGAAAGAACGGGAAGTGGCAGCGATATATTTCACAGCGGCCTTTATACTCTCTTCCGGATTCTGTTCTTTACCGGGAGGAACTCCCATAGCACGCGCCGTCCGGGGCATGAGCTGCATTAATCCTTTCGCGCCTGCCCATGATACGGCTGTCGTATCAAAATTAGATTCTGTATAGGCTAGGGAAGCTAAAATACGCCAGTCCCAATCTATTTCTTTGGCATATTTCTTGAATAGAGTGTCGAAGTGTGAAATCTTTCCGTCTTTGACGGACAAGATGGAACCGTGAGGTGTCCGTTTGCTTATTTCAAAATAACGCTTGCTACTGGCCTGATAGGCAGGAGAAGTTATATTTTCCTGATGCCATTTAGTAGCAGCTTCACCTAGTAGCGGTGAGGTCTTACGTACGGCCCATGAGGCACGTTGGTCAAAACTGACAGCCAGGTCAATATTCAGATTGGGGTAATAAGTCTTGTTTAATTTGGCAAGGTCGTTATCACAGATGGCATAATCTATCTCACCATTGGAAACCTGCATGATTAAATCCTCGGTGGTGATGCTGTCATTATTGACTTCGTGTATCAATATACCGCCACCCAGTTCTTTATCCAGATTGATGAGACGTTCCAGATACTTTCCTGGTTTTACATAGACCTCTTTCCCTATTAATTCTGTCACATTATTCAGTGCTTTCTTCTTTTTTTGAGTATTGCGTTGTACCAATACCTGATGGGTGATAATATCTTCCCCGCAAAATTCTACACTATCTTTAAACTCTTTGGTGACAGGTAGATTATAGGCTATCAGGTCTCCTTCTCCTTGTAATAGTTTATGGACCAGATCACGGGCATTCTGTGCTACTTTTATTTTCAGCTTTACGCCCAATGAGCGGGTAAACTGATCGGCCAGCTCATACTGGAATCCCATAGGCTCGCCCCGATAGTCGAAATAAGAGGTAGAACTGTTCAAGGTCAGGGCTACTAATTCTCCGCTGTCTTTTATTTGCGGCAAATCATAATTTGTCACTTCGGCAGATTGTTGCCGGTTGCGGCACGCTGTCATGCATATACAGGCAAGGACTAATAGCCAGACATTTTTCATCTTCCTAAAATCTTTTCAATATATAGTTTAAGGATTTCAATGGCCTTTTGGTTGTTGCCTCCATTGGGGATAATAATGTCGGCATATTGTTTGGTAGGCTCTATGAATTCGTCATGCATCGGTTTCAGAATGTTCCGGTATTTGTCTATCAGCATTTCCAAGGGATGGCCGCGTTCCACCATGTCGCGGGTAATCACACGCAGCAAACGTTCATCGGGTTCGGCATCCACGAAAATTTTTAAATCCATCAGATCGCGTAACTCTTTATCATAGAGGCTCATGATACCTTCTACGATGATGACTTCCTTAGGCTCTACATGGACGGTTTCGGGCAGGCGTGTACATATTATATAAGAATAGGTAGGTTGTTCAATGGGATGTCCTTTACGTAATTCGGCTATCTGTTGTTCAAAGAGCGGCCAGTCAAAAGCGTCGGGATGGTCGAAATTGGTTTGTTTACGTATTTCCAAGGGAATGGATGACTGATCATTATAATATGAATCTTGTGGAATGACTGCAACGGAACCTAGGGGCAGGCTCTCTATGATTTTTCTAACTACAGTGGTCTTTCCTGAACCGGTTCCGCCGGCTATGCCAATAATTATCATAATAATAGAATGTATTTTAAAACAAAACTGTTACTTTTGCATCAGGCTAAATACTTTAAGCCCTGTGTCAATTACAAAAGTAGGATAATTAATTAAAATATCAAGTATGGTTAAGCACATTGTTTTATTTAAATTGAAAGAAACTCTTTCACAAGAAGAAAAATTGAAAGTGATGAATGATTTTAAAGCGGCTATTGAAGCTTTGCCGGTCAAGATAGGTTTTATCCGTCATATATTTGTGGGGCTGAATACCAATTCTGCTGAAAAATGGGATATTTGTTTGGATAGTGAATTCGATACGCTGGCAGATGTCAATGCCTATGCCGTTCATCCGGATCATGTAGCTGCTGCCGGCCTCTTAAAAGAGGTTAAGGCTGATCGTGCTTGTGTGGATTACGAATTATAAAAGATAGCTTATGAAAAAGATAATCAATCCCTGGAAGGGGATGAAAGGATATAATTGTTTTGGCTGTGCTCCTAATAATGACGCCGGAGTGAAGATGGAATTTTATGAAGACGGGAATGAGGTAATCAGTATCTGGAAACCTCAGCCACAGTTTCAGGGGTGGATTGATACGTTGCATGGAGGTATTCAGGCGGTGCTGTTGGATGAGATTTGTGCATGGGTAGTTTTGCGTAAACTACAGACTACCGGTGTTACGTCCAAAATGGAAACTCGTTATATGAAGCCTGTTAATACTAACGATTCGTATATTGTATTGAAAGCCTCCATAAAGGAGAGGAAGCGCAATATCGTATTTGTAGAAGCGGCTATTTATAATAATAAAGAGGAACTTTGCACCAAGGCTCTATGCACTTATTTCACTTTTCCGCAAGAGAAGGCGAAGGAAGAAATGCATTTTTTGAGCTGCGAGGTGGAGCAAGATGAGATAATACCTTTAATTTGAAAGAAAAAATAAAGTTTTTGCGATAATTATTTGCTGATATCAAATATAAACTTTATTTTTGTCGCAAATAAAAAGAAAAGACTATGGTTAGAACAGCTACACATCATCATCATTTTCCTAACGAATAACTCGGTGGGCTAAGATGATATTGTAGTATGATGATATAGGGCTTGCCGAAAACGGTAAGCCCTTTTTATTGCCGGTTAATAATTAAAAAACAGATAGAATCATGCTTAGAATTGCAGTACAGTCAAAAGGCCGTTTGTTTGAAGAGACAATGGCATTATTACAAGAGGCGGATATTAAAATCTCCGCTTCTAAAAGAATTCTTTTAGTACAGTCATCTAATTTTCCTATCGAAGTTCTTTTTCTTCGCGATGATGATATTCCTCAGTCGGTGGCTGGTGGAGTGGCTGATTTAGGGATTGTAGGCGAGAATGAGTTTGTAGAGAGAAAAGAAGACGCTGAGGTGATTAAACGTTTGGGATTCAGCAAGTGCCGTTTGTCATTGGCTATACCTAAAGATGTGGACTATCCGGGTTTGTCTTGGTTTGAAGGACGCAAGATTGCGACTTCTTATCCCGGCATTTTGAAAGATTTCATGGAACGGAATGGTATTCATTCTGATATTCATGTCATTACCGGTTCGGTAGAGATTGCTCCGGGAATCAGTTTGGCAGATGCTATTTTTGATATTGTAAGTTCGGGATCGACTTTGGTAAGCAATAGCTTGAAGGAAGTGGAAGTGGTTATGAAAAGTGAGGCATTGCTGATAGGCAATAAGAATATGTCTGAGGAGAAGAAAGAGATTTTGAATGAACTCTTGTTCCGTATTGAAGCGGTGAAAGCTGCCGAAGACAAGAAATATGTCTTGATGAATGCTCCGACAGAGCGTTTGGAAGAAATTATCGAAGTGCTGCCGGGTATGAAGAGTCCTACTGTGATGCCATTGGCACAAGAAGGATGGAGTTCGGTACATACAGTGCTTGACGAGAAACGTTTTTGGGAGATCATCGGAAAACTGAAGGCATTGGGCGCGGAAGGTATTTTGGTATTGCCCATTGAGAAAATGATATTATAGCCGGTCCATACGTCAGGCGAGATTTGTAAACTTATAAAAGAATACATGTATGAAGAAAATAATATATCCTGAAAAGAAAGACTGGGTGGAAATTCTCCGTCGTCCGGCATTAAATACAGACACGCTGCACGATACGGTTAAAGAAGTGCTGGATAAAGTGAAGACGGAAGGAGATAAAGCGGTGAGGGAATATGAAGAACGTTTTGATAAGGTGAAACTGGACTTACTGGGGGTTACTGAAACGGAAATTGCTGAAGCGGAAAAGGAGGTACCTATTGAATTGAAGGCAGCTATTATGCTGGCACAGAAAAATATTCATACTTTTCATAATTCTCAGCGATTTGAAGGGAAAAAGGTGCAGACTGTATCTGGTGTAACTTGTTGGCAGAAGGCTGTTGCTATTGAAAAGGTGGGCTTGTATATTCCCGGAGGCACGGCGCCTTTATTTTCTACCGTATTGATGTTGGCTACTCCGGCACAGATTGCAGGTTGCAAGGAAATCGTACTTTGTACTCCTCCTGATAAAGAAGGAAAGGTTCATCCTGCTATCTTGTATGCGGCAAAATTGGCCGGAGTAAATAAAATATTCAAAGCAGGAGGGGTGCAGGCCATCGCTGCTATGGCATACGGAACGGAAAGTGTGCCTAAGGTTTATAAAATTTTCGGTCCGGGTAACCAATATGTAACGGCTGCCAAGCAGCAGGTTTCTTTGCGGGATGTTGCGATAGATATGCCTGCCGGCCCTTCTGAAGTCGAAGTGCTGGCCGACGAGACGGCTAATCCTGTATTTGTGGCAGCTGATTTGCTTTCACAGGCGGAACATGGAGTTGATAGTCAGGCCATGCTGATAACTACTTCTGAGAAATTAATGAAGGAGGTGGAGTATGAGGTACAACGCCAGTTGGCTTTGCTTACCAGATGGAAAATAGCCGAAAAGTCGTTGGCAAACAGCAAATTGATTTTGGTGAGGGATATGGATGAGGCAATTGCTCTGACGAATGAATATGCTCCCGAGCATTTGATTATCGAGACCAAGGATTATATGGAACTGGCAGAGCGTATTGTCAATGCCGGATCTGTATTTCTAGGTTCACTTACTCCGGAGAGTGCCGGTGATTATGCATCCGGAACCAATCATACTTTACCTACCAATGGTTACGCCAAAGCGTATAGTGGGGTGAGCCTGGATAGTTTTATCCGTAAAATCACTTTTCAGGAGATTAATGGTGAGGGTATTCAGAATATCGGTCCTGCTATTGAGGTGATGGCGGCTAATGAACAACTGGGTGCGCATAAGAATGCAGTAACCGTAAGATTAAAAACAGTATAAAGATGAAAGATTTGAAAGAATTGACGCGCCCGAATATTTGGGCTTTGAAACCCTATTCATCGGCACGTGACGAATATAATGGAGCGGAGGCATCTGTTTTTCTGGATGCCAATGAGAATCCGTACAATACACCTAATAACCGTTATCCTGATCCTATGCAGCGGGAACTGAAGAATATGATAGCTCCTATTAAAAAGGTAGACCCCGATACGATCTTTCTGGGAAACGGCAGTGATGAGGCTATTGACTTGGTATATCGCGCGTTCTGTATTCCGGGGGTGGATAATGTAGCGGCTATTGACCCTACTTATGGTATGTATCAGGTGTGTGCCGATGTCAACGATGTAGAATATCGCAAGGTGTTGTTGGATGAAAACTATCAGTTCAGTGCCGACAAACTATTGGCGGCAACAGACGATCACACCAAACTGGTTTTTCTTTGCTCGCCCAATAATCCAACCGGTAATAACCTGGATCGTAGGGAAATGGAAAAATTGCTGGATACTTTTCAGGGATTGGTGATTATAGACGAGGCCTATTCCGATTTTTCTGATGCGCCGTCTTTCCTTGCCGATTTAGATAAATATCCTAATTTGATTGTCTTCCAGACTTTTTCTAAGGCATGGGGATGTGCTGCCATTCGTTTGGGCATGGCCTTTGCGTCTAAAGAAATCATCTCTATTTTCAGTAAGATTAAATATCCGTATAATGTGAATCTGCTGACACAGAAAGAGGCTGTTATGATGTTGCATCGGCATTATGAGGTAGAACGTTGGGTAAAGTCGTTATTGGAAGAACGGACGCGTTTGGTCAATGAATTTGTAGAACTGCCTTGTTGTGAGAAAATCTATCCTACGGATGCTAATTTTTTTCTAGCTAAAGTGACAGATGCCAAGAAAATATATAATTATTTGGTAGGTAAAGGTATCATAGTGCGTAACCGTACCAATATTTCTTTATGTCGTGATTGTTTGCGTGTGACTATTGGTACACGTCCGGAGAATGATATGTTGTTGGAAGCATTGAAGAATTATGAATGTTGAAATATGAAGAAAGCGTTGTTTATAGATCGTGACGGTACGTTGGTTATCGAGCCACCGGTTGATTACCAATTGGATTCTTTCCATAAATTGGAGTTTTATCCTAAGGTATTTCGTAATTTGGGATTTATCCGCAGTAAGCTCGACTTTGAATTTGTGATGGTTACCAATCAAGATGGCCTCGGTACTTCTTCTTTTCCTGAGGATACCTTTTGGCCGGTGCACAACCTAGTGTTGAAGACATTGGAGGGGGAAGGTATCACTTTTGATGATATCTTGATAGACCGCAGTTTTCCGGAAGACCATGTGCCTACCCGCAAGCCTGGAACAGGAATGATGGGAAAATATCTTACCGGTGATTATGATTTGGCTAACAGTTTTGTTATTGGTGACCGTGTTACAGATGTGGAACTGGCTAAAAATATGGGATGTAAGGCTATCTTGCTGCAAGATAATATGGATATTCTGAAAGAAAAAGAACTGGAATCCTATTGTGTACTGGTTACTACAGATTGGGATAAGGTCGCTGAATTTCTTTTTGCCGGAGAACGTATAGCGGAGGTCCGTCGTACTACGAAGGAAACGGATATTTATATCAGCTTAAATTTAGATGGCAGCGGAAAGTGTGATATTTCTACAGGTATTGGTTTTTTTGATCACATGTTGGAACAGATTGGAAAACATGGTGGTATTGATCTTACCATTAAAGTAAAAGGTGATTTGGAAGTGGATGAACATCATACTATTGAAGATACTGCCATTGTTTTGGGTGAATGTATTTATCGGGCATTGGGCAGCAAGCGTGGCATTGAGCGTTACGGATATTGCTTGCCCATGGATGATTGTCTTTGTCGGGTAGCTTTGGATTTTGGCGGTAGAGCATGGTTAGTATGGGATGCTGAGTTTCATCGAGAGAAAATAGGGGAGATGCCTACCGAGATGTTTCCTCATTTTTTTAAATCATTGAGTGATGCAGCTCGTATGAATTTAAATATCAAAGCCGAGGGGCAGAATGAGCATCATAAAATAGAAGGTATTTTCAAAGCTTTGGCTCGTGCCATAAAGATGGCTGTGCGAAGAGATATTTACTATTTTGAAGTACCCTCAAGCAAGGGATGTATTTAAGTTAGCTTCAAAGACAAAGTAACTTAACTTATTTGCCCAACTAAGTTAAGTTACTTTGTCTTTGAAGCTAACTTACTTTTTTATATGGTTTATAGCTCTTCGCATTCTTTCAGCCATGAAGCTGCACTTGCATCGCTTGGCATACGCCAGTCACCTCGGGGACTGAGTGATACGGATCCCACTTTGGGACCATCGGGCAGGCAGGAACGTTTGAATTGTTGTTGAAAGAAACGGCGGCAGAATATAGTAAGCCATTTTTTGATTGTTGCCTCATCGTATGTATCACGAAAAGCGATACTTGCCAGGAAGAATATCTTGGCGGGACGAAAACCGAAACGTAGGAATTGATAAAGGAAGAAGTCATGCAGTTCGTATGGCCCTACCAAATCTTCTGTCTTTTGTTTGATATTGCCGTTTTCATCAGCAGGAATCAGTTCGGGGCTGATAGGAGTGTCTACAATATCGAGCAGAGTAATACGTGATTCATTATCCATGTCATTCAAAGCCACCCAATTTACCAGGTATTTGACCAATGTTTTGGGAATACTTCCATTGACTCCATACATAGACATGTGGTCGCCATTGTAGGTGGCCCAGCCTAGGGCAAGTTCTGAAAGGTCTCCTGTACCAATGACAAGACCGCTCAGTTGGTTGGCAACATCCATCAGAATTTGAGTCCGTTCGCGTGCCTGACTGTTTTCGTAAGTCACATCGTGTATGGTCATATCGTGGTCTATGTCATTAAAATGCTGGATGCAGGATTCCTTAATGCTGATTTCTTTAATAGTAACGCCTAATGAAGCCATCAGATGGAGAGCATTATTATAAGTGCGGTCGGTAGTGCCAAAACCAGGCATGGTGATGCCGATGATGCCTTTTCGTGGCAAATTCAATTTGTCGAAAGTTTTGGCACAGACCAAAAGTGCCAAGGTGGAATCCAAACCACCGGAAATACCGACTACTACAGTCTTGCAGTGAGTGTGTACCAAACGTTTGGCAAGCCCTGCTATTTGGATGGCAAAAATTTCTTCACAACGCTCATCCAATTCTTTGCCCTGAGGAACAAAAGGATGGGCTTCTATACTGCGTGTAAGACTAAGATCGCGTGTGTTAACAAATTCTGTACTGATGTGGATGGCGGGACGTCCCGGGCAGTTGCCGATATTGGCGGCAAAAGTGGTATTGGTCAACCGTTCGCCACGAAGACGCTCTACGTCTATTTCACTGATGACTAACTGTTCTTTGAATGAGAAACGTTCAGATTCGGTAAGTAATGTGCCGTTTTCATATATCAGTCCGTTGCCTGCAAAAACAACGTCTGTAGTCGATTCGCCGAAACCGGATGAACTGAATACATATCCTGCCAGGCAGCGTGCTGATTGTTGACTGACTAATGAACGGACATAATTATGCTTGCCTATCCCTTCATTATCGGCAGACATATTGAAAATGATTTCCGCTCCTTTCAATGCTAATGCGGAACTGGGGGGAATGGGGGCCCACATATCTTCGCAGATTTCAATGCCAAAGCAAGTTTCCGGAGTGTCGAAAAGCAGGTTGGCGCTGACCGGTACATTTTGTCCGCAGAGACGTACATTACCATCTGGGTGGTTTAGAGCAGAGGTAAACCAGCGTTGTTCATAGAACTCTTTATAATTAGGTAAATATGTTTTGGGAACAATACCCAGTATTTTTCCTTTTTGGAAAACAACAGCACTATTCAGCAGCGTGGAATTCATAACCACAGGCATCCCTACAATGGAGACGATATCCATTTGTCGGGTATTATTCATAATCTGCATTAAAGCCATTTCTGCTTCTTCCAACAGTAAAGACTGACCGAACAAGTCGGCGCAAGTATACCCTGTAATACTTAGTTCGGGAAAAATGATAATTTGTACTCCTTTCCCGTCTGCTATGGCAATTTGAGTTTCAATCTGTTGTGCATTAAATTTGCAGTCAGCCACTTTCACTATCGGAATGGCAGCCGCCACTCTTACAAAACCGTATTTCATATTATACCTAATTATTATATATACTTGCAAAATTAATCATTCTTTCCCGATTTATACCCCTAAATAAAAAAAATAAAAAAAAGTACGTGATTTATTTGTTTGTTGCGAATAACTATCTATCTTTGCACATGAAATAAAATTGTAATAGTTACAAAAAGGGAATATATGAAGAGTTACGATTATCTTATCAGTTATAACATTAAGCCGTCCGTACAGCGCATAGCTATTATGGATTATTTGTTGGCCCATAAAACTCATCCTTCTATCGATGAGATTTATTTGGCGCTATGCAAGGACATTCCAACCTTGTCCAAGACTACAGTGTATAATACACTGAAACTCTTTGTCGAGCATGGAGCAGCTTTAATGCTTACAATTGATGAAAAGAATGCGTGTTTTGACGGTGATACTTCTCTGCATGCTCATTTCCTTTGTAAGAAATGTGGTAAAATATTTGATTTGCCCTACAGTAATGAAGTGAAGCAAGTAGAGCAAATTGATATGAATGGATTCAAGGTGGATGAAATTCACCAATATTATAAAGGTATATGCCCCGTTTGTTCTAAAGAAGACAAAGAAAGAAGTTAGAAAGATAGAGAGTAGATGACTAACTAATAAATAAAATATTGACTAACTAATAAAAAAAGAAATTATGAAAAAGTTTATTTGTACAGTTTGTGGTTATATTCATGAAGGTGATGCAGCTCCTGAAAAATGTCCGTTGTGTAAAGCGCCTGCTTCTAAGTTTAACGAAATGGTAGAAACAGAAGGTGGCTTGGAATTTGCAGACCAACACGTTATCGGCGTAGCAAAAGGTTGTGATGAAGAAATGATTAAGGATTTGAACAACCACTTCATGGGTGAATGTACGGAAGTTGGTATGTATTTGGCAATGAGCCGTCAGGCAGACCGCGAAGGTTATCCTGAAGTTGCTGAAGCTTTCAAACGTTATGCTTGGGAAGAAGCAGAACATGCTGCTAAGTTTGCTGAGTTGCTGGGTGACTGTGTATGGGATACAAAGACTAACTTGGAAAAGAGAATGAATGCTGAGTCAGGTGCTTGTGCTGACAAGAAACGTATTGCTACTCGTGCAAAAGCTTTGAACTTGGATGCTATTCACGATACAGTTCACGAAATGGCTAAAGACGAAGCTCGTCACGGTAAAGGTTTTGAAGGTTTGTACAACAGATATTTCAAGAAATAATATACGATTTTTTATAGTATAAATGGAGAGAGGGGGAGTAATTATTATTGTCCCCTCTCTTTTTATTGGCTATATTTAGATTAGAGATGTATAGGCCTTGTTTCTCATTCTTTCAGTAATACTTCTTCAATAGCTTTCCTGAAAGTAGTTTTATTGGCCGCTCCTATAATGATTTGCGGCTGTCCCGTTTTGGGGATAAAGATGATGGTGGGCAGTGACTGTATCCCCATGGCAGCAGATAATTCTTTTTGTTTGTCTGTATCTACTTTGTAAACTACGATTTGATCTTTGTATTCTTTGGCCAGACTTTTTAGCAGAGGGGCAACCATACGGCAAGGACCGCACCATGTGGCGTAGAAATCAATAACTGCCGGTTTCTCTCCTTTGTATTTCCAGTCAGTGGAACCGGAGGTGTAGTCAAATATATTATTCAAGAACATTTGTTTGTCCATATGTATGACTTTTCCTTCATTTTTATCTGACTTATCTCGGAAAGGAGTCTGGGCACTGAGATATCCTGTTAATCCGGTAGTTAATAAAAGACACGTGATTGTTTTTTTCATATTTTATTCATATTGGGCTAGAATTATGCTTAAATCATTGGCACGCATTACACCGCTTTGTCGCCACAATTGCTTACCGTCTTTAAAAATCATTAGTGTGGGAACTGACTGAATCTGATAGTATGCAGCAATTTCTTTATGTTTGTCTACATCTACTTTGACAATTCTTACTTTTTCCCCTTTTATTCCTTTTAATTCTTCTAAAATAGGTTTCATGGCTTTGCAAGGTCCGCACCATTCAGCAAAAAAATCAACTAATACAGGGATGTTTGAGGTGATTAAATCTTCAAATCTTTCCATAATGTTCTCCTTTCGTTATTTTTATTATAATAAAAACGTTTATAGTGTGTTTTTTGTTTAAAAGTAAGTGGGTGTGTCCAAATTAGTTTTTGGAAATATGAACTTATAATCTGAAATTTGAGCATCCTAAAAGACTAAAGAAAGGGTCGTATCATTACTCCATACAGAGCTTGATACGACCCTTTTAAGTGTTATAATTACTATCTGTAACTTTTAGGAGCAGTCATTTTTGTTTTGACACCGCTTCCTTGTATTATAAGGTTGATGAACTATTATTTTTTTACAGAAGAGGGAGTATAACGTGCATTCAGTCCATCAATGATTTCTTGTGTGATGTTGTATGCCGGATTAGCGTATAGCAAATTGTCAAATCCTGTATTGCTGATAATTAGATCATATCCTTTGTTTTGATTATAAATTTTCAAGAATGAATTGATAGAATCACGTAACTGCAAGCTGTTCTTTTGATTTTCAGAAGCTAGTTCGTCGCTTAGTTTCTGTTGCAGTGCCTGCAGTTCTTGTTGTTGCTTCATCAGTCTCATCTGTTCTTGTTCAGCACGTTCACGTGTAGCGAAGCCATTATTTTCCAGTTTGCGTTGGAATTCTTTAGCATCAGCATCCAGCTTCTTTGCTTTTTCATTTAAAGTAGTGCGGATATTTTCTTCTTTCTGTATCATCACTTCATTTAAGTCATTCCAGAAATTGTACTTAGTCAACAGTGAATCGATTTCCACATAAGCTATTTTCATGTTTGAAGAACCAGCAACGCCGACAGCCGGAGCAGTGGAAGAAGTTGCAGCGTTGTTGTTGTCGCTACATTGTGCAAACACTAACACGATGGCTAGTGCTAGAAATCCATTCAGGATGAAATTTGTTCTTTTCATAATCTTTTTCACGTATTGTTTATTAATTATTATCCGTTTTGTTTTGCTTTTCAATTTCGGCTATGGCATTTTTATTAGGCTTGCGTGCTTCACGATCTTGTGATTGTACACATCCTACTCCTTTTTTACGGAGTGCCTTATTACCGCTTACATGTGTGTTTGGAAACTTTCCTTTTAGAAAGATTCCGATAGACAATAATGCTATACAGATAGCAACTATTAACACAGTTATAAGGATAGTATCAAGCATTTCTATTATTTTTGTGGTGCAAAGTTAGTGTAAGGCAAGGGAAATGCCAAATTTATTGAAGCATTTCGTATCTGCGGACTAAATTTGCGGAACAAATATAGAATTTTGCAATGATTTAGCTTTCTCTTTTCTCATTAAAAAAGAGGAAGTGTCCTATTTAAGAGAATTATTTAACTATTTTTTGCAAATTTGGAAACTGAATTTGCCTAAACAACATGATTATGAATAAAAAGGATTTAAAGCCGGCATCTGTCTTTTATTATTTTGAAGAGATATGTCAGGTACCCCGTCCCTCGAAAAGAGAGGAGAAAATAATTGCTTATTTGAAAGCCTTCGGTAGAAAACATGGTTTAGAAACTAAGACAGACGAAGTTGGCAATGTATTAATTAAAAAACCTGCCACTCCGGGTAAGGAGAATTTGAAAACTGTGATTTTGCAGTCTCATATAGATATGGTTTGTGAAAAAAACAGTGATGTGGAGCATGATTTTCTAATTGATCCCATTGACACAGTAGTGGACGGTGAATGGTTGAAAGCCAAAGGTACTACATTGGGGGCAGATAATGGTATCGGTGTGGCGACAGAATTAGCTATATTGGCTGCTACTGATATAGAGCATGGTCCGTTAGAGTGTCTTTTCACAGTGGATGAAGAAACTGGATTGACGGGTGCTTTTGCATTGAAACCAGGGTTTATGACTGGTGATATTTTGATTAATTTGGACTCGGAAGATGAAGGAGAATTATTCATCGGCTGTGCCGGTGGTGCAAATACTACAGCGGAATTTACTTATCAGCCTGTTTCTGCTCCACAGGATTATTTCTATTTCCGTGTAACGGTCAAGGGATTGACAGGTGGACACTCCGGTGATGATATTAATAAAGGTAGAGCGAATGCTAATAAGCTGCTGAATCGTTTTCTGACTCAGTTGGCTTCTAAATATATTTTATATTTATGTGAGATTGATGGTGGAAACCTGCATAATGCCATACCTCGTGAGGCACAGGCATTATGTGCGGTACCTATGAAGGATAAGGAATCGGTTCGTGTAGATTTGAATATCTATACTGCAGAACTGGAGAATGAATATGCTGCGACGGAACCGAACTTGAGAACCGAACTCTCTTCTGAATCCCCTTGTAAGGAAGCGATAGATATGACTACTGCCGGACATCTTCTGAGAGCTGTTTACGCTGTGCACAATGGGGTGTATGCCATGAGTCAGGATATTCCAGGATTAGTAGAAACTTCGTCTAATCTTGCTTCCATCAAACAGGTAGAGGGAAACAAGATTAAAATAGTGACTAGCCAGCGCAGCTCCATTCTTTCATCACGCAAGAATATGTCCGAGATGATCCGTTCTGCTTTTCTTTTGGGAGGTGCTGAAGTAATAACTGGTGACGGATATCCAGGATGGAAACCGAATACGGATTCTCCTGTTTTGAAAATTGCGATAGATAGCTATAAAAAACTTTTTGGTGTGGAACCTAAAGTAAAGGCAATTCATGCCGGATTGGAGTGTGGGTTGTTCCTTGAGAAATATCCGTCACTGGATATGGTTTCCTTTGGACCTACTTTGCGTGGTGTTCATTCACCTGATGAACGTATGCTGATACCTACTGTAGATAAATTCTGGCGTCATTTGCTGGATGTATTGGTTAATATACCGACAAAATAATTTATATGAAGAAAACAATTCTATTCCTTTGTTTGTGCTACCTGGTAGGGGTGACGTATGCACAGGAACCGTTCCGGGTAATGTTCTATAATGTAGAGAATTTGTTCGATTGTCAGCACGACACGTTGAAAAATGATTATGAATTTTTGCCGGATGCTCCGAAAGGATGGACGCAAGCGCGCTATCATGATAAATTGGCTAGGATAGCTAAAGTTATTATTGCCACGGGTGAGGAAAATGTCCCCGATTTGGTGGGACTTTGTGAAGTGGAAAATGATCATTGCTTGAAAGATCTGACAGAAAACTCGCCATTACGCGAGGCGGGTTATCGCTATGTCATGACTGATTCTCCTGATGAGCGTGGTATTGACGTGGCGTTGCTTTATCAACGTGGTACCTTTAAATTAGTAGGGAAAAACTGTATTTCTGTTCCTTATAAGGAAATAGAGCGTCGGCCTACACGTGATATACTTCATGTGACAGGGCAGGTAGCTTCCGGAGATACATTGGATGTGTTTGTGTGTCACATGCCTTCTCGTGCAGGCGGTGAGGAGAAGAGTGAACCCTACCGCCTTTTTACGGCGCAGATATTGAAGATAGCGGCAGATTCTGTTATGAATATCCGTCAGCATCCTAATGTAATGATTATGGGTGATTTTAATGATTATCCCACTAATAATTCTATTGCAAAAGTATTGGGGGCTGTGGCTCCGAAAAGTGGAGTGCAGGCCAAGAAATTATATAATCTGATGGACGGGCGTAAGGAGGGAACCTATCGTTATCGAGGTGAGTGGGGAGTACTTGATCAGCTGATTGTTTCCGGTTTTTTGTTACAAGGGCATGATAGTATGCGCACTTCATATGATAAGGCACAGATTTTAAAATATCCGTTCCTGCTGGAAGAGGATGAAAAATATGGTGGTAATATTCCATCACGTACCTATTGGGGAAAGAAATATCATGGTGGTTATAGCGACCATTTGCCAGTGTGTGTGGACTTTGAAATTGGAAAATAGGGAGAGATTGGTGGTTAGTGATGAATGGACTGCGCTATTATGCCGCAGGTGTTAATCACTAACCGCTATATATTTCTATTCATGATGATAAGGACCGTTGTTCAATATAGTCATCGCCCGGTATAGCTGTTCTACGAAAATAAGGCGTATCATTTGATGTGAGAAGGTCATCTTGGATAATGAGATCTTTTCTTGGGTTACATCATATATTTTGGGTGCAAATCCGTATGGCCCCCCAATGATGAATACTAACCGTTTGTTTACAGTGTGCATTTTGCGTTCTATCCAGTTGGCAAATTCTACGGAACGGAATTCTTTTCCATGTTCATCCAATAAAACCACTGCATCGCCCGGCAACAAAGCTTTCAGAATTAATTCTCCTTCCTTCTCTTTTTGTTGCTCCATACTCAGGTTTTTGGTATTCTTGAGCTCGGGGATGACTTCCATATCGAAAGAAATGAAGTGCTTGGTACGTTCCACATAATCATTGATAGCGGTGATATAATGTTTTTCGATAGTGCGTCCTACTACTAATAATGTAAATTTCATACGTTCTTTTCTGGTTTACTTTGCAAAAATACGGAAAATCTCTACCTTTGCCTATCAATTCATAAAAAAACGATAACATTATGGACGAATTAGTAGTAAAAGACTTAATAGACAGACTGATAGACCTGTCTTTTGCTGAAGATATAGGTGATGGGGACCATACTACCTTGTCATGTATTCCCGCAGATGCAATGGGAAAATCAAAGTTGTTGATTAAGGAAGAAGGTATCTTAGCTGGCATTGAAGTGGCTAAAGAAGTATTTCGCCGTTTTGATCCCACAATGAAGGTGGAGGTGTTCATTCAAGATGGAACTCACGTGAAACCGGGTGATGTGGCTATGATGGTGGAAGGTAAAGTTCAGTCACTTCTTCAGACAGAACGCTTGATGCTGAATATCATGCAACGCATGAGTGGCATTGCTACTATGACCAATAAATATGTGAAGAAACTGGAAGGTACGAAAACTCGTGTACTGGATACCCGTAAGACAACTCCGGGTATGCGTATCATGGAGAAGATGGCTGTAAAGATAGGAGGAGGATGCAATCACCGTATCGGTTTGTTTGATATGATTCTGCTGAAAGACAACCATGTGGATTTTGCAGGCGGCATACACAATGCGGTGTCCCGTGCTAAAGAATATTGTAAGGCAAAGGGTAAGAGCTTGAAGATTGAATTGGAAGTGCGTAATTTTGACGAATTGAATCAGGCGTTGGCAGAAGGTGTGGATCGTATTATGTTTGATAACTTTACACCTGAAGATACTCGTAAAGCTGTAGAGATAGTAGGAGGACGTTGCGAAACCGAGTCTTCTGGTGGTATTACTTACGATACTATGTTACCCTATGCGCAGGCAGGAGTGGATTTCATTTCTTTTGGTGCGTTGACCCATTCTGTAAAAGGATTGGATATGAGCTTCAAGGCTTGTTAAGGAAATGTTTTATGATAAGAGAGAACTTCAAATTTTGGATCTTTTTTTGAAATATGAATGACGTAAGTGGTACGAATAAAATTAAAATAAATTCGTACATTTGCGTCATTGATATTAGTTTCTTTTATTTTCTTCTTTAAATCGGGTAGGTGTCATTCCTTTTACTTGTTTAAAGGAGGTACTGAAATACCTCGGATAGGAAAAGCCTACCTCGTAAGATATTTCGTTGATATTCATGTTGGTATTTGTAAGCAAGTAAACAGATTTTTCTATGCGTAGTTTATTGATATAGCCATTAACGCCCAACCCGGTTAGAAGTTTTACCTTATTATATAAGGATGCTCTGCTCATAGCCATTTTATCTGTGAGAAACTTAATGGAAAGTTCCTCTCCAGCCATATTTTCATTAATAAGTATATTGAGTTTGGCGATGAATTCCTCATCTTCTTTACTGTTTTTCTTTTGAGACTGTTCTGTTTCTATCCTTTTTTCGTTTTTTTCTTTTACTAGCCTATTAGATGATAATTCCGTTGCAGGAATGTTTTCTTCGACTGGTATTTTTTCTTCTTTGTTTTTTAAGATGTCGTTCAATATAGCTTGTAGGAAGTGGTTCATATTGCCTTTCATATATTTCTCTTTCCGTCGGAAATAAATGTAGCCTATACCGGCTGTGGTAATAATAAACAAGATGGCGGCTATGCCGATGAACCAGCTGGTCTTATACCAAGGAGGAGTAACGATTATGTTTATCAATTTTTGGGGTGTGGTATGATTCCCGTCTTTAGTATTGCAAGAAACCCGTATTGTGTAGTTGCCTGCGGATAGAGAGGATAAATTTAAAGTTGGATCGTAAGTTTCAATCAATTGTTTGCTTCTACTTTCAATTATGTATCGGAGCAGGTATTTTTGGAATATGTCTCTGTTCTTTATTCGAAGGTGGATGGAAAGAGAATTGTAGTTCCAAGGTATGTTTATTGTATTCTCTTTGATTTTTTTTAAATAAGGACTACCGTTAAGGAGAATGTCGGACAGGTATATTTCTGGTATCTGAGTTTCAGTTTCGGGAATGTTTGTGTTGATTTTTACCAATCCTTCGGATCCACCTAGATAGATGTAATTCTTATTAGATTGTTTTTGGTATGCGAATAAAATTTCGTTAGATGGGAAACCATCAGAACTATTCCAGATAGTAAATTTATTTTCTTTGATAATATAAGAATATAGTTGATTTTGAGCACAGATCCATAGACGTCCTTTTCTATCGGCAATGAGGAAGGATATGTTATTAAATAGTTTGGTGTGTATGCGATGGTATTTTCGACTTTTCAAGTCGAAGAATCCAAGTCCTTTGTCGGTTCCGGTCCATATTATATCGTTGTTGTCATAAGACATGGAAGTGATGGTTTCATTTTTTTCCAACTCGAATAGTAATCGGATACTGTCATTTTGTTGATCTACCCAAAAAGCTTGGTGAGCGTATTTTAAAAGAGAGAATTTATCGTTGGAGTATGATAGACAAAGTGCATTATTAGAGAAGTCGTAGTGACGATCTGTTTGCATCTTTGAGAATGTGTGGTTATGTGTATTATATGCATATGCATTACGACTGATTATATATATTTTGTTGTTTGCCACTTGATTGGCCAAAGGAAGGTAACCATAAAAACATTCTTTATAGTTGGTCTCTTTATCTATAATGGTGAAAGGACGATATTGCTGCGTCTTTTTATTGAACAGGAAAATGCCTTTGGTATACAAAGAAACCATTAATTCAGATTCAGATATTTCAGCAATGGAAATAACTTTATCTCCGTAGGTTGAGGGGAAATGGGTAAATTTGTCAGTAGAAGGGTCGTATAGGTTGATACCTCCTCCATCAGTTCCAATCCAAACTTTTCCATTCTTTTCTTCGTAAAGGCTGATGATTGATTTTTCACTGAGTCCGTTGGGATTGTTTAAAACGGCATCTTTATATGTCTTAATGTACGTTTCTTTAATACAGAATATGCCTCCGCGTACGCTTCCTGCCCATAAGTTTTTTTCTTGGTCTTTATAGAGCAAGGTGATGGAGTTTACTGGTAGGGAAGAATAGTCTCCTACTATATGTTGAAGTTGTGAGAATTGTTGAGTATGGGGAGCAAATTGGTTGATGCCACTTCCGTCTGTAGCCAACCATAGTTTGCCATTGTGTTCTGTTATGTCTAAAATATAATTGTTGTTTAATCCGGAATTTGTTTGAGTATAGTGTTCTTGGATTTTTCCTGTTTGGTCATAGCAATATAGTCCAGATCCATAAAAGGATGTGTAAATATGCTGGTCAAGAGTTATGTATAACGATGTCAGCAGGTTAGGACTGCTTGGAATAAAAAGACTAAATTGTTGAGTTTGACAGTTGTACGAGTAGATTCCTTTTCTTCGGGTACCTACTAAAATTTTGTTTTTATCGAGATAAACCATTTTTTGGATTCTATAATCTACCATGTTGATATTTTTTTTCTTTTCTTGTTTTTTAATGTGAATGATCTTTGTTTTTTTACTATGATAGTCGTAGCAATATATGGTATTCTCGCTGCCAAACCATATTCCACCTTTTACTTTGATAGAAGAATAGATCGCTTGGGAAATGGTAGTATTAAATCGGTCCTGTTCGGCATCATAAAGGGCTAACCCTTTGGGAGTTGCTATCCAAAGATTTCCTAATGAGTCTTCTGTCAGATGATTGATATAATTACTAGGTAGAGAGTGGGGATCGTCTGAATGGTGCAGATAGGTTTTGATTCCCTCTTGAGTATAACTGTTCAATCCATTTTGGGTACCTATCCATAAAGTACCTTTATGGTCTAGCAGGATGGATTGGACAGTAGCTTGGGAAAGTCCTTGCTCTATAGAGAGCTGGGTGAACGAATAATTGACACTGTGTTCGGAAGAGAACAATTTTGTGTCTGCCCATAAGAATAAAATGATAATTAAGGTCCGATACATTGTATTTTTTATTTTTTGCAAAAATACATTTTTTTTCTTTTGATAAGAATTTAAGGATTATTTTTCAGTATGAAGTAATAAGAATACTAAGATATTTTAGAAATAAAAATTGAGAAATATCCCCTTATTAGACAGAAATGGACTTGATTTATACAATTTCTGATCTCTTTAGTTGATAAATAGACTAAGTTTGCACAGTTAAATTTTTAAAATAAGTTTTGTGAACCAAAATTAATGTAGTATGAAAAATGTTATACTTTTATTATTGTCGGTATGTGGTATGCTTGCTTGTACTCATACACCGAAATGGGAATTAGTGTGGGAAGATAATTTTGATGGTGCGGAACCTGATACCACAATATGGAGCCGCATACCTTGCGGAAGACCTGATTGGCAAAATACTCAGTCATTTGATAATCGTTGTTATGAAATGCGTGATGGTTGTTTAATATTAAAGGGAATTGTGAATGATAATATGGATGTAGATACGGCGAAGTATCTGACTGGGGGATTGTGGACAAAAGACAAGCATGCTTTTCATCGGGGACGCATCGAAGTAAGAGCTAGATTGCATGGGGCGAGAGGAGCATGGCCGGCTATATGGACTTTGCCTTATGAAATTGATAAATATGTTTGGCCTATGGGAGGAGAGGTAGATATTATGGAACGTTTGAATTATGATTCTATTGTTTATCAAACCGTGCATTCGCACTATACTTATACATTGGGGATAGAGAATAATCCGAAACATGGAGGCACTACATCCATTAATCCTGAGGACTTTAATGTATATGGGGTAGATTTTTGGCCGGACAGTTTGGTGTTTCATGTGAATGGAAAACGACATTTTGTTTATCCTCGTATCGAAACGGAACAAGAAGGTCAATTTCCTTTTGATATTCCCCAATATTTGTTGATTGATATGCAATTAGGAGGTACTTGGGTAGGACCAGTGGACTCTACGGATTTACCAGTGGAGATGGAAGTGGACTGGGTACGTCATTATCAATGGAAATAAAGCTATTCTGATATTTGTTGTTGTAATACAAATTATAAGTAACCTATTAACTTAATTAAATTGAAATTATGAAAAGACAAAGGCAAAAATTATTTCGCGTGGTTTTGGCAGGCGTCCTGATGATATTTTCATTTATGGTATACGCACAGGAACGTATAGTGACAGGTAAGGTGTATGATTCATCCGGTGAGTCTATTATAGGAGCTAGTGTAATGGTACAGGGTACTATGCAGGGAGTGGTGACTGATATAGACGGTGCTTTTCAGTTGAAGGTGCAACCTTCCCAGTCTTTAGTGATTAGCTTTTTGGGATATCAGGATGTGATCCTGCCGGTAGGAAGTAAAAATAATTTTAAAATTATTTTGGAAGAAGACTCCAAAAAGCTGGACGAAGTGGTGGTGGTAGGATACGCTACTCAGAAGAAAGTGAATTTGACAGGATCTGTTGTTTCCGTATCAGCAAAAGATATTCAAGATATTCCGGTGGCTAATACAACTACTTTGCTACAGGGGCGTTTGCCAGGTTTAGTACTAACTCAGAACGGTGCACAAGCTGGTAATGATAATCCAGAAATCAGGATTCGTGGTATTGGTACCTTTGGGAATAATAATCCGATGGTGTTGATTGACGGGGTGGAAGGTAGTATTTCACAAATTGCAGAAATCCCTTCTGCCGATATTGAGAGCATTTCTGTATTGAAGGATGCGGCATCGGCAGCTATTTATGGTGTGCGTGCTGCTAATGGCGTTATTTTGATCACTACTAAGCGGGGACAGGCATCAAGCAAAGTGAAGGTTTCGTATTCAGGTAGTTATACTTTGCAGACCCCAGGTATTGTTCCCGATTATGTGGATGGTTATAATTGGGCTTTGATGAAAAACGAAGTGAGCACTGGAACTTTTTCACCGGAAGCTTTGCAAAAGTTGCAAGACGGATCAGATCCGGATCATTATGCAAATACCAATTGGCTGGATGCTGTATTGCGTAATGCTAGTATGCACCAGCATCATCTGTCTGTATCAGGAGGTAATGAAAATACCCGTTTTATGACTTCGGTGGCCTATTCCAATCAAGATGGTATCATGATGAAGACAGGAGTAGAACGCTTTTCTTTTCGTTCGAATATTGATACTCGTTACAAACGTTTTACTTTTGGATTGAACTTATCCGGTAATAAGAATAATGTGACTACTCCTGCTGTCGCACCTTCCGGCGAAGGTGGAATCATGCGTTATGTATCCTGGTTTACTCGTCCTACTGTGCCGGTGATGTATTCTAACGGACACTACGGCTATGTAGATGGTTCGTCATTGAGTGCCGAACTGATGAAGAACCCTGTAGAGTCAATGTCTTTAGGGCACCGCAGCAATGAGTATTGGCGTTTTAACGGTAAGGTTTTTGCAGGTATTGATTTATGGGACGGATTGAAGTTCCAGACCAGTTTTGCTTATGCTTTTGATTTAAATGCAACGAAATCTTATTCTCCCAAATCTCCTGCCCGTTATGATGCAGAAGGAAATATTAGAAAAGCGGCAGGGGAAACGAATAAGGAGGAGGATTATTGGTATCGCAATGCAACATGGACGAGTGAGAACCTGTTGACTTATAACAAACAATTTGATAAACATAATGTTAATGTGTTGTTAGGGCACTCTGTTATTGGCTCGCGCTTTTATAAAACGACTGCTTCCATACAGGGCTTTCCTACAGAAAATATTTATGAACTTGATGGAGGAACAATTAATCCGGGTGCAAAAGGCAATTCGGAAGAATATAAACTCCAGTCATTTTTTGGTCGTGTGAATTACGGTTATGATGACCGTTATTTGTTTGAGTTCAATATTCGCCACGATGGTTCATCACGTATGCCTAAAGCCAATCGTTACGCTACATTTCCTTCCGTATCAGGAGGATGGGTGTTTTCGAATGAAGAATTAATGAAAGACTATAAAAACTTCTCCCTTGGAAAGTTGCGTTTATCATGGGGTAAGTTGGGTAACCAGGAAATCGGTAATTATGCTTATGCGGCTACTTTGGGCGCAAGCGGAAATTATTTCTTTGACCAAGGTGGGGACAAACAGGCTGGTATGGTACAGACTTCTGTTCCAAATGAAGACATCAAATGGGAAACGACCCGCTCCATCAATGTGGCCCTTGATCTTGGATTCTTTAATAATAGGATACAGACTACTTTTGAATGGTTTGATAAGAAAACTTCTGATATCTTGATGCAATTAGCTATGCCAGGCATATTCTTAGGTTCTCTTAATGCTCCTTATCAGAATGTGGGTGCTGTCCGCAATCGTGGTTGGGAATGGAATGTGAATTACTCGGATAGTAAAGGCGATTGGGTTTGGAATGTAGGTTTCAACTTGTCACACGTGAAGAACGAAATTCTGGAAATGGGCGGTTTGGAAGAAACAATAAGTGGGCAAACAATCAATCGTATTGGCAATCCTATTGGCGCTTATTTTGGATATAAAGCGATTGGTATGTACCGTACAGAAGCTGATTTACAGCGTACTAATTCAAAAGGGGAAGTCATTAAACAAAATGGTGTGGCTCCTAAATTGGGCGATATTATGTATGCTGATTTGAATGATGATGGTAATATTACTGCTGATGATCGTGATATTATTGGCAATCCTTTTCCTAAATATTCTTATAGCTTCAATTTAGGAGCTTCTTGGAAGAATTTTGACTTGTCTACTTTTTGGCAAGGAGTGGGAGGTATTTACCGTTACAGTTGGGAAACTTCTACCGATATTCGCGGTAACTTAACCGAACGTTGGTTGGATCGTTATTCTGCCGGCAACGTAAATGCTTCTATGCCGGCATTGGGTAATACTATGAATGATTCTTATTCTTCATTCTGGTTAGAAAATTCCAGTTACTTACGTTTGAAGAACTTGGAATTCGGCTATACATTCCGTCAGCCTGGACTTGTTAAGATGGGTGTTTCCAGTGTCCGTGTTTATTTTGCCGGAAGCAACCTTTTGACATTTACGTCTTTGAAAAACTGGGATCCGGAAAAAACATCGGGTGATGCTAGAAATGACGTACATCCCAATATGCGCACTTATTCATTTGGGCTAAATATTCAATTCTAACTTATAAGGAGGATATACATTATGGTAAAAAGTACAAAAAATATATGCAGAGTTTTATTTTTTTCTGGAGTGTTATTGGTTACCAGTGCATGTTCAGATAGTTTTTTGCAGACGGATTCTCCGAATCAGCCTTCTCAAACCACTTATTGGCAGACCGAATCGGATGCATTGATGGCTTTGACAGCTTGCTATGATGCCATGCAGAGCCAGAATTTATATGATGACAATATTGATGGCTGGAAGTTTGGATTTCTAGGACGTGAAACCAGTACGGATAATGGAGACCACACATGGGGTGATTGGATGCTGGGAAGTTCTATCTCGAAATGTGCTTCTTCCACTACCGATGAATGCTTTTCTATGTACTGGAATGCTAATTATGAAGTGATTAAGCGTTGTAATATGTTGGTAGAGAATGTGGAACGTATTCCGATGGAGGCTGAAAAGATAGATGCATACAAGGCGGAAGCAATAGCATTACGAGCTTTGATGTATTGCAATCTGACCTCCGTATTCCGTGATGTCCCTTATCTGACGAAACCTTTAACTTTGGCTGAAGCACAGGCTCCCAAGGCGGAACGTAGCCAGATTATTTCGTCCTTGCTGGAAGATTTGAAGACTTGGATTCCTAAAATACCAGTTATAGGGAAAGCGCAAAAAGGACGTATGTCCCAAGAAGCAGGTTATGCCATTATGGGACGAATTGCTCTTTTTAATCAACGTTGGGACGAGGCAATAACGGCTTATAAAAATGTAGTAGGAAAAGTGCAGCTTTTTAAGTCGGGTGACGGAACTGATTATGCTGCCAATTATGCTGATTTGTTTAAAGAGCAAAATGAAACGGCAGCAGAAGTATTGTTGAGTGTCCATTTTAAAGGTCCGGGATTAGGTGAAGGAAGTTGCTTTGGGGTTTGTTGGTCTGCTCCAATGAATGCTATTGAAGGTTCTATGAACTTGTGTGATGATTTTTATTGTATAGATGGGTTGCCCATCGATAAGTCACCTTTATTTAAAGGAAGTCTTGTTCAAGGAGCCCATACGAAGGCTAATCCGGATATGGGACGTTATGAGAATCGTGATCCTCGTATGAAAGGTACATTGATGTTACCTGGTATGGAATGGAACGGAAAACTGTTTACTAATAATTTGCCGGCAAGTTCTACCTGTTGTATTCGTAAATGGTACACTCCAGAAGATACAGTTAATGAATATGACGGTAGTCTTGACTTCTATGTTATCCGTTATGCAGAGGTACTTTTGTCACTTGCTGAAGCTATGATTGAGAAAGGTGGTTATCCACAAGCCGAAATAACAGGATATATTAATGAAGTTCGTGCTCGTGTTGGTATGCCAGCGGTAGAAGTAGTGGAAGGAACTAATTTGAATAAAGAAGAATTGCGCGCCATTGTACGTCACGAACGCCGTGTGGAATTGGCTTTTGAAGATTTGCGTTTTGCAGATCTTTACCGTTGGGGAGAATTTGAAAATGCTCAAAAGCGTATGCAGAAAGACCAGTCATTCTATGGCTTTGGAGTAGTTTCGCGGGGTAATCTTCGTGGTGCGCAAGATTTGGTTTGGCCTATTCCGCAAGGTGAGATTGATACGAATCCGATGTTGGAGCAACATAGTGAATGGAAATAAGAATGATTGAATTATCTATTGTAATATAACTGTGATGAGGTAAGAGATTGTTAAAAGGTATTTTCTTGAAATAAAGGACAAGTATGTGGTGATAAGGCTGTAACTTGTCCTTTATCGTTTGTTTCCTATTATATATGTTCTATTTCATAACGTAGCATATTTTGTTAAATTACAATGTGATGTTATTTATCTTTTCGTCTCTTTGTTTTATCTTTGTCGTTGAATATTATAAGTAATTAAGTATATGAAGAAAAAGAATGTTTTTAAATGGTGGGGAGTTGTTTTGTTCTTATGTATGTGTTCTGTTCATGCTGAGGCGCAGGATTTGAAATCTATATTGACAGGAGTGGCAAAGGCGGCAATTGGTAACAAGGCTACTACGGCTCATTCTATTGTGGGGACTTGGTCTTATCAGGCTCCTGAATGTCAGTTCGAGAGTGATCAGTTACTGGCAAAGGCTGGTGGAGAGGTAGCGGCCAAAGAAGTGGAAGAAAAATTACAGACTATATATGATAAGATTGGTTTGACTAGTATTAAGTATATTTTCAAGGAGGATGGTACTTATTCATATATATTGAAAAGACGTACGGTAAGCGGCACTTATGTTTTTGATGAGGAAGCTAAGACGATTATTATGAAAAGTAAGTTGGGCATACAGACGGTAGCTTATGTGACAGTGACAGGCAATAGTATGAGTCTTGTGTTTAATGCCGATAAGTTGATGTCTATTCTAAAGGTGATTACTGGAGCGGCTTCCAAAGTAAATTCTACAGCTGCCACTCTTAACAGTGTAGCTGAAGCTTATGACGGGCTGATGTTAGGATTTGAATTGAAAAAGTAGATGCTTTTTGTAAAATATGGGATACAAGTCTTTTATAAAAGTTGAAAAATTGTGATTGGAAATAATGTTTAAGGATAAAACCGTTTTAACCTTATTATTATGGTTAAAACGGTTTTTTTATTAACATGTATTGTTTTTGTATATACTGGTCATGAATGTAATATATTGCATATATGTGAGAACGGTTTATTCTTGCTCTTTCAGTGCTGCGAAAATCAAACCTTCCAGTTCTTCCGCCAGTTCGGGGTTATCCTGAATCACTTGTTTGGAAGCGTCACGTCCTTGTCCCAGTTTGGTTTCGTTGTAGCTGTACCATGAACCGCTTTTCTTGATGATGCCTAAATCAGCACCCAAATCAATGATTTCACCAGCTCTTGAGATACCTTCACCAAACATGATATCGAATTCGGCTTTACGGAAAGGAGGTGCCACTTTGTTTTTCACTACTTTTACTTTAGTCTGGTTGCCGATTACTTCTTCACCATCTTTCAGTTGAGTGGAGCGACGGATATCCAAACGTACGGAAGCATAGAATTTCAGAGCATTACCACCGGTAGTTGTTTCTGGATTACCAAACATGACACCGATTTTTTCACGCAACTGGTTGATAAAAATACAAGTTGTATTGGTTTTGCTGATGGCTGACGTAAGCTTACGCAAAGCCTGAGACATCAAACGCGCTTGTAAACCTACTTTGTTATCACCCATATCTCCTTCAATCTCAGCTTTTGGAGTCAATGCCGCGACAGAGTCGATAACAATGATATCAATAGCGGATGATCGTATTAGCTGCTCAGCAATTTCAAGTGCCTGCTCACCGTTATCGGGTTGTGATATCCATAAGTTATCTACATCCACTCCCAGTTTGGCCGCATAGAAACGGTCGAAAGCATGTTCGGCATCAATGAAAGCTGCAATGCCGCCTGCCTTCTGAGCTTCAGCAATGGCATGGATAGCCAATGTAGTCTTACCGGATGATTCGGGACCATAAATTTCTATGATTCTACCTTTGGGATAGCCGCCTACCCCTAATGCGGCGTTCAAGGCGATAGACCCGGTAGGAATCACTTCCACTTCCTGTACGTTGTCATCACCCATTTTCATGATAGAGCCTTTACCAAAAGTTTTCTCTATCTTATCCATTGCAGCTTGCAGTGCTTTCAGTTTTTCACTATTTCCGGCACCTGGAGCTGCTGAGAATGGAATTTCTTCGTTATCTTTTTTTGCCATAAATCTGTTGGTTTATAAAATTTGTTGTGCGTGTTCTTTTGTTTTCACCTCTTTGGGAGAGATGATACGTTCAATCACGCCTTCTTCGTTGATGATGAAAGTCGTACGGAATATACCCATATATTTACGTCCGTACATACTTTTTTCTCCCCATACTCCGAATTGTTCTACCAACTTCTTGTCGGTATCGGCAATAAGAGTAAAGGGCAGCTCGTTCTTTTCAATGAATTTCTGATGCGATTTGGCATCATTCACACTGACACCGATTACTTCATAACCATGGGCGCGCAGTTCCGCATAATTATCACGCAAGTTACATGCCTGGGCAGTACAACCCGATGTCATATCTTTAGGATAAAAATAGAGTACTATCTTTTTTCCTTTGTAATCACTTAAACGAATTTCTTCTCCTTTTTCGTTCAAGCCTAATATTTCTGGGACTTTATCTCCTATGTTCATTTTTTTAGTGGTTAATGATTTATGGTTATTGTGGCCGCAGGTATGAATTACTTACCATGGGCCGTTAATCACTTTTTAAAGTTCTAAATCACCATCAAATACTTCATGCCAAGGCAGCCCTTGTTTGTTCAGTTGTTCCATAAATGGATCGGGATCAAACTCTTCTACATTCCATACTCCTGGACGTTTCCACAATCCTTGCAGGAACATCATGGCTCCAATCATGGCAGGAACTCCTGTTGTATAGCTCACTCCCTGCATTCCAGTTTCTTTGTAAGCTTCTTGATGGCTACAGTTGTTGTAAACATAGTAAGTACGTTCTTTGCCATCCTTTACGCCTCGGATGCGGCATCCGATAGAAGTTTCGCCTTCATAATTTTCTCCTAGATCCTGTGGATTGGGGAGTACGGCTTTTAGGAATTGTAACGGAACAATTTTCACTCCGTTATAATCTATTTCGTCAATACGGGCCATACCGATATTCTGGATGACACGCAGATGAGTCAGATATTCCTGACCGAAAGTCATCCAAAAGCGAGCACGTTTGATAGTCGGGAAATTCTTAACTAATGATTCCAGCTCTTCATGATACAGCAAGTAGGAATCACGAGGACCGATATTGGGATAAGTCAGATCCTTGTGGTATTCCAATGGTTTGGTGGTCACCCATTTGCCTTCTTCATAATAACGTCCGTTCTGAGTAATTTCGCGGATATTGATTTCAGGATTAAAATTGGTAGCAAACGCTTTGTGATGGTTACCGGCATTACAGTCCACAATATCCAAGTAGTGCATCTCGTCAAAATGATGTTTTGCAGCGTAGGCTGTATAAATACCACTTACTCCCGGGTCGAACCCACAACCCAGTATAGCTGTCAGTCCTGCGTTTTCAAAACGTTTCTTATAAGCCCACTGCCAACTGTATTCGAAATGAGCTTCATCTTTCGGTTCATAGTTTGCTGTATCCAGATAATTCACTCCAGCCTTCAGACAAGCTTCCATGATGGTCAGATCTTGATAAGGCAGAGCTACATTGATGACGATTTCGGGTTTGAAACTATTAAACAGGGCTACCAGTTCGTCTACATTGTCCGCATCTACCTGTGCAGTCTTAATAGCTGGATTGCCGATAGCTTTTACGATTGCATCACATTTTGATTTTGTACGGCTGGCGATCATGATGTCAGTGAATACATCCGGATTCTGAGCCACTTTGTGTGCTACGACAGTACCTACACCGCCTGCACCGATAATTAATACTTTACCCATTTGCTGTTTTTTATTCTTGTTAAAATAAAATGCCCGGCAAACATTACCGTTCACAGGGCAAAGATAACAAAATATTTTGGGTATTAGTTGATACGATCTAGTTTCTTATTGGTGAAATCTAATGTTTTTCTTTCGTAGGACCATGTTTCATGGCTACCCGTGACTATATGAATGCGTATGGGATTACCCAAAGCCAAACGACATTCGTCGGTTGTCATTCCTTTCTGTACCTTACCGCGGCTTATCATGTTCCAAACTTCTTCTGTGATATTCGGATACTTGGCTCGTAAGTTACCTATGCCGAATAGAACCGTAAAATAATTGTCTGATTGTAAAATCACATCAACTACACTCGTATGGGTGAATGTAGCTTTTATCTTATAATTCTTTCCATCTATGTCTTCCAGCTCTAAAAAGATGTAAGGGGAGTTGTTTTGTGAGATTATATTTTTGATGGTGAATTGTGTATATCGGGGAAGTCTCACCGGAGTATCTGTTTCATCCAGACATTCCGTTTCCGCTTTCAGATAGACAGGTTTTTTCCCATATTTGCTCATCAGGTTCTTTGATTTTTTTGTATTTGCATCACTGAAGCTAAATGAATTTGGAAAATATTTATTTTTATTTTCCATAATAAAATCACTGTCTGCCATGCCGCAATTAGTCTTTGATATAGCTACCGGCTGATAGTAGGTGTTTCCTTTCTTGTCTTGGAATACGATTTTTACAGGGTATGCGCGGCTGCCCACTCTGACAGCTGTTACAGTTACTTCTTCATTCATACCAATCGGGACTTCTTTATAGCCCGATGTGCTGTTGGGGTCATCTATACGTACTTTGTTGGTACGCATATATAAGGTTTGTCTTTCCAGCAACTCTTTGGCTATGTCCACATCACCCAGGTAGGCAAGGGTAGGGATACCAGCTTTGGGCTTTAGGCAATATTGTTCTAAAGTGGTGTTTTTAAGTTCGTGATAATATTGTTGCCCTTCACATTCAAAGTTAAAATGTACAAAACCCCGTTCGGTAATTTCCGAACCTAGATATTCAAAAATTTTATGTTTTAAATCTCCTGTATCCACCTCCTTATTAGTCTCCGTCGATTTAAAAGGAGGAATAATGATGTCTTTACGTTCCGGTATCACCATGAATTTCATGCCTGGTGTCCAGTCACACAGGTTGTAATGCTTGAAATGATCGTTTATAAACTGTTTTTCCAAAGACTCTACGGAAATACTTGTTTGTTGTGAAGTAGTCGTGACTATATATCCGTTTTGTGCATAAGTGCATAAGCTACAGCTTGTTGCCCCAATTAAAATGGTTAAAAACTTTTTCATCGCTTTAAGTGTTAGTATATATAAATTGATACAAAGGTATAAAATTTTTGTGTATAATTGCTATAGTGAAAAATAAAATGGTTAGTTTTGCACACTAAACTAACAGATTTAACAAAAAAATAATATGAAAAAACTAGTATTAGAAATGATGGCTATTTGTGCCGGAGCATTGATTGTATCTTGTGGTAGTGGAAAGAATATGTTGTCTGTTTCTTCTCTGGATGGGGAATGGAATATTACAGAGGTGGATGGACAAAAGATATCTACAGAGAGAATGCCTTTCATTGGTTTTGATGTAGCTCAGAAACGTATTTATGGAAATAGCGGATGTAACCGTATGATGGGAAGTTTTGAAGCCGACTCTCTGAAGCCAGGTACATTGAAGTTTGGACAGATAGGAAGTACCCGCATGATGTGCCCTGATATGAAGACTGAGCAGATGGTATTGGGTGCATTGGATAAAGTGACTTCTTTCCAGACGGTTTCTGACAAGCCTAGTGTGATAACTCTATGTAATCAAGATGGTCAGCCGTTGATGACTTTGGAAAAGAAGGCGGCTCCGGAAGTGTCACTGTCTGATCTTTCAGGAGAATGGGTTATTGAATTGGTGAATGGAAAGAAGATTGTAGGTACGGCTGAGGTAACTCCTTTTATCGGTTTTAATTTGGATGAAAGCCGCATTTACGGTAATATGGGCTGTAATACTATTAATGGTGCATTAACGCAGGAAGATGGAAAACCCAATTCTTTGAGATTTGACAATGTTGCTACTACCATGATGATGTGTCCTGATATGGAAACTGAAACTATTGTGCTGAATGCTTTGAATGAAACAAAAAGTTTCAGCATGAAAGATAATAAAGTATACTTATTAGGTGAAAATGGAAATGAATTGCTGGTGTTGAAGAAACGATAATCCATATACATTCAAATAGATATGGTCGGCCTATTTTCTCATAAACGAGAAAATAGGCCGATTGCATTTATGGCATTATGGTAGGATGCTGACAAGTATTCTGTTTGGTGGAATTCTGACATTCTTACCTTATATAAATCCATCTAAAAGTATCATATAACAAATAAATCAGTCATTTTGTCAGCCTTTGTCACATTCTTATTTTTGGCATACCGTTTGTTTTATGAAGGACGTGCGGTTGGTGCACCAAAGAAAAAAAGAAATCCTTCGTGAACCATTCGCCAAGAAATCAGTTTAATTGAAAACAAATAAATAAAGATATATAATTATGGGAAAGATTATTGGTATTGACTTAGGAACCACAAACTCATGTGTTTCAGTATTTGAAGGTAATGAACCGGTAGTAATCGCAAACAGTGAAGGTAAACGTACTACTCCATCTATCGTTGCATTTGTCGACGGTGGCGAACGTAAAGTAGGTGATCCTGCAAAACGTCAGGCAATCACTAACCCGCAACGTACTATTTTTTCTATCAAGCGTTTCATGGGTGAAACTTGGGATCAGGTACAGAAGGAAATAGCCCGTGTCCCTTATAAAGTAGTGAAAGGTGACAATAATACCCCACGTGTAGATATCGACGGACGTCTTTATACTCCGCAAGAAATTTCAGCTATGATTCTGCAGAAGATGAAGAAAACAGCTGAGGATTATCTGGGACAAGAAGTTACAGAAGCCGTTATCACCGTTCCGGCATACTTCTCGGACTCACAACGTCAGGCTACTAAAGAGGCTGGTCAGATTGCAGGTTTGGAGGTTAAACGTATTGTGAACGAACCGACAGCCGCTGCCTTGGCTTATGGGCTTGATAAGGCTCACAAAGATATGAAGATTGCTGTGTTCGACCTTGGTGGTGGTACATTTGATATCTCTATCCTTGAATTTGGTGGTGGTGTGTTCGAAGTACTTTCTACTAATGGTGATACTCATTTGGGTGGTGACGATTTCGACCAAGTGATCATTGATTGGTTGGTGCAGGAATTCAAGAATGACGAAGGCGCGGATTTGACAAAAGACCCGATGGCAATGCAGCGTTTGAAAGAGGCTGCAGAAAAGGCAAAAATTGAATTGTCTTCTTCTACTTCAACTGAAATCAACCTGCCATACATCATGCCCGTAGACGGTATGCCTAAGCACTTGGTTAAGACTTTGACCCGTGCTAAATTTGAAGCTTTAGCTCACAATTTGATTCAGGCTTGTCTTGAACCTTGTAAGAAAGCTATGAGCGATGCAGGTCTGAGCAACTCTGATATCGATGAAGTAATCCTTGTAGGTGGTTCTTCTCGTATTCCGGCTGTTCAGGAATTAGTAGAGAAATTCTTCGGCAAGACTCCTTCTAAGGGCGTGAATCCTGATGAAGTTGTTGCTGTAGGTGCTGCTGTTCAGGGTGCTGTTTTGACAGATGAAATCAAGGGCGTTGTATTGCTGGATGTTACTCCGTTGTCAATGGGTATCGAAACATTGGGTGGTGTAATGACTAAGTTGATTGATGCAAACACTACTATCCCGGCTCGTAAGAGTGAGACCTTTTCTACAGCTGCCGATAACCAGACTGAAGTGACTATCCATGTACTTCAGGGTGAACGTCCGATGGCTTCACAGAATAAATCAATCGGTCAGTTCAATTTGACTGGTATTGCTCCAGCTCGTCGTGGTGTTCCTCAGATTGAAGTAACGTTTGATATTGACGCTAACGGTATTTTGAAAGTATCTGCAAAGGATAAGGCTACCGGTAAGGAACAAGCTATCCGTATCGAAGCCTCCTCTGGTTTGAGTAAGGAAGAAATCGAAAAGATGAAAGCCGAAGCTGAAGCTAATGCAGAAGCAGACAAGAAGGAACGTGAAAAGATTGACAAATTGAATCAAGCTGATTCTATGATTTTCTCTACTGAAAATCAGTTGAAGGAATTAGGTGACAAGTTGTCGGCTGATAAGAAAGCCCCGATTGAAACTGCTCTTCAGAAACTGAAAGATGCTCATAAGGCACAGGATTTGGCTGCTATTGATACTGCCATGGCTGAACTGAATACAGCATTCCAGGCTGCCAGCGCTGAAATGTATGCTCAGAGTGGTGCACAAGGTGGCGCTCAGGCTGGTCCGGGTGCAGGTACAGGACAACAGGCTAATCAAGGTTCTTCTTCTAATAACAAAGAAGATATTCAGGATGCAGATTTTGAGGAAGTCAAATGATTCCGATAAGGATACAGATAATAAACAATAAGCAAAAGCGTGCAGCTCAATGAGTTGCACGCTTTTTGCGTTTATGGGGTTCATGGTTGCTATGTGTTTTCTATGGGCTTTTTTATCTCTTATTTGCAACATATTTGCGACACGTCTTATTTGGCGATAAGATACAACTTAAATTGATATAAACCATTTATAACGAGAAGAATATGCCAAGAGGAAATTACACCATCCAAAGATGTTGCGAGGAGTGCGGTAAAATCTTTACTCCTCCCACATTGATGTCAAAGTATTGTAGCCCTGCTTGTTCCAAACGAGCATACAAGAAAAGACAAATCGCAAAAGAGAAAGAAGCGATACGCCAAGCACTGATTAGACGGATACCATCCAGCAAAGGGTATCTAACTGTAAAAGAAGCTATGATGATTTACGGCATTAGTAAAGATGTACTTTATCGTATGATACGGCAAGGCTTGATACCGTCATACAATTTTGGCCAGCGTCTGATACGCCTTAGTCGGCAGTATATGGATGAACACTTCAAAACAAAGGCAAGGAGTAGAAAGAGAAAAAAGGAAGCATTGTCCTTTGAACCCAAAGACTGTTATACTATCGGAGAGATTGCCAAGAAATTCCATATCAATGACAGCAGTGTCTTTAAGCACATACGCCGTCATTCTATTCCTACACGCCAAATCGGCAACTATGTTTATGTTCCCAAATCTGAAATTGATAAATTATATAAGTCGTTATGAAGAAAGCATTACCTAATACCAAAGTGACCGTCAAGCTCAGAAGGTCGAACTACAAAGAAGAGTGGTATCTGATTATAGAATCATACCCTGTTTACAAACGAGGTTCAACCCGTGCAAGCCGTGTGGTAGAATCCATTAACCGAACTATATCTACACCAGTTTGGGACAAATCGTCCATAGCACGTATCTTACCGGATGGAACATTCAACTATAAGCCTAAACGTGATTTGAATGGAATTATCCAATGTCGTTCAACGATAGACCAAGAGGCTTGTATCTATGCCGACAATGTGCGGAAGTTACGGCAGCATGAATACGATAGTGTCATCCTATACACTGATAAGGAAAACGAAATCGCTGCACAGAATGAGTGGAGCGAACAGGATTTTATCAAGTATTTCAATGGTATTATAAGCACACGTCATCCTAACAGTTCCGATTCGATTATAGTCAACTGGAGGCGTGTAGGTGAATTATTGAAAATGTATTCACAAGGGCAACCAATTCCATTCAAGGCGATTTCCGTTAAACTGCTTGAAGATATTAAGATGTTCCTTCTCCGTGCTCCAATGGGAGGAAATAAGAAAGGTACTATCTCACAAAACACGGCATCGACTTATTTCTCTATACTCAAAGCCGGATTGAAACAGGCGTTCATTGATGAATATCTGACCGTTGATATAAGCGCGAAAGTAAAGGGAATAACAAACATTGAGAAACCTCGTGTTGCGCTTACTATGAATGAAGTGCAAATGTTGGTTGATACTCCTTGCAAGGATGATGTTTTGAAACGTGCGTTCTTGTTCTCTATTCTCACTGGATTGCGGCATGGTGATATTCAAACTTTGAAATGGAAACAAATTCAGCAAACAAGCAAGGGTACATGGCAAGCAGTCGTAATTCAGCAAAAGACAAAAAGGCCCGATTACAAGCCAGTCATTCAACAGGCACTTCAACTATGCGGCATACGTCCAGACGATGATGAAGCACTTGTTTTTGAAGGATTGACTGATGCCTCTTGGATTTCTCGCCCGTTGAAAGTCTGGATAGAAGCATCCGGTATCAAGAAGCACATCACCTTCCATTGTGGAAGACATAGCTATGCTTCGCTGTTACTGGAAAATGGCGTTGACAACACCATCAAGTCTTTGATGGGACATACTAACGTCAAAACCACGCAGATTTATACGCACATCGTAAACGAACAAAAAGAGAAAGCCGCCAATACACTGCATATAGAGAATTTGGATTTATAGGTTGTGGTGGTTTTATCCACCATTGAGCACCAACGACTTATGTGATACTTGTCATATATTTACCACCGTTTCCCCCCTCATGAAGCATCGGCTTTTTGAGGGGTATTTTGTAGCATAGAGGCTTTCGTAAGGAATGTGTTAGTCCCAATAGTGGTTTATTCTCCTTTTATTATGTCTTCCAATAAATTCTCGTATTAATGAAACTTAAATCTGTCAGTGGTAAATAAGTGGTTGATTGGTGGCGGTCAAGCACCTATTTAGCACCTATAAGCATCCCTATACTTTTGCGGCATAAATTTTAATACGAAGAAAAAATGGCCTATAAAGTAAATTCATTAGAGGAAATGCCGAATGCGTTTCCTACCTGATTGAGTCCGTAGAAGCACTACAATCCAAAGTAAATGCCTTGCAGCATAAGCAGGCAAGTAACTCACCTAAGTGGATGGATATAGACGAGCTTTGCGCTTATCTTCCATCACATCCAGCCAAGCAAACGGTTTATGGATGGGTATCAACCAAACAGATTCCCGTACATAAAATAAATAAAGCGTTGGCTTTCCTGCAATCAGAGATTGATGATTGGTTGAAGAACAAATCACATAAGACACAGGATGACTTAATGGAAGAAGCCAGACGATTTGTCGAATCTAAAAAGATTATCAGATGATGGAAATGACAGACTATTGTTTTTCATTCTTTCGCAAGCCTATTCAAAACATCGAACCGATAAGGGCGGTAGGTATTGTGGATGTGTATCGTTATATCATAGGGCATTATGCCCAACCACAAACCGAAGCCCTGCGTTTGATGCTATCTTCTCCCGAAGCTAAAAGATATAAAGCCACTCATTTCGACTATTGTACTTTTTCGGGATTATTCCGCAAGCGTAATGAGAAGGAACTGATTATGCACTCAGGATTGATGTGTTTGGATTTCGATCATGTGGATAACATAGGGGAGTTAAAACAGCAACTACTCAACCATGAGTATTTTGATACAGAACTATTATTTGTCAGTCCATCCGGTAATGGATTGAAGTGGATAATACCTGTTGACTTGAAAGGCTGGGAACATTCCCGGTACTTCAAGGCTGTTGCCAACTGCATCAAAGCGACAGGTTTGCCATTAGTGGATATGTCTGGCAGTGATGTGGCTCGTTCATGCTTCTTACCTTATGACCCACAAGCATATATTAACCATAAATACAAAGATGATGTCGAAGAAAATATTTTCCGCCCAAGATTGGGAGAATGTCCCTTCTGAAATACAGCAAACAAATATGCCAAGTATCACTCCATTATACAATAAGGTGGAGGAAGATGTGGAACATTTTGTCCGGGAAATAGAGCAGCGTGCCATTGATATAACACCCAATTATAAAGATTGGGTAGAATTGGGCTTTGCGCTTGTGGACGGATTGGGAGAAAACGGACGGGAGTATTATCACCGCATTAGCAGGTTTTACCCTAACTATCAAAGGGAAGAAACCGACAAACAATATACACATTGTCTGCAAGCCAAAGGACAAGGTATTACCATTCGTTCTTTCTTCCATCTGGCAAACCGAGCCGGAATCTCATTGGCTCCGTTCAGTAAAGAGCATTTATCCATTTTACCAAATATCCAAAATGGAAAAACGGGTAAATGGATAAAGTTAGAGGAAGAACTTCCTGAATTTCCTGAGTGTGTATTTGAGCATCTTCCCTCTTTTCTAAATGAGGTTGTCAACAATTCTATATCGCTGGATGACCGTGATACAATATTGATTGGGGCGATTGTGTGTTTGTCTGTCTGCTTTCACAATATTTGTGGAGTGTACGATGAACGCATCGTTTATCCGAACCTTTATCTGTTTGTAGTAGCAGATGCCGGTATGGGGAAAGGTGCGTTGACTTTATGCCGGGAACTTGTAGCACCTATCAATCGTAATTTGCATGAACTTTCCAAACGATTGGAGCAGGAGTACAAAGAAGCAATGAACGCTTACATCAAAGGCAAGAAAGATGGTGGAATGACCATGCCAACTGAACCGCCCATGCGAATGCTTGTCATTCCTGCCAACAGTAGCGCAAGTTCTTTCCTGAAGATATTGGGAGATAATGACGGAATCGGACTGCTATTTGAATCGGAAGGTGACACATTAAGCCAGACTTTGAAGTCGGACTATGGTAATTATTCAGATGTATTACGAAAGGCATTTCACCATGAGTTAGTCAGTTTAAGTCGCCGCAAGGACAGGGAATATTGCGAAGTCAGCAATCCTAGAGTGTCAGTCGCTTTGGCTGGAACTCCCGAACAGGTAAGGAAATTGATACCTGATGCGGAAAACGGTCTGATGAGCCGTTTCTGTTTTTATATCATTCGCTTCAAGAGAGGTATAAGAAACGTGTTTGCCACAAATGATATTTCCCAATCCAAGAATGCCATGTTCAAACTGTTGGGAGATAAATTCTGCCATCTGCATGAAGAATTTGTCAGACAAGGTAATTATTCCTTTTCTCTTCCCTCTGATTTGCAGGAACTTTTTATAAAATATCTCAGTCGGGTGAATGAGGAATGTTGTGACGAAGTAGATAACAAGATGCAGTGTGTAGTCCGACGTATGGGACTGATTGCCTATCGTATAATGATGGTGTTGACCGCTGTCCGGCATTTGGAGAATATGACTCACGAATCATATTCCTCTGACAGGACTATACAATTGATTTGCCATAAATACGACTATGCCATAGCCATGAGTATCTGCGAAACCTTGCTTTGCCATGCAGTGTTCATCTATCGAAACTTGTCAGGAAATCAGCCCAAACGTTTACAATCCCTTTCACAAGAAACGGGCATTTACGCACGAAGGAATACCCTTTATAATATGTTGCCAGAAACATTCACCAAAAAAGATTATGACGCAACTGTTTTAGCTTTAGGTGAAAATGGAAGTACGGCAAACAAATGGATAGAAGCCTTTATCAAAGATGGCAAACTAAGCCGAATAGAACAAGGTAAATATAGGAAGATTCTTTGAGTGGCAAGTTTGTGTTTTAGTGTCACTAAAACCTATGTGGCAAGCGGATAGAATTGCCACTCTCAAAAAATCAATTTATGTACATCAAAGTTTATATGAGTATGAAGGAAAAGAAACTTGGTGGTCGCCCAAAGTTAGCGAGTTACCAGAAACGCACGAAATGTTTCCGGGTAATGTTTACCGAGAACGACTATATCTATATACAATCCAAAGCACAACAGGCTGGATTGTCTGTCAATGAATTTTGCCACCAGGCTGCAATGGGCTGTGAAGTCGGTCAGCGCATCAGTCCGGAAATGGTGTCGGCAATCCGTGACCTTTCCGGTATAGCCAATAATGTCAACCAGATCGCCCATCAGATGCACATCTATGGTTTGGAAGCAGTGAAACAACAATGCTTTTCTATTATATCAGAAGTCAGCAGAATTATCACCCAAGTAAAAAATAACAATCATGATAGCGAAGATTAAAACAAGAGCCGATTTTGGAGGAATAGTAAATTATGCCAATGACCAAAAGAACAAGAAAAAGAGTGCCACACTTTTGGCATACGAAGGTATCTGTGCTATCAACAATAAAACCATAGCAGATTCTTTTCAGCTACAAGCCTCTATGCGCCCGAAAGTAAAAAGTCCGGTGAAACACGTATCGCTTGCTTTCTCTCCGCAAGATACCGTCCGTTTTCCCAATGACGAAAAAGGAAATGCACTTATGGTGGAGATTGCCAAGAAATGGATGGAGCAAATGGGGATTCGCAATACCCAATATATCATAGCCAGGCATCATGATACGGAACATCCACATTGCCATATCATATTCAACCGGGTAGACAATGACGGTAATCTCATTTCTGATAGCAACGAAAGGATACGAAATGCAAAAGTCTGTCGTGCTCTAACAAAAGAGTATAAACTTTACTTTGCTACTAAAAACAGCAAAGCTAGAAATAAAAGCCGTTTGCGTCCTCATCAATTACGTAAGTATAATCTTCGTTCCTCAACTCTTGATGCGTTGGCGGCATCTCGCTCATGGCATGACTTCTTCCATGTGCTCAAAGAAAAGGGAATAGATGTACGTTTTAATCGTGCAGAAAACTCTGATAATATTCGTGGTATATCCTTTTGCATGGATGAATTTAGCATTGCCGGTTCTAAACTTGATTCAGATCTAAGCTTTAACCGTCTTTGTGCGACATTGGGTAATGTGGCAACAGAACTTATAGTGCAACCCCATCAAGCTATTGTTCCTAGTGCTGGTGGAGGAACCAGTAACGAACAGGGATGGCGGGATGATAAAAGCAAGGATAACCAAAGAAACGAACCTTTTTATAAAACCTCAAAACGTAGAAGATAATGAAAGAAGATGTAGTAGCTGCAAATCTCGCAAATTTGCGTCAAAGTATCAATGAATTGAAGGAATGCGTTAATAGGAAGAATGTAACTCCAAACCAACCGGAGCAACATATAAAGGTGGATTTGGATGAAAAGAACATTTATAATGGAGTTGCCAAAAGCTTCTGTACTTGCTGGAACGATGCACTGTCAGTAGTGAAGAAACACATTTGGAATCGACAGCCGGATACATTGCCTTTTTCACTATGGTTCCCCAAACTTATTGAACTGTTCAAGCAAAAATCAAGGTTACTTGAATACATATATACCCACATTTGTGATTACAATCTCAATCGCCTTAATATTGAGATTAATACAGAAAATATATTAAAACGGCAGGATGAAATACTTTCAAAAATCAATGAGCTGAAGCATCCAATAACCGTTATCCCACCCAATATCAATGGGATGTTTATACGGGGACATCATATAAAACTTCGATATGTTGTGGCTATTGTAGCCATTATTTTGACGTGGGCTGTTGCCGCCTCTGTTAGTAGTCTGAAATATAAGGAAGAATCCTTTGCACATTATTCCATGTATCGGGCGGTGAAGGAGCAGCATCAACATTTGATAGAAAAAGCAGGAATAAGACTAACGGAAAATCTGGAATAGTCATTGATATAGCGCCTTTGGATGTAATAAATTGCTGCTCTTATTCTTGACTTTTCCTTTCATAAACAGCTTCAGGTTCTGCTGCCATAAGTGAATCTGTTGTATTTGGTTGTTCGTAGGTTCTTAATTTTCTATCTTCAAGAAAAATATGATTCAAAGTATAAGCTAATGACTCAAGCGTTTGTTCGCGAACTTTAGGTTTTAGTTGACACTCCCAAACTGTAATACAATGCCAGCCCATAGCAGCAAGCTGGCATTGCTCTTTTTTGTCACGTTCTTTATTCCTTTTTATTTTATTTGACCAAAAATCAATGTTGGTTTTGGGCAAACGAAAGTATTTGCAATTTTCATGGCCATGCCAAAAGCAGCCGTTCACAAAAATAACTGTTCGGTATTTTCGAAGTACCAAATCGGGGTGGCCTGGAAGACGCGGATGATTTATCCGATAGCGGAAGCCTCGGTTAAAAAGAAATTTACGAACCAATATTTCAGGCTTCGTATCCTTCCCACGTATGGCGGCCATATTGCGATGGCGCTGTTCTTTGGTCAGTTTATCCATATAAGATATAGGATTGAATTTATATGTTAGCAAATGTGTAATTTAACTGCATAGTTCTATTATAAACTTCCTATTTCCTATATTCTTTGATTCTATTTTTCTTTCATTGTAATTCAATTTTTAAATCATTATTTTTTCAACCGTAGTATCTGTAAATGTTCTCCAAATATCAAGCTTTATTGGTTTATAATCATCAAATATTTGCCCTACAAAATCTATTTCAAACACAAGCCTTAAATCATTCTTATTCTCGTCAGGCTGCCCTTCTTTACGAGTTCCTACGCGCGCCACTTTAATGAAATACAAGTCTCTGATACCTTTTCGCTTCATATAAGGCATAAAATAATATAGTTTATTAAGAGCTACAGTTGAGGGAAATTTCTTACCAGTATAATATACTTTAGCAGATCTATCAAGGTATTGTTCCATGTTGTCTTCCTTAACCAGACTAATCAGAACATTTTTTGTCTTGTCTATGTTAAGATTGTTGATTTCTTTATTCTCAATGATAGAAACAGGGTATTGTCCTTTGATTTCAGCAAAATCAACTTGAGAAATTACAAGTGTTTTTTGCAACGAATGTATAATGTGCCACATCATAACTGGTGGTACAGCATTACCTATCGCTTTATATTGGCGTATTTGTGAAACTGCATCAAATCGGAAATAGTCCGGGAATGATTGTATGCGAGCTGCCTCTCTTGCAGAAAAGCGTCTATACCTCTCGCCAACCATAAAAACAGGATCGGTACTATTGAGACTGACTTTTGCTAAATGAGCACTAATTGTATTACATGGCTCTGTTAAAGACATTGCACGACCCTTATTCATTTTTTCACGGACAGCCATCATTCCGGCTACTGCTTTATCACTAAAAAATAATGTTTCGTCATGATTAGATTCTTCCATTATTACATCACCAAGAACTTTTCTGTCAGTAGTCTTTACTTTTATTGGATAATGAAATTTTAGATAATCCTCTTCATTTCGAAAACCAATTATAATAACACGTTCCCTTTTCTGAGGTACACCATATTCAGAAGCATTTAGTAATTTATGAACTACGATATAACCCACATCTCGAAATTCTTTCATTATCATAGGAAAAGCTTTACCTTTGTTCGCAGATAAAATACCCTTTACATTTTCAGCTATAAAAAATCTAGGCTGTCGCTCTTTAAGAATTTTCACCATTTCAAAGAAAAGCATTCCTCTTTCATCTTTATATCCAAGTCTTGGAGGGTTTTGTGCAGAAATAGAAAAGGATTGACATGGAAATCCTCCAATAAGCATGTCAAATTGAGGCATTTCTCCAATCTTTATATCACGCACATCCTTAACTTCGCATTTATGGGTAAAATTATCATTGTATATTTTCGTACAATATTCGTCATTGTCTACGGCATAGACTATTTCAAAAGGATTTTCCTTATACTCTTTCCCAAGATAAGAAAAACCTCCAATTACACCTAAATCCATACCTCCGCAACCACAAAATAATGATGCGACTTTTATCTTTTCCATATCAACAATTCAGTTGGTTCAAAATGTTCTGTTGAAAACGTTATTTCCATTCCATTGCGTGGCTCAGCGTCAATCTTATCATTTTTATACAGAGCGACAGGATTACGCAAGACAAACAATATCTTGTCTTTCTCACTTAACATAAGCCTATATACATAGTAATGTTCCTTTATGGTACCAGCAACACTCCATTCATTAGGAGACATATGAAATCCATACATCTGTATTTTTTGCTTACTGATTGTTGTCTTAACTTCAATATATCTATGGTATTCTGTACCATCAGCTTCAAAACTATCTATATCATATCCTGGATGATAGTTAGGACTATCGACTATTTGTATGAGTTTTATAAACTCCTCATATCCGTTGATCTTAAGACGCATTTTTTCATGCCCACAGATAATAGCCTCACCAAGATTACCTATGTCCTTAGTTGTCCTATCATCAGATAAAACTACATCTCTAATTCTATCTTCAAATACAACATCTATTTCTTCATGTTGCCCAATAATAGAAATAATATCTGTTTTGAATAAGTCTGGCTTCATTGAGTTGTTGACATACTCAAACCATATAGGTTCTACTTTCGACAAATCTGTTGTCTCAATATCATCTTCTTTATAAAATGATTCGTAACCGCTAAACCATGTTACATCATTAGCAAATGTCATTAATGCAGCTAACTCATTACCTTTCATAGAGTAATAACCATTGTGTTTATCTAACAAATTAGCTATTTCCATATAATCAAGTATGTCACCTGCATAGCGAGTCATATCACCTTTCGTACGCGCTGTACCCTTTAATGACAGGGTATTAGAGTCATTAGGATTATAATACTTAACTTTATTTTTTCTATTATCTAATATTGTATGCGCAATTTTATCAGGAGTTAGTTTACTACTCGTTACACGAATATCATTAAAAATGCAATACGTAGCTTCCTCTGCAGATATAGACATTTCTTTTTCACTTCCTTCCTCTCCTAATATCTTATTGCCGGCCATGAGCACCTGGATAATTGTTCTTGCAGGCTTAAATCTTATTCCATGATATATGATATCCTTTATATCTTTAGGTTTCATATGCCCACCTGGAAACTGAAAAGAGAACAAAAATAAACGTAAGAATTGTGTCAAATCTTGATGCTCATGGAGAAAGAATGCCATTTTTGATGTTTCAGTAACATCATTTTCTTTATCCTCTTTATAAAAGCCGAATAATGCAGGTATTTCAGTACGCCAATTGTGTAAAGTCTTATCAGCCATATCAATATTACCAGGGAACATTTTTATAGCATTGAAGTACTTTTTATTATATTCTTCACAAGAACACTTCGGAATTCGACAACATTCATTTGCCATATAGAGTAGAACATTCTCTATATTGCCTTTGAAGCGAGGTCTAACAAAATGAATTCTGAACCAGTAATTATCTGGAACTTTATAATATATTATTTTTTTTCTTGCCATAATGTATTACATAATTGTTGAGCTACAGCTTTAGCCATAAGAGGCGGAACAGCATTTCCAACCTGTTTGTATTGACTGGTTTTACTGCACAAAAATATAAATTCATCTGGAAATGATTGTATTCGTGCACTCTCTCTTACTGTTGGTATTCTATTCCATTTATAATGAAAATGATGGCGATGTCCAGTGTCTATAGTTATGCTTGGTTTAGTACTACATAAACGTGTCCATGCTATATGAACCTTTCTTGTCTGTTGTAACTCTATCGGAAGATCTTTATAATTACCTCCATCTGGTACCATAGCAATGATTTCCTTTGTTTTGTCATTATGGATAGTTATGTCATGATTGTAGATGCCAGAACTTCCCATACGAGCATAACGTTGGTAATCGCTTGTAGCTTCAATAGGATATGGTGAACCATCAGGAACAGAATTTTCTGTCAAATCACTTAATGCTTCATATGATGTAACTTTTTTTGTTTTAATTGTTTCTGGGAAAACAAATTCTCGCCCATCTGCCAATCCTACAAAAACAGCTCTTCTTCTATTTTGTGGCACGCCATAGTCAGAAGCCATTAATACCTGCACGCTTACTTTATATCCAAGCTTCTCAAAATCATGGATAATGGATTTTTTTACCAAACCATTTCCAATACTAAGAATGTTCGGAACATTCTCCATCACAAATGCTTTAGGATGAAAATAATCTACAAATTTTACAAAAGACTTGTACAATGTATTTCTCTCGTCTTCAATAATACGTTTACCTGCAACCGAAAAACCCTGACATGGCGGACCACCTATAATAACATCTACATTAGAAATATTGTAATCCTCCTTTATCTTATATGGGTCAAGAGTCGATAAATCTCCGCATAAAGTTCTTGCTGTTTCTCTGTTATATGCATATGTAGTCAAAGCATCTTTCCAATTATCTATAGCAAGCAAACTTGTAAATCCAGCCATTTCAAATCCTAACGACAAGCCCCCACAACCAGAAAAAAGATCTATAAAAGTATGTTTCTTAATCATTCTATTCTTCTTTATTTATTTTATCTTCATTTATATGTTCCAATCGAACAAGTTCAGAGATTTCAACTCCTAGCAATTGAGAAGTTTTCATCAAACTTTCCAAATCTGGCTGTGATGTATTTGTACACCATTTTGATATAGTTGTTTGGTCTTTACCTAATTGTTCTGCAAGCCACTTGTTAGTTTTTTTCTTATCCACAAGTACAACCTTTATCCTATTAATATCTTTATTTGCCATGTATGAAACGATTTTGTTCTGCAATAGTACGAAAATTATATGTAATCTAAGTCTATTTAGACTCAAATTCTACTCTTTTTTATCATAAAAATGAATTATCTTCATTAAAATGATATGTTATTATTATTGATACCTCTTACAAAACGATAATCAATTATTGTTTATTTATCTTTCTCTCTTCTCTCTTTTACCCTTTCCTGTCCCGGCATTTTTTTAGCCAATACACTTTCTCCAGCAGGAAAATAGATAGGAAAAACTTTATACAAGAAACTTACAATATCATTACGCTTCTTGCCAATGTTGAAAAAAGCAGAACAAACAAAATACATAAGGTCTTGCTGACTACATGTATCTTTTTGCTGAATAGATATTGATGGAGTGATTAACAAGTCATGTTCTGCAAATGCACAGGCACAGGCAAGAATAGCTTTCTGTTCTTCCTCAGTAAATACCTTGATTTTTTCTGTTAACCATTCAAGTTCTCCTTTGAGAAGTGTTTTTTGCTTTTCATTTTGATGCTTTAATAGAGCATTTACATTTTTTTGTTGCTTTTCTGTCAAGGCATTTTCTAATGCTTGATTTTTTTGTTTAAGAAGATTGAATTTCAGCAAACCGGCAATGTACATACAAAAATATCCCACCGCAATATCGAATATTAAAATAAGCAGGTATTCTTCACTTGAAATTTGCGTAAACTTAGTCAAATATTCATTGATAGGAATAACGGCAAATAGCATGATGATGGCTATTACATAAAGCACTATATATCGAGTTTTATGTTTTACTTGCTGTAAAGAAGCAAACAAAAAGGCGATTACCAAAATGGCAACTATAACACAGAGTGGTATAAGATATATTCCCATAGGTCTATTCTTCTGCTTTAGGATTAATTACAATACGCCAATAGCCACCATGATCTGCTCCCTCTCTGACAAGCAATCCTTTGGCTTTTAGATTTGCGATCTGCATTTCAATGGCTCGTTTACTGACTCCTATTTTTTCCGCCATCTTATCTTGAGATATAGAACCATCTGATATTACAAGGTCAAGAATGCTTTGTGCAGTCCGTCCCAATCGCTTTTGCTTCACCGAAGAATTTTGCAAATCACCGAAGGTTTTCACCGAAGATTTCTGTAAATCACCGAAGGTTTTCACCGAAGATTCTTCATCCAAAGAGCAGTTTTTAAGGCTACTATTTACCCTGTTGGCCACTTCCTCTATAGGTATCCTTCCGTTCTCTCCCCAATTCAAATTATAGAATGTGGTATAGAAAGAAATTGCTTCCGTTTGATATTGTGGTTCTTTGCCCGGCAGGAAATTAGGCAGTTTCTCCGTAAGTTCCCGCATTTTCCTTAAGCCCGAACCACGTTTCTCCATATAGTCCAATTGAGTAAACATATCCGCAATAACTGGATTACGGCGCATGGACGGCACTTTGTATATGTCCCGATCTTGAATTTGTGTGCCATCAAGCATTGCTCCTGGTGATACCAATTCTACTCGGTCATCATAGATGTCAATATGTACTTCACCACCCATTACTGTGTAATCTCTATGTATAAGATGGTTTACCAACCCTTCAAAGATTGCACGATCGGAATAGTCTGGGAGATTCAGGCGATAGTTAGGCATCTTCACCCATCCGCTCATAGTATAGTTCTTGATGAAGTCCATACCATATTTCAGAAGCAATACGAGATTTGCCCGATGCTCTACGGAACTGATAGCATCGTCTTTATAAAGTCCTGTCCAACGTGTGCAGAAAATACGTGATTGGAATACAGTGCAATTATCCACAAACAGCAATCCGGCATTGGTCAGTTTACCGTCAGATGTGACAAGTCCGAATGATTCCAAATACTTATCATTCCATTCCTGATGGGTCTGTTCACGGAAAGTATTGGCGAGAATAATAAAAGAGTGCTTGCTGGCATCCACTTGTGTAGGAAGAGAATCCCATGTCATGTGTGTACCTTTCAATACCAACGAAAGAAGTTGTTGTGAATTACACTCCACGCTTTCATTGCCAACCCGTATATATGCGGTACGTGTTCCGTCCTGATAATAGTAATAAGGTGTAAGCGTTCCAGCCTTTACTTTCACTTCAAGCAAAGAGTGTCCTTCGTGTTCTATCGGAATAAGTTGTACTTCCGGAACAGGGTCAAGTCTCGCCTTGATGGTTTCACTGATAAAGTCAGCATCAGATTGTGGGTTCTCCAAACCAACAATCACTCCGTCATCATTCACTCCATAGAACAGACTGCCACCTTCTGCATTGGCAAAAGCCGACACGGATTTGAGCCATGACTTCACTTTCTTACGTTCCAACATTTCCTTGAAATCGTAAGCTGAGCATTCCGCTATCAATGTATTGTTATGTATCTGCATCGTTCCTTATTGTTGTTTGGGCACATTACCCCAATATCATATACAAAGGTAAGGATAAAACCGGAGATTCTGTTAAATTCGTGCCATACTTTTGATTATTATGCGTTTATATCACGATTTTTATCGAAAAATTATATACTTTTGCAGTCAAGAGTTGTGGTTGCTTATGGATGCTTATTTTCGGATTTGCGATATAATTGCAACACGTGTACGCAAGTTGCTCATACAGAGATACTGTTGATTTTGAGGAAGTGAAGTAATTCAGACAAGGACATAAATAATAAGCAAAAGCGTGCAGTTTATCAGAGCTGCGCGCTTTTGTATTTTTTATTGTTATATACTTGTCGATATAAGCACACTGAGCTCTTTCTCTTTAATTCTAAAGAATCTATTTGCCATTACAAGTATTTAAGTCCTCATTAAAATATAAATCATGATATTATATTTTTCTTTGATGATTTATTTAATTAACCTAGGTAATGGCAAATATGAGATTAGTAAAATTAAAGAACCGTCCGAGTAAGGGCGTTTTCGTTTTTGAATACATGCAGGAGCAGATAGAGCGTCTTAGAGGGCAAGGAAAAGAACGGACAGTCGAAACATATCAGTCCGCATTGAACAGCTTCATGAAGTTCCGTGACGGCATAGACTTATGTTTTGATGAGATGGATGCAGATTTGATGGAACATTATGAAACGGAGATGCGCTCCACTCACCATTTAAGTCGTAATACCACTTCTTTTTATATGCGTATTTTGCGTTGTGTGTATCGCAAGGCAGTGGGTGAGGGACTGGCCCTTCCTGCAGATCCCTTTGAGAATGTATATACTGGTGTGGACAAGACCTCAAAGAGAGCTGCCACCCTGACAGATATCAAACACATCAAGCAGTTGGATCTTTCCGATCATAAATCGTTGGAATTTGCACGAGATATCTTTCTCTTTTCTTTCTATATGCGAGGAATGTCTTTTATAGATCTTGCCTATTTGCGCAAAAAAGATCTCAATAGTGGCTTTGTGAGTTATAGCCGTCGTAAAACAGGTAAGAAACTCATTATACGGTGGGAAAAACAGATGCAGGAGATTATTGACAGATACGGAGATTCGGAAACACAATATCTTTTACCTATTATAGAACGAGAAGATGGCACGGAGCGCAGACAATACCGGAATAAAATGTTGCTGGTGAACCGTAAATTGAAGAAGATTGCAGCCCGGGCAGGATTGACCACACCACTTACTATGTATGTAGCTCGGCATTCCTGGGCAAGTATAGCCAAGACGAAAAATATCTCGATTGGTATTATTAGCGAAGCGATGGGGCATGATTCAGAAACTACTACACAAATCTATCTTTCGTCTATACAGACTAATCAGATAGATAATGCAAATAGAAATATTTTAAAAGATCTATAAGAAGGGGAATATTTGAATTATTTTGAAATTAGGACGCACTCTTATATAGAGAGCGTCTATCGGCTGCAAAGGTATAGATTTATTTTCATTTTCTAGCATTTACAAACTGTAAACTGATAAAAAAGTTTTTTTTCTCTCTATATATATCATAAACTTATGGGCTGATTTAATTCATACAACTTACTACATTAATGGAAATCAGAAATTTAAGAAATCGGACGCTCTCTATATAAGAGTGCGTCTGTTTTTAGTCGGATTATTCCACTATGAGTATTGTAAATAACAAGGGCAAAGACATGCCACAACAAATTTTGGGAACGATGGTTCAAAAGACCGACGACGCCGTAGGCATATTCCGAAATGATCAGGAAAAAAAGCATTGGTATGTGGCTGTTGTAAATAACAGAAGTGAAAAAGCCTGTCAGGATAGATTACGAAAACGTTTGAAGAACGAAACTGATAGTGAGAAAGCTTATGAAGTTTATGTCCCTATCCAACAGGAGATGAGTATTCGTCATGATGGTAAACGTAAAAAAGTGGACCGTATTGTTTTTCCTGCTCTTGTTTTCATTCGCTGCACAGATTCAGTAAGACGGAAAGAAATAGTCTGCCTTCCTTATATAAAACGTTTCATGGTTAACATAGCCGGTTCTTCCCGAAATACTTGCCGTCCCGTAGCTATTATTCCAGATCATCAGATGTACAGCTTGATGCGTATGGTCAATGATGCCGAAGAACACGTCACTATTGAGTCATGCCCTCTGCATTTGGGCGATCGTGTCCGTGTAAACGGTGGCAAACTGGTAGGATTGGAAGGGAATATATGTCGTGAGATAGATGGTTCTACTAGTCTGGTTGTAAAAATTGATATTCTTGGATGTGCTAAAGTTACCATTGCTAGAGAATTGCTGGAACCTATAGCGGAAAAAAACTCAGTTAACATATAAATTATATATTGACATACAATGACCATAGCAGTAGACTTTGACGGTACTATTGTTGAGCACAAGTATCCGGCAATCGGCAGGGAGTTGCCGTTTGCCATTGAGACATTGAAAAAATTGCGTGACGAACATCACAGGTTGATTCTATGGACAGTGCGTGAAGGGCGTCTGCTTGACGAGGCTCTTGCCTTTTGCCGTGATCGCGGTCTTGAATTTTATGCCGTGAACCGCGACTATCCGGAGGAGGAGAAAGGGCGTAACAATCATTACTCACGCAAGCTCAAAGCCGATCTTTTTATAGATGACCGCAACTTGGGAGGCCTTCCCGATTGGGGTACTATTTATGGAATGATTCATGACGGAACCACTTTTTCGGATTTGATACGTAGTGCCGGTGAATCTTCTGTTTCGGAGAATCCCGGCAGAGGCCTTTTCTCGCGCCTGTTTGGCAGATGATTGAATAATAAATGAAAAAACTGATATGAAGACTTTAAAGAAACTATTATTGTTTGTTGTGGCGTCCGCCTTGTTGGCAGGCTGCACCTCCTATAAAAATGTACCTTACATGCAGAATCCCGAGGTCGTGAACAGTTACAGGGAAGATCTTCCCCTTTATGACGCAAAGATTATGCCGAAAGATCTGCTGAGTATAACTGTGAACACGAGTGACCCTCAGGCTGCCGCTCCTTTTAACCTGACGGTACAGACTCCTCTGAATGCAGCCCTGACCAATATTAATACTACCACACAACCCACTCTCCAGCAGTACCTGGTAAATAACAAGGGTGAGATAGATTTCCCCGTTATCGGTCGTCTGAAGGTAGGCGGCCTTACGAAAAACGAGGCGGAAGATTTGATCCGGGAGCAATTGCAGCCCTATCTGAAAGAGAGCCCTATCGTTACAGTCCGTATGGCAAATTACAAAATTTCGGTATTGGGAGAGGTGAACCGTCCGGGTACTTTTACCGTAGGAAATGAAAAGGTAAATATCCTTGAAGCCCTTGCCATGGCGGGAGATATGACTGTTTATGGCGTCCGTGACAATGTGAAACTGATTCGTGAGGATGCAAAAGGCAAGCGTGAGATTATCAATTTGAATCTTAATAATGCAGAGCTGGTTGTATCTCCCTATTACTACCTGCGCCAGAACGATATCATCTATGTAACGCCCAATAAGACAAAAGCCAAGAACTCGGACATTGGCAGCAGCACCAGCATGTGGATCAGTGCTACATCCATTTTGGTATCTCTTGCAAGCCTTCTGGCAACCATCTTGAAATAAAACTCATAAATATAATTGTTGATTACAAACTGTTGATATGACTGACGAACAGAAGAACACCCCTTCGGGTACCGAGCAACGTGAGGAGAACGTTGATCTTTATGCCTTGTTTTTTAAATATTTTGCCTATTGGCCGTGGTTTGTAGCCAGTGTGCTGGTTTGTATTATATCTGCTTTCATCTATCTCCGCTATCAGGCCCCCGTCTATAATGTTGATGCGGCCGTACTCATCAAAGAAGGTGACAAGAAAAGTGGAAGCAGCAATAATCCTATGGGAGCCCTTCAGGATCTGGGTATGTTCTCCATGACTAACAATTTTGACAATGAGGTGGAAATCCTGAAGTCAAGAACCTTGATTAAAAAGGTGGTGAATCATTTGAATTTGTATATTTCAGTGGCTGAGGAACGTATGTTCGGCTATAACACTCCTTTATATAAGTCCACTCCGGTAAAAGTTTATATGACTCCTGAAGAGGCAGACAATCTGGAAGAAGGAGCCGAGCTTCATCTAAAATACACCATGAATGGAAAATTGGATGTAAAAGTGGAATATATGCTTGACGAGGAGAAGCAGGAGGCTGAGGTAAGTTTTGACAGTATTCCGGCTGTTTTCCCCACTCCAGTAGGAGTTTTCAGTTTTACAAAGAATGACTCGGTCCCGCCTTTGGAAGAAGATATGAATCTGGTGGCATACGTTAATTCTCCTACAGATGTGACGGAAAGTTATGTAGAGAATTTGTCAGTGGAACCCACTTCGAAGACTACCACAATTGCTGCCATCAGCTTGCAGAATACGGTAAAGCAGCGCGGTATCGATTTCATCAATTGTTTGGTTGACTTTTATAATCTGGACGCGAATGACGAGAAGAATGAAGTGGCTCAAAAATCTGCAGAGTTTATAGACGAACGTATTGGCATTATCAATCGGGAGTTAGGTACTGCCGAAACGGAACTTGCCGATTTCAAGCAACGCTCCGGATTGACCGATTTGACCAGCGATGCCCGTCTGGCTTTGGAGGAGAGTTCGAAATATGAACAGCAGCTGACCGAGAATGCCACCCAGTTGAGACTGGTGGAGTCCTTGCGTAACTACGTGAACAACCCGAAGAATGCAAACGAGGTGATTCCCGCCAATGTAGGGTTGCAGGACCAGAATTTGGGTTCTATCATCAACCAATATAACACGATGCTGATCGAACGCAAGCGTTTGCTTCGTACCTCTTCCGAAAACAATCCTGCAGTAATCAATATCAATACGGGCATCGAGTCCATGCGGCACAATGTGCAGACTACCGTGAACAGTGTACTGAGAGGGTTGCAGATAGCGCAGTCCAACCTTGAACGTCAGGCACGGAAGTTTGAAGGCAGGATCAGCAGTGCACCGCAGCAGGAGAAAGAATTTCTTACTATCTCCCGCCAGCAGGAAATCAAGGCGACCCTTTACATTATGTTGCTTCAGAAGCGTGAGGAAAACGCAATAACCCTGGCATCCACTGCTAATAACGGACGTATCATCAAAGCTGCTCTTCCTAGTAAAAAGCCGGTTTCTCCTAAGAAGATGGTTGTTATGTTGGCCGCTCTTGTATTGGGTATGGGTATTCCTGTAGGTCTTATTTATTTGAAGGATTTATTAAAATATAAGATAGAGAATGCCGAGGATGTGGAGAAGATGACGGATGTTCCTATTTTGGGTGAGCTTCCTTTAAGTAAGAAGCCCGAAAAAGGTTCCATTGTGGTTCAGGAGAATCAGAATGGTATGATGGAGGAGGCTTTTCGTGGTCTGCGTACCAATATGTTGTTCATGCTTGGTGCCAGTCAGAAAGTGGTGCTTTTTACATCCACACAGCCGGGTGAAGGTAAATCTTTTATTGCTGGCAATACGGCAGTCAGTCTGGCCTATATGGGTAAGAAAGTTGTTATTGTGGGTTTGGATATCCGCAAGCCTGGGCTGAACAAGGTTTTTAATCTGTCCCATCGCACGGAAGGTATTACCAATTATTTGGCTGATCCCGAGCATACCAATCTTTTTGATATGATACAACATTCGGATGTAAGTCCTAATCTTGATATTCTTCCGGGTGGTCCTATTCCTCCCAATCCTACAGAGTTGATGGCGCGTACGGTGCTGGAAGATGCAATAGAGAAATTGAAAGAGCGTTACGATTACATTATTCTTGATACGGCTCCTATTGCTATTGTGACCGATACTGCTATTGCCAGTCGTGTGGCTGATATGTGCGTGTATGTGTGTCGTGCAGATGTAACTCCGAAGTTGGGGTATCAGTATATTAATGTGCTGCGGGATCAGAAGAAATTTGATAAATTGGCTACAGTTATTAATAGCATTGATTTGAATTCAAGAAAGAGTGGCTATGGGTATGGTCATAAATATGGTTATGGATATGGACACAAGTATGGGTATGGTTATGGTTATGAAATAGGAGATAAAAAGTCTAAATGATTTACACTGCGCAGATTAAATTCCTACAATTTGCAGGGTGGATTTAAAATGTGCCAAGAATGAACACCTTGGCTAGAAAATATTTTCCTTTTGTGCTAATTCCTAATTTTTTATATTATGATAAATTTATTGCTGAAATGAAGAGAAAACTTACTCTATCATTTAAACAGAAAGCCATAGTTACAAATGTTGTATGGTCTTTAGGAGGTAAAATAGTGAACATGGTTAGTGCCTTATTTGTGGGGATTCTTGTAGCTCGTTATTTGGGTCCAGAAAATTATGGTATTATGAATTATGTTATCAGCTATGTGTCTATATTTACAATAGTAGCTACATTTGGAATGAGTAATATTGAAATAAGAGAACTTTCGCGTAACAAAGAAAAAAAAAATTCGATTCTTGGCACTTGTTTTATAATTCGTGTATGTTTTTCTTTAATAGCTTATTTAGGAGTAGTATTATCTTTATTTGTTTTTCAGATAGATAGATTTACAACGATAATGATTTTGGTTTATGGACTTACACTCTTCACTGGAATATCGGAACTGTCGAGAAATTATTTTATATCTATAGTTGAGAATAAATATATTGTCAAATCTGAGATATTTAGAACCCTGGTTGGTGCGATAGTAAAAATCGGATTATTGTTTCTTAAAGCACCCCTAGAGTATTTTATTATAGCTCAGGTTTTTGATACATTTTTGGTAGCAAGTGGCTATTATTATAGCTATAAAGTTATAGTGGGCTCAGTAAGAAATTGGACATTTGATAAGACAATAGTACCTTTTTTTATTAAAGAATCATTTCCTTTACTTTTATCCGGTGCTGCAATAGTAATTTATCAGCGTATAGATCAAGTTATGATAGGTAATATGTTGAATAAAACAGAAGTTGGGTATTTTGCAACGGCTGGAAAATTTGTTGATTTGATTTTATTTCTTCCTGCTATTTTAGTGCAGACTATAACTCCTATACTTGTACGGGAAAAAGAATGTGATTCTTATAGCTATGAAGCAAAGAAACGTACTTTTGTAGGTATAACTACATGGGTATCACTGCTAATGGCACTTGCCATTTCACTATCTGCTTATTGGATGATAATTTATACCTATGGTGAAAAATATGCATTGGCTATACCTGTATTGCAAATTATGGCATTTAAAGCTGTAGGTATGGCATTGTCTGCTGCTGGAGGGCAGATTATTATTATAGAGCATATTCAGAAATGGGCTTTTATACGGAATGTTTTGGGATGTTTTTTGTGTGTGATATTAAATTATCTGTTCATTCCAAAGTATGGAATTATTGGTTCTGCAATTGTTACTGTTATCACTGTCTTCTTCACAGGATGTATCTCAAATATATTTATTCCATCATATCATAAAATTCTAAAACTTCAAATTTATGCAATGTTTTGGGGGTGGAAGGATATGGTTTATTTTAAACAAATTATAAGACGCTGAATACCATGATTAAAACTCTAAAACTTTTAATTAGAAAAAGCCTTGAGAAATATTACCTTAGAAAAATATTTATGTTAGAGGCTTATCATTTTTTTAAGTTGCTAGTTAAGTATAACGCTTCTATCAATACAGATAGAGATATAGCGAAGATGCAATATACTCTGTTGCGTGAGAATCATACTATTGAAAAAGGACTTTCTATGAGAAATCCCCGAAAGGGATTTGGGCAAAAAAAAGTGTTAAATCTATTAATAAGGCTTGATAAATATGTAACATTGTATTACAATAAGGATAAGGAGTTTGTCGACTATTTGCTGTCAACAATACATTATTATATAACATATACAAAACAAACAGGAGTTGATATATCAGATATTGAATTGAAGTTTAATACTTTACTTAATAGGTTGGATAATCATACATATAAAAACATAGTTTCAGGTATAAAACCTGAAACAAAGGAACATATTCTTTCTGAATGTAATAAAAATTTTGAATCATTACTATATAGCCGACATTCGCTACGATATTTTGAAAATACACTTCTTACAAAAGAAGTTCTTGAGAAGGCACTTTCATTGGCTCAACAAACCCCATCAGCTTGCAATCGTCAAGGTTGGAAAACGCATATTTTTCAAGGTGAAAATAGTCATAAGCTGATTGAATGGCAAGGGGGATGTCATGGTTTTGAGGATCAAGTTAATACATCTATACTTGTCACTACAGATTTAAGAGCCTTTCTTTTTTATGAGGTTCATCAAGCATATGTTGACGGAGGTCTATATGCAATGAATTTAATTAATGCTCTTCATTCGCTAGGTATTGGTACAATTCCATTGTCGGTTGCATTTGGATATGATAAATTAGATAATTTGTCTCAATTTGATATACCTCGAAATGAAATTCCGATTGTGATAATAGGTGCAGGTTATATATTGGATAATTTTAATGTAGCAGTTTCAAGTAGAAAAAGTATTAATAGAACTAATAAATATCATTAAATATGAAATATTATTTACCAATTCATATAAACGGGGGAAATAGGGGTTGCGAAGCTATAACAAAAGCTACTATGGATATTTTGGGATGTACTAAGGAACAATTGGTTGTCTATAGTAGTAATATAGAAATTGACAGGTCTTTAGGATTGGAACAAAGAGTAACTTTAGTAGCACGAAAACAGTTTTCTTTTCTATTTAAGGTAATTAGAAAAATCAGAAATGTTTTTGTTAAAGAACAATATAGTAGAAATCTCTTCACATATAACTATTTATATAACCCTTTTTTACGGAAGATTACCAAACATGATATTATGTTGTCCACTGGAGGGGATATGATGTGTTATGCAGATAATGAAGTGATTTATACAAATGAGTATCTTTATGATCGACGAATACGAACTGTTCTTTGGGGGTGTTCAATTGGAGAGGAAAACCTTACATTTCGCAAACTTGAAACTTTGAAGCATTTTTCTGCTATATACGCAAGAGAATCGCTTACAAAAGAATTACTACTGAAAAAGGGATTGAAAAATATCTTTTTATTTCCGGACCCTGCCTTTATTCTTAAAGCAGAAGCCTGTAAGTTACCGTCTTGTTTTGCATCTGGCAAAGTTGTAGGTATTAATATTAGTAATTTTGTTTCTTCTGAAGATGGATTTAATACTTTGTTTGGAAAGAATCTAATAAAATTAATAGATTATATTATTGAAAATACATCTTATCATATTCTACTCGTGCCACATGTGTTTTGGGGGGCACAGGATGACCGGATTATTTGTAATTTGGTAAAGGATAGATATATAAGTAAGAAACGGATTTCTTTATTAGATGCTGATTGTTTGAATTATTGTCAATTACGCTACGTAATTTCTAACTGTACAATATTTATGGGAGCAAGAACTCATGCTGTTATTTCTGCTTACAGTACTTGTGTACCCACCGTTGCTATTGGATATAGCATTAAAAGTAGAGGTATTGCTAAAGATTTGCAACTTCCTGAAACTACTCTTGTTGATGGTGTTCATCTCATTAATGATCAGCAACTTTTAAATGCTTTTCAATATGTGAATGACCATAAATTAGAGATACGCAAACATTTAGAAAATATTATTTCCGAATATACTTCTCAGGTTTGGGAAGCTAAAAAAATGTTGGATAGTTTATGATCTAGTATTTTGAAGTTTGTGGATTGATAGAATAGAGTGAGTATAAATTTAATAGTGTCTTTAAAGTATGGTATCGTCTTCTGTTAGTGAATTTCTATCAAAATATTTTGTATGTAACTATTTTTTATTAATGACGGTGGATGTGCTTCTTGTATGGTGTGGTTTAGCTGTAATTGCAAAGTTTGAACTAATAATCTTATTGAGCGCTATTATCATTAGTCTTAATAAATTGCGGAATCAAACAACAAGAATGGACTTGTTTATTATATTTTTTTCTATTTCTATCGCTATTGCTAGTCTTTCCAATATTTATCCACAGGCTTTTTGGTTTGAAGGTGTTAGGTATCAGCTGTTTTCTATTATTTTCTTTTTTGTAGGTGAAAGTAGCACTTCAAAAGATTGGGATTTTTTTGACAAATCCATAATCCCTGTACTTGTGGTATGTTTCATTGGATTAATATTATATATTACGTCTCCAAGCTGGTACGTGGATTTTAAACTTTCTGGATTTACAGATAATGAAGGAGGTCGTTTTTTGGAAATGACACGTTTATCTGCATTTTGGACTTATCCATATTGGGTTAGTTATGGAAGTGGTATTATTTATTTCTATTTGTTGTTTAAATCTTATAAGGAAGGACGGATAACAACTAAAATTGCATTCGCTTTGATTTTTTTGGCTGTTATTATGGTGTTAGCACAGCAACGTGCCCCTATTGCTTTTGTGGCATTAATAACTTTGGCTTTGTTAGTGAATAGTCTTTTCAATGGGCAGAAACGATCTTTTAGTACATACGTACTTTTTTTATTACTCATCTTGGTTTGCTGCATTAGTATTGTATTTTCTTTTTTAGATCAAGAACGTTTGATATTTATGCTTTCTAAATTTGAGAGCTTAATAGAAGGTGGAAATGCTTCATTTTTAAAGGAAAGAACAAATATTTTTAGTGATTTCTATTCTAAGAAAATTACTTTTTGGGGAGATGGCATCGGTCGTTATGGACATGAAGCATATTATAGTGGAAAGATGGCAATAACTGACCAGCAATATTTGAAGATAATGTATGAAACAGGATATTTTGGGATAATATGTTATTCTATTTTTATACTCTTGGTTGTCATTCGTGGAATAAGGAACTTTAAAGATAACCTATTTGAATTAGGCATTATATTCTTTTACTTAATGGCTATGACCGGAGCTAATTGTTTGTCAGTTACAGGCCAGCATTGCATCGTTTTTTGGTTTTGTTGTGGCCGTATCTTTAATAAATCATGTTTAACGTATAAGTGTACAAGCTGCTATTCCTTGCAAAAAGATTAAAGTGCTTTAATGGTGAAAATTTAGTTATATTATGAATAAAAGATTGATTGCTATCCATCTTCCACAATTCTATCCATTTCAAGAAAATGATGAATGGTGGGGCAAAGGTTTTACAGAATGGACTAATGTAACAAAAGCAAGACCTCGTTTTCCAGGACATTATCAGCCACATTTACCTTCTGACACTGGATTTTATGATTTGCGTTTGCCTGAAGCACGGGAAATGCAGGCAGCTATGGCCAAAGAATATGGTATTTATGGTTTTTGTTATTATCACTATTGGTTTAATGGTAAACGACTGATGGAAAGGCCTGTGGATGAAATTATTTCAAGCGGGAAACCGGATTTTCCATTCATGATATGTTGGGCAAATGAAAATTGGGCAAGAAACTGGGATGGTGGTTTTAAACATCTCTTAATGGAGCAACAATATACGGATGAGGATGATGCAGCTCACATGGATTTTTTATGTTCTCATATATTTTCAGATAGAAGATATATACGGGTTAATGGTAAGCCTTTTTTTGCGATTTATAAAGCCCATTTATTGCCCAATGCGGAAAAGACTATTAAAATTTGGCGCGAGGTAGCTCAGAAGCATCAGATGGAATTGTATTTAGCTCTTTTTGAACACACTGGCTATAATATTCCGGAATATTTATCCAAGGGTTTTGATATGTCCATTAATTTTCAGCCTTTCTGCATGGGTAAGTTTCAGCATTGTAAAATGTTATTCAATATAACATTAAGCAAGCTTTTAAATAGAAAAATCACGATGCTGCATTCATACAAGAAATATGTAAAGTATCGTATTAAAACTCCTTTGCCTTCTTATCGGCAATTTCCTTGTGTTACACCAAATTTTGACAATGCTTCTCGACGTATGCATAAGGGATTCACTGCTTTTATAGGAAGTACTCCTCAATTATATGGAAAATGGCTTAGCAGTGTCTTTGAAAAATTCAAGCCTTATAGTCAGGAAGAAAATTTTATTTTTATAAATGCTTGGAATGAATGGGCGGAAGGAAACCATTTGGAACCAGACCAAAAATGGGGAAGAAAATATTTAGAAGAAACTAAAAAAAATATAGACCAATATAAAAAACGATGATATGAAAGAAAACAAAGCAAGGGTCATAGCATTTTATCTTCCCCAATATCATCCTATTCCTGAGAATGATAAATATTGGGGAAAAGGATTTACAGAGTGGACAAATGTAGCTAAAGCAAAACCATTATTCCGTGGACACTATCAACCACATATACCAGCGGATTTAGGCTTTTATGATTTAAGGCTTCCTGAAGTAAGAGAAGCTCAAGCAGAACTGGCTCGTGATGCAGGCATAGAAGGATTTTGTTATTATCATTATTGGTTTGGAAATGGAAAAATGCTTTTGCAAAAACCATTTGAAGAAGTTTTGCGATTAGGCAAACCAGATTTTCCATTTTGTTTGTGTTGGGCTAATCATGATTGGACAACTAAAACTTGGGTGAAAGGCTCTTCTATGGTGAATAATACAATGATTGCCCAACAAGAATATCTTGGTGAACAAGATGATATAAAGCATTTTGAGTATTGTTTGCGAGCATTTAAGGATCACCGTTATATCACTATTGAAGGTAAGCCGATTTTCCTTATTTATGATCCGTTAAGTTTTTCTAATGTTAAGGAGTTTATGAATAGGTGGAATTTTCTAGCGAAGAAGAATAATTTGAAAGGTATTTATTTTATTGGAGTTACTACAGGGAGGCAGTCTTCTTATAAAATTGTCACAAATTTAGGATTCGATGGTGTTTGTCATAATAGGCGTTGGGAGGCTGAAGCTAAAGCTGCAGGTTTTCGTTTTGTTCGTCGTATGCAGTCATTATTGGGATGGCATTTGGGTATCTCTTTGATGAAATACGATTACAATAAGGTTGTAAGAAATTATGATACACCAGAAAATAAGTTGGAAAACTGTTATCCGGTTATTACTCCAGGATTTGATAGAACACCACGTGCAGGAAGACGTGCTGGTATATATGTAAATTCATCTCCTAAAAATTTTAAGAAGCATGTAGCCGAAGTATGTAAATCTATTCAAGATAAAGATGATGATCATCGTTTGGTATTTCTTAGTGCATGGAATGAATGGGGGGAAGGGAATTATATGGAACCGGATTTAAAATGGGGACATGGTTATTTAGAAGCGTTAAAATCTGTCGTAAAATTTCAAATCAAATAAAGTGGATTTGTTTTTATAAGCTTCTGATTTTTACTGATAATATTAAGTCAAATACAGAAGTTATATAGTATCTATTAAAATAGCTATTATAATTAATGTTTGAAAAAATCAAATAAAAACATACCTAATTATGGGACATGATTATTATACAGATGATAAAGGAACTTTGGTGCTTATGGCTCTTCTTAAAGAGTATGGGATCAAGAAGGTGGTAGCCTCACCGGGTACAGGGAATATGGCTTTAGTGGTTAGTATGCAACACGATCCTTATTTTGAAATGTATTCATGTGTTGATGAAAGGTCTGCTGCTTATATGGCTTGTGGCATAGCTGCAGAATCTGGAGAGCCCATTGTGGTAACTTGTACGGAGGCTACTGCGTCAAGAAATTATCTGCCTGGGCTAACCGAGGCTTTCTATCGCAAATTACCTATATTGGCTATTATGACAGGACGTGGTGAGAATCGTACGGGGAGCTATGAACCGCAATCCATTGACAATGCGGTATTACCCAATGATGTGGCAAAATACAGGGTGAATATTCCTGTATGTAGAAATCATAAAGATGAAAGAATAGTCACAACCAAACTGAATGAGGCTATCAATAATTTATATACAGGCGGTGGTGGTCCGGTATGTGTAGTTATGGAATCGTATGACAGTCTTGGATTCTTGGTGAAGGAATTGCCTAAAGTAAGGGTAATCAAAACATATAAGAAGAAAGAAGAACTTCCACCTTTACCACAGGGCAATATCGCTATTTTGGTTGGGGCTCATCAGAAATGGAATGCTAAGACTGTAAAAGCGGTTGAACTTTTTTGTGAGAAGAACAACGCTGTTGTGCTTTGTGATTTGACCAGTAATTACACAGGCAAATATCGTGTCAATTATTCTATTGTTGCAACCCAAGAAGGATGTTCGAAGTTGCTTCCGGACATTGCTTTGTTAATCTATATTGGTACTGTTTGCGGTGATTATTATACATCTGAGGCTATGTGTTGTGCTAAAGAGTGGTGGATGGTCAATGAAGATGGTATTTATCATGATAGATTCTACAAGCTAACAGCGATGATTTCAATGGAAGAGGTAGATTTTTTTGAGAACTATTCTATTGGCGAATATAAGGAAACAAGTCTGTATGAAGAACTAAAGAAACAGTGTAGTACGATGATTGATGCTATTCCTGATTTGCCATTCTCAAATCTATGGATTGCTCAGACTGCGTATAAGCATATTCCGGAAAACAGTGTGATACATGCGGCCATCAATAATTCGTTCAGATCATGGAATTATTTTCCTTTGCCTTCCAGCGTAACTGGAAGTTGTAATGTAGGAGGATTTGGCATCGATGGAGGTTTGTCCACATTAGTTGGAGCCTCATTGGTGCATCCTGACAGACTATACTTTGGTATTATTGGTGATCTTGCATTCTTTTATGACATGAATGCCTTGGGCAATCGGCATATAAGAAATAATCTCCGGTTGCTGTTAGTTAACAATGGCAAGGGGCAGGAATTCCGCAATTATCAACATCCGGCTTCGTTGTTGGATGATGATTGTGATAAGTATGTGGCTGCAGGAGGGCATTACGGAAAGCAATCACCCACTCTTGTAAAGTATTATGCAGAGAGTATGGGCTTTAGATATCTTACAGCATCCAGTAAAAAAGAGTTTTTTAAATTGTATAAGGACTTCTTTAATGATAAACATGCTGACAAACCAATGGTGTTTGAAGTGTTTACAGATAATGTGCATGAGAATGAAGCATTACATACGATTCGATATATGGTGAAGCCAAAAATATCTCCTGGGCGTTTAGCGAAACAAATTATAGCCAAAGGTATAGTGGGAGAGACTGGAATTCAAGTTATTAAAACCATAAAGGATAATATGGGATAAAAAATATGAAACTTATAGTTTCGCTTTGCTTTGTATAGGTAGATATTTATTGATAAATAAATACAAAGTGATATTTCTGGATATAATTTGGGAAAAACAGTATACTATGAAAATTTGTATTATCACTTGTCATGATGTATATAATTTCGGTGCATCATTGCAAGCCTATGCTTTACAGCATTATCTGGAAGAATTGGGCCATGAGGTGGAGATTATTGATTATCGTCCCGGCTATTTATATAAAAAATATGATTGGAAATCATTTACAAGTAAAAAGTTTGATAAGCTTAATAGTTTCTTTGTAACAAGGTGGATGTTTCGTATAGCTAAATGGTCTTATTTAAGATTTTCGCTAGGACGCAAAAAATGTTTTGACGAATTCACAAAGAATTATTTGAAGTTGACCGATAAGACCTATTACACTTTTGAAGAATTAAAGATGAATCCTCCTTGTGCTGATATCATTATAGCCGGAAGTGACCAAATATGGAATCCTTTATTTCCTAATGGTAAAGATCCCAGTTATTACATTGATTTTGCTTTATCACAAACAAAACGCGTGTCGTATGCTGCTAGTTTTTCTGTAGAATACATTTCTGATGCAGATAAAGAATTTGTAAAAGGAATGTTAGCTAAAATGAATCGTATTTCAGTAAGAGAATATCAAGGAGTGGATATCCTGAAGTCGTTAGATATTAAAAATGGAGTAAAAGTATTAGATCCGGTCTTTCTTCTTGATAGAAATTATTGGGAAACATTTATGCATAAAGGATCAGAAAAGGATTATATCTTAATTTATGACTTTGAGGGAAGTGATTTGATGAAGCGTGTCGCTTTATATTTTAAAAGGAAAAAAGGTTGGAAGATTTATTCTATTAATGACGCATTGCCTCGATTATATGCGGATAAGAATTTTACTAAGGTAGGACCACAGGATTTTCTTTCCTTAATTTATAATTGTAGTATGTTCTTGTCTAATTCGTTTCATGGAACTGCTTTTGCTGTTTATTTTAATAAACCTTTTTATGTATTTGGGCTAAAAGGTATTAGTTTAAATTCAAGAATGGAGAGCCTGCTGCGTTCTGTAGATTTAAAGGATCGCTTTATTACAGAAAATATTGATATAGAAAAACTTCATTTAAATTATGACTTTAATAAGGTGAATTTATTAATAGAGGAAGAGAAAAACTATTCTAAGCAATTCTTGGATTCTGTCTTGAAAACTAACTAAAAAGATCGTTTGTATGACTCTTTTATCAATCTGTATTCCTTGTTATGGACGAGTGGAATACGTTAGGAAAACTTTGAAAAGTATTTTTATAGATAATGCTGATGTTCCATTAGAAAAGTATGAAGTTATTATATCAGATAATGATTCTAATCAGGCAATTAAAGTGTTGACAGAAGAATTTAAGTATCCTAATCTGAGATATTTTTATACCAATTGCGAAGGATTCATGAATTCTTACTATGTGTTGACTTATGCACAAGGAGAATTTTTTAAACTGCATAACAGCCAAACTTTATTTAGAAAAGGGAGTTTAAGTAAAATTATTTCCGAGATAAAGAATAATATAGAAAATAAGACTTTAATTTTTTATACAAATGGATTATTGGGAAGTCGTAAAAGTCAAACCTATTCTAATTTTAATGATTTTATGTACAACCTCTCATATTGGTCTTCATGGAGTAATGGGTTTAATATATGGAAATCAGAATTTGATAAAATAGACAAAAATCTGAAGTTAAATAAATTGTTTCCTCACACTTCCTTGTTTCTTACTCAGCATCAGGCAAAATTATTTTGTATAAATGATAACCTATTATTTGATGTACAAAGAATACCTAAACGAGGGGGACATAATAAATTTGAGGCATTTACAATTGAGTATCCTTCGTTGCTGGATGAATGTTGTAAGAAAGGGCATATTTCAACGAAATGTAAAAAACACATATTATTTGGAATTATGGTACAGTTTCTTCCGTCTTTACTTTTTAATAAATATATTATTCGAATAGAAACATTTGATGATACGGGCTTTAGAAACAACTTGAAGAAATATTATCCTTCTTATGCTTATTGGCTTGTTTTAATTTCTGTTTTAGGTGTTCCTTTTAGATTGTTCTGTCGAAAATTAAAAAATAAAAGATGAAAGCTAAGATATTCTGTCTGTTTTTTCTTATAGTATTAGAATTTATAGTATGTCCGCAGAACGGTTGGACACAAGACAATACTATTCCTATGATTGGTGCCTACTATTTTGACGGTTGGTCCGGAAAAAATAATTCTCAAGAACTATGGGCACAAGAAGCCCCTACTCATCTGACAGAGAAACTATATAATGATTATAACGAACGTCAACCAATTTGGGGGTGGAGAAATGATGATTTAGCTATAATGGAACGTCAAATAGATATTGCTTCCCAAAATGGCATTACTTTTTTCCTGTTTTGCTGGTATTGGAAAAAAGATAAGGGGGAGATGGATATTAAAAGTATAGAAAATCATGCATCGCATACTAGTTTAAAGCTCTTTATGAAAGCTCGCAATAAGCATAAAATGAAATTCGCTTTATTAATAGCCAATCACCAGGGAGCTCGGATAGAAGGGGAGGATAATTGGTTGAAAGCAATGGATTATATGGCGGAAATATATTTTCAAGATAGTCAATATCTTAAAGTTGAAAATAAGCCTGTGGTAGCATTCTTTAATGCCAAAGCAGCTGCTCCATCGCTTACCAAAATGAATGACTATTTAAAAGCTAAAAATTACGCAGGACTGTTTTCAATATCCTGTAATGATAAAAGTAAGAAATACAGTGCAAATTCATGGTATAATATTCGTGAACATGAGCCGGGATATGCTTATAGAAAAGAGTATGAGATCTTAGCGAAGAATGCGGAAGTAAGTTGGTACACTTATCCTAAAGAGTACAATATTATTCCATTGGTAATGGCAGGATGGGATCAGAGGCCATGGGAGAAACAAGAAAAATCTCTTTATTATGTGAACAGGACACCTCAACTCTTTAAACAACATCTTAAAAATGCGGTGCAATTTGTGAATGAAAGAAGTTGTAAACCTAAAATGATATTGATATATGCATGGAATGAATATGGCGAGGGCGGATATATAGCACCTACTGTAGGAGACCCGAAAGGAAAGTATTTAAAAATGATTAAAGAAGTAATTCGTTAGATTATGAAAATAGCATTTATCAGCACCCGTGGTATCCCAAATAACTATGGAGGTTTTGAACAGTTTGCCGAATATATTTCAGTGGGGTTGGCTGCACGTGGGCATGAGGTTGTGGTATATTCACCTCATTTCCATCCTTATAAAAAAGACACTTATAAAGGAGTACGTATAAAGCACATCTATAGTCCCGAAACTTGGATGGGCAGTTCGGTAGGGAGTTTCTTTTATGATTTTGCGTCATTGAAAGATGCATTGAAAAAAGAGCATTTCGATATCATTTACGAAGCCGGCTATACAAGTATTGTACCTGCTTATATTTGGTTCAATGTGAAGAAGATCAAATATCCCATATTTACGACTAATATGGATGGCTTGGAATATAAGCGTACTAAATTCAACAAATGGGTACAGAAATTCATTTTTTGGGAAGAACGTACTACCGTGAAACATAGTCATTATTTGATTGCCGATAACATGGGAATTCATGATTATTATAAAGAGAAGTATAATAAAGAAAGTAAGTTCTTGGCTTATGGAGCAGATATCCATGAGGATTATGACATATCATTATTGGTTGAGTTTGGTTTGCAACCACGCAAATATTATTTATTAGTGGCACGCTTGGAACCTGAAAATAATATTGAAATGGCTATACAAGGCTTTTTAGCATCTGGCGAAACGGACAAAAAGGAACTTATTATAGTTGGAAAAACGAATACTCCTCATGGCAAGTATTTGGTAGGAAAGTATACAGGCCAACCAGGTATTCGTTTTGTAGGGGGGATTTATGATTTTAAAAAGTTGAATTCAGTCAGATACTATTCGTTTGCTTATTTTCATGGACATAGTGTGGGTGGTACGAATCCTTCTTTGCTGGAGGCAATGGCGTCAAGTTGTTATATATTGGCACATGATAATATCTTTAACAGGGCGGTTTTGAAAGATAACGCACACTATTATGCTTCTTCTCAAGCCGTAACTAAACTACTGAATTCTATCTATGAATTAAATGAATCTTGTCGTAATAAGTTTATTGAAAACAATTTGCAAGAAATTCGGAACGAATACTCATGGGAAAGTTTGATAGATAAACACGAAAAATATTTTTATTGGTTACTTTCTCAGAAACAATAAATTGCTACCTTTGTTCATGATATCATCATGAATAATTAGGTTTTGGCAAAAAAAGAGTATAGACAACTTTCCGCACAAGAGGAAACGGCATTCATCCTAATGGTGTTGTTGGATGAAGGCAAAAGCAATTTGCCTTATAGATTGTTGCGTTGTTTGACAAGTGTACATTTTGCCAATCAATATTATTTAAAAAGACTGTTCTCCGGATACCGTTCTTTAAACTATAATTTTTATCGTGATAAATTTGAAAAGGAACAAGGTTGATTGTTGTTTTTCCTGCCTTTTGTTTTAATGAAGAAAATTTTATTTGTTTTTCTGCTGTGTATGATATGGCAGGAAGGTTTTTCTCAGTATGTGTATGGAACCACCGGACTTCTGCACATGCCTACTGCCGATATGCAACGGGATAAGACATTCCTGTTCGGAGCTTCTTATTTGGATGTGGCTGCTACTCCTGCCCATTGGAATTATCATACGTTTAATTACTACATTAATATCACCATTTTTCCTTGGCTCGAAATCGGATATACTTGTACCTTGCATAAGGCAGAACACGGTAGTACTTATTTCCCACCTTCCGTTTGGGGGAAATATTGTAACCAGGACCGACAGTTTTCAGGGCGGTTGCGTATATGGAAGGAAGGGTGGTGGAAAGAATGGACTCCTCAGATTGTATTGGGTGCGAATGATCCAAGTACCAATGATATATTAGGAAATTCTGATAAAGATGATTATGGCATTGGTGGAGTAGGAGAGATGGGTAATGGACATTGGAACCGATATTATATAGCTGGTACTAAGCATTTTTATTTCAAAAATAGGGGAGAGCTAGGCATTCATGTTGCTTATTTATACAATAAACGGAAAGACTATCATTTAAACGGTCCGGCTGTTGGAGTAAATTTTCATTTTTATCTATCGGGTACAAATTTCTTTGTGAAGGCATTAAACAATCTTAATGTAATGGCTGAATACGACAGTCGTACCATAAACTGTGGGTTAAAATATAGTTTTTGGAAAGATTATATTAATGCTGTGGTAGAAATGACAGAATGTAAGCATTTGTCAGGCGGAGTGATATTTAAAGTACATTTAAAATAACAAACACTATAACTTATTCGTATGAAAGGAATTGTTCTCGCCGGTGGTAGCGGTACCCGTCTGTACCCCATCACCAAGGGAGTAAGCAAGCAGCTTCTCCCCATCTTTGACAAACCGATGATTTACTACCCTATTTCAGTCTTGATGCTGGCAGGCATCCGTGAGATTCTGATTATATCCACTCCCTATGATCTGCCCGGCTTTAAGCGTCTTTTGGGCGATGGATCAGACTATGGTGTGAAGTTCGAGTATGCCGAACAACCTTCTCCCGATGGTCTTGCACAAGCCTTTATTATCGGAGAGAAATTCATTGGTAATGATTCTGCATGTTTGGTATTAGGCGACAATATCTTCCATGGTAACGGTTTCAGTTCTCTTCTTCGTGAAGCCGTGCGTATGGCGGAAGAAGAACAAAAAGCCACTGTATTCGGTTACTGGGTGAACGATCCGGAACGTTATGGTGTGGCAGAATTTGATGCGGAAGGTAACTGCCTGAGCATCGAAGAAAAACCGGAACAGCCCAAATCAAATTATGCAGTGGTGGGCCTCTATTTTTATCCCAACAAAGTAGTGGAAGTGGCCAAGAACATCAAACCTTCCGCACGTGGCGAACTGGAAATAACGACAGTGAACCAGCGTTTTCTAGAAGATCGTGAACTGAAAGTACAGACGTTGGGACGCGGTTTTGCCTGGCTGGATACGGGGACGCATGATTCATTGGCAGAAGCTTCGACTTATATAGAAGTCATTGAAAAACGTCAGGGTTTGAAAGTGGCTTGTCTGGAAGGAATTGCTTATCGCAAGGGCTGGATAACGGCAGATAAGATGCGTGACCTTGCCAAACCGATGCTGAAAAACCAATACGGTCAGTATCTGCTCAAAGTGATTGATGAAGTGGAACGTACAGGCAAAGAAAATCTAGATTAAGATATGGAGGTTATAAAAACAGGAATAGAAGGTGTGGTGGTCATTGAACCGCGCATCTTTAAAGATGAAAGAGGCTATTTCTTTGAATCTTTTTCTCAACGGGAGTTTAATGAAAAGGTGATGCCTGTCAATTTTGTACAGGATAATGAGAGTATGTCATCGTATGGCGTGATGCGTGGGTTGCATTTTCAGCAAATGCCTTATACGCAGAGCAAGCTGGTGCGTTGTGTAAAAGGTGCCGTACTTGATGTGGCGGTAGACATCCGCAAGGGAAGTCCTACATACGGGCAGCATGTTGCGGTGGAATTGACGGAGGAGAACCATCTCCAATTCTTTATCCCCCGTGGATTTGCCCATGGTTTTGCCGTATTGAGTGAAATAGCGGTTTTTCAATATAAGTGCGATAACTTCTATGCACCGCAAGCTGATGGTGGCATTCAGCTGCGCGATGAAAGTCTGGGTATTGATTGGAAAATACCCGTTGCCGAGGCCATTTTAAGTGAGAAGGATTTGAAACATCCTTTGTTGAAAGACTATGACTCTCCGTTTGACTACACTATTAATCTATATGAATGATGAATATACTTGTTACAGGTGCCAATGGTCAACTTGGCAATGAGATGCGCAGGGTGTCGTTAGACAGCCGGAATCGTTATCTCTTTACAGATGTAAATGAACTGGATATCACAGATGCGACAGCTGTCTGTAATATGTTGAAAAAGGAGCAGATAGATGTGATTGTAAATTGTGCTGCTTATACGAATGTAGACAGGGCGGAAGATGATTTTGCTATGGCCGATTTGCTGAATAACAAAGCTGTGGAGAATTTGGCTGTTGCTGCCGCAGAAACAGGTGCCACGCTTATTCATGTATCTACAGACTATGTGTTCCGAGGGGATAAAAACATTCCTTGCCGTGAGTCTTGGGAAACTGATCCGTTGGGTGTCTATGGAAAAACCAAACTGGCGGGCGAACAGTCTTTGGTAAAAGCAGGATGTAAATATCTTATTTTCCGCACAGCTTGGCTTTACTCGCCTTTCGGTAAGAACTTCGTGAAAACCATGCGGCAATTGACTTCAACAAAAGATTCACTGAAAGTGGTTTTTGATCAAGTAGGCACTCCTACTTATGCCGGAGATTTGGCTGCTTTGATCTATAACATAATCGAAGAGAACTTGCTGGATCGTCAAGGTGTCTATCATTTCAGCAATGAAGGGGTATGTTCTTGGTATGATTTTGCGAAGGAAATTTGTGAATTGAGCGGAAATAATTGTGACATACAGCCTTGTCACAGCGATGAGTTCCCCAGTAAGGTGGAACGTCCTCATTTTTCGGTGCTGGATAAAACAAAAGTGAAGGAAACTTTTGGTATCACTATCCCTTATTGGAAAGATTCTCTAAAGAAATGTATGCTAGAATTGGAAACTCAACAATAACTAATTAAAACAATATTTTAAATTATGGATTCATTTAAACGCAATATAATCATTACCGGTGGTGCCGGTTTTATCGGCAGCCATGTGGTACGTCTTTTTGTAAACAAGTATCCGGAATACCGCATTATAAACTTGGATAAACTGACTTATGCCGGTAATCTGGCCAATTTGAAGGATATAGAGGACAAACCGAACTATATTTTTGTAAAGGCGGATATTTGTGATTTTGGAACCATTCAGGAATTATTGGTGCGATATCAAGTGGATGGTATTATCCATCTTGCCGCCGAGAGTCATGTGGACAGAAGTATCAAAGATCCGTTTACTTTTGCACAAACCAATGTGATGGGTACATTGGCTTTGCTTCAGGCAGCCAAGTTGTATTGGGAATCCCTGCCGGAAAAGTATGAGGGGAAACGTTTTTATCATATTTCCACCGATGAAGTATATGGGGCATTGGAATTTGACGGGACTTTCTTCACGGAGGAAACCAAATATCAGCCTCATAGTCCGTATTCTGCAAGTAAGGCAAGTAGTGATCACTTTGTTCGTGCTTTTCATGACACATATGGTATGCCTACCGTTGTAACAAACTGTTCTAACAATTATGGTCCTTATCAGTTTCCGGAAAAATTGATTCCGCTTTTTATCAACAATATACGTCATGGAAAACCATTGCCGGTATATGGTAGGGGAGAGAACGTACGCGACTGGTTGTATGTTGTGGATCATGCCCGTGCTATTGATCTTATTTTTCATCAGGGCAGAACAGCGGATACATATAATATCGGTGGTTTCAATGAATGGAAGAATATAGATTTGATAAAAGTAATAATCAAAACCGTGGATCGTTTGTTGGGAAATCCGGAAGGCACTTCAGAGTGTCTGATAACTTATGTGACCGACCGCAAAGGTCATGATCTCCGCTATGCGATTGACAGCAATAAACTGAAGCACGAATTAGGATGGGAGCCTAGTTTGCAATTTGAAGAAGGAATAGAGAGAACGGTCCGTTGGTATTTGGACAATCAGGAATGGATGGATCATATTACCAGTGGCGAATATGAAAAATATTATGAGTCGATGTATAAGAACAGATAATGAGAATCCCAGTTGGGGATAACACGGCATACATCTTTAAACTTACCCCCCACACCACTATGAAAGACAAATTAGCATCCTACAACCACCTGATCGAGACCTTTGTGATTGTCACCGAGACCTTTCTTTGCGGTCTGCTATTCCTGCTTTTCAGCAAGCTGTCCAATGAGATGCAGTGGGATAGCCTGCAGGTTGGTGGAATCACCGTTCTGCAAATCATGCTTACACTAATGTTATGTTACGCCCTTTGCGCCATCCATTCAGGAGTAGTGCTTCACCGGAGGAAAGTGCATTCCCTTCAGATATGGAAACGTGTGCTCGAGAATATGTTCCTGTTTGTCCTCCTGGGCGGTCTGGTCCTTTCTGTAGGAAACTATGCGGATATAGCCTCCCTGTTCATGCTGGAGTACCTTTTTCTCCTGTTTCTGTGTCTTGTTTCGTTCCGTTTCACTCTTCGTCTTCTCATCAGGCTTTACCGTATGAGCAAGAAACATACGCGTTTTGTGGTACTGGTAGGAAGTACGGACAACAACTTGGAAATCTACCATGAGATGTCGGGCAGTGAAGATACAGGTTATTCGGTCGTGGGCTATTTTGACGGTCAGGCGAATCCTGCTTTTCCGGTAGAATGTCCGTATTTGGGCCAGCCGGCGCAGGTACAGGAATATCTGGAGAAACATGATTATGTACATTACCTGTTCTGCTGCCTGCCCTCAAAAGACAGAGAGGTCATTGTTTCTCTGATTGATTACTGCGAGAACCATCTGGTACATTTCTTCAGTGTGCCCAATGTGCGCAATTATCTCCACCATCGTATGTCGTTCAACATCATGGGGAACGTCCCTTACCTGGGCCTTCGCCCCGATCCCTTAAGTTGGCCGGGGAACCGCCTGCTGAAAAGAACCTTTGACATAGTAGTCTCATCGGTGTTCCTTTGTACGCTTTTTCCGGTTATTCTGATTGTGGTGGCGATAGTGACCGGATTGACCATGCCCGGCCCGCTGTTCTTCCGCCAGAAACGGAACGGGCTGAACGGCAGGGAGTTTTATTGTTACAAGTTCCGCAGTATGAAAGTAAATGCAGATGCCGACAGGATACAGGCCACAGAGCATGATCCCCGCAAGACTCGCTGGGGCAATATAATGCGTAAGACGAATATAGATGAGCTGCCCCAGTTTATCAATGTGCTGTTAGGAGATATGAGTATCGTGGGGCCTCGTCCTCACATGCTTCTCCATACGCAGGAATATTCAAGGTTGATCAATAAATATATGGTGCGGCATTTTGTGAAACCGGGTATAACGGGATGGAGCCAGGTTACGGGTTTCCGTGGGGAAACGAAGGAACTAAAAGACATGGAGGGCCGTATCCGTGGTGATATCTGGTATTTGGAGCACTGGAGCTTCGGTCTGGACCTTTACATCATGTACAGGACGGTGGCGAATGTCTTCCGTGGCGAGAAGAATGCCTATTAGTAAAACGGGCTGTTCTTAACGATCCTTCTCGATGAGGGTCCTTAGTAATTTAGCAGTTAAAAAACTTTGTTTTTGCAGCCTGTTATTTCCGTCTGCCGGCCGGAAATGGAACATAGCCGGCACTAATGTTAGATCAGAACCCTTGTCCTTTGTGAAAAGTGCAGGGGGAGCTCCGGGAACGAGAGCGCTTGTTCCCGGAGTTTTAATAATAAAGAAGATTATCCGATTAGGATTTATTCAGCTTTAAAAATAAACGCGGATTATATAATAACCCGTAACAGGAAGGATTTTTTATTTTCTGATATTACTATATTTACTCCTAAAGAATTTTTATCTATATGATAGTCTGTTTCGGTGTGTCGGTACCGACCGGATGATCTTAGTAAAGAACTTCCCTCTGCCAGTAGTATCACTCTCTACTTGAGAGCAGAAACGAACACTGGCAAAAGGAAACCTTAGGAAAAGAAATTACCTTTCCAAATATCCGAACACCCCTTCCGCGTCAAAACACGGACAAGCCTTCGGGATGCTTCCGCTCATATCCCTATGTCCCCTTATCCGGGCACCGGGAAAGAGCTTTGCCAGACGCATCAGCAACAAGATAAGCTGTTCTGTCTGCTCTGCGGTCCGGGTGTCTGCCGGATGTCCGTCTGCATCCAGACCGCCCTCGTAGCAGATGCCGATGCTGCAACGGTTCCAGGGACGGCAGTGTGCCCCCACTTCCAGCAGTTTGCGGTGCTGGGTGATGGTGCCGTCGCGACGGATATAGAAGTGGTAACCTACAGTCCGGAAACCACGGGTCTTATGGTCACGAAGTAATTGCTCGGCAGTATAGTCTTTGTCACAACGTGTGGCGCTACAGTGGAGGATGAGGTATCGCACTGATTCGCGTCCTTGCATCAGCGCTCCGTCCTCTACGGTGAGGAGTTGGCGTTCGTTCTTCATTTCTTCCTCACCGATTATCATTGGGAATGTTTCTTGTATCATAATAAATTGAGATTTGGAAAATGTTGTGTTTGTTCTTTAGATGAGGGATGCGCAACTGGTAATGCCCAAAGCGGTGAGTGCCGCGATGGCTGCCTGGATAACTGCCCGGAGAATTTGTGTCCAGGTGATTTTCTTGGATTCGTGGTTGGATTTATTCATGGAAATATCTGTTTTTTGTCAGTTTAAAATGCGAATGGAACAAAAGGAGGTTACGGAACTGGCGGACGGACACGGGGGAGTGAAAGAAGAATCCGTGTCGCCCGTGTTCCATAATCACATCATGCTATCTCTGTGGAGCGGAACAAGCCGGTCAGCTATTCTCGTCTGCCGGTTCACCGGAAGCGGCTGGAATGCGGGAGGCGTCAGCATCGTCAGCGGCAATGCCGGCGGCAGAAGAATTGCCTGTCAGGTCTACCGTAGTCTTTCCGGCCTTCAATGCCTTCACTACTTCGGCGGCTGCCTTGCGTGTGGGAACCAGTTGGAATTCGGCATCTTGGCGCAGGTTGTTGAAACGGACGCCCGGAGCCCACAGTACGTTCACCTCGGTGATGTTCTCCACAGTGAACTCTGCCATCGAATAGGCGCCGAGGCTTCGGATACTGTTCGAAAATACGCCCAGATCGCCCATCTGTATCTGCTGTCCGTTCAACAACTGCTCGCGCAGGCAGTCCACGGCAAGAATAAGGATGGCCTGGATATCGGCGCGCGAATATACACATCCGTGGCTGGCAATGTGGTAACAGAACTTGTCCAGTGTCATTACTTGTGAGTACTGGGCGTTGGCATACGCCTTCTTGGCCGCGTCTTTGTCGGTGGGGTTACCACGCATGCAGGTGCTGTAGTTAATCATGATAAATAGGGTTTTAAGAGATGAAAAATAAAAAATGAATTTCGTCAGTGAAGAAGGAGAATACTTTACTTTTCTTGCGGATTGCACGTAGGTAACGTGTAAGGCTGAAGGTTAGTAACGTATGGGGTTACATGTTAGTAACATGCTAGGCCGAAGGTTAGTAACGTATCGGCTCCCTCATTGTTGACATTGCAAAGATAGGTACTGTGAAATGCGTGCTGACGCTTTATGACACCTTGTGGCACTTTATGGCTTTCATCCTGTTCCAGAGAGCTTGCAGGGCTATCCGGGGCTGCCCAGATGCCGGTTGATCAGTGTCACCTGGCGGCTCGTGAAGACTTTTTGCGAGGTATAGTAACCCGTTGCGGATAACTCTTCCATCAGAGGGGGACAGCCGTTTATCCACCTCATCAGATGCCGGGTGGCTATCCGGGGATTTGAACCGGGAAAATAGAGCAGAGCCAGGCTACCCTTTGTCATGGATGGGAAATAAAGAAAATCTTTCATATTTATACATTTTAAATTCAGGAATCTTGCAAACTTGCAGAACTTGCACTCTCTCTCACACCCACACACGTACGTGTGTGCATGCGTGCGTTGAATTCGTATTCGCCACGCCCCACTTTGACCAGCTGTCCGCGTTCGGTCATACGTTTCAGCAGCGAGTCCACCGAGCCTGCCGGAACTCCTACCTGTTCTCCTTTGTCGATGGCTTCGTTGCGGGTGAAGCGCAGGGGAAGGCAGTCGAACAGGGTTTCGGGAGTCATGTTCGCCGATGGTGCGGTGGGGGTTCCTGCGGGCAGGAGCGAGAGAATGTGGCATGCATGGCGGTACAGAGGTTCCACCAAGGCCAGCACGGCATAAAAGTCGTCGGTGCGGATGGAGAGGTTGAATTGCGGCACGATTCCGTCTGCTATGTTTTCTTGTGGAATATGGGCCGACGGGGTCAGTCCGGGACAGTTCAGCAGGGTACGCACGATGTTTTCCTGTGGTTCGCCGCTCCTTTCGCCTCCCGGCAGCAGGGATTCCAGAGAGCGCAGCAGGGCGATAATGCTTATGATGCGGAAGATATTGATGGCAATACGGGTTACAGCGCTTTTCATCTGGTTACCGTGAATGGCGGAGGCTCGTCCGAATACACGGGCAAAGTGGAAGTTGAATATCTCTTTTTGCTCGTGGGTGAGCTTCATGTTGATGTTGCTCACCGAGGCGGTGATGGCGTCCAGCACTTCTTTCCATTGTGCCCCCCATTCCAGAAAACGGGAGTCATAGTCTGTATCCGCTTCGTTGAACTGGTCTTCCCATTCTTCAATGGCAGGCATATAGTAGAACAGCTGGCGCGAGAACAATCCGTTTTCGGCCGATGGGATAAGGGGCTTGATTTGTGCAGGCGTGCCGCTGAGAAGCACGCAGAGGAACGTGACGTTACATTCGCGGTATTCGTGATTGGTGCGCCGGTTGTAGGCCAGCCGGTCATGGTCGAAACATTTCCGGAGGAGGTCGCTCCAGTGTCCGTGGTCGCCTCCAATGGCGGTGCTCACGGTGTCGGCCTCGGTTTCGCATATCAGTCCTACGCCTCCGGAGTCCATCAGGTTTTCCTGTATGCCTGTACCGGTATTGTCACCGGCTATGAGGAGCATTTTCAGCTGGGGCTGTTCGGGTTCAGGGGTATTTACCTTTTCCTTCCCCAAAGTATCCCATTTTGTCTTTTCCATGCGGTAGGTCTTTATTTTTTCCCGGTAGGTGTCCAGCAGCGCGTTGTGTATGGGTTCTGCCAGACGGCGTACCCAGGTCAGTGCACCCTTGCCGGAAGCGGGAGGCGCGGTGACGAACACTTGCAGACAGGGATACTTGTGTTTTCGTCCGTACACAAAACTTACCAGTTTGTTGAGGGTGCTTCCCAGCACGGTTGCTGCACCCAGCAGCAGGATATCCCGTTGGGCGGGAGAGTTACCGCAGTCTATGATCCCTTGCAGGAAGGCGGGCCAGCGGTAGTCGGGGAAAGAGGGAAGTCGGGCAGGGAGGATGGCTTTGGGCACGCCGTCGGACAGGGGGGAGGCTGTGTCCGTGAAAACAGCGTCGGGCGGAGTCCCGTCGGAGGCATCCGGATGGGCATTATACGATACGCGTGCACGTGTGTGGGTGTGGAGAGACTGCAAGTTCTGCAAGTTTGCAAGTTTCGGGTCCATTTTCACCCCGGCCACCTCTGCCAGATGGAAGACGGTTCCCAGGGAATTTCTGCCTGTTCCTTTGGTCAGAGCATGTCCGTACAGTTTGTCTGCTTCATCGTGGTGGTACTTTTCGGATATGCGGCAGATGCGGTGGAACCGGGTGCGTCCTTCCTCGCCGCAAGTGTTGGCTATGGCAAAGGCCAGCGGCATATATTCCTGATAGGTGGGGGCCACATTGACTCCCGCTTGTTCGATGGCTGTTACCAGCTGTTCCAAGATAGAAATAGAATCGTTCATTTTTTAATATTTATGGTTATTGATTTTCGCTTCTCCGTCGTGCGACAGAAAACAGGCTCTGGACAAGTCGGCATTGGCCCTGTCCACTTTCAGCTCGTATTTCCATTCCAGATACTCCCATGCGGTGTGCAGGGCATTGTCGAAGGATTCTTCTACGCTCAGGAAAGGGTTTATGCGATAAGGGATAAAAAGTTTTACTCCCTGATTTCCGGGGCTGACAAAGGAAAGTACGGGGTGCAGCACTTCATCGGCAAAAAGACGGTCGCGCCACATTGCCGCTTCTTCGGTGGAAGCCAGTTCGTCAATATCTATGACAAAGAGGCCCGAAGGAACTTGCATGCATTGTTCTTTGCAGTAAGAGAAGATACCTGCCGGAGTGACATACGGTAAAAGGGTCTGTTTATTCTTTCGGAACGCTTGCTTGTCTCCGAGTCCGGCTCTGACTTTATGCGTCAGTTCTTCCAGTTGCGGATTGGTGCTGATGTAGGTATGAAGCCCTGCCACACTGCATATACATGTGGGTATTTTATTGGTGACGGGTGCATTGAAAAATGACATGATGTATTCTTTCATAAAAGAAATTGATTTTGATTTATCTGCACAAATATACGGGTAGGGAATGACGTATGGAAATCGATTCATAACCGTTTACTATCTGTTTACTATTGGTGCATGCTATTGATTATATATTGATGAAATATGGATTTTGATTAACGATCTGTTGATAATAATTAAAGAATAGAGAAAAGAAATAGTATATGAATGAAAAACCTGATATGATGATAAATATTTATGGCGGAAATAATCTGATTGCTCCTGTGGCATCTTCCGCCATTCAGAACTTTTATGGCGACCGGGGTGATGAGGCCGCCGACCAACCGGAAGATTCTGAGAAAACGGAGAATACAGAAAGTGTGGCGGATGAGAAGCCGGCACAGGAGCCGGCGGAACTGTCGGATGATGAATTTTACGTATCGGTCTATATACCCGATATAAAGGTGATGAGGGCTTACAAGATACTTTTGGGAGGGTGTACCACGGCACGCGAACTGGCGGTGGTGGTAGGAAAGATGCTGGCCGATGAGAATTGTAGGAATGTAGACAAACACACGGTGGTGAAAGCGGCTTTCATCAAGTCGTTGCTACCTTTTGCCAAATGGCTTGTGTCTGGCGGTACGATAGCCAATATACGGGCGCAGATTAATAATATGCTGGCTAGTAAATAATTTTTTCAGTTATCCTCTTACTCCATTGGCACGTTAGCAAATCGGCAAATTATTTATGTTGCGGGATTATCAGATAGAGATGAAAACACGTCTGATGGAAGCGTGGAAAGCTCACCGGAGCGTGATGGTGCAGATGCCTACCGGTACGGGCAAGACACATTTGCTGGCATCTGTGGTCAGTGAGTTCGTGTCTTCTGCCGGCAGCGGGGTATGGCTTATTGCCCATCGTAGGGAACTGGTGGCGCAAATGGAGGAAACGCTGGCTAAATATGGTATCCGGAGGGAGGATACTCCGGTCAGGGTAATGTCTGTCCAATGGCTATCCCGGCACTGGAATGAGGCGGGTGATGCTCCGGGACTGATTGTGATAGACGAGGCTCATCATGCCTTAGCCGCTTCTTACACGGAGATGTGGAAGCGTTATCCTGCCGCAAAGAAACTGGGTGTGACTGCCACACCTTGCCGCCTGAACCGTAGGGGGTTCACGGAACTGTTCGAGGTGCTGGTTACTTCGTGGAGTATTGCCGAGTTTATTGAAAAAGGCGTGTTGTCTGTGTTCGATTATGTATCCATCCGTCCCGGCAGCGAGGAGCAGCGGCTCATTGATGGTCTGGAGAAACGGGGGGCCGATGGGGATTATCAGGTGAAAGAGATGGATGCGGTACTGAACAGGCGTCCCGGTATCGAGCGCCTGTACCGCAGTGTCAGGCAGTTTGCTTCCGGCAAGAAGGGGATGGTGTATGCCATCAGCATTGAACATGCCCGGCGGATAGCGGAGTATTACAGCAGGCGGGGAGTGAATGCGGTGGCTGTGGACAGCAAGACTCCTGCTATGGAACGCAAGCGGATGGTGGAGGAGTTCAGACATGGAAAAATCGAGGTGCTGGTGAATGTGGATGTATTTAGCGAGGGGTTCGACTGTCCCGATGTGGAGTTTGTACAACTGGCCCGTCCTACTTTGTCACTGGCTAAATATTTGCAGCAGGTAGGACGCGGATTGCGGAGATCGGAGGGCAAGGAGGCGTGTATGCTGATAGACAATGTGGGGCTGTACCGCATTTTCGGGCTTCCTACACAGCGATGGAACTGGGATGCTATGTTCCGGGGACGGATGGCGGGAAAGGGGAGTTTGCCCGGACGGATGAATTGTGATGCTTCCGTTACCGCTTTTCCGGTGGTGGAAAGGCCGGCTGAAGCTGGTGGGGACTTGGTGATGGTTATGGAGCACGGGCGTTTGCTTTCTTCCATCAGAGAGCAGGCTTTGCCGGATGAGAAGGAGCAGTCACCGTCATGCAGGTTGAGGGCATTTGTAGATAAGGAAACAGGTCTTTGGGGATTGGAAAAGGGAGATGAGATGCTGCCGGACGTTTCGTTTAAAGAGATTTTGAGTATCAAAGGACGTTTTGCCGTAGGGAGGCTTCGGAACGGGTGTGTCCGGGTACTGGATGATACGGGGGCTTTGGTGGCCGAACTGGGGCATTGCTGTGAGGTGAGGTTGCTGAAAGATGATTTGTTGCAAGTCCGTCATGCCGGGAATTCGGTGTCTTATGTGGATTTACGGAACGGCCGGTGTTATGCTGTCCGCCCGCGTGTCCTCAGATACGGGAGCATAGAATTGTTACAGGTGAACCGTACTTATTACAGCAGGACAAGGCAGGTGTATACCAATACATGCGGGTTGCCTTCTTCGTCCATTGTGTGGATGGGGTTTTATGTGAAGATGTACGATGGCAGAGTGCCTTCCCGATGCCGCCGCATGGAAGATGGAGGCTTTTGTTGTGAACCGCAGGTTTGTCTGTTGGAAGGGGATGAGGAGCGTGCTTATTATCTGAGCGGACGGTTGCCGGATCAAAGTATTGTGGTGATGGATGAGGAGGGACGGTATTATCATGTGGAGAAAGGACATGGAAAGCGTTATGTGGCTTGTAACCGTCCGTCGGACCGGAGTGAGGATTTTGATGAGGCGGTGGCATTGCTCCGAAGGCAGGCGGACGAGCGTGTGGAGAAACATTTGCAGGAGGAAAAGTGCGAGACTGAACGGAAACGGCAGCGTATAATCAGCAGGAGTGTGGAGGCCGTACCTTTTCAGATAGGAGTGAAATGGGGGTTGAGGACAGCGGAGCGGATTTTGATTCCACCTGTCTATCGGAGAATATTGCGTCCGGTGGGTGGTTATTGCGCCTATCAGGACAGCTCCTGCCAGTGGGGGGTGCTGACTGTAGACGGAAGGATCATTATCCGGGCCCGGTATATGGAGGTGGAGATAGACAGGGATGGAACGGCGCGTCTTACTTTGGTTCCGGGGAAGATGGAAACGGTGAAGCTGACGGATTAATAGGATAAAAAGCAGGGGATAACTTTTTGTCAGACCGATATTTAGCGATGGAATACGGATCATTATGAAAAGTTTTGTAACTTTGCATCCGATTTTAAAAAAGGAGATATTGATATGGAATTACCTGATGACCCGATGATGCTTTTCAGCATGGTGAATATGAAACTTCGTGACTGCTATCATTCGCTGGACGAGCTTTGTGATGATATGAATGTAGACAAGGAGCTGTTGGTGAAAAAATTGAAGGCGGCCGGATTTGAGTATAGTAAGGAAAACAACAAGTTTTGGTAGATAGAGGGATCAGCCCGTTCCGGAAGAATGCTTGGGACGGGCTGATTTTTTTATTGAGATACCTATTGTTGATTATTTTTGTATAAGTCCTGTTTCCGGTATTGCAACAGGGATGTTCCGGTATGCCGCTTGAAGAAACGTCTTAAGGTGGCAAGATTGGCAAACCGGGTTCTTTGAACGATTTCCTGTATGCTGATGGATGGATTCTCCAATAATGCGTAAATCTCTTGCAGGGTATAATGTATAATCCATTCTTTGGGGGATTTTCCACTTACCAGAGTCAAGGCTTCAGTCAGGTATTTGGAGGAAACATGCAACTTTTCGGCATAGAACGCCACTTCTTTGTTTTCTTTGTAATGCTTTAACAGCAAATCCAGAAAAAAGTATCCGATTTCTTCTTTATGCAAGGTGGTGACTTTATGTTCTTTTACTGTGCTGTAATAGTCTGCATAAAGTTCCAGAAAAGGTAATTTCAGCAGATTGGTAATAGATTCTTTTGTAAATAAATAAGTTGGAGAAGTAGCTCTGTTGTATAGTAACCGGAAATAGAGGGAGAACTGTTCCGCTTTCTCTTGGGATAGCGAATAGATGCAGTGGGTTTGGGTGTAGGTATGAAAACCGGTCGGAAAACGTTTGATACTTCCATTGATCACGTCATAAAAAAGGGCATTTGAAAAAGTACAATAATCGATGGTGAAAGTCAGACTGGATTTTATAAATGAAACCAAGAATCCCGGCATGAAAATAAGAATGTCGTTTGCACAAATAACATATTTCCGGAGACCAATCTGGATCTCGGCATTCCCTTCAGTACACATACCCAAAACTCCTTCCGGCAGATAAGAGGGGTATTTGCTGAAAGGCACTGTGTGCGCATCCATATAAATACTGAAATCTTGATCGGACAGTCCTTCTTTGGTATCCTGTGGTTTTGGGGTATTATATAACATACTTTGTATCAGCTCTAGGTTCACAAAATTAGAATTTAATGATACATTCCGCCGGAAGTAGTGGACATAAGGGAAAATAAAACGGAAAAAAACTACGTGTATTTGATTTTTTTAATATAATGATAGGAGAACAATTTTAGCTTCCCGTAAGTTGTAGGAGAACACGGAAAATTATTCTTTTTTACAGAAAGAAGGGTGAATTCAAAAAGATCGTTTGATTTGTTTTTGAATTCACCCTTTATGAATGGAGCGGAGTTATTTTTGCGCCAGTAATTTGGCTATGGCACGGTCGGGTTTCCCGGTTTCTGTCAGGGGAAGTTTGAATACCGGAACAAAACGTTTGGGACGCCAGTAGGGAGGTAATTGATGTGTGCAGGTCTGTTCTATGTCGTCGGGCAGTTGCCCTTCGGCAAGCAGCACAATGATTTCTCCGAATTTTTCGTCGGGAGCGGAGGTGATCAAGAAAGGAACGGACAGGTGTTCTTTCAATACGGCCTCTACTTGTTCTATCTGCACTTTCACTCCTCCGGTATTGATCGTATTGTCTTTTCTGCCTAGAATGCGGAATTGGTTCTGTCCGTTTATCTCGGCTATGTCATTGGTCACCAGTTCTTTTCCGCAAATTTCGGGAGCGTATATCACCAAGGTGTTTTCTTTACTCAGACGGATCTGTATGCTCTCGAAAGGGGTGTACCAGTCTGAAGCTTCAGGACCGTTCAGTCTGCGTAGGGCAATGTGTGATAAGGTTTCGGTCATGCCGTAAGTAGACCATACGGCATGGGGGAAATCTTTTAACGCAGCGTTCAATTGGGAGTCGATAGGACCACCTCCGATAATGAGGTGCCTGATTTGTTGCAATATCGCTCTCTCTTCGGGAACTTGCAGTGAGTTATAGACTTGCATGGGGATCATGGCGGCAAAGACGGGGGCTTTTGTCAGGTCTTTTAAAGGATGCCCGGATGGAGTGACAGGCAGCAAGTCCAGTCCCGCTACCAAGGCACGTACTACCACCATTTTTCCGGCAATGTATTGCAAGGGCATACAGAGCAGGGCGGAATCTTCTTTTTGTAGTCCGAGGAAGGAACAGGTGAGGCAGGCGCTTTCCATCATGCGTTCTTTTTCTACATACAGTTCCTTGGGTTTGCCAGTGGAGCCTGAAGTATGTACCAGCAGGGTGTCTGCCGGGTCAAACCATTCGGAAAGAAAGGAGAAAAGTTCCTGCCGGAAACTTCGGTTGTCGGCAGGGATATTCATTCTTACCATTTCAATTTCCCAATTGGAGTAGGGGATGCTTTCTATCAGAATGGTTTGTTTGTTTCTATTGGTGCAGAATTTTGTCATTGTTTCAGCCAGTTTAGTAAATCGGGTTCTTGTTCTTCGGGGTCGAACCAAAGGCAGTCCCCTTCGATGTGAAGCGGATAGTCTATATTGTCGGTAAACAGCAAGCCGGTACCTAGTCCTTGGGGGAGGGCGGGCTGCAAGGTGGCACACCATTGTGCGATGGCATTCAGTCCGATATTGGACTCCAGAGCGGAAGTGACCCATGAGCCGATGCCTCTTTCAGCCGCCAGTTCCATCCATTCTTCGGAGCCGCTGATTCCTCCGTGCAGAGAAGGTTTCAGGATAATGTACTGAGGACGGATGGTTTCCAGCAATTCTATTTTCCGGTCGCGCCGGTTGATGCCTATCAGCTCTTCATCCAGTGCAATGGGAAAGGGGGTGGCGGCACAGAGTCGGGCCATTTCATCCCATTGTCCCGCACGGATGGGCTGTTCGATGGAATGGAGCTGGAATTCGGAAAGACGATGTAACTTTTCGAGGGCATCGGTAGGAGAGAAAGCACCGTTGGCATCTACACGCAGTTCGATTTGGGTTGGGGTGAAATGCCGGCGGATGTGCGCCAGCAGCTCCAGTTCCTTTTCAAAGTCGATAGCGCCTATTTTGAGTTTGATGCAGCGGAAACCTTGCTGCATCTTTTCCCCGATGCGCCGGTACATCTCGTCAAAGTTTCCCATCCAGATGAGTCCGTTGATGGGGATACCCTCTTTGCCTTTGCTGAACGGGGTGTGCCAGAATTGCAGGCTGCGTGCCCGGAAATGCAGCAGGGCGGTTTCCATACCGAACAGGATGGACGGATAGGGAAGCAAGGCTTCCCGGTCTATTTCCCCGTTCTTTTCCAGGTTCTTGCAGGCAGTGACCAACACCTCGTCGTATGAGGGGATATCATCACAGCTCAGGGCAGGGAGAGGGGCGCATTCACCCACGCCATAGTGGCGGCTGCCGGTGTCGGTGAGGAGGATGTACCATACATCCCGGGTGGTATATACTCCTCTGGAAGTACCGGCAGGTTGCTTGAAGTGTAATTGTTTTTTTATAATTTGGGTTTGGAACATTTTTTTTATGTGTAGTTGGTTTGGTATATTTATCCCTGACAATCTCAAAGGCGCGTTGGACCCATGTGTATATGCTCGTGTCGGGAATATCACCATCAAAATTAAGTTGAAGCCAATGTTTCAGACTTTGGTTGATGGGATTGCCGACTGAAACATGTCTCTCTTTTATATACTCAATTTCGTCCGAAGTAGATTTGACATTGACAAAAGTGAAATTGTCAATGTCTATAAAACAGAACATGTGTCCATAAACATAAAAGGCAAGGATGGAATCATATCTTGCAGCAAATTTGCCAAATGGCATCTTTTCGGAAACGTCACCTAACGAAAGACAATATTTTCTGAATTCTTCAATGTCCATGCTTTGAATTTGTAGTTTGTTTATGGGAACTTCGGATAATCCTGGAACCGTGGCTTGCGTTTTTCCAAAAATGCCTTCCCTCCTTCCTGCGCTTCCTCTGTCATGTAATACAGCATGGTGGCATCTCCGGCAAGTTCTTGTATGCCGGCTTGTCCGTCCAGTTCGGCATTCAGTCCGGCTTTGATCATACGAAGAGCGAGCGGGCTGTGCTCCATCATCTTTTCTGCCCATGCCACGGTTTCGTCTTCCAGGCGGTCGAAAGGAACGACTGTATTGACTAATCCCATTTCCAGTGCTTCCTGTGCGGAGTATTGACGGCAAAGGAACCATATTTCACGGGCTTTCTTCTGCCCTACGATGCGTGCCAGATAGGAAGAGCCGAATCCGGCGTCGAAGCTGCCTACCTTGGGACCTGTCTGTCCGAAAATGGCATTTTCTGAGGCAATGGTCAGATCGCATACCACATGCAGCACATGGCCGCCGCCGATGGCGTAACCGTTTACCATGGCGATGACCGGTTTTGGCAGTGACCGGATTTGCTTTTGTACGTCCAGCACATTCAGACGGGGAACTCCATCTGTGCCGATATAACCGCCATGACCTTTTACGTGCATATCTCCCCCGCTGCAGAAGGCTTTGTCACCTGCTCCGGTCAGAACCACTACATTGATATCCTGGCACTCGCGGCAGTAATACAGGGCGTCGCTGATTTCCGAAGTAGTGGTGGGGGTGAACGCGTTGCGGTAACGCGGACGGTTGATGGTGATTTTCGCTATTCCGTTGTAAAAGTCAAACAGAATATCTTGATATTCTTTGATGGTTTTCCATTTTCTTGTTTCCATTATTCATTTTTATTTTTAAGTCCGTGATAATATTCTCTTAATAGGGTGGTGTCTTTTTCCTTGTCGGTAAACACCTCCAGCAGCATGGGTTGCATCCTTGTCTCGGGTGAGGTGAATGGCTGCATCGCTTCTTCCAGCTCTTCTTCTCCGGTCACTTTCATGTAAATAAAGCCACGTTCTTCCGCCCAGCCTTTGGCGGTGGTGTAATGCTCGGCTGTGATAAACTCCCGGGAACGGCTTGATTTGTCCATTCCAGGCAGGGTATGGAATATTTCTCCTCCTTCGTTATTCAGTAACAGGATGCGGATGTTGGCACCGTAATTTTGATTCCACAGTGCGTTCATATCATAGAAGAAGCTCAAGTCGCCTATGATGATGAAATTCAGCTTGCTGGAAGCGGCGGCATAACCGATGGCGGTGGACAGGGAGCCTTCTATGCCGTTCACGCCCCGGTTGCAACAGATTTCCACCCGGGGAGGAACTGTAAATAACTGTGCATAGCGCACGGTGGAGCTGTTTGCCAGATGCAGGGCACAGGGTTCGGGTAATGCCTGAATGAGTTTTCCGATAACGGAGATTTCGGAATAAGCAAGATCCGGCATCGGAATGGTTTTGCAATAGTTTTCCCACATCAGCGGATAATGGGTCGGTTTGTTGTCCAGCAGGAAAGCTATTTTTTCCAAGAACTCAAACGGATCCATCTCGATGACGGTGGTCAGGCAACCGTATAAATCGGCTATCTTCCCGTCGGCGGCAACATGCCAATGTTCGCGCGGGGGATGATTGCGCAGGTATTTCTTCAATTGCTTGGATACGATATGTCCGCCGTAGGTAATCAGTATTTCGGGGGCCATGTCTTCCTGGCGCTCCGGCGTCATGGAATAAACGGCGGCGTCGAAATTCTTGATAGGAATGCCGGGGATGGTCTGGTTGCCCAGATGTTCCGTCAACCAGGCGAAATGTTTATAAAGCGGTTTCACATATTTTTTTTCGAACAGGTAAATCAGATTCATCTGGCCTACCACGACCATGCGCTTGTTGTACTTGTTCAGCCGTTCGATCAGTTCCTTATAGTCACGGTCGTACACGCTCAGTCCCTGATAACGGGTGATGACACGTGCCTCGGGAAGTGTTTTGGCGGTGAAGCGGTAGATGGGTTCGGAAATGGGTACATTGATATGTACGGGTCCTTTGCCGTGGTGGGTGGTTTCCAGTATGGCTTCGTTGATGAGGCGGTTGCAAAACCATTCGTCTTCCTCTGTATGTACTTCGGGCAGGTTGACAGACATCTTGACTAACGTTCCGAACACATGGGGCTGGGGCAGGGTTTGTCCGTCCATTTGTCCTATCCAGGCGGCGGGGCGGTCGGCAGAAATGACAATCAGAGGTACTTGTTGGTAAAAAGCTTCGGCTACGGCAGGGTGCAGGTTCAGCAGGGCCGAACCGGAGGTGCAGCATACTGCGGCAGGACCTCCCCCTTGTAAAGATAGGCCGATAGCAAAAAAACCGGCACTGCGTTCATCGGTTACAGAATAACAAGTGAAGTCCTCTATATTGGCCAGAGTGTGTACGATGGCAGCATTACGGCTGCCGGGACAAAGCACTATTTTCCGCACACCGTGCGCTTTGAGAAGTGCCACCAACTGAAGTATGTTCTTTTTGTCTGAATACATTATTCTTCTACTTTAATTGTTTCCATTTGTTTACTTATAAAGTCAGGATGAAGGATGCTCCGCATCGTATTCATCTTGTCTCCCGTTTCCACCCATTCCGATTCTACTTCCGAGGAAGCCAGTATTCCTCCTCCTGCATACAGGATGGCTTCACCCGGCTTTATTTCCATGCAGCGCAGATTGACGTAGATATCGGTATGTCCCTCTGTGTCCAGCCATCCGGTGAATCCGGAATAATAACTGCGGTCGTACCCTTCGTTGTTCAGAATAAACCGGAAAGCCTCCTCTTTGGGCAGGCCGCAGACGGCGGGAGTGGGATGGAGTTCTTGCAATAAATCGCCTATATGGTCTGTATTTTTCAACAAGAAATAAAAATCAGTCTTGAGGTGTACCAATTGTCCGGCACGGGCGGTATAGGGACCTTTCTCCGTCATCTTGTTGCCGAATTTTTTGGCGATCCGGCGGATATAATCAGCCACATAGCCCTGTTCTTCTTGGTTCTTCTTGTCCCAGTTTGTCGGCATCACTTCGTCCTGCATCGGCATTGTACCAGCCAGGGCCACGGTGTGCCATTCTTTGCCTTGTCCGCTTAATAAGATTTCCGGTGTGCTGCCCAGCCAGGTTCCGGAAGCGGGGGTGTGGCATAGGTAAATCATCATGCGCGGATAATTGTTACAGGCCCGGACAAAAGCGCCAAGTGGTGAAAAATCATCTCCGATATGTCTGGCGGAAGAACGTGACAGAACCAATTTCTGAAACTGCTTCTCTTGTAAGGGAGTGATGAAACGCCCGAATGCGCGGGTATATTGTTCTTTATCCGTTTCTTCGGAAACAAAAGGAGAGAGTTCATTCTGCCGACTTTTGCAGGTGAGCAGGGTATCCACACATTCCAGTGAAGACAGTGCTTCGCTGATTTCGTTCCAGTCGTATGCCGTGACATCCGGACGGATAAGTACCAAGGGATGTTCCTCCGATATCCGGAAAGGAGCCATGACAAATCCCTTTTTTTCATTCAGTTCTTGAATGTCCGCTAATTGTTCCACATCGCCCGAGGTTTGCAATACCAGGTAGCATTCGTCTGTCCAAGGTAACCGGTAGAGGGCGAAACCGAGGCGGCTATGTGTCAGGCAATCCAATAATTTTTGCGTATGTATATCTGGTAGATTCATTTCTTTTTCAGTATGAAATTAACGACACGAACAGTAGAAACCAGTTCTCCCTGTGGAGTGGTGATATCTATATTCCATATATGCGAGGATCTGCCGCGGTGAATCAGTTTGCCGGTGGCGAATACTTTGCCTCCGACGGGTACGGCCGACAGATGATTTCCACTTACTTGTACTCCGCAGGCATATTCGCCTTCCCGGCATAGCGACATGGAGCCATGTCCTGCCACAATCTCGGCCAGAGCCAGTGACGCGCCGCCGTTCAACATACCAAAGGGTTGTGAAGTACGATGGTCTACAGGCATTTCGGCATGTACCGCATTCTCGGTGGGGGGTAGAAACCGGATACCCAGATGTTCCGCCATCGAATTCGAATAATCAGGTTTGCAGGTTATTTCTTCCATCATTTGTATGTCTGTTCTTTTCTATAGGGCTACAAAAATACATAAATTTTAGATGAAAATGTCGCTAATGTTGTTCTTTTAAGAACAAAAACATTCGGGGTTTGTTTCTATTTTCGGAATATATTTTTTATTTTGCAAAAAGAATTCGTACAAATGCAACAACGAATGAATAAAACAATAATTTAATACCTATGCTCATTACGATTATTATCCTTGTACTGTCCGCAGTATTTTTTGTAAATGGCAAGATACGGTCGGATCTTGTGGCTCTTTGTGCTTTAGTGGCTTTGTTGATTTTTCAGATATTGACGCCTGACGAGGCTTTGTCCGGATTCTCCAATTCGGTCGTCATTATGATGGTGGGGCTGTTTGTGGTTGGCGGAGCGATTTTTCAGACGGGACTTGCCAAAATGATCAGTTCACACATTCTGAAATTAGCGGGTAAGAGTGAATTGAAATTATTCTTGCTTGTAATGTTGGTGACTTCTGCTATCGGGGCTTTTGTGAGCAACACAGGTACGGTGGCTCTGATGTTGCCTATCGTGGTCAGTCTGGCAGTCAGTGCCAACATGAATCCCAGTCGTTTGCTTATGCCGTTGGCGTTTGCCAGCAGTATGGGAGGTATGATGACACTGATTGGTACGCCGCCCAACCTTGTTATTCAAAATGCGTTGACTTCGGCCGGTTTTCCTCCGCTTTCGTTCTTCTCTTTTTTTCCGGTAGGGATTATTTGTGTGGCAGTGGGTACTTTGGTGTTGCTTCCGCTCAGTAAATGGTTTCTTTCGAAACGGGGGAAAAACGGAGACGACAATGTTCATTCGGGCAAATCCCTGAAACAGTTGGTGAAGGAATATGGGCTATCCAGTAATTTGTTCCGGTTGAGGGTGGTCGGTGACTCCCGGCTGCATGGAAAGACGATTATAGAGTTGGATATCCGGCGCAAGTATGGATTGAATATACTGGAGGTGCGTCGTGGGGATATGTCACAACACCGCTTCCTGAAAACAATTACTCAGAAGCTGGCCGATCCCGGTACGGTTCTTCAGAAAGAGGATATTCTGTATGTGACGGGGGATTTTGAGAAAATAAAGTTGTTTGCCGAAGATTATTTGCTGGAGATGCTGGACGAGCATACTACCGAAGAAGCGAAAAACTCAGCCAATTCATTGGATTTTTATGACATAGGTATTGCTGAAATCGTTTTGATGCCTTCCTCCAATCTGATAAACCAGACGATAAAGGGGGCGGGCTTTCGTGATAAATTTAATGTGAATGTACTGGGTATCCGCCGGAAGAAGGAATATTTGTTGCAGGACTTGGGCAATGAGCGGATTCATAGCGGGGATGTGTTACTGGTGCAGGGTACATGGAACAATATCGCCCGGCTGAGCAAGGAAGATGCCGACTGGGTGGTACTGGGACAACCGCTGGCCGAGGCTGCGAAGGTCACGCTGGATTACAAAGCACCGGTAGCTGCGGTTATCATGGTGCTGATGGTGGCAATGATGGTGTTCGACTTCATTCCGGTAGCTCCGGTGACGGCGGTGATGATTGCGGGTATCCTGATGGTACTGACAGGATGTTTCCGCAATGTGGAGGCGGCTTACAAAACCATTAACTGGGAAAGCATCGTACTCATTGCGGCCATGCTGCCTATGTCGCTGGCATTGGAAAAGACAGGGGCTTCCGAATACATTTCGAACAGTCTGGTCAGTGAACTGGGAACATACGGACCGTTGGCGCTGATGGCGGGTATTTATTTCACTACTTCCCTGATGACGATGTTTATCAGCAACACGGCTACCGCAGTGCTTCTGGCTCCTATCGCGATGCAAAGTGCAACACAGATAGGGGTAAGTCCCGTACCTTTTCTCTTTGCGGTGACACTGGGGGCAAGTATGTGTTTCGCTTCTCCATTCTCCACTCCGCCCAATGCGCTGGTGATGCCCGCCGGACAATATACCTTTATGGATTATGTAAAGGTAGGGCTGCCGTTGCAGATTATTATGGGCATTGTCATGGTGCTGGTACTTCCTTTGCTGTTTCCTTTTTAAGTTGTTTATAATATATGATGCCGATGACGTCCGCTATAAACCATCCGATAGGAATAGACCACCAGATTCCGATGACCCCGATGGCAGGAATGCCGGCAAGCCAATAGGAAAGGGCTACACGGGTTCCCAACGATACCACTGTGAGCACTACGGACATTCCCGGCATACGGATGGCACGATAATATCCGTATAACAGGAACAAAATCCCGATTCCGCAATAAAACGCTCCCTCGATGCGTAAATAACTGATACCGATGTTCAGAATTTCCGTTTCGTGGGGGCGGACAAAAATCAGCATCAATGGTTTGGCGAATAAAAAGACCAGAATGGAAATGACCAGAGAGAAGAGAACGGTGGTAATCAAGGCACTTTTCACTCCTTTGCGGATCCGTTCCTCTTTTCTCGCTCCGAAGTTCTGGGCAATAAAGGTGGAAAAGGCATTTCCGAATTCCTGTACCGGCATATAGGCGAACGAGTCTATTTTTATTGCTGCCGCAAAGGCGGCCATGACTACAGTGCCAAAACTATTGACCAATCCTTGTACCATCAGAATGCCCAGATTCATCACCGACTGTTGTACACAGGTCAGTGCGGAGAACGAAGTGATCTCTTTCAGGCAGTGACGGTCGAAATGCAGGTCGTTGCGGTGTAATCTCAGTTCGGGGTATTTCACGTAGGCATATCCCATAATTCCCAAAGCGGATACTCCCTGTGCGGCCACCGTGGCGATGGCTGCTCCCTTGATTCCCCAATCCAACTGCAAGATAAAGAATAAATCCAGCCCGATGTTCAGTACAACGGAAACCGCCAGAAACCAAAGAGGAGTAACGGCATCTCCTATGGCACGCAGTAATGCCGCATAGAAATTATAGATAAAGGTAAAGCCGATTCCCCAAAAGATAATCCACAAGTAATCATACATCATGCCATAAATATCTTTGGGAATCTGCAATAACCTGAGAATGGGATGAATCCAGACGAAAGCCGCTATATTTAGAATCAATGTTACTGTACCGATCAGCAGGGCGGATACATAGATGTTACGGCGTAGGGAATCCGTTCGTCCGGCTCCATATTGCAAGGAAAAAACGGTTCCGCTTCCCATGGACAATCCCAGCAGGATGGAAATGAGGAAAACCATCAGCGTATAGGCGGAACCGACGGCAGCCAATGCGCCGGAACCTATACATTGTCCTACAATCAGCGTGTCGGCTATATTGTAACACTGTTGTAGCAGTGAGCCTATAATCATAGGTAAGGTAAAACGTAGCAGAGTGCCGGTGATACCTCCCTGCGTCAAGTCTATTTTAGATAACATGATGCGTGTCTGTTCGATTCAATTTCTTATTTATTTTGAAATTTATTGCGAAGGTAGGGAATAAAATATCAAACAACAATAAAGATTGTCTATTTAATACCCGGAATGTTCTTTCTCCTTAAAAAGAGTTAACTTGATAATATTTTCCATAGGAAACTTTTTATTATAAGAAATATCATGTATGTTTGCATAAAGTTTCCATTGGAAAATATTAAATCAAATAAAATAGTTTAATTATGAAGTATATAGTAATAGGAGGCGTAGCAGGAGGTGCAACTGCTGCCGCACGTATCAGAAGAAACACGGAACAGGCGGAAATCATTTTGTTCGAGAAGGGAGAATACATTTCGTATGCCAATTGTGGTCTACCTTATTATATAGGAGGTGTGATTGCGGAGCGGGAAAAATTGTTTGTACAGACTCCGGAGGCTTTTGGGAAACGTTTTAACATAGATGTGCGTACCCGGTCCGAGGTAATAGCCATCCATTCTGCCGAGAAAACAGTGGATATTCGTACTTCCGACGGGAAAACTTATACGGAGAGTTATGACAAATTATTGCTTTCTCCGGGTGCGTCGCCTGTTCGTCCTCCCTTGCCGGGCATTGACAATGAAGGGATTTTTACCCTACGTAATGTGAATGATACCGATGCTATCAAGAGTTACTTGCAGCAGCATAAGGTGAAACGGGCGGTAATCATCGGGGCCGGATTCATCGGGTTGGAGATGGCGGAGAATCTGCAGGAAGCCGGTGCGGAAGTGGCGGTTGTAGAGATGGCAAATCAGGTCATGGCTCCTATTGATTTCTCTATGGCTTCTTTGGTGCACGAGCACTTGTTGCAGAAAGGAGTACATCTCTATCTGGAAAAGGCGGTGGCTTCTTTCGAACGCACGGTCAACGGACTGGAGGTTGTTTTCAAATCGGGCGAAAGGCTGCCTGCCGATATGGTGTTGTTATCCATCGGGGTACGTCCCAATACCTCATTGGCGATAGAGGCTGGACTGGAGATAGGGGAGATGCGCGGTATTAAGGTTAATGATTACTTGCAGACTTCCAACGAGCATATTTATGCGGTGGGCGATGCTATCGAGTTCCGTCATCCACTGACTGATAGACCGTGGTTGAATTATCTGGCAGGTCCGGCCAACCGTCAGGCGCGTATTGTGGCAGATAACATGGTCTTTGGAAATAAGGTTACATACGAAGGGGCTGTCGGTACTTCCATTGCCAAAGTTTTTGATATGACTGTCGCTGCTTCGGGCCTTCCGGCAAAACGGTTGAAACAGGCAGGCATTGATTATTTGTCGGCAACCATCCATTCCGGTTCCCATGCGGGATATTATCCTGATGCTTTACAGATGTCCATTAAAATAACTTTCTCTCCTGTGAATGGGAAATTACTCGGAGCGCAGATTGTGGGGTATAACGGAGTGGACAAACGTATTGACGAATTCTCGCAAGTGATTAAGCATAACGGAACTGTTTATGACTTGATGGCTTTGGAGCAGGCATATGCTCCTCCTTTCTCTTCGGCTAAAGATCCTGTAGCAGTAGCCGGATATGTAGCCGGAAATATACTGAGCGGAAAGATGAAGCCTCTTTATTGGCGCGAATTACAGGCTGCCGATTTGAGTAAAGTTACGTTGGTTGATGTCCGTACTCCCGATGAATTTGCACTCGGTGCTTTGAAAGGGGCTGTCAATATTCCTTTGGATGATATGCGCGAAAGGATGGAAGAGATTCCTCAGGATAAGCCGGTCTATTTGTATTGTGGAGTAGGGTTGAGAGGGTATTTGGCTTCTAATATATTGTTACAGAATGGTTTTGGGGAAGTAAAGAATTTAATAGGAGGTTTAAAACTGTATAAAGCGGCAACGGCTCCTCTGCCCGAGCCGGAGGAGTTTTCAAATTCTGGCTCTTCAAGTTCTGATTCTTCAAAAGTTGATCATTCTGAACACAGTAAAGATTCTGCTGGAGCTTATACTATTGCCTCTTCCGTCATTCCTTCTATGAAAGCAATAAAAGTGGATGCTTGTGGCATATCTTGTCCCGGTCCTATCATGAAACTGAAGAAGAGTATGGAAGAACTGGCGGACGGCGAACGTTTGGAAATTGTCGCTACAGATGCCGGTTTTCCCCGCGATGCCGAGGCATGGTGTCAAACTACCGGAAACCGTTTTGTTTCAGTAAATTCAGGAGCAGGAAAGTATCAGGTAATTGTTGAGAAAAATACTCCGCAATCTTCTTCCTCGGAAGTTTGCCGGGAGGATAAAGGGAAAACTTTTATTCTGTTCAGTGATGACCTGGACAAAGTTTTAGCTACTTTTGTACTCGCAAACGGTGCGGCGGCTACGGGAAAGAAGGTAACCATCTTCTTTACTTTCTGGGGGCTGAATGCCATCAAGAAGCTGGACAAACCTGTGGTGAAGAAAGATATCTGGGGGAAGATGTTCGGCATGATGCTGCCTTCCAGTTCTTTAAAGTTGAAGTTGTCTAAAATGAATATGGGCGGAATGGGAGCTAGGATGATGCGATATATTATGAATAAGAAAAATATCGATTCATTGGAATCTCTGCGTACTCAAGCCATTCAGAACGGAGTGGAATTTATTGCTTGCCAGATGTCAATGGACGTAATGGGTGTGAAACGTGAGGAATTGCTGGATCATGTGACTATTGGTGGAGTGGCAACTTATATGAACCGTGCCGAACAGGCGAATGTAAACTTGTTTATTTAAATTTGCATGGAGAAAATAAAATCAATATGTGTCATGAGAGAGCTGTTCAAGGCTCTCTCTGAACTTGAAACCCGCTTAATGGAACAATATGAAGTGTCATTGAATGAGGCAATGGCACTTTGTTGCATTGGCGGAGATACGCTGACGGCTAGTGTGATATCGGAAAACACAGGTCTGTCTGCTTCGCATACCTCTAAGGTCATCCGTTCCATTGAAGAGAAAGAATTAATCGTCCGTAATTTGGGGGATAAGGATAAACGGCAGATGCATTTTACTTTATCCGATAAAGGGCATGAATGTTTGGAAGCGCTGAAAGCAAATGAAATAGAAATACCGGAACTATTAAAGCCATTGTTTAAATAAACCCTTCTCTTTTCCATTTGTTTATTCCGGATATGAAACTGGAGAAATGGAAAAACAAATGGAAGAAGTGGAGCAATCTGCGCAAATGGCAAATATGGAAACTGAAGCTGATTGATGCCCGTCTGTATTTCGTGAGCATATTCGTGGGGCTGCTTACGGGACTGGTTGCTGTGCCTTATCACTATCTTCTTTGGTATTTCTTTGATGTGCGGAAAACTTTTTTTACGGCACATTATCCGTGGTATTGGCATGTATTGTTGTTTTTTATCTTATGGGGGATTCTGATCTTTGTCGCTTCTTTGGTAAAACGTATGCCATTGATAGCCGGTGGTGGGATTCCTCAGACACGTGCGGCCAATAACGGTCGTATCCGTTATGAGCATCCTTTTAAAGAACTGGTAGCTAAATTCTGCGGAGGGGTGTTGGCTCTCAGTGCGGGGCTGTCTTTGGGACGCGAGGGGCCGTCTGTTCAGATAGGGTCTTATATAGGAACACTTATCTCTCGTTGGGGACATATTCTGAAAGGGGAACGGAAACAATTGCTGGCTGCCGGAGCTGGTGCGGGCTTGTCTGCCGCTTTTGCTGCTCCGTTGTCTTCTTCTTTGTTGGTGATAGAATCCATCGAGCGTTTTGATGCACCTAAAACCGCTATTACTACCTTGTTGGCCGGCGTGGTAGCCGGAGGAGTGGCTAGTTGGATGTTCCCCACGACTCCTTATCATCTGATTAGTGCGGTCGTTCCTGGTTTATCTTTTATCCGTCAGGCGGAGCTTTATATTATCTTTGCCGCCCTTATGGCTGTCATTGCAAAGTTTTATTCGCTCATCGTTCCTTTCTTTCAAGAAAGGATACCTGCCATGAAACTCTCCATTCCTGTCAAGATGTTGTATTTATTAACCATAGCTTATGCCATATCGTTAACAGAGACGAATCTGACAGGTGGCGGAGAGCAGTTTTTGATGATGCAGGGAATGAATGGAACTCATGATATCCAGTGGCTTACTATCATGATGCTTATTCATTTTGTTTTTACGCTGTTTTCTCTTTCTTCAGGTTTGCCGGGAGGAAGTTTCATTCCTACCTTGGTTACGGGAGGATTATTGGGACAAATCTTCGGGTTGGTATTGGTACAACGCGGATGGATAGGGTATGAGAATGTGAGTTATATGATGCTGATCGGGATGGTGGCTTTTTTGGTGGCTGTGGTGCGTACTCCTTTGACTGCTATTGTCCTGATAACGGAGATTACCGGTCATTTCGAGGTGTTCTATCCTTCCATTGTGGTAGGTGGATTGACTTATTATTTCACCGAATTGTTACAGATAAAACCTTACAATGTATTGCTGTATGACAGGATGTTCCGTAGCCATAATCCGGAGTCTTCCGAAGAGGCTGGTGCTCGCTATCATCTTTTTGTCGAGATAATGGATGGGTCTTATTTTGACGGAAAGGAAGTGGATACATTGGCTTTACCTAATCATTGTATCATTCGTAGTATACATCGGAATCGTAAAAACTTACTTCCTCAGGGGCAAACCCTGGTTCCCGGTGATCAAGTGGAGATAGAAATGGATGCGCAGGATATAGAAAAATTATACGAACCGTTGGTCAGTATGGCAAATATCTATTAAATTTGCCGTATGAAAAAGAAATTCCAGCTTGAAGTTCCGGGAGGAGCCGACAAGGTGTTGCTTCATACTTGTTGTGCTCCTTGTTCATCAGCCATCATAGAGTGCTTGATGCAGCATGGTGTCACTCCGGTTATCTATTATTGTAATCCCAATATTTATCCGTTGGAGGAATACATTATCCGCAAGGACGAATGTACGCGGTACGCCCAGTCCTTGGGATTGGAAATTATAGATGCCGATTATGATCATGATGCCTGGCGTTGTCGAATGGCAGGAATGGAGCAAGAGCCTGAAAGAGGAGGCCGTTGCTTGCGTTGTTTCAAGATGCGACTGCAGGAAACCGCACGTTATGCTCACGAACATGGATTCCCGGTTATCACTACTACGCTTGCTTCCAGCCGTTGGAAAAGTTTGGAGCAGATAGAGGAAGCGGGCCGATATGCTACGGCCCCTTATCCGGATGTCACTTATTGGGAACAGAACTGGCGTAAAGGTGGATTGAGCGAGCGTCGCATTGCTATCATTAAGGAATATAATTTTTATAATCAGCAATATTGTGGCTGTGAGTTCAGTATGCGGAAAGAAGAAAAGGAAGAATGACAGGAATGAGGATGCTTAAACTGTGGGTGGTTGTAATGTTATTGGGACTCTTGCCCGTTGTTTCAGAGGCGCAAGAAGAAATAAATAATGCCATTAATGTACAGTTGGAGTATCTGAAAAAGTATCCTAAAGATAAAGAAGCGCTTCGGAAAGTTAGTTTTCTCTATTTGAATAAAGCAGATTATGATCAGGCTATCTTTTATGGTCGACAATTGTTTGAGATAGGTTATAATGAACGGGATTACAATGGCGCTGTAATTTATTCTCATATTTGTCTGGGGCAGGCCCATATGATGAAGGGAAATGTAAAGGAGGCTTATAGTCATTTAGGGCAGGCCAGGCTGATAGGTGAAAGTAATAAAAATGATTCCGCCTTATGTTCCGTATATAATGGTCTGGGACTTTATGCATCGAATGTCCAAAAAGACTATTATCATTCACTTACTTATTTCTTCAAAGGAGTTGAAGCTGCAAGACGTTGTCATTATGACAGACTCTATTCCATTTTACTTTCTAATATTGCCGGTATTTATTATTTAAAAAATGATAGCACAGGATTGAAATATGCCCTTGAATGTTATGAACTGGGACATGAACGGAAAGATCCTTATCTGATTTATAGTGGTTCAACCAATACCGCTTATATGTATTATTTGAAGAGTGACTATAATACAGCATTGAAATATATTCAGGAGGCGGAGTTCACCATGGTGCAGAATGACTTTTATGATCAATCAAACGTTTACAATCTTTATGGATATATTCTGCATAAATTGAATAAAGATGATGAAGCGCTGGGCTTTTTCCGGAAGGCTTTGGATTTGAAAGAACAGGGAAATATTTCTTCAGTGATGAATTCCTATTTGGGCTATGCCGAAATTTTAATGGAGCATCATCAGTATGACCGGGCTGTCTGGATGCTGAAAGCCGGAATAGAACTGTCTTACCAACAGGCTAATGCCATCTATCGAAGTGACCTGTTGCAGGCTTTATCCCGATGTTATGAAGAAGATGGTATGCTGGTAGAGGCGTTGAAGTATCATAAGCTCTATCAGCTGGAAACAGATAGCTTATATAATGCGGAAAAGGAACGTGCCGTGGGGGAGATACGTGCAAAATACGATATGGAACGGCAGGAAAACGAGATAAAACAAAACCGTCTGGAATTATTGGAAAAGGAAAATAAGATGCAATTGCTTATAGCCGGATTTATTTGTATCTTCATAGCTGCCTCTTTACTATATTACTTATATTACAGAAAAAATAAGCTGTACCTTACCATTGTGAAGCAAAATCAGGACGCTATCCGGCGTGAACAGCAATTGCAGAATAAAATAGACGAGCAGTTTGCAGAGATAGGCCGCCAGTCCGCTCTTTTACAAGAATATCTTACGGACTCGACGAAAACTTCTTTGCCGCAACCTGAGAAATATGCTTCATCCTCGTTGACAGATGAAAAGAAGCAGGATTTATTTCTGCGTTTGGAAACGCTGTTGCGGGAGGAGAAGGTATTTACAGACAATTTGCTGACCAAAGAGAAAGTAGCGGAAATGTTGGGAACTAATCGTACTTATCTCTCTCAAATTATTAATGAGCAGACCAAGCAGACTTTTACTCAATTTGTAAATGGTTTCCGCACAAAAGAGGCAGTCCGTTTACTTTCCGATCCTGATAACCAAACTCCGCTAAAGGCGATTTCAGCTGAATTGGGCTTTAATTCCATGACTACTTTTTATAGCCAGTTTCAGGCGGCTACTGGTATGACTCCCGCTCAGTATAGAAACAAAGTGCAGGAATTGCATAAAAATAGATAATCTATTAATTTGCTATCATAAATTTATCCAAATGCGGCAATTGCTGTATTTGGATAACCTGTTTTTGCTATAATTTAAAACTTTATGCATTAATTTGCTATCGACGTAATATAAGCTGCAAAACTGTTTTAACAATAAAACGGGACTTAAAAAGTGATTATAAACAGTATTAATATTAAATCTATGAAGAGTATGAAACATTCAGATTACCACGGAAAGCTACTTCGACTGGCGATGGTTTTCGTTGCATTGTTTTTGTGTGGAACAATGGCATATGCACAAACAGACCGGATGATCAGCGGTATAGTTGTAGATGAGAATGGAGATCCCCTGCCTGCCGCTCACATCCGTCAGGTGAGCCAGACGAAAGGGGAGGAACTAGCTGCTGTCATAACCGATATGAACGGGCACTTCCGGCTGACCCTGCTTCGCACAGCGAAAGAGATAGAAATCTCTTACTTGGGCTATGAATCAAAGAAAGTAAGATTGACAAGTGCGAACAGTTACAGAATTGTTTTGGAGCCGGCCTCCGAACTGCTGGACGAGGTGGTGGTAACCGGATATCAGACTATCTCCAGGGAACGGGCTACCGGTTCATTTGCGAAAGTAGATTCGAAAAAGTTGGAAACTCAACGGTTAAGTAGTGTCAGCTCATTGATGGAGGGAAGAATAGCAGGTTATAGTGACGGTAAGATACGTGGTGTGACTTCGATGAACGGACTTACTACTCCTCTGTATGTGATTGATGGGTTTCCGGTAGAGAAAACTATTTCTGACGGACTGGGCAACTGGGTCGAAAATGTGCCTGATTTGAATATAGAGGATATAGAGAATATTACGGTATTAAAAGATGCCGCGGCTACGTCTATCTATGGTGCTCGTGCTGCTAATGGTGTAGTAGTCATCACTACTAAAAAAGCCGGAAAGAATCAGCTGAATGTATCATTTTCAGCGACATTGACAGTACGCCCTTATAATTTTTATACCGGTCACTTGGCCGGTACGGCTGACATGATAGAGATGGAAAAGGAGTGGGCGGCCATGAATCCTAATCTTCAAGGAGAGGGAGCATCCCAATATGCACAGAATTTATTGGACAATGCATCCATGTATTCCTGTTTGGGGGTACAGGCTATTTTAAAACATCATACAGGTGCGATCAGCGAAGCACAAATGGAGCAGACGCTACATGAACTGGCTTCACAGGGATTCCGTTATTATGATGATGTGAAGAAATATGGTAAACGAAATCCGTTTTCGCAACAATATAACTTGAATATCGGGCGTGGAACGGAAAAAAATACATTTAATGCTTCGCTGTCTTACAGGAATAACCGGGAAGAAGATAAATATACTGACAGCGAGAGTTTCGGATTGAATTTGCAGAACACTACCCGGCTTACTTCATGGCTGAGTCTGGATTTGGGAACGTATCTGAATTATGGAGATGGTACAACGCAGAGTTATAATCTGACCTCACCCGGATATAATTATGTTCCTTATAGTTCGTTGTTGAATGGCGATGGAAGTTACTATACTAACACGGCTGCCGACCGGTACAGTAAGTCGCAACAGGAAATTATTTCTTCTTACGGATTGTATAGTATGGATATTACCCCTTTGGACGAATTGGGAAGAAACTTGTCGAAGAGTAAGAATTTTAGTAATCGTACTTTTGCAAGACTTAATTTTAAATTCACAGACTGGTTGAGATACACTGCTTCGTTCCAATATGAAGTAGGGGAATATAAGACAAGCCAATTGCAAGATAAGGAAAGCTATGCTGTGCGTAATAAAGTAAATACATTTGCTACTGATGCAAGTGGGAGTGGCCAGGCTACTTATAATCTTCCTTATGGCAATATTTATACAACGGGAACTAATAGTATTCGTGCTTATAATTTCCGTCAGCAATTGGATTTTAACAAGACATTTGCAGAAAAACATGATGTGACCGCTTTGTTTGGTATGGAAGTACGTGAAAATAAGACGGAATACAATAATCGGAAATATTATAATTATGATCCGGCTTTACTAACTTATGATCTTATTGATGAACGGGTGCTGAGTAATACTTATACCGGAGTTTTGGGAAACTATGTATCATTCAATAAAAATGATATCTCCAACATCTATGAACTGGTAAATCGTTTTGTTTCTTTTTATGGGAATGCAGCTTACACGTATGATGGTAAATATATGGTGACAGGAAGCATTCGTTGGGATCGTACCAATTTGTTTGCTACTGGTTCCAAGTATCAGAAGAAACCTATCTGGTCGGTAGGTGCTGGTTGGAATCTGGACAAAGAATCTTTTTTTAAAGTTTCATTTATAAATATGATGAAACTGCGTTTCAGTTATGGTATCGGTGGTAACATCGCCAAGAATTCTGCTCCTTATATGACGGCTTATTATAATAATAATACCCATGTGGGCGGCATACAAGGGACTATCAGCAACCGTCCTAATCCTGATTTGCGGTGGGAAAAGACAACTACAGCTAATATTGGTGTAGATTTCTCTATGTTTAGAAATCGATTGAACGGTTCTATTGAATATTATAATAAGTCGGGCGTGGATTTGTTAGCCAATACCAATGGAGTACCTACCGAAGGTTTTGGTTTTTTTACTTATACCATGAATAATGGTAAAATGAGAAACCGTGGATTCGAGTTGACTCTTTCCGGTGATGTCATTATGGGAAAAGATTGGAATTGGAACGTAGGTGGTGTGCTGGGATACAATAAGAATAAAGTGACTTATGTCAATGTAAAAGCACCTGCTATTTTTCTTCAGTTCGATTATCCTGCCGCCTATCCCCGTGTTGGAGTGCCTTATAATGCCATTTATGGATATCTGTGGGCAGGGCTGGATAGTAAAGGGCAGCCTCAGGTGTATGACTCGGAAGGAAATATCCATGTAAGCAGTTCACCGCAAAAAGTGGAGGATGCTGTGTATTTAGGAACTTCTGTTCCGGTTTATAGTGGGGCTGTTAATACCAATCTCCGTTATAAGAATTGGGAACTGGCTGCTCAACTGCTTTTTGAAGGGGGGCACAAAATGCGGAATACCAATATAGCCTATCCGGGATTAGGAGTGACAAGTAAGGATGTGAGTAAACGTTGGCGTCAGCCTGGTGATGAGGCATATACCGATGTACCACGCTATGTTCCGTCAGAAAGCAAGGATTATAATTCTTACTCATCCGATCTTTATAGCAAGGCTTCCATTCATGTACTTGATGCCGATAACTGGCGCTTGAAGAATCTCTCTGTTACTTATCATGTTCCTGCAAGTGTATGTCAGAAGTTTTATGTAAAAAATGCACGTATCATGCTAGGTATGGAAAATGTGTTCACTTTGGCTAAAAGCCGTGATGTGAAATGGATGCTTGGGGGATATAGTAAACCAAATTATTTGTGTAATGTCAATTTGAACTTTTAAATGAGAGCAATATGAAAAAGATACTATTTATGATAATGACAGTGTTGGGGTGGATAAATCTGACTTCTTGTAATGATTATTTGGATATTGTTCCCAAAGGGAACAAAATTCCTACTACCTTGGCTGATTTTGAAGCATTGCTGCGAGATGAATATACCATTGGCTATATTCCTGTAACGAATAGTCTTTATCTGTTGAATGATAAATTTGTAGGACAAAGCAGTCTGACTAGCGTTACCCTTACGAGTGCCAATTATCTGTGGAATGAAACAGCGGACAGAATTGTACTGAACAATCAGGACGAAGGGACTTATTACCGTAGTTATATGGCTATTTCCACTTGTAATCTCTTGCTGGAGCATGTTCCCGTTGCAACCGAAGCGACTGATTCCGAACGCAATGAGGTAATGGCTTATGCCAAAGTGATTCGTGCTATGAGCTATTACATACTGGCCAATTATTATGCTGATACCTATGTGTCTGCAACTGCCGGTACTAAACTGAGTGTACCTTTGATAACCAGTGCCGATATCAATGCTCCTCACAAGCAGGTCACTATTCAAGAAATCTATGATTTCATGATTAAAGATGTGAAAGAAGCCATAGAACAAGGATTACCCGAACAGTCAAGGACTGTTATCCATCCCAATTTGGGAGCAGCCTATGCCTTCTTGGCACGGGTTTATCTGCAAATGGCGAATTATGAAGAAGCGCTGAAATACGCGGATATGGCTTTGGAACAGAATGATAATCTGTATGATTGGATATCTTATTACAACAGTCATAAGGAAGCTATTACAAAAGAAGACAGTTATCCGTCGTTACCGTCAGCGACAGGGTATGATTATGTGGAGAATTACTATTTCCGTTGTGGAGAGGGTAATCCTAACTATGCTACCAGCGAACTTAATATTCCGGTGGAACGTGCGGAGAGTTTCGAGGAAGGGGATGCACGTTTTCTCTCTCGCTGGAAACTACGCACGGTAAATCAGGATACTTACTATCAAGGTTTGGCCAAAGGATATTTCAACGGGGCTGGTCTGACCACTTGCGAGGTATATCTCATCAAGGCCGAATGTTTGGCACGTCAGGTCACAGGTAATGATTTCTCTGCTGCTATGGATGTGTTGAACAAGGTACGTAAGACCCGTATTCTGCCGGAGATATATCAACCCTTGCAGGCTTCAACTTTGACAGAAGCCATTGACTTGATCCGACGTACGAAAGACAATGAATTGATTTTCACTATTGTGCCATTCGCTGATGCCCGGAGGTTTAATGCCGAAGGTACTTTTGCACGTGCACTATCCAAAACATGGGAAGGGCAGACTTATACATTAACCCCGGCTTCACATCTTTGGATTATGCCTTTCCCGGCAGGTGCCGTTCAGAATCCGGGTAATGGAACTATCACTCAAAATGTATCTAAATAACCTATAAAAACAGACTTTATGAAATTGATGTATTTATTAGCAACATCCGCCGTTGTTTTGGTGATGATGGCATCTTGTACCCGGCAGTCGGTAACGGGGTACACACTGACAGCTGCAATTGATGGAATTCCTGACGGATCCCATGTACAGTTATTTCCTGTAAGTCATGGTCATGAAAAACCGGTGGCGGACACTACTGTTGTAGATGGAAAATTTATATTTAAAGGGGTGGCGGATGAACCTCTGGCTGTACGGTTGATGGTGAAAGATGCATACGGTTCCATGCCTCTGATGTTGGAGAATGGCAGTATAAGCGTGGAGGGTAAGGTGACTTCTGAAAACCTTAATGGAACCGTGAATTATAATTTCTCACAGGTTTCAGTGACGGGATCTCCTTTGACGGACAAATATGTAAAATTATTGAGCACACGTGATGCCTTGGATTCTATTTATGTGACGAATAACGAGAAGTTTAAGGATATCCGTGCTGCCTATGGAAAAGCGAGAGTTGCCAAAGATAAGATCTTGATGGATTCTGTCGTTGCTACGGAAGCTTACAAAGCATCTGCCGTGGCCGATAGTTTGTTCTTTGCTACGGTAGATGCCACTTACTATAAATTAGTTATGGACAATAAAGATTCTTATTGGGGGCCTCTGATGATGATCAGTTTGTTTTCTTATCTTACCGAAGAGCAGAAACCGTGGTATGATGCCTTGTCAGAAGAGGCTAAACATTCCCGCTATGGAAAAATGGTGAAAGAGAGTGTGGCTCCTGATAGTCAGATCGGTTCTAAAGTGCCTGTCTTTACAGCCAAGTCACAAGATGGGAAATCGGTAACTTTAACCGATTTGTGCCAAGGTAAGAAGTATGTCCTTATTGATTTTTGGGCATCATGGTGTAATCCTTGCCGTAAGGAGATTCCTAATTTGAAAAAACTCTATACGCAATATGCAGACAGGGGTTTCCAGATTGTAAGTATCTCTATTGACAAAAAAGAGGCGGAATGGACAAAAGCGCTGAAAGAAGAACAACTTCAGTGGCCTAATTTTTTGGATACTGAAGGTATTGCTGATATATATAAAGTGAAATTTGTTCCTACTATGTATTTGATAGATGCCCAAGGGGTCATGGTAGGAGAAAATCTTCGTGGTGAGGCTTTGGCAAATAAACTGGCTGAGCTTTTTGGAGAGATTGAATAATCATATTCTTTTTATGGCATTCTGACATAGGACGGGGCGGAGTCGATGAATAAGTTGGATCTGTCCCGTTGTCTTATGTTTCGGACTGACCCTTCTGTTGATTCAGCCCCCCTGTACAAGACTATCCAGGTTTATTTTGATTCAAATCCTTCATAAGTGTCTAATCCGCTTGCCTACAGTCGTTTATTATGAAGAATTTAAAGCACAATCCTTCATGAATCCGTCATTTTCGGGTCAACGGTCTAAATTTTAAGGCTGAGCCGTTTTCTAACTGAGCCGTCGGCATACCCTGCACAAAGCAGGATAAAAATAAAGAAGCTATCGAATATTCGATAGCTTCTTTATTTGGTAGCCCGTGGGGGAATCGAACCCCCCTTTCAAGAATGAAAATCTTGCGTCCTAACCGATAGACGAACGGGCCATCCTTTTTATCGAGGATTTCTCTCTCGATTTCGGGTGCAAAGGTAGTGACTTTTTTTGAATTTGCAAACATTTCCCAAACTTTTTTCTAAACTTTTTGTTCATAGTCCATTGAATAGACTATTTACCTAAACTTAACTTTTATGAAAACTATCTTTAAATCAATGAGTTGCCTTATACTGGGCGCAATGATTGTTACGCCGATGTTTGCGCAACAAAAAGATCTTTATCCGGAGTTGGAAGGACCGGGACCTGTTGTTATTATCTCAAAAGATAAAAATGGCAAGGAGGAATTAATCAATGTATTTGAAGAAACGCAACGTCCGCATTTCCATGATCCCCGTGCCCCTCGTTTTTTACTTACTGACCAACAGGGAAAGTTTGCATTGGGTATCGGTGGTTATTTGAAAACTACAATGGAATATGATTTTAATGGGATAGTGGATGACGTTGACTTTATCCCTGCACTCATTCCGCAACCGGGATCCACTGCTGTCCGTAATCAGTTCCAGATGGATGCAAGCACTTCCACTATCTTTTTAAAATTGGTGGGGAGAACCAAGCATTTGGGCAACTTCATCGTTTATACAGCCGGAAACTTCCGTGGAAGTGGAAAGACTTTTGAATTGCAGAATGCTTATTTATCTTTCTTGGGTTTTACCATGGGGTATGATACCGGATTGTTTATGGATCTTGCCGCAGCTCCTCCGACTATTGATTTTCAAGGACCTGACGGGATGACTTTCTATCGGGCCACCCAGTTGCGTTATGAAGCTAATTTGATTAAAGGTTTGAAAGTGGGTGTCGGTGTGGAAATGCCTTCAGTAGACGGAACTCCGGCAAAAGATGTGAGAATCGGTAAGCAGCGGATGCCGGATATTCCTGCTTATGTGCAGTATTCCTGGGCGAAAGCGAGCCATATACGTGTGGGAGGAATCTTGAGAAGTATGACTTATGAGGATCAAGTGAATAATAAGGCAAAGTCATTGACCGGTTGGGGGATACAGGCATCGGGAACAGCAAGACTGGGTAATTTCCAGCTTTACGGACAATATACTTATGGTAAAGGTATTGCTCAATATTTGAATGATATCAGTAACTTGAATGTAGATATCGTTCCTTTGGCCGACGAGTCCGGGCGCATGCAGGTACTTCCCATGAAAGGATGGTATGTCGGATTACAGTATAATTTCTCGAAACGGGTATTCGCATCGGCTACGTATAGCCAGTCACGCCTGTTTACGGAAGATTGCTATGCTCACTTTAATGAAACCCAGTATAAAAAAGGTCAGTATCTGGTCGCTAATGTATTTTGGAATATAAGCCATAACCTGCAGGTGGGTGTGGAATATCTGCATGGCTGGAGAGAGAATTTTAATGATGTGAACCGTGAGGCAAACCGTATAAACTTGAGTGCACAATATAATTTCTAACTTATTCTCTGTATCTTTGTGTCTGTCAATAATGGAAAGAGAATGAAAAAAATAGGTGCACATGTATCCGTAAGCGGGGGCGTAGAAATGGCCCCCGTTAATGCATTAGGGATAGGAGCGGACGCATTCGCTCTTTTTACAAAGAATCAGCGGCAATGGGTTGCAAAACCTTTGTCTGTCGAGAGTATTACTCTGTTTAAAGAAAACTGTGAGAAAGAAGGTTTTGATATCCGGTATATTCTTCCTCATGACAGTTATCTGATAAACTTGGGACATCCTGATAGGGAGGGGATGGAAAAGAGTCGTGCGGCATTCTTGGATGAAATGCGGCGTTGTGAGTTGTTAGGATTGAAAATGCTGAATTTTCATCCCGGAAGTCATTTGAACAAGATATCAATAGAGAAGTGCCTGGACAGGATTGCCGAGTCTGTCAATATGACTTTGGATAAGACGACCGGTGTGACTGCTGTGATTGAGAATACAGCCGGGCAGGGAAGTAATGTGGGAAATGAATTCTGGCATTTGAGATATATTATAGATAAGGTGGAGGATAAATCTCGTGTGGGAGTCTGTCTGGATACTTGCCATACCTATACCGCCGGTTATGATATTGCGAATGAATATGACTGGGTCTTTACCGAGTTTGATGAAGTCGTGGGGGGAAACTATTTGTGTGCCATTCACTTGAATGACTCAAAGAAACCATTGGGCAGCCGGGTAGACCGTCATGACAGTATCGGAAAGGGGCTGATTGGTATTGATTTCTTTCGCCGTTTCATGCAGGATTCCCGTTTTAACGATATGCCTGTTATTCTTGAAACTCCCGATGATACCATTTGGAGGGATGAAATTAAAATGCTTCGCAGCTTTGAATTATAGCCTGTGCTTTGAGTGAGATGTGGTGATGCTTTTAATAGTAAACCTGTAGGTGGGAATGATTTGTGTTTTCATGTGTATGGTTAAGCCTTTTTTATTTTATGTCTAAACCTGATTGAACGCATTATTTCTATCTCCATAGTCTTTGGAGTTAACTCCCAAGCTTATGGAGATAACTCCAAAGGCTATGGAGTTAACTCCGCAAGCTTGGGAGATAGAAGTTATCAGTAAAAGAATCTTTAACCTGAAGGATACAACTGTTTAGTTTGCCGTAGTTTATAGGATAATATATCCTTTCCGTATCCTTCAGTTATTTTATACCCTGATTACATGTCTTTTATTTCATCCAGGTTCTTCTGGATATCTTCGTCTTTTAACTCATAATTCATCAAGTTACCTGCCAGATATTGGTCGTATGAGGCCATATCAATCAGTCCGTGACCTGAAAGGTTGAACAGGATCACTTTTTCTTCGCCGGATTCTTTGCATTGATTCGCTTCGCGTATGGCAGCAGCGATGGCATGGCACGATTCGGGAGCCGGAATGATTCCTTCTGCTTGTGCGAACAAACAACCAGCCTGGAAGGATTCTAATTGCTGGATATCAACAGCTTCCATCAAATTATCTTTCAATAATTGTGAAACGATGACACCTGCACCGTGATAACGGAGACCTCCCGCATGGATATTGGCCGGAGAGAAATTATGCCCCAGTGTAAACATGGGCAGCAGCGGGGTATATCCGGCTTCGTCGCCAAAGTCATACTGGAATTTACCACGGGTCAGTTTCGGACACGAAGCCGGTTCGGCAGCAATGTATCGGGTTTGTTTTCCATTCAGGATAGTGTGGCGCATAAAGGGGAAACAGATTCCTCCAAAATTGGAACCACCACCAAAGCAACCGATAATCATGTCGGGATATTCGCCTGCCATTTCCATTTGCTTTTCGGCTTCCAGACCGATAACCGTTTGATGCAGTGTGACATGGCTTAATACCGACCCTAGTGTATATTTACAGTTGGGAGTGCTCATTGCCAGTTCGATAGCTTCGGAGATGGCTGTTCCCAGTGAACCTTGATAATTGGGATTACGGGTAATGATATCCTTGCCGGCACGGGTAGACATGGATGGAGAGGCGGTGACCGTTGCTCCGAATGTCTGCATGATGCTGCGGCGATAGGGTTTTTGATTATAGCTGATTTTTACTTGATAAACGGCAGCTTCCAGTCCGAATACCTTTGCGGCATACGATAGAGCAGCGCCCCATTGTCCGGCACCGGTTTCTGTCGTGACATTGGTTACACCTTCTTCTTTGCAATAATATGCCTGGGCCAGAGCCGAGTTCAGTTTGTGAGAGCCGATGGGGCTGACACTTTCATTTTTGAAATAAATATGTGCGGGAGTCCCTAGTGCTTTTTCCAGTCCGTAGGCACGTACCAATGGTGTGCTGCGATAGTATTTGTACATTTCACGCACTGCTTCAGGGATTTCAATCCATGCGTCTGTCTGGTTTAATTCCTGTTTGCAAAGTTCTTTAGCAAAAATGGGGTAGAGGTCTTCCGGTTTCAGCGCTTCTTTGGTTTTGGGATTCAACGGCGGCATGGGTTTGGTCTTCATGTCTGCCTGTATGTTGTACCAGTATTTAGGAATTTCATCCTCTGGTAAGATAAAACGTTTTTGTTTTGTGCTCATAATCTTTCAATTTAATAGTTTTGCGGTCAAAATTAGGTAAAAAAAGTATTCCTTACTAATTTTCAACTACTTTTTTGTCGGGAACAATAAAAAAAGGGGCTGTCAGAGTAAAAATGCGAAGTTATTTGTTATTATAGACAGAGATGTGAATATTTTGATTAAGTTTGTTTTCTGTTAATGCAAGATAATATCGACATGGAACCTTTACACAAACTATTTATTTATCGTAAGAAGTTAGTAAAACCGTACATAGAGCGATTGCTGAAATGGATGGACGGGATAACTTATATGATGTCGGCTTTGTTAATCCTTACATTGGTTTATGAGCATGGATTTCTTATTTCTTTTGAAGAAATGGAGGTGATAAACATGCTGTATCATTTTGTCTGGATTGTTTTTCTGGTTGATATTTCCCTGCATCTTTTATTAAATTACTCGGACACGAAGCGGAAGTACCGGGGACTGGCGTGGATACTGAGTCTGATGCTTTATCTGACTTTGATTCCGGTTATTTTCCATGAACCGGAGGTGCAAGGGGGAATTCATGATTTCTGGTCTTTTTTCCACAGCCGTTTATATCATGTGGTGCTGCTCACTTTGCTTTCACTGTTGCAATTGTCTAATGGGATAGTCCGGCTGCTGGGCAGGCGCACCAATCCATCTTTGATCTTTGCATCTAGTTTTCTCATATTTATTCTGATAGGGGCGGCGTTACTGATGCTTCCGCGTGCCACTTATCATGGTATTTCTTTTATCGATGCTCTGTTTACCGCTACCAGTGCCACTTGTGTCACGGGGTTGGTCTCGGTCGATGTTTCTTCTACATTCACGCCCGAGGGGTTGTTCATCATTATCATGTTGATACAAATCGGCGGTTTGGGAGTCATGACTCTGACCAGTTTCTTTGCTATGTTTTTTATGGGGAATACTTCGCTCTACAATCAGTTGGTGGTCCGTGATATGGTAAGCTCTCAGTCACTCAGTTCGCTACTTTCCACCTTATTATATATATTAGGATTTACATTGGCGATAGAGGCTGCAGGGATGGGGGTTATTTTTTTAAGTATACATGGCACTATGGGTATGGATATTGAAGAGGAATTGGCTTTTTCTGCTTTCCATTCCATCTCTGCCTTTTGCAATGCTGGATTCTCTACTTTGTATGGAAACTTAGGTAACGAACTGGTACTTCATAATCATAACTTGCTATATATCACTATCTCTTTCCTGATTATTTTGGGAGGTATAGGTTTCCCGATACTGGTAAATCTGTATGAGACGGTTTCTTATGAAAGCAAGCGCTTGTATCACCGTTATGTCAAAAAGAATAAGAGGACAATCCGTAAAATACATTTATATAACCTGAATACCCGTATTGTATTGATTATGACGGCTATCTTGCTAGTGACGGGTACTGTGGCCATTGTTATTTTCGAATGGAATCATGCTTTTGCGGGAATGACGGTTACAGAGAAATGGGTGCAGGGCTTCTTTAATGCGACTTGTCCCCGTACGGCAGGATTTTCAAGTGTGGGCATGACTACTTTCAGTGTGCAGACGTTGCTGCTGATGGTGGTGCTGATGATGATTGGCGGCGGTACGCAGTCTACGGCCGGTGGTGTGAAGGTGAATGTGTTTGCTGTAGTCATGTTGAACTTGCGTGCTATTCTTATAGGTGCCGATAAAGTTAATATTTTCAACAGGGAGTTATCTCATGATTCCATCCGGCGTTCTAATGCCACATTGATTCTTTATCTGCTGATTGTTTTTGCGGGTATCTTTAGTTTAAGCATTCTAGAGCCGCAGGCTTCAGTGATGGCGTTGGTTTTTGAGTGTACTTCGGCACTCAGTACGGTAGGTTCAAGCCTGGATCTGACACCTACTTTGGGAAGTGACAGCAAACTGATTGTCATTGTTCTGATGTTTATCGGACGAGTAGGGGTGCTTACTTTGATATCCAGCCTTATTAAACAGAAAAAAATAACGAAATATAAATATCCGAGTGATAACATCATAATCAACTAGTTATGAAATACATTATTATTGGTTTAGGAAATTACGGCGGTGTGTTGGCCGAAGAGCTTTCCGTATTGGGACATGAGGTGATAGGAGTGGATACAAACGAGCATCGTGTGGATGTGTTGAAGGACAAAATCGCGACTTCTTTTATTATTGATGCTACGGACGAACAATCGCTCAGTGTGCTGCCACTGAAAGATGTGGATGTGGTTATTGTTGCTATCGGCGAGAATTTTGGTGCTTCTGTGCGTGTGGTGGCACTGCTGAAAAAGAAAGGAGTGAAACATATCTATGCCCGTGCGGTAGATGATGTGCATAAGACCGTGCTTGAGGCTTTTAATTTAGATAGTATTCTGACGCCGGAGAAAGAAGCGGCACGCAGTTTGGTCCGGTTATTGGATTTACACGTCAATGTGGAGTCTTTTCAGATTGACGAGGAACATTATGTGATGAAGTTCAAACTTCCTTCTTGTTTTGTAGGCTATAAGGTGAGTGATCTGTCATTAGAAACGGAATTCAATATGAAAATCATTGCATTGATAAAAGGGGAGCAAGTGCTGAATGGTTTGGGTATCTCGATATTGGAGCATCAGGTGGAGAATCATTTTGAGGAAAATTATGAGTTGGAAGAAGAAGATCAGTTGGTCTGCTATGGGCTTTATAAGAATTTTATGGATTTTTGGAAGGCGTTGTAGTAGGAATGCCTTTCAAAGAAAGAATATTTTTTTTCTAAGTGAGATTAAACCTTTTCTTTTGGGTTTAGTCTAACTTAATAAATAATTTAGTTTAGTTTTTAGTTTTCTCTGAAGGCCGGCCAATGTGATATTGCCCGGTTTTCGCTTTTTATAGAGGTTTTCTTGTGAGTGTCCGTTACTTTTTGTTACTTTGTCACCTAGAAATCGAGATTTAGATGAAACAGATATATTTTTTATTTGTCGTTTTACTGGTTGTAATGGCCGCTTGCGGAGGTAAGAAAGAGACTTCCGTTGATGCAGAACAATTGATGTTCCAGATAGACAGTGTGGATCATGTGACAGGTTTGCAGCGTATGCAGGTTTCACGTATTGACCAGCATATTGTCAGTGGCGGAAAAAAATATAATTTGTTTATAGAGCGTGCTCCCAGTGATTCCCTGCCTTCAGTCAAAAGTGATTTGGGGATTTTTGCCGATAATCGTATCGTCGTTAGAATTTCCCGTGAAAATGGGAGTCGGGTCTTTGCCAAAACTTTTACCAAGCAAAGTTTCTCAGGATTCGTAAGTGCTGATCATCTCCGTCATTTTATATTGGAGGGCGTGGTATTTGATGAAGAGAAGACCCGTGAGGGAAAAAATATCATATTGGCTGCCAGTGTGAGTTATCCTCAGACAGATTTGTATATTCCTTTCTCTATCACTATTACTCCTGAAGGAAAAATGAGCATATCTAAAAATGAGGATATGGAGGAGCTTCCTCCTATGTTGGGAGACAGCCTTAATTAAATCTAAAATACAGGAATAATTTTTCGCGTCATAATCTTTTTAGGCGGTTAGTTGTTGGTATGGCATTAACTAACTAAAGAATAAATTAGATTATGAGAAAGATTTTATTTTTAATGGCTATGCTGGTATGCTCTCTTCAGTTCGCCATGGCGGGCGATGTCGTGACCCGCGATGTGAATAAGCTTCCTGTTGCCGCACGTGAAATGATTGGCAAACATTTCTCTCAGACTAAAGTTGCGTATATCAAGATTGAAAAGGACTTGTTTCAGAGCACTTCCTATGATGTAAAATTGGCCGATGGCATTGAATTGGAGTTCAATTCAAAGGGAGAGTGGCTTGAGATAGATTGCAAGAACAAGGCGGTTCCTTCTACTTTTATCCCTCAGGCTATTTCTAAATATATGAAGGCTAATTATAACGGGCATAAAACGGTGAAGATAGAACGTAACCGCAAGGGATATGAACTGACATTGGAAAATGGGTTGGAAGTAGACTTTGATCAGTTTGGAGGATTCTTGAAGTTGAGCGATTAAAAAAGATTTTTTCTGTAATAGGGGAACTATCTCTCATTATAGTAATGATGCCATAAGAGGGTGTATCAGGAACAAATTGAACTATCTTTTTATTATCAGCATTGAAAATGATGGTCGCAACGAGTTCTGATTCACCCTTTTATGTATTATAAATACAGTTCTCGGTCTTTTCCCTGTTATTAATCCATCGGCTCGTAATCCTTTGCCAGACCACCTTCGCTGGTTTCTTTATATAAGGAAGGAAGATCATGGCCGGTCTGTTTCATTACTTCCACCACTTTGTCAAAGGATACACGGTGATTACCGTCTGTAAAGGCAGAATAGATATTGGCGTCAAGAGCTCGGGCTGCCGCATAGGCATTTCTTTCGATACAAGGGATTTGTACCAATCCGCATACCGGATCGCAAGTCATTCCCAAGTGATGCTCCAAGCCCATTTCGGCTGCATACTCTATCTGGGCCGGGCTACCTCCGAATAATTGGCTGGCAGCGGCGGATGCCATTGAACAGGCCACTCCTACTTCTGCCTGGCAACCGGCTTCGGCTCCGGAAATGGAGGCGTTGTGTTTTACTATATTTCCTATCAATCCGGCAGTAGCCAGTGCTCTTAAAATCCGCATATCGCTGAAGTCACGGCTTTTTTGCAAGTGATAAAGTACAGCCGGAACCACTCCGCATGATCCGCAAGTAGGGGCTGTGACGATTTTGCCACCTGAGGCGTTTTCTTCACTGACTGCCAGAGCGTATGAGAAGACTAACCCGCGGGAACGCAGATTGTCCTTATAACCTTTTGCCTTAATATAATAGGTGGAGGCTTTTCTGCGCAGATTAAGTGGGCCGGGTAATACGCCTTCTTGATCCAAACCACGCTCAATGGCTTCTCTCATGGTTTTCCATACTTCTGCCAGATAGTCCCAAATGTCTTTGTCTTCACATTGCTGGACGTATTCCCAGTAATTGCGCCCGGTACGTTCACACCAGTAGAGGATTTCACTCATACGGTTCATATCATAGATTTCCGGAGTTGAGCCTTTGTCGTGCCCTTCTTCGGCTAGAGCACCTCCGCCTACACTGAAAACAGTCCATTCATCTGTCACTTTTCCTTTTTCATTCAAAGATTTGAAAGTCATCCCATTGGGATGAAACGGATAGAAGACATGGGCTTTCCAGATAATTTCTGTAGGCGCATGTGGTTGCAATGTATCTAAAATGGCTACATCGGTCATGTGTCCTTTACCGGTAGCGGCGAGGCTTCCATAAAGAGTAACTTGAAAAGCTTTGGCTTCGGGATGTTTTCCTAAGAAGATTTCAGCAGCCTTGCGCGGTCCCATAGTATGACTGCTGGACGGACCGGTGCCGATGCGGTATAGTTCTCGGATAGATTTCATTTCGTTTTATAAGGTTAGTTATTATGAGGAACAAAGGTATAAAATAAAAGGAGGAAACTAGCAAAAAAGGAAAAGAAAAACTCTCTTGACAAATAGGAAAGTTGTCAGGAGAGTTTGGAAAACCACCGGTAGGATTTGGTGTATTGTCTTTATTCTAATTGTCTTTGTATACCTTTGTCACCAACGACAAAATACTGATTATTTTCAATCAGCATGGCACGTCCGCGCTTTTTTTCCCGGTTTTCTTTATTGTCTACATTTACTCCGATAACCTTTCCGTTATAGAAAGTGGAAATATCTTTGAAAATGGTATGTCCCACAATAATGTGTTTTGCCTTATAACGGTCCATAAGCATTTCTAGGGAGTCTTTTACCAGCGGATTGTATTTGACATCGGTGCGTACCAGTCCGCGATACCAGATGGGCCCGCTGTTTCCATACAGGAAGGCTGTGAGTGGAGAAAGCGCTTTACGTTCTTTTTTCGTCATAAATAGTCCTTTGCTCATTTCTTCATTGACAGTGGGGATGCTCAAGTTCTTGTCATAGAAGTCTTTGCCTAGTCCGGCATGCACATATAGGTCGTTACCTATCATTTGCATGGTGTTACGGGTTCCCAACCATCTGCCCAGTTCGGTATCAGGACCGAATAGCCGGGGGTACTTCATCTTTAGTTTTTCAGCCAATATTTTATATTTTTCTTTGGTGTATCGGAGGTCATTGGCCAGTACCATCGGTTCATGATTTCCCAGCATGAACGATACGTGTCCTCCGGCTTTGGCTGCTTCCTCTTCCAGTTTGTAGAATAGCCAGAAGATTTGCGGTACATCTTTTCCTCTGTCAAAAATATCACCGATAATCATCAGATGGTTTTTCCCGAAGCTCCATTTGTAGTCTTTATCAATGATATGGTTGCCTTGTAACAGGCTGATTACACAGTCCAGCCTTCCATGAGGGTCGGACATGACAAAAACTTTGTCTGCCTGAGGATAATTCCATCCGGGACGTTTTACCGGGTGTAGTTTTACATCAAATGGAAACCTGCCTTTGTGGTCTGTCACATGCAGGGTAAAGTTTTGAGGTAATGTGGTATAAGTGGTATCAATGATATTCCCTTTCTTATCTACATTGATTACTCTGGTTTGGCCGTCAGGCTGATACAGTACGTATGGACCATCGGCTGTTAACTCTTCTTTTTTCTCTTTGTCTTTCTTTTTGTCTTTGAAATCAAGAGTTCCGGCAGTAAGGTCGGAACTGATGAATGCGAGGGTAAATGCAAGAAGAAAGTAGTTGATAAAATTAGTCTTGCTTGTCATCGATTTGATTTAATATTAAAATTATAAATTTATAGGACATCTATTAATAATGTTCAGTAATGGGGCCTTCTCTATCATCTATTTCTTCTATATTGCTTGTTCCTTCTATAATATCTCCAGTTGCAAAATATTTTGAGAAGCTGAATTTTATATCTGGATTATTTTTATTTATTAGTTCTACATAAAGATGGATAAGTAAATCATCCTTTTTTATTGGGTAATGTGCATGAAAATGTTTATCACTGGAATCCCCTTCTAGAATATCAGTGCTAAAGCTGGAACCTCCCCCATAATACTTCATTTCATTTATATAGCCAAAAGGAGGGGCAGATGCATAACTGTTTGATTTGAAAAGTAAATTAGCTTTGGAATACACCCTATATTCTTGAGAAACAACAGGATTAACAAGAATTTCGTAATCTCCTACTTCATATTCATAAGTAAAATATCCGGCATCATAATACATTCCGATTTCTCCTTCGACATTTCTGATTATTTGAGGAGATTTTTTTAGATTCCACACACCAAGGGGAAAGTTATAAATGGGTACATCATTATTGTTGTTTGTGGTTCCTGCTACTGGAAATGACGAAATACTTCCCCAACCAGTTGTTGTTTGTTCACTTTCAAATTGCATTTGTGTATTTGTATTGATTTTTAGATCAATTTGTCCAATTGAAGGCTTACTTTTGTTGATGCCAATAATGGAACCTGCTAGACCTTTTAAAGCACTTACAGCTGCAGAGCCTCCTGACGTAACTAATGCTTTTAACCCGTTTTTAATGCCACTAACAGTTGCACCTTTAATACTGTTTCCAATACTTTTCCAAAAAGAATCTTTCTTAGTTATTCCGTTTTCAATTTCTTTACTGACTGTATTAATAAACCCTTCTTGATTAACTGCAATAGAAGTTTTTGAATTATTGAATGTATTGGCAAGATTGAAATTGAAGTTAGAAATATTAGTGGTGTTCATTACGATAGTACCTGTGATATCTCCACTTGTTTGAGCCATACCTGTAGTTTTTATTTTATTAACAGCCCAACCTCTAATTTCGAAATTAGCTAAGCTTTGTGTATTAAGACTAGGATCATAAGCACACTCTATTTCTAATCCATACCAATTGTTTGCTTTATATCCAGAGCTAACAAACTCGTTTCCTAAAAATGTACCTTCTGTACTTGCTATATATGAAGATTTTTCTGAACGATTTATGGGTATAGAAATTTCTTCCATAAAGTTGAATAGACTGGTAGTTTTGTCTGTACGGATTCCCCAAAAGGCCTCTGAACTACCTAAGCCTGCTGATGAAGCTATTTCATAAAAGAAAAAACGGAGTAATCCTGTATATTTGTGGTATAAAGCAAAATATTTTGTAGGAGTACTTTCGGTTATATTGCTATAAATGAGTTCCCAGCCATTTTCTCTAGAATAATATCGATTTGCATATATTGGATCAGAAGCATTCTCGTCTAACCATGTTGAAGGAATTCCTAGATTATTGCTGCTACCTTTTTTCCATGGAATTCCCATGGTAGTTATGGTATGTGTAAATGGGTTTATAGTTTCAATGTCATTTATACGGTCCCAATCAAAGTAATTATCAAAAGCAGAACGATTACTTGGTGGATTATTGGGGTGGGTGGTTATTATGTCATTGGTAAAGGTGTCATCACAACTATTAAATAAACATGAAGCAAAGATGAATAATAATAAGGATTTTCTCATATCTTTATGTATTTTATATAGTTAATTTCTCTTTAAGTTAGGGAGTGATAATACTCCCTAACTTAAAGAGAAGGATTTATTGATTTGGATTTTATCAATTTATGTTGACTATTATTTCAGATATTCTGGTGTTTGTACAATATTAGAATTAGCATTAATTTCTTTTTGAGGAATAGGTAATATTGTACGATAATAGTTTCTGTCGAAATCCATAGATGTTTTTTCGTCAGCGAAATGCACTACCTCTTTCATCATATCGTCTGTTTCGTTAATACGAGTTACTCGTAAGTTATTACGTAATAAGTCAAACATGCGGTGCCCTTCACCAATGAGTTCTTTCCTGCGTTCTTCTAGAACATCATCAAGGGTAACCTTTGCGGGCATCGTATAGTCCGGATTTCCTCGGAGTGCGATGGCTTTCAGGTATTTTGCAGCTTTTGTTGCATCTCCGTTTTTCACGGCTGCTTCGGCTGCATTTAAGTAAGTTTCGGAAAGACGTACTATAGGAATATTGGCATCCATAATATTTTCTCCAGGTTGTGGTTGATACTTATTCAAATACATTACTTTTTTGTCTTGATTAACTAATAACTTAATGCGTACATCATTAGGCGTTTCTAACAGATGGTGATAAAAACTGACTGTAATGCACATATCTTGATATCCTTTTGGAGAAGTTAGATATCCCATACTTTCATTGCCGGGGCTTTCGGTAGTAGTATTGACTATTTCGAAGAGAATTTCTCCCGGATTTGCTTCGGAGGCTTCCGTACCCCATACAGTGGGATATTCTTCGGTATTCCATAATTGGTATTTATTGGCTTCCGATCCTTTTATTGCTTCTTCTGCAGCTTGTAAAGCTTCACTGTTCTTCCCCATATACAGATATGCCCGACTTAACAAAGTTAATGTGCCCCATTTACTGATTTTACCTTTCTTATTTAAGGATAAATCTTTTTGATTCAAACTAGTACCTGACCATGAATATGTGGGTATCATTAAACTAGCCGCATTCTTTAAGTCTTTGATTATTTGATCATAACATTCAGCTACAGTGTTACGTGAAGGCTTACTGTCGGCAGTGGCTGATGCTGAAGTGATGATAGGTACTCCTAAAGAGGCTCCGTTATCTTTTAAATAAGTATATCCGAAGAAGCGCGTAAGGTCAAAAAGGGCCAGACCACGTATTGCTAATGCTTGTCCTTCCAAATCATTGCGGAAGATATGCTCATCTTCATCGTTTGGAAGAATTTCGATATTGTCAATGCCGTCTAAAATTACATTACAGTTTTGAATGATGGAATAAAGATATGACCAGTGTGTACTTGGTCCATTTGCAGGTAACCAATCCATTTGGTAATAGTGAGCTGTTCTACAAGTTGATTGTACAGCTTGCATGTCATCTCCTGTTACATCTCCGTAGTAGATTAAACGCCCGGAATACGCATAGGCATTACGCATTGTCGCATAAATGGCGTTTAGTGAATAATCAATGTCGGAGAGAGATTTGATACTCGTTTCTGTTGGAATTTGTGTGGACGGTTCTAAATCCAACCAATCGTTTCCACATGAAGTAAACAATCCGATGGATAAGACTATTGATAAAAAATTATGTAATGTTCTCATATTGTTGTTTTTTAGTGGTTAAAAATTGATGTTGAGACCAAAAGTAACGGTTTTTAAAGGCGGTGTGGTTTGAGTTGCACTACCGGCACTAACAGCTTCAGGATCATAATTGTCATAGGCCGCCCATGTCCATAAATTGCTTGCTGATGCATAAAAACGAACATTTCCTATATTGATTTTATTTGTCCATTCTTTAGGTAACGTAATGCCGAATGTGATATTTTTTAAGCGGAAATAATCAGTACTGTGGATACGGCGGCTACTTGTTATTTTATGCATTGATACAGAAGATGATTTACCCAGCATATATACTTCTATATTGGTTTGATCACCTGGCTTTTTCCAGCTATCACGATAATAAGTCGGAATGTTTGCATAGGAATCGTAACCGCCATGTTCTGTCTTTTGTGCCCAAGTATCATAAGAATATCCTCCGAATTGATAGGAGAATAAGAAATTTAAATCAAGCCATTTATAACGCAATGAATTAGAGATACCTCCGTTAACAGTTGGTTCTGCATGTTTATAAGGAATGAATTGTGCATTTTTAGAGTTCTCGGTAATTTCTTTTATATAATTTCCGTTCTCATCCAATTCATTGGTATAGAATAGAGGATTTCCTGTTTCAGGATTGATGCCCGCAAATTCTTGTACATAGAATGTACGATAAGAACTTCCTACTTTGTGTATTTGGGTTCCACTGACAATTTGTGTCTGTTCGCCATCTAATTTTACAACTTTATTGGAGTTATGACCTAAATTGAAAGTTGTATTCCAGCTAAAGTCTTTTATTTTAATATTAGTGGAATTAATAGTTAATTCAATACCTTTATTTTTCACTTCACCTATATTCATTAAATAACTACTAAATCCTGTTGTCATGGATACAGGACAGTCCATTAATAAGTTTTTAGTTGTACGGGTATAATATTCAATCGTGAAGTTCAGACGATCCCAAAAACCAAAATCCAAGCCAATATTCATATTATAATTGGTTTCCCATTTCAGATTAGGATTTGCAATTTGGGACATTTGAATACCGGGTTGCTCCAAGTAACCACCACTAATGGAGCTTAATCCCATATAGCCGAAATAATCAGAAGGAAGAGTACCGTTTACACCGTATGATGCTCTTATACGCAAGTCTGTCAACCAATCTTTTACAGGTTGCATAAATTCTTCTTCAATAGTACGCCATGCTCCGGATACAGACCAAAATGTTCCCCAACGATTGTCACGGTGCAAACGTGAACTGCCATCAACACGAAAACTAGCTCCTAGATAATATTTATTTTTGTAATCGTAATTCAAACGGCTTAAATAGGATACCAGTCTGTACCTTGAATCACTTCCCCCTACAGATACTGTTTTCATTCCATTACTAATGGCATGTTTGTCGGGAGTTGTAAAATTGTAAGCTTCCCCTGATAAATAGTCATTGTAGGTATCATCAATTTCATATCCGGCAAGAAAGTCCAAATGATGAATGTTGTTGAAAGTAGTTAAATAGCTTAAGGTGTTACTCCATACCATTTTTTTATATTCTCTTATGCGTTTTACTACTTCTCCATTTTCATCTTCACCGTTGGAAGTACGTGGGTCATACCATTTCTCACCTTTTACAGTAGTGTAATCATAACTGAATGTTGTTTTGAATTTCAGATTTTTTATGATTTCGTATTCGGCATAAAGCGTATTGAATGCGCGTAGCATTTTTTCATGTTTATAATCGTATTCAGCTGATAATTTGGGGTTGCGGTCATTGGCTTTACGAATAAATTTACGATTCCAACTGCCATCTTCATTGTAGACCGGATCTGAAGGAGTAGCCCAATTACGTGAGGAATAGAAAGGAGATGTATAAGTGAATCCTTCGTCATAAACACTCTGATTTACATTTGAGAAAAGTATCTTGGCGCCTACAGTCAATTTGTCTGTTGCACTGAAATCTGCGTTCAAACGCCCTGTTACACGTTCCAAACCGGAACCTTGTACAATACCGTTCTGCTTCATATATGATAAAGAAGAGTAATATTTAAATTTATCGCTGCCACCGGCTAGTGATGCTTCATAGGTAGAATGATGTCCCTTTTGGAAAAGCTCTTTATTCCAGTCTGTGAAACCACACCATGGAATTGGAGCATATTTATCGATTTGCCCATCTGCATAAGTTTTACTTTGTGACATTAGCTCTTCCTCTGATATATTAGGATTTTTATCAGCTAGTTTACGTTGTTGATATAATATCAATCCATTGTAAATATATTCACGTCGTTCTTCTCCCCCCATAACTGGGCGATAATCCATTGCGAAATCATTGCTACCCCAGTCTGCTTTTAATGAAATTTGTGCTTTTCCGCTTTTTCCTTTCTTGGTGGAGATTAAAATAACTCCATTTGCAGCACGTGAACCATAAAGGGAGGCTGCTGCAGCATCTTTTATTACTGTAATATTTTCAATATCCGAGTTGTTTAATGTAGACATTATGTCAAATCCGGAGTCGGAGCTGGTAGCAGCAACAGAACCGGATTGGACGGGAACACCATCGATTACGTATAGTGGAGAATTGCTTGCATTGAAAGAACCCATACCACGAATACGGATAGAAGTGGAGGCACCAGGCTGACCTGAACTGGAAGTGACTTGTACTCCGGGAGCATTACCTTCTAGCAAACTGGAGAATGAAACTACGGGTAAATCTTTTAATTCTCCTGTCTTCACAGTAGAAGCAGAACCTGCGTATGCCGATTTCTTGAAAGTACCATAACCGGTAACAACCACTTCTTCCATAACATTATTATCAGGAGCCATGACTACTTTCAGTGTCTTTCCGGCAGTGGCTTTAATTTCCTGCTTGCCATAACCTATATAGGAGATAATCAAAGTGGCAGGTATACGGTCTACATCTAATGAGAAGTGCCCGTCCAAATCTGTAGTAGTTCCATTCGTAGTACCTTTGACTAAGATATTCGCTCCAATAATAGGTTCTCCCGTCTCATCCAATACTGTACCGGTTAATGTTGTTTTCTGTTGAGGAACAGCAGACTCTTTTTTTTCAATTTGCTTGATAGCAATAACGCCGTTGTGAACTGAATAGGTCAAACCACTATTCATAAGACATTTATCAAGCACATTGGCTATTTTTTCGTTATTTACATTTAGGTTTTGGACTTTTATTTGTTTTACATCATTGGTGCTGTACACAAAAGTAAAGTCGGTTTGTCTTTGGATTTCCCAAAGAATTTCACTCAACGTGGCATTTTTGAATGAGGCTGTGACAGTGGCTTGTGCAAACACTTTGTTGGCTGCCTGCATAAAACCTGTGGTGATGATACAGAAAAATAGGAACGTAATCCACAAACGTTTACTACTTTTACCGTGATTGGTGTAGTTGTGTTTTTTGTCCATAATACATCATTTTTATTAGTTATAGAATGTGATTGTTTTGTTATTGACTTTTACGTGTACTTTTTGAGTCTCTTCCAACAAACGTACAAATGGAGTGATTTCCGAATACCGATCTACATTGCATCCGAAGCGTAGGTCTTTTATTTTCTCATTGGCAAAAATTACTTCCATATCATACCAGCGTGATAGTATTTTCATGATATCTTCCAATCGCTGGTCTTTGAAATGAATTTTTCCTTTTATCCATGAGGTATAAAATCCGGCATCTACCATGCGTATCTGTATGCTGCTGTTTCCAAGGCTGATGGTAGCTTGCTGGGAGGGCTTTAAAATACAGCTTTCTCCTGTTTCTGTATTTACTTTGACAGAACCGTTTACCAAAGTTGTCTGATACTCTTCCTGTGGATAAGCAGAGATGTTGAATGTGGTTCCCAACACTTCTACTTGCATGCCTTGAGTGCATACTATAAATGGTTGCCCTGTTTTGCAGACTTCAAAATAGGCCTCGCCTTCCAGTTCCACTTTGCGTGGACCGTTATCAAATGTCACAGGAAAGCGGAGACTGGTCATTGCGTTCAGATGCACTTTTGTTCCATCACTTAACAATAGAGCATATTCTCCACCTCGTGGAGTTTCCACTTTATTATATACAGGCTTGTTTTTTTTAGCTGTTTTTGATGTTACTTGGTAATTCAGCATTGTAGAGTCCATGTGGACTCGGGCTCCGTCTATTTTCTCAAGCAGACTCTCTGTTTCTTTATTTATATGGATTGTCTGGCCGTCCTCCAATGTCAGAATAGCTTGGGATTCCCCAGGTAGAATGGATTGTGCAATGAACTGTTTGTCCGAAAGAGAAACGGGCGAGGTGAATTTCATGGAAATACTTACAAAAAGGACAGGTAACAGAATGATTGCGGCATAACTTACTATTTTGATATATCTGCTTCTGTTATTATTTCTTTTGATTCGTTTTTCCACTTCTTTCCATCCGGATGAAGGATTGAATGCCGTTTTTTGCCGGAAATGCTGCTTTTGGTTTTCTTCATCACAAATTTTCTTGAATAAAATCTCGTGCGCTGTAGATTCTTCTCTCCAAGTAGTTAGTTTTATTGTTTCTTCCGGGGTTATTTCTTCCGACAGATACCTTGCTATGAGGTTGGCTATATAGAAATCTTGTTTTATCATATTTTGACCTGTTTTTTATCTCTTTTATAATAAAACAAGTCTGTTTGAAATTTGGGTGAATAATAAAACGACTTTTTAAAAAAAAACAAATTAATGTCTTTTTATATAAAGAACAAGAGGAAGTAATAGTAGTCTTTCAAGTTCTCTCTGAGTTTCTTGTAGGCTATTTTCTTTAATGTATGGACTGTTTCTGTAGATATGTTTAGTCTGTCTGCTATTTCTGCATTTTTTTTCCCTTCCAGAGCTAGTTGCATAATGGCTTTCATTTGGTCGGGTAATTTATCTATGGCTTCAGAAACGATACGATAAGTTTCCTCTTCAACGATTGCATCGTGAAAAAAGGAATCCTTTTTCTTTTCGATGACATTTTGAGCGTATTCATATACTACTTTTGAATGCTCCAGTTCGTTGAGTGCTTTATTGCGTACAGCTGTATATAAAAATGCTTTTACTTGGTGCAGATAAAAAAAATCTTCTCTTATTTGCCATAGTTTGGCAAATGAATCTTGTACAATATCTGCTGAAGTTTCTTGATTTTCTGTATATTGATTGGCAAATAAGCATAGAGTTACATAATATTTATTGAAAATATCATGAAACCCTTGCTCATTGAGCTTAATACTTATAGTTGTATGAGAAGTTCCAGCTGCCACCTTTGCTTTTAATTTTCTCTAATTTTAGTGCGAATATAGAGAAAATTAATTAAAAACAGCCTCTTATTCTATTAAAATATTATTTTAGATTTTTATCGGTTTGACTTAACCGATTGAAGAATAAACTTTTAGCGAATTATTTGAGAAATAGAGGTAACGATTTGGCAACTGTGCGAATTTCAGCGTTTTGCGTTGCTATGCTGTCAAATAACCCTTCTAAATGCAAAGTTAGAACAAATATTCAAAACTACAATGTTCCAATCAAAAAACTATATGCATTCAATGTCAATTTGATAAGTATCATCAATCAGAATATGGTTATAGTGTCGTAACACACATTGTTCCAAGTTATACTCGTTTGTTTTTATTATCTCGTCTAAGATTACATCAGAAGACAATCGTTTCTCTATTACTTTTTCAAATCGAAGAATATCATCCAAATGAGTTTCTATATATTTTTTACTGAATATTAAACAGATATACTTGATTTGTCGCAAATCTTCAAGGGAGAAATCTTTTTCCCAACCAAACGGAATATAGCAGCCCTCCACAATCTGGTTCTGAGAATTTTCAATACAGGTCTTTATCATTTCCCGAACAATCGGCCACAGATATTCCGTCAGTTCTGCATCGCTACTATCAGCGGAAAGACCACACTGCCCGCTCCTAATAAGTCCCATTTTCAGATGGTCTATTGACAGATAGGGATATTTGTATTTCTCCAACAGTCTTTGTGCAAGCAAGGTTTTTCCCGTATGCGTGTCACCAGCAATCAAAATAATCATAACTAATATAGCAAAAATAACCCACTATCCAATAGGGTTACAACTCTTCAATAAAATGGTTAGGATGTTCCTCCCAATATTTTTGGTATATCCAATCCTGCCCTTTTGTAAAGTTCAGTTGATACATTCTGAATGCGACCAAAAAATTCTTAGGTTGCCACAATTCCTCATACGTGTAGCAGTATTTCATACCGCAAGCCTGCATTACATTACCGCTTCTTGGATTGTTCCTGTCATGTGTGGCAGTAATGTACGGTAATCCATCTTTCTTTACTTGTTCGACAACAGCCTTGCCAGCCTCCGAAGCGATACCTCTGTGCCAAAATTCTTTACGGAGCCCATAACCAAAATCATGGTGCTCTTCCATATCAACTTTAACATATCCTATTGGAAAATTGTCGTCTTTCAGACAAATGGCATAAGCGTATGCTTGAGGTTGTTCATATTTGGCTGCATACCTTTCCGCATAGAATTTTTTGGTTTCTTCGATATCTTTTAGAGAATACCAAGGAAGGAACTTATTGACTTCTTTGTCTTTCAAAATAAGGAAAAGAGCCTCTATATCGTTTTCCAGAAATTTCCTTAGAATCAATCTGTCAGTTTTTATTGTGGGGGTATTCATATTATAAGCTGCATTCAAATAAAAACATTTCACATCGATCGTTAATGGCTATTTCCTTGTCAAAAGAAGAATAAGTTTTGACTTGAGTAAACCCGACTTCTTTCAAATATTCTTCCATTTCACCATACTTATAAAGGTGCGTCTGGAAATCCATAAATTCGCTTTGAATCAATTTCGTATCACTATACATTTCATAAATTCCGGGAGAGAGCTGGGTCTGACTTTGTTCATCGTAATGGTTCTTCGACTTTAACACCAGTTCAAAATTCTCCTTTGTCTTTACAGAAACCGCAATCGCATAATCATTGTCATCTGTACATCTATTGGCGATTGTATCAACAGCAAATACAAACTTACCCATTGGAGACAACCATTCTTTTATTCTGCACAAGATTTGTTTACACAAATCAGTATCGGTAAATAATGACACAGAGCCCGAGCTGATAAATATATAATCAAACTTCTCTCTTGGAGAATATTTTATAATATCAGCTTGAACGACTTTTGCCTCAGGCAATTTCTGTTTTAACTTTTGTAACATTTCATTGGATAAGTCTATGCCACTTATATCAAGCCCTCTTTCCACGAATGGAACAAGAAAACGTCCACTGCCGCATAAAGGTTCTAAAATCTTTTTTCCTTTTTCAGCATAAGAAAGATAAAAATTCAATTCGTCTTGCGGTGCTTCTGCATGCAAGATTTCGTACATCTCTGTACAAAGGTTTCCGTAATAGTTCTTCTCTTCAATCATCTTATGTAAAGATGTTATTTTCAATTATTTAATTCTGTAAGATTAATCACTTTGTTTTCATATAGTGTTTATATCTCTTTTGCTTTTCATTCTTCATATTCGATGTAAAATTAGCAAAAATACCGCACATTAGCCGTTTATGAACAGCACTTTTTATTGTACTTTAATGTAATGAAGGAATTACAGTTTTATCCCCTTGCCTTATTGGGGAATTTTCAGCGATACGGAGTATTGCGGCTCGGAAAACTCCCTAATAAGCTACGGTATTTTCTCCGTAAATACCCTGCGGCGTGTCGGCGGTCTTTCGGCGGTAGCTCTCCCTGCCGCCTGCTTACCCGTATAACCCCACCTTATTATTTCCCCCTTTCGGTCGGGAAACAGCCCCTTTCCGTCCGTGCGACGGTATGACCGTATGAATGTATGACGGACTGATACCCCGACCGACAGACCGTTACGCCATCCATCGGCGGCTCGGCTCGGTGTCGGCAACGACAGATACGATAACCGTCGTTTTCTCTTTTCGCTGGTGCGTTATTCTCTCCAACAACACTTTGCGGACTTTCGTCGCCCCGAACGATTCGATACGGAAAGCGAGGACGGCTATCGTTTCGAGGTCGTAAACCTCTATGCTGCTCCTATCTCAAAACTCCGCTCTTGCAGAGTGCCTTTATACTTGCCCGAACCGTCGGGGCGACAATCCCGAACAGTTCGCAGATTTCCCACTCGGTCATGGCGGTTGCGCCTATGTCGGTCGGCAGGGAGATATTGCCGTATTCATCTATCGTGATGATGTTCCTTTCTTCTTTCATCGGTATGCTGTTTTAAGGTGACTAAATGGCTCGGCAGATGTTCTTCTCCATCTCCTCCAGCTTGTACGATAAGGTTTCCATGTCTTGGCTTATCTTCTGGACGGTGATTTTGGCGTAAATTGGGGTGGTTTTGATGTTCGTGTGCCCCAATAGGCGGCTCACGGTTTCGATGGGTACGCCGTGCGACAGAAGTACGGTCGTGGCGTTCGTGTGTCGGGCTACATGATAGGTCAGCCGCACCTTGAAGCCGCATTGTCTGCCTATCTCTTTGAGTATCTTGTTATAACTGCCGTTGCTCGGAACGGGAAACACACAACCGTCCTTTGTCAGTCCCCTATACTTCTCGATGATGCGTTTGGGAACGTCCAAAAGACGGATATTCGATTCGGTGTTGGTTTTCTTCCGTCGGGTGATGATCCATAGGTTGCCGTCGAAGAATGTTTGCAGGCGGTCGGCGGTGAGGTTCTTTACGTCCGAGTACGCCAAACCCGTGAAAACAGAAAAGACGAACAAGTCCCGTACAAGTTCATGGTAGGTGTTCTTCATCAGTGCGTCCATGAGCGTCTGTATCTCCTTTTGGGTAAGGTAGCCTCTATTGACGCTTTCGGGCGAGTTGATGTACCCTGCAAAGGGATTGAACGGCAGACGCCCGTCGTTCCTCGCTATGGAAACGATGTGTTTCAGCACGATCATGTAGCCCCACACGGTATTGGTGCGGCATTTCTTCTTCGTGCGCAGGAAATACTCGAAGTCGTTGATGAATGTGAGGTTGAGTTCCTTTAGCGGAATATCCTCACGCTTGTAGGTATGGGGCAGAAATTCCCGAATATGGCTGCAAACCGTCTGATAGCGTCGGAATGTCCCCTGCGCCCTGCTGTGCCCGACTTTCTTGGCGAACTCGGCGTTGTGCTGCTCGAACAGTTTCAGCAAGGTTTCCTGCTTGACGCCGATACCGAGATAGGCGTCTTTGAGCTTGGCGGCGGTAACATACCCGTCCGTCTGCATCAGTTCTTGATAGCGTCGGTTTACCTCCACACGGATTTTATCCACCGCGAGGTTGATTCTCTGCGCTTCGACGCTCTTGCCCGAAGCACGGTTGTTCTTCACGTCCCACAACCGCAGGGGAACGTCCATCTTGCAACTGAACTGTTTAATCTCTCCGTCCACCGTAAGGCAGCACATCAAAGGCAGGTTGCCGTTGGGCTTCTCGCTGCCTTTCTTCACGTAAAATAAGACCTTGAATGTACTTCGCATAACTCACTCCTTTTTTGGGTTACAAAATTAGTTTATAGTGAGTTACCGACAGCTATGTAGAATTACGCAAATCGCAGAAAAAGAACCATTTAGCAAGAAATCCGTACCCGTTACGGGGGTAATGAGGTGGTAACTGAACTTCTGCACCGTTTGGCTGTATCGTGGTTTTCTTTGGCTTTTCGCCAAGAGAAAAATATAGCGTAACGAACGCTATTTCAGCTAATTCGCTACGCTTTGCCCAAATTTGCAAATCCGCTATGTGTTTATTTTAAGTCTACTACAGTAATACCTGCCCCACCAAATTGTACGTGTTCGTCTTGATAGTGTGCTACTCCTGGAACACTTCCCAAATAGCTGCGAATCAGGGTGCGTAGTATGCCTGTACCTGTTCCGTGAAGGATACGTACACGGTCTATTCCCAATAGTATGGCATCATCGATAAAATAAGTTACTGCCTGTATAGCTTCATCGCCACGCATACCGCGTACATCAATATCTTGTTTGAAATTTAGTTTCTTTTCATATACCCGATCTTGTGTTTCACTGCTGACGAAGGTACTTTTTACCATTGTTTTCTGGGTGGGCTGTATTGGTGTGCTACGTTCCAGCTTATCCAGTTTTACATTGGTTTTTATCATTCCGAACATAACTATTGCATTTTTGCCATTAATTCCTAGTACTTCTCCGACACTGGATTGACCTTTGATCTTTACAGTACTACCTACAGTGATAGGCTGTTCTTTGGGTATTGACAGTTGGGAAGATTCCGCCTTGGCTTTATCCTTTTTGTTTTTTTTCCGCTCTTGTTTTTCACGGAGTTTTTCCATTTTCCGGATGATTTCATCTTCCTTGTTCTTTTTCTCGATATCTTCTATCTGATTTTTAAAATCAGTCAGTTCCTGACGTGCCGATTGTGTACGTTCTTTGTCGGCTTGTGCTTCCTTGATGATACGGATGGTATTTTCAATTCGGGCATTTGATTCCTGTAACAATTTTTCCGCATCTTCTTTGGCCTTTCGCAAAATCTCTTTACGACTTTTCTCCAGTTCCTGTAGTTCTTCTTCGTATTTGGCGATGGTTTCTTCCATCTGTTTTTCTCGTTTGCGGATGTTCTGACGCTTGGTTTCCCAATAACGTTTGTCACGTACGATATCTTGTAGATATTTATCAGCATTGATATATTCACTCCCTACAATTTCGGATGCGTCGGCTATTACTTCTTCCGGTAAACCTATTTTCCTAGCTATTTCTACTGCAAATGAACTTCCCGGATTTCCTATTTGTAATTGGAATAAAGCTTGCATTAAATGCCTGTCATATAACATGGCGCCATTAACCACTCCTTCGTGATCTTCGGCAAAATGTTTCAAATTTTGATAATGAGTAGTGATAACGCCGAATGTGCCCTTTTCATTGAAACGTTTCAACACAGCTTCAGCTATGGCTCCTCCAATTTGTGGTTCTGTACCTCCGCCGAATTCATCAATGAGGATAAGGCTGCGTTCGTTACAGCTTTTCATCATTGTTTTCATGTTGGTAAGGTGTGAGGAGTAGGTACTCAGATCGTCTTCGATACTTTGTTCGTCACCTATGTCTATAAAGATACTGCCGAATAATCCGGCATGGCTACGTTCATGCATCGGAACCGGCATACCACATTGTAACATATATTGTAGTAATCCCACAGTCTTCAGACAAACGGATTTACCTCCGGCATTCGGTCCGGATATAATTAGGATACGTTGATTTTGAGTTAGTTCTATATCTAGAGGAACAACCTTTTTATTATGCTTGGCCAGCGAGAGTTGTAATAGTGGGTGTATGGCCATGGTCCAATCCAAAATCTGTTTGTCTTCCAATGATGGTTTGGTGGCGTTCGTCTGAATTGAAAAATGGGCTTTGGCACGGATAAAATCAATTTCTGCCAAAAACTCGTATGACTGGAGGATGGCGGGGACCTGTGGACGGACTATGATAGAGAAATCTGTCAGGATACGGATGATTTCCCGGCGTTCTTCTCCTTCCAATTCCCGTATTCTATTGTTTGCTTCCACTACTTCGGCCGGTTCTATGAAAACTGTTTTGCCAGTGGATGATTCATCGTGTACAATTCCCTTGATTTTCCGTTTTAATCCCGGTGCGACAGGGATGACGAGTCTTCCGTCACGCATGGTAGGAGTTACATCTTTATCAACATAACCTTCTGCTTGAGCGTTGCGTAGAATTGCATTCAAACTGCGTGATATGCTTCCGGCTGTTGAGGCCAACTCTCTGCGGATGCGTAATAATTCGGAAGAAGCGTTGTCTTTGATTTTTCCGAATTTGTCTAAGATGTTGTTAATACGCGTAATGAGTTGAGGAAACACGATAATATCTCCTGCCAGTTTTTGTAGGGCAGGGTAGGGGGAGTTTTCTTTTTCTTGTTCTTCGTCATTCGGGGTCAGTGTCAGAAAATGGATGATATCACGAATTGTTTCTAAAGAACGGCGTAAATCAAACAGTTCTTGCTCATCCAAATACATACCTTCTACGCGGATACGTTTTAGTGATGGGCGTACATCAAAAAAATATTGGTCGGGAAAACTGTCTTCCTCTTGTATGATGCGTATGAATTCCATCACCTGTTCCAGCCATTCATTAATATCCTTAAAGGATTCTGAGAAGTTCATTTCATCTACTCTTTCTTGACCTAATGTGCTGAGACATTTCTCTTTTAGTAAATGACGGATGGAATCGAAACCTATTTTCTGTTCGAAATTCTGAGGGTATATCATGATTTATTTCTTTCGTTTATTATTCGTATGCAAAAATACGATTTGAAAATTTTATAGCAAAAAAACTGGTAAACTATTTGCTTATTTAAAATAAAGTCGTACCTTTGCAACGCTTTCAACGGAAAGCACTTTTGAAAAGAAGTCTTGGAGAGGTGGCAGAGTGGTCGATTGCGGCGGTCTTGAAAACCGTTGTACTGCGAGGTACCCGGGGTTCGAATCCCTGTCTCTCCGCAATAAGTATTGAAAATCAATGAGTTATAATAAAAACACCCAATCTTACATATAGAAAGATTGGGTGTTTTTATTATTTTATCTAAGTATATCCAGACTCACCTGCAACGGACTTTAGCTTTTATAAAGATCATTTTGTTCTCTGATCAATTTCGGAAAGTGTCCTTGACGTATTATCTTTCTCACTAGAAAGTTCGGGGGTATTTATGCCCTCATGCCCTCACTGCATGTATAATAGGTTAATTATAAATGACTTATATGACAATAGTAAAAATATTTGCTTTCACTTATACTCTCATGCCCTCACTATGTTTTGAGGTTGATTTTTACATAATATGCTTGCTGTCAGCTATATATTCTCTTTTTATAGACCGTTCCAGCTTGGTATAAAGTAGAGCGTTTTCAAGCTTTTTTCTCGTAAGAATGCGCATGAAGGGGGGAGACACTTCCACGGAATGATAGCTTACGAATTCCCGGCAGCGATAAAAAAAGAGCAAGACATTTTAAAAAAAACTCTTGTTCTTTAAAAAAAAGGCGGTTATCTTTCTTGAAAAGCTCTTGATCTTATAGAGAAAAATAGCGTAGTTTCCTTTAACCTTTTGATTGTCAAAAGGTTAAAGGAGCATAGAAAATAGGCAGGTAACGATTAGGTGACGAAAATCCATCGCTTGCTTGCGTTTTTCTGCATAACCTCAAATAACTCTTCAGCTACAAAAGTAGTTAATTTACTTGACCTTAGCAAGTTTTTATACGGGATTTTCAAGGGAGATCAGGTCCTATTTCGGACTTGGTCTCCTTTTTTATTGCCATCCGTAAGATATCCTCTTTTTACTGTATTACCTCTCCTCCGAATAGTTTATTCCCGGTAATAGGGTTTTACCCTCTCAAAAAACTTCAAAAAATACATCATTGATACATAATGGTTTACTGGCAAAATATGGGGCTGGCGGTATCCGTCAGCCCTATGTTCACCCTCCGATTTTCCCAAACTTTGCAAGCGAAGAAAGACAAAAACAGTATCGAACTAAAAACAACCGACAAATGGAAGAAGGCAAGAATGAAATCATGGAGCTCAGGCAGATGATCGAAGGATGCTTCGAGCGTCAGAACAAGCTCATCGCCCGTCTGGAAATGGAGTTGGAAGCACTTAGTAATTTCAACGGCAAGCAGATGCTGGACAGCCGCGACATGCGTCTCCAGCTGAAAGTCTGCGACCGGACGCTGATACGCTGGCGCATGTCGGGAAAGCTGCCGTCCTTCAAGATCAGCGGCAAGGTGTACTTCTGGGCATTCGACGTGTACAAGTTCCTCCGGGAGGAATATGGCACGGCCGTCCTGCCGGAAGCCCTCGAAGAACAGGAGCCAATAACAATTAATAATAAGAAGAATGGAAAATCAAAGTAAGTACATCATGATCGAGCGGAACAAGTTTGCCGCCCTTGTCAAGGCACACCGTAAATGCCTGCAGATACTGAGTATCCTGACCTATGCGCATACCGTCAAGGAAGTGCAACTGACCTTCACGCTGGAGGAGATCTGCGAGCTTCTCCAGATGACCCGTGAGGAAGTGGAGACACAACGTCAGAAGGGGTATATCCGTTTCAGCGTGCAGAATGGTATAACCGTCTACGAGATTACGGACATCCTGCGGTTAAAGAACATGCTGGAGATGGGAAAGATATACCGCAAGATCGACGGAATGGCGATAACCGTTCCGGTGAAAAAAGAGACAGGAAATGTAACGGATTCATTAACCGATTAATAGGATTCAATATGAGACAGTTGGTACATGCCTCGCTGTTCAGCGGGTTTGGTGCGGCGGATCTTGCCGCCGAATGAATGGGATGGCGTAACGCCTTCCATTGTGAGATAGATGAGTTTTGTAACCGAATTTTAAATTACTGGTTCAGCCATGCAGAAAGTTATACGGATATTACAACTACGGATTTTCGGGGATGAAGGGGACGGATCGACATCCTCACAGGAGGTTTCCCATGCCAGCCCTTTTCCGTTGCCGGCCGGCGAAAGGGCGCGGAGGACAGCCGTTACCTCTGGCCTCACATGCTCCGTGCCATTCACGAGATCCGGCCCGGTTGGATTGTTGGTGAGAACGTTGGTGGCATCCTCACGATGGTACAGCCCGGCAAGGCGGCTCACGTGGGATGTCAGCCCTCTCTGTTCGGAGAGGATCAGCCTGTATACCGCAAGCGGGAGGAATACGTCGTCGAGACCATCTGCCGTGATCTTGAGCGTGAAGGATATACCGTCCAGCCGCTGCTTATTCCGGCTTGTGCCGTCGGTGCCCCGCACAGGAGGGACCGCATATGGTTTGTTGCCCACGCCGATGGCGAGGGATTACAGCCCGAGGGGACCGAACTGTCTCCAGAAGGGGCTTCCGGAAATCATCCGCGAGATGCTGCTGCCCACCCCGACAGCGACGGAGATACACCACCGGCAGCGGGTGGAACGCTGGAAACGTCAGGGGCGCGTGTCGATGCACGAGACGGAGAATGGGGAGAAGAACCCCAACGGCCTGACGGACTTCCTGGACTTCCACGGGCTGCTCCCGACGCCGACGGCAAGGGACTGGAAGGGCGCGCCGACCTTGGAAAATTTCAAAAGGAAGGGGAAGAACCCGCATCAGGGCAGCCTTCCCGATTTCTTTGCCCGGGCTGGGAGGAGTTTCCAACTCAATCCCCTGTTTGTGGCCGAGATGATGGGGTTCCCCGTCAATTGGACGGTATTACCTTTTCTTCCTGGCGGCAGCAGTCCGTCAAGGGATATGGAAACGCCATCGTCCCCCAGGTAATCCATGAGATATTCAAAGCGATAGAATCAACTTATAAATAATAGACAGCATGCATACATTTGTTATAGCGGAACATCCTGAGTTCGGTAAAATCCGGACAGTCGAGAAGGACGGCAAAATATGGTTTTGCGCAAAGGATGTCGCCGCATCATTGGGATACGCCAATACAAGGGATGCCATAGACCGGCACTGTAAACAGAAGGGAGTCTGCGTTCACGACATCCCTACCACGGGCGGACGTCAGAAAATCAAGTTCATAGATGAAGGGAACATGTACAGGCTTATAGCCGGAAGCCGTCTGCCCTCGGCTGAAAGGTTTGAAAGCTGGATCTTTGACGACCTCGTCCCACGAACATTAAAAGAAGGCGGATACCTGCTTGACATAAAGGGAGAAACCGACTCCGAACTGCTTTCACGGGCCTTGTTGCTCGCGGAAAACAGGATAAAGGAACGCGACAGGCATATATCCGTACTGGAAGAGAAAAACGCGCAGAACGCCATCAAATTAAGCCGGCAGGCTCCTAAGGTAAGGTATTTTGAAGAGATCCTGCATTCGGCAAGTACCTACACGACCACACAGATAGCCAAAGAACTTGGAATGAGCGGAAGGGAGCTGAATTACAGGTTGAAATTGCTTGGAGTCCAGTTCCGTCAGTCAGGAACATGGATGCTTACCGCCCGATATCATAAGGAAGGATATACCCGGACACATACGCATGTATGGCAAAACCGGAACGGAGAAACCGGAACTGCCATGCATACCGTATGGACGGAACGTGGCAGGCTTTTTATCCATCAGCTGCTGAATTTCAATATCGGGTATTAGGCATGACATACTCCCACATTATAAACAACCGGATTTATAATGCGGGAAGTATTGAAACCCTTATATATGAAAGAAGGGAGAGCACAGCAAAATGGCGTATGCTCTCCCTCGTTTTTTTTATTTCTCATAAAGCAGTAAAAATTCCATTTTTCTGCGTCTTTCTATTGATTCGACCTTCCGTCCCCGGTAGTGGCAATAGGAAATGTATTCCCTGTATATGTCACGGTCTCCGGCTTCCAGCTTCCGGAGCAGGCGGCTTTTGGGGCGTTTCCCATAGCCGAGCACTGCCGATGTCCCCACATTGTAGCTCAAAACCATTAAAAGAAGTGCATCCTTGCCGTAGCTTCGGAACAATGCGTAGCGTTTCATGAGATCCCTACGCAGCAGTGCCTCCGCTTCCGCCTCCGTCATGTCGTAGGAGAGGTTTTCGCCCGGCAATAAACGGTGCCCAAATCCGTAGTAGGGAAATTTATCCTTACCATGAAGACTTTCGAATTTTTTTATAAGATTGACTGCAAGCTCAAATTTTACCGGATCCGGTTCCTGTCGCATCTTTACAGACTGTGCCGACAGGCCGACAGTCAGCCCTGACGGCAACAGTGCTATCACAAGCAGGCATAGTATTGCCTTGCCTCTTCAAACTGATATTCTCTTTACCTGTTTCATTGTTTTTGCTATAATCTTAATCCTTTTTTCTGCACTTTATCCCGGTTGACTTTTGAAGCGCGCTCTTCTTCCTGCCTCTGTCGCGGTGTCGCGGTAAGGAAACGGATAAACAGGTCATATTCACGGATAAGTTGCTGCGAACACTCAAGCCGGAGCGTATGGGCCAGATTGCTCATCGGGCTTGTACTTCCGGCAGAGATATCCTGTTCCAGCAGTTTATCCATACAGGCATTCCTTCTTCGCTGTATGTATTCCTGAATCTGCTGCGGTGTCTCAAGTTTTCTTATATTGGAACGCAGGTCATTTAAGCATTTATACATATAATACAGCCTGTATAACTCCTCAGACTTGTCTTCAAAGAAAGAAAGGTAGTTTGCATTGGACCTTGCCGTGCCTTCCTGGATCTTCCCGTCCAACACTTCCATTGTAGCGTCCAGACGTTCCATCAATCTTGTAACGTTGGGATTCTGTCGTACCATCTTATTATCTTTTTAATCCGTTCGACTTTTTCTTCACAGGCTGCCCGTTTGCCTCTTTCATTTCCCTTTTCGGTTCCTTGAGGGAAAGAGTATGCAAGAATCCCTGACAGTCCTGAATCAGCCTTTGCATGCATTCCAATGACAGGGTATGCGCCATGTTCGCCATCGGGCTGGTGCTATTCCTTGCGGGCGGATTGGCAAGCAGCCTTTCCTGTTGGTATCTTACGATATCCTTGAAGTACCTTTGCAGTTCCTCCACATCATCCGTCCCGTTCACCTTGTTGCGGAACACGCCGTAGTAATCACGCAGGCGGCCTGCCTTGTACACATCGTCCGCCTGCCATTCAAAGAAACGGGAATAGTCCTTTTTCGCCTCTTCCAGCCCCTTGCGTATCCGTTCTTCCGTACCGGCAATTTTCCTGTCCAGCGACTGCCGGAGCTGTTCAATATTCCAATTGTCCTGTCTCATGCTTTACATTTTTAATCCGTTCGACTTCTTTTTCATTGTTTCCGGCCCTGTTCTTGCTTTCACCTCCTTTCGGGGAGACTTCATCGAGAGAAGTTGCCCGAACCCGTTGTAATCCCGGATGAGCTGCTGGCGGCATTCCGTCTTATAAGAATGTGCCAGATTGAAGATATCTTCCGAATAATGGGTATAAATTTCGCCGTCAACCAGTTTTTCGAGGCATTTCCCGCGTTCTCTCTGAAGATAATCCTGCACGGCTTCGGGACTCTCCGCCTCCTTGAGAACCTGCCGGAGTTCTTTATATTTCCCGACCATGTAATGCTCCTTGAACAGGTCCTTGCCCGCCCATGCGAAATAATAAAGAAAGTCGGAATCCATTTGCTCCTTGTACCTTTTGATTCTCCCGTCCTTGATCCTTATCTGCATCTCCAGATATTCCGACAACTCCTCCATGCCGTATTTATCCTGTTCCGTCATAGCTCCCGTCTCCCGTTAGTCGATTGTATCCGTATTTGCCCTGTCCTCGATGGAGAACGGGATGTCCAGCGTCCGTTCCACTCTGAAGTTGTCCACCGCCACGAAGCGGATCCCGGGATTGTCCTCTCCCGTGTTCCGGTAAAAAAGGGTGAACACCTGGCGGCGGATGTCCGTCGTGTCCAGCCCCGCGATGCCGGAGAGTTCCGTCAGCTCGCGGTTCACCAGCCTGGTTCCGTCCGCGGCGAACACCTCGCCGTCACCCTCCAGCTGTATGTATCCGATGCGGTAACGGGCCTCCCGGTAATCCCCCTCGCGGTCAAGCGTCAGGCGGATCTCCACCGTCTCGTCGGGTGTGATGCCTTCCTGCAGGTACCAGGAAGAGAGCGAGAAATCGTATGCCTGCCGCACTTCCAGACGGTCGTCGCAGCCGGCAAAGGTGCACGCCAGCAGAGCCAGCGCGCATCCCATGATGAATGTTCCTGTTTTCATTGTTTCCTGTTCTTAAAAGATTAATCGATGATATATTTCAGTCCGACGGCCACTACCGTATGGAAATGCCCTACGGACGAGCCGAAGAAGACACGCTGCCGGACATTGAAAAGAAAAGCCCAGCGGTCCGTAAGGAACGCCTCCATCTCGAATGCCGGGGCGAAGCCGTAGATGAAGGCTCCTTTGTGCAGCAGGGTCGCCCCGTCATAAAGGAGCCTGCCGTTCCGGTTTACCCTCTCATAGCCGGCCAGCGCGGACAGGCCGGCAGAGAGGAACACGTTCCTGCCCCTGTCCGAGAGGAACGGGAAGAGACAACCCGCCTCCGCGGTGAACTGCTCCTTGGGAACGGCCACCTCCTTGTAGGCATAGTGTTTCTTCACGTAGTCCGTACCGACCACCCAGCGCGAGCGGTTGCGGTTGTAGCGGCTCAGGGCCAACCCGACCTGGAAATTCCCTCTCAGGTGCCTTACGTTCTTTCCGAAGTCATCCACGCCGCCCAGCCTCAGTTCAAGCCCCGTCTGCCCGGGCAGGTAGCGCTGGGCGGAAACCTTGCCCGCCCAAAGGGACAGGAGGGCGCACATTGTTATAAACAGATACTTTCTCATGGCATTACTCCTTTACCAGTTCGTCCACCAGTCCGGCATCCACCAGGTCGCTGTTCTCGATATGGAACCGCTGGTGGCGTCCGCCGCCTTTTTCGTAAATCTCCACCTCGATGAGCTTGTCATCGGGGATGACCACCTTGTGGAAAGCATAGACGATGCGTCCTTCCCCCTTGCCCCCTATACGCCTCAGCTCGTTGAGCGCACGCACCGGCTCGATGTAGGTTTCCTGCTGCGCCGTACGTTTGACCACTTTCTTGTCCACCACCTTGAAACGCACGAAGTCGATGTCGAAGGGCACATGTGAGGAATTAGCCAGCGAGATATGGAGGAACAGCAGGTCCTTATGCACATAGATCCCCTTGAGCAGGGCCTGCATCCCGAACTGGCGGCAGCCGATATGCTTCACGTCCCTGCGGTTCAGGCGGTGGACGGTGTACATCAGGCTGGCGATGACCGAAGGGTCCTCCTCGCCGAGCTCGGTCACACGGACGGCACTCCCACCTGTGGAGGGGCCCGTCGGAAACCGGCTGTCCATGTTGATGTTCAACGCTTCCGGCTCCTCCTCGTAGGAGACGAGGAATGAATAGAACGAGCCGTCGCCCGTGATGACCGAGAAGTTCGTCTCGCCCGGGAAATCCCGGACGGCCGCCTTTACGCGCACTACGTTCTCCACGCCGTCCGCCTTGCCCGCGATGATGTCCGTGCTGCCCAGGTCGACATAGCGGACTTCCGAAGGGAAAAGGACATGGACCGTCTTGCTGAACGGCACGCCGATCCTGTAGGGCGTGATATGCTGGCCGGCGGTTAGGGTTCTGACCCCGCCCTCCGGCTTGCGCTCCTGTGCCCGGCAGGTCATTCCCGCCAGCGCAGCCATGATTAAAAGAATGAATGTTCTCATCTTGAATGATTGTTTAAAAATTACAGTTAAACCTTGTTATTGCTTTTTTGTGACCAGCAACACCCTGTATCCGGCCTTCAGCTTTACCTTGACCGCCTTGACACGTTGCGAGATGAACCGTGTCCCGCCCTGCAGGACACCCCGCGTGAGGTCCATCGCCACCTGCTGCCCGGCGGAACCGGCGAAGGAGATGCTGCCTCCCATGCTCTGGCTCACGTCCCCCAATACCTCCTTGGCGGCCGTCCGGCTTTCCGATCCCGGCACGAAGATGCCCCGCTGCCCGTCAATGTCATATGTGGCCAGTTCCACTGGGATGATATTTCCGGCATATTCGATGCTGCTTACCAGGATGTCCAGGCGTTCCCCCCGGATGTCGGCCGTGCCGGTCACCAGGCTGTTGGCCGGTATGGTGACACTTCCGGCCTGCAGGGGCTCGAGCAGGCGCAGCTTCACCCGTCCTCCCTGCTCAAGGGTCTGGCTCTCGGATATGCAGGCCGGGATGGTGTTCATCCCCATCCGGTAGCTGCTGCCCACCGCCGTGTTGAAACCGTAGTTCCTCTCCACGGCCAGTGAGGCGACAAACGCGGAATCCGCCAGCGGCTGCTTCAGGGCGGAGGTCGTTCCGCTCTCCGCCCGGCTGACAGGGACAGGCTCCGGCTTTTCTTCCTCCTCCGTCTCGCCGGGCGTGGCTTCCGGTTTAGGGTTCAGGTACCTGGCGGCCATCCGGTAGGACTGTTCCATCATCCGCTCGCGGGATTCCGCGCGCCTGTTTTCCGCCTCCGCCTCTTCCAACCGGCGGTTCAGCTCGTCCACCTTCTGTTCCAGGCCGCCGGCCGTTTCCTGCGGTGTCTCATAGAAGGTCTCCAGCTGCTCGGTGATCCTTTCGTAGGTGTCCGCCGACTGCCGTATGCTTCCGTCCGGACCGGATACACTGTCCGTCTGTCCTTTACCTTCCAACAACCTTCCGGCAAGGTCGGAAAGCGACTGCATCCGTCTGTCTTTCTCGCGCCGGGCCTGCTGCCTTTCATAAACGTCCGTTTTATTCCCTTCCAGTTGGACCGTCGTAGGTTCCGGCACGTTCACGTTGAATCCCGAACTGCCCGCCACCGTTTTCCCGCTGTCACCGGAAGGGGCGAATATTCAGTAGAGGACAGCCAGGAATACCAGTACGAAGACCGGTATGACGATGTATTTCCTGTGGCGCAGGATTTCTTCCCCGCTAAGCCGTTTTTCCGTTTTTGTCCCTTCGGAGGGGACGGAACCGGCTTCCGCCGGCCGTGTGCCTTCCGGGACTTCCCCGGCGGGCACGTGCTCTTCTTCCATGTTACTTTTCCTGTTTTCCATTCTGCCAGGGTTGTTTAATGGTCCGGTAAATGTTTGTTTCCTGTCCCTTAAGAGGATCAGGCAGCCTGCGCAGGGTATCCGAGAGGCTGCCTTCCCCGAAGGGAAGCTCCATGCGCTCCCCTGTCGGTTTCAGCCGTCCTGCTGCGCGCAGCAGGACGATGCCCGATGCGATGCAGGTGAAGACCAGCATGGCTATGAGGATGCCCCTTTTTTGTTTCTCTGAAAGACTTTCCAGATAAGCCTTCGCCTTTTCTTTGACTGTTGACTTTGTTCCCATTGTGAAAATGCTATCAAATGATTGACTACCATAGGGAGCGTTACCTTTCCACGGTACGCAGGTCCCTGTTTTCCAGAATCTCGAAATGCTCCGCAAGGAACCCTTGCGGGTTGTTGTCCGAGCGGACCGTGCTCTGCAGGCGGCAGCGTGTCACCAGGGAGCGTTCGGTGATGTTGCTCCCCCGGATGATCATCTGCCTGGCATAGGTGGTGACGCGGTAGGGATAGCTGTCGAAATCGCAGCCCATGCTGTCCACCACTATCGTCTGGTTGACGTTCCCGCTGATGAGCCGGTTATAGAAACCTTTCTCGTTCCAGTCCCGGTAATACCCGTACAGGCTCTTGTCGGCCAGATACATCGCCCGGTTTATGTTCGACTCGATGGCCGCCTTGTCGGGGGCCAGCGTGAAGAACAGCTCGTGCAGGCGGCGCACGTGCTCCCTCGCTTCCACCGGGCGGTTGCGCGCGGCGTCCTGCGAGAGGGCCATGATGAGCGACTTCCCCTCGTCCAGCACGTAGATCTTCTCCCGCTGCGCCTCGGCGAACCGGTAGGACTTCCAGACGGAAAAACCGGTCAGGAGGGTGCAGGAGGCGAGGAAGACGATACTGAACAGGCGGATCTGCCTGAACGAGGACTCGATGTTTTTTAAGCTCTTGAATTCCATGTCTTGAAATGAATGAATGTTATTACCCGGTTCATCTTTATTTCTTCAGCAATACTCCGGCCACGTTGCCCGTGGATGCCCCTGCCACGGCCCCGCCCACGTTGGCGGCCTTGCCCGCTGTATTGTTCATGTTGCGGTTGTACGCACCCATACCGCCGGCCTGTACCACCCAGTTCGCCACGGTGGGGACACAGAAGTACCCGACCAGCCCTATGAGCATGAACACCAGATAGATGGCCGTCGATCCGTCCGGGGAGAAGACGCTCAGGGGATCCCGGATCATTTCCATCTCGCTTTGCAGCACCAGCGTCTGTATCCTGGCGAGCATCACCCCGAGCAGGTCGGAGATGGGCAGCCAGAGATATACGCTGATATAACGGGCCAGCCACTGGATGAGCGTGTTCTGGAAACCGTCGAAGACCGATACCGCGAAAGCGAAGGGGCCCAGCACGGAGAGGACGATGAGAAAGAAGGTGCGGATCGTGTCCACCACCAGCGAGGCGGCACGGAAAAAGAACTCCATCACCTTGCGCATGATGGTCTGCACGATGCCTTGCAGGGAGAACGAATAGCAGGTGTGGGACATCCGCTGCATCACCGCGTAGTCCTCCTCATTCCAGCCCATGTCGGCGATCTCCTTCTCCAGCTCCTCGTCCGTGGGGTTGAACTCCCCGGTCACGGCCACCTTCAGGGGCATCTCGGAGAGCAGCCTGTCCTTTTCCTCCTGGAACTTCCTCACGTCGAAGGTCTGGTCGTGGAGCATGGCACCCGTTCCCTGAACGACGGGGCTCAGGATACCGTTCAGGCTTCCCAGCACGATCACGTCGAAGAACAGGATGCAGATGCCCAGGCAGAAGGGACGCAGCATGCCGAACACGTCCACCGGCTCGGCACGCGAGAGGGACTGCCACACGCGGTAGGCTATGTAGAAGAGCGCGCCCAGGGCGGCGATGGCCGTGGCCAGCGTCATCATCGGCTGGCAGAGTTCGGTCATCTCGTCATACAGCCGGCGCAGGATACCGTGCAGGCTGTCGAAAGATAGGGATAGCAATACCATATAGTCTGTATCTTTTTAAAGGTTTACCAATAGCGTTCGTTCTCCCCGTAAAGCTTCAGGACCTGCTCGGTCTCGCCCTTCTCCCTGGCCCGCAGGTAGGAGACGCGCAGGTTCTTGCGGGTGTAGTAGTTCACCAGCGTCCTGTAATGCCTCATCTCGCGGTACACCCTTTCTATAAGGTCCAGCCGCTCCTTGTCGGTCATGGACATGCCGGTGGGGTTGATGATGTCCTTCAGCCCGGCCACGGACGCGCTGCTTTTCTTCATGATGTTGTTGTAGCCGAAGGCGATGGCATCCAGTTCCCGCTGCGTGTAGTTCCCGTCGGTGAGCATCTTCCCGTAGTTCGTCACGTAGCTCTCCGAGATTTCCGAGAGCATCAGCACCGACTCCTTGACCTTCAGGCTCCCGCTCACCAGCGAGTTCACGCTCTTGAGCATGTCGTAGTATTTCCGGCTTTGCTCATAGATCTTCGAGGCCTCCTTGAAGGTGGACATGGCGTTCTGCGCCGTCTCGGAGGTCTCCACCATCTCGTTGACGCTGTTCACGATGCCCTGCGCCAGGTTGCCCGGGTCGGTCACCACCCATTGCGCGTGCATGGCCGGTACGGTAAGTAAAAAGGCGCACAATGCGCTGAAAATTTTTCGTCTCATTGAATCGTTCTTTTAAATGTTTTACAAAGATTATCTCCTGCCGCTGTTCTTTTCCGCGGCCAGTATCCGTATGGCCTGCTCCATGCTGCCGGTCCTTGCCGCCATCCGTTCCACTTCCAGCTTCTCGCTCTCCTCCGTCGTATAGGTAAGGTACTCTGCCGTGGAGGTCTCCGTGGCATAGACGGCCGACTGCACACCTCCCAGTCCTATTCATACCTCCTTGTACCGGCGTGAGGGATCGTTGGCGCGGTTGATGGAGAGGATCTGCGAGCATTCCTTGTCGGTCAGCCCCAAAAGGGTCTGTATCCGCTCGAACTTGTTGAGGTATTTCCTCTGGTCCAGCAGGATCTTGCAGTCCGAGTTGTTGATGATGGCCTCCTTCACGATCGGGGACGAGATGATGTCGTCCACCTCCTGCGTGACCACCACGGCCTCCCCGAAATACTTCCTGACCGTCTTGAACAGATACAGGACATAGGTGGCCATATTGGGGGACATCAGTGATTTCCAGGCCTCTTCCAGCAGGATGACCTTGCGGACACCTTTCAAGCGGCGCATCTTGGAGATGAACGTCTCCATGATGATGAGCGTCACCACCGGAAGCAGCACCTTGTTCGATGATATGTTGTCCAGCTCGAAGACGATGAACCGCTTGCGGGTCAGGTCTATCCCCTTGTCCGAGTTCAGGAGGAAGTCATAGTCCCCTCCCTTGTAGAACGGCTCCAGCACGTTCAGGAACCCGTCGATGTCGAAGTCCTTCTCGCGTACCCTCTTTTCCTCCATCATCTGCCGGTAGTCATCCCGGACGAACTCGTAGAACCCGTTGAAATCCGGTTTGAGCTCCGGGGTTTCCGTGATTTTGCGGATATAGGCGTTCACCGCGCCGGAGAGGGCGACCTCCTCGGAGCGTTTCGGCACCTCGTCCTCCCGCTTCCAGAGCGTCAGGATCAGCGTCTTGATGCTCTCCCTTTTTTCCACGTCGAACTGCCGGTCCTCGCTGTAGAAGGGATTGAAGGTGATCGGGCGGTCCTCCTCATACGTTATGTAGATCCCGTCCTCCCCGCGGGTACGCTCATGGATGAGCCGGCACAGCCCCTTGTAGCTGTTTCCCGTGTCCACCAGCAGGATGTGCGCGCCCTGCTCGTAATAGTTGCGCACGAGATGGTTGGTGAAGAAGGACTTGCCGCTGCCCGAAGGCCCCAGGATGAATTTGTTGCGGTTGGTCGTGATGCCCCGCTTCATCGGTTCGTCCGAGATATCCAGGTGGATGGGCCTGCCGCTGAGACGGTCCGCCATCTTGATGCCGAAGGGCGAGAGGGAGGAGGCGTAGTTCGTCTCACCGATGAAGAGGCATGCGGCCTGTTCGATGAACGTGTGGAAAGACTCCTCCGCGGGGAAGTCGCCCTCCCCGCCGGGGATGGCCGCCCAGTAAAGGGTCGGCGCGTCCACCGTGTTGTGGCGGGGCTTGCAACCCATCTGCGCCAGGGCCGAACCGGTGTCGTTCCGGATATTCCTCAGCCTCTCCCTGTCCTCCGACCAGACCATGACGTTGCAGTGGCAGCGCACGGGAACCAGCCCGAAGGAATGCGCCTCGTTCAGGTATTCCTCCGTCCACTGCCGGTTGATCTCGTTGGCACGGCTGTAACGTGAAAGGGAGCGCATATTCCTGCCCGCTTTCTCGAAATGCCGGAGGGTTTCCGCCGGATCATCTATGAACACGTACTGATTGCAGATATGGTTATAGGGCAGCATCAGCCCGACGGGGGCGGCAAAGGAAAGGCGGCAGTCGCTGCGGTCCGTGGAGTATTTCTCATAACGCCCGTCCGTCCGTACCGCGGAGGGCAGGTCGTCCGCATCGGAAAGCGTATGCACCGAGAGCCGTTTGTCGCCGACGCGCATTTCCGCGCCCCCGAGCCGGATGTCCTCCAGCGTGGTGGTGTCCTCCTGCGAGAGGGAGAAGTATTTCTCCACCAGGCCGGCCTCCTTTCCCTTTCCGGTAATCTCCTCCGCCGTGAGCCGTTCCAGACGGACCAGCCCGGAATCGCAGATGATACGCCCGAACTGCTCCACGGCTTCCAGGAAGCGGAGGATGCCGTCCTTGTCCCGGACCTCCCTGGGGAGGATATGCCCCCTGCAAAGGACGGAGAAGTTGCTCTGCTGCCGCATGCGTTCCTTCGTGGTACGGGTGATGAACAGGTACGAAAAATGGTTCAGGAAGGGCCGCTCGTTGAAATGAAGCTCGAAGCTGCGGTCCAGGAATCCCGGCTCCTCCCTGTCGGTGCGTGCCCTGTAGCTCTCCTCCAGGAACCAGTCCTGACGGTGGACGATGGTATGGCAGGGCAATACCCTGATGGCCTTCGCTCATGCGCCGTGCATGGCCTCGTAATCATCGGAGGTGAGGGTGAAGACCTCCGGCAGGCGGACCTTGAAGCCGACGGTCACGTCCGCGTCCTTGGAGAGGATGCACCCGTCCTCGACGGCAAGAAGGGGGAACTTACTTTCCAGGGTGGACGCTTTGAGTATGTTTCGCATATTTTCTTCGTTTAAAAAGTGAGGTGATACGTTTTCTGTTGATGATGTAATAGGGACGGTAACCTGCCGCCGCCAGCTTCATCAGCCCGTGGGGGCCGTATTTCCTGTTCAGGCGGAACACGCCCAGGGTGATTCCCGAGGCCGATATGACACAGAGGGCGATGCAGAACAGACGGTTCACGCCCGCCATGTAGAGGATGACGAACACGAGGAAGACGGCGAGCAGGCCGCCGGCAAAGAGATAGAGGTACTGCGCCTTCAGGCCGCAGAACTCCACGTCCTGCCCGACGCCCTTGTTCAGCTTGTATTCCATATGGCATGGGGGTTACAGGAAGAACGACCTCAGTACCGTGGCCGCCACGATCAGGAACACGCAGGCCCCGAACCAGCTGCCGGCGGTCTTGCCCGTGTCCGGATCGCCCGACGAGAACTTGGAATACACGCGGATGGCCCCGATAAGGCCGCAGAGCGCGCCGGCCGCATAAATCAGTTTTACGGCGGGGTCAAAATAGCTGTTCACCATCTGCGTGGCCTGTACCAGCCCGGCAGACCCGTCACCGGCAGCGGATGCGGGGGCTGCTCATGTGGCCAGTCATGCCAGCAGGAAGGCTGTTCCGGCAGGTATGCGCCCGATAAGGGATGCCAATACGTCTGTCACTTTGCCCATAGGGGAGAATCGTAAAAATGAATGGGTTCTTGAATGTCTCATTGTTTTTATACCAATTATTATAATAAATGTTTGTCAGACTTTCTTTTTTGACAGGCTGCAGGCCGGATGCCAGCGGCCTGTCCTTGCAACCACATGTTTACTGCCGGCATCAGCCGGAATCATAATAACCGTACATCGTTACCTCCTTCGTTAATTGTTTGCTACTCGTGTCGCTCTCTCTTCGGGACGGGATGTCCGTAGGATCATCCCGAATCGTGATACTTTTTCATGCCTGTATTCTATTATGTCAAAGTTTCCTTTTAACGGCTGCAGCCCCGGATGCCCGCGGACCGTTCTTGCAACCGCATGTTTACTGCCGGCATCAGCCGGAATCATGATAACCGTACATCGTTACCTCCTTCGTTAATTGTTTGCTACTCGTGTCGCTCTCTCCGGGATGGGATATCTGTCGGATCATCCCGAGTCATGATACTTTTTCATGCCTGTATTCATATTATGCCGGATTTCCTTTTTTAGCAGTCTGCAGCCCCGGATGCCCGCGGCCTGTCCTTGCAACCACATGTTTACTGCCGGCATCAGCCGGAATCATAATAACCGTACATCGTCCTCTCCTTCGTTAATTCATTCGTCACTCATGTTGCTCTCTCTTCAGAACGGAATGTCCGCAAAGCGGATCAGCTTGAATCATGATACTTCGCCATATACACATTATATTATTGGTTATCGGGGTATGAAATCCATGATATCGAAATCCCTGATTATGCTTTCCCTGTCCTTTCCCGCCAGCAGTGGCGGCTCCCTGTCACTGTCCACGTACAGTTCCATGTACCGTTTCAATGTCTCGTCACTGCCCAGGATGCCGGCCTGCAGGATACGTTCCATGTCGGTCCCCTCCAGCCGTTCCAGTGTCTGGCGGGCATGGGACTGTTCCGGTTCCGAAAGGCGGTCCGTGGCTATGAACCTGGAGAGCAGGTCCATGTCGTCAAAGGTCACGCCTCTGGCGCGGTGCGGATCGGGACGTTCCACATAACCGGTGATCTCGTAGCGTTCCGGCACCTCACCCTCCTCCGGTCTTCCGAAAGGGGCGGGGAATTCGGGCACGGGTGCCTTTCTCCCTTTCATGGCCGTATCCGTCCGCTTTTCGCTCATCGCATATTCCCCGTCCATAGGCGGGGATTGCCATAACCGGTACCGGCTTCTGCCGATGACAGCTTCCTCAGACGTTTCCTCCCCTGGTTCCGCCGGTTCTTCCTTCACCGGAAGAGCGGAGGCAGGACGCTGTCCGCCCCTCCATTTAAGGATGCTGCCCGTGTGGACGTACTTCTCTACGCTCAGGTAGGAGGCATACAGGAACAGAAGGATGAATGCGTACTCCATACCGGTCTACATAAGGTTTGTCATGAGATGTGCGTGTTCCGTCGGGTCGATACTGTACTGGAGCGGGTCACAATCCATCATGGCAACGTTGTACCCCCGGCGGTTATGTAGGACACCGCCCGTGAACACGGTGAAGAAGGTCTTGCCGGGTTCACACTTCCGGCCGGTCAATTCGATAAATAAAGGTTCTTTTTTCATGTGCATTTCTTTTTTATGGTTGTTGCCGGCAAGCTTTCCTGCCGTTTCATGCCACAAAGGAAATAACAAGCGGAATGACCTCAAATACCCTGTCGTGTATTGTCATGGATAGTCAGTTTTTGTCATGGAGGAAGGGGCGGTGAAAAGAAAAAAATGCTTTCCCGAAGGGAGTCGTGAAGCCAGCCCCCCTTTGGAAAACAGGATACACGGGGGACATCCGATACAGTGAAAAAAAGAAAAATCCCCACCGGCTTCTGCTGGCGGGGATCGCAATAATAAAGGGGCGTGGCTTTTCAGCCCTTAATGTAACCGTACTTTTTCAGGTCGTCCATGAAATGTTCCGGCGTGTCGGTCCTCACCGTCACCCCGTGCAGTTCCCTGTACCGCCCGGAGAAATTCACCATGTACTCCCCGTCGGTGCACTCGCTGTCAAACCAGCTGCCCTCACGCAGGACGCGTACAAACTCGGAAGGGTCGGAGGCGGCAATCCTGCCGCCGTCCGCCAAAATATACATATGTTTGTTCATGCCGATAATTTTTTAGTCCTCAGTTTATAATATAGTTTCTGTTCATCGTCCAGGAAAGGGATGTCCCGGAGCACGGTGCCCGCGGGTACCTGTCCCCTCGTGGCAAAGGTAACCAATTTATGGAGAAACAGCACCCAGTTACGCATTTTTGTGAAGTTGGTCGTTCCCGAATGCTGGCGGAACTCGACCGTTTTGTGCCGTGAGTAGGCTTCGAGGTTCACCTTGTGGTAACGGTTGCCGATCCTGCTTTTCAGCTCGTCCACCGTCCTGGCCGAGCGTATCATCTCATCAGATACATGCCCCAATCCCTTGCAATAGTAGTTGTCCCTGCGGGATGCCGGCATGAACCTGTCGATGACCGGTTCCAGATGTTTGTAACTCAGGGCCAGATTACGCCAGGCCGCCATGCTGAAACCGGCGGCATCGATATGCACGTGAAGCCCGCAGCTCTCGTTCACTTTCACGTCACACAGGTCAAGCACCCAGCAGACCTTCTCCAGTTCCCGCAGGCCGGCTTCACCGACCAGGATCGGACTGACCAGCTCGAAGGTGTCGTTACCATTCAGGCTGCTGTCCGTCACGAGCTTCCAATGCGGACGGGTGGTATGGTTGTAGCCTTCCACCGTAACCTCGATACCGGCCTCCCTGAGCTCGCGTGCGAGCCGTTCACGGGAACAGTTGTAAGCCTCGATCTCGATACCGAACTTGCGGTTGAAAGTGTAATCCAGTGCGGCTGTTGCCGGATGGATATCCAGACCATCCTCACGTTCCCTCATCCGGCGCAGGGCGTTCACCACGAAACCGTAATTGCCGTTGGTCACCATTCTTGCGATTTCCGCACGGGGAACTCCCAGAAGGAACAGCTGCCGGATCTTGCTTGTCTTTGTTGTCTCTTGTGATAAAATGCTTCTAACTTGCTCGTTCATAGTTTGTTATCTCCTTTATTATTATACTGCTAAGGTAATGCTTTTACAGGAGAAGTTGTAATTATAAGAGCCTTATTATCATGCTATTAGCTTACTTTATCTTAGACTAAAAGTCCTTATTTAAGGTGTCTGTATCCTATCGTCCGCTACCGGTCGGTGTCGGATTCCCCCAGACCGATGGCGGGGCATATCTCCTCCACCAGTTCAGGAAGGCCAGAGCCTTTCTCCTGACGGGGATCGGGCGGAAACAGCGTGGAGCGGAAGACACCCTTGCAGACAGGATCCGCCTCCCTGTTGTAGCGGAGGGTGTTCGGGATGTGTGAGGACAGCAGCTGCAGCCCCATCCTGTGGATGACACGGTTCCAGGCATCATACAAGTCCTTCCGTCCCCTCCTGTCCACCATGTTCCAGAACAGCCGGATACCTTTCAGGTTGCAGTTTCCCTTGGCGATCAGCTCCTCCTCCAGCACCTTGGCAAACTGCAGGGAACTCTGCATGACGATGTTGTCCGCCTTGAGCGGGACAAAGATATAGTCCATCGCAGAGACGGTATGGACCACCCCCTCGCTGCGGAGCGTTCCGGGAAGGTCGAAGAGCACGATATCGAAAGTCTCCCCTTTTTCGTCCATATAACGCCACAGGTCTTCCACCGCCTTTTCCGGGTCGCTTTTGATGACCGGATAGGCAGGCTTCCGGATTCTCTCGTACTGCCGGTACAGGTTCACCTTCAGGTCGTCATTTTTCATGACACCCTCCATGTCCCTCTCACGCATCAGGACGATGCTGTGTTGTGGGGAGTCACAGTCCACAACCGCCACACGCAGGCCTTTGCGGTAATGAAGGACACTGGCCAGCAGTACCGTAAAGACGGATTTTCCCACGCCACCCTTCTGGCTGGCGATGGCAACCAACAACTCTTTTTCTTTTTTCATCATACTTCTTTTCCATTAAATGTTAAACACTATTGTTTCAGAAACAAAAAACAATGCTCCCACCGGGAAGATCCCCTCTCATGGGAGACGGCCCTTTATGACCGTCCGGGCAGGGACTCCTCCAGAATCACCTCCGCCGTTTCCCTGTATTCTTCCAGATGCCGCGAGACAAGGTGGTTGATGAACCCCTCCAGCGTGACCTTCCCGTTTCTCGAGGCTCCCGCCAGGATGGACAGTTTCCGGTGCAGGGCGGCGGGAATATGCAGTGACCGGCGCTGCATGCCCGCAATGCCATGCAGGTATTCCTTTCCGTAGACGGACGGCTGCACGGGGCCGCTTTTCCTTGTGGGACGCATAATGTCGTTACCGGACGTTCCACGTCCCTTCCGGGGACAGGCAGGCGCTTCCCCCATGATCTCACGGATGCGATCCACGTCCATCCCGCCGGGACCGGTCCGGCCTTTTACGTTCTTTCCTGTCATGATATATCTTCTTGAAAATGACAACATTTTATCGGTGGGCCGTTCCTCCCTGCTGCCCGTCTTCATCCCAGGGACGATAGACCTCACCGAGCAGGGCGGCGATATCCTCCCTGTGTTCCTCCATATGGAGTTCCAGCAGCCGGATGATAAACCCGGAGATGCTGCCACAACCGGCTGCCCTGACCAGCATGGCGATCCGGCGATGCAGTCTCCCGTCAATGTATGCGGTCTTCCACTCCGCGGCCTTGGGAGCGGGAACCAGAAACCTCCTCTTGTATTCTTCCGGGTCTGTCATTTTCCCTGCCCCCACCGGCCTTTCATGCCCCGGCATCCTCGTCACCGGTTCCGGGGATGGGGAAACGGGATCTGACAGAAGGTTCCCCGTAAGTCCGACCCTCTCGAGAACGATATCGGAAAGCCGGTTCTTTTCTTTTTCTGAATCCATATCTTAAAATCTTAAATTATTAAATTACACAACCGGTATTGTATCGGAATACAAAATAAAGGAAGAAGAGGATCGGACGGAGCCACCTGTCACTTATAGTCATCCAAAGTCGGTTATTGTCATGATGCACATGACGGGTGGGATTCCGTTTCCTTGTCCACCGACCCTTTTAATCCTCATGGGCAGGTGTGAGAGCGTGTATCCGCCTTGGTACGGATTCTTAAATTATCGGTCTGCAAAAGTGTAAAAGTATCAATCCGTTAATGGAGACAAAGAAGAAAAACAATAAGACCTACACGGCTGCATGCCCGTTCTCCATTTGCAGAAGTGTAGAAGTATCAATCCGTTAATGGAGACAATGAAGAAAAACAATAAGACGTACACGGCTATATACCCGTTCTCCATTTGCAGAAATGTAGAAGTGGCAATCCGTTAATGGAGACAATGAAGGAAAACCAATAAGGCGTACACGGCTATATGTCCGTTCTCCATTTACAGAAGTGTAGAAGTATCAATCCGTTAATGGAGACAATGATAAGAAACCAATAAGGCGTACACGGTTACATGTCTATTCTCCATTTGTAGAAGTGTAGAAGTATCAATCCGTTAATGGAGACAATGAAGAAAAACAATAAGTCGTACACGGCTACATGCCCGTTCTCCATTTGCAGAAGTGTAGAAGTATCAATCCGTTAATGGAGACAATAAAGAAAAACAATAAGTCGTACATGGCTATATGTCCGTTCTCCATTTGCAGAAGTGTAGAAGTAGTAATTCGTTAATGGAGAATAAGGTATGGAAAGAGCTGATTTTCCGTAGATGTGCCTCCTCATCCCCGAATTATGGGCGTAAGTCACATGGTTATGGAGAAATATCCATCCTTTTATGGAGAGAACAGCCGGCAAATACCTGATGGAAATGCCCCGCAAACCACAGGGGAATAGCCTTACAATGGGCTGATACACAATAATTATTGGATAAACGTGGTCCGCTCCTGCGGACAGCAAGTTGTGTTTTCGTTTAACGAAAACCGGACGGTTTAACGGCGTTTACGCCGCCAAACCGCCCCCACAAAGCTCCGGAGATCGCTTTGTCGTAACCGAATATAATCAAGGGAGTCTATGACGGATTCTTTCCGTTTTTCTCGAACCGGGTCGTCAACACCTGTCTCAGATTGTCGGAAGGCTTCAAGCCGATTTTTTTACGGATATTGCTGCGCTGGCAGGTTATATTGCTTTCCGATTTGCCGAGGATCTCACAGACCTCCTTTAATGTTTTTCCCAAAATGACAAGACGGCATATTTCAATCTCCGACGGGGTCAGTTCGGGGAAGACCTCGGACAAATGGTATTGTTCCATTTCCTTGGCGGTTATCGCTTCCTTTACATTATGGATTACGTTATTCTGGGCTTCGGCACCCAGCATCTCAAGCAGGTTATTCGTCTCAACCGTTCCATGCCGTTGCTTTGCCAGCCTGACATAAGCCCGTACCTGTTCCTTTTCCATTTTCAATACGCGGAGTATTTCTTCCTCCTCCCGTTTCAGGGTGGAATTTTCCTCGCCCAATCTCTGTATGTTTTTTACCAGCAAGTTCCCCAGAACGGTTACGATCAGGAACAGTACCATATACAATATGCAGAAATTTTTCAAGGTGGTATTGCCGGTAATGAACATACAGACTATGTACGTTACCATGCCCATACCGCCCAGCACATAGGGTATACGCCTGAGGTAGGCAATCAGGGAGAACATCACGTTGACTGCCAGTAGGGTCATGTTGCCTACGATAAGCATGAGCCTGTACTCGGAAGGTGAAAGCGCACAGAGTATCATCTCATTACAGGTAAACAGTTGGGCGACTACCGTCATGGCGCAAAATGCATGCGGCAGGGAAATCCGGCCGGTCTTGTAAGCGAGGATCAGCAGCAGGGTAGTACCCATAAAGACGGAGTTCAGGACCAATGTCAACATTTTTTGAGGACCGGAAAATCCGCAGAGGTTTATCAACAATCCGGTAACAAGGGCAAATGAATACAGAAAGAAAGTAATCGTTTGCTGTTTTGCCAACTGTGAAGGCTCGTTTCGAATGGCTGCCAGTGGACTTGAAAAAAACGCCCTTGGGGTCTTAAATTTCATCTTTATAGCCGTTTTAGTGCTTTTTAGGGGGCAAAAATAGGATTTTATTTCGATTTTAGTGCAATTTATGGGTGTAAAAATTAGGGAATTAGATAAATCTACTTTAAATTTGGAACAATAAACTAAAAAAACGTACAATGGACAACCGTTTTACCTACAAACCGGCAATCCCCTTTGAGACTTCAAGGGAAAAGGATGGCGGGAGATTTGTCAAAATCTCCGGTTACGGCAGTCATGTCTTGTTTTTGTGTTATTGTTTGTTAATACAGGGAAATAAAACGGTGAAATATTTGGAAATTCCAGGTCTTTTTACCCCCCCCCCGTAACAATCTGTGTTACAGTGTATTACAGTTTTATAATATTTTGCGTTCAAGCAGCATACAAGATACTTTTCATGTCTGTATGCCGTTTGGACGCTTTTTTTGTACCCTTATGTAGAAAACAATATGTATGAAATGAAAACGATCCGAAGAAACATACAGTTGTGGATGCTTGCCCTTCTGTCATTGCCGCTTTCGGCACAGGAGAAGACCGACAGCATGTTCTGCTTCCGCTTCGTACCGGAGAAAGACATGTTCTTTATTCCCTACGGTGAGAACGGGCGTGAATTCACCCGCCTGCTGGAATGCGTGGAACGCTACCGGGAGGAAATAACGGATAACGGGATTCCCTTGTACGTGGACGGATACTGCAGTTCGACGGAAAGCGAAGCGGAAAATCTTATCATCGCAAGGACACGGGCCAACCGTGTGAAATCAGAGCTGATTGTCCGCAAACAGCTGAAAGAGGCCTGCTTCGTCACCCGGAACCATGCTTCGGGAGGCGATTCTGTGACGGTACGCATCATCATGCTAAAAACAGACAGGCGGCCGATGGAAAAGGAACCCTCGGAAAAAATGGAAAAAGCAGAAACCGTTCCTGCAGAGAAGGTGGAAGAAGCGGAAACCTCCTCGGTAGCCAACAAGTCCTCTGAAATACAGGAAACATCCATCAAGGAAGAACATTTGGCAGAGATGTCGGTTGACCCCGCCGACTCTTACTGTTTTACCCTGCGTGCGAACCTGATTCGCTGGGCAACATTGACTCCTGACTTGGGTATAGAGTGGCGCGTCAATCCGTCATGGGGCATCGTGGTAAACGGCTCGTGGACATCGTGGACGTGGAACGACAAGGACAGACGCTATGCCCTTTGGGAGGTATCGCCCGAAGTACGCTATTATATAGGTAAAGAGAAACGCGGCTATATCGGTGCGATGTACAAAGCCGGGCAGTTCAACTACAAGTTCTCCGCGACCGGCAAGCAAGGCGACCTGATGGGCGGAGGCATTGTCGGCGGTTATCAGTTGCGGCTGAATAATGCCCTCTCGCTCGATTTCAACCTCGGTATAGGCTGCGTCCATGCCGACTATGAGAAATACGAGGTCATCGACGGGGTGCGTGTATGCCGTGGTACGGAGAGCAAGAACTGGTGGGGGCCTGTGAATGCAGGTATCATCTTGGTATGGAAACTGTTCTAACGGAAGGAGGAAAAATGAAGAAGATATTAAAGAATATGCTGGAAAATATACGTTCACGGGAAATAACCGCCGTCCGTAAAACGGCTTTGCCGATGGCGGCAGTGACCCTTACTTTCGCTGTCACGATGACGGGCTGCGTGAAAGACGAGCTTTTCAACACGCCGCACCCCGACAAAGGGGCTGTAATGCTCGATATAGACGGTCTGCCCGGAGGAGACGGATATATGGTCGATATAGACGGGAGGACATTCAAGACGACCGGAAGCACGTTTGCCGTGCCCGACCTGTTCGATCCAGGAACGCATACCGTTACAGTATATAACCGTCCCGAAGGTTTTTCTGTGGAAGGGCTTGTCGCCCGTGTAGCTCCTTTAGGAGCGGAAAAGCGTTCGGCTGACGGGCTTATACACCCCCTGCCCGGATATTTGTATTCGGGAACACGGCAAATAGAGGTCGTGGCGGACGACAGCCTGAAAGTGGAGATGTCCGTATCGCAACGGGTACGCGACCTGCTTCTGGAGCTGACCGTCACCGAAGGCGACCCCGAACGGATAGCGTCTGTCAAGGGAACAATTTCGGGCATTGCCGGAGCATTCGACCTTGCGGCACAGCAGACCACCGGCGAGGCGGTCTCCACGGTTGTTGAATTTACCCGCACGGGTGACAAGCTGACTGCCGGTGCACGGCTGTTGGGTATCATGGGCAGCAAACAGACCCTTCTGCTCGACATCGTGTTCACCGACGGGCGGACGCAGACAACGGAAAGCGACCTGACGGACTATCTGAAAGACTTCGGCAACGACATGACAGAGGCATTCCGGCTGGCAGGCGACCTGAACACCCCGATAGAAGCAGGCATGAGCGCCACCATCGACAACTGGCAGCCGGGCAACGGCGGCGGTGAGGATGCGGACATACAGTAACAAGGAAACTGAATAAATAAAATAACAGACTATGCAAAAAATGAAAGTGACAATGACCGGGCTGCTTACACTCGCCGTATTGACAGGATGCAGCAACGATGAAAACCTCCCCGGTGGAAATGACAACGACGGCCGTGTGGCGCTGCAAGTGACAAGTGGTATCCAGACCCGTGCCTATGATGATCAGTGGGAAGCCAATGATGCCATCGGTATCTTCGCACTGATGCCGGAAACTACCGAAATAGCCATCGATGAAACGAGCGGGACGGAACAGCGCAACAGAAAGTACAGTACGGGAGAAAGCGCACTCGGCACATTCAACCCCGTTGATGCTACTGCCACCATCTACCTGCCGGTGGACGGAAGCACACGCGACTTCATCGCCTACTACCCGTACCAACCCGAAATGGCGGGCAGCACCTATAAGATAGACCTGACCACGCAGAAGCCGCAGAAAAACATCGACTTTATGGTGAGCACGCAGGAGCAAGCAGAGGGAAGCAGCCGTACCACGGGCATCAGCAAGACAGACCCGGCCGTACAATTCCGTTTCGGACACAAGCTCTCGAAGGTGCGTCTGAACATCAAGAGCGGAGTCGGCTTCAAGGGCGACCACAGCGAACTGGTGAAAATGGAAGTGGCCCTTACGGGACAGCAGACCACTGCCGACTTCAATGTACTGACTGACGATGAGGTAACCATTACGAGAGGTAACGAAAGCATTGACCTGCTCACCGCAGACAACGGTAAGACATCCGAAGGTATCGTGATGCCGAGCAAGGACTATGACGGGATGCAGTTCGAGTTCCGCATCAAGGGGCACGAGCTGCCTTACGTGTGGGAGCTGAAACAGTCGGAGAACGCCGAGAAGTTCGAGCCGGGCAAGGAATATATCTACAACATCACCATCCACAAGACCGCCATCGAGGTTACGGCCACCATCAAGGACTGGGAACAGGGCAACGGTAACGGCGAAAGCGGCAGTGCGGAATAAGGGACAGGATACATAGGCAATATACAGAAAAATAAATAAAAAGATGAAAGCAAGGAGTTATATTCTTTTCGCAGCCACTGCCCTCATGCTGGCGGCGTGCAGCAATGACGGACTGCCCGGTGACGACCCGAACGCCCCGGTGGAAATCCGCCTGACGGGCGGTCTGGAGGTGCAGACCCGTACCTCGCACAACCTCGACACGCAGTTAAAAGCCGGAGAACAGGTACACGTGTGGGTGGATGATGCCGGCGTGGCAGACAAAGAACTGTACAAAGACAAGGAACTGAGGGCAGAAGAGAACAGATCCTTGACGGGCGAGACGATGTACTTCCCCCAGACCGGCAATGCCGTGGACATCTACGCCATACACGGAAACTTCGGGGAAGCTACGGATTGGTCGGAAGGCGGCTTCTGGGCAACGGAGATTACGCACACGGTAGCACAGAACCAGAAAACCCAGCAGCCTACCGACGGCTACGCCAAGTCCGACCTCGTGTATGCCAAATCCACCGGTATAGCCCGCACGAAAAACACCGTTCCTCTGACATTCAGTCACCTGCTCTCCAAGATAGAGGTGGTGCTGGTGCAGGGAGCCGGAAGCCCGGAGATTGCGAAGATGGAAATCCTGAGCACGAAGCTCGAAGCCTTCTTCACTCCAAGCAAGGAGAACGAATTCGAGGTGACAGCGAACGGTACGGATGGAAAAAATCCGATTGAAATAGACATCGACCTGACCGATGCAAAAACCGCTGCAAACACGGCCAGTGATGAGGGCAAGGAACTGAACGAAGCCATCATCGTACCCCAAGAGCTGACACAAGGCACCGCCTTTATCCGCGTCACCACCGCCGAAGGCGGAGAACTGATTTACAGACTGCCGGAAAGCAAGACGTTCGATCCTGCCAAGAAATACCGCTTTACCGTTACTGCCAACCTGACGGAGCTGAAGGTAGTAAGTGCAAAGATTACAGACTGGACTAAGGAAATAGGCGATGACGATGGCACAGCCGAAATGGAGGAGTAATCGCTGACAGCCATCCCGTGCAGCAAGCGTCAGGCACGGAGATATGCCCTTTTGATATACGGTGTAGCTGCCCGCGTCGCGGCGGGCGGTGGCGCAAAGAAACCATAAAAAAGAAAGGAAAAAGATGAAGAAGAATTGTTTTACCACGAATAATATCCTTTGGGCAGCCTGCTGCCTTGCAGCGATGACTGTCTTCACAGGCTGCAAAGACAGCAATGGCAAGGACAGCGAAACCGGCATCCTGAGACCAATCGCCGAGAACATCACCGGCAAGTGGAACATGGAGGAAAGCCACCGAAAGCAGGACGGCAAATGGGTGGAAGACCTCATCCCCGATGGTGAGGGACACACCTACACCCTCTGCACGGACGGCACGGCGCTGAGCGCATTTACAGCTCCAGATGGCTATACGAAGCTCAACTTGGGCGAATGGAAAGTGGACGAAGCGACGGGCAAACTGACGCTCGGCACGATGACCGTCGATGTGCTCAGTCTGGACGCGACATCGCTTGTCATGGGGCACGACGAAGCCCGCGACTCGGAGACGGGCGAAATAATGGAGGGAGAGTTCAAGTGGACATTCGCCCGCATGGACGAAAGCCAAAAGACATTGGCAGAAAAGTTAGTGGGCAAATGGATTCTCTCCAAAAGCTACGAAAAGAAAAACGGCGAGTGGGTGGAAAATTCCAACGGATTACCTGACGAGGGCTGGCACCAGTACCGCGCGGACGCTACCTTCACCGCCTATTCACGCAACGGCGAACATGAATTTACAAGCGACACGAACTGGGTGGTGAACTGCACCACCGGGACAGTGCGCTGGACGGCAGAGAACGGGCAAAGCTCCACGGCGACCGTGGCCATTGAAGCCGATGGGACGCTCTCCGTGTATTACTCTAACAGTTTCGACCCCGTGACGGGACAGTCTGTCGCAGGCGAATACAAGGACGTGATGGTACGCGCACAGGAATAAATTTCAGCCATCCCGTGCAGCAGCGTAAGGCACGGAGAATTACCTATAATAATATAAGGTGCATCGGGCAGGGTCGCTCCTGCCGGTGGCACAAGAATAAACAATTAAAAACCGGAAATATGAAACGTGGAATATTACGACACAAGTTTGCTTTATGGCTGGTAGCGGTCTTGGCTTTGGCCTCATGCTCGCAGGACGAGCTTGCCGGAGGCGAACAAGGCACGCTGCTGCCTTACGGAAAATATCCGTTGGAGCTGACTGCCGCCATAGGAGAGGCAGTCGCCACGCCTGCCACGCGCGGCACGGTGCATGGGACGTTCCCGGATGGGTATTTTAATAGTTATCTCAGAGTAGCCAGCAGTATCGACTACCCGGAGGAGAATGAAATCGACTGGATGAGTTACATGGTGGGTCCAGACAGAACATATCAGATATATGCGGATGGCACAATGGTAATAGACCGTTATTATAATGATAGCCCTATCTATTGGAGACGTACTGATGAGATAATCTATATCTATGCCTATTCGTGGTCTAATATCCCCGACGAACGTAATACTTCCCCACACGAGGTCAATGATGACCAAAGCGAAGAAAAGAAATTTAACAATAGCGATTACCTCTTTGCTTATGAGGCCTTGACCTTCGACGGGGACCACACGCTGCATTTCCGCCACCTCACCTCGAAGGTTACCATCAACCTCAGGCCGTCCGAATACCTCTCGGCGCAAGCCCCTGAAGATGTGGAGGTCAAACTTACCGGCAAAAACGGGGGAAATTGGTATATAAAAGGAAATTTCATAGGGACAGACCCGAATAAGATAACATTGTTTGAAGCCGAGGGTCTGGAACAGTCGGAAATCATTCCATACAGGAACCCTAATCCGACGGAGGGCATGTACGCCACCTACGAGGCTGTCGTCATCCCGCAGACGATAACCGGCACCGGCAAGACCATAGAGATAAAGGTAGGCGAAACCACCTATTCCTACGAGGTTGAATGCTCGAAAGGCCAGTACACCAGCGGTGAGGAATGGATTTACAACATCACCGTCGGTGCGAAAGGTTTGGACGTGACTGTCGAGGAAGGAAACATCGGTTGGGGGAAAGGTGACACTGGCAGCGGTAGCGTAGCCCTGCCTTAAAACGAACATATAGAAAACGAAAGCAACATGATGAAATGATAAAGCGCATCCTGACATACTATGCCGAACGTCTGGACGAATACCTGTCCCGCACCCGCCACCAACCCGAAGGGCTGGCGACTGTGGGACTGATAGGTTCCGCCGGAGAGGAAACCCCGAACAAGGTAGTCATCTCTTTGGTCAACCTCGAAAAGGAGGCTTCGGGAGACAGGACGTACATGCAGCGCAGCGGAAGCGGTTTCGTAGGCAAGGGTGCGCCTCTGATGATGAACATGCACATCATGCTGGCGGCGGTTTACGAGAACAGACGCTATGCGGAATCCCTCTCCGTCCTGTCCGAGACACTGGCGTTTATCCAGTCGATGCCGAGATTCAATACGGGTCGGGAGAGCTGCACGGTGGAAGTGGTACCGATGTCCACAATGGATCTGCACAATATCTGGACGACCATGGGCGGGCAATATTACCCGTCGGTCATCTGCAAGGTGCGCGGCCTGACCATCGATTCTTCTTCAATCGTGTCGGGCAGCGGCACAGCCGCCGGTCCGGATGTGAAGACATAAGAACATGAAAATGAAACAGATATAGCTATGGATTATCGTCCTTTATACAGCCTGCGGGTCGGGCATGAATACTTCGACAGAGGTATCTGCCGTTCCTTCCGCTGCCGGATTTCTCCGGCGGAAGCGGCATTGTGGCACCGTCGCGGGTTGCTGTTCAGACAGCTCGGCGAGAACGAATGGACGATACTGTACGACAACGACGGCGCGGGCGTGGACACCTCCTCCGATGTATTGGTATTGGACATGGAAATGACCGACCCTGCATTCGTGCTCTATACGCTGTGGGACGGTTTTCACCCCGATGCAGCCTACGGGCTGGAACTGCCGTCGAAAAAAGAGACTGCCGATGCGGTGAAGGTCATCCGTGAGACCGCACCGAAGCGCGGCATCGGTTCCGGATTCTGCCGGATCCGGATCCGCATGACAGACAAGCTGGTCAAGGCGGCGCGGGAGGGAAAGCCGATGACCTGCACCTTGCAGTTCCATGCCCCGGCATACCGGTGGGAGTATCTGCTTGTCCCGCGTGACGGGGAGAATGTCCCGCAGGGAAAGTATCTCATGGAGGAAACGGGCGGCAAACTGCATTTCCCTCCTTTCGAACCGGCAAGGATGTACGGCAGGGAGATGCTGCGTACCGTCTCCGAGGAATCCGTCCCGATGCACGAAAGCTACGGCTACCGGTTGAAAGTGGTGGTACCGGCAGGCGGCACCGGACGGAAGCAGACGGTGCTCAGGCACATCGACCCTCCGGAACCGGGCAGGTTCATGGATGCGGAACCCGGGCTGCTAAGACAGGTATGCAGCCTGTAAGAAATACAGACAAAAATTGATCAGTGATTAATAATACTAAGTTGAACCATTAAAACGTAAGAACGTATGGGACAAATGAAAACACCCGGCGTGTACATCGTAGAGAAAAGCGCCTTCCCGAACTCGGTAGTAGAAGCTCCGACCGCTATCCCGGCTTTCATCGGCATTACCGAGAAAGCACAGAACGGTGCGGATTCACTCAGTGGCAAACCCTGGAAAATCACGTCCATGACGGAGTTCCAGCAGTATTTCGGTGGAGCTCCGGCACCTGAGTTTGCTCTTTCCGTAATTGACTCGCCTGAAAAGGATGCCACCGAGACATTCTATGGCATCGAGTCAGCATTCAAGGACGAAAACGGCAAGACCTGGCTCCTGCGGGTAGTGAACCGGAGCAACCCTTATTCCCTGTACTACCACATGGTGATGTTCTTTGCCAACGGCGGAGGTACCTGCTACATTGTCTCCATCGGAACATACAATGAGAAAGACACCAAGGGGAATCTCATCAAGGTTGACAAAGACAATGTGAAAAAGGCTCTCGATGACTTGAAGAAAGAGCAGGAAATCACGATGGTGGTCGTTCCGGAAGCCGCCTCCACGCCCGACTGCAAGGACATCCAGACCCAGATGCTTGCCCACTGCGGTGAGATGATGAACCGCTTTGCCATCCTCGACGTGCAGCCCAAGACAACCGGCAACGAGACTATGGATGACCAGATAAAGACTTTCCGTACCAATGTGGGTGCAAACTATCTCTCCTACGGTGCGGCTTACTATCCGTGGCTGAACACCTCCGTGCTTTCCGACAAGGATATCGACGGCACGGTACTGACCTGGGACTATACGCAGGAAGCTCCCGTCCTGAATCCGTTCTTCGACCCGAAATCGGGATTTCCGAAGTATTTCAGTAGTGCTTTCGAGGAGATAAAGAAAGGCAAGAAAACCGTTTTGAAAGAAAAAGTTGACGAAAACGGACAGCCTGAGATTGACAAGGAAACAGACAAGAAGATAATGGTGGAGACGGAAGAGGACTGTACGGCAGATGAACTGGCCGCACTGAAGAACAACCTGCACAACGCCTTATTGCAGAACTTCCCCGGATATCAGTACATCGTGGACAAAGTGCGTGAGAAACTGAACCTGCTTCCTCCTTCAGCAGCGATGGCAGGACTCTATACGATGGTGGACAACACGCGGGGTGTATGGAAAGCTCCGGCAAACGTGTCCGTGAACTATGTGAACAGCCCCACGGAGAACATCGACAACGCCATGCAGGAAGACCTGAACATGCCGATGAACGGCAAGGCGGTGAACGCCATCCGCACCTTCCCGGGCGAAGGCATCAAGGTATGGGGAGCGCGCACGCTGGACGGCAACTCGCAGGACTGGCGTTATGTGAACGTGCGCCGCACGATGATGTTCCTCGAAGAGTCCGTGAAAAACGCGGCGAAGGCATACGTGTTCGAGCCGAACGTGGCTGCAACCTGGATGAACGTGCGTTCGATGATAGACAACTTCCTGCGCAGCGTGTGGAAACGCGGCGGACTGGCAGGTGCCACGCCGGAGGATGCCTACGAAATCCATGTCGGCCTGGGCGACACCATGACCGCCAACGACATCCTGGACGGCATCATGCGCATCACCGTGCTCGTGGCAATCACCCGTCCGGCAGAGTTCATCGAAATCACCTTCCAGCAGCAGATGCAGAAGAGCTGATGATGGTTGATAAGCGAAAACAAATAAATCGAATTGATAACACTTTAAATTAGAATATTATGGCAGACGAAAATGGAGCTGCTCAGAGCGCTCAGACATGGCCCGTACCTGAATTTCATTTCAGCGTGGAAATATCGAATGTGGGTAAAATCTCCTGCAAGGAAGTGTCGGGACTCGATGTCGAGTTCGACGTGATCGAATACCGTTCCGGTGACATGCCGGGGTTCACCAAGGTCAAGATGCCGGGCTTGCGCAAGAGCGGCGATGTGACCTTGAAGAAAGCGATGTTCAAGGACGACAAGAAACTCTGGGACTGGATCAACAAGGTGAAGATGAACGTCATCCAGCGCGAAAGCGTGACCGTCGCCCTTCTGGACGAGAGCGGCGGTCCGGTGCAGAGCTGGAAACTGACCAATGCCTGGCCGAAGAAATATACCGTGGAGGGTTTCAAGGCGGACGGCAACAGTGTATCCATGGAAACCATCGTGCTGGCTCACGAAGGCGTTACTCCGGCATAATGTAATCCTGATACTGTCCAAGTATGGCTTCTGACAGCAAGACATGGAAACCTCCCGTACTCTTCCGGTTCTCGGTAGAGTTCCAGTGGGGAAAAGACAAGGCATCCGCCTCCTTCGCGGAGGTGGACGGCCTGGGTCAGTCGCTGGAATTGAGTCCACAGACAGGAAGGGACAATGGAGGCCAGATGCTGGTAAAGGGCGTGAACGTGGATGAACTTGTCCTGAAACGTGCCATAGAGCCGCTGAGCGATGAAATAACCGGATGGATAAAGGAGTGCTTCGGTTTTCTGGACGGGGGCTGGATACGGATATGCGACATATCGGTGTCCCTGCTCGATGAGGATGGAACCAGGGAGCTTGCCCGGTGGAAATGCTTACGCGCCGTACCGGTGAAATGGAAGCTCGCCCCGCTGAACGCTTCGGAGAGCAAGGTGGCCATAGAGACGCTGTCATTGAAATACAAGGAACTCATAAGAGAAAAATAATGCCGATAGTCATCAAGGAGATACACGTGAATACGGTGGTCGAGAAGAAGGTACTTCTCCCCGGCGAGATATCCGAGCAGGCGTATGCCCGTCTCAAGGAACGGATAATGGAAGAGCTCTCGCAGCAGGATACACGTGCCCGGAATGGAAGAGGGAGGAAAGAACGCTGAAATCAGACAAAGAGACAGTATGGAACAGTTGAAATTCACGGCTTACGACGATGCCAGGTACGGCAACACGATAGGTAGCCACACAGTGCTTATGGACCCGGACACCCTGAAGTTCGGCAAGGAAATCGTGTACCGGGAGGACAGGCAACTCGGAGCCATAGGCGGAGGCAGCCGCTTCGAACGCTACAAGCCGGAGTCGCTCACGTTCAAGTTCACCGTGGACTGTACGGGTATCGTGGAGGGGACGCAGCAGAAGGACAACGTGTACGACAAGATACAGGAAGTAGAGAAACTGCTCTATACCTACAACAGCGACGGGCATCGTCCTTCATACGTGCTGGTGCAGTATGCGGAACTGCTCTTCAAGGGACAGGTGAAGAAGATGGACGTGGAGTATACCCTGTTCAGTAACAAGGGTATACCGCTCCGCGCTACAGTGGAACTCACGTTCAGCGGCTTCCGGTGCAGCGAGGAGGAGCGCAAGAAGTTCCACAAGCAGTCGCCCGACATGTCGCGGCTCATCACTGTCAAGGAGGGCGAGACACTGCCTTACCTCTGCCACAAGATATACGGGGATTCCCTCTTGGTGCGGCAGGTAGCAAAGTTCAACAATCTTGGGGGATTCAGAAACATACCGGCAGGGACGGAGTTATTGTTCCCGCCGCTTAAGAAAGAATAAAAGGAATAAATTGAGCAACCAAATAAACTGAAGAAGTATGGCAGACTCACCGTCGAAATATGCAGACCGTATTCTTGCGTGCAAGGTCTTCTGCAACGGCAAGGCACTGGACGACTCGTTCGAGCTGGTCTCGGCTCATGTACGTCTGGAACTGAACCGCATCGGCAAGGCGACTTTGTGTTTCAACGCCGGGGATATGGATGCGCAGCGTTTCGACGAGACCGATTCCGACAGCTTCAAGCCGGGCACTGCCATCCGCCTGGATGCCGGAGACCTGAACGGGCAGAAGACCCTGTTTGAGGGCATCGTCCTTGATACCGGCATACGTATCGGCAAGGGACACCGCTCCGTGATGACAGTAGAGTGCCGTGATAATGCCTATGCCGCGACACAGGTACGGAAGAACCGTATTTTCGAGAAGAAGAAGGATGCGGACATGATCAAGGAAGTGTTGAAAGAATACGGGAGCGTGTCAGTGGACGGTACGGACTACCGGCACCCGGAGATGGTGCAATACTACTGCACGGACTGGGACTTCGCCCTTTCGCGTGCCGATGCCTGCGGGATGTTCGTCCTTGCTACGGGCAGCGACATCAAGGTGTTCAAGCCGAAAGTGGGAGCCTCGCCCGTGCTGACAGTCACTTACGGCAGCGACCTGATAGACTTCGACGGTGGACTTTCGGCAGGCGACCAGTTTTCCGGTTACGATGCCATTTCGTGGAATCCTGCGGAACAGAAACCTATCAGGGAGAGCGCATCCGTCCCCACGTTGAACCGTCAGGGCGACCTGGAACCGAAAAGCATGGCGGCAGCCGACAATATGCTGCTCCAGACCGATGCCCCGGCAGACGGCAAGGTGCTGAAGGCGTGGGCGGACAGCATGGCGTTGAAGGCGGGACTTGCCCGCTATCACGGCTCGTTCAGCTTCTTCGGGGCTGCGGAAGCCGTACCCGGTTGCATCATCGAGCTGAAAGGCTTGGGCAAGCGTTTCGGCGGCAATGCGTTTATCGGCTCTGTGGAGCATATTATCGAAAAGAACGAATGGATTACCAAAGCCGGGATAGGCATCGACCCGGCAAGCATCACCGGTGAGCCGGATGTGGTCAGTCCCCCTGCGTCAGGGCTGCTGCCCGGCATGGAGGGGCTGCATACGGCGGTGGTGAAGAAACTGGACGGCGACCCGCAGAAGCAGTGCCGCATACAGGTGGAACTGCCGTGGATGGAGGGAAAAGACAAGCTGCTCTGGGCGCGTCTCTCCACGCTGTACGCCACGGGAGGCTCCGGCTCTTTCTGGCTGCCCGAACCGGAAGACGAAGTATTGGTAGGCTTCGTGAACAACGACCCTACGCACCCGGTCATTCTCGGCGGACTGTACGGCAACCGCCACAAGCCGCCCTATGAATACGAGGCAAAGAACAACCGGAAAGCCCTCGTAACTCGCGAGAAGATGCGCATCGAGTTCGACGAGGAAAAGAAAATCATAACGATCTCCACCCCCGGAAAGAATACGGTGGAAATCAGCGACGACGGGAAGCATATCAGGCTGACCGACGAGCACAAGAACGAAATCACGATGGACAAGGGCGGCATCACGCTCTCGTCCGCCAAAGACATCACGCTGAAGGCGAAAGGCAACATCACGATGGATGCCACGCTGAAGCTCAGCGGCACTGCTAAACAGGATGCCAGCATAGAAGGGCTGAACGTCAAGGTGCAGGCCAAGATGGGTGCGACGGTGAAAGGCAACGCTACGGCGGAACTTTCCGCCAGTGGACAGACCACCGTCAAGGGCGCAATGGTAATGATAAACTGACGACGAACCGAACGGAATACCAGACTTGTTTGAGTATTTCTGAGGTGAGGAGGAAAAAAAACCGTAGGGTTAATGAATGAAGAATGATGAATGAAGAACTGACATATAAAGAAAGGAGTACGATATGCCACCGGCAGCAAGACTAACAGACATGCACACCTGCCCGATGCAGACACCGGGACTGCCTCCCGTACCCCATGTGGGCGGACCTATAGTAGGACCAGGAGTACCTACGGTATTGATAGGCAAGCTGCCTGCGGCGGTGATGGGCGATATGTGTACTTGTGTCGGACCGCCCGACACCATTATCAAAGGGTCGGCCACGGTGCTGATTGGCGGTAAGCCCGCCGCACGCATGGGCGACACGACGGCACACGGAGGCGTTATCGTCGCCGGATGCCCCACTGTACAAATTGGAGGATGAGAATAAAAAAAAAGAAACAACGATATGAACAAGAAGATTTTATCAAGAATGATTTTCGGAGCGGCACTTCTGCTGTTTGCCGCCTGCTCGCAGGAGGAGTTCGATAACGGCACGACCTTGCCCGAAGGCGTGTATCCGTTGGAGATTTCATCCGTTACCCTCGATGCGGAAGTCAGCTCGCAGCCGTGGGGAGTGGATGCCCCTCAGACCCGCGTAAGTGAGAACCCGGACAGGAACAGCAGCAAGTGGGACGGCGGAGAAACTATCTATGTGCAACTGGACAATACAGACGAGATTGGAGAGTTCAAAATAAACAAAATAGATGAAAATATAACGGTTACACCTGCCAATACCGTCTATTGGGCAAAACGCGAGGACAATGTGACGGCATGGTATCCCGAAAACGGGGAGATAAGACTTGACAATCAACAAGACGGAAATCTGGCGTATGTGCTACGAGCTACCGCAGAGAAGGCTTCCTTCGACAGCCCCGTTTCGTTGAATTTCACTCACCAGCTTGCCAAAATACGGGTGAAACTCGCGGGCGAAAAAGCCGGAAATGTAAATGATGTCAAGATAGAGAGCTACACCTCTTGCACGAACACGAACGGAGTGGTAAAAGGCGATGAGACATCTACTGACGAAATCAACATGTACAAAGTCGGTGAAAACACCTACGAAGCCAATGTAGTTCCGAGAAAGACAATAGAAAGGTTCAAGGTGAACGACGGCGATTGGATAGTTTTATCGACTCCCGTCACACCTGAAAAAGGGAAGATACACGAGATAAGTATTGACGTAAAGAAAGCCCCATTACAACCAGGAGAGGACGGCAAGTTTACAGTCAATGCAGGCGATGACGTGCTCATCAAGGATTACAGCGGTCCGGCTTCCATCGTGGTGAACGGTAACGGCACCGCCACCATCACCCTCGACAATGTGGAGCTGACAACTGACGGTACGGCTATGGAAATCAACAACGGAGCTACCGTTACGCTGAATGTGAAAGGCACAAACAATTCACTTACTTCCACAAACGGCAGCGGCATCGGTGCGCACGAAAACTGCCACATCACCATTCAAGGCGACGGAACCAGCAACAGCAAGCTGACAGTCTCCTCCGGTGAAGGGCGCAATGTCGGCATCGGTTTTATAATGGGGTTGAGGCAAGGAACTCTTAATTATGGCAATATCGAAATATCCGATGTGACACTTTCCGTAATAGCTTCCTCCGGGGGAAGTGATAATGAGGGAGCCGCGATAGGAGTAACGGCAAGCGTATATGGTTATCAGAGTCAGATAGTTGTTGGAAATATAACCATAACTAATTCAAATGTCACAGCCAGCAGCAAGAGGGGGGCGGCATGCATCGGGACAAGTTTTTGGGAGAATGATGAGCAGTCCCTTACTATGGGCGTTATTTCCATTAAAAACTCTACCGTTACAGCAACGAATAATGAGGTGGGGGATTGGCTTCCTGCATGTATTGGTATGGGTGTTGTTTACGCTGGCAGTGTTACCATCCAAAAGATAGAAATCGAAAAATCAACGCTGAATCTCACCACCAACGCGCAGTATAAGGTGGGGAAAGGTGTGGTTTACGACACAGCCACCATTACCAATGGCATTCATGTCGATGGAACGTGGAAAAGCAATGACGGTTGGAATCCGGAATAAGTGGAAGTTCCCCGAAACGCCCTTGTATGGGGTCATAAAAGAGAATCAAGGCAGCCGCCCTCCCGGACGGCCCGCCTTTCAAGAATTTAGTAATAACAACTTTAAATTTGATGAGTATGTACGAAGCGAGACAGAATAAAGAGAAAGTAAGTAGGCAGATAGACGTAGATATGAGAGCCAAGCAAAGGGTGAAAACTGGAGGTAAAAGAAGAGATTTGATACAAAATATCAAGATGGCTGATAATAAGCATGTATCTCAATTAATGGCTTGGGTTATCACTCGTGAACTTAATTTGGGGATGTCTCAATCTTCAAATAGCGAAAGTTCATCATCACGAGCTCCACAAAGGAATGTACCAGCAGGTAGTTCTCATGGTTCTTCGGATAGTAGCGGAGGAGCTGTTTCTAGTGGTATTACACTTAGTCCTACCATTTTACCCATAGTAGGTTCTGATTCTTCAACTATTGTAAGTTCTGGAAATGGCTCAAAACATTCTATATCAGATAAAGCGTTAAGAAATGGAAATACAGAAGTATTAGATGCAGAACATATTATAAACCAACCTATAACCAATAATATTGACTTGCAAAATAAAAGCTCTGTATTAGGTAAGATCTTCAATCTGAAATTTCATCATCGACACATTCTTTTTAATAAATCTTATGATTTACCCATAGTTGGCGAAAGTAATAATATTGGCTATGGGGGTGTGTTGTACAAAGAAACATCTTTAAATGGATATGTGAAGAATAATGAATTGTCACAGGATAATATATATATTACACCAAGAGGTATTAAAACAGAAGATCAAATTCTACAAGAAGCAATCAAAAAGCATGAAAATTATGGAGCCTATAGACTTCTTACTCATAATTGCCAACATTGGGTAAATGATGTTGCATCAACGTTCAATACATTGAAAAATGAATCAGAATACATACAGCCAAGCATTTCCGATTACGATCCTGAAATAGAGCACTCACATTATTTAAAATCATTGCTCTATGAATAATCATACGCATTGGTTATATCTTTTACTGACAAGAGTGTAGATATTTGCGATTTGCAACCATAACAGCGTTCTTTACAGAATAACAGCTGCATCTTGACATATATATTTAAATAATAATTCGGATTAGAAATCCTAATACTCAATACAATCAGATTACAAATCTGATTGTATGTAACGAAGAATAAAAGAAAAAATAAAACAGAAGTGAAATATGAACACAGCAAACAGAGTATTGGATGAATTGTACTTCATTTCCACTACGGTGGTGGACTGGGTGGATATCTTCACCTGTCCGAAGCATAAACACATCACCCGTCCCGTTGGATTTACAATCCGACGGCAATGAGTATTAAGATTTATAATCCGAAACCATAAAGGAGTAGCGGTCTTTGACATACTGAAAAAAGGAATAATGGGAGAAAATCCGAAGCATTTGATGGAGAAGCAGATAAATTATCGTAACTTTGCGTTTCCGAAAGAAAATGCAACATCAATGGAGAACCAAGGCGAAATCATACTCTATCAACCGGACAGCGAGGTGAAATTAGAAGTACGGCTGGAAAATGAGACCGTATGGCTGAACAGACAGCAATTGGCTGAACTGTTTGCCCGGGATGTCAAGACGATAGGCAAGCATGTGAATAACGCGCTGCGAGAAGAGTTGTACGGTATGGCAACTGTCGCAAAATTTGCGACAGTTCAACAAGAAGGAAGCAGGACTGTTACCCGACAAGTGGAATACTATAATCTGGATATGGTACTTTCTGTCGGTTACAGGGTGAAATCCAACAGAGGCATAGAGTTCCGCCGCTGGGCGAACAGCGTATTAAAGGAATACCTGCTGAAAGGCTATTCAGTGAACCGCCGCCTGACGGAACTGGAGCATACCGTGGCAGAACATTCCCGGAAGATAGACTTCTTCGTCCGCACTTCGTTGCCGCCCGTGGAGGGCATCTTCTACGACGGCCAGCTGTTCGATGCCTACAAGTTCGCCACCGACCTGATACGCTCTGCCCGGAAGTCCCTGCTGTTGATAGACAACTACGTGGATGAATCGGTGCTGCTGATGCTCAGCAAGCGAAACAAAGGCGTAACGGCCGACATCTACACACAAACCGTCAGTCACCAGTTGCAATTGGACTTGCAGAAATATAACAGCCAATATCCTCCGATAGGACTGCACACCTACAAGAAGAGCCACGACCGCTTCCTGATTATCGACGGGACGGACGTCTATCACATCGGAGCCTCGCTGAAAGACCTCGGCAGGAAGATGTTCGCCTTCTCCAAATTAGAGATACCTGCAACAGCCATCACCGCCCTGCTGTAAGACATTACGAACCACCCCCATTATTCCGCCTGCCCTTTGCGAAACAACCGCAAGAGGCAGGCGGTTTCCTTTTTCCGGTCTGTCAAGAGCAAGAACAGAGAATTAACAAAAGTAGTAACGATAGATAGAACAAGAATATGAACGAAGACAGGACATTCCTCGGCAAAGGCTGGAGCTTCCCTCCGGCATTGGACAAAGACGGCACACCCACCCGGATGGCCGCCTACGAGGAGAAGATACGCCAGAGCCTGTGGACGCTGCTGAGCACCTCGCCCGGCGAGCGCGTCCACCGCTACGACTACGGCTGCCCAATACGGCGGTATGCCTTCGAGGTGATGGACGTAGCGACACAGACCCTGCTGCGCGACGAGATAGAACGGGCTATTGTGATGTTCGAGCCGAGAGTGGACCTGAACCGTGTGGACTTCGAGGTGGACGACAGGGAAGGCATCCTGAAAATCACCCTCGACTACACCATCCGGCAGACCAACCGCCGCACCAACATGGTCTATCCCTTCTACCTGAACGAAGGCACCGACCTGTCGGGACTGCAACCATAAAAGAAAGGATACCCGATGGCAGAAAAGACGACATACGAACTGAAAGGCACGCTGCGGGACGAGTGCATGACGAACCGCGCGACCCTGGACGGTTTCCACCCCCTGGAAAGCGACTGGCGGGAACTGATGCGCTGGCTCATGTCCGTGAGCGGTGACGTGCCCTATTATGACTCCGGCGACAGAGAGAGCAGCAGACTGTCATCGCTGTGGGAGAACCATGTGCTGACCGTACTGGTGGACATCCTGTGCAAGGACATCGGCGGCTATGTCGATTCGTTTGTGGAAGGGCGCGGCACATCCTCCCGCCAGTCATATTTCTGCCGCCTGCAGGAGTCCTTCCGCAACTGGATATCGCGTCTCGAAACCTTTGTACGCACCAGCAGGAGCATGGCAGCGGACAGCCCTTCCATCGCCGTGGCGTTGCTGATGACGGGACAGTTAGGGGCTGCCCTGTCGCAAGACGGTGAGTCCCGCATGAAATATGCCTCCCACCGGATAGACGACACGAACCGCCCGTACTACCGGATGCTCGGTGTCGTGGAGGACATCCAGAAGAAAGGCGGTGAATATATCGCACGTATCGAGTCGGGCGGCGACCTGGATGCCTCGCTCGCCCTGCTGCTCACCTTCGTCCGGCATTACTGCGGCATCGCCAATCGCTTCAACAGGCGTTTTGACGGCAGGGCGGAGTTCTACCGCAAGAACATCCTGCACGACACGCCGAAAGAAGCCGTCCAGGACAGTACATACGTCATCGTCGAACCCGACCGCACGAAAAAGGCGGAGACTTTTCCGTTGCCGGAAAGCACAGCATTCCTTGCCGGGCAGAATGCGGACGGCTCCGACCTCCTCTATGCCACCACAGAAAAGGCATATGTCATCCCGGCACAGTTACGTTCCGCACATACCCTGTTCAGCAAAGAAGACCGTCTGTACGCCGCGGCATTGCTGACCGAAGGACAGGACAACCCATGCCCTCTGTTCGACATGAAGAATCAGGCAGCCTCGGCACTGGAATACGGATGGCTCCTGACCTCATGCAGCCTGGTCCTCTCGGAAGGCAGGCGTACCGTGGCCGTAAGCATCCGTTTAGAGAACAGCGAAGAGGATTCCATGCCCGACCTTTCGTATTTCAATGAAAACACAGCCGCCTTCATCCTGCAACTCAGCGGAAGCGAAGGCTGGCGGCAAAAAGAAGAATACGCCATAGAGACAGACCGTGAACACGGCATTCTCCGCCTTACAGTCACTCTGACCGAAAGCGAGGAAGCCCCGGTACCCTGCACGGAGGAACTGCACGGCATCGCCACCGAATATCCGGCGCTGCGCATCCTGTTCGCCGACAGGAAGATTGTTGATGCAGCGTCCAATGAGCTATATATAAAGGAAATCACCCTGAATACGGAAGTGGAGGGCATCCGGAACTTCACCCTTATAGGAGAATCTGGACAGGCGGACCCCTCGCAGCCGTTTTATCCCTTCGGCCCGACGGGCGAACGCGGCAGCCGGCTGGTTTTCGGTCATGAGGAAGCCGCACTGAAAAAGACAACCTCCGTGACCTTGAAAGGGACATGGACGAAACTGCCCGGGAACGGCTTCAAGCCGATATACGAGAACTACGGCCTGGAAAAACCGGTAGACGGGAACAGCTTCACCGTCCGCTGCGAATGGCAGGAAGAGAGCCGCTGGCACGAATGCACCGCCTCTCCGCAACAGCTGTTCCGTATGGACGGGACAGGAAAGCTGGCGGATGAAGCCGTCTTTGAACTCGCATTGGAGGAAAAGACGACAGCCAACGATCCCCAGCCTATGCCTTACCGCCGGGACAGCAACGGTTTCTACCGCCTGATATTGGAGAGCCCGGAAACAGGTTTCGGCACGAATGCCTACTACCGCCGGTTTACCGAAGTGATGCTGCACAACGGCAGGGAGAAGGAGAAGAACCGGTTGCCCGTTCCCGAGCAGCCGCAGGTGCCGATGCTGGGAGACATGACTTTCGGGTATAAGTCGGCAGAAACGCTTGCCTCCGGCAAAAACGGCAGCCTGTACCGTTTCTCGGAACTGTCCGGATATGAGGAGTGCGCATTGCTGGAAAACCGCCATCCTGTCTTCCATCCGTGCATGGAGTCTCCCGCCATCCTCCTGAACCTGGAGCACATGGGCGACACGAGCCGTGTACGGCTTTATCTCGCATTGCGCTATGCCGCCAACGGCAGGAATTCCTCCGGCAATCCGACGGACTGCAAACTGATCATCAGCCGGTATGCGGGCAACGGTCTTTGGCAGGAAATACCCGGTGACAACATACTGTGCGAAGAGACGGACGGCCTGACCCGCAGCGGCTTCATCGAGGTCAAGGCATCGGCATCTGCAGGTGCGGACAGCCTGTGGCTGAAACTCTCCTTCGCGGAAGGCAAGGCCCCGGAAAGCATGGTACTGGAAGGCATCCACCTGAACTGCCTCCGGGTGACGGCAGAGAACGGTGACGGCAGCTCCCTGCCTGCCGGGACAATAACCGCCCCATCAGTGGAAGACAGCCGCATCCTTTCCGTATGCCAGCCCTTTGCAGGCAGCGGGGGCAAGCCGGCTGAGACGGGGCAGGATGCCATCATACGGCAACGCATCCGTATTTCCGCCCGCAACCGTGCGGTATGCGGCGGCAACTATGAGGAAATGATACTGGAGCGTTTCCCGGAAATCGAGAAGGCGTGCTGCATCCCCGCATCGGGAAATGACGGGACCGTCCGCATTGTGGTGTTCCCGAAGCCGGAGAAGAGGACCTACCCGTTCCTGCCCGGCTGGAAACTGTCCGAGATAGAAAACCATATACGGCAGTATTCCTCCCCATTTGCGAAGATACAGGCGGTCAATCCGGTGTACGAGCCGCTGTCCGTCACCTTCAGGGCGGTGCTGAAAAAAGACACGGCCGATCCCGGTACGGTAAAACGCCGGATTGCAAGGCGCATCAGGGTATTCCTGATGGCATGGTACATGGACGGCAGGCTGCCGGATTTCGGTGTGCGGTATTCGTGCGACGCACTCCTTTCACGCACCGTCAATGACGAGAATATTGAGGAGTTCGTTTCTCTGGAAATCCGGACAGGAAAGAAGCTGTACCGGATTACAGAGGAATTGCGTGACGAGGATACCGTCCTTTCCGCTTCAGACGAGTGCGGGGTCCTCTATATAGACACGCTCGACGTGGAACTGGCGGACAGCCGCCGCGGAGTGGACGAGGGAAAAATCGGGACAGACTTTATGATAGGATAGGAACATAAAAAAGATATAAAGATATGGGCAACAAGTACAAGGACAGGGAAACATTGAAGTCGTACTTCCAAAGGGGGGATGTCCCCACGGAAGAGCAGTTTGCCGAACTCATCGACTCGGTTCCCAACATACATGAAGACGGCCAGGCAAAAGTCTCTCCCGCCGACGGCATCCGTCTCTTCCCTTCGGACAAGGATGGCGTGGTCGCCACCGTTTTTTCCTCCGACCCGGAGAAGCCCGGAGCTTCCCCCTTGTGGCGCATCGCTCTCACAGGGGACAACGGTCTGGAGATACGGAATGGCGAGGACGAGCCTGTGATGACCGCAGACAGGGAAAAGAACGTGACCGTGGCTGGAACGGTGAAGGCGGACAGATTCCTTTCCGATGGCGGCGATGAGGGAGATATGCCCGGTACGGATGTGCTGAAGGTCAAGGCAAACGGATACTGGCAGAACCTGCCTGTGGAAGCGGAAGCCGGGCAGGAGATAAAGGGATGCCGGGTGTACCGCATATCCGCCTGCTACGTGAACAGCCTTACACGAAAATACTCCACCTGCGAAGCCATCGCCTCGCATTCGGACGGGTACGGAAGGAAAGTACGCTCCCCGCGCAGCCACTGGTGGGGCTGGTCGGGACATATGAAGATACGCTGGAGGAAGACAGACGGCAAACTCTTCCTCCAGATAAAGAGCAAGGGCGTGCAGAGCGGTGCGGAAACCATCTATTGCCGTATCGAAACCATCTGGAAAATATAACGAACCGTTATGGACGAAAGATCACTATACATCACACGGCCGGAAGACGGCGAGGACCTCTACACGGCATTGCAGCGACAGACGCTTGCGGAACTGCAACGCCTGTCCGGAAACGTGTGGACGGACTATAACCCGGGCGATCCCGGCGTGACCGTATCCGAAGCGGCGGGCTATGTCCTGACCGAAACGGATTACAGGCTTGATTTCCCGTTGGAGGACTATCTTGCCGGCAAGGATGGCAAATGGGCGGAAGAGAGATACGGACTCTTTCCTCCCGAATCGGTCTATCCGTCCGCACCGGTCACTGCCGGGGACTACCGCCGGGCGATACTGACCCGTTTCCCGGATGTGGAAAACGCGGATGTAATCCCCGGAGAAGGGGGATGCTACCATGTCCGCCTGCGTGTCTCGCCTTTTTCTCCGGATATGGCAAGCCAGGTACTCGGCTTCCTGAACCGGCACCGCAACCTGTGCGAGCGGTTCGAGGACGTACAGGTCGTTTCACCGGAGGAATTGTTCTTTCACGCCGATTTCGGGATTGCCACCGGAGAGAATGCTACGGAGATACTCGTACAGGTGTATTGGACGGCGATGCAGTACCTTTCCGGTTCCGCCGAGGTCGCATACCGGACAGCGGGCAGTCCCCTGCCCATGAGGGAGGACGAATGGTATGAAGGCCCGGTGAGGAACGCCCGGGCGGAGATTCCGGTACAGAAGGACACGGAAACCGAACTTTATGTCCGGCTGACGGGGATACCCGGCATCGTATCGTTCAAGACCTGCTATTTCAAGGACAAGGACGGGCATACCGTGACAGACTTCAGGACCGGCTACACGCTTCACCTGTCCAAGGATTTCAGCAACGTGAAGGTGAGAAACGGCAACGGGACGGTGCATGTGGATGGCAATGAATTCATGGAACGTCTGCAAGCGAAGTATTTCATGCGGAGCACATTCCGCACACGCCGCCTGATGCAGGAACGGGAAGCACAGTATTTGGAAAGCGCCGTCAGCCACAGGAAGGAGGGACAGGAAAAAGCGACCTTGTACCCTTCCGAATACAGGGACGTGTACTGCCATATCCCGCTGGCGGATGACCTGCCATCCTGTTATGCTGTCTCCGACAGGGATTTCCTGCGGGATACCCCTGCCCCGGAGAAGGCTGCCGCACGCAATTTCGGCAACTACCTGAAACTCTTCGACCTCCTGATACAGCGCGGACTCGGTGAACTGGACGGGCTGAAAAGGGTGCTTGCATTGGATACGGCTGATCTTGAACTTTCACGGCTGGAGACCTTGCCGGAAAAAATATTGTCCATGCGCAAGTACAACGACCGTTACCGCGACATAACAGGGCTGAGGGACCGTTACATGGACTTTCTTGACGGCCTGTACGGGGTGGACAGCGCGCCGGAGTGGATGAGGGAGTCCGACTGCTACGGGCAGACGGCGGACGACCGCCTGCGCCGCAGGATGCGCTTCCTCAAGGCGCTGCCCGTAATGGTACGCGACCGCTCCCGCTCTTTCGACATCACGGGAACATTCGGAGGGGAGAATGTCCCGACCGTGAAGAAGTACCTCTCCCTGCTGCTGGATTTCGACACGGACGAGGAGACCACGGTCGGCAATATCCTTCCCGCCCACAACCTGATCCTGATGGGAGACGGAGAAAGGGGCGAACGGTTCCGGGGACTGGTAAGCTCCCAGATGATTGACGACGACCTGTTCGATTCCGGTTCGGTGGAGGCGGTAAAGGAAGACACGCCTCCTGCATCGGAGAAGGAGAAGCTGAAACGTTACGAGGACCTGAGACGCCATCTGCCCATCTTCAACTCGAACTGGATAAACGGTTCCCTTTTCCGCGAAGGTATCAGGTTAAGCAACTATAACCTCGTGAGCGTCGGAGGCGGGGAATGGCTGCTGGTATTCCGGGGGAAAGAGGATGAAAAACGCATGAACCTCGGCCGTTCGAACAGCCGGGAGACACTTTCCGCGTGGGCGAACACCCTGTGCCGCTACCTGCGGGAACTGAACAGGCAGTGCGAGGCGGTATATGTGATAGAGAAGAGCCTGTTCGACCCGATGGAACCGTTCACGGTGATGCTGGTCTTCACCGGCTGGACGGCACGCACACGCTCCCCGAGGTTCCGCGAGGCATGTACGCGGCTGGCAAGGTCTGTCATCCCGTCGCACCTGAAAATGGAAACATACTGGATCGGCGCATTGCAGATGCAATATTTCGAGGACGGGTACAAGAAATGGCGCGAGAGCATGAGTACGGATGCTCCGGCAGACATCCGTGCGCTCCATCAGAAGAATATGACGGATGCACTCTCCGATGATTTCATGTCTAAGAGAAGAAAAGGCGATAATCCGGCTAAAGAAGAATATAAGGAGGAAGACGCATGACGGTGATTGACAGAATATCGTTCCGGTTCGGAATGGCGGACGAACAGTTTGCCAGGGAACTTTATGCGGACTGGGACGGATTCTGCCGGCATTGCGTCACGGAGGTTTTAGAGGACTGTTTTTCCCGGTATGATAATAAAGAGACCTATATTGAAATAGACCGTCTGGACCTGGATCTGGGCAACATACCGCAGGACGAGTTTTACGACCTCTTCCCTGTGCGGTTGCGCGAGGCTTTGGAGCGCAGCTTTACCCATAAACTGAATGAAACAGGTGTACCGCAAATTACGGAATCGGACATAAATACCGGAACAGACGCGATAACGGACAAACCTTTCCCGTATGCCCGTGAGAAACGCTTCGAGAACCTGCTGCACTACCTGGAATACGGCTTCTGCCTGCCGGAATGGAATGCACCGGAGTTCCACCTGTACGGGGAGTTGCAGCAGTTCAAGGATGCGGAACATATGGGACGGCTGCTGTCGCTGCTTGCCTCCAAACCGTATGTCATGGACAGGCTGTTCCTGCAAACAGGCGCGGAACGACTGCCGGAGGCAATACCCTTTGCCGCATGGCTTACCTCAGCGGTTCTCGGCCGGTATGAGAAACAGCGGTATCTGTCCGCTGTCCTGGAGCATTCGCCGCAGGCTGTCGTCCGTTTTATCCACGAGACCAAAGATACCGGCAGCCTGAAAGACATGGCCGGCTTGCTGGACAATCCCCATGTCAGGCGTATCATGGCCGCCGAGACGGAAGACCGTGCCGAAATCGGCGTGCCTGAATACTGGTACAGGCTCTACGGCTGGCTGCTCGAATACTACCCGTTCAACGGCGTGCCGATGTTCGGCGACAAGCGACATTTCGGATTACACCTGAACCGCAGGCTGCTGTCCTTTATCCGCAAGAGGGAGCGGCAGGCATATCTTTCCAAAGCGGAACTGACGGTACGGTTCCTTATGGAAGTCTTCGGGGCTGACAATCATCTGACGGTGCTGGGCATCATCTACCGTCGTCAGAAGCTGAATGCAGACGGTTCGCCTGCCACCGGTGACAGCTATGCCTGGGAACTTTATTACATGCTCCTGCAACTCTCGCTGCTCGGAACGGAACAGATTGCAGCCGGACATACCGGCAGACAACCGTCCGATGAAAAGACGGATACGTCATCGCCGGATACCGGGATGGCTACAGCCATCGCAGAAAACGCAGGTTCTTTCCTGCAATGGATAGAAGATACGGGACAGCCGGACCATATAAAACGGGCAGCACTGTTACGGCTGGCACAGGAAAAGCCGGAGTTGCTGATACAGTGGTTGAAAAGCCGGCCGGACAGGAGGCATCTGTCATTGCCGGCATCCCTGACCGACAGGCCGACCTTGCTGCTGCTTGCCGGATATGTCTCGCTGCAACTCGCCGAGGTGGTTTCCGCCCTACTTGAAACACTCGGCAAGGCATCCCCATCCGTTTCCTGGCTTCAAGGCATCGGCAAAGGCAAACTGACGGAGGCATTGAATACAGCCGTATTGCAGGGAATTTCAACCGGTATCTTCTCCGCATCGGATTCTGCTTCCGTGCAGATGCTACGGCTGGCCGCTTTGCTGTATAAGGAAATAACCGGGCAGGAGATTCCGGCTGCCGATGTTGCCGGGTTCAAGGCAATAGAGGATACGAACATGCCGGAATCCGTCTCAGAGGAAAGCACGAACCTGCCGGAGCCTATAAGGGAGTTTCTGGAATCTGTCGTTCCGGTTTTTGCTCCTACCCATGATACATGGAAAAACATATATCGGGAAAAACACCCGAACAAGAATATTCTGGAGGCCCGGAAAGTCGCCTCTTTGAAAGTCATTCTTTCAGACTGCACCATTCCCGAAAATACCGGAAAGATGCTTGTACTCCAATGGTTCGATGCCTATCGTGAAAGGGAAAACGAGTTGATTGCGGCATTGCAATCGGAAAAGTTGCTGGATACGGTTATTGGTTTGCTTGACACGGTTACATTAAGGCATATCGCCATACGGCTGGCTGTGCAAGCCTATGGTACGGAGGGTCAAACAGCCGGAATGACTGCCATACAGCTTGTCGGACTGTTGACCGGACATATAGGGACAATCGCAAATATTGTTTCCGGTCCTGCAAAGACGGTCTGGAAATCGTTGCTTCTTTCACTTGCTTCATGGAATGGCATCATATCCCCTGCATCTGCAAGCGGTAATTTGGATACCGCTATCCGCTTGTTGGCAGCCATCGTCGGCGATGACAGAAGCAGGATAAAGGCGGTTGTCGAATCACTGATCGGACAGTCATTGCCTATTCCTTATATCGGACTGCCGGACAATAAAACAGTCCGCAGCTTCGATACGGAAGACTTCCTCTCCGGTACCGTAAACAATATGCTATTGTCACTATTGGTTCGGGTGCGGCAATATATCGGTTCCGGAAGCCTTGCTCCGGATTTGTCAGTAATGGTTATCCGTAAGGGTGGTATGGACGGAACAGACAGCGTACTGCGCATAGACTCGGCAGATGACAACCCGGACATGCCGGCCGAAGGCGACCTTGCATTGAACGAGGTTCGAACAATATTTGAACAGCATCTGAACGATGTCTCCGGTATGACTGACTGGTTGCAAAACCAGGTATTCACTTCATGGCAGAAACGGGAAGTGCTCCATCGCTATATGGAGGATTCTCCCAAAGAGGCCATACGGTTGTTTCGGGATACCATTGTTTCGGATGAAAAAACGGTCACACTATGGGCTGAAATCATCGGCAAGGATGAAATATTAAAACTTATGGGGCAGACAAGCCCTGCTCTGTCCGGTATATTGGGCCGAACCGTCGGTGTGGTACATTCCGCATTTACTGAAAACGGGTTGTTTGCAGGTGGCAGCGGGGAATGGGAACTGTCCGTAACAAAGGCTATCCTTCTTTTGATTACGGAAAAGCCGGAGCCGGACAGTATGGATACAGAGGAGATCATCTCTCTATTCCTGCGCTATCTTCAATATGTTCTGGCCGGGAATAAGGAATATACGGATACAGACCGGGCACAATGGGAGACTGTTGAAAGACGGGTAACGAATACAATCACCTCGCAAACGGGTACGGCGGATACGGGAACCGGTACGGCATCCGGCTTGACAAACAATGTCCGGCCATTGGAAGACTCTATATCCTGCCAGGGAGAAAGTGTATTCGATGAGTGGATTACGTGGCTGTTGTCCCCTTCAGTCAGCGATACGGAAAAATCGCAGATGTTACGGCACTATGCCCGTTGGCAACCGGAACTGCTTTGGAAACTTGTGCGGTATTCCACTACTGACAATCCGGGGGAAAACAACATCCCCTTTGGGCAGTGGACTAAATGGCTCGGTACGGAAACATGGATGGAAATGATTGCCGGAGTATCGTTCTCTTTAGCTGAAACATTACGCCGGACAACTGACGTCATAGCAAGAAAATACGGATTAGCCGAACCGGCATTGTCCGAAGGACTGGTACGGTTTATTGCCTGTTACCCGGCAGACCATATCTATTACGGAAGTGCTTCACCGGTTGTCAGGGAATATATAGAAACTTTGGCTTCATCCGTATGGAAAGACCGGATTCCGGACACCAAATCAGAACTACCCGCAACTGTAGCTGATGGCAGCCGGCCGGAGCATGAGGAAACTGATAAAACCTCACAGCCCGATGAACGGCAGTCCGCATTGGAGGCCATTGTGGGGAGTGTGGAAACGGAACTGCACATCGCTGACACCGGGCAGGCTTTGGAAGAAGCCGTGCAACCGGAATATATTGAAATCCCGAATGCAGGCCTTTGCCTGCTGGCGATATGGTTCCCGCGCCTGCTGGATATGCTCGGCCTGCTTGCAGAAACGGACGACGGAAGAAAAGACCTGAAAGATATGGAGGCACGTATCCGGGCGATATTCATCCTGCAACGCTTGGCGACGGACGAGATACGGGAGTACGAAGAGTATGAACTGGCATTCAACCGCATTCTGACAGGATGTCCGTTTCATGTGCCGCTGCCGAAGGCATTGAAATTGACAGAGAACGAGATACAGACCGTGGAATCGATGCTTGCCGGAGTGAAGGCGAACTGGAAGAAACTGAAGAACACTTCGGTAAAAGGGTTTCAGCACAGCTTCATCGAACGTCCCGGCAGACTGGAGCAGCGCGAAGACAAATGGGTACTGTACGTCGAAGAACGTGCGTATGACATCCTGCTGGACTCCCTGCCGTGGTCGTACCGCCAGATACGGCTGCCGTGGCTGAAAAAGAAAATAAGCGTCATCTGGCGTGACAAGGAAGATTTTGATAATTTGTTGAACTAAAAATATATTATATGGAAGCGGAAAAAACATATTTGAGTAAAGTGCCTCGTATCATTCAGCAAAAACGTAGTGCTGAAGGAGCATTGAAGTTTGCGGATAACCGTCAAACCCAACAATGCATACAATTATTTACTATGGATTTAAATGGTCTGGTAGGATCGGTCTCAATTGATCAAGAAGAAGGCGGTGCTCACAATGGGCATACTCTTAGTAGACATCTGATAAATGAACAAATGGCGAGACATAGATTAAATACGACACCAGGCTTAAATGCTGTTTCTTTTTGGAATACACATGATGATGCTCATGAGGCATTCAGAAGAGTATTTATAGATGGAAATAATAGAAGCTTAAGACATTGGGCAGGGCAAGCTAATTACAACCCAGTCCAAACAGGAATAAGAGTAAATAATATCAGAGGTGGATACATTATTTATAGAGCAAATATTAATAGAACTGAACATGCTCAAAATGCTGAAGGATATGTTTGGAAACCCAACAATAACCCTTTTACGGCACGCAATCCTTCTAAGCAATTAGGACTTGTTACTTTATTCCCAGTATAATTATGGAAGCAGAAAAAACATATCAAAACAAGGTGGCACGCACTATCCAGCAAAAGAGGAACGGTGAAGGTGCTTTGGAGCTTTTAGACAACCGCCAGCATGGGATATTACAGGCCGTAACAGAGCCAGTACAACGTCTTGAAGACGAGGACGAGACATTGCAGGGCAAATTCAAGGACACGGTACAGCGGCAGGAGGATGACGAAGAACCCCTGCAAGGCAAGTTCGAACAGCCTGTACAACGGCTCGGTGACGAAGAAGACGAAACGCTGCAAGGAAAATTCACGCAAACCATACAGCGTGAGGAAGACGATGATGAAGCCTTGCAAGGCAAATTCGAGCAGCCTATACAGAAAAAGAACGAGACCGGTATGCCCGACAACCTGAAAGCGGGCATCGAGGAACTGTCCGGTTTTGCAATGGACGATGTACGGGTGCATTACAACTCGGACAAGCCGGCTACCGTGCAGGCATTGGCATACACGCAGGGTACGGACATCCATGTCGCCCCCGGCCAGGAACAGCACCTACCGCACGAGGCATGGCACGTGGCGCAGCAGATGGCCGGTCGTGTCGAGCCGACAACGGAAGTGGGCGGACTGCCCGTAAATGACAATCCGGCACTGGAACACGAAGCCGACGTGATGGGTGCTAAGGCAAACAGTTACTGACCTTTGTAGAGAACGCCTATGATGACAGCGCATATCGACTGGTTCGGCAGAGTCCTGACCGTGGCCATCCAGCTTTATTTCCGGCAAGGGTGCGAATATTCCTTGATAGAGGAAGTCACGCCTCCTGATGACGGCTGGATGGAAAGCATGACCGGACGGCAGGATATCACTTTCAACGAGCGGGTGGTGATCATGCTGGCCCTGATGCCGCATACCTGTCCGCAGGGATTGGATATCTTCTTCGTACAGAACAAGGACTTTGACCGGCAGTACACCGAGTTCGGCGGTTGGAAAGGGCTGTCGCACGGCGGATTCCTGCCTACAGGCGAGACTGCCTCGTTCATCCTTGCCGGGGAGGACATGGAGAAGAAAAAAGCCGTTATACGCATGTTTCAGAAAGACCACTGGTTCTATATGCGGAATATCCTGCGGTTAGAGGATGCGGGTGAAGGTGAACCGCTGATGAGCGGACAGCTCCGCGCTTCGGACGAGTTCCTGAGCCATGTACTGCTTGACAGGGATTATAAACCGGACTACAACATCGGCTTCCCCGCCAAACTTATCACCACCCCGTTGGAATGGGAAGACATGGTTTTGGATTACAATACACTGGAGGCTCTCGAAGAAATCAACACGTGGACCAGGCACCAGCATACCATCATGGAAGACTGGGGGTTGAAACGGATTCTCAAGCCCGGCTACCGTGCCTTGTTCTATGGACCTCCGGGGACGGGAAAAACTTTGGCTGCCATTCTTTTAGGCAAGAAAAACAACATGGATGTCTATCGGGTGGACCTGTCGATGATTGTATCGAAGTATATCGGCGAGACGGAAAAGAACCTTGCCAAAGTCTTCGACCTGGCGGAGAACCGGAACTGGATCCTGTTCTTCGACGAGGCGGACGCACTTTTCGGCAAGCGCACCTCGACCAACACCTCCAATGACCGCCATGCCAACCAGGAAGTGGCCTACCTGCTCCAGCGCATCGAGGATTTCCCCGGCACGGTCATCCTTGCCACCAACCTGAAATCCAACATCGACGAGGCCTTTTCCCGCCGCTTCCAGTCCGTCATCTACTTTCCGATGCCCGATGAGGAACTCCGTGCCGCCCTCTGGCACGGCATGCTTCCGAAAGAGTGGCTCGGCGATGACGCGGAAGAAGTCATGGCCTTGGCCGCCGGGACAGAACTTTCCGGCGGATCCATCACCAACGTGGTACGCCGTTGTGCCCTGCAACTGCTCATGTCGGGACAGGAAACGCTGGACAAGCGGATACTAAAGGAAGCCCTGCAGAAAGAAACATTGAAAATGTAAGATTATATGTGGTTAAGAGTCAAAATATTCATCGGCTACCTCGTGCTGATCGCCTTGCTCGCGTTCACCGTCTTCCTCTTGCGGGGTGAACAGCAAAAACGCAACCGTCTGCAAACGGACGAGGCCGAACTGCTCTATGCCCGCAACCTGGCAGAACAAACCTATGCCGGACTGCTGGAACTTGCCACCCGGGCAGAGACCGTCAGTGTCTGGGACGAGGAAGACCTGGCAGGCTACCGGAACAAACGCACGGAGGTCTGCCGTACCCTCCAGGAACTGGGACCGCATATCCGTTCCTCCTCCGGGCAGGCCCGCATCGATTCGCTCTGCCTGCTCCTGGAACAAAAAGAGCAACTGCTGGACAGCATCATGCAAACATTCGACCACCTGCAGAGGGTCGGCGAAATCGTCAGCCGGAAAATTCCGGTCATTGTCTCCCATGTCCGGCAGACCGCCGCCCCGCCTGTCGCATCCGCGGATACCGTCCGGAAACCGGCCCCGGCCAGCCTATGGTCCAGGCTCTTCAAGCGGAAAGAAAAGAAATCGGCCTATCTGGGGCAGCGGGAAAAGACGGAAAAAAGATCCGGTGAAAAGAGACAAGAGAGACAAGGCGCGTCGGCCACCGGCATGCTCCGTTCCCTAAGCCGGGAGGTGACGGATATCCAGAAGGCCGAGGAAGAGCGCCTGTTGCTCCAGATGGACCTGCTGTATGAGAACAATACCCGGCTGAACGGGCGGCTGCGCGGCATCGTCCAGGAACTGGAGTCGGAAACGGCCTTCCGGATAGAAGAACGCTACCGCCGGTTCGTGCTGGAGAGCGACCGGTCATTCCATACGGTATCCCTCCTGACCATTTCCATCTCGCTGCTCGCCATTATCCTGTATTTTATCATACACCGGGACCTGAAACGCAAATACCGCTACCAGAAGGAGCTGGAAATCTCCGACGAGACCAACCGGCAGCTTCTGCAATCCAAGAAGGACATGATGCTTGCCATCGCCCACGACCTGCGTTCCCCGCTGACCACGATAAGCGGCTCCGCCGACCTGCTGCCGGGCGAGGAGGACGGGCGGCGTAAGGCAAAGTATGTGGAGAACATCCGACACGCCTCGGAATACATGCTCTCCCTTGTGAATACCCTGATGGACTTCTACCTGCTGGACACGGGACAGACGCAGTCATACGAGCGTATCTTCCACCTGGAATCCTTGTTCAAGGAAACGGCGGACAACTACGCCCCGCTCGCGCAGAGGAAAAGCCTGCACCTCTCCACTTGTTTCTCCGGCACGGACGTGGTGGTCTGCGGCGATAAAGGGCACCTCCAGCAGATCGTGAACAACCTGCTCTCGAATGCCGTGAAGTTTACTAAGGAGGGAAGCGTCCGGATGGAAGCGGAGTACAGGAACGGCGAGCTGCGCTTGTCCGTCCGGGATACGGGCACCGGTATGGACGGGACAGACGCGGAGAAGATATTCACCGCTTTCGAGCGACTGGAGAACGCCCGCGGCGTATCCGGTTTCGGTCTCGGCCTTGCCATCTGCTCCAGGCTGGTCTCCCAAATGGGTGGCTCCATCCGCGTGGAAAGCCGGAAGGGAAAAGGCAGCGACTTCATCGTCCTGCTTCCCCTGCCGCCGGCCGACGGGAAATCCCCCTTGGAGACGGAGAAACTTTCCTCCGGCCTTCGTATGGAAGGGACGCGCGTCCTTCTGCTGGATGACGACCTCCGGCAGCTCGGCATCGTAAGGGAGATGCTGCGCCGCCACCGTGCCGCGTGCGACTGCTGCCAGGACAGCAGCGAGCTCATTTCCAGACTGAGGGAAAACGAGTACGACGTGCTCCTGATGGATATCCAGATGCCGGACATGGACGGTTTCGCCGTGCTGGAACTGCTGCGCCGCTCCAATATCCCGCAGGCGAGGGCCATCCCCGCGATAGCACTTACCGCCCGCATGGATGACGAGCGGGAATACCTCGCGCGCGGCTTTGCCGGCTGCATCCGCAAGCCTTTCACCATGGAAAGCCTGGCAGAAGGCGTGACGCGGGTTACCGGGAAGAAGGGGAACGGGGATTGGAAGCCGGACTTCTCACTGATCCTCACCGGTGAGGACAACAGGCGGAAGATGCTGGAGGTGTTCATCACCGAGGGCCGGAAAGACCTCTCCCTGCTGCATGAGGCGATGGAAAAGGGCGACAGGGAAACCGTCCGCGACATCCTCCACAAGAACCTGCCGCTCTGGGACACCCTCCGCCTGGACTTCCCGATAGAGGAACTAAGACGGATCACCACCACGGCTCCCGGCTCGTGGACAGCGGAAGACCTTACCGGGATACGGGAGATAGAACGCGCGGCGAACAGGCTGCTCCGTTATGCCATTAACAAGAGAAAGGAGGAAGAATGAAAAAGATACTGCTCATAGAGGACGACGTGGTTTTCGGCCGGAGCATCGGCAACTGGCTGAAGAAGCAGGGAATGGAATGCCGCCATGTGACGGCACTGGCCCCGGCAAGGAAATCCCTCGCGTCGGAGGAGTTCGACCTCGTCCTTGCCGACCTGCGCCTGCCGGACGGGAACAGCACGGAGCTGCTGCGCTGGATGCACGGGAAATGTCTTGCCGTCCCGTTCCTGATCATGACGAACTACGGACAGGTGGAGAACGCCGTAGAGGCCATGCAGCTGGGTGCCGTGAACTATCTCTGCAAGCCCGTACAACCGGACAGGCTGCTGGAGGCCATCGACAAGGTTCTCAGCCGCCCGAGACGGGACGGAAACGTGTTCTACCGCGGGGAGAGCGGGAAGGCGCGGGAGATGTACCGGCAGATCGGGCTGGTCGCAGCCTCGGACATCTCCGTGCTGCTCCGCGGGGCATCCGGGACGGGCAAGGAACATATAGCCCGCGAGCTGCACGAGCAGAGCCGCCGGAGGAACAAGCCGTATGTGACGGTGGACTGCGGCTCCATCCCCGAGGAGCTGGCCGCCTCCGAGTTCTTCGGCCACCGCAAGGGGGCGTTCACCGGTGCCGACAACGACAGGGCGGGACTGCTTCGGGAAGCCGACGGCGGCACGCTGTTTCTGGACGAAATCGGCAACCTCTCCTACAGGACCCAAATGCTCCTTCTGCGTGCCCTGCAGGAGAAACGCTACCGTCCGGTGGGCTCGACCTGGGAACGCGGTTTCGATATCCGCCTGATATCCGCCACCAACGAGGACCTGGAGAGCGCCATCGCCGAGGGACGTTTCCGGGAGGACCTGTTCCACCGTCTGAACGAGTTCACCATCCGCGTCCCGACGCTCTCGGAATGCCCGGATGACATCCTTCCGCTGGCCCGTTTCCTTTTGGGGCACCTCTCGGAGGAACATCGGAAACGGGTGCAGGGTTTCGACCGGCTGGCAGAGGCGGCCCTAAGACAGTATCCCTGGCCGGGCAATATCCGCGAGCTGAGGAATACCGTCCGCCGTTCCCTGCTGCTGGCAGGCGGTGACTGGATCACCGCGACCGATCTGAACCTGGACCTGACGTTAAGGCAAGAGGAAACGCCCGGCCTCACGGAGGAGGAAAAAGAGAAGCAATTGTTGCTCCATGCGCTCGAGCAGGCCGGAAACAACCGGGCGAAGGCCGCCAGGATGCTGGACATCAGCCGGACCACCCTGTATGAGAAGCTACGCAAGTACGGGATCATCTGACAAAAAAGGGTATTGAGGCAAGGGGGTATGACTTCACGCCCCCCTTGATTTCCTGTACCCCATGTCTTGCGTGTCCGGCTGTTTATGCTTATGTTTGCTGGAGATAACGAATTGAAAATCATTTATCAAAGACTACAATATGGATATTCGACCCTTATGTGGCAGACTTGGTCTTGAGGTCTGTGAGGCAGAACGCCAAAAACGGATGTGGCAAACGGGGCTTGCCCGGACCATGCGTAAACCTCCCCTTGCTGGCAGTATTCCCCAAATCATCCGGACAGTACTGATTGAACCCGTTGTAAAGGAGCTTTGCCGGAAGACCGGAAAAGATGTCCGTTATCAGCCCTACGGCCTTGAAGGATATTTCCGCCTGCTCCTAAGGGGGAAACCGTTTGCCGTCATCTCTCTTCCCAACCCCGGCAATGGACGGGTATTCGTCAAGTTCCTGGATGCCTGCGGCAGGCAATGCAGCCCGATGAAAGAGCTTTACAATACGGACGTGCTCGTCTCCTTCCTCCGGGAAACAGCGGGATAGCCCGAAGTACAAGGGGCTTACAGAAAGTGTACACTTTCCTTACAAACAGTGTAAGGGAGGTGTACGCTTTTTGTTTACACCCTTGTGCGTCCCGTTTTTTCTATCTTCCTGAATAGCTGCCACTTGTATGGTTCAAACAGGCGCATCCTTCTTCGGCGGCATGGTGTTCGTCCTTGTGTTCCTGAATTTGAACCTAAAAAGCAATCTTATGGAAACATCAATGACAGACCGTCTTCTCAACTGCTTCGCGAAGGCCGTCCGGGAAAAGAAAGGGTTTACGGAAGCGGAACTATCACCCGCCTATACGGAATTCATGAACCGCCTGCAATCGATAACCGACGGCGGGCAGCCCGTCATCGTGAAGCTAAGGCAGCTGCGCCGTCTGGAACTGGAGCTGGCAACCTACCGGCACGGGGCATATCCCGCCCTTGAGGGGCTGACGGACATTTACCTAACGAAAGCCGCCGCCCTTGTCAGGATGGAGAGAGACCTGCTCCATTTCATGGTGGACCATCCCGAGATCCATGCCGCGCCGTCACCTGCCGATGAAAAGACGAAGAGACATCCCGCCCTTCATTGGAAAGGTTCCCAGGCGGGCCTGATGGAACTGATCGCCTCGCTGGATTATTCCGCTCTGGTGACGGACGGGAAAGGAAACCGTCAGTCCTTTGCCGCCTTGGTCGCGGCATTCGAAACCCTTTTCAATGTCACCCTGCCCAAGCCTTACGACCTTCGTGCCGATCTCGCCCGGAGGAAAAAGAACCTCTCCGTCCTGCTTCCCAAACTCCGGGAAACCTACGAGAAAAACATCGTGAACTGCGGGATTGACCAGCGTTGAAACGGCGGTGAGACACCCCTGTCAGTAAAAGTCATCCCCTGTCAGGGATAGTCACCCCGCGCCGTTTGGCGCGTAGCGGAATTCTCACTTATTTTGCTCCCGAAAAAATAACCGTAAAGAAACAGAAGAACCCATGGCAAGAATCAAGCAGACACAGAAACCGCAGGATGTGCCTTCCTTCCAGCCCTGAAGAGGCGGCCGGAAGCCGAAGGACGCCTCCGAGCTCCATTCCTATTATTACGGCTTCCGCCTGGATGAAAGGCAGAACATCGAGTTCGAGAGGCTGTACTCCAATTCCGGCGCGAAGACCAAGTCGCAGTTTATCCTGTCGTCCATTTTCAACAAACCCATCAAGGTCGTGAAAATCGACAAGGCGGCCACGGATTTCTACATCCGGCTGACAAACCTTCAGAGCGACTACCGCCGTGTAGGGGTGAACTACAACCAGGTGGCCAAGGCCGTCCACAGCGGGGAGCTGACCGGGAAGAAAGCCCTCGCCCTGCTTTACAAGCTGGAACAGCTGACCGTGGAATACATCTCGCTGAACAAGGAAATCATCCGTCTGACCAAGGAGTTCGGGCAATGGTTGCAAAGATAACATCCGGCGTGTCCGTCTACGGGGCACTCTATTACAACCAGGAGAAAGTGGACAAGGGCAAGGCCCGGACACTGGCATGGAACCGTATCATGGAACGTCCCGACGGCACGGTCGGCATCCCGGAATGCATGCGCAGCTTCGAGGCCTACCTTGCCGCCAACCGGCGGACGGAAAAACCGGTGCTCCACCTCTCGCTCAATCCCCATCCCGACGACAGGCTCTCCGACGGACAACTGGAAGCCATCGGACGGGAATACATGGAAAAACTGGGTTACGGCGACCAGCCCTACATCATTTTCCGGCATGAGGACAACGCCCGTCCCCATATCCATATCGTCTCCCTGCGCATAGACGAGCAGGGCAGAAAGATCAGGGATTACAAGGAATGGGAACGTTCCATGAAAATCTGCCGGGAGCTTGAGCAGAAATACGGACTGGTTCCGTCAATGAAGGAGGAGCGCAAGGTTTCCGGCGCCATGACACCGGTGGACTACCGCAAAGGTGACCTGAAACACCAGATCGCGAACGTGGTCAGACCGGTCCTGCAGGATTACCGTTTCCGCTCGTTCAAGGAATTCAAGGCCCTGCTCGGGCTGTTCAACGTGACGGTGGAGGAAGTACGCAAGAGCATTGACGGCAAGATATGCCACGGGTTGGTCTATGCGGCACTCGATGAAAAAGGCAGACGTTGCGGCGTAGGCATCAAGTCCAGCGATATCGGCAGGAGCGTCGGTTACGAGGCCCTGGGAAAGAGATGCGCCCGAAGCAAGGCGTGGATGAGGAAACATCCCGTATCGGAAAGGACGAAGGGGACCATCCGGGAAGCCATGCGGCAGGACACCCGGCAGGGATTCCTCCGGCTACTGGCCGGAAGAGGCATCGTCCCCATACTTTGGGAAAACGAGAAAGGCGTGATCTACGGGGTGACCTACATCGACCACGACTCGAAGACGGTCTTCAAGGGTTCGGCCCTTGGCAGGGAGTTCTCCGCGTCCGTCCTGAACAGGCTGTACGGCACGACGCTTCCTGCGACAGCCACCCATGAGGATACCACCTTGAAAGAGGAAACCGCAGGAGGGGAAACCGGGCTTACGGAAGGGCTGCTGGATATCCTCTCGACGGAATCCCGTCCTTATCCGGGCGAGGAAACCGCGGAGGGCATCTACGGGAAGAAGAAAAAGAAACGGAAACGCCGCGGCCCGCATGTCGGCTAAAAGGGTTTCCAAAGAGACGAAACATAAGCAAAGTATCACCTATAAAACAAGGGAAACATGTCACAAGAAGATGCCAGGGGACTGGGCAAGACCATCGACTTCATGCGCGCGGTCAGCCTCCTGTTCCTCGTGATGAACATTTATTATTTCTGCTATCCGTTCTTTCACCATCTGGGGTATACCAACGGCATAGTGGACAAGATCCTCGTGAACCTGCAACGGGACACGGGGCTGTTCACCCATTCGCTGGTGACCAAGTCCTTCTGCCTGATGTTCCTCTTTTTCTCCTCGATGGGAGCCAGGGGACGCAGACAGATGGAGATGTCCTGGCGGCGTATCGGCTGTTTCCTGACGGCCGGCCTGTCCCTTTATTTCGGCAGCGAGCCGCTGCTCGTCTCAGGGTGGGACATCCGGCCCACCACGCTGCTGTACGTGTCCGCTGTCACCGCCGGTTATATCTGTCTCCTGACTGCCGGCATGTGGATCGGCCGCCTGTTGAAGAACCAGCTGATGGACGACGTGTTCAACGAGGAAAACGAGTCCTTCATGCAGGAGACCCGGCTGATGGTCAGCGAGTATTCGGTGAACCTTCCGACCCGTTTCTACTACAAAAAGAAATGGCATGACGGCTGGATAAACGTGGTGAACCCGTTCCGCGCGACCCTCGTGCTGGGTACGCCGGGCTCGGGCAAGAGTTACGCCGTCATCAACAATTACATACGCCAGCAGATCGCCAAAGGCTTCGCCTGCTACATTTACGACTTCAAGCATCCGGACCTGAGTACCATAGCTTACAACCAGTTGCTCAAGAACAGGGACAAGTATGACGGCAACGTGCAGTTCTATGTGATCAACTTCGATGATCCGCGCCGCAGCCACCGCTGCAACCCGATCAATCCGGCCTTCATGTCGGATATCGCGGACGCTTACGAATCGGCGTATGTCATCATGCTGAACCTGAACAAAAGTTGGATACAGAAACAGGGTGATTTCTTCGTGGAATCCCCGATTATCCTGCTGGCCGCCATCATCTGGTACCTCAAGATTTTCGAGAACGGGAGATACTGTACCTTCCCGCATGCCATCGAATTGCTGAACAAGCCCTATTCGGAGGTGTTCACCATACTGACCTCGTACCGGGAGCTCGAGAACTACCTCTCGCCCTTCATGGACGCATGGAAAGGCGGGGCGATGGAGCAGCTCCAGGGCCAGATAGCGAGCGCGAAGATACCGCTCTCGCGCATGATCAGCCCCTCGCTCTACTGGATCATGAGCGGGGACGACTTCACGCTGGACATCAACAATCCTGAGGAACCCAAGGTGCTGTGCGTGGGCAACAATCCCGACCGGCAGAACATCTATTCGGCGGCCCTGGGGCTTTACAACGCCCGCATCGTCAAGCTGGTCAACCGGAAGGGAAAGCTGAAGAGTTCCATCCTGGTGGACGAAGTCCCGACTATCTATTTCCGGGGCCTTGACACGCTGATCGCCACGGCGCGGAGCAACAAGGTGGCGGTCTGCCTGGGAGCGCAGGACTTCAGCCAGCTGGTACGCGACTACGGTGAGAAAGAGGCGCGCGTGATCCAGAACACCATCGGCAATATCTTTGCCGGACAGGTGGTCGGAGAAACGGCGAAAAACCTTTCCGAGCGTTTCGGCAAGGTGCTCCAGCAGCGCAAGTCCGTCAATATGACGAAAGAGGATACATCCACCAACATCAGTACCCAGCTGGACTCCCTGATACCTGCCTCCAAGATATCCAACCTCTCACAGGGGATGTTCGTGGGAAGCGTATCGGACAATTTCGGAGAAACCATCAGGCAGAAGATCTTCCATGCCCGTATCGTAGTGGACAATGCCAAGGTGGAAGCCGAAACGAAGGCTTACAAACCGATACCCGTCATTACGGACTTCACAGGTGGGGACGGCAAGGACCATATGCAGGAAGAGATCGAGCGCAACTATTACCGCATCAAGGAAGAGGTGGGCGATATCATCCGGCGCGAACTTCTGCGCATAGAGAACGATCCGAAGCTGAAATATCTGCTGGAGACGGACGAGGAATAACACATATATATTAAGGAATAGGATTGCTTCAGGCAATCCGACATTTGATAACCGTTTAATTTTAGTTTTATGACCGAGAAAAAGAAAAACAACAATTCCATGGGAAAACCCTGTTTCCCGTGGGTGGGCGGAAAGAGAAGGCTGCTTCCCGTCCTGACCGGGTCATTGCCGGGTAATTTTTCCGAAATGGAAACGTATGTGGAACCTTTCGTTGGCGGCGGCGCGCTGTTCTTCTGACTGAGGCAGGCCCATCCGCACATCCGCTGCGTGATCAACGACTCAAACGAGAGCCTGGTGAACGTGTACCGCATCATCCAGAACTCCCACGAGAAGCTGATCAGGACGCTGGACGGCATCCAGAGGGAATACCATGCCCTGAGGGAACACACGGACAGGAGGGCGTACTTCATGGAAAAGCGCACATTCTTCAACGAGGGGAATCCGGATGATGTCACCCGCGCCGCCCTGTTCATCTTCTTCATGCGTACCTGCTACAACGGCATCTATTCGGTAAACCGCAGCGGCAAGCTCTCCGTGACGTTCGGCGCGGGCAACCGTGCGAGAATACTGGAAGAAGAGCTGCTCCGCCTGAACCATAAGCTGCTGCAGGGAGTCGTCATCCTGGACGGGGACTACCGGCAGACCGGCAAATACGCGGGCGGGAAGACCTTCTTCTACTTCGACCCTCCCTATAAGCCGGTCAACGAGGCGGGCGGCTATACCTCCTACATGCCCGACGATTTCGACGACAACGACCAGATCCGGCTGGCCGAGTTCTGCAGGGAGATAGGGGATGCCGGCAGCAAATGAATGCTCTCCAACTCCGATCCTCGCGAGAAGGATCCGACCAATACCTTCTTCGACGACCTGTACGACGGCTTCCATATCCAGCGGCTGAGCATCTTCCGCTCGGTCTGCTCCATCGCCGAGAAACGGAAACCGGTCAACGAGCTGCTGATAAGGAACTATTAATGCGGGCCGAAGCCCGGATAAAGTAAGACAGGCGGGAGAATTTCTCCCGCCTGTCCTGTTATATACCCACCCTGATGATTCATGCCAGGATTGCCTATCTTCTTATTTTTCACCCGCTTTCCTGTTTCGGTTCCGCACACGTTTCCACCGTCTTTTTCAGACGGTGCTGCAGGAACTCGTTCAGGTCCTTGTGCGGCAGGTAGTGCACCGCCTTGTCCGTCACGCTCCCGCACCGCCGCCTGATCTCCTCCGTCGTCCTCCGACCCGCGTCATCGTTGTCCAGGAAACAGCAGACATGCCCGTAACCTTTCAGCACGTCCAACGCCCCGGGCAGGTTGCCGACCGAATTGAGCACCACGCAGTCCGGCACCGGCTGTCCCTGTTTGAGCGCAAGGTAAGAGAGGTAATCCATGAAGCCCTCAAACACCAGCACCGTCATCTTTCCGTCCCCTCCGGATTCATGCCTCAGATGCGTGATGTCCTTTGGAGAGGTCGAACCCTTGAAATAAGGGTTGCGTATCTCCATGCCGCCCTTCCGGTTCCTGAACCCGATCCCGAAATACCATTTGCCGCGCGTGCGGTAATGCACCTCCACGCACTCTTCCAAGGCAATGCCGGAAGGAATCCCCCTCTTTGCCAGATAGTCCAGCAGCACCGTACTACGGAGCGGCGAGACGCGCAGTTCCTCGAATGCCGGAGGCGTGGCGACCGCCTTCCGGGGTGCTGCGGCGGGCGTGAACACGGGGAAGTGTCCCTCTATGCCCTTCAATACGGAGGATATGTCGCGCGTCCCGTACAACCTTTGCGCCAGGTCGATGATGCTGCCTCCCGTCCCCTCGCCGAAGTCGATTCACAGGTTTCTGGAAAGGCTGACCTTGAATGAGGGGGTACGCTCCTGCCGGAAAGGCGAGCGGTACCACAAACTGTCCCCCTGTTCCTTTACGGGGGAGAATCCCATCCGCCGGAGGTAATCCTCCAACGGAATCCTTTTCGCTTCTTCAATGTTCATGACTCGTCGTGTATTTGATAATGGTAAGAATTTAGAATAGCCCACCGAACCATTTTACCGGGTCCAGCAGCCGGCCGTTTTTTTGCAGTTCGAAATGCAGGTGGTTGCCGGTGGACGTCCCCGTGCTTCCCACCTGCCCGATGCGCTGTCCGATGCGGACCGTCCCGCCTTTCCTTACAAGGATCCGGCTCATGTGCGCGTACAGGGTCGAGTACCCATCCTCATGGCGGATATGGACGAACCATCCGTAGCTCCGGCTGTAACCGGCCTCCGACACTTTCCCGTTTCCTGCCGCATATACCGGTTCGCCATACGGGGCGGCCAGGTCCACCCCCTTATGGAACATCCTCCGTCCCTTAAGGGGATGCATCCTGCTTCCGAACCCGGAGGAGACCCGGTAGCGGGTACGCCTGCCGTCAAGGGGAAACAGGACCGGGTAATCCGTCAGGATGGCGACCGCCTGCCGCAGCCCTCATTCCTCCGCTCGTTTCCCCGCTCCCGGGACACGTCCGTTTAACATTTTTCCACTGTCTTCCGGCCTTTCCTTCCCGCCATCCATGCAAGCGGAAAGCGACAAAAGGTGACAAAACATGACTATTAATGACAACTTTCTCATAATCAATTTATTTAATGGCGAAGATAGTAATTTTACCTCCTGAAATGATTCACTCACTTTTAAATTTAACAGTCATGCAAGAAGTAAAACCGGCTGCGCAAGGCAGCGAAAACGCCACTCAGGAACAGGGTTACCTGATGGCTTACGACAAGAGGGAGCAGAAAGCGAAAGGTGTCAAGGGCATCGCGGTAAACGGGGAGCTGGAGACGCTCGAGGCCAACGAGCAGAACAAGGGGCAGTTCATCCGCGTGGACCGCTTCGGGAACTTCTTCACCAACTTCGGGAAGAACTTCCTCTACCAGTACAACAACCCCACACGCTTCTCCCTCTACCGGATGGAGGAAAACTGCCCGGTGGAACAGGCGGCGAAAAAGATCGAGGATGCCCAGCAGCCCCAGAACGAGTCCCTGCGGCGCGAGCTCTCCAGGAACAACCGCATCTATAACAACCATCTCTTCAACGAGCGCGAGATCAACTGGGAGCAGGCCGCTCGTTACGGGCTCACCCCGGACGTGCTCAGGCAGACGGGCGACATGGAGAGGCTGTTGCAGGGCAGACAGTCCGGCATAGCCTACGACATCTCCATGAACACCGAGCTGGGACGTCAGAAAGGGGATGCCAAGCTCTCGCTTTTCCGCGACGAGGACGGGGCGGTCAAGTTCGACCTGCACTTCATCCGCCAGGCACCGAAAGTCGGACAGGAATACCGGGGCTACAAACTGGAGGAGGACGTGCTGGAGGCATTGAACCGTACCGGCAACGCGGGCAGGCTCGTCAACCTGGTCACGGATTACCATACCAGGGAGATGAAACCCTGCTACCTCTCCAAGGACCCGGTGACCAACGAGATGTTCTTCCTCCCGGCAGACCAGGCACGTCCCGCAAGAAAAATAAAGGACCATGTATTCTCCCCGGAAGAGTTCGAGAGGTACAAGAACGGCGAGGAGATCCCCATCGAGTTCAAGTCCTCCAACGGGAAGGTCGTCCGTACCTCCGTGCAGATGAGCGCGGCCGAGCGCGGTACGGAATTCCTTTGGGAAAGAAGCACGAAAAAACTGGAAAGGAAGCAGGCGCAGGAACAGGCCGCCGGTCTCAAGGAGGCGGCCGGGAAACCGGCCAGACGAGGCAGACAGTCCGTAACCCCCAAAATGTAACCTGCCATGACATCCGGGAATGAAAACATCAAACAACTGGAAGAGCTGCTGGCCGGGGAAGGCGAAGGCTGCCTCCTTGTCTGCTACGAGACGGGCAGGGACAAGCCCCATGCAGCCTCTTCCTACCAGCTTTATCCTGTCCATCCGGGCCAGGACGGCATGACCTACCAGTTCCTCAGCCTCCTGCATGTCGGGGTGGAAACCGCCCGGATATCGGCATTCATCCCTGATACCCGTATGGAGGTCTACCGCTTCCCCCGCATGTCCGCCCTTCCTCCCTTCTTCCGGGATACCCCTGTCAAGGAGTATATCACCGGCGGGCTGCTTCCCCATATCAGGGAGAACGGGCTGAAACCTCAGGTAAGCGTCAACCTGCGCGACATGGTCTTCATACGCTCCGAAGGGCTGCCGGTGGAGCCGGGCGGCGTTCTCCGCCTCGATGCCGGACAGATCGACCGTCTCATGGAGTTCCGCCGACGGCAGGACGAGCTGGCCGCAAGGTACAAATATGTCCCCCGGTACAAACTGCCCCTGCGCGTCATCGAGACCCCAAAAGGCGTGCTGGTGTTCAGTGGCGGCGATATCGGACGGAAAGGGATTGACAGCTTCTACAAATTCCTGCTGGGCAACTATTTCTCCATTCATATGGAATCCGGTCCCGTCAGGCAATACCGGGTGGATTCCCCTTCCGCGAGGCTGTACGGGCTCACCGACCTCTCCTGCCGGAAAGAGGCGGGAACAAACAGGTACACGTTCGACCCTTTCGACGCATACGCCAGTATCGGTGCGTCGGAAAAGAAAGGATGGACGCTGGAGTTCGCCACGGACATGGAGCCCTCCGATACGGAATACCGCCACCTGGAGGATTTCTCCGGCTGCCGTCCGGAAGGGAACAGCAGGGACATCTGCCGGCTGCTCGCCCTGCGGAGGCATTTCGACAGGGACATCATCCTCGATCCGGCTTTCGCCTACCATTTTCAGTTCAAGGAATTCGTCAGGAGGATGGATGATTGCGTAAACGGCCTTTCCAAAGGGGACAGCATGGAAAGGATACTGGACGAGGTACGGGAAAAGTCGGACCGTATACTGAGAACGGATTTCAGGGTACGGGGGTACGGTACTTCAGACCGGCAAAAGGAGAACAAGCCCGGAAAGGCCAAAAAGAATAGCAACCGTAAACAACTAAAACGATAATACGATGGACAACAGATCATCTTCCGATCCTTATTTCAACCCGCAGCAGCCCGGCACGGTCTGTATCGCCATAGACAGGTACGGCCATTACCTGCCGTCTTCGGAAAATGCCCTGCGTTTCCTGCAGCAAGGCGACGTGGAAACCGGAGTAAGGCGGTTCCTGGACGATAACGTGAAGGCCTCCGCCCTCTGCACATACGTGCCGGACGTGACGCTGCTCGTCTTCCGCTTCCAAAGCATGAAGAACGTGCCGCCACCCGGAACGGGACAGACGGCCGACCGTTACATACGCGACACGCTCCTCCCTTTCCTTGCCTCGGAAAACCGGTTGCCGGTAAAGGAAATCACCCTTGCCGACGCGGTATATTCCACCCTGACCAGAGGAACGCCGGACTGCTCCGCGCTGAAAAGGTACCTCATGCAGGAGAGCGGCTATGTCGAATTCCTCCAGGAACAGCGCGAAAGGAAAAACATCTACCGCCTGCAGCCGGAATACGTGCTGCCCCTTACGGTAGTAAAGAACGGTTTCGGTTACCTGCTCTTTTCCGGCAACAAGGTCGGCAGGGAAGGATTCAAGGCCTGCATCCAGCATGTGGCAGACCATTACTTCGACCCGCACTACGACATGGGCCGGCTGGACATCTATGAATGCCCCGTCCTGGACGGGAAGCTGCCGCCCCATATCGACACGGCATACGCCCCTTACGGCTACTTTCCGGTAAACGGGTTCGACTTTTCCCCTCACCGCCATGTCGCCCCGTCCGCCTTGCCGGAGGGATTCACGGAAGGGCTGACTCCCCTCTACAGCCATCCGCTGCGTCCCGACGCGGAGAGCTTCGGCAGTTTCATCTCACGCTTCAAGGATGACGGGAGGACACGGACGACCGTAAGCCGTGAGAACTACGACATCTACCGGCTGCTGACCGTCGCGCGCAACGGTTACATGAACGTCCATGAGAAGCCGTTCACGTACTTCGACACCCTGCTGCCGGTGGCAAGGAAGCTGGAACAGGTCACGCAGGTGAAAACCGCCGCCGCGTTCAACGCGGACGATTTCAGGATCTATTCCTCGGTTATCAGCCGCCAGGCAGAAGCCATCCTGCAAAGGGACTTCGACGTGAGGGGGCACCGTTCCATCGTAAACGAGCTGGATGACGGGGACCTTACCTTCACGGTGGGCCGCGTCAAGCTGAACCCCGTCCAAAGGGCGGCGCTTGCCGACGGGCACGCGGTGCACCTGCCGGAGAATGACTCTCCGGAAAACCGCCACCGGTTGTACTGCATGGCCGACAAGTTCGAAAACCGGCTGGTAACATCGGCAAGGCCGTTCTTCGGCGTGCGGACATACCGGATGACAGACGACGGGCTGATCCGCCCGGTTGAGCCGGAACCGGACGGGAAAGCGAGGAAAAGAGAAATGAAATCCAAAAGTAACAAACCCAAGATATAGCCATGATCAGAAAAAAGAGAGCCGGAACCGGAATGCGGATTGTCGGGAACGGTATCCCTTCCCGGAACTATACGGCCGTGGAGACGGCCCGGGGATTCCTCTTCTTCACCCATACGGAAGAAGGCAGGAGAAGCCTTCAGGAATTTCTTCAGGGAATGGCCGATGCCTATTTCGACCCGTCATTCGACCTGGGACTGGTACGTTTCCATGAGGCGGAAGGCGTGTTTCATGACCTTTCCGCGGTCAATCTGGAGAAAATGTCCCCCGATGCATATCCCTACGCGCGAAAGCCGGAGGATTTCCGGACGGATGTCCGTTACATGAACGGGATGGAACCGACAGCGGAGGATTTCCGCGGCTTCTGCCGCAATACCGGCTGTTCGGCCAGCCTGCGTAACAGAAACATCACCGATATCCTGGAGGTCTTGGAACGTTACGACAGGTATCTGGAAGCACTCCGGCGCATGCCGGAAGCGGTCCCCCACGAAAGGGACGGGACCCGTGAAACCAGGCAGCAACTGCAGAGACTGATGGACTCCGCCTACGATGTCCGGGGACACCGCACGGCAGGAAGGATACTGGATGATCCCGCCCCTACGGTCAATGTGGAAGGGGTGCGGCTGTCCGCCTCCCACCGGAACATTCTTAAGGCCGGCCTCGGATTGTACCTGCCATGCAAAGCCGGGACCGACCCCGCTCATGCGTATGCGTGGGTGGACCGAAATACGGACCGTATCGTCTTTGGCAACTGTCCGCCCGGGGACCGTGAAACCGTCGGGCTCAAACGGGATACGGAAAAGAGGACGCATGGTTCTCCCAAAAGTACAAAAAAGAAGACGGGACCCCGTCCCAAAATGTAAAACAAGGAAAAACGATATGGAAAAAGAAACCGATTTAAGACAGAGCGGACCGGTCGTCCTTTTCAACGTGGACAGGCGGGACAGGCTGGTGGATTATGTCGTGTGCCACAGTGACCATGAATGCGGCGATTATCTGCTCCGACAGGCCGAGCTGGCCCTTGGCGGGGCGTATGTCCCCAATGAATCCGTATTCTGCCTGGCAGACGCGGAACGGACGGACGACGGCCTTCCGGAACTGCTGGACGAGTATATCCGAAAAGACGATATCCGGGAGTTGCCCTCGTTTGAACTGCGCAGCCTCACGTTCATCCATGAGACCACGGAAGGCGGCCTGCCGGAAGGAATGTGGGCCATACTGGAAAGAACGGAACAGCTGCTGGACGATCCGGATACCAGAAAAGCATTGGAAGCGTACCACGGTTACCATGAAAGAAGGGAGAATGCCCTGCCCGAGCGTACCGTCTTCGCCGTCCGCACGGACAAGGGCGTGCTCCTGTTCGACGACTCGGGCCGGGGGCTGCAATGTCTGGAGAGTTACCTACAGTACCATGCGGACCGGTATTTCTCCCCCGAACTCCACGGGCTGGAGAAACTGGAGACATACCATTTCAGCACATCCGATAAGGGCATATCGGATACGGCCGGAAGGTGCGCCGCCATGTTCACCCCGCAAGGCCGGCATGAATTCATACCCCGCAAGGCCCGTTATCTGCCCGGTTCCCTTGTCACCGGACTCCGCCCGTCAGCCGGCTGCCCCATGCACGCGGACGGGGAGGCGTTCAGGCGGTTTGTCAAGACCTTCGGCCTGAATGCCACGGACGAGGCAAACGAGATAGCGGCCCTGATTGAAATCCGTGCCAGAGGGGTGTCGGATCCCGGACAGCTGGAGAAGGTATCCGTCCACCGGGCCGGGTTCCACAGCCTGTATGAACGGCGGCAGGCCTGCCTGAAAAGGAACGACATTGTGATGTACCGGGCTCTCGGGCAGGCCTCCAGGGACATGGCGGAGAGAATTCTCAGAACGGAATACAAGGTGCGGGAACAGGTGCCTCCCATACAGGGAACAGGACTTAAGCCCGCGTCTGAACCGCTTGCCGGTAAAAAGACAATAAACAGACGGAAGAAAGTAAATGGAACCCCTAAAAGACGGATATAGCATGGCATGGCTGGAATGGCTGAGATGGCCCGGGAAGGAAAAACTCGGGAACCTCTATCTGGAACTGTGTCCGGACAACCGGATAAAATCCTTTATGGTAACCCGGCACAGGCCGCAGGGCGCGGATTCCTTCATGACATTCATCGATTATACCGCCGGGAAGGCCATAAAGGAAGGAAACAGGGCGGTTCCGGACAACCTGCTGCTGGCCTTCTACGGGGTGCCGGAAAGGATACTTCCCCCGGCAGAGGAACTGCTGGAGAAACAACCGGAGGAGACTTGCAGGTACGTGCTCAAATGCGGCGGGGTAACCGCAGGAAACTCGGTCCCGCTCAGACGGGCCGTCTACCTGCGGGCGCACGGGAGGGAGATAAACCGTACCAGCCTCAAAGAGATGGAACGTTCGCCCGGTTACCGGAACTACGAGGCCTATGAAGCCGCCATGGAAAGGCTCTCGGAAGGGAAAAAGGCCTCTTTCCGCCTTTCCTTTATAAAGACGGAACGGGGTGTCAGGGTGTTCAATGACGGCCTGCAAGGTCCGGAGCGTATGCGCGGGCTGTTGCAGGACATGGCAGACCGCTTCTATTCCCCCGCATGGGAAGGACTGGGGACGCTTTCCGTGTACCGGATCGAGACATCTTCCCGGAGGTTACTGGAGATGTCGCAGGATAACGGACGGGATTTCCCCGCCTCGCAGCCCCCACTGGAGATCCTGTCCGGCTATTTTCCGACGGCCTCTTTCGACATGTCGCCCACGGCAGACAATCTGGAGCGTTTCATAAGGGCCAACTCCCTGACGCTCTCCGGGAACAACCGGGAGATCATGACCTTGCAGGATATCGCCCGAAGGGGATACGCCCACCTGTATACGGACGAGACGTTCCGTCACAGGAAAGAGTTCGCCGGTATCGAGAAGGAGTTCCGTATGCTCGCAAGAGAGAGGGAACTGTACCGGGATCTCCCTTATGAAGACAGGATACACAATCTTCGGGAAAAGTCCAGAACCGTCGCAGAGTTCCTCCTGAAAAGGGAAGGAATCCGCCGGGAGAAGCCCGCCGTGACCTTGAAGACGGACAAGTATGCGGAAAGGATACGGGGCATAGCGGAAAGTCCGGAGAAGAAGACGGTCTCTCCGGCTACCGGTGAAAGGAAAAAGCGGCCGGCCCGCAAACAAAAGGGCGCGGCTTCCAGACAAGTGAAACCTCAATTATAAACCGCAATGGAAACAACTGATTCATTCACTCCCGAGGACCTGCTCGATGCCGGAAGACGCGCCATCGACCGCAAGGCGCTGCAGAAGACCATAAGGGACATGTTCTCATACCGGAACCCGCTACGGCAATTCATGGAGGGTTACCGTTTCAATGTCATCCGCTGGAGGGCCGCCAACCTGAAGGAACCTTCCATATGGAAGCGTGCCGGCCTGTTCTTCAATACCAGGGGACTCCCGGGTATCCTCCGTGACAACTTCCGGCAGAACCGCGCGGACCTGCTCGCCCGCTGGGAAAGGAACGTCATAAACGACATTAACCGCTCACTGATCCGGCTGGGCGGCATACCGCTCTCCTCCAAGCCCCGCGACCTTTCCCGGCAGCTGAAGGACATATCCCGGAAAATATACCGGATGACCACTTATGACCACTGCCCAAGCCTGCTTCAGGAGAGCCTACTGCTGTCCACCTACGAGTATATATTCGCTTCGCCGCATGAGAGGAAATTCGGAAACCTGTGCCCAGACGAGATCTGCGGGATGCTCCGCCAGAACGGCGTACCGCGGGAAAGCCTCTGCTACCAGAACTACGAGAGCATTCTCGCCGGAAGGGAGACAGTCCTTTACGAGTTCACCTCCGACGGGAAAGCCACCTTGTACCTCAAGCCGATGGACCACGTGAGGCTGGAGATGACCTCCAAAGGGTATGACATGGTCCCCGCGGGGCTTCCTCCCGCCCGGACTGTTCCTTCCCCCACGGAAAGCGTGGAGAATGCGCCGCAGCTTTCCGAGAGAATCGGGAAGACCAAGAAAACCCGGAGTGGAGAGAAACCCGCCAAAGGAGCCGGGAAATCGAGGAAAGGTCCAAAAATAGGATAATCCATCAACAACAGATAATAACCTGACAATAAAAGTGTAAGAAAATGAAAGTCGTGATTTGTGAAAAGCCCCTCGTGGCTAAAAGACTGGCCCGCATATTGGGCGCGGACAAGATGGAAGACGGGTACCTCACCGGAAACGGATACGCCGTCACATGAACGTTCGGCCACCTGCTGGCCCCGGTTTCCCCATTTTCCTGTATGGAAGGGCCTCTCACAAGGGGGATGCTTCCCCTCCCCCTTCCGTCCGGACTCACCGTCCGCCAGACAAGGACGGAGGATGGTTTCCGGGATGACCCCGTGGCCGTCAGGCAGCTGGAAATTATTGGCAGGCTGCTGCGGGAAGCGGACGGGGCGGTTACGGCGACGGACACTTCCCGCGAGGGGCAGCTGGTCGCCCGCAACCTTTATGGCTATCTGGGCTTCAAGGGGAAAACGGAACGCCTGTGGCTTTCCTCGCTGACGGACGATGCGATCTGCGAGGCGTTCCTCGACCTCAGACCGGACAGTCTCTATGAAGGTCTGTACCTGGCAGGCAGGGCACGGCGGGAAGCCGACCGGATTATCGGATACAATGCGAGCCTTGCGCTCGGCATGGCCGCCGGAAAAAAGAACCATTCGCTCGGACGGGTACAGACACCGGTGCTCGCTCTCATCTCGCGCCGTTACCTGGAAAGCAGGGATTTTACCGCCGTACCCTATTACCGGCTGGAGCTGTCGATCCTCAAGGAAGGCAAAGAGCTTGTTTTCACCTGCCCGGAAAAATACACGCGGCGGGAGGATGCTGCCGCCACCCGGAACCGGATCGCGGCATCGCGTGTGGCCACTGTAATACAGGCGGAGAGAAAGGGGACGGTGGAGGAACCGCCGCTCCTGCATGACCTGGCCTCCTTGCAGAAGGAGGCGAACCTCCGGACGGGTCTGACGGCCGGACAGACGGCATCCATCTTGCAGAGGCTGTACGAGGGAGGATACATCTCGTACCCGCGCACCTCCTGCCACCATATCCGGGAGGACATGCTGGAGAAGATGCCGGCACTGCTCTCCCTTCTGAAAGACAATCCGCGTCTCGCACGTCATGCGGAAGCACTGGAAGGCAAGGCGCTGTCCACCCATGCCGCCGATGACGGCAAGGTGAGCGGACATCATGCCATTATCATAACGGAAAGCGTACCCGGCAAACTGCCGCTTGACGAGCAGATTATCTACTGGATGATCGCGGGCAGGATGTTGGAGGCATTTTCCGATGACTGTACCGGGGAGGACATAGACGTCCGCCTCGAATGCGGGGGAATCCGGTTCGAGGCCGGATACCGCCGGAGGGTGCATGCCGGATGGGAAGGCGTTTATAGCGGGACCGGGAAAGAAGAGGACACCGTGTTACCGTCCTGGGATCCGGGCGAAGCGCTGCCGGTAACGGGCATATCCGTCCGAAGCGTGGAAACCTCCTCCGAGCCGTTCTTTACGGAAGCCTCGCTGCTGTCCGAAATGGAACGGTGCGGACTCGGAACGCCCTCCACAAGGGCCGGTGTCATCGAACTGCTCATCGCACGCCGGTATGTCGAGAGACAGGGATGCTACCTGCTGCCCACTCCGAAAGGACTGGAGGTGTATGAGGCCGTCAGGGACAAGCTGATCGCCGCTCCGGAGATGACCGCCCGGTGGGAAAAAGACCTGCTGGAAATTGAACGGGGAGGACTGGACGCGGACGTGTTCATCCAAAAGGTCGAAGAGTACGCGCGGCAGATCGTGGAGGAGCTCTCGAAGGTCCGGTTCGAGCATCCCGAACCGCCCCGCTACCGTTGTCCCAAATGCGGCATGGAAACGCTGACCCTTCACCGGAAGGTGGCCCGGTGCAGTGACCCGGACTGCGCGTTCCTGCTTTTCAGGACGTTCAACGCAAGGGAGCTGACCGACAAAGAGACGCTCTGCCTGCTGGAAGGAAGGGGGACGGATTTCCTGTCTTTTGTCAGCAGGAAGGGAAGACCCTATGAGGCATCCCTTAAAATGGACGAGAACTACAGGATAGAGATGACATTCAGGGACACCCCGGTGGAGCGACAGCCGTTACCCGCCCGTAACCCGTCTGTAATGCAGGCGGCAGACACCCCTGTCGAAGCTCCGTGTCCCGGCCAGTTCCCATAAGGAAAATCCGGGGTATCCTTCGAACAGGCGGGAGCCTTCCCCCTGGAAGCGGGGCAGGACATACAAGACCAGCTCGTCGGCCATGTCAAAGCGGAGCAGGCTGTCCGTAAAAGAAAGCGTCTCCAAGGCGGCCTCCGCAAGATATACGCCGGAGTGCCCGTGTTTCCGTTCCGTAAGGGATATGAAGGAAACATCAGGATCAAGGCGGGACAAGGCACCCTCCCGGATACGGGTGATGCCATATTTTTCGGGGTGTTCCCACAAATCGGGGAATGTAGTCCTGCGGGCAAGGTAGCCGTCAAGGGTGATGAAAGCCAGGATCTGAACCGTCGCCATATGAATAGGATATTTTTTATTTCGTAATGGTTCCGGCAGGGTCATGAAAAAAGCGTGACCCTACGTGGCTCCAAAACGGAGGTTCTGGCAAAACCTTTGAATAGTTGCCGCGTAGAAGCCACGCTATGACAATGCATAGCACAGCCTTACGCAGAAGCCTCTATTCCGATTGAAATTTTGCCAGATTTCCGTTTTAAGAGCGTTCCGCGAACGTTATGTCTATATATCAACAGGACCGGATTAATCCCCGTTCCTGAATGAATTCATATTTCCGAGGTAAAGATAGAAAAATAATCCGGGATTACAGGCAGGCGGAATAGCCAAATTTGATTTTTGCCTCCCTAAAAAGAATGGACAAAGGGGAGTCGTGACCGCCGTCCCCCTTCCTTGCCGCCCAGCACGGGAGAAGACCGGAAGAGAACACGGAAACATTTTATTTTGTGCATGTTATGAATTTATAAATATAATTTTATGGAAATTACGATTATTGAAACAAGCGCGTATCTGGAACTGAAAAGACAGCTCAGCATGCTTTCCGTGCAGCTGGGCGATTTCCAGAGGAAAGTGTCTCCGGCATCACCGGAGAAGTGGTTGGACGCCCAGGAAGTCTGTCTGGCCCTCGGCATATCCAAAAGATGCCTGCAGAACCACCGGGACAGGGGGCTGGTCCCTTATTCGAACATCGGAGGAAAATGCTTTTACAAGGAAGCGGATATCCGGCAAATACTGGAAGAAGGTCTCATTAAAAAAAGAAGGAAATAATGGCGGAAATCATCACAAAAGATTCGGAGGAGTTCAAGGAACTGGCCGGATGGATGAAAAAGATCGGAAGATCGGTGGAGGCGGCAACGGCAAGGATACGTCCCGCCATCGCGGACGAACATTACCTGCAGGGGGAAGACGTGTGCGAAATGCTGCACATCTCAAAAAGGACCCTGCAGACACTGCGTGACGAAGGGGCCATACCCTATACCACCATCGGAGGGAAAATACTGTATCCTGAGAGTGTCCTGTACGAGACATTGCGGAAAAACTACCGGAACTACAGGAGGTACGCCGGATAACCGGCTGTAAAGAAAGAAAAGAAGGGATGCTTATCCGGCGAGTCCGGTGAAGCATCCCTTCTTTTTAGTTGGCCAGGCGGAACATCCCGCCGATCTTCTCACGCATCCTGTCCGTGTCCTCCCCGATCTTAGGATTGATCAGCTCGGCGTAGACCTGCGTGGAGATGATGGTCTTGTGTCCGAGGACTTTCTGCAGGGTTTCAAGCGGCATGCCCTTGTTCAGGGCCAGGGTCGCAAAGGTATGACGTCCGACATGCGGGCTGACGCGGACACTGCAGCCGGCCTTTTCGCCGATGCGTTTCAGGCTGCTCTCCATGCTTCCCACATCCCCTACGGGGAACACCCTGTCCGGGGAAACCTTGGACTCGTTCACTCCTCTGTATTTCTCGATCAGCTCGACGGCTATCGGGAGCAGTTTGACAACATAGGCCGCCTTGGTCTTCACACGGTTTCCAACCAGCCAGGTGTTGCCGTCCGAATCCGTGTGGACATTCCGGTAAGAAAGCTCTTTCAGGTCGGCATGGGCCAGTCCACTGAAGCACATGAAGACGAACATGTCCCGAATGGCCTGCTGACGCTTGTAACTCAGCTTGACGCTGATAACACGTTGCAGGTCCTCCTCCGAGAGGAAAGGACGTTTCTTGTATTCAGGCTTGCACACGAACTTCTTGAACGGGTGCTTGTGGATCCATCCCTCGTCCATGGCCAGGTACATCAGCCACTTCAACGTGTTGACGCGCTCGAAGGCCGTTGACTTGGCCAGCCCGCGCACGGACAGCATCCAGTTGTAATAGTCCTTGATGAAATCCATGTCCAACGACATCAGGGGGATATCCTCCGTACCTAACTTGTCCTTCAGATAACAGGACAGGCACCTGTACTCGTCCACCAATCCCTGGTAGGTGCTTTGAGCCTTTGTTTTGCCGATCTGCCGCTTGTAATCCTGAATCTGGATATCGAAGATCTCCATCAATGAATGGATGTCCTCGCCAAAGCCGTTGTAACGGTCATAGACATTCTTCGCGCTCACAAACGTGTCATGGTCCGTGAGATATTGGTAGTGCTTGCCAATCTGCGCCTTGATATTCTCCAGTTCCTGGTTCAACCGCCTTGCCTCCTCAGATTTGCCTTTGGCGCAGTTGCCCTTGGCGTCCCAAAGCGCAAGGGGAACATCACGCTTGCAGCTGAAACTCACCGTCGTTCCGTTGACGGTTATACGTCCCATGATGGGGACACGGCCATTCTTAATGGCTTGGTTCTTGGTGTAGAACAGAACTCGAAAGGTACTCCTCATAACTCGATTATTTTTATTACAAAATTACTATTTATCGAGTTATTTTAAACTATGAAGAATGACGCAAATAATTGAAAAATAACCGTTTATATTGCCCATTTTATAGACTCGGACAAAGGTAACGATTAGGTAACGGAACTCTCGCTCAAACGTGCTTTTTGCAGCATCGTTTTTCAAATGGGAGTGAAATACAATCACATTAATTCGCTGAATTCAAGCTGTGTATCGCCACTATGCAACTATTTCTAAAAATCTCCGACTTTTTTAAAAAACGTCCTTGTCTTTGATATGGAATTTCATTCTGGACTAAAGCGTTTTACATACATACGCATAAGCTTGTACGTATGTATAGCCCCGTGTGAATGTATGTGCAAAAGCGTGTTTTCTGACAAGGGTAAAGCATAGTCATACGACACTCCCCATTGATAAGGATTCTCAATAAACATATTAAAACATTCTTTTGGTATTCCTGATTACCTTTTCAAGTAATACAATACTTAAACCTAAGTGCAGATTATATTATCCTAACAGAGGAGTTCCATTACAGTTTTGTGTATAAAAGCTTTTATATCCGCCCCCTTTGTATTCTTTAAATGCTTTTCATTTATTGAATCTGCGCATTGATTTCGTTTCTGAACTTTATAGGATTGGTGATAAAGTCAAATTTGTTGGTGACCCCGCCTGTAGTAACTACAATAGAACCAAAACCGAGCATACGTCCCATGAGGCTTTGATTAATCCGTATCCCTTCGCATTTGTTTAAAACCAATTCAAGGGCATCCCGGCTTAAAATACCGGATTTTAGAATGACTTTCTTGTTTGTGACAACATATTCAGTGCCCATCTTAAGAAGAATTCTTTTTATCAATTGGAATAATCCGGACAATAATAGAAATAAGCTAACATAATGGAAAAATCCGGTTTGTGCAGAAGAAAAGAAAACGCTTAATAATAGTAGTATTACCGGATATGCAAATATATACCAGTGAATATCTGCTTTGTATTTTATTTCTTCACCAGCTTGTAGATTGTTTTGGATATAGCTCATTGTTTTTGTAAATTAATAGATTGCATAATTTTATTATCAAAAGACAAATATAAGGATAATCAGAATGGTATAAAATAAATCTTGGTTTATTTTAAAGCTGAAACTTAAAATAAAAACAATTCTTCCTGTTTTTCTTCTTGTCAATATCTCTTTTCTTATCAAATATTTTCTTCTTGTACTTGTTGTTTCAAGAATTTGTAATCCTTATAATTTTTTCCTCTCTTTATTCGGAAAGTTAGTTTATGCCATTCGTCTTTTGTTAGGGGGATATCCACGTTCATACAAAAATAGCAGGTTTCGTAGCCAATGAGAGGGGAAATCCATATTTTTCCTATACATTCTTTCTTGCCGGAGTTGGAATAATATAAAAGACAGCGTACTCTTCTTATTTGTATGCTGTCTTCATTGCATACTTTTATCTCTATACGTTTACCTTTTCCGATGTTGTAGAATTGGGGAGTAGACATTTTTATTTTGTTTAAAATACTATCTTTATCATTTACACAGACTACGGTGAACTTCTCTATATTGTTTGGTGATTGGGAGAAAGTGCTTTTTGTGGTAAACAACAATATTAAAAGTAATGTTATAATTTTTTTCATGTGATTGGACTTGTTGGTTAAAGCAGTAGCAGATTATTAATTAAGATTTTACTCTTCTGATAATAGATACTTCATACTGCAAAGTAAATATTTTTTTTGTTTTAAGGGTTATAATTGTTAAAATGCAAAAATAGCCTGCATCTGCCAATCTGTCAAGGGCTGTTTTTCATAAAAAATGTTCAATTCTTTGGTATTTCTTTTGGATTTTCTTGGTATGAAATTTCTGATAGATTATATGAAAAGTGATTTGAAGGCTATTGCAATTCTTTTAGAGTGGTGCATTAAGCAATGGGAAGTTTTAAAAGCTTGATTGGCATTTGAATGCTTTATCTTTGTAATTTGAACAAAAAGTAATAAATAAAAGAGGTATATGGACATTCTTGTATGGGGTGGTCTTGGAAATTCCGATTATTTGGAAAAAATGATGTCGTTTTCCAATATATATTTGTACTTTTGGCTGAAAAGAAAACAAGGTATATCCCGTGTTTATATTTGGTGTTTTTTTATATGTATTTTAAATGGACTGAGGTTTTATGACAAACATTATAGATAATATGCTCTCTTTGTGTCCGGTTTCTGAAGATACGATACAAGAACTGAAAAAATGTATGATTTTATGTCGTTTCCCTAAGAAATATCAGTTAATAAAGGAGAATACATTTTGTAAATCAGCTTATTTCATAGAAAAAGGAATGACGCGTTCTTTCTGGCTTGTAAATGGAGAAGAAATAACAACCTCCTTTTCATGGGAAGGAGGTATTGTTTTCAGTATGGACGAGTTGTACTATAATAAGCCGAGCGAGGAATTTGTGGAAACGCTTGAAGATGTAGTTGTTTACAAAATATCATTAGTTGATTTAACCAAGCTGTTTCAGACTAATATTGAATTGGCTAATTGGGGGAGGATTATTCATCAAAATGAGTACAGGCGTTTGCATCGTTCTCACAAAGAACGGCTGACTTTGCCTGCAAAAGAAAGATATGAGGAGTTTAAACAACAGTTTCCTCAAATATGCCAACGGGTGAAGTTAAGGTATATTGCATCTTATTTGGGTATAACACTTCCCACACTTAGTCGTCTTCGAGCTAAAAAATAATTTATGTATTACTGTTTTTTTGTCATAGGACAAATTTAAAAGCCTTTAAGTTGTGTAACTTTGCAGCATTATTAGTAACGGTTAAAAAGAATTAATTATTAAATCTATTAATTTATTATGGAAAAAATCTCTTCTGCAGCATTTACAGATACAAAGCCTCATTATGATCTTCTTGATGGATTGAGAGGAGTCGCTGCTCTTATGGTAATATGGTATCATGTATTTGAAGGCTTTGCTTTTGCTAGTGCCGGTAATATCGAGACTCTCAACCACGGGTATCTTGCTGTGGATTTCTTTTTTATTCTTTCGGGTTTTGTTATCGGTTATGCGTATGATGACCGTTGGGGGAAGAATTTCACTATGAAAGACTTTTTCAAACGCCGTTTGATCCGTCTTCATCCGATGGTAATTATGGGTGCTGTTTTGGGAGCTATTACGTTCTGTATTCAAGGTTGTGTGCAATGGGATGGAACGCATGTCGCCATTTCCATGATTATGTTGTCTTTGCTTTGTACAATATTCTTTATTCCTGCCATGCCGGGTGTGGGATATGAAGTTCGTGGTAATGGTGAGATGTTTCCATTGAACGGACCTTGCTGGTCCCTGTTTTTTGAGTATATAGGTAATATTCTTTATGCGTTGTTCATTCGTCGTTTGTCTAATAAAGCATTGGCTGTGCTGGTTGTGTTGCTGGGTATGGCATTAGCGTCATTTGCTGTTTTCAATGTGTCTGGTTATGGGAATATGGGAGTGGGATGGACACTCGACGGAGTGAATTTCTTAGGTGGAACCTTACGTATGCTTTTCCCATTCTCGTTGGGTATGTTGATGTCGCGTAACTTTAAGCCTATGAAGGTGAATGGGGCATTTTGGATATGTACTATTATACTGATTGCGCTGTTCTCGGTTCCTTATCTGGAAGGATTGGAACCGATTTGCATGAATGGTATTTATGAAGCTTTTTGTGTAATTGCGGTTTTTCCTTTTCTTGTGTGGCTGGGGGCGTCGGGTACTACTACGGATAAGCAGTCTACAAAGATATGCAAGTTCTTGGGAGATATATCCTATCCGGTTTATGTAGTACATTATCCGTTGATGTATTTGTTCTACGCATGGTTGATTGAGAATAAACTTTATACATTGGGAGAAACTTGGTATGTAGCTGTGGGTGTTTTTGTTTTGAGTGTCATTTTGGCTTGCCTGTGTCTGAAACTGTATGATGAGCCCGTAAGAAAATGGCTGAGTAAGAAGTTTCTTGCTCCCAAATAAAAATACTGCATTTCTTGATGGATGTTCATTAAAAGGTCGGACACTATACAAGAAGATATTACAGCTTTGAATAACTGACAATTAGATGAATGGCATCCGATCTGTAAATTCGGATGCCTGCATTCGATTATTTCAAAATGGGCTTTAGGATTGATTTCCTTTTTTGGCAATAGTCACACATGTTGATGAGAGCATTCCGAGCATAGACCTTTCAGGACATAATTGATACTTTGTACGGTGAATCCGGGAGGTAGTGTCACGATGGGCACGTGGATACTTTTCATACAAAACGTGCGATGACAGTTCTCACAATAAAAGTGAGTGTGGAGATCGTCTACCTCACAATTGCAATCATTGCTGCACACGGCATATTTTAACGATCCTGTGCCGTCATCAATGCCATGAACCAAATGATGGGCTAAAAAAAGGGTTATGGTGCGGTAGATGGTTGATTTGTCTACCGTATCCAATTCGTTTTCCAAATCCAACAGTGAAAATGCTTCTTTGTGCTGCATCATGGTTTTTAGAATAAGCAGACGTATGGCTGTCGGTTTGATTTCCCGCTGTTCCAATTTTTTTAAATAGATTGTTTCATTCATAGGTCAAATCATTTTATTCTTTTCATTTCTGTATTCTCATTGCATTAAAAATGGCGAGTAAAGCTACGCCTACATCTGCAAATATAGCTTCCCACATAGTGGCCATTCCGCCGGCTCCTAATAGCAATACTAACAATTTCACTCCGAATGCCATCGATATATTTTGCCATACAATGCGATGGGTCTGTTTTCCTATTTTTATAGCTTCCGCTACTTTACTGGGTTGGTCTGTTTGTATCACTACATCCGCAGTCTCTATAGCAGCGTCACAGCCTAGACCACCCATGGCAATCCCAACATCGCTGAGTGCCAGTACGGGAGTATCATTGATACCGTCTCCTACAAAAGCTACACGATTTTCAAAATTTGCTTTTAATTGTTCTAAATGTGCTACTTTACCTTCGGGTAGTAAATCGCCGAAAGCATGTGTGACACCTATCTTTTCGGCTAAATTAGAAACAATTGTCTGTTTATCTCCCGATAATATTTGAATATTATTAATATTTAAGTCTTTCAGCTCGCGGATGGCTTGTACAGCATCAGGTTTTGGGGTATCCGCCAATGAAAGATATCCCAAATATTTGTTTTCCATTGCACATAGCACGATTGTTTCTGTCATGTTGCTGATTTCATAGGGAAAAGAGATGCCGTATTTTGATAATAACCGTGTATTTCCTACATATACTTCTTTACCGTTTGTTACGGCTTTTATTCCATATCCGGCAAATTCAGTGATTCTCAGTGACGAGTTAAGAGATATACTTTGTTCTTCCGCATATTTGACAATGGCTTTTGCGATAGGATGATTGCTGAAACTCTCTATAGAGGCGATAAGTTGAAGCAGTTCCTTTTGCGAAACACCTTCGGCTGCCGATATTGCCTGAACACTGAATACACCTTGGGTGAGTGTTCCGGTTTTATCGAATACTACGGTGTTTATTTGGGTTATGGCATCTAGATAATTACCCCCTTTGAAAAGAATCCCTTTGTGAGATGCGGCACCAATACCTCCAAAGTATCCTAATGGAATGCTGACCACTAATGCGCAAGGACATGATATGACTAGGAATACTAAAGCCCGATAGAACCAATCATCAAAAACAAAAATGAATTCAGGTTTTATCAGAGAGTATAAATAGGGGAGTATGACAACTAGTATCGCCAGTCCTGTCACTATCGGTGTATAAATTCGTGCAAAACGGCGGATAAATAATTCGGCAGGGGCTTTTCTTTCTGCTGCATCTTGTACTAAAGTGAGGATACGTGCTAACGTACTTTGATCATACGGTTTGTTTACTTTGATCCGTACCACTTTATCTGAAGCGATCATTCCTGCTAAAACTTCTTCTTGTTTATATAGAGTCCGGGGAACACTTTCTCCGGTTAGGGCGGCCGTATTAAATGAAGCGGAATCTTCCAGTAAAAATCCGTCTAGAGATACTTTTTCTCCAACTTTTACTTCAATGGTTTCTCCTGGCTGTACTTTTTCCGGTGCTGTTATTTTATATGTGTTATTATATACTACAGTGGCTGTTTCGGGACGTACATCCAATAATGCTTTGATGTTGCTGCGTGCTTTGTGTACAGCTTTGTGTTGGAACCATTCACCTATGAGATAGAACAGAATAACGGCAATACCTTCCCAGTATTCTCCTAGATAGAATGCTCCTGATACAGCTATCCCCATTAAAGTGAATTCATTGAAAACTGATTCTAATTTTATTTTTTTCATTGTTTCTTTTTATTTATGGCAACAAAGATAGTGGAAAGAAGATGCAACTAAATTGCAAATTATATTGTACTTTTACATCGGGTAATTTTTTATATACATGAAAAAAAGATATTGGGCTTTTTGGATAGGAAGCTGGTGTTTGTCTGTGGGAATGCAGGCGGCCAAAGTGGATACTTTGTCGGTACATAGTGACGCAATGAATAAGGAGGTTCAGGTAATTACCATCTGTCCGGATAAAGCCATGGCAGGTGAAAAATGTCCCGTACTTTATCTGCTTCACGGATATGGAGGCAATGCGGGAACGTGGCTCGGTATAAAACCGGAATTACCTCAAATAGCTGACAAGGAAGGAATCATTTTTGTTTGTCCGGACGGGAAGAACAGTTGGTATTGGGACAGCCCTTTGAATAAGGAGTACCGTTATGAAACATTCGTATCAAAAGAATTGGTGAACTATATTGATAAGAATTTTACTACGAAAGTGGAGAGAGGGGGACGTGCTATCACCGGGTTAAGTATGGGTGGTCATGGAAGTTTATGGTTGTCCATCCGTCATAAAGATGTCTTTGGAGGAGGAGGTAGTATGAGCGGAGGTTTAGATATCCGTCCGTTTCCCAATAATTGGGAGATGAAGAAGCAATTAGGCGAAGAAGCGAGCAACAAGCAGAGATGGGACGAACATACGGTAATTAATCAGTTGGATAAGATAAAAAATGGTGATCTGGCTGTTATAATAGATTGCGGTTGTGATGATTTCTTTCTGGAAGTGAATAAGGCTGTACACGAAAAACTGTTGAAGAAGAAAATAAATCATGACTTTATCATCCGTCCGGGCGAGCATACAGGCAGGTATTGGAATAATGCCATAGACTATCAAATACTATTTTTCAGTAAGTTCTTTAATAAATCGAAATAATAAAATGGATAAAATTGTTTTTATTACAGGAGCTTCCAGCGGTATCGGTGCCGGATGCGCTCGCAAGTTTGCTTCACAGGGAGCAAGTTTGATTTTAAATGCTCGTAACGTAAATAAACTGAGTGCATTGAAAGAAGAATTAGAAAAGCAATATGGTACGGAAATATATTTGCTTCCTTTTGACGTGCGCGACCGTAAGGCGGCAACGTCTGCTTTGGAATCATTACCCAAGGAATGGCAATCCATTGATATACTGGTGAATAATGCTGGGTTGGTTATCGGTACGGATAAAGAACAGGAAGGTAGTCTGGATGAGTGGGATATTGTCATAGATACTAATGTTAAGGCTTTGCTGGCAATGACACGCCTGATTGTACCGGGAATGGTGGAACGTAAACGAGGACATATTATTAATATTGGTTCTATTGCCGGAGATGCTGCTTATCCGGGAGGTAGTGTGTATTGTGCTACAAAGGCCGCTGTGAAAGCTTTATCGGATGGACTGCGTATAGATTTAGTTGATACTCCATTGAGAGTGACTAATATTAAACCGGGGTTGGTAGAAACAAATTTTTCAGTTATTCGTTTCCGAGGAGATAAGGAAAAGGCGGATAATGTATATAAAGGTATTCGTCCATTGACGGGAGATGATATTGCGGAAACTGTTTATTTTGCTGCTTCTGTACCAGAATATATGCAGATTGCAGAAATGTTGGTTATGCCTACTTATCAAGCTACAGGGACAATTGTTTCACGCAAATAAAAGAGGTAGAAGAGATATAAATAAAGGCGACCCTTTATAAAGCCGCCTTTATTCTTACCTTCTCATTTTACCTTCTTACCTTAAAAAACAATTATAATTCAATAATCAATGATTGACGTGCACCGACTGTCATATTTTTGGTAAGGTCAATTTTTTTGCCACTGATAAGTTCTTTACCGCTTTTTGAGTCATTTGTCATTATGCGGTAGTGGTTATTAGCCACCACTTGTTCGGCATTGGTGCTGTTTAGGACAATGAGTTCAGTTTTCCCAGAATTAGTACGTGCGTACATATATATTCCGTGTTGGGGAATATGGTACTTAACTGTTTTCTTTTCCATCTTCGTTTAATTTAGTTTGGTTTTACGGCGGCAAATTTATATGTTTTTCAGCATATCTTATATAACTAATCATTCAAAATTCATAATAAATCATTCATTTCTTAATCTATATCAATAAAAAATCCTCTTCCACATATTAGTTGAAGAGGATTTTATTTGTTGTTGTTCAATGAATTACATCAAGAATCCAAGTAAAATACCGGCTGCTACGGCAGAACCGATTACACCAGCTACGTTGGGACCCATAGCATGCATCAACAAGTAGTTGGTAGGATCATATTCCAGACCAATAACCTGAGAGATACGTGCCGAGTCGGGAACAGCAGATACACCGGCATTACCGATAAGCGGGTTGATTTTGTTATCCTTACCTAATACCAAGTTGAATATCTTCACGAAGATAACTCCAGAAGCAGTAGCAATGATGAATGACAATGCACCCAGCGCGAAAATCAAGATCGAATCAATGGTAAGGAACTCTGAAGCTTGCGTGGAAGCACCTACTGTCAATCCTAATAAGATGGTAATGGTATCAATCAGCGGACCGCGGGCAGTTTCTGCTAAGCGACGGGTTACACCGCTTTCTTTCAATAAGTTACCAAAGAAAAGCATACCCAATAGAGGCAGACCCGACGGAACCAGAAAACAAGTAAGTAACAAACCAATGATAGGGAACATTACTTTTTCTGTATGAGAAACGACGCGTGGTGGTTTCATACGGATCAAACGTTCGTGCTTGGTAGTGAGCAGACGCATGATAGGCGGCTGGATAACCGGTACCAATGCCATGTATGAATAGGCTGATACCGCAATAGCTCCCATCAGGTTAGGCGCCAGTTTGGATGAAAGGAAGATTGCTGTCGGACCGTCCGCACCACCGATGATGCCGATAGCACCAGCCTGCATCGGATCAAAGCCCATTGCCAATGCAATCATGTATGCACCGAAAATACCAAACTGTGCGGCAGCACCAATCAACATCAGTTTAGGATTTGAAATCAATGCCGAGAAATCCGTCATTGCACCGATACCTAAAAAGATAAGTGGTGGATACCATCCGGAGGTAACTCCTTGATATAAAATATTAAGAACAGAACCTTCCTCATAGATGCCGACTTTCAGTCCGGCTTCCATGTTGAAAGGAATATTACCGATCAAGATACCAAAACCGATAGGAATGAGCAACATCGGCTCAAATTCCTTGGCCACGGCAAGGTATATGAAGAATAAACCTATCAGGATCATTACGATATGACCAACAGTAGCATTGGCAAAACCCGTATATGTCCAAAAGTCAGCTAGGTTATTCCCTAAAAAGTTGATAAATTCTCCCATATTATTCAATAATTACAAGGTCAGTACCTTCGAGAACGGATTCTCCTTTACTTACATTGATTGCGGTGATCTTGCCGTCTTTGTCTGCGTTGATGTTATTCTCCATCTTCATAGCTTCAAGGATAATGATGGTTTGCCCCTTTTTTACGGTATCACCAACATTTACCTTAATATCAAGGATTACACCTGGCAACGGAGATTTAACGCCCGATTTTCCTGTAGAAGTTGCAGCAGGCTTTACTACTGTAGTTGGAGCCGGAGCAGGGCTGGTTGATGCAGGACGAACTACCGGTTTCATTACAGCTTTCGGGGCTTTTTCCATTTCTACTTTGTAAGGAGTGCCGTTTACTTCAACATGAGCGATATTATCTTCTATATCTCCAATGGCAACCTTATATATGTTACCGTTAATCTTATATTTATATTCTTTCATCGTTTTATCTTTTTATTGGTGACTTACTTTTTGTGGGGAGTTTCACGCAAGGTATAAATCTTAGAACTCCACGGTGAATAGCTACGTTTTACACGAGTAATGGTAAGAACAGTTTCTTCTACATCGTGTACATCGCTTTGCATTTCGTGCATAGCCATGGCAATTGCGGCGAATACTTCGCCTGGAGCTTCACCCAGTTTCTTTTCTTTGGCTTCTTGTTTGTCGGTAATACCTTTTACCTTCATGGCATTGCGCTTGCTCAGGTTGACAGAAATACGGCCTATAACTTTGAAAGCAATAAACAGAAGGAGCAAGCCTACGAATACGACACTCATAGCTGATATGGACATACCAATACCCACACTGTCATGTTCTTCAAACTTTTCCATCTTAGCGTTGCTGTTGATAGTCTTGTTGTTAGTGCTAGGAGTTACATACTTGTCTGCACTAGAACCTTTTACTTCCCATTCATTTGCAGCGTCGCTGACACGTGCGTATGATTGGTTTGCCTGTAATGTACCTGCAGGAACTATAATCTGATCCAATAATTTCTTGCCTGAATCATACAAGCCGATCCAATTGTTCGTTGCGGCATTCAGGGTGAAGTTGGTGTGGAAAGTACCACGATTAGGTTCACCATCTGCCCAGAACAAAGCGTGCTGGCGAGGTTTGATCAAAGTCAATACATCACCTTTAGGGATAAAATAAGTAGCAGTATCTCCAGGCTGGCTGCTCACCTTCAGTAAACAACCGGCAAGGTCTGCGCTACCAAATGATCTATTGAATATTTCAATCCATGCGCTGTGTACTCCGTAGTCATCTTGGAAATTGCTTTCATTTTCAATCAGCACTTCATTCAGTACCAGCTTGGTGTTTGATTTCTGTTCTCCACAAGAACATAAACCCACCATCAGCAGCAAAGAAAGGAATATTCCTATATTTAATTTCTTCATGTTCAATTCTCAATTTTTAATTTTTAATTAAAGAGGAATATTACCATGCTTCTTAGCCGGATTGGTTAATTTCTTAGTTTGCAACTGTTGCAATGCACGGATGATGCGGAAACGGGTATTACGCGGTTCAATCACATCATCAATATAGCCATATTTGGCAGCATTGTAAGGATTGGCGAACAGCTTGGTGTATTCAGCTTCTTTTTCGGCTAGGAATGCGGCAGGATTTTCCTGTTCTTTGGCTTCGCGGGCGTATAATACTTCTACTGCACCTGCACCACCCATAACGGCGATTTCGGCAGTAGGCCATGCATAATTCATATCACCGCGAAGTTGTTTACAGCTCATTACAATGTGAGATCCGCCGTATGATTTACGCAGGGTAATTGTTACTTTGGGTACAGTCGCTTCGCCGTAAGCATACAGCAACTTGGCGCCGTGGAGGATTACGCCGTTGTATTCTTGTCCTGTGCCTGGAAGGAATCCCGGAACATCTACCAATGAAACAAGAGGTATATTGAAAGCGTCGCAGAAACGTACAAAACGCGCACCTTTACGTGACGCATTGCTGTCAAGTACACCCGCCAGATATTTTGGCTGGTTTGCAACAATACCTACAGATTGTCCGTTGAAACGTGCGAAACCAATGATGATATTTTTAGCGTAGTGAGGTTGGACTTCCAAAAACTCACCATTATCTACGATGGCGCTGATCACCTCATACATATCGTATGGTTTGTTGGGGCTGTCGGGGATAATTTCGTTCAAAGAGTCTTCCAGACGGTCGATAGGATCGGTACAGTCTACATAGGGAGCTTCTTCCAGATTATTTTGAGGAATATAGCTTAACAATTTGCGGATCATGGCTAACCCTTCTTCTTCCGTCTTGGCAGTAAAATGAGTAACACCGGATTTGGTAGAATGAACGCTTGCACCACCTAAGTTTTCTTGGCTTACATCTTCACCTGTAACAGTCTTTACCACTTTCGGTCCGGTAAGGAACATGTATGATGTGCCTTCCATCATCAATGTGAAGTCTGTCAGCGCAGGAGAGTAAACAGCTCCGCCTGCACAAGGACCGAAAATACCTGAAATCTGTGGAATAACACCTGAAGCAAGAATATTGCGTTGGAAAATTTCAGCATAACCGGCCAGCGCATTGATACCTTCTTGAATACGTGCGCCACCCGAGTCATTGATACCGATACAGGGAGCACCCATTTTCATGGCTTGATCCATTACTTTGCAGATTTTCAGAGACATTGTTTCTGACAGAGAACCGGCAGAAACAGTGAAATCCTGTGCAAAGATGTAAACTAAACGTCCTTCTATGGTACCACAACCTGTTACTACACCGTCGCCCGGATAATGTTTTTTCTCCATGCCAAAATTGGTGCATCTGTGTTCCACAAACATATCCATTTCTTCGAAACTGCCTTCATCCAGCAACATGGCTATGCGTTCGCGGGCTGTATATTTTCCTTTTTCATGCTGTTTTGCAATTGCTTTATCACCTCCACCCATGCGTGCTGTAGCCCGGCGTTCGATAAGCTCTTTTATTTTTTCAAGTTGATTGCTCATTTTACTTATGATTTTACAATTTACGATTAAAAAATATTTCTATTTACGCTTGAACCAGACTAAATACACTGATTTCAATCGTGAATAGTCAGATCTCGTGTTTTATGGTTTTTCGCAAAGCTCAGTCAGGACGCCCAAAGTTGATTTGGGATGTAAAAAAGCAATTTGCAAACCTTCAGCACCTTTACGCGGAGCTTTGTCAATGAGACGGATGCCAGTGGTTTCCGCTTCGGCTAACGCATTTGCCACACCATCTTCCACTGCAAAAGCCAAATGATGCATACCACCGTTGCCATTATTTTTTTCAATGAACTTTGCGATAGTGCTTTCGGGGCTTGTAGGTTCCAGCAGTTCTATTTTAACATCACCTACTTTCAGAAAAGCGGTTTTAACTTTCTGATCCTCTACTGTTTCGATATTGTAGCATTTCAGACCTAATACGTTTTCATAATACGGCAGGGCCTCTTCAATGCTCTTTACGGCAATGCCCAGGTGTTCAATGTGTGAGATTTTCATGATCTTATAATTTTAATAGTTTGGTTTTATACTCAAGTTTTCAGATAAAACTGCACAAAGAAAGTAATTTCGAGTTAAATAAAGAAATATTTCTTCAATTTTATTTCTTATTTGCGAGATGCTTCACAACACTTTAGACAAAAAGACAAAAATGAATTAAATATAGAATTTGCACAAGAGTTTGTTCAGCCACTTCCAACTGAAGCGGAACCAGCGGCGTGTACTGCTCTGCTTGCCGCCAAAGCGGAGTATAAAGTCCCTGTAACCGTGCTTTTTGAACGGTAATCCTGCATCCATGAATTCCAAATGTGCATATCCTTTTTCGTGAGCATAGGTAATAGGTGCCCATACGGCTAGAATACCGGGGTAAAGAAAAGCATAGGTTTTCCGCATACCTCCTGAGAACCACAGATAAGCACTTTCTTTTGAGAAAAGACAGATAGAACCACCTATGATTTTGCCTTTATATTTCACAAGAAACACTTTGGCTAATTCTTTTTCTGGGTTTTGCCATGCTAATAGCCGGAAAAAGCCGATGTCCGGGAAATGTTTTCTTACCTGTGAGGAATAGGCTTTTTTCAACATTCGTGAGAAATCTTGAATATCTTTCTCATTGTCGGCTACTTCCATGATGGCACCGTTTCTCAACGCTTTGTTTATTTGTCTTTTGCGAGACATGCTCAGCCGTTCGTAAGGGACTTTACTGTGCAGTGAGTTACGTACTCTTAGCCAATTAATGGCGAAATAGTTGTTCTTTCTGAAAGCTTTGTATCCGAATAGCGGATTTTCCAAGTTGCGGAACTCGATGAGGAACGATTTGCATAATACTTCGTTGGTGAGATGTTCCAACATTTCCCCGAACAGGTCTTCCTTATTCTGTTCTTCATCAAAATACTCGCCTGTGCCATAAATCTCGCATCGTTTGATGATTGCGGGGGGGAACAAGCGCATACTCTTCCGGATGACAGCCAGCAGTTTGCCTACAGGACGGTTTCCTATATAGGCTACGATAAGCAGAGGTTCGTATCCCCGAGTCATTTCAAAGACATGAAACAACTCGGTAGAATGGAAAATGTTTGTTCCAGGCAGAGGGGGAATGGCATTTCCTTTGCGATATGTACTTAATCTGACAGGCATCTCTAATTGCAAATTTATTGTTTTTTGTTTATCAATCCACATTCTAGTTGTATATTTGTGCAGAAAAATAAATTAACTGAGTATATTATGGAACAATTTAGTGACTTAATAAAGAACAGACGCAGTATGCGTAAGTTCACGGATCAAGAGTTGACACAGGAAGAGGTGGTTGCTTTGTTGAAGGCTGCTTTGATGGCTCCGTCTTCTAAACGTAGCAATTGCTGGCAGTTTCTTGTGGTAGATGATAAGGATATGCTGGAAAAACTTTCCCATTGTAAGGAGATGGGGGCAGCTTTTCTAGCGGATGCTGCTATGGCTGTAGTTGTGATGGCTGATCCGTTGGCTAGTGATGTTTGGATTGAAGATGCGGCAATTGCTTCCATAATGATCCAGTTGCAGGCAGAAGATTTGGGGTTGGGAAGTTGTTGGATACAGGTGCGTGAACGTTTTACCGCTACCGGGATGCCCTCGGGTGAATACGTGCATACGCTGCTTGATATTCCGTTGCAGTTGCAGGTGGTTTCCATTATAGCGGTAGGACATAAGGGCATGGAACGCAAGCCTTTTAATGAGGACCATTTACAATGGGAGAAAATTCACATCAATAAATTTGGAGGCAAGTAAACGTGGCTGCTGTCAATCATAAGGATACGTATAAAGCTTCTGCGGTGTTTCTCATTGTGATGGGTATGCTTTATCTGATCGATAAGTTTATAGGATTTGCCTCACACGGGTTGCCATGGGTTATGCAGAAAGACAATCTGTTACTGTATGCAGCTGTTATTTTCCTTTGGTTCAAGGCCGATAAGTCAGTAGGAATTGTATTGGCGGGTATATGGCTGATATTGAATATCAGTTTGGTGATAGCTTTGTTGGGGCAGATGTCTGCTTATTTGTTGCCGGCGGCTTTGTTGTTGTTAGGAGTTATTTTATATTTAGTTTCGACCCGATGATGAAAATAGTTCTGATAGGAGCCGGCAATGTGGCTACCCATTTGGGAATCGCTTTACAAAAGGCAGGGTGTCTTATTTTGCAGGTATACAGCCGTACAGAGGAGTCTGCTTCTGCATTGGCTGACAGACTTTTAGTAGACTACACAATTGTGCCGGATGAGATACGTCGGGATGCCGATTTGTATATTGTAGCGCTGAAAGATGCAGTTTTGCGACAATTGGCTCCTGTATTGGTGAAAGGAAGGGAGCAGGCTTTGTTTGTACATACGGCGGGTAGTATGCCTATGGATTTATGGAAGGGGTTGGTAAAACGCTATGGGGTACTTTATCCTATGCAGACTTTTAGCAAGCAGCGTGAAGTTGATTTCAATACCGTACCTTTTTTTATAGAAGCATCTGCTCCGGCAGAAGTGGGAGTGCTGCGTATGGTGGCAGTTCGTCTCAGTCCTAAAGTGTATGAAGTGACTTCCGGTCAACGTAGGCATTTGCATCTGGCGGCAGTCTTTGCTTGTAATTTTGCTAACCATATGTATGCATTAAGTTCACATATACTGGAAAAGCAGGGGATTTCTTTTGAAGTGATGCTTCCGCTGATAGACGAAACTGCCGGCAAAGTACATGAACTTTCTCCCACACAGGCGCAGACAGGTCCGGCTGTACGCTACGATGAAAACGTAATAAGCAAACATTTGGAGATGTTGGCGGATGAGGAGTCTTTGCAGGAATTGTACGAAAAGATAAGTAAAAGTATTCATAATCTCCCTTTGTCTGTTATTCAGACAAATAAAGAGGGAAAGAACTCATAAGTGGTATGATAAACTATGATTTAAAGAAAATAAAGGCATTGGTATTTGATGTCGATGGGGTATTGAGTGCGGAAACTATTTATTTGCACCCCAATGGTGAACCCATGCGTACGGTTAATATCAAGGATGGGTATGCATTACAGTTGGCTGTGAAATGCGGGCTGCATGTTGCCATCATTACTGGTGGAAATACCGAGGCGGTGCGTAAGCGTTATGAGGGGCTGGGTATCAAGGATGTTTATCTGGCTGCTGCGGTAAAGACCCGGGAGTATGCCCATTTGAAGGAAAAATATGGATTGCAGGATGAGGAGATACTCTATATGGGCGATGATATTCCCGATTATGAAGTGATGCGTTTGTGTGGGCTACCTTGTTGTCCTGCTGATGCGGCACCTGAGATAAAAGAAACAGCTGTTTATATTTCTCATCGTAATGGGGGGTATGGATGTGCCCGTGACGTGGTGGAACAGGTTTTGAAGGCTCAAGGAAAATGGATGGCTCATGAAAGAGCCTTCGGGTGGTAATGAAATAAAGAAAAGCTATGTTGGAAAATTTAGAAAAATATAAAATAATCCTTGCTTCCAATTCTCCGCGCCGTAAAGAATTGTTATCCGGCTTAGGTATAAAATATGAGGTAAAAACACTACCCGGCATAGAGGAAACCTATCCGGATACATTGAAAGCAGAGGAAATTCCTTTGTATATAGCTTGCGAGAAGGCGGCTGCTTACCGGAATACCATGCATCCGGACGAATTGATTATTACTGCTGATACCATTGTATGGTTGGACGGTGTAGTCATGGGCAAGCCTCATAACGAGGATGATGCACGGCAGATGTTGTGGAAGCTTTCTGGCAAGACCCATCAGGTGATAACTGGGGTTTGTCTGACTACTGCCAGGACTCAGAGAAGTTTTTCTGCTGTGACAGAAGTAACGTTTGCAGAATTGTCCGATGAGGAGATCAATTATTATATTCGGGTTTACAAGCCGATGGATAAGGCTGGTTCTTATGGTATACAAGAGTGGATAGGCTTCATTGGTGTCTGTGGAATTTCGGGTAGTTACTTCAATGTGATGGGACTCCCTGTGCAGTGCCTGTACACAGAACTGAAAAAACTATAAGTCTGTATGTGAACAGTAAGGGACGTGTTTTTGTTATTTATATGAACTATAAATAAAAAATAATTATGGCTTATAAAATAGCTTTTTACGACACGAAACCCTACGACGAACACTCGTTTACGGAGGCTAATGAGAAGTTTGGCTTTGATATCAGGTATTACAAAGGCCATTTGAATATGAATAACGTGGTGTTGACCAAAGGAGTGGATGTGGTTTGCATCTTCGTAAACGATACGGCTGATGCCGAAGTTATCCGGGCAATGGCGGATAATGGTGTTAAACTGCTGGCTTTAAGATGTGCTGGTTATAATAATGTGGATTTAGCGGCAACGGCAGGTAAGATGAAAGTGGTACGGGTACCGGCATATTCGCCATATGCTGTTGCCGAATTTACAGTGGCATTGATGTTGTCACTCAATCGTAAGATTCCTCGTGCCACAATGCGCACACGTGACGGAAACTTTTCTTTGCATGGACTTATGGGATTTGATATGCATGGCAAGACTGCCGGAATTATCGGTACGGGTAAGATTGCCAAGATTTTAATTCAGATATTACGTGGATTTGGTATGAATGTTCTTGCATATGATCTTTATCCCGATTACAATTTTGCCCGTGAACATCAGGTGGTTTATTGTACTTTGGATGAACTTTATCATAGTTCGGATATCATCTCCCTGCATTGTCCTTTGACAGAACAGACAAAGTATCTGATTAATGATTATTCCATCAGTAAAATGAAAGATGGGGTGATGATTATCAATACGGGGCGTGGGCAGTTGATTCACACCAATGCCTTGATAGAGGGGCTGAAGACCAAAAAAGTGGGATATGCCGGTCTGGATGTATACGAGGAAGAAGAGCCTTATTTTTATGAAGATAAGTCTGATAAGATTATTGATGATGACACTTTAGCTCGTCTTCTGTCTTTCAATAATGTGATTGTAACTTCACATCAGGCTTTTTTTACCAAAGAGGCAATGACGAATATTGCTCATACTACTCTACAAAACGTGAAAGACTTTGTTGAAGGTAGACCTTTGGTGAACGAAGTAGCGGTGGGGAGGGTCTAATCTCCCCTGTAGTAATACAATAAGGAATGGCGGGCTATAAAGTCCGCATTCTTTTGAACCAGTTCCTTTTCACCAAATTCGGGGAATTGTGCATCGGGGATATAGTGGTTGTTTATTAAATATTCCATCAGGTCCGGCGGACATTTGGTCGGGATAGTAAGCAGGCTGAATGCCTCTTGGGCAGCTGTTGCGGCATCATACATCGGGTTAAGAGGATCACTGATGTATTTGCATATATCCTTCGCCAATAGAATACCTTTTTCGGAATTTACCATCATGATGAAATCCTTATGTTCCTTCATTTGGGGCAAAGTGTGATTGGAATCGTCCGGCCATTGTAATACTTGGGTAAGGAAACTGTGTAGTTCTTTATAGCTTTTCAGATATACGATACGGGCACCATTTGTGCCTTGCGTGAACAATTGATAGGTATGGTGGTTCCTTTCCTTCATCTCGTCCGATATTTCGGGAATGGCAGGGTATAGTCCTTCTATCTCTTCCCAACATTCGGTTTCTCCGTTGGTCAGCAGGTCAATCCATTCATGAAGAAACAGGGCAAGGGGGCCACATGGAATGATGAATTTGTCGGTTTCTGTAACCTGTGCAATATATTCTTGTACAGATGGTTCTGTGAGATAAGTATGTCCGAACAGCCAGCGTAGTTTATGGTTTGCGTCCTCTTTTCCTTTGAAATCCATAAAGAACTCCTGTAACGTGGCATTGGCGGGAGCCGTTTCATATTCTTCATCCAATATCCGGAAAAATAAATGTGCAGTTTCTTCGATATTCCTGTCCATCGGATTGATATACAGATGTTTATATGGAGCCTTCTCTAAAGTGTTCCAAATGATGAAACGGATATCTTCCTCATTGATCTCATCTTTTATATAATCCGGTCGGATGGTATAGAAAGGAAGTGACGTATCATATAGTTCCAGATGCTTTTTGATGAATGCTTGCCATAGACCTAAACCTGAAATGACATCTTCAAAATAGGCAGCGGTGTAAAGACATAACTTCTTTTTAATGGATTCGGGAATCTCTCTTATCGTACAAGTGGAGTATAATCGGTTAGCCAGATCGACAAAATATCTGTCTGTAGTCTGTTGTTGGATATAAGGATGGATAGCCAACCAGTCTTTTATGTATAATTTTATGGTTTGCATATTAGTTTATTGGAATTATTTTTATTGCAAAGATATTCCTTTCATTGTAAAAAGGAAGGAGAATATCGGGATATTTACTTTATCTTTGCAATATTCTAACTTTGAAATACCTATAAAAATGGAAATAGATTTAACAACTCCTGCTTTATTGTTCTCAGCCATATCGCTGATTATGCTGGCATATACCAATCGTTTTCTGTCATATGCCCAGTTAGTACGCACGTTGAAGGATCAGTATCGTGAAAATCATTCGGCGGTTACGGCAGCACAGATTTCTAATCTCCGCAAACGCCTTTATCTGACACGTGCTATGCAGGTGACAGGTATCGGGAGCTTGTTGCTTTGCGTGGTCAGTATGTTTTTAATGTATATACAGCTTTACCTCATATCCGTATATATTTTTGGACTGGCACTGGTGCTGCTCATTATTTCTTTAGGCATTTCTGTCCGCGAGATTTATATTTCCGTCAAGGCGCTGGAACTGCATCTGAGTGATATGGATTCTTGATTTATCTTTTTGCAAAGATATTTATCATAAAGGAACAGGCTGTTAATGCGATCCCTGTTCCTACTACTCCTTGCCATCCAAACCAATGCCAGAATGTTCCGGCAAGGAATGTACCTACGGAACCACCTATAAAATAAGTTGTCATAAAAATGGTATTAATACGGTTGGCTGCTTTCGGGTTGAGGGCGAAAATCGTAGTCTGATTACTCAATTGGATACATTGCATACCTATATCTATAATAAAAATTCCGGTGATGATACCCACGTAAGAGTCCTGACCGAAATAAAGTGAGAACCACGCCACAAAAATCAAGCCACAACCTATGTAATTCAGTCGTTTGACTCCCAAAACATGTACATATTTTCCTATATACGAGGCGGTGAGAGCTCCTGCTATGCCGCACAATCCTAATAACCCTACAATATTGTTTCCTGCAAAGAAAGGAGCTTGTCCCATTTTGAATGCCAGCGAAGTCCACAGAGCTAGGAATGAACCGAAAGCAATTCCGGCACGTAAGGAAGAAATACGTAACTGGGGGTATTCTATCACTAATGAAAACAAGGATTTCATCAGATCACTATATTTCCCTTTAAAATTACATGGCATATCGGGTAGTACACGCATGATAATGATGAGACATATCACCATCATTCCCGCCGCTACAAAGAAAATAAACCGCCATCCCAAATATTCGCCGACGATTCCGCTGACTACGCGCGAAGCCAAAATACCAGTCAGTAACCCTGATACAATCATGCCTACATTTCTTCCTTTGGTTTTGGGGGTGGAGAATTGTGCAGCTATGGGGATAAAGATTTGTGGCATCACCGAACAAATGCCGGTCAGCAGAGAGGCAAATAAAATGAGATGGATATAAGGAGTCAGTGCGATGGTTAGTAATGAAACGACTAGGACTGTGAAATTGATTAGAATAATGGTTTTCCTTTTAAATAAATCTCCCAAAGGAATAATGAACAGCAATCCGATGGCATAACCTATTTGGGTAATCATTGCTATCAGGTTGGCGGTGAATTCGGATGTTTGGAGATCACGGCTGATGCGATTTAATAAAGGTTGGTTATAATATAAATTGGCAACGGAGATTCCCGCAATAATTGCTAGCGTCCAAAGTAAGGAGGCAGGTAGTCCTTGGTTTTCTTTTAATTCTTGTTTCATGCTGCAAAAGTAGTAATTTCATGAAAATCATGTTATCTTTGTAAAGAAGAAAAATAGAAATGAAAATGAAGAATTGTATAAAAACGGTCTGTTTTCTGTTTTGGACCTGTGTAATGTTTATAGCGTGTATTGATGATGATGTGGAGGAAGGTACTGTTGATTTACAAACAGGAGAGAACATTCCTGTTTTTTCTGTGGTAATGGATGATGGACAAATAATAACTTCCGAAACCCTGAAAGGAGAGGTTTCCTTGATTGTGTTTTTTCATACGGGTTGTCCGGACTGCCGGAAAGAACTTCCTGTGCTGCAAAAAATATATACGGATTACGGTCAAAGAATCCGGATGGTTTGTATTAGCAGGGAAGAGAGTTCGGCAGAGATTGTCCGTTATTGGGACGAAAATCATTTGACTTTGCCCTATTCGGCCCAAGAAAACCGCACGGTATACTATCAGTTTGCTAAATCGGGGATACCTCGTGTTTATGTCATAGATAAAGAGTTGGTTATCCGTAGTGTTTTCACGGATAACCCGTTGGCAAGTTATGAAGATTTGGCTGAGGCTATAGAAACCTGTTTGTAGTTTTTAGAGAGGGTAAAATCCCTAAAAATAGGTATTGTCAGATAATGATAAGCTCATTACCTTTGCCATCATAAAAACAGAATCACAACTGACTATACATGCAAATATTAAAGGATAACATACGTAGCCGTATTTTGGATGTAGCCAAACAACAATTTGAGTTGAAAGGTTATTCCAAGACTTCCATGCGTGAGATAGCTGTGGATGTAGGTGTTGGGGTGGGAAATATTTACAACTACTTTAAAAGTAAGGATGAGCTGTTTCATGAAGTTGTTCGTCCGGTTTTGTATGCGTTGGAAATGCTGTTGCAGGAACATCATGGAATACAGGGCGAGGATATTATGATGATGAGGTCGGAAGAATACTTAGAAACCTGTATAAACGAATATATTTCCTTGTATGACACCCACCACAGATTGATGAAAATACTGTTATTTCGTGCGCAAGGTTCTTCATTGGAATGTTTTCGGGAGAATTATACAGACCGTTCAACCGAATTAGTCAAAGTCTGGTTTACGGTGATGCAGAGAAAGTACCCGATGATAAATATAGCTATTCCCGATTTTATAATCCATTTGCATACTGTATGGATGTTTACTATGTTTGAGGAGCTTTTGAGGCATTCAATAGCGAAACAGGAAATGAAAGCTATTTTACACAATTATATTCTATTTGAGATCCAAGGTTGGAGGGCCATTATTCGAATATGACAGGTAAAATTTGTATATACAGACTGGTTGCTACAGTAAGGCAGCAGGAAAGGAGGAAGTCTTTACGGAGGTTTCCTCCTTTTTTTATGAACAAATTTGAATACCGTTCACTAATAATCCGTTTGATATAGTACAATTATATGAAAAAGAAGAAAGAAGGATTGTCCCGTTTGTTAGAGATTGCGGGACAGAAGAAAGGGTTGCTTCTGCTGGCAGGTTTGTTGTCGGTAGGTAGTGCCATGTGTATGCTTGTGCCCTATTGGGCTGTCTATGAGGTGCTGAAAGAGTTGTTGTTGCATGGCAGCAATCCTGTTTTGGCAAATGGAACTGAAATGATACGTTGGGGATGGATCGCACTGGGTGGACTTGTCGGCGGATTGGTTTTGCTGTACGCTGCCCTTATGTCCTCTCATGTAGCCGCATTCCGAATCTTGTATGGGTTGCGTGTCCGTTTATCCGAACATATCGGTAAACTTCCGTTGGGCTATCTGAACAACACTTCCATCGGGTCCATCAAAAAAACGATGGATCAGAATATCGAGAAGATAGAGGGATTCATTGCACATACTATCCCCGATTTGGTAAATGTGATAGCTACGGTGGCAGTGATGTTTGTCATTTTCTTCTCATTAAATGTATGGTTGACAGTGGCGTGTTTGACAGTTGTCGTATTAAGCCTTTTCCTGCAATTTTCCAATTTTATGGGAAAGAAAGCGAAGGAGTTTATGCGTGTCTATTACGATGCACAGGAAAGGATGAGTACTTCTGCTGTACAATATGTTCGTGGAATGCCTATAGTAAAGATTTTTGGGCAAAGTGTATACTCGTTCCGCCAGTTCAATGCAGAGATACAGGCATACAAGACATTTGCTTTGAAATGCTGTGATACCTACCAGAACGGGATGATTGCCTTTACTGTTCTGCTTGGTTCAATGGTGACATTCATTCTTCCAATGGGTATCCTGTTGCTGAATGCCAACCCGCAATCTTTGTCACTGGCTGCGGTATGGTTGTTTTTTATTATTATGGGACCAGGTGTGGCTTCACCTATTTACAAACTGACTTTCTTGGGTGGGAACACACGGGAAATCAATGAGGGGGTAGCACGTATTGACCGCATACTGGAGAGGCAACCTATTCCCGAGCCGGAACATCCACAAGTGCCGGAGAGGTATGATATAGAATTTCGTCATGTGTCATTTTTTTATGAGAACACAGAACAGGGAACACGGACGAAAGTTTTGCATGATATCAATTTCAAGGCACAGCAAGGGGAAATAACTGCGCTCGTAGGACCATCTGGTAGCGGTAAATCGACGGTAGCCAACTTGATACCGCGTTTTTGGAATGTAGAGCAGGGCGAAATCCTTATCGGTGGTGTGAATATCAAGCAAATAGCAACAGCAGAGTTGATGGATACCGTATCGTTTGTCTTTCAAGACACTTTCTTGTTTTATGATACGCTGTATGAAAACATTGCCATCGGTTCTCCTTCTGCCGGTAAAGAAGCGGTGATAGCTGCTGCTGAAGCCGCCCAATGCCATGATTTCATAGAACGGTTGCCAGATGGTTATGATACTAAAATTGGGGATAAAGGTATATTTCTTTCGGGCGGTGAGGCGCAACGGATATGCGTGGCACGCGCCATCTTGAAGAATGCGCCGATACTAGTACTGGACGAAGCCACTGCTTTTGCTGATCCGGAAAACGAGTATAAGATGCAAATGGCCTTGCAGTCTTTGATAAAAGACAAGACGGTTATTGTAATAGCTCACCGTTTGTCTTCTATTGTATCAGCTCATCAGATTGTTGTCATGAAAGAAGGCCGGATTGTGCAATGTGGAAAACATAATATTTTATCTGTGAAAGAGGGGGTATATAAAAGTATGTGGGATGCTTATAGAAACGCTTACCATTGGTCGTTAAACAAGAATTAAACATATATTGATATGAGAAACAAGCATTTATTAAACAGTATTTTGCAGAATACAAGCTGTCCGAAAGGTTTTTGGGGTCGGATGATTTTATGGGGAATGAATCGTTTTCATGCTTCTTTGGCCCGTCGTGGTATGAAACAGGTAAACTGGCAACCGCAATGGACTGTCCTAGATATTGGATGCGGAGGTGGAGCCAACCTGAATCGTTTGTTGAAACAATGTCCTCAAGGAAAGGTTTATGGTATAGATTTATCGGAAGAGAGTGTAGTTTTTGCAAGCAAATACAATGTGAAAGAATTGAATAAACGATGTTTCATACAGCAAGGAAGTGTGTGCTCCTTGCCATACAAAGACGGGACATTTGATGCTGTTACTGCTTTTGAAACAGTCTATTTTTGGTCGCCCATAGAGATAGCGTTGGCTGAGGTGGTACGAGTCTTACGAAAAGGAGGATGCTTCCTTGTCGGCTTGGAAGCAAGCAGTCCTGAACTCGGAAAAATGTGGACTGAACGGATAAAAGGAATGGTGGTATATACAGCCGGAGATTTGAAGGATTTGTTGATAGAGGCCGGATTTTCAACCATTCAGGTTGTTCATAATAAAGAAGAAATGTATATTATCGCACGTAAATGAAAGGAACAGGTATGAATGCGATCAAAAACATTACAATTGGTCATACGAAACGTCTTTGTAGACCAGTAGGTTTAACAGTGCTTGCCAATTTGATTAATATTGTGCCGTTTTGTCTCTCTATTGAGGCGGTACGTATTGTTTTTAATACGTTCGATGGAAGTGGCCGGCCACTTGACACGGTTCGTTTGTGGTATATATTCGGAGTGATGGCTTGTTATATGATAGTCATGGCGTTAGCGGAACGAGCTTCCTATCGTTCCAATTTTAGAGGGGCATATGAGATGAGTGCTTCGGGACGTCTTTCTTTGGCAGAACACTTGCGGAAGCTCTCGTTAGGATTTCTTTCACAACGTGATCCCGGTGACTTGTCGTCTATGCTTATTACCGATTTTTCAATGGCAGAAACCGGAATATCCCATCATTTGCCTCAACTGATGGGGGCTGTAGTTATGCCTGTACTAGCTTTTGCTTCATTAATATGGATAGATTGGCGGATGGCTGTTGCTATGTTTGCCGCTTTACCACTGGCTTTATTCATTTTGTGGGTAAGTACGAGTGTGCAGAAAAAATTGAGTGGAAGTCAGGTTCAGGCCAAAATTAATGCTGGAAGCCGATTTGAAGAATATCTGCAAGGTATCCGGGTGGTGAAAGCTTACAATTTGTTGGGAGCCCATTTTGACCGGTTGCGTGATGCGTTTGCAGAACTGCGCCGTGCCTGTATCCGTCAGGAGGCACAGTTAGGCCCGTTTGTGCTGCTTTCCATTGCTTTGGTGCGTGCCGGGCTGACATTGATGGTACTGTGCGGTACTTATTTGCTATTGAGTGGAGATCTCTCGTTGCCTATTTTTATACTGTTTCTTGTAGTAGGATCTCGTGTGTTTGACCCGTTAACTTCTGCCTTGACCAACTTTGCCGAGTTTCGTTATTTCTCCATTGCTGGAGGGCGTATTTTAACACTGATGGATGAGCCGGAAATGAGAGGAGAACTGCAATCTCCGGTTACAGGTGATATATGTTTTGAACATGTTTCATTTGCCTACCGGGACAAGGAAGTCCTGCATGATGTTTCAATTACGCTTTCCAAAAACTCATTGACTGCCCTTGTCGGTCCTTCCGGAAGTGGAAAAAGTACAGTAATGAAACTTTGCGCCCGTTTTTATGACCCACAGAAAGGACGTGTTTTTTTTGGTGATCTCCCGATGGATAAAATAAATCCGGAAAGTTTGATGAGTCATATCTCTATGGTATTCCAGGATGTCTATCTGTTTCAAGATACGGTACGCAACAACATACGTTTTGGTAAGGCTGGTGCAACGGATGATGAAATTATTGTCGCAGCCCAAAAAGCTTGTTGCCATGATTTTATCATGCAGTTGCCGCAAGGCTATGACACGATGATAGGTGAAGGCGGTTGTACTTTATCCGGAGGAGAAAAACAGCGTATATCCATTGCTCGTGCTGTTCTGAAAGACGCACAAGTCATTCTATTGGACGAAGCAACTGCCTCGCTTGACCCTGAAAATGAAGTGGAAATGCAGAAGGCCATCGATACTCTCATCAAAGGTCGTACTGTTATAACTATCGCTCATAAGCTCAAGACAATCATGAATGCTAATCGGATAATTGTTTTGGACGATGGTCAAGTTAAGGAACAAGGAACACATGATGAATTGATTCGGGTAGATGGTCTTTATGCCCGGCTATGGAAAATTCAGGAAAGTACTTCTGGATGGAATTTATGAGGAATTCTATTTGATTACACAATTGAAAAGAGAATATGAATTACTATTCTCTTTTCAACTTTTCTTAATAGGACTTAAATATGAACAGATGAGAAAAAATATTATTTTGCAGAATATTTTAACGTTGTGAAAATAATGTATTCTCTATCCGAAAGAAGTGTTTTGCGGAAGAGCGGTCGGGTAGTAACAAACCAGATTAAGATTGTTATCAGATCATTGTTCCATGCCTCAAAACAAATATGATATTTCTCGTTTAAATCATTTTTAAGGATTTGTCGGACTTTTATAAAAAACTCCCTTATTGTTTTTTATTTCTATCATTCCGTTGTCTGAATCATACAGGAATGGTGGAAAAGTAAAAAAGACATAAATCTCGGTGTCTTTTAGTTTGTACAGCTTGGGAGTGATCTTTTTACTGATTCCGCTTGGGAATACTTGGTCATCCATTTCGGTAGGAATATAATAATCTGCTCCCTCCCTCAATACATTTTTGCTAATCTTGGCTTCTGCTTTTGATTTGGCAATCGTATAGAATCCCTCTATATCATATTTATCCCAATTTTTATACTCTTGTCCAAGCACCATACTTATGTTTAAACATAAAACCAGTAGTAATAATATTCTTTTCATATCTATCTGTTTTTAAGGTTATTCCAAGTTGGTATCACAAATATAAGAATTCTTATTGGTTTTTTCAAGGAATAAGGAAGAAAATAGAGAGTAGAATTTTAAAAAAAGAAGGTAATCCCTATCCATACCAGAGCTCCTGATATCAGAACGATTCCTAACATGATTAATTTTATTTTGAAGAGCTGGTTAGTTTCCGCTTCTTCTTTTTCTTGCGTTTTTATTCTGATCTCTTCTAATTGCTCAAGGGATAGATGGGAGGAGTGCTCTTTTTTGTTCAAATCAACCAGTCGGTTTCGAATTTCATTTAAGCGTTCCTTTCCTGCTTTTCGTAGTTCACGATTTTCTTTATCTCTTCTCATCATGTCATTGATACAACCTAAAGTTCCCATAATCTAACTGTTTAATTTGAATTCATTTCCACAAATATAGTGTTTTTTGCAGTTGCTTTTCTTCACTTGCTAATTTAATATTTGAAGGATAGATATTACTTAATAAACCTGATGTGCCTTGACTGCCGGATATAAATATTCTGCCAATGGATTTGTAATATAAAGTTGTATGCCATTATGCTTTCATACCATTGCTTATGGGGTAATATGTTGATAATGAACTGTATTTATATGGCGTGGCATTTTCCCCATTGAAACAGGTAAAAAGTAGATGTATTTATCTTATCATTGAAAAAAAATGTGAATATAAAGTTTAGGTGAAAGTGATTTTATTTGTAAATTGTATACCGTCATGTAGGTATCTCCGATCTATGTATAATTTAGTATATACCTAGAAATGGGGATTGTGCCGAGCTTTTATGAATTGTAATTTTGCAAACCAATAGAGAATGAAATGATTTGTAAGATTGCATATATTTTTTTATTTATAATTTGTAGCAATGTGTCTCTTTTATGGGGGCAGACATTTGTATTTCGGGGAACTGTACTGGATGAGCAGACTCATAAAGCGTTGGATTACGCTACAGTTCAATTGTTTGTGGATAAGCAGATTGTTTATGGGGGAATAACAGATGCGAATGGACATTTTGAACTTCTACATATCCATCCTGGAACTTATCGGGTTATTGTATCCTATTTAGGATATGATTCTACAGAAAAAGAAGTGAAGGTCATTGGGGATATTTCAGCAATCTTTTATTTAAAACCTTCGGTCATGGCGCTGAACGAGGTAGTGGTGACCGCTTCTGAATCAAAACGCGCTACCAGCGCTTCTATCGTTGACCGTACAGCCATGAAACATCTTCAGCCCAGCAGTTTCAGTGACTTGATGGAATTAGTACCTGGAGGAAAGTCGGCTGATCCTCAGATGGGGCAGGCCAATCTGATCCGGATACGTGAAACAGGTAAGACGGAGGATATCTCTTCATTGGGAGTTGGATTTTATATTGATGGTATCTCCCAGAATACGGATGCGAATCTGCAATATATGCCAAACAGTACTTCCGCAGTGAATGCAACGAGCACAATGTCAAAAGGGATGGATATGCGTACCATCTCAACCGATAATATTGAGAAGGTGGAAATCATTCGTGGCATTCCTTCCGTGGCTTATGGTAATGTGGCAAACGGTGCGGTAATCATTCAGCGTAAAATGAATGAGAGCCCCTTGTCTGCGCGTTTTAAGGCTGATAAAACCAGTAAACTGTTTTCTGTAGGCAAGGGAATTCGGCTGGATGGGAACGGGCGTTATGTGTTGAATGCTGATTTAAACTATTTGGAGTCCAAAATAGATCCGCGTAACAGTGTGAAAAATTACACTCGCCTTACTGCTTCCGCCCGCTTGGATGGCAAATGGTTATGGAATGAACGTAATATTCATTGGAATATCAGTTCCGATTATACCGGCTCGTTTGATGATGCGAAGAGGGATAAAGATGCGACAGTAAAGGAAGATTCTTATAAATCGGACTTTAACAGCCTGAAGATAGCGGGGAAATGGAGCATGAAGTTTCCGGCCCATTTATGGATTCGTGAGGTTGGTGTGACTACTTCTGTCAGTCAGCAGTGGGAGAAGATGCGTGAAATAAAGTCCGTTTCTCTGAATCGTCCGGCAGCTATTGCTACTCAGACAGAAACCGGAGAGTTTGATGGCATCTATCTACCTTATAATTATGTGGCACAGATGGATATTGATGGTAAACCTTTATATGTTACGGCTTCCGCCCGTACGCGATTGGCTTTCCCGTTGGGGGTATTACAGAATGCGATGAATATGGGGATGGAATGGAATTATCAGAAGAATTTGGGAGAAGGCCAGGTATTCGATGTGACACGGCCCATCAGTGAAAGTTTGAGTACACGGCCTCGCCGTTTTAAGGATATACCGGGGCTGCAACCTTTCGCCTTCTATGCCGAGGAGGTGTTGAATCTTCCTGTAAATAGACATAAATTGGCTTTTACGGCTGGTATCCGTTTGCAGTCTTTATTGGGGCTGGACACTAAATATAAGATGCAGGGCAAGATATATCCCGATCTTCGTCTGGACTTGCAATGGAGTTTACCGATATCAAACGGATGGGATGTTGCCTTTTCGGGAGGTTTGGGCTGGATCAGCCGTATGCCGACCACCGCACAGCTATATCCGGATTTTAAGTATGTAGATTTGATTCAGTTGAATTATTACCATACCAATCCGGATTATCGCCGTATCAATATGATGACATATAAATGGGATAATACAAACTATCAATTGGAACCAGCACGTAACATGAAATGGGAAGTGCGGGCCGACGTCAGCTATAAGGGAAACCGCCTGTCGATAACTTATTTCCGCGAACGGATGAATAATGCTTTTGATGATATCACTTATTATAGGTCATTGGCATATAAACTATATGATCCTGCTAGTATCGACGGATCAGCATTGACGGCTCCTCCAGAACTTTCTCAGTTGACTTATACAAATGAATATAATTTGGATGTGTATTCCACACAAGGTAATGTAATGAAGGTGTGTAAAGAAGGAGTGGAGTTTCAGTTCGCTTCCAAACGAATAGAATCGCTCAAGACTCGCGTCACTATGTATGGAGCCTGGATAAAGACAATTTATAATTCGGATTCTCCTCAATATAAGGCCTCTTCTATATTGTTGGACAATAAACAGCTGAAATATGTGGGATTGTACAATGGGGACAACGGAACAGAAAGCCAGGCATTCAATACGAACTTTATGTTTGATACCTATATACAGCGTTTGGGACTTACTTTCTCTACGTCGGCACAATGCACTTGGTATACCAACAGACGGAACTTGTGGAATAATGGCGTGCCGGTAAGCTATATAGATCAATCCGGTGAAACGCATCCGTTTCGCGAAGAGGATAAAAACAATATTCAGTTACAGCATCTGGTGGAGAAATATTCAGCCACTTATTTTGAGCGTACTACCGTGCCTTTTTATATGGATATCAATTTGAAGGCGAGTAAACGGATCGGTAAGTATCTGAATCTGGCTTTTTATGTAAACCGGCTTTTGGGTATTTATCCTGATTATACGTTACGGGGTGTACTGCAACGGAGAACCTCCGAATCGCCTTATTTCGGTATGGAAATGAACTTAACCTTTTAGTAAATGAACAATAAAATAGAGATGAAGATGAAAAAGAATCAATTGACAATGTTAGTCCTTTTTGCGACAATGCTGGGATTTACCGCATGTAGTGATGATGACAAAGTGAGCATATCCACTGTAGGTATTACCACTACTGTAGATACAACTATCGAGGGGCTGCAACTGACCGGTGGAACCTATACTTTTGAAAATGTAAATACATCTGTCAAGACAGACATTACCTATCCGGCTCAGAGTATTGAACTGGCGGACGGGTTGTATAATGTAACTTTCATTGGTAAGGGAACTTACTCACAGAATGGAACTCCGGTGGAAGTCGATGTACAGGGAGTACAACAGAATGTGGCCGTATCTGGAGGGTCGTACAAGCTGGAACTGAAGGTTCATGTACTCAATACAGGTGACCCTGATTTTGTGATTGCCGAGATATTTATTCCCGGAACCTATAATGAAGCAGGTAAGCAATATAATGGCGACCAGTATATACGTATCTATAATAACTCGGATAAAGTTTTGTATGCGGATGGATTGATATTTATGGAATCACAATTCCAAACTACTCAGAAATATCAATCGGTAGATCCGGATATCATGGATGAAGCTATTGCGGTAGGCTCTGTTGTAGCAGTACCGGGCAGTGGAACAGATTATCCGGTACAACCGGGAGAATCCTTTATCCTTTGTGACAATGCGATCAATCATAAAGAGGCTAATCCGAATTCTATAGATTTAAGTAAAGCCAATTTTGAGTGGTATATTGAATCAAAGCAAGATGTGGATAATCCGGCTGTTCCCAATCTGGATGTTTATTATTGTTATTCCAAAACTATCTGGGTGTTGAATAAACAGGGAAATCGCGCTTATGCTATTGGCAGATTACCCAAAAGTATGACTAAAGAAAAGTATATTTCAGACTATGCATACAACTATACGTATATTATGCAAAATGGAACAGCCAGTAAACCGCAAAGCAAATATAAGTTCCCCAATGAATGGGTGATTGATGCTGTAAATGTAGGTGCTTCCAATGAATGGCAGTGGAATGTAACCTCTACCGGGCTGGATATGGGGCATACTTATATCGGTATGAACAATACCGTTGCAGAAAACATCGGAAAGTGCGTAATGCGTAAAGCCGCCTACAAGGATGGTGATCGGGAAGTATTGCAGGATACAAATAACTCTACCGTTGATTTCACACCTGCGGCTACTCCGAGCCTGTTTAACAAATAATTGAATCCGTCTTATTGATATATAAATCTTTATTATTCATGATGCTAATCCGAATTATCATTATGTTGCTGATTGCTTTATTTGTGGAGAGTCGGCAGGAAGCCTTCGGGCAGACTACCGACACACTCTCCCTGTCCGATAAGGTAATCCGTACCGCTTCATTTGCGACCGGATTTCGTGGCGAGATATGGCAGAATCCGGCACTTTATTATTACTATACTCCGTATACATGGACAAGGCTGGACGTAAATGGAGCTTATCATGATAAAGGAAAAGCATCTTTGAAACAGGAAGGTGATAAGGATACCCGTATCGGGGTAGATGTCAATTCCTTCGTTATTCTTTCGGAACGTGATCGTGTATTCGGTTCAGCAGGATACAGGAGTGAGAAGCAGGAGAATGTGTTATGGAATGAAAATATAGACTGGAAATTGATAGCTCCTTACGTGACTGGTGATTCCATTGGTGGTTTCCTGAAGGGAGAAACTTATTATTTCAATGGAGGTTACGCCAGTGAGTCAGGTTCCTGGACATGGGGAATCACCGGTGGTTACAGAGCGTCTCATAATTATCGGGATAAAGATCCGCGTCCACGTAATACAGCTTCCGATCTCTCTTTTGCTTTGGGAGCAGGATATCGTCTGGGGACATATCGTTTGGGAGTTTCCGCAGATTTCCGGCTTTATCAGCAGAAAAGTGAGATTTCATTCCTTGCAGATAAAGGCTCTACTTCGGTATACCATATATTGGGATTGGGCATGGATTATGTGCGTTTCGCCGGAAACCAGACCGGGACGAAGCATCAAGGCATCCGGTGGGGAGGAAGCATAGGCATTCTGCCAGTTGATACGGAAAAGGGGATATCGGCCACAGTTTCAATTGACCGTATGTCAATGGACAAGAAATTGAGCAATGCCAATAATCTCACTTTGCTGGAATTGAATACGACTGATTTGAAAGGAAACGTGACCTGGATGCGGGAACTTCAGCAGGCAGAACACCTTGCTGTGAAACTGGATGCAGGCTATATAGTTCGTAAAGGAATGGAGAATATTTACGGAGAGGCGGGCGGAAGCTCCTATGGAGCATTAATTAGTACATCTCCGGGAATGAAGGTCACGAATAGTCGGATTGCCGTAAGTGGTTTGTGGGAGAAGCTTTTGACCGATAAAGGTGTATGGGGAGGAGCAATTGTCCCAAACATAATCTACCATCGGTTGGAAACGGATTACAACGCCGTATCCCGGTTTGTTCACTTGTCTGTTTTGGAGAGTTCTTTGCGTGCCCGTTTGCTGTATCAGAAGAGGCTGCTACGATTGACCGCAGAAGCTAACGGTGGATATTATGCCAATTTATCGGCTGAATATTCTTTACCGGGATTGAATGCCGCGAAGTCGTCCGCCCAGACTTTATTGGCAAATATTGACTATTTATCTGATAGTTATAGTATGGTGGGGATTCGTCTGCAAGGGGATTATCCCATCATGAAACAATATAACCTGTCTTTGTCTGTTCAATGGCAGGCGGCATATTATAAAAAATGCGGAACGGCCCAGTATGCCGTTTGTTCATTGGGCATCTTTTTTTAAAAAATAAAAACAGTTAGCATATGAAAATTAAGTTTATGGTCGCTGCAACCTTAATGGCAGCTTTAGTAACTACTACTTCTTGTGGAAACAGTAACAAACAGAGCCAGTCTGAAAAAACGGAGCAGGCGGCTCCGGCGGCATTGAGTATCGATAATCTGCTGGTGCATGCCGATTCACTGGCCAACAAGGAGGTGACTATCGAAGGAATCTGCACACATACCTGCAAGCACGGAGCTACAAAAATATTCCTGATGGGCAGTGATGATACCAAAACGATTCGTGTGGAAGCCGGACCTTTGGGCTCGTTTGATACCAAATGCATCAACGCTATTGTCACAGTGACCGGAACGTTAAAGGAACAGCGGGTAGATGAAGCTTACTTGCAAAACTGGGAGGCTAAACTGAAAGCACAGACTGAAAAATCTCATGGAGAAACTGCTGCCGGGTGTGATTCGGAAAAAAAAGCACGCGGTGAAACAGCCAGCACCCCTGAAGCCCGTATTGCGGACTTTCGCGCAAAGATAGCAGAAAGAAAAGCTGCTACCGGAAAAGATTATCTGTCATTCTACTATATGGAAGCCAGTTCTTATGAAATCGCAGAATAAAGGTACTGCATTCCGCAAGTGGAGCCGGATCATCCATCGTGATCTGTCTTTCTTCTTTGCGGGAATGATTTTGATTTATGCTATTTCGGGTATCGTGATGAACCATAGGGATAGCATAAATCCCCATTATACAGTTACACGAACGGAATATAAAATAACAGAGGATCTGTCGGACAAGAGCAAAGTTAATGAGAAGATGATTTTGACTTTGTTGGAACCGCTGGGCGAAGCCGGAAATTTTACTAAATATTATTACCCGGAGCCGGATCTGATTAAGGTTTTTCTGAAAGGAGGCTCAAGTCTGGTGATTAACACCCGGACAAAAGATGCTGTCTACGAGGGGGTGAAGCGCCGTCCGCTGATCTCTTCCATGGTACAACTCCATTTCAATCCGGGTAAGTGGTGGACTTGGTTTGCCGATGCTTTTGCTGTCTGTCTGATTATTATCACTGTCAGCGGTATAGTGATGATAAAAGGTCCTAAAGGATTGTGGGGCAGAGGAGGAATCGAGTTGGTGGCCGGTATCTTGATTCCTATTCTTTTCCTGGCGTGTTTCTAATAGCAAACGAAAAATGATTTATAAAGCATGAGTGCAATTATAGAATGTAAGAACCTGACCCATTATTACGGTCAACGCAAGATTTATGAGAACTTGAGTTTTGAAGTTCCTCAAGGGCGTATCTTGGGGTTGTTGGGTAAAAATGGTACAGGGAAAACGACAACCATTAATATATTGAGCGGTTATCTTCAGCCGCGTTCAGGCGAATGTCGCATCTTTGGTGAGAACATTCAGACCATGAACCCTGCTTTACGCAGGAATATCGGTTTATTGCTGGAAGGTCATGTTCAATATCAGTTTATGAATATCACACAAATAGAAAAGTTTTATGCTTCTTTTTATCCGGGACAATGGAAAAAGGAGGCTTATTATGACTTGATGAATAAATTGAAGGTAGCTCCGGGACAACGTATCTCAAGAATGTCGAACGGACAGCGTTCGCAAGTGGCATTGGGACTGATCCTGGCACAAAATCCGGAGTTGTTGATTCTGGATGATTTCTCTTTAGGACTTGATCCGGGCTATCGCCGTCTTTTTGTGGATTATTTACGTGATTATGCCCGTTCCGAGAACAAGACTGTTTTCCTGACTTCCCATATTATTCAGGATATGGAGCGGTTGATTGATGATTGTATTATTATGGATTATGGCTCTATCCTTATTCAACAGCCTATTGAAACGTTGATGAAAGAGCTGAGAAGATATACTTGTACTGTGCCCGAGGGTTATCAGCCTCAGTTGCCGGCAACTTGCTATCATCCGGCTGTCATTCGTCAAACCTTGGAAACGTACTCCTTTTTGCCTCCCGTGGATGTGGAGAAACTGTTGAAGGAAAGTCAAGTTCCCTTTACTGGTTTGCAGCACGAAAATGTAAGTCTGGAAGATGCCTTTATCGGTCTTACCGGAAAGTATTAATATGTAAACTAAATAGAAGAAATATGATACAAGCCATATTTTATAAAGAGTGGATAAAAACGCGTTGGTATTGGTTGCTGGCAACTCTTTTTATGATAGGGATCACAGGATATTCCATGCTTCGTATTGGCCGTACCATTGCCATACAGGGAATCGATCATTTATGGGTAGTGATGGTCCAGAAGGATGCTATATTTATTGATTTGTTGCAATTTGTCCCTTTACTTATCGGTATCTTGCTTGCTGCCGTACAGTTTTTCCCCGAGATGCAACGTAAGTGTTTGAAGCTTACTTTGCATTTGCCTTATTCACAGAAGAAAATGGTCATGTCAATGTTGGCCTATGGCGTACTTGCACTGGTGACCTGTTTTGCTATGAGTTTTATTATGATGGGAGTTTATCTGCCACAACATTTTACAAGTGAGTTGGTGCAGCGTGTTTTATTATCTGCGGCTCCATGGTTTCTTGCCGGATTTGCCGGTTATCTGCTTGTTTCATGGATTTGCCTGGAACCCACATGGAAGCGCAGGGTTTTGAATCTGATTATTGCGGCATTGATTTTCCGTGTCTACTTTCTAGCTCCGGGAGCGGAGGCATATAATAGTTTCTTGCCCTGTCTGACACTTTATACGTTGCTTGCCGCTTCTCTTTCGTGGATTTCTGTGGTACGGTTCAAGGCCGGTAAGCAAGACTAATTGAATGTTTATTATTAAAAAATCAAACAAACATGATTCGATTCAGCAAAATATTTTTTTATATTACCGTAGCTGTCCTGCTTGTATGGCAGTTGCCTTGGTGTTATGCTTTTCTCACACTGAAGCCTGTCAAAACTCCTTTTACTATGTATAGTTCCGTACTTGGTGATTTTGTTATTACACAACTAGATGAGAATAAGCAACTTCACCGCTATGATACGAAAGGCAATACATATACACAACAGCAGGTAGACAGTTTGTTGCCTTCTCTCTATGTGCGCCAGCTTACGGCGGACGAACGTTTCCCTGATACCATTTGTGGTAAGGCAGTTAGTCCGAAAGATATTCAATTGAAAAACTTTACTTTCAAGAGTGTGCCGTCAGCCATCAATGCTCCCCAGACAGGACTCTATTTTCTGATGGAGTCCATGTCCAAACGGGTGGATTTGAAAATGCCCGAAGATGCATTCCGTTTTACCGATAAAGGTATAGAATTTATTCGTATGGAGACGAATTGTATCGATGAGGCGAAAAGCAAATTGTTTACGGATATGCTGGTTCAGAAAGGGTTTGCTTTTCCTGCATGCTATGCTTCGGGCAATCCAACTACTCGTAAAGACTATGATGAGGGATATCTGGTTTTAGATGCCAACCATAAATTGTTCCATCTGAAGTGCACCAAAGGACGTCCGTATGTGAAAGCTATTCAGTTGCCTGAAGGAGTCTTGCCGGAATATGTGTTTATTACTGAATTCCGTAGCCGTCGGACTTTGGGGTATATGGTAGATAGCAAGCATCATTTTTATATTATCAATAGTGATGGAAGTTTGGTGAAATCAGCTCTCCCCGGTTTCGATCCGGCAAAAGATGAGTTGACCATCTTTGGAAATATGTTTGACTGGACTGTAAAGTTATCGACAGATAAAGATGATTATTACTATGCTTTGGATGCTACAGATTATTCACTGATTAAAGAACATGCCTATAAAGATATCCGCCGTTCTGTTCCGGGGTTGTCTTTTACATCTCCAGATGACAAATTTGTAAAACCTCGTTTTTGATGTGAATTTGGCAGGGGAAGTCTGATATTAAAATGTATATTAGTTCGAACAGACCGAAAACAACTAGGTAAAGGGGCTATCATGTTAGGCATCAGCTAACTCTACCTTCTGTGAGATACTGCAAATACGGGATTATATAATTGTGCGGACAGACAGGAGGGCGTGAAAACAGCCTTCCTTTTTTTGATAATATTTAAGATACAGGGATTTGATCTAGTTTTTCTTGCTCGTCAATTTTATATTATGATAATCGTTCTTTGAGTATATGCAGGATAAAACAGGTTGTTGAATTTTGCTTGTTTTTAAATTTTCAAAAATGCCAGATTGCATATAAATAATCTTCGTTTTGACCTCCTTTTATCCTAAACCAACTCTTAATTGTATAACCGATTTATGATTTAAAGAACCAATTTCATTCCGTAATTTTAGACAATTATTTGCAATACTTTTGATTGATATTGAAAAATAGGAGGGGGTGGGTCATCAGTTAAACGAATGAAATTACTGGAAATAAAAATCCCTATAACTGCAATGGTTATAGGGATTTATATATTAGCAATGTATTATATTACTTGCTCAAAGCAGTAGCAACGTCTACAGCACAAGCCACTGTACATCCTACCATCGGGTTGTTACCGATACCCAGGAATCCCATCATTTCCACGTGAGCGGGAACTGATGAAGAACCAGCGAACTGAGCGTCTGAGTGCATACGACCCATTGTGTCGGTCATACCGTAAGAAGCAGGACCGGCAGCCATGTTATCCGGGTGAAGAGTACGACCTGTACCACCACCTGATGCAACTGAGAAATAAGGCTTACCTGCAAGAACACGTTCTTTCTTGTAAGTACCTGCAACCGGATGTTGGAAACGAGTCGGGTTAGTAGAGTTACCGGTGATTGATACGTCTACACCTTCTTTCCACATGATAGCTACACCTTCGCGAACATCATCAGCTCCGTAGCATTTCACTTTTGCACGAGGACCGTTAGAATAAGCGATTTCACGAACTACTTTCAGTTCACCTGTGAAATAATCGAATTCAGTCTGAACGTATGTAAATCCGTTGATACGAGAGATGATCTGTGCAGCGTCTTTGCCCAAACCGTTCAAGATGCAACGCAGAGGTTCTTTACGTACTTTGTCTGCTTTTGCAGCGATTTTGATAGCACCTTCGGCAGCAGCGAATGATTCGTGACCTGCCAGGAATGCGAAACATTTAGTTTCTTCGCGCAGCAACATAGCAGCCAGGTTACCGTGACCGATACCTACTTTACGGTCGTCGGCTACAGAACCCGGAATGCAGAATGCCTGCAGACCGATACCGATAGCTTCGGCAGCTTCAGCAGCGTTTTTGCAACCTTTCTTCAATGCAATGGCAGAACCTACTACGTAAGCCCACTTGGCATTTTCGAAACAGATAGGCTGAGTTTCTTCACAAGTTTTATAAGGATCAAGTCCGGCAGCTTCGCAGATTGCGTTAGCTTCTTCGATGTCTTTGATGCCGTTTTCGTTCAAAGCAGCAATGATCTGTTTGATACGACGGTCTTGGCTTTCGAATTTTACTTCTCTAATCATATTCTTTCCTCCTTATAATTATTCGTGACGTGGATCAATTTTCTTAACAGCTCCTTGTTCTTCAGTTACACGTCCGTAAGTACCTGTAACTTTCTTCAATGCTTCATTAGCATCAGTACCCTTCTTGATTTCGTCCATGAACTTACCCATGTGAACGAATTCGTAACCGCAGATTTCGTCGTTCTTATCCAGGAATACGTTTTTGATGTAACCTTCAGCCATTTCAAGGTAACGGGGACCTTTAGCCAAAGTACCATACAAAGTACCTACCTGGCTGCGAAGACCTTTACCCAAGTCTTCCAAACCGGCACCGATAATCAGACCGCCTTCTGAGAAGGCTGACTGAGTACGTCCGTAAACGATTTGAAGGAATAGTTCGCGCATTGCTGTGTTGATAGCATCACAAACCAAGTCAGTGTTTAATGCTTCCAATACAGTCTTACCCGGAAGAATTTCAGCAGCCATAGCGGCTGAGTGAGTCATACCGGAGCAACCGATAGTTTCTACCAATGCTTCCTGGATGATGCCTTCTTTTACGTTAAGGGTTAGTTTACAAGCACCCTGCTGAGGAGCACACCAGCCAATACCGTGTGTCAAACCAGAGATGTCTTTAATTTCTTTTGATTTTACCCACTTTCCTTCTTCAGGAATAGGAGCTGGTCCGTGATTAGGACCTTTTTTCACAACACACATGTGTTCTACTTCGTGTGAATAAGTCATATTCTTTACGTTTTTTGGTAATAAAATAAATATTCGTAAACCACGTGAAAAGATTGGTTATTCTTTTCGCCCACAAAGTTAGTCGTTTTATTCTTTTCTGCAACTTGTTGCCCGTCACTTTTTATCTTTAAATAAAATAAATTTATTGTAGGACAGCATTTTGCAAACTAGAGTTGCCAAAATGTTTTTTCTTTCCGATGAAACCTCTATCTTTGTACCTATATTACAATGATAGGAATGGAAGCAAATAAAATAGCAATTACAGACGAAGCTTTGCGCCGAGGTGCGGAAGAGGGTATGGATGGTTTTTTGAAGGTGTTTATAGATAAATACCTAGAGGTGACAGGGGGTGTTGTCAATGCGGAAACAATGCCTTTACTCAATGGTTACCAGCATTCATTGTTGGGGTATCATTTCTTGCGTGAAGAAATAAATGAAGGTGGTTTTGTGCAATTGATACAGAATGGTTTTGGACCTTATATCTTTGATAATCCTTTTGCAAAAGCAATGCGGCAGTTTGGAGCGAAAGAATTTGCCAAATTGATTTATAGCGCGAAGAAAATATATGATGAGAACCGTGCTGATTTGGAAAAGGACAGGGATGATGAGGAATTTATGGCAATGTATGAGCAATACGAGGCCTTTGATGAGTTGGAAGAGCAGTTCATGGATATGGAAGAGTTGGTAACTGCCCGGATTGCAGAATATGTGGACAATCATATTGAGGAGTTTGCGGAGATTGTATGACAAGGACTTTTGCGTACGTTTGCCTGGTATAGACTCATGAGTTTTGATATAAAAAAGTAAATTGGCTTCAATGGCTAAGTAAGATAGTTCGTTGGCTGACGAACCTATGTTGTTTGGTCAAGTAAGTTAACTTACTTTTTTCTGTTTTGTTATTCCTGTGTCATTTATTGTTTTTTGATAGACCAGCCTTTGATATAAGCGGTTGCCAGCACGGCAAGTCCTGCCGCTAGGCAGATTCCTGTAAACATCAGCCCGTAACCGTTCAAGAAAGCTACCGGAGCAAAAGTTATCAGGGAAATCTCTACCGGGGCGATGAACAAGTAAGCCAGTGCATAGTTATCCAGGCATCGGCTGCGCATTTTGGGGTCTGCAACGCGGAGCAATGCAATGCCCATAGCCATAGTTCCAGTAAACCATCCCCATGTGAAGATAGCTTTCTCGAACCAACAGTCTTTCATTAATTTGCGAGCCATGACCAGAACATAAATCAGGGTTGCAATTAATCCTGAGACTAACAGAATTAATAAGGGTATGATGTACTCTATTACAACAGATATTTTAATGGAAGCAATTCCAAAAGCTACCAGAAAATCGGTAAAAGTTCCGCTGATGTGTCCTATGGTTTGCGGGCAGAGATAATCACTGGTCTTTGTTTTGTCGAATATCTTTTTGATGAACATACCCACCACAAATGCACAACTGAATACCGGCAATTCAAACCCCGGCATAAAATGGGATACTGTTTTGCTGATACAGTATCCGCCTAATGCTATCACTGTTACAATGATAAGATTGAAGGTCAGTGAGTCAATGGAGATGGAAGAGCAGGAACTTTTACCCATACTTTCCCGTTTGTCACCGGGCAACAGACCTGTCTGTAATTCGTGAGGAAGGTCATCGTAATTGGCGAGGAAGGAGGTGTGCCCTTTCTTTGTCCCCCATTTTATAATGATCAATCCGATAATGACTGCTGCTACGATACCGAAGGTGGCGGCAGTCATGGCCAAAGTTAGAATTTCGTCATATCCGAACTGGCTGAAAGCCTGTCCGATGGCTGCTGCTGTACCGTGCCCGCCGCAATAGCCGCTTGGCATAGTGATGCCGAAGGCAGGGTTCAAGGGCCATATCCGGTTTAAGACAAGCAATCCCAACAGTCCCCCAAAAGCCCATTGCAACAACATTCCTGCCTGTGAATATGCCCACATGCTGCCTATATTGTCTGCATCTCCTTTAGCTGCCTTTTGTGAGGTGAGGGGGAGGGCACCGAAAATGAAGGCTATCAATATGCCGGCATAAGTTCCTGTTTGGGTGGAAAGAGGAATGATGCCGAAACCGTGAGGTCCCAAGGCCAGTCCCATAAACCCGGCCAACAGACTGGGGGGAATGAACAGCTTTTGGATGAATCTTATTTTTACTCTCATGAGTTTGCCGAGCAGTAGCAATACTGAGATGATGCCTGTATCGACAAAGAGTGTCCACGGGGTGAAATCGGTCATAAATTTAGGGCTTGTTTGGATGTATTCGTTGAAGAATACAGTGTTCATAAATAGTTTATTTTACCGAATCGGTAGGAATGGAAATTTATCTTATCGGCAAAAATAATATACAGGTATCATGTAGATTACATATTTAACTATATATTTATGCCGATTCTTTTAGTCATAGGCTGATTTAAAAAAATGTTCTTGAAAAATATAGGGTAGATGAGGATTGGTTATGCTGTAGTCCACTTCATTACCCTATATTAAATTCAAATGTTTCATTTTATATCTTTAAGAATATAAGTAACCTTGGAACCTTTATTGAATGCTCCTTTCCATTTGCCACTCATCTCTATAGTTTCTCCTTTGTCATTTGCAAAAATAGCCAAATAGGTTGCTGTATATTCTTTGATATATATTTTACATTCAGTCGTTACTTTTGTATGTGGAGAAAGTTTTAGTGTTTCTTTTGATTTATATAGAGGGGAAAGCACTGTTTCGTTAAGGGACAGAGGTGCATGTAAGTCGGATGATAATTTTCTATATTCAGAACTCAAGGTACTGGCATTAGCTGTAATATCAACCAATATATTCTCTTTTAAAGTCAAAGAATTGAATAGTTCCGGGTCGTCACTGTAAAATTGTGATGTCTCTTTTATGTTTTTTTCAAATGAAAAAGTGATAGACATAGGTTCTTCTGTATTGTTGCTGGTTATTTTAGGAGGCAACTCAATTGTATCGACTTTCTCGGCATCATCTGCACTAAGTTTCCATTGAATGGATTGCAACTGATAATTGTTGATATCCAGTTTATCATTGCTGCTGCAAGAGTATATAAACAATGTACATAGGGCGGTGATCAATGCTTTACATGATTTCTTGAGTATTAGCATAATATTCTAGATTTTATGGTTAATGGGTGTTTTGTTTCAAAGATAGGAAATAAAGTGGTACTATAGCTAAACTGCTTGTTCTTTTATGTATTAATTTTTATTAATGGGTTAATGGCAGATAGATTACAAGTGAATCTCAGTGGAAAAAATAGCTAAAACAAAAGATAAAGCAAGTCTTATCAGAGAATGAGATATGAATAAAAAATAATGTTAAAAAGTAAGTGACGACGCAGTATTTAAGCCAATTTTTCATTTAATCATTAAAACAATAAAAAGAATTAAGTTTCTTTCTTGGAAACCGGTTCTTTTATTTAATTTTGCAAACCCTAATAATTATAAAGAAGAAAATGAAAAAAATGAAATTGGCAGCAATATTTGCTGGGTTAGTATCGGTGTTTACTTTTAGTTCTTGTTTGAATGATGGTGATAGCGGCTCCAATTATGATCTTTATGAGATCGTTACTGTGGAAGAAGGTAGTATTTTTGGTGGAACCGTTCTGAAAGGAGATGCATGGGGATATACTTATACTCCAGTGGCTTCAAGTGTATTGGCTGGTCTTAAGGCATCTGACGGCAGTTATTACAAGCGTGCGCAGGTAGGGATCAAATTGATGGAAGGAGAAGCAATTACAGAAGGGAAAAAGTCTTATAAGGTAAGTGAAGTTGGCGTATTGGCTATTTTGAATTATAAAGATTTTAATGTTCAGTCTGATACATTGAGAACTGATTATGCACTAGTGTCATTGGAAGATTCTAATAATAAGATATGGGCCATAAATGGATATGTTAACGTACCTTTTACTTTTAAAACTAAAGAACAGCTGAGTATGAACGATTTCCATTTATATGCTGTAGAAGCCAAAGAGGATACATTGGTGACAAAACTTCAACAGACCAAAGGAGCTGATGATGCTTATCAGACAGGGAGTGCTTTGATTAGTTTCCATATGCCTTTTAATGATATGAAATTTCGTGATATTTTCGATCAAGTAGTGCCTAAGAGTGATACTATTGTAGTTAAGGTGACGGCAAAGGGAGAAAATGATAAAGAACTTGTTTCTACAGTGAAATGTAGTGCTTCGAATATGCAAGCAAGCTATTAATGATATTTTATTATATAGTAAAATCCTCTTCAGCTACGGTTGAAGGGGATTTTTTATTTAATGGAACTATATGGTTCAATTCATAAGATAAGGGGGATAGAAATTTGACGGGGACTACTTCTTATTTTCCTGTTCATATCTTTCTTTAGATTCAGTATATACCTCCTGCATGTGAAAAGAGTTAACATGAATTTTTAAACGGTTCGATCTTTCTGCTGCCGTAATAACAACATATCGCATTCGTTCCTGTTGCATAAACATTTTCTATCTCTTGATTAAACCTTTTTATGCGGATGTATTCTATCTCCATAGCCTTTGGAGTTATCTCCATAGCCTTTGGAGTTATCTCCATAAGTTTTGGAGTTATCTCCCAAGACTATGGAGTTAACTCCAAAGGCTTGCGGAGATAAAACAGGCAGGAAGAAAACCCTTAACCATACGGCAAGAAAGGTTTAGAGGTATGGATAAGATCTTTTAAGGATGAACCTGATTATAAAGCTATGCATTCCCTATGGAGAGAAAATTCCCAGACATCCTTCTTTTAAATTAACATTTAGTTTTTTTATATTCTAAAGCTTTCAAAGTTTTTTCTTTTGTCATTTTGCCTTAGTTATATTTGTCCTTCTTCTAAATTTATAATAAAAGTACTCTTATTTTTTGATTCCCCCAAGAGAAGTATGCGTTTTTTATTCGTTTATTCCAGTGAATTAATTACCTTTGCATTTCATTGAAGTTGAACAGAGGTAAATAGATTAGGCATTGAACTACAAAGATTTATTTAAGCGAGTAATAGCGTTGATTTCGTCTCCGGCAAAAGTGTGGGAGGAAATTAGCAGAGAAGAGGATAGGCGTAAAGTGTTGGGAGCATTTGTTTATCCCATGATAGGCTTATGTGGTTTATCCGTTTTTATAGGTACATTCATAGGAAATACGGAAGGAGTCGCTGCTTTCCAAATAGCGATGACACGATGTTGTGCTATATTTGTATCCTTGTTTGGAGGATATTTTTTGGCGGCATACGCCATAGACCAATTGGGCAAGAAACTTTTAGGGCGTGAAGACCAGTATGAACTAAATCAGCAGTTTGTAGGTTATTCTATGGTAGTGACTTTTGTGCTCGATATTGTCAGCGGGTTGTTTTCTATTTCCATCCTTCATTGGATATTGCAATTTTACACCGTATTTGTGGTGTTCGAAGGTGCACGTACCCTGATGAAGGTAAATGAAGAGAAACTGACACGATACACCTTGATTGCTTCAGTTATTATAATTGTTTGTCCGGCATTGATTGCCGCTGTGTTTAATGAGTTATCTGTTATTTTGAATTAATGAAACCGACTCCTGTTAATATAAAGAATAAGCGTGCATCGTTCGATTATGAATTTATCGATACGTACACGGCAGGTATCGTGCTCACGGGAACTGAGATAAAATCCATCCGTTTGGGCAAAGCCAGCTTGGTAGATACCTATTGTTATTTTGTGCAAGGCGAGTTGTGGGTGAAGAATATGCACATTGCCGAGTACTTCTATGGTTCATATAATAACCACTCCGCCCGTCGAGAACGCAAATTATTGTTGAGCAAGAAAGAACTGCGAAAATTGGAAGAAGCCGGAAAGAATCCCGGTTTTACGATTGTTCCTGTCCGTCTGTTTATTAATGAAAAAGGACTGGCAAAGTTGGTTGTCGCATTGGCAAAAGGTAAAAAACAATATGATAAGCGCGAGTCGTTGAAAGAAAAAGACGACCGTCGCGAAATGGACCGTATGTTTAAAAGATAAATATTTTATAATAATTAGGCACGGATTACACGAATTTCACGGTTCCCGGTTGTAGCAACCACAGAGGAAATCCGTGTTGTCCGTGTAATTCGTGCCTAAAAAATAGACCTATGGCTACATTAAAACAAATAATCAACGAGCGGGTCCTCATCCTTGACGGTGCGATGGGAACCATGATACAACGGTACAACCTGTCCGAACAGGATTTTCGCGGAGAGCGTTTTGCCGGGATACCCGGACAAATGAAAGGTAATAATGATTTGCTTTGCCTTACCCGTCCGGATGTGATAAAGGACATTCACCGCAAATACCTGGAAGCGGGAGCTGATATTATTGAAACAAATACGTTCAATGCCCAACGGATTTCGATGGCAGACTATCATATGCAGGATTTGTGTCGTGAGATTAATCTGGCCGCTGCCAGACTTGCTCGCGAACTGGCCGATGAATATACCGCGAAGACCCCTCGTAAACCTAGATTTGTAGCAGGTTCGGTAGGTCCTACTAACAAGACTTGTTCCATGAGTCCGGATGTCAATAATCCGGCCTTGCGTGCTTTGACATACGATGAACTGGCCACCGCCTATCAGGAACAAATGGAGGCCCTGCTGGAAGGAGGGGTGGATGCGCTTCTGATAGAAACCATTTTCGACTCCCTGAATGCCAAAGCGGCCATTTATGCTGCGGAAACGGCAATGAAGAAGACAGGGCGCGAGGTTCCTCTTATGCTTTCTGTTACTGTTTCGGATATTGCAGGACGTACTCTTTCGGGGCAAACATTGGATGCTTTTTTGGCATCCGTACAGCACGCGCCTATTTTTTCTATCGGTCTGAACTGCTCATTCGGAGCGAAACAATTGAAACCTTTTTTGGAAGGGCTGGCCGCACGCGCACCTTATTATATAAGTGCTTATCCCAATGCCGGACTTCCCAACAGTTTGGGACAGTATGATCAGACTCCGGAGGAAATGGCTTCAGAAGTGAAGGAATATATCGATGAAGGATTAGTAAACATTATCGGTGGTTGTTGTGGTACAACGGAGGAATATATTGCAAAATATCAGGAATTGATCATTTCCGGTTCTGCCTGGGTGCCTCCTCATATCCCTGCCACCACTCCTGAGAGGCTGTGGCTTTCCGGGTTGGAACTGTTGGAGCAGACTCCCGAAATGAATTTTATTAATGTAGGTGAACGTTGCAATGTGGCCGGATCCCGTAAATTCCTCCGTTTAATCAATGAAAAGAAATATGAGGAAGCGCTAAGTATCGCCCGCAAGCAGGTGGAAGACGGTGCTTTGGTGATTGATGTGAATATGGATGACGGTTTGCTGGATGCCCGGGAGGAGATGACTACTTTCTTGAATCTGGTCATGTCCGAGCCTGATATAGCCCGTGTACCCATCATGATTGACTCTTCCAAGTGGGAAGTCATTGAGGCCGGACTGAAATGTCTGCAAGGAAAATCTATTGTCAATTCTATTTCTTTGAAGGAGGGGGAGGAGAAATTTATAGAACATGCCCGTCTGATAAAGAAATTGGGAGCTGCCACTGTGGTGATGGCTTTTGATGAGAAAGGACAGGCAGATACTTTTGAACGTAAAATTGAAGTATGTGCCCGTGCTTATAAAATATTGACGGAGCAGGTAGGCTTTAATCCTCATGATATCATTTTCGATCCCAATGTACTGGCTGTGGCTACTGGTATTGAAGAGCATAATAATTATGCGGTAGACTTTATCAATGCCACCGGATGGATAAAGAAGAATTTACCCGGAGCACATATCAGTGGTGGTGTGAGCAATCTGTCGTTCTCTTTCCGTGGAAATAATTATATCCGTGAGGCAATGCATGCCGTATTCCTTTATCATGCTATTCGTCAAGGTATGGATATGGGTATTGTAAATCCTGCTACTTCGGTGCTTTATACAGATATTCCTGCTGATGTGCTGGAACGGATAGAGGATGTAGTCTTAAACCGTAGGCCCGATGCTGCCGAACGTTTGATAGAAACTGCTGAGGCATTGAAAAATACGGCGACCGGAACAGAAGCCGTAAAGCAGGATGTGTGGCGTGAGGAACCGATGGTAGAGAAACGTCTTCAGTATGCCTTGATAAAAGGTATTGGTGATCACTTGGAAGAAGATTTGGCGGAAGCGGTGAAACTATATCCTAAGGCGGTGGATATTATTGAAGGTCCGTTGATGGAAGGTATGAATAGGGTAGGAGAGCTGTTTGGAGCAGGGAAAATGTTCTTACCGCAAGTTGTGAAGACTGCTCGTACCATGAAAAAGGCAGTAGCTATTTTGCAACCTCTTATTGAGGCTGATAAACAAGAAGGTGCCCGCAGCGCTGGAAAGGTATTGATGGCTACCGTAAAAGGGGATGTGCATGATATTGGGAAGAATATCGTATCAGTGGTCATGGCTTGTAATAACTATGAAATTATAGACCTTGGCGTGATGGTTCCTGCTGAAATGATAGTCCGGAAGGCTATAGAGGAAAAGGTGGATATAATAGGATTAAGCGGGCTGATTACTCCATCATTGGAAGAAATGGCGCATGTGGCTGTAGAGTTAAAGCGTGCGGGGCTGGACATTCCCATTATGATTGGAGGAGCCACTACTTCCAAGCTGCATACTGCCTTGAAAATAGCACCTGTTTATGGAGGTCCGGTCATTCACATGAAAGATGCTTCACAGAATGCCTTGGTAGCCGCCCGTTTGCTGAATCCGGAATCTTCTTCTGAATTTGTGGAAAGGCTGAACAAAGAATATGAGGAACTTCGTCTGAAAAACAGTACCAAACAGGTAAAAACGGTATCTTTGGAGGAAGCTCAAAAAAATAAATTGAACCTTTGGTCATAATGAAGTGTCCCCCAAAAGTTAGACACAAAACTTTTGGGGGGCACTTCATAAAGTTACGACTTTTTTTATCTGCCCATTTTATCCGAAAGAATAAGAAGCTGTTTTGTTGGATATATTTCTTGGACTGGTTATAATTTACTGAGAAACTCTTCCGCTTTTTCCAGATTTTCCGGTTTACCGATATCAAGCAATTGCAAATCATCTTCTACATAGCACTGGATGTCGACTCTGTGACATATGGAGAGATAGAAATCGATAATGGAATATTTTCCTCTGGGAAGGAGATTTAAAATTTTAGGAGTAGTCACTTGTATCCCGCTATAGGCGTATTCCCGATATTCCCCTTCTTTATACCGGAGTCCTGCCGGTTTGGTTTCCATGGTGTCTTTATTGACCCAGCCACGTAACAGATTGTCGTCATTAAACAACAGATAACGGGAGGTCTTGCGTGGGCTGACTAAAAGGGTGGCATTGATGTTAGAACTATTCTGATGATAATACATAAGACTTTCAAAATCGCAATTGGAAAGGATATCTACATTGTGGAGCAAGTAGCATTCTTTCCGCATAATTCCTAAGCCTCTTTCGATTATTTCTTCCTCATCCATTCCTTTCATCAGATTTTCGAATATCAGTTCATACGGAGTTTCGCCTTCTTTGGTAAACATATCCTCAGGATGATGTAATAAGTAGTATGCTCTTTCCAAACCGCCGCCCGTATCAAGCAGACAGTCTGTCTCGTCCGAGATTTGTATATCGATTCCGAAGTTCTGGTTAGCTTCCAGAAAAGCGAGAATCTGATTGGAAAAGTGGTGTACATTGATTACTATTTCATCAAATCCTGCTGCTTTCAGTTTTAAGATGATGTGCTCTAACATGGTTTTTCCACCCACCGTTATTAATGCTTTAGGCCGGGTGTCTGTTAAAGGTTTAAGTCGGCTGCCTAGTCCGGCTGCAAAAATCATTGCTTTCATAATGTTCTTTCAAATGTTTGTTCTATATTCTGTTCTCGGTGTATTAACTCTACTTTTATACCGAATTTTTTATTGAGGTGTTCTGCCATGTGTTGTGCCGAATAAACAGAACGATGTTGTCCTCCTGTGCAGCCAAAACATATAGATAAGTTACTGAATCCGCGTTCCATATATCGTTTTACCGAAGCGTCTACTAAAGAATAAGCAGCATCCAGAAATGGGAATATTTCACCGTCTTCTTCCAGAAAGCGAATGACCGGCTCATCCAGCCCGGTGAAAGGTTTATAACGTTCGTATTTTCCGGGATTATTTACGGCACGGCAATCGAAGACATACCCTCCACCGTTGCCTGTAGGATCATCGGGAATACCTTTCTTATAGGCGAAACTCATGACTTTCACTGTGAGTTGCCGTTTCTTCAAATCATCCTTGAATTGCTTCAGTTCGGTAAGTTCCCTTAGTACGGAGCATAAATAGGGATACTCGGGATATTCATTATGAAGTAATTGCCTCAGGTTCTCAATGGCGTATGGTACACTTTGGATAAAATGTGGCTTCTTTTCGAAATAGCCACGGAAACCGTAAGCTCCCAATACTTGCAAGGTGCGGAAGAGCACGAAATGACGCAGTTGGTTGAAGAAATAATCACGGTCTACGGGTTTATATTTACATAGGGCGTCTATATATTCTTCCAACAGTTCATTGCGCAGAGTTTCGGGAAATTTAGCTTTAGCCTGCCATAAGAAAGAGGCTACATCATAGAAAAACGGTCCTTTACGTCCTCCCTGGAAATCAATGAACCAGGGTGCTCCATCCTTTATCATCACGTTTCTGCTTTGGAAATCCCGATACATAAAAGTGGCGGAAGAACTGCGTAGCAGTACATCACTCATTTTTTGAAAGTCATCTTCCAGCTTGTCTTCTTGGAACTCCAGTCCGGTAGCTTTCAAAAAGCAGTATTTAAAATAGTTCAAGTCCCAAAGGATAGAACGTTGGTTGAATTCGGCTTGGGGATAACAGTGTGAAAAATCAAAGCCGTCTGCTCCGGCAAATTGGATAGAAGGCAGTAAGCGGATGGTCTTGCGCAGCATTTCTTTCTCCTCTTCGGAGAAGACGCTGGTCGCCCGCCCTTTTTCAATAGCGTTGAATAAAAGGATATCTCCTAAATCTTCTTGCAGATAACAATTCTTGTCTTCAGAACAGATGTATACTTCTGGAACAGGAAGACCTTTCTTGCGGAAGTGTACTGCCATATAAAGAAAGGCTTCATTTTCTTCTTTGGAGGTGCCGTATACGCCAATCAGTTTTTTAGTTCCGGTCAGCCGGAAATAACGCCTGTTGGAACCGGATGAGGGTAATTCTACAATCTCTTCGGGTACTTCTCCGAGGTAGGTTTGATATAGGTTCTGTAAATCCTCTGTAGTCATAATCATATTTTGGAGCAAAGATATATATTATTCTCCCTTCCTTTGCTGATTTGCAAAGAAAGTTAATGCTTTAGTTCCAATTTATGAGAAAATTACTTGTTTTTACTCTTTCATCCGTATCAGTGCATTTGAAATGATGGCAGTAACTCCACCTGTTGTAATGCCGGATGAGAAAATATTCTTTATTGATTCTGGAAATTGACATAGTATTTCAGGAACCATTTCTACACTTAAACCTAAAGCGAAACTAAGTGCGATGACTAATGTTGCTTTCCGGTTAATCTTTTGTGCTGCGATAATACGAATGCCTGCTGAAGCTACTGTTCCGAACATCAGTAAAGTAGCGCCTCCCAATACAGGTTCGGGCATTAGGGAGAAAATTAATCCTACACTGGGAAATAATCCTAATAAAATAAGGAAACCTGCAATGTAATAGCCTACATATCGGCTGGCTACTCCTGTCAGTTGTATCATGCCGTTATTTTGCGCGAAAACGGAGTTTGGAAAAGAATTGAGAATACCTGCCAGCATCGAATTGAATCCGTCTGCCAAAATTCCTCCTGAAGCACGTTTGATGAATACTTTTCCTTCTACAGGTTCTCCTGATATCAGAGAATTGGCAGTAATGTCTCCATAGGCTTCTATGGCTGTTATCAAAAATACTAATCCCAAAGCTATGAATGCGGAGAAGTCGAAATCCAGTCCGTATTTGAATGGGAGGGGAATATTGAAACCACCAAAACTTTGTACTGCCGAGAAATCAATTCTACCGAGGCCCCAGGCAACTAAATATCCTATAATCAAGCCGATAACGATGGAACTCATGCGTAGGTAGCGGTTGGAACTTCTATTAAAAAGGATAATGAGAATGAGTACCAGTAGAGCTAGACCTAGATTCTCAAAACTTCCGAAAGTGCCGTTGCTTTGGGCGGAGACACCTCCGCCACAAGCTGTGATACCTACTTTTATCAGGCTCATTCCAATCAAAGTGACTACAATACCTGATACCAGAGGGGTGATTATTTTACGGGTATATTTTAAGATGCGGCTGATGACCATCTCTACAGATGATGCCACGATGCAAGTGCCGAAAATCAGTGGAAGTCCGCCCAGCATACCTGCCGAGATGATAGGACCAATAAATGAAAAACTAGTTCCTTGGATACATAAAAGGCCGGTGCCGATACCTCCTATCCGTTTACATTGGATAAAGGTAGAAATACCTGAGGCAAAGAGAGACATGGATACTAGGAAACTGGTCGTTTCCAAATCCAGTTTTAATGCTCCAGCGATGATAAGAGGCGGAGTAATGATGGCCACAAAAATAGCAAGCAAATGCTGTATGGCGGCAAAAATGGCCTCTCGTACAGGAGGGCGGTCGTTCAATCCGTAAATCAGTCCGGTATTGGATTGGGCGGTTTGAGATTCCTGCATGGGATTATCTTATTTTGATTTCACAATTGTCCAGACTTTCAATGATGGCCAATGACTCTACGCGGATACCTGCATTACGCAAATAATCTCCGCCATGTTGGAATGCTTTTTCGATGATGAATCCCATTCCGGATAGTTCGGCCCCGGCTTTTTCTACCAAATCGATGATCCCCTTGGCTGCATTGCCGTTGGCGAGAAAGTCGTCAATAAAAAGAACACGGTCTCCTTTGGACAGGAAATCTTTGCTGACGCATACATCATAAGAACGGTCTTTAGTAAATGAATATACACTGGTGGTGAGCATATTTTCCATTGTGACGGGTTTCTTTTTCTTGGCGAAGACAACAGGAAGTTCCAGTAAGTAGCCTACCATGATGGCGGGAGCTATACCACTGGCTTCGATGGTCATAACTTTATTGATATTGGTAGAGGCAAAACGGCGTACAAATTCTACAGCAATGGATTTCATGAGGATAGGATCCATTTGGTGATTGATGAAATTGTCTACTTTCAGTATTCCTCCTTCGAAACATTTTCCGTCCCGTAAAATGCGTTCTTTTAGTGCTTTCATTCAAATAGTATTTTATAAATGAGTCGCAAAAGTACGTATTTTGCGGCATTATGCCAAACGTTTGTACAACTATCTCTACAGAAGCTTTTTTACTTAATGGCTAGGAAAGTTGGAATAGATAGGGCTGTGAAAGCATAAGCTGGTGTGGATTAAAGAATGTTTATTTCCACAAACTTTAGTTTATATATTTGGTATGTACTTCTTTTCTTAATAATTTAGTTCTCAATATAGTTTTCTTAATTTAGTATTCTTACTTAACGAAGATATTCTAATGGAGGAAAATGACTGAATATGATGTATATTTTTCTTGTCTTTTATGATATCTGTCGGTAGGTAAACATTTAAATTTAACCATTATGAAAAAGATATTTTTATCACTTGTATTCCTTTTTGGTGTAGGAACTTTTGTCATGGCTGATGATACCATGAAAGTAAAGAATGATACAGTTACTGTGGAAGACGGATTTAAAAACATAGACCTGAAAGAGGTTCCTCAATCTGTTAAAGATGCCATAGCTAAAAAATATCCCGAATCGACTCTTAAAAGTGCTTCTCTTTCTCTAAAAGAAGAAGGGGTAAAGGCATACAGAATAGTATATGTAACCAAAGAAGGAGTTGAAAATAGTATTCTTATTAATATAAAGACGGCTCCTGCTAAAACAGCTCCTGCTACAAAGTAGTTTTTGACAGGTAATATAGAATGTTTTATTAATATATTGAAAGCCACCTTGCTATGGTGGCTTTTTTGATGGGATAAGTTCTTTTTCCTGTCGGATTTAGACTTTATATATAGCAAAGAACAGATTGAATTTGTAAGAAATAGGGTATATGCTTATATTTGAACATAGTTTAAAATCAAGTTTATAATCAAATAGAAAAAGTATGAAAAGACAATTATTTGCAGTGTTAGTGTGCATGACGATGTTTGCTGTTACATCTTGTGGTGAAAAGAAAGGAAAGGATAAATTTGAGGAGCGTATAGAAAAAGCCAAAGAATCGGTTGAAGACGTGATGGATGATGCCAAGGATCAGATTGAGGATAAAGCTGATGAGGTTGGGGAAACTTTGGATAAAGCTAAAAACAAGATAGAAAAGACCAAAAAGAAACTTGATGAGGCTGATAGAGATTGAGGAAAATTAACTATGAATGAATGGAAAAAGATTGTCGGCTGATTTATATTAAACCAGCCGACTTAATTTATATTTCTAGACCTTTGTTTACCATTTATTATAATGGATATTTTCGGTCTTGAATTTATCTTTAGATTCTTCCCGATGTTGTGGATAACCCACTGGAATCAAATTGAAAGGAATGATATGGTCTGGTAAAGATAAGACTGACCTTACCTTTGCAATGCGGTCGTTCTCCGGATAGACCGCAGTCCATACCGCTCCCAACCCCATTGACTCTGCTGCCAGTAACAAATTTTCGGATGCGGCGGAGCAATCTAGCATCCAGTACCGGTCTTTTTCTCCGTTCAGAGCTTTGCTTAAATCACCACAAACCACGATGGCTAGTGGAGCCTGTGCCGTCATCTTGGCATAAGGCAGTTCGGCGGCTAGTTTATCTAATACTGTACGGTCATCCACTACCACGAAAGCCCAAGGCTGCTTGTTTACTGCTGTCGGTGCAGCCATAGCAGCTTTTACTAATAAGTCCACTTTCTCTTTTTCTATCGGTTGGGATGTATAGGCACGGACGCTCTTTCGGGCAAAGATATTTTCTATAGCCGTGTTTTTTCCTGTTTCTTCTTTTTTTGTTTCCATATTGTTACAACCTCCTGTCATTAGTAATGTTATTGAAAGAGTAACAGTTGTCAGAGTTTTAAAGATTGTTGCCGCATTCATTTTTATTATTGATTAATAATTGAGATGGAATTCTACCACAGCTTCAATTCCTTTACGGAATATATCCAGAGAGAAGTTTTCATTAGGCGAATGGATGGCATCACTTTCCAACCCGAATCCCATGAGAACGGTCTTTATACCTAAGATTTGTTCAAAATCACTGATGATAGGAATACTTCCTCCACGGCGTACGGCAAGTGGTTTTTTCCCGAATGCTTTAGCAAAGCCTTTTTCGGCAGCCTGATAGGCGGGCAAGGTGATGGGGCATACATATCCTTCGCCCCCGTGCATCGGGGTTACTTTTACTTGTACATATTCCGGAGCGATAGACTGGATATAGTCCACAAACAATTGGGAAATAACTGCGTGGTTTTGATGTGGAACCAGTCGGCACGATACCTTGGCATATGCTTTTGAGGGAAGTACGGTTTTTGAACCTTCACCTGTATATCCGCCCCAGATACCACAAATATCAAAAGAGGGACGGCAGCTATTACGTTCTAAAGTGGAATATCCTTTTTCACCTTTCAGTGCTTTTACGCCAATGGCTTCCATATATTTTTTTTCATCGAAAGGAATTTGTGCAATCATCTCACGTTCGGCAGCCGGTACTTTCTCTACATCGTCATAAAAATGGGGGATAGTGATGTGTCCGTCTTCGCCAATGACTTGGGCTAACATACTGCACAGGGTATTGATAGGATTAGCTACCGCTCCGCCGAAGTGTCCGGAATGAAGGTCACGGTTCGGACCGGTCACTTCTATTTCCCAATAAGCCAGACCTCGTAAACCTGTAGTCAGAGAGGGAAGGTCCGCGCCTAGCATACTGGTATCCGAAACTAGAATTACATCGGCTTTCAGCAATTCCTTATGTTCCTTGATGAAGGTATTCAGACTGGGAGAACCTATTTCTTCTTCACCTTCGAAAATAAATTTCACATTGTGTTTCAGCAGTCCGTTTTTTACTACGTATTCGAATGCTTTTACTTGGATCATAGCTTGTCCTTTATCATCGTCAGCGCCACGTGCCCAAATGTGTCCGTCGCGAATTTCAGGTTCAAAAGGTTGGCTTTTCCAAAGGCCCAACGGCTCGGCAGGCATTACGTCATAGTGGGCATAAATCAATAGGGTAGGAGCATCATTGCTTACATGCTTTTGTGCAAATACCAATGGATTGCCTTGTGAGGGCATTACTATGGCTTCATCTGCTCCGGCTGCCAACAAAAGTTCTTTCCAACGTAAGGCACAGGCCAGCATATCGTCTTTATGTTCGGGTAAAGCACTGATGCTGGGAATGCGGATGAGGCTGAAAAGTTCCTCCATGAAGCGCGCTTCATTTTCTTTAATGTATTGTTTTATTTCCATAATTGAATGATTCTTATAGTTGTGTAGTCCTGTCTATCAGATAATAATCCAAAATGGTCATGGCAGCCATGGCTTCTACAATGGGGACGGCACGCGGCAGCACGCAGGCGTCATGACGTCCTTTGGCTTTCATGGTCGTGTCTGTGCCGTTGATATTTACAGTATGTTGCTCCATCAGAATTGTGGCAACAGGTTTGAATGCCACACGGAAGTAAATGTCTTGTCCGTTGCTGATGCCTCCTTGTATTCCTCCGGAATAATTACTTTTTGTTTCTACTCTTCCATTATTATTATAAAATACATCATTCTGCTCGCTGCCTTTTAGTTCCATGGAGTCAAAACCTTGTCCATAAGAGAAACCTTTTACGGCATTGATACTTAACATGGCATTTCCTAGTGCGGCATGTAACTTCCCGAATACGGGTTGGCCTAATCCGATAGGGCATCCTTTGATGACGCAACTCACTACACCACCTATTGTATCGCCTTCTCCTTTGATTTTCCAGATAAGCTCTGCCATTTCCTTGGCTTTCCCCGGATCGGGACAACGCACATCGTTTGTTTCTATCAATTCGAGGTTATAGCTTTTGTAATCTTTATCAAGTTTGACAGATCCTACTTGTGAGGTATAAGCTGTGACACTGATTCCTAGTTGTTTCAATGCTAATTTGGCTAAAGCTCCTGCTACTACGCGCGAAATGGTTTCTCGTGCTGATGAACGTCCCCCGCCACGGTAATCACGGATTCCGTATTTTTGCATATAAGTATAATCTGCGTGTGAAGGGCGGAACAGATTCTTGATATTCTCGTAGTCGTTTGAATGTTGGTTCTTGTTCCATACCACAAATCCGATGGGGCAACCGGTGGACTTGCCTTCGAATATACCTGAAAGGAATTCCACTGTATCAGGCTCCTTGCGGCTGGTGGTAAGTAATGACTGTCCGGGACGGCGGCGGTTCAGTTCCTGCTGAACGAAATCCATATCAACCTTAATACCGGCAGGGAAGCCGTCAATGACGCCGCCTACTCCCGGTCCATGGGATTCACCGAAACTGGTTAACCGGAAAATATTACCAAATGAATTGAACATATTGCTTGTAGTTTTAAAAGTTTCTTTCCGTAAAGATAATGATTTTAGGGATAATATGCTTGATTGTTGTTGAAAAATTAGTGAGATGGATAAAAATAGGGTACGGATTGTATGATTTTTACAGTTTGGCATAAAAAAACTGCATGGTTTCTACAATCCGTACCCGAAAGCTGTTTCTTAAGATTGGAAACAGGGACTTGTAAAAGTTAGAATTCTACTTTAGGTGCTTTATCAGCTCCTTCTTCAGATTCAAAATATGGGCGTTTGTCAAATCCGAACATACCTGCAAGCAAATTGCGGGGAAAAGTGCGGATAGCTGTGTTATATGCGCGTGCTGTGTCATTGAATCTTTTGCGTTCTACACTGATTCGGTTTTCTGTACCTTCCAGTTGTGCTTGCAACTCTTTGAAGTTCTCATTGGCTTTCAAGTCGGGATAAGCTTCGGTGATAGCGAGCAGGCGGCTCAACGCACTACCTACTTCGCCTTGTGCCTTTTGATAGGCCTGCATTTTTTCGGGAGTCAGGTCATCGGCGCTGATCTGCATTTGAGTGGCTTTGCTACGGGCGTCTACTACAGCTTGAAAAGTTTCTTTTTCGTGTGAGGCGTATCCCTTTACTGTATTTACCAAGTTGGGGATTAAATCAGAACGGCGTTGGTACTGGTTTTCTACATTGCTCCACGCTGTGCTGACAGATTCATCCATTTTTACCATACCATTATAAGAGGTTATTCCCCAAATGGCAATTAATACAATGACTACTATTACAATAATCGTTGACTTTTTCATATGTATATACTATTAAAATTATGAATATTCTTGTTCTTAAAAACGGCTTCCGGCTCCTCCGCCTCCAAAGCTTCCACCTCCGAAACTTCCTCCGCTAAATCCGCCGCCACTTCCACCGTGGCCACCAAAAAATCCTCCTCCCATTCCGCCTATGAACGGACCTCCTCCTCGGGGACCTTTGTAATTCTCATCTCTCGACCGTTCTTTCCGTCTGAGGATATGTCCGCAATTTCTGCATTTATATACTACTTCTTCAGTCTTTGTTCCGTTACTTCGGTCTATAACTTTGGAAGAAAGACGTTGCAATTTGTGTTTTTTGCAATGGGGGCAGCGTGTTTTACGCCAGTTTGCATATAATCCGATGCCAATAAATCCTCCGAAAATCACAAAAAAGATGATGATGAATTCCAAAGGATCATCTTCGCTTTCGTCATTGTTTATATTTTCCATGGAACCGTCCAGATAGCCGTTTACGACCCGTATTCCTGCTACCATTCCTGCGTTCCAGTTATTGTCCTTGAAATAGGGCAGCATATAGCGGTTCTGAATCCGTTTGCAGATGGCATCCGGCAATATCCCTTCAAGACCATATCCAGTAGCGAACTGCACACACCGCTCGTCGGTGGAAAGCAAGATGACCAGCCCATTGTCACGTTCTTTTTGTCCTACGCCCGTTTCCTGTCCCAGCCGGTGGGCGAAATCAAAACAATCACCTCCCTCTATGCCTGTTACCGCTACCACTAATGTTTGTATACCTGTTTTTTGCTCTAAAGCGTAGAGGATGCTGTCCATAGTGGTGACAGCGGTTGATGAAAGGATACCGTCGGGATTGCTGACGTAGCGGGTACGGTTTTGCAAATGTACCATCGGTATGTCTTTTATGGCATATTCTTTGGCTTGAAGGTGGACGGAGCCAAGGAGCATGAAAAAAGTAAGTAAAAATGTCAATTTTCTCATTGGATGTATTTGTCTACAAATGCTTTTACTTTTTGGGTATATTCTTCGGTATTGAACAGATAGGAATGTGCATGGTCTGCTTCCGGAACTATCCATAATGCTTTGGGCTGAGGTTTTGCCTCATACAATTGGTACACCATCCATGTGGGTACGTAGTCATCTTTATCACCATGGATAAAGAACATGGGCAGATGGCATCGGGCTACCTGTTTCAATGCGGATGCTTCTTTGAATCCCCATCCATATTCCAGCTGGCATAACCAGTCGGCAGTGTACATTAACGGGAATTGAGGCAAGCCGAATTGTTCTTTCAATTCTTTGGAAAATTGATCCCATACGCTGGTATATCCGCAGTCCTCGACAAAACATTTCACATAGTCGGGTTGCGGTTCGCCTGAAACCATCATAGTGGTGGCTGCACCCATCGAGATTCCATGTACTACCATGCTGGTACTGTCACCGTAAATTCGATTGGCAACCTCCATCCATTGTGTTACATCTTTGCGGTCTAACCATCCCATTTGTATGGCATTTCCACCGCTCAGACCAGTATTGCGCAAATCAGGTAGGAGGATGTTGAAATCCAATTTTTTATTGTATAGATAACCTATCATCATCATGCGGATGGCATTGTCTGTATACCCGTGTACTATAACTGCGGTTTTGGCTGTCGGGCGGCTGGAAGCCACATAGTAAGCATGCAGTTTTACGTGGTCGGGAGAATAGATAAAGGTATCTTTCAGTGCTTGGTTCTGTTTCAGACTATCTATCCATGGTTTTAGATAGGAGTAAGTCTTAAACATATATTGCCAGGAACTTTCTAAATTCTTTCCCCTGTTTTTAGGGCGTAAGGAATAGTCCAGCATATATTGACTGGCTCCAAATAGGACTATAATAAGCAGAACGAATATACAACTCGTTCCAATAATCATTTTTTTTCTTTTCATACCTTATCTATTTGTTCCATATATCCCATGCACCAAAGGCTTGCAATAAGAGCATTTCTAAACCGTTTTTGGTAATTGCCCCTTTGTCTGCCCCCTTTTTCATAAAAAGAGTAGTGTCAGGATTATATAACAAATCATAAAGCAAATGGTTGGGTGTGAGATATTGGTATGGAATATTGGGATATTCATCGGCACGGGGATACATACCTACAGGAGTGCAGTTAACAATTACTTTATACTCATCCATGATTTCGGGAGTGAGCTGATCGTAAGTCAGCATTTCTTCACGCAGGTTTCGTGATACGAATTTGCATTCCAAACCTAATTTTTTCAGTCCGTAGGCAATTGCTTTCGAGGCACCTCCTGTTCCTAGAATCAGAGCTTTTTTGTGCTGGGGTTCCAACAAGGGGTCGATAGATTGAGTGAAACCAATCACATCGGAATTATAGCCTATTAGCTTGGTCTTACCTTTTTGGCGGACAATTTTGATTACATTGACGGCTCCGATGGCTGCCGCATCTTTATCCAGTTCGTCCAAATAAGAGATGACTTGTTCTTTATAAGGTATAGTGACATTGAACCCTACTAAATCAGGATTAGCCAATAACACAGAAGGCAGTTCTTTGATGGATGGGATTTCAAAGTTTACATATTCGGCATCAATGTTTTCCGAATGAAACTTTTCATTGAAAAAGTTCTTTGAGAACGAGTGTCCTAACGGATAACCTATCAAACCATATTTTTTCATAAAACTCTATACTTTAAATTATTTCGTTGCTAAATAAAGCGTACAGATACCTAGCGTCAACCGTTTGAAACTCACCTGATTGAATCCGGCTTTACGGATAATGTCCGTCATTATTTCGCCTTGTGGAAAGGCTTTGATGGATTGCGGCAGGTAAGTGTAGGCACTACGGTCTTTAGAGAGTAGCTTGCCCAAAGTGGGGATGACTATTTTAGAATAGACAGCATATAGCTGTTTCATGGGAAACCAGTCGGGTTCAGAGAGTTCCAATATGACTAGTTTTCCGTTGTCTTTCAGTACGCGGTGCATTTCGCGGAGTCCTTTGTCAAGGTCCTCGAAATTGCGTACACCGAATGCTACGGTAATAGCGTCAAAGCGTTTGTCGGGAAAGGTAAGTGCTGTACAGTCTTCTTTAGCAAAGGAGATACGGCTGTCCAGTCCGGCGGCTTTTACTTTTTCACGTCCCACATTCATCATGCCTTCGGATATATCGGTACCTATCAGCTCTTGGGGGTGAAGTGTCTGACAGGCTTGAATGGCAAAATCGCCCGTTCCGGTGGCTACATCCATTATGTGTTGCGGGTGAAAAGGTTTCAGCCAGTTAATGGCTTTGCGGCGCCAGCTTTTGTCAATATTCCATGAAAGGGCATGATTCAACTGGTCGTAAGCAGGGGCAATGTTGTCGAACATTTTCTCTACTTGGACGCTTTTCTTTTCGTCAGCGTTGTAGGGCTTGATTTTTTCTTGTGGGTAGTTCATGTTTAATTAAAATTGAAAATTAAAGATTAAAAGGAGAGGGTGGAGGATTTTTGGATTCCTGTACTTGTCTTTTAATCTTTAATTTTTCATTTTTATTTATTTCAAGTATTCGGTTACGTTCTTTTCTATACGTGCGGCGATGTTTTCAGTGTCTGCTTTCACAAATTTTTCACCGGTGATGTGCTCGAACAGTTCCATGTAGCGTTCGCTGATAGAATTTACGATTTCCGGAGTCATTTCGGGAACTTGTTGTCCTTCTTTGCCTTGGAAACCATTTTCCATCAACCATTCGCGTACGAATTCTTTAGAAAGTTGTTTTTGAGGTTCGCCTTTTGCAAAGCGTTCTTCATAACCTTCCAAATAGAAGTAACGGCTTGAATCCGGAGTGTGGATCTCATCCATCAGGTAAATAGTGCCGTTGTGTTTACCGAATTCGTATTTGGTATCTACCAGGATCAGTCCGCGTTCTGCAGCGATTTCAGTACCGCGTTTGAACAGAGCCAATGTATATTTTTCCAATATTTCGTATTCTTCGGGAGTAGCCAGACCTTGTTTCAGAATTTCTTCCTTAGAGATGTCTTCGTCATGCAGGCCCATTTCGGCTTTAGTGGTTGGAGTAATGATTGGTTCGGGAAATTTCTGGTTTTCTTTCATTCCTTCGGGAAGTTGTACACCACAGATTTCGCGAACGCCGTTTTTGTAAGCACGCCATGCGCTACCGCACAGGTAACCACGGACAATCATTTCCACAGGAAAACCTTGACACATAACTCCTACGGTAACCATAGGATCTGGGGTCGCCATTTTCCAGTTGGGGCAGATGTCAGTAGTTGCATCCAGAAATTTGGCTGCAATCTGGTTCAGCATTTGTCCTTTGTAGGGAATACCTTCAGGCAGAACTACGTCGAATGCGGAGATACGGTCGGTAGCTACCATTACTAACTTTTCGTCATTGATGTTGTATACATCACGCACTTTGCCGTGGTACACACTTTTCTGTCCCGGAAAGTTAAAGTCTGTTCTTGTTAATGCTTTACTCATGTCTTTATTTATAATTAAAATCAATAAATTCGTTTTATGTTTTCAGATTTTTCACTTCGTTCAGAATGGCATGAATGAAGGGTTTTCTGTTTTTCTTCAAACTTCTCGTATGCTTCCACAATGCGGGTAACCAGTTTGTGCCGTACAATGTCCTTCTTGTTGAGTTCGATGAAACTGATTCCTTTCACGCCTTTCAGAATTTTTAGTGCTTGTATCAATCCCGAAGTTTGTGAAGATGGTAAGTCTATCTGTGTCATGTCACCTGTTACAATCATTTTGGTGTTCATCCCCATACGAGTGAGGAACATTTTAATTTGCTGGGTGGTGGTATTTTGAGCCTCGTCCAATATCACTACAGCGTCATTCAAGGTGCGTCCGCGCATAAATGCCAATGGGGCAATTTGAATCACATTCAGTTCCATATATTCTTTTAGCTTGGCGGCGGGAATCATATCTTGTAATGCGTCATATAGTGGTTGTAGATAAGGGTCAATCTTATCTTTCATATCACCGGGTAAAAATCCGAGTTTTTCTCCTGCCTCTACAGCTGGACGGCTCAAAATAATTTTTTTGATTTCTTTGTTTTTCAGAGAACGGACAGCAAGGGCAATAGCGGTATAGGTCTTTCCTGAACCTGCGGGACCGATAGCGAACAGCATATCGTTCTTCTCATATTCTTGTACCAGCCTCAATTGGTTCTCACTACGGGGGACGATCGGTTTTCCTGTTACACTGAATACAATAGTATCCCCTGTTTTCTCTATTTGGGGTGAACGACCTTTCACTATATCTAAAATCACTTCTTCTTTCAGTGAATTATACTGGGCGCAATGCTTTTCCAAAGCCAATATATTCTCTTCAAAAGCACACATTTCCTCTTCGTCTCCCAATACTTTGATGACATTTCCACGTGCCACAATTTTTAATTTGGGATACAAAGCTTGTATCATTTTCATATTGACGTTGTTTACGCCATAAAATATAACAGGATCAATATCCTCTAAAACTATATGTTTTTCTATCATTTAACTAGTTTAGGTACTTTACGTACTTGTTTATAGGGTGCAAATTTAATGAAAGGTTTTCATTGTTCTTATTTTCCGGGCAATTTATTTGCATAAGCTTTTTCAGAAAAAGGATTTTAATCTATCTTTGCGAGGAATTTGAAAAGATAGTTAGATTATGAATTGTATGAAAGGTGCATGTTGCACGCTATTGTTACTTTTGTTTTCCTTGACAGTTTCTTCCGGTTGCAAGGAAAAAGATATGTCCATGAAGATGAATGAGCCTCATAATATAAAAGGTGTAATTAGCTATAAACGTAGTTTCGGTGATTTGAATGATACTCATCTCAGTGTAGCGAAGAAAATAGGAATTCGCCCGTTGGCTTCTCGTTCGGAAGCAGAGGGATTGGGTGGTAAATTGGTCCAGATAAAACCTTGTGAGCGTTATGCTATGGATTCGCTGACTCACTCCATTCCTTTTCTGATTCCGCAAGCTAGTGCGTTATTGGATACAATAGGAGCCAATTTTTTGGATTCATTGAGTTGCAAAGGATTGAATCCTAATCAAATCATTGTTACTTCTGTACTTCGTACGGCAGATGATGTGAAACGTCTTCGTCGTCGCAATGGAAATGCTTCTGCTAATTCAGCTCATGCTTTTGGGACAACTTTCGATGTCAGTTACCGTCGGTTTTGTAAAGTGGAAGATCCGGATGGACGTCCTATGCAGGATGTTAGTCCGGATACGCTGAAGTTGGTATTGGCCGAGGTACTCCGTGATCTTCGGAAGTCGGACAAATGCTATATCAAATATGAGTTGAAACAGGGATGTTTTCATATAACAGCCCGCTGAATTATTGAATTTTCACTTGGTTAGAGGCTTTACGATGCGGTATTTCATATATTTGGCTTATGATGGGACAAATTATCACGGTTGGCAGATTCAGCCCAATGGTGACAGTGTACAGGAAACATTAATGCGTGCTTTTTCTACTTTTCTCCGTCAAGAAATAGAGGTAGTGGGAGCAGGACGTACTGATGCCGGCGTGCATGCACGTCTCATGGTCGCGCATTTTGATTATGACCAGGAGTTGGATTGTGTTCAGATAACGGAGAAATTGAATCGCTTGCTTCCTTCCGATATAGCGGTTTACGATGTGAAGCGGGTGAAGGATGATGCGCATGCCCGTTTTGACGCGACTTATCGTACTTATAAGTATTATGTGACTATCCGGAAAGATCCGTTTAACCGTCATTATGCTTGGAGGCTTTTTAATTCATTGGATTTTGAGAAAATGAATGAGGCTGCCCGTGTATTGTTTGATTATACTGATTTTACCAGTTTCAGTAAATTGCATACTGATGTGAAGACGAATAATTGCCGGATTATGTATGCTGAATGGACGCGGGTGAGTGGAACAGAATGGGTATTTACTATTAAAGCCGACCGTTTTTTACGGAATATGGTAAGGGCTGTGGTAGGTACGCTGGTGGAAGTGGGGCGTGGTAAAATGACTTTAGATGGGTTCAGGAAGGTGATAGAGAATAAAGATCGTTGTAGTGCCGGTAGTTCTGTGCCGGGACATGCCTTGTTTTTAGTAGATGTGGGATATCCGGAAGAACTGTTTATTGTTTCTCCGTCAGATATTTCCAATACCTGACAGGCATATCTTGCCGGTGTTTTTGGGGATTCCAACGTTCTTTGATACAAATGGACTTGAAATATGTTTTCCAAAGTTCCTGAAATAATCTCTCATTGTTGTCCATCAATGTTTCATTTAGCATTCCTGTGACCAGATGTGCTTGGCGGGGATCTTCAAATGTTACTTCTTCCATCTCTGTTAGATTATAGTAATACCCATATTGTCGCTTCACATCATAAATGAGCCAACGCTGGTCGGCAAAACGGTCTTTGAAATGATCCACAGCCAGTGGCAGTGCGTTGAATTGAGGTTTTACGGCTGCAAAGAAAGTTCCGTCCGCTGCTTTTTGGAAACGGACGAACTGCATGAGGTGTACTCGTTCTCCATCTACTCTTTTATAGATTTTCGCAAGCTCCAGCACATCAGGATCGGCAAAGTTGGTCTCAATAGAATGAGGAGAGTTTATGGCCTTCTGGATATAGTGGAAAAGCATTTCGTCCACCTTTGGTAATTCTGATAACCAGCAGCAGGTCAAGCTGAAAAGGGCATGCTTGGAGATTTTTTTCTGTAATCCGCGCCACACGCGTCCGGCTTTCTCTTCATCAGTGGCTATGTGTATGGCTTCATTGTAAAACAAGGGTAGCGGCTCGCCTTCCATCAAGAGCAAGTCAGGAAAGGTTTTGCGGAAGTAAGCATCGAAAATGCAAGTCAGCAAGCCTTCAAATGTATGGTCATAGATAAACAGAATCATTCGTTATCAGTAAAGTTTAGTATTAATTGGCGTTCGTCCACTTTCTTTTTGGGTTTGGGTACTAACAGTCTGCGTACTCCTGTCGGAGTTAGTTCATTAACAGTCCGGGTGGGGAGTTCGTTGCAGGTTATGAAGTATTGCGCTTTTTTCATCACTACACCTATTTTTTTCAGTTCATAGAATCCCAGTTTTGAGAAGCGGCGTGACGCGATGATTTGTCTTGCCGATTTGATTCCGATACCCGGTACTCTGAGAATCATTTCGTAATCTGCCTGGTTTATATCTATAGGAAATTGTTCTGGATGCCGTAATGCCCAACCTAATTTGGGGTCGATTTCCAAATCTAGATCAGGATAGGAGTCATCGACTATTTCTTCTACTTTAAATTGATAGAAACGTAACAGCCAGTCGGCTTGATACAAACGGTTCTCACGTACCAATGGCGGCTGTTTCAGTGCCGGAAGCCGTTTGTCGTATGTATTTACGGATATATATCCAGAGTAGTAGACGCGCCTCATGGTGGGGTGTTGGTAGAGTGAAGAAGAAAGATAAAGGATGTCTTTGTCTGATTCGGTTGTGGCACCGACAATCATCTGCGTACTTTGTCCGGCAGGAACGAAGCGTGGAACATGGCGGAATTTTTTTCGGTCTTCTTTGTTGGTAAGTATTCCCTGCTGGATATAGCGCATGGGCTGGTATACACTTTTGTGATCTTTTTCGGGAGCCAGTAATTTCAGATTCTCTTCTTTGGGAATTTCTATGTTTACACTGAGACGGTCGGCGTAGAGTCCGGCTTCATTGACTAGTTCGCGACTGGCTCCGGGGATACTTTTCAGGTGAATATATCCGTTGAATTTGTGTACTAACCGCAGGTCTTTGGCAACACGTACCAACCTTTCCATGGTGTAATCAGGATTGCGTACAACGCCGGAACTGAGGAAAAGCCCTTCTATATAGTTGCGTCGGTAGAATTCGATGGTGAGGTCTACCAGTTCACTTACCGAAAGCGTGGCGCGGGGAATGTCATTGCTTCTTCTATTGATACAATAGGCACAGTCATAGATACAATAATTGGTCAGCATTATTTTCAGCAAGGATATGCAACGACCGTCCTCGGCGAAGCTATGGCATATCCCCCAGCCGCCTACGGTGTTTCCCAATGCGCCGGATTGGTTACGGCGCACGGTCCCACTACTAGAGCAGGAAACATCATATTTAGCAGATTCTGCGAGTATTTTCAATTTGGCAAGGACATTCTCATTCATTTGATCAGAATATTTCTGCCAAAAATACAGATAGTGTTTGGAATGGGCAAACGGTTTGGCATTCTCTCTGTTCATTTTTAACTTCTTTGTTACATTATGTTATTCTTTAGTCTTATTATCTGTGTCTTGCAATAGAAGAAAAATGTGTTTATTACCCAGCTAAATGCATTTGTTTCGCCTATGAATCAAGATAACCGGTCCTATAGTCAAAAAGAACCGGACGTTTTTAAAAAAGGTCTAGTTCTTTTTTTAAAAGAACTAGATGTTTAATAGAAAAGAACTAGATCTTTTTTGAAAACTTCAAGTTCTTTTTTTTGAAATGTTTGAAGAAACACTGAAGCTGCCAATCAGTATTGTTTCGTTATCAATAATAAAAAGAGGGCGGATGTTTTGTTCCGTCCTCTTCTTTATCTATTGTTTAACGAAATTAATGACAATGTCCGCATCCGCATCCACCTTCATCACCGCATCCTTCTCCGCAGTCACCACAACCACAGCCGCATCCTTCTCCACTCATCATTTTTACCATTTCCTGAATTTCTTCATTAGTGGCTGTGCGGGATTCTACTACTTCACCTTCAAAAGTGAGATCTTTACCTGCATGAGGATGGTTCAAATCTACAGTTACAGTGTCATTGGTTACTTCGCTTACGGTAGCGTAGAAGTGATGTCCCTCATTGTCCTGTAAGGGAATGACAGCTCCCGGGAAGATGCGTTCTTCATCAAAAACACCATCAATGGTGAACATATCTTTAGATACAGTGCGCACACCTTCGGGCATATATTCTCCGTAGGCTTCTGCGGTAGGAATGACAAATTTAAATTTGTCACCCTTCTTTAAGGCTGTTATTTCTGTTTCAAAGCGTTCCAGTGTGGTTCCTAATCCGGATATGAATTGGAAAGGATGTTCTACAGTTGCTTCTTCTACCAATGTTTTCTGGCCGTCCTGCATTACATAAAGTTTGTATGCTACGGTGATGTACTTATTTTCCATGTTTTCTTATTATAATAATGTAATATAAACTATTTACGTAAGTTTTTTGTTGGCAAAGATACGAATTAATTCCCCTTAATCCTTTGTTATTACGTTTATATTACATAAATTTGTTATTATGATACTATAAATGCGCTTTTGATTGCGTTTGATCCTTGATATAAATCAATTAACCGCTCGCCTTGATAGATTTTTGCTTTAATTAACGGATATATGACAACATGTCGTAAAGCATGTTGTTATATTTGCAGTGTAAAGAGAAAGAGATAACGAGATTGTTTTTAAAAGGTATTATTTAGTTCTTAGGTACTAAATAAATTGTTTTTAGGTTTAACAAATTAAAATTTTAGGTATTATGAAACGTTTAGTATTGTTGGTTGTAGTGGCATTAGGAATGTCAGCTACAAGTTTTGCAGGAGAAAAAGTAGAAGGTAAAGATTGGAAGGTAGATGTTAACGTCGCAAAGTTGAGCAAATATTTGAATTTGGATGCACGTCAGATGGAGGAAGTTGCTAATATTTCTGATTATTTTGCTGACAAAGTACAAAGCGCAAGCTACGCAAAAGAAGCTAAACAAGGTAAAAAATTGCGTGAAGCCGTATATGGAAACTTCAAACTGATGAAACGTACATTGACAAATGAGCAGTACAAGAAGTATGTACAGTTGTTGAATGTTACATTGAAAAACAAGGGGTTGGATTCCTATATGGAAGATGTGGCGAATAAGTAAATTTATAAAATGAAATAAATGAACTGAAAAGAGAATGCAAACCAATGCATTCTCTTTTTTATTTATCCGTTGGAAGATACAGTGTATATTTGTGATAAAATGATTGTTTAAAGCTCGATTTAGTTACGAATAATAATTTATAAGAAAAAAAATCTTCATTTTATTTGTTTGTTACGAAAAACGCCTTACCTTTGCAGTCGTTAAAGAAACAAAGAAAACAGATATATGAATATTACTACTCTAAATAACCTAGCAGTCCTGCATATTATTCGCGTCGTGGTGGTCACACTAGGAGCGTGAGAAAGGTTGTGTATGTGTAGTTGTACATATAAAGAAATAATTGGAAGCCTTTCTCACATGGTGAGGAAGGCTTTTTCAATAAGTATAGGACGTTATAGATTTAGAATAAGATGAAGAATCAGTTACGCAGTTCGTTTAGCACACAGGGTCGCCGTATGGCAGGAGCGAGAGCTTTATGGGTGGCTAACGGCATGAAAAAAGAAATGATGGGCAAGCCCATTATAGCCATAGTAAATTCGTTTACACAGTTTGTTCCGGGACATACCCATCTGCATGAAATAGGTCAGCAGGTGAAAGTTGAGATTGAAAAACTGGGATGTTTTGCAGCAGAATTCAATACGATTGCCATTGATGACGGAATAGCTATGGGACACGATGGTATGCTGTATTCACTGCCCAGTCGTGATATCATTGCCGACAGCGTGGAATATATGGTGAATGCTCACAAGGCGGATGCAATGGTGTGTATCAGTAATTGTGACAAAATCACTCCAGGTATGCTGATGGCTGCCATGCGACTGAACATACCGGCTGTTTTTGTATCGGGTGGTCCTATGGAAGCGGGAGAATGGAATAACCAGCATCTTGATTTGATAGACGCCATGATTAAATCTGCTGATGCATCGGTCAGCGATGAGGATGTGGCTCAAATTGAAAATAATGCGTGTCCTGGCTGTGGTTGCTGTTCGGGTATGTTTACGGCTAATTCCATGAATTGCCTCAATGAGGCTATTGGTCTGGGGCTTCCGGGGAATGGCACTATTTTGGCGACTCATGCCAACCGTACTCAGTTGTTTAAAGATGCGGCTGCTCTGATAGTGAAGAATGCTTATAAATATTATGAGGAGGGAGATGACAGCGTGTTACCACGCAACATTGCTACTCGTGACGCTTTTCTGAATGCCATGACATTGGATATTGCAATGGGTGGTTCTACCAATACTGTGCTCCATCTTTTAGCTATCGCCCACGAGGCGGAAGTAGATTTCAAGATGGATGATATTGATATGCTTTCACGCCATGTGCCTTGTTTGTGTAAAGTAGCTCCGAATACACAGAAATATCATATCCAGGATGTGAACCGTGCCGGTGGTATCCTTAATATATTGGGAGAATTATCCAAGGGTGGTTTGCTGAAAACTGATGTGAAACGAGTGGACGGCCTGACATTGGCGGAAGCTGTCGAAAAATATAATATATGTAAGAAAGAAGTGGATACTGAAGCAAAACGTATTTATTCAAGTGCTCCGGGAAACAAATTCAATATAAAGTTAGGTTCTCAGAATGCTGTTTATAAAGAACTGGATACAGATCGTGCCAATGGTTGTATCCGCGATTTGCAACATGCCTATAGTAAAGATGGGGGGTTGGCCGTTTTGAAAGGGAACATTGCACAGGATGGTTGCGTAGTGAAAACGGCCGGAGTGGATGAAAGTATTTGGAAATTCTCGGGGCCTGCCAAGGTGTTTGATTCGCAGGATGCTGCTTGTGAAGGTATTTTAGGAGGAAAAGTAGTCAGCGGAGATGTTGTTGTTATCACTCATGAAGGTCCGAAAGGTGGTCCCGGTATGCAGGAAATGCTTTATCCTACTTCCTATATCAAATCCAAGCATTTAGGAAAAGAATGTGCTTTGATTACCGACGGACGTTTTAGTGGAGGAACTTCGGGATTAAGCATCGGGCATATTTCTCCCGAAGCTGCAGCGGGTGGTAATATCGGAAAAATAGTGGATGGTGATATAATTGAAATCGATATTCCGAATCGCAGTATCAATGTGAAACTGAGTGACGAAGAATTGGCCGCCCGACCGATGACACCGGTGACCCGTGACCGTAAAGTTCCTAAAAGCTTGAAGGCATACGCTAGTATGGTAAGTTCTGCAGATAAAGGAGGAGTGAGAATCATTGACTAAATTAGAAATTAAAAATTGAGAATAAAAAAAATAGATTTGTTGTCATTGGTCGATTGTCCGGCATCGTATTTTTTTGATTCTCAATTCTCAACTAAACAATTATGGCAAAAGAAAAGATAACAGGAGCAGAGGCGATGATGCGTTCTTTGGAGTATCAAGGAGTGAAAACTCTTTTCGGATATCCCGGAGGTTCTATCATGCCTACTTTTGATGCTTTATATCATCATAGAAATACATTGAACCATATATTGGTCCGTCATGAACAAGGAGCTGCCCATGCAGCACAGGGATTTGCCCGCGTATCCGGTGAGGTTGGTGTCTGTTTGGTGACTAGCGGGCCCGGTGCGACAAATACCATTACTGGCATTGCCGATGCTATGATTGACAGCACGCCTATCGTGGTGATTGCCGGGCAGGTAGGAGCTTCCTTTTTAGGTACGGATGCTTTTCAGGAAGTGGATCTGGTGGGCATCACTCAGCCTATTACCAAATGGAGTTACCAAATTCGTCGTGCGGAAGATGTAGCTTGGGCTGTAGCCCGTGCTTTCTATATAGCTAAAAGCGGACGTCCCGGTCCTGTCGTTTTGGACTTTGCCAAGAATGCACAAGTGGAGATGGTGGATTATGAACCGATGAAGCTTGATTTTATCCGTAGTTATGATCCAGAACCTAATCCTGATAAGGAATCTCTTCAGGAGGCTGCCGAATTGATAAACAATGCTCAAAGGCCATTAGTGTTGGTAGGACAGGGGGTAGAGTTAGGTAATGCGCAAAATGAGTTACGTGCATTTATAGAAAAAGCCGATATGCCTTGTGGCTGTACTTTGCTGGGACTTTCGGCTATACCAACTTCGCATCCTTTAAACAAAGGAATGTTAGGTATGCATGGAAATCTGGGGCCCAATGTCAAAACTAATGAATGTGATGTGTTGATTGCTGTAGGTATGCGCTTTGACGATCGTGTAACTGGAAAATTAGATACATATGCTAAACAGGCAAAGGTGATTCATTTGGATATTGACCATTCTGAAATAGATAAGAATGTAAAAGTGGATGTACCCGTATTAGGTAATTGTAAATATACGCTAGCTATGCTGACGCAACTTATCCGGAAGAATGAACATTCCGAATGGATTGATAGCTTTACTGAATATGAAAAGACGGAATATGAACATGTTATCAGTAAAGAAATTCATCCTGTTGACGGGGCGTTGAATATGGGTGAAGTGGTGCGTGCGGTAAGTGAGGCTTCGAACAACGAGGCTGTATTGGTGACAGATGTAGGACAGAACCAAATGATGGCTGCTCGTTATTTTAAATACAGTAAGAACCGTAGCATTGTAACTTCGGGTGGATTGGGAACGATGGGATTCGGTCTTCCCGCTGCTATAGGCGCTACTTTCGGTCGCCCGGATCGTACTGTATGCGTATTTATGGGGGATGGCGGTTTGCAGATGAATATTCAAGAATTGGGAACTATCATGGAGCAAAAAGCACCGGTAAAGATTATTTTATTGAACAATAACTATTTGGGGAATGTTCGTCAATGGCAAGCTATGTTTTTTGGTCATCGTTATTCATTTACTCCGATGTTGAATCCGGATTATATGAAGATTGCCGAGGCATATGAGATTCCTGCCCGCCGTGTTATGAAGCGTGAGGAATTGCAGGCTGCTATCCATGAAATGTTGACTACTGACGGGCCATTCCTGCTGGAAGCTTGTGTGATAGAAGAGGGAAATGTGTTGCCGATGACACCTCCGGGAGGCTCGGTGAATCAGATGTTACTGGAATGCTAATTTAATAATTATGGACAAGACATTATATACATTAATCGTTCATTCAGAAAATATCGCCGGTTTGCTGAACCAGATTACGGCAGTGTTTACTCGCCGCCAAATTAATATCGAAAGCCTTAATGTTTCTGCATCTTCCATCAAGGGGGTGCATAAATATACTATTACTGCTTGGACCACCCAGGATGTGATAGAAAAAGTGGTGAAGCAGATTGAAAAGAAAATAGATGTTTTGCAGGCACATTATTTTACTGATAGTGAGATTTATCAGCATGAGATTGCTTTGTACAAGGTTTCTACTCCTGAATTTCAGGAGAATCCTATGGCATCTAAAGTTATCCGCCGTTATAGTGCCCGCATTGTAGAAGTGAATCCGGTTTTCTCTATTGTTGAAAAGAATGGGATGAGTGAGGAAATTACTGCTCTTTATGAGGAGTTGCGCGGATTGGGATGTGTGTTGCAGTTTGTCCGTTCGGGACGTGTGGCCATTACTACCAGCTGTTTCGAGCGTGTGAACGAATATCTGACCCAACGCGAGGAAAAGTATCGCCAGCAAAAAACAGAATAATGATGAGTGAGAATAAAGTAGGAACATACAGATTTGTGGCAGAACCCTTTCACTGTGATTTCAGTGGAAAGTTGACCATGAGTGTGTTGGGTAATCATTTACTGAATTGTGCTGGCTTTCATGCTGCCGACCGGGGTTTCGGAATTGCTACGCTCAATGAGAATCATTATACATGGGTACTTTCCCGTTTAGCTGTAGAGTTAGAGAATATGCCCTGTCAATATGAGGGTTTCAGTATTCAGACATGGGTAGAGAATGTCTATCGTCTTTTTACAGACCGTAATTTTGCAATTTTGGACAAGGAAGGAAAGACTGTCGGATACGCCCGTTCTGTATGGGCGATGATCAGTATGGAAACTCGCAAACCTGCTGACCTGCTTACGCTTCACGGAGGTAGTATCATTGATTATGTATGCGATAAGAAATGTCCTATAAGCAAGCCCGGTCGTATTAAGGTGACAGAGAAAGCTCCGGTTTCTGAATACCAGACCAGATATAGCGATATTGATATTAATGGTCATGTGAACAGTATTAAGTATATAGAACATATTCTCGATTTGTTTCCTATAGAGTTTTTTAAAGAGAAACGGATTAAACGTTTTGAGATGGCTTATGTAGCTGAGAGTTATTATGGTGATATATTGAGTTTCTACCGCGAGGAAGTGGAGGAGAAAGAATATGATATAGAGGTGAAGAAGAATGGCACAGATGTTGTCGTTCGTAGTAAGGTGATATTTATTTAGAATCTAATTTTTAATTTTTAATTTATAATTTAAAATGGCACAATTGAATTTTGGCGGCGTTACAGAAACTGTAGTTATCCGCGATGAATTTCCTTTGGAAAAAGCACGTGAAGTATTGAAAGATGAAACAATCGCTGTGATCGGGTATGGTGTACAGGGACCGGGACAGTCTTTGAATCTCCGGGACAATGGTTTCAATGTAATTGTTGGTCAGCGTCCGGGAAAAACATATGAAAAAGCAGTTGCTGACGGATGGGTTCCGGGTGAAACTCTGTTTGGTATTGAAGAGGCTTGTCAGAAAGCGACTATCGTAATGTGTCTGTTATCTGATGCAGCTGTTATGTCTGTATGGCCGACTATCAAACCTTACTTGACCCAAGGCAAGGCACTTTATTTCTCTCATGGCTTTGCCATTACTTGGAGTGACCGTACAGGGGTAGTTCCTCCTACTGATATTGATGTGATCATGGTAGCTCCTAAAGGTTCGGGTACTTCACTGCGTACCATGTTCTTGGAAGGTCGTGGCTTGAACTCTTCATACGCTATCTATCAGGATGTAACCGGTAAGGCTTATGAACGTACTATTGCATTGGGTATTGGTATCGGTTCAGGCTATTTATTCGAAACGACTTTCCAGCGTGAAGCAACTTCTGACCTGACAGGTGAACGCGGTTCTTTAATGGGGGCTATCCAAGGATTGTTGTTGGCTCAGTATGAAGTATTGCGTGAAAACGGACATAGTCCTTCTGAAGCATTTAATGAAACTGTAGAAGAATTAACCCAGTCATTGATGCCTTTGTTTGCTAAGAATGGTATGGACTGGATGTATGCTAACTGCTCTACCACTGCTCAGCGCGGTGCATTGGATTGGATGACCCCATTTCACGATGCTATCAAACCCGTAGTTGAAAAGTTATATCACAGTGTGAAGACTGGCAACGAGGCTCAGATTTCTATCGATTCTAACTCTAAACCCGATTATCGTGAAAAATTGGAAGAAGAATTGAAGGCATTGCGTGAAAGCGAAATGTGGCAGACTGCTGTAACCGTACGTAAACTTCGTCCTGAAAATAATTAATAGTTAGTATTTAATGTAGAAAGCGGGGATGCGATGAGGTATCTCCGCTTTCTTTTATATATATTAATGTTAGTGGTGTTGTTTATATCATGTGTAGTCGCTAATTTTGTGAAAACTTGACTTAGGCATGAATAATAGATTATCACTTTTATTAATAGGGTGCATATTTCCCTTTCTATCTTTTTATGCACAAAAGAACATGAATCTCCCGCCATATTATCCTACAGTAAAAGGTATTACGGATTATGCTGTGTGGCAGCTCGTATATCCGGATTCTTTATTAAGGGCCAATATTGCAGGTGAAGCTGTGTGTACGCTCCGCATTGATAGTTTGGGGACTGTCCGTTGTAAATATATTGAAGCCACTCACCCCTTGTTTGCTAAGGCGGCCGAAGATGTGATTGAGGGTATGCGTGAATGGCAGCCTGCAAAGAAAGCGGGTAGAGATATAGATACTACTATCGTCTTTCATATTCCTTTTAATCCTGATGTTTACAGTGACCGCATTTGGCGGCAGCAGCAAGTTCTGGAATCTTGCAGAGGACAACTTGTCGATTCCATGCCTGTCTTTCCTGATGATATTCGTAGTCTTGTTATGGGAAATATGAGTTGGCCTGACGATAAAGTGGATAAAGCCGTCGCTATTTGCCGTTTTACGGTAAATGAAAAAGGAGAAATTGTGGATATCCGTGTGATAAAAGGTACTCATCCGGCTTTTGATAAAGAGTCCATACGTATTCTTTCTAATTTTCCCCGGTTGATTCCTGCTATGAAAAACAGAAAATCTGTGCCATATGATTATTTTTTAACTATGCGTTTTTGGAAAGAGGATCTGGAGCATTATTTATTATATAGGGAATGCGCACAGGAAGATTTGGAAAAGATCACTTGGGAGCCTTATAGATACTCTTCTTATCCCGGTGGTACTGTTGCTTTGACGCAATTTATTAATTCTCATCTGAAAATTACTCCCGAAATGAAGGCTACGGGAAAGCAGGGACGGGTGATTTATAGTTTCAATGTGGATATAGATGGTTCAATGAAAGATTTTCAGTTGGTGAGAGGACTTGATCCATTAATGGATGCCGAAGCATTGCGGGTACTTCAATTAGTGAATGAAAGATGGAGTACGGGGTATTATTTCAATTCAAAGAAATGGTATCGGGAGTTTTATGTGAATCAATTCACCATTCCAATTATTTTTAGTTGGTAGTGGTGGCAGAGGGCAGATACGCGGACTGCCCTCTGCGAAAATGATAGCATTATTAAAAGTGGATGAAATTTATTAGGTAGGATTCATGCTGTTTCATAATAGCGGGATGATTGTGATATAAATACCTGTAATAATTGCTGAAGTAATAACTCCCGATATATTGGCTCCTAGTGCATCTCCTAGGATAAATGAATCAGGATTGTCTTTACTGACAATCTTTTGTGCCACTTTGGCAGTAGTTGGTACGCAGCTTACAGCAGCAATGCCAATGACTGGATTATAATTTCCTTTCTTGATATAGTACATGATATATCCGCCTAAAATACCTCCGATACCTGATAGTAACAATGCCAACATACCTAGTATCAGCAATTTTAAGATTTTAGGATCTAGTAGCAGATGAGCGTCGCAAAGCACTCCTAATAATAATCCCAGCATAAAAGTAGAACCGTAAAGCAATGGACCGCTGACAAAATCATAAATATGTTTCATCCCTGATTCACGTACAGCCACTCCTAGAAATAGAGAGAAAAACAGGGGAGAGGCCACTGGAAAAAGGAAGCAGAGTACAGCGCAGAGTACCGCTGCGAAAGCAAGCTTTACCTTGGCATCGTAATTCTTCGGCGCTTTCTTTACGGTCATTTTGATGGAACGGAAACGTTTGGGAATCAGTATTTTAACCAAATAGGGATAACCACCGTAAGTCAATCCTAAATAGAGATAAGCTACCACGGTAATCGGTACAAACAAATGCTTGGCTAATGCCAATGAAGTGAACAGTACCATCGGACCATCTGCACCTCCTACCATGGCTACAGAAGCACTCTCTTGTGCCGATAAGCCAAGTGCGTTGGCAATTGGCAATGTGAGAAAGGTTCCTAGTTCTCCGCAAAGTGCCAGAAACAAACTAGCAAAAGGTTTTTGTAGCAGGAAACCTACATCTAGCAAGGTTCCGATTCCCATGAAGACGAAACAAGCGATGAGTCCATTACTGAATGTGAGGGTGTAAATCGGTTGCAGAAAATCTATTTGCATGGTATTCATCAATTCGTCTGTATCCGAGAGCATGGGATCAAGAAAAAGATTGCCTAGATTTCCATCCGGCATGATTAATGTTCCACAATTGATGGCTATCATACCGAGTCCCATTGGAATCATGACCATGGGTTCCAATATTCCTTTCCAACCTAGATAAATGAGTAGAAATCCCAAAAGAATTAAAAAAACGCGCGCACAGGCAAGGAACCAACCGCTTTCTATCATTGTACCAATGCCTTGGAAAAGTATTCCAAAATCTATATTTTCCATATCTAATTGTTGATTTTCAGGTTATTTATTCATTGAAAGATTCTTTTTCACATGAGTGCTTTTTTGTTGCTGATTATGCATTTCCTCCCGTTTCTTAAGGTAGATCATCTTTGTGTCCGGATAGTAATAATCTATCAGATTTAATTGGGATGCTCCATGACTGACACCATGGTAGTAACCACCTTCCTGTTTTCCTCTCAGATCGCTGTTCATTCCTCGGTTCCAGTTTTCACGGCTGTCTCCTAGAGCTTCCATCTCTTCTGGAGAATTATTCCATACTAATTGGATAAAACGGGCACGTGCTTTTTTGATTTTTCTTAAACGTTGAAGTTCCAATAGGTGGGAGCTATAGAAATCCATAGAATCTGCTGCCAGCGCTATTCCTTTAATAATAGCAGCGACAAAAAAACCGATGAGGAAAGTAAGCCCCATCATGGCCAATGTGGATAAAAATAAGTGTAGCATTATAATATAAATGTGATTTAGTAGGTAAAATAGTATTAAATTCCGAGTTATAGTGATATTCACATCGTAGTGTCACACATATATGTATACACACCGATAGAATAATTTCAATCCGGAATGATAATGATCAAGAATAAGTAAGAGGAAATAGCTGCTAAATCAAAATATGTCCTAATGTGTAAATGAAGTATTTACACGAGGATTTTACATAATTAATGCTAGGATATAGGCTATTAAATTTTTGTTCAGGTAGAAGAATACGGTAATGGCAAAGTACTTTGATTGTAGATAAGGGTTTTGATGTTTTGGTAAACATCGGAGTACGTAAAGTGAAACATAAAAGATTTACTTCGGATAGTTTTACATTAGGAGTGTCATATCGTTTTTCTGTAGATAATTGGCGATAGGAATTCGTATCATCCGAAAGCATGGATATAGAAGATATGACTTCTGGCGGGCATTCGCGGATAATTCCTCCTTTATTTGTACTATTAAAGCTACATAACAAAAGGATACACGTACATATAGCAATAAAATACTTCATAATTACTGTTGCAAACATAATGATAAAAATGGGAATACGGAACGTAAACGAATAGATTTTATAAATTATTTCATCTTTAATTTTTGCGAAAATAGGAATAAGACAAAACAGGCTGTATCGACGAATTTTCGATACAGCCTGTTTTGTCTTATTGATAACTTTCTGATATTAGAAATATAAGTAACGGTCGTCTTTTACATCAGCTTTCTTATACAGGTCATTGATGAAACTGCTAGCATAACGCCCTGCCATATTGGACAAGTTGTTTTCTTCATTCTTGGCATCAAATTCTTCTGCACTCTTTTCTTTGTTGTAAACCTGAATCATGTAAACACCTGCATTACCTTTGATAGGACCAGTTAACTTATTTATTTCAGCTTTACTTGCATAAGCACCTAAAGCTGGTTCGCTAGCGCGAGTTACTGAAACATATGCCGGAGCAGAAAAAGTTATATGTTTTACAGAATCGCTAACTGCATTTGCCATACTTTTTACTTGGTCAATGCTGCTTGCACTTTTCATTTCAGCTATCAGTTTTTCAGCTTTTTTATCTTTGATGATTTCTGCTTTCAGCATGTCGGCAACAAGATTAATATTACGATATCCGGCAGGATTAATCTTTTCAAGAGCAACTACCATCAAGTGATCGTTTTCACCACATTCATACAATGGGGACACTTCACCTTCCTTGGCTGCAAAAATCCATTTCAACGCTTCACGAGTTCCTTTTACACCACCCACACGGTGTTCTGCGCTACGGAAATCAGCACGTTCTAACAAGCGATATCCGCTTTCTTCTGCATTGGCAATAATTTTATCCATTGTAGTGTTCTGTGCTACGAATTGACTGAAATCATTGTATGCTTTGTTGTATGTTTCTTTGCTAAATTCAACCGGACGTTTAATCACTGCAACTTTATATTTATCTTTCATAGCTTTTTTGTCCAATACTTGAAGAATAACGTTAGCTTGTCCGATCTGAAGATTGGTTAATTCTTTGACATTAGAGTTTATCAATGTGTTAATGTATTTAGCATTGTCTGCATCTAATGCAGCACCTTCATAGTTGCGTGCAGTCAACCAAGTCGCTTCACCTGTCTGACCATATTTTTTTGCAATATCAGTAAAGTCTGCTCCACCTTTCAGTGCATTAAAAATACTATCGGCTAAAGTTGCGGTTTTAGCAGCATCTTCGGCATATACCTGAATTTGACGATATTGGATTGAGTCGGGAGCTGTCTGTTTGGCAATAATTTTAAAAGCATTATATGAATCATCTGCTTGGTTATAGTAAGGACCATATACTTCGTTGATAGTTACAGAGTCCAAACGAGCAACTACATCATTAGGATATACAGTCTTGTTGATTGCAATTTCAGAAAAAGGAACTACAGAACCGGTGGAACGGATGAATGTGTTCATGTCTGCAGCAGTACCTAGCTGGGTAGCGTATTCGGTTACTTCGTTTAATACCTCTTTGCGATCTTCGTCAGATGGAGTAACCAATACATCAATATATTTGATGTTACGAGTTTCAACTGGCTGTTCAAAAGAACCTTTTTTCTTGTTATACAGATCTTTGATTTCACTATTTGAAACTGTAATAGTTGAATCGCTGATAGAAGAATAGGGAATTGCAGCTAATAAAACGTCTGATTGTTCAGTACGTGATATAAAAGCATCTTCAGCTGCAACCGGATTTGAAATCAATGATTTTGCAATCAGGTTCTGATATTTTTCAGCTAAAGTGGATTGTATCAAAGTCTTTTCAATAAAATTCCAAAAAGCTCCCATCTTTTGATAGTATTCTACATATTGTGCAGGCATTTTGCTTGCGTCCAGATGAGCGTAATCCACTAGGAATTTTTTCAGCATATCTTTGTCGAAAGCACCGGTTTGCGGATTGCGGAACGGGGTTTGCATCAACAATGGGTTAGTACCTTCCTCGATGATTGCTTGAACTTCAGCTTTGCTGACGGTCAACCCCAATTTTGCAGCTTCCGCTGCGATTAATTGGTTATTTACGTAAGATTGCCATACTTGGTCTTTCACTTGAGTCAGTTGGTCGTCATTTAATGCAGAAACACCTTGTGTCAATTTTATGACTTCTGTGTATTCATCTACCATTTTTTGATACTCTTGTGCTGTAAGTGTTTTTCCATTTACTTCACCTACGTCTTGTTTACCCTGATGTGGTTGGAGAACCTTCCATGCGTCTCCGGCAATGAATGCGAAGAGGGCAAGTCCGATTACAACGACCAACAGAGGGCCTTTACTTCTGATTGTTTGTAATGTTGCCATTTAATTTTACTATTTTTGTTTATTGTTTTTTTATACTTCATAGATTTAGCGCACGAAGATACAAAAAATGCAGCTTACAAGCTATTTTATTGTGAAAAAAATCTGTTATTCGATTACTTTCAACTTTACTAATTCAATTCTTGTTGCTGTTACTTTAATTATTTTGAAATGGAATTTATCGAAAATGATCTCTTCATGTATTTTGGGGAAACTTTGGTATTGGTGCAGGATGAGTCCACCGATAGTTTGGTAATCATCATTTTCCGGTAGGTCAAGTGAGAACAATTCATTGGCTTTTTCTATTTCCAGACGTCCGGAAAGGATGTATTCATTGTCACCGACGGATTTGGCAATGTAAGAAGTTGTATCATGCTCATCTTCTATTTCGCCGAAAATTTCCTCCACTAAATCTTCTAGCGCCACGATGCCGGATGTACCTCCGAATTCATCGACTACTACAGCTAAGGATTTCTTTTGTTGCATAAATAATTTCATCAGCTTATGCGCTCCCATCGTTTCAGGAGCAATAGGCAATTGGCGGACACTCTTAGTCCAGTCTGTCTGTTCACGAAACATTTCAGAGGAATGTATATAACCTATAATATTGTCAATGTTTTCTTTATAGACAATAATTTTACTTATTCCGCTTTCAATGAAGCGGGCTTTTAATTCTTCTATGGGAGTTCCATATTCGATAGCAACAATTTCGGTTCTAGGTACCATACAATCCTTAATTCTAATATTCGAAAAATCTAGTGCATTTTGGAATATCTTGACTTCGGTGTCTATGTCTTGTTCATTTTGAGCATCTTGTATACTACTTTGAATAAAGTAATCTAGGTCGACTTTAGTAAAAGCTTTTTCATTAGCTTCTTTATTTGTTTTAATGCCTACAATGTAAAGTAATATATTGGATATTCCCGAAGCAAACTTGCTGATGGGATAGAGTAAGACATAGCAAATGTAAGTGGGAACTGCAAAAATATTCAGAGTGAAATTGGGGTTAATCTTAAATAAGGTTTTAGGTAGGAATTCTCCTGTGACCAAAATGATTAATGTGGAAATAATTGTTTGGATTAGTACTAATAAAAAGTGGTTGTCTATCAATCCTGACAACAAGTTTTGTTCAATGACTTGTGCCATCAATATACCGTAAATAACTAAAGCGATGTTGTTTCCTACCAACATGGTAGAGATAAAATTGTTCGGATTATGAAAGAAGATGGAAAGTATACGTGAATTTATGCTTTGGTTGTTACGATCCATTTCAAAACGTAATTTATTGGATGAAACAAAGGCTATTTCCATTCCGGAAAAAAAAGCGGAAAAAGCCATTGTAATAAGAATCTGTATAATAATACCCATAATAGTGAGTGAATTAGCGTATCGAATCAGTTCTAGTGCTATTTGCAACAGCTTTTGTACTGTCTGCTGGTGCTGTATCTTCTACAGTGAAAATACCTGTGTTATTATAAATTTGATATTCTGTCATTTGCTGGTTAGATTCAAATCCATAACCGGTAATGATTTTATCTTCTTGTTCAATGCGGATAAATTTGTCAGAATAGACCCTTTCCTGCTTTTCATCCCAAAAGAGCAGATCTGTGTCAAATTTGTCGCCTCTTTGGCTGCGGATATGCACATTGCTTCTCAATTCCCAAAGTTTCTTTTTCTCGTAGTAATAAGCTGTATCGGCTTTTATGCTGGCATCAATATGGAATAGGGAATCAAATTTTTCCAAATAAACTCCTTTTTCAAATGCCCAATAAGGAGGATTCTTTTTATCATAAATTTCCCATTCTTCTGTGATAATTTTGTAGCGGGTGATACCGGAATCGGATATAAGGGTAGTAACTCCCAATGTTTTCATGCTGGGCAACGAATCTCTTTCTGTAATAGCTTCTGCCAGATTCTTTTCGCCTCTTGAGCATGCTGGAAATAAAACAAACATAACAGTTGTCCAAACGGCAACTGTTATGTTTAAGAATATAAAGTGTGATTTTTGTTCTTTTTCAGACGACATAATTATCTGATAGTTGTTGTTTCACCAATCCATCCGCCGATTGTAACAGAGTCACCTTTCTTTAAACTGAGGAAGAACAAATCAGCATCTTTGGGGGTATGGGCTGCATAAGTACTAATTAGTTTGTTTGCTTCTTCAGCAACACTAGGATCTACGCTTTTTGCTTTTTGCAATTTGTCGATAACTGCAAAATAAGTGCATTTGTTCAATGCTGCTTCATCACTCCAATTAGGACTTGATGCATACATGTTAGCAATCAAAATGTAAGGTTTACCGTTGTTGCCATCTAACGAGATCGCTTTCAGTGCATATTGTTTTGCTTTGCTCAACTGTTTCTTACTAAATAAAATGGCAGCGGTTTTATATGCATAATCAGCTTTCTTTAATTGGTCTTGTTCTAAATTGATAGCTTGATCAAAATAGTCGATACATTTGTCCATATCGCCTTTCTTATAATACATGTATCCGCAACCTACAGCCGTTTCTGCTGTCGGTTCGATGGCATGTGCAGCTTCAGATGCAGCAAAGTAAGCTTCTTGTTCTGTACAGTTTAACATCTGCATTACAGAGATAACCTGTTTCAGATAATCCAAATTAGTCTTGTTTTGCTCAACTTTCGGAGCATAAATTGCTTGTAAATTATCACAAGTTGCCACACCACTATTAATGAAGAATGCGTCAATATTGTCTTTTGCCACTTTCAATAATTTTTTGTCATTTTCCTTTGTAGCGGCTTTCAAAGCTCCATCAGCAACTCCTGATGCAAATAAATAATCTTGAATGAATTGTTCTTTGTATGATTCATCACTTTTCATTTTACGGGCAGCTGCATCCATGAACTCTTGTAATACAAAGTAGTCAGAGTTTTCTTTTTCAAGTTCAATGGCTTCTTTGAACATGTTATATGCTTCATTCATGTCTTGGCCACCCATTGTGAAGTAGTCATGGGCCTTCATACCGATGATTGAGCCTTTTGTAGCATCTCTTTTAACCAACTTGTTCAAATCGTCCAGATATTGGATGCGTTGGTCGTGAACTTTCATCAGTTCGTTAAAGTATTGTTTTTGTTTAGCTGCATCTTTTTCACCGGCTATTAAGGCACGAAGAATTTTTGCACCATTAGTATAAGTGCTTACTTGAGCTTTGGGGGCTTCTGTAAATACACTCATCCAAGGAGTGTAAGCATCCTTGAAATTGTTAGTCTTAACATACTCAGTGTAAATACTGATATTTTTCAAGCATCGGATACTGTCTTCACCATGTCCGAATCTTGATCCGTCTGACGCTCCGGTCTGAGCGAAAGAAGCTGTCGTACCTAAGGAAAGAACGAACAGCGCTGTTACCATCTTCATTTTCATCGTATATAAATTTAGTTGTTGTTATTTATTTGCTTCTCTCCATTTTATTAATCAACTTTCCACTTCATGAACCAACGTTCATTGAAAGTAAGTCCAATATTGATTCTCAAATAATTTTCTTCCATTAATCCTTTAAATTTAGGACTGACTTTAATGTATTGCCCGGAAATGTTCAGCATAGATTTACTTTGGAACATGGGAAGTCCAAACCCAATACTGACACCATATTCGCGTGCACCGTCTTGGAAACTGGTTGTTCCTGTGTCCGGACTAGTATAGCTGACCTTATTATAAGGACTTGAATAATAGGCCCCCATACGGTAACGAATACGTTTCAGATAGTTGTGGCTGATATAACTTGGTACGAATTCCGCACCAAAAGCTATTTTTGTACGGCTATTCATTTCCACACTTTCTTTATTGAACTTACTCCAAGCTAGATCGGCTGTATTCCACTTTTGTAAAGTATAGTCAACCCCTATAGTTAAGCGGTTATCATATACATATGTAAGCCCTATACCAAATGTATGTGGCATTTTAAACGGATTCGGAATAGTATCGCCAGTTTGTGACTGTACATAGATAGAACCATTACTTTCCGCACCTGTTTGATGATACTTATATGCATCTCCGTGCAAGGTACGTCCCAAGGTATAAACAGCACCTATATTAATAGTGTTTTTTTTATTTAACTTATAAGTATACTGTAAACCAAAATCTAATTTATAATCACTGATAGAAAATTTGTCTAATTTAATACTACGTGTATCTGTCGCTCCAATAGTTGTCATGGATTGATGAGTAATATCTCCATAAAGATACGAAAAATTTGCACCAACAGACAAATTATTAAAAACTTTATAACCTAATCCTATGAAAACTTGATGAAAACCTCCGTCGCCATCATAAGATTCGCTCCACTTCCCGTTATTGTTAACATCCTCAAAATCATGTGTTTTGGAGATGCTGTAACCTACTGTGGAAAATGGAAGAAACCCAACTGTCATTCCCATTTTTTTCCATAGGCGAAATTGCATAGCCAAATAATCAAAGCTTGAATTTTTAGCATTGGTTTTTACATTACCATCCTTGAAGTTCGCATTTTGAAGGGTCATTCCTGCATCGAACAAGAATGTCAATGAATCGATGGCTGTATAAGATGCCGGATTAGATGCGTTGATTTGGTAGCCGTTTCGCAAGCCGTATGCTATTCCTCCCATCGCTTTACTGTTACCAAAATTTTGATCAGCTAACTGACCAAAGCCGTAGCGTGTATAGGGAGAATTTGTGCTTGTTTGGGCTACGGCTAGCCCTGTGACTGTGAGTAATATTGACGCACTAATCAGTCTTTTATAGTTTATCATTATAGCTTAATATTCTGTTTAAACCTTTCAATACTAAAAATCTATCTGCAAAGATGATACTTTTTAATTTTGTATCAAAAGAAAATTCATCTCCGCCCGTTAAAAAAACCAAAAGTCCCGGATAATTCTTTTGAAGATGGGTGATATACCCGCTCATTTCAAATTCCATTCCGCGAATGACCCCTGCCCGGATAGCTGTTTCTGTAGATTGTCCATACATCGGAACTTCTCCTTTGGCGCTTACTTTGGGGAGTTTGTCGGTGAATATGTTCAATGCTTTGAAACGCATACGCATTCCTGGAGAAATATTGCCCCCATGATAGGATCCGTCGGCATCGATAAAATCGTATGTAACACAGGTCCCTGCGTCAATAACCAGTACATCGTGTCCAGGCTTCAGCCAGTTTGCTGCAACCACAGCTGCTAAACGGTCCATACCCAGTGTTTGAGGCGTTTTATATAAATTAGTGATAGGAACAGGGGTTTCATGACTTAATTCGATGATATTAAAAGGCAATCTTCCCAGTTGGCGCCGGATAGTATTGCTTAGTGTTATGACAGAAGCTATGATACCTCGTTTCAAGGGGTATCGAGAACAAAGCATCGGGAGACAATCTAAAGAATGATTGGAGCCACGAAATACTTCAACTAACTCGCCTTTGTCAAATATAGCCAATTTAGCTACTGAGTTTCCTATGTCGATTATTAAATTCACAACTTTGCTTTTTCGGCTGCAAAGTAACGTAAAAAATAAATAGGAATAGCAATAAAAAATGGTATTTGTGAGGAATTAATTAATATTTAGGTGTACTTTTGCATCGGTAAACAGAAAATGGATTTTATGAATAAATTAATTATAGCATTGATTTTGTTATTCTTTTCCTTGAGTCAATCGATTAGAGGTCAGGAGGATAATATAAAGGTGAGTCTGATGACTTGTGCTCCCGGTACAGAAATATATGCTTTGTTCGGGCATACGGCATTGCGCTATGAGGATACGGCACGTGGAGAGGACTGGGTGTTTAATTATGGTATGTTCAGCTTTAATACTCCCCGTTTTATCTATCGTTTTGTCAAAGGAGAGACTGATTATGAATTGGGCGTAACCCGTTATCCTTATTTTGAAGGTAGTTATGCTATGCGTGGTTCCTCGGTCTATCAGCAGACATTGAATTTGACTATTTCGGAAAAACAGAAACTCAGAAGATTGCTGGAAGAGAATTATCTGCCGAAGAATAGGGTTTATCGTTATAACTTTTTCTATGATAATTGCACTACACGTGCGCGTAATATAATAGAAAAGTGTATTGAAGGAAAGGTTGTTTATTCTGAAGGAAAAGAGAGACTCTCTTTTCGGGATATTGTCCATCAATATACTAAAGGGCACGAATGGGATGAGCTGGGCATTGATATGTGTTTGGGCAGTGAAGCTGATAAGCCTATTGATACGCGTAAGCAGATGTTCGCTCCTTTTTATATGTTGGAGGCAGCAAAAAAAGCAACTATAGTAGTAGGTGACAGCGTGCGTCCTTTGATTCTGCATGAAAAAAAGGTAGTGGATGTAGAACCAGAGGACGTTAGGGAAGGCTTTCCGTTGTCACCCATGGTGTGTGTCTTTATTTTAATAGGAGTTACTTGCTTTGTAGGGTGGTTGCAGTTTAAAATCAGGAAAATAATCTGGATTTGGGATTTGCTTCTTTTCGGTGTACAAGGATTGGCGGGATGTGTCATCACTTTCTTGGTCTTTTTTTCTACTCATCCTACGGTAGGGTCCAATTGGCTTATCCTTTTATTGAATCCTATCCCTTTAATTTATCTTCCGGTTATGGTTTATCGAGCTATAAAAGGTAAAAAAGACTACTATCATACAATAAATATAGTGTGCTTAACATCTTTTATGATGATAATGCCGTTTATACAGCAAAAATTCAACGTAACGGTATTACCTTTGGCACTGTGTTTGTTAATATGTTCTGCAAACCACGTTTTATTATATTACAGACAAAACAATAAATGAAAGGACGCATCTTAACTTCTCTTTTGACTGTTATCGCATTAACAGGGTTGCAGGCACAGAACATTCCTGCGGTCCCTAGGTTAGTGGTCGGATTGACTATTGACCAATTGCGGACTGATTATATAGAGGCTTTTTCGGCTTTATACGGTGAACGTGGCTTTAAGCGGTTGTGGAAAGAAGGACGGATTTATCGGAATGCCGAATATGATTTTATTAATGTAGATAAGTCATCAGCTGTGGCGGCCATTTATTCTGGTACTACACCTTATACCAACGGAATCGTGGGGGATAACTGGATGGACCGCAGTACTCTTCGAGTCCTTAATTGTGTGGACGATGCTGATTTTATGGGCATTTATACTTCAGAGTCTACTTCTCCGCAGAAAATGAAGGTGTCGACTTTGACAGATGAGTTGGTAATAGCCACACAAGGAGTAGCTGAAGTTTATTCTATCGCTCCTACACGTGAAATGGCGGTGTTAGCTGCCGGCCATGCTTCGAAAGGTGCATTCTGGTTGAATGATGAAACAGGAAAATGGAGTGGCAGCACATATTACGGTATATTTCCTGCATGGGTGACTACTTATAATGACCGTGAAGGACTAGATTTCCGTATCGGCAATATGTCGTGGGCGCCTTATTTGCCTGTGACTGTCTATAAATATTTGACTAGCGAGAACAAACAAGTTACGTTCAAGCATAATTTCGATGATGAACGGAAAAATAAATACCGTAAATTGAAAACAAGTCCCTATGCTAATGATGAGGTAAACCGTTTGGTTAATGCTTGTTTGAGTAATACTTCCATTGGAAAGGATGCTGTTCCGGACTTTTTGTCACTAGCATATTATGCCGGGAATTATGATCATAAGGCTCCTGCAGAACTCCCGATGGAAATGCAGGATACATATGTACGCTTGGATAACAGTATTGCTGAATTATTGGAATTGATAGACCGGAAAGTTGGTTTGAACAATACTTTATTCTTTATAACCTCTACAGGATATGCTGACACAGATCCTGTTGATCCTCCTCAATATAAAATACCGGGTGGAGAATTCCATATTGAACGTTGTTCTGCTCTGTTAAACCTTTATTTGGCTGCTATTTACGGTGAAGGGCAATGGGTGGAGGCACATTTTGAGCAACAAATATATTTGAATCATAAGCTGATAGAGCAGAAACAACTGAATATGTCCGAGATATTGAACCGTGCGGCAGAATTTTTGGTACAGTTCAGTGGGGTGAAAGATGTATATTCTTCACAACGTTTACAATTGGGGGCGTGGACTCCTACCATTGATAAAATAAAGAATTACTATAACCCGATATGTTCTGGAGACTTGTGGATAGAAGTTTTACCAGGTTGGACTGTGTTCCGTGAACATTCGCTTGATACGCAGGTGCAACGCTATTCGTATGCGTCGGCTCCATTGATTTTCATTGGGAACGGAATAAAACCGGAAATAATCCATGCGCCTGTAAAAATAGGTAATATAGCACCCACCGTAGCTCATTATATGCGTATTCGTGCTCCTAATGCAGCCGTTCTGGCACCAATGACAGACATCAGAAAATAATATTAAGGAAAGAAGTGCAAATTAATCTGCATTTTATTGTAACTTTGCATTTTCAAAAGTAATCAAATTAGAAAATAATAAAAACAAAAAAATACAATGGGATTTAATGAATTTATTGGCAAATTATTTGGAAATAAGGCCACTCGTGACATGAAAGAAATCAAGCCATGGGTTGATAAAGTAAAGGCTGTTTATCCGGAAATTGCCAAATTGAGCAATGACGAGCTTCGTGCAAAAACAGTAGAATTAAAGAAATACATTTCTGATTCGGCTGCAGAGGAACAAAAGAAGATAGAAGAATTGAAAGGTACTATCGAAACTACAGAACTGGAAGATCGTGAGGGCATCTTCGCGCAGATAGACAAACTGGAAAAAGAAGTGCTGGAAAAATATGAAAAGGCACTGGATGATGTACTTCCGCAGGCTTTTGCCATTGTAAAAGACACTGCACGCCGTTTCTCTGAAAATCCGGAATTGATTGTAACCGCTACCGATTTTGACCGTGAATTGGCTGCTCAAGGAAAAGATTTTGTGCGTATTGAGGACGATAAAGCTATTTGGCAGAACCATTGGATTGCTGGTGGCAATGACATGGTATGGAGCATGGTGCATTACGATGTACAGTTATTCGGTGGCGTAGTGTTACATAAAGGCAAGATTGCCGAAATGGCTACTGGTGAAGGTAAGACGTTAGTGGCCACTTTACCTGTATTTTTGAATGCACTGACCGGTAATGGTGTACACGTAGTTACTGTTAATGATTACTTGTCAAAACGTGACTCGGAATGGATGGGGCCATTGTATCAGTTCCATGGATTGAGTGTGGACTGTATTGATAAACACCAGCCTAATTCAGATGCGCGCCGCAGAGCTTATATGGCCGATATCACTTTCGGCACGAATAATGAATTCGGTTTCGATTACTTGCGTGACAATATGGCTGTCAGTCCAAAAGACTTGGTGCAGCGTAAACATAATTATGCTATTGTCGATGAGGTGGACTCTGTATTGATTGACGATGCTCGTACTCCGTTGATTATTTCCGGTCCTGTTCCTAAAGGTGAGGATCAGTTGTTTGAACAACTTCGTCCTTTAGTAGAGCGTCTGTTTGAAGCTCAGAAAAAGTTGGCTACCCAATATTTGGCCGATGCCAAACGCTTGATTGCATCGGATGACAAGAAAGATCAGGAAGAGGGATTTTTGGCATTGTTCCGTAGTCATAAGGCACTCCCCAAAAATAAGCCATTAATCAAGTTCCTAAGTGAACAAGGTATTAAGGCAGGTATGCTGAAGACCGAGGAAATTTATATGGAACAGAATAACAAGCGTATGCCTGAAGCCACTGATCCATTGTATTTCGTAATTGATGAAAAGCAAAACAGCGTAGATTTGACCGATAAAGGTATCGACCTGATTACAGGAAATGCGGCAGATCCTACTTTATTCGTTTTGCCTGATATTACTTCCCAATTGTCTGCTTTGGAAAATGAGACAGATCTGACAGAAGAAGAAAAGCTGGCCAAGAAAGATGAACTGATGACAAATTACGCTATCAAGTCTGAACGCGTACACACTATCAACCAGTTGCTGAAGGCTTATGCTATGTTCGAAAAGGATGACGAATATGTTGTAATCGACGGACAGGTTAAGATTGTTGACGAACAGACAGGACGTATTATGGAAGGCCGTCGTTATTCTGACGGTTTACATCAGGCTATTGAGGCCAAAGAAGGCGTGAAGGTGGAAGCTGCTACCCAGACTTTTGCTACCATCACTTTACAGAACTATTTCCGTATGTATCATAAATTGTCGGGTATGACCGGTACAGCGGAAACGGAAGCGGGAGAACTTTGGGATATTTATAAATTGGATGTCGTTGTTATTCCGACGAATCGTCCTATTGCCCGTAAAGATATGAATGATCGCGTTTATAAGACAAAACGTGAGAAGTATAAAGCTGTTATCGAAGAGATTGAAGAAATGGTAAAAGAAGGACGTCCTGTTCTGGTAGGTACCACTTCGGTGGAAATCTCTGAAATGTTGAGCAAAATGCTTGCTATGCGCAAGATTGAGCATAATGTGTTGAATGCGAAACTGCATCAAAGAGAGGCGGATATTGTGGCACAGGCAGGTCAGAAGAGTATCGTGACTATTGCTACTAACATGGCAGGTCGTGGTACCGACATTAAGCTGAGTCCGGAAGTGAAAGCTGCGGGCGGTTTGGCTATTATCGGTACGGAACGTCATGAAAGTCGCCGCGTGGACCGTCAGTTGCGTGGTCGTGCCGGTCGCCAAGGGGACCCGGGTTCATCTGTGTTCTTTGTATCATTGGAAGATGATTTGATGCGTTTGTTCTCTTCAGATCGTATTGCCAGTGTAATGGATAAACTTGGCTTCAAAGAAGGTGAGATGATTGAACACAAGATGATTTCAAATTCCATTGAACGTGCGCAGAAGAAAGTGGAAGAAAATAACTTCGGTATTCGTAAACGCTTGCTGGAATATGATGATGTGATGAACAAACAGCGTGTGGCTGTTTATACCAAACGTCGTCATGCCTTGATGGGTGAGCGTATCGGTATGGATATCGTGAATATGATTTGGGATCGTTGCGCTTATGCTGTAGAATTGGGCGACTTTGATAATGTGAAGATGGAAATATTGCAGACATTGGCAATGGAAGTACCATTCACAGAAGAGGAGTACAACAAGATGAGAAAAGAAGATCTTGCAGAGAAAACCTTTGAAGCGGCAATGAACAACTTCAAGCGCAAGACAGACCGTATGGCCCAGATTGCCAATCCCGTTATCAAACAGGTATATGAGATGCAAGGACATATGTATGAAAACATCATGATTCCTATTACTGATGGCAAGCGCTTGTATAATATTTCTGTTAACTTGAAAGCGGCTTATGAAACAGAAGGTAAAGAGATTGTGAAATCATTTGAGAAGGCGATACTGCTTCATACTATTGATGATGCTTGGAAAGAAAATCTGCGTGAGCTGGATGAACTGAAACATTCTGTACAAAATGCTAGCTATGAGCAGAAAGACCCGTTGCTGATCTTTAAGTTGGAATCGGTCAATTTGTTTGACAACATGGTACATAAGATCAATAATAATACCATCTCTGTATTGATGCGCGGACAAATCCCGGTTCAAGAACCGGAACAAGTTCGTGAGGCTGCTCCCGAACCGCAGACTCCTCGCCAACAGTATAGAGAGGAGAAGCAGGATTTAAGTGATCCTCACCAGCAAGCTGCTGCCGAACGTGATACTCGTGAGGTAAAGCGTGAGCCGGTTCGTGCAGAGAAGACAGTAGGTCGTAACGATCCTTGTCCTTGCGGAAGCGGTAAGAAATACAAGAACTGTCACGGGCAAAATGCGTGATAAATAACGATTATTATAGAAACGTCCGGGGCGAATTTACTACCCGGACGTTTTTTTTATTCCTTTTAACTCACTTCTTACGTAAATAAGCGTATTTTTGTTCCCTAAGAAAAAATGATAATATGAAAAGATCCGTTTCATTAATAATTCTAGTTGCTGGGACGCTTCTTGCTTCCTGCAGCAGTTTGCAGACCATATCTTTTGATCAGTTACAGGCAGCCGATGTCAGTTTTCCAGATGCTGTGAGAAAAGTGGCTGTGATAAACAATATGCCTGTACTGAAAACTAAAGATAATCATGAAATACTGAGCAGCGAATTGGAAGGCGATGGTAAAGTGGCATCCGAAGCTTTGGCAGAGAATATTGCCAATGTGAATTATTTCGATCAGGTCATTATCTGTGATTCTGTATTCCGGGCACAGGATAAAGTGCCACGGGTTAATGTCATTCTGACCAATGAGGAAGTACGGAAACTGAGCGAGGATTTGGGGGTGGATATGATATTGTCTTTTGATCGTATTCATATTCAGACTAAGCCCGGCGTACTGTTCTATCCGGATTTTCCTATGCCTATAGATGCTGTAGATGGAATTATATCTCCGATTGTTAGAGTATACATTCCCAATCGTGATAAACCTTTGTTTGTAGTTGCCAAGCAAGATACCATTTCCTGGGAAATAGAACCAGCTCTTTCTGACCGGAAGATAGTAAAAGAAGCTTCGGAATATGCCGCTTCTATTCCAGTAGAACATCTGTTGCCACATTGGGATGAGGTGGCTCGTTTTTATTACGATGGCGGGAATATTGAAATGCGTGATGCCGGTGTATATCTTCGTGAGAACAATTGGGATGAAGCGTATAGTCAGTGGAAGATAGCCTATGAGAAGAGAAAAGGCCAGCAAAAGATGAAAGCGGCTTTTAATATTGCACTATATTATGAAATAAAGGATAATGTAGAACAGGCCAAGGAATGGTTGGGTAAAGCGAAGAAATTGGTGAAATCAGGCAGCAGGGATGAACAATTGATAGCCTTTTATTCATTGGAGTTAGAGAAAAGAGAGAGTAAGCTATCCCAATTAAGAATACAAATGAAACGTTTTGATGATAATTTTTAGAGAATAAGTGTTGAGAGAAAGATTTTTTTTGTACTTTTGGATATAAATAATATATAAAATTGATTTTGGTATGAAATTCAGTGCACAGTCACATGCTTCTATTGCGTCTTCGCTCCGGGAAGCGGTTGATAAATATATAGCGGATGGAGAGAGAACAGTAGTCACCGATATCCATTTGCAACCTAAGCAGGACAGTGGTGAATTAGTTATTTTTAATGATGATGACGAAGAATTGTCACGTACCATAATTGAAGAGTGGGTGGATTATAGTGAAGATGATTTTTATACAATAGTAGAGCGTATACTTCGTGGGGAGATCAACGCATTGAAAGATACGGGAGTTTTGGATAAGTTAGCTATAATGAAGCCTTATTCTTTTGTTTTAGTTGATGAGGATAGGGAAACTGTAACCGAACTTTTATTGATAGATGAGGAAGACACTTTATTACTGAATGATGAACTTTTAAAGGGTTTGGATGAAGAATTGGATGCATTTTTAAAAGACTTGCTTGAAAAATAGATAAAATAATAGAAGTATCGGGATAGTAAAGTTCCCGATGCTTTTTTATATCATAGGAGAGGAAAATGATTTTTCAAGAATGGTGTTTAAAATATTGTTTTCTCATCCATCGGTCAAAAATAATGAATAAGGGTATAGTTATGATGAATAGCAGATAAATGAGAGGTATTTGTATTTTTAAAACATGACTAAATGCATGATACATAGTTGCTTTAAGATGCTTTCCAAAATAAATATACAGACCGATGCTGCTGCTTATTATTAAGAATAGAGAAGCAGCAATAGTAGCTAGTAACATCTTTCTCTCCTGTTTCTTTTCACGTAAGAGTATAGCTTCCTCTACTTTCTGCATGGTGCGGAAAGTAAAATTGGAGGTCAGCCGGAATTGGGGCTGTTCTTTTACAGCCTTCATTAATCCTTTATCTTTTTGTTTCTCGTTCATTCTGCTTCTGTTATGAGTATATATAATTTTTTTCTTATTCGATGCAATTTTACTTTTGCATTGCTTTCCGTCAGTCCCAGGATAAGGGCGATTTCACCGATAGTTTTCTCTTCATTATAAAATAGGGAAATCAAGGCGCGTTCTTCTGCATCCAGTTTCTTGATGGCCTTATTGAGTTTTCCTACCCGTTCCCCGCTTTCATCATTCAGGGCATCGTCTATTTGCTGGTCAGATATATTCATTAACATGGCACTGTCCATAACAATTAACTCTTGTTTTTTTTTTCTGGTTGCCGATATGGCGGTGTTATATGCAATGCGGTATATCCATGTAGAGAAACTACTCTCTGCTTTAAACGACGAAAGATGTTCAAAGGCTTTCAAGAACGTATCCTGGGTCAACTCTTCCGCATCCTCCTGATTCTCCACGATGCGTATAATCAGGATAAATACTTGCTGACTGTATTTATCCAAGAAGTATTCGTAGAGAGAAGTTTCTCCTTTTAATATCCTATGAATAATATGTGTTTCGTCGTTTTCCATTTTGTCTATTAGACGCAGGGCTGGGAGAGAGGTTACATAAAAAGAGAAAATATTTTTTTCTTTCTCAAAAGTGTAACCTCTTTGGCTACGCAGCGTCTAATGGATACAAAGGAACAAAATTAATAACTTAAATACGAATAAATTATGGGTTACATTACCGGTTGGATTGTTGTAGGTATCATTACATTAGGAATCTACAAATTATTTGAACTTTTTGTTGGTAAGAAAGAGCGTCTTACTATGATAGAAAAATTGGGAGACAAGTTAGATCCTTCCATGTTGGGGAACAGGCTTAGCCTGCCTCTTCCTGTAGGAACTCCTTTCATGTCATCTTTTCCGATTTCTTTCTCGGCCTTGAAATTTGGCTGTTTGTTGCTGGGTATGGGACTAGGGTTGTTGACTGGTTATATTATTTGTGCAACCACGGTTCCCGATTATTTCACAGAGCGTAATTGGCGCATGAGCGAGTTAACTTCATTGATTTATGGTGCAAATGTCTTGCTTTTTGGTGGTTTGGGCTTGGTAGTTGCTTTTATAGTAGAATTGAAAATTTCTCAGAAAAACAGGAAAGATCATACCCGTTGAATAATGAAAGACAATTAGAAAAAAGAAAGAGATGTGTCAAAATTTGAAGTAATTATCAAAACTATCCGAGCTTTGCAGCAAGACAATAGCAGAATTACTTTTGACACATCTCTTTACTAAAAAAGAAGTGATGACCGCTTTACATAGAATGTTGCAATCTCTGTAAAGCGGTATATTTTTTTATTTTTTCAAAGCAGCAATACTTTCTTTTAAAGAAGCTATTTTGCTTTCTGCATCAGCCTGTTTCTTGCGTTCCATATCAATAACGTTGGCTGGTGCTTTGCTGACAAATTTTTCATTGCTTAATTTTTTCAATACACTTTGCAAAAAGCCTTCCTGATATTTTAAATCAGCCTCCAGTTTTGCCAACTCTTCTTCTGTGTTGATTAAATTGCCCAATGGTATGGCATATTCAGTTGTACCTATCATAAATGAGCCGGAGCCGTCAGCTTTATTCTCTACGGCTTCGATAGAAGAGAGGTTACACAATTTAGTAATAACAGGATTGAATGTAGCTACTGGATTTACACCTACTACTTGCAACTCCAAAGTTTCTTTCTGTGCAATGTTTTTCTGTAAACGAATAGTGCGGATACCACCGATTACTTCTTTCACTACTTCAAATTCTTTGACGATAATCTCATTACAAGCAGTCGGAATGTTCAATTGCTGGACCATCAGGCTTTCTCCTTCTTTGCGGTCATATATATGTTGCCATAACTCTTCGGTAATGAAAGGCATGAACGGATGCAGCAACTTCAGCAAGTTATCAAAGAAGCCTAAAGTTTTTTCATAGGTCGCTTTGTCAATGGGTTGTCCGTATGCCGGCTTGATCATTTCCAGATACCAGCTTGAGAATTCGTCCCAGAATAATTTGTATACAGCCATCAGTGCTTCGCTCAAACGATATTTGCCGAATAAGTCAGCTACTTCTGCAGCTGTTTTTGCCAACATGGATTCAAACCATTCAGTGGCCAGTCTTACATATTCGGGCTGTGCAATATCGGCAACTTCCCAACCTTTCACCAAGCGGAATGCATTCCATATTTTGTTATTGAAGTTACGTCCTTGTTCACATAACGCATCATCAAATAAAATATCGTTTCCTGCGGGAGCGGCAAGCATCATACCCATTCGCACGCCATCGGCACCATACTTGTCAATTAGTTCCAACGGGTCGGGTGAATTACCCAAAGACTTTGACATCTTACGTCCCAGTTTGTCGCGTACGATACCAGTGAAATAAACGTTTTTGAACGGCATATCACCTTTATATTCATATCCTGCCATAATCATTCGTGCCACCCAGAAGAAAATGATATCCGGTCCTGTAACCAAGTCGCTAGTAGGATAATAGTAGTTTATTTCTTCATTATTAGGATTATTGATACCGTTAAATAAAGAAATGGGCCACAGCCATGAAGAGAACCAAGTGTCCAGACAGTCATCGTCTTGACGTAAATCTTCCATTTTCAGATTGGCATTACCGGTTTTTTCTTGTGCCAACTTCAAAGCTTCTTCCGCTGTTTCGGCTACTACATAACCGCCTTCGGGCAGAAAGTATGCTGGAATGCGATGTCCCCACCAAAGTTGGCGGCTAATACACCAGTCTTTGATATTTTCCAGCCAGTTTTTGTAGGTATTCTTGTATTTGGTAGGATAGAATTTCAGTTCATCATTCATTACAGGAGGCAATGCCATGTCTGCAAAATGTTGCATCTTCAAGAACCACTGCATGGACAGTTTCGGTTCGATGGCTACATTGGTACGTTCCGAGAAACCTACCTTATTGGTATAAGCTTCTACCTTTTCCAGCAATCCGGCAGCTTGTAAGTCTTGTTCAATCTGTTTACGTACATCAAGACGGTCCATACCTATATATAGTCCGGCAGCTTCGCTCAGTGTTCCGTTGTCATTGAAGATATCAATGCTGGGCAAGTTATATTTTTCGCCAAGCATATAGTCATTCACATCATGGGCAGGTGTTACTTTCAGACATCCTGTACCAAATTCAATGTCTACGTAGTCGTCTTCGATAACCGGAATGATACGGTTTACCAGTGGTACAATTACCTTTTTGCCTTTCAGCCATTGGTTTTTCGGGTCATTGGGATTGATACACATGGCAGTATCTCCCATAATTGTTTCGGGACGAGTGGTAGCAACTACTGCATAGCGTCCTTCAGCATCATCTTCTACTTTGTAACGGAGATAATACAGTTTGCTGTGTTCTTCCTTGTAAATAACTTCTTCATCACTGAGAGCTGTCAGTGCTTTTGGGTCCCAGTTTACCATGCGTACACCGCGATAGATCAAACCTTTGTTGTAAAGGTCTACGAATACTTTGATAACACTTTCGCTACGTTCTTCGTCCATGGTGAATGCTGTACGGTCCCAATCGCAGGATGCACCTAGTTTACGCAGCTGTTTCAGGATAATACCTCCATGTTCTTCTGTCCATGCCCAGGCATGTTTCAGGAACTCGTCACGGCTAAGGTCAGTTTTCTTTATACCTTGTCCGGCCAGTTTGTTCACCACTTTGGCTTCTGTGGCAATGGAAGCATGGTCGGTTCCCGGCACCCAGCAGGCATTCTTGCCTTCCATGCGGGCACGGCGTACTAATATATCCTGAATGGTATTGTTTAGCATGTGTCCCATATGGAGTACTCCGGTTACGTTGGGTGGTGGAATGACGACTGTGTAAGGTTCACGTCCGTCGGGTTTTGAACTAAAGAGTTTGTTGTCCAGCCAATACTGATACCATTTTCCTTCCACGTCAGCGGGATTGTACTTACTTGCTAATTCCATTTTATATTTTATTTATTTAATTGATTATCGCATAATTGAGTGCAAAATTAATAAAAGTCGTTGGATTATTATGTACTTTTGCACTACAAAATGATATTAATAAACTGATTATGCATACAAGAAAAGAACAAATGGAAGCATTTGGCCGCTTTCTCGATATTTTAGACGAGTTGCGAGAGAAGTGTCCTTGGGATCGGAAACAGACGAATGAAAGTCTACGTCCTAATACGATTGAAGAAACTTACGAACTTTGTGATGCTTTGATGAAGGATGACAAGAAGGATATCTGTAAAGAGTTGGGTGATGTGTTGTTGCATGTGGCCTTTTATGCAAAGATAGGTAGTGAAACAGGAGATTTTGATATTAAGGATGTGTGTGACTGTCTTTGTGAGAAGCTGATTTTCCGTCATCCTCATGTCTTTGGCGAAGTGAAAGCCGAGACTGCCGAGAAGGTGACTGAAAACTGGGAACAGTTGAAGATGAAGGAAAAGGATGGTAACAAAATGGTTTTGAGCGGAGTACCTCCTGCTTTGCCTTCGCTAATCAAGGCATACCGTATTCAGGACAAGGCCCGCAACGTGGGATTTGATTGGGAGGAGCATTCGCAGGTTTGGACTAAAGTAAAAGAGGAGATCGGCGAGTTTGAAGCTGAGGTGGAGAACATGGATAAGGAGAAGGCGGAAGCGGAATTCGGTGATGTAATGTTCAGTCTTATAAACGCGGCCCGCCTTTACAAGATTAATCCGGATAATGCATTGGAACTCACTAACCAGAAGTTTATCCGTCGTTTCAATTACTTAGAGGAACACACCATCAAACAGGGAAAGAACTTGAAGGATATGACTTTGGAAGAAATGGATGCTATATGGAATGAGGCTAAAAAGGAAGAAAAATAGTAGGGTTAGAATTGTTTTTTATGATGTGTGTTATTTTTGTCTTGCTTGTTTTTCTGTTTTTAATCAATAAAGGGTATTGTATTTATTCTAGGTAATTTAATGTATGGTGATATCAAATTGTGTTCTATAAGAATGAGGGGTTGTCTTTTTTTATGACAGCTCCCCATTCTTTATAAAATAAGTTTTACATGAATTTTATTCTACCCATTCTTTGATGGCTTGTGAAGGATCAGGATTTAAAACTGCACCTTTGTTGAATACATTTTCATAAAGACTGATAAAGATATTCATCCAGGGCGCACAGTAGCCTTCTATTGAATTAAATCGATATCCGATAGGAGCATTAGTACCTGGATAACCACGAACAACTTGTAACTCTAACCGTTTGTAATCCCAAAAGATGATCCCTTCACCCCAGAATTCAATACGTTTCTGTTCAACAACCTTCTTTTGAAACTCTTTTAGATCATTTACTTTACATGTATAGCTACCCACAGAAGTATTATAACGAAATGTATTTACGAAATCTTCTAATTTAGAAATACCGGCTGCTAATCCTTGGCTCATTCCTATTGCTTCGGCTTCAATTAAATACATTTCCTCTATACGCATTAACGGATAGTCAACGGCAGCTCCGATTGTATAATCGTTCATTTCTCCATTTTTAGGTCGGAATTTGATACCTGTATATGGAGGCATATCAGCGAAATCATCATCGGTCAACAAAGTTTTATATTTAGTTCCGGGAGCTTTGTGTGCATCTTCAGGAGCAATCCAAGTTGTTTTTCGCCAGTCTGCATTTGGTATTTGATCGAACAATTTTTTGCCGATAAGCTTGTATCCTTGCCATTTTCGGTTACCGTAACCGAAAGTTTGTTCAGGACACATGCTTCCGGCAAAGTTGAGCCAATAGCTATGTACATCCTCGGTAGTCATGATGGATCCCCATACCCATGAATTGGTTAGTACACTGTTGAAGCCGGTAGTATAGCTGTCTCCACCAAACCATTCCCTTTCGGTCAGAGGCATTGCTCCGCTTTCGTTAATGACTTTGCGTGCGTATTCGGCTGCTTTAGTGAAACAAGTTTCTTTTGATGCAATGTTTAAATCTGTATTGTTGTTTAGGGTGTTGAGATCTTCAGGGTAAAGTTCGAAACGAGATCCCATTTCCAGCCACATACGTGCCATCAGACCATGGACAACCGGGGTACAGGGCAAGTTTTTGGTTGGGCGTTGATAATCACTCAAAAGCTCCTCAGCTGAGGCTAGATCATCTAATATGAATTTGTATACGGCATAGAAGGGAGCACGTGGATTATTACGCCCTTCTTCTTCTGTGGTTTCATCGGTAATAATGGGTACGGTTATGCCATATAAATTTTTACTGGCTGCTTCTGCATCTAATTTCTCTACTCCTGTTTTTTTATATTCATACATTCGGACTAAGTCCATGTATATCATGGCTCTATAAGATAGGCATATACCTTTATAATACTTGTTTTCGGGTGCATCATCTGCTTTTTCTAAAGCACTCAGTGCATTATTTACATTATTCAGAAACTTGTAGTTATAATACCAAATGGTATTGACAACATCAGCATCACCCAAATCATTACATACTCCATAAGTATCAAAAAAGTCAAATTTGGGTTCGTGGCAGAAGAAGTCTTCGCATGCACTTTCTCTGATTAAATTATATCCACTATATCCAAAATCATGATAAAATTGTGGACCGTAACTTCTAAATGCATTAATAAATGCGACTACTGAGTTTACCATTGCGCTGATAGCTTGGTCAGATTTTCCTATTTGGTCTATGGTAGCTGTGCTACTTTCTGGAAATACCTCTTCGATACAACTGTTTAAGCTTAATGCTGATGACAGACATGCAGCAATCATTAGTTTGGTAATATATTTCTTTTTCATATTTTTGATTGTTTATGTGTTGATTAGAATTGTAAACTTAGACCGGCGGAGAATGCGCGTACGGCTGAATATTCTCCGGATGAATCTTTATTTCCGTTCCATGTTACGCGTGAATCGAAACCTTTTCTTTTTGACCAATAATAAACATTGTCGCAGGCCACATAAATGCGCAGATTAGTTAGATATAGACTTCTAAGTGTTTTTTTTGAAAAAGTATATCCTAATTGAATGTTTTGAATACTTATGGAAGATGCATTAGTTAGAAACCTGTCGGATGTTTTTACACTGTACAGGTCATTGAATTGCCATTGTGGAATATCACTTTGAGTATTCTCCGGGCTCCATGCTTTATAAATATCTTTGTGAACATTATATCCTAAATGAGTTGAAGTAGGAGGTGACATTAATGCTTGGTAACCATAGTCGTATGCCTGACCTCCTATACTGTAGTTTATTTGTGCAGAGAAATCAAAACCATAAAATGAAAGAGAGGTATTGATACCACCGTATAGGTCTGGAACAGCGTCACCACATAAGTATAGATCAGCTTGAGAATAGGTTGTTGTTGTTTTCATCTCACCGGTTTGCTTATCTGTATAATACCATTGTGGTTTGCCTTCTTCGGACACACCTGCATATTTTTGAACATAGTTAGTATACATTGGAAGTCCTTCTCCGTAATAATACAGACCGTTTACATAACCGGCATGTCCATCTATAATGTCTGTTTTTTTACTTTCTGCAAGACGGCTGATCTTATTTCTATAATGTGTTGCATTAAAGCCAATATTCCATGTTACGTTTCTAGTCTTGACTGGTATATATTTTAAATCAATTTCAACACCTTTGTTATTCATGTCGCCAATATTGTCATAATAGCCTGAGTACCCTAATGATAAAGGTACGGAAAAACGGTTAAGCATATCAGTTGTTCTGCGATTGAAATATTCTATGCTACCACTTAATCTGCCTTTTAATAGTTCGAATTCTATACCTAAATTTATATTTGTATTGGTTTCCCAGGTAATATTTTTATTTCCTTTTCTGGAAAAACCTAATGATAACTCATTATTGCTGTTATTGATATTGTAAGTATCTACATATAAGAAATCGTCTATTCTGTCGTTACCCTGTTGACCTACAGAAAACTTTAGTTTTAATAAATCGAGCCATTTAATGTCATCCAACCATTTTTCTTTGGTAAGAATCCAAGCAGTTCCCACAGAGTAGAAATTACCCCAGCGATTATCCGGGTGGAAGCGGGAAGAGGCATCGCGCCGATAAGAAAGTTGGAAAAAATATTTGCCGTCATAGTCGTACATACCTCGGAATAAATATCCTTCAGTATTGTATTTGCTCTTATAGGATGACTCATCGTTGGTACCACTGATGGCACCGTTTAATTCTTGATTCTGAAAAAAAGAGAACATACTGTTTTTGGCTGCGTATAATTCTTCATAAACGTTATTAAAGCTTTCATGACCTGCCATCAATGAAACGTTATGTAATCCGAAGCTATGATTATAATTTAATATTTGTTGTAGGTTGAGGGTTGTTCGACGCCAATGCTGGACATTGATGCTTCCATTCAAGGAATTTGCTGTTCCATAAAAAGGATTTAAAGCATTTTTGTACCGGCTGTCACGTATCGAAGTGCCTGCATTGAATGTGAATTTGAAGTCTTTCAGGAAATTAATATCTATAAATGCGTCTCCATTCAAAGTATTTGCAGAGGTGTTATATGTATCAAGCTGACTTAATTTTATTCCGTTAGAGTTCGGGTTGATGGGACGGTTTAGAGGACCTTGGTTGGATACTCCGAAATCGTACATGTCACCATTTTTATCCTGCATGATCTTACCATTTGTATCACGTAGGTAAAGCGGATATATAGGGGCTGTATTGAATGCCTGGGCAAAGCCGCCGGCCGCTGCATTCTGTATTGAGTGTGTATAACTGATATTGGCACCAAATCTCATCCATGGTTTAGCCTGGTAAGTCGTTTTCAGACGACCGGTAATACGATTATAGTCAGAACCTTGTGCGATGCCATCTTCATCTAGATATCCGAAAGAAGCATAGATTTGCGCTTTGTCACTTCCACCGGAAATATTGACATTATATTCCTGGCGTAAAGCTGTATGGTATGTGGCATCAACCCAATTATCGGGAGTGAGATAATAACCGTTTACTATCCGTCCTAATTTTGCATTAGGATTAAGAAGACCGTTTTTACCAATCAGATATTCTCCTTCAGGATATGAATATACGTTGTAGGATAAACCGCCGGTTTGGCTGTTGGTTCCTATCATATTAGTATTTGCGCTGACATATGCTTGGTCAGGGGTTTGTCCTTGGGCATTTAAATAATAATTGTATAATGCTTTATAGTGTGCTTGATAATATTCTCCTGGATCTTTTATGTAGTCATATTCTATTTCACCACGGGTATTGGCACTCCATTTAGCGTCTACTGTGATTTTTGCATCGCCTGCTTTGGCTGATTTTGTTGTTATAATTATGACACCGTTAGCACCTCGAGCACCATAAAGAGCTGTGGATGCTGCATCTTTTAGTACAGAAATAGATTCTACATCTGCTGGATTGATGTTATTCCATCCTCCTTCGTATGGCATACCGTCTAATACGATGAGGGGATCTGTTTTTGCGCTCATTGAACTGATGCCACGTATCAGAATGCTTGGAGTTTCGCCAGGCTGTCCATTTGTCATTGTCATTTGTAGGCCTGCCACTTGTCCAGATAAACTTTCTATGACATTAGTAACCGGACGTTTAGTTATTTGTTCTGTATGAATCATTTTTGCAGATCCTGTAAAAGCTGATTTTTTTGCAGTACCATAAGCAACTACCAAAACTTCTTCCATCACTTCTGTTGTTGAAGTCATAACAATTTTCATTTCCGGCTTGATGGTTACTTCTTGGGTTTCCATTCCAATGAAAGAAACAATAATTGTTTTGTTGGTAGGTGAGATGTTTGTAAGTGTAAACTGACCATTGATGTCGGTGATTGTTCCATTGGTTGTTCCTTTTACCAATACGGAAGCTCCGATTACCGGTTCGTTGTTTTCGCTTGAGATAACGGTTCCTTTCACTGTTACCTGTGCTTGTGCATGGCTTATTCCTACGAATAAGCATACGAATAGTAGTAATAGTGTCTTTTTCATAATGTTTGTAATAGATTTGTAAGTTTATGGTTTGCACAAACCTAGGAATAAAATCTAATAAATCAAAATATTTTTGATGGTAAATGTTTAAAAATAAAAGCATATTCTAATCAATGTAACAAAAACTTAATAAGCAAGAAAATTAACTTGTTTTTATAAAAGAAGCATCTTAAGCATTTTGTCGTTTCGCTGAACTTTTTAAATACAAAAATCCCCAAATCTAAGTTGATTGATAGATTTGGGGAAAAAGTTAGAAATATCTCTTGTTGCTTTTATTTTTTTTGAGATTGGTGCATAATTTTTAAGATATCACGGTGGAATTTAATCTCTGCACGTTGCAACTTATATATTTTCTTGGGAGATAAGATTTTTTTAAAGCGCTGTAGATATTCCAAATCCAATTTATCGGCTTCAATCCTTGCTTTGACAATACCTTCTATAATTTGTTCGTATTCGGCATCGGTTGTTTTAGGATTTTTGCCTTTGCGTGCTTGCTCCCATGCTTTATCATTTACTGTTTTTTTACGGTCTTGTAATTCGAAGTAGATAGGGAAGAATTTAGTGGCCTCTTCTTGCGTTATTTCTGCTTTGTGCGTGAGATATGCTTCTTGTCTAGCTCTGAATTCTTCTTTGGTGAAACCAGGTTTCTTTTTGTCTTGCGCCTGTAGCGAAATGCTTATATATAAAGTGATAAGCAAGGTTACCAGTCTTTGTATCATGTGGTTATTATTTAATTATACATATCTGAATTTGCATCTGTCAAGTATTGATAGAGCGTATAATCATCCATCATGGAATGATCTAAAATCGTTTCAATATATTCGTCTGAGAATTGTTCAGTTTCCGCTGCTGTAAAAATAGGAGTGTCTTGTTTAGGGGGACCTACAACAACTCTGACGCTGAACATCAATCCACAAAACATAGCTGCCATATATATCCAAGGCTTGATACGTTGCCAAGTAGTTATTGTTTCTTGCGGAGTAGAAGCTTGTTCCTTCTCCGGCAATTTATTCATCAACTCTTTTGAGAAGTTGTCGAAATAACCTTCGGGTACCATGAATGGATTTTTTGTCCCGCATTTTTTTAATAGTTCATCTTCTTCCTTCATAGTGGTTCTCCTTTCTTTGTTAGATACATTTCTTTTAAAAAGGTTTAAAGGTATTCTTTTAAAAAGTTCTCTATTTTTTTCACTGCATGGTGGTAGGAGGCTTTCAGTGCTCCTATACTTGTTCCTAATATTTCAGACATGTCTTCATATTTCATTTCTTGAAAGTATTTTAAATTGAATACTATACGCTGCTTTTCAGGGAGTGTCAGTAATGCCTTTTGAAATAATATTTGAGTTTCATCTCCATTAAAATATGTATCACTTTCCAGTTTGTTCACCATATCTGCATCAGCGTCGTCTATGGATAATTGGTTGGTGGCACGTTGTTTATTTAAAAAGGTTAAGCATTCATTCAAAGCTATGCGGTAAAGCCAGGTTGACATTTTGGCTTCGGCACGAAAATACTCTAGATTAGTCCATGCTTTGATAAATGTATTCTGTAACAGATCATTGGCATCTTCATGAGAAAGTACCATCCGGCGTATCTGCCAATATAGCTGTTCGCTGTATTCGTTGACAATACATTCGAAGGCTTCTTTTTGTCGTGCCGGGTCCTGTAATAAAGCTATTATTTCTTTCTCATTATAAGTGTTCATGTTCCTATTTTTTAATTAGATATCCGGTTTATGTTATGGTTTAATGGATTCTATTGAAATTTTTAATGTTTCCCGTGCAAGTAGAGTGTTAGGAAAAATATCCGATGCTTCCTGTAACAATATGCTTTCATCTTCGTAGCGGGCTGAAAAATGTCCTATAAGAAGTTGTTTTACTTTTGCGGTACGGGCGATTTCTCCAGCTTGTGAAGCAGTTGTGTGAAAGGTTTCTTTCGCACGGGCTTGTTCGCTTTGTGCAAAGGTGGCTTCATGAAATAACAGGTCCACTCCGTATATTTGTTCTATGATACGTGGCAAATAAATAGTATCTGAACAATAGGCATATCGGCGGGGAAGGGCAGAAGGGATAGTCAATTTGTTGTTTGGTACTATTTTTCCGTTCGGTAATGTGTAATCGGCGCCATTCTTTATCCGGTTGAGTTCGTATACGGGGATTTCATAAAAGTCAATCATGTCGCGACGAATATGGGCGGGAGTCTGTTTCTCTGAAAAGAGGAATCCGCATGTTGGTATCCGATGACGTAAGGGAATTGTTTCTATGGTTAGCGAACGGTCGTCATAAATTATTTCAGCTTTGCCCGGATCAAAAGTTTGGAAAACGACTTTGTAACTCATACCTTTGCAAAAAAAGTCGAGTTGCGGAGTAAGAAGACGTTCTAATTCTGCATGACAGTGAATATAGAGTGTGGCTGTCCTTCCCAGCATACCGAAAGTTGATATCAGTCCCATTAGTCCGAAACAATGATCGCCATGCAAATGTGAAATGAATATATGGTTTAGCCGGGTGAATTTCAGTTTTGATTTGCGTAATTGCATTTGTGCTCCTTCACCACAGTCTATCATAAATAGTTTTTCACGGATATTTACGACTTGTGAGGTCGCAAAATGCCGTGTGGTCGGCAATGCTGACCCGCATCCTAATATATGTACTTCAAATTTCTCCATCGTTACAAAGATACTATCTTTTTTGAATGGAAAATAAAAAATGCCGTAAAAACGGCATTATAGGATTGAACTATTTCTTAAGTTTTATTTTCACAGCATTCATACCACGTGACCCTTTTTCTAGTTCAAAAGTCACGATGTTATTTTCTATGATATTGTCTATCAGTCCACTAATATGAAAGAAGTATTTCTCTGCATTCTTCAAATCTTTTACAAATCCATATCCTTTGGATACATTGAAGTGCTCTATTCTTCCTTCATGTACTAGTTCTATCGGTTCTTCAGTTCTACGAGGAGTTGAAACTTCAATGGTGGACATATCCACTTCTTGTGGTTTATTATTAGAAATGGGAGGAGTATCGGTTATCATACCGTTCTCGTCCACATAGGCAATCATATCTTCGAAGGAGGATGTGCCGTTATTTTTTCTTTCTTCTTTTTTCTGCTGTTTTGCTAAACGCTTTTCTTGTTTTTTCTTTTCCAGATCTCGTTTGGTAAATGAAATAGGTTTCGCCATTTGATTCTTTTTAAATTAGTAATATACAGTCCGACCTGCTAAGGGGAAGTGTATGGAATTAATAATGAGGTAATAAGAAAACGGGGGAGAAGTCGTTGTGAAATACTAACTCGAAATTTTATTACTCTATAAAGATACGGTTTTATTACGGATATCCCATAGAATATTTTCCTTTTTAAGAAATAATGGCATAAAAAAGGATGCATTTTAATAAATGCATCCTTTTGGCTTATCTTGAAGTAAACTGATTACTTCTTCTTGTTTTCCAACTGTTCTTTCAAAGCAGCCAAAGCATCGATATCACCTAAAGTGGTAGAAGCTGCCTGATTTTGGATAGCAGGAGCGTCTTCTCTCTTAGTTGTTTTCTTTGCATTAGAAGCTGCTTTCTTTTCAGCTCTTTCTTCTGCCTTGGCAGCATCTTCGAAAATGCGGCTGTGAGACAGAATGATTCTCTTGGCATCCTTGTTGAATTCAATTACTTTGAATGACAGTTTTTCATCCAATTGGGCTTGAGAGCCATCTTCTTTTACCAGGTGTTTCGGAGTTGCAAAACCTTCTACACCATAAGGAAGAGCTACTACAGCACCCTTATCCAACATTTCGATGATAGTACCTTCGTGTACAGAACCTACAGTAAATACAGTTTCGAATACATCCCAAGGATTTTCTTCCAACTGTTTGTGACCAAGGCTCAAGCGACGGTTTTCTTTGTCGATTTCCAATACTTGAACTTCGATATCTGCACCGATCTGAGTGAATTCAGAAGGATGTTTTACTTTCTTAGTCCAAGACAGGTCAGAGATGTGGATCAATCCGTCTACACCTTCTTCGATTTCCACGAATACACCGAAGTTAGTGAAGTTACGAACTTTTGCAGTGTGCTTGGAACCTACAGGATACTTTTCTTCGATAGTTTCCCATGGATCTTGTTTCAACTGTTTGATACCCAAAGACATCTTACGTTCGTCACGGTCAAGAGTCAGGATAACAGCTTCTACTTCGTCACCTACCTTCATGAAGTCCTGAGCAGAACGCAAGTGCTGTGACCAAGACATTTCAGATACGTGAATCAAACCTTCTACGCCCGGAGCAATTTCGATGAATGCACCGTAGTCAGCCATAACGACTACTTTACCTTTCACTTTGTCACCTACCTGCAAGTTAGCATCCAAAGCATCCCATGGGTGCGGAGTCAGTTGTTTCAAACCAAGAGCAATACGTTTCTTTTCGTCATCGAAATCAAGGATAACTACGTTCAACTTCTGATCCAGTTCAACTACTTCTTTCGGATCGCTTACACGCCCCCAAGACAGGTCAGTGATATGAATCAAACCATCTACACCACCAAGGTCGATGAATACTCCGTATGATGTGATATTTTTAACAGTACCTTCCAGTACTTGTCCTTTTTCAAGTTTACCGATGATTTCTTTCTTCTGCTGTTCAAGTTCAGCTTCGATAAGAGCTTTGTGAGAAACAACAACGTTTTTGAATTCCTGGTTGATTTTAACCACTTTGAATTCCATTGTCTTACCTACAAATACATCGTAGTCGCGGATAGGTTTCACATCAATTTGAGAACCCGGCAAGAATGCTTCGATACCGAATACGTCCACAATCATACCACCCTTAGTGCGGCATTTGATGTAACCCTTAATAATTTCTTCATTTTCAAGAGCAGCGTTTACGCGGTCCCAAGAACGAGTAGCACGTGCTTTTTTGTGTGACAGAATTAACTGTCCTTTCTTATCTTCCTGATTTTCAATGTATACTTCTACAGTATCACCTATTTTCAAATCTGGATTGTAACGGAATTCATTCAAAGGAATGATACCGTCTGATTTGTAGCCGATATTGACAACTACTTCGCGTTTGTTCATTGCAATAACAGTACCGTCTACAACCTCGCGGTCGTTTACTTTGTTCAGCGTACCGTCATAAGCTTTTTCAAGATCTTCGTGGCTCATGCTGGTTACAGCTTCGCCGTTTTCATAAGCATCCCAGTTGAAATCTTCAACAGGAGTGATGTTTTTTAAATTTTCCATTAATAAAATTGTTAAAATTCTCAGTTAATTACGTTAGACATTATATTGTTTATCTAATTTCGGGCGCAAAGATACAACAAAATACTGAAACACAAACAAGTTTGCTGAAATTTCTTGCTGATTAAAATTTAAATGGGATATAATCGTTGTTTTTAATTTATGTCTGTACATTTGTAGAAATTTAACCTATTAAAATATGGTAGCGTTCATTTTAGTTTGTTTCTACTTTTAGGTTTTTTATGGGAGATAAGAAAGAGGAAAAGTTTGGAAAAGGAGTTCGTTAAGAAGAAAAATAAGGTGTGTTCCGTGAAAGAATTTTCGGATACTATATTGTATAATGTGGATGCATATATAATTTTGGTTGATCGGAATTTTTTGGTTGAAAAGACCAATTACTATAATTTGAATAATACTTCTGAAAGATAAGCGGAAAGTAATGTCCAGAGGCTTTAACGGTTATTTGTTCAAGCCTCTGAACAAAGAAGCTTTGTTTAATATGCTTCGCCAAATGGATATTTAATCTTCCAAAGAGTAATCAATGGTGGTTACAACACGGATACGTTTGATGTAAGGAGTATTGGCATCGCGATCCTCGATACTGAATTGTCCCTGATAAGCTCTTTTTATCTTACCAAGTTCGCTGTCCGAGTCCTTGGCGAATTTAATAGCTGCCGCCCGTGCGTTTTTAGTTGCTTCCTCTATCATTTGAGGCTTGATGTCGTTTAAACCGGTATAGTCATATTGCACATTGTAACGATAATCTCCACCGGTAATAGCGATACCTTGCTTTAAGAGTTCGCTTTGTTCGCTGATCATCTTTCTCACCAGATCTACTTTAGTTGAAGTAACCGTGATGACAGAGGTCACATTATAGCGGAAGGGAACTGAATTATTATTATAACGTTCAGCTTGCATGTCTATAATTTCCGGTGCATTGATACTGATTTCGTTTTCAGTGATTCCTTTCTGTTTCAAGAAGCCGACAATTGTTTGGTTGGTTGTATTTATTTTGTTATATAAGGTCGGGAGATCATTTCCCAGGTCTTTATACATTAAAGGCCAAGTTACTTTATTAGCTGGCACCTCCATTTCTGCCAGACCTTTCACATTCACTACTCTGTCTTTACCAGAGAAAGTGTCCAATCCCTGTTTGATAAAATACCCCATCACCAACATGCCTATAGCAAGGATGACGGCTTCTTGTTTCCAACTTTTCATACTTCAGTCGTTTTTAGTGATACAATTATTTGTTTTGTAAGCGTCAAATGCCTTTTTAACAGAGCCCTGTTCTTGCAGCAATTGTTTTGCTTCTGCTTTATTAATATGTAATTCGTCAATTAGCATTTGTACTCCTCGGTCTACTAGTTTTTGATTGCTGAGTTGCATGTTTACCATCCGGTTTCCTTTTACTCTGCCTAGTTTTATCATGACGGTGGTACTTATCATATTCAGTATCATTTTTTGCCCTGTGCCGCTCTTCATGCGCGAGCTGCCTGTGATAAATTCCGGACCGACTATCATTTCGATGGGTATATCTGCTACATTCGAGAGTGGAGAGTTTGGATTGCTGCTGATGCTTGCTGTTAATATTCCGTGTTCTCTCGCTTTTTGCAGCGCTCCTATAACATAAGGAGTTGTTCCCGATGCCGCTATGCCTATCAGGATGTCTTTATTTGTGATGTGATGCTTTTGTAGTTCCATCCAGCCTTTTTGACTATTATCTTCAGCACTTTCTACAGGATGTTTCAAAGCTTGTTCACCACCGGCTATAATACCTATGACACAGGTATCAGGCATACCGAAAGTCGCTGGAATTTCAGAAGCGTCCAATACTCCTAGGCGTCCACTGGTTCCGGCTCCCAAATAGAATATGCGTCCTCCTTGATGCATACGTTCTACTATTTCATTTACTAGTTTTTCAATTTGTGGTATGCAGGCATGAACAGCTGAGGCTACTTTCCGGTCTTCTTCGTTGATACCTTCCAGTAACTCTCTGACGGATTTTTGTTCCAAATCCTCATGTATGGACGGTTGTTCGGTTATTTTTATAAAATTCATACTTCGAAATGATAATCCTTTAATCCTTCCAGTGGACTTTTTAAAACTTTTCCGATGGACACATTCAGTCTTAGAGCTGCTTCTTTTACTTCTTCTTGAAAGTAAAATGCAATAGAACCTGTAAAATGTACAAGAATATCATGATATTCGTATTGCATTACATTACGGGTGAAGAAATCAGTGAAGCAGGAAATTAATAAATTCTGCATCTCTGGTCTATGCTTGTGGGCGAAAAGAAAAGGAGTCAGACCCGCCAGAAAGCGGTTGGCTAAGGGCTGTCGGTATACTTTATCTAAAATCAGTGCTGGGGTCAAATCGTATTCTTTAAGGAAATCTCGGCAAAGGTCATCGGGAAGTTGGTGTTTCAGGAAGTCACCTACCAGACGTTTCCCTAATACGGCTCCGCTACCTTCATCTCCTAAAATATACCCTAACGGAGAAATATTAGCTGTTATTTTTTCCCCGTCATAAAAACAAGAGTTGGATCCGGTTCCTAAAATACATGCAATCCCTGCCGTTTTACCACATAGGGCGTGGGCGGCACCTAACAAGTCACTTTTGACAAGGATATTTGCTTTGGGGAAGTTCTGCGCCAAAGCTGTTTTCACTATATTCGTTTTTTCGGGAATACATCCTGCACCATAGAAATAAATAGTTGTAAATTCAGTGGTGTCTCCCAACTGGGGAGTTAGTGTGGAGGCAATCACTTCTTTTATTTCATCAACTGATTGGTGGAAGGGGTTGATACCTCCTGTTCGAACTGTCCTGCTGTTTGTCTTGGTGTTACCCAGACACCAGTCTGTTTTGGTAGAACCACTATCTGCTATTACTATCATATCGGATAATAAGATGATTATTAGTCTTACAAAAATAGTATAAATTTATCCGATATCCATTGTTTTCCGTATTTATTTGTCGGGCTCTTATATTATTTTAGTAACTCTGTTTCTATATTTAATTTGATGTACAAATAGTTATAATTTTAGTCTGGTGTTCGATTTCTACCCAATTTTGACCAATTTTTCAATAAAGTGTATCTGTTTTGCTGCTATTTTTGTGTATTCGAATTTTTAGGTATGAAACTATGAAACACAATTTATGCCGGACACTTCTGCTTTTTGCCGGAGTATTCCTCTTTGCAACTATAGATGCACATTTTAAGACTACTCCTCAGTCACCTGTTCATATTACTGAAACCGACGAACTGGTTTATAAATCATATCCTAACGGCGATCGGATACCTGATTTTTCTTTTTGTGGTTATCGCCAATCTGAGTATCCCATTCCTTGGGTGGATGCAAAAGTATATGTTCCTGTCGTGGATGGAGATGCAACCGGTCTTATTCAGCAGGCCTTGAATTATGTAGCCTCTCTTCCTATGGAACCGGATGGTTTCAGAGGTGCAGTTCAGTTAGCTCCCGGTAACTATGAATTGAAAGGTAAACTTTTGATGCGGGCTGACGGAGTGGTTCTCCGTGGTAGCGGATGCCATAAAAATGGAGGAACGGTTTTACGTGCATTGGGACCGATGAAAGATGAATTGATTCGTGTTTTGGGTTATAATAATGCGAAAACGGAAGACACTATTCATATTGCCGGGCAGTATGTACCTGTAAATGCTACGGTTATTCCTTTGAAACAAACTGCAACATTGAAGGTGGGAGATAAAATACGCATTGTCCGTCCATCAACAGCCGGATGGCTTTCGGTGCTTGGTACGGATAGATTGGGCAATGAACAGGAATATAATTTCTCGAAATGGACTCCCGGTCGTCATGATATGGTGTGGGAGCGTACTGTGGTTGCTGTTATCTCTGAAAGTATTACCATAGATGTACCATTGACCATGAGCCTTGATCCCAAGTATGGTGGTGGGTATATTTTACCTCTTTCATGGACTGGGAGGATTAATAATGTCGGAATAGAGAATTTGTGTTGCGATTCTGAATATGATCATACTAATTTGAAAGATGAGAACCATCGTTGGCAGGCAATTACCTTCAATCATGTGAAAGATGGATGGGTACGAAGAGTGGAGGTTCATCATTTTGCAGGTTCGGCGGTAATGGTATTGGAGGGAGCGATGCAGGTGACTGTGGAGGATTGTAAATTTCTGTATCCCGTGTCCGAGATAGCCAACCATAGGCGTTATGCTTTTCATACTTTGGGACAACTAACTCTTTTTCAGCGTTGTTATTCTGAAGAGGGGTACCGTGATTTTACAGTTGGGGTTGCCGTACCTGGACCTAATGCTTTTGTACAATGTCATTCCGAACGGCCTTATAGTTTCAGTGGATCTACTGGTGGCTTCTCTAATGGTATTTTGATGGATAAAATAACGGTGTCAGGAGGAATTATTCAATTGGGTTATCGGGATATGGCAGATCAGGGAGCCGGTTGGGTGGCGGCTAACTCTATGTGCTGGCAGGGACGAGCTTCACAGACTCATTGTGTTACTCCTCCTACAGCTCATAATTGGGCTTATGGAATGTGGACGCAACCTTTTGGTAATGGCCATTATGAATTGTCGCATACTTTTGTCAAGCCGGAAAGTTTTTTTTATGCTCAACTGGCGGCTCGTATGGATAAATCTTCAATGGAAGAAAAGAAAATATTTGTGTACACTACTGATGAAACTACGAAGCCAACTCCCGAGTACGCTCATTGGATGTCTGAACAGTCATTAAAACCGGATATGCGAATGGATGTATGGATAGACAGTATGATAGTGAAATATCCTTTGGAGATAACCCAGAATAATGCTCCTCTTTTAAACGAAGTGAACTGGCGGCCTGAAAAAGAGAAGCATGTGGTCATGGCAGAACCTTTACAAGTGAAAAATGGCTGGATTGTGCGGGGAAATCATATTCTCATTAACGGAACTTATTTTCGCAAGAATATTCCCGGTACTACAGGATGGCAGGGCAAAGGATCACTCAGTCAGTTTGTTCCGGGACGCACCGGTACGGGATATACCGAAGAGCCAGATAGTGTTGCGCAAGTATTATTGCTTTCGGGAGCACATGTGCTTCATCATCGTACAGGATTGTGGTATGAGCGTCGTCGTAATGATCATGAGCGGAATATGCATGCTGATGCTGAAGTTTGGGCTCCTTTTAATGAAATGCCTTATAGCCGTAGCGGGCAGGGGGAAGCTCAGGATCGCTTAAGCAAATATGATCTGAATAAATTCAATCCTTGGTATTGGAATCGTTTGAAGCGATTTGTAGATGTGGCGGATCGAGACGGACTGGTTTTGTTACATGATCATTATAACCAGCACAATATCATAGAAGAAGGAGCACACTGGTGTGATTATCCTTGGCGCTCTGCTAATAATATAAATCAGTTGGGATTTGCGGAAAAGACTGTTTTTTCGGGGGACAAGAGAGTGTATATGGCAGAACAGTTCTATGATATTACTCGTCCGGTTATCCGTGAATATCACAGTAAATTTATTCGTCAGAGTGTAAATGTGTTCCATGACAATAATGGTGTGGTACATAGCATTGGATTGGAATATACCGGACCATTGAATTTTATGAACTTTTGGTTGGAAGAGGTCAATGCGTGTGATAACCATCAGTTAGTGGCGTTGACAGCAACAAAAGATGTGCAGGATTCTGTCTTGAAAGATAAAAAACATACTTCAATGGTTGATGTGATTGATATCCGTCAGTGGCATTATCGCGCAGATGGAACTTTATACGAACCTCAGGGAGGGGTAAGTCTGGCTCTTCGCCAGCATGCGCGACTGATTGATCCGGGCACGGTATCTTGTGCCAGTGTTTATCGTGCGGTACGTGAATATCGCTGTAAGTATCCTGATAAAGCTGTGGTTTATAATGGTAGTACAATTAGAGTTCCTCGTAATGCTATGAATTGGGCTATATTTATGGCGGGTGGCTCTTTTGCCAAAATTCCGCCGATTGATGAATTACCGGTTTATGAGAAGGCTTCTTCTTTTTCTCCTATAGATAGACAGACCGATATGGATACTCAGTGGGTAATGGGGGCTGTCGGAAAGGGATACCTTGGGTACTGTGTGAAGAATGAGATTAATTTGGATTTGATGGGAGATAGAAAAACGTATAAAGTCTTTTGGATTGATCCGGATAAAGGAACGGTTATAAAAGAAGATGGTAGCGTGAGAGGAGGTGGAAAAGTAATTTTAAAGGCTCCTGCTGAAAGTTCTATTTGTTTTTTACAATTGTGATTGCAAAGCTTTTGTAAAACTGTTGGTTGAGTAATAGGAACGGATTCCAATCTTGTTCCTATTACTTATAAGTTAGTGCTTTTTTATATAAACAGACTTTTTTAATAATTGAGCCAAAGCTTCATTGCAGCTATCTTTTCTCTGCTTACAGTAATTTTATCTTTAAATGGCGGTTTTACCTGTACTATTATTTTTCCTAAAAAATAGTTTTCTATTTTCTGTATGGCATGTACACTAACCAATGTTTGCCGGTTGGTGCGGAAAAAAATATCTGGGTTTAGTTGTTCGGACAGTTTGTCGAGCGATAAATCTATGATATGCTCTTTCCCTTCTTTTGTGACGGCAAAAGTAATTTTGTTTTCAGAATAGAAATAAGCTATATCTTCTACTTGCAAGGTATACAGCTTTTCGTCTCCTGATATCAGGAAGCGGGTACGGTATTTTTTTTCCGGATTACTTATATTTTTCAGTAAGTTCAGTAATTCATTGGATGAGCTCGATAGGTTGGCATTGCCATATCTGGCAGTTAATCTTTCAAACTTTTCGATGGCTTCGGCCAATCTTTCCCTGTTTATTGGCTTCAGCAGATAGTCTATGCTGTTTACAGTAAAAGCACGTATGGCATATTCGTCGTAGGCGGTGGTAAAAATAATCATACTTTCCGGTTGGGTCTGTTCTATGAAAGTGAAAGAAATGCCGTCGGTCAGTTGGATATCTAGAAAGATTATATCCGGGTGTGGATGCTCTTGGAACCATTTTACAGATCCCTCTACGCTGCCGGGTAATACAACTATCTCCCAGTCTGGCCTTAATCCTGACAACATTTTATGTAACAGGCGTCCTGCAGGAATTTCATCTTCTATAATAGCGGCTTTTATCTTATTCATTCAGCAAAGGTATTTTAACGGTGAAATATTCAGAATCGTCAATAATTGTGATATGCAAGTTGCAAATCAGCAGATAGCGGGCAGATAAGTTCTTCAGTCCCATTCCTGATTTTGCAACATTCTTTTTTAATTTGATCTTGTTTCTTACGGAAAGAGTTTGATCTTTGTCAGAATAATCCAAATGGATGACCATTGGATTTTCCATATTGATGATGTTATGTTTTATCACATTTTCGATAAGCAACTGTAGAGTTAATGAAGGAATCTTCTTGTTCAATAACGTGGGGGGTATTTTGTTTTCCAGTTGAATACATTTTCCCAGACGCACTTGATGCAGATAGATATATGAATCCAGAAATTCCAGTTCATTACGTAAAGTAACAAGTCCTTGTTCCTGACTTTTTAGGATATAACGATAAACATCCGATAGCTTTTGTGTAAAAACTACTGCGTTTTCCGGATTGTATTCTATTTCGGATATTAAAGTATTCAAACTATTGAACAGGAAATGTGGATTTAATTGATTTTGTAAAGCCGTGTATTGTGCTTTGATGGAACTTTCTTCCAGTTTCATTGTTTTTTCATGCAGAATAACCAGCTGCCTGTAAAAAGCGTTCATGATACTCAGGCTCACAATCACAATTTCTACCAACCATATAATCATGATCAAGCGCAGGCCCGGACTGCTTAGTACAAATGGGAAGGGCAGTTCCAGCAATACTTTACAGATGGTCAGAGTAGCGTAATTCATGAAGAAAAGAATAGCTGCAATCAAAATGCAATTGATGATCAGTTTGTTTCTCTTCTTGATAAAGAATAGATAGCTTTTTTTCAGCCATCGGTTGATGAATATCAGACTAAAGCCTACCAGATTGAATATGAATACCACAGAAATAAATCCCAGAAAGGAGATTAATATTTTCTGATGTTGAGGCGTAAGGTCGGTATATAGTACCAGCGAAAGGTATGAGAAACATGCCAGACCTGAAAACAGGAAAAAGTTGAAGAATTGATTGTATTTATTTTGCATAGCCATTCCGCTGCTGAAAATGATTTGGGTTATTTTACAAAACTATGAAAAAAAGAGGAAATTCAGAAAAAAATAGAATACTTTCCAAATCTCCTCTTTTATGAGCAAACGCTTAGTATGGATTAAAAACAAACTCCTACACGCACACCCATGCTATTTCTTCCATCTTCAGAATAAGTCAGGATATCGGTTTGATTGGTTGCGTAGCTATAATATACGGCTACATGAAACCCCAGACGCTGATAAGGTACCGGATGAATATCTATTCCCAATTCGGGTGATACATAGAATCCCCACGGGCGTTCATACCATTGTACCAGATTGTTGTAAATGGAGTTTTGAGAATACATGGCACCCGATTTGACTCCGAAGTAAGGTCTTACATACCTGTTATCCAGTAACTTGTAGGATACAGATATTCCAAAGGGAAGTTGGAACGCCGATTGTTGCTGGTCTGTTGTCAATGAAGCCGTTGGGGTGAGGGGGATGGTCTGGCGGTCCACGTATCGGTGATTGGTATGAAAATTAAGGAAAGCTCCTATAGACCAATAGGGAGTCAGATCATATTTTCCTTCAAAGTTCATTCCCCATCCGCTGAATTTATCGGCAAAGTTGCTGTTCAACGGCATATTCATCTGCCAGTCTACGTTGAAATGTACATTTTCCCAGATCTGTGCTTTACTTGTGAAACAAAAGAGAACTAATAACACTCCGATGAGGATACGTTTGGGAGCTCTGTGTTTTAATATTTTCGTTTTCATGATTTTCCGGTTTTATTGTTTATTTGACAGATAAGGAGATTGTGCAAATGCCTGATTGACGGCATTTAATGTCAACTGCATATTGAAATGGGAGTTTCCGTATAGCAGTCCTGACGCATAAGCATGCCAGATGACAGGCAGTTTGTTTTGGTTAGACTGATCGACAGGTTGTCTTAAATCAACCATTTCCATAATCAGGGTTCCTGTGTCATAGCTGTAAGTTACCGGATAAGGATAATACCATCCTCCTCCCCAGTAAGGTCCCCAGAATCCGGCATCCCACCAGCCGCCATACCATCCTCCTGTGGTTATTTGTATTCTTTGTTGGGCGTATGACAACTGAATGCCTACATTGGCTTTTTCTTTATCTTCCGTCCTTACATAGCCTTTCTGTTCCATTTCATGGGCTACTGCACTGATAATGTTTTGGGCATTTTCATCTTTCCAATAATTGGCTTTCAGGCTGTTGTCCGGAACCAGAATGCTATCTGGCAGATAATAGGTGGAAAACTCATTGAAATGTACACTGTTGTCATAATCGGTGTAAACGCTGTAGTCACTATCCAGTTTATTCATATCCGGATCTTTCTCGCACGAAGTAACTATCATGGCAAGCATGAATAGTGGAAATAGTAGCTTCTTCATATTCCTATTATTTTAGTTAAGTAGTTTATAGTGAGCGTCCTTTAAACACATTGGCTTTCTTTAATGGCAATATTTGACCGGATAAAGTCATGTGGCTGGAATTAAAGTTCGGAAGAATATCTACAGTCGCATTGTTGCTTCCATAAGGTATATCAATGCTTACTTGGGCTGAGATTCCGATTCCCATCACGTTCATACTGACATGAATATTACCTTTTTTGTCGGTTTTTACTTTATAGTTCGAAGCATTCCCGTCTACGGTAATACCTCCTAGTCCGTTCGGACCGCTGAAAGGTACATTGAATGCTACTTGCACTACAGCCTTGTCACCGTCCAGTCCTACAAAGTTGGTGTTGGATGAAACGAAAGCGGAGGTTCCGTATTTAAAGTAAACTCTGTCCGCTTCCAGTACAAAGGTTTGGTTGTCTATTGCCTCTTTGGCTTCCTGAAATAACATTTTGTCCAAAGCTTCCTGAGCTGCTTTTTTTTCCTGACGTGTCATTTCCTTTTCTGTTGTTTGTGCCTGTGAGTACTCTACGCAGGTAAACAAGGTTACTAATGTTAATATTACAACTTTTCTCATAATACCTACTTTTTTATTTTATGTTGTTTTCCTATTGAAATCCGGTACAAACATAATAAGCTTTGGCATAAGTAGGTAGTAATTTGTTACTGAAACGGAAAAACCGGTTGCTGAAGTGTATTTTTGAAGAACTGAAATTAAAAGTGTGAAGAGGAATGAATGGGAAATAAACAGCCCTGGAAATCTGCTTTAACAAAATTTCCGGGGCTTATGTTCTATGAACTATAAAGTGATTAGAAAGACCTTCCTTTAAATACATTTGACTTGTCAAGCGGCAGTAGTTCACCGGATAAAGTCAGGCGGTTGGAATTGAAGTTGGGCCGTATATCTACGGTGGCATTGTTGCTTCCATGAGGTAATGTTATGCTTACCTGAGCAGATATACCCACCCCCATTACACTCATTGTCAGATACATGGTTCCTTTCTTGTCGGTTTTGATCTTGTAACCGGAAACATTGCCGTCTACAGTGACACCTCCTAATCCGTTAGGGCCGCTGGCAGGAATGTTAAACGCTACCTGTACGGATGCTCTATCGTCGTCTACCATTACAAAATTGGTATTAGAAGAAACAAAGGCATTTCTGCCTCTTTTAAATATAACCCGGTCAGCTTCCAGTGTGAAAGCTTTGTTTTCTATAGCTTGTCTAGCTTCTTCGAACAAGGCTTGTTCCATGGCTTTTTGCGCCTCTTTCTTTTCCTGACGTGTCATTTTCTTTTCTGTTGTTTGTGCTTGTGAGTAGTCTACGCAGCAAAACAAGGTGACGAATACTAATAAAATAATCTTTTTCATATATGTATCTTTTATGTTATTGTTTGAATATGAAACAAATATAATAACTGTTTTGTTGAGAGGACTTTATCTTATTTTTTAGGTTAAAACTCTTCCTTGTCATATTCTTTCTAGTCTGTTTTATTTGGCTTGAGTTTGCAAGTATAGCATTATTTTCTGTCTTTCTATCTTTTAAAAAAGATTTTTTCTTTCGGGGGCTATGTGAACTTCTATTTATTTTTTTCTCTATAGAGTTTCTTTTCTACTGCCACTGCTGCCACCTTTTGTCTGGAATGCTCATAAATAAAGGCTTTGAGGGGTGATGGCAGCAGAATATTTGAAGGGATGGAAAATGTTACTGCCACCATTTTAGGATATTCTTTTTGATAATAGTAATTGCAGGAAGATTGTCAACCCGGCAAAGAAATAACTCTTGAAAGAGTCAACTGATATTATAACTAAGTATTATCTCTGTCAACCATCCGTACAAGTAAGATGAAAGAGTAGTCAACCTAAAGCGTTAAACTACACTGCATTCATTCTACATGCCGAGTTGTTTCAGACTGTTCCATTAAGTTGAAACCGAAACATCATGCGGTTGAATGTATCAGAAGATAAGCATGTATTGTTCGGAAGTTCCTTATCTTTTTTCAAAAGGAGCGGAAGAATTCCTCTAAATATATGTTCCTTTTTGTGGGAATAATTCGAGTCTTGATGAGAAAAGTATTATAAGAGGTGGTGGCAGCCTTTTGGGTATCTAAAAAATACTGCTGCCACCACCTCTATAAGATGCTTATATCTAGATTGTTACTTCTGATAAAAGCTCAGTAGTGGTAGCAGAAATGAAAAACTCTGTTGGAGAAAGAGGGCAAAGTCTCTGTTTGTAGATGTATTCTTCATCATCGGCATCAATCTTTTTTTTTGCCGAATTCCGGATCAATCTTTAATAGTGCCGTCACCCCAAAGGTTACAGCGCAACATATCATAATCCAGATAAAGAAATGGTTGTATCCCATCTGGTCCTGAAGCCAACCGGCGGCCATTCCGGGAATCATCATGCCTAATGCCATAAATGCGGTACAAATGGCATAATGTGCCGTTTTATGTTCTCCGTCCGCAAAATAAATAAGATAAAGCATATAAGCTGTGAAACCGAATCCGTAACCGAATTGCTCTATAAAAATGCAAATATTGATAAGGTATAGGGAATCGGGTTGGACATAACTGAGGTAAACATAGACTAAATCAGGTAAGGAAATAGCCCATACCATCGGCCACAACCATTGTTTTAAACCGTTACGGGCTACGGCTATTCCTCCTAAAATACCTCCAAGGGTAAGCCCGATGATGCCGACTGTTCCTTGTACGAAACCTATCTCCTCAGTGGTGAGCCCCAAACCACCTTCTTCAATAGGATCTATAAAGAAAGGAATACACATTTTTGCCAGTTGTGCTTCCGGTAAACGGTAGAGTAACATAAAGAGAATAGCAATACTTGCCTGCTTTTTCTGAAAGAAACTGGCAAAAGTGCCAAAAAATTCTTTGAGTAGGGTAGAAGCGGAAACTTCTTTGGCTGCATGGTCTGAATCCGGATGGGGAAGAATAAACTTATGATAGATCCACACTCCCAGGAAAAGCCCGGCCAATACAAAAAAGGTGATGGACCAGGCGTAAGGTATATTGTCTGTTACAATTTCCAGTCTTCCTGCAAGCATGATAAGCAACCCTTGTCCTGCAATAGTCGCAATGCGATAGAAAGTACTGCGGATTCCTACAAATAAAGCTTGCTGGTGCGAGTCCAGTGCCAGCATGTAAAAACCATCGGCAGCAATGTCATGCGTGGCAGAGCTGAATGCCAACAACCAGAAAATTGCCAACGTAAGTTGGAAAAAGTGTTCGGTGGGGATGGTGAAGGCTATGCCTGCCAGTCCCGCACCCATTAAGAGTTGCATAGTGACGATCCACCAGCGTTTCGTTTTGATAAGGTCTATGAAAGGACTCCACAAAGGTTTGATAACCCAGGGCAGATTAAGCCAGCCGGTATAAAAAGCCAGTTCGGTATTGCTGATTCCTAATCTTTTATACATAATGACTGAAATAGTCATCACTGCCACGTAGGGCAGCCCTTGTGCAAAGTATAGCGTGGGTATCCATGCCCACGGTGAAGTATGTTTGTTTTTCATTATTCCTTTTTCATTTTAAAGATTCCGGATGGAAATCCTATCCGGCGCATGGCTTGGTGGATCGGTTAATAGAAACGGCGGATATCTGCACCTTTATAATAATGCAATAGAATTTCGTCGTAGGTATATCCCCGTTCCCCCATTACGGCAGCCCCGATTTGGCACAGGCCTACTCCATGTCCCCAACCGGCACCCGTTAGCAGAAACCATTCGGGGACGCCGTTTTTCAATTCTCCCTTATCTACTACAAAGGCTGAACTGAATAGGTGGGACGAAGACAGGGTACGACGTATCTCCAATTCTTTTCCGATAGTCAATGTTTTCAAAGAACCTACAATTTTCAGTTTGCAGATACGTCCGGACTTGCCACGTTGGATGGGAATCAGGTCGATGATGTCTCCATAATCTGATTTTGTATTTTGACGGATCAGTTCGGCTAGCTCTGACTGGGAATAACGCACTTTCCAACGATAGAAATCTGTGGTTTCCTGATCGTAATTGTTCAGTATTTGTGAAATTACTTTTTTATCGTGGGTATCACAGAACGAAACGGGAGAAGTACGTATCCAACGTTCTGCCTCTTCTTCTTTAGTCAGATCGGGTAACGGACGGTTTTCTTCTTCTTCCGTATCACGGATGGTAGACAAATAGGGATAATTCTTATCTTCCCAGCAATAGCCGAATTCCTCACTTGCACCTCCGCAACATTTAGAGAAACGAGCATCGCAGATGCCGCGTTCATACATTAGTAATTGCCCTCGGGTTGCCTGTACTGCTTCAGTTACGGCAGCACTGGATGCCTTGGTTATTCCCTGATAACGTTGGCAATGATCATCTGCACAAACGTCGAATATGGTGTGGTCTTCCCGGTCGTACCAACGGATATATTCGGTATCGGTCTTGATAAAGGAAAAGAAACCTTCATTTTTGCCACTTAAAGCTTTGCGTTTCTCTATTTGAGCAAACAGCCAGCTGCGTGATACCACGGCATGTGCTTTCAGAAACTCTAAAGAGGAGGTGGCGTTCATCTCCGAAGAGATGACGCTTATCAAATAATCTTCGGCAGGAAGAATATTGATGGCGGTGATTTTTCCTTCGTCCACTACTAACTTCAGAGTCCCCATGAAACTTTGGGTTTCTTGTCGTTCCCAATGAAAATTAATTCCGATGGTTACGTCATATAATGAAAAAGAGGCGTGTTCGTCTTGTGGAGTGAAGGTTAGTTCGCGGTAAAGATTGCCATTCCACAGGATACCTCCTTCGCTGAAGGTTACTTGCTGTTCGCCACAGACTGTTTCTCCTTTGGCGAAAAAATTGCCGTTCAGTGAAAAATGAATTTCTTGTGCGTTTACTATTCCTACGCTTATTTCGGGTTCTTTCATTGTTATTCGTCTTGTTTTTTGGCTTTTTGGGCTTGCCGTAATTCCTGCTCCTTTTCGTACTCTCTCTTTATTCTTGCTTTCTCATCAAAATAACGTCCGGGTATTTTCTCGGCTTCTTCCGCTGTTATTCCCACTTCTTTTATGATGGATGCCACTTTTTCTACCGTTATTCTGTCGAAATCTTCCTGACGGGTGGTGACGATTACGCCTGCCATGTCCAAGGCTCCCGGGCTGATGAGCATCTGTTCGCTGCCTTCTGCAAAGTAGCAGTCGGGACGGTGCTTGCTACGGGGAAAAACCACCGTATAGTATAGATGGCCTTCCTTCCATAACAGCAGGTTGAACTTCGCTTCTTGTCCGTCTTCATCCGGGGGAAAAGCGGTGAGGGCGTTGTATAACAGGGAGTCGTCATAATGCGTGTTGCCCGAAATGATCACCAAAGGACAGGGATAGTCCTTGGTGTTGAGGTAAAGCCGACTACATTCTAGTGGATAATCTCCCTCATTTTCTTCTAGGTAGGGAAAATATATATTGTGTATATCGATTGTCTGTGCGTGGGTTATCAGCTGTTGTATGTTCGGAATGATGGGAACATCCGTTTTTCTGACTCCTTGCAGGTGGAGGTGGTCCGGTACGGAGGCCCCGCAATGTGCTCCATTATAGAATAGGGCGTAGTCCGGATATTTCTGCACGAATGCACGGACGTCATCGAAACCGAAAGTATGCTCATCCATGAGTTGGGGAATGTGATCTTTATGGGCGATAGTGAGGTGATCCGGCAATATGGGATAAGGGTTAACGCATATTCTGTATGCAGTGATGGTTTCCAGTGCTTTTTGCTCCTTGGGCTGGTTTTCCTTGCACAGGAAACAGGGGCGTGCTTGAATGCTGTCCTTATCCACTTTGGCGGTAGTCGAAACCGCACGCTGTACATTACATTGTACCACAAATGTGTAGCCGTTTATGGACAGTTCCTTGGTCTTTACAGTCTGTAATGCCTCGTGGTTGTGGTGTGCCAGTGGCCAGCACGCCAGTTGGCTGTCTATAAATCGCTTGATTTCATTCCGGTTCTTCAGCTCTTCTGTATATTTTTTGCGGATTCCCAGTTCACGGGTGCGCAGGCTGTCTTTGTAGTGATTGTTGGCATTGGTCTGCTCTATGCTCAGGGCAGCATCCGAGTTCCCTTCCCAGCGGCGGCACAGATAGAGTACATCATAGATTCTTCCTATCTTATATTGGCGCGAGAAAATGAGTCCCAGGGCATAATCTTCTCCGTAGCTGACATTGGGCACGCCTGTTTCGCGCAGGATAGGTGTGAAGAATGCGCGCGGAGCTCCCAGGCCGTTGATGCGCAATGCGTTATTGTGTCCGTTCTTTTTCGTCCACTCGCTATGGTCTATCACTCCCGGGGCGATGGTGTTCAGCCTGAAGTCCGTCATGCGGTAAGTTCCTATTACCATGGCGCATTGCTCTTTGTAGAACGTGTCTACGATGGTTTGCAGGGTATGGGTGTCGCTGTACAGGTCATCGCTGTCAAGCTGTATGGCGAAGCGCCCGCACCGGGGATGGTTGATTGCGAGGTCCCAGCATCCCCCTATGCCCAGGTCGGTACGTTGGGGCTGAAGGTGGATTACCGCTTTGTTCTCCTTGTATTGACCAATGATTTCTGTGGTTCCGTCTGTCGAGTGATTGTCCACGATGATGATGTTGAATGGAAAGCGTGTTTCTTGTGTGAGTGCCGACCGGATGGCATCGTCAATGGTACGGGCGCGATTGCGCACGGGGATGATGACGGAGGCTTCATATTCGAAATTTCCTTTCTTTACATCCGTTTCCACACATATGGGTTCAAGGAGGGCATTGATGGATTTCAAGTATCGTGTGAATGCTTCTTCCATTTCTATCTGTACTTCCCTGTTACGGGGATTTACGTAGTCGAACTGCTTTTCGCCGGACAGGCGGTTGTCGCTTTCTGTTTCCGTATAAAGATATTCGTTGATATGTACCAGATGAGAATGGAGGGTAAGGAACAGACGCAGTTCATAAAGGGCGGCATACTTTCTTTCCTCTGTCATTTGGAGACTGGCGAGGATGAATTCCGTTCTGTTGAATATCAGTAGCGGACCGAAGTCGAAATCATCACGCACACTGCCGGGTTGGTAGTCGTTGACGGGATGTTTCTTCTTTTCTCCGTTTTTCCATTCATGATGGTCGGCATAGACCATGCCGCATTCTCTGTCCTGCAGGAAGTCCGTCATGCGTTCCAGTGCCTTGTAAGCCAGTTCCAAAGCAGAAGTTTTGGTATAGAGCAATATATAAGGTGTGTCTGCTTTTTCAGCAATCATCTTCATTGTCTTAGAACTGGTTAGTGAATCAACAGGTAATATTTCGCATCCTTCGGGGGTGGATAATGTCTTGTTGGGTTCGATGTTCAGCAGATAGATTTTGTTGACTATGCTACTTTCTTTTAGAGCATGGATTGTCTGTTCTGCCGCTGTGCTTTTCCTATAAGGAATAAAGCAATTAATTGTTTTTCTCATTGTTAAAAAGTATTTCTCACGGCAAAGATAGGTAATATATCTTATTTTTTCTCTACCTTTGTACGCTAATTGTCTTTTAAATATAAATGGAAACTCCGAAAACAGCATTACTTGGCAGGACATTGGATGAGATTCAACAGATTGTGAGGAATCTGGGAATGCCTAAATTTGCCGCAAAGCAGATTACGTCTTGGTTGTATGATAAAAAGGTGGAAACGATAGACGAAATGACCAATTTGTCATTAAAGCATCGCGAAACATTGAAAGAAGGGTATGAGGTGGGAGCATCTGCTCCGGTGGAAGAAATGCGTTCGGTAGACGGTACGGTGAAATATCTTTTCCGTACACCGGCTCATAATTTTATTGAAGCGGTTTATATACCCGATGAGGACCGGGCTACTCTTTGCGTTTCCTCGCAAGTGGGATGCAAGATGAATTGTAAGTTCTGTATGACCGGGAAGCAAGGTTTTACAGCTAATCTGAGTGCCCATCAAATATTAAACCAGATCTATTCTATTCCTGAAAGGGAAAAGCTGACTAATCTTGTTTTCATGGGTATGGGAGAGCCTTTCGACAATCTGGATGAGGTGTTGAAAGTGCTTGAGATTCTGACTTCAGAATATGGTTACGGCTGGAGCCCGAAACGCATCACTGTTTCTTCTGTGGGTTTAAAGAAAGGACTGGAGCGCTTTCTGAATGAAAGTGATTGTCATCTGGCTATCAGTATGCATACTCCGATTCCTTCGCAACGAAGGGATTTAATGCCTGCCGAGAAAGCTTTTTCCATTACGGAAATTATTGATATATTGCATAATTATGATTTTAGCAAACAGCGGCGTCTGTCTTTTGAGTATATCGTATTCAAAGGGGTGAACGATTCACTTATTTACGCTAAAGAGATTGTGAAACTTTTGCGCGGCATTGAATGTCGTGTCAATTTGATCCGGTTTCATGCCATTCCTAATGTGGATTTGGAAGGGGTAGATATGGAAACAATGGTTGCCTTCCGTGATTACTTGACGCAGCATGGCGTATTTGCTACGATCCGTGCTTCAAGAGGAGAAGATATTTTTGCTGCTTGTGGAATGTTGTCAACGGCTAAACAACAGAAGGAGAAAGGTGTTACATTACAGTAAATAACAACAATAATACCATATAATTATGAAACGAATAGCATTTTATTTAAGTTTGGTGCTGGTGGTTCTGGTACTGGCTTCTTGTAAGAAGGGACAAAAGAACTTGTTTACCCCCACGTCCAGCGGTAGACCTTACGAAGTATTGGTCGTAGTAAATAAACCTGTATGGGACCGTCCTGCAGGACGTGCATTGTTTGATGTATTGGATACCAATGTGCCCGGACTGCCCCAGGCGGAGCGTTCGTTTCGTATATCAAATGTGGACCCTCAGCATTTTGACCGTGTGCTGAAAATATTCCGTAATATCATCATTGTGGATATTCAAGATATTTATACTCAGCCCAAACTCAAGTTTTCCCGTGATGTTTATGCGTCTCCACAGATGATTATGACAATTCAGGCTCCTAATGAAGACGAATTTGAGGAATTTGTAGCAAAGAACAGTAAAGTGATTATAGATTTCTTTGTGAAAGCTGAGATGAATCGTCAGATAACTTTGTTGAAACAAAAACATAGCGATGTGATTTCCACTAAGGTAGGAAGTATTTTTGATTGTGATATCTGGGTGCCGATAGAACTGGCTAACTATAAAGAAGGCAAAGATTTTTTGTGGGCTTCTACTAATCGTGCTACAGCGGATATGAATTTTGTAATGTACTCTTATCCTTATACAGACAAGGATACCTTTACTAAAGATTATTTCATTCATAAACGTGATTCTGTAATGAAAGCAAATATTCCGGGTGAACGCGAAGGAATGTATATGGCAACAGACTCTATGTTTGTGGATGTGGAAGATATTGTTGTAAAAGGAGAGTATGCGCAAGAAGCTCGCGGATTATGGGAAATGGAAGGTGACATGATGGGAGGTCCGTTTGTGTCTCATGCACGGGTGGATCGTGCTAACGGTCGTGTCATTGTGGTTGAGGCCTTTATTTATTCACCGGATAAATTGAAACGTAATCTGATGCGTCAGATGGAAGCTTCACTTTATACATTGAGATTGCCCAATGAAAGCTTGATTGACGAAATTGTAATTAGTGGTAATATTCCGGAAGAAAAAATAGATACAACAAGCCGGGTAAAGTAAGAAGAGACATTATAATATATAATATAGATGGAAGATAACTACAAGATACGAGTTGGTATTACTCATGGGGATATCAACGGAGTAGGATATGAAGTAATTCTCAAAACTTTTTCGGATCCTACCATGCTGGAACTTTGTACACCCATTATTTATGGATCACCTAAAGTGGCTGCTTATCATCGTAAAGCAATGGATATTCAAACAAATTTCAGTATTGTCAATTCTGCAGATGATGCTCAGCCGGATAAACTGAGCATCGTGAATTGTACGGAAGACGAATTGAAGGTGGAGCTCTCCAAACCGACACCGGAAGCTGGTAAAGCAGCTTTGGATGCGTTGGAGAGAGCTTTGCAGGACTATCGGGAGGGAATGATTGATGTTTTGGTAACTGCTCCTATCAATAAGCATACCATTCAGTCGGAAACTTTTCATTTCCCCGGTCATACAGAATATATTGAAGAGCGTGTGGGGGAAGGACAGAAAGCGTTAATGATTTTGCTGAAGAATGATTTCCGGGTAGCTTTGGTGACTGGTCATGTTCCTGTACGCGAGATAGCACAAGATATTACCAAGGAACTTATTATGGAAAAATTGGCTGTTTTCCATCGTTCTTTAAAAGAGGATTTTGGCATCGACAGTCCGCGTATAGCTGTGTTTTCATTAAATCCTCATGCGGGTGATGAGGGATTGATTGGTACGGAAGAGAGTGATATCATAATTCCGGCAATGAAGGAAATGGTTGCCAAAGGCATTCAGTGTTTCGGACCTTATCCGGCCGATGGCTTTATGGGATCTGGCAACTATACTCATTTTGATGGAATTCTAGCTATGTATCATGATCAGGGATTGGCTCCTTTCAAAGCTTTGGCAATGGATGAAGGAGTGAATTACACGGCAGGACTTCCTATTGTACGCACTTCTCCGGCACATGGTACTGCGTATGATATTGCCGGACAAGGGGTTGCCTTGGAAGATTCTTTTCGCCAGGCTATCTATGTGGCTATGGATGTTTTCCGTAATCGGATTGTCGAAAAAGAAATCCATGCACATCCATTGCGTAAACAGTATTATGAGAAACGGGATGATAGCGATAAACTGAAGTTAGATACCATTGATGATGAAGATTGATGGTGAACCGGTCTAAAATATAATTTCAAGAAAAAGAGTAGAAATGAAATTTGCAATTATATCAGCGGGTGAAGGCTCCCGACTTTCACAAGAAGGGGTAGCTTTACCCAAACCTTTGGTGCAACTGAACGGAGTTGCCATGATTGACCGTCTGATACAGATCTTTGTGCGCAACGGGGCTGATAAGGTGGTCATCATTATTAATAATGAAAGTCCGTTGACAAAAGAGCATTTGGCAAAACTACAGGCGGAAGCGACAGTGCCATTGGAAGTAGTTGTGAAAACTACGCCTAGTTCAATGCATAGTTTTTATGAACTGAGCTCTTATTTGAAAGACGATAAGTTCTGTTTGACTACTGTAGATACCATATTCCGTGAAGAAGAATTCTCGACTTTTATTGAAGCGTTTAAACAATCGGACAAAGATGGATATATGGCGGTGACCGATTTCATAGACGATGAAAAACCGCTTTACATTTCTACAGATGAAGCTTTGAACATAACCGGCTTTCATGATGAGGCCATCTCCGGATGCCGCTATATATCGGGAGGAATTTACTGCTTGACTCCGACAGCGGTCAGGACACTGCACGGGTGTATGGAAAAAGGTATGTCCCGTATGCGCAACTTCCAGCGACAGTTAGTGGCCGACGGCTTGAAATTAAAGGCTTATCCTTTTACAAAAATTCTGGATGTAGACCATGCCAGCGATATAGTGAAAGCGGAAAACTTTCTGACCGGTAAGGACGAGTAATTAAAAACATAACATAAAGGAATGAATGTAATTTCAATAATAGGAGTAAGCCGTGGAAACGAATATTCACCCAATCATGTGGACAATGATGCCGCCATTTTTAATAAGGTGGTGGAAGAGTTGGAACGGTTGGGCTGTGAAGTTAAGGTTTATGCCGAGAAGGATTTCGTAGAGCAGGGTATCAAAGGAGATATCATTTTTGATATGGCCCGTGATAAAGCAACAATAGCCCGCTTGAAGTCTTTGGAGGATGGAGGTGCGTTGGTGATAAACTCTGCTTACGGTATAGATAATTGTGTACGTAGACCCATGACGGAGCTACTTATAAAAAGAGGAGTTCCTCATCCGCAGAGTTTTATTATTTCCACAGCAGACGAGTATTCTGAAAACTGTTATCCTTGTTGGGTAAAGCGGGGAGACTCTCATGCTATGGTGAAAGAAGATGTAGCTTATGCCACTTGTAAGGAAGAGGTGGAGAATATTCTGGCTGATTTTCGCAACCGTGACATTCCTGTTGCGGTCATCAATGAGCACTTGCAAGGCGACTTGGTGAAATTCTATGGGGTACACGGCACTGATTTCTTTTATTGGTTTTATCCGTCTCCTTGTTCGCACAGTAAGTTCGGTTTGGAAAAAATAAACGGAATAGCCAAAGGGATTCCTTTTAGCGTAGAGGAATTGAAAATACAAAGTGATAAAGCTGCTGAGGCGCTGAACGTACCCATTTACGGAGGTGATTGTGTGGTTTCAGCCGACGGAACACTGCGGATTATAGATTTTAATGATTGGCCCAGCTTTGCCCGTTGTCGTGAGGAAGCGGGAGGTAAAATTGCAGAGTGCATTTATAACCGGGCTAAAAAGCAAATGAAACAATAAAGACATGAGTACAGAGAGTGAGAAGAAAGGAATAGAGGCTTCTTTCAAATCCATGGACACAGAGGAGTTCCTGGATATTTATTTCAATCGTCCCATAGGATATGCATGGGCGCTATTGTTTAAAAAATTGAAGGTACATCCCAATGTCGTGACCATTTTTTCTATTATTCTAGGTATAGGCGCAGGCGTGATGTTCTATTACCCCGATATGAAACATACCCTGATTGGTATACTTCTATTGATGTGGGCAAACCATTATGACAGTGCGGACGGCCAATTGGCACGGCTTACAGGGCAGAAAACCCAGTGGGGACGTATGTTGGATGGCTTTGCCGGTGATATTTGGTTCTTTACTATTTATGCGGCGATCTGTCTCAGACTGATGGACCAGCCTATGCCGTTTCATATTGGTGACGGGATGCATTGGGGGATTTTTATTTGGATATTGGCTGCTTTTTCGGGCACTGTTTGTCATAGTAAACAATGTACATTGGCGGATTATTATCGTAATATTCATTTATATTTTCTGAAAGGGAAAAATGGAAGTGAGCTGGATAATTTCAAACAACAGCGTGAGATCTTCTATAGTTTACCTTGGAAAGGAAATTTCTGGTGGAAAGCTTTTTTGTATTTTTATGGTAATTACACACGTCAGCAGGAAAGAATGACCCCTAATTTTCAGCGTTTCTATGCTTTGGTAAAGGAAAAGTATGGGGACAATATTCCACAGGAGTTGCGGAACGAATTTCGTGCAGCTAGCAAACCTTTGATGAAATATACCAATATCTTGACTTTTAATACACGTGCCATTGCTTTGTATATCAGTTTGCTGATTGGCGAACCTTGGTTGTATTTTGTATTCGAGATTATTGTAATGACTTCTTTATTTGTATATATGCGCCATTGCCACGAGGCGGTTTGCGCACAGTTATATTATAAATACGCGGCGAAGTGAAAAGTAAATATAGAAATATATTCCTGATATTTGGGATTGTAGCTATCGTGGTAATGCTCTGTACTTTTGATATGGAGTATGATGAATTGTTGGCTAACTTGCGCCGGGCAGGGATTTGGCTGCCGGCTGTAGTAGGGTTATGGATTATCATTTACTTGTTCAATACCCTTTCTTGGTACATTATTATCCGAGATGGAAAAAAAGGAACGCCTATTCCATTTTGGAAAGTTTATAAGCTTACAGTTTCCGGGTTTGCACTGAATTATGCTACTCCGGTAGGATTAATGGGAGGAGAACCTTACCGTATCATGGAACTGACTCCTTATGTCGGGGCCAGTAAGGCAACATCATCAGTTATCCTTTATGTGATGATGCATATTTTCTCGCATTTTTGTTTTTGGTTTTGTTCTATTTTCTTGTATTTGGCTTTACGCCCGGTAGATATTGCCATGGGGACTATGCTGGCTGTTGTGGGTGTGGTTTCTCTTTTGGCTATTTATTTTTTTATGAAAGGATACAAGAATGGAATGGCTGTCCGTACTTTAAAATTATTACAATATATTCCTTTTATTAAAGGATGGGCCAAACGTTTTTCAGAAAACAAACGGGAGACTTTGGAACGTGTGGACAGTCAGATAGCAGAGCTGCACAAACAGCGTAAGTCTACATTTTATGCCTCGTTAAGTCTGGAATTCATGGCTCGGATTCTAGGTTGCCTGGAAGTGTATTTCATATTGAATATTCTGACAACAGATGTTAGCTTTCCGGCTTGTATTCTGATTATGGCATTTACTTCTTTATTTGCTAATTTGTTCTTTTTCTCGCCTATGCAATTGGGCGCTCGTGAGGGGGGCTTTGCTTTAGCGGTAGGAGGACTGGCTATTCCGGGAGCTTTCGGAGTTTATACCGGATTGATAACCCGTGTACGTGAATTGATTTGGATTGTAATTGGTGTGTTGTTGATGAAAGTCGGCAACGGTACACCTACTAATAAAGCATGAGATAATGAACGCATTGAAAGATATTCAGGGAGTTATATTTGATTACGGCGGTACGATAGATACGAATAGCCGTCACTGGGCGGAAGTATTGTGGGCCAAGTATGTGGAACATCAGATTCCGGTGGATAAGGAGAGTTTTCGTGAGGCATACGTCTTTGGAGAAAGAGCGTTGGCTAAATACCCTTTTGTCCAGCCTTGGCATGATTTTCATGATGTACTTTCCATTAAGGCCAAACTTCAGATGGAATGGTTGGCAGAACAGAGAAAGTTGCCTATGGATGAGTTGAAACTGCAATCTTATGCCACGAAAGTAGCAGACAGCTGTTATGAGTATGTATTGGATATATTGCAGGTTACACGTCCGGTAGTGGAAGAGTTGTCCAAAAAATATAAGTTAGTGCTGGTTTCTAATTTTTATGGTAATATTCAGACCATTTTAAAGGATTTTGGACTTCTGGATTTCTTTGATGAAATTATTGAATCCTCTGTGGTGGGTGTTCGTAAACCAGATCCCGCTATCTACAGACTCGGAGTGGATGCTATGGGATTTGTGGCAAAGAATGTGCTGGTGGTTGGAGATTCTTTCTCAAAAGATGTTGTTCCTGCCAAAGCGGTGGGATGTCGTGTAACTTGGTTGAAAGGAGAAGGTTGGGGAGGAGAAGTCATTGACGAATCTGTTCCTGATGTGATTATAACGAATTTGGCCCAACTGCCTGTTCTATTATAAAAAGTATGGAGACACAAAGACATGCATTGGTAAAAAGGGACTATCTAGTTCCTTTTGTTTTAGTAACCTCTTTATTCTTTTTATGGGGATTTGCACATGCTATTCTTGATGTGCTGAATAAACATTTTCAAGAGGTGATGGATATTACCCGTACTCATTCGGCAATGGTGCAGGTAATGTTTTATTTAGGTTATTTCGTAATGGCTGTTCCGGCAGGGTTATTCATCACCAGATATGGATATCGTAGGGGAGTTGTTTTCGGATTATTGCTTTACGGCATCGGGTCGTTGATGTTTATTCCCGGCGAATACTGGATGTCATTTGAATTTTTTCTGTTCTCTTTGTTTGTCATCGCTTGCGGCTTGGTTTTTTTGGAAACGGCTGCAAATCCTTATATGACAGAATTAGGGGATAGGGAAACAGCTGCCAGTCGGTTGAACCTGGCCCAGTCCTTTAATGGATTAGGATGTATTTGCGGCCCTTTGGTGGGAGGACTATTGTTGTTCTCGGAGAAGGGAGAGGCGAATATTTCATATCCTTATATGCTGATGGGGGTAGTTGTGCTGATAGTGGCACTGGTCTTTTCCCGTATCAAACTTCCGGAGATTGTTCATACAGACAATGTGGTGAATGGAAATACAGTTAAAAAAGGCTTATGGTCGCATAAATTATTTTTATTTGGTCTACTGGCACTATTCAGTTATGAAATAGCAGAGATTTCTATCAATAGTTTCTTTATCAATTATGTGGTGGACGATGGATGGATGAATGCCCGTGATGCGGCAGTAGTGCTTTCATTCGGTGGGCTCGGGCTATTTATGTGCGGACGTTTTGCCGGTAGTTGGATTATGCAGCGAATTCGTGCAGAAAGAGTTTTGCTATACTGTGCTTTGGGAACGGTAGCGGCTACTTTTCTTATCGTTTGCAATTTAGGAAAAATTTCATTAGTTGCTTTGTTTTTGGTATATGTGTTCGAAGCCATCATGTTTCCCACTATTTTTGCCATATCTTTGAAAGGGTTGGGAAATAAAACCAAACGAGCCTCTTCTTTTTTAATGATGTCTCCTGTAGGAGGAGCTATTGGCCCTGTGTTGATGGGATATGTGGCAGACAATAGTAATATGTCCTTATCATTCATTATACCATTTGTTTCTTTTTGTGTTGTATTATTCTATTCGTGGTATGCCGATGTAGAAGGAAACTGAAATAAAAAATCCCGATATGGCTGTCTGGCTTTATCGGGATTTCTATCTATTTTTAAATTTCCTCGGCTTTCAAAGGACTAGTCCGGATAATATCCCATACATCTTCTTCTGTTTTGCTGAAGGGACCGGATGCTTCTAATTTCAGTGTCGACATGGCTGCTGCAAAACAACCGGCTTTTTCATAGGATACTCCTTTGTTGCGCATATATAAATATCCTGTGGCATACGTATCTCCGCATCCTGTAGCATCAACTATATCTTTAGGAGGATAGGCGGGTATCTTATGAAATCTACCTTCTGCATAAATTACAGAACCCAGACTTCCCAAGGTTATCAATACCTCTTTTACTCCCCATTCAGCAAGTTGCAAAGCGGCTTGTTTTATGTCTTTGTGACCGGTAAGCACTTCCATTTCGTGTTCGTTTACCTTTAGAATATCAATATATTTTAAGGCTTCCAACTTGTCTGTCCAATCTATGGGATAAACTCTTTCACCCCGGACTTCGCGCAAATATCCTTGGGCATCTACCGCCAAAATACCTTTTTCTGAAAGATATTTTACAACATCCAGTGAAAAATCATCTGCCAGAAGGCTTCCCAAATGAAAAATATGGGCATTTATATTCTGTAGCTGTTCCACTGTGAAAGGATCGGCTTTAGCTAATACCCGCTGACTGCGGTTATCTTGATTTTCCCCGTATGTATTCTCGAAATAGACTGTTCGCTGACTGGGAATAACAGTGACTCTGATACCTTTTGCACGGATATCTTCTACAGCTTTAAATTCACTGGGCGCTAGTGCTGTGACCAGCTGATAATGCTTTGTATCCTTTAAATGACTGATTCCGTGTGAAAAATAATAGGATGTTCCGCCGGGCATATAAGTCGTTTTCCTGGGTGTTACTATCTTATCTAATGTAATGTGGCCTATGCAACAAATATCATCCATACCTATTTATATTAAACGGTTGCAAAGCTACAAAAAAAACTAGAAAAAGCATGGAAGTTTTCAAAAGAAGGTGTAACTTTGGCACAAATTATCTTAATCTCTGCTATGAGATGCAATTTTAACAAAGAAATTAGAATGGAAAAAATGAATGTGAAACCGGCAACCGGTAAATTGGGCGTTCTTTGTGTTGGATTGGGCGCTGTTACTTCAACTTTTATGACAGGTGTGCTGATGGCTCGTAAGGGACTGGCAAAACCTGTCGGATCTATGACTCAATATGATAAAATGCGTGTTGGCCGTGGAGAAAATAAAAAGTATTTGCATTATGGAGAAATCGTTCCATTGGCAACTTTGGACGACATTGTTTTTGGTGCATGGGATGTTTATCCTGCTAATGCTTATGAATCAGCTGTAAATGCTGAAGTTTTACAAGAAAAAGACATTCTTCCTGTAAAGGAAGAACTGGAAAAGATAGTTCCGATGAAAGCTGCTTTCGATCACAACTATGCTAGTCGTTTGGATGGCGATAATGTGAAAGATTGCAAGAATCGTTGGGATATGGCAGAACAGCTGCGTGAAGATATCCGCAATTTCAAAGCTGAAAATAATTGCGACCGTATCGTAGTTCTTTGGGCTGCTTCTACAGAAATCTATGTACCTGTTGAAGAAAAAGTACACGGAACCTTGGCAGCATTGGAGCAAGCGATGAAAGAGGATGATAAGGAACACATTGCTCCGTCTATGTGCTATGCTTATGCAGCGCTGTCAGAAGGTTGCCCTTTCATCATGGGAGCTCCTAATACTACAGTTGATATCCCGGCTATGTGGGAATTGGCTGAAAAAACGAAGATGCCTATTGCTGGTAAGGACTTCAAAACAGGCCAGACATTGGTTAAGTCAGGCTTCGCTCCGATTATCGGAACCCGTTGCTTAGGCTTGTCCGGCTGGTTTTCTACAAATATCTTAGGTAATCGTGATGGTTTGGTGTTGGACGAACCGGCTAACTTCCGTACTAAAGAAGTCAGCAAGCTGTCTACTTTGGAGTCGATTCTTGTACCCGAAGACCAGCCTGATTTATATACAGATTATTATCACAAAGTACGTATCAATTACTATCCCCCTCGTAATGACAGTAAGGAAGGTTGGGATAATATCGATATCTTCGGATGGATGGGCTACCCCATGCAGATTAAGATTAATTTCCTTTGCCGTGATTCAATTTTGGCTGCTCCTTTATGTTTGGATTTAGTATTATTGAGTGACTTGGCTGCACGTGCAGGACGTTTTGGTATACAGCGTTTCTTGAGTTTCTTCTTGAAGAGCCCGATGCATGATTATACAGAAAATGAAATACCTGTCAACCATCTCTTCCAGCAGTATGCTATCTTGAAGAATGCTATTCGCGAAATGGGTGGTTATGAAGCTGATCAGGAAATTGATTAATTCATAACAGACTGTTTTTATTCAGGCGCGGATTGCGCGGATTTCACGGTTTCTCTTTATAAAAGACCGTATCAATCCGTGAAATCCGCGCCTTATTTTTTATTTTTCTGCCATAATTACTTGCTGTCTGCTCGGGAATTTGTAATTTTGTCATATAATAAAATGAATATGGTCAGGTCAGAAATACAAAATGTTAAACTCAGATTTGGTATTATTGGTAATGCTGAAGGATTGAACCGTGCCATAGACGTGGCTATTCAGGTGGCGCCCACAGATTTATCAGTATTGATCACCGGTGAAAGTGGTGTGGGAAAGGAAAATTTTCCGCAAATCATCCATCAGTTCAGCCGTCGGAAACATGGACAGTATATAGCCGTGAATTGTGGAGCTATACCTGAAGGTACAATAGATTCAGAACTTTTCGGACATGAGAAAGGTGCTTTTACAGGAGCTATCAGTGACCGTAACGGTTATTTTGCCGAAGCCAATGGTGGAACTATTTTTCTGGATGAGGTGGGAGAGTTACCTCTTGCTACGCAGGCGCGTCTGCTACGTGTGCTCGAGAGTGGTGAATTCATTAAAGTAGGTTCATCCAAAGTACAAAAGACGGATGTACGTATTGTTGCCGCTACCAATGTAAATCTGACGGAAGCCATTGCCGAAGGCCGTTTCCGCGAGGATTTATATTATCGTCTGAACACTGTGCCTATCAAGATACCACCTCTGCGCGAACGTGGAGATGATATAACATTACTTTTCCGCAAATTTGCATCGGATTTTGCTGAGAAGTACCGTATGCCGGCCATTCAGCTGACAGAAGATGCAAAAGCCTTGTTGTTGGCTTACCCATGGCCCGGTAATGTACGCCAGTTGAAGAATATTACAGAACAGATATCTATTATTGAAACCAATCGCGACATTACGGCGGAAATTTTGAGAAATTATTTACCGGAACAACGTGTAAACTCCGGTTTACCCGCTTTATTTGGTGTGAAAGCAAGTGCGGGGAAGGCTTTTGAAAGTGAGCGCGAGATTCTGTATCAGGTGCTGTTTGATATGCGGCGTGATGTAACTGAGTTGAAGAAATTGGTAAACACCTTGATGTCGGAACGTGGAGCGCAACCTGTTCCGCCACCGGCTACTACAGCAGTTTCTTATTATCAAGAACCTCAACGGAATTTGGTCGCTACAGTAGTGCCTGCTACACCTACCATTATCTCTGCCGCTAAATCCGTGCATCCTGTAGTAGATGATATTCAGGACACGGAGGAATTTGTGGAAGAAGCGACACTGTCATTGGATGAAGTGGAAAAAGAAATGATACGTAAGGCGCTCGACCGTCATCATGGAAAACGAAAGAATGCGGCAAAAGATTTGAATATTTCAGAGCGCACACTTTATAGAAAAATAAAAGAATATGGTTTGGATTAAACAATTGAAAGTAGTTGGTGTGTTGATGGTACTGGCGGGAATAGTAACTGCTTGTTCCATCTCTTATAAGTTTAACGGATCGTCTATAGACTATACTAAGGTAAAGACTATTTCGTTCGAAAACTTCCCGAACCGTTCGGCAGGTTTTGTGTGGGGACCGATGGAGAGCATGTTCAATACGGCATTGCAGGATATTTATATGCAGCAGACCCGGTTGAAGCAAGCCAAGCGTGGAGGTGACCTGCAATTGTCAGGGGAAATAACCAATTATGATGCTTTGAATAAAGGAATTGGTTCTGACGGTTATTCCAGCATGGTGGAATTGCGTATGACGGTTAGGGTGAACTTTGTCAACAATTCCAATCCGACAGAGAATATGAATGGTCAACAATTCTCGGCTAGCCGAGAATACAACGCTAATCAGCAGTTGAGTGCTGTACAGGATGAATTAGTAACCCAGATGATTAAAGAAATTGTAGAGCAAATATTCAATGCTACCGTGGCAAACTGGTAGTGAGCCCTTTTCCGTCATGACACAACAGCAATTATATGAATGGATAACCCATCCTGAATTATTAAATCGGGATACACTATACGAGCTGCGTACGTTGCTTGCGCGTTATCCGTATTTTCAGACGGTGAGGTTGCTTTATCTGAAGAATCTGTTTTTACTGCATGATATAACATTCGGTGAAGAATTGCGTAAGGCTGCATTGTATGTGGCCGATCGCAAAGTTCTTTTTTATCTGATAGAAGGGGAGCGTTTTATCATTTCTCCTCTTGACAAGCAAGAGAAGCTTAAGGAGGAAGGCGGATTGGACCGTACTCTTTCATTGATAGATGCTTTTCTGTCTTCTTTACCCGAGGACTCTGCTGCCGTGGAGTTGCCTATGGATGTAACAGCCGATTATACTTCTTTCTTATTACATGAAGAAGAGCATCCGTCCGATGATGGTATTCCTCGGATGAAAGGCCAGAGTCTGATAGATGATTTCATTGAAAAGTCTGCAGAGGAACCTTTATTACCTCAATTAGGGATAAAAGAGGAAGTGCCGGTGAAAAAGGAAATGCCCGAAGAGGATGAACCGGAAGCGGAGGAAGATATAGAAGATGAAAGCTATTTTACCGAAACATTGGCCAAAATATACGTTAAACAGCAAAGATATTCTAAGGCTCTGGAAATTATTAAAAAATTAAATTTGAAATATCCAAAAAAAAACGCTTACTTTGCAGACCAAATAAGATTTTTGGAGAAATTGATTATTAACACTAAATCAAAATAAAGAAAATGTATTTATTACTTATTGGATTAATTGTGCTTGCAGCTCTTTTGATGTGTTTCGTCGTACTGATTCAGAATTCAAAAGGAGGTGGTTTGGCTTCTAGTTTTGCTTCTTCAAATCAAATTATGGGAGTTCGTAAGACTACGGATTTTATTGAGAAATTAACATGGGGATTAGCTGCTTTTATGGTAGCATGTAGCGTGCTTACCGCTTATTTTGTTCCTACTGCTCATACAGATTCTTCTATCATCATGGAAGAAGCGGTGAAAGAGGGAGCTACCAATCCGTTGAATGCACCTTCAGGTTTTGCTGCTCCGCAGACAAATGATGCTGCAGAGACTCCTGCTCCGGGTGATTCGGCACAGTAATTAAAGAGAGCATTTTCCTTAATAAGGATAGGCGTTCTGTTTTATCAGTGAAACAGAGCGCTTTTTTGTTTTAAGATATTTTGCTTTGATAAGTATGCTTTTGTGCTTACTTTTGTTCTGGAATATGTTAGTTTAAAAATAATAAAAGAATCATGTTGAAATTCATATCATGGAATGTAAATGGCTTGCGAGCTTGTTACGATAAAGGTTTTGCTGATGCTTTCAATCGTTTGGAAGCTGATTTTTTCTGTTTACAGGAAACAAAGATGCAAGAAGGACAACTGGATGTACAATTTGAAGGGTATCAGTCCTATTGGAATTATGCTGAAAAGAAAGGATATTCGGGTACTGCTATTTTTTCTAAAGTAAAGCCATTGTCCGTTACATACGGTTTAGGCATTGAAGAGCACGATCACGAAGGCCGTGTAATTACGCTTGAACTGGAATCGTATTATCTGATAACTGTTTATACTCCTAATTCGCAGGAAGAATTGCGACGCTTGGATTATAGAATGAAATGGGATGATGATTTCCGTGCTTATTTGAAGAAATTGGAAGAGAAAAAACCGGTAATTGTGTGTGGTGATTTGAATGTAGCACATAAGGAGATAGATTTGAAGAATCCTAAAACGAATCGGAAAAATGCAGGTTTCACTGATGAAGAGCGTGCAAAGTTCACTACTTTGCTTGAATCAGGTTTTACGGATACATTCCGCTATTTCTATCCGGAGCAAGAGGGAATTTACTCATGGTGGTCCTATCGTTTCAAAGCCCGTGAGAAGAATGCGGGTTGGCGTATTGATTATTTTCTCACTTCCGATTCGTTGAAGGATAAATTGAGAGGTGCTCAGATTCATACTGACATCTTGGGATCAGATCATTGTCCGGTGGAATTGACAATAGAATTGTAAAAATGGGCTAAAAAAACTTTGTAGTTGTCGCAAAATGAATCCCTGATTATCTGCAATAAAAAGATAATCAGGGATTTGTGTCGTCGCAAAACTTATTCTGTTTTATTCTCATAAATCATGGATTCCTGTATATCTTTGTTTCGGGAAATAAATATTTTTTTCCTGAAAAACTGATTGAATCTATGAAACAATGGCATTTATTTTGCTTGTTGCCTTTGATGGCAGCTTGTGACTCCGGACATTCCGGTTCCGGAGAATTAATTTCGGTGGACTTGCGACAGGGGATAGATCATCCTTCTATGCTCAATCTGCAAGATGAGGTAGAGAGTGTGGAATATATACCTTTGGAAACAACCGATGATCCCGCTTCTTTGTTGGATGGAGTATCCGAATATGCTTTGACAAGCAAATACATCTATGTTTCTCCCGTAAAAGAACAACGGATTGTTCAGTTTGACCGGAAAGGTCATTTTATAAAGACATTGATTCCTTTCGGACAAGGACCGGGGGAGTTCAGTAATTTTTTAGCAGGTATACAGGCCGATGAGGAAAATAATCGTCTTTACCTGTTCAGTGCTAATCAGATAGGGGTCTACACCTTAGAGGGGGAGTTTATTCAAAATTTGAACCATGATTATCAGATAGTATATCAGCGTAAGGTGGAACAAGACTGTTTTGCTTCGGTGGCATTTCCGTATATTCCTTTTCGGAGCGGGAGTTATGGCTTAGGCATATTCACAGAGCAAGGGGACACTATTGCTGTAAAGAATGATTTTACTTCGCCACTGGTTCCTCCGGAGAAAGCAGGTTTTACTATAGGCATTGCAGCTACCTATTCAGGTAAGCAGCAGTCATTACTGTTTAAAACAGGATGTAATGATACTGTTTTCAGAATTTCCGATCATAAAATTATGCCAGCTTGTGTTTTGAATTTACAGAATTCAGACCAAGAAATCATCCGCTGCCTGGATGCGACTGATTTCAGTAGCTTACATCAAAAATTTGGAGGAAATAAGGATATTTTTGTGTCTGATCTTTTTGAGACGCCACGAAGTTATTATTTCCGTTGCAGGTATGATGGAGGACATTATGTGGTTTCCGTTGATAAAGAAACAGGGAAGATTCTGGCGGAGCAATGTGAGCAGCCTGAAGATATTTTTAAACTTTCTGATGCCAATCTTCTTTTTGGTATGTTGGGGACACGGAGTTATCGTAGCTTTCCCGTTTGGGGCCGTATGGAGAAAGATGGTTTGGTGCAGGTTGTCATTCCTTATGAGCTGAGTCTTTATGAAAAAGGATCCACCCTTACTGTTCCGGATGAATTAAAAAAGATAAATGTGGATAGTAATCCTATTTTTATAGTCTATAAATTGCGAGAAGGCTAAAAAGTGATACATTTGCGATATGATGAGAAAGTACTTGTTTATAGGCTGGGCTGTATGGATGGTGGTGATATTGGGTATCATCTCCTCTTGCAGTCAGGATAAGGGCACTTCTAGACTGGCATGGGGGAAATATTATTTGTGGAGTGCCCCGGATTCCTCCTACCGGATACTGAATGCCATTCCTTTTCCCGATAAACTTTCCGTAGAAGAACAAGCGTGCTATGCATTACTGATGACACAAGCTATGTATAGATGTGGGCATAAGATATCTTCCGATTCATTGATAAACATTGCTGTACAGTATTATTCTTCACAAGGTAATGCAGATGATAAAGCTTCCGCTTTGCTTTATAAAGGATATATTTTAGAGGACTTGGGGCAGGATAATGAAGCTTTGTATGCCTATAAACAGGCAGAGGAGGCGGTAAAGACTGTTAAGGATTTGCGGATCCATTTTTTGATATATACAGCTTTAGGGAATATCAATGGAAGGTATGCTCATTATGAGCACTCACTGTCGTATTATAGAAAGGCGTTGGATCTTAATCTATCAGTTCCGGCTTGGAATGCAATGGGGGGAGAATATATATTTGCCCCTCTTTATCTGGCTCAGGGAACTCCCCGGTACAATGAAGAGGTCAAGTTGGTTTATGATAAGTTTTTAGGTTTGGTTAATAGGATGGACTTTACCTCGCAAGAGAAAATCTATTATCAATGGGTCTTGAAGGAGAAAGACAAGCAGGAATGGGATTCGGCGGCTTCGTTCCTGTTAAAAGCGATGGACTATACCACTACTGTTGAGTCCCGTTACTGGTATGATGCTGAATTAGCTGTTATCTATAAACATTTAGGAAAAACTGAACTAGTAGACAGCCTTCGTAATAGGGCATTGAAATCTTCGCGACCACTTTTGAGATCCTCTGTGTACAAAGCTATATACCAGGATTTGCTGGCGGCTGGTAAGTTAAGTAAGGCTAATGAATATATGCAATGCTATATCAATGAACTGGAATTACTATTTACTTCCGGAAGCCGTACTGAATTGTTTAAAATCGAGAAAAGATATGATTACACGGCTTTATTACGTCAGAATGATGAATATCGAAGCCGATGGAGCATTACTCTGTTGATAACAGTGGCTGCTGTTTTTTCATTGACTTTACTGCTATGGGGTAGTTGGAAATTTTTTCGCCGCCAGAAACTGGAGATTTTAAGTCATTATAAAAGGGATGCTTCCATGTTGCAGCAGCAGATTGATGATTTACAAGAGAGGATAGAAGAGAATCAAGGTGAGGCGAAGAATCTGCAAGAACAGATGCAAATCCTTGAAAAGGAAAAGAAAAGTAAGGAAATACGTATTCGTCAGTTGGAACTCACTTTCCGTTCGAAACACATCTCGCTTCCGGTTGAGTCGGTGGAGGCAGCACAAGTATACTTGCAAATCGTGACGAAGGGAACTCCTCATTATACCCCTGCTGAAGACCGTACTAAATTAGAGTATTGGTTGAACATATCCCGTAATCGCTGGGCCGAGCGATTGGAAAAGCTTTATCCATCTCTGACCAACGGAGAGAAGGATATTTGTTACCTGTTTGTAGTGGGACTTTCATTTGATGAGATGGCCAGTTTGTTGGGAGTGCAGTCCCGTTCTGTAAACCGTGTGGTATATAGAATTTGTAGAAAGATGGGTATAGAACAAGGAAGCAAAGATGAATTTGTGGCGCAAATTTTCCGTTTGGATGATTGCGACACAAATATATAGCTTACATGGCTACTTCGATGGCCAGTATTTGCGCTTCGGATTTAGCTTCAATTGTGACACTTTCAATGTCCCAGATACCGATACCGTCACGACGTGAAAGATTCTCGCCTGCTATATTTATTTCTCCTTCTATAATGAAGATATAAACACCTGTGCGTGGTTTGTGCATACGGTATGTCACACTTTGTCCGGCATCCAATGTGCCCATAGAGAACCATGCGTCCTGTAGCAGATGCGCCGGTGTATTGCCAGATGGTGAGATGAAGGTGGCTAGTTCGTTACGTTTCAATAACGGACGAATGTCATAATTATGGTATTCGGGTTTAGTTCCCTCCACATTGGGAATAATCCAGATTTGCAGGAATTTTGCGTCTTCAGTCTTACTGGCATTGTATTCGCTATGATAGATGCCTGTGCCTGTACTCATTACCTGAATTTCACCTGGGGCAATGGTACTTTCATTCTGTACGCTGTCTCCATGTCTTAAATATCCTTGTAAAGGGATAGACACCACTTCCATATTTTTATGGGGGTGCATACCGAAACCTTCTCCGGGAGCTACTGTATCATCATTTAGTACGCGTAAAGCACCGAAGTGAATTCGTCTTGGATTATAATAGTCTGCAAAGCTGAATGTATGGTAGGTTTTTAGCCATCCGTGATTAAAATACCCTCTTGTATTAGCTTTGTCAATTACTGTTTTCATAACTCATATCCTTTCTTTTTTAATTTGTTGATATTTGATATAACAATTGGGGAAACAGAAAAGTTTAACGGTTGCTGTAAGGTGGGTTGTACTTTAGATTCAGCTCTTTTAAATGATCTGTTAGAGTCTTTTGTTACATTAGAAAACACATTTTGTTTCGGTTTTAGTGAAGATTTTTGGAGAACACTCTATGGTAAGAAGCTTTTGGTTTAGCAGACAGGTAAAAAGATAAGTTCGTTTTTCAAAAAGGGCCTTATCTTTTTTTAAAAGACCTTATTGTTTTGGAAAAACATCCTTATCTTTTAATAAAAGGAACTTATGTTTGGCACAAGAATTCATAGAACTTGGCGCAGGATCCGGCAGAATTTGTATCAAGATTCTGAACACTCCGGTAGGAGGAAATGTAGCTTCTTGAAACCGGACAAGGGCTATCGAACTGATTGGGAAAGTAAAATAAAGCAATGTGATGATTGATTGCCAAACAGAAGAAAACGAATTTGTATGTATACATTTGTTTTTACGAACGGAATAAAATCCTTTCATCACCATATCTTATTGTTGTTCAATGGTTTACTGTGTAGAAAGATGGTAAGACATGCCCAAGTGGTAGTTGACGGTGAATATGCCATACACTTTTCGCTTCCGGAACCAGACGGGCATGGCATGTCCTTGGAGCATGTTGGGCTTGTCCGGGGTCAAACCACTTGAGCGTCTTTTACGTCCTTTTATCACCACAAATTACTGGATACTAATTGATTATAGTGATTGAACAATTTTATTTTTCATGTAAAGACAATTCGGATGCTGGCAACTTGAGTAGTTAATCTTACAGTTCATACATTTAAATCTTATAGCTCATAGATAACTTATGACGTTGTCCACAGAACAAGCTAAGCATGTTCGTCAAACAAGCTAGGCCTGTCCTTTGGACAAGCCCGGCCTGTACGTATGCATGAAGCTATACATATGTATGCATCGCCTCATGCGTACGTACGTGTAAACCGGATTTGCATTTTCTTCTTCCCAAAAAGCGTTCCACCCTTTTTCACTTTATGCCGGAAGGTTTTTTCAAACTATCCTTATAGGTTTGACGAGTTTTGCTCAGAGTTTCCCGGAGTTATGCTTGAAGTTTTATCAGATTCACCTATTACTTGCAGAGGGTCTGTCACAAAAACGGGACAAAGCAAAAGTGTTCCTCTATGAAATATCGGATGAACCTGGTTTCTTGGAGCCGAACAAGAATTCTTGGACATCCTGCTCTTATAATTATCGGGTAAGTGAAGGAAGGGTAGGATATAAAATAAAAGAAGAGATGATTTAATCATCTCTTCTGTAGAGCGGAAGACGGGGCTCAAACCCGCGACCCTCAGCTTGGAAGGCTAATGCTCTATCAACTGAGCTACTTCCGCAATTTTTGTGGGCAAAGATGGATTCGAACCACCGAAGTCGAAAGACAGCAGATTTACAGTCTGCCCCATTTGGCCACTCTGGTATTTGCCCATTCGCTCTTAAGATTCTATCTCAATTCTCTTATTGAGTAGGCTTGTTTCTCAATTGCGATGCAAAGGTACGTCTTTTTTTTGAATATGCAAATTCTACAAGAACTTTTTTTCAAAAAATCTGCTTTCCCTGCACTTTTTGCTTGAAATCGAACATTTTGATGGCAGTTATTGCACATTCATCTCCTTTATTACCTAATTTTCCACCGGCACGGTCTTCTGCTTGTTGCATGGTATTGGTGGTAATCAAACCATAAATTACAGGAATATCTCCTTCGGCATTCAGTTGGGCGATGCCTTGGGTAGTACCGGCACATACATAGTCAAAGTGTGGAGTGTCACCACGAACTACACATCCTATTGCAATCACTGCGTCTACTTTTCCGCTTTTTATCATTTGTGCGGAACCAAAAGTCAGTTCAAAACTTCCGGGTACAGTTTGTACCAAAATATTTTCATCTTTTGCACCATGTTTTTTCAAGGTGGTTACGGCGCCTTCCAATAAGGGACCGGTGATGTTACTGTTCCATTCGGATACTACGATACCGAAACGCATGTTTTCTGCATTGGGAACCGAGTTAAAGTCATAATCAGATAAGTTATGATACGCTGTTGCCATTATTTTTTGTTTTTTAGTGGGATTAATAAAAGAAAAAGGTTATCTGTACGTGGGTGCAGACAACCTCTTTATATAATTCAAGGTATATTTCTTTTCTTATTTGATAGAGGCACGCTCGATATATTTGTCGATGTCCATTGACTGATAAGAATTGAAGTATTTTTCTTTCACCAATGTATAAGCTTTAACAGCTTCACTGTTCTTACCCAGTTTCTCGAACAACTGACCTGCCTGAATCAAATAGATAGGGCTTAATGCCTGACTGTCTGCTTTGTCTGCTGCTTTCAGCAAAGTTCCGGCAGCTTTGTCCAATTGTCCCATCTCAGCGTAGCAGTTACCGATAGTTCCCAAAATAGCGGGGCTTACCAACTGATCTTTAGCGCTGAATTTATCTAAATACTTCACTGCGTCTTCATATTTGCCTAACTGTGCGTAGCAGATACCTGCATAAGCATTTGCTAAATTACCGGCAGCTGTTCCGCTGAATTCATCTGCTACTTTCAAGAAACCTTTGTAACCAATGCTGTCGCCGTTCAATGCTGTTTCAAAGTTATCGGCTCCGAAATATTGTTCTCCTTTGAACAAAGCTTCTGATGCTTTCATTTCATTGGGTTCAGAAATAAAATGCTTATATCCCATGAAACCTGCAATGATAATCACAACTGCTGCAATAGTTCCAAGGATTTTTCCTTTGTACTTGATAAGGAATGCTTCTGAAGTACTCAGTGCTTCTTCCATATCCAATGGGTCCTGAGTGTGTTTTTGTTCTGCCATTTTTATATTTACTTTTTTATTATTTTGCGAATCTACTTTTTCGGTCAGCAAAAGTAATTCATTTCTATGTATTAATGAAATTTACGGGCATATTTTTTTAGTTTTTCCCGTTTTTATCTCTAATTTTGTATCCTCAATTAAACAGAAGTTCTATGATACTGAAACGCATCTCGATATTGAATTATAAAAACCTGGAGCAGGCAGAACTGGAATTCTCGCCAAAGATGAATTGTTTTATCGGACAGAACGGCATGGGGAAGACGAACCTGCTGGATGCGGTTTATTATCTTTCATTCTGTAAAAGTGCCACTAATCCCATAGACTCGCAGAATATCCGTCACGAGGGCGATTTTTTTGTGATTCAGGGTTTCTATGAAACGAATCAAGGAGATCCTGAAGAGGTATATTGCGGCTTGAAGCGTCGTCAGAAAAAACAGTTTAAGCGGAATAAAAAGGAATACAGCCGTTTATCAGATCATATCGGTTTTATTCCTCTCGTAATGGTTTCTCCTGCTGATGCGGAACTGATTGTGGGAGGTAGTGACGAGCGCCGCCGTTTTATGGATGTGGTGATATCTCAATATGATAAGGAATACTTGGATGCACTGATACGTTATAATAAAGCGCTGACACAGCGTAACGCCTTATTGAAGTCGGAGCAGGAACCTGATGAGGAATTGATGTTGGTATGGGAGGAGATGATGGCATTTGCAGGCGAGATTGTTTTTAGAAAACGTAGTGAGTTTATAGCCGAATTTATTCCTACTTTTCAATCTTTCTACTCTTATATTTCGCAAGATAAGGAGAAAGTGAATCTGGCGTATGAATCTCATGCTATGAATGGGAATTTGCTGGATATAATAAAAGAGAGCCGCAAACGTGACCGTATAATGGGGTATTCGCTGAGAGGAATTCATAAAGATGACTTGGTGATGCAGTTGGGTGATTTCCCTATAAAGAGGGAAGGTTCACAAGGGCAGAATAAAACTTATCTGATCGCTTTGAAACTGGCTCAGTTTGATTTTTTGAAGAAAACGGGGAGCAATAGCACTCCTTTGTTGTTGCTGGATGATATTTTTGATAAGTTGGATGCTTCCCGTGTGGAACAGATTGTGAAACTAGTGGCCGGGGATAGTTTCGGACAGATTTTCATTACGGATACCAATAGGGATCATCTGGATAAAATATTGAAAAAGATTGAAAGGGAATACAGAGTCTTTTCTGTAGAAGATGGCTGTGTGACTGAAAGAAAGGAAGTGGCTGAATGAGACGTAATGATGCGGAACAAATAGGGGAGATGATTCGGAAATTCTTCCGGCAGAATGCTTTGGAGGCACCACTGAATGAGTATCGTCTGATACAAGCATGGAAAGATGTTGTGGGGCCTGCCATTACCAAATATACTAGTAATCTTTATATCAAGAATCAAATACTTTATGTGCATATCACTTCGTCCGTGCTCCGTCAGGAGTTGATGATGGGACGTGATTTATTGGTGAAGAATCTGAATAAGCAGGTAGGGGCACAAGTGATAGTCAATATTATTTTTCGTTAACTAGGCGGTCTTCTGTATGTTCTTTTGGTTATCTCCGAAGGTTCCTGTAAAACTTCCTGCCAGGTGCGGATTTTTACGGATTTTCCTTCATCTTTTTCGTAAAGTCCACACTTGACTTGAAAGAAGTGTGATGTAAGAGTGGCTTATGGGGCAGTTCTTATCACGATAGATTCTATTTCAGTATTCCATTCTCAGTCCAGACTTCATCCATTCTCCGGTCGAAAGGTTCGACAGGCAGCTTTTCGCTTACTTGGAAGTTATAACATATACCTATATTATAGGAATGAAGAAGAGGCAGTAATTTGTCATAATATCCTTTTCCTCTTCCCAATCGGTTGCCTTGGGCATCAAAAGAAACACCCGGTATAATGGCGAGGTCTATCTTCTCATACGCTGTAAATGCTTCTCCCGTCGGTTCCTCTATGTGATAAGCCTCGCCGTTTTTCAGGTTTTGTCTACCTGCATAAATACGGAGTTCCAATTCGTCTCCTTTGACTACCGGCAGCAAAATTGTTTTCTGCCGGTGCCATTTCTCAACGAAGTCATGTGTCTGTACTTCATCACCCAATGAATAATAGAGCAAAACGGTACGGGCCGATGCAAATTTGGGATGCTGTTCCAGTTTCTCAAGCAAAGCAGCGGACTTTGTCATTAATTCGGTGATGTCGTGACGGCGTTTTTCTTGCGCTATCTGCTTGCGCAGTTGTTTTTTTAGTTCCTTCATCGCTTACTTTCGGTTCTATGGGTTGTTCGGGAGCTTTGGGAAATGATTCACCTTTATCCAATACTTCCAATGCTTTGAGGACAGTTTTGTCGCTCTTGTTTAAGTATTCTATATAAGCTTCCATGCCCAGCATATTATAAATGATGTTTCCATATAAATTTGTTTCAAATAGTTTCTGTGATTTGTACATCAATATGTTGCGACGTTTTAACCCTTTGCTTTCAGCGAAACGGGCGAATTGTTCCAAAATGTTCTGATGTTTCAAATATTGCAACAGGCTTTCTTCTGTTTCATATTTTTGCATTTCGGCACGGTGGTTGTCCGTATACTGGAAAGCAAACTGGATGGTTAGTCCGCGGTTAACGGACATACGATAATAGGAAGTCACACCGGTAGTATCCTGCGGTACAAAGATATCGGGCATAATACCTCCACCTCCATATACAGGACGGCCTAAAGAAGTTTCAAAGATTTGGCTTTGATCCTGTTTGATACTGTCCTGTGAGAAAAATTCTCCGTGTTCGTAACGGGTCAGGATATCCATTTCATAATTTGCGTCATTACCTTTTACATACGGTTTTTGTATACAGCGTCCTGACGGAGTATAGTAACGGGCAATTGTCAGACGGATGGCTGAACCATCGCTGAAGTCGATAGGCTGTTGTACTAGCCCTTTTCCGAAAGAGCGGCGCCCGATGATTGTCCCTCGGTCATTGTCCTGGATAGCTCCGGCAAAAATTTCGCTGGCAGAAGCCGATCCTTCGTCCATCAATACGACAATAGGCATTTTCTGGCTACTTCCGGTTCCGTTGGATGTATAGTTCTCACGTGGAGACTTACGTCCCTGTGTATAAACGATGAGTCTGTTTTTGGGTAAGAATTCGTTTACCATCTGGATTGCTGCACCCATATATCCGCCGGTATTACCGCGTAAGTCGATTACCACTCCTTCGCAGTTTGCCTGATTTAGCTTGGCTAATGAAATCAATAATTCGGGATAAGTTGTTTCACCAAACTTGTTTACTTTTATGTAACCGAATTTGTCATTCAACATATAGGCGGTATCTACACTCTTTACCGGTATGTCACCACGAACAATGGTGAAGTGTAAAGTTTCTTTTTCTCCCGGACGAAAAACGCCAAGTTTTACCTCACTGCCTTTGGGACCTTTCAGTCTTTTCATGGATTCATAGTTGGTGACAATTTTTCCTACAAAGGCACTGTCATCAACTTCTATAATGCGGTCTCCTGCCATTAGGCCCACTTTTTCTGATGGTCCGCCTTGGATGACACTGTTTACATGGATGGTATCTTGCTGGATGGTAAACTGGATACCAATTCCGCTGAAGCTCCCTTTTAAATCAGAATTTACAGCTTCCAGGTCTTTTGCCGGAATATAAGAAGAGTGAGGGTCCAGCTCGCCTAGAATTTGCGGCATAGCATCTTCCACCAGTTCACCCATGTTTACTGTATCTACATATTGGTCGTCAATGATACGCAATAATGCATTCAGTTTGTTGGATGAAGTATTAATGATACCTAATTTGTTTCCTGAAAAGTGGTTGGCGTAAAAAGTTCCAATCAATATTCCGGCTACGATGCTTACCGCAACGATTACCGGCATAAAACGGGATGTTCGATTTTTGCTCATATCTTTATTTGCTATTATTCATTGGGATTGATATAGATTACTTCAATATTTGCGCGTTTCAATAAATCAAGCCCGTCTTCCAAACGGTATTTTTCTGAGTAAACTACACGTTTGATTCCTGCTTGGATGATGAGTTTGGCACATTCTATGCAAGGAGATGCGGTGACGTACATGGTTGCTCCGTCACTGCTGTTGTTGCTTCGTGCTATTTTGGTGATAGCATTCGCTTCGGCGTGTAGCACGTAAGGCTTGGTGACTCCGTTGTCATCTTCGCATACATTTTCGAATCCTGCAGGAGTTCCATTATATCCGTCGGAGATGATCATCTTGTCTTTTACGATTAATGCTCCTACCTGACGGCGTTCACAGTATGAATTTTCCGCCCAAATACTAGCCATGCGGATGTATCGTTTGTCGAGTTTGAGTTGTTTTTCTTCTTTCGTTTCCATTATTTCAGTCTTGCTTATTATGTGCAAATTGAATATAAGTTTTTTTCCCTTCGGGAGCTAGCAATAAAACATTGCTGTCACCTTGATAAAATATTGCATTATTCAATGCTTCTATGAACTCGTTATTATAGCTTGTTGAAGATGGAGTCTTGGTAAAATTTATGTTTACTGTCCGGTCTTTTCCATCCGCTTGCCATGTGCCTTCAATGGTTCCGTTTTGTATGCTTCCTGTAAAAGTGCCATCCGCTTTGAAAGTAATGTTGAAACCATGAATGATATCCAAGGCTTTTCTTCCTTCGGCTGCGATAGTCTTATCCGGGTTGTGTGCCATTGCATTGTATTTGGGCTCTCCGTTCCGTTTGTCCCAATTGGCTTTACCATAGAAATCCACTACATGCCATGTGCCGCTTGCAAAGATTTCCTCTACATCGTCTTCATTGTTGCAACTCCATAAGAAGGGGAGTAGCATCAGTATATAAAGAATAGACTTTAGTTTCATATTGTTTAGTTTTTTAGTTGATTATTCCATTTCTTTTCAGCAAGGCATGGATACTGGGTTCTTGTCCACGGAAGCGTTTGTAAAGGGCCATCGGATGTTCCGTTCCTCCTTTCGAGAGAATATTCTCCCGGAAAGAAGCAGCGACTTCCTGGTTGAAGATTCCTTTTTCCTTGAATAAGGAGAAGGCATCCGCATCCAATACTTCCGCCCATTTATAACTGTAGTATCCGGCAGAATATCCCCCCGCCATGATATGTGAGAACTGTACGGACATGCAGGTATCTTCTACTCCGGGCAGTATTTGCGCTTTTTTCCATGCTTCTTTTTCATAAGCGCGGACATCTCCGTCAAATGTTTCCTGGCGGGTGTACCATGCCATATCCAGTAAGCCGAAACTTATTTGACGTAGGCAGGCGTAGGCCACATTAAAATTGGATGCATCTACAATTTTTTGAATCAGTTCGGCAGGAATGGGTTCTCCCGTCTGATAATGTCTGGCGAATGTATTGAGAAATTCTTTTTCAGTGGCGAAATTTTCCATAATTTGTGATGGAAGCTCCACAAAATCCCAGTATACGCTGGTACCACTCATGGTTGAATAAGTGGTATTGGCAAACATTCCGTGCAAGGCGTGTCCGAATTCGTGTAAAAAAGTATTTACTTCCGAGAAAGTCAACAATGCCGGTTTTCCAGCCGATGGCTTGGTGAAGTTCATGGTAACGGATACGTGGGGGCGGCTGTTGACTCCGTTTTCTATCCACTGTTCCTTATAGCTGGTCATCCATGCACCTGAACGTTTTCCGGCACGGGGGTGGAAATCTGTATAAAGTACAGCCAGGAAACTTCCGTCTTTGTCAAATACTTCATAAGCTTTTACATCGGGATGATAGACCGGAATTTCTTTATTTTCTTTAAATGTGATGCCATACAGACGGGTAGCCAGACCGAATACGCCTTTCTCTACTTGGCTAAGCTCAAAATAAGGACGCAACTCTTCTTCATTCAGATTGAATTTCTTATTTTTCAGTTTTTCTGAATAATAGGCCCAATCCCATGGCATCAGCTGGAAATCATTGCCTTCCATTTCGCGTGCCAATGCTTCTACTTCTGCTACTTCCTTTAGGGCGGCAGGGGTGTAGGCTTCCAATAATTGGTTGAGCAATTTGTATACGGCATCACTTGTTTCGGCCATGCGCTTTTTCAGTTTATACTCGGCAAAAGTGGAGAAGCCTAGTAAATGAGCCAGTTCCATGCGAATGTTTACCAATTGCTTGATGATGTCCACATTGTTGTAGTCGTTATTGTGTGTACATTGGGTATTATAAGCCATATAGACTTCTCTGCGCAGTGAACGGTCGTCACAATATTTCATGAAAGGAACAAAACTGGGAGCATCCAATGTAATGATGCTGCCTTCTTTTCCCTTGTCCTTTGCTGTTTGAGCATAACTTTCCAATGAACTTTCGGGTAATCCTTCCAATTGTTTTTTCGTCAATGCCAATTCGTAGTTATTCGTTTCTTTCAACAGATTCTGAGAAAAACGTAAGGTTAATATGCTTAATTCAGTATTCAGTTGGCGGAACTTTTCTTTTGCCTCACCGGTCAGATTGGCACCGCTTCTTACAAAACTGTCGTATGTTTTTTGCAGCAGTTGGGCGTCTTCACCTTTCAGTTGCAACTGGTCTTTCTGCTCGTATACAGCTTTTATGCGGGCAAACAGTTTTTCATTCAAACTGATGTTGTTGCTGTGTTCAGACAGTAAGGGCATCATTTTTTCTGCCAATTCCTGCATCTCGTCACTAGTCTCGGCACTCATCAAATTGCCGAAAACAGTAGTTACGCGGTCTAGCAACGCACCCGAATTTTCCAGAGCAACAATGGTGTTTTGGAAAGTCGGTGCTTCGGGATTATTGACAATTGCATCAATTTCCTCATTTTGTTCTTTCATTCCTTCCAACAAGGCAGGTTCATAATGTTCTATCTTGATGAGATGGAACGGAGCCGTGTCATGAGGAGTGTTATAGGGTTTTAAAAATGGATTTTTATTTTCAGTCATGGCACTATTTTATTTGACTTACAAATTTGCTAAAAAAAAGTATCACTATCCTCATTCTATTTACTTATTTAACAAAGTATATTAAATAGTTAGGTTAAAAATAAAAAAGCACAAGCAGAAATGCCTGTGCTTTTCATCTTTATGAGGTTTTACCTGATTATTTATTCTTTTCGGTCAGTTTTTCCAATGCCGGAATGGAGATTGCTTTTCTGCTAAGTTGTACCAATCCCTGTTCCTGTAAATCATTCAGTACTTTTGACACATTGATTCGTGTCTCATCAATCAAACTCGCCAAATCTTCCATTTTGATTTTAAGAATTTTTTTCCCTTCGGGCTTCATGGAACGCAGTACTAAAAAATTCAGTATTTTTTCTTCTGTATTACCTATGTGGCTGTTCCATAATTTTTCGTATGCCACTTGTGCCCTATTACTCAGAATATTTAAATAATTAAGGCGGAAGATTTCGTAGTTGTTCAGTTCATTTAATACAAATAACTTATCTATGGTAACTATGTTAATATTTGTACGTGCTTTGTAAGTCGCTGTATAGTTGGTCTGCATGCCGAATAATGAATAGGGCTCTATAACGAAAGGACTTCCAAAAGTTTCAAATAAGGAGTATGAATGTTGGTTATCGGTTGCTTGGGAGGTTATCTCCCCATTTAAGAGAAAGATTAATTGAGTGCAAGGTGCTCCTTGTTCCACAATGATATCATCGGCGTTGTATTTACGAAAATGTAGCTTTACCTTACCTATGATATTGGTGAAGTCATTTTTACATAATCCCTGGAAGAGAGGAAGTTGTAAAAGTGTATCATACATTGTTATTTCCATAAGTTCTAATGTTCGTTAAGTTATAGTTTAACACACAAAGGTAACGATAAAACGAGATTTATTATTTATAGGTGGGAGAACTTTTATTTTTTTTATTGTTTCTTACCGTCTCCTAATGTTTAAAAGCAGAATACTTGCGGGCTGTATAAAAAATAAATATATTTGCATTCAAAAAAGGAGGAGTTTATGTTTGGATCATTTGATTTTCAAGAATTTTTAAGTGCGTTTATCGTACTTTTTGCTGTCATTGATATTATCGGATCTATTCCTATTATATTGAACCTTAAGCAGAAAGGGAGAAATGTCAATGCTAATAAAGCTACCGGCATTTCTTTTGCTTTATTGATAGGTTTCTTTTATGCAGGAGATATGATGCTGAAGTTATTTCAGGTAGATATCGCTTCGTTTGCCGTGGCGGGTGCTTTTGTTATTTTTCTCATGTCTTTGGAAATGATTTTGGATATCGAAATATTCAAGAATCAAGGTCCTATCAAGGAAGCGACTTTAGTCCCCTTGGTCTTTCCGTTATTGGCAGGTGCGGGGGCGTTTACTACGTTACTTTCCCTTCGTTCGGAGTATGCTCCTGTAAACATTGTTGTAGCCTTGATATTGAATATGGTTTGGGTTTATGTGGTGTTGAAGTTGACAGATCGTATCGAACGTTTCTTGGGTAAAGGTGGAATTTATGTTATTCGTAAGTTTTTCGGAATCATTTTGTTAGCAATATCAGCGCGTTTATTTACGGCTAATCTGACTTTGTTGATAGAACAGTTTCAGAAAGCTCAGTAATATGCTGTTTCTTTGCAGATAATAATGTCGGAACTCACCATAGATATTTTATTGGAAACCAACTGCTTTGTGTTAAATCGATATTAATCTGTGGTGAGTCCCGGTATCATTCCATTTGAATGATAGTTGTTCGATGTTTTGATGCGCCTCTTTGATGTCTATTTCTCGCTGGCGATAAATTTCTTCATCCCATCTGTAAAATAAGTTTCATATTTATCCCCTTCGCCCGAGCAGATAAAATAGGCATCCAGTTCAGGATGTGCTTCACAAAAAGCTTTGGCTGAGTCCAGTCCCATCACCATGAAAGCAGTAGCGTATGCATCGGCACTGGCGCAATCTTTTGCAATGACAGTGGATGACAGGATGCTATGTTGTACTGGGTATCCGGTGCGTGGGTCTATGGTATGTGCATATTTCTTTCCACCTTTGTAATAGAAATTACGATAATTTCCTGATGTCGCCATACCTACGTCACTAATGGCAAGTACAGTCTGTAACTCCTGGTTTACTGACAAGGAGTCATCTACAGGTTTGTTTATGCCGATACGCCAAGCGTTCATTTTGGAATTTTTGCCTCTTACCACTACTTCACCACCGATGTCTACCATGTAGTTTTTTATCCCTTTACGTTCTAATAGCCTTGCTACTGCATCTACTCCGAATCCCTTGGCGATAGCGCTGCAATCCAGCATTATACGAGGGTCTTTTTTTATTATCCGGTTGTTCTGTAAGTCTATTTTTTGATATCCTATCATTGGGCGTAAGCTGTCCACTATCAGTGAATCCACTCCTGTAGATTTTTTGAATCCAAATCCCCATGCATTTACCAAAGGTGCGACAGTGATATCAAAGGCTCCATGGGTTTCATCGGATATTTTTTTTGCGAGATGGAATACATGTACGAAAAAACTGTCAACTTCTGTCTTTTCATTGTGGTTTACGCGGGTGATTACAGAATTCGGATTGAAAGGAGAGAGGGAGTAGTCCACTTTCTTCAGTTCGGTTTCTATTTCTTCTTTCAGATTATCTTCGGACTGGTAGGTGATTTTGTATACAGTACCGAATACAAAGCCTTCATCCGTACGGAAAGGTGCTTGCTTTTTTAGAATAATAATTGTTCCTATTATCAGAATTGCTAGAAACGGCAATTGCCATGCTAATTTTTTTTTATTCATACCTGTATTTTAGTTAAGAAAGAAATAAATGTTCTATTAAGATTTTAACACCGATAATAATCAGAACCAAACCTCCCCATAATTCCATGCGCAGGTTGAAACGCTTGCCGCAAAATACACCTATCAGACTTCCTAATGTTGAGATAACAAAAGAGGTAAAGCCGATGATGACAATGGGAGAAAGAATGGAAGTGAAAGAGTTCATTCCTACAAAAGCAAATGATATACCGATGGCCAACGCATCAATGCTGGTTGCTATAGCCAGCGTAACAACCACTTTTAATTTAGTGGGGTCGAAGCAGCATTTGTCTTCATTGCTGAAACTCTCTTTAATCATACGCCCTCCCAGGAATGCCAATAACCCAAAAGCGATCCAATGGTCGTAATCCTCTATCAGGTGGCTGAAGCGGCTGGCGGCAAACCAACCGATAAGCGGCATGACGGCCTGGAAAAGACCGAAGAAGAATGCCATAATAAAAAAAGTGCGCCAGCAAATGCGACGCATGATAATTCCGCTTGTTATGGAAACAGTGAAACAGTCCATAGCAAGGCTGATGGCAAGGAGCCATATTTCTAAAGTTGTCATTAGTTAAAATGGTAATTTGTATATTAAACTGTATGTTACTCCTAAGTTAGTCGAGTTGTTCTTTCCGAAACCGGGAATATACCAAGGCTCGGTGTGTTCCGTCTTTTTCATGTTCATGCGTATGCGGTAGCGCAGTGACCAGCCCATATAGAAATTCTTGTATACATTTACCTTTATTCCTGCCAGCAGTTCGGCCCAGGTTACTGTGGTTTTAACTCCCTCATAACTGAAGGGGATTTCCGGAAATCCCCATGTAGGGTCTTTCATTGTCGGAGCATCTACATCGTATGAAAAAGAGGTGAATCCGTAACGTATGCCTCCATACAGAAAACCAGGCAGATAGGGCTTCTTGAAAAAGAAGTTGTAGTTCATACCTATACGGAAATAGGGAGCTGAGGCTTTATAATGTATATTGGTACCGTCATCAGTAGTGTCGGTGGTTCCATATCCAATTTCAGCTACGGGGACATAACGGTTTTTCAAATTGACCTCTACGCTGATTTCTGTACTTGTAATGTCACCTCCAAAAATTTTGCTTCCCAGGCCAAATATATCTATACCGATAGTAGTTCCCTGATAGAAGGGTACCTTTTCTTCCTCTATGGTTGTTTTTTTTTCTTGTGCCGCCAGTGTGGGGCTGTACAACAGCATACTACTCAGTAGCGTTAACAACGTAATATATGTTGAAATTCTTTTTTTCTTCATTATTGATGTCCGAATTTACAATCTCGATAGATTTTAGGTTATAGGTGGTGTATTTAATGTCTTCCACTTTATAAAACATCATGGTGCCACATTCTATATTCTGCAAGTAGGGGATATTCTGGTGAATGAGTGTGATAGTGTCACGCATCTTTTCCGTATAATGCAATACGTAGGTAGTTTTTGATGTATAACTCAAAGGCAGGCTCATACTGCTTTCCGCTTTATTGAATATCGTGTCATTCATCAATGAGTCTTTTACTACAGTTTCCTTAATAGTTCCATCTTCCAGTGTGTCACGTACAATCACATCGGTAGTGATAAATCCAGTGACGTCAAAAGCCGGACTGAATTTTACAGCTTGGTGTGTCTCTGCATCCAGAAAGTCGAAATGGGCAAAGGAATTGGTGGTAAGCGGACAATCGCTTTCCCCACAGCTTTGCATTAAGGTACTTACGGTAATCAGGAGCAATAAGATAATGGCTGGTAGTTTCTTCATTTTAAAACTCTTTCTCTATTTTATAATTATTGCGTTCAGGAGCATTCCGGGCTATCAGTTCTCCTATGAATCCTGCCAGAAACAGTTGGGTCCCCAAAATCATCAAAGTTAGGGCCAGATAGAAGTAAGGAGAATCAGTAATTAATATATAAGGTAAACCATGTGACAAGGCATATAGTTTGTTTGCTCCGATGATAATGACGGAAATGAAACCAAGAATAAACATCAATGATCCCATAAACCCGAAGAAGTGCATCGGCTTGATACCGAATTTGGATAAAAACCACAGAGTAATGAGGTCTAGATAACCATTGAAGAAACGGTTTAATCCGCCGAATTTTGTTTTACCGAATTTCCGTGCCTGATGGTGTACTACCTTCTCGGCTATCTTAGGAAAACCTGCATTCTTTGCCAGATAGGGGATATAGCGGTGCATTTCACCGTATACTTCGATGTTCTTTATGACATCACGACGATAAGCTTTTAGTCCGCAGTTGAAGTCGTGCAGGTTCTTGATGCCTGAAACGGCACGTGCTGTGGCGTTGAATAGTTTGGTCGGAATGGTTTTTGATAACGGGTCATAGCGTTTTTGCTTGTATCCCGATACTAAGTCGTAGCCATCTTCTGTAATCATTCTGTATAATTCCGGTATTTCGTCCGGGCTGTCCTGCAAGTCGGCATCCATTGTAATCACCACATCACCTTGCGCCTTTTCAAAACCACAATACAAAGCAGGGGACTTGCCGTAGTTCCGGCGGAATTTAATACCTTTTACGTTGTCCGATTCCGAGCGTAGTTTCTCAATCACTTGCCAGGAGTGGTCGGTGCTGCCGTCATTGACAAAAATAACTTCATAGTTGAAGTGGTTGGCATCCATTACACGTTGAATCCATGCGAATAGTTCCGGCAAAGATTCTTCTTCGTTATACAAAGGAATAACTACAGATATATCCATCTTTTATTCATTTTTCTTTTTACGCATCACGATCAATGCCGTAGGGATAGCCATTAGCATCCCGTAAAACATATTTTGTGATATCAGTTGAAATGTCATTTCCAGCGGGGTAAGTCCCGACAGTAAATCTATCGCTTCTTCAAATTGGTTTAGTGAGGTTGTCAGTTCGGGTCCGGCAGTTTCTTTGAACTGATTTAAGATGGAGCGGTATGCCTCGAATACGAACCCGCCATCTATATAGCGGAAGTAGATGTAATGCACTACCGCTACAAATAGAGAGGCGAACATATACATAAAGGTAGTGAATAGAAACGCACGTGAAAAAGTGATGCTTCCGCCACAATGCCGTTCTCTGAACTTTTTGGCAAATATGTATCCTAAAAAGGGTACTCCTATAGTTAAGACTATAAAAAGTAATTGTAGGAAAGGTATTCTCAATCCTAGTGGGAAGAGCATGAATTTGAAGGCCCATAAAAGACCCATGCCCGTACCATAGCGCATGGCGCATTCCTGCAAAGTCGGTTTATAATTCGTCATTCTTTATTAATAAGTGCACAAAAGTACTTCTTTTACGGGAATCCGTCCTATAGTTATGGGTGAAAAATGTATTTTTTCTGCTAAAATCAAAAAAAAGTATTCGAAAGTATTGTAGTTTTGAAAATAATGTCTACCTTTGCACTCGCAAAACAAAAATGGGTAAGTCCTATACGGCCAGCTCCTGATGAATCCTCCAGGGCTTGATCGCAGCAAAGGTAGTTGGTTGTAGCGGCGCGATATAGTAAGCTTACCCACCCGCCTCTTTAGCTCAGTTGGCCAGAGCACGTGATTTGTAATCTCGGGGTCGTTGGTTCGAATCCGACAAGAGGCTCAGAAAAGCGAGAAGGACGAAGAAATCTTCATTCTTCTCGCTTTTTTATTATATTTGCGCTGATATTAGTTTTAAGGTTGGTACAACCGTTATTTAAGAGTTCTTTTGTATGATAGAGTCACAGATTGCGGCAAGAGTATTGCCGTCTAAATGCCGTGAAGCGGTAAAGGTTCTTTTGCAGGAAGTGTACGGATATGAAGATTTCCGTAATTTAGAAGTTTATGATGACTTGTTCAAAGGTAAGGAAAAATTGCAATTGTCTCAAGGGCAATTAATTGAGGAAGTCATCATGGAAGCTGAAAAAGGGATCAAGGGTGATTCGTCTGTTCATAATTTGCTCCTGACTGCTCCGACCGGAGCTGGAAAATCATTGTTGTTTCAGCTCCCTGCCATTTATCTGGGTAATGAATATAAGCTTCTTACTCTTGTGGTTTCTCCGCTGAAAGCATTGATAGTGGACCAGGTTGAGGCGTTGCAGGAGTTAGGATATGAACGTGTGGCGTATGCTTCGTCCGATCTTTCACCTGAACAAAAGAACGAAGTATATCGTCGTGTCCGTGACGGGGAGGTTGATCTTTTTTATCTTTCCCCTGAATTATTGTTGGCGTATGATATTAGTTATTTCGTAGGTGAACGCCGCATTGGATTGGTAGTAGTTGACGAGGCTCATACCGTGACTACTTGGGGTAAAGAGTTCCGGGTGGATTATTGGTTTCTAGGGCGTCATCTGGAAGCTTTAAAGAATGCGTTGGGATATGTATTCCCTGTTTTTGCATTGACAGCCACTGCTGTGTGGAATCCCAAAGGTGGGAACGATATGATTTTTGATACCATCCGGTCGTTGCATCTTGCTCCGTGTGCCTTGTATGTGGGCACGGTGAAGCGTGAAAATATTGGCTTTGACATTACCGCCATGACCATAGAGGAGGGAGAGACCTACGATAAGGCCAAGCAACGTACTGTTGCCGCCCGGGTGGAGGATTTTCTGGACGGGCATAAGACTATTATTTATTATCCTTTTGCCGGAGGTATAGATATGAAACTGAAGACTTGGGTGTATCCGGCTAACTGGCATTGGGTGGCATCTTATTATGGTAAAAAGGATAAAGAGCAAAAAGCCGAAATTATACAAGCTTTTAAGGAGGGTGAGAAAAAAATAATCGTTGCTACGAAAGCTTTTGGCATGGGGGTGGATATCAGCGATATTGACCGTGTGTATCATGTGGCTCCATCCGGTACCTTTGTCGATTATATTCAGGAGATTGGTCGTGCAGCCCGTGATAAGAACATTTCTGGTGTGGCAGCGACGGACTTTAATGAACGCGACTTTTATTATATGAAACGCCTGCATTCTGCAGGTGCCATCTCCCAGGAACAGTTGGGGATGATTCTGAAGAAAGTATGGGAAATATATCTGATGAAAGGCTGTAGTGATGAAATGCAGATGTCTTTATCCGATTTTGAATTTGCAGTGAGGCTGCCTCGTAAAAAGAACAAGCTGGAATATGAATCGGATTTGGAGCAAGTCATCAAGACGGCTTTGTTATGGATAGAAGAGGATCTGAGTTTCCGGCATGGCGGTTCTCCTGTTGAAATCAATTCACAGACTCTGTTTGCCGATGGCTATGTACAGGAAAAGACGGGTGATGCCGCTTTCCGTAAAAAATACAAGCAGTACATGGTTCCCGTGAAAGGGGTTGAAGGAGTATATAAGGTGGCTTTTGAATCTTTGTGGGAGAATTGTTTCTCGGAGATGGGATACCGTGAGTTTAAGCGCGATTTATACAATGGAAATCTCTTTGAGGGAGTTCGTGCGGCAGCTGTGGGTAAGCATGATGTCTTGTTAAAAGAGAGTGCAGCGGATATCTGCTCCAAGCTGGCAAGTCTCTTGAAGAGTTTGAAAGATTTGTTGACGGTGAGTCTGTATGGTAATAAAGGAAAGTTCGAGGAGGACGATTTGCGTAGTATTTTTGCGGCGTACGATATGGATGTTCCTTCTGCCAAGCGTTTTATCACTTCTTTACTGGAGTCCAGGGTAGAGGAGGGCAGAAGTGTGAGTTACATCACCAGTGCCAAGAAGAAAGATGAAGACAAACTGATGTTTACCGTTACCCGTGGTTTTGATTTGTTATTGTCCCGTTACCAGAAGTTGTGTGCCCAGCGTATTACAGGGAAGAAAGGAGGCCGGCTGTTGTTCTATGTCACTCCGTTCTCCGATCTCAATATGCTGCTCAACTTGCTGTCTATGCTCAATGTGGTGGACTTTACCGTAGAGGGAGGGGTTCCTTCCGTTGGAGTGCGTGTCCATGATGCGGAGATATTGAAAAAGGAAGCTACCTCGGGGAGCTATCAGAATCGTGTGCTAGAGAATAATGAGAAAATATTCCAGGAACAGATAGAGTTGTTCCGGCTGTTCTTTGGCAATACGAAGTTAAGTGACGAGCAGCGATGGGAATTTATAGAGGATTATTTTACGGGGATGAGTTTGGAGGGATTGAAAGAAAAATATTCTTGTGTTGTGGAATGCCGGCTGTGTAAGGTCTGAAATACCGTATGATTTTCACGGCTCGATAAAGACAGCTGAGGCGGCAGAAAGCTATATTGTCAATTGCATGTGGAAAAAACTCGGGCAAGAGGAAGAGTGGACTGTATATTGGAAACAAAGGATTATGTATATATATTTGAGCTTAAACTGGATAGTACGGCTGCTGAAGCTTTACAGCAGATAGAGGACAAAGGATATGCTAAGCCTTATCTGACAGATACGTGCAAAGTTACGGGAATTGGTATCAGTTTTTCATCGGAAACCATGACGGTGGAGGAATGGGAGGAAAAACATTGTAACCCTGTTGTGATTAAATAATAGTGCAAAAATATGCCTCAAGCCGGAATCATCACGATCCGTCTTGAGGCATTCTTCGTTTATGGAATTTGGGATACAAACCGCTTACGCTTTAAAATTGCGTGCTATTTTTTTATATCCATATACGGCACGGTTGCCCAATTCTTCTTCAATGCGGAGCAACTGGTTGTATTTCGCCATACGGTCGCTACGGCTCAGTGAACCGGTTTTAATCTGTCCGCTATTGGTGGCTACGGCGATATCCGCAATGGTAGCATCTTCCGTTTCACCGGAACGGTGGCTGGTCACAGTGGTATAGCCGTTACGTTGAGCCATCTCAATAGCATCCAGAGTTTCAGTCAGCGAACCGATCTGATTTACTTTTACTAGGATAGAGTTTGCACAACCTTCACTGATTCCTTTTTCCAGGAACTTCACATTGGTAACGAACAGGTCATCACCTACCAGCTGGCAGCGATTGCCCAGACGCTCGGTCAGCATGCGCCATCCTTCCCAGTCGTTTTCTGCCATACCATCCTCTATCGAATCAATGGGGTAGTCCCAACTCAATTTTTCCAGATAAGCAACCTGTTCGGCGGCACTGCGCTTTTCCCCTTTTGGGCCTTCAAACTTGGTATAGTCATAGATGCCGTCATGATAGAATTCGGAAGAAGCACAATCCAAGCCGATGGTGATATGTTTAAACGGTTCATATCCGGCAGCTTCGATAGCGGCAAGGATACAATTCAAAGCATCTTCGGTGCCATCCAATGCAGGGGCAAAACCACCTTCGTCTCCTACGGCTGTACTTAGTCCGCGTTTTTTCAATACCTCTTTTAAAGCATGGAATACTTCTGCGCCCATCCGCAAGGCCTCACGGAATGTTTTAGCACCGACAGGACGAATCATAAATTCTTGAAAAGCGATAGGGGCATCGCTGTGTGAGCCTCCATTAATGATATTCATCATTGGAACAGGCATGATATAGGTGTTTGTTCCGCCAATATATCTGTAAAGAGGAATATCCAAATAATTGGCTGCAGCTTTTGCCACGGCTAGGGATACGCCCAAAATAGCATTTGCGCCCAGTTTTGATTTAGTTGGAGTTCCATCCAGATCAAGCATGGCTTTGTCAATACCACGTTGGTCCATAGAGTCCATTCCTTTCAATGCCGGAGCGATAAGAGTATTTATATTTTCTACAGCTTTTAATACGCCTTTGCCTCCGTAACGGGTCTTGTCGCCATCACGTAATTCCAAAGCCTCATGTTCACCGGTTGACGCACCCGATGGGACAGAGGCACGGCCCATAATCCCTGATTCCAATATAACATCCACTTCCACAGTGGGATTACCACGTGAGTCCAAAATCTCTCTTCCTTTAATCTCTGCTATTTTCATATAGTTCTAATTTTATAAGATGGTTTTATTTTAATAACAATAGAGAAGCCGGATTTGTTGAGGTACTAGGGAAAGTTTTTTCATGATATTTACTTTTTTATTTCTTTCCACAGAGTACATCCGTCTTTATTTTTCGTCTCCCTTTAATAAAAGCTAGAGATCAATATGAAAATAAAATGGATAGTGGGGGGGCTGTTATGGGCAAGTTCTTACTTGCAGGCTGCCGCACAAGAATATAAACTGTGGTATGATGAACCCGCTCAAGTTTGGACTGAAGCACTTCCGCTGGGTAACGGGCGGTTGGGAGCGATGGTATTCGGCAATCCCGGTGTGGAGCATATCCAGTTGAATGAAGAAACTATTTGGGCAGGACGTCCCAATAATAATGCTAATCCCAATGCGTTGGAATATATTCCCAAAGTGCGCCAGTTGGTGTTCGAAGGAAAATATCTTGAAGCACAAACATTGGCTACTGAGAAAATAATGGCGAAAACCAATAGTGGTATGCCCTATCAATCGTTTGGCGATCTGCATATTTCTTTTCCGGGGCATACACGTTATTCCGATTACTATAGGGAACTGAGCCTGGACTCAGCTCGTACCATTGTACGTTATAAGGTGGACGGGGTGACTTATCAGCGTGAAACATTGACTTCGTTTGCTGATCAGGTAGTTATGGTGCGTCTTACTGCCAGCCAACCCGGAAAGATTACTTGTAATGCCAATCTTACTACTCCGCATCAGGATGTGATGGTCTCGACGGAAGGGGAGGAGGTTACCCTTTCGGGCGTATCTTCTTGGCATGAGGGGCTAAAAGGGAAAGTCGAATTTCAGGGACGTATGACTGCACGTAGTCAAGGAGGGACCCAGGCTTGTCGTGACGGAGTCTTGAGTATAGAAGGGGCGGATGAGGCTGTGATTTATATTTCCATTGCTACCAACTTTACTAATTATAAGGATATAACAGGTAACCAAGTGGAGCGTGCGAAGAACTATCTGCGCCGGGCTGTAAGTAAGGATTATGTGACATCACGTAAGGCACATGTTGATTTTTTCAAGCAATATATGGACCGTGTCTCTTTGGATTTAGGTATAGACAAATATGCAGGGGTAACCACTGATATGCGTGTGCAGAATTTCAAGGAAACGAAGGATGATTTTCTGGTAGCTACTTATTTCCGTTTCGGCCGCTATCTGTTGATTTGTTCTTCACAGCCGGGTGGGCAGCCTGCTAATTTGCAAGGCATTTGGAATGATAAATTATTTCCTTCCTGGGATAGTAAATATACTTGTAATATCAATGTTGAAATGAACTATTGGCCGGCCGAAGTGACGAATCTTAGCGAATTGCACGAGCCTTTGATACAGCTGATTCGTGAAGTGAGTGAAACAGGGCGTGAGTCAGCAAAGATTATGTATGGGGCGGATGGTTGGGTATTGCATCACAATACGGATATATGGCGTGTTACCGGAGCTATAGACAAGGCTCCGTCGGGATTATGGCCTACGGGTGGAGCTTGGCTGTGCCGTCATTTGTGGGAACGTTATCTTTATACAGGCGATATGGAGTTTCTCCGTTCGGCTTATCCTATCATGAAAGAAGCCGGTAAGTTTTTTGATGAAATAATGGTGAAGGAACCGTTACATAACTGGTTGGTGGTATGCCCGAGCAATTCTCCGGAGAATACTCATGCGGGCAGTAATGGAAAAGCGACTACGGCTGCCGGGTGTACTTTGGATAACCAACTGATATTCGATTTATGGAATCAGATAATCACTACCGCCCGATTATTGGGTACGGATGCTGAATTTGCCACCCATTTGGAACAGCGTTTAAAGGAAATGGCACCCATGCAGATAGGACGTTGGGGGCAATTGCAGGAATGGATGACAGATTGGGACAATCCGCAGGATGTGCACCGTCATGTGTCACACCTTTATGGTTTGTTCCCCAGTAATCAGATTTCTCCTTACCGTACTCCCGAATTGTTTGATGCGGCACGTACTTCGCTGATCCATCGTGGCGATCCGTCTACCGGATGGAGTATGGGATGGAAGGTATGTTTGTGGGCTCGTCTGTTGGATGGTGATCATGCTTATAAACTGATAACCGATCAGTTGACTCTCGTACGTAACGAGAAGAAAAAAGGAGGAACTTATCCTAATTTGTTTGATGCCCATCCACCTTTTCAGATTGACGGTAATTTTGGTTGTACAGCGGGTATCGTAGAAATGCTGATGCAGAGCCACGATGGTTTTATTTATTTACTTCCCGCATTGCCGGCGCAATGGAAAGAAGGAAGCGTGAACGGGATTATAGCTCGTGGAGGTTTTGAATTGGATTTGAGTTGGAAGAATGGTAAAGTGAGCCGGTTGGTGGTGAAATCCCGTAATGGGGGGAACTGTCGTTTGCGTTCTTTAAATCCGCTGGCAGGCAAAGGGCTGAGAACGGCAAAAGGGGAGAATCCGAATAAATTGTATGCCATACCCGAAATCTTGCAACCGATTATAAATAAAGAAGCGAAATTGAATAAAGTTGAGTTGAAAAAAACTTATCTTTATGATCTGGAAACCAAAGCAGGTGAAGAATATATATTCTTAGGTAAGTGATGATTCTTGCACTGATTGTAAGGATGAAAAATAGTAAAAAGAAGAAATATGAAAAGAACAGGATTAAACATTATTTGCTCATTGTTGCTGGTAGGTGGAATGTGTGCATGTACTGCCACTCCTAAACAGACCGAAGAAATCAAATGGAGCGAACGTATGGCTCAGTCGGAAATGCAACGTTTCCCTGAGCCTTGGATGATAGAAAAAGCGAAAAAGCCTCGTTGGGGCTATACGCACGGACTGGTGGTGAAATCCATGTTGGAGGAATGGAAACACACCGGTGACACAGCCTATTATAATTATGCAAAAATATATGCAGACAGTCTGATAGACACTGACGGTAAGATAAAGACCATGAAATATCTTTCTTTTAATATTGATAATATCAATGCCGGAAAGATTTTATTCGATTTTTATGAAAAGACGGGAGACGGGCGTTATAAGGTGGCGATGGATACTCTTCGTAAACAACTGACCGAACAGCCCCGTACCAGTGAAGGTGGCTTCTGGCACAAACTGATATATCCGCATCAAATGTGGCTGGATGGTATATTCATGGCTTCTCCTTATTTGGCTCAATATGGTAACGTATTCAAGGATACTACGGTCAATGCCGATATTGTGAATCAAATAAAGCTGATTGCCCGTAAAACGTATGATCCTAAAACCGGTTTGTTTTATCATGGTTGGGATGAGAGCAAGACACAAAATTGGGCAAATAAGGAAACCGGATGCTCACCCAATTTCTGGAGCCGCAGTATAGGCTGGTATGCCGCTGCCGTGGTGGATGTATTGGATTATATGCCGGCGCAGTTCGAAGGACGTGACAGTATAATGACGATCATAAATATGTTGGCCGAAGGTATTGTAAAATATCAAGATCCTGAAACAGGGGTATGGTGGCAGGTGACTGACCAAAATAACCGTAAAGGAAACTATTTGGAATCTTCTGCTTCATCGCTTTTTGTGTATTTCTTGTGTAAAGCAGTGAATAAAGGATATATTTCTTCGGAATATAAGATGGCTGCAGAACGTGGTTTTAATGGCCTGATCAAACAATTCATTAAAGAAGAACCTGATGGTTCGTACACTATTACCAACTGTTGTGCTGTTGCCGGATTAGGCGGTAAAGGAAACCGGGATGGAAGTTTTGCTTATTATATAGGTGAGCCGGTAATAGAGAATGATCCGAAGTCAGTAGGTTCCTTTATTTTGGCGGCTATTGAATATGAGAAAATGAAGTAGTAGGAATAATCTGAGAAAGATGAGGACATTTGTCAAAAAAGTCTTCATCTTTTCTCATAAGATCAAGAGCTTTTTAAAAAAGATAACCGCCTTTTCTCTATAACATAAGGACCTTTTTTTAACACCTTGTTGTTTTGATAAAAGCTCTTGTTTAGAGATTGTTAATTAATTAATAAACGAATTTGAAAATACAATGATGAACAGACACGCATTACTTTCCTTATTGGCTTTATTGCTATGTTACTCTACTTCCTTGCCGGCGCAGAAAGCGAAAACGTATATTCCCTGGAAGAATGGCAAACTGGTGGTGTCCGAGGAGGGACGCTACCTGAAGCATGAAAATGGAGTACCTTTCTTCTGGTTGGGTGAAACTGGATGGCTGATGCCGCAACGCTTGAATCGTGACGAGGTTTCTTACTATCTGAATAAGTGCAAGGATGCCGGATATAACATGGTGCAGGTGCAGGTATTGAACGGTGTGCCTTCCATGAATATTTACGGTCAGTATTCCATGATAGACGGTTTTAATTTCAAGGATATCAACCGCAAAGGGATTTATGGATATTGGGACCACATGGACTATATTATTAAAAGTGCTGCTTCACGGGGCATCTATATAGGGATGGTATGTATTTGGGGAACTCCCGTGGAACAAGGGTTGATGAATGAAAAAGAAGCCGTGGCATACGGTAAATTTCTTGCGGAACGTTACAAGGATGAGCCGAATATTATTTGGATGATAGGAGGGGATATCCGTGGTGATAATAAGACGGAGGTATGGGATGCGTTGGCAAACAGTATCCGTAGCATAGACAAAGGTCATCTGATGACTTTCCATCCGCGTGGACGTACCACGTCGGCTACTTGGTTTAATGACCGCGAATGGCTGGATTTCAATATGTTCCAAAGCGGACACCGTCGTTACGGGCAGCGTAATGGTGATGGTGACTATCCTATCGAAGAGAATACGGAAGAAGATAACTGGCGTTTTGTGGAAGCCAGTCAGGCAAAGACTCCGTTGAAACCGGTAATTGATGATGAACCTATTTATGAAGACATTCCACAGGGACTGCATGATCCCAATGAAACCCGTTGGAATCAGCACGATGTGCGTCGTTATGCCTATTGGTCGGTATTTGCCGGATCATTCGGGCACTCATACGGTCATAATGATATCATGCAATTTATCCGTCCCGGATATGGAGCCTCTTTCGGTGCCGACGGACGTAAGAAAGCATGGTGGGATGCTTTGGAAGACCCCGGTTTCAATCAGATGAAATATCTGAAGAACTTGATGCTGACTTTTCCTTTCTTTGAACGTGTGCCCGATCAGAGTGTGATTGCAGGAACTAACGGCGAACGCTATGACCGTGCCATCGCTACCCGTGGAAATGACTATTTGTTGGTTTACAATTACTCAGGACGTCCTATGCAGATCGATTTGAGCAAAATCAGCGGTGCGAAAAAGAATGCATGGTGGTATAGCGCAAAGGACGGTAAGTTGGAATATATCGGTGAGTTTGACAGTAAAGTCACTTCTTTCCAGCATGATAGCGGTTATCTGAGCGGTAATGATCAGGTTCTGATTGTTGTGGATTCTGCAAAGGATTATGTGCAGAAAGCTTGGACAGCCTTGCCGGATGCCATACAGAAATGGAATAAGTAAGAAATATGCATATCATGAAAAAACAAGTATTATTAATCATTCTTTTGGCACTTCCGTTGTGGTTGAAAGCAGCGGATGTTTCGGTTACCGGCCTGCGTACCGAGCAGATGGTAGATCCCATGGGGCTGGATACTGCTGTCCCTCGTATGAGCTGGCGGCTGGAATCTTCTCAAAGAAATGTGATGCAGACCGCCTACCGGATTTTGGTTGCCTCTTCTCCTGAACTTTTAGCACAGGATAAAGGGGATTTGTGGGATTCCGGAAAAGTGGAATCCGATGCGTCCGTATGGATTCCTTATCAAGGGAAGCGTTTGAAAAGCAATCAGCGTGTTTACTGGAAAGTGAGAAGCTATACCAATCGAGGTGAGACAGAATGGAGCGAGCCTGCCCGATGGGGGATGGGACCTTTAGGTGAGATTCATTGGGGAGGACGATGGATAGGTTGGGACGCTGCGTTTGCATGGGATCGGGAAGATTCACACAGCCGTTTGAGCTCTCGTTATTTACGCACGGAATTTAAAACGCAAGCCAAGGAGATAAAGTATGCTACCCTTCATTTGTGTGGTTTGGGAATGTACGAACTGTTCATTAACGGTCAGCGGATAGGTGATCAGGTATTGGCGCCGGCTCCAAGTGATTATCGTCGTACTGTGCTTTACAATTCTTTTGATGTCACTAAACAGGTTGCCGGAGGAAATGCCGACAATGCCATCGGAGTGACCCTGGGCAACGGACGTTTCTACACTATGCGTCAAAATTACAAACCTTATAAGATTCCTACTTTTGGTTACCCCAAGTTACGTTTGAATCTGATTATAGAATATACCGACGGCAGTATACAGCGCATCAACAGTGATGAGAAATGGCGTTTGACGGCTCAAGGGCCTATACGTAGCAATAATGAATACGATGGTGAAATTTACGATGCCCGTATGGAATTGGGAAACTGGACACAGCCCGGTTATGATGATTCCAAATGGCTGAAAGCGCAACGTGTTTCATTGCCGTACGGTACACTTCGTGGCAATACCGCTCCCAACATGAAAGTGATGAAAACGCTGAAGCCGGCTGTCTTCAAGCAATATGGTAACCGTTATATGATTGATTTCGGTCAGAATATGGCAGGATGGGTGCGTATTAACATAGCGAAAGCCGCTGCGGGAGATACGATTTGCATACGTTATGCCGAACGGGTAAAGAATGACGGTACGGAACTGGATGTGGAAAATCTCCGCCATAGCCAGAGTACGGATTATTATATCTGCAACGGTAAAGAAAACAACACTTCCTGGAGTTCTCGTTTTTCTTATCATGGATTCCAATATGTAGAAGTGACAGGTTATAAAAATCTGAAAGCGGAAGATTTGGTTGCTGAAGTAGTATATGATGACTTGGAAGATAACGGTACTTTCGAATGTTCCAATGATATCATGAATCGGGTTTATCGGAATGCCTGGTGGGGGATTTCCAGTAATTATAAAGGAGTGCCTTTGGATTGTCCCCAGCGTGACGAGCGCCAGCCCTGGCTTGGCGACCATGCTATGGGAACGTGGGGGGAAAGTTTCATGTTCAATAATGGAAACACCTATGCCAAATGGGCGGATGACATCCGTGAAGCGCAGCGTGAAGACGGTTGTATTCCTGATATTTGTCCGGCTTATTACAATTATTATACATCGGAAATGACGTGGTCATCCACATTTCCGGTAATCTGTGATATGGTTTATGAACAGTTCGGCAATATCGAACCTATTCGTAAAAATTATGCCGCTATCAAGAAATGGATGCACCATATACGCAGTGAGTTCACTACAGAGGATGGAGTGATTAACGCCGATAAATACGGTGACTGGTGTATGCCTCCCGAATCACCGGAATTGATTCACAGTCAGGACCCTGCCCGCAAGACGGATGGAGCGCTGATTGCTACAGCCTACTATTATAAGGTATCGCAAATGCTGGCCAAGTTCGCCCGTTTGCAAGGTTTGGAAGATGAGGCGAAGGAATTCGAGAAGGATGCAGCAAAAATTAAAGACTGCTTCAATGCCCGTTTCCTTACAGTTAAGAAGGGAACTTCTCCGGTACAAATGCCCCATGTTCTTTATCCCGACAGCATATTCTATGGTAACAATACAGTGACGGCTAATATCCTGCCACTGGCTTTCGATATGGTGCCTGAAGCCTATAGGGAAGAAGTGGAAAAAAATGTAATAACAGGCATTATTACCCGGAATAAAGGTCACATCAGCAGTGGGGTGATAGGTATGAATTGGATGATGCGTGAGCTTACCCGTATGGGGCGTGGCGATGTTGCTTTCTTGTTGGCAAGCAACAAAACTTATCCCAGTTATGGCTATATGATAGAAAAGGGAGCTACTGCCATTTGGGAATTGTGGAACGGTGATACCGCCAATCGTTGGATGAACAGTTGTAACCATGTGATGATATTGGGTGATCTATTGACTTGGTATTTCCGTGATTTAGCCGGATTTAATCCGGCACAGCCCGCTTACAAACAAATCATCTTTAAACCGGATTTTTCCATCCAAGAGTTGAGTTATGTCAAAGCTTCGCACAACACTTTATATGGTAAGATGATTAGTAATTGGAAGAAAACTCTTACGCATCTGGAATGGGATATCACGATTCCTTGTAATACTACTGCATTGGTTTATCTTCCTACCTTGGACGAGAAGGCGGTAAAGGATAAGGACGTTACCTTTGTACGTCGGGAAGGCAACTCTACCGTATGGAGTGTTCCTTCGGGAAACTATCATTTTTCGGTTAGTATGGATCCATCTTTAGGTAAAAACCGTGTAGGTATCGTGGAAGATCAGTTTTTATACGAGCAAGCTTCTTTTCCCGAATGTCATGGCGCTACTATTGTGGAATTGAAGAACGGAGACCTGGTAGCTTCTTTCTTTGGAGGTACTAAAGAGCGTAATCCGGATTGTTGTATCTGGGTATGTCGCAAGCCGAAGGGTGCGACGGAATGGAGCGCACCTTATCTGGCTGCCGACGGGGTGTTTAGTCTGGATGATCCGCAGGCTGTTTTGGCGGGCATTACAGCAGAATCCACTCCGGCGGATGCCGGCCCCGTGGCTTCTACGTTTAAAGGGGATAAGTCCCGGGCACGCCGCAAGGCTTGTTGGAATCCTGTGCTTTTCCAAATACCCGGCGGAGATTTAATCCTGTTCTATAAAATAGGATTGAAAGTAGCCGATTGGAGTGGTTGGCTGGTACGTTCTAAAGATGGTGGAAAAACTTGGAGCCAACGTGAACCGTTGCCAAAAGGTTTCTTAGGTCCTATTAAAAATAAGCCGGAGTATGTGGATGGCCGTATTATTTGTCCTTCCAGTACAGAAGGTGATGGAGGATGGCGTATCCATTTTGAAATTTCGGATGATAAAGGAAAGACTTGGAAGATGGTAGGTCCTGTAGAGGCGGAAATGAGTGTGCCTACTGCTTTGCGTAAGGCAAATGCAGCCAATGTAGACGATCAGGAAGGCGGTGAAGCCATAAAAGGAGAAGGTGAGAAGCCTATTTATGCTATCCAGCCCAGCATTTTGCGTCATAAGGATGGGCGTTTGCAGGTGCTTTGCCGTACACGTAACGCACAGATTGCTACTTCATGGAGCAGTGACAACGGTGAAACATGGAGTAAAGTTACCTTGCTTGATGTTCCCAATAATAATTCGGGTACGGATGCCGTAACAATGAAAGATGGTCGTCACGTATTGATTTATAATGATTTCAGTACATTGCCGGGCACTCCGAAAGGGCCGCGTACACCGTTGTGTGTGGCGGTTTCGGATGATGGTATTCACTGGAAGAATGTAATGACATTGGAAGACAGCCCTATCAGCCAATATTCTTATCCGTCCATCATTCAGGGCAAGGATGGCAAACTCCATGCCGTATATACCTGGCGCCGTCAGCGTGTGGCTTATAAAGAGTTGGATTTGAGCAAACTGAAATAATACGATTGTGGATAAAGGAGTTCTTTGATAGAAAGTATTGGAGAACTTGAAAAAAACGGGTGTCTGAAATAAAAATCAGAAACCCGTTTTTTGAAAACAGACTTTCATTATCTGCCAATGAAAGCTCTTTCTAAAGATACAGAATATGAAATAATTATAAATAGAGTACAAACGTTTCTTATTATCGTCCTCTCTTTATAAAGAAAAGAATAAGTGACAGATTATTATGAAGAGCATTAGACTACTACTTTTACTGGCTTCCGGAGTAACTACGGGAGCATTTGCCCAATCGGGCGGGCTGACGGATATGAGCCAAAGTCGTTTTGCCAAGATGGCCAATACGGAATTAGGTGCTGTGCATTGGACAGATGGCTTTTGGGGCGACCGTTTCAATGTATATAGCCATACCTCCTTGCAAAATATGTGGGATACATGGAACAATCCCGATGTTTCGCATGGTTTCCGTAACTTTGAAATAGCTGCCGGTGTTTGCGAAGGCGAACATTGGGGACCTCCCTTTCATGATGGTGATATGTATAAATGGATGGAGGGAGTGGCTTCCGTGTATGCCGTCACGAAAGATCCCGAATTGGATAAACTGATGGACCACTTCATTGAACATGTGGTGAAAGCCCAGCGTGCGGACGGTTACATCCATACCCCTGTCATCATTGAGGAAAAGAATAAGGGGATTGACACTCATTCGGAAAAACAGCAACAGACGGTAATTGGTACCAAAGTAGGCGGTGAGGACGAGAAAGGTGCATTTGCCAATCGTCTGAATTTTGAAACCTACAATTTGGGACATCTGATGATGGCAGGTATTATTCATCGCCGTGCCACCGGAAAGACTACTTTATTCGATGCTGCCGTAAAAGCGACAGACTTCCTCTGTCATTTTTATGAAACCGCTTCTGCGGAACTGGCAAGAAATGCTATTTGTCCCTCCCATTATATGGGCGTGGTGGAAATGTACCGTGCTACAGGGAATCCCCGTTATCTGGAACTTTCCAAGAATCTGATTGATATCCGTGGAATGGTGGAAAATGGCACCGATGATAATCAGGACCGTATTCCGTTCCGTCAGCAATACAATGCGATGGGACATGCCGTGCGTTCCAATTACCTGTATGCCGGTGTGACCGATGTGTATGCCGAAACAGGAGAAGACCAACTGATGAAAAACCTGACCAGCATCTGGAAAGACATTGTGACCCGCAAGATGTATGTTACAGGAGCGTGCGGTGCGCTGTATGACGGTACTTCGCCGGATGGTACCTGCTATGAGCCGGACAGTATTCAGAAAGTACACCAAAGCTATGGCCGTCCTTATCAGTTGCCTAATAGTACGGCGCATAACGAGACCTGCGCCAATATCGGCAATATGCTTTTCAACTGGCGTATGCTGGAAGTGACGGGCGATGCCAAATATGCGGATATTGTGGAAACTGCCCTCTATAACAGTGTGTTGAGTGGTGTCAGTCTGGATGGAAAGAAATATTTCTATACCAACCCGTTGCGCATCAGTGCGGATTTGCCATACACACTTCGCTGGCCTAAAGAACGTACCGAGTATATCAGTTGCTTCTGTTGTCCGCCTAATACGCTGCGCACCGTTTGTCAAGCCCAGAACTATGCTTATACGGTGACTCCGAATGCGGTATATTGCAATTTATATGGAGCGAATACACTGACGACAGCTTTGAAGGAAGTGGGAAAAATCGGGCTGATGCAAGAAACGGAGTATCCGTGGGAAGGTGCTGTGAAGCTGACTGTTACCGAAGCTCCGAAACCATCAAAAAAGAAAGCATTCTCTTTGTTCCTCCGTGTTCCGGACTGGTGCGAGAAAGCAACTTTGAAGGTAAATGGTGAACCGGTGCAAGGAACTTGGAAAGCGAATACATACGCCGAGGTAAACCGCATCTGGAAGAAAGGGGACTGTGTGGAATGGGTGATGGATATGCCTGTAAAATTGCTGGAAGCAAATCCGTTGGCCGAAGAAATCCGTAACCAGGTAGTGGTAAAACGTGGCCCGTTGGTATATTGTTTGGAAAGTATGGATATAGAAGGCGGACATAAGATAGATAATGTGCTGATACCTGCCGATATCCGGTTGACCCCGAAAAAAATAATCATTGAAGGCAGTCCGATTGTCGCGTTGGATGGTACTGCCCGTCTGGTTGATGAGGTATCGTGGAAAGATACATTGTACCGCGAGGTAGGAAAGGCCGACAAACCGGTCAATATCCGTCTGATTCCTTATTATGCATGGGGAAATCGCAGAAAGGCTGAAATGACGGTATGGATGCCTTTGGCGCGGACTAATCACTAACCACTTACTCCTAATGATTTACAAATGAAAAAAATATTCATAACCACTACTGCGCTGCTGATAGCTTGTACACTATCAGCAGCCGATTTGTTCGTATCTCCGAAAGGTAATGACCGGAATCCGGGTACCAAAGACTCTCCGAAGGCCACCCTTACAGCCGCATTGCGTCAGGCAAGGGAACTTCGTCGTCTTAATGATGAGAGTCTAAAAGGTGGCATCACCATTCATATGGAGGCAGGTGATTACCATCTGTACGAACCCGTCTTTATTCGTCCCGAGGACAGCGGGACGGAAGCTTCACCTACAGTCATCACTTCGGATGGAAATGCCATTCTGAATGGTGGGGTGGAAATCAGAAACTGGAAGAAGCAAGGAAAGTTGTGGGTAGCCGATGTCCCTATGTTTAACGGACGTCCGCTGGATTTCCGGCAACTGTGGATCAATGGACAAAAGGCTGTTCGTGCAAGGGATGTGGCAGACTTTGAAAAGATGTATCGCATCATCAACAACGATCCCCAAAACGAAATACTGTGGGTACCTGCCGCTGCTGTAAAGAAAATACAGAAGGCCCGATATGCCGAAATGGTCCTTCATGAAATGTGGTGTGTGGCAAATCTCCGTATCAAGTCGGTCGAAATACAGGGAGACAGTGCCGCCGTGCGTTTCCATAATCCTGAAAGCCGCATCCAGTTTGAACATCCGTGGCCGCGTCCTATGGTGACTAAGGATGGTCACAACTCGGCTTTCTATCTGACCAATGCCATGGAATTGCTGGATGAACCCGGCGAGTGGTATCATGACATTGAAAGCCGTAAAATATATTATTATCCTCGGAAAGGAGAGAAGATAAGCAAAGCCGTAGTTCCCGGCATCGAAACGTTGGTATGGGTGGAAGGAACTATAGACCGTCCGGTAAAGCACATTCGTTTTGACAATGTTACTTTCCAATATACCACCTGGATGCGTCCCTCTTTGCAAGGTCATGTTCCTCTTCAGGCAGGTATGTACATGACAGACGGGTATAAAATCCGTCCTTCTATGATTCGTAAGAACAATCATAAGCTGGATAATCAAGGTTGGTTGGGACGTCCGGCATCGGCAGTCGTAGTCAAGGCTGCCCAGGATATTGATTTCGAGAAGTGCCGTTTCCAGCATTTGGGCTCTACAGGTATTGATTATGAATGGGCCACCGGTGGAGGACGTATAAACGGTTGTCTTTTCCGTGATATTGCCGGAAACGGTATTGTGGCGGGTAGTTTCAGTCCTGCCGCTCACGAAACACATCTTCCATACGATCCTGCCGACCGTCGTGAGGTCTGTACCGGACTGACCATTTCCAACAATTATATCAATGATGTGACCAATGAAGACTGGGGTACCTTGGGCATTTGCGCCGGTTATGTAAGTGATATCAATATCGAACACAATGAAATCAGTGATGTATCCTATTCGGGCATCAGTTTGGGATGGGGATGGACACGTACAGTAAACTGTATGCGCAATAACCGCGTGCACGCCAATCTGATTCATCACTATGCCAAGCACATGTATGATGTAGCCGGTATTTATACATTAGGTTCACAACCTCATAGCTGGATTACGGAAAATTGCGTTTCTAACATTTTTTCACCCGGTTATGCACACGATCCCAATCATTGGTTCTATCTTTACACCGACGAAGGATCTTCATTTATCACCGTCAAGGACAACTGGACGGAAGGAGAGAAGTTTCTGAAGAACGCCAATGGTCCGGGTAATACATGGGAAAACAATGGTCCGATGGTGAACGACAGTATCAAGGCAAATGCCGGACTGACAAAGGAATATAGCTATTTGAAGGAAAAATAAAACGTGATACCATTATGAAAAACAGACTTGCCACTTTAGTCGGAGCACTTGCATTGAGTGCTGCCGCCTCCGCCCAGACCTGGATCTGGTATCCGGGTGATTATGAAATATGGCTGGGCAACCAGATGAACAACCGCCGTACGGAACGCGGTGCTTTTTTCCCTCCCTTCTGGAAAACAGACAGCCATTATGTGGTAGTGGAATTCAGCAAGAAATTGGACCTGGCGGAACCTGAAGAGATCTTCATTGCCGCCGAAGGAAAATACAATGTGAAATTGGATGGCAAACTGCAATTCGGTATGCCCTCCACCTTGAAACTCCCCGCAGGAAAACACAGTCTGAACATCAAAGTGTGGAATCAGTCCACTCCCCCCACTATTTATGTGAAAGGAAAAACCGTAAATACGGACAAAACTTGGAAAGTAACCTACGAGGATAAAGAATGGATAGACGAAAGCGGAAAAGCCAGTGATACTTCTGCTACCGTTTATATGGATGCAGGGTGTTGGAACTTTGACGGAGCCACCCAACTGCCTTCCAAGTTTTCATTGGTTAGAAAACCGATGAAAGCAGTTTCCTCCACTCCCCGGAAAGAGGGGGTATTGTACGACTTCGGAAAAGAAACCTTTGGTTATATCACTCTGAAAGATGTAAAGGGAAAAGGAACGATCCATATCTATTACGGTGAAAGTCCTGAAGAAGCCTTGGATACGGAATATTGCGAAACATTGGACAAATTGCTGGCAGAGCCGGGGCAAATAACCGATCTGGCCATCCGGAATACACGGAAACTATACGATGAATATACTTTAGACAATAGCAAGGCTTTCCGTTATGTCTATGTCACTTGCGATCCGGGAGTAACGATGCAGGACGTTTCCATGCAATACGAATACCTGCCCGAAGAGTACCGGGGCTCATTCAAATGTAATGACGAAGAGCTGAACCGCATTTGGGAAGTAGGAGCGTACACCATGCACCTTACTACCCGTGAATTCTTTATCGACGGCATCAAGCGCGACCGTTGGGTATGGAGTGGCGATGCCATCCAGAGTTATCTGATGAACTACTATCTGTTCTTCGATAATGAAACCGTGAAACGTACCATTTGGCTGCTTCGTGGAAAAGACCCTGTGACCAGCCACAGCAATACCATTATGGACTACACCTTCTATTGGTTTCTCAGTATTTACGATTATTATATGTATTCTGGTGACAAAGACTTTGTAACCCAACTCTATCCGCGTATGCAAAGCATGATGGACTATGTATTGGGACGTACCAACGCCAACGGTATGGTGGAAGGTATGACCGGTGACTGGGTATTCGTAGACTGGGCAGACGGTTATCTGGACAAGAAGGGCGAACTCTCCTTTGAGCAAGTCTTGTTCTGCAAAAGTTTGGAAACCATGGCGCTTTGTGCCAGTCTGGCCGGCAATACGGCAGACAAAACCAAGTATGAGAAACTGGCTTCCGCTTTACGTTCCAAGCTGGAACCCGCTTTCTGGAATGAGCAGAAACAAGCGATGGTACACAACCGTATTCAGGGAAAGCAGAGTGAGTCCGTTACCCGTTACGCCAATATGTTCTCTGTCTTCTTCAATTATCTGAATGCCGATAAACAGCAGGCCATCAAACACTCCGTATTGCAGAATGACAGTATTTTGAAAATCACCACTCCTTATATGCGTTTCTATGAACTGGAAGCGCTGTGCGCCTTGGGCGAACAAGAATCGGTAATGAAAGAAATGAAAGCCTATTGGGGCGGTATGTTGAAAGAAGGAGCTACCAGTTTTTGGGAGAAATACAATCCCGAAGAAACAGGTACCCAGCATTTGGCCATGTATGGACGTCCATACGGCAAGAGCCTCTGCCATGCATGGGGAGCCAGCCCCATCTATTTGTTGGGCAAATACTATCTGGGAGTAAAACCCACCAAACCCGGTTACGAGGAATACTCCGTCACCCCTTGTCTGGGCGGGTTGAAATGGATGGAAGGAACAGTACCTACTCCATACGGCAATATCCATATCTATATGGATAAGAAAGTAATCCGTATCAAGTCCGACGGCGGAAAGGGAATACTGAACATTCCAACCCGGAAAGGAATGAAAGCCATGACCATAGAACCCGGAAAAGAACAAGTATTCAAATACTAATGGTATAGATCAAAAAAAGGTGATACCTACCTTCCCAGGCGGGTATCACCAACACTACTTCGTAAGTTTCCGTTATCCGCTGATAACAGTACTTACCTCTGATCTAACATTAGTTTTCTTATGGGCTTCCCCCTGTATCACTACATTCGGAAGCGGGGATTCTACATCTTGGAAAAAAGTATCTTCCAAAAGCTTCGCTTTTTATTCTCTTCTTTATTATCTGAACTTTGATAAATATCTTCGTATCCCCATTTGTCATGGATCATTCTGTAAATCATCCCCCATTCGGGCAGTCCTCCCAGATTGCGGTCATCAATAAACAAATCCGCCTTCAGTTTTCTGGAATAATGATCACTTTCCAGGGTTTCTTCCGCATAATTGCTGTTTACGGCATAAAATTCCAATCCACGCTCCCGGCAGAAATCCACGGCCTCCTGTAATAATTTACCTTCCCGTACACTCCACAGAATAAGGCGGTGTCGTTCCTGTTGTAGTTTTTTCAGCGTTTCTATGGCAAAGGGTAGTTCCCTGCCTATTTCGGGATATTTATGCTCCACTATTGTGCCGTCAAAATCAACTGCTATAATCATTCCTTATGCTTTCGAAAATTCTTTAATACGCTGCTCCTCTGCCAGTTTGCATATCAGCAGGGTTCCCTCTTTCTCGGCTATGATATATCCGTCCAGTCCTTGTATCACCGCTTGTTTCAAATGCGGTGTGTGTACAATGCAGTTATTACATTCATACAATCGGATATTTTCGCCTACGATGGCATTGTTCCGGTTATCTTTGGGCAGCAAGGAATGTAATGAGCCCCAACTGCCCAGATCAGACCATCCGAACTCTGCCGGCAATACATAAATCCGTTCCGCTTTTTCCATTACGGCATAATCTATGGATATACTTTCACAAGTAGGGAACAGCTCTTCTATGGTTTCTTTTTCCCTTTCGGTATAGAACTCCGGATAAATCCTGTCGAACACCTCGGCGATGCCCGGTGCATAACGGCGTATAGCCTCTTCTATGGTTTTTACATTCCATACAAAAATCCCTGCATTCCAGAAATAATTCCCGGCGTCCACATATTGCTGTGCCGTTTTCAAATCCGGTTTCTCTTTGAATTCATCCACTTTCCTTATATCCTGATCCACCTCTTCTCCTGCGGCTATATATCCGTATCCCGTTTCCGGACGGCAAGGTTTGATACCTATGGTTACAATGGCCTTGCTTTGATCTGTCATCAGCAGTGCCTTGGCTATCGCCCGGCGGAATTCATCCGTATTGATAACCAATGCATCCGCAGGAGTCACTACAATATTGGCGTGAGGGTGGTGTTTTTTGATTTTCCAGCAAGCGTATGTGATGCAGGGTGCCGTGTTACGTGCAACCGGCTCCGTCAGTATATGATGAGGCGGCACAGATGGCAATTGTTTCCTTACTGTCTCCTTGTACTTTTCCGAAGTCACTATCCATATATTATCCGGAATGCACAACCCTTGAAAGCGTTCCACTGTCAGTTGGATCAGGCTTTTGCCACATCCCGTCACATCAATGAACTGTTTGGGGCATTCCGGCGTACTCATGGGCCAGAAGCGGCTTCCTATGCCGCCTGCCATGATAACGATATGAGTTTCCATAACGCGTATGTTCTTTATTTCTTTTTATATTCCAGATACCATTGGTACATCTTGTGCACCCCTTCCTCTATGTCTATTTTGTGATGCCATCCCAATTCGTGCAATTTGGTCACATCAGTCAGTTTGCGCATGGTGCCGTCCGGTTTCTCCGGATTGAATGTAATGTTGCCTTTATATCCCGTCTCCTTTACTATCAGATGAGCCAGGCCGGCGATGGAGATTTCTTTTCCCGTACCGATGTTGATGTGGCAGTTGCGTATCTCTTTTGTGCCGGGACGGTAAGTATCTTTAAAGTCCACATGCTCCATGATGAATACACTGGCATCCGCCATTTCCTCACTCCATAAGAATTCGCGCAGTGGCGTGCCTGTTCCCCACAGTTCCACCCCGTCCTTGCTGATACCGTAGCTTTTCAGGATAGCCAGTATCTCCTCTGTTCTGCTCTCTCCGTTTATACCTTCCACCGGACGCATGTCCAGATCATAGCGTATGTTCTCCCAGTTATCTTCGTTCAAGCATTTGGCAAGATGTATTTTCCGGATCATGGCAGGCAGCACATGGCTGCGTTCCAGATTGAAATTATCATTGGGACCGTACAGGTTCGTAGGCATAACAGCGATATAGTTAGTACCATATTGCAAGTTGAAACTCTCGCACATTTTCAGACCCGCTATTTTGGCGATGGCGTATGGCTCATTCGTATATTCCAGCGGGGAGGTGAGGAGAGCATCCTCCTTCATAGGCTGTTGTGCGTCTCTGGGATAAATGCAGGTACTTCCCAGAAACAATAATTTCTTCACTCCGTGACGGAAGCTTTCTCCTATCACGTTCTGTTGTATTTGCAGGTTCTTATAGATAAAGTCCGCCCTGTATGTACTGTTTGCCATGATACCTCCCACGTGGGCGGCGGCAAGGATTACATAGTCCGGTCTTTCTTGGTCAAAGAAGTCCTTTACGGCAACCCCGTCCAGTAAGTCCAGTTCCTTGTGACTTCTGCCGGTCAGGTTGGTGTAGCCTTTTTCTTGCAGGTTACGCCAAATAGCGGAGCCCACGAGTCCGTGGTGCCCTGCTATATAAATTTTGGCTGATTTCTCCATTGAAATTTTAACTAATGATTTAACAGCTTGCTTTAAGATGGAGTTTCTTCACGAATTTCATATCGTGTTTCACCATGATTCCCACCAGTTCCTCAAATGAAGTCTTGCGGGGATTCCATCCCAGTAACGTTTTGGCTTTGGTAGGATCTCCCAGTAATTGTTCCACCTCTGCCGGACGGAAATATTTGGGATCCACCTCTACCAGCACCTTGCCTGTAGCTGTGTCAATACCCTTCTCGTTCACACCTTCACCTTCCCAGTGCAAGTCGATGCCCACTTCCTTGAAAGCAAGGGTGGCAAATTCGCGTACAGTGTGATATTCTCCGGTGGCGATAACAAAGTCTTCGGGCGTATCGTGTTGCAGAATCAGCCACATACATTCCACATAGTCTTTGGCGTATCCCCAGTCGCGCAGGGAATTCAGATTCCCCAAGTACAGTTTATCTTGGAATTCTTGTGCGATGCGTGCTGCCGCCAGGGTAATTTTCCGGGTAACAAAAGTTTCGCCTCGGCGTTCACTTTCGTGATTGAACAAAATGCCGTTTACGGCAAACATGCCATAGCTTTCGCGGTAATTCTTGGTTATCCAGAAACCATATTGCTTGGCTACTCCGTATGGAGAACGGGGATAGAAAGGAGTTGTCTCTTTCTGAGGAACTTCCTGTACCAGTCCGAAAAGTTCCGAAGTAGATGCCTGATAAATCTTGGTTTTCTTTTCCAGTCCCAATATACGTACCGCCTCCAGCATACGCAGCGTACCTACCGCATCCGCTTCCGCTGTGTATTCGGGCACATCGAAGCTTACTTTTACATGGCTTTGTGCGGCCAGATTATAAATCTCGTCAGGTTGTACAGACTGTATGATGCGTATCAGTGAGCTGCTGTCCGTCATATCCCCCCAATGCAGGTTCACCAGTCGGTTCTGCTTCATATCCCGCACCCATTCGTCCAGATACAGATGTTCTATACGTGCGGTGTTGAATGAAGAAGAACGTCTCAGAATACCATGTACTTCGTATCCTTTTTCTATCAGGAACTCGGCCAGGAACGAACCGTCCTGACCTGTGATACCTGAAATCAATGCTACTTTTTTACTCATATTTTGTATTAATTGAAAAGACTGTTTTAGCCTATAGAGCCACCACCATGCATACTTGAACTTTGGTTGGTATAAACAAATTCCACTCCCAGATAATGTTTAACTTTTACAGTAACCTTTTTACCGGCAATAGAGAAAGTGTACTCTTTTTCTACATATTTGGCTTTGCAAGAGAAATACAGAATATAGTCACCGCTTACGTGGGCTGTAAAGGTCTTGTTTACGGTGTATACACCTTCCGATCCACCTTCTTGTGCGGCTATGGCAGCTTTCACCAATGAAAGAGCGCCTTCATCCAGTCCGGATGCAGAGATTTCCCATCCTAATTTGGCAGTATAAGGAATATCATAAGTAGTAGCGCTCATATTTCCTGCGTTACTGTAGCTGTCTTCTTTCAATATTTCATCGTTCTTGGTTTCGCTGACATTCTTTTCACTCTTTACACGGATAGAATAATCCTTATTCAGTGAACTTCCCTTTTTGATGGCAGCTATGTAGCTGTTGGTCGCTTTATCAAAAGCGGCGTCGGCATATTTCTTCCAGTCACCGATAGCACGTGCGTTAGTCTTTTCGTATACCTCTACTTCGTCAAAATAATAATCGCTGGAACTAGCATTGGCTACAGACAAGGTAACATCCTGATTTAAGGCTGCATCCTGGCTGGAACTGATAGCAATATTAGTCATGGGAATCGCTTCTTCCTTACTGCCCGGAGTCACATCGGTTGCAACAGCTTCCAGATACGGAGTAAGAGTTACATCGGTAGCGGTTGATACGGCACCGGCGGGAATAGTCAAGACGGTCTGGGCATCTTCTGTTTCCCCTTCTCCTTTTTCTGTAATCACTTTATCACTTTCAGGATCAACAGCTACAGCCACGCCTTCCTTGCTCATAGTCACGTTCAGTGTTACTAGACTTCTGTTGGTAGCGTTGTTAGCTATTTCTACTGATGCGTCAGAAACAGTTCTATATCCCTCCTTGGCAAAGCTCACCGTATAAGTTTTCTTATCTTTTACCGTCAGTGAATATTGACCGTTTTCGTCTGTGGTTGCGGTAGCCTCTCCCGCTGTTACGCTGACTCCGTCCAGTGCGGCATTATCCGCTACTACTTTACCTTCAATGTAATATTCCACATTTTCGCTTACAGGGTCAACTACAATTTCCGGTTCTTTGTCGTCATCCCCGCAGCTTATTAACCCCAAACTTGCTACAAACAGCAGCAAACCTGTTTTAAAAAACTTGCTTGTTCTCATTTTTCTTCGTTTTTAAAAATTAGTAATCTATTTATTTGCTTCCTTTATCAGGAAATAGCGTATATATTCCGGTTGGAAAAACCGGTTACTCCGGTTCTCATCAGGTCGGGTGCGATAAGTTTCCCCCATTTTTTCATCCGCATATCTGCCCCAGGATTCCATACTGTATTCCATGGCAAAATAATCCGCTTGCCTGACACGCACCCCCCGGTTACGGCTCCACTTCTTGCCGGGCAGAGGGATGGCAAAATGGAATCCTCCGTTTATTTCCCCATCAGTATACATTCCATACACGCCGATGGCATATTCTCCGAAATGGCGGGTGCAGTCGCCTCTTACTCCATAATCCCCATATAGATAACGTGCAGCTTGCAAATCAAATTGCAAATTGAAGCGAGGTTCATACACAGATGCTTTCAGTGCGGCGTTCATCCGCAGTTTCCGGCTGATATACCATCCTTCATCGTCGGTCAGCACAGATTGCACGGTACCTCCTGCCACAGCTCCCAGTTCCAGTCTGCCATTCGCTGTGCGGTATTTCATCTCCGCTTGTGCCCCCATGCGGTTGTTGGTAAAGTTTCCTGCTGTTACTCGTCCCAAAAATCCTTTGCCGAAGCAAAACTCTTGCGACAGTGCAATCACTCCGGGACGTATCTTCTTATACTGTCCTTTTAGGTTGGTCGCTACCGGGAATACCACTTGCGCTGTCAGTTCCGCCCCTTTCCATAAAGCCATTTCTACGGCTGGAGCCAGGTTGACATAGTAAGTATAAAGTCGGTCAAAGCTGGAGTTTTCCAGTTTTACTTCCGGATAGACCACAATGTCTACTTTCCCTGCCGATGAATTGAGTGTCCGGTGTGTCTTTTTCAGTACCTCCATCGCTTCATCGGTATCATAACTGATTCCCATCTGCCGGTACACTTCCCCTATGGTAATCTGTTTCTCTTTATATTCGGTTATCACCTTATCGCTCAGCGTAATGCATAGCTGGGGGATACTGTGCTCCAACACCACCATTTGCAGATTTCCCCCGTACATTCCTTCCATGGCTGCTTCGATGGCTTTGCCTATTCCCCGGTAAGTACCTCTATATACATTGTCTTCAAAAGCAATCGTTGTGTTGCCGTTCACCTCCGTTACCGTTTGTATGTTCTCCATTCCCAGTTGCTGTAGTTTCTCGGCCACTTGTGCCCGGAGGGAGATGCTCCATGCCGAAAGGAGGATTGCTATTAAATATTTGCTCATTGCGTCAATGTATTAGGGTACACTCATAGCGTATACCACCCGATACGCAAGTAAAATCGTGGGTAAAAGCATGCATGGACAAATGTTTCCACAGCCTGACAGCTGCTCCCACATTCACCCCGTCCGAGTCATATTCGGCCATCATCTTCAGCTCTTTGCAGAAAGCGGGTATATAGCTTATCCCTCCGAATACACCTTTGTATTTATTGCCGAACCATTTGGTATTACTGTTCTTCCCACCTTCCAGATAATATCCCAAAGAAGCTGAGAGATAATGCTCTCCTCCCAGATGGAATCCTTTCGTTATCACTCCATAGTAAGATTGAAAAGTGTTGGCTCCTTTATCCGCTATCGGATCATTGGCTCCCAGTGCTATTCCCGGCAGAAACTTTCCTTCTTTCCACACACACAGCCGGATGGAGTAGGAACGATCCTGCTGATTGTATTTAGGCTTGGATGATATATAGTCCCCTTTTATTAAAGTTTCCCGATAGGCAAGCTCCAGAAAGGAAAAGAAACTGATGCTCACAAAGTAATTTCCTGTGTTGTAGTCGAATCGTGCAGGCATCATCTGTTTGGGCAGATAATTTCCTCCCAACATCACTGTTCCCGGCTTCTGCCTGTCGGCGGTAGGAATATTCATCATACCGGTAGTTCCCAGCATATATTGTGCTTGTATATGCTGATGAACTCCGATAATCAGCAAGGTTAGAACTAGTAAACGTATTTTCATTCTTTTTTATTTGCGGCGGCAGGTTGTATCAGGCTTTCTTCCTCTGCTTCCGGTATTTCACTCCATGGCAGTCTGGCTTCAATAAACTGTGGAATCTTTGAAAGAATTTTGCCTTTCAGCGCCGAGATGGGTTTTATTCCGTGACTTTTATACATTCTCAAGTCCTCCGCCCATTTCAGTTTGCTTTTTCCTGCATCAGTAGAAAGCCCCCCCATTCTCATTTTCACGATGTATTTGTTCAGGTAATATACTTTCAGGTTGGCTTCATACAGATAGCGCACCAGCAAATCCGAGTCGGCGGCTATCTTATAACTTTCGTCGTAAAGTCCCCATTTATCCATGCACTCCTTCTTTATATAGACAGTGGGGTGGAGTGGGAGCCATCCGTTTTTTACATTCTCTTTACTGTACCGTCCGCTTATCCAGTTTCGTATCATCTGATTGGTGTCGTCATAATCTACAAAGACTCCGTTGCCGTATATCATATCCGCATCTTGTTCCTCGAATGTTTTCACTATGTCGGAGATGGTGTGAGATGAAAACAGGAAATCGTCGGAGTGAATCAGACCGATAATATCTCCTGTTGCTGCACGTATTCCTTTGTTAATCGCTTCATACATACCTTTATCCGGTTCGGAAATAATTGTATCTATCCCGTTTTTATATTCATTGATGACAGCCAGCGAGTTATCTTTCGATGCTCCGTCTACCACAATGTATTCTATGTAGGGATAATCCTGTTCCAGCACACTTTCTATTGCTCCACGAATGGTGGCTTCCCGGTTGTAGCAGGAAGTAATGATTGAAACTTTCATAATGTTCGGTATTTTATCTTGTAATATTTCTTGTTCGAATTTTTTGTGCAGGATTCCCTTGATAAATTCCGTATGCTTCCATCGTTCTGGTAGCAGTGGATCCAACTGTTAGTATAGCATGTGATTTTACTTTTACTCCAGGGCATATCACTGTTTTTGCACCAATCCATGCACCATCTTCTATTATAATAGGGGCATTCCGGTAATTGAAAGTGGACAGTGTATAGTCATGATTTCCTGTGAGTAATAATGCCCCTTGTGAAATGCATACATTATTTCCTATTATGACTTCATCAAGATTATCAATCCATGCGTTTTCCCCTAGCCATACATCATTTCCTAATGTCAGTTTCCAAGGGAATTTTATGTTCACATTATTTTTTATTACTAGTCCTTTCCCTATTTTTGCACCGAAAAGTTTCAGAAAGAACACTTTTATTCCCATAAAAGGATTCCAGGAAGCACGTACAAATAATGCGTTGACAAAATACCAAAGAGTTTGTTTTATAAATCCTGCTCCTTTATTAAAATTCCCTGTGTTGAAAGAAGATAAACGAACTTCTGTCATTGCTCTAATATTTTTCTATATAGATTTACCATATCATAGGCCATTTTTTGCGATGAATATTTTTCTTCTACTAATTTTCTTCCATTTCTCCCCATTTGTTCGAGTTGTGTTTCTGTTTGTTGTAAAAAATCTTTCAATGCTTTAGTAGTAGCTTCTGTTCCTATCGCTGTCCACCATCCACAATGATTACTTTCTAATTCTTTCCATGGTGTACCTTGAGTCGTTATAACAGGGGTTCCACAAGCTAGTGCTTCTGCTACTACTATTCCAAAATTTTCACTGTGTGTAGGTAATATAAATAAATCAGCTTCTTTGAATAATTTCCATTTTTGCTCACCATATACACCACCTATAAAATGAATATAATTAGCTATTCCTAGTTGTATGGTTAATTGTTTTAACTCATTGATATAATTCTCGTCACCTTCTCCGGCAATGTTTATTACATAATCTTTTAAGTCATTTTTTAATAAAGCAATGGATTCAATTAAAAAATTAATTCCTTTCTTCACATGTATGCGTGATAGAAATAATATCTTTTTTCTTCTTTTCCACGAAGTCTTTAAAGTAATTTTTTCTATTTCAATCCCATTAGCTATAATTTCAATGTTTTTGTTATAACCTATTTTTAGTAAATTTTCTTTTTCACTATTTGCAGTAGCATGTAAATAATTTGCTTTTATTATAGCATTTTTTTGATATAATAAAAGAGCAGGTATTTTGCGTGTCCAATAATGTCGTTTGATTATCCATGGTTCTAGCATTCCATGTGGAGTAAGAACTATTTTATAATTTAATTCTTGTGACCATTTCTGTGTAAGGGCGCATCCTGGCATCCAGCAGCAATTAATGTGTACAATATCTGGATTTATTTCATTTAACAGAAATAGCCATTGTCTTTTCATTTTTCTATATTGGTTGAAGGTAGGAATATAGTGAACTTGACAATTTCCTATGTTTACTGGATTATTTGAGACATGGCTAACTATATGTAATTCTACTAATTTACCTAGTTCATTGGCTAACAGCTGCATATATGCTGTTGTTCCTCCAGATGTCCTATCTATACTTGGAATATAATGTATTATTTTCATTGGTTATTTTGGTCTATATGTTCTATGAAAAAAAGCATAGTTTTCATCCATTTTTTTTATGAATTTAGCTGGAACTCCTCCATATAAAGAGAATGATTCTGTGAATTGTTTCTTTAATACAGCTCCGGCGCCTAATACAGCTTGATTAGGTAGAATAGAACCTGGTAAAATGATAGAACGAGTTCCGATAAAACAGTGATGCCCAATGGTTATAGGAGCACAGCTTTGTTTATTGTGTTGTAAAGATGTAGAATGTGATAGGATTTGAGTACCATATCCTCCGATTGAGGTTAACTCACCTATAGTTACCGTGTCTGTACAATCTATTAAATGTTGCTTAGTTATTGCAGAATCTTTACCCATGATCAAATATGGTTTCCTGTTAGGAAAATCTTGAAAATTAGATTTATCTGCTATAGGAAAACCTGTAATCCAGTTTTTTTGACTTATGGTACAATCTTTTCCCATATGAATGAGTTCTAGATGTATTGCTACATTTAAATGACCAATGTATGCTCCTTCTTCCATGATCAGATGCTTAGGATAAATATATGATAATCCTATTTTGGCCTTTGGATGAATTTTATAATGATAAAATATATTTAGTAATCTTCTTCTGATAGCCCATGGTAGAAAGATAATTATAATATTCAAAATTTTTTTCATAACCTTAAATTGATTGATAAACTTTAATATATTGTTTAACTATTTGTTCAGGTTGATATTTTTGTACATTTTTAAGACCTTCTGCGATTAATTGTTCTCGCAAAATTTTGTTATTTAGTATGTCATTATATCCTTCCCTGATACTTTTAATGCTGTATGGATTTACAAGATATGCTCCTTTTCCGCATATATCTTTCATGGGAGAAACATTAGAGGTTAATATAATTCTTCCTATAACTTGTCCTTCAATAATAGGCATACCGAAACCTTCGAAGGTTGAAGGGAAATTTACGATATCACATGTTTCATATTCTTTTCTTAATTCATCATCTGAAAGATTGAATACATTTGAGTAATTTATTTTATATTGGAGTAGTAGGCTTTCTATTTCATTATTGATTTTACCTACAATTCGTAACTTACATTTAATTCCTTCTAATGCTTTAATGGTTCTTTTTAAATTTTTTCGTTCCATAGTTCCAATGTGTAAAATAATTGGCTCTTTTGAGTTGAATACTTTTTTGACATAATGCATATTTTTTGATATAGGATTAGGAATAACGATAGTTTTCTCTAAAGGTAGGTTTATTTCTTTTAGAACTTGCGTTCTTGCGAATTCAGAAATAAAAGTTACTTTTGCGGCTCTCTTTAAAGATTTAATGTATAACCATTTCCATATTTTTTTTTTGAAACCTGATAAGTAGCTATAATACATGATGTCATGAACTGTTACTATTGTTTTTTTAGGGTTAAGGAAATATGTTAGATAATGAACATCTCCAGATATATGATTAATATAATTTGTTTTTTGTTGTTTAAAGGCAAAAAGACCATTTTGTATAATGTCTTTAATTTTGGCATTAGGAGAAGGTATATATTTTTCTTTGTATGATATGTTGTATTGTGGGAGAGTTTCAGTGATTGATTGAAACACCTTATTAATAGAAAAACCGGCGTTTTTATTTCTGTGAAAATAGAGAATTTTCATTATTATATAAGTTTGACTGTTATGAAAATATGGCCTTAATGTAAGGCTTTTGATTGGTGTAATTTTATATGTATTTTTCTTATAATATAAGAGAGTGATCCAAATAAAATAAGTGATTGCCAAAAGCCTCGCAAAAGATACATTGTATCTCCCGAGCATCCATTTGCATTACGGAATAAGCCGAAGAATGTGAAAAAACAAATAAGTCCGAAAATAGAATATATGTATTTTTTTCTAGTATAGAAAACTAATGCGTTTTGTAATTTGAAAATACATAAAAATATTATGAACTGTATTGGGAAATAGAGGAGGCCAAATGTCATGAGTCCATCTGCTACGTGACTTGTTACGCGAAATCCAGGGAAAATGTTTGAGTGGGTCCCTATTGCATATAATAAATCTCCACGTGAATGTCTTATATCTTGCTTATTTAAATCAATATCTAGTCTTTCTAAAATAGGTGTCGGTAAAAGGCTTATAAGATTATCTATGAAATTTTTTTTCATTCTATTATTATCATCTGTAGTATTGAGTGCATAATATAGTGTTTGATCTGTGATTCGAATGTTACAATATCTATTAAGCATAAAGTTATCTACATATGTTTCATCCCATCCATATTTATAGCTTAGTAGCGGTTGCGCTTTCTCTAACTGATTTATCTGATTCAGTTTATTCATTAGTTCTTTATTTTTATATGTTTCTAGAGTACGATTTAGTAATTCTTTTTTATTTACATCACTTCGTATTGAACGGTTATATAACATGGCTGTAGAGAAATCAGATAATATATTTATTCCAATGTAGGTTATTATTCCCATAAATAGTATTTTAGCAGGAGATATTTGTGAAAAATGAATATTTCTTTTTATTTGATATAATAGTCCTATTAATATAAATGTACCAATAGCAATAATCATGTTTTCACGACTGTTACTAGCTATTCCTAAGAGGGTTACTATGGTGAAATATGCCCATAATGCTTTATTATGCTTAGAGTTCTTTAATTTTTGAGATTGGTACGTATATAGAGATGGAAAGAACAAACAAAAAGGAGTATACATTAGAAATATTAGTCCTGATGTAAATTTATTTCCTATGTCGCCGTATTCTACATTTCCTACTGCAAAACTAGATAAACGTGCAAGAAGTCCAATACATCCCAAAACCCAAATAACAGTTGATGGTAATGGTTTGAAGAAGCCTATTCGTAATAGGATTTTTTGTAATTTATTATTTTTTCTATTGAGGCTGAATGAAAATCTAAAAGCAAATGATGAAACAATAAATAATAAGGTTTCAAATAAAAATGTCATATAAGGAATCTGTAAACCATAAGTTATAGGTTTATTTTCTAATAATGTTGCTGGTAGGGGTAAAAAACGATAAAAAAACATACTTGTATACATGATGAAAGCAAATGGGTATTTTAAAATTATAGCTCTCAGGAGAAAAAAATGATCAAAAATATACCAGCAAATAAATGTCATTATACATCCGCAGAAATTTTCCCATGACGGAAAAAATATCATTTCACTAATAATGGAGATGATTAAAATTAACCGTATGATTTTTTTTACAACGGATAAAATAGTAGTATTATTAGAATATGTCATTTTATAGTCTGAAAAATTGAATTTAAAACATTTTTGATCATACCTTCATTCGAATAGTCTGATGTTTGGCAACGTTTTAATCCAGCTTCCGCTATTTTTTTTCTTTCTTTTTCATGTTCAAGGTAGTATTTACATTTTTCTAAAAGCTCTTCATTAGAAGAAAAGAATATAGCTTCTTTGTTTTCTTCAAACATTGCTTGATGTTCTTTGGTACGTTCTGCCATCATAAATCCTCCACATGCTGGAATTTCTACACTTCGTGTTGTCTGTTGATCAAAATTCATTTTGCGTAGAAAACATAGTGATATTTTGAAAGCTTTAAGTGATTTGGAATAATCTTCGGAGTGTAGTCCATGATCTTCTATTTGCAAGTTGGGACTGTAGTTTTTATATTTTTGCCATTGCTTGTTACCAAATATGCGTACTTTTATACCATGATTAGCTAAGTATAAGATGCTGTCACAGCGTTCTTTTTCCCACATGCCTACGAAACCTACATCACCTCCCAGTCGATCGTAATCATCTTTAGATAGTGTTCTAGGGTAGTGAAATTTGGCTTCATAACTGTTATTAACAAAGCATATATTTTTAGCACCTAAACGTTTCATATCATTTAAAATATATGATTTATTTGTTATAAGATAGTCATAATAGGGGATACAATTTAGATATTGTAAAGATTGATTATGTCTTAAAGCCATATTGTCAGGTGAGTAGCTGACAATTATACAGTTAGGTTGTTTTTTTTTGATGTATTTTAGTGTTTCTGCTTCTATTGTTATTCCTTTATCTATCCATACTAAATCATATGTATATTTATCGATATACTCTTTGATTTTTTTATTTTCATGTACACTTTCAGGTATTGCTATAGGTAATCCATATAAAAATAAATGATATGTAATACGATACCATAATGTTAATTTAGGAGCGGAAGTATTAATTTTATCCACCTTTTCTGCAACTCTTTCTAATGCCCAATGACGATGGAGACAAGTATTACTTAATCCTGAAAATGTCCCTACAGAAAGTATTCTCATTGTTTTATTATTTTATGTAAAAAATTAGCGTATCGTTTACCGTAAGCTTCCCAAGTGAGATTCTCAATAGCATTACCAGCATAAATACGTTCGCCCAACTGTTCGTAATTTTTAATAGCTGTATGAATTGCTGTAACTATCGCATCTGCTGTATAATCTTTAATGATAGTAATATATTCAGGCAATTCAACCATTTTTTTTAAATCAGGAGCTCCGCAGTTATTACTGCCAATAATGGGAAGGTTACAAGCTAGTGCTTGAGATAAAACCATTCCAAAGCCATCTTGTCTTGATGGTAATATAAAAACTTTGGCCTGATTGTAATATTCTATTAATTTGCTTTGATCTACTGGATCTATATGAGTGAAATTTTTCTCTTGAGGAAAATCAACATCTTTGATACTGCCAACATGAATAAAAGAGTAATTGGTTTTGCGAATTGCTTCGACTATTAAATCACACCCTTTTTCGTATCCCCATCCTCCAACCATAATTACATCATATTTTTTAGGTATATTAGGTAATGGTTTAAACATTGATAGATCTACTCCATATGGATTGACAAAAATCCTGTTCTCTGGATATTGGTGCAAAAGAAAGCTTTCTTTTACATGTTGTGAGGCTACCGATATGAAATTGGCAAATTGGTACGCTTTTAAATTGCATTTGATGTTTCTATTAGGTATAGCTTCATTTTTTTTATGCGGATTTTTTTCTAATATTTTCTTTTGTTCAAGAATATGTTTTGAACCTCTTTCCATTATTATTATAGCACCTTTTTTTTGAGCAATTCGTGGTGCATAAACATATCCTGTTAAAGATATACAAATGTCACATTTTCGCATAAAAATACCCATGATGAAATCTTGTACTTTAATGTGAATCCAAGATAGTTTGGGGAAAATACGACGAAGAATAAGAAAAGGAGCTATTATACCAAATAGAGAAACTATACATTTTTTTTGTAAACCAAATTTAATACACCTTGAAGTAGGGATGAATGAATAGAATTTGATATCGAATCCTGTATGATCTAATTCACGTGCTAAATCTAACATATGAAAACGCCCTTGCGATAGAATATTTATTTTTGTCATGCTACATTATTTTTTTAAACCAATAAATAATATCGTTATAATTGTCTATAAAAGGAGTCTTAATAGTATAAAACTCTTCGTCCTTATTGGAAGAGAAATATTGTTCTATTTGCTTATCTATTTTAGTTGAAAAGATACGCTTTAATCCAGAAGTTATTAATTTTGCTGGTATCCCTCCGAGCATTTGGTGGTTTTCTTCTAATTTGGTGAAATCTTTATTAAGTGTTGAATTTGCACAGACAATTGTTCCTTCTTTCGTTTTTGTTCCCTTTGTAATGGTTGTTCTATTTCCTATCCAATTAAAATCTCCAATTTCTATACTTCCCTTTTTACGTGCAACTTTATTGTTTTTTTCGTTATATACAAAATGAGAATTGGTATCTATTATTTGACTTTCATATGCACATCTTGTGTAATGACCGATTTTGATTTTGTCTGTACAAATAAATTTTATAGAAGAACCGAAAAAAGTATATTCTCCAAACTCCAATATTGCATTTGTTTCTACTCTGATTTTATAATTATTTCCGATTGCACAAGGACCGTTAAATATGATAGTTGACTTTGGGGACATATAGATGAAAGAGCTTCCGTCAGATCCATTAAAATATTCATAATTTCTTCCTAATTTAATCATTCCACGATATATTTTATTACTTTTTATTTCTATTTTTCCTTTTAGCCAATAAAGGTTTACTGGACCATATAGATATATGGGTAATTTAACTGCTATATTCCATGGTAACAATTTGAAATTTAAATAAATAGTTTTGATGAATCTTATCCAAGGTTGGTTAAGATGGAACAAAATAATATCAATCATTGCCGTCTAATTTAAAAATTTAATTATCGTTATAAATAAAACTATTTGAGAATATTAAAATTGGGCATAATAATTTACTGTACATACATGTATGTTGTTAGTTTTTTTATATATTTATTGATGATGTACTTTTCTTTTGATGATAACCCTACGAGATAAATAATACATATTAAAATAAAGCTATTGCAAATTAAAAGTATACAGAAACCACTAATCGTGTACGAAGTTATAAGAGATAATACATAACAGCAAAGACAAGATAAACTTGCTACCAATAGGCAGGGAAGAAATATTGAGAATAGCATTTCTTGTATTTTAATTATGCAAACTTTTGATGCTAAATAAGTACGTAAGCAACAAGTTAGTATATCAAAAAAAACGATACATACAATCATATAAATAGGATTTTCTGTTATGTTACAAATAAAATAACTAACAGGTAATACTAGTATATAAAAACTATCTGGAATAATCATGAATTTAGCGATTTTATTAGTTGCTAGAACTGCTGCTCTTATAGGTTCAAAAGCTGCATAGGTTAAGCTGATAAATACTATACATTGGGCAAATGCTACTGTATATTCTGGAACTTCTCCTAGCCAAAGCTTCATGATGTATTCTGTACGAAACAGGAAAGGGATCATAATAAAATAAATTAAAAAAACTTCCATTTTGCTACCTGTGTAAATTAATTTTTTATGAGCTTCCATTTCTCCACTGGCATATGTTTTTGTTATTTGTGGAGAAATTGCTTTTAATAAATTAAGTGCAAATGATAAAATTGAATTTTTGAGTTGTAAAGCAATGACATATACGGCATTAATCGTAACTCCAAAAGTCCAATTAATAACAAAAGTAATCCCTTGAGTGGAAATCATTTGCAATATACTGGACGAGGTTGATATACCTGCAAATTTACTAATTGATTTTAATAGTTCTGGATCTATTTTCCAGCGATAATGTGTCTCTTTAAAATGAGAATGACAATATAGCTGATAGATGATTCTTATTAAAATACTAATACCTGCCATCATAATGCCGTACATTAATAATCTTTCATTTGAAATGAAGGAAAGGCAATATGCTGCACTGCAATTTAATATAACCTGTAAAATGGAAATAAAGGCAAAAGCATCCATTTTTTCGTGTGCTATGATTAAAGCATTGTATGGGATGCTAATCATATTTATAATACAGGTTAATGTTGATAGCTGAAAAACCCAAAATGCAGCTTGCATACTTGAGGTAGGAATATTAATTTTATGATAAAGTACCCATACTCCTATAATCTCTAGTAAAAGTAGCACACAGAAAGATAAAATAAAGATAACATTTAAAGATGAACAGAAAACATTGTTCATATTACCTTTTTGACTGCCCAATTCATAAGTAAGGAAACGTTGTACGGCACTAGTTATGCCACTTGTAAATATAGTAAACATACCTACTATACTACCTACTACCCCGTAAACTCCCATATCTTCTACACCTAGATTATTTAATACCAACCGTGTGGCATATAGATTTAACCACATGGTAAATAACATTCGTAAATAGAGTAGTAGTGAATTTTTTAAAATTTTATTTTTATTGAAGTTCTCAGGCATAGTTTCTAGCAATGGCGTTTTTTTCGGGTCTTTTTATATATGTCATAATCACCACCTAATAATGATTCTACGATCAAATTGGAGTGTACGCATTTTCGCTTTCTTAATTCTTTTGCCGGATTACCCCCCACTACTGACATGGGGTCTGTATTTTTGACAACTACGCTTCCACTACCAATAACACTACCATAACTTATGTTACGGCAACTAGGTAATATAAGAACATTTGTAGGAATCCAAACATAATCTTCAATGGTAATGCCATAGTTTTTTAGAGTCCAATCGGGGGAGTCTATATTATGTGATGTTGTGATAATTTCTGTTCCTGCTCCAATGATGACATGGCTTCCTATGTTACAAGAAGAGCGTATATCTATTTTATTTGTTTGAATGGAACTGTGATTTCCTATTGTTAAGTTAGAATTGGCTCTTTTGGCTAAGCTTATAGGCATAATGACACCTTCTCCGATAGTGGCTCCACGCTTACGTGCAATTCTTCTTGCTCGTGCATATTTGAAGTTTTGTTTCCAACGAACAATAAGACCTATAAGGTATCGTAATTGGTTACGGTCTTGAACATTCTTTTCATATAGTGTACGATTATCTAGCATTTTGTTTAGATCTATGTTGTATGTTTTTGTTTTTGAAATTATTTTTTTTATATTAAAAGTCTATATTTTTTTTGTTTTGATCGTCTTAATGGAAGGGAATAATGCTTGAATCGGTTTTTTTCTAATCACTATTTTTTTTAGTGGATGTAATAAATTAATAATCAATAATATAAAACCAGAAAAAGACTTCTAGCTAAACTTCCCTTACGGCATGGAAAAAGACCTATTTACCTACGAATGAATATTGTTTAATACTAACCATTTCTTTATAGAATTCTATACTCCGGTCAAAGATAGGGTATGAGCCTTATTCCTTTTTTGCCACTATTACAGATTGAGCGACCACTTTTTTATAAATTAGTAGATGGTAGGGAAGGTCTTATTTAGTATAATTTCCTGATGTATTTACTTTTTCTCGATAATTTCGTTTCGAAGTTTGTGTTCCGAAAAAAATATCGGGAAAGAAAAGAATAGCCTGTATCACAGCTTAGGCATGTCTGTTATTATTGAAAATACTTTTCAATTTACTGTAAATGCTAAATATAATATTTGTTTTGGAAAACAGTTCATTCAAAATGGCGACAACATCTGTTTCAAACAAGGGATAATCGTGTGAGATCTCATTTCTCAATTCACGTATATAAGTCCATTCATCAGCACTTGGAATAATAAGATAACGTTCCAGACGATTCAGAATGTCACGCATAGGAAGTGCGGTGATGTCTTCGTCCAGATATTCCAATATGTATCGGGAATATTTTTGCTCCCATGGAATCTTGCAATTTGGAAAAGCGAAATATGAATTGGTCTATGCAGCGGACTTGTTCTGTTGTCAGGTTGGAATAACAATCCGCAGACATGGAATATTGACCCCTAATCCTTCAAGAGCTTTATTTATACGAATATACGAAGAATATGCTTGTCGCATACATCAAATCCCCGTTCTAGGCGTTCTGTTATCTCTTTTTTCTTTTATGTCATATCAGTTGTATTCCGTTTTTCAAAGCTTCCTGCACTACCGGTGAATCCTCATGATCACCGATGACGTCAATCTTTTGGTCACCCAAATGCAGTTTCAAGCGTGCGGTCATGCGGATGCGTGCCAATACACCTTTCTTTTCTCCCGTGCTGCGGACTAATAAATCAATATCTCCTCCACGCTTTTCGTCATTCAGACGGGAACCGAAGAGATATACCTTCATTGTTTCACCATAAATATCTTTGGCTATTTGGATGATGGTTTGTTTCCCCTCCACATTTCCTAGCGTCCACCATCCTTATTTCATCTTCTCCACAAACCCCACCGGCATATCAACCCCCGCACATCCCAACAAATCCAGTCTCACCACCACTTTCGCCTTTCCATCCACTTCCACCAGTTCTCCTTCCAGTCCCTTTAGCGGACCTTTGACCACTCGTATCAATTCTCCCGGAACCAATGGTGCGGCACACATCTCCACCGCCTCGTCCGAATAATCCAGCATAAATTTGAACCGTTCCATCTGCTCGTCCGGAATCACCGCCGGAGTATGTTCGCCATGCAGCACCATATACCGGCTGATGGCCGACAGCGTGAGCACCTGCGAACGTTCCGCCGCATCCACATGGACAAAAATCATCATAGGGATAACCACCCGTTCTATTTTCTTTTTCCGGTAAGTCCATTGGCGGATTTCTTCTTGTACAGGCAGGAAGTTTTCTATATTCATTGCAGTCAGCCGTTCGGCCGTCTTCTTTTCGTGGTGAAGGCGGACATACGCCACTAGCCATTTTTTCATATTCGGAGGAAGGAAAAGTAATGTTAGATGTTCTAAAAATTGAAAGAAATGATGCCTCTTAAGCACGCTACGCTGTTACCTGTGTCATTCCCAGGTAAGCTTGTCGTTAAATTCTGATGCAAATATAGACAATATTTTACGATAACAAGCTATTTGTTCGCAAAAAATGAAAAAATTAACAAGAATAATACATTTATTCCTACTTTTGTACTTTTTATATTTTAAATCATATTAACATCATGGAAAAATCAAGATTTATAAGAAAAATAATGGCAGATTGCAGTTCTTTCAGGAACTGGAGATAGTAATGGTGAAATATCGCCTGTCCGGTGAAGGATACACCGATGAGGAAATGAGGGTTTTGAAACACATGTGTAAGGATACACTGGCTGATATAAACGAGTTTATGCGGAAAAAGGAGGAAAAGAAGAAGAAAGAACGGAAAGAGAAGAAAAAGAGGAAAGAAAGGAAATAAGGAATAAAATGTAAAAAAACACTAAAAGGAAGTCTCCCGGTTATTTGTACACTTGTGTAATGAATGGGTGTTGTAAATCAATACTTTATGTTTGGTTAGTGTACAATTTTAACTTTTGATTGTATGGGTTTGCAATATACTTTTGTTTTCATGGTGGAGGGAAATGCCCTCCTTTTGATAATTTAAATTCATACATGAATGGTTTATACCGATTTATGCTCTTTCTATTTCTCGGTGTTCGATGAACATGCCGTGGATATGACATTGAAAGAGTTTGTGGAACTTCTGCGTGGCGAACGTTGGAAAGCGCAAGTGGAAGAGTATCAGCGCCTGAAGGCTTCGGGCCGGGAGACAGAGGCCAAGAAATTAAAGAGAAAACTGGCCGCGCTGGTGATAGCCGGGCGTTGCGAAGGGAGCCATGCCGAAACTAATCTGAAGCAGTGGAGCGGGGACGCCATGCTGGATGTGGATAAATGTAACGGCCGTGTGTCTGAGTTCTTGCAGGTCTTGAAGGACACTCCTTGGGTGAAGGCGGCATGGCGCAGCGTTTCGTACGACGGGCTGAAGCTGGTGGTGCGTGTGGAAGCAGAGAGTGTGGACGAGTATCGTCTGGCATACGCGTTGGTGGCATGGCACGTGGCGCAGCTTCTTGCCTTTCCCTGTGACATGAGTTGCAAAAATCCCACCCGTCCTTGCTTTGCGTCGTATGATCCGGAAGCTTTTTTTCGTCCGGATACCGAAGTTTTTCCCTGGCGCCGCTTTGTGACGGAGCATCCCGACAGGGTGGGGGAGATTCTGGCAGAGTTGAAAGTGAAGACCCCGGCAAGTGCATCCAAGCCTCTCGTTGCGGCTTCGGGCATGCTGCACACATTCTTCAACGAGTTCTTGGCGCAGAATCCCTTTGTGGATGGCAAAAAGAATGAGTTTTTGTTGAAGCTGGGACGTATCGCCCGCTATAAAGGAGTGGGGGAAGAAGAGTTGGTCCGGCTGAAAACGCTGGCGGTGGAAAGGCTGGCGGGTATGGGGTGTGCCGCCGGGGATATACCTCCGCGCATAGACTCCGGATACCGGTATGCCGACATGAACAAGGGCCCCGAAACACCTGCTTCCAGGGCTCACAAGGCTCAAGGCTCACTTAGGCGGTATTCTGATTCCGGCGAAGAGGGTGAAGAAGCTGAAATAGAGAAACTTGAGGCTGACAAATTGCGCCGCAATGTTCCGTGTCTTCCGGATGAGCTGTTCGACCGTTTGCCCGACTTTTTGAAGCGTGGTTTGACACACGTCCGAAACAAGCGCGAGAGGGATATTCTGTTGCTCTCCATGATTACCAACATCAGCGGTTGTCTGCCGGGGGTGAGGATGAATTATGGAGGAATGGTTTATTCCGCCGATCTCTACCTGGTGGCTTTAGCCGGTTCGGGCAGAGGAAAGGGGGTGATGCAACTGGCGGCAATTCTGCCCGCAGCCATTCAGGGGTATTACGATGAACTGAACAGGAAGGATGAGCGTGAGTACCGGCAGAAATTGCTGAAGTGGAATCTGGAGGAACGGCTTGCCGCTCAGGAAAAGAGGGTTCCCGATTTGGACCAATGCCCGGAGATGCCGGTAGAACGCATCCTGAAGGTGGCTCCCAATATTTCGAAAAGCCAGTTGATATTGGCTTTGGAGGCGGGTGGATCGGTCGGCTTGGTGATGAATGCCTCCGAGCTGGATATGATAAGTTCTGCCATGCACCAGGAGTATGGAAAACATGATGATGTGATGCGTGCCGCCTCCCAGCACGAGGAGGTGTCTTCTTATTTCAAGACGGATCACCGGCTTGTTATTGTGAGTGATCCTCATCTGGCATTATGTGCTTCGGGTACTCCCGCCCAGTTGCATAAATTTATTTCTTCGCTGGAGAATGGGATGTACAGCCGTGTGGCTTTCTATGTGGGACAGGCCCCCTGGGAGTATAAGTCTGCCAATCCCGGCAAAGTCCGGCTGGATATGCGCGCTTATTTCAAAGGGATGGGCGAGGAGCTGCTGCGTATGTTTATCTTTCTCTCCGGATCGTCTACCGAGGTGATTTTCACCGAGGAACAATGGAAAGAGCATACGGAGCGTTTCAGAACGTATCTGCGTGAGGTAGTGGCGGAAGATGATGATTCTCCGGGTGCTATTGTGCTGCGCCACGGACTGATGATGTCTCGTATTGCCATGGTGCTGACTGCATTGCGTAAGTGCGAGCCGCAATGGAATACATCGGAGTGGAAATGTTCGGATGAGGATTTCCGTACGGCCATGCAGATAGTGGATGTGTTGCTGGAACACAGTTTGCTGCTTTCCACTTCCATGGATGATACTGCCGGAAGAATCAGGCCGGTAAAGGCTTTTTTCAAACTGCGTCCCATCTTGAGAACAATGCCGCGTGAGTTTACATATTCGGAGCTGATGGCGGCTGCCAATGAAGCAGGGTTGCCTACAGCATCCGTGAAACGTTATTTGTTGCGTTTGGTGTATTATCAAATCGTTGAGAAAGAGGATGGTAAGTATAGAAAGACCGGTAAGTCTTGGCCTAAATTACCGCCTAAGTGAGCCCTGAGCCTTGTGAGCCTAAAATACTGGTAAAAAAGGTCCTGTTGTTTTCAAAAAACAACAGGACCTTTCCGGTAAAACAACAGGGGATTTAAAAAAAACAACAAGGTCTTTCGAAGTAAACAACAGGTCCTTTGGGAAGCGTATGTCCTAAGGCTCTCCCAGATGCCTCACTATGATTGCCACTTCATGCTTCAGAAAGCTGTGGCGGAATTTGTTGTAGCCCGCTTCGTTTAATTCTTCCTGCAGCAGCATATTTCTCCGCATCCAGCGATATAGGGTTTGCAGGGCTGCCGCAGCGGTCCGTCCGGGGCTATATAATTCTGCCAGTTCCGCTTTGTCATACGCTCTGATAATGAATGCTTTTTCTTCTTGGTTCATGTTCTTTTATCTGTTTTGATTATAGAGTAAAGATACACAAAATGTCCTTGTTTTCCTACTCTGCCTGTAAGTTATTCTCGACATTTCTCGACAATGTTCTACGGTTCTCTACCAATGTCGACACAGGGCTTCCGCTTCATCGTATCTTTGTAGTGTAATCAAAAGTCAATCATAGCCGGCTTAGTGATTAATAGTTGATTGTCAGTGTGTTTCTTAATTTAAAAGTTTTAATTTTTAATTTTAAAAGTATGGGAAGAACAGTTTCTTATTCGGTAGTAAAGCGTAATAATCCGCTTGATCAGGATGCGGTGCCTAAGTTTTATGCACAAGCTCAGGCCAATGGCCATGTAGAGATTCGCGAAATGGCGGATCGTATTCAGAAGACCTGTACGGTGACGCGTGCGGATGTAATGGCTGTGCTTGTTGCTTTGGAGGATGTGATTATGGAGGCTCTGGAAGGGGGTGAGATTGTAAGGCTTGCCGATCTGGGCACTTTCCAGATAGGTCTGAGCGGAAGAGGTGCGGAAACGGAGGATACGTATGATGTGTCGATGATTAGAAAAGCGCGTATCAATTTCCGTCCGGGTATTGCGCTAAGCGGTATTCTGGCAGCACTGAAATATACGAAAGTGGATAAATTGCCGGTGAAAACGAAGGAGGAGCAAAAACCTGCTTAAGTAGGTGGCGGACAAGTGTTTAATTAAAAAAAAACTGTAGAATGAAAGGTAAATCTGTTTGGAGCACTATTTTGAAAGTGGTGATTGCAGTAGCTACGGCTATTGCGGGTGTAGTAGGAATCAGCTCGTGCATAGGAGGATGAGAGTGATTAATCTGATTGTTGTCCACTGTTCCGCCACAAAGGCGGACAGGGACTTTACCGAACAGGATTTGGAGGTGTGCCACCGCAGGCGTGGAATGAACGGACCCGGATATCATTTTTATATCCGTAAGAACGGGGATATAAAAACAACCCGTCCCATAGAGAAAATCGGGGCGCATGCGCGTGGGTATAATGCGCAGAGTATCGGGATATGCTATGAGGGGGGAGTCAGCGAGCGGGGCAGGCCGGCGGATACGCGGACGGTGTGGCAGAAACATTCATTGCGTGTACTGGTCAGGGCGTTGCTGGTGGATTATCCCGGTTGCAAGGTTTGCGGTCATCGGGATTTAAGTCCGGATTTGAACGGAAATGGTGAGATAGAGCCTGAGGAATGGGTGAAACAGTGTCCCTGTTTTGATGTTTCAAAAGAAAAGTATAGTAAATAATATTTATATATTAAAACATAATAAGACTAATTCTCTTCTGAATTTGTTAAAATATTAACGTTCTGGAAAGAGGATTAGTCTTATTTTATTATGTAATTAATTTTGAAATTACTTTTTGTTTACATTTTCTGCGCCGTATCCATAGCCGTAACCGTATTTTTTACCATATCCGTAATACTTGCCATACTTGCCGTATCCATAGTAATATCCGTACTTTTTTTTCTTCATGTCCAGTCCGTTGATAATGGTACATAGGTTGGGCAGTTTTTTCTGTTCGCCCAGTTCGTTGATTAAAGTATAATCTGCCTTGTGGGTGTAGTCTGCCCGGCACACATAGATGCTGGCATTGGCTACTCGCGAAATCAGTTGGGTGTCGGTCACCATGCCGATGGGGGCGGTATCCAGAATGATATAGTCAAAATGCTTTTTCAGTATGTCGATAGCCTGAGGCAAAGATTCACGTGCCACCAATTCGGTCGGGTTGGGAGGGATAGGACCTCCGGGCAGAATGGACAAGTTAGGATTGATGTTTGAAACTTGTACCAGCGACATCAGGTCGGTATGTTCCGGATTAGCGAGGAACTGGCTGATGCCTTGTTCCTTGCGTGACAATTGGAAAGCTTTGTTCAGACCCGGCTTGCGGATGTCAAGCCCCACAATCACAATTTTCTTTCCTAATAAAGCCAGACTGACAGCCAGATTGGAAGCGATAAAGGTTTTGCCTTCTCCTGTAGTGGTGGAGGTAACCAATATAACTTTCTCGTTACTCTTCATCATATAAAGTACATTGGTGCGTACATTACGGAAAGTTTCGGCCATCAGGTCGTTTTGGTTTTCGTGTACTACAATGGCTCCCTCCGAAGATTTATTTTCAGAGAAAGGTACGTCACCGACTATAGGAAGGGATGTGATTTTTTCCACATCGGCACGTCCTTCTATCTTGTATTTAAAAAGCTCGATGATATAGATCACGGCAACCGGCAGAGCGACGCCTAGAATCAGTGCTACCAGATAAATCATCTTTCCTTTGGGAGATACGGGGATGGCATCTGCCAGCGCTTCGTCTACTATGCGGGCATTGTTGGCGGTAGATGCCAGAGTGATGGCATTTTCTTCACGCTTTTGCAGCAGCATCAGGTAAAGTCCTGCTTTGATTTCCTGTTGGCGCGAGATGCTGACTAGCTGGCGTTCCTGTCCCGGAGCATTGGTGATGCGTCCGGCATATTTGCCTGCCTGGCGTTCCAGATCCGCCTGGGTGATGGCCAAGCCTCTTTGCACGCTGTTGATGGTGGTCAGTACATTGCTGCGCATGGCGCGGATGCTGGCATCCAGATTGACTACCACCGGGTTGTTTTCCTGAGAGGAGCGGAGCAGGCGCTTGCGTTCCAGCAACATCTCATTGTAGCGGTTGATCAATTCGGTCAGTCCGGTATCTGTCAGGCCTACATTGACAGGAAGTACTTCGTAGGCATGATCCGGATTGTTGGCATAGCCGGCCAGGAATTGTACCAGCCGGAGCTGGGTGCTGTTTTCAGCACGTTTTTTTTCGTATTCCGAGTTTTCGCTCAATGCCAGTTGGGCGTCGCTTTTCAAGTCGGTCAGCCCGGCATCGCGCTTGAAGGTTTCCAGTTCTTGTTCCGTGGTTCCCAGTTCGCCGTTGATGATATTAATACGTTCATCAATAAATTCTGCGGTCTTGGTGGCCACTTCGTTTTTATCGTCGTTGGCATCCCGGTTGTAGATTTCCACCAGTTTGTTGATAAAATCCATACCGCGTTGCGTATGCGTGCTCTTTACAGAGATCTGTGCGATAGTGGTGGATTTGGAAGTAGGCTCTATGCTCAATGCTCCCCGGTAGCTGCCGGCCACACTGCGGGGGGAAGAAACGGTAGCCATGATTTTTTGCTCGCTTTTTGCGATTGTCGAATCAGCCGGGGTGAAGCTGAAAGTCCCCGACGGAGTGGTCAGCAAGGCAGGCAGTTTGTCGAATTGCTTGCTGTATTCCTGTTCTCCTATTGTGATCTTCACATTCAGTTTATTGCCCGGTTGCAAAGTCAGGTTGATATATGCCGGAGCAGGGAGTTTCTGAGCTTCTTCAGGGGTAATCCATACTTTGACAGGGGAACTTTTGTAAAGTTCTATATCATGAAAACTACTTTTTGCCGCATAGCTGATGTAAAGATCCAGTTCTTCCACTACTTTCTTGATAAGCGTGCGCGATTGCAGGATTTCTACCTCATTGTCAAAATTGTTGATGGAAGAATAAAATCCCAAGTCTTCCAAGTCGGCCATGCCGCTGCTTGCTTTGCTGTTTTTGTCATTGTCTTTGATGATGACGGACGCCGAGATGTTGTATACCGGCGGGGTGTAACGCAAATAAAGCCAGGCTCCTGCCATGCATAACAGAATGCATGCCACGAACCAAGGCCAATGAATGGTATATTTAAAAAGAACCGCTTTAAAATCAGTCTTTTCTTCTTTTTCTTCCAGATAGAGGTCGTCGTATAAATCTTCTTTCATAATTCTGTTTATTTGGCAATGGTTACTATCAGGCTGACGAGTGAGACAAGGGTTCCCACTACAGAGAACCAGATTGTAGTACTGTTGCTGATTCCTGCATTTTTGGCTTTGGTCTTATTGGGAGTGACATACACTACATCATTCTGCTGGAGGTAGTAGTAAGGAGATACGATGATGTCGGCATCGTTCAGGTTCAGCGGGATAACCTGGCGGTTGCCTTGCGCGTCTTCACGGATCAGTTTCACTTTGTCGCGTTGTCCGTATACGGTCATGTCCCCTGCCATAGCCAGTGCTTCCATGATATTTACTTTTTCATTGGTGATGGTGAATGTACCGGGGCTGGCAACTTCTCCCATCACAGAGATTTTGTAGTTTGCCATGCGTACATTTACAATAGGGTCTTCTTTGATATAGGTCTTCAGTTTCTCCTTTATCATATTTTCCGCCTGGCTTTTGGTAAGGCCGCCGATGTGCAGTGTTCCCAAAACAGGGAAATCAATGTTTCCGTTATTGTCTACCAGATACTGTTGTAAAGATGGTTGGCTGGTAAGGTTTTTGCTGTTTGCCGTGATGGGGGTGGCTACCGTCAGATTAAAGGGAATGGCGGCATCGGGATCGCTGGTATTCACCGTGATAGTCAGCAAATCTTTAGGCATGATGTGTGCATCATACAAGGGTGTTTTGACATTTGCCATGTCCAGATACTCGGACCCTTGCAGGTAAGGTACTTTTTTGTAGGCGCTGCAACTACATAGTAGTAGTGAAACCAGCGCGAATAGGGTAAGTTTCAATCTTCTCATTTTTTGGCTCTCTATTAATTTTAATTCTCTATTTTGAACTTAATAAGCTTGCTTGTCTTTGCGTAGCACATTTGCCACGGTTTTGTACATGATATAAAGGTCGAGCAGGAAAGACCAGTGCTCCATATACCATATATCGGCTTTCACACGTCCTTCCATGTCTTCCAGCTCACGGGTTTCGCCACGGAAACCGGTCACTTGCGCCCATCCCGTGATACCGGGTTTGATGAAATGGCGGACCATGTATTTATTGATTATCTTGGAATATTCTTCCGTGTGTTTCAACATGTGAGGGCGTGGTCCCACAATGGACATATCTCCCAGCAATACATTGATGAATTGCGGAAGTTCGTCAATATTGGTCCGGCGCATGAAATCGCCGAATTTGGTTTTTCTAGGATCATTGAGGGTGGCCTGTAAGGTGTCCGATTCCTTGTTCACTTTCATAGAACGGAATTTATAACACCAGAATTCTTTATTATTCAATCCATTACGTTTCTGACGGAAGAATATGGGGCCCGGAGAAGTGATTTTAATGGTCACTCCTACAATAAGGAATATAATGGGGAACAATGTGCATAAAAAGAGTAATGAGAAGGCTACATCGAATATACGTTTTATCAGCCTGTTTTCTATTTTTCCCAAAGGTTCCTTGCGGATGCTGAGAATGGGGACACTGCCTATCATTTCAAAGTACATACGGTGGCGCAGGTAGTTGCGCACATTGGGCACACTGTAGAAATGTATCAGGTTGTTTTCGCAATAATTAATGACCGGCACGATACATTCGCTTAATGCCGAGGGCAGGCAACAATAAAGTTGGTTCACTTTGTTTTTTGTCAGGTAATCAATGGTTTGCTCCGGCTTTCCCAAATAAGTACAACTGGCAGGGAACTTGGCATTGGGGGTTGTGTCGAAGTATCCCAGTACCCGGTATCCGGTAGTGGCGTCGGAGGTCATTTCATGATAAAGTTCGGCTATATTTTCGGTGCTTCCCAAATAAAGGACGGTACGGAAATTACCTCCGCGGCTTCTGTATAGCTGTATGCAGAAACGGAAAAGCAGACGATAGAAAGTGATGCAGAGGAAAAGTAGAATGAAATAATAGACAAAAAAGCGATTGGAGTATATTTCAAGTTCTGATAGTACAATTAAGCTTGTTGACAATAGGGAGAAATAAAAAACGTTACGGAGTGCCCGGAATACAATTTGATCGGCACGGGCTCCTCGTCGATGTAATATGACACCTCCTGAGATAGTGCACGCAAAATAGCATACGCTGAATAGAGTTAGAATTTGGGGTAAAGTGCCACTGTAGGCCCTCTCCCCAAACAACTCGTTCCATATTGAATTAAATGAGATGAAAAGTACATTCAGAATGACTAAATCTCCTAGAATGACTGCTAATTTAAGTGCTTTATTAAATCTCTGAACTTGTATCATAGGTTAAATTTTTTAGATGTCAGATCTATATTATGTTTTTAAAAGGTGTGTTTTAAATATGTCACTTTTTTTCTTTTTAATATCCTTCTGTTACTTCGTAAGTAACAGAACGTGAATTAATGGATTAGTTGTATAATTAATATTCTGTCGTTTTATAAATATATATAAGAGATAACTATGTGAAATATAGTGAATTTATTGCATTGCGTTAATAGTAAAAAGCGCAATGTGTGTTGTTGTATTTCTTTGTTCTCCTTCGATTTGATAATTGTTCATATTATTATTACTTTTTATCTATTATATAACCTTTTTAATTAAAATCTAGAAAAAAGCTGTGCCTTTATTTGTTTGCTATCAGTTAATTGTCTATTTTTGCCCTCCAAATAAGATCTGTTACTTACGAAGTAACACAATATAAATCTATTGATAATTAGAATTTTATCTATTTATACTCTCTTTTTCCCATTATTTGAAACGTATAGAATTATCGCATCATTAGCTTTCTTTATCTCTTCATTCTTGAAATTTTTCAAATATGTTTCTGTAACTTTCACTGACGAGTGTCCAAAAGCCTCACATATTAATTGTTCGGAGAAATTACAATATTTGGCAAGGGTGGCCCAGGTATGGCGCGTAGTGTATGAACTGACCTTGGTTGCCACTCCGCATTTTTTCGCCAATCTGCCTAAATTGTAATTCATGGTTCGTAGTGCCTGCTGATACTCTGTATATAGATCCTCTCCGGTTTTTGTTCCACTGAGGATGGGAAAAAGGTAGGGAGAGTCCTGATTGGTATTTTGATATTTGTTTATCAGCTTCATTGCTGTTATCGGAATATCAACAATCATTTGCCCACCTGTTTTATATCGGCGATAAGAAAGTGTGTTGCCTTTCAAGTCGCTTTTGTGAAGATGGGCCAGATCAACAAAGGGCATTCCGCGTAATTGAAACATTAAATTAGCCCAAACTCTGCATCGTATCAAATCTTCCGGTAGTTTCTTTAGAGGAACCTCGTTTAGTAACTTGTTTATCTCTTCTACTTCCAATGCGCGTTTTATATCGTTTTTCACGCCGGTGTAGACATGATGAAATAAACGGGAATTCTCGGTTATTATTTTTTTATCCACTGCTTTGTTATAAGTTGCACGCAATGTCCGCATATAGGTGGAAACAGTATTCCAACTTAGTTGCTTGTCACGCAGGTAGGTTTCAAATTCTTTCAGATTGGCTCTGTTGAGCTGGTGAAAGTAAATAACCTCACATCCACAGAATTCACTGAATGCGTTCAAGGTGCTTTGATAAATGTGAGCCGTACCATAACGTTTCTCGTCTTTCAGTTCATCAATCGTTTTGTTCATAAACTCGTTGAATTTTTTTTATTTCTCATAATGTTCCGTTTTATAGATTTTACAAAATAAGTTGTTTTCTTAACGGAATCGAATATAGGTTGAAATGTTCGAATTAGAAAGGTTATTTATCTAATTCTGCATTATTTATACGTATCATCCATCCGTTTACTTTCATTTGTAAACATATATAAGGTTGCTGCGGATCATTTGTTGAGTCAAGAAAAAATATCAGATTATAACGGTCTTGCCTGTCAAGATATTCTTGTGGAGGCATATAGGTTGTCTCGACATTACGTGACAGGAGCAGATATTGTGTAAGCGGAATATCGAAAATCTCTTTTCCACTAGGTTGATAGATTAACCGTAGACGGGTATCGTCATTTTCCATCAGTCTCAATGTATTCATTCCGGCATGCACTACCTGTATGTCTTCCAAATTGGCGCTTTCTTGCATAAAGGGGAGATAACAGGTGGAAACGGAGTCTATCGGAGTGTTCCAATGATCCATGCATCCGTTGCCGGCAGTCAGTTCCAGACGGAAATCATCTGTATCCAGCGGGACGGCCGACTGACTTTGCAATATGCAGCTCAGAATATTCGTGTTTTTAGTAAGAGAGAGAGCCAAAACCTGATATTCGCCGCTGATATGCACGTTGTCCAGCCGCCCGTGGAATAGAGATGAAAGTTTTTCGGATTGTTCTCCCGCTTCATTGCGTAATAGTGTCAGTGAAGTGGGAGTATGTTGATAATGCGAGTCCGACAAACCTGCCCAAACCAGAAAGGTGTAATCTCCCTGAGGCAGGGAGGGGACTTGGATTATACATTCATTTTGATGGAATGTAAGACTGTCTACTTCCTCCCGGTCTATATAGTTTCCTTCCTGATCGAGAATAAATAGCGTGACATCTTTTACCTGGGTGGTCACGGCATCTACATTCAGCATATTATAGGTATAGGATAACTTTAACCAACAGCCTGTGGGACAATCGGATTGGTCATCGTCTACCCAGGAACATGCACTACAGAAAAGAGTACATAGGGCGAAGAGGATAGTAGCAGTTTTACTCATTGTTTTTCTATTTTGAGACTGTTTTATTCAAGGTCGGCATCTTGGTCACGGACAATCCACGGATATACTCCGAATTCTACGTCCAAGTATGCTTTGTATTCGTCCGGATCGGGTTTGGTATCCGGAGTGCCGGGACCCAGGTTCTTGATGCTGGTAATATTGACAGAATAAATATTGTTACGTACAATACCGAATTCCATTACGCCCATTGTGGTAGGATCGCCGTTATCAAGATGTTTGATCCAATAGTTGTAGAAGGTGGAGAAATTACCTTCATTCTTGGTGAAACGGGTAATCTGCTTGGCTGCCAGGTCTGCATCGCTGGATGCTTCTGTCAAACCATCAATATTGGCATCACCATGTTCACCCACAGCCGCCAGCGTGGTGTAGAATTTATAGTTGAAATAATACAGTGTCTTGAACACGAGCGGGTCTTCTACCGGCTGGCCGTCAGTGCCGATGGTCTGTGAGGCTTCCGGAGTGAATGTACCTTTCAGCATGATGCCGGTGGTGTACACCGTGTTCTGTGCCGGACGGAACATACAGTTTTCAAGACAATACATGGAAACGTACTTTCCTGCATCGGCCAGACCGGACCAATTGCTGTCTGTTTGTTTTGACAGGTGGTTAGTGTAGAATGAACCGCCTGTGAAACTGGTAGTAGCTCCTGCTACGGTCTTGTCGAAGAAATAGGGATCGATAAGATAACCGTTGTTGTCGGCTATGTTACCGAAATTTCCTGCTTCCACGCTGTAAGATGACGGAGCGGAAGGAGTTTCAGATGCGGCATCCAGTGTAGCGACATGACGGAAAGTGTAGAACTTGTTTGCCAGATTGATGAATTTGTAGTTGTTCAGCCGGACTGTGGCGTAAGTCACTCCCTTAGGATTCTTCAACGTGTAGATTTCCTTGCTGTCATTTCTAACCATCAGTTTGGCAACGGCACGTTCCAAATTGATTCTGACGTGTGCTCTGGTGTCGCTCTTTTCGGGAGATTCTACGGCAATGTTCAGATTGGCCGAACCACGGTTGGACATGATGAATCCCTTTCCGGGTACGCTGGTTATCATACCGTTTCCATAAGTGGTGGCGTCAATCTGTCCCAATAATGTTGATTCCTGGCCTATTTCTTTTTCGATGTCAAGGTTTTGTGTACCGTTCGCTACGGCAAGGATGTCATAGTTGCCCGGTTCCAATATGATTTCCTTGTTGCAAGAATAGATGATGGTTTGTCCTTCTTGGCTGTTTTCTTTGCTGGAGATACCCAATTCATTTTGATCTACGTCGAGGGTAGTAACCAAATTCTTGCTGGAAGAATCAAACAGATAGAGTTTCACATTGCTCACTTTGTATTCTTCGGCAGTACCGTCTTCATAGACTCCAGAGTCTTCGGCGGAAGCGGCACGGCTGCCGTTAGAAGAGTTAGGGACTACAAATGAAATCTCCATGTTGCCTCCTTTGGCTCCGGAAATCGGATTGTCTCCATTTCCTGAGGGGACATCTGCATCATTAATACATCCTGCCATTGCAGCTGCAAGAGCGAAGGATAATAATAATTTTTTGTTCATAATGTAAAAATGTTTTAGTAAAAAATGTGATTAGTAAATCTCATGTAATATCTTCAGGTTTTCATCTGCTTGGGGCAGTCCTGCTTCTTTCGCTTTACGCAGCAGGTTTTCTGCTTCGGTATAATTCCCATTCAGCATTTGCATGATACCTTGCAAAAGGGTCTTTTCGGGAGTCTCACCGGCTTTGTCCAAATAGAGTGAGGCGCCTTTTGTATCTCCCTGTGAGAGCAGGATGCAAGCTGCATTGAGATTGGCAACGGGATGTTCCGGATTAAGCAGAACGGCCGTCATGAAAATCTTATTGTATTCCGGACTGCCGGCAGGGTAGGTCTGGGCTATGCGGAACATCTCTTCAATACTCAGATTCTTGGGGTTGCTTTCGAAAACCTGCTTGGCCTGCTCTACCGTAAACGGACGTACCACATAGTGGATGGTATAGTCTGAATGACGGAGACCCGGGAACCAGTGTTGCAGGATGAAACGGAACTCTTCGGGATAACGTTTCCGTATTTTCCGTTCTTTCTCATCGGGGCTGTTTTTGCTCTCCGCAATATGTAACAGTTCCTCGCGATGGGAAATAACGGTATCGGTCAGCAACTTGATAAATCCGTCCCAGTCTTCGGGGGTGTAATGGGTGGTAAACAATGTATCATTGAAAGAATATTGGCTGCATACATAGTCTTTCAGGGTCTGGGTCCGTTCCCGTGCCAGACGCTCGTTGTTTGAGTAGGGACCTTCGGGAGAGGCGTATCCATGAATGTCAATATGTGAAATGACTACATTGGTATCGTTTTTTATCAAGTCGATACTGCGTTTTATCTTTGCCAGTTCGGCCGGATTGTTTCTGTATTCGGGATAGATAATTGTTTCGTTGAGCGGGAAGTCCAGATAGGCACGTCCGCTTTCTTCACGCAATTTCCTTTCTTCCATCTGCGGAGTGATAAACGCTACGTGCGGATGGATATCGGGAAGCATATTCAGGCGGGTCAGATAGGTGGAGTCTGTATGGCGGGGGACTCCGCATCCGCATTCTTTTTCGATGAGATGCAAGGAGGCATGTTTCATCCAGTGAGTGAAGGGGATGCTGCGTAAGTAGTGTACGCTTTGTTTCCGGTCATTGCGGCGGCGTAACTCTTCATAGTCTTTTTCCTGCCGGCCGGTTTCACGTTGGAAGAAAATATGTTGTTTACGACCGTTCACATAGATGGCGGGAAGCTGGATGAAGTTGTCCAGGCTGTCGCTGAGCTGGGGAACCAGTATGACTGATTCGTTAGAGGGAATCTGTCTGGTAATGTCTACTTGCATGGACACTACCAGACTTTCTCCCATCCGGTAGAGCTGGGAGGAGGCGATGTAAATCGAACTGTCCCGTTCTGCCGGCTGCGCTGATGAGCAAAGCGTAGGAAAAATAAATGATATAAAATAGAATAAATATTTCATGGCTCTTTAGTTAAATATGTAAACTATACTCAGGGATGCTTTGGAGGGGCCGAAATAGTGATAATGGCCTTTTTCCAGTAATTCGGCACACACGTCAGGGCATTTATATTTCTTATAATCGATATATTCATACCCTACACCGACGGAAACTTCTATATTCCAGTGGCGGTTGAGCATGATGTGGTATCCATAACTTATGCCTCCACCGGCCAGCCAGCCTGCATATCGGTGCTCTTTCAGCCAGGGGAAGAGTCCGAAAGGCATCTTTTTCCCTCCTACGTTGAACTGCGCTCCGTTGAGATAGGCTCCCCAAAAACTGCCGTTGAATTTCTGGCAAGTCCAGTAGCGGTATTCAGGTTGTATGAGCCAATATTTGTTGACATATCCTTCCGAGCGTTTCCACGGACGTATGCTGCCGGACAAATCGAATGTGGATTTGGAGCCGAAGGCATATTCCACACCGGCATTCAGCGCACCGTTGGCGGCGGAAAGCAGGTTGCTTTTGACAGCCATTTTCTGTGCGGAAACGGAAAGGGCGCCGCCGAGCAGAAGACAAGAAAGGATATACCGGGTTTTCATATTTTATTGTATATTGGTTTGATTGGATTCAAAGAATATTTTCAGGTTATAGGTGGCTTCTTCCGAGCCTTCGGCTTTGGCTGCTTTCAGCAGGCGGATGCCTTCGTAGGTGTTGTTGCACAACAGTTCGTAGGCGCCACGGCAGTTTTTGTAGGCAAGCGTTTCATGGGAAGCCATTTGCAGATAGCGGCCGGCTGCCTGTGTGTTGCCCCGTTCGATGGCGGCAGCAGCGGCGTTGAGGTTGGCAACGGGGCTTGCCGGATATATCTTGACACTAATATCTATGATTTTGTAGAACTGTTCCGGAATGTTCTTGTAGCTGATGGCTACGGTGTAAAGCTCGCGTAACGAAAGCATCTGCGGATTGATTTCGGCTATGACACGCGCTTCGTCCAGACTGAAGTTCAGCTCTTTCTGGTTGCGTTCATCGGTTGCGTCGCTTTCGGGAGATACATAGCTTCCTTTGAAATATGGTTTGGCAGATGGTGCAGACGGGGCAGGGGAAACAGGACGGTGTTCCGGAACAACGGGGGCAGAGGGTGAGGCTGCTGCCATAGGAGCTTCCCGGTTCCTGTCCTGTTGGGGAACGAAATTATCTGTTACTTTTGCTATATGGGTTGCTTTGTCCGGAATGGGGATATTTTCACTTTGTACTTTCTCTCCGTTGCCGTTGATGACTTCTTTCTTGAGGTTCAATGTGGCGAACTGTACCCAGTCGGCTGCCGGGAGGGAAGCACGGTAGTGGATAGTCTGATCGCTGTCTGTCAAGGGGATAGCGGTAAATACGGGAGTTACATTCGCTTTGCCTCTTCGTTTGTTGAGCGCCAGGGTGCGGCGGTATAGCCGATGTGCACGTTCTCCGTTGAGCAGAATTTGAGGTAATTCTGCAGTGTGGGTTCCGTCTGTGAGGACAGGGGTGAGACGGATATGGCTTTTGGTGTCCATCTGGGGAACATTGAGAGTCATTTTCATGGACACTATGGCAGAGTCCTGTCCGAGAGTAACGGAGGGAGGCAGGATATCAAGTTTCAGGTTTTGTGCAGTGGCAAAGGTGCCGCATAATAAAAGACTGAATAGTATGTTTGTCTTGAGTTTCATGACTGATAGGGTATATTTGCTTTTATATTTATTGAATGAAATAAATGAATGATATGCCTAGCTGGGTAGGTCCGACATAGTTGGAGTGGGATTTCTTAATAAGTGCGTCTCCTTTGGCGGGACCGTATTTATCATAGGTGAGATGGGCGTATCCGACAGATATGCTTGCTTCAAGACTCCAGAATGTGCTGAGCAACCATTGGTGTCCATAGGTAATGCCGCAACCTATCAGATTACCCTGATAACGGTTGTTCTTTACTGTTGTAAAAGGAGTGGTTCCACCGAAATTGTATTGGGCGAAATGGGCTTGCACCCCGAAAAAACTTCCTATGAATGTTTCATTGAGCCACCAACGATATTCGGGCTGGATCAGAATATGTTTCATTTTTTTGTTTTCTCCCAGATTCCAGGGATTATAGTTGACGCTCAGATTGAATGAATGGGTGTCATCACACCTTATTTCTCCTCCCAGGTTGAAAGTGCCGGTAAGGTCATAAAGAACATTGCTTTTTACAGCGATACTTTGAGCCGAGGCTATACGCGGAGTTATAACTGCTAGCATGATTGCTATTATAAATAAGTAAGAATGTCGCATTGTCAATATTTTTGTTTTGTTTTTTTTCTGTTACTTTAGAAGTAACGGAAGGGAAGGAGGGAGGGAAAAAAACATGAAAACAGCAGTAAAATAAAGATTTAGTGGCTGTTAGAGAAGATAAAAGACTGGGAATGTAGCTTAACTCATATTGACGATCAGAGTATGGGCAGGGAGGGCTATATGCGGAATAAAAAAATTTTTTGAAATAAAAACGAAAAAAAAGTGTAGAAATCTTGCACTGTATCTAAAGTTTGTATACTTTTGCTTCCAAAATCTGTTCCGTTACTTCTAAAGTAACAGTCTTGTAATTTACTGTTTTATAATGTAATGTGAAGTTTTAAAATTGATTATATAGAAATGTTAATGTGATTAATTATTACTTTATTTGCTTTGTCTAATTCATCGTTTTTAAAACTTTTCAAATAGGTTTCGGTCACCTTTGTGGAGGAGTGCCCTAGGGCATCACAAATCAATTGTTCCGAAAAGTGGCAGTATTTAGCCAAAGTGGCCCAAGTGTGGCGGCTGGTGTAGGAACTGACATTGAGTTTGATTCCGCAGTATACCGCCAGTTGTTTCAGGTCATAGTTCAGTTTCCGCAAGGCATGTTGGTATTCTGCATATTCTTCTTCGCTTTTCCGGTTTCCACTGAGAATGGGAAGCAGGTAGGGGGAGTTGGAATCTGTATTTTGATACCGTTTGATAAGGTTCATGGCAGCGGGAGGAATCTCTACGGTGAGCAGGGTTCCTGTTTTGTGGCGGCGGTAGGAGATAACGGAATCTTGCAGGTCTGTTTTGCGCAGGTGTGCCAGATCCACAAAGGGCATCCCGCGTAACAGGAACATTAGGGTAATCCATGCCCGGCTCTCTTCCATACTTTGCGGCAAGGGGCGTGGAAGGGAGGCACTTAATAATTTGCTCATGTCTTTGGCATCGAGGGCGCGTTTGGTATTGGCTTTTACACCAGTATATACGTGACGGAAAAGACGGGGCTTTTCTTCTGTCAGACCATCGTCCACGGCTTTGTTGTAGATGCTTCGCAAGGTACGCATATAAGTGGAAACAGTGTTCCAGGTGCATCCCTTGTTACGCAGATGGTTCTCAAATTGTTTCAGGTATGAACGTTCCATCTGGTTGAACCGGATGGTGTCGGTCTTGCAGAAGAGCATGAAGGCGTTCAATGTGCTTTGGTAGATGTGGGCGGTACTGAAACGCTCTTCTTCTTTTAGCGACCGGATAAGTTGTTCCATAAATAGGGTCAGGTTAGATTTTTCTTTCATTGTTCTTTCATTTTTAAAATTTAGATACTGTATATTTCTCAGTTTAAATGCGCATTCTCTGAGTTAATCTTAAAAGTCCGGATGAGTTTATTTGTTCATCGTTTTATTTCTTTTTGTGATAGCTTGTGCTTTTTCCTCGCTTTTTGACGATTGGCGGAGGTCTTGTGAGTACGTCTTGTTGTTTTTTTCGTCTAACTGTAAATAATTTATATGAAAAGAATGAAAAATATCAGGCTAGGAACACTTGTCGCATGTATGTGCGTGTTATGGGGGTGCGAGAAACCCAATGTGAATATTGTGATGCCGCAGGAAGCGTCGAACCGGGTGCTGTTTGCTGGAGAACATTTGAAAAAAGCGCTGGAAGATGCGGGGTATTCGTCTGTTATGTTGTCGGATACTGCCGGTATAGATAAAGATGAGGTCTGCATCCGTCTGGAACAGGCTGCTGATACAGCCGGACTGAAAAAGGAGGGATTTACCATTTCTACCCGTGGAAACATGACTACAGTGACAGGAAACGACGGAAACGGTGTGATTTACGGCTGTCGTGAATTGATAGATCATGTAGGACAATACAAGGATTTGAAGTTTCCGGCACAACTGACGGATGCTCCCGAAATGGTGCTTCGCGGAGGTTGTGTAGGGATTCAGAAAATGGAATACCTGCCCGGAAGAGGGGTGTATGAGTATCCCTATACGCCGGAGAGCTTCCCTTGGTTTTATGATAAGGAACAATGGATAAAATATCTGGATATGCTGGTGGAAAACCGTATGAATTCTTTGTATCTGTGGAACGGGCATCCGTTTGCTTCCTTGGTGAAGCTGGAAGAGTATCCTTTTGCCGTAGAAGTGGATGAGGAAACTTTCAAGAAAAATGAGGAAATGTTCTCGTTCCTGACTGCCGAAGCGGACAAGAGAGGTATTTTTGTGATCCAGATGTTTTATAATATATTGTTAAGCAAGCCTTTTGCCGAGCATTACGGGTTGAAAACACAGGATCGTAACCGTCCTATTACTCCGCTGATCAGTGATTATACACGTAAGTCGGTGGCCGCGTTTATAGAAAAATATCCCAATGTGGGTTTGCTGGTATGCTTGGGGGAAGCGATGGATACCTATGAGGATGATGTGGAGTGGTTTACCAAAACCATTATTCCGGGAGTGAAGGACGGGTTGAAGGCACTGGGGCGTACGGATGAGCCGCCCATCTTGCTGCGTGCGCACGATACGGACTGCAAGATGGTGATGGATGCCGCGCTGCCGTTATACAAGAACCTCTATACCATGCATAAATACAATGGTGAGTCACTGACTACTTACGAACCGCGAGGTCCTTGGTCCAAGATACATTCGGATCTGAGTGCTTTGGGAAGTATTCATATCAGTAATGTGCATATTCTGGCAAACTTGGAACCGTGGCGTTGGGGATCTCCCGACTTTGTACAGAAAGCGGTGAATGCCATGCACAATGTACATGGAGCCAATGCCCTGCATCTGTATCCGCAGGCTTCTTATTGGGACTGGCCGTACACGGCTGATAAGTTGCCGGATGGCAAACGGGAGTATCAGCTGGACCGTGACTGGATATGGTACAAAACCTGGGGACGCTATGCATGGAACTGTCATCGGGACCGTTCATCCGAAGTGGAATATTGGGACAAGCAGTTGGGCGATTTTTATGGTACGACTCCTGCCGAAGCCGGAGATATTCTGGAGGCATACGAGCAGAGTGGAGAGATTGCTCCGAAGTTGCTCCGCCGTTTCGGCATCACGGAAGGGAACCGGCAGACTTTGTTGCTGGGTATGTTTATGAGTCAGTTGGTGAATCCTTATAAATATACCATTTATCCGGGATTTTATGAGAGTTGCGGGCCGGAGGGCGAGAAGCTGATAGAATATGTGGAGAAGGAATGGAAGAAACAGCCGCATGTGGGCGAATTGCCGCTGGATATTGTGGCGCAGGTGGTGGAACACGGTGACAAGGCGGTGGCGGCCATTGACAAGGCTGCCGCAGCGGTGACTCGTAATAAAGAGGAGTTCGGACGTTTGCGGAATGACATGCATTGCTATCGTGAATTTGCTTATGCCTTTAACCTGAAAGTGAAAGCTGCGCAGCGTGTCTTAAACTATCAGTGGGGAAAGGATCTGAACGAATTGGACGCTGCTATTCCATTGATGGAACAAAGTCTGGATCATTACCGCAAGCTGGTGGCATTGACGGATAGTACTTATTATTATGCCAACAGTATGCAGACCGCGCAACGCCGTATTCCTATCGGTGGTGACGGTGGCAAGAACAAGACCTGGAAAGAGATGCTGGTGCATTATGAAAATGAACTGGCTAATTTCAAGGCGAACTTGCAGTTGCTGAAAGATAAGGCGGCAGGTAAGGTGACGGAAAGTGCAGCTGAGATAAAACCTTTGTCCGCCGCAAATGTGAAGATTCTGAACGGACTGACTCCGGTGAAACTGGCGACGGGTGCAAGCCTGTTTTCCAATGTGCCGGGCAAGGTAGATGCGTTGGCCGCCGAGTTGGAAGGGCTGACTGCTTATAGAATGAACGGGGATGTGCAGCGCAAGGAAGGTACGACAATAGAGTTTGAAGCGGCTGCTCCGGTGAACTTGTTGGTAGGTTATTTCCGTGATGACCAGAAGAAGTATGCGAAAGCTCCGAAACTGGAAACGGACGCTTCTGCCAATGATTACGGTCAGGCGGAACCGAAACTGACCAATGCCGTACGCATAGCGGGTATGCCGCTGGCGAATGTACATGCTTATCATTTTGAGGCTGGAAAGCATACCTTGTTGCTGCCGAAAGGATATACGATGGTGCTGGGATTTACAGACGCGCAGGTAACTCCGCGTAATGCGGGACTGGCCGGTGCGGAGGAAACGATGGACTGGATGTTCTATTAGTAGCCGTAGTTCCAGAGGCTGGAATCGTAGTATAGCGTAAAATTTTCAAGTATATCTTGAGAATTTTACGCTATTTTTGTACATAGTTCTAAGATTTTTATAAGGAAAAGTTGCTTAACTGATAAACTTTTTTTTATTTTTGTCGTATGAGCAGAAAGATAATAACATACGAAAACTACTATTAAAGATTTTTTTGATGCTCTGGATAAAGGTACGCAAGAAAAAGTCCTATATGGATTACTCTTATTAAAGACTCAAGATAGACTACCGGCAAAGTATGTGAAGTTTCTTAAAGAGGGTCTGTATGAGTTAAGAATAGAGTGGCAAGGTAATATCTATAGGATTTTCTTCTGTTATGATGAAGGGCATATTGTTATATTGTTCAATGAATGCTTTCTTTACCGAGCAAATAATTGAAGAGGCAAGGAAGAAAGCAAATATGACACAGGCGAAACTTGCCGAAAAGATAGGGACTAATAAGTCTTATATTTCCCGTGTGGAAACAGGAAAAACAGAGCCTAAGGTTTCTACTTTTTATCGTATTGCTTCTGCTTTGGGATTGAATGTTGAGCTGACCCCTGCTATGTGATGGTAAAAATAGAGAATGAGATAAAAGTTCTCTGAATGGGTACATTTTCTTCTTTTGTCCGTCTTGCCAATAGATAAAAAGATAATTATGAAGAAGATATTGATACTGGCATTTTCACTGTTGTCATTGGGAACATACGCCCAACGTGAAGTTCCGCAATCGCGCATGGAGCAGATTTATGAGGAAGCCAAGACTCCTTATAAATATGGGCTGGCTGTAGCTCCGGCCGACAACAAGCATAAAATAGACTGCCCTACCGTGTTCCGCGAAGGGGATAAGTGGTATATGACCTACGTGGTTTATAATGGTAAGAGCGGACTGGACGGACGTGGATACGAGACATGGATAGCCGAAAGTGATAATCTGTTGGAATGGCGTACATTGGGACGTGTCTTGTCTTATCGTGACGGATTCTGGGATTGCAACCAGCGTGGTGGTTTCCCTGCATTGCCGGATATGGAGTGGGGAGGAAGCTATGCCCTGCAGACGTATAAAGGCAAGCATTGGATGACTTATCTGGGTGGGGAAGGGACCGGATATGAATCGGTGAACAAGCCGCTGTATATTGGTTTGGCCTGGACGGACCGGCCTTTGGGTTCCGCCCATGAATGGCAGGCACAGGACCAGCCCGTGATGAGTATCCATGATAAAGACGCGCAATGGTGGGAAAAGCTGACTCAATATAAGAGTGTGGTCTATTGGGATAAGGAGAAAACATTGGGCGCACCTTTCGTCATGTTCTATAACGCGGCAGGACGGCATCCGGAAACGGATTTGAAAGCGGAACGGGTGGGTATCGCCTTGTCCAAAGATATGAAGAAATGGAAACGATATCCGGGCAATCCGGTCTTTGCACACGAAGCGGACGGAACCATTACGGGGGATGCGCATATCCAGAAAATGGACGATGTGTATGTCATGTTCTACTTCTCGGCTTTTGAACCGAGCCGCAAATACAAGGCATTTAATACATTTGCTGCCAGTTATGACCTAGTACATTGGACGGATTGGAAAGGGGCGGATTTGATTATCCCTTCTAAAGACTATGATGAATTGTTCGCTCATAAGAGTTATGTGGTGAAATACAATGGGGTGGTGTATCATTTCTATTGTGCCGTGAATGACGCGGAACAACGTGGTATAGCCATTGCTACCAGCAAACCGATGGGACGTTCACAAGTGCATTTCCCGGAACGGGAGGTGAAGAATCGCCGGATGGTGATGGAATTGGATAAAGGATGGAAAACATGGCTGACGGAAGCAACTCATCTGAAAGGGTTGTTTGCTCAAAAGGCAATAGAAGTAAATATTCCTCATAACTGGGATGATTATTATGGCTACCGCCAACTGACACATGGTAATTTGCACGGTACTGCCATATACGAAAAGACCTTCACATTGGATGATTCTCAGTTTCTAATTTCCAACTCTTCATTCGGAAAACGTTATTTTCTTCGTTTTGAGGGAGTGGGGACGTATGCCACTATAACGTTGAATGGAAAGGATTTCGGCCATCATCCCGTAGGGCGTACTACGCTGACATTGGATGTGACGGATGCGTTGAAGCTGGGAGAGAATAAGCTGGTAGTGAAAGCGGAACATCCTGAAATGATAGCCGACATGCCTTGGGTGTGCGGTGGCTGTTCCTCGGAATGGGGATTCAGCGAAGGTTCCCAGCCTTTGGGAATTTTCCGTCCCGTGGTGCTGGAGGCTACGGATGAGATCCGCATTGAGCCTTTCGGAGTGCATATCTGGAATGATGATAAGGCGGGAACTGTCTTTGTGGAAACGGAGGTGAAAAATTACGGAAAGACTGCTGAGACGGTGGAAGTGGTTAATAAATTCAGTAATGCGGATGGCAAGCAGGTGTTCCGCCTGACGGAGAAGGTGACTTTGCAGCCGGGTGAAAGGAAGGTGGTGAAGCAACAATCGCCAGTGCAGAATCCTGTTTTATGGAGTACGGAGAATCCTTATTTGTATAAACTGGCCAGTATGATAAAGCGTGGTAAGAGTACTACGGATGAGATTAGTACACCCTTTGGTATCCGTACCATCAGTTGGCCGGTGAAACGGGAGGATGGTGACGGACGGTTCTATCTGAACGGACAGCCTGTCTTTATCAATGGAGTGTGTGAATATGAACATCAGTTCGGACAAAGCCATGCTTTCAGCCGTGAGCAGGTGGCAGCCCGTGTGAAACAGATCCGTGCGGCGGGCTTCAACGCTTTCCGTGACGCTCACCAGCCCCATCACCTGGATTATCAGAAATATTGGGACAAGGAAGGGGTCTTGTGGTGGACTCAGTTTTCGGCCCACGTGTGGTATGATACTCCGGAGTTTCGTGAGAATTTCAAGAAACTGCTCCGCCAGTGGGTGAAAGAGCGTCGTAACTCGCCCAGTGTGGTGATGTGGGGATTGCAGAACGAAAGCACGCTGCCTAAGGAGTTTGCCGAGGAGTGTAGTGAGATTATCCGGGAAATGGATCCTACGGCCCGTACCATGCGTGTGATTACTACGTGTAACGGTGGTGATGGGACAGATTGGAATGTTATTCAGAACTGGAGTGGAACCTATGGTGGTGATGTGAATAAGTATGGCCGTGAATTGTCACAGAAGAATCAGTTGTTGAACGGTGAATATGGGGCATGGCGCAGCATCGGATTGCATACGGAACCGGCAGCTTTTGATGTGAATGGTGTATGGAGCGAGGAGCGTATGTGCCAGCTGATGGAAACCAAGATACGACTGGCGGAACAGGCAAAGGACAGTGTGTGCGGACAATTCCAATGGATATTCAGCAGTCATGATAATCCGGGACGTCGCCAGCCGGATGAAGCGTATCGCCGGATAGATAAGGTGGGACCATTTAATTATAAAGGATTGGTGACTCCGTGGGAGGAGCCGCTGGATGTATATTATATGTATCGCGCGAACTATGTGCCGGCTTCCGAAGATCCGATGGTTTATCTGGCATCTCATACATGGGAGGACCGTTTTGCGACAGGCCGCAGACGGGCTACCATTGAGGCGTACAGCAATTGTGACAGTGTGTTGCTGTACAATGATGCGGTGGATGCTGAATACTTGGGACGGAAATTGAATCATGGGGTGGGGACTCATTTCATGTGGGAAAACCGCGATATCCGTTACAATGTGCTTCGTGCTGTGGGGTACTTTAAAGGAAAACCGGCAGCGGAAGATGTGCTGGTGCTGAACGGTCTGGAAAAAGCTCCTCATTTTGAAGCTCTTTACTGTGGTTCTGCTATAGTGCCTGTTGCTGCCGACCGGTTGAACGGAACTGATTTGTTGAAAGGAGCTGAGGGATATACGTATCTTTATCGTTTGAATTGCGGAGGAGACGCTTATACGGATACGTATGGTCAGGTCTGGGCGCAGGATAACAGCCGTTATTCTCATTCGTGGGCGGAATCATTTGTTCATCCGTCGGATAGTGTACAGTTGTTGAGCCCTTATCAGGCGAGCCAGCGTACCACGAATGATCCCATTCATGGCACTAGGGACTGGGAACTGTTCCAGACTTTCCGCTTCGGACGCCATAAGCTGAACTTCCGCTTTCCCGTTCCGGATGGCGAGTATCGTGTGGAACTTTATTTTACAGAACCCTGGCATGGTACAGGAGGCGGCGTACAGACGGATTGTGAAGGCTTGCGTATTTTTGATGTAGCGGTAAATGATAAAGTACTTCTGGACGACTTGGATGTATGGGCTGAAGCGGGTCATGACGGCGCTTGCAAAAAGGTGGTGAATGCTATCGTGAAAGGGGGAGTCTTGAAGATTAATTTTCCGGAGGTGAAAGCGGGGCAAGCTTTGATTTGTGGCATTGCGATAGCTTGTAAAGGCGACTTGGATTCCGTTCGCTCTTTTTCTGCCCATAGCTTCAGCTGGGCTGCACAAGACAAGGAGGTGATGGAAAAGACTCCCAAAGAATTATTGCCTGAAGATAAAAACGCCCGTGCCAATGTGACTTATCAAGCGGAGGATGCTGTGCTGAAAGGTAAGTTCATAAAGAAAGAGGTTAAGAAACAAACCGGGGTTTTCTTTGGTAAAGGTACACAAAGCAGTATTACTTGGAACATTTCTACCGGTCTGGCACAAGTCTATGCTCTTCGTTTTAAATACATGAATGTTACAGGGAAGCCTATGAAGGTGCGTATGCAGTTCATTGATTCCAAAGGGGTGGTACTGAAGGAAGATAATCTGACTTTTGCCGAAACTCCCGGAAAGTGGCGTATGCTGAGTACAACGACGGGTACGTATATCAATGCAGGCTATTATAAGGTGGTGCTTTCCGCACCGGATATGGAGGGACTGGCATTGGATGCGCTGGATGTGCAATAAAGTATTTTTTTATTTGCCGGTAGGAATAAATAGTTTATCTTTGTTCTCTTAAAAAGTTTGAATTCGTCAGAACAGAGTTTATGCCAAAATTTATAATAGATAAGATAGGTCCGATAGAGCATGTTGATTTTACTTTGAATAAAGTGAACATGCTGATTGGTCCGCAAAGCAGTGGGAAAAGTACAATAGCTAAGGTTATCAGTTTCTGTCTATGGTTGGAAAAGGATGTGCTGATGCGTCGTAACACTGATTATGTAAGTTGGAGCTTTGTGGAAAAACAGTTGCTAGAGTTTCATAAATTGAAAAACTATCTGAATGAAGGATATGCTATATTCTTTGTGGGTGATGCTATTGATTTTTGTTATACAAAAGATATGTGCTTCGCTAAATTAAAAGACGGGTTTGAAAGGTGCAAAATTGGCAAAGTCGCTTATATACCCGCTGAAAGAAATGCTGTTACGTTACCCAATATTGCGTCATTGAAGATGCCTGAATATAATACAAGAAGCTTTATTTTTGACTGGTTGGAAGTTCATCAAAAGTTCCAAAAGAAAAATGCTGTCGATTTGCTGAAACTGAAATTGAAGTATTATTATGACGAATCATCCCAAAAGGATATGATTGTGCTGGAAGATGGAAAAGAAATAGGATTGGAGGAGGCTTCCAGCGGGTTACAGTCGGTTGTGCCGTTGTATGTTTATGTATATTATTTAACCCATTGGATATATGATCATCAGGAAGATATTTCTTTTGAAAAGAAAGACAGAATAGAAGGGGCATTGTCCAGGGAGTATATTAAAATGTTTTCCAAACAAATGAATGTTGTTATGGATGAGGAATTCTTGAATCAGGCAGTAAAAGAAGCAAAGCTTTCTCCAGGGTTCAAAAAGATATTAGGAACAGCAAAGACCTTGAAAAAAGCGGGTAATGATTCTTTGGATAATTTGTTGGAAACCGTTTTGGAACTTGAAGAGAATATTTCTCATCCTCATTACTCCAACATTATAGTGGAAGAGCCGGAGTTGAATTTGTTTCCCGAAACTCAAAAAGATCTTATCTATGATCTGTTGGAGATGATCAATAGCGGACGGGATCATTTACTGATGACTACCCACAGCCCTTATCTGCTTTATGCACTGAATAATTGCATGCTGGGGGCTTTGGTACAAGAAAATATACCGGAAGAAGAGGAGGGATTACAAAAGATGAAGGATTCGTTTGTCAAGCCGGAGGATGTTTCTGTATGGGAGATTAAAAATGGAAAATTTTTTCCTTATAAAGAGAATCCGAACTATACTATTCAAGATGAAAGAGGATTGATTCGCAATAACTATTTTGATCGGATAATGAAGAATATCATGACAGACTTTGCTGCCTTAATGGATTATTGTGATGAGGATTGAAGCTTTTACAAGATATAATGAGATGACAGGTGACGCCTATGTCATGGATTATACACAAGCGACAGCCGGTAAACGGAAAGTATGTATAAAGGAAGAAGATCCTGATGATATAGCTTCTTTTCATTTGATTAATCCAAGAAAAACGACTTATTGGGCAGTGAATTTTGAGGAGAATCCGGCTGTGTTGAAAGGTTCTGATCAGTGTGAATGTATGTTTGTTTCCAGTAGGGCAAGCAGTAAGGGATGGGTTTGCTTGGTTGAACTTAAATATTGTTTGGAAAAGAACATAGAGAGGAATGCAGGAGATGCTTTTAAACAATTGTATGAAACATTGAACAAATTGGTGGAATTGAATATTGTAGATTATAAATCACATCGGATTTACTTAAATATATCTATACCTGAACATTCCCATAGGGCACCGTTTACTGCTTTTCAGAATACCCAAGATGATTTGTTGGAATGTTTATATACTCATAAGGTTAAAGTATTGGGATATAATGAAGTTCTGATATTAAATGAATGTTTTATCAGACCACCGAAAGAGGAGATCTGAAATCTATATGTATCATTAAATGGGCGATCTGAAAATATAAAATGGAATCATAAGGGGAAGGTTTCAGCATTTGGCATTTTTTACTATCTTTGTGCTCTGAAACTAACCTCTTAAAAATATGTTAATTGATTTACTGCATTCTTCTTATTTCTCGCTCTTTCTTATTGTAGCGTTGGGTTTTATGCTAGGGAGGATTAAGATAAAGGGCTTGTCGCTGGATGTGTCGGCCGTTATCTTCATTGCCTTGCTTTTCGGACATTTCGGTGTGATCATTCCTAAAGAATTGGGGAACTTCGGTTTGGTGCTCTTTATCTTTACCATCGGTATTCAGGCCGGTCCCGGATTTTTTGATTCTTTCAGGAGTAAAGGAAAGACACTGATTCTTATTACTATGCTTATTATTTGCTCTGCCTGTCTGACGGCGGTAGGACTGAAGTATGCTTTCGACATTGATACGTCCAGTGTGGTGGGATTGATAGCAGGGGCATTGACCAGTACGCCTGGTCTGGCGGTAGCTATAGACAGTACAAATTCACCGTTGGCTTCCATTGCATACGGTATTGCTTACCCGTTTGGAGTGATAGGGGTGATTTTGTTTGTGAAGCTGTTACCCAAGATTATGCGGGTGGATCTGGATAAAGAAGCGCGCAGGTTGGAACTGGAACGGCGCAGCGGTTTTCCGGAACTGACAACTTGCATTTTCAGAGTGACCAATCAAGCGGTATTCGGACGTACTTTGGCGCAAATAAATGCGCGTGCCATGACGGGAGCCGTTATTTCGCGGGTAAAGCATGAGGATTCTATATTGATGCCTAAAGCGAATACCATATTGCTGGAAGGCGACTATGTGCAGGCGGTGGGAAGTGAGGAAGCGCTGAATCAGTTTGCCGTATTGGTTGGAGAACGGGAGGAAGGCGAATTGCCTCTGGACCAGACACAGGAGATTGAATCTTTATTGCTGACAAAGAAAGATATGATAAACAAGCAATTGGGAGATCTGAATTTACAACGTAACTTTGGTTGTACGGTAACCCGTATCCGTCGAAGCGGCATAGACTTGTCACCTTCTCCGGATTTGGCCTTGAAATTCGGTGATAAGTTGATGGTGGTCGGTGAACGGGAAGGACTCAGAGGCGTTGCTCGTTTGTTGGGGAATAATGCCAAACAGTTGTCTGATACTGATTTCTTCCCGATAGCTATGGGGATTGTATTAGGTGTATTGTTCGGTAAAATAAATATTTCATTTTCAGACAGCGTTTCATTTTCACCCGGATTGACCGGAGGAGTATTGATGGTGGCATTGTTGCTGAGTGCCGTGGGAAAGACAGGACCCATATTGTGGTCTATGTCCGGTCCTGCCAATCAGTTGTTACGTCAGTTGGGCTTATTGCTGTTTTTGGCTGAGGTCGGTACTTCTGCCGGTAAGAATCTGGTGGCTACTTTTCAGGAGAGCGGATTGTTATTGTTCGGAGTGGGGGCGGCCATTACTGTTGTGCCTATGCTGGTTGCTGTTGTGGTTGGCAGGTTGGTCTTTAAAATCAGTTTGTTGGATTTGCTGGGCACCATCACTGGTGGTATGACCAGTACGCCCGGTCTTGCGGCAGCCGATTCCATGGTAGATAGTAATATTCCGAGTGTTGCATACGCTACGGTGTATCCGATTGCAATGGTGTTCCTTATTTTGTTTATACAAGTGATCGCTTCGGCAGTTTATTGATATATCAAACAGCCGGGTGGGTATGTGCCAAAGGTAGTAAATACTTTTGGCACATTTTTTATTTGGATGAATGTTGTATTTTTATTTATCGATATGAGGAGAAAAAAATATTCATTTTGTTTCTTTTATAGATTTTAATTTATATATTTGTCACAACCTTAATATAATACGGAGAAAGATTAGGCTTATTCGGTGACAGAATGACGATTGGAATATGTATGAATAAGCTGAACTCATATATGGTATTTATAAATATACTCAATTTTATGAGGAATAAAGACACACACACTCGAATTACAGACAAATGCAGATGTTTGTTTGTAGTTGCCTATTCGGCAATGTCTATTACAGGATTGAGCTCCGTGCTCGCAGTGGAAAACCATGCACTATCTTCTCCGGTTTCAGATCGTGTGGAAAGCGTACAGCAGAAAAAACATGTTTCAGGTAATGTGCAGGATGCTAACGGAATGCCTTTAATCGGGGCGTCCGTAATTATCAAGGGAACCAATACCGGTATGATTACCGATATTGAAGGTAATTTCGCTCTTGATGCTAAACAGGGTGATATTATCGTAATCAGTTACATCGGTATGAAATCGGCGGAGGTGAAAGTGCCTGCTAACGGGCAAATAAGAGTGATGCTGAAGGAGGATTCTCAGTTGATGGATGAAGTGGTAGTGACTGGTTATGGTGATTTTAAGAAGGCTACTTATACGGGGTCTGCTTCTGTTTTGAATACGGATAAATTGGAGTCATTGCCTGTTGTGTCTGTAGCACAGATGATGGAGGCTAATATTCCGGGGTTAAGTTCAGTAGCCAGTTCTTCCCAGCCGGGTTCTAAAGCTACAGTGCGGGTGCGTGGAATTGCTTCTATGAATGCTTCTACAGAACCTCTTTATGTATTGGACGGTGTGCCGGTAGCGTCTAGGGATATGAGTGGTCTAAGTGCCAATGCCAGCGCGGGAGGACTTGGTTTGATCGAGACATTAAATCCTGCGGATATTGAAAGTATAACCGTATTGAAAGATGCCGCTTCTGCTTCATTATATGGAGCAAAAGGATCTAACGGTGTAATCCTTATTACTACTAAAAAAGGTAAGGAAGGTAAAATGAGAGTGAGTATGCAGGCTACTTACGGTATTACGGATATTGCTTACAATTATCGTCCGATAATGGGTGGTGAAGAGCGTAGGGAATTGATTTATGAGGGATTTGTTAATTATCGTTTGAATCAGGGGGACTCGGAAGCCGAGGCAAAGGCTTATGCGGATGGACAAATTGACAATTATGCGGCACGCCCGGTCAACGGATATGCTGATTGGGAAGATGCTTTATTGAAAAAAGGACATCAGCAAGACTATAGTTTGTCTGTAAGCGGAGGTAATGAAAAGTCGAATTTTATTGGTACGTTAGGATATACCAATCAGACAGGTATAAGCATAAATTCAGGAATGGAACGTTTTACCGGTCGTATTGATGCAAACAGTAAATGGAATAAATTTGAGTATGGAATGAATGCTACCTTTTCATGGACTCGTAATAAACATACGCCGGAGGGACAGTATTATGCCAGTGCGCTTTATTCTTCAAAATATCAATTGACCCCTTCTATACCTATTTATAATGAGGATGGCAGCTATCATACGGGTTTCCAGAATAATGGAGGCATTAACCCGCTGTATGAGAATTCTGTAGATTCAAATTATGCACGTCTGGCACGTACAATGGCATCTGCCAAGGCTGCCTATCATATCTTGGATGGGTTGAAGTTATCTACTATCTTTACAGTAGACTATTCTTTAAATAAAGACTTTTTCTTTTACTCGCCTGACGGTAAAGATGGGGAAGCTACACAGGGATCCGGACAGATGATGATGATTGAGAGAATGAGTTATACTTCACAAACGAATCTGGCATATAATAAAACGTTTGGTAAACATAACATTAATGCGGTCTTAGCGTATGAGGTTATGAAGTACGATTATGAGGATATGTATGGTGAGAAACAGGTTTACGGGCAAACACTTAATCCGTCGTTGGATAATGGTGCCAAACCTGCTGATCTTACTAATACAAGGCAGGAAGATGCTATGGTGTCGTATGTGGGAAGCTTGAATTATGGATATAATGATAAATATTATGCAGGTTTCAGTTTCCGTCGTGATGGCTCTTCCCGATTGGCACCTGATACCCGTTGGGGAAACTTTTGGGCTGTTTCCGCTTCATGGAGACTCTCTCAGGAAAACTTCATGAAACCGTGGGAGAATGTTGTGTCGGATATGAAATTAAGAGCATCGTATGGTGTGAACGGTAATCTGCCGACCGGTTATTATGGTTATCATGGAACTTATACTACCGGAGCATTTTATAATGGGAAACCTGCTCCGTGGGAAGATGCTATTGCTAATCCTGATTTGACTTGGGAAAAGAACTATGCATTGAATCTGGGGGTTGATTTAAGTCTGTTCAGACGGGTTAATTTGACTTTCGATTGGTATACCAGAACGACTAAGGATTTATTGATGAGTAAGCAATTGAATTCTATTAGTGGTTTTGGCAGTATTCTTACGAATGTGGGTGAAATGAAAAATACCGGTTTTGAAATAGAAGTACGCTCAAGTAATATTCAAACCAAAGATTTTAGTTGGACAACTTCTTTAAACTTGTCACATAATAAAAATAAGATTGTAAAACTGGCGGATCTTCCGGAATTTATAGATGGAAATTATATCAGAAAGGAAGGCTGTTCGTATGCGACAATTTATTTGAGAGAATATGCCGGAGTGGATCCTAATGACGGACGCCCGATGTATTATGACAATAAAGAAGACGAAAATGGCAATAGAAGCAGGAATATTGTGTATGATCCCAATGATGCCGACCGTGTGGAGTTGAAAGATATATATCCTAAATTAACCGGTGGATTGATGAATACGTTTAATTATAAGTTTATTGATTTATCTTTTAATTTGTCGTTTCATTTAGGTGGATATTCTTACGATGGTGCCATGTATGCTTTGCAAGATGACGGCTATACGGCACAATACAATAAGAGTACAGAGTTACGCCGCCGTTGGAAACAGCCGGGAGATATAACAGATGTTCCCCGATATGTGTATGGACAAGAGTATGGTGGCTGGTGGAACTCATCACGTGGTATTCATAGTACAGATCATTTGCGCTTGAAAAGTTTGATTGTTGGCGTTTCTGCTCCTCAGTCTTGGTTAAGAACCATAGGTATTAATTCTGCCCGTATTTATTTTTCGGGTACCAACTTGTTGACATGGGCTGCATACGATCAATATGATCCGGAGTTGAATGGAATTGTAAGTTATTTTACTCCTCCTCTTAAAACATTCGCATTTGGACTTGAACTTAAATTCTAATCAATTAACACCGAACTGTTTATGAAAAAAAATATAATTATATTAGGCTTGATTTCTTTATTGGCCGTATCGTGCGGGGATGATTTTTTAACCACTCATCCTGGTGATAGCGTTTCTACGGATTTGGCACTGAGTACAGAGCAGGATATAGATAATGCTGTGAATGGATTGTATGATTTGATGTCCAGCTATGGCTATTATGGCGGAACCATGTTTTTTTATGGGGATATGAAAGGGGATGATATGCAGAGTTCTTATAATAGCGGAAGAACTTGTAACCGGTGTTATTTATATGATCATCGCTCTACAAGCTTAAATGCCGGATATTTATGGGGACGTCCTTTTTATATTATCCGTAATGCATGGAATGTGATCAATGCGATTGATGATGGAAAAGTGCAAGGTTCAGAGCAAAGATTAAAGGAATTAAAAGGTGAGGCGATGACTATCATGGCACTTTGCCAGTTTGACTTGACCCGTTGTTTCGGTTATCCTTATACTAAGGATAAAGGGGCCGGTTGGGGAGCTCCAATTGTAGATCATGCAATTACATTAGATGAAAATCCGCCACGCAGCACTGTAGCAAAGGATTATGAGTTCATAATCAATACATTGGAGGAGGCTATACCTTTAATGAGTACTTCTAAAAATAACAGCCGGATGAATGCGTATGCTGCAAGAGCATTGCTGTCTCGTATTTATCTGTATCATGATGATAACGAGAAGGCGTTTCAAATGGCAAGCAACTTGATTGAAGAAGTGGAAGGAAATGGAATGTACCGTCTTTATACACGTGATGAATATATTCCGGCATGGGATCTGAAAAATACGTTTGGTACGGAATCATTATTTGAAATTGCTAATAGTACAGATGATAATGGAGGACGAAGTTCATTGGCATATCTAATGCATTGGAATGGGTATCGTGAGATTTTTGCTACTCAGAAATTTGTGGATGAGTTATTGAGTGATCCGGATGATATTCGCTGTCTGTTGCTGGAAAAGAATGTTTATAATAAAAATGATGTATGGTGGTTGAAAAAATGGCCGGGAACAGATGCTACGACTCCATCTTTTGAAAATAATTATGTTATTTTCCGTTTGTCTGAAGTCTATTTGAATGCGGCGGAAGCCGGAGTGAAAATAGGTGGGGCATCTGCCGTAAAGGGTTTGAATTATCTGAATGCAATTGTGCAGCGTGCTAATCCTGTAAAAGAAGTAACGGCGGCTGAATATACATTGGATAGGGTGTTGGAAGAAAGAAGTAAAGAATTGATAGGTGAGGGGCATCGTTTCTTTGATATGTTGAGAAATGGAAAGACCATTGTTCGTAAGGGAGGATATCATTTACCGGGTATCGTGGAGGAAATAGACTGGGATTATTATAAATGTGTTTTACCGATTCCAACAGACCAGTTTACATTTAGTCCTGATATGGAGCAGAATCCGGGATATACTAAAAATTAATTTTAAATAATTATTAAATGAGAGGGTGTGGTATCACACCCTTTTTTTGTGTGGACAAATTCTACATTCATGTGGATTTATTCTACAGTTTTACAGATGTTCTGTTTGCTTATTTAGTTAATATACAGTGATTTGACGGGCGGTTATTGTTGTTGGCATATCTTTTGACCGGAACATGATAAATTATTATATAATTATATAAATATAAATCATGAATAAATCTAGGTATGTTTTTTTCATTTTGGCTTGTTTATTCGGTTTGTACGTGCAAGCTCAGAATAGAACAGTGAAAGGACGTGTTCTCTCAGCAGAGGATAAAGAACCATTAATTGGAGCTACTGTCAAAATACCCGGTACATCTATCGGTGTGGTGACAGATATAGATGGCAATTTCTCTCTGGAAGTTCCCAACAAAGACAAAACATTAGTGATTGAGTTTTTAGGTATGAGTACACTAACGGCGAAGATACCTGCCAATGGGGTACTGAATGTATCTTTACGTCCGGATACACAACGATTGGACGAGGTTGTGGTGACAGGCTATGGTAATTTTTCCAAATCCTCATTTACCGGTTCGGCAAATACATTACGGGGGGACTTGTTGAAGAACGTTCCGGTTGTATCGGTAGAACAGAAGTTGCAGGGTATGACTCCGGGTGTGTCCATTTCGGGAAATTCCGGTCAGCCGGGTGCTAATCAAAGTATACGTATTCGCGGTATGGGGTCATTCAATGCATCGAAAGAACCTTTGTTTGTCATTGACGGAGTACCGGTGACTTCCGGAAGCTTGAGTGGTGGCTCGGCAGATGCCGCTTACATGAATAATTCTAAAACGAATATAATGAGTACGCTGAACCCTTCGGATATTGAAAATATAACAGTCATAAAGGATGCGGCGGCGGCTTCTTTATATGGTTCACGTGCGGCAAACGGTGTGATTCTGATAACCACTAAAAAAGGTACAAAGGGACGTGCTAAGGCTACATTAAAAATTGATGGTGGCTTTTCTAATGCTGCTGTGGAATTCCGTCCAACGTTGAATGGGGAGCAGCGTAGAGAGCTAATTTATGAAGGTTTGATGAACTTTCAGCAAGATGAGATAGCCAAGAATCCGGAGGCGGGATTGGCATCGCCCACAGAGTATGCTGATTTACATATCAATGATTATGCCTCCATTCCGGAACTGGGATATACTGACTGGAGAAAGGAATTAATGCGTACGGCACATCATCAAAGTTATGAAGCGTCCGTATCGGGAGGTAATGACAAGACTACGTTCTATTCTTCATTGGGTTTTAACCGTCAGGAGGGTTTGGTGGAAAATTCTAATCTAGATAGATATACAGCGCGTTTGAATGTAACCCAGAAGGTAGGTTCCCGTGGGGAAGTGGGTGCCAATGTGATGTTCTCTCAATTGAATCAGGAAATGAATGAGGAGCGTGGATCATCTATTAATCCTTTCCTTTGTGTGGCTTTGAACACCACTCCGTCTTTTCCGGTACGTGACGCTGAAGGGAATTATGTAGGGTCATATCCCAGTAGCAATGTGAATCCGTTGCGTGATATCCGTACAGATTATAACCGTACCCGCATGACACGTATGTTTTCTACAGGCTATGCTTCGATAGATATTATCAAAGGGTTGAAATTAAAAGAAACGCTTAGCTATGATTATAATATTCAGAAAGATTCCCGTTATTGGAATCCGTTGAGTGGAGCCGGAGCTAAAAGTGGTAGTGATGCACAGACGGCAAAGGGATTTATAGAATATAGTAAATTGATTTCTTCCACTTCATTGGGATACAATACGACTATAGCACAGTTGCACCATGTGGACGCATTGATAGCTTATGAAATTGAAAATTATCAGACTGACAAAGCAATGGGGGATAAATCCAAACTTCCTTCAGATTATTTGGTGGAACCGGATAATGCAGCATCATTGAACAGCTTTGTGTCTTCTACTCAGGATTCAAGAATGATTTCTTATGTATCCCGTATCAACTATGATTATGATGACCGTTACTATATTGCTGGTAGCTTTCGTCGTGACGGCAGTTCACGCCTGTCACCCGAGAACCGTTGGGGAAATTTTTGGTCTGTATCCGGTATGTGGAATGTAGGTGCGGAAAAATTTATGCAATCTATAAAGAGTGTGCTGAGTGATTTAAAGATACGTGCCTCGTATGGTGTGAATGGTAATCAACCGGGTGCTCTTTACGGATATATGGGACTTTATTCCTACGGGCAGAATTATATGGGAGGTGGTGGATCTTATGAATCGGCATTACCGAACCCGAACCTTAAATGGGAAAAGAACTATAACTTGAATTTGGGACTCGACCTGGCATTTATCAATCGTATTTTTGTCAGCTTGGAATATTATAATCGCGATACGAAAGATTTGCTTTACAATCGTCCTATCAGTAGCACTACCGGTTTCCAAAATTATTTGGGGAACTTGGGACAACTGAATAATAGAGGTTGGGAACTGGAACTGCGTACCATAAACTTTGCCGGTAGCAACTTTAATTGGACTTCTGTTTTGAATATGACCCACAATAAAAATAAGATTGTATCATTGGATGGTAAATTGGAACAGTCTATCGAGGGAAGCTGGTTTATCCATAAAGTGGGGTTGCCGTATTCTACCTTCTATGTGAAAGAATATGCGGGGGTTGATCCTCAAACAGGAAAAGCTTTGTACTATATGAATACACAGGATGCAAATGGCAATTATGACAAAACAGTTACTACTGACGCTTCTGCAGCACAGGCAATTCCTTATAAGTCTGTGGATCCGAAAATTTCAGGAGGTTTTACCAATATCGTGAATTACAAATGGTTTGATTTAGCATTGACATTGACTTATTCTTTAGGAGGATATTCTTTTGACAAAACCGGAACTTATAATGAAACCGACGGTGCAAAAGAGCAGAACTATAACTTGCCCATTTATGAATTGGATCGTTGGCAAAAGCCGGGTGATGTGACAGATGTACCCCGATTTGTACTTGGCCAAGCAGCAGGACCGCAGAATTCATCCCGTTATGTACATAGCACGGATCATTTACGTGTAAAGAACTTGACTTTGGGCTTTACATTGCCAGATCAGTGGTTGACCAAACTGGGTGTCAGTAAAGCAAGATTGTATTTCTCAGGCAGTAACTTGTTGACGTGGGCAAAGTGGGACCAGTATGATCCGGAAGTGCCTGTTTCCGGTGAAGTATTTTGTGAAACACCTCCTATGCGTACTTACAGTTTTGGAATAGAAGTCTCTTTTTAATGAATTTCCTTTAAATTAGAACGAAATGAAAAAAATATATTTATCGATTGTTGCGGCTGTATCATTGATGTTTGTTTCGTGTACTGCTGATTGGCTGAATACAGATCCTTCTACGGCAGTTCCTAGTGATGATGCCATTAAAAATATAGATGATGCACAGGTGGCATTGAATGGTATATACCGATTAGCATCCGCACATAGTTATTATGGTGATAATTATCTTTATTATGCTGATTGTCGTGGAGAAGATGTGCAGGCACGTATTAATAAAGGAGCAGGCCGCAGGGTTTCTCCTTACTATTTCTTTGATGTTACGGCGGATGATAATTTTAATATAACCCTTGTCTGGAACCAACCCTATAAAGTGATCCATCAGGCTAACAGTCTGATAGAAAAGTTGGATGCGGGGAATGCGGAGAATGCCAAGCCGGAAGAAGTGGCACGGATTAAATCGGAGGCACTGGCAATGAGAGGACTGGCTTTATTTGATCTGACCCGTTTATTTGGTATGCCTTATACTTTGGATAATGGGGCTTCTTTGGGAGTTCCTATTGAGATTCAGACCACCTTGGAGGATCATGCTCCGGAACGTAACACAGTGGCACAATGTTACGAACAAGTGCTAAAGGACTTGAACGATGCGTTGGGAGGACTGACAAAAGAAAAACATGATGCCTATATGAATTATTGGAGTGTGAAAGCTTTACTTTCCCGGGTGTATCTGTATATGAATGACAATGAAAATGCATTGAAATGTGCAGAAGAAGTAATCAATGACAATGGGGGAATTTACCGGCTTTTTACTCATGATGAATATCCTTCTGTATGGGGAAAAGACTTCAACTCAGAGTCTTTGTTTGAATTCTATTTTACGATGTCTGAACCTTCAGGCGGTTCGGGAGGAGAAGGGGCGCCGATGGTGTATGCCGATAATGTGAAAGATTGGAATAACCTGATTCTGACAAAGGCTTATTTGGATTTGCTGAATGAAGACCCTGAAGATGTGCGCCATGTATTTCCTCATTTGCCGGAAAATGCAGTTGCAGATACATTGCCTGTAGCTGCCAAAGGTCAACCGAAATATCTGATTAAATATCCGGGGAAATCGGGCAGTGTGACCGATGCTGTTTCTACAGTCAATCCACAGGATAATGATCTTTGTATTCTCCGTTTATCCGAGGTCTATTTGAATGCTGCGGAAGCTGCTTTTAAAATCGGCAATACGGAAAAAGCATTGACATATCTGAATGCGATAGTTACCCGTGCCAATCCAGCGAAATCCGTAACATCTGCTGATCTCAGCTTGGAGCGCATTTTGAAAGAAAGACGTAAAGAACTGGTAGGTGAAGGTCATGCTTTCTTTGATTATATGCGTAATGGCAAGTCAGTGGACCGTTCAGGAGGCTGGCATCTGACTATGCCTGAAGATGCTCGTGTCATTACTCCTTCAGACCCTAGGGTGGCACTTCCTATTCCACAAACTGAAATTGATGCTAATCCGAATATAGTTCAAAATCCTAGATAATTGTTTTGTCCATGTTAAGTTTGCCCTTCTTTTCGATGATGATATCGGAGAGAAGGGTTTTCTTTTTACAATTTATATGGTACAAAATCATATTTCGTCCGTCTTCATTTGAAAAGAAAGAGCAAAAATATGAGAATATATGGATTGTTACTGTGCGGATGGATGACGGTATCCTTACAGGCCCAACAAATACATGATTGGGAGAATCATCATGTATTACAGATTAATCGGGAACCGGCAAGGGCTGCTTTTGTGCCTTTTGCCAAGCAGAAGGGGGATTGTTCGATGAGTCTGGACGGGATGTGGAAATTCCGGTGGACTCCTGTGCCTTCCGAACGGATAGCGGATTTCTACCGTACGGACTTTAATGACGAGGATTGGAAAAGTTTTCCGGTTCCTGCCAATTGGGAAATCAACGGATACGGAACACCTATTTATGTATCGGCAGGATATCCGTTTAAAATAGATCCTCCACGGGTAATGGGGGAGCCTAAAGCTTCGTATACCACCTACAAGGAACGTAATCCGGTGGGACAATACCGGCGTACTTTTATTTTACCGGCTGGGTGGAAAGCGGATGGGCAGACTTTTCTTCGTTTTGAAGGAGTGATGAGCGCTTTTTATGTATGGATAAACGGTGAACGTATAGGGTATAGCCAGGGAAGTATGGAACCTAGTGAGTTCAATATCACCCGTTGGTTGAAACCGGGAGAGAACCAAATAGCTTTAGAGGTTTATCGGTATAGTGACGGATCTTATTTGGAAGATCAGGATTTTTGGCGTTTTGGAGGTATTCATCGCAGTATTCATTTGGTGCATACTCCAGATATCCGTATCCGTGACTATGTAGTGCGTACCCTCCCTGCTGTTCAGGGGAATTATCAAGATTTCAGACTGCTGATTGATCCGCAGTTCAGCGTTTATCAGGGAATGGACGGTAAAGGCTATACGTTGCAGGCAGTGCTGAAGGATGCGGATGGAAGAGAAATAGTGAATATGGTTGGCAATGTGGAAGATATCTTGGATTTGGAGCATAAGGCGGCACGGATGAATGAATGGTATCCGCAACGTGGTCCACGTAAGATGGGACGTATGTCCGCCGTTATAAAATCTCCACAACGTTGGACAGCCGAAACTCCTTATTTATATAAGTTGGAGCTTCGTTTACAGAATGTAAACGGACAGACCATAGAGCAAGTGGAACAGCCGGTAGGTTTTCGTTGTATTGAAATAAAAGACGGACAAATGTTGGTTAACGGTAATTCTGTCCGCTTTCGTGGGGTAAACCGTCATGAACACGATCCGTATACGGCACGCGTGATGAGTGAGGAGAGAATGTTGCAGGATATATTATTGATGAAACAAGCCAATGTGAATGCAGTCCGTACCAGTCACTATCCCAATGTGAGCCGTTGGTACGAACTGTGTGACAGCTTGGGACTGTATGTGATGGATGAGGCGGATATAGAAGAGCACGGATTGCGTGGAACATTGGCCAGTACACCCGATTGGTACGCCGCTTTTCTGGATCGTGCGGTACGTATGGCGGAACGCGATAAAAATCATCCTTCGGTAGTGATGTGGAGCATGGGAAATGAAAGTGGTTACGGACCTAATTTTGCTGCTATTTCGGCTTGGCTACATGATTTTGATCCTACACGTCCCGTACACTATGAAGGAGCTCAGGGAGTGAACGGAGAACCCGATCCGAAAACGGTGGATGTAATCAGCCGTTTCTATACCCGTGTGAAACAGGAGTATCTGAATCCCGGCATTCCCGAAGGGGAAGACAAGGAACGGGCGGAGAACGCACGTTGGGAACGCCTGTTGGAAATAGCGGAACGCACGAATGATAACCGTCCTGTGATGACCAGCGAATATGCACATTGCATGGGAAATGCTTTAGGTAATTTCAAGGAATATTGGGATGAGATTTATAGTAACTCACGTATGCTGGGCGGCTTTATATGGGACTGGGTGGATCAAGGTATTTATAAGATATTGCCGGATGGCCGCCAGATGGTGGCGTATGGCGGTGATTTTGGTGATCAGCCTAATTTAAAGGCTTTTTGTTTTAATGGTGTGATGATGAGTGACCGCGAAACTACGCCCAAATATTGGGAGGTGAAGAAAGTATATGCCCCGGTTAAATTGGAAATGGAAAAAGATCTTCAGGTTTTTCCAAAAGAACAAGATCTTTTAGTAAAAGAACAAGATGTTTTGCCCAAAGGATTAAGAGTTACGAACCGCAATCACCACATTGGTCTGGAAGGATATCGCTGTCTGTGGACTTTGATAGAGAATGGGAAGAAGATGGAACAAGGGGAACTGGCGCTTCCATTGGTGGCACCCGGTGAAACGGGAACGATGGCTTTGCCCGATGTCAAGATTAATAAGCAGGCTGATGTTCGATTGAATGTAAGTATAGTATTGAAAGAAGATGCTTTATGGGCGAAAGCCGGGCATGAGATTTTAAAGGAACAGTTTGCCTTGAATGATCATTTGATGGCGGTGGCTAACGGTGTACAACCGGGTAAACGTAAAAATAAGTTTTCTGTTTTGGATTTATGGAAAGATAGTTATTTTCAGGCTTTCCGTGCTCCGACGGATAATGATAAAAGTTTCGGTAACTGGTTGGCCAAGGATTGGAAGAATCAGAGATTGGATGCTCCTCAAGTAGAGGTGATTACTCCCGAAACGGAAACTCAGGAAACGAATGGCACCGTATCGAGGAAATCGGTTGTGAAATATCGTTATGCCAAAGGTAGCATCCGTGTCTCTTCCCATTATAAAATATATGTGGATGGAACGGTGGATTTGGAACAGACTTATCTGCCACAAGGAGAATTGCCGGAATTGCCTCGTCTGGGTAGTGCATTTGTATTGGGAGAAGAATACGAGAATCTTTCCTGGTACGGTCGTGGCCCGTGGGAAAATTATCCCGACCGTAAGACGTCCTGTCTGATAGGCAGATGGAGCAGCAAGGTGAGCAGTCAATATACACATTACCCCCGTCCTCAGGACAGTGGCAATCACGAGGATGTCACAGAGGTGACCCTTACCAATAAAGAAGGGAAAGGTATCCGTGTGACAGCCATAGACCGGCCATTTTCATTTTCGGCCTTATATTATACTGTGGATGATATTTATAAAGCAACTCATGATTGTGACTTGAAACCACGAAAGGAGATTATTCTCAGCCTGGATGCTGCGGTTTTAGGTTTAGGAAACAGTAGTTGTGGTCCGGGAGTGCTGAAGAAGTATGCCATTGATAAGCAGAAACCTCATACTTTGCGGGTACGTTTCAGTCTTATTAAATGACATATGGCAAAAGGTGTGAATGGGCGACACATCTTTTCGGGAAGCAGTCGGAAAAATAGAATTAAATTAAAAATCAAATATCAAAATGAAAAGAACAACAACTTTTTTATCACTCCTTGCTTTATCGGCAGGTTTGTTGGCGCAATCTTCCGTAAAAACAGAACGCCAATACTTGTCAGGACGTGGCTGTGATGATATGGTACAATGGGATTTCATGTGTACCGGTGGTAATAATTCCGGAAAATGGACGAAAATCGGAGTACCTTCTTGTTGGGAGCTGCAAGGATTCGGTACTTATCAGTATGGCATGAAATTCTATGGTAAGGCTTTTCCTGAAGGAGTAGCTGATGAACAAGGTTTGTATAAATATGAATTTGAGTTGCCTGCCGAATGGAATGGTAAACAGATAGAGCTGGTATTTGAAGGCTCTATGACTGATACGCAGGTAAAGATAAATGGTCGTAAAGCTGGCTCCATGCATCAGGGAGCTTTTTACCGCTTTATTTATAATGTGAGTGACCGGGTATTCTTCGGATCGAAAAAAAAGAATGTACTTGAAGTAACTGTAAGCAAGGAAAGTGCGAATGCAGGGGTTAATTTGGCAGAACGCCGTGCTGATTATTGGAATTTTGGAGGTATTTTCCGTCCTGTGTTTATCGTGGCGAAACCAGCTCAAAATATCGATCGTCTGGCAATAGATGCGAAGGCGGATGGGAATTTCTATGCTGATTGTTTTCTGAATATGGCAGTAGAAGGTGCTAGGATACATACTGTCATAACAGATGTTAAAGGGAAAAAAGTGGCCGAAAATACTTCGGATGTCCGTACAGGTAGCGATCATGCTTCGATTAATTTCACTGTAAAATCTCCTGAATTATGGACAGCTGAAACTCCGACTATGTATCAAGCTACGTTTACTTTGCTTGATAAAGCCGGTAAAACCCTGCATGTTGAAAATCAGAAATTTGGTTTCCGTACGATTGAAACACGTGAAAGTGACGGATTGTATATCAATGGTCAGCGTGTGATGATTAAAGGAGTGAACCGGCATAGCTTCCGTCCTGAAAGCGGACGTACACTGAGCAAGGCAAAGAATATTGAAGATGTATTGCTTATCAAAAGCATGAACATGAATGCTGTTCGTCTAAGTCATTATCCTGCTGATCCCGAATTCTTTGAAGCTTGTGACTCTTTGGGACTTTATGTAATGGATGAATTGAGTGGCTGGCATGGCAAGCACGAAACTATCAACGGGCAGAAGCTGGTAAAAGAAATGATTACCCGTGATGTAAACCATCCGTGTATTATCTGGTGGAGCAATGGTAATGAAAAAGGCTGGAATACTGAATTGGATGGTGAATTTCATAAATATGATCCTCAGAAACGTCCGGTGCTTCATCCGCAAGGCAACTTCAGCGGATATGAAACTATGCACTATCGTTCTTATGGAGAAAGCCAGAACTATATGCGTCTGCCAGAAATATTTATGCCGACCGAATTCTTGCACGGGTTGTATGATGGGGGCCATGGAGCAGGATTGTATGATTATTGGGAAATGATGCGTAAACATCCTCGTTGTGCCGGAGGTTTTCTTTGGGTGCTGGCTGACGAGGGCGTGAAGCGTGTGGATATGAATGGATTCATTGACAACTGCGGCAATTATGGAGCTGATGGTATTGTAGGACCGCACCACGAAAAAGAGGGAAGTTATTTTACCATCAAGCAGGTGTGGTGTCCTATTCAAATCAGGGTTGATAGCCTTGACAGTCAGTTTGACGGCAAACTGAGAATAGAGAACCGGTACGATTTTTTGAATGCGAATACTTGCCGTTTCACCTATAAATATGTACAATTGCCTTCTGTGACCGATAAGGGGGGAATGAAAGTGATGAAACAGGGAGAGGTGAACTGTCCCGACATTCCTGCTCACGGTGTGGGTACACTGACTATTCCTGCGGCTATGAAGGGAGCCAATGCTCTACTGCTGACCGTTACGGATAAAAATGGGAATGACCTTTTTACATGGAGCTATAAACTGGAAGACATTGCCGGATTGCAACAGGTTTCTGCCGGAAACAAGCCTTCTTATAAAGAAACTGCCGATGCATTGACGGTTGATGCTGGAGGACGTACATTTACTTTCTCTCAGAAAGACGGACAACTGAAAGGGGTGAAGATTGGAAGCCGTACCATCAGCCTGACAAATGGACCTCGTTTTATTGCTGCGAAGCGTTCGGACCGTTCTATGGACCAGTTTTACAACCATGATGACAAAGAGGCTGAAAAGAAGAAAACCCAATATACAACATTTGAGGATGCTGGTTGTTTCACGGGCTTTAGCGTGCGTGAAGAAGGCAATAACGTAGTAGTTACCGCTAACTACAAACTGGGATGTTTTGATCAGGCTGTATGGACTATCTCCCCTGACGGTACCGCTGCTATAGACTTTACATACAACTTTAGTGGTGTTGTGGATTTGATGGGGGTGATGTTTGATTATCCGGAAGATAAAGTGTTGAGCAAGCGTTGGGTAGGTGACGGCCCTTACCGTGTATGGCAGAACCGTCTGCATGGCCCGCAGTTGGGCGTATGGGAAAATGAGTATAATGATCCCATTCCTGCTGAAAGCTTTACTTATCCCGAATTTAAAGGGTACTTCGCTAATGTGCAATGGATGACTTTGGAAACACAGGAAGGAATGATAAGTATTTGTAACCGTACTCCTCAGAATTATGTAGGGGTTTATCAGCCTCGCGACGGTCGTGACGGCTTGCTTTATACTTTCCCTGTTACCGGTATCAGTCTGATGAAAGTAATTCCTCCGGTTCGTAATAAAGTGAATACGACAGATTTGATAGGTCCGTCTTCACAAGCATTTTGGGCTGATGGAGAATATGGAGGAGGTATCACGTTAAAATTTGAATAACAGTGAAAAAATAGATTGTAAAGGGAAGAGAAACTTTGTTTATTCTTCCCTTTTCTTTTTTTATTTGACTTGAACTCTCTATATTTGAGAAATTGAGTACAAATTACAACTTTGTTCGTTTATTATTAAATATAGAATAAATAACTTATGAAGATAAAACATCTGTTTGTATCCATATTGCTGGTAACCGGATTCCAACCGATGATAGCACAATCCGCTTTACGGCAACAGTTTGTAAATTCACCCGTACAGGAAGCTCGTCCTTGGACTTTCTGGTATTGGATGTTTGGCGCTGTAACTCCCGAAGGGATTACTGCAGATTTGGAGGCCATGCATCGTATAGGTTTGGGTGGGGCCTATCTGATGCCTATTAAGGGAGTAGAGCAAGGACCTCAATACGAGGGAAAAGCCCAGCAGCTTACCCCTGAATGGTGGCGTATGGTCACTCATAGTATGAGAGAGGCTGATAGGCTAGGCATGCAGTTGGGAATGCATATCTGTGATGGCTTTGCCTTGGCGGGAGGTCCTTGGATAACTTCCGAAGAGTCGATGCAAAAAGTGGTATGGAGTGATACTATAGTGAACGGTGGGAATATTCGTAATTTGACTTTGCCCATGCCCGAAGCACTGGATGGCTATTATGAAGATATCGTTACCTACGCCATTCCATTGGAGCGTCAGCCTGAGGATACTTCATTGAAGCCGAAGGTAACTTTCGGCAATTTGAAATCGGCCGTTATTAAAGATGAATCCAAAGCTGTGAACAGAGATGAAAAAGGAGTTTTCCGTTCCTCTTATCCTTGTTGGATTCAGTATGAATATGCAGAACCTGTGACTTGCAGTAATGTGGAAATTATTTTGGGAGGAAATAACTACCAGGCACATCGCCTGAAAGTATTGGCCAGTGAGGATGGACGGACATTCAAAACAGTGAAGCAACTGGTTCCTGCCCGGCAGGGATGGCAGAATACGGATTTCCAGTCCACTCATGCTATCCCTCCTGTTACCGCCCGTTACTTCCGTTTTGAGTGGACTCCCGTGGGAAGTGAACCGGGTAGTGAAGATTTGGATGCAGCCAAATGGAAACCGAATTTGAAAATCAATGATATAGTCCTTCATACGGCTCCACGTATTCATCAATGGGAGGGAAAAGCAGGACTGGTGTGGCGTGTAGCTACTGCTACTACTTCGACGGAAATACCTGATGCGGTATGTGTGCAGCCGGATGAATTGATCAATCTCCCTTTGTATCAGGGCAGGCTGACCGCCCGTTTACCCGAAGGTAAATGGCGTATTCTCCGCATGGGACATACGGCAACCGGACATGTAAATGCTACTGCCGGAGGTGGTAAAGGATTGGAATGCGACAAGTTCAGTACCAAGGCTGTTCAGAAACAGTTCTCGAACTGGTTTGCGGAAATGTTCAAAAAGACGGATGAAGCCGTGGCACGCCGTGTGTTGAAATATATGCACGTAGACAGTTGGGAGTGTGGCAGTCAGAACTGGAGTGATAACTTCGCGGCGGAATTTAAGAAACGTCGTGGATATGATTTGATGCCTTATCTTCCTTTGCTGGCAGGTATTCCGATGGAAAGCGCCGCTCGCAGTGAGCAGATATTGCGGGATGTCCGTACCACCATCGGAGAACTGGTGACTGATGTGTTCTACACCGTATTGGCTGATTGTGCCCGTCAATATGATTGTCGTTTTTCTGCCGAGTGCGTAGCTCCTACTATGGTCAGTGACGGATTGATGCATTATCAGAAAGTGGATTTGCCTATGGGGGAATTTTGGTTGAACAGTCCTACGCATGATAAACCCAATGATATGCTGGATGCCATCAGCGGTGCGCATATTTATGGAAAGAATATTATCCAGGCCGAAGGCTTTACTGAAATTCGTGGCGTATGGGATGAAGACCCTGCCATGCTGAAACCTTTGCTGGACCGTAACTATGCACTGGGTATTAATAAGCTCTTTTTTCATGTCTATACCCATAATCCCTGGATGAACCACCGGCCTGGTATGACATTGGACGGCATCGGACTCTTCTTCCAGCGCGACCAGACCTGGTGGGAGGAAGGAAAATCTTTTGTAGATTACATCACCCGTTGCCAGACTTTGTTGCAATACGGTCATCCGGTGGCTGATATCGCCGTCTTTACCGGTGAAGAAATGCCACGACGTTCCATTTTACCCGAACGGTTAGTTTCGATGCTTCCCGGTATCTATGGAGCCGAACGGGTGGAAAGCGAACGGATTCGGCTGGCTAATGAAGGTCAACCTACCCGTGTGCGTCCTGTCGGTGTTACCCATTCGGCAAACATGGCCGATCCCGAAGACTGGGTGAACCCGATGCGTGGCTATGCCTACGATTCTTTCAACAAAGATGCTCTGTTACGTTTGGCAAAAGCGGAGAATGGAAGAATGGTACTTCCGGGAGGAGCTTCTTATAAAGTATTGGTGCTTCCTACAGCCCGTCCTATGAATCCTGATAACCTGCCGTTGTCTCCTGAGGCACAGGCAAAAGTAGAGGAACTCCGTGTGGCAGGTGTCATTATTCCGAAATTGCCTTATCGGGAAGATGATTTTTCTTCTTTCGGTGTGGAACGGGATGTACTTCTTCCTGCTGATGTGGCATATACTCATCGGAGTGGGGAAGAGTATGAGATTTATTTTGTAGCCAATCAGGTGGACAGTTTGCGTACATTCAATGCTTCTTTCCGCATTGCGGGACGCACGCCTGAATTGTGGAATGCGGTAACAGGAACCATAACTCGTCCAGCACAATGGAAAGAAGCGAACGGTCGTACCGAAGTCGCTTTGTCTTTGCCTGCCAATGGATCTGTATTTGTAGTATTCCCCAAAGAATATTCAGAAGTTTCTCCGGAACGGACCGAAAGGGAACCTGTATCCATATTGATCAAGGAATGGACAGTAACATTCCCCTCTGTGCGTAAGACTGTCACTCGTCCGGCATTATTTGACTGGAGTAAGGAAGAGGATGAAAAAATAAGATATTATGCCGGACATGCTACTTACAGAGGGTTATTCAGATGGAAGAATGAACAGGACGGAAGAATCATTCTTCGCTTGGGAAAAGTGGCCAATGTGGCGACTGTACGTGTCAACAGCATTGCATGCGGTACAGCTTGGACAGCTCCCTATGAAGTGGATATTACCGATGCGCTTCGTAACGGAACCAATGTATTGGAAGTGGAGGTAGTGAATACTTGGGCGAATGCGCTCCGTGGGGCTGATTTGGATAAAGCGCCTTTTGAGGGGATATGGACGAATGCAAAATTCCGTCTGCCCGGAGATGATTTGTTGCCTGCCGGATGGATGGGACCTTGCGAGTTTTTTAAAACTAAAGAATAATGGTAATCACACATAATATGAAAAATAAGAAACTACTACTGGGAATTGCTTGGGCATGGTTGATTTGCCTGTCGGCAAATGCGGAAGTGAAATTGCCCGCTTTCTTTTCAGATGGCATGGTGATGCAGCAGCAGACTCGTGCCAATTTATGGGGAACAGCTACTCCCAATGCATCGGTGAAAATTACAACAAGTTGGGATAAACAAACCTATAAAATTACTGCCGATGCAAAAGGCGCGTGGAAACTTGCTTTATCCACCCCCTCTGCCGGAGGTCCTTACACGATTACTTTTGATGATGGAAAGTTGACTGAAATACGTGATATCCTGATGGGGGAATTATGGTTATGCTCCGGTCAAAGTAATATGGAAATGCCCATGAAAGGTTTTAAAAACCAGCCGGTGGAGAATAGCAATACAGATGTGATGAACAGCCGTAATCCGCAACTCCGCCTGTTCACCGTAAAGCGGGCTTCCTCTTTTACTCCGAAAACAGATGTGGTAGGAACCTGGCAGGAAGCTGTTCCGGCAACCGTGCGTGAATTTAGTGCTACTGCTTATTACTTCGGTCGGATGATACAACAGCAGTTGAATATACCTGTGGGTTTGATTGTGGCTTCTTGGGGAGGCTCTGCCTGTGAAGCCTGGATGCATCCGGATTGGTTGAAGGCATTTCCCGAAGCAAAGATTCCCCAATCGGAAGCCGATATCAAGTCAAAGAACCGTACTCCGACTGTACTCTATAACGGTATGCTTCATCCGCTCATCGGATTAGCCATGCGTGGAGTTATCTGGTATCAGGGGGAAGATAACTATAACCGGGCTTCTACTTATGCCGATATGTTCAGTGCACTGATACGCGGGTGGCGCGAAGAATGGCAGCAAGGGGAATTTCCCTTCTATTATTGTCAAATTGCACCTTATGATTATGGAATTATTACTGAGCCTGGCAAGAATGTGATAAATTCTGCTTATCTTCGCGAACAACAAGCTATGGTAGAACACCGGGTGGGCAATAGTGGTATGGCTGTATTGTTGGACGCAGGAATGAAAACGGGGATTCATCCGGGTAAAAAGAGGGTAGCAGGAGAACGTCTGGGGCGTTTGGCATTAGTAAAAACTTACGGAATGAAAGGTGTTACGGCCGAAAGTCCTTACTATGCAGGAATGGAAGTAAAGAATGATACGGTAATAGTCAGTTTTGATCGGGCGCCGATGTGGATAAATTGTAAAGACCGTTTTGAATCATATAACTTTCAGGTTGCAGGCAAAGATCGGGTTTTTTATCCTGCTAAAGCGTGGATACAGAGAAGTAAAATGCTTGTAAAGAGCGAAAGAGTACCTCATCCGGTGGCAGTTCGTTATGGTTTCGAAAATTATGTGGAAGGAGATTTGTTTGGTGAAGATTTACCTGTGTCGTCTTTCCGTTCCGATGACTGGTAAAAACAGAAAAAAATGAAGAATATCTTTACGTTTTTATTATTAGTATTTATTGGCGGGCAGTTTCTGTGGGGACAGCCTGCCAATTTGGTTTGGAATACTCAAAGCCGGAATGCTTCGGAGTCCATGCCTTGCGGAGGTGGGGATATCGGTATGAATGTATGGGTAGAGAATGATGATGTTCTGTTCTACCTTAGTCGTAGCGGTTCTTTTGACGAGAATAACTGTCTGTTGAAGCAGGGACGGTTTCGTGTGAGGCTCACTCCGAACCCTTTTGCCGGAACGGCTTCTTTTCGGCAGACTCTGCATCTTAATGATGGTTATGTCAGCGTAAGTAGTGATAATGCTACTCTTATTATTTGGGTGGATGTGTTTCATCCTGTGGTACATGTTGAGGTGAAGACGAAGGAACTGACTTCTATGCGTGTAAACTTTGAAAGCTGGCGTTATGAAGATCGTCCGGTGCGTAAAGGGGAAGGGCAGCAATGCTCTTACAAATGGGCCATTCCTGATGGATTGATGACTAAGCGTGACTCTGTCTGTGTGGAAGAAGATAATTTTACTTTCTTTCATCGGAATCCTGATCGGACTATTTTTGATGTGGTAGTAGACCAACAAGGTATGAATGAGGTTAAGGAACAATTATATAATCCTCTGAAAAATCTAATATTTGGCGGTCGGTTATCCGGTGATAATCTGGTTTATACCGGTACACGTCGTGGGCATTATGCGGGAACTGAATATCTGGCATGGATGTATAAAAGTAAAAAACCTGTATATAAGCAATCTGTGCACATTGCCTTGAATACGGAACAAGGTACGGTTCCTGCATGGGAAGCATCATTGGCCCGTACTGAGAAGGAAATAAATGTATCCAAAGACAAACAGGCTACCCGTCGTTGGTGGAATGATTTTTGGAAACGTAGCTTTATTGAGGGGGAAGGTGAAGCGGGAGATGCTATCCGTAACTATACACTGTTCCGCTATATGTTGGGATGTAACGCCTATAGCCAGTGGCCTACAAAGTTTAACGGGGGACTGTTTACTTTTGATCCTATGTATGTGGATCAGATAATGGAATTCACCCCTGATTTCCGGAAATGGGGAGGAGGAACCATGACTGCACAGAATCAGCGTTTGGTTTATTGGCCTATGTTGAAAAGCGGTGACTTTGACTTGATGAAATCACAATTTGACTTTTATCTGCGTTTGTTGCCGACAGCCGAAGCGCGTACTCGTGCCTATTGGGGACATGCTGGCGCTTGTTTCACTGAGCAAATGGAGAACTTTGGTCTTCCTAACCCTGCAGAGTATGGTTTTAAGCGTCCTGCGAGTTTTGATAAAGGCTTGGAATATAATGCATGGTTAGAATACGAATGGGATACCGTTCTTGAGTTCTGTCAGATGATATTGGAAACAGCACGTTATGACAGTTTGGATATCAGCTGTTATACTCCTTTAATAGAAAGTTCGCTTAGTTTCTTTGATGAACATTATCGTCAGCTTGCGTTACAACGTGGCCGTAAGGATTTGGATGGTAGCGGTAAACTAGTGATTTATCCAGGATCGGCTTGTGAAACTTATAAGATGGCCTACAATCCATCCTCAACCATTGCTGCACTGCGCTCTGTTTTACAAACTTATAGGCGTAAACCGGATATGCTGGCACGTATTCCTGAGATTCCTTTGCGCATAGTGGATGGGAAGGAAATGATTGCTCCGGCACAGGTTTGGGAACGGGTGAATAATATTGAAACCCCTCAACTTTATCCCGTGTTTCCCTGGCGTATTTACGGAGTGGGCAGGGAAGGTCTGGAAATAGCTCGTAATACCTATTTATATGATCCTGATGCCCAGAAATTCCGTTCCCATACCGGGTGGAAGCAAGATAATATTTGGGCAGCCTGTCTGGGAATGACAGAGGAGGCTGCACAACTTACCTTAGAGAAAATGGCAAACGGCCCTCATCGTTTTCCCGCTTTTTGGGGACCAGGCTATGACTGGACGCCTGATCATAACTGGGGAGGCAGTGGCATGATAGGTATGCAGGAAATGCTGTTGCAGGAAGCCGATGGAAAGATTTTATTGTTTCCTGCGTGGCCAAAAGATTGGAATGTGCATTTCAAATTGCATGCTACAGGGCAAACCACTGTAGAAGCTACTCTGAAAGAGGGTGCAGTGGTTAGCTTGACCGTACAACCTAAAGAACGGGAAAAAGATGTGGTAAATTGTTTACTGAATAAATAATTTAGGGTTAAGGAGATGAGTTTCTTTTAGATTCATCTCCTTTTTCTTTAAATATAATCAAATTCAGAACTTGTCACTCCTTTCGTTTTTCCATTCTTGTTTATTTGTATGGCAATCAGTGTCGGAACATTGTTTGACGGCTTTGATTGCCTTTGTTGCGTAAAACAAGAACCAAAATATCCGATGTTTTGTTCTTAATATCATAAATAGATTCAAAATGGTTATGAAAAAGATTTTAATAGCTTTGGCCTTGTTGCTGACTGGCATTGCAAGCGGATCGGCATGTACCGGTATTTCGTTCCTGGCCGAAGATGGTGGATATGTGCAGGCACGTACCATAGAGTGGGGGAATAGTTACCTTCCGAGTGAGTATGTTGTTGTTCCCAGAGGACAAGAATTGGTATCTTATACTCCAACGGGTGTAAATGGCTTGAGATTTCGGGCTAAATATGGTATGGTAGGACTGGCTATCATTCAGAAAGACTTTGTGGCTGAAGGACTGAATGAAGTAGGACTTTCGGCTGGATTGTTTTATTTTCCTCATTATGGGAAGTATGAAGAATATGATGAGGCTCAAAATGCAACTACTTTGTCGGATTTGCAGGTGGTGAACTGGATGCTTTCCCAGTTTGCTACTATAGACGAAGTGAAAGCAGCTATAGAAGGGGTGAAGGTGGTGTCTCTTGATAAACCTGGTAAAAGTTCTACGGTACATTGGCGCATTGGCGATGCTAAAGGAAATCAAGTGGTATTGGAGTTTGTGGATGGTGTTCCTCATTTTTATGAAAACAGGGTAGGAGTACTCACCAATTCTCCCGATTTTCCATGGCAGGTGACTAACTTGAATAATTATGTAAATTTGTATCCGGGGGCTGTCACTCCACAGCAATGGGGTGGGGTGACTATTTTCCCTTTTGGCGCAGGTGCTGGATTCCATGGCATTCCGGGGGATGTGACTCCTCCATCCCGTTTTGTTCGTGTAGCGTTTTATAAGGCAACAGCTTCGGCGTGCCCTACAGCGTATGACGCTATATTACAAAGTTTTCATATTCTGAATAATTTTGATATTCCTGTCGGTATAGAACATGCGTCAGGAAAAGCACCTGATATTCCCAGTGCTACACAATGGACTTCGGCTATTGATTTGACAAACAGGAAAGTGTATTATAAAACGGCATATAATAACAATATTCGTTGTATTAATATGAAGAAGATTGATTTTGATAAAGTGAAATATCAGTCGTATCCATTGGATAAGGAGTTGAAACAACCTATAGAAGAGATTATTGTGAAATAGTGTGGGGGGGAAGCTGTTGACGGAAGTACATGGAAATTTTAATCGCAATGAATGAAAAATGGATAAAATGTATTTTTTTAGAAAAAAGTTCTAGAAATGTTTGCAAATACAAAAATAAACCATACCTTTGCACTCGCAATTCGGAAGAATAGCAATAACAAAGGATTGATTCGCTAGCTCAGCAGGTAGAGCACAACACTTTTAATGTTGGGGTCTTGGGTTCGAGCCCCAAGCGGATCACTAGAAGGTCAGGGAGTTACATCAAAGTAATTCTCTGATTTTATGTTTATTACGCTAGTTTACCTGCTCCATGTAAACATGTAGATGTTAATTGGGGGGCAGTAGAAATGAAGTGTGGATAGGGATTTTCCCCGTCCATACCTTTCTTTAGATTTATACACACATACAGAGTTGTGTGAAAGGAGCCGACAAGAGCTTTTCAATAAGTTTAATCTTTCCGTTACCATGAAATCCAAGGGACAGAGATTCTTAAAAAAGTAACAACCCCACCGGCGGAATAAAATGAATGCATATCACATTCCATTCTTATAGCCTAAGTCTTTTCTTTCTCCAGATTAAACCTTTTTATACGGATACTTTCTATCTCCATAAGCTTTGGAGTTAACTCCAAAGCTTATGGAGATAACTCCAAAGACTTGCGGAGATAAAACAAACAGGAAAAAAGACCTTGACCATACGGCAGGAAAGGTTTAGGGATACGAATAAGATCTTTTTAGGGCGAGTCTGATTCCAAAGTCTCTTACACATTCCTTACGGATAAAAAGTCCCATTAAAATTCAACTCCTCCCTAATTGTTTCCGTCAAATGGTTTCGTGGTTGCCTCTCCCTTTTGGGATATGCCTTTGCGGCTGATAACGCATTTGAGTGTTTTGTAAAATATCATCATGTCTGTCATGAAGCAAACATGGTCTACGTACCAGATATCCAGTTCGAATTTCTTTTTCCAGCTGATTGCGTTTCTTCCATTTACTTGTGCCCATCCAGTGATGCCGGGGCGCACTTCATGTCTTCTTGCTTGCTCTTCATTGTATAGAGGCAGGTATTGTACCAATAATGGACGGGGGCCGATCAGAGCCATGTCTCCTTTCAATACGTTGAAAAGTTGAGGCAGTTCGTCAACGGAGGTGGCACGGACTATTTTCCCTATGGGGGTCATTCGTAAGCTGTCGGGTAAAAAGTTTCCGCGACAGTCTTTCCGGTCATTCATGGTTTTAAACTTGATGATCCTGAATATTTTTCCGTTCTTTCCCGGACGTTCCTGAAGGAAAAAAATGCCGCTACCCCTGTTGGCTATGGCAAGTAACAAGATGGTTGACAATAGGACAGGAGAGGTCAATAATATCAGAAAGGCGGCTATAAGACAGTCCAGCGGATATTTGAAATAACGGGTATATCTGCTCTTCTTCATGGTTGTGGATTATTTTTTATAATCCGGCACGGTGAACCACAGGCTGTCACTCCGTCAGGTATGTCTTTGCACACTACTGATCCTGATCCGATAATGGTCCATTTGCCTATTTTAACTCCGGGGTTGATCACTGCTCCGGCACCTATCCATGAGCCTTCCCCCACTTCCACATTGCCACATAATGTGGCGTGTGGCGAGACATGTACATAGTCTTCCAATATACATTCATGATCAATAGCGGCGCCAGTGTTGACAATGCAATGTTTACCTGTTTGGCAGCAACTTTGCAATATACTTCCTTGCATGACAACACTGCCTTCTCCTATTTTTGTATAGGGGGAAACAATGGCATGGATAGAGATGACCGTACCGAATACAGCGTTTTTTTTATACAATTGTTCCGCTATATTTTTTCGGATGCTGTTGTTTCCGATACTGATAAGTATCGGGAACATTCGTTTTGGATCGTAGGAAAGAACATGATATTCCATCCATTCCTGTATGTGGGGATTATCATCTATGATGCCCGTCAGTTCAGTGCTGTTTTCTTTCAGTATATCCATGATCACTTTGGCGTGTCCGCCGGCTCCGTATAAATACATATTGTCAGTCTTTATTTTGTTAGATTTGAAATCTGTTCTTGATAGACCTTTCGTAAGGCTTCCCATAGCGTCCGGCGGTCGTATTTTTGAACAATCTGTGGGCGGGCAGCCGAGGCCAATTGTTCTACGAGCCGTGGAGAAGAGAGAAATCCGCACATGGTGCGATATAGGTATTCGCTGTCATGAGGAGGAATAATGATACCGTTCTTTCCGTTTTCAATGATTTCGTTACATCCGTTGATGTTCGTTACGATGCAAGGTAATCCCATCGCTCCGGCTTGTAATATTACATTGGGGAATCCTTCCCGGTAACTGGGGAATACGAAGGCATCCGCAGCGGCTAAAAAAGGGCGGATATCCTCTTGCCATCCCATAAATTTTATGGCGGGATGTTTGTGTATATGTTCTGCTGTTTCAGGAGTTACCGGATCCAGTTCCGCTTCAAAGTCTCCCACTAGGCAAAGACGACAGTTTGTAAATTCCTGTTGCAGGCGGACAAAAGCTGAAACCAGTTCGTTGATACCTTTATCCCGCACCAATCGTCCGACGAAGCAAAAAGTGAAACAGGGGTTCCGGCGATAGATTTCCGCTTGTCTCATTACCTCCGGTGTCCGGTCAAAATAAGCAAGGTCAATTCCGTTGATGTTACCGTTTCCGATAAGATGCAATGCCCGGCTGGTGATATGGAAACGTTCCAGATCTCTCCTCACACCTTTCCCTTCCGGATTGAGGTAGGTCGCACAGGCACAAGTGAGTTTGTCTGTAGCAATTAATAACTGCTGTTTCCAACCTGTAGTTGAAGGGAATACTAGTCCTGTGAAAGTGTGGATCCGGATGGGAACCCTGCATATTCGGGCGGCCATCATGGCCAACAGCCCCGCCTTGGGTGTCAGCGAGTGGACTATCTGCGGTTTTTCTTTGCGGAACAGGATGATGAGCCTGATCAGTGCAATCAAGTCTTTCAAAGGGGCAATGTGGCGCTCCATCGGGATAGCGCAAGTTCTGACGCCTTCTCTTTCCGCTACTTTGTGTAATTCCTCTCCGGACGAAGAGACAGCTAATACTTCATAAGTTTCTGCCAACATCTTCAACTGTCCTTGCAGCAGGAGATGGAGCGAAAGGGGAACGGTGGATATGCGTATTACTTTGGGTTTCATACAGATGGTTTGTGTCGTAAACGATAATAAAGATACCCCACCCATTCGTGCGTTAGTTCTGGCCAGGAAGCCAAGACGTGCCAAGATGGCAGGAAATTCGTTTTTTCCCCCTTTATTTCGGGAAACGTATCGGTGATATATGTGTCCGGATTCAGCCCCGCTGCATGAAAGGTCCATAGCGACCTGCGCATGTGGGTCGCGGAGGTAATCAGCAGGGTCGATTCCGTTTTCATACTGTTACCGATCAGCTCTAACGTGAACGTTGCGTTTTCCCACGTGTTGTTTGCGCGGGTTTCCAAGATGACATCTTCCAACGGCATGCCCAAATCTGCCAGATATTGTTTCATGTCCGCGGCATTTCCTTGCAAACCTTTTCCGTCTTTGCTTTCGATGATCGAACCGTCTGAAGCTAACACCAGTTTCCGGATGCGTCCATGCTTGTACAGCCGGATGCCTTCTAATAACCGGTCGGCAATCTCGCTAAATTCGGGTCGGCTTCGTTTCCAGTCCCAATAGCTGTAGCCGCCCAGCACGATGCCGTATGTATATTGTTTCCTTTCAGGTAGGGGGCGGTCATATTCCTTGTACCATTGTTCGGCAATCCATTGATAGAGTGCACCGTTGGAGAATAAGAGAAAAAGCAAGGCTGACAAAGTGAGACAGAGCCTTTTCCATCGTTTAGATTTTAGGACCACCCCTAAGAGAAGAAAAATAACGATATAGGTTGTTGGATTGATAGCAAGTGAAATAAACATGAGATTTTTTATATATGTATAAGAATGAATGAAATTATTTTTTTAAGTAATCTAATTGGAATTTCTTTTTTAACTTGTTTCTTACATAGATCATATCGCATGTTGGAATCGTAGGCGGCAATTGCTTTTATAAAAGGATCTTCTAAAAATGCAGGATGATTTTGTACTTGCATGATATCCTTGTATATAGGGTCCTTTAACTCTTCCGAGATTCTGTTTTTTATTTCTTTAGGAGACCTGACTTTAAAAGCTATCATTTGGCAAATATCTGATTTTAGCACATTTTTCAGTTCTATTCGGATATAATCAGAAGCCTTATGATATTGATATTTGTCAATTAAAGCCTTTTTTATGTAATAAAGTTTTTTCAAATCAGGCAACAAACAGGTGTTATATCGAGTTGTCATACCACCGAATCGATAGTTATATCCACATTCTTTGAGTATGTAAATTTTAGATAAATATGGAAATAATTGGAGATTAAAGGCAAGGTCTTCCCCTGTAGTGATACCTGTTGGCTGTATATTGGCTGCATTTAATGAAAATTTTCGATAGAGTTTTCCCCACATATTAACGGATAAAATGTTGATTCCAAAAAAAGAAATATAGTATTTGTTAAATAGTTTTGGTTGTTGTATTAGTCCGTTAACAGGACTGAGTCCCGTTTTTTTACCACCCCATAGCGATCCATGACTCGTTGCATTCCCATTTCCACATAGTCTACTCCAGTTTTTTCTGCCGTTTCGTATATTGTTGTAAGTATTTTTTTTATTCACCAGCCAGTCATCCGAATATATTGTGCTATGTATTGTTCGGTGTTGCAAATTGGGATGATAATTGAAATCATGGTTATATGAATGTATTAATTTATTTCCAAATATTAAAATAAAACGTAAACGCATAGAACGTTAACAACGCATAGCCCAACATTTTTTCATGATTGACCCAAAAACGTTCCTTCATGAACGGATAAATCAATACCACCGGCATGATGAACCACGAAATCTGGGCGAAACGGTTGGAATAGGCGGCACGGATCACCAGCACCCAGAAAGCATTGGTGACAAGGAACGTATTATATATCCAATGGTAATATTCGTCCTTGAAGTTGCGGCGGAAGATGAAATAGTACCCCACCGCTACCCCCATGGCACTATATAACAGAAAGTCCCAGCGGAAAGTCATACTCATCTGAACGATCTCGCCCACCATGTTGTCACCTGTCAGATAGCCGGAAAAGCGGTCGTCTCCCCCCATCAGATTTGTTGCCGCCAAATATGCCTGGATACGTCCGCCTATGGCATACGATACGCCTACACATGCCATCCATCCTGCCAGATACCAATAGCTATTCTTGATGAACCAGGTCAGTGTGCCTGCTCCAACCATCAGATAGATGGATTTGTGGATTCCGGCTGCCAACACGCATAACCCGATCATTACGGGTGGACGGTTGACATACGTCATTGCCAAGATGAACAAGGAGGCTCCCATGCCATTCCGGATACCGTTTACTCCGTAACTCCAGAAAGTAAACATGCTGAGTATGACTAAGAAAGGAATATAGTAATACCCTTTGAAGATACGTTGCATAGCCAGCCACAATGAACCGATATAAACAGTGGCACATAGCAGGAAAAAAGTATGGATGTCGCTGTATCTGGCAAACCATTGCATAAGGTTGTAAAACAACCATTCGCCTTCCCATTGCCAGGAAAAGGGATCGCGTGAGTTGGCTGCAGTATAAAATCCTTTGGCGTAGTTTACCGTGTCTCCGAAATAAACGCTGACAGGACGTAGCCCCATATACAAGATCAGGATTAGTGTAAATAATACGCCCCACATGGCGTTGAGCGACACGGTCTCTTTTTTCAATACGCTTCCTGTGTGGCACTGCCATACGGCTGTCAGTACCATGCACAATACGGTGACATCGAAATAATGGGCATATTCACTTACGGGGATAAAGTCTATCATATTTATGGATGTTTTTTCGTTATGTTATTTTTTTCGTGCTTTTGTCTCGCACAGTTTCATGAATCCGCTGTACAGGGGCGGAATGTAATAGAAACTGAGGAGTGAAAGTTTTATATGAAAGGGGATATGTCTGTTTTTCAGGAACTCGTTGGCTGTTTGCTTTTTTAGTCTTTTCGCTGTAAGGTGTGCCAGATGCCGGTAAGGCGTGTTTGACGCATGATACCTCACGTTGATTATCATCTTGAAAAGCTTTTCCAAACAACATCCCCGGTAAACTGTATTTTCTTTTGGAATGTTTTGCAAGCAGAGATAGTAGGAATCGGCACGGTCTATGTAACGGGGATTTACCTTTTGATGTGTGATACTCGTAGGGCGTTGTACCCAGTAGTACATGGGGATATCTATTATGACAGCTTGACAAGATTTTTGATAGATCCGGCAGTTGAACTCAGTATCTTCTGTACCGGTCTCTTGGAAAAACTCATTATCCAACAACTCCCGTTTATAAAGTTTGTTCCATACTACTTGCGCTTGAACTTCTTTTATTCCTTGCTGTGGGTGGATATGGTTGAATAAACTTTTTATCATTATTTCTTGTGTAAGAATGCTTTTTGTGTAAGCGGAAGGAATTGAATAAGATTTGTCATTGTCATATACCTGTTTTCCTAAAATCATGGAAAAGCTATAATTACCTTCCTGTAATGCTTCCAACAGCACTTCATACATTTGCGGATGGATATAATCATCACCGTCAATGAAAGAGATGTATTTTCCTTTGGCAGCTTTCATCCCGCTATTTCTAGCCGGAGACAATCCTGCGTTTTTCTGATGAATCACTTCAATGCGGGTGTCTTTCCGGGTATATTCATCGCAAATTTCTCCGGAATGGTCGGTGGAACCGTCATTCACTAATATGATTTGCAAGGTTGTATAAGTTGATGCCAATATGCTTTCGATGCATGGGCGGAGATAGGCTTCTACATTAAAAATAGGAACGATGACGCTTATTAAATCCGTTTCTATATCTTTTTTCATTTTCTTTTTTCGTTGATAAGCTGATTAAATAATTCCATCCACATAGGGATGATATTTTTTATATCATACTGTTCTGCTTTCAAACGGGCGGCTTTTCCCATTTCCTTACGAAGTTCTTTATCCTCTATCAACCGGCAGATTCTGTCAGCCAATACCTTCTCGTTATTAACGGGTACGAGAAATCCATCATGCCCGTCGGCTATGATGTCCTGCGGTCCGCAGGGGCAAGCGTATGAGACGACAGGAACTCCACAAGACATGGCTTCGATGATAACCAATGGGAGACCTTCAAAAAGCGAAGTTAATGTGAAAATTGACGCTTCATATAATGGGGAAAATATATCATAAGTATATCCTTTTAAGAAAATATTGTTTGTCAATTGATTGTTTCTTATTTGTTCTTCCAATTCAGTTCTTAATTCTCCTTCACCCCATATTTCTAAAGTCCAGTCAGCATGCCTTTCTATTACATACTTCCATGCGGAAATTAACGAGCTGAAATTTTTAGGAAATGCCAATCTTCCTACAGCAATTACTTTTTTATTTATTAATGAAGCTTTTTTCGAACCAAATGAAATAATAGGATTAGGAATGACACACACATCCACTTCTGTATTTTTTCCCCAATGGACAACTTTATCTTCTTTTGTAAGTACCACCGTCCGGTCATATTTTTTAAGGTGTATGCGATAATCAATGAAGTCTCCCAAAATGGCAAGGAGTTTGTCGAATACACTTTGGGCATGTAATGACCTGTAATTTTTATTGCTATGTATCTCTCTGATAAAAACCGGATGGGAGCTGACCGACAGGTAAGGTAAAAAGTTTTTCTCACTTGTTCCGGTAGATATGACAATATCCGGCTGTATTTGGTTCAGTATCTCTTTCAACCGTTTTTTATGTTGTTTCCTTTTATAGATAATACCTTTCAATATATAAAAACGGGATTTCCAGTCATCTTCAAAATAATTTATGTCACAATTTACCAAATGTACCTTAGTGGAAAGGGGGAATACTGGTTTGTCTTTATTGTCGGTCACAATAATCCAAACCTCATTCTTTAGAGCTAATTTATTTGCTTTGGCTATTGTGACTCTTTGAATCCCTCCTGCATAGCAAATACTATCTGTACAATATGCTATTTTCATCGTTCTATAATAAATTTTATAAGTTTCAATAGGCACAAGACTCCTGTGGTAGACCGGAATCGTGCCATTTCAAAAAATAGCCTCCAGTGTATCGGAAAATAGTTCATCGGTAACTGCCGGATACTTGTCCTATATTCATGTGAACTCAAAATTGCGGACAATGCACCGTGTTGTTTCATGAAGCTGACCGGTGAAAAGGTGATGTTCAATCCTTGTCCTATCAGGCTTAATGCCCGGCGATATGTTAAAGCCTTTTCAAGGTCTTCCCGGTGTAAGGGAGTTATCCATTCTTCTATTAACCGGAATAACAGGTTCCACTGTTCAGTCAGATGGGGTTTATACAGTTTGGTTAGCGAGGTGATGTTGTTTTTTCGATAATGGTAGAACAAGTCAGGCAGATAGATGGCTTTTTTTACCCAAGTGAAATAATACACATTGAAGAGTAAGTCCTCTGTACCGATTTGTCTGACAGGAACAAACCGAAGGCCATGTTCTTTGATGAGTGATGTCTTATATAGTTTTCCCCAAGCTGTAGACAAACTGTCTATCTTTCCGGGCAAACGCAATTCTTGATCGTTAGGAGCTATAAGTCGCGCATAGAGCCAGTGGATTGAAGATCCTTGATAAACCATCTTTTTGTCGCTGAACAGATATTGAGGAAAGGACTGGTTGGCAAATTCACGAATGTAAGAGAAAAGACAGACATCCGTTTGTTTGTCGGTGTGTGAAAGAAGTGTTTTGCAGCAGTCTGTTCCTATCCAGTCATCGCTGTCCACAAACATCACCCATTCTCCACGGGCACTCTCCAGACCTTTGTTACGAGCGCCTGATAGTCCTAGGTTCTCCTGATGGATAACAAGGATCCGGCTGTCCCTTTCCGCGTATGCTTTCAGAATATCCGGTGAATTATCCGTCGATCCGTCATTTACACAAATAATCTCAATGTCCCGATAAGTCTGGTTCACTAACGAATCCAGACATTGGGGCAGGTAAGGGGCTGTATTATAAACCGGTACAATGATACTGATCATGATAATTTTCGTGCTTTATACCGTATATATCCATACCAGGTTATTCCCGGAAGCAAAGCGGATAGGGTCAGCCATTTGCGTGGTGACTCCGATAGAAAATGGGGATTTCGTGCCAACAAACTGTCTACCACATAGTGCATCGCTTCGATGAAACGTCGTTGTGAGGTAGGAGCCAGTTGCATGGAACTTTTGCGGATAAAAGCAAAGCCTCGCGGGTTACGTATGTATTGGCGGTACATGTTCAAGCTTGAACCGTCGGGGCGGTATTCTACGTTTACCAACACTTCGTTCAAGGCCAGTAAAGGGTAATCCTGATCTATCAATTGGTATTTATAACCGAGTGATACATATTTCTCTCCTTCAAAAATGGGATATTCGGGATATTGTTTGATGACATCCGTGCGATACACCAGTTTTTTGTCTCCCCGCCCGCCTTGTGCATAGAATCCGCCTAAAGTAGTCCGCCTGCATTCATAAGGAAAAGGCGTACCGATTAAATTTCCTTGGAAATCAGCATCCAGTCCGATGATTCCTGCTACTTCTTTTGAACCGTGTGCGTTCCAGAATGTGATAATCTTCTCCACTGCATCATCGGGCATATAATCATCCGAGTCGACGCAAGTGTTCAACTCTGTGTCGATCAACCGATAAGCCGTATTGTGTGCAGCATGCATTCCTTGGTTCTCCTGATAATGGTAGCGGATGTCTATTTTCCTCTCTGCTATCCATTTTTCCACCCATTCAAGGGTATCGTCGGTCGAACCGTCATCCACAATCAGCCAGATGAAATCTTTGCAGGTCTGCCGTGACAGGGCTTCGTAACCTAAATGCAGAGTATAGGCACGGTTATATGTCGGCGTGAAGATGGTCAGCGTCTTCTTATCTGTTTCTATCTTGTTTTGTTCCATTGTCCTAAATAATAATTCTGAAGCCATTCGGCGTTTTTCACAATGTCGTAACCGGCATCGGCTATTTGTTGGTAATAACCAGTGCGTCGGCTTGCCATACAGCGCACTCTCTCTATTTCGCATGCCCATTGTCGAGGAGCTGTTTCCAATGAGAGGAAGGAGACTTGGTCGGTCAAAGCCGCTTCGCGGGGAATGCGATCGGACACAACGCAGGGCAGGCCGGCACATTGCGCCTCAACCATAGAAACGGAAAGGCCTTCCATAAAAGAGGGGAACAAAAACAGATCCATCGCTTGCAACAGGCGGTTTACATCCGGACGTCCCCCCAACAAATGTACTTGGTCTGTCAAACGGAACTGTTGTACCTTTTTTTGAATGGCTTTTTGCAATTCCCCCGTACCAACCAGCAGCAGGTGTGCTGTGGGATTAAACTCCTGCACATATTTATGAAACACCTCCAAGAGGAACTCATGGTTCTTCTGTCGGTTGAAACGTCCGACGTGTCCCACGACCGTAACATCTTTGGACAAGTGAAGTTCTTGACGAACCTCCAGCCGCACCGCTTCATCAAACCTGTATAGGAACGTGTCGATGGCATTGCGTTGCAAAATCGCTTTTTTCCCCAACTCGTTTCCAAACAACCATCGGGCGGCTTCTTTCCCACAGGTAAACCCTTGGGTCAGGTAAGGGCGCATGGTATGCTTGAAATAGGTGCGGAAAAGCCATTTAGTATCGAATAAAGCGTGTGCGTTGTGTGCGTGCGCAATAATTACGGGTACTCTTCGCCCTGCTGCTTCCCGGTAAACGAAATATCCCGATTCCGAACAATGCCCATGGATAATCCGATACTCCGGATGTTGGTCGAAAAAGTCGGAAATTTGTTTTCTGTATGTATTGAAGGTGAACGGATGGAGGGGGATCATACGGTAGATCTTGCCACCCATTGCCTCTATTTCATCATCGTATGCGCCCCGTTCCTGCCGGTGTACCATGAAATCAAACTGAACCCGGTTGCGGTCTATGTGACGGTAGTAGTTCATGACCATCGTTTCGGCACCTCCCCGGTTCATGATGGTGAAAAGCATCAATATTCTGATAGGTTCTTCCATTGTAACATTTATTTCATTCGATTTCCTGTCAGCCGATGCATCCACTGGCTGAGTTTGTTTATCCATTGGCTTCGTTTGATCCATGTCTGGCTATACCAATGGATAGAATACGTATTTTCAGTACGGTGTAACTGCCCGTCGATGTAATCATACGGACAGAAATAATCCGTAGGATAGAGAGTTATGTCTCCGAGCTGCTGAAGACTGCCGTCCTTTCTGAATCCGTAAGCCTTTTCCAGTTTGTGAGTCAGCTCCTCCACGTTGGTGGTCTGATCTGGTTTCCCATCCGGGGTGATGAAACAGCGATGATCGTATGATTTTAAGAATTCAATGAAGAAAGAGTGAGAGGGTTCTGCTCCTATCAGGTTCGTCCCTATCCATTGAGTTCCTTCGAATCCTAAAAAGGCCCTGTTCGTTAGTAACCTATCCAAGGGACGTACCAACTCTACATCCGTGTCCATATAGATACCTCCTTCGTGTACTAATGCCCACAAACGTGCCACATCGCTCACAAAGGCCCATTTCTGGGCAGCGTATGCCTTTTCGCAATAGCGGTTCAGACGGATGTCGAAATTACTTTCGTTCCACTCCTTAATTTCGTAACCGGGACAATGTTTTTGCCAGCTCGTTATCATGCGGAGTACTTCGGCAGGCTTTTCCTTGCCGCCAAACCAACAATAGTGTATTGTTCTCGGGATCATGTGTTTCCTCTTTTTATCCTTCTATTGCTGAATAAATTTTATCGACTTCTTTTTCGTTCCCATAATGGCGGATTCGTAGTTGTTCCTTGATGGCTTCTTGTTGTTGTTTGTCGGCAATGAACTGTGCCAATCCTTCTGCCGCTCCTTCCGCATTGTTTGGGATGATAATGCCGTCCACTCCTTCTTCCAGTTGGCTGGAAGAGGTTGGGAAACGGGTAATGGCTACCGATTTCCCCAATATCTGCGCTTCACGCACCGTTACCGCTTTGCCTTCGTAACGGGAGGGTTGCACATAGATGTCACATGCCTTGATGTAAGGGTAAGGGTTTATTTGCTTGCCAACCAACACGAAATGTTTTTCCATTCCTGTTTCCGCAATCGCTTTCCGTATTAACAGTTCATCTCCGCCATACCCTACGACATACCAACAAACGTCAATGCTCTGTTGCACTAATTGACGGCAGATGTACACTGCCCGGTCGATGGCTTTAGGATAAGAGAACCGCCCTACGGTACAGAGCAGAATAGGATGTTCTGTTTGTCCTTCTCGTCCTTCGAATGCTTGTAGGAAAGAAGTGTCGAAGGGCAGTTCCGCTTGTTCACGTATAAAAGTTTCGGACAGGATATTTTCCATCAGTATCAACTTGCATTCTAATGAAGGGAATTTTGAAAGAAAACCTTTGGAAACCGATTCAGAAATGGAGATGATGCGGCCGAAAGCTCCCCATACCGGCAATTCCCGGCGGGTATTGATGTCAATAAAGGAATAGTCGGTATGAATCCATGCCCATTTTTGCTGTGCCTTTACTTTGTCGCGCACAATGTTGTGCGGTGTAAGGAAACTGATGGCCAGGTCATACGTCCGGCCTTCGTTGATGGAGGGCAGGAATGGAGTAGTACAGTCTGCTACATATTGAAATATGGCCTGACTTTCTTTTGCCTTCCTCCGTTTCCTGTAACACCAGTCCAAAAGGTGTGCTGCGATGCGCCCGGCAGCAATGTCCCAATACCCTTCGCGGATAATTTTCCGGATAGGGCGGGTGAGGGTGGTGTACTTTTTTACTTCGGGCAGAAGATTCACTTCCTTGGGTATGAGGTTCATAAATTCCCCGCTATGCCGGTAGACAAACAGATCCACTTGGCAACGCGAATAGTCTAGGGCATTGAGCAAGCCGATCAGCGAGCGTTCTGCCCCGCCTATCTCCAGGTATTGGATGGCGATGAAAATACGGGGAGGCGTTGTGCTATGTTTGATTGGCTGTCTATTTTGATGTGATGACTGATTTTTCATCTTTCTCTATTAATAATGTAGAGTGTGCATTGATCACCTCTGGATGGTTTCGGCGGATATATCCCCCTATACTGTTGTATGTCAATCCCAGCCGGGTGGCAATGTCTTTCAGTGTTTCGGTGGTCGTCCCATACAGGCGGATCGCTTCAGCATATTTTTCTTTGCTTTGTCTGGACATCCGTTTCCCCTCAGAGGTCTGTACCATACCCTGTCGGTTTGCCAACTCCGGTTCATGTTTGTGCAGGTACTCTCTGAATGTCTCGGGATGGAGCCCGAACTCTTTGGCGGCGTGGGCTATCGGGCGGGGGTGTTTTCTCAGGCTCCCGATGGCTTTCTCGTATTTGGCGGCTACGGTTTTCATCCGCTTTTTCGATTTCCGCAAATCAAGACCCCCTTCTGCCTTGCCGGAAAGTCCTGCCCGTTCCCTCACTAAGTCGATATGCCATTTGTGCAGATAAGAACGAAGTCCTTCCGCCGTGACGTGTGTTCTTTCTGCGATTTCTTTTAGCGTGAGAGCCGTGTCCTTATAAAGAGACAAGGCTTTCGCATATTTATCTTCTGTACGGAGAGAGGGTTTGTAGGTCCTTCCGTTGCCGGATAGTTCGCCTCTCTTCTTCTCTGGTCTGGCCTGTGCTTCCGAACGTTTCTTTCTCTTTTGTTCCAGTATATTTTTGTGATAGAACCTCAGATGCTGTTTAAAACCGCTTGGTGAGACATGACATGCCCCGGCTATTTCGGGGATCGTCATGTCTGTCTTTTTATAAAGTTCCACTGCTTCGGCGTATTGTTTGGTGCAAGCCGGGGTCGCCCCACGATGGGTGTTGTCATTTATGCCCAACCAGTGGCGTACTTTCTCGCGCCAAGGAATGACTTTCGGTTCATGGATGCGCATGAAGTTGGCCAGTCCCGTTCCCTCCACTCCATATTTGCGGGCTATCTGCGACACATTCAATTCGATATCCTCCAGAGACAAGCATGCATCTATAGCCTTTTTATATCTGGCATGCGACATCACATTGGGCTTTCCCTCGGACATGATCTTGACGGCATGGGGATTTTCTCCTTCCAAAGGTATGCGATGGCGGTGTAATACCAATTCGCGCCAGTAGCGGCGCAAGTAACTGCCGAGTCCTCCCGCTGAGACGTGACATTCCATAGCTATCGTTTTCAGTGGCATGTCTGTCTCCGCATAAAGGGCAACTGCCTTGTCGTATTTCTGATGAAGCGCGTGGCGCCGCAGCAGAGCGGATCGTTGTCTCGGAGTCAATCCTATAGGATCCGGAAACGGATTTTCTTTTTCCAGTTGTCCCATTGGATTCGCTTGTTCATTGCTTTGCTGGGGATTCCTCACCGGCTCCTTTGTGGGATAATCTCTGTCTTTCATCTCTTGGTGGAATTGAATAGCCATACCTTTTCCCTCATTAGTATAAGAGCTTTAGTGGAAAAGACAATAAAAATGCTCTGCTAAAAAGGAACATATCTTCGTAGGGCAAGTAATATATCTTACTTGGCCGAGTAAGATACTTAACTTGGTCCACGAACATATCTTACTTTGGTTCACGTAGGAAACATGAATTTTCCTCCTCGACTATCATCGCTCCGAACCTTCGTGAAGGTACTTGTTCCTGTATGTATAGGAGCATAATGTCCCTAATACCATAAAGACTACAGAAGGCTTGTGTAAGCTGTTTAATATATAGTGGGCCTCAATAATTTGACATTTATTATACTCTTTTTTCTGGTGTAAATATCTTGTTGTATTCATAACAAACCAATCGTGTAAATTTGAACTTCATGGCCAGATAGAATAAGTATTCTTTCCATGAAGGATAAATGTTGCGAAAACCTATAATACGGAAGGAATCTCGTATCATAGTCATTGATAAAATTTGTTGAATGCCCTGCTTCTTGTCCGGTTGATTAGAATTATTATATAGATTGTTGAAAAGCATCGGCAAATAACGCAGGATGATTTTTTCAGACAAGTCAGTTGTTATGGGGATGTAATGTTCAATATTGTATTTTCTGATAAGTCTTTTCTTTTCATCAACCAATTTTTGTAGATTGTTTGTTAAATAGGGCTTATAACGCAGCCTCATCAAACTACCTGCATTATTGATACGATATTGATATAATGCCTTTGGAATCATTATGATTGAAGACGCCTGTAGGACGCATTCATAATTAAAAACTGTATCTTCTCCGACATGCAGGTTTTTAATAAACCTTATTTTTTTATTGATAAGAAAATTACGTTTGAATACAAACCTCCAAGTATAACATAAATCGTTATTCATTTCTATTCTTGGATTCTTTTGAATAAAGTCCATAGGTTGCATGGCATGGTATGGTTTGAAATTCGGTATGTGTATCTGATGAGTGGGGAATGTAGAATAACCACATAAAGCCAAATCGGTTTTTTTATCCTCAATAGCATGAATTAATTCGGCATATAGATTATTTTCCACTTTATCATCTGGATCGAAAAAAGCAATATATTTTCCTTTAGCATATTTTATGCCGATGTTTCGAGTGGCACTTGGACCTTTGTTTTCTGATTGACGAATAAATTGTATTCTGTTGTCCTTTGCCTGGTATTCTTTCAGAATGTCGGGCGATGAGTCAGATGAACAATCGTCAACACAAATCACTTCTATGTCTTGAACTTCTTGCCTAAGTATGGAATCCAATCCTTCTCGTAGATAAGTTGCAACATTATATACAGGTACGATGATACTTAAAACCGGCATATAATTTCTTTTTTATATTTTTCATCATGGATGTCGCCCACTCCTACACCTGCATCGGCTTCATTGACATATTTGCTTGGAATGGGCACTTTGTGGCTCGCTCCCATTCTGTACCACTCGTATTCGATGTCGATATGACCGATGTCAATGGCTTGGTATCCTTTTTGGGCAAGGTTGTAAGCCATGACTGTGGCAGTAGGGCCTAAAGCCAGAAGAATGAGATATTCATTAGGAGAATATTTCTGAACTATTTTCATAATGGCATCATAGTGATCAAAGGCGTTTGTATTGGGTGCTAATATCCGTCGAATAGATTTGACATTGTCAAACAAATCATTACCGACACCTAATCGACTTTTTTCGCCTTCAATGAGCAGAATGTCTTTGTCTGCCCAGATTTGTTGTATGAGTTTAAAATAAAAGGCACACTGTGTTTTGTCGGCAAACATCATGTAACAACGGCTGATGAAAGCATTATGAAATATTCTTTTACGATTGATATACTTGTACCACGATTTCCTGTAAAATGCCAAATGAAGTTTCCAGTGGTTGCGCGCTTCTATATTGTAGAGGCTTAAGTCTGTAAATATATCCGGCAGGCATACGATGTGATTGGAAATAGGTACCGACAGTACCTCTTGCATTTTTTGTTGTAGTAACGGTTGTTGGGTTTGGAAAGCGAGTGCCTTTCCATTAGCTATCTTTATTTCGCCATCTCCTAAACGGCTGACCGAACAATGCGATTGGATGATGTATCGGATGGTTTCTTCAATGGATACAACGTGAGGAGCTATTACAACTTTTCGATATGGAATATCCATAAAGAGATAGAGTGAATTTCGAACTGTCAAGTAACAGTCGAATAAACAATTCCAAATGTCAACCAATAGTTTTTTCATATATATCTAATGTTTTAGATAAATACAGTCCCATTCCTTGTGCAAAAGGCATTCGATCAAATATTTGTGAATAAGAACCAATGCCTTTGGTATCTCCCTGTGCAAAATCTATCGTGCCATCTCGACGGGTAGCCTTCATAAGTGCTTTTTCAATTTTTATTGCGGCATTCAAGTAACGTTCATCACCAGACACTCGGTACGCATGAACGAACAACAATCCAAACAAGGCGCTGCCCGAAGATTCAAATCGTTCGTTAGGATTGAATACCAAACAACTGAATCCTCCATCTGCTTTCTGAAAAGGCAGCAGATGGTTACTCAAGTTTAGTATTCGTTTCTTGTTTCCAGGTAAATCGGCAGTTTCGATAAGTCCTAAGACATACCATCCCCATCCGCGTGCCCAATCAAATACTCCCAAGGGCTTATGTGAGGCTAAGTCGTATGCATGTGGGGGAAATACTTCTTCCCATAAGCAATGATCGTATTCTTCAATTTGTCGGATGGCTAAATCACTGAAATCGCATTGGTGTAAAAAGGGACAAACCAATCCGATGGTATCGACAAAGCGAATGTGAGGTAATGTTTTCCGATAAGGTATAGTCTGTTCAGTTTGTTGATAAGATATAAAGTGTTCTTTAATCTCTTTTTCTGTTTCCATATAAAGTGCATCTTTCTTTTTTAAGACATACGCCAATAGCGATTGGTCTATCTGCCAATTTTCTTTTATGAATAGCGAGGGGTGGCGTTTGACATACTCTTGGGCGTCCTGTTCGGGCAAGGATAAAAGGAGTCCGGCATCCTGCCAGCTTTGTATGGTGGTGGAACGATAGTTCCCTTTTAGCATATCCCAAAGGACTAACCGATCTTGATCCGTAATCTGTACGGTAGGGCTTTTGTATAGCCATTGGCGTGCCTTTTTTTCAACAGCTTGCTGCCATGCTTTGCGGTCTGTCCATCTACCAATGTGGATGCGACTTTGCCATTTGTATAGTTCAATAGTCCAATCAACGGAAAAGAATATAAGGGCTATTGTCCCTATTAAGGTGAGTATGTAAACCATTAGAATCATAATGTTTGAAGCAATTGTCCGGCTTGGAATGTCTTGGATAAGTATCCCGGCATGAATGTACGGTAGTGTTTTCTAATCTCGTCCTCGTGTGTTTGCAACCATTGAAATGCTTTGAGCAGGTCGTTTCCCTGTTGCAGAGACTGCACGGGCAAGACATAATGCTCTTCGTTACCAAACAGGTCGCGGGCTATGCCACGTGCCTTTACCGAATAACCCATCACCAAAGTAGGTATTTGAGTGGAGTAGGCTGCAATGGAAGCGTGTGTGCGTGAGGCTACCAAAAAACGGCAACGGGAGATGAAACCTTTTAGTTCCTCGGCGTTATGATCTTCGATAAGAACGACACGACCGGTCCCTTTGAATTCGTTGTAGAGGAATTGCAATGGGATCCGATCGTCGTTATAGTTCCATACTACATGAGGAATCAATGCAATTTGCATATCCGTGGTGGCAATAATATAACGAATTAATTGTCGATAGTTCAGAAGTGTCATTCCTTTCGCCTTTTCGTGTTTTATAATCATAGGACTGACGTTAATGCCTACCGTATTACCTTCTGCAAAACCCTCGGGTAAAGTAAGGTCTGTACGGTTAAGCTGAAAAGCCGGATCAGGAAAGAGAGAGAGTTGTTGTATCCCTTTTTCTTTCATGGCTTCATACGTGATGCTTTCACGGGCAAAGATATGGGTGTAGGAACGTAAATCATTCAGTATATCGCCTTTTAGAACTTCCGGCTCAACGGAACATCCCCACAAGATAGTCTTTATCCCTTGTTTTCGAAGCTGTTTGTTGACCAAATAAATGAAAACAGGCACTCCGTAGCAATAATTGTCCCCACCGATAGACAAAGCATAACTATCTGAGTTGGCTTCTTGAAAAATAGAGCGAAAACTGGTACGGTCGAACGCTTCTTTGTCTCCGAAGCGATAACGTATAAAGGCTTTCCAGTACGCCAAACTGAGATGAGACATTGGTGCTTGTGCTGCCCGAAGAGTACAGATGGCGTCCAGACCGTATCTTTTGTCTTCATCCGGGTTGCTGGAAAATAGAGTAGCTGTCGGTATCATTTTTAGTGTCGAACGTACAATAGCTTCACATCCGTGGTTGCCACTACCTCCGTGAGGATATAATAAAAGTTTCATCTTTTGGCAATGATTGAAAAATAAATATAGAATATAGGATATAACCGATACAGAATGGACTGCTTGATCCAATTGCTGCACGAAAAGCATTGTGTAAAATCTTTCAATTTTTTTATTTCCGGTATCGCAAGAATAGTTCGTAGATAAGAGATTTTTTTATTTTGCAGACGTGGATAGAGAAAAATTCCATCGTATAGAATACCCCACAGTCGTTTGTACAGATAAGTCTGAGCCGTTGATGACCATAAATGATGTCTTTGATAAAAAGACTGTAATATCTTCCATTGTTGATAGTCTGTATCAAATTGTTTGGGACGAAACTTACTAGATAAGGTTCCGCTACCTAATATGCGATAATGATAATGACTTTCGTTTATGCACGCAATGGTGTGTGCATATTCCAAATATTGGTAGTTGAATAAAAGGTCTTCACCGTATGAAACTTGTGGGTCAAACAAAATTTGATGATGCTGTATGATGTTGTTTTTGTATAGTTTCACAATTGGTCCGTACAATAAGTTCTGTTCATTCAGCATTACAAAATAGTTTGTATGATTGCAGCCTAACTCGAAATTTAGTGACTGTTGAGGTATATAATCTATGCAATTCCCGTCTTTGAATTCCTGAGTCAATCCACATATTATCAAATCAGTTTCTTTCTCTTTCAAATTGTTTATCATTGCCGAAAGATAATCAACATCTACCCAGTCATCGCTATCAATAAAACAGATATATTCTCCCTTTGCTTGTTCCAATCCTTTGTTTCGAGCGGATGATACTCCTCCATTGGGTTGATGGACAATTATAATCCGGTTATCTTTTTCTGCCCATTGGTCACATATTTCACTACTACCATCCGTAGAACCATCATCCACTAAGATACATTCAAAATCTGTATAGCTTTGTTGGATAACCGATTGAATACAATTGTCTAAGTAGAGTTTTACGTTATATACAGGTATTATGATAGAAATCATCGTACGAATCCGATAGAATGAGTTTTTTGTTCTTTTTACTACAATTTCTCGTAGACTTTTTGTTCTAAATTCTTTAGAGCAAATTGTCTACCTTTTTCTTGAGATTTTTGTTTGTAATGCATTAAGCAGGTATTACTTGACAATAGGGTTTTAAGTCCTTCGTATAGCGATGTGCCATTGTTGTCAACGATAAGTCCAAACTCACCATTTTCTCCTAATAATTCTTGCATACCAGCACAGCGAGTTGTAATAATGGGCAAGCCTAAAATTAATGCTTCTGTGATTACTGTACTATATCCTTCTGCCCGCGATGAACAGACAAATAAATCGGCTTTTGCCAAGTAAGGATAGGGGTTGGTGTGAAATCCGCTTAGTCGGACACATGTTTCTAAATGGTGTTGCTTGATGTACTGTTCCAATTTTTCCCTGTCGGTTCCTTCTCCCAAAATATTTAGTGAGAAACGAAAACCTTCGTCTTTTAATCTTTTGATGATAGGAAGCAATCGGTCGTAACCTTTTTGTGGTACTAATCTTCCCATAGTGACCATTATCAATCCTTGTTCTAACCAGCAAATTGGATTGATAGATTTGTCTGCTAGTAGTTTTATTTTGTTTTCATCAATAGGATTGTAAGTGACTGTGCTGTTGGGATGGGAAAACAATAGGTCGAAACTTGTTTTTACATCCAAAGAGACAGAAGTAACCTCGTCGAATTGTTGATAGGACTCTTGTTCTTCTTGACAGCTTCTGTATGCTATAGTTGTCCAATGATTGTTTTTTAAATCAGTATGTACCCAAGCGATCTTTTTAGATCGCTTGTTGTTAGATCCAGAAACGATTCGGGTGGCATATCCTTCAATAAAGGCTACTTCGGTGTCGTAATTCCCTTTGACAAAAAGAGCGTAAAACAATTTGGCAGAAAAGTGATGATAGATTAGGTGTTTGAATTTATTAATGATCTTTTTAGTTATTCGTCTCCAGCAATTGTCTTGGTCGCTAATTGGATGGAAGATGTAGTTGTAATGAATTTGCTCGGGATACTCTTTTGTTACATCATCTTTGGTCAGACTATATAATGTAATGTTGAACAATGTATAATCAATATGAGTTAATAGCGTCAGCAGAATTTGTTCAGCTCCTCCACCATAAAGTCCGTTAGTAAAGAAAAGGACCTTTTTTTTCATCGAGTTAATAATGTTTCAATTGGTTTCATCAATACTTCCAAAGTAAATTCCTTCCCTCGTTTGATTACCTTCTCTTTGTAATGTGACAATTGCTCTGGATGGTCGAGTAGTTGTTTAATACCTTCAAACAAGGTCGCTTCCGAATTCTCTGTAATGATGCCATACTTTTCTCCTTGCAGAAGTTCATTCATACCGGAGCAATCAGTGGTCACAACCGGAAGCCCCAAAATAAGTGCTTCAGTTACCGCTGTACTATACCCTTCGCTGATTGAAGAACAGACAAACAAGTCGGATTGTGTCATAAAGGCGTATGGATTTGTTTGGAATCCCCATAGAGTAACACAATCTTCCAACTGTTTTTTGCAGATATAATGTTGAAGCATTTCACGTTCTTCACCATCTCCCAATATCCATAGTTCGAAAGCGTATCCGGATTGCTTCAAACGTAAAGCGATGTGGAGCAACCGGCTGTATGCTTTAACTTTGGTCAGTCTGCCAATGCTGATTAATCGTATTTTGCTTTTGGAAGGCAAAGGTTCGTATTGCTTTCCTTTTTTTATAATGTCTTCGTGATCTATAGGGTTATAAATGATTTTTACTAAACTTTTTACTAAAGGGAAAGCTTTTATAAAGGCTTTTTGGACAGTAACAGAAACTGTGACAATTTGGTGATATCGGCTATATGTCTGTTCTTCATTCTGTTTATTCTTAAATATAACATTAGTCCAATGATGTTTTTCAAAATCAGTGTGTACCCAAGCGATCTTTTTGGCCTGTTTATTAGTAGAATGTGCCAATAGTTTAGTTGCAAATCCTTCCACAAAAGCGATCTCCACGTCTGCATGATGTGGAACAAACCATTTGTAAACCAATCGTAACGGAAGCCACGAATAGATTAATTTGTATTTGAGTTGATAAATCAGTTTCCTTATTCCTTTTATTTGTTCTGGATTGGGCAATATAGAAGTATAGTGAACGTATGGCTTTACATCGTTTACATATTTCCCACAATCTACGATGCAACATAGTGTGACATCAAATTTGTTCGAGTCGAGATGTTGCAACAAGGTGGTCAATACCTTTTCTGCCCCACCGCCAGATAGGGATTCGATGAGGAAAAGAAGATTATTTAATTTGCTTTGCATAAGAATTTAATATGAACTTGTAAAGACATAATAATTTCTTTTTCCAATTCCAAATGTTGACTGGAATACAATTTAATATTTGGATAGATTGATGAATATTTAATGCTGCTGAAAAATAAGTATACAAATCAAAATCAAGTCTTTGTTGTATTATTTGCTCATCTTGTTGTTTCATGGGGAATTCATCAATAATCCATTGATAATACTTTAAAGCAGCTTTGGATTTTTCTACATTCCAACATGAGCTTGAAGAAATGTTATTTTCACTTTTTCTATAAACTATTAGGCTTTCTTCTGTTGATGCAATTCCATTGTTGTTGCAGAAAAGTAAGATGGAAGCATCATCAGCATAATAACCTGCCGGATAAATTTGATACCCTCCTAATTGTTGAATATGTTGTGTCCTATAAAAAAATTCCGATATTGTATGTTTTCTTTTTCCAATAATAGTATTTGAAAGGAAATCAGCAAATGTTTCATATTTAGGAAACAAGGGAGATTTTCCTATGTTTGTATTGGTTTTACTGTCAATAAGGAGCGTTCTTGTTTTAAAGACATTGCATTGTGGATGGCTTTTAACTAAACCAAGCATCGTTGCAATGAAATTCGGTAGCATAATGTCATCATCGCATAGTAGTACAAAAAAATCACCATTAGCATAGGAAAGACATTTGTTCCAATTTAGGACAATGGAGGTTTTCCCTAAATTGTCCTCATTTTTATAGTATCTGATACGTTTGTCGTTATATGTAGAAATAATTTCCTCTATGTTCTCAGGAGATTTGTCATTGACTATGATCAGTTCGAACTTTGTGTAAGTTTGATTTAAAACAGAGTCAATGGCTTCTTTTAAATATGTAGCTTTGTATGCAGGTATTCCAATCGATACGAGATCTTTTGTCATTTTTTATAATTTGAAATAAGTGTGAGAAATTTGTATCTTCAATATGGTTTCCTTTTTAATCTTTCCTTAATTATGAATTCATATGTCCAATCTCCCAAAAGTATAGATGGTTGAAGTTTATTCCATTTATTATAAAAACTCAGCGACATGAAAAATACTATATTGTGAATTAGGATATTGTGACTTTTTTATCTTTCTATTAGTTGAAAAACGATTAATAAATGAACGTTCATAACTGAAAGAATGATTTTTTGTCGTATCTTTAATTCTTTAATTAGTTGTATAGTGTTATCTTGAGATCGATCATCGCAAATAATTATTTCATCTATAGGTAATGTTTGATTTAGAATAAATTCTAATTGTTTTTTTATATATTTTTCATCATTAATAGGTGCAAAGTGCGACAGATAATTTCATGCTGATTTAATATGTTTTAATTTCTTTCAACCAATTTTCTCTGATAAGAGAAGACTTAATGGGAATATCTTCTGCAAATACATTACCGAAGCAATCTTCCCCTTGAAGTACATTGAATGTCAATTGCGACTTTTTTGTTGTGTAGCACTTTACATTTCTTTCCGCCACATCAAAAACAATTTTATATTCTCCATTGGATAGGGTGTAAGGAGGAATCTCGAAAGTAAAGTGGTAACTTCCCGGTTCTAGCGATGTCTTTTTGTTCTCATCATTGTAGTCGGCTCGTGCCAGTGGGTATTGGAAGATGCTATATAGATTAAATCCAATAACCAAAGAAGGAATATGTTTCTTTACGCATATTTCAAATTCTATTTTAATAGTAGAAGAATTGTAGAATATGTTTTCATCGCTGGATGAAACAGAGGCTTTTTTCAAATAGAGTATTTGTTTGTTTCCGTCAGTTCCTTCAAATGAGTTTTGAATGATTTCATCACTTTGATAAGTACGGATGGTATCGGATATGCTTCCCATATATTTAACCTTCCCATTTTCCAATAATACTCCACGTGAACATAGCCGTTGCATACTACCCATATTATGACTCACAAACAACACCGTCCTCCCTTCGCCTTTCGACACGTCCTGCATCTTGCCGATAGCTTTCTTCTGGAATTCGGCATCACCTACGGCAAGTACCTCATCTACTACCAGTATTTCCGGTTCCAGAAAAGCGGCTACGGCAAAGCCCAGACGGACGGTCATGCCGCTGGAATAGCGTTTTACGGGGGTATCTACATAGCGTTCCACACCGGCAAAGTCGACTATCTCGTCCAACTTGTGGGAGATTTCGTGGCGAGTCATGCCCATGATGGAGCCGTTCATGTAGATGTTCTCACGGCCGGTCAGTTCCGGATGGAAACCGGTACCGACTTCCAAGAGAGAGGCAATGCGGCCACGGGCACGGATGGCTCCGGTGGTAGGGGAGGTGACACGCGACAGAAGTTTCAACAAGGTGGACTTCCCGGCACCGTTTTTTCCGATAATGCCTACTACATCGCCTTGATGCACATCGAAGGTGATGTCTTTCAACGCCCAGACATATTCCGACGCGCCTTTCTTGCTGCGGTCGTTGGTTTCGCCTATCTTCAGATAGGGGTCTTCCTGGCGGAGAATGGTCGTTTTCCACCAGCGGTTGAGGTCGTGGCTCAGTGTGCCGGTGCCGACCAGACCGAGTTTGTAGAGTTTGCCCACATGGTCAAACCGGATTGCTATATCGTTCATTCTTATTCTCTTTTTTTAATTCTGCTGCTTACACTGTATCCATAAAATTGCGTTCCACCCGGCTGAAGATGACTACTGAGCAGAACAGGGTGGAGAGCATAAACAAAGTGCTATATGCCAATCCGCCCCAATCAAGTGAACCACACCCCATGCAGCTGTATTTAAAGGTCTCGAATATGGGGGTCAACGGGTTGAGCGCGATGATGTCACGGTATTTTTCCGGAGCTGCGTTTAGCGGATAAATGACCGGAGTGGCATACATGAACAGTTGCAGGCCGAAGGTGACCAACTGGGTGAGGTCACGGTATTTGGTGGTCAGCGCCGATACGATCAACCCCCACGACATGGCATGGAATGCAATCAGAAATGTCAGGAACGGAAACAACAGCAGGGCGGCATTGACATGCAGTGAAGCTCCTTTCACATAAAAATAGAGATACATGGCAATGAACAACAACAATTGTATTCCGAACTTGATCAGGTTGGAGGTGATGCCGGACAACGGCACGACCAGACGGGGGAAGTAGACTTTGCCGAACACGCCCGCATTGGCCGTGAACACATTGGAGGATACGTTGAACGCGGAACTGAAATAATTCCACAGCATGATACCTGCCATGTAGAATAAAGGCTGTGGTACTCCGTCCGTCGAGATACCTGCCAGGCCACCGAATATGAACATATACATCACGGTAGTGAAGATCGGTTGGATGAGGAACCAGAGAGGACCCAGAATAGTTTGTTTGTACACGGTGACAATGTCGCGTTTCACGTACATATAGTATAGGTCACGGTACCGCCATATACCTTTCAGATCTATATCCAGCCATTTTTTCTTTGGCTTTATTTCTATTGTCCAGTTTTCTTTAGTCATTTTTTGAAATCTTGTTTTTTAGGAGCGTTTGTCCAGATAGAGCACACAGTGCTGCTGTTTGTGGTCGCTCCAGGGATTGGAAACCAGTTGGTAACAATTCACTTGGAATGCAGGTGAACAGAGCGTATAATCTATTCGTAAAAAATCGCCCCAGCGTTGGTAGCTGCCTTTCCATGTCCGGCCGGCCTGGAGGAAGCAATCCTGCAGTGACCGGCTGATTTTCCGGTAAACATACGAAGCCGGTATATCGTTGAAATCACCGCACACGATGACCGGGTAAGGACTCTCGGCAATGGCGTTTGCCAAGAGATCGGCTTGCCGGTTACGCCGGATGGCGTGGTGGCGCATCGTCTGGAGTCTGTCTTTCATTGAGGATGATTCATTCATGCCGGTAGTTTGCAGATGGACATTGAATAACCGGAAAGTTTGCCCTATCATCCGGATATCCGCTTGAAGCATCTTATTGTAGCTGTCCGGGAAGTAGTACTCTTGAACGTTTCCGACAGGCCAGCGGCTGAAGACGGCCAGATTAAGAATTTCATCCTCCCGCGAGTTGATGATGCAATAGGGGTAATCGGGAAAAGCAGCCTGGATGGTGTCCCATGCCAGAAGATTGGTATGGGGACGTTCCTGCAGACAGACGATGCCGGGCTGCAGGATACGAATGCTATGGGCGGCTTTCGCCAGGGTGTCTTTGTTCAGTCTGAACCCTTCGGCATTCCAGCAAACCAGTTTTAGCTGATTGGAATCTGGCACTTCTTCTCTATGTAGGAAATGAAGCGGAAAGTAACCGGATAGAATAGGTGAACTACCTAATAGCAAAAGCAAGTAAAGCATCCACCAACGATTATGTTTCCAAAGCAGAATCGCGAAAATAATCCCATCGGCTATACATATAGGAATCGCCGATAGACTGATGAAGATAAGATTTCCGGCCCACTCGGGAGTGAAGCAGGGGAGAAATATCAACAGCAGTGTCAGACCGCACAGGATACCTCCCGACAGACAGTTAAATACGCGCATTGTTGGCAATCAGACCTTCTAAAGCTTCGAGTTGTCTTCGGGTCAACCTCAATTGGTCAAGCATGGGCCGGTAACGCTCCAAATGGTGCAGGTCCGTACCCACAAAATCGTACATTTTTTGTTTTAACAGCTTTTCGCTGACCACTTTGGGGTGCGGGCCATAGTAACCGCTCAGTGACATCAGATTGAGTTGAAAGCTGTAACCTTTCTCTTTCAGCAGAAGGTAATCTTTTTCTTCCATGTACAGGTAACGCTCCGGGTGGGCGATGACCGGTTGATAACCGGCATTCCATATTTTCATCAGGATATCCGGCAAACCGGGAGGAGGGTACATGTAGGATGTCTCGACCAGCAGGTGGCTGCTGCCTAAAGGCAGCACTTCTCCATCCAGCTTGTTTGTAAAAGTGGCATCCATCATATATTCGGAAGACAGCCGTAGATCCAACGGGCCGGAATAGGCCGCCTTCAACACGTCGAGCTGTTGTCGCAGCTTCTTGTTCGGTGTGGGATAATCCTCCATGATATGGGGGGTGAGCCACACTTTCCGCAACCCTATGGATTCCATATAGCGCAGCAGGGACAGACTGGCATTTATGTCGGGCGAACCGTCGTCCACTCCCGGAAGAACATGGGAATGGACATCGGTCATACCCTTCATTAAACCAGAATTAATCAAATTGTATTTGGACTTGAATATACCAAACATCCTACTTCTTTTTTGGGGGGATTTTAGGATTTCTTTCTGAACAGCCGTTTCCAGCATGATTCGGAACCATCCACATAACCATAGCCGTAGCCGTAACCATATCCATAGCCTCCGTATCCGCCTGTCTTTACTATGGCCCCGTTAAGTACCAACGACATGTTGTTCAGTTGTCCGCTGCGATAAATTTTTTCCACTTCCGGTAACATGCGGCGGTCCAGTTTGCCAACCCGTACCACGAAGATGGTCAGGTCGGCTATGCGGTTGGTGATGGCGGCATCGGCCACCACTCCTACAGGCACATTGTCGACAAAGATATAGTCATAACGGTTGCGCAGTTCGGTTATCAGTACTTCCAGTTGTTCGCTGAGCAATAGCTCTGACGGGTTGGGGGCGATGGGACCGGCCGGAATGAAATCCAGATTTTCACAGATCTCGTTGTGCTTGATGATTTCATCCGTTGTGGCCTTGCCTGCCAGAAAAGAGGTCATTCCTTTTTCCTTTGTGTGGAGGCGGGTATGTGAAGTCAAAGTCCCTTTACGGATATCCATGTCAATCAGGATGACCTTCTTGTCGGTTTGCGCGAAGCTGGCTGCCAGATTGCTGGATACGTATGTCTTGCCGGCACCCGGTCCGAACGAGCTGAAAGTGACGACTTGCATGTTCTTTGACTTGACACGCATAAAATCCATGTTGGTGCGTATTATGCGGAAGGCTTCCGATACAATGTCACGCCCTTGGGCACGGACAGCGATGCCATGTGCCGTTTCTTTATTCTCTGTTTTCCCTTTGGATGAATCCTTGGGTATTTCGCCCAGGAAAGGAACGGTTACAGCATCCTCGATGTCCTTGCGGTTGCGTATACGGGTATCGAAGAACAGGAACAATAGCAGGACAATTGCCGGCAGGGCGATTCCTTTCATGACACCTGCCATGATCATGCTGCGTCCGTTGGGAGAAATCGGAGCATCCCCTCCTCCAGCAGGATCGAGCACACGGGCGTCAGTTTCGGTGGTGGCCTGGCTCAGCGCATTTTCTTCGCGTTTGTTCAGTAGATAGAGGTAAAGTTCCTCTTTGATGCGTTGCTGACGTTCGATAGAAAGCATTTGCTGCTGTTGTCTAGGTATGTTGGTTACCCGCCACTGGGCTTCTCCGGCCCTGCTTCGTGCCTCGTTCAGTTTCACATCGATGCTGACAATCATATTGTCGATGGCCCGGATGATATTCTGCCGCATGGCAATCAGATTCTTGTTCAGTTCCTGGACGATGGGATTCTTGTCGCTGCTTCCTTCTATCAGTTTGTCTCGTTTCAACTTGTTGGCATTATAGGCCGTTATCTGGGTTTCAATGTTGATGTCGGCTATGCCGGTGTTTGAAGGGATAAGCTCGGTTTCTTTGGACGGGTCCACCAGGTAGCTCTTGATGTAGCGTGCCATGCGTGCCTGTAATTCCAGTTCCTGAGTGGTCGAGCTGTACTGCCGTTTGTCTGACATGGACATGGAAGCGGCTGAACCGATATCGATGATGTCATTGTTCTGTTTGTAGGACTGAAGTTCGTTTTCCACGCCTCCCAGTTCTTTTTCGATGATGACCAGACGCTCGTTGATGAAGCTGGAGGTATTGATGGCTATCTGGTTCTTGTCTTTGATAGTCTCTTCATTATACACTGTAATCAGCATATTGAGCACATCTTCGGCACGGGCGGTGGAGTAATCACGGAGTGACAGGTAGAGGATGGAGGCGTCATTCTCAGCTTGGCTGATGTTCAGGTTGCTTCTGAATAGGCTGGCCATTGTGTCCGTACTCTGCCGGCGTATCGTAATCGGTGTGTTGAACCACTTGTCTGTATAATATAAGGTGGGTGAGACCACTATTTTTCCTACGGGCGACTGGATAGTGTCACCCAGATTGGCCGTCAGCGTTATACTTGTGGCGTCTGTCGAGAAATCGGATAACCGGACTTGCTTCCTGTTCAGGATTCTGACTGTCAGGCTGAAATCAAGATGATCCTCTTCTTCCGGGAATGAAACCTTGACAGGGGCTTGCGTATAAAGTTCCTCCTCACGCAAGTCATCCATGATGAGGTAGCATACATTGGCGTGAAGACGGTTCACCACATCGCGCATGAGTTTGTGTGACTGGAATTGCAGGATCTCATTGGATACATTGGTATATGAATAGGTGTTAAAACGGTCCAGCCCGCGACCGATGTTGTTTGAATAGGCGTCCTTTATCATGACGGTGGCTGACCGTGAATAGATAAAGGGAAGTTTGGCATATTGATACCATGCATATCCGCCGAACAGACTGACCGACAATACAAACCAGTACCATTTGGACAACAGGTACATGATGATGTCAACGGGGTTGATATTGAATCCTCCCCCGCTTAAGGTCTTATCTCCCGACATATCTTTTTGTTCACTCATTCTTATCATGTCGTTTCTTTTTTATTTAGTAGTTAACAACACCAGTGAGGTGATTGTGGTGATGAAGGACAGGATCATACTCCACGTGCTCAGTTTTCTCTGGGCCTGTTCGGTGGCCTTCATGTTGGTGGGTTCTACGTAAACGATGTCATTCTGTTGCAGGTAATAGTAAGGCGATGTGAAGATGTCTTTACTGCGGATGTCGTGGAACAGGATTCGTCGCTTGTTCCCATATTCGCGGATGACGGCGATACGGTCCAGACGGGATCGGGGGGTCAGGTCTCCGGCCATGGCAAGAGCCTCCAGAAGAGTGATGCGGTCGCCTTTCACTTCAAAGGTTCCTACATGTCCAACTTCTCCTAGCACGGAGAATTTGAAGTTCAAGAAATTGACGGTGACCATAGGATCTTTCAGCAATTCTTCGTTGATCAGTCGTTTTTTTATCAGTTCGGTTAATTGTCGGCGGGTCAGTCCTTCCACATGCAGTTGTCCCAGCACAGGAAAGTCTATATTCCCGTTGATATCCACTAAATAACCTTTTTCTTTTTCATCACTTAATACCCCCACTTCATTGTTGGAAATGCTTCCGTCTGCTTCTACAGAATAGCTTCTGCTTCCGGACATATTGAAAGGCAGGGACAGTTCTGGGTTTTTGCTGTTCACAATAATACTCAATCTGTCATCCCTATGGATGATGGCTTCATATTTTTGAACCATAGGATATTCCTGTAGTTCATCCATATCTTGTAAATAGACAAAATCTTTGCGTGAAGCGCACGAACTAAAAATGATTATTGCCAACAGACAGGCCAGTTTGATTGTTTTATCCATTGTTTTATAATTAATTGTTTTTTATTCCTTTATATGAATCACTTGGTCACATCGTTCCATCAGTCGTGAATCGTGTGTCACAAATATTAATGTGTTATTCTTTCCCCATTGCAACAAATTGTCCATGAGGTGTGTGGTGGTCTCGGTGTCAAGTGCCGATGATGCTTCATCAAACAGCCAGATCCGCCCGGGACGCAACAGTGCGCGGGCTATTGCAATCCGTTGGGCTTGTCCTTCAGACAAGCCATATCCATGTTCCCCTATCTTGGTATCTAGTCCTTCCGGCAGACTGAACACAAATTCAGCGCAGGCCAGCCGGATGACTTTATGCAGAGCCTCTTCGTCTGCTCCCGGACTACCCAGCCATAAATTCTCCCGGATGGTACCGCTCAGCAACGTATTTCCTTGGGGCACATAGACGAAGTTGATGCGTAAATCGGGGGTCACACTGAGTGTCCGTCCGTCATCAGTTGTCAAATCGATGCGTCCCTTTTCCGGATAAACCAAAGCCAGTATCAGCCGGATAATGGTCGTTTTTCCTGTTCCGGTAGGTCCGGCTATGGCGGTGGAACTTCCCGGATGAAAGGCAGCTGTAAACCGGTCGAGTACCGGCTGTCCCTCTTCATAGCCAAAAGACACTTTCCGAAAGTTCAGTGTCAGTGGTTGGTCTATGTAGACCGGGTGTTCGTCCGGTTCTACATCTTCAAAGAGGGCCATTAACCGTTCCACGGAGGTCCATCCCCGTATCAGACTGGGAGGGATGGATATTAACCCTAAAAAAGGTCCCTGTACCTGTCCGACCAGTTGAAGAAAGGCTGTCATTGTTCCGAATGTTATCTCGTGGTTATGCAGTTGGAAAATACCCCAAAGGAATGCACATAAGTACCCTCCTCCAAATGTAAATCCCATGACCCCTTGCGTAAAAGTGGAAAATTTGATTTGTTCCATTCCCAATTTGAACAACTTCTCTTGTGTTTCATGTAATTTCTGTTTCCGGTAGTTGGTGGCTCCGAGCGAGCGGACTAGAATCCGTTTGGACAGATTTTCTTGCATGACGGTACCCATCTCGCTGTTCATCTTTTTTTGGGCACAGCTCAGTTCCCGGACCTTTCTGAAATAAATCTTTGACAATAAAACAAGAGGGGTGACTCCCAGTATGAACCAAGCTAAACGCACGTCAAGAATCCACAAGTAGATAAAAGAGCTTGCCAATTGCAAGCCGGTAACCAGCAGGTTGGGTAGAATGCCCATTCCCATTCCCAACACTTCGGAAGCGTCACTGCTGATACGGGTCAGCAGGTCGCCTGTGTGCCATTTCCCTGCTCCTTTCCATGAACACATCATTAGGGCGTCGGACAGCGAATTTTGCATGCGGATACTGATGCGCATGTTGATCTTGCCAAAAATCCAGGGAGATACAAGTTTTATCCCCATACCCAGCAGGAAGGATAAGGCTACTATTGTGGCTACCAGGTAAATATTCCCTTCCTGTGCTCCGGTAGCTACATCGATGATCCATTTGGACATGGCCACATTGACCAATGACATGACCACTCCGAAAATACCCGAAAAGATAGAGAAGGTGATGAGCCAATGGTATCCTTCTGTTACCTGCATAACCCATTTGAAAGCTTTCCATCCTAACTGACATGTATTGCTCAGATTCTCCCGTGTGAGCTTCTGCAAAAATTTTTTCAGCAATTCTTTCATTTCTTTTTTATCATTTCCTTGAAACGTAAGAGGGCTAATCCGGCCAGCCACCAGAAAGTTTCGTCGAAAGCATAACCTAACGATAAGTGCATTTTGTGAAAGATCCGCTTCAACGTGTATCGTTTGTTCGCCCATTTCCCGGTGGGACGTTCACCGTAACGTTCGTCTCCATGTCCAAAATTGCCACTTTCCCAAATCTCTTGCATTAACTTGTCCGGACAGAGACTGGTACTGAATGGTAAAAGGTCGGCCGGCACGCCAAGATATTTTATCAATAGGGCATAAAGTAACCGGTTCCACCGGTGAATGTGCCATTTGCGACAGATACACTCTAATTCGTTTTTGTTTGTAACAGAATGTAATGCGTTAAAAGCCATGGCTATATCACACAATTGTCGTAGTCCGATCCCTTCATTGATAAGATGCTTCAATATGTGGGTGGAAAGTAATAGATGATTCGCTTCGCTCGGAAGTTTGCCTTGGCTGTTGGTAAAGACCCCCGCTTCCCATTGGCGGATTTCTTTTTGGAGGAAAGGGTTGTGCAACTCTATCAGCCTGCTGTGATGTTCAATCAGAACTCTGTTTATCAGACAGGAAGCCTCACCATTGGTTCCTCTTTTTACCGGTAATCCTAATTTTTCCATCCGTTGGTTGGCTTGTTCGGTTTGTGTCTTGTTTCCGAACCACAGGTCGATGTCTCCGGCTATGCGATGTTCCGGATGAGGGTAGAAGTCAGCTGTCCCTATCCCTTTTAGCAGCAGGAAAGGGATAGAAGGTGATTGTACATAAATCTGTTGGAGGGCTTTAATTGTTTCCCGGTGTTGCCGGTTCACCCGTTCCAAGGTGTCAACTTCCACCATCCAGCCAAGCAATACCTTCCGGGGAGGTACGGCTTCAGTCGGCAACAGGCGGATGCCATCGTAAATAATGCCTTGTACGGTTTGTTTTCTTGCCATGCTGTGAATTTCATTCCATTCCTTTTCATCTAGAGGAAAAAGGGCGGAACAGTCTTCCTGCCGGTCCCACAGTCCTTGCCTTAGCAAAAGCATGAAAGCCTTTTGTAATGGGGCTGAGATCATCTTTTTGTCTTATTCTATGGCTAACCCAGTTTCTAACCATTGTCGGCACAGCTCGTTGGCATCGTTTCGGGCTGTATCTTTATTTACTTCATATTCATTGCACAGCAGTGCTCCGGCTTCATCTACCGTGAATTCCTTGTTTTCCAATTGTTTCCATAACCAGGCGGCTGTTTCATTCAAGGAATAGACCTGTGCCATATCCATGGTTTCAGAAAACGGATTGACAATCATATATTCTCCACCTACTTGGCGAAGAATTAAATTAGAATTGAGTCTCATTGTCTTTATATTATTGCATTATCCTATTTATAGTTAAAATTACATCGACCTTCACAGGCAGATGTAATGGGGAATAAAATGTAAGTTCATTCTATTATCCGCTGATAACATAGGGTCTTGAACTTACCTGATCTAACATTTTTTACAGATCCGGCGCTTCTCGCGAAGAAAACGAATCTCTCTTCTAACATTTCTTATTGTATTGTTTGTCATATCTGAATTGAACAGATTACTGTTTACCAGTTTATACCTGTGGGACGGATCATGCCGGCTTGCAGCAGTTGCATGATAAATCCTGCGGCATCTTGCGATGCGGTGTCTTTATCCACTTCGTATTCCTCCAGAATCAACAGTACTAGATGGTTGAAGCTTTCTGCTTCTTCGATATGCTCCCAGATAAATTCTCCGGTTTCGGTCAGGGTGAGCATTCCGTTGAACTCTCGGGCGGTCTGTCCGGAAGGAACCAGTACGATTTCTCCGGCTATGTTTCGTTTGATAAATTCTTTGGTTCTTTTCATCTTTTGAAAAAACGATATGTTTTAATGATGGTCCTGCGTAAAGGAATTATGTTCGGCCATATGTGGGCGAAGAATTTCCACTGGAAATCTTCTGGAACTATCCATTTCCCTTTTCGCTTCACCTTGATAATGATGGCGAAAATCTGTTCTCTTTGAATTGGACCTTCGATGACAGTCTGGGCGTCACCGATAAGATAATATTCTTCATTTTTAACATTATAAATACGGTGCATGACATATTCACCGTTGCTTCGCTGATAGAACACCATATCTCCTTTCCGAAGTTCACCGGAGGGGCTTTTCAGGCAGATGTGGTCTCTTGCGTGGATCAGGAATGGAGCCATGCTGCTGCCCGAGATGATCATGCTCACCTGCTTTCCTTCCTCAATGAGGGTACGCAGCATGGATATGTATTCTTTCGTATCGACAGTCTTCATAATGGGGCGTATTTCACATTATCGGATAATTTCCAGTTTGGTCAGATACCTGTGCAGGGTGAAGGCTGCTTCCGGATTCATGTTGCACGCATAGGTGCTGATGCTTGTCTGTCTGGTCAAAACCTGCAGATCGTCGAGTGCTTTGCCGGTGAGCTTTGGATTCCACCAGTTGATTGTAACCTGCGAGCAGAGAGCTTTGAAATGCTTCATGGCTGTCTGGGGACGGATGGTGTTATCAGATGCCTGTTCGATGAATACAATGGCCTCCAACGGGCGGCGTTCATTGTGACAGATACCGCTGGAACCGCATACAGGCCATCCCGTTATCTCGTAGTCGCCGTTTGGAAGTGGACAGAGCAGGGCACGGTCGCCATTGAGTACCTGGGTGCCGGGAATATGCCGGCACCACAGGTTGGCATGTGTCGATTTGCCAATGCCGCTAGGACCACTGAATAAGATGGCTTGCCCACGATAATCCAGAAAAGTACAATGTAGTATGTAACATCCCTGGACAGATAAAGGACGTTCCAGGCACAGGCAGGAAATGAACAGGGTATCTGTTTGCAGTTCTCTTTTCAGACCTTCGATGAAATAGATGTTGGCATCTCTTTCGTTTCTTTCCTGATAGAGAGCATAGCAGGCATTCAGGTTTCCTACAGCCAGCAGGCGTGTTTCTTGTTCTTCCTTCCGGAAAACTACGATGTCGTTGCGTTGGAATGTGATCTGCCAGTCGTTGGACGGCAAAGGCAGACGGTTGACAAAATAGAATGTATAGTACCGGTCCGCTTCTTTGGTAGCGGGTTTATGGTCGAGAAACAAACGGCTGTTAACAGGAATCTCCTGTTCTGTCACTCCTGACAATTCAATCGTTAGCGGGCCGATATTCAGTCTCACAATCTTCAGTTTTTAATGTATTACGGGGGGATAATTCGTAATGATCCGTTCTTTGGCTTTCGCCATCTGGCAAAGATAGTCCATGCCTCCAGTGATTGTTTTTTCACAGTGTGCGGCGGCATAGCATACGTTGCATACGGGACGAAGGTGGCAACCCTCGCATTCGGTATGGGATACCAGTTCCTTGGCTTCTTCTAAAAGTTGTTGCCATGCAGTTGTCATCGGAATCTTTTTCAGGTCAACGGCCGGTTGATCCAGCATCACACAGGGGGTGAGGATGCCTTGCCAGTTGATCCAGCATGAACTCTTGGCAGCTCTGCACTCCAAAGAGCAGGCTCGTGTTCCTTCCACATGGGCAAGCGTATATTTCAAGTCGTGCATGTATCGTGCCATGTCATTCCCTTTTTTGTACTCCATATATTGCATCTCGATGCGGGCCGCCTCGTCGGCATCCAGTCTTTCAGTTAGAATGTTACGCAGACTTCCGCATTCGGGGCGTGAGAGAGGAAACATGTATGAGTTTACTTCTGCCGGAATGTCCAGATGCTGGGCCAGACGGATGATCTCGTCGTAATCTTTTTCATTCTTTCGTACGATACTTACGTTCAGTTTCACATCAATGTCTGCCTTTTTCAACCGTTTCAGGGCTTCCATGCACAGGGTGTATCCTTGCGGATTGTGGCACAAGCGTCCGTAAGTTTCTCTGCTGTCTCCATACAGGGTGACGTTTATCCGCCGCGGCTTGTGGGTCTGCAAGATGCGTACCATTTCGTTGTCGATGAGTGTGCCGTTCGTATTGAGAGTCAGGATGAATCCCATTTCGCGCAGCCGGGTGTATAGCTCCTTGAAGTGTGGATAGAGCATCGGTTCACCTCCGGTGAGAAGGATGAAGAGTGTACCCATGTCTTGAAGTTGTTCTGCCCAGTCGAGCCATTGTTGCAAAGGCGACAAACCTCCGTGCCGTTCCACCACGCTGCGTTCGGTGCGTATGAAGCACATGTCGCAGTTGAGCGTACAGGTGGGAGTCAGCTCGAAGTTGGTAGTGATCGGGACACGGCTATGATTGGCTTTGTCCACCAATGCCCGTTCCAAAAGGTTGGCATCGTGAAGATGATCCATAACTTGGAATGTATATGTATTTATGAGAAAAGTCTTTATAGACTTCCTTTCATTTGTTTCTTTTTACTTTTTGCAATGCGGCAAAGGTAGCCGATGCCGCCGCATTGCTCTTTTTCATTGCGGGCATTGGCATAGCAGACATCACAGATAGAGCGTAAGGTACAACCTGCGCATTCTTTATGGAACGGAAGTTGTTCGCATTTGGTTACTATTTGTTTCCAGGCATCGCTTACGGTTGTGGAAAGTAGCGAAACGGCTGGTGTTTCCATATCGACGCACGGAGTCATGACGCCCTGCCAGTTGATCCATGCGGAACTTTTACCTGCCCGGCAGGCAAGTCCGATGCCTTCAGCAGGTACGGGAGATTCTCCACGTTCCAATTGCTGGAGGACATGAGTGGCGTATGATGTGTATTCCTTGCCATATTTATGTTCCAGTGCCTCAACCTCGGCATGTGCCACTTCATCCGGTACGGGGCGGCACGTATCAAGGGGTAGCGTGGTGGCGCATCCCGGCCGTGAATAGACTGAAATGTAACTGTTGGTCAGCATAGGTAAGTCCCATTCGTCAGCTAGTTCCAGCATTTGCCGGTGTTCTTTTATATTTTGTCGTGTCAAGGTGAGGTTCAGTTTGGTATCTATGCCATATTCTTTTAATCGTTTCAGTCCTTCCAGGCAACGGTCGAAACCGTTTGTCGCGTGGCACAGATTGAGATAAGTTCCGTTGGTCACACCATATAACGAGACATTCACCCTCCGGGGTTTCAAACGTTGAAACAGACGTACTGTTTCGTCATCTATCAAAGTCGCGTTTGTATTGATGGTGAGGATGAATCCTTTTTCTTTCAGCCGGATATATAATTCTTTGAAATCAGGATAGAGTAGGGGCTCGCCTCCTGTCAGTAAGATGAAGAGCGTTCCTATTTCCTGTAGCTGGTCGGCAATGTGCAGCCATTCCTCTATGCTCCGTAATCCTCCTCTTTTCTCGGCTTGTGACTTCTCCATGCGGATATAGCACATATCACAACGGAAATTGCACGTCGGTGTCAATTCAATAGTGGCATTGATCGGAGTACGGTTTGCCGTCGCTTTGTTCACCAATGCCCGTTCCACAGGGTTTATGTCTTGCAGGGATTCCACTAGGATAATGATTTTTTTTCAAAGAAAAGTTTTTGAGTCTAGTGTATTGGATTTCATTTACTTCCGTGGTCGTATATGTTACCGAAATTTGTCTCGATGGAAAATATATAGATTATCTTCCCTTTTTGAAGCTCAACAAAAGTTAATACTTAATTTAGAGCATATCCTTTTTATAAGGCACCAGAATTGGCATCTCACAAAAAGATATTATCAAATTCGATTGATTTTTAACTATTGGCATACAACCAAGTCTATATTTTACGATGATAGACCCAAAGATAGGGAAAGTAGAATCTTTCAAGGTCTTCATTGCTTTGCATAATTCGTAAATTTTGATTCGCAGCGAAGATAGATATTTTAGAACCCTAATTTGAGAGGTTTACAGTATAGACTTTACTTTTAAGGTCCAAGTCTATACTGTTATTTGATGCGAATTTCATAAATAGGGGAATGTCTTAAGAGTGGTTAGGACGACCTGGTATTTCTTCAACAGCAGATCTGATTTCACCCCAACCTTGATGATTGTATTCTCCAGTGTTATTTACTGTATCATAGCTAGTCCACTTGATGCCTCTAATCTTGTCACCTACTTTTGCGTCACTTAAATCGAATCCATTCCAATCAATATTGAGAATAGGTATACCCCATTTTTCTATAGTCCCTTCGTGCCCTGTAGCATGGATACCATTAATATCTACATAGGTTGTAGCGCATGGTTCTCCATGATTGTTTATATTGTTTTCTCCATAATGACAATGAAATAGTGCTTTAAAGTTATAGCATGCAGCTACATATTCGTTCGGAATGAACTCTTCGCTAATAAGCATCGGTTTTTGATAATCTTTCTTCATACTATTTTTTTCTTTTTTGATTCCTGTTTCGGAGGAAAGGAAATCAGAAAAGGTTTGAAGCGAAATAGTGATTGGGTCCCGGAGAAACTCCGGTGTGAAAGAATTTTGAAATAATTGATATATTGCGATTTACCATCTACAATATGATCCTTTCATTTTCCTTTTCATTACACTAATTCTTTGCAGCTCAAACGATATTCTGACTTAGTTCCTCCAGTAGTCTGATCATATATTATTTAATCTCTATTTCTATTAATGAGAATCAATAAATTTATCTAAGCGTTAGGAATCAAGATTGAAATAAATGAATAAGATTGCTATTTACTGTTTTATTTACCGATTAGGATTTAGCAGTTTCCCAAGAATTTATGTCAAGGTTCTTGGTGGCGTGACCCTCCCAGCCCTTTTGTCCTCTCCAAACAATGACTAATTCATTTTTCTCAAATATCTGATTATGGTTGTAATCAACATATCCCCAATAAAAACCAGATTGGGCTTCGGCTTCATGAAATGCACTACATGGATGATAGTTTCCTAGCCAAATACCTCGATTTCCTATAGTGGGTTGTGAACCAGAAGCAGGCTTATCTCTAAAATAATACAACGTTCCTCTTGGTGCATCACAAGTAAACTTATAAACAGTTCCACTATCTCCACAAGCAGCCACATGCGTTTGCGGCACGAAAGCCTCGCTTTTCAGCTCCGGCTTTGTATAAACTTTCTTTGTCATCTTTTTTTTCTTGTTTTGCCAGACTTCTTATTCTGTAAGAGGGCAAAAGTTTGAAAAGAGAAAAACATGACCGAGTTCTGCAAGAACTTGGCTATATGAAAGTTTCATAGTAAAGAGAAAATTGTAAGATGTTAGGAATTTGGAGATGGAACGTGAACAAGCCGAAAGCGACATGTCACATCCGGATATTTATCTCCGTAAATCGGTAAAGACTGTAAATCACAGTCGTTTCATCCTTTTTATTCTTGATTCTTATTGATTGAGTTCTTGCAGAACTCTGTCTGTTATTAAATAAATTATCTATCTCATACTCCGTATCGCATCCGCTACACGCATCACATCCTCGCACGTCATCATTGATCCCGAAGGCAGACAGAGTCCACAGTTGAACAGGGCTTCCGATACTCCGTTGACGTAGGTGGGGGAGGATGAGAATACGGGTTGCAGGTGTAACGGTTTCCAAAGCGGACGGGTCTCGATGTCGGCTTTTGCCAAGTGCTGCATCAGCTGCAAGGCGCTGAAACTGGTTTCGTTACTGTCCACTTTAATTGTAGTCAGCCAATAATTGGGTAGAAATATGGTAGATTTCTTGGGTTCTACCACAGTGATACCCGGAAGTCCTGCCAGCAGCTCGGTGTATAGCCGATGGATGGCACGGCGGTGTGCGATATGGTTGTCCACTACACGCATCTGCCCGCGTCCGATACCAGCCGACACATTGCTGAGCCGGTAATTGTATCCGATCTGTTCGTGCTGGTACCAGGGGAACGGTTCACGTGCCTGGGTAGCATAGAACTTCACTCTCTGGGCTTCCTCTTCCGTATGGCATAATAAGGCGCCGCCACCGCTGGTGGTGATCATCTTGTTGCCGTTAAAAGAGAAAATCCCATATTGACCGAAGGTCCCGCAATAGCGTCCGTTGTAAACGGCCCCCATTGCTTCGGCAGCGTCTTCCACCACGGGGATGCCGTAGCGGGAGGCAATGTCACAGATTTCGTTCATGCGGGCAGGCGTGCCGTAAAGGTGTACTGGAAGAATGGCTTTGGGCTTGAGGCCGGTCTGTTTCATACGGTCGCAGATGGCCTGTTCAAGCAGTATAGGATCCATATTCCAAGTATCAGGCTCACTGTCTACGAAAATGGGGGTAGCACCCTGATAACAAATGGGGTTGGCTGACGCAGCAAAGGTGAAACTTTGGCAGATCACTTCGTCTCCTTTGCTTACGCCCAGCATGATCAATGCCAAGTGGATGGCTGCCGTACCTGATGATAATGCCACGGCGTGTACCTCCTGGTCGCAATGCGTTGAAAGCCACTGTGACAAGTCATGCTCGAAGCCATCTACATTCGGCCCTAAGGGAACTACCCAATTGGTTTCGAAAGCCTCACGGACGAACTCTTGTTCGGATCCGCCCATGTGTGCCAATGACAACCAAATCTTACTCATTTTCAGTTATGAACAAAAAATTATTTGTTGCGTGCTTCGGTGATGAACACTACAACACGGTTCCACTCGTTCTTCAGCTGGTATGGTTGCAGGCTATCACCTTTGTAATCCACCCGGATGCGGCTTGGATCCACACCGAACTCTTTCACCATCATGTTGCAGACAGCTTCGGCACGGCGCTGGCTCAATTTCAAATTGTAGGCCGGATTACCAGTCTGTACGTCGGCATAACCTGTTATGATCAGGTTGACTTCCGGATGGTCTTCCAAATACTTGGCAGCTTCTGCCACATTCTTTTTCTGGATATCGGTAATATTGTACTTGTCGATAATGAATGATACGGTCATACCCAACATTTCGTTCTTCACTACCTCTTTCTTCACTTCTGTGACGACTGGTGCCGGTACCGGCTTGTTACGCTCTTCATTGATCTTGCGGTTCAATTCGTCAACCCATGCCTGGTCGTTCACCTCTGTGTAGCGGAAGCGGCGATCGCCGTACTGGTCCTTGAAATGATAGGTGAGACCTAACATGACGTTGGCGTATGAATCCCATTTGCGGTCGTAACGCGTACCGTTGAAAGCATCGTCCGTTGCGTTGAAGGTCGCTTCCAGATTGATGTCAAGCGCATTGCTCAACATATAATTGAACTGGAGGCCTGCGCGTAGAGAGAAAAACGTTTTGTTGTCAGTGCTGATTTGGTAGGGGGCAAACTCCTCACTGGGGGATTTGTCCCACTCTTTGACTTTATCATCGAATCCGAAACTGGAGTTGAATCCCATACCCAAGATACCTACTACATTGAAACGGATATCTTCGTCATATTGGGCGAAAATATTGTGCAGGTTGAACAATCCGTCCAAATAACCGTTGAACATATTGAAACCGTAGTTCCCTTTGCCATACACCTCGGGAAAGGCTTCAATCACTTCGCTGTTGGCGCGTGACATTTGTTTCAAATAAGCGAGTTGCACACGTGCTCCGATGGCGGGTGAGAAGTATTTACCGACCGAGAGGGCTATGCTTGGTCTGGTCATGGCGCCGAAAGATCCGAAGCGGCTGTTCTCGGACAGCGAATGATTGGCGCCGGCCTGAATTCCGATGAACCAGTTGTCACCGGCCTTGTAATGCTTTAGCGCCCGTACAGTGTCGGTCTTTAATTTCCAAGTTGCATCGTCTTCTATTGTTTGTGCCCATAAAGATACAGAACAAAAGAAGACCACAAATAATATAGCTATTTTTTTCATGCCAAATTATACTTTTAAAATGGGTCGTTTATTCATTGATGTACACTATGACGCAGCTCTTTTGTGGATCGAGCGATGCAATGACAGCAGGGTTTTTCTCTATAAAAATACGTCCGGCCGGAATGTCGTATGTGTTGGCTAGCACATTGCGGATGGATTGTGCCCGTGCCATGAACAATTCGGTGTCTCTTACTTCTTTGGTTGAAGTGATATAGAGGTCGCCATCGGCTAGCTTCTTTATATTTTCTGCTGCTGTGTAAACGTTTACTTCCTGTAGTTTGTTGATTGCGGCGGAAGCATTGTCAAACGAGATAAACGAACGGATATGATTGCTTTCCACCACTTCTGTCTCAATCTTTGTGACAGGAGGAGCTGCCGCTTTGTTGGCTTCACGCAGGCGGTTGATTTCGGCGTTTGCTTCGTCATATTTCGACATGTCGCGGCGGGCGTAGGTGAATTGCCGTGAGCCGTTATGATTTTTGAAACGGTAGCTGACACCTGCCAATATGTTGACATGGCCATCCCAGCGGTCGTTTGAACCTTCGCCTTCCCAACCGTCGAATGAGTCGTCAAGCAAACTGTTCGTGATTTCAAGATTAAAGTCCCACGCTTTACCGAGGCGGAATTTCGCCATCAGACCCAGGCGGATGGACAGCAGGTCTTGCGATTCGGTATTGTATATTCCGTCGTTCCAGGTACGCTTGCTGAAGTTGGCGGTGTGTTCGTAACCGGCTCCCAAGATACCGATCAGGTTGAAGGTCCGGTCTTCTTCATACCCGCAAAAGAGGTTGGTGAAGTTGAACAATCCGTCTAGGCCTATCCCCATGGCGTCCCAATAGTAGGGCTTGTCGTTGCTTGCTCGTCCGGCATTGCTTCCATAGAAACCTTGGAGGCGGATACCTCCGGCAGGAGCGATCCACTTGCCTATGGACAACGCACCGGCGGGACGGAACTGGTCGAAGAATCCAGAACTGGAAGTATGGGTCCCCCAGGAATAAAAGGCGCCGGCCTGCAATCCGACAAACCAGTTGTCTCTGAATTTAGACTTGTTTAAGAGCCGTTTGTCCCCGCTTGCAGGGTCTGTCCAATAAGAGATCTCCTTTGTATCCTGTTTGACAGGAACATCTTGAGCCGCTTCTTGTGCAAATCCCGTAGCCAAGGTTAGAAATGGCATCATAAACGCAATGAAATGTTTTTTCATTTTGCGATTCATTTTAGTTAAACATTATATTGGATTTCATTTTTTTGGATATATATGTTTTTTCATCCAGCGCCTCATATACGGAGTTCATACTTTTGAACTCCGGTACAATTTGCTTCAACTGATATACGGTCTCTTTTTTATTGTCCGTCTGGGCAACCTCAACCAATTGTTGCAGGGCGGGCTTTATTTTATCGTAATCTTGTTTTAAACTGATACCTTTGAATATTTTCGGATTAAGGGTAGGAGTAGAGTTCTCTTCATTATAGAGTAATTCCTCATATAGTTTCTCGCCTGGTCGCAGACCGGTATAGACGATTTCAATGTCTTTGTCCGGTTGTAAACCTGCCAGTTTTATCATCCGGCATGCCATGTCGGTTATTTTTACGGGTTTACCCATGTCGAAAATAAAGATATCGTTTCCTTGTCCCATAAAAGCGGCCTCTAGAACCAGTCGGCAAGCTTCGGGAATAGTCATGAAATAACGGATGATGTCCGGATGCGTGACTGTTACAGGCCCCCCTTCCATAATCTGTTGGCGGAAAAGGGGGATTACACTGCCGTTGCTGCCCAGCACATTGCCGAAACGGGTGGTTATAAAAGAGGTTTTACCAATTATATTTCCTTCTTGGATAGCACTCCCGAGGCTTTGTACGTACATCTCTGCCAGTCGTTTGGTAGCACCCATCACACTGCTGGGATTTACAGCTTTGTCTGTGGAGATCATGATGAATTTCTTTACGCCATATTTCAATGCCGTATCTGCCATGATGCTTGTACCCAGGACATTGGTACGTACCGCCTCGCATGGATATTTTTCCATCATGGGTACATGTTTGTATGCGGCTGCATGAAAGATGATGTCGGGGTGGTAGAGTCTTGTCTGCGACTCCACACGGTCACGGTTGCGTACATCACCTATGATAGGCAGGATGGAGCGGTCTGGAAATCTTTTCTTCAACTCCATATCTACTTCGTAAGTGGCGGTTTCCGAAAAATCAAACAAGATGAGCTGCTTCAGGTTGAAACAACATAATTGTCGGCACAATTCGCTCCCGATACTTCCTGCCGCTCCGGTCACCATGATAACACTTCCGGACAATTCATTGCGGATATTATCCAAGTCGATGTTTATTTCTTCCCGGCTTAAAAGATCTTCTATCTGTATATTGCGTAATTGTATTTTACTCCATTGTGTTTGTTCTGTCAAAAATGGTGCAATGCGCAGGCAGATGTGGTTCTCCAGACCGTATTGCACTATTTCTTCATCGTTACGGAGATCTGTGTGGCTTAGAAATAATATACAATTGACTTTTAAGGCGCTGAATAATTTTCGCAGACTATTTTCTTCGTCAATTAAATATATCTGATATCCCACAAGCCGGTATTTCTTGTTTTCGGGTTTTCGGGTGATAAATCCGAAAACATTATAAGGATTGTTTTCACTTCGTAGATAATTAGCCAGACTGATTCCCCTTTCGGAGATACCATATATTAAAGTTGCTTGTCTAGGTTTTTTTAAAAGCTGTAATAAATGATAGTAGAAATTGACGGTTAATATCCGTGTACACATGAGCAGGAAAACGGAACTGATAAAATCTGTTATAATGATGGAATAAATGAACAATCCGATGTAATCCAGTGTTATATATGCAAACAAAACAAATGTGAGAGCTTTCAGCAGCATGGCATAAATGATACGTGTCAGTTCTACTAAGGTGGAATAACGTATAATTCCCTCGTAGGTCTTACAAATTCCAGTCCATACGATACTGGAAATGACCGCTATCAGCAGAATATAACGCTGCTGGTTGAAATGGATGCTGATATTAATCAAATAGTGGAAAAATAAAAAGATAGAAAATGAGGATATGACAGATAAAAAAACATCGATACACCATATTATATAGGGATGTATATAATCTGTCTGCAAAAATTTATTGCGTATTTTATTCTTTAATAGGGAAAGCATAGGTCGTTAAGGTATTTTTTTCAAGAAGGCTTGCGGAATATAAGAGGTGGCTACAGCACATACACCATGGACTGTTATAATAAGCCGGTGGTTCTTTTTAATGCGGCAGATATACCCTTCTGCACCTTTGAATGTTCCGTCAATGACTTTTACGTGGTCTCCTTGATAAAATTTAGGATTATCTGTGTCAAAATATTCTAGACCTTTTTCGCCTGACGAGGTAACGAGCATGAAGATGTTCATCTCTCTCTCGGGAATGGCTAAAGGAATTTTTTTAAAATCTATTTGCCGAGTATAGAGAATTACTTTATCGGTCAAGATCTTCTGTATTTCTTTTGCTATGTAAGTTTCCGAATGGAAGAAAAGCAATGAATTGATAACTGGTTTTCGTACGTTTTTTTTTGTTCCATCTTGTTTTAAAACCTTTACGGTTTCGCAGGGAATATAACATTTTATCTTTTTCTTCAAAAGAAGTTCTTCAATGGCAAAAACCTTATTATAGAATACTTTTAATGCAAACCAGTGTTTTTTCGAATTATTGTTTGATGTCATTTTTATCTTTAATACTTTAAAAATGGAAGGACATTCCTTCCATTCCTGCATGTTATATAACACACAGTAATCAGAGTTAAACTAACTTTTTTCTATAATTTGAAAACTTTAGCACGCAGCATTTTTCCTGATCCAAGAAAAATAAACTGTAACTCCAAATTCATACTGTCTCTAAGTAAGAGATGGTATAATATTATAATGTGAATATAATCAGCATGATAGGATATACCTACCAAGCTGATTTTTCAAACTTTTGTAACTTGTCTTTAGCCCTTCGTTTTTTATTTTTAACAACTTATTTTTTATTTTTATTTTGTAATGTTATTGTATTTAACAATTTTTCTATCATAGTATCGTAAAGTATTAAATATTAGACACAAGCATAATTATTATATATAGATAGAGAAAAAAAATGTTATCTATTTTGTTAATCAATAAAAAACAAGTATCTTTGCATCGAATTTATACCGTTTCTTACTTAGAACTACTGTTTTATCGAATCGATAATAGCTTTATTTACTTCATCTATAATTGAATTGTCTATCTTTGTCAAATAAATCAGTGTGGTTTTTTCCGAACTATGTCCCATGCCTGCACTGATGATTGACAAAGGTACATTTTTATTGCGTGCGGTTGTAGCCCAGGTATGTCTTGGAGTATAAGAGGATAAATTAATATTCGGTTCTAAAAGTTTGGAAAGACGTTTCAGTTGGCGATTATAGTAATTGAGCGCTATTTCATATTGTGAGTAGGCTTTATTCTCATCTTCTGTATTTAATATCGGGAACAAATATGGTGAGTCTTTTTTTTCATACTGGTTGATTATATTTTGTAGTCTGGTTTCAATCCTTATAGTTAATTCTTGACCAGTTTTATGTCTGACGTAGGTAATATATCCATTCTGTATATTCGATTTTTTTAAGTAGACGATATCGACAAAAGCCATTCCACGAGCATAAAAACTGAAAATGAACAAATCTCGTGCAAATTGCAGAGCCTTGGACTTTTTTAGGTCTATGGAGAGAAGCTGAGAGATCACCGTTTCTGTAACAGCACGTTTTCGGGTTCTATCCACTCCTGTATAGACGTTTTTGAATGGAAAAGTTTGTTCTATGATTTTTTGGGTTACAGCTTTGTTATATACAGAACGGAATATGCGCATGTAGAATGAAATGGTGTTTCGTACAACACCCCGTTGAATTAAAAAGGTGTTGTAACTTTCCACAAATTGTTCAGTTACAATATTGAACGTTGAATCTGTATTTTTCATAAATGCCTTCAGGCTTTTTAAGGTTTTGCTGTAATTACGAGCGGTTCCTCGTCGATTGTCATTTTTCAGCTTTTGAATTTGTTGGGTGAAAAAATCAGTAATACTGTAATCGGCGGTTGTTTGATAGAATTTTTCAATTATTTCATTAACTGTATAGTTTGCACATTCAGCATCTATTTTGTAGATGATTTTTTTTAGCCGGTCTAAATCCCTGTCTATTTTACACTGAAGTAAGTATGAGGTTGAGTCTGTGAAAATGATTTGTGCTTTATTGCTATCCCAATCTTGTGGATGAAGATGTATCTTCGTAGTGATTTGTTTAACCTGACGAAGATGTGTCAGTTGATAATAGATAGTTCCGGCCTTACCTGGAACAGTTGACGGACGTAATTTTACTTTTACAGTTGCCATAATTCTTAACAATTTTATTTATGCAATTCATTTAATTAAATAATAATAGTTGAATATACTATTTTGCCCTATTTCCTGTTGCTAAGATTGATAATCATCTCTCTTGCTTCAGTAGATCATGTCTTTCTAGGAGTCGGACTGGTATAATCTGAGAAATAGGGTATACTTGCCTTCTTTTTATTTAATTTTTACCGTATTGTAATTTGTCTTGAAGAAGGACTTGAAATATTGAACCATTTCGATCCTTGTATGTTCATCTGATGCAGTATAATTAGGAATAAGTCATATTACGCAAAAGGATATGGTATAGTCTGCAAGCGTAAACGGTATAACTCCTGGAAATTACGGTATTAGTTTTCCAAATCTATGCTGTTAGTTTGAAAAAACGTTGAGGACTGTCGGGGAAAATTTTTTCTTTTTTGGGTTAGGAGCACGGTTGAATTTTTAAAAAAGAATTATATTTGTACTACTCATTACCGAAACTATGGCAAAGAATAATTTACTAAGTGAGCAACTTGCTTATATTGGTGTCAGTTGTACTCCTACGCATCTGCATTTGTGCAGTTATAATGCTGAAAGTATTTGTATGCAGGATGGGAAAGATATAGATAGTTTAATCCCTTATTTGAATAAGAATGCTATAAACTGGATACAAATTCATGGTTTTCAGAATACGGAGGTCATACAGCATGTCTGTCAGAATTTTAATGTCGACTTTTTGACGATACAAGATATTTTGAACTCCAACCATCAGACTAAGATAGAACAGCATGATACATATAATGTAGTGATTTTGAAGTTACTTTTTTCTAATGATGATGGCTATGTGCCACAACAAATAGCCATTGTGCAAGGTGGAAATTATCTGTTGACCTTTATGGAGAAGGAAACAGACTTTCTGAATGATATAAATACGGCATTGGAAAAGAATGTGTTGAAAATACGTAACCGGCAGTCTGATTTCCTGCTCAGTGTTATTCTAAACAGTGTGATGGCCAGCTTTATATCCATCATTTCGGAATTGGAAGATGGATTAGAGGATTTAGAAGAGCAATTGCTTTCACCGGAACAGACTGATATGCCTGGTATTGAAAATATACAGCAATACCGCCGTAATTTTCGTGTAATAAAGAAATGTATTTTACCATTAAAGGAGGAAATCAGCAAGTTGTTGCATACTACTGATAATGATCTGTTGCACAAAGCAAGCCGTCCTTTCTTTAATGATGTCAATGATCATTTGCAGTTTGTATTGCAAACTTTAGATGGTTGCCGTGACATGATTTCAGCTTTGGTAGATATTTACCTTTCCAATAATGACTGGCGGATGAACAGCATCATGAAACAGTTGACTGTTGTTTCTACTATATTTATTCCGTTGACTTTTCTAGCAGGAATCTGGGGAATGAACTTCCAATGGATGCCTGAACTGGGGTGGCGGTATGGCTATGTATTTGCATGGACATTGATGTTAATACTAGTAGCAGTTATCTACTTCTATTTTAAGCGTAAAAAATGGTATTGATGGGAGAGGATGGATGGGATTTACTTAAATGTGAATCCCATATTCATGTTTTACTTCATTCATTACAAAGGTGCTTTCCAGTGAGCCCAAACTGTCAATCGTACCCAAGACATTGAGGATAAATTCCTGATAATACTTCATATTAGGGGAGTGTATTTTAAGCAAATAGTCATAACTGCCTGATATGTTGTAGCACTCTGTTACTTCAGGGATATCCTGAATTATTCGTGTAAATTCCGCAGCAATGTCCCGATTCAGTCTTCTTAGTTTGACACTGCAAAATACCACGAAGCCTTGGTTTAGTTTCTCAGCGTCCAATACGGCGATATATTTTTTTATATATCCTCCATTTTCCAATCGTTTGAGGCGTTCGAACACCGGAGTGGAGGAAAGGCTTACCCGTGCAGCCAGTTCTTTGGTGGTCAGTCGGGCATTTTCTTGCAAGGTACGTAGTATCTGCAAATCTACTTTGTCAAGTTTCTCTAAAGTACTCATAGAATAATATTCTTTCAAGAGGTTGATATTATTTTCATATCTGTCAATACAAATATATTGCATTTATCTTAGATTCCGGAGAATTTTTCGGGAAATGTAGTACAGAGTTATATTCTTTTTTTGCCAGAGAATGCAAGAAAAAGGCAGAATGATTTTATCTCTCAAAAATACTTTTTATCTTTGCAGCCGCTATGACAAAGTATATATATCTTTTTTATATCTTGTTAGGTGTATGTCTGTTGGCGGGCTTTGGTTCCGCATTTGGTAGCGGACAGGAGCACGATGTAGTTCGTACAGTTGATTTGGAAAACAGTGCGGTGGCGTTGTGCAACATATCTGAAAGCAATAACGGGCAGGAAAAAAAAGAGATAAATAATGAAAGCTACCATTTTTATAAAGTCGGTATCGGCGGTGCAGCTACTTCTTTTTCTTTTCGCACCTTGTGCTCCTCCAAAATTCTGCGAACTCATTCCTCTGCTTCCGTCATAGCCAAGTTGGCTAGATTCTTGAAAGTACTTCTTCCTGAAGAAAAACAAATTTCTTTTTCACCTATTCTTTATTTTACCCAATATTCCAGTGAATACTATATTTATCAGTTGAGGCGTATTCTTATTTAGCTTATTTTTCTTTTCGGCAAGGCCTATTTTTTTATGCCTTATATTTCTTTTGTTTTTATATTTTCATAATGGGAACTGGGGTGGATGCTTGTTCCTTTTATGAATGGTGTTATATGTTAATGTATTAATAACTAATGTATAATGGAATTTTTATTGGACTTTATACTTCACATTGACCAATATATGATAGATATTGTTCAAGAATATCATACTTGGGCTTATGTCATACTGTTTATAATCATTTTTTGCGAAACGGGATTGGTTGTCACTCCATTCCTCCCCGGAGATTCTTTGCTTTTTGTCGCGGGAGCTATTTCGGCTTTGCCCGATATGCCTTTGGAGGTTAATATTCTCGCTTTGGTTTTATTTATTTCGGCTGTGCTGGGCGATTCCTGTAATTATATGATAGGACACTTTTTTGGACGTAAACTTTTCAATAATCCCGATTCCCGTATATTTAGGCAAAGTCATTTGGAAAAGACACATGAATTTTATAAAAAATACGGAGGAAAGACAATCATTATTGCCCGTTTTGTACCTATAGTCCGTACATTTGCTCCTTTTGTTGCGGGTATGGGTAAAATGCATTATTATTATTTTATGGTGTATAATCTGATAGGGGGAACTTTGTGGGTCGGTATTTTCTGTTATGCCGGTTATTTTTTCGGCGATCTTCCATTTGTACAGAAGAATCTGAAATTGCTGATTGTGGCTATTATTGTCGTTTCTATATTGCCTGCCGTCATAGAAGTAGGCAGGAATAAGTGGAAAACTCGCAATTACTAAAATCAAACATATCAAAAACAATTTATTCAAATTACATTTATGAAAAATTCTTTTTTTAGTCGATTCACACCTCAGGAACCTAAGTTTTTCCCTATGTTGAAACGTTTGTCTGAAATCCTGACCTCATCATCGGATTTATTGGTAGAAAGCATGCAGCATGATAAGCCGGAAGAGAGAGCGAACTATTATAAACGCATCAAAGATATGGAACGTGAAGGTGACAAGCAGACTCATTTAATTTTTGACGAATTGGGAAAAACTTTCATAACCCCTTTTGATCGTGAGGATATTCACGATTTGGCATCGACTATGGATGATGTAATAGACGGGATTAACAGTTGCGCCAAACGCATAACGATCTATAATCCCCATCCCATTGCTAATAGTGGAAAAGAGTTGAGTTTGTTGATACAGCAAGCGGCTGTTTATATAAGTAAGGCAATGGATGAATTGGAAATTTTCCGTAAAAAGCCTACTGAATTAAGAGCATGTTGTACAAAATTGCATGATATTGAGAATCAAGCGGATGATGTATATGAACTCTTTGTTAAGAAACTATTTGAGGAAGAAAAGGATTGCATAGAACTGATTAAGATCAAGGAGATAATGCATGAATTGGAGAAAACGACCGATGCGGCAGAACGGGTAGGGAAAATCTTGAGAAACCTGATTGTGAAATACGCATAAAAGCAGAAAGTACAACATGGAATTATTAGTGATTATTATTACGTTGGCTTTGATTTTTGACTATATTAACGGATTTCATGATGCAGCCAATTCAATAGCCACCATTGTGTCAACCAAGGTTCTTACTCCGTTCCAAGCGGTGATATGGGCGGCATTTTTTAATTTTGTTGCGTTCTTTATTGCTAAATGTATAATCGGAGGGTTCGGAATAGCCAATACTGTATCCAAGACAGTAGTGGAACAGTATATTTCCTTGCCGATTATTCTTTCAGGGGTTATTGCAGCTATTGTATGGAATCTGTTTACATGGTGGAAGGGGATTCCTTCTTCTTCTTCGCATACGCTGATTGGAGGTTTTGCTGGTGCTGCTATTATGGCTCATGGTTTTGATGCCATTCAGCTCAATATTATATTGAAGATTGCTGCTTTTATCTTTTTGGCACCATTTATAGGGATGGTTGTTGCCTTTGGATTCACGTTGCTTATCCTCCACATTTGTCGTCGTGCACATCCGCATACGGCTGAGATGTGGTTTAAGAAATTGCAGCTTGTTTCTTCGGCTTTGTTCAGTATTGGTCATGGGTTGAATGATTCCCAGAAGGTAATGGGTATTATTGCTGCTGCCATGATCGCCGCTCATTCGGAAGGGTTAGGAATGGGGATAAATAGTATCAATGATTTGCCGGATTGGGTGGCATTTTCTTGTTTTACTGCCATTTCTTTAGGAACGATGTCAGGTGGATGGAAGATTGTGAAAACCATGGGAACTAAGATTACCAAAGTAACTCCTTTGGAGGGGGTTATTGCGGAAACTGCTGGAGCATTTACATTGTATCTGACAGAATATCTGAAAATACCTGTAAGTACGACCCACACCATTACAGGAGCTATTATCGGGGTGGGCGCTACTAAGCGTCTTTCAGCCGTCCGGTGGGGAATAACAAGAAGCCTGATGACGGCTTGGGTGTTGACTATTCCTGTCAGTGGAATATTGGCCGCTGCCATTTACGGAGTGGTTGGTCTCTTTTTAGGATGACCGGATTGTAGGCTGTTCTAGAAAATAAAGATCTGCCGTGACCGAGGTGACTGGGAAGCTACCTCGGTTTTGTATATGTACCTATTTGTAGGTAAAAAGTGGATGAAACAGATAATAAATATAAAATGTTATTGTGATTTTGTTATTTGTTTCTATTTTTGCAGTGGACTTACTGAACACAAAAATGAGAGAAAACGCAAAAGGCAGGATTTTTATAGCATGGCTGTTGTTTATGACGCTTATGTCATTTTTCATGGTGAAGACTTTTCACTACCATGAAGAAGATGCTGTTTGCCATTCTGATAGTGGAAATTCTCATGACTCCTCTCATCAGTGTCCCGTGTGTAACTTCACACTTTCACCTTTTACGCAAGTTGAAACATTACAACTTCATATTGTTCTTCCGGTTTTTGATTATCAGCCGGAAATAACGGTGGATAAGGTTTGCCAGGTTAAATCTTATCCTTATTATCTACGTGCGCCTCCCGTTTGCTGATTTACATAGTATCTTTTATTTATTCACAACATCAAATGATTGTAATTTATGCGTATCAGATATGTTTCGGGTACGCTGGGAATGTTTTTTGCCTTGTATTCAAATGCACAGGTAGTTTCTGATACGATTAAAAGTGTAGATTTATCCGAAGTGGTGGTGACGGGATCTTACCGACATGCTCAGGAGAAAAAGACTACCCTGACACTTGAGTTGTTTCAGAAAGATTATTTGAACCGGCATTTTACCGGTAATTTGGTACAGACTTTGAAAAATGTTCCCGGTGTACACTCGATGGATATCGGTGCGGGGTTCTCCAAACCTATGATTCGTGGTTTGGGATTCAACCGTATTGCCGTATCCGAAAATGGAATAAAACAAGAGGGGCAACAATGGGGAGCCGATCATGGGCTGGAAATTGATGCTTTTAATGTAGACGAGGTACGGATTCTGAAAGGTCCGTCTTCACTGTTCTACGGTAGTGATGCGATGGGAGGTGTCATCGAAATCCTTCCTTTGCTGCCACAAAAAGAGAACCGGTTTTTTGGTGAGGCTGCCTTATTGGGAAAATCAGTGAACGGCACTGTGGGCGGTTCACTGATGCTAGGTATTGAGAAGAATGCATGGCTGGTCAGAGTACGTTTCTCAGAACAGCACTATGGAGATTATCATGTACCGGCAGATACCATTGTATATCTTACCCAGTTGGTGCCTGTTTACGGTCATAAGCTGAAAAACACCGCTGGGTTCGAGCGCAATGTTTCTGCCATGGGAGATTATAGAAAGAAGTTTTATCAGATGAATATTGCTGTGAGCAATGTTTATCAGAAGATGGGCTTCTTTCCTGGTGCTCATGGCATTCCTGATATTTCCCGTTTGGAGGATGATGGGAACAGCCGTAATATTGACTTGCCTTATAGCAAAGTGAACCATCTTAAAGTAACCACGCATCAACAGTATCTTTGGAATGGGGTACAACTTTCAGGTGATTTCGGCTATCAGTTCAATCATCGGGAGGAATGGAGTGCTTTCCATACCCACTATGACACTCAGGTGATGCCTGCAAAGGATCCGGATAGGGAACTGGTGTTCAAACTGCATACATTCAGCTCCTCTCTGAAGCTGCGGTTGTTCAATTCCTCTTCCTGGGAGCATATGGCAGGGTGGAATATGCAGATACAGAAAAATGCGATTGGCGGATATTCTTTTCTGCTACCGGAATACAAGCGTTTTATTACCGGAGCTTTTTGGCTGACGACTTTCCGACTGGATAATCAGTTGTCTGTAACTGGTGGGATACGTTATGATCGGGGAAGGATTGATATAACAGCATTCGAAGATCCTTATTTGGTGGAGTATCTACACAGACAAGGATATGAAGAAGAGGTAATACAGGCATATCGTTGGCGAAGTTATCCGGTGGACAGGGCTTATGGTAATTACTCCTGTTCGGCGGGAGTAGTGTGGACACCCGCTGCCGGTCATCTTCTGAAGATGAATGTGGGACGTAGCTTCCGTTTGCCGGGGGGCAATGAATTAGCATCCAACGGAGTACATCACGGAACTTTCCGTCATGAAAAAGGAGATGCCACTCTTTCTTCGGAACAAGGATGGCAGATTGATGCTTCCTATACCTTGGCTTATAAAAAAATGGAACTGGTTGTTTCATCTTTTGCCGGTTGGTTTGATAATTATATTTATTTGCGTCCTACGGGAGAATGGTCTGTATTGCCCCATGCCGGACAGATTTATCAATATAGTGGCGCACGTGCTTTGTTCATGGGTGGTGAGATAAATTTCAATATGGATTTTCTACGTCATTTTAATTATCGTTTGGTTGGTGAGTATGTCTATACTTATAATCGTGACGAACATACGGCTTTAAGTTTTTCACCTCCTGTATCCATGCGGAACATTCTAACATGGAATAAAAAGGATTTTCAGTTGTATGCTGAATTTCAAAGTATAGCTTCACAGAACCGTATAGCGAGAAATGAAGACCGCACATCCGGAGCTTGTTTGATTCATCTGGGTGGGAGTATTCATATACCTATGGCCAAGGCGGATATTGAAATATCTTTGGGTATTCGTAATTTGTCGGATGTGAAATATTACAATCATTTGAGTTTTTATAGGAAAGTGGAAATCCCTGAACCGGGAAGAAACTTTCAGATTTCGATTAAAGTACCATTTAAACAATTATTAAAATGAAAACAAAATTTTATTTTCTTGTAATCAGCCTATTGGCTATATGCTCTGTTTGTCTGCCTGCGTGTGATAATGATGAAAAAGGGGATGTAACAAAGCCCGTGATCGATTTGATAGAACCCGAAGAGAGAGCGGTGTTGAAAATTGGTAATGAGAAAGGGGTACATTTTGAAATGAATTTGTCAGATGATGTGATGTTGAAATCGTATAAAATCAATATTCATAATAATTTTGACCACCACGGACATGATTCCCGGGCAGCCGGACAGAAAAACATAGCTTTTACTTTTGACAAGGTATATGATGTTTCCGGTTTGAAGAATACAAAAGTACATCATCATGATATTGTTATTCCGGCTGATGCTGCTCCCGGAGATTATCATCTGATGGTATGGTGTACCGATGCGGCGGGCAATCAGACAGAAATGGCTCGTAATATTGTCTTGAGTGCGGACGGAGGTACTGAAACGGAACATGATCATGACCATGAGTGATCTTTTGTATCAATCGTATTGTGTGTATTAATTGTCTGATGGCGGTCGATGTGAATCGGCCGTCACTTTATTTTGTTGGATGTCGCCAAAGAATAATTTTCTTCCAGGAGGTAATAATCCGTTTGTAAATAGAATATTTGTTCTGTAAATAGTGATGATTGTAGCTCTATTTTCTTTATTTTTAGTATATCTTGTTTGATATAACTACCTTTAATACCTTTGCAACAGGTAAAAACAGAAATATATAACTCTAAAAAGATAAAGATTATGGCTACAAAAAAATTACATTTCGAAACATTACAACTTCACGTAGGACAGGAACAACCAGACTCGGCTACGGATGCTCGTGCAGTTCCTATTTATCAGACTACATCTTATGTATTTCATAACTCGGCACATGCAGCCGCACGTTTTGGTTTACAAGATCCGGGTAATATTTATGGGCGTCTGACTAATTCCACTCAAGCTGTTTTTGAACAGCGTGTGGCTGCATTGGAAGGAGGAGTGGCAGGACTTGCCGTAGCTTCCGGGGCTGCTGCCATTACTTATGCGTTTCAGAACATTACTCGTGCAGGTGATCATGTTGTAGCTGCAAAGACTATTTACGGAGGTACTTATAACCTGCTGGCTCATACGTTGCCGACTTATGGTGTGACTGCTACATTTGTGGACCCTAGTGATCTTTCTAATTTTGAGAAAGCTATTCAAGAGAATACAAAGGCGGTGTTTATCGAGACTTTAGGGAATCCTAATTCGAATATTATAGATATAGAGGCTGTGGCGGAAATAGCACATCGCCATCACATACCTTTGATTATTGATAACACTTTTGGTACTCCTTATCTAATTCGTCCCATTGAGCATGGAGCGGATATTGTGGTACATTCCGCTACAAAATTTATTGGTGGTCATGGAACTTCACTGGGTGGCGTGATTGTTGATTCAGGTAAATTTGACTGGGTGGCATCAGGTAAATTTCCTCAACTGACAGAACCAGATCCTTGCTATCATGGGGTGCGTTTTGTAGAGGCGGCAGGTCCGGCCGCTTATGCTGTCCGTATTCGTGCTATTTTATTGCGTGATACTGGCGCGACTATCAGTCCGTTTAATGCTTTTATTCTGTTGCAGGGATTGGAGACACTTTCATTGCGTGTGGAACGTCATGTAGAGAATGCGTTGAAAGTGGTGGAGCATTTGAAAAATCATCCGAAGATCAAGAAAGTAAATCATCCTTCCTTGCCGGAACATCCTGACCATGCTCTGTATCAGCGTTATTTCCCCAATGGAGCCAGTTCTATTTTCACTATCGAGGTGAAAGGTGGTCAGGAAGAAGCACATCGTTTTATCGATAGTCTGGAAATTTTTTCTTTGTTGGCCAATGTCGCTGATGTGAAGTCATTGGTTATCCATCCTGCCAGTACCACTCACTCTCAGTTGAATGCGGAAGAATTGGCGGAACAGGGTATTTATCCGGGGACAGTGCGTTTATCAATAGGTACGGAACATATAGATGATTTGCTGGCCGATTTGGATCAGGCATTAGCTGGAATTTAATAAGATATATTAATAGAATAAGGAATATTACTACAATATAAAATCAATATATGGATAAGAAGTGTATGCCGGAGGTTTGTGTAAAGATACATTATACATGCTTCTGGCATTACTTTATTTTTACTAATAAAAAAGGATAGATCATTAATCCAAATAGGATTCTTTTTTGTTATTAAAAAAAGAATCTTTGCGGAAGTGGGGTTTCAAAGGCTTAATTTAAGAGTTTATGGATACCGTTTCTTTAACTTAAATACAATGGTTATGAATCTAGTCCTTGCTATTATTCCGGTATTGCTATTAATTATCCTGATGGCGTTTTTTAAAATGTCCGGTGACAAAAGTAGTGTGATTTCCCTTGTCGTTACTATGCTGATTGCTTTTTTCGGCTTTCATTTTCCGGTAGACGATTTGCTGTTTTCTTTTCTGTACGGTGCATTGAAAGCTGTTTCTCCTATTCTGATTATTATTTTGATGGCGATATTCAGCTATAATGTTTTATTGAAGACTGAAAAAATGGAAATTATCAAGCAACAGTTTTCTTCTATTTCTACCGATAAAAGTATTCAGGTATTGCTGTTGACATGGGGATTTGGTGGCTTGCTTGAAGCTATGGCAGGATTTGGTACGGCAGTGGCTATACCGGCGGCGATTCTTATCAGCCTCGGATTCAAACCGGTATTTTCGGCAACAGTCAGTTTGATTGCCAATAGTGTGGCTACTGCTTTTGGGGCTATTGGTACACCGGTCTTGGTATTGGCGAAAGAAACGAATCTGGATGTATTGGTGCTAAGCGCCAATGTCGTGTTGCAGCTTTCGGTACTGATGTTTCTCATTCCTTTCGTATTGCTGTTCCTGACCAATTCGAAATTAAAATCCTTACCTAAAAATATTTTCCTGTCTTTGTTGGTCGGTGGTGTCTCATTAGGCAGCCAGTATATTGCCGCCCGCTATATGGGGGCGGAGTCTCCGGCTATTATTGGAAGTATTTTATCTATCATTGTTATTGTGGCCTATGGCAAACTGACTGCTTCTAAAGAGGAAAAAGCAAGGAAAAGCACATTGAAAGGGCTCGAGGTACTGAACGCGTGGAGTATCTATCTTCTTATCTTGTTCTTGATTATTCTGACTAGTCCGTTGTTTCCCGGTTTGCGTACAACACTTGAAAATAATTGGGTGACCCGTATCAGTCTTCCGATTAATGATTCAACTATGAATTATACGGTTTCTTGGCTGACCCATGCGGGAGTTTTACTTTTTGTGGGCACGTTTGTCGGTGGGCTGATACAAGGAGCCAAGATATGGGAGCTGTTTGCTGTACTCTGGAATACGGTAAAGCAGTTAAAGAAAACTTTTATCACGGTAATTTGTCTGGTGAGTTTGTCCACTATCATGGATACGGCAGGTATGATTTCAGTTATAGCCACTGCTTTGGCGGTTGCTACAGGAAGCCTTTATCCGTTGTTTGCCCCTGTTATTGGTTGCCTGGGTACCTTTATTACGGGCAGTGATACTTCTTCAAATATTTTGTTCGGCAAATTACAGGCTAATGTGGCCGGGCATATTCAAGTAAGTCCCGACTGGTTGTCGGCAGCCAATACGGTGGGGGCGACAGGTGGAAAAATAATTTCTCCGCAAAGCATCGCTATTGCCACTTCTGCCGGAAACCAACAGGGAAAAGAAGGGGAAATCCTAAAATCCGCCATTCCATATGCACTGGCGTATGTGGTAATAACCGGAGTGATTGTTTATATTTTCAGCTAATCTTTTCCGGTACATAGGGTGCGCCGGACGATAGCTTATAGTACCAATTCCTTGAACAACTGTTGTAAGGTAGCATCCAGGTTCATGGAAAATCCGGGATGAGGCCGTGAAGTCTGTATACAGGCACTACGTACAGCGGTCAGCCAACGGAACCGGTCCGGAATTTCCATTTGTGCTATGCTTCCTCCCTCTTTCTTTCCTTGGCATACCTTATCAAATACCTGTAGTGCATTCTTTAGGCATTCCATATCTACTTCCGTAGAAAATACTCGCAACTTCTGTTCATTCAGTACATAGATTGCATTCAGGTATCTGGCTTGTTTGGAGAACAAGACTATTCCTATATTAAGAAACTCCTCACGCTCTACTTTGGGGACAAAGCGGATTACTGCATATTCATATAAGTGCTTTTCTGGCATTTTGTGCTTCTTTTACAAATAGTTCGGAATGGTGAACCCTTTCTTTTAAAAAATGAAAATATACCTCTCTCAGATCTTGTATTGTTTCTCCTTCTTCTGCCCAAGTAAGCCAGTCATCGGGTATGGCATCTGTTATTTCCTGTAGTTTTTCTTCGGTCAGTATTTGTTTGAACCGGTTATCCGCTTCTTCCAACTGGCTGGCATAAGGCAGAAGTACATGGTCTTTTATTCTTAGAAAAGGATTGACAGCCTGTTTCTGCCAGTTTTCCCATGAATGATGAAAGTAAAGTGCTGCGCCGTGATCTATCAGCCACAGTTCTTTATGCCACATCAGCATATTGGTATTCTTGATGGTGCGGTCTACGTTGGTGAGCAGAGCGTCCAGCCATACTACTTGTGAAGCGGTTTGTACGTCTACCTGATGTACGATGGGGTCAAAAGTCAGTGCGCCCGACAAGAAATGAAGTCCTAGATTCAGCCCACGGCTCCATTGCAACAAGTCTTGTATCTCTTCATCTGCTTCTGTCCGGCCAAATGCTTCGTCCAGTTGCAGAAAGACGATTTCGGGTACGCGGAAATGAAGGGCACGGGCTATTTCTCCACCTATCAGTTCAGCGATAAGCGCCTTGGTTCCGTGGCCTGCTCCCCTAAATTTGACGACATATTTAAAATCATCATCCGCTTCGGCCAATGCGGGCAAGGAACCTCCCTCACGCAGGGGCATAATGTAGCGAGTGACATTAACTGTACGTAAATCCATTTAAACCTCCTTGATTATAGGGAATAAAGATACGATGTTTTTGGGTATTAGGAATAAAAATAGTCCGTAAATTGGGAATTATAGCACTAATTTAGCATTTAAGACACTTCCAAATCTGCTGAAATATGCTGCAACCAGGGATAAACTGTTGAAAAATCGTAAAAAAAGAGATAGATAGGAGATTTATTGCCAAAAAAGAATTTAATTTGAACAGTTTTATAATTTATAAAAAAAAAGAACATGAACGAATTAATTGCTAAAATCAAAGAATTGAACGAAGCTTTTATGTCTGATGCTGCATTGCAGATTGAAAAAGGTAACAAAGCTGCAGGAACACGTGCGCGTAAAGCATCATTGGAATTGGAAAAACTGATGAAAGAATTTAGAAAAGCATCTTTGGAAGCTTCTAAGTAATCTTTTATTCGTCTTTTAAAGATTTTTATAAGCCATCCTTCGGGGTGGCTTTCTTATTTTCTACTAAGTTTTGCTTTTATTTCGGGGGATAATTGATATTTTTGTATTTTTATTGGTGGGTGGTTAACCTAAAGGAAAAGGGATGTTTATGAAGAATATGTGTCTATTGCCTGTATGGGCGGTTTTATTGATTATAGCAGGGACTTTCTTTTCTTGTGAAAAGAAGAAGGATATGGCTATATACCGTCAGGCGGATTCTTTGAACTTGCTTTCTTATCATATGCGCTATAAGAATTTGGACACAGCGTGTAAAGCAGCGCATGACGCCTACAAACTGGCGGATGGATTCCCCTCCCTGCGTGCCGGGGCATTGAATAATCAGGGTTTCTGCGCCTTTATCCACATGGACTTTGAAAAAGCCGAAGATCTTTTTCTTCGCGTATATGAGGAGTCAAACAATGAATTGGAATGTCTGATAGCAGATATCGGTATGATGAAAATTTGTCAGCGTACCGCCATGAACAAGGAGTTCTATGATTATCGTAACAGTGCGTTACGGCGTATGAAACGTATCAGCGATGACCGTTCTGCTATAACTGATCCCGGAGAGCTGGAACGGCTTAATTATGCCCGTTCTGAGTTTTCCATTGCTTCTGCCATTTATTACTATTATTTGCAGCAGGAACAGCAGTCCTTGGAGGCGATTAATGAAATAAAAGTAGACGAGGCGCTGGAAAGTGATACTGCCCAATTGCTCTATTATTATTATATGAAAGGGTCTGGCGGTATGTATGAAGCGGATACACCGCAGGATGTGGTATTGGGTGAGTTTAACTATCTGATAGAATGTCTGGGTATCAGCAGGGAACACGGGTATATCTATTTCGAGGCGAATGCATCTCAGGCAATGGCAGAATTGCTGAAAGAGAGGAAAAATTTCGATTTAATTATGGAAAGGCGTCCCAATGTGATGCGTGCCATCAATAGCGAGGACTTGCCGTGGGAGGAACTGACCATGCGTTTTGCCTGGCAGGCTTTGGATTTGTTCAAAAAATATGGAGATTTGTATCAGATTTCGGGTACATACCGCACTTTGGCGTCGTGCAGCAACGAGCAAGGAAGGTATGAAGACGCGCTGCATTACTTGTCGGAAGCGCTAGGGTACGTCAACCGGCATCACGAAAAATATTACCATTGTACGGATACCATGGACAGGCTTCGTCCGTATGTTCCCATGGCTACCACTTCCATTGAACTGGAATGGATTAATGACGATAGTATAAAAAGTGTCCCCGAATGGATCGCCCGTTTCCGTGAACAATTGAGTGTAACATATGCGGCGTTAGGAATGAAACCCCAGTCGGATTATAATCGTAATATTTATCTGGATATTTTGGACTACACCCGCCAGGACAAAGAATTGGAGAGTCGTTATAATGCGTTGGAGAAGGAATCGGAAGCCTTGAACGGACTTCTGGTGGTAGTGGTGATTGGTATCGCTGTCCTTATCATTCTATTTTGGATATTGAATAAAAGATGGCGTGTGCGGAATGCTCTTTACATTGATAAGTTGAAACGTACTTTGGAAATATGCCGTAAGATAACGGCTTCCGTACCCATTGATGCGGGGGAGATAGAGGATGTGACAAAAGCGGTAGTTGCCTCGGTGAAAGAGGATATTCTTCCGTTGGTGGGAGCCACGGACTTCCGTATTGTGGCTGAAAATGGAGAGGGAAGAGAGGTGTCGGGACAAGGGATTTGTACAAGTTTTATCTTGAATATTCCAAGCAGGGAACAACCTTTGGGCGAGGTGCATCTGTATTCGGAGCACAAAATGAAGAAAGATGATAAAGCACTGATGAGGGTCATTACACCTTACATTTCGTGGACACTGGAGAATGGACTGGCTTTTATTTCGTTGGGCGATGAACGGAAACGGCTGGAAAAGGAGCAATATGTCCATGAACAGCATTTGGCGGAGAATAAACGGCAGAATCTGGTGAAGAAAGCCTGTTTGTTTATTGTCACAGGCATTATGCCTTATATAGACCGCATCATGAATGAAGTGCATAAACTAACCGTACACAACTATATTCAGAACGAAGAAATAAAAGAAAGCAAATACCGTTATATCGACGAACTGATTACCCGTATTAATGAGTATAATGATATTCTGGCCTTATGGATTAAGATGAGGCAGGGGACACTGAGCTTGAATATAGAGAATTTTGAGTTGAATTCCCTTTTCGATGTACTGGTGAAAGGGCGTAAGACTTTCGAGATGAAACAACAGACCCTGACCATAGAGCCGACTGCCGCCATTGTGAAAGCGGATAAGGCTCTGACGCTTTTCATGATAAATACGTTGACAGAAAATGCCCGTAAATATACGCAGCCGGGAGGAAATGTTTCTGTTTATGCGCAGGAAACAGAATCTTACGTGGAGATTTCGGTGAAAGATGACGGTCCGGGGCTTTCACAGGAAGATGTGGAGCGTATTCTGAGTGAGAAAGTTTATGATTCAGGTAAAATCGGATTGCAGACCAGCGAAAATGTCAGCGAATTGCAGAAGAATAAAGGTCATGGTTTCGGTTTGATGAATTGCAAAGGCATTATTGATAAATATAAGAAGACCAATGAAATATTCCGGGTCTGCCTGTTCCGGATAGAAAGTGAATTGGGGAAAGGCAGCCGTTTCTATTTTCGTCTGCCCAAAGGAGTGCGCAAAACGTTGATGTTGGTACTGGTCGCTTTTCTTTCTGTCCTGACAGGATGTAATGAGGGGAGAGAGAAAGACGGGAAAGCGGAACAACTCACTCTTAATGATTCCATTCAGCGATATGATAAATTATTGGCTGTTGCGAATGAATATGCATACGATGTTTACAATTGTAACATTGATGGACTATACCAACAGGCATTGTGTTATGCGGACAGTGCTCTACATTGTTTGAATAAGCATTATATTATGTATTCGGGCAGCAAAGGGCCTTTGTTGGAATTGGAAGGAGAGGGGGCTGCAGCGGATTTAGATTGGTTCAACCGGCATTTTGATACCGATTACTATGCCTTGCTGGATGTTCGCAACGAGGCAGCAGTCGCTTTTTTGGCTTTAGGTAATCTGGAGGCTTATCGTTATAACAATAATGCTTATACGGCGCTGTACAAACAAATCAGTGAGGACACCTCATTGGAGCAATATTGCCGTCAGATGCAGCTTTCTGCCAATAATAAGACGGTGGCTATCATTCTTTGTGTGGTTATTCTGTTGGTATTGCTGGTGGGTTATTATATTCTGTATTTCCGCCACCGTTTGATTTATCGTTATAACTTGGAACAGGTGTTGGAAATCAACAAGCAGGTGTTTTCGGCCTCTTTGCTTGACGGAAGAACCGACCGGGATATTGCTGCAAGTCTGGTCAATGATATGTTTGAGACGGTGAATGAGTTGCTGCCCATTGATGTGTTGGGCGTAGCGGTTTATAGTGAAGACAACCATAGCTTGAATTATGCTTTTTCACCGGTGGAGGATGAGAACGAAGAAATGCGTGAGATGATGGCCCGTAGCTTTGACGCGAAGACATCTTATTGGCGTGAGAAAGATAGGTTAAAGTGTTTGCCCTTGTGGGTGGAAGCAGGTAACGAGAATCGTTGCACGGGTGTGCTGGCATTGAAAATCGCTTTGCCTGTGGAGCGTGAGGACGACCGCTTGATGTTGGAGCTTGTGGCCGGATATGTAGCCATCATTGTATATAATGCAGTGGTACTGATGGCACAGAAATATCGGGATATAGAAAGTGCGCAGGATGATGCGCGCCGAGCTATACGGGAGGAAAACCAGTTGCATGTGCAAAATTTGGTATTGGACAATTGCTTGTCAACCATTAAGCATGAGACAATCTATTATCCTAACCGGATAAAACAGATTATCGACAGGTTGAACACCCGTCAGGCAGGAGAAAACGAAGCTGTGCAAGTAGAGACGATTGGTGAGTTGATCAGTTATTATAAGGATATATTTACTTTGCTGAGTTCATGCGCCGCACGTCAGTTGGAAGAAATTACTTTCCGCAGAGGTGTTGTGAAAGCCGGCGAGCTGGCCGATTATGCGGCACGGTATATAAAACGTGCTGGAAAACGTATGCCGCATCGGGTAGAACTGAGGACGGAGGTGGAACATGTTTCCGTACTGGGAGATGTCATTCAGCTGAAGTTTATGTTGGAGAATCTGATAGATGAAGCGCTATCATACGAGGTGGATGGCCTTTTGGAATTGTGTATTTATAAGGATAAGGATTTTGTGCGGTTTGATTTCCGCGATACGCGTCGCGAAAAGTCGCAGGAAGAGTTGAACTTGTTGTTCTACCCACATCTGTCTCGTATGAAGCAGGGGCAGGAAGGAGTTCTGACCGGTACGGAATACCTTATTTGTAAGCAGGTGATTCGTGACCATGATGAATTTGCCGGAAGACGCGGTTGCCGTATCAATGCGCAGCCTGCCGCTGAGGGAGGGTTCACCGTATGGTTCACCCTGCCTGCCCGTTGAATGTAGAATGTAAAAAAACAATGCATATTATGGAGAATAATAGATTTAAAGTCATCATTGTAGAGGATGTCAAACTGGAATTAAAAGGAACGGAAGAGATATTCAGACACGAAATTCCAAATGCGGAAGTCATCGGAACGGCCATGACTGAGAATGAGTTTTGGGAATTGCTGAAAGTGCAGTTGCCCGATATGGTTTTATTGGACTTGGGCTTGGGGGGATCGACTACCATCGGTGTGGAAATCTGTTCTTCTTTACGGAAGAACTATCCGGATATGAAGGTGCTGATTTTCACTGGTGAGGTGTTGAACGAAAAGTTATGGGTGGATGCGCTGAATGCGGGTGCGGATGGTATAATCCTGAAGACGGGAGAGTTGCTGACTGCCACAGATGTACAGGCGGTGATGGATGGTAAGAGACTGGTTTTCAATTATCCCATTCTGGAGAAAATAGTGGCACGTTTCAAGCAGTCGGTGGCTCAGGAGCAGCGTAGGCAGGAAGCTGTCATCGATTATGATATTGATGAATATGATGAGCGTTTGCTTCGCCATCTGGCCTTGGGGTATACCAAAGAAATGATTACTAATCTGAAAGGGATGCCTTTCGGGGTCAAGTCCATAGAGAAACGTCAGAATGAATTAATAAACCGTTTGTTCACATTGGATGAAAGAAATGGTGTCAATGCCTGTCGCTTGGTGACCCGTGCTTTCGAGTTGCGGATTCTTGATATTGATAATTTGGAACCGGATGAAGAGTAAATATTATTTCCCTCATACCGCTACTGTATTTTTTCTGCTGACAGTAGCTGTAGCCTTGTTCTCATGGATAGGAAGTATTTATGGGCTGGGGAAGGTGCAAAGCCTGCTCAGCCCCGAAGGAATCCGGTGGGAATTGAGGCATGCTATGGGGAATTTTGTCCAGACACCGGCATTGGGCATAGTAATGATGCTTTTTTTAGGGTTCGGCATTACGGTTCATTCCGGGGTATGGGGCACGTTGGGGAGAATAGTGAAAAGAGGAAAGCCCATTTCCCGTAAGGAAAAGCGTGCGTTGATATTGGCAGGTTGTATGCTGCTTGTTTATATCATAATGATTATTGGCACCACTTTTGCCCCATGGACTATGTTGCGTAGCGTGACGGGATCTCTCACGAATTCTCCGTTTCAAAAAGGGATTTATTATCTCATTTCGTTTGGTGTGGGATTATCGGGTATGGCTTTCGGCTATGCATCGGGACGTTTTCGGGATGATAAGGATATAATAAGAGGGATGTCCTGTCTCTTTTCTCGTTTTGCCGATTACTTTGTGGTGCTTTTTTTTATAGTTCAGTTCTTTTCCTCATTGATGTATACGAATTTGGTGGAATGGGTTGGAATAGATTCATATATAGTGTCTTACGTTTTTCATATTTGTTGCTATTTACCTTTCGCTTGGATGTTGAATAGAAAAAAATAGGTTGTTAATGCAAAAAAAGTTACGGATTCTTTTGGTAATTTCAATAAAAACCGTACCTTTGCACTCGCAATTAAGGATGGTTCCGTAGCTCAGCTGGATAGAGCAACGCCCTTCTAAGGCGTGGGTCTTGCGTTCGAATCGCAACGGAATCACATAAAGAAACTGTATCTCTTTCGGGGGTACAGCTTTTTTTTATGGAAATATTTAAAAAGGATTCATCTAAAAGCAGGGCTATGGAAAAGATCTTGTCCATATCTCTAAACCTTTCCCATTGGATAGTTAAGGGTTTTCTTCCTGCTTGTTCTATCTCCGCAAGCCTTTGGAATTAACTCCATAGCCTTTGGAGATAACTCCAAAGCTTATGGAGATAACTCCAAGGGCTATGGAGATAGAATAATCCGTATAAAAAGGTTTAACCTGGAAAGAGAAAAGGCTTATGCAACAGGGACGGATGCAATACATTGTTGTTTAATTCCGCTGGCGGGTTGTTACTTTTTCTCAGTTTCTTCTTCCTTTGGGCTTCACGGCAGCGGAAAGATTGAACCGGTTAAAAAGTCATGTTAACCCTTTTTGCATGCAGAAGATGTATATACTGAATCTAAAGAAAGGTATGAACCGGAAAATAAGAAGTAGTTCCCGTTAAATTTCTACTATCCCTTAAAAACGGAACTTTCTTCTTTTCTGAACAAAAAATCCCACTCATTCGTCATATTTTCCTCTTTTACATCAGAATATATTTGTACTTTTGGTCCGGATGCCCCAAGGAAAGAACATTTTCTTTGTCAGGCTTGTCTGAAAATCATAAATAAAACAACTACCGACTATGACAACACAAAAGTACAAAAGCCTATTGGTGATAATATGGGCACTATGGGCTTTTCATCCTTGTTTGGCTATTGACGATGTGCTCCGTACAGCCAAACGTGATGCTATTTTAGCACAAATTACAGGAGCCGTTCGTCCGAAAAAGCAGATTTCACTTATTTCGTTTGGTGCGAAAGGAGATGGGAAAAAAGATTGTAAACCTGCATTTGATAAAGCGATGAAGCGTGCTGCCCATATGGGAGGAGCACATATTGTGGTTCCCGCAGGGGAATATCTTTTGAATGGTCCTATTCATTTTGTAAGTAATGTATGTTTGGAACTTCAGGAAGGGGCGACCTTGAAATTTTCATCTGAACCGGCTTTTTATCTCCCTCTGGTGAAAACCAGTTGGGAAGGAACTTTCCTTCAGAATTACAGTCCTTTTATTTATGGATATCAGTTGGAAAATGTTTCCATCATCGGCAAAGGAGTGATAGATGGAAATGCGGGGACTACTTTTGCCACTTGGAAAAGTAAGCAGAAGATAGGGCAGCAGCTTAGTCGTGAAATGAATCATAAAGAAGTGCCGGTAGCCGAACGGAACTTCGGTGAGGGGTATTGGTTGCGTCCGCATCTGGTGCAATTCTTTGATTGTAAGAATATTACAATTGAGGATGTGTTTATTACGAATGCGCCTTTCTGGTGTATTCATTTACTGAAATCGGAGAATATTATCTGCCGTGGCATACGTTATGATGCAAAATTGGTCAACAATGATGGCATCGACCCTGAGTACACCCGTAATTTGCTGATTGAAAATATTGAATTTAATAATGGAGATGACAATGTGGCCATTAAATGCGGACGGGATAATGACGGATGGAAAACCAGTTGTCCTTCGGAAAATATTATTATTCGTAACTGTAAGTTCAAAGGGCTTCATGGTGTGGTGTTGGGCGGTGAGATGTCATCGGGAATACAGCATGTTTTCGTAGAGAATTGCACTTACGGAGGCTATTGTAAACGAGGTATTTTTATCAAGACGAATCCGGACCGCGGAGGTTTTATTCGTGATATTTATGTGAATAATTGTGAGTTTGGTGAAGTGGAGGATCTTTTTTATGTAACTTCCATGTATGCAGGCGAGGGGATGGATAACCATCATTTTACTGAGGTGCATGATATTTATGTAAAGGATTTGAAATGCAAAAAGGTGAATGTAGCTGCATTGGTGCTTCAAGGTACAGAGGCAAAGCCTATTTATAATGTGACTTTTGATAACGTGGATGTGGATAAAGCAGGGATAGGTCTTAGTTTTTCGAATACGAAGACAATTGGGGTTTCTAATTGTAATTTGGGAGGTTATGTTGGGGTGCCGTCTACAGCCAGTGCGAAAGATGGTATATTCAATAAATAGATTTGTTTGACTTCTTGGTTCACTTCGCCGATTCCTTGAGAAAGTCTTGTTACGCTGGAATGACAGAGTAAAAGGAAAGCAGGAAACTGTTTTCGGACAGACTGGGGAGGATTTTTCATCCCTCAGCTAAACAAATGTTTTTATAGATGGTTCTATAAGTAAAAAAGACGATAATTATGAATACAAATGAATTTGCCCGAATTTTATTGACTTGGATTAAGAGTTTTCTATCATGGATAGGCATCCCGCGCGATAGGTTGAATGAACTGGATGAGATTATTTTCTTGATCCTGATTGTAGTTATTGCTTTTGCTGTAGGAGCTGTATTTCATTATTTATCTGTGCGTTTCACACGGAAGGTGTTGAAATATAAAAATATCAGTTTTTTAAGTTCGTTGATAGAATACAATGCTTTGCGGAAAATGTCTGCGGTCATTCCGCCGCTTATTATATCCGCTTTGTTGCCGTTTGCGTTCGATTATCGTTCTACTTGGTTTACTGCCAGTGAAAAAATCACTTGGATTTATTTCTTTATCGCTTTGTTGTTTTCGGTCAATGCCGTGTTAAATTCGGTGGGTAATGTGCTGATGAACAAGGAGCAGTTACAGAATCGTCCGATGAAAGGTTTCATACAAATCTTTCAAGTGATTTTTTCGTGTATTGCCATCATTGTCATCATTTCTATATTGATTAATAAGTCGCCTCTCAATCTGATTACCGGACTGGGTGCTTTTGCTGCCGTGCTGATGTTGATTTTCAAAGATACCATCCTTGGCTTTGTGGCGGGGGTGCTGCTTTCCGAGAATGATATGGTGCATATCGGCGATTGGATTGAGATGCCTCAGAATAATGTGAATGGGGTGGTGATGGATATCACTCTGAACATTGTGAAGGTTCAGAATTTCGATAATACTATTGTCACTATACCTCCTTATTCATTAGTTTCCGGTTCATTTATCAATTGGCGTGGGATGACTGAATCGGGCGGACGGCGTATTATGCGCGAGTATGCGTTGAAACTGGATTACATACAACCCTGTACTCCTGAATTTTTGGAGAAAATGAAGAAGTTTGATGCTGATTTGGCCGACTTTATCACAGAAAAGCAGAAACAGGCGGCCGAAGGAAAGGTAGCGAATACTGACAATCCGGCCGGATTGGTAAATGGAACCATTGATACGAATGTAGGGCTGCTTCGTGCTTATATGACTCTCTATCTGAAGCGCCATCCTTTTATCAGTAAGGACCTGTTGCTGATGGTACGCACGTTGGCTCCTACGGAGAATGGTCTGCCTGTACAAATTTATTGTTTCTCGGCCAATAAGAACTGGCCTAGTTATGAATCTATCCAGGCGGAAATCATGGAGCATTTTGTTTCTGTTCTTCCCGAGTTTGGATTGTATCCGTTCCAGAATCCTACTGCCAGAGATTATGTAATCAGTGGTTTGATAGAGTCTGGCAAGGACCTTTCTACTGTAGACGGAATTCCTTGGCATTCGGTCTTGCCAAAGGAAGAAAAGGTATAGTTAGGGATTTAAACATTTATTAATGACTTGCGGTTGAACAATTCTTGTTGCCGCCGTGTTATATAAATGTGTTTTTCATAGTATTAGATTAAAGGTTGAAGATTGCAATCGGCTTGAGAGAAGTAGTTGCATCTGAAGTAGAAGCGTCTACTATAAAAAATATAGAAAGGTTGTTCCTTACGGGACAGCCTTTTTGTTTTGTTAAAAGAAACCATTCGCATTAACTTGAAATGTTAAAGGGTTTGTTGCTTTTATTAAACAATACTATAATTTCTCCTTAACGCTTCCTTAAATTTGCAGATAGCAGGAAAGTGCGTATATTTGTATGTGTGTTTTTCATAGTATTAGATTTAAGGTTAACAAAAGGTTGGAGCAAGGCGTTGCTCCTTTTTTTATGGAATAACGTGAGGCTTACATCTGCTGTCCGGTTCCGATACCCAATACAGAACCACAGAGAAGAATCCGTGCAATGTATTCCTCTCCGTGACTGTGTAACTTAATTCTGCTCTTTAATGCAAGGAGAAGGCTGAATTAAATAATCTCGATGCCTTGCTTCCGGCATAACTCCAATCCCACATCCTTTAACTTGAATTTCTGTATCTTTCCGCTGCCCGTCATAGGGAACTCATCAACAAAGAAGATATATTTAGGAATTTTGTAACGGGCTATCTTGCCATCGCAAAAGTCACGTACATCGAATTCGTTCATTTCCACCCCTTCGTGCAAGATGATGAATGCGCCTACCGCTTCTCCGTATTTCTTGGAGGGGATACCGGCTACCTGTACATCTTTTATTCCTTCCATCTGATACAGGAACTCTTCTATTTCCCGTGGATAGATATTCTCTCCGCCACGGATAATCATGTCTTTTATTCTTCCTGTGATACGATAATTACCTTCTTCGTCTTTCACTCCCAAATCCCCTGAGTGGAGAAAGCCGTTCCGGTCTATCACTTCGGCGGTTGCTTCGGGGTTTTTGTAATACCCCTTCATGGTGTTATACCCTTTGTTGCACATCTCGCCTTGTACGCCTATGGGACATTCTTCGCCTGTTTCCGGATCGATCACTTTTACTTCCGTAAACTCGAAATCACGGCCCACTGTGTTGCAGCGTACATCAAACGAATCGTCGATGCGGGAGGCTGTCATGCCGGGAGAAGCTTCTGTAAGCCCGTATACACTGGTGACCTTCATAAACATTTTCTCTTCTACACGTTTCATCAGTTCTACCGGACAGAGTGAGCCTGCCATAATGCCGGTACGCAGACTGGACATATCGAACATATCAAACATGGGATGGTTCAGCTCGGCAATGAACATGGTAGGAACCCCGTATAAGGCCGTGCAGCGTTCCTTGTGGACGGAGGCAAGTACCAGCAGTGGGTCAAAGCGTTCCACCATTACCTGCGTACACCCGTGTGTAAGGCAGTTCATGGTGGCTAACACCACTCCGAAGCAATGGAACAGGGGTACGCAGACACATAGTTTGTCATCGGAAGTGAATTTCATGTGCTCGCCCGTCAGGAAACCGTTATTGCTGATGTTGTAATGGGTGAGCATGACTCCTTTGGGGAAACCGGTCGTGCCCGAAGTGTACTGCATGTTCACTGTGTCGTGGCAGTCTACCTTCGCTTTCGCTTCCAGCAGCTCGTCATCGTCTATGTTGCATCCCAGAAGCAGAATCTCGGCGGTGTTGTACATACCCCGGTATTTCTCGGGGCCGATGTAAATCACGTTCTTCATGCAGGGGAAGCGTTTGCTCTTCAGATATCCGCGCTGGCTGGTCTTTAGTTCGGGCAGCATGGCGTAGACCATATTTACATAGTCGTCATTGCCACGGTCTCCGTTTACGATACACAGCGTGTGCATGTCCGAGTTCTGGCAGAGGTATTCCAGTTCTGCCTGTTTGTAGTTGGTATTTACTGTTACGGCCACGGCACCGATTTTGGCGCAAGCGTACAGAAAGGTCAGCCAGTCGGGCACATTACCCGCCCAGATTCCTACATGGGTTCCCCGCTTCACGCCGATGGCTAGCAGTCCTTTGGCCATGTGGTCTACACGTTCGTTAAATTGTTTCCAGGTGAAGCGCAGATTACGGTCGGAATATACGATATATTCTTTATTGGGGGTGGTGAGGGCCCAATGTTCAAGCCAGTCACCAAGGGTTCTTGTGCTTAATTCCATCATAAATCAAATAGGGGTATAGATAACGGCCAATATTTTGGCGGCTTGTCCTTGATATCCGTGTACGTGGTGCGGAACAATAGAATCATAATAAATACTGTCTCCGGCTTTGATCAGATGGCATTTTTTACCGTGGCATACTTCGATGGTGCCTTCCATGACATAGATAAACTCTTCGCCTTCATGCGAGGAGAGCGAGAAGTGGGTTTCCTCTGTCGGTTCTACGTCCACGATGAATGGTTCCATATGCCTGTCCGCTTTTGATTTTGACAGTGAGTGGTAGCGCATATGTGTACGCAGGTCCATTGCATTGTTCGAGAAACTGATGGTATCCTCACTCTCTTGTTTCCGGCAGATTACTGCTCCTTGTTCTTCCTGGTCGTCCAGAAAAGTGCCCAGACGTACCCCTAACGCACGGGCTATTTTGATGAGGGGAGCCAATGAAGGAAGATCTACATTATTCTCTATTCGTTCTATTTGTTCTTCGGCAAGGCCTGAGCGTACGGCCAGTTCGGCTACACTGATTTCTTTTGTTTCACGTAGTGATTTTATTTTTTCACCAACAATCTTTGTGCTGTCCATGGTTTGTTTTTAATAAGTTTGCAAAGTATAAAGTGCAAATATATAATAAAAAAGAATTGGACAGTCTATTTTTGTTCTGAATATGTAAAAAAGGTAAGTTAGTGACGAATTGCCGGTCATTTATCATTAATAGTCGGTAAGTTTCGAATATTTGTGTTTTTTGTTCTATCTTTGTTCTCGAAACTTAATTAAAGACTAAAACTTATGTTCTCAGGGATTGTAGAAGAATATGCGGAGGTGGTGCGTATTGTAAAGGAGCAGGAAAATCTGCACCTCACCTTGAAATGTTCGTTTGTGGACGAACTGAAAATAGACCAGAGTATCTCTCATAACGGCGTGTGCCTGACTGTTGTCAGTTTGCAGGGTGGCACGTACACGGTTACCGCCATGAAAGAAACGATAGAGCGTTCCAACATCGGCTTGTTGAAAGTGGGAGATAAAGTGAATGTGGAACGCAGCATGATGATGAACGGGCGGCTGGACGGTCATATTGTGCAAGGGCATGTGGATCAGACTGCCGAATGTATGGATATAAAGGATGCTGAAGGGAGCTGGTATTTTACTTTCAGATATGCGTTTGACAAGGAAATGGCGAAGCGCGGTTACATCACGGTGGACAAAGGCTCGGTTACGGTGAACGGTGTGAGTCTGACCGTTTGTAACCCTACGGAGGATACTTTCCAGGTTGCCATTATTCCTTATACTTACGAACATACCAATTTCCATACTTTTAAAGTGGGAAGCATTGTGAATATAGAGTTTGATATCATCGGCAAATATTTAAGCCGCATGATGCAGTTCTCCTGATTCTTTCACCGCAGGTTGCACAGATGATTGTTAAAGATGAAAAAAAGGTTCTTTGTGGAAATCCGGAATTATCCGCATCGGCTTTTGAACAAAAAAAGAATCTGTGCAATCTGTGGTAAAACAAATATCAGAATTATAAATCTTTTAGCAATATCTTACTGGTGCTTTTATAATATTCTTCGCGGGCATTGGTCAATGCCTCCCAAGGACCGCTATATCGTTCCCGGTCTATTTTGAAGGCTTCTGTTCCGGCTATGTCCAGTCTGTTCAGCAGCATAGCCACGTTCATCCGGTTGATATCTACTGACGGCAAATAGCCTATGCTTTCATCGTCACCGTCCATAGAAGTTTCGTAAACCATGTGCATGTCCTGTAGTTCGTATAGGATTTTCTTAGTGAGTCTTATCGGGATTTTATGTTCGTCGCTGAGTGTCTCGGCGGTATAAGGAGTCTCTTCCGTTTCAAATCGTTTGCATATCAGAGACATGATGAGGATGCACAGAAAGTCGTGATAACGGCGGCTGATATTTGCCGTCTCTTTGCTGAAGCTGTAGTTGCGAAGATTCTGTGCCACATAGCAAAGCTCTGCGCCATACAGGCAGATTCCCCATGAAATTTGCGCCCATAACAAGAACATTGGAATAGCGGCGAAACTACCATAGATTGCATTGTATCTTGATACCCATATCTGACTGCCGATATACAAGTATTGAAAAGCCTGAAAGGCAGTGCCTGCGATGATACCCGGAATGATGGCATATTTCAGTTTCACTTTAGTATTGGGCATAAAGACGAACAGCCCCGTGAACATGGCCCAAGTCAGGATGAAAGGAACCAGGCGTACCAGAAATTTCATCAGGGGTGCCAGTAATACGAAGTCCTCCATGTTTTTCACCATGGTGGACATAAAGATGGTAAGACCACTGGAAAGTACGATAAGTAGGGGTAACAAGAGCAGGATGGAGAAATAATCCGTCATTTTGCGATACAGCGTACGGGGTTTCTTCACTTGCCATATATAATTGAAGGTACGTTCTATGTTATAGGTTAGGCTCAAAATGGTCCAGAACAACATTACCAGACCCACTCCGATAAAAACCCCGCTTTTGGCGTGCACCAGATAAGAGTCAATCAGGCCGAGAATGGTTTCGGCAGCCGCACTCTGTCCTTCAAGACCGCTACGGAACTGGGTTTCCAGCAGGTTGGAGAAACCAAATCCACGTGCGATGGCGAATAGAATGGCCAGAATGGGAATGATAGAAAGCAGGGTGCTGTATGTCAGTGCGGATGCTTTATTCAAAATACGTCCCTGAGTGAACTCACGAATAGAAAGAGTGGCGATTTTTATTGCATTATAGAGTATTCCTCGGGATTTGCTAACCTCGTCTTCTGTCACTCGCCATATATCATCTTTGAGAAACGATTGCAGACCTTTCAGTTTTTCCTTGTTCATGGTACTCATAAGCTCTTTATTAGGATATATGAAAAAAAGCAGCCGGCCTGTAAGCCGGGTTCTGTTCCTCGCCTTGCGGCGAAGTGCCTGCCATTTATCTACGCCTGTTGTCACCAACAGGCTCTAGCGGTCTACCCTCCGACGTGGGGCGAGCAACCCTCATAATGTCGGTTTACATGACCTTACAACTCCTAAGACGTACAGCCCGTCATGTCACCATGCGGCTGGTGGGCTCTTACCCCACCTTCTCACCCTTACCCCGTTTCCCGTAGGAATTGTGGCGGTTGTTTTCTTCTACGTTACTCCACCTTCGCAGATGGCTTTCTGTTAGGAAGTAGGATGCTCTGCGTTGCCCGGACTTTCCTCTTTCGCTTTGCGGCGTCAGCGGCAGACCGGCCGGCTGCTTTTAAGTTTACAAAGATAGCGATTTTAGGTTAAACGTAGGATAATAAAGCGGAAAAAAGTAAGAAAATAAATGAAAAAACAAAGAAAGAGCGGAACAGCCCATTACTTTTTCTTGGTATATATAATAAAAGAGGAGAAAATCAGTGATGCTCGGTTCGGCACTCCTGCTTATTGTATAGAAACAACGGTAAAAACAGGAAGAATATTTAAAATAAATGAACTGTGCCGGAAAGAGAAGTGGGTGCTGTTTTCACTTTCCCTCTCCGGACACGGAATTTAGCGGTAGAATCCCAATTCGTTTCTCAATGAACGCACTTCCTGTTGCAAAAGTTCTATACGTTCCAGCATGTGGTGGATGGCGTCGATTCCTGCAATATTGATGGACAAGTCATAATATAAATGCGTGTAACGCTCCAGCTCCGCTAGTTGGGATGCGGGGAGGTAGCGTTCCTCGTCAATCACCCGGACTTCGATCAGTCCGTCTTCTTCCAGTTCCGTAATGAACGACGGGTCCACATGGCAACGGTCGCAAAAATCGTTGATAATAATTAAATCGCTCTGCATAATCCTTCTCTTTTTTTAATTGCTACTATCTTTTAATTGGCGGAACAACTCTTTCTGATGTTCGGTAAGGTTGCTAGGAATGGTGACATTATAAGTTACTATCAGATCGCCAAATTTGCCTTCTTCCTTGTAAACAGGAAAGCCTTTGCCTTTCAAACGGACTTTGGTTCCGTTCTGGGTTTCAGGTTTTACTTTCAGTTTTACCTTGCCGTTCAGTGTGTCCACGGTTTCTTCACCACCCAGTACGGCGGTGTAGAGGCTAAGCGGAGCATTGATATATAAATCATTCCCCAGACGTTTGAATACAGGATCGTCTGGAATGACAAAGGTGATGTACAGATCGCCTGCAGGACCACCGTTTACTCCCGGTGCACCATGACCACGCAATTTGATAGTCTGTCCGTTGGCTATACCTGCCGGAACAGTGATACGTATGTTCTTTCCGTTTACATTAAGCACTTGTTTGTGTGTTTCGGCGGCTTCACGCAATGAAAGTTGTAATTCAGCATTATAGTCCTGTCCACGGAATCCGGCACTTCGTCTGCCGTTTGCACCGCCACGATGTCCGAACAGTTCTTCAAAGAAATCAGAGAAGCCACCTGTGCTGCCACCGAAATGTGCACCGCTGAATTCTTCTCCTCCATTGCCGGAATACCAGTAACTGCCGTTACCGTCCGTACCGAATCCGCTTCCGGCTCCGCCAAATCCTCCGAATCCGCCGGCTCCTCCATATTGTTGCTTTTGTTTTTCAAATTCGTCGGCATGTTTCCAGTGTTCACCGTATTCGTCGTATTTCTTACGTTTTTCCGGGTCACTCAGTACTTCGTTGGCTTCATTTATCTCCTGAAACTTATCTTTGGCCCCAGGGTCATTCGGATTCAGGTCAGGATGGTATTTGCGGGCCAGCTTACGGAAAGCCTTCTTGATATCATCTTGGGTGGCGCTTTTGTCCACTCCCAATACTTTGTAATAGTCTATGTAAGCCATATTATATATTTGTTAAATTTCATCTGCTTTAAGGGAAACAAAATACATGCCAATTGGTTGTGTTCTGTTTTTATTTTATTATCTTTGCAGCGAATTTTTAGAAATTATTCTAAAGGAAATGAGGGGATTGGCAATCATATTCAGGTTTTTTATGCTATTAGTCCTGCTGCTTCCTGTGGTTGCTCTGTGTCCTGTGAAGGCGGAAACAACCCCGGAAGGGCCTATCCTTATTGTCACTTCTTATAACCCCGAAACTCGTAGTATTTCTGACAACCTGTCTGCTTTTATGGATGAATACCGACAGCGTGGCGGCAAGTATACTCCGATCATAGAGAGTATGAACTGCAAGAATTTGTCCGAGGCTTATCTGTGGAAATCGCGTATGGCCTCCATCCTTGGTAAGTATAAAGGGAAAAACCGTCCGTCACTGGTTATATTGCTGGGGCAGGAGGCATGGTCGGCTTATATTTCACAAGACACGGAGATAGCTAAAAAGACTCCGTCCATCTGTGGTATGGTCAGTGTCAACGGACTGGTATTGCCTGATGATAGTATCGACACACGGGTATGGGAACCTGAAAGTAAGAATATTTATACGGATTTCGGCGATTATAATATTGTTGCCGGTTATGTATATGAATATGATGTCGATAAAAACATAGAGTTGATGCGTCGCTTTTATCCTGATATGCGCCGTGTGGCATTTATATCGGATAATACCTATGGCGGGCTGTCTATGCAAGCCTTGGTTAAAAAGGAGATGGAGAAGTACCCTGATTTAGAGACGATTTGGCTGGACGGTCGTACGGAAACCTTTATGGAAGTGAGTGAAAGGATGCGCAGATTGCCTCAAAATACGTGTGTATTGTTGGGAACATGGCGTGTGGACTGTACGGAGAGTTATGTTATTGGTAATACGACTTATATGCTGCGTGATGCGAATCCTACCCTGCCTGTGTTTACTATCGCATCTGTGGGATTGGGACATTGGGCATTGGGAGGATATACTCCCGAATACCATGCGGTAGGAAAGAATATAGGCGCGGTTACTTATGATTTTTTGGATAAAGGAGATAGAGAAGGGGTGGACTTGGTGACTATTCCCGGAAACTATACTTTTGATATAAAGCGTTTGCATGAATTCAAATTGGATTCATTGAATCTTCCTCAGGGAGCGGTGTTGGTGAACAAGACTCCTTCGCTTTATGAGCAGTATAAATATTGGGTCATAGGGGTTGTTTCGGCGTTCATGTTTCTGATAGCCTGTTTCTTGATAGCCATATATTATATTATCCGTATCAACCACTTGAAACATCATCTGGAAGTGTCTGGTGAGGAGTTGTTGGTAGCCAAGGAGAAAGCGGAAGAATCCAACAGGCTGAAGACAGCTTTTCTGGCCAATATGAGCCACGAGATACGCACTCCGTTGAATGCTATTGTGGGATTTTCCAGCGTGTTGGTCAGTGATGATTCCTCTCCTGCCGAGAAGGCGCAGTATTGTGATATCATTCAGAAGAATTCCGATTTGTTGTTGCACCTCATAAATGATATTCTGGACATCTCGCGCATGGAATCCGGAAAAATAAAATTCGTATGGGAGGAATGTGATGTAGTAGAGTTGTGTCAGACGGCTTTGTCTACAGCGGAGTATGGACGCAAGACCAGCGCTTTGTTTCTGTTCGAAACTCCTGTAGCTTCGCTGGTTATCAAGACGGATGCCCAGCGCCTGAAGCAAGTATTGATTAATTTGTTGTCCAATGCCGCTAAATTTACCCCGTCCGGTTCTATTAAATTGGCGATTGCCATAGACAAACAGCATCAACAGTTGGAATTGTCTGTGTCGGATACCGGTTGCGGTATTCCGTCCGATAAGAGCGACAGGGTTTTTGAACGTTTCGAGAAATTGAATGAATATTCCCAAGGTACGGGGCTGGGATTGGCCATCAGCAGGCTGATAGTCGAGAATTTGGGAGGTAAGATATGGGTGGACAAGGATTATACCGAAGGCGCCCGGTTTGTATTCACGCATCCTTTAACTAAAAAAGAAAAAGAATAGAGATATGAAATATAGAATATGTATCAGCGCCCTGCTGTTGTGGGCGGGTATGCAGGTGTCTGCATCCAATAATCAGAAAGAAGTGGTTATCAAGATTATAGAAACCAGTGATGTGCACGGGAATTTCTTTCCGTATAACTTTATCGAACGGAAAGAATGGAGTGGAAGTCTTGCCCGTGTTCATTCCTTTGTGAAAGAGCAGCGTGAGAAATATGGGGATAATTGCCTGTTGATGGATAATGGGGATATCCTGCAAGGTCAGCCTACAGCTTACTATTATAATTTTATGGATACCGTGTCTACCCATGTGGCGGCGGATATGATGAATTATATGGGATGTGTGGTAGGCAATATGGGTAATCATGACGTAGAGACCGGGCATGCGGTGTACGACCGTTGGATAAAACAGTGCGATTTTCCGGTACTGGGGGCTAACATTATAGACAATGCCACCGGAAAACCTTATCTGAAACCCTACGAGGTGTTGGAGCGTGACGGAGTGAGGATAGCGGTTCTGGGTATGATTACTCCGGCCATTCCTTCATGGTTGCCGGAGAAGTTATGGAGTGGCCTGCATTTTGAGGAAATGGAGCCCTGCGCACGTAAGTGGGTGAAGATTATAAAGGAAAAAGAGAACCCCGATGTCATTGTGGGATTGTTTCATGCTGGAAAGTCGGGCAACGTGTTGGGACAGGTGGTGGAAGATGCCTCTATGGATGTTGCCAAACGGGTCCCGGGCTTTGATGTGGTGCTGATGGGGCACGACCATACAAGGGAATGTGTAAAGGTGCAGAATGTGGCAGGAGACAGTGTGTTGGTCATTGATCCGGCAAACAATGCCAATGTGGTTTCGGATGTGACCCTGACCGTAACAAAGAAAGACGGGAAAGTGGTGGCGAAGTCGGTGGAGGGCAGATTGGCGGATATGAATAAGTATCCTGTCAGCCAGGAGTTTATGGATAAATTCGCTCCTCAATATAAGGCTGTAAATGACTTCGTATCCCGTAAAATCGGTACTATTTCACGTACCATCACAGCGAAGGATGCTTATTTCGGTTCTTCTCCTTTCATAGACCTGATTCATCAGTTGCAATTGGAAATTTCGGGTGCTGAAGTGTCCTTCTGTGCTCCGTTGTCCTTCCGGGCAGAGATTAAAGAAGGAGACATCTATGTGAGTGATATGTTTAATTTGTACAAGTACGAGAACATGCTGTATGTGATGGAACTCTCGGGCAAGGAAATTAAAGATTTCCTGGAAATGGCATACGCCATCTGGACTAATCAAATGAAGAGTCCCGAGGACCACCTGATGCTTTTCAAGGAGCCGGTAGAGGAGGGAAAGCGTGCTAATTTCAAGAATTTCAGCTTTAACTTTGATTCTGCCGCAGGTATTAATTATACGGTGGACGTGACCAAGCCGGCAGGAGAGAAAATCACGATTCAAAGCATGTCGGACGGGACTCCCTTCAGTATGGATAAGGTTTATAAAGTGGCTTTGAATTCTTACCGTGGGAACGGTGGCGGAGATTTATTGACCCTTGGAGCAGGAATTTCCAAGGAAGATTTGGCAAAACGTATTATTTTTGCAACCGATAAGGATTTGCGTTATTATCTGATGCAATATATTGAGCAGGAAAAAGTGCTGCATCCTCATGCCATGCACCAGTGGAAGTTTATTCCGGAGGAATGGACTGTGCCTGCCGCAAAAAAAGACTATCAATTGCTGTTTGGCGAGGAAAAGAAATAATAGTTGAGCAAGAGAAGGTACATAATAGCCCCGTTATTACTGCTGACGCTGTTTTTAACGTATCAGGTAAGCATCACCTTGTTTACCCACGTTCATATTGTGAACGGGGTGATGATTGTGCACTCTCATCCTTCGTCCGGCAAACACCATACGCATACCACAGGACAGGTTATTTCTATTGCTCATCTGAGCACTATTCATACTTTGGAGGCCGAGGTTCAGGCCGAGATGACTGTATTCCGTCCTTTGTTGTATGTTTTGGAATATAAGATAAATACTTTCCGCGCGAAAGCGCTTTGCGCGCAATGTATCCATTTGCGCGCTCCTCCTTTTCATTGCTGAAACAAAGGTATATCTGTTGATGGAATACATTCGGGCAATCCCTTTAGCAGATGGGAATGTGTTTTTGCCATAGGGCTACACACATTCTTTATTGAATAAACCGAAACATTTTAGTAATAGAAAAAAATAGATGAAACAATATATTCTGTTACTCGTGCTCATGGTGATGGGTGCGGGTATCAATGCGTATGCAGAAGATGTAAATCCTGTGAAGGAAGGCAATGTGATTTCAGGTCATGTAGTGGAAAAAGGCACGGAGAACAGCCTTCCGTATGCTGCCATATTGATTGTGGAAACCGGGCAGGGTACGGTGAGTAACGAGGACGGTGAGTTCCGTTTCAAGAAGGTTCCGGCAGGAAAGTACACATTGAGGGTTCAGCTACTGGGCTATGAGACACAGGAAAAGAAAGTGACCGTCAGTAACGACTTCACGGTAGATGTTCATTTTTTGATGAGTGATGAAAGTATTATGACGGACGAGGTGGTTGTATCGGCCAATCGCAATGAGACAAGTCGCAAGGTGGCTCCGGTGGTAGTCAATGTGATGAATGCCAAGCTGTTCGAATCGGTGAACTCTACCGATTTGGCTAAATCCTTGAATTACCAGTCGGGGCTGCGTGTGGAGAACAACTGCCAGAACTGCGGCTTCCCTCAAGTACGTATCAATGGGCTGGAAGGACCTTATTCGCAAATTCTTATCAATAGCCGTCCGGTAGTCAGTGCTCTGTCCGGTGTATATGGCTTGGAGCAGATTCCGGTGAATATGATAGAGCGTGTAGAGGTTGTCCGCGGAGGAGGGTCGGCCTTGTTTGGTGCTAATGCAGTGGGCGGAACCATCAATATCATCACGAAAGACCCCATCAACAATTCATTTCAAGTTTCTTCAACAATGTCCAATATGAACGGCAAGGTGTGGGAACAGTATATGGGAGCCAACGCCTCTTTGGTGTCAAAAGACAATACATATGGCATCGCTTTGTATCAGTCTTATCGGAACCGTAATCCGTATGATGCGGACGGGGACGGTTTCTCGGAGTTGGGAAAGCTGAACATGAATACGTTCGGGCTGCGTACCTATTACCGTCCTACGCAGTTCAGCCGTATCAGTCTGGAATATCATACCACGAATGAGTTCCGTCGCGGAGGGAATAAATTTGATTTGCAGCCGCACGAAACGGATATCACCGAACAGACTAAGCATGTCATCAATAGTGGCGGATTGAGTTATGATCTGTTTTGGAAAGAATACAAGCATAAGCTTTCTTTCTATTCTTCCATCCAGCATACCGACCGTAACAGTTATTATGGTGCGCAACAGGATGCGAATGCATACGGAAAGACGAAAGACCTGACTTGGGTGGCAGGTGGCATGTATGTGGGTAATTTTGAGAAAGTTTTATTCTCTCCTGCTACTTTTACCGCCGGGTTGGAGTATCAGAACAACTCCCTGCACGATGTTATGACCGGTTATCACCGTGATATGAAACAGGATGTGCGTATTGCCAGCGCTTTTGTGCAGAACGAATGGAAAATGAATCAGTTTGTATTCCTGGCCGGGTTCCGTCTGGATGACCATAACCTGATTGACAATCCTATCTTCAGCCCCCGTCTGAACCTGCTCTACAAACCGAGTGACAAACTACAGGCACGTATTACCTGGTCTACCGGTTTCCGTGCGCCGCAGGCATACGATGAGGATTTGCATGTTACCGCAGTAGGAGGTGAGGGCGTGCTTATCAAGTTGGCGGAAGGGCTGAAACCGGAGCATTCCAACAGCATTAGCGGCTCCATTGACTGGACGGCGAATATCGGTCATTTCCAGACCAATTTGTTATTGGAAGGGTTCTATACCGGATTGGATGACGTGTTTGTTCTGGAGGATATGGGCCATGACGAGAACGGTAACAAGGTGAAGGAGCGTCGCAACGGTAACGGGGCACGTGTGTATGGCGTGAATCTGGACGGAAAGATTGCACATGGACGTGATGCGGCTTTACAGGTGGGCTTCACGGTGCAGCGCAGCGAATATACCGAGCTGGAGGCATGGAGTGAGAATCCTGAGGTAGCGCCGGTGAAGCGGATGCCCCGTACTCCTGACTATTACGGTTATTTCACATTGACATCTGCTCCGTTCAAGAATTTCGACTGCTCCTTGTCCGGTGTGTACACAGGCCGGATGCATGTGCCGCATTTCGCACCGACAGAGTTGCCCGAGGAATATATAGGACAATATATCGCTAAAGATGAAATGGTGCATACTCCTGATTTCTTTGATTTGAATGTGAAACTGAATTACACATTTGTATTGAATGACCATATCAAATTGCAGTTAAACGGTGGAGTACAGAATATTTTTAATGCTTTCCAAAAGGATTTGGACAAAGGTGGTTATCGTGACTCGGGTTATTTTTATGGGCCTACACAGCCTAGAACGTATTTTGTGGGGATCAAGATTACGAATTGAATAATCTGCTGATTTGTCAATGTGCTAATATGTCAATGGGGTACGCTTTGTTCCGCATGGCACATTAGCACATTGTCACATTGACAAATTAACAGATTGATTTATTACCAACTACTGACAAGTGACTATACTTTTCTGTAATCCGGAATCCCGGATCGGGATAATTATATAAGGGAAAGCGGTGTTCTGTTTCTCCTTCCATATATTTCCACAGACTGGCATATTCTTCTTTCTTCTCGCCCATTTCCTGCAATTGCAGCATATATTGCCAGATAGACTTGTTTTCCTTGATGTATATTTTTTCCATCTGATGAATAATCGGACTATGCTGGCGGGTTGGGTCATGGTCAAATTCCAGTATCCGTTTTCCCTCTTTTGTCATACCGATAGTTACGAAAGTCATGCTCTTGCCTATACCCGGCAGGTTCAGTACGCTGCGGTCTGTTGCTACGAAAGGAATCTGATGGAAGGTGCAGAAACGCTGTACGGCTGCCGCACGGTCTTTACAGTTTCTCAACAGGTTCAAAAACTCCTTTTCTTGCTCTGCGGAAAGTTTTCCCCATCTTTTTTCCTCTTCTTTCTCCTGTAAGGAACGGCTGTTCGGTGTGAATACCGCATAGTTCTCTTCAAAACCTTTTACCGAGAAAGTGTAGTAACACAATACACCCAATCCGTTCAATACTTTGCGCAGCTTGGCGGTATGTCCGCGACGGGAAGCCGCCACATTATATACTAGCTGGTTGGTGATAGTCCACCCGGCTGCCAGTATCTTGCGGATAGCTTCACGCGCTTCGGGTGTTACTTCCAGTGGAGTCTGGAAATGCGTTTGAATCAGAAATTGTCTGACCCCTACGGCAGATGCCTTTTCTTTGAACTCACGTAAGATATCCAATAGTTCGTCATTGATTCGCATGGGCAGATATACCGGGAGCCGGCTGCCCAGGCGTACTCGTTGCAGTTCCGCATATTTCTCTCCTTCGGCGCGTTGCAGGTTTGCGTTTCGTTTGCGGACAGCCATTTTGTAGACGGCTTCCAATATATTGCGCAAGGTCTTGTTCTGGCTCATCAATGCATCGCCTCCCGTAATCAGGATATCCCTGAGCTGAGTGTCGTTCTCGAAATATTCCATCAGTTTTCTCAACCTCTTGTCCCAGCTCTCTTTCGGTTTCAATTCCTCGAAGTTGAAGTTCAGACGTTCACTTTGGAAGTCGTACATGCGCTGGCAGGATGCACACAGGCCGCCGCATGCACGTCCCATCGAGTCGGGGATAAGAATGGCCACATCGGGATAACGGCGGTGAATGTTGTGTCCGTCCGGCAGCAGCCATCCTGCAGCGTTAGGCTTTCCGTCCTCCACAGCATCTTCTTTTTCCCATGCGTGGATGTTACCGTATGTTTCCACCAGTTGGGGAGAGTACAGAATATAGCTTCGTATGGCTGTATCATCATATCCTTTCCCCGTAGGATTCAACAAAGACAGATAGTAAGGGGTGATAAAGACAGGCATTCCTTTCTTGCGTGCTTTGTGATAAAGCTGCAAGGTCTCTTCGGATAGGGAGTTGCCTAGCATTCGGTTCAGTTCGGTAGGGCTTTTTATGGCCATTGCCAGATGAAAACGGGCTTCGTTCCACCATTGGCAGACCAGCTGGCGTTTGTCCTCTTCCGTGCTTCCTTCGGGAAAAAGATAGCGACTGGAGGGCGCGTGTCTGTTTTCTATTTTCTGGATAAGAAGGGAGATAATACGCTCTTTGTTTTGTCGGCGGATAGCCCGGACATCCTCATTCAGTCCGCTGGGCCAGCGTTTCATCCATTGTTGCACTTGTTTTTCATCAGGTAGTTCCTCCTCTTCGTGATAAAGCCGGTCAAACTGGTGATACAGGTCAATCCATAAATCAACGGAAATCTCTTCATTGATGATACTATTCGTTAAAAACTTCCAAAGCAGTGAGATGGTTTCTATTTTAATCTCCTGTTCTGTAGAGGCTTCGTAAATGGTTTTTCCATCGTTATCTATCAGTCTTTTAATTTGCCTTGCGGCAGCAGGATTGTAAATAGGACCGGATAATAGATAATCGTTCAGCTTGTTTTTGAAAGCTGTTTCATCCTGGCTTTCTGAAGCCAATGAAGTGAGTTGGGTTAATCGGGTTTCGAATAGTGTTTTAATGCCATGGGTGGATAACATCTTATTCTTTTGTTTCATAAGCAAACGGTTGTTAAAAAAGTGAATACTATAAATAACATATTTCTCGTAGAAAAGTTATCAAACTGTTAACTTCATGCTGCTAAGATAGTAAAAAAGCTTCTTTTATGCAAATTACTTAACAAAAAGGCGTTTTTTATAAATAGCATTATTTTATAGAGTACATTTGCTTTGTGCTTTCGTCTTTTTTTAAAGCCCGAAGCTTTTATCGGGAAACGAAGAAATTCGTAATTTTGTATAGCTTTGCTTGTTTGAAGCCCAATCAAGCTGAAGAGAAACCTCATTTTAATAGATGAAAAAACAACATAGAAGTAAATAAATGGAACTGAAACAACTTTTTACCTTTGCAGCGGCCTGTTCGTTAGCACTTTCCATGTCGGCACAAGAACGTGCTCACTATACGGGAACAGAGCTGTCTAACCCTACCTATCATGACGGACAATTATCACCTGTGGTAGGAGTACACAATATTCAGGTGATACGTGCCAACCGGGAACATCCTGCACCCGATAACGGCAATGGATGGACATACAATCATCAGTCCATGTTGGCTTATTGGAACGGACAATTCTATATGCATTATCTTTCCGATCCATCAGACGAGCATATTCCTCCCTCACAGACTTTCCTGATGACTTCAAAAGATGGATACCACTGGACAAATCCGGTGACTCTTTTCCCTATCTACCGGGTTCCCGATGGCTATACCAAGCCTGGACGCACAGACAAGGCGAAAGATCTGGATGCCATCATGCATCAGCGTGTAGGCTTCTATGTATCAAAAAGCGGCAGATTGATAGCTATGGGAAACTATGGCGTAGCTCTGGACAAGAAAGATGACCCGAATGACGGGAACGGAATAGGCCGTGTGGTTCGCGAGATTAAGAAAGACGGTTCGTTCGGTCCCATTTATTTCATTTACTATAACCATGCGTTTAATGAAAAGAATACATCCTATCCTTATTTTAAACGCAGCAAAGACAAGGAATTTGTAAAAGCCTGTCAGGAGATTCTGGACAATCCTCGTTACCGTATGCAGTGGGTGGAGGAAGCTGATCGTAATGACCCGTTGATTCCTTTACACAAAGAATACAAAGCGTATTGTGACTATACTTTGCCCGACGGTCGTTTGGTAAGCTTGTGGAAACATGCCCTGACTTCCATCAGCGAGGATGGTGGGAATACGTGGGCGCAACCGGTGGAACGTGCGAAAGGCTTTGTTAACAGTAATGCGAAGATTTGGGGGCAGCGTTTGAGTGACGGTACATACGCCACGGTGTATAATCCTTCCGAGTTCCGTTGGCCGCTGGCTATCTCGCTCAGTAAGGACGGGCTGGAATATACGACCTTGAATTTGGTGCATGGCGAAATTACACCGATGCGTTACGGAGGTAATTATAAATCATTCGGGCCTCAGTATGTACGGGGTATTCAGGAAGGTAACGGAACTCCTCCCGATGGTGATTTGTGGGTGACTTACAGTGTGAACAAGGAGGACATATGGGTTTCTCATATCCCTGTGCCCGTCCGCGCACATGCCAGTGCACATGCTGACGATAATTTTGCCAACTATAAAGATTTGAATGAACTGACCGACTGGAATTTGTATTCTTTGCAGTGGGCTCCCGTATCATTGGATGGAAAATGGTTGGTGCTGCAAGATAAGGATTTGTTCGATTATGCCCGTGTGGAGCGTAAGATACCCGCTACAAAAGAGCTTAAAGTTTCTTTCGAACTGATGGCGGAGCAGAACGATAAGGGCCTTTTGCAAATAGAATTCCTAGATGAAAACGGTATTGCCTGTTCCCGTCTGGAATTGACTTCCGACGGACTTTTCCGTGCCAAAGGAGGTGCGCGGTTTGGTAATTTGTTGAAGTATGAACCGGGCAAGACGTATAAGGTAGAAGTGGAACTTTCTGTTGCTAACCGTATGGTAACCGTTTACGTGGATGGAAAGAAAGCAGGACAACGTATGTTCTTTGCTCCCGTTCCGGCCATTGAAAGAGTGATGTTCCGCACCGGAGCACAACGGACTTATCCTACGGTGGATACCCCGGCAGACTGGTATGGCATTCTGCCGAATGCAGGTGAGCAAGAACCTTTGTGCACCTATCGTATAGCCAATTTCAAGACGACTTCTGCTGATAAGGATGCCGGTGCGGCTTTCTTGAAATATAAGGATTTCAAGCCCTACGTGGATTATTTCAACAGCATGGAGGATGAGAATATAGCCCAGGCTGTTCCCAATGCCCGCGCATCTCAATGGATGGAAGAAAACATACCTCTTTTCGAGTGCTCTCAAAAGAACTTCGAGGAAATGTATTATTATCGTTGGTGGACGCTGCGCAAGCACATCAAGGAAACTCCGGTGGGCTATGGTATGACCGAATTCTTGGTAAATCGTTCGTATGCCGATAAATACAATCTGATAGCTTGTGCCATCGGTCATCATATTTATGAGAGCCGCTGGTTGCGTAACCCGGAATACTTGAATCAGATTATCCATACTTGGTATCGGGGTAACGAAGGAGGCCCGATGGCCAAAATGACCAAGTTTAGCTCGTGGAATGCGGATGCGGTACTGGGACGTTACATGGTCGATGGAAACAAGGAATTCTTGTTGGATATGGTAAAGGATTTGGAAGCGGAATATGCCCGTTGGGAAAAGACAAACCGTCTGTCCAATGGACTTTACTGGCAGGGAGATGTGCAGGATGGCATGGAAGAATCTATCAGTGGAGGTCGTCGTAAGCAATATGCCCGTCCTACTATCAACAGTTATATGTATGGCAACGCCAAAGCGCTCTCTCTTATCGGCATCATGACAGGAGATGAGGGCATGGCCATGAAATATGGATTGAAAGCCGACTCCATTAAAACGTTGGTACAGGATAAGTTGTGGAACACAGACCACCATTTCTTTGAAACGATGCGTGGAGATGCGTCCGCCGAGGTACGCGAGGCTATCGGCTATATCCCTTGGTATTTCAATTTGCCGGATGCTTCTTCCCAATACGATGTGGCATGGAAGGAAGTGATGGACGAGAAAGGTTTTTCCGCACCTTACGGACTTACCACTGCCGAGCGCCGTCATCCTGAGTTCCGTACGCATGGCGTAGGTAAGTGTGAATGGGATGGGGCTATCTGGCCGTTTGCATCTGCACAGACTTTGACTGCAATGGCCAATTTCATGAATAATTATCCTCAGACTGTATTGACAGACAGCGTGTATTTCCATCAAATGGAACGCTATGTGGAGTCGCAACATCATCGTGGGCGTCCCTACATCGGCGAGTATCTGGATGAGGTAACCGGTTATTGGTTGAAAGGGGATCAGGAACGCAGCCGTTATTACAATCATTCTACTTTTAATGATTTGATGATTACCGGTTTGATAGGACTCCGTCCGCGCATGGATAACACAGTGGAGGTGAATCCGTTGATTCCCGAAGGAAAATGGGATTATTTCTGTTTGGATAATGTGTTGTATCATGGCCGTAACCTCACTATTTTGTGGGATAAGGACGGCAGCCGTTACCAGCGTGGAAAAGGTCTGCATATCTATGTGGATGGAAAGGAAGTAGGACATGCCGATACATTGACCCGTGTTCTTTGTGAGAATGTGCTATAATTTTGAATAAAGGGGATGTCTTAAGATAATAAATAGACTGTTGAAAGAAAAATGAATTACAGAAAATTCTTAATAGCCGCTTTGTTAGTTATGTCTTTCTCCGTGCAGGCGAAAGACATAACTATTACCCGCCTGACGTGTGAGATGCGCGAAGGAAGAGTGACCATCTCTGATGCCCCTCGTTTGGGATGGCAGATGAGTTCGCCGGAAAATGGCACGCGGCAGACTGCTTATGAGATAGAGGTTCGGGATGTATGGGCAGGAAAAGTAGTCTGGAACAGCGGCAAAGTAAAATCCGCTCGAAGCCAGTTGGTTTCCTGTGCGGATGCGGCCTTGGAGAAGGACAGGCATTATATTTGGCGTGTCCGTGTCTGGGATGAGGCTGATACGCCTTCGGCATGGAGTGCGCCCTCTGATTTCAGTATCCTGACTTCCGAAGCGGCTTTCGCCGGCAGTGAATGGATTGGGGCCATTACCCGTAAGGATGCCCGCATACCCGAAGGCCGGAAATATCATGGCAGTGAGCTGAAAAAGCCTGAGGCAAAGGCCGCCTGGGCTGCTGTGGATACTTTGGCAAAGAAAAGTATTTATCTGCGTCGCGAGTTCCATGTGGCAAAGAAAGTGAAAGACGCCACAGCGTATGTATGTGGCTTGGGCTTTTATGAATTTTCGCTGAATGGAGAAAAAGTGGGAGACAGCGAATTTGCCCCCCTTTGGAGCGACTATGACAAAAGTGTCTATTATAATACTTATGATGTCACCTCGCAAGTGAAGAAAGGCGGTAACGCTATCGGAGTCCTGCTGGGAAATGGATTTTACAATGTGCAAGGCGGCCGCTATCGTAAACTGCAAATCAGTTTCGGCGCTCCCACGCTTCGTTTCCGGATGGTGGTGAATTATGAAGACGGAACCAGTGAAACGATTGTTTCCGGAAAGGACTGGAAGTACGATTTCAGTCCCGTACTGTTCAATTGCATCTATGGCGGAGAAGATTATGACGCCCGCCGTGAGCAGAAAGGCTGGAACATGTTCGGTTTTAAAGAGCAGGATTGGCGTCCTGTCGTGATTCAGGAAGCCCCCAAAGGGGTGCTTCGTCCGCAGATAGCGCAACCGGTGAAGATTATGGAGCGTTATGATATCCGGAAAGTGACCAAGCTCACCGCTGAACAGATAACAGCTGCCTGCAAGTCAACCAAACGGACAGTAGATCCGTCTGCCTTTGTGCTGGATATGGGACAGAACCTGGCCGGTTTCCCCGAAATTACCGTCCGTGGAAAGAAAGGGCAGAAAATAACTCTGCTTGTATCCGAATCCCTGACGGATGAAGGAGCTTGCAATCAGCGTCAGACCGGCAGACAACATTATTATGAATATACCCTGAAAGGGGAAGGAGTGGAAACTTGGCATCCTCGTTTTTCTTACTATGGTTTCCGGTATATTCAGGTGGAAGGCGCTGTGCTGAAAGGGCAAAAAAACGCCTTGCATCTTCCGGTGATCCAGAAGATACAATCGTGCTTTGTTTATAATTCGGCTCCTAAGGTATCCACATTCCAATGTTCCAATCGTATATTCAATGAGGCCCATCGGCTGATAGAGAAGGCGGTGCGAAGTAATATGCAGTCCGTGTTTACCGATTGTCCTCATCGCGAGAAACTGGGTTGGTTGGAACAAGATCATTTGTGTGGTCCCGGTTTGCTTTACAATTATGATTTGACAGGCTTTGTTCCTCAGACTCTTCAGAACATAGCCGATGCACAGCATGCCAACGGCGCGGTTCCTACCACTGCTCCGGAATATGTGGTGTTCGAGGGTCCCGGTATGGATGCTTTTGCCGAATCTCCCGAATGGGGATGTACCTTTGTGGTATTGCCTTTCATGTATTATGAGACGTATGGGGATGATTCATTGATTAGAAAATACTATAACGGAATGCGTCGTTACATTGATTATATGACTACCCGTGCCAATGATGGAATCGTTTCTTTCGGACTGGGCGATTGGTATGATTATGGAGATTTCCGGGCCGGATTTTCTCGTAATACGCCTGTTCCTTTAGTAGCTACCGCCCATTATTATATGGTTGTTCGCTATTTGGTGGAGGCGGCACGTATGCTGGATAATAGGTATGATGTAGCATATTACACTCATTTGGGTGAAGAAATTAATAAAGCATTCCATCGGGAGTTTTATCATAAGGATACTCGTCAGTATGGTACGGGAAGTCAGTGCAGTAATGCCCTGCCGTTGTTTCTCGGAATGGTTCCTGCCGAAGATAAACAGGCGGTACTTGATAACTTGGTAGCGGATATAAAACGTCATGGTAACCGGCTGACTACTGGTGATGTGGGAAATCGTTATTTGTTCCAGACACTAGCCCGTAACGGACTGAATGAGCTGATGTACACCATGCATAACCATGAAGAGGCCCCGGGGTATGGTTTCCAACTGAAATTTGGAGCTACCACGCTGACCGAGCAATGGGATCCGCGACAAGGTTCTTCGTGGAATCACTTTATGATGGGACAGATTGATGAATGGTTCTTCAACTCGCTGGCGGGTGTCCGCACCGTTGAGGGAAAACCGGGAATGAAGGAAATAGAAATACGTCCCCGTCCGGTAGGCGATTTGACATACGTCCGGGCTTCGACTGAAACTCTCTATGGAAAGGTTGCAGTAGACTGGACACGTGAGAATGGAGTCTTTACATTGAAAGTAACGATACCTGTAGGGTGTACGGCACGCGTATTCCTTCCCAATGAGAAAGAGCCGAAGATAGTGGAAAGCGGAACTTATTCTTTTAAGAAATAAACGCATCTTTCATAGGAAAAGCCCCCTGGGGGTGTTTGGTAAAACTAAAATCAATTAATGAACGATATGAATAAACGTACCTTTTTAAGTCTGTTGTTATGTGTTTGCAGTTTGTCTTTTCTGCATGCCGAGCGTGTGGATATGCAGCAAGCCGGTGCCGATATACAAGGCCGGAAATTAAACACGACATTGATTAATTCTACCATCGACCGCTTGAATGCCAATGGTGGCGGAACACTCTTTTTCCCCGCAGGAACTTATCTCACCGGTTCCATCCACATGAAAAGTAATATTACATTAGAATTGGAAGCAGGAGCCACCTTGAAATTCTCGGAGAACTTTGACGACTTCCTCCCTTATGTGGAAGTGCGTCACGAGGGAATCATGATGAAAAGTTTCCAACCGTTGATTTACGCCGTGGATGCAGAAAATATTACCATCAAGGGAGAAGGAACTCTGGATGGACAGGGTAAGGCATGGTGGACTGAATTTTTCCGTGTACTGGTAGACCTTAGAGATAACGGCAAGAGAAACATCAACAAGTACCAGCCCATGTTCGAGAAGGAAAACGACCTGAAAGCCCTTTACGCTGAAACCAATGAAGACTGGCATGGCACACTGGACCGTCGCTTTTTCCGTCCTCCTTTCATACATCCCATCCGTTGTAAGAATGTACGGGTAGAGGGCGTGAAGATTATCAACTCTCCCTTTTGGACTGTAAATCCTGAATTTTGCGACAATGTGACCATTAAAGGCATTACCATCCACAATGTGCCTTCCCCCAACACGGATGGCATCAACCCCGAGTCTTGTAAGAATGTACACATCAGCGACTGCCACATTTCGGTAGGCGATGACTGCATCACCATCAAATCCGGACGTGACTTGCAAGCGCGTAAACTGGGTGTTCCTTGCGAGAATATCACCATTACCAATTGCACCATGTTGAGCGGACACGGTGGTGTGGTTATCGGCAGCGAGATGAGTGGGGGAGTGAAGAAAGTGACCATCAGCAATTGTGTCTTTGATGGTACAGACCGAGGGATTCGTCTGAAATCCACTCGTGGCCGCGGAGGCATTGTGGAGGATATTCGTGTAAGCAATATTGTGATGAGTAATATCAAGAAAGAAGCTATTGTTCTCAATCTGAAATATAGCAAGATGCCTGCCGAACCGAAGAGTGACCGCACTCCGGAATTTCGTAACATCTATGTTTCGGGTGTGACGGTCCGTGATGTGAATACCCCCATTATGGTGGTGGGCCTGCCCGAAGCGCCTATTACCGGTATTGTGATGCGTGATGTGTATATTCAGAATGCCAAGCAACGCTGTGTCTTTGAAGATTGTAAGGACTTGGTGCTGGATGATGTGTATGTGGATGGTAAAGAAATAAAATAGACTGCCCGATGAAAAAACAGATGCTTTTGTGCATGGCGGCACTCTCTTTTTCCGCTGTGTCTGCACAAACTTATGAAACTCGGTTCGCACGTCCGTTATCCGATGTGTTGAATGACGTTGCCGCCCGCTTCCAGGTCCGCTTGAAGTATGATATTGATACGGTGGGGCGTATCCTTCCGTATGCCGATTTCCGTATCCGTCCCTATTCATTGGAAGAAACCTTGACCAATGTGCTTTCTCCTTTCGATTATAAATTCGTGAAGCAAAGTGATACCGTGTACAAGTTGAAACCATACGAGTATGCACGCCGCACGGATGTTGATGGAGAAAAAATGTTGTCATATCTTAGTGGCTTGTATACTGATAAAGATCAGTGGGAACAGCGCAGGGAGATACTCCGAAAGGAAGTGCGCCAACGTCTGGGATTGGATGATATGCTGAAAGGAACAGTGAAGGATGCAAAGCCTATTCTCTCGAAAGTACGGAAATTCGATGGATATACCGTGCAGAATTTTGCATTGGAGACCTTGCCGGGGCTTTATGTTTGCGGTTCGGTTTATGCACCGCGTTCCAAAGGTAAACATGCACTTATTATTTGCCCCAATGGTCATTTTGGACAGGGACGCTACCGGAAGGACCAACAGCAGCGTATGGCTACATTGGCGCGTATGGGGGCTATTTGTGTGGATTATGACTTGTATGGATGGGGTGAATCCGCCTTGCAGGTAGGTGCGGAAGCGCACCATACCAGTGATGCGCACACCATTCAGGCTATGAACGGATTGCTGATACTGGATGATATGCTGGCAAACCGTAAAGATATAGATCCTGCACGCATCGGCGTGAACGGTGGTTCCGGCGGAGGAACGCAGACGGTGTTGCTTACCGTTTTGGACGACCGTTTTACAGCTGCTGCCCCTGTGGTCAGTCTGGCTTCTCACTTTGATGGCGGTTGCCCGTGTGAAAGTGGCAAGCCCATCCAGCTGGCAGGTGGAGGAACTTGCAATGCGGAACTGGCCGCCCTGTTTGCTCCGCGTCCCATGCTGGTGGTTTCCGACGGAGGAGACTGGACAGCCACGGTTCCTCGTTTGGAATATCCTTACTTGCAACGCATCTACGGTTTTTATGGTGCGACGGACAAGGTGAGCAATGTACATTTGCCGAAAGAACGTCATGATTTCGGTCCGAACAAGCGGAATGCGGTTTATGATTTCTTTATAGACGTGTTCGGCCTTGACCGGAGAATGTTGGATGAAAGTAAAGTAACCATTGAATCGGAAAACGCATTGAAGAGCTTTGGTGAGAAAGGTGAGAAACTGCCAGCCGGAGCCTTAAGATATAAAGAATGATTTTGTCGTTTATTTATTAGGTTAAGAGTTAGTGTAGAATCTCCCTCTTGCATAGCCTGTGAAGGTGAGCAAGGGGGAGTTTTTTTTAGGTATGGGGGTTAATACTTTTTGTCGGGTATATCAGGTCTTGTCATACGGACTGTTAAGTCTTTTTGTGCGGACTGTTACTATAGTCTTCGGCAGTGGACCGTACAGTCTGCTACAGTGGACTGTACGGTCTGCCGTAGTGAAACATACGGACTACTGTCGTAGTCTGTAAAAGGTAACCGTAAGAAATGCTTTAATGGTACTGAAAAAAAGACTTAATGGAGCTGAAGCGATGAATTAACTCTGCATTTATGTTATAATCATCTTTAATTCTCCATCCTTGTGGCGCTTTCGGTCGTTTTCTTGTTTATAGTTGCGGATTCAAACCGGTTTCTACATCGGATTTCAGCCGGGTATAATGGAAAAAGCGAAGGTTATAATAAGATAATGCGTTTCTGTAATATGGCAGCAATCTGTTGTCTCAGTTGTGGGGCGCTGATGGGCTTGGCCATATAGCCGTCGAAGCCATTTTCCATAACCCGTTGTTCATCACTGGCATAGGCGAAAGCGGTAACGGCGATGATAGGCACATCCAAGGATAGCTTTCGTATTTCCCGGGTGGCCTCATAGCCATCCATCACCGGCATATTGATATCCATCAGAATTATCTGAGGATTATGGAACTTATACAAATTGACCGCCTCTTTTCCATCCCAAGCATGAACCAGGTTATATTCTCGTTTCAAGATAGATTGGAACAGCCGGTAATTACTCTCATTGTCTTCGGCAACTAGAATGGTCAGTTTGTCTTTCTGCACGGAGATGGGCTGATGTTTGTCTTCCTTTTTGTTATCCGCATCAGCGGGCTGGTAGGGAATGGTGAACCAGAAAGTGGATCCTTTTCCTTCTTCAGATTCTACGCCGATGCGTCCTCCCATGTGCTCTACAATCGTCTGGCAAATGGATAATCCCAGTCCTGTACCCTGTACAAAAGAGTTCAGTTTGACGAAACGTCCGAATATGGAGTTCACTTTGTCGGCTGGAATGCCGCAACCGGTATCTTTAACATAGAAATAAAGTTCTCTGCCGCATAGTTTGTAGCCGAAGGTGATGCTTCCTTGTGAGGTAAACTTGCTGGCGTTGTTCAGCAAATTATTCAAAACTTGCATCAGGCGGTTCTTTTCTGTCTTTATGGGGCAAGAGGGGAGTCCTTTGTGTGCAATCAGTTGAATGCCGCTGGTTTCCGTCCGGTAACGGACCACGCTTTCTATTTCGGAAAGGATATCATTCAGTTCCACGTTGGAATAACTGAAATCCAGTGTGCCGGCCTCTATTTTCGATAAGTCCAGTATGTCGCTGATTAATTGCAGCAGTAACGTATTGTTACTTTCAATGATATTGATATATTCCTGTTTTTCCTGTTCCTCTTCTGCAGTAGCAAGGATGTTTGAGAAACCGATGATAGCATTTAGCGGAGTGCGTATTTCGTGGCTCATATTGGCAAGGAAAGCGGACTTCAGCCGGTTGGATTCTTCCGCGCGGTCCTTGGCTGAAAGCAGTTCGTTTTCCATTGTTTTCCGTTCGTTGATAATCAGTGAGGAACCGACTAAAGTCAGCGGCTTTCCGTTTTTGTCTCTTGTTTCTACGGCTGCTTGTGCTTCTACCCAGTCTATTTTCCAATGTTTTCCATCATTGGCCAGTACACGGTACTCTTCTTTCACTTTCTCTATTTTTCCGTCTGCCAGGTCGCGGTAGGCCTGTATCACGCGTGGACGGTCTTCTTTGATAATTTTGGCGAAATATTGTTTGTCCGATACGCTCAACTGATCTTCGCTGATGCTGCCCGGCATGGCTGCCATGGCAATGGGGCGGTTAAGGTCGCACAAGATGGTATGGTCTTTCAAGTTCCATTTCCAAGGTACAATGTTGGCTACTTCCAGTGCCATGGAAAGTTTATGGTTCGTGGCGCTTAGCATTTGCTGTGCATTGTGCAACTCGGTGCTGTCCATGCAGAACACATCGACCATATCCGGTTCAGTGGAGCAATTCAGGACAACATCATAGAAGGTGTTGACGGTTTTAAAATAATATGGGAATGTGATCGATTTCTTTTCTTTCAAGGTGATACTCATGAAATGGGTGAATTCCGGTAAAGATTCGGGAAAGATTTCGGAGGCCCTTTTCCCTATTATATCGGATTTTTTAAAAAAACATCGTTCGAAATAACGGTTGACATCCTGATAAATGCTGTCTATAATATTTCCTTCTTTATCCCATATTACTTGTTCCTTCATGTAAAGAATCGGCATATTATCCACCAGGTTGATATATTGTGCGTTTGTTTCTATTTCATTTTGTTGGGCTCGTCTCAGGACTTTCAGCATCTGAATGCGTTTTTGTTGTGTTACAGCCATCAGTGCGAAGGCCATGAGCACAATCAGGATAAACCATTTGTATTTGTTCAGAAAGTGGACAGGCTTATCATAGAAAATGGTGTCATCGGGGCATCGCTTGGGGTCGAGCCCTTTATTTATGAGTCTGGTATAGTTGAAGGTGGGGTGTGCTTCCTGAGGCTCATAGAAAGGAATGTCACTGGCTCTTTTTCCACCGAGGATGTCGTCAATTGTTTTCAATAATTGCTTGGTGAAGGCTTGTTCATTGTACATGTATCCTCCTACCATACCTCCGTCGTCCATACCTGCATAGCGGATGGTGAAAAGAGGGGCGGAGATGCTGGAAATGCTTCTGTAAGCGTTTATCAGAAAGCTGTCCGAGGTGAAGGATTCGGTGAACCAAGTGGATACCAGAATGCCTGTAGTCTTGTCTGCCTTACGTACAGCATTATATAACTGGTGCAGAGTATTGGTGCGTGAAGAGATGTATTTATATTCCAGTTGCGGATATTTTGTTTGGATCAATTCCCGCAGTCGTTGGTCATATTCGGGATTGGGATAAATCCCGTCTCCCAAAAAGATGAGTCTTTTCATGCCGGGAATCATTTGCAGCATCAGTTCCACACTTTCTTCCAGATAGATAGGGGTATGCATGTAGGTGAAATTGTATTCTTGGGCCAGTTCGCTCATGTGTGTCTTTTCTTTGGGAGTGACTGTATCTCTCTGCCTGTAGAATATTTCAGGATACACATAGGGGTCTGCCCCGCAGACAATAGTAGGTACGGTACCCCATAAAGCTTGTATCTCTTCTCTGAAAATCAGACTCATGCTTCCTACAAATACCAATAGACGGGGAGGGGTGGAGCCATATCTTGAGGAAAGTGTTTCTGAAAACTTTTCTATTTTAGCAGAATCGCCTACCATGAATAAATTCAGATGTTCTATGTAGGCGTCTATATTTTTGGTTCCGGCTAGTTTATGGACAATGGGGGTGGTAATGCTGTTGCTCCATGGAGAAGATTCGTTATAGCTGTTTAAAATCAGCACATATTCTTCGTTCCCGGTACGATCCTGTGCATTGGCGGCTTCACAGGTGAATGAGAAGATGGTACATATATAGGTATATATCAGCAGCCATTGAATATAGCCTATACGGATTCTCCTACGATTTTTATCCATTATTGTTTTCTACTCTTCTTTAAATATATCGCTCTGATGCTTGTGATGAAACAAATGTACTATTAAATCAGGGAGTGGACGAAGAAAAATAAATGTTTAACAAATATTAAAAGAAACGCACTGAAGTGGGGAACTTCCTGTATGTCCAGGTGTGAACATTTTAAACGGGAACTTTGGCCAACTTATATGGCAATGATTTAAAATGCCGGTGAAAGGCAGGAAAAGAGGGAGGATGAGAAATATCTTTTGCGTTATCTCTTTTATATCTGAAGAAATAGCTTTATATTTATCCCCTCATCTTATTTTAAGGTAGTTATGGAATATCACTTAAGTACTAAATTGAATGGAAATATAGCAATGACTTCCTGTTTCCATGAAAACTCCTTTTTGCAACGTGACGGGAGTCTTTATAAATTTATATGGGTGCGGCATGGAACGCTGGATGTGGAAGTGGATCATGTGGTGATGCATCTGGAAAAAGAGGAAATGATTTCGCTCACTCCTTTGCATCATGTGCAGATAAGGGGAGTGGACGGTGAATACCTCACTTTTCTATTCAATAGTAACTTTTATTGTATTTACGGGCATGACAGCGAGGTGTCTTGTAACGGATTCCTGTTTAACGGTTCTTCCCGTGTCATGCGTTTGAAGCTTTCGCCTTCCCAGTCGGCCCGTCTTGACAGTATTGTCGATATTTTCAGAGGGGAGTGTGAAATACAAGACAACTTGCAGGAAGAAATGTTGCGTATTATTCTGAAACGTTTCATTATCACTTGTACCCGCATAGCCCGTGAAATGTTTGATGTAGACCCGGGGCGTGAGAACACGTTTGATGTGATTCGTCAGTTTTATGTGCTGGTTGACAGTCATTTTAAGGAGAAGAAGCAAGTGCAGGATTATGCTGATATGTTGTGTCGTTCTCCCAAGACCATTTCCAATCTCTTTTCCCTTTACAGGCTTTCTTCTCCTTTGCGTGTCATTCATGAACGCGTGGATGCGGAAGCCAAGCGCCTGTTGCTTTATACGGGCAAGAGTGCGAAGGAAATCAGTGAGATTCTGGGATTTGAGGATTTGGCTACATTTAGCCGGTTCTTTAAGAAAATGAACAAGGAGAGCCTTTCGGAATACCGGAAAAGAGAGAAACGGGAATAATTGCCAACCTATATGGGGGAATTGCCATTTACTGGAGAGGGAAAACTGCCGACCTTTGCACCAGGAAGTTAAATCTTTTAATAATGAAAGCAATGATGACAAAATTAAAATCTCTGTTTGTTGCGTTTTTAACAATAGCAGCATCTGCCCAAAAACTGGGTATCAATCTTATCCGTGTGGCAATCCTTGTAATTTTTGTATGGATTGGCGGTCTGAAATTCTGGAATTATGAAGCCGAAGGAATTGTGCCTTTTGTGGCGAACAGTCCCTTTATGAGTTTCTTTTATACCAAGGACGCTCCTGAATATAAAGAATATAAGCTGAAAGAAGGCGAATTCGATAAAGCGAAGCACCAGTGGCATGAAGAGAACAATACTTATGGGTTTTCTCATGGATTGGGTATTTTGATTATGGGAATCGGTATCTTGACGTTTTTAGGTATCTTCTCTCCAAAAATCGGTTTGGTAGGGGCCGGACTGGCTATTGTCATGACACTGGGCACTTTGTCTTTCCTTGTGACAACGCCTGAGGTGTGGGTCCCCGATTTGGGAAGTGGCGAACAGGGGTTCCCTCTGCTGACGGGCGCCGGCCGTCTGGTCATTAAAGATACTGCTATTTTGGCAGGAGCTGTTGTTGTTCTTTCGGATAGTGCGAGAAGGGTATTGAACCAGTTGAAAAAGTAAAGTTAGAAAGACCGGTCACGGACATGCCCTTTTATAGGGGTGTATATGGATGTATTCCAGCGGGAGGCAAGTATTTCCTGCAAGACATAACTATCTATGAGGCAAGTTGTATCCTGTGTCATCTTGCTGTCTGTCAGCTATTGATAATGAATGCAAATTTGGCAGATTCTGCGGTTAACCCCTGTTAAGTGCTTATCTATCTGTGTTAAAAGAGGAAAAAAATCTCTGACAAACGGTACAACCGTACAATATTTGTCATTACATTAGCGTCAGAAATGTTAAACCAAACTTGAAATTAACAAATTAATAGATATTAAGTTATGAAACAAGCAACTAAAATGGTACTAGGCGCAGCAGCAATTGTAGCAGTCAGCGCAGGTGTAGCAGGAGTAACGACTTATTCTATGTTGAAACCCGAGCCAAACAAAAGCGTGGCCTTTAATGATGTGTTCCAACAAAATCCGAATACAAGACTTGCCGCGCTGGACGCCACCCAAATGCAACCGGTGGATTTGACTCAGGCAGCGGAAAATTCAGTGCATGCAGTAGTTCATATAAAGTCAACTCAAGAATCAAAAACTCAGACAGTTACCGTTCGTGATCCGTTCTATGATTTCTTTGGTGATATTTTTGGGAATGGCAGAGGCGGCGGTCAGCAGCGTCAGGTGCAGACTCCTGAAAGAGTGGGATTTGGTTCCGGAGTGATCATCTCGAAAGATGGATATATTGTAACGAATAACCATGTAATTGATAATGCTGATGTGATCAGTGTCAAACTGAATGACGGACGTGAATATAAAGGACGTGTAATCGGCACAGATCCCAGCACGGATTTAGCGTTGGTTAAAATTGAAGCGGATGAACTTCCCACTATTCCCGTAGGCGATTCGGAGGCTTTGAAAGTGGGCGAGTGGGTATTGGCTGTAGGTAATCCGTTTAATATGACATCTACAGTAACCGCCGGTATTGTGAGTGCCAAGGCACGTTCTTTGGGCGTATATAATCAAGGTGTGGAATCATTCATCCAGACGGATGCAGCTATTAACCAAGGTAACAGTGGTGGGGCATTGGTCAATGCAAAAGGAGAGTTGGTAGGTATCAACTCGGTGCTTTATTCACCGACAGGAGCTTATTCCGGATACGGTTTTGCCATCCCTACCAGTATTATGAAAAAGGTAATAGCCGATTTGAAAGAATACGGAACCGTTCAGCGTGCGGTATTGGGTATCAAGGGTACTCCGATTAATGATGACCAGCAGATGATGCCGGAAGAAATCAAGAAGAAAGTGAAGGAACTGGGTGCTACCGATGGTGTGCTGATAGCTGAGGTGATTGATGGAGGTTCTGCGGCCGGTAACTTGGAAGTGGACGATGTCATTATCGGTATTGACGGAAAACGTGTGAAGAACTTTGCAGAGTTGCAGGAAGGGTTGGCTAAACACCGTCCGGGTGACAAAGTAACCGTCAAGGTGTTGCGTGACAAGAAAGAAAAGGATATCGAGATGACTTTGAAAAATGCACAGGGAACAACGAAAGTGGTGAAGAGTGCGGGCATGGATATCTTGGGCGCAGCGTTCCGTGAAGTTCCTCAGGAATTGAAGAGACAATTGAACTTGGGATATGGTGTGGAAGTCACAGGTGTGACAGACGGTAAAATGAAAGCTGCCGGTATCCGTAAAGGCTTCATCATCCTGAAGGCAAATGGACAACCTGTCAAATCAGTAAATGATTTGGAAGATGTGCTGAAAGCTGCTACCCAGTCACCGGATCAGGTATTGTTCTTGAGCGGTATGTTCCCGTCAGGTAAACGTGCGAACTATGCAGTAGATTTGATACAGGAATAAGGATATTTTTAAGGTAGAAAGTTTCAATAGGTAAAGTTTAGAGGATGCACGGTAAGGGACACTTCCGTGCATCCTGATTTTATAGTCAAACAGGATTGATATGCTGGAAAGAAGCATTGTAAACGGAATTTCGGGGATGATGGGAACACAAGTTTGATTTTTAGTATGTTTTTATCCGATAGTAGAGTCGTGTAACTATTAATTTGCGTCATAGGTGTTTGCGTTCTCGTCCGGCCGGAAAACGGAGGACATAAATCAATTCTGTTTCACGATAAGATAAGAGCTGTTGACAGGATCCATCCTTACGCTATATCATGGAATAATCTCTATTAAGTAAGCTGATAAGATCAATAAAGAGAAAGATATAACCCTATTTTCGCAAAATATTTAGGAAAAGAAGGACAAAGATAGTCTTTTTTGATTTATTAGCTAATATTTTTCAAACAAAAATGGATGTATTCCATTTAATGTTGTAAATTTGCATCCCAAATTTGTTTTATAGAGAATGAGACAATTAAAGATTACCAAAAGTATCACTAACCGAGAGAGCGCATCTCTGGATAAGTATTTACAGGAAATAGGCCGTGAAGACCTGATTACTGTAGAGGAAGAGGTAGAGCTCGCTCAGCGTATCCGTAAAGGCGACCGGGTAGCATTGGAAAAACTGACACGTGCCAACTTGCGTTTCGTCGTGTCTGTAGCCAAGCAGTATCAAAATCAGGGGTTAAGTCTTCCTGACTTGATTAATGAAGGCAACCTGGGATTGATTAAAGCAGCTGAAAAGTTCGATGAGACCCGAGGCTTCAAGTTTATCAGTTACGCCGTATGGTGGATTCGTCAGTCTATTCTCCAGGCATTGGCAGAACAGTCACGTATTGTCCGTTTGCCGTTGAATCAGGTAGGCTCGTTGAACAAGATCAGCAAAGCCTTCTCTAAATTCGAACAGGAAAACGAGCGTCGTCCTTCTCCGGAAGAACTGGCCGATGAACTGGAAATACCTGTAGACAAAATCTCGGACACGTTGAAGGTTTCAGGACGCCACATTTCTGTAGACGCTCCTTTTGTGGAAGGAGAAGACAACAGTTTGTTGGATGTGCTTGTGAACGACGACTCGCCTATGGCAGACCGTTCCTTGGTTAATGAGTCACTTGCGAGGGAAATTGATAGAGCACTCTCTACGCTGACCGAAAGGGAGAAGGATATTATCCAGATGTTTTTCGGTATTAATACGCAGGAAATGACGTTGGAAGAAATCGGCGATAAATTCGGCCTCACTCGTGAGCGCGTACGCCAGATTAAAGAGAAAGCCATTAGAAGATTGAGACAAAATTCGCGTAGCAAGCTGCTTAAGTCTTATTTAGGGTAAGAAAGATTCGGTTTCCGAAAAGAAAACAAAGCACAAGATGGAAGGTTACTCCCGTCTTGTGCTTTTGTTCATAATATACCAATAATGCCCATTGGCTGCGCTATGTGCCACATGGTAATGGGCACATCAGCAAATTATTATAGTTAATTAATCTATTACTTTTTCGTATTTGTCCGTAAATAACTATTTTTGTCCTCTAATAAAATTATAAAATTAGAATTATGAAATCCATAAAGATTCTGTGCTCTTTATTATTGGTACTGATGGTATGCTCGGCATTCTCATTGAAAGGAAGTAAAGGTAAATCCGTTTATATAGTAGGTGTATCCGCATCGTTTACAGATTCATTGGTTTATTTCACGGAAATCCAATTGCTGGACAGTGTAAGGCTGGATAAGAATAAGATGTTGCCGGAACGCTCACAATACAGTTATCAGCTGAAAAATTATTTGGAAAACGAGGAAGGGCTGACGAACCGCACTTGCTTTGTTTATTTCTCGAACAGCAGAAAAAAACTGCAGAAGACCATCAATAAGATGAAGATCAAGTATCAAAAAGGAAAGACCTTGCTGATTCGCGAAGTGAACCCCAATGCATTCAAGTTCAAGAAACCGGAAGAGTGATCCTTTTCTTATGAAAAAGATTCTATTTATATTTTTAACAGCCTGCTTTTTCTTCTCTTGCGAGAAGGAAACAATCGTGATTCCTCAGCAACATGCCGGAAGAACGGTCCTGGCTTTCTTTTGGGCGGATAACAGCTTGAATTCCAATTTGCGTAATAATATTCGGACGATGATGCAGGGGCTTCAGGCTATGAAGGATTCGGCTGCTTTGTTGGTATATTGGGATGGTGAGGCTTCGGATATCAGTTGGCCGGAGCCTTGTATCGTTGAATATGTGACTAATGGTCAAGGGGGGATCAACAGTATGTCCAAAGAAGCGGTCAATGCGATGATCGCGGATCAGGACATGTCGGTTCACGACTTGATAAGTATTGGCAATATCAGAAAAAAATATCCCCCTCAGACATCAACGGAGAAAACCGTCATGCAGACAGTGATAGGTGATATGATGAGTGTTTATCCGTCGGAAAGTTATGGAATAATCTTTGGTTCTCACGGTTCAGGATGGTTGCCCACTATTACCGGCACCCGTTCTATAGGTCAAGATGGCGGCCGGTATTCCAGTGACACAGCGTTGATACCGGAATTGGCGGAAGTGCTGCGTACGGTAAATCCTCAAAAGTTTGATTTTGTCTTGTTTGATGCGTGTATGATGGGGTGTGCCGAAGTGTATTATGAGCTGAAGGATGCTGCCAAATATTGCATCGCTTCTGTACTTGATATACCGGCAGCCGGATTTCCTTATGCAAGTGTGATGCCTTATTTGTATGAAAATGCGATCAAGGAGTATTTGAAGCCAATCTGTAAAGATTATATAGATTATTATAACTATAATGGTTGGGGAACCATTTCGGCAGTGGATTGCAATCAGATGGAAGGTTTGGCGGAAGCGGTCAGAAGTGTGATTTTGTCCAATCAGGATAGCCTGAAGAACGTGGATATAGCTGATTTGCAGCAATATGGCAAAGGCAGCAGCAACTTCAAAGGATATGCCTATGATATGTTACAGTTTATTGAAAAATTGTGTGGAGGAATGGCTCCAGACGATTTTACGCAACAATTAAAGAAGACGGTCATTTATACAGATTATACTCATGATCCCACCTCATCCTTGTACAGAATAGATGGGGATAACTACAGTGGAATGGGTATGTATATCCCCAATTCATTCACCACTCCCAAATATTTGCTTTGGAACAATTATTTCAAGTCTTCCATAGCGTGGTATCATGCATCCGGATGGGCTGAAACGGAATCTATTTGGGGGAATTGAAGGAGAATGCAGCCAGTTGCTTTTTACTTGATCCCGAATAATAGATATAGCGGATGGAAGTACCGAATTTCCGGTATTCTTCCATTTCCACCGAGTTGTCTACTGCATTCTGCAGGGCTTGTTTAAAGGCGGCATAATGGGTGTTCATATAAGTGGCGTTGTCCAGTTCTCCTGTAACACTGTAGAAATAGCTCACACTATTATCTTTCTCATTATAACGGGTGCTGTCCAGTGTAATCGTTTCGTTCATACGTGTGGGGCAGGACCGGTTGGTCTTTTCGGCTGTCTGTTTGAATTTACGGACTTGTGAACGGTGGTTATTATTACATCCTGCCAAAGTAAGGATGCCTAGGGCCGCTATTATAACTGTTTCTCTTTTCATTATAAATCGGTATTTTGAAGCGAAAGTAAACTATAAGTTTGAACAAAGCAAATGGATTTTTGTTTTTTATTAGTAAGTTTGTGCAAACAAAAAAAGTAAAACATGTCTCGCATTATAGATGAATTAAAACGTACGGACCACAAGCGTTATCTGGGTGGTCTTGATTTCTTTAAATATATTGGTCCCGGATTACTGGTTACTGTAGGTTTTATTGATCCGGGAAACTGGGCCTCGAATTTTGCAGCCGGTTCCGAATTTGGTTACGCGTTGTTGTGGGTGGTGACCCTGTCTACCATTATGTTGATTGTGTTGCAGCACAATGTGGCCCACCTGGGCATTGTGACGGGATTGTGCCTGAGTGAAGCAGCCACGCAGTATTGTCCCAAGTGGATATCCCGTCCCATTTTGGGCAGCGCGGTACTGGCCTCCATATCCACTTCGCTGGCGGAGATATTGGGAGGAGCCATTGCCTTGCAGATGCTTTTAGGAATTCCCATAGCCTGGGGATCTGTTCTTACTACGATGTTTGTCGTCATTATGCTTTTTTCCAATTCATATAAAAAGATAGAAAGAGCCATCATTGCTTTTGTATCCGTAATCGGCCTTTCGTTTCTGTATGAGTTGTTTTTGGTAGATATTGACTGGCCTGTGGCGGTCCGTTCCTGGGTGGTTCCCGACATACCCCAAGGCAGTATGCTGATTATCATGAGTGTGCTTGGGGCAGTGGTTATGCCGCATAATCTTTTCTTGCATTCAGAGGTGATACAGAGCCACGAGTACAACAAGCAGGACGAGAGTTCCATTCGTAAAGTATTGAAATATGAGTTCTATGATACTTTGTTCTCCATGATTGTGGGATGGGCTATCAATAGTGCCATGATCTTACTGGCAGCCGCTACTTTCTTCCGTACCCGGACTCCGGTGGAAGAGTTGCAGCAGGCGAAGTCGTTGCTTGACCCATTGCTGGGCAGCCATGCCGGAATCATTTTTGCCCTGGCATTGCTGATGGCGGGGATTTCCTCCACCATAACCAGTGGCATGGCGGCAGGTTCTATCTTTGCGGGTATTTTCGGTGAGTCTTATCATATCAAGGATATTCACTCCAAGGTAGGTATTTTGATTTCTTTGGGGATAGCATTGGTTCTTATTTTCTTTATTGAGAATCCCTTTTACGGACTTATCATCTCTCAGATGATTCTGAGTATCCAGCTGCCTTTCACGGTGTTCCTGCAAGTAGGACTGACCTCTTCCAAACGGGTGATGGGCAAATATGCCAACTCCCGGTGGAGTTCATTCGTGCTTTATACCATTGCGGTGATTGTCTCCGCATTGAATATCATGCTGTTGCTCAGTTGAATAATGTGCGAATTTGCCCATGTGCCAATTGCCATGCGGGACCATAGCGCAGCACGTGGGCACATGGGCAAATTTTTTATTTCGTTTTGCTTTCCGAGATAATCAGCAGTTTGTCACCGGCATGCAGTTGCAGAGAGCCATTGGGGATCATGAATTCGTTCCCCCTTTTTACCAGCATCACCAGCATACCTTTAGGCAGATTCATATCCATCAGCCTGTCTCCCTTTGCCAGCATTTCCTCCGTCAGTACGATATCGCGGAGGTCTGTATTGATTTCCTCCGGTATCTCTACTCCGAAATCATTTCCTGTTTTTTCCAGTGGTGTATCCAGATGGAGTAATTTGGCCATCCATGAAATGGTCGTTCCTTGAACCACTAAAGACAATATGGTAATGAAAAATACGATATTGAAAATCTGGGTAGATCCCGGCACATCAGCCACTACCGGATAAGTGGCGAATATGATAGGTACTGCTCCGCGTAATCCCACCCAGGAAATAAACAGCCGTGAGCTGATGTTCATCTTTTTAAAGGGAAGGAGGCAGAGCAGGACACTGAGCGGGCGGGCGAGTACAATCATGAAAATGCCGATCAAGGTTGCCGGTATGGCGATGGACAACATTTCATGGGGATTCACCAGCAATCCCAGGCTCAGGAACATGATAATTTGGAAGAGCCAGGTCATGCCGTTCATAAAAGTAGCGATCTCCTTACGGTTTACAATGCGTGCGTTACCCACCATCATTCCTGCTATATAGACAGCCAGATAGCCGTTTCCTTTACACAGGTCGGTCATGGTGAATGTGAAGAAAATAAAGCTCAGCAGCAAGATAGGATAGAGCGACTGGTTCTTCAAGTCAATCTTGTTGATGATTACTACCGCCAGTTTTCCCAGCAGGAATCCTGAGGCGCCACCCACAGCAAACTGAATCAGGAATGAAATCAGAATATCGTCTGCCCCCATGCCTGCCGATGTGATGAATTGTATCAGGACGATAGTAAGCATATACGCCATAGGGTCATTACTTCCGCTTTCCAGTTCCAGCATCGGGCGGAGGTTATGTTTCAGGTTCATGCTTTGCGAGCGCAGGATATTGAATACGGAAGCAGAGTCCGTAGAGGACATGGTAGCCGCCAGCAACATGGCCGTCATCAGGGACATGGTAATGCTGACATTCGAGAACCCGGAAATCCAATAAATAAAGAATCCGGTGAAAATAGTAGTAAGCAACACGCCGAAGGTGGAAAGCAGTATGCCTTGTGGCAATACAGGCTTGATATCCGAATATTTGGTATCCATACCCCCTGAGAACAGAATGATGCTAAGGGCCATCATGCCGATGAACTGTGCCTCGCCCGCATCATGGAATTGGAGTCCCAGGCCGTCGCTTCCGAACAGCATGCCGACCAATAAAAAAACAAGTAACGTAGGGATTCCGAACCGGTAGCCGGTCTTGCTCACTACAATACTTACGAACAATAGGATAGAACCTATCAAGAGAATGTTTTCTGCATTAAATATCATACTTCTGTGATCTTGTTTAATTTTTTAATATGATGTGCCAGCATCAGGCAGGCTGTGATAAATGCTAAAAGATCAGATACAGGCATACTGAGCCAAATGCCGTTCAGTCCCCACCAATGAGGCAGCAACAGCAGGCAGGGCAATAAATACAACAGTTGGCGGGACAAGGAGAGGAAGATAGAAATTTTCGCTTTCCCGATAGATTGGAAGAAACTGGAAATCACAATTTGTATTCCCACGAAAGGAAACATCAGGACTCCGATTTGCAACCCAGTGCGTGCCAATGCTGTAAGTTCTTTATCGTCTGTAAACATATTAACAACCAAATTAGGGAAAAGTTCGCTGAAAACAAATCCCAGCGAAGTGATGCACCCCCCTGCAATCATGCAATATTTCAACGTCTGCTTCACCCGGCTGAATTTGTGTGCCCCATGATTATAGCCCACAATCGGTTGCATCCCCATAGTCAGTCCCATGATAACCATTACAAACAACATCAGCAGACGGTTTAATATGCCGTATGCTCCGATAGCCAGATCGCCCCCGTAGAGCAGCAGGCTCTTGTTGAATATAATGACAATGGCCGAAGCGCAGACATTCATCAGGAACGGCGACATGCCGATACTGAAAATATTCTCTACGATCCGTTTCCTTAATTTGAATATCCCTTTCTTGAAACGGATATAACTTTTTTCCTGCATGAAATGGCTCAGCACCCATATCATGCCGGCAAACTGTGAAAGGATGGTTGCCGTGGCTGCTCCGCGGATTCCCCAGCCGAGCCAGAATATAAAGACAGGAGCCAAAATGATGTTGCACCCCACTGTCAGCATGGAGGACAGCATCGCTTTTCGGGGATAACCGGTGGCACGCATGATATTGTTCAGCCCGATCATTACATAGGTGACAGGACTTCCTATTAATATAATCTGCATAAAGTCGCGGGCGTATGGCAACGTGTCATGGCTTGCCCCGAAGAAGAACAGAATCTGGTCTAGAAACAGCAAGGTGATGCCTCCGTAGAAAATAGAATTTATCACACAGAGCACCGTTACGTTTCCCAGCACCTTCTCGGCGCCGTCCGTATCCTTCTGCCCCAGGCGGATGGACGATATGGTAGCCCCACCCACTCCGACCAATGTGCAGAATGCCACCAGCAGGTTCATCAGCGGAAAGGAGATAGCCAGTCCCGAGATAGCCATGGCCCCCACACCGTGCCCGATAAATACGCTATCAATAATATTATACAGTGACGTCAGTGTCATTCCGATGATAGCAGGGATAGAGTACTCTAAAAGCAGCTTTCCTACCTTTTCTGTACCCAGTATGTGCGGGTTGTTTTCTTTCATTCGCGTTTTTATTATTTTTAAGCTTTGCAAAGTTAGGAATATGGAGGATTATTCAGACCTTTGCGGCGTTAAATCAAACTAAAAGTAATATGAATTCAACAAAAAGCATTGCAGCTTTATTCGATTTTGACGGGGTGGTGGTAGATACGGAACCTCAGTATAGTATATTCTGGAATGAACAAGGACGGAAATACCATCCTGAGATACCCGAGTTCGGCCGGATGATAAAAGGGCAGACATTGACACAAATTTATAACAAATATTTCGCTGGAATGGAAGACGTTCAGCGTGAAATTACAGAAGATTTGAACAAATTTGAAGAAAATATGTTATTTAATTATATCCCGGGCGTAGAGGGCTTTATGAAGGAGCTGAGAGCCAACGGGGTAAAGATAGCGATAGTCACAAGCTCAAATGAAATGAAGATGAACAATGCATATAAAGCACATCCGGAACTGAAACAAAGTGTGGACCGTATCCTCACAGCCGAAATGTTCACTCGTTCCAAACCAGACCCCGAATGTTTCTTATTAGGAGCCACAGTCTTTGATACCGTGCCCGAGAACTGTGTGGTTTTCGAGGATTCATTTCACGGGCTTGAGGCAGGAAATCGGGCAGGAATGACCGTGATAGGATTGGCTACTACCAACCCTGAAGAGCAGATACGCGATAAGGCGAAGGCTGTTATTCAGGACTTTAATGGATTTAGTTTCGAAAAAATGAAGGATATAATGAGGTAATGTCAACTAAAACATCTACCTTTGCAGCCGTTTTTTATAAATTAAAGTAAATATGGCAGGATATATTTCAGGCGATACACGCAAAGTAACGACACACCGTTTGGTGGAAATGAAGCAGAGAGGCGAGAAGATTTCTATGCTTACTTCGTATGATTACACGACAGCGCAGATTGTAGACGGCGCAGGCATCGACGTCATACTGGTAGGAGACTCCGCTTCGAATGTCATGGCGGGGAATGTGACCACACTTCCCATCACCCTTGACCAGATGATTTATCACGGGAAATCCGTGGTTCGTGGAGTGAAACGCGCGCTCGTTGTGGTCGATTTGCCTTTCGGTACTTACCAGACTTCCGAGTACGAAGCGGTGACCAATGCGATCAAAGTGATGAAGATCACACATGCCGATGCATTGAAGCTGGAAGGTGGCGTAGAAATCATTGATGCGGTAAAGAAAATCATCGCTGCGGGTATTCCCATCATGGGACATTTGGGACTGATGCCGCAGTCTATCAATAAATACGGAACTTATACTGTACGTGCCAAGGACGAGGAAGAGGCCGAAAAGCTGCTGAGTGACGCGCATCTGCTGGAAGAGGCGGGATGTTTTGCGTTGGTACTCGAAAAAATCCCCGCATCATTGGCGGAACGTGTGGCCAAGGAACTGACTATCCCCGTTATCGGCATCGGAGCCGGAGGCGCTGTGGACGGACAGGTGCTGGTTGTATCCGACATGCTGGGTATGACCAACGGTTTCAGTCCCCGTTTCCTCCGTCGTTATGCCGATTTGCATACTGTTATGACAGGAGCCATACAGCAATACGTGGATGATGTGAAAAAAGGTGATTTCCCTAACGAAGACGAACAATATTAACAAAGTTTCTGCTGATATGTATGATGACTTCTTCTTTCCGTATGAGAAAGCAAAACTGTGGACCGGGAATATGGTGCTGCTATCCCTTTCGAACTTTTTGCTTTATGCCTCGCTATACATGATGCTTCCCGCACTGCCTTTATGGATGGTGCGGCACTGGTATTGCAGCTATGCGGAAGCAGGAGCAGCTGTGGCTGTTTTCGGACTGGCCATGTTTCTTCCGGGAGCGTTCAACAGCTATCTTATCGATACGTTCAAGCGTAAAAGTGTTTGTCTGGTCGCGATGCTTCTGTTCGTGGCGTCCAGCCTGCTGTATCCATACGTTGCGACTGTAGGGTTCATAGCCTTGGTCCGGGCTGTCCAGGGGGGGCTGTTCAGTGTCATTACCATGACTACGGGTAGCACGCTGGTGATTGACGTCACCGCCTCACGCCGCCGCACGGATGCGAATATCGCCTTTTCGTGGGTGGGGCGTTTTGGAATGGTGGCAGGTCTTGCGTTGGGAATTTACATTTATCCTTACTGGAATTTTCACCATGTTGTTTATACCTGTGTCGCTTTGGGCACACTGGCCTTGCTTCTGATTCTGGCGGTGGATGTCCCTTTCCGTGCTCCGCTGCGCACCTCATGGTTCTCGTTGGACCGTTTTCTGTTGCCTCGTACTCTGTGGCCGGCACTGAATATGATGATGCTTTCCGCTGTTTTCGGCATTTTGATAGCGCACATTTACAATGAGTTGTTTTACATTTGCATCCTGATCGGTTTTATCATCTCCCTGTTGCTTTTGCGTTATGTGCTTTCCTATGCTTCCGGCCGTTCGGAGGTGGAGCTGGGGCAGGCCGCGATGATAGGCGGACTGTTGTTGCTTGCTTTTTCCAACAGCTTGATGAACAGTTATATAGCCGGTGTATTGCTGGGCACGGGGATCGGTACTACCGTGTCACGGTTTTTTATAAAGATGATTAGTCTGCCGATGCATTGCGAACGGGGTACGGGAAACAATACTTATCAGCTGATGTGGGAAGTAGGTATGCTGAGTGGTTTTCTGTTTGAGAATATGTGGACCGAAAGTCATCCTGATACTATTTATTGGATATGTATCGGTATCTGTGTCACTCTTTTGCTGATGTATGAGTTCTTTACACATCCGTGGTATTACAGAAAAATGGAGGAAAAACAGTAGGATGATGATTTCAAATGTTGGTTTATCCAGCTGTCGGAGTAAAAATATAGCAACTTAAATAAATTAATAATATAAAGAATATGGCAGACGACAAAAAGATTATCTTTTCGATGGTAGGCGTAAGCAAAGCCTTCCAGGCGAACAAACAGGTATTGAAAGACATCTACCTATCCTTTTTTTACGGTGCTAAGATCGGTATCATCGGTCTGAACGGTTCAGGTAAGTCAACGCTGATGAAAATCATCGCCGGACTGGAGAAAAGTTATCAGGGAGAAGTGGTGTTCTCGCCGGGCTACTCTGTAGGCTATCTGGCACAGGAACCGCATCTGGATAATGAGAAGACAGTGAAAGAGGTAGTGATGGAAGGTGTGCAGAGCATTGTGGACACTTTGGCGGAATACGAAGAAATAAACAACAAGTTCGGGCTTCCCGAATACTATGAGGACCCAGAGAAGATGGATGCACTCTTTGCCCGTCAGGCTGAGTTGCAGGACATCATTGACGCTACGGACGCATGGAATCTGGACAGCAAACTGGAACGCGCCATGGATGCGTTGCGCTGTCCGCCCGAAGACCAGCCGGTGAAGAACCTCTCGGGAGGTGAGCGCCGCCGTGTGGCCTTGTGCCGCCTGCTGTTGCAGAAGCCGGATATCCTGTTGCTGGACGAGCCTACCAACCACTTGGACGCGGAAAGTATCGACTGGCTGGAACAGCATTTGCAGCAATATGAAGGTACGGTGATTGCCGTAACCCACGACCGTTACTTCCTGGACCATGTAGCCGGATGGATTCTGGAACTGGACCGTGGCGAAGGAATTCCCTGGAAGGGAAATTACTCCAGCTGGCTGGAACAGAAGACCAAACGTATGGAGATGGAAGAGAAAGTGGCAAGCAAACGCCGCAAGACCTTGGAACGCGAGCTGGACTGGGTGCGCATGGCTCCCAAAGCCCGTCAGGCGAAAGGAAAGGCCCGTCTGAACTCCTATGACAAGCTGCTGAACGAGGATGTGAAGGAAAAGGAAGAGAAACTGGAAATCTTTATTCCGAACGGTCCCCGTCTGGGCAACAAGGTGATCGAGGCCAAAGGAGTGGCGAAAGCTTACGGTGACAAGCTGTTGTTCGATAACCTGAATTTCATGCTGCCCCCTAACGGCATTGTCGGCGTAATCGGTCCTAACGGCGCCGGTAAGACTACTTTGTTCCGCTTGATTATGGGACTGGAAACCGTAGATAAAGGTACTTTCGAGGTAGGAGAGACCGTGAAACTGGCATACGTAGACCAGCAGCATAAGGATATTGACCCGGAAAAATCTGTTTATCAGGTAATCAGCGGTGGAAACGAGCTGATCCGTCTGGGCAACAGGGATATCAACGCGCGTGCTTACCTCAGCCGTTTCAATTTCTCGGGAGCCGATCAGGAGAAACTTTGCGGAATGCTTTCGGGTGGTGAGCGCAACCGCCTGCATCTGGCTATGGCACTGAAGGAAGAAGGCAACGTGCTGCTGCTGGACGAGCCTACCAATGATATTGACGTGAACACGCTGCGCGCGCTGGAGGAAGGTCTGGACGATTTTGCAGGTTGTGCGGTGGTGATCAGCCACGACCGTTGGTTCCTGGACCGTATCTGTACCCATATCCTGGCTTTCGAAGGAAACAGCGAGGTATTCTTCTTTGAAGGATCTTATTCGGAATACGAAGAGAACAAGATGAAGCGTCTGGGCAATGAGGAGCCGAAACGGGTGCGCTACCGCAAGCTGATGGAAGACTGATGGGGGCCTCCCTGTCCTGATAAGGTCCAAACTAAAATGACCATTCCGAAAAGTAACAGATTGTAATTACAAGACCTGAAAGAGTCGTATCAAGCTCCGTTTTGAGTAATGATACGACTCTTTTTTTTGCCTTTAAGGAGGTTCAAGTTTCAAATCAAAACCTCTTTCTTGGCTAGAATTAAGTTTTGAACCCTCTTGGGTTGTGTACTCTCTCTGGGGCGCGGATAGCGGAAGAAACCAGACCAGTCACTGTAAATTGTAACCGATTTGTAGCTTGTATATCGTTTCTATTAGCTATCTTTGCAACGTCTTTTAAGACATTAATTATAATATTAATTAATTAAAAAGTTTATGGTAAAAAGAATGCGATCTTTTTTTGCGGTGGTTATGTTGGTAATCGCTGCTGCTGTTAACGCCCAGGTCACCACTTCGTCAATGAGTGGTAAGGTGGTTGATCAAAGCAATGAAGCCATTATCGGCGCAACGATTCAGGCTATTCACGAACCGTCCGGCACCCATTATGGGGCCATTACCAATGTGGACGGCCGTTATTCCATCCAGGGCATGCGTGCCGGCGGCCCTTACAAAGTAGAAGTTTCTTATGTAGGTTATCAATCAGTGGTTTACAAGAGCATCAACCTCCAGTTGGGAGAGAATTACGTATTGGATGCGAACTTGAAGGAATCTACCGAATTATTGGATGAAGTGGTGATTACCGCTTCCAAAAGCAGCAACATGAAATCAGACCGCGCCGGAGCGGTAACCAATGTCGATGCGGCCAGAATGTCGGAAGTGCCTACAGTGAGCCGCAGCATGAACGATATCATGCGTCTGACCCCTCAGGGAGCCAATATCGGTAGCGGTTTCTCAGTGGGTGGAGGTAACTACCGCCAGTCTTATGTCACTGTGGACGGAGCCGCTTTCAACAATGCCTTCGGTATCGGCTCGAACTTGCCGGCAGGCGGTTCGCCTATCTCTCTGGATGCTTTGGAACAGATTTCCGTTTCCACCACCCCTTTTGATGTCCGTCAGAGCGGATTTACAGGAGGTGCCATCAACGCCGTGACAAAGAGTGGTACGAATGAGTTCAAAGGTACAGCCTATATGTACACTTCCAATACCCACCTCACCGGAAACAAGGTAGAGGACTATGAACTGACCCGCAACCGTGACCACAGCACCACCTACGGAGCTTCTCTGGGAGGTGCGATCATTAAAAACAAATTGTTCTTCTTCGTGAACGGCGAATATCAGGATAATGTGCAGGCAGGCCCGTCGGGCATAGCGCGTAGCGGCGCCAATGACGAATGGAGCACAAACGGCATTGTGCACCGTCCGTTCGAGAACACCACAACGGTAGGCGACCGTACCTTCGTAGGGATGAACAACATCAGCCAATACCTGTCGGAAAAATACAACTATAATCCGGGACGTTATCAGGGATATTCTCTGGAAACCCCTTCTTACAAGATCATGGGCCGTCTGGACTGGAACATCAACAACAACAACAAGATTAATTTCCGTTTCACCCATACCCATTCCAAGTATTCCTCCAGCCCTTCCTCTTCCACCACCCCGTTTAAAGATTCAATCATTTATCCGGGCGGAGTAGACGGCAGCGCGGGCAAGAGCAGTTCGGGACGTACATCAAACACCGGTCTGTACTTTGAAAGCTCACGCTATATGCAGGAACAGAACTTCACCTCCATCGCTTCCGAATGGAACTCAAAGTGGGGGGCTATCAATAACGCCCTGCGTTTCACTTATTCTTATCAGAACGAACCGCGTACATACGAAGGGGGAACATTCCCTACGGTGGACATCCTTGACCAAGGCTCGCTGTACACCTCATTCGGTCCGGACCCCTTTACAGAAGGGAACTTGCGCCAGGTGAAGACTTTTGTCATTACCGATGAGTTCAATTTCTCCAGAGGTATCCATAACTTTATGGGCGGTATCCAGTTTGAGTCCAATAAGGCAGTGAACGGATTCATGCAGGCGGGAAGCGGTTATTATGTCTATTCCTCCTGGGATGATTTTGTGAACAACAGAGCTCCGGCTGCCTTCGGTATCACTTATTCCAACACCGGGGACGGTTCCCAGTTCCTGGCGAACATGAAGTACCAGCAGCTTTCTTTCTATCTGCAGGACCAGATGAATATCACGGACAACTTCAGACTGACTGCCGGGGTGCGTTTCGAACTGCCCATTTATCCGGAGCTGAAGAACAACTATAATAAAAATTTCGCACAGATTGACTTTGACGGATATCATTACGCCACAGACCAGCTGCCTTCATCCTACCAGCTGACCGCCTCCCCCCGTATCGGTTTCAACTGGGACCTTACAGGCGAGCGTAAGTATGTATTGCGCGGCGGTAGCGGTTACTTCATCGGCCGTCTGCCGTTCGTATGGCTGGTTTCGGCAGTAGGTAATGCCAATTGCGGACAAAGTACCTATTATTATAACGAGCAGAAGGATGCCAAGTACGGACAGCCGGGCTTCCACACCAGCGTGGCCGATATGTTGAAAGATCCTAACCTGAACCTTCCGGCAGCTACTGATCCCGCCGCACCTTCCGGAGCCACCATCATTGACCGCGACCTGAAGATGAACGCCACCTGGAAGTCTTCACTGGCTTTGGATGCAAAACTTCCCGGAGATATTGACTTTACGTTGGAAGGTATTTTCAGCAAAGAGTTCAATCCGGCTACTGTGACCAACCTGGGACGTAAGTTTAAAGGAGAGCAGGAGATAGCTCCGGGTGATGTCCGCAGAATGTTTGAGTACTCCAATTCGAACAAGACGGACGCTTATTATATCACCAATGCGGGAAACAGCGCTTATTATTACTCACTCACCGCCTCACTGGCCAAGACATTTGATTTCGGCCTGCATCTTTCCGCTTCCTACACCCGTTCTTATGCCAAGTCGTATGGCGACGGCATCGGCGACCAGGTGAACTCGGCTTATTACAACAACCGTTACTCTGTCAACGGAAACAATGACACGGAGACCGGCTATGGTACGTATGTATCGCCCAACCGTGTGCTGGCTTCCGCCGCTTACCGTATTAAATACGCCAAGAATTTCGCTTCCTCCTTGTCTTTGATTTATGAGGGTATGAACATGGGCTATGCCGGAGGATATTCCGCCGCCCGTTATTCCTATACATTCACCGGGAATATTGTAGGCGATTACGGCTCAAACAACTTGCTGTACATTCCGGCATCCCGTGAGGCGTTGGATAAGTGGAACTTCGCCGATTATACTGACAGCAAGACGGGTGAGGTGACTTATTCCGCCAAGGAGCAGCGCGATGATTTCTGGGCTTACATTAATGAGGACAGTTACCTGAAAGGCCGTAAAGGCAAGTATGCCGAACGCGGAGGAGCCATCATGCCCTGGCATCATCAGCTGGATTTGAAGTTCAATCAGGATTTCTTCCTCAATGTAGGGGGCAAGCGCAATACCTTGCAGTTCGGAGTGGATATCAAGAACTTCCTGAACTTGCTGAACAGCGACTGGGGAATTTATAAGACGGTGAACAATACTTCCTTGTTGAGTTATAAGAGTGGTGCTTACCAGTTCCAGAAGAACGGAGGAAAGAAACTGACTGATACGTATTCCAATCTGAACAGTTTCAATTCTACGTATTCCATACAGTTCAGTGTCCGTTATATCTTTAACTAAGTGAAATAGCCTGTATCAGACAATACAGGAACAGGATAGAGAGGCGTACCCATGAAGGTGTGCCTCTTTTGTATGCGTATTCTTCCTTGTTTTGAAAAAACTTGGAATTAAGAATAAATTAAGTACCTTTGTGTGTTATCCTATAAAGAACAATAGTTTATGAGTGATAAGATATATCCCATCGGTATCCAGAATTTCGAGAAACTCCGCAAGGAAGGCTATTTCTATATTGACAAGACGGCCTTGATCTACAAAATGGTAAAGACCGGCAGTTATTACTTCCTCAGTCGTCCGCGCCGTTTCGGGAAAAGCCTGCTGGTTTCTACTCTGGAAGCCTATTTCCAAGGCAAGAGAGAATTGTTTGAAGGACTGGCCATAGCCGGACTGGAGAAAGACTGGACAGTACGTCCCGTCCTGCATATCGATCTGAATATCTCAAAATATGAGACAGCGGAGGATTTGAGCGATATGCTGAATGATTTTCTGACCAACTGGGAAGCTGTCTACGGTTCCGCTCCTTCCGAGACATCCCTCGCCCTCCGTTTCAAAGGCGTGATAAAACGTGCTTACGAGCAGACGGGGCAGAGGGTTGCCATTCTGGTAGACGAATATGACAAGCCCATGCTGCAAGCCATCGGCAATGAGGAGCTTCAGAGAGCATATCGGAGCATACTGAAACCCTTCTATGGAGTGTTGAAGACAATGGACGGTTGCATCAAGTTCGCTTTGCTGACGGGGGTTACCAAGTTTGGCAAGGTCAGTGTGTTCAGCGATTTGAACAACTTGGACGATATCTCCATGTGGAATGAGTTTATTGATATCTGTGGGGTCAGTGACAAGGAAATTCAAACCTGGCTGGAGCCGGAACTTCATGAATTTGCTGAAAAACGGGGGAGGACATACGATGAAATCTGTGCCGAACTGAAAGAGTGTTATGACGGTTATCATTTTACACATAATTCCATCGGTATTTACAATCCTTTCAGCCTGCTTAATGCCTTCAAACGGAAGGAGTTCGGAAACTACTGGTTTGAGACCGGTACGCCGACTTATCTGGTGAGGTTGCTGCAAAAACATCATTATGACTTGGAACGGATGGCGCACGAGGAAACGGATATCCAGGTGCTGAATAGTATTGATTCCGAGTCCACGAATCCTATTCCGGTGATTTATCAGAGCGGGTATCTTACGATCAAGGGGTATGATGAGCGTTTCGGTATCTATTATCTAGGCTTTCCTAACCGGGAGGTAGAGGAAGGATTCATGCGTTTTTTGCTGCCTTATTATACAACGGTTACCAAAGTGGAGTCTCCTTTCGAAATCCTGAAATTTACCCGTGAAGTGGAAAGTGGTGACTATGATTCCTTTTTCCGCCGCCTTCAGAGCTTCTTTGCTGATACGCCCTACGAGATGATACGCGACTTGGAGTTACACTATCAGAATGTACTTTTCATTGTGTTCAAGTTGGTAGGATTTTATGTAAAGGTGGAATATCATACCAGTGAGGGGCGCGTGGATTTGGTTCTGCAGACAGACAGATTTATTTACGTAATGGAATTCAAGTTAAACGGTACAGCGGAGGAAGCCTTGCGACAGATCAATGAAAAACAGTATGCCCGACCTTTCGAGACGGACGGGCGCAAATTGTTTAAGGTAGGGGTGAACTTCAGCAAGAAAAGTCGTAATATAGAGAAATGGATAGTGGGTTAACTATTGAAGATATTAAGGACATACGTCAATGCCACGCAAAATGCTCTTGTTCACGAGCATTTTGCGTGGCATTGCGTTCCGGATATACACTGACCACTAAAAGCCTCTCCACCGTTCCCTTCTGATCTCCTCGCACTGCCGTCGCTGCCATGCAGGCATTATTTTCTCCAGCTCTTTCAGTTTCCATCCCTTCATAAAGCGTATCTCGTCCTTTTCCTGCTCCGTGCACAGGCTGATGCGCAGCAGTTCGGGGTAGAGCACCTGTATATGGAAAATCTTGGCTCTCCACAGCAGCATGGACATCTGCCAGGGGGTGAGGGCTTGGATGCGGTTCAGGGTGAGCAGCATTTCCAGATAATGACGGTAGAAAGCTTTGTCTACGGTCATGAGTTGGTTTATCAGATGGTTCATTTTTATTATTGTTAAATGAAAAGATTAGTTGAATGGAGAAGCAGGAAATCAAAGCGGAGGAAAGAAACGCTATCTTTGGTAAAATCATCCTTGGATACGCTATCTTTGAAGAAGCCTCTTTGAAAACAAACAGTTCTCATTAGAAACCCTATCTTTGGTAAAAGCTTCCTTTAAAAGCGGTACTCCTTCACAGCATCAAAACAAGGGCACGGCTTCACGGGATTCAGGTCATGATGCCCCACTATCAACGCTTTGGGGAACAGGAGGCGCAGCTCGCGCAGCAGTGCCAGCATACTTCCCTTCTGCATCAGAGTACGCGTATCGGCAGGTGTGCAGTCCGCCGAGAGTTCGCCCTCATAGCAGATGCCGATAGAATGCCGGTTGTGGTTCTTGCAATGCGCTCCCACCTTTTCCAGAGGTCGTCCGCGGTGAATCTCTCCGTCGCGGGTGATATAGAAATGGTATCCTATGTCCGTGAAGCCCCGGTGGCGGATGTGGTCCTGGCGGCAGGTCTCAAAATCCAGCCTCCGCCCCTCAGGGGTGGCGGAGCAGTGGATAATAATCAAGGTGATGGTTCTCATGAGCATCAGATGCAGGCGTTCAGTCCGAGCGCGCCGGCAAGGGCGGTGGCTACGGTGATGATTACTTTCAGAATCAGTGTCCAGGTGTTTTTCTTTGTTTTCAAGTTCATGGGATTTTTGTTTTAGTGGGTTGATAATAAATGAATTGCAATGGAAACCAAGGGCCTGTGCCCCAATGAAAACGGCTTGTCATTAGGGCACATTCAGCCTTTTAGCGTAGTGCCTTGTTTCCGTCGTACTGGTGGGGGGGTCGTCAGGCCTGTTGTCCTCCGTTTTCCGGCTCTTTCGCCTCTCCGGTAAGGTCCACATTGGTCTTTCCGGCTTTCAGCGCCTTCACCACCAGTCGGGCCGCCTTGCGTGTGGCCACCAGATTGAACACGGCATCTTCCAGCAGATTCCGGAAACGTGTTCCGGCACTCCAGTTCACATTCAGCTTTTTGGCGTGGATGGCAGGGTTGTAGGCGGCTGAGCTTTCCGCACCTATACTGTTGATGCTGATGGAGAAATCCCCCAAATCACCCAGCTGTATCTTCTGTCCTGCCAGAAGCTGTTCGCGCATACAGTCCACTGCCATGGTGAGGATGGCCACGATGTCCGCACGCTTGTACACACAGCCGTGGCTGGCGATGTGCTCGGCAAAGCGGTTGATGTCCATCACTTCAGCATACTGTGCACTGGCGTAAGCCTTTTTTGCGGCATCCGCATCCATCGGATTGTTACGCATAACGATACTGTAATTTACCATAGTCTGTTAAAATTAAAAGTTGATAATTGAGAATTAAGAAACACTGTTGCCGGAGGATGAAGTAAGTCAGCCGTCAGCCACTGGTCATTAACCGTCAGCCACTGGTCACCGACCGCTAAAAGAACCCTATCTTTCACGTGTAAGATACTATATCTTACAGCTGTAAGATTATAGATCTTTCGCCTTCATCGTCCCGACATTACAAAGATACGATGTGCGGAAAGGGCAATGACGCGATAAGGTGCGATAGGGTGCGGAATGGTCCGATTTGACGCGATTTGACGCGATTCGCTGTTCATAATGTTTGACGGTCTGCCGGAAAAAGGGTATATTTGTATCAAAACAAAACGAACATACATGGAGAATTTTCAGATAAGAAGTTACGGGAAAAGCGAACTGGCCCTGTGCTACAGTCCCGATATTACCGAGAGTGCCGCACGGCGCAAACTGATGCGCTGGATAGACCGCAAGCCGGGACTGATGGGGGCGATGCGGGCTGCCGGATACAATGAGCTGTCACACACTTTCCTGCCCCTTGAGGTGAAACTTATCGTAGAGGCGTTGGGGGAGCCCTGAGGATGCTGGAAGATCCACGGGAATGCCGGGGATTCTCCGGGAGCACAGGGAGAGCCACGGGAATACCGGCATCACAACCGGAGATGCGAAACGCAGACGCAGACGCAGGTCCTTTTTTCTCACACACGCGCACGTACCTTATATATGCATGTGCGCGTGTTTTCTTTGTTACCTTTGTTTTTTTGAGTAGACTCCTTTCCCTTTCACCATCACCATATCCAGCGCGCCTTTTTCCCTCAGGCGCTGTATCCAGCTGCGTGCGGTGTTGACCGGGATATTCAGCTTCTCCGCTTGCTCCATCACCATCTGTTTGGTGAATTCTTGCGGCAGGGCCGCATACAGCATCTCACGGTCCGCTATTCCCCGGCTGTTCAGTTCCGTACTTTTGTCCAGGAACGAAAGTATGTGCGTGGCATGAAGGTACAGGGGCTCGCACAAAGCCAGCACGGCGCGGAAGTCCTCATCGGTGATGGACAGGTTATGCCGGGTGATGATACCGTCCTTCAGGTTTTCGGGGTTTATAGTGGGATCCGGTACGGCCAGCGAGGGAATTTCCAGACTGCGCAGCAGCGCCGTGATACACATCATGCGGCACAGGATGGTCCCCATACGCATCACCGAAGCAGACATCTCTTCGCCCGTCACTAGAGAAGAGCGGTAGAACAGGGCGCTGAAGTGCCCGTTGAACTCATCTTTCTGCTGCTGGGTGAATTTCAGGGTGAACAGTCCTTTCTTCTTCAGCTCGTCCCTGCTGGCCTTCCATTCGTGTCCCATCCGGATGAACTCTGCTTCCACGTCCAGTTCATCTTCGCCGAACTGGTCTTTCCATTCGCCTACACGGGGCATGTAATAGAATATGTTTCGCGAGAACTGTCCGTTCTCCGGCGAGGAGATGAGCGGCTTTATCTGTGCGGGCGTGCCCGAGAGGAGTACGGACAGGTAACAGGCGGTGGTTTCCTTGTATTCCCGGTCTGTGCGGCGGTTGTAGGACAGGCGGTCGTGGTCGAACGCCTTGCGCAGCGTGTCGCTCCAGTTGCCGAATTCCGTCCCTATGGCCGTCGATACGGTGTCCGCCTCGCTCTCGCAGATAATCCCCGTTCCGTCCGAGTCTATCAGGTTTTGCAGCAGTCCCGTACCCGTGTTGTTGCCGGGGATGATGAACATGCGGTTGGGCGGCGCTACGGGCGGCTCCTTGTCCTTGCGTGCCTTCCCCAGCGCTTCGTAGGCTCTTAGCTCCTTGCGGTAAGCTTTCATGCTCTCCGCCACCTGCCGGCGTATTTCCTCGTGTATGGGCTCTATGAGTTTGCGTACCCATACCAGTACACTCTTCCCTGCGGCGGCATGGCCCGTGATGAAGGTCTGCAGGCAGGGATACTGCCATTTGTCCCCGTACTTGCAGCGTACGATGTGCGACAGTGAGGCGCCCAGCACCGTCATTGCTCCCAGCAGGAGCACATCATGCTGTGCCGGGGTCTTGGCAAAGGAGAGGATGCTCTTCAGCGGTTCGGGCCAGTCGTGATCTTGCGGAAAGTAGGGTAGGGGAGAGAGGGGTTCCGTTCCCTTCATTTCCTTTTCCTCTTCCTCGTGCTTCTTTTTTCCTGTTTCTTTTTCTTCATTCTCCACCTTATTATATCGCGCGCACGTGTGTGAGAAAAAAGGACCTGCGTCTGCTGCGTCTGCGTCTGCGTTTTTGTGAGAGGGGGTGACTCTCACTCCGCACATTTCCGCCAGGTGGAACACGCTTCCCAGGTGGATGTCGCCCTTGCAGGTGTGCAGGGCGTTGCTGAACAGTTTCTCCGCCGCCGCACTGTCATGCTTGGGCGAGAGGCTGCACAGGCTCATGAAATCCGCACGGCCCGCCTCGCCGCAGTCCGTGGCGATGGCAAATGCCAGTTGGGTGTATTCCAGATAGGTGGGCGCGATGTCCGCGTGTGATGCCTGTACCGCCTCCGTCAGGCGGTGCAGTTCTTCCAAAAGATTGTTTTTGTAATGATTCATATTCCTTTTTATGTTAATCGGGTTTCGGTATAAGAATACCTCGTTTCTGAATGATTCTGAATAAGCGGCCCGTTGGCCCGTGTGCTGCTATGCCCGTTGGCCGCGTTCTGTTCCGCATGGGGATTGGCACATTAGCCCATGGGCGTCTTGACTCTCATCAAGGCCCCTTCGTCATGCGACAGGAAGCAGGCCCGCACCAGGTCTTTGCCCGAGTAGTCCACTCCTTTGCCCTTGTCTTTGTCCGAGCAGTCGCCATACCTCAGGCGGGCGTACTCCATCAGCCAGTAGATGTTCTCGGCCGCATTCTGTTTCACGTCGCTTGTCCGGCCGAGATCGTAGGGCACGAAAGCCTTCACGCCGTGTCCTCCGGGGCTTACGAACACCAGTTCGGGCAGCAGGAAAGGGTCGTCGAACAACTGCCGGCGCATCCTTTCGGCTTCCTCGCGGCTGTCCAGATGGTCCAGGTCCAGTATGCTCAATCCCGAAGGAGCCAGCAGCCGGTCGCTCCGGCGGTAGCTGAAAGTTCCGCAGGGGGTGACGTATGGCAGGGTGCTCTGTTTCAGCCTGCGGTACTCCTTCTCGTCACCGTATGCGGCGGCTGCGGCTTCGGTCAGTTTCTTCAGCCGCGGGCTGCCGGTGACTATGTTCCATACTTCCTCCAAGGTCAGTTCCTTGTGAGGGACGAGCGTGGCAGGCGTCACGTTTTTCCCGTTAGCGTCCTTCACCGGCGAGATGGGGGGAAGGAAAAAAGATAGTTTACGTTCTTGATTCATGATTCGTTTTGTTTAAAAAGTATTAATTTTGCATCCGCATTTTTTTTGCGTCCTCTGAATTTCTTCCCGAAGGTAGGAAGAACGGATTAAATGACGGGATGGAAGGTGTAACGGCTGCGAGAGGCCGGAAAGGTAGTATCACAAAAGACTTTTTATCATGGGGAATACTGTTTTTATAAAGATTCCGGCATTGGCAATCAGTAGCTTATGCACGGGCCGTGTTAATGGGTTGCATCGTGGAAACGTGCCCGTAACCTCTTGTAAAGGCATCCTGCTTTTTCTTCTTTCAGTCCCATTGTGAAGTAACGTGAAAAAAAAGAGGTTTATTTAATATTTTACAACTTAAAACAAATTTAAAATGTCTAATGCAGAGTGCAGTTTCCCCAAATTGGGAGAGTTTTTAGAGTTATTGATGAATCGGTTGAAGATAACGAAGGTGCGTGTTCTCGGAGATGAGCATGTGGGGCCGGATACTTACGCCTCCCTAAAAAGGGGGTGGATTGGAAAGTGAGTTATTATATTCATTTTGCCGACCATCTGCTGAAAGCGAAGGGCGAGGAGGTGTTCCGCCGCGTAGTGCAGGAGGGAGTGGATGCCTATATCAATAACTGGAAGCGGAAAGAGGCAGCCGAGGAAAAGGCGTACGAGCTGAAGAAACAGGCCGAAAAGCTGGAGGCGCTGAGGGAGAGGATGAAGCAGCATAAGGATATCCTGTAAGGCTGGTTGTCCGTTTTCTTTTTGCTCTGTCATTGGGGAAGTGAGAGAGCCTGAATGAAAATGACCTGTTGTCTTGCTGTAGGGGGCGGGCCTGATTTGTCCGGACCGGCCGGTCACGGCCCATTTGCCCCCTACAGTAATCATGTGGCAGTTGCTCTGGAACTTCCGGGCAGTTTTCCCCTCTCCTGAGGCGGCTCTTTGTTCCTTTCTTAACATAATTGTCATATTCCGCCTAAAAAGTACCCTTTTCGTTTAAATAGTCTAATATAAATGCAATTTATATGAATTAAAGTTTTATCTTTGTCTTTCCTATTGGGAATGAAATACTAACTAATTAATTTAAATCAAAGACAAAATTATGAGAAATCATCTAAAGCATTTCCTCCTGTTGGCAGTTCTGACAATCTGTTTCACTGCTACGGCTGTTGCGCAAGGAACAGTAAAAGGTAAAGTAGTAGATGCCGAGAACAATGAGCCATTGATTGGTGCCACTGTATCGGTCAGCGGTACGACACTGGGTACTGTAACGGATATTGACGGTAACTTTGTGTTGAAACTTACCTCTTCCAAGGCTACTCTTATATTCAAGTACTTGGGGTACAACGAAATTACGCATCAAGTAAAAGGAAGCAATACGATAGACTTGGGTGAGGTCAAGATGTCTCCTGATGCTATTGGTTTGGGTGAGGTCAGTGTTATTGCCTCTATTATAAAGAGTGACCGTCAGACCCCTATTCCTATTTCTAACGTGAAACTGGCCAAGATAGAGGAGAAAATAGGTAATCTGGAATTCCCCGAATTGCTGAAATCAGTTCCTTCGGTGTATGTAACCCGTGAAAGCGGTGGTTATGGTGATTCCCGTATCAATATGCGTGGTTTTGATTCGTCCAACCTGGGCGTGCTGATCAATGGTGTGCCCATCAACGGCATGGAAAACGGTAAGGTTTATTGGTCTAACTGGTCCGGTTTGTCTGATGTGAGCCAGTTTATCCAGGTACAGCGTGGTTTGGGTGCGTCAGCTTTAGGTATTTCTTCTGTGGGAGGAACCATGAATATGGTTACTAAAAGTACCGAAGCCCAGAAAGGCGGATCAGCTTATTTCGGTATCGGTAACGACGGTTTCCGCAAGTATTCGGTTTCTTTCTCTACCGGATTGATGGACAACGGATGGGCTATTACATTCATGGGGTCGCTGAATACGGGAGATGGTTACGTGAAAGGTACCAATTATGAAGGATGGACTTATTTTGGAAATATCTCGAAGGTAATCAACGATCATCATAAATTGTCATTGACAGCTTTCGGAGCTCCCCAGTGGCACAACCAGCGCTCTACCATGCACTATATCGAGGATTACAAGAACAGCCCCGACGGCGGACGTTTCAATAACGGATACGGTTATATCAACGGTGAAGCGGTAGGTAGCGGTTACGGCTATAATTATTATCATAAGCCCCAGGTTTCTTTGAATCATTACTGGACTATCGACGAGAAATCGACACTGACCACTTCTCTATACGGCTCAATGGCTACAGGCGGCGGACGCCGTGCCCGTGGCGCGATGAGCAATTGGCTGACTATTGATAACAACACCGGCCGCCCTAAAGACGGTGCGATGATGACTCCGGACGGTTTGTTCGACTACGAGCGTGCTATGGCTGCCAATGCGGCTTCTCAGAACGGGTCGCAGGTGATCTTTACCAATGCTGTCAATGACCATGACTGGTATGGCATGCTGAGTTCCTATAAGAATCATCTGACTGAGAACCTGACTCTTACGGGAGGTATTGACTTACGTTACTATAAAGGGTATCATACAGAGGAAATTGATGATTTGCTGGGTGGTGAGTTCTATCTGCAGACCTCGCCGCTGGCATTCCAAACCAAGAACCAGCTGCTGAAAGTGGGTGACAAGTTCAATTACTATAGCATTGGAGAGATATTCTGGGGCGGTGTTTTTGCACAGGCTGAATATAATACCGATAAGTGGTCGGGATTCCTGTCGGCATCATTGACCGAAGAGGCTTATAGATACGATGACCGTGGTGGTACGGATTCAAGATACTCTGCCACGGGTGCGGATAAACTGGACAGAGTGTCCAGCCTTCAGAATTTTCTGCCTTGGAGCGTGAAGGGTGGTTTTAACTATAAGTTCAATGACAACCACAATGTATTTGTCAATGCAGGATATTTTACCCGCGCGCCTTTCTTCAACTCTGTCTTTGCAAGCAATACGGCAGCTCCCGAAAAGGATGTACCCTACGAAAAGATTACTACGTTCGAATTGGGTTATGGATTTAGCACGGAACAGGTCAATATTGCATTGAATGGTTATTACACTCAATGGATGGATAAGTCCTTGCGCCGTAAGATCGGTCAGGAATATGCCAACCTTACAGGATTGGACGCAGTCCACATGGGTGTGGAACTGGAAGCGACTTACCGTCCTGTCAAGTCCTTTGAATTGAAAGGTATGTTCTCTTTAGGCGATTGGAAATGGAAAGATGATATTCATTTCACTATGTATGATGAAGCGAATAATCCTATCGGAACATACGACGCTTATCTGAAAGATGTCCATGTGGGTAACTCCGCACAGCTCACTTCCGCATTGAGCGCCTCTTGGGAACCGTTCAAAGGATTTAAAATCTCGGCCGACTACAACTTCTTCGGCAAGAACTATGCAGACTTCGATCCTCAGAACCGGGTGAATGAAGCAGACGCCGGTATTGACTCCTGGAAGTTGCCGGATTATGGTACGATTGATTTGGGTATGAACTATCGTTTCAATATCACCAAAGATATCCGTGCCATCGTATACAGTAATGTATATAATTTGACTAATACGGAATATATAGCCGATGCCAAGGACGGTACGAACCATGACTGGAAAACTGCATTGGTATATTACGGCTTCGGTACTACATGGTCTGCCGGTTTTAAAGTAATCTTTTAATCTCTAAAATAGTCAATAAATATGAAGTTAAAATATAATTTAATTGCATGGTCTCTGTTGGGATTCTTTGCTGCGGCATGTGATCCCATGGACGATATTTATAATGAAATCGATGCGGAAGGTACAACGAACACCCAGACGATGGCGGAATATGTACTGACTGATGCCGATTACGAAACGATCAGCTCTGCGGCGGCGAAGGCTGCCACTTCGGATGCTGAAAAAGCATTGGCGAATGCCGTCAAGACGGATAAGGCTTTGAACGAGTTTGCATCGGCCGAGAAGTATGTTCCTTCCATCATCGCGAAGATGCTGCCTTCATGGGGGAAAGGCTCTTCGGTAGGAGTGACCTATAATTATCAGAATACTCCTTCCGATTACGTACTGGAGTATAGGACAGTGACTAATACTTCTTTGGGTGATAAGGATTATGAGGCCCTGTGGGGCGAAGGCTCTCCCGTGAAGTTCCTGGCTCCGGCACATGCTCCGGCTACCGTATTGCCCGAGTGGCTGGCCGGTCAGTATAAGGATGCGGCAAAAGGTGATCTTGTGCTGGTAGATTACAAATATGACGATGTTGATCCTGAATTTACAGGGGAGGACTTGTACTCTCAGGACTTTGAGTCGGTTACGGCCAATGAGGATATCGTGTTGGAAGGCTGGGAGCAGGTGACTCTGAAAGGCGATAGAAAATGGCAGGGAAAAAACTATAGTAGTAATGGTTACGCACAATTCTCGGCCAATGGCTTTGAGGGTGAGGTGGATACTTGGCTTGTTTCTCCGGCAGTAGCAGTGACGAGCAAAGATGCCGGACTGTCTTTCGACATAAAGTTCGGATACTATAATGCGGATTGTCTGGATGTATTGGTTTCCGATACATATGCGGGAAATGGTTCGATTGATATGGCACAGTGGACTAGCGTGAAAGACCAGTTTACTTTTCCTGAAGGACCTGCCAACGGTTACAATGATAATTTTGTGAATGTAGGGAAAGCCGGTCTGGAGGCATACAATGGCAAAAGCGTTTATGTTGCGTTCCGCTATGTAGGCGAGGGGCCCAAGGCGAAAACCACGACTGTTCAGCTCGATAATGTAAGTATTTCATCGGCTGTATTGGCTCCGACGAATGAAAAGCCTTATAATGCATTGTATCAGTTTGACGGAACGGCTTGGAAGGTTAAAGAAGATAGCAGATTGGTTGTAGTGACTCCTGCCGATTATGACGCTATGGGAAGCCCGGGCAGTCATGATAACTTCAGCACTTCGGATGCTCCGGAGAATTATCTGCCCCAGTTCCTGGCTCAGAAATTTCCATATGCCCAGGAAGGGGATTCAAAAGCCGTCATGTACAAATATTATAATAAGGTAACGACGATGGAGGTGGACGAGTATTTGTTCAAGGAGGGTACATGGGTTCTGAATAACAATATTGAACTGAAAGAAAAAGTGAATTTTGTACATAATGGAACCGAGTGGTTGTTTGATCCGACGGTAACGAAATCATTGGCTTCCGAAGATTATTTGATTTTGGAAAATTGGGTGAAAGCGAATAAGGATGCCGGGTATATGGATGCCAAATATGGAAACTCGGAATACTGGTTCGGTGGCAGCTCTTATTATGTAAACTTCAATATCCAGTTGGCTAAACGCCGTTCGAATGACCCCGACGGGGTGGTTCCGGCAGATGATAAAGAGGCTGAGGCTTATTTGTTGTCTATGGTTCAGGAGGGTATTGAACTGATCTTGGCAACAGAGTATCCTACAGCCGGCGCGCAAGTAAGTGGGGTTGATTGTTTCTATGTCATTTCTGCAAAAGTGTATAATGGGCTTGAAACATTTACTTATACTTATACTTTCAAAGGTTTAGGAAATGCTAAATTTGAACTGCAAGGTGAACCTGAAGTAACAAAATAAGGTTTTAAACTTGAAGATAAATAAAAAGTGGGTGTCAAAAACTCAGTTTTTGAAAATATGAACTTATAATCTGAAATTTGAGCATCCTAAAAGACTAAAGAAAGGGTCGTATCATTACTCCATACAGAGTTTGATACGACCCTTTTAAGTGTTATAGTTACTATCTGTAACTTTTCGGAGCAGTCATTCTAGTTTTTGGACACGTTTCTTTATTGTTGCTTACAGTTTATAAGTAGAGAATGTGAACTCATTTTGGGGGGTAGAAAAGTAATGATCTTAAATCTGTTGAATGATATTTCTTTGAATATTTACAGACTGTAAGTTAAAAACATAAGGAGTTGATCGGCGGAACAGCCCTTTTTCTTTTTTATTACGAAACTCTTTATACAGTTATTTCCGTCTTTGTATAAACGCTTTCCCCCTATAGAGGTGAGTGACATATTGGAACATTAACAATTTATTAGCAGATAACTTTCTTGAAATCCGCTTTTTTTTCGTTCCTTTGTATTGAACTGCTTTCAACAGAGTTAAAACAACTTTAAATATCAAACGCTTATGTGTAGTGAAGGATTGCGTGAAAGATATGTAAATCCCTATACGGACTTTGCATTCAAATTATTGTTTGGAACCGACTTGAACAAAGAAATTCTTATTGGCTTCCTGAATGCCTTGTTCGACGGCAAGCAGGTCATTGAGGATGTCACCTACTTGAACACAGAGCATCTGGGCAGCAAAGAGACTGACCGCCGGGCTGTCTTTGATGTCTATTGTGAAAATGAAAAAGGAGAAAAGATTCTGATAGAAATGCAGAGAGGGGAGCAACAGTTTTTCAAGGACCGGAGTATTTACTATGCTACCTATCCTATCAGGGAACAGGCTATTAAAGGGGAAATCTGGGACTATGAACTGAAAGCGGTGTATGTGATCGGTATTTTGAATTTTGCCTTGGATGATGTTTCGTCTTCCAGCTTCCGCCATGAAGTGAAGCTGATGGATACAACTACTCATGAAGTGTTTTTTGACAAACTGACTTTTGTGTATCTGGAAATGCCCAAATTCCATAAAACCGAGCAGGAGTTGGATACGTTGTTTGATAAATGGATGTTTGTGCTCAAGAATCTGGCCCGTTTGATGGAACGCCCCACTGCCCTTCAGGAACGTGTGTTCAACCGGCTGTTTGAGGCTGCCGAAATTGCTCAGTTCTCAAAAGAGAACCTTTATGCCTATGAGGAGAGTTTGAAAGTATATAGAGATTGGAACAATGTGATTGATACAGCTATTCAGAAAGGCATTGCGAGAGGGATGGAGGAAGGACTTGTGAAAGGGATGGAGGAAGGCATTGCGAAAGGTGAATGGATGAAAGCCCAAACTATTGCAGGAAATTTAAAGAATGCCGGGCTTTCCATAGCTGAAATCGCAAAAGTTACCGGACTTTCGGAAGATGAGATAAACTCCCTTTGATTCTTCGGATAAGAGCATAAAAAAACTCCTCTGATATAATCAGAGGAGCTGTTCTTTTTGAAGTAAAATGAGTTATGCTTCAGCAGGAGCTTCAGTAGTTTCAGCAGCAGGTGCTTCTTCAGCAGGAGCGTTAGCGGCTTCTGCTTCAGCCTTGGCAGCAGCTTCAGCAGCTTTCTTTTCAGCTACTTTCTTGGCAATTTCTTCATTTACTTTCTTTTCAGCTTCCAAACGAGCTTTTTCTTCAGCTTTCTTTGCTTCGTCCAGTTTAGCCTTCAAAGTAGCCAGACCGGATTGTTTGTTGTTTTTCCAAGCTTCGAATTTAGCTTCAGCTTCTGCTTCTGTGAATGCGCCTTTGGCAACACCCCCCAGCAAGTGCTTTTTCATGTAAACACCTTCTTTTGACAGGATGTTACGTACTGTATCAGTAGGCTGTGCACCGCACATTACCCAATGAAGTGCGCGTTCAAAATTCAAATCTACTGTGGCAGGATTGGTATTAGGGTTATAAGTACCAATTTTTTCAGTAAATTTACCATCACGTGGAGCTCTTACGTCTGCGATAACGATTGAATAAAACGCATAGCTTTTGCGTCCGTTTCTTTGCAATCTGATTTTAGTTGCCATTTCTAAATAATGTTTTTATAATTAATGATTTGAATTAATGCTAATAACCCGTATTAGCGGGTGCAAAGGTAAGACTTTTCTTTTGAACCGCAAAGATTTGGATGAGATAAAATATAATTTTTATAAAAAGGTGGACAGACATAGTGTTAATCGCTAGAAAAATTATATATTTGCAACAGTTACAATTTAACTAAAAATAAAAGAATTATGATTTCACAAAAATTACAAGACGCAATTAATGCTCAGATTGTAGCCGAAATGTGGTCGGCCAATCTTTATCTTTCCATGTCTTATTTTTTCGCTGCGAAAGGCTATGAAGGTTTTGCTTCATGGATGAAAGCGCAGGCTCATGAGGAGAATGATCACGCTGATATGTTGGCGCAATATGTGATGAAACGTGGCGGACAAGCCAAGGTGGGGGCTGTGGATGCTGTTCCTCAGGAATGGGCCTCTCCGCTGGATGTGTTCGAGCATGTATACAAGCATGAATGCCATGTTTCCGAATTGATTGACAAACTGGTAGATGTTGCTTCTGCTGAAAAGGACAAGGCTTCTCAGGATTTCTTGTGGGGATTTGTACGCGAGCAGGTGGAAGAGGAAGCTACCGTTCAAGGTATTTTGGACAAGATCAAGCTGGGTGGTGATGTGGCTTTGTATCACTTGGATATTCAGCTTGGCGCAAGAAAATAAGCGATAAGAGAAACGAATGCCTGTTTTTTTGTCTTTTGCAGATAAAGATGCAGGTGTTTATTGGAAATAGAAAGTGGGTGTGTCCCAATTCAGTTTTTGGAAATATGAACTTATAATCTGAAAATTGAGCATCCTAAAAGACTAAAGAAAGGGTCGTATCATTACTCCATACAGAGCTTGATACGACCCTTTTAAGTGTTATAATTACTATCTGTAACTTTTAGGAGCAGTCATTTTTGTTTTGACACGCCTCCTTGCTTTTTTACAGTATTTCTCTCAGCCATTTTTCTAATTCTCCCGTCCATTGGCGCTTATAGGTAAAGCTGTCGCGGAAGCCCCAGCCGTGGCCGCCGATAGGATAGGTGTGGAGGGAAGCAGGGACTTTATTCTTTACCAGCGCCAGGTAATAGCTCACGCTGTTGCTGACGGGTACAGCTCCGTCATCGCTGCTATGCATGATGAAGGCGGGAGGAGTGTCGCCTGTTACTTGCAGTTCATTGGAGTAAAGTCTCACTAGCTCTTCTGACGGGCTTTTTCCTAAAAGATTGTCACGTGAGCCCTTATGGCAGTTGGACAGATCCATGCTTATGACGGGATAAAACAGGATCTGAAAATCCGGACGCGTTCCGGCTGTATAGTGGGTGGCTGCCGTACTGGCCAGATGTCCGCCTGCAGAGGCCCCCATGATACCCACTTTTTGAATATGCCATTCGTTGGCGTGTTCTCTCATCAGCCGGATAGCCTGATGGGCGTCGCTCAACGGTACATCATGGTGTCCGTTTGGCATACGGTATTTCAATACGGCGTATGTGATGCCTTGTGCGTTGAACCAGTCTGCCATATCGTGCCCTTCGTGATTCATTGCCAGGCGTATGTATCCCCCTCCGGGACAAGCCACGACGGCCAGTCCGTTCGGTTTGGCTGCCGGATAAACGGTAAGGGTAGGCTCGCTGACATTGGAAATCCGGTTGTTCTCTAATTTCTGCTCGGGGGTGGTGATGCCGTTGGAGTTGGGGGCGCCATCGGGCCATAATTCCAACTCTACAGGTTTCTGGGCAGACAATGCGGTAGAGATTGCAAGTAAACTCATTAGTAAGATTCGTTTCATATAGCTTTTATTTTCACGGTATTTGAAAAAGGGTTATTTTTTCTTGATATGCATACTGGCTTTAACCAGCCATATGATCAGGAGGATATAGGCGACTATTGACAGCACTTCGCTCAACGGGTTGCTCAGCCATTCTTCATTGACCAGATTGATACCGCCAAAGCGCATGGCGGCACTGACAACCCCCATCAATGCGCCTCCGGCTATGAATCCGGATGCCAGCAAAGTTCCCTTCTCGCCACGTTCGGCGTTCACCGCCTCGTCTTTGCTGCGGGTAGTGACATACCAGTTCACCGCTCCGCCTACCAGCAACGGCAGGTTCAATTCCAGTGGAATGAACATACCCAGCGCAAAAGCCAGTGCGGGTACTTTGAAGTAGGTCAGCACCAATGCCAGTACGGCGCCTATTCCGTAAAGCAGCCAGGGAGCGCCTACACCGTTCATCAACGGGTCTATTACGGCTGCCATCGCGTTGGCCTGCGGAGCTGCCAATGCGCCGGTGGAGAAGCCGTAGGTCTTGTTCAGGATCATGATGACGCCGCCCACAGTTGCTGCCGATACCAGTGTGCCGAGGAATTTCCATGTTTCCTGTTTGGCAGGAGTACTGCCCAGCCAGTAACCTATTTTCAAGTCTGTGATGAACCCGCCTGCCATAGAGAGTGCCGTACAAACCACACCACCCATAACCAGTGCGGCAACCATGCCGGTAGCGCCTTTTAGTCCAACGGCAACCATTACTACCGAGGCAAGTATCAGTGTCATCAGTGTCATTCCCGATACTGGGTTAGTGCCGACTATGGCGATAGCGTTGGCGGCTACGGTGGTGAACAGGAATGCAATGCCGGCTACGAGCAGGATGGCTACAATGCTGTGTAATACATTTCCATGCATCACATCAAAAAAGAAGAACAGTAAGATCAGCAGGATGGTGAAGATGGAACCGAAGGCGATCACTTTCATGGAAAGGTCTTTTTGCGTGCGGATGACGTTTGCTTCCACCTTCTTGCCGCCCATCTCTTTGGCGGCCAGTCCCACAGCACTCTTTATAATGCCCCATGAGCGCACGATACCGATCACACCGGCCATGGCGATACCACCGATACCGATACTTTTGGCATATTCCTTGAATATAAGTTCGGGTGACATTTCGCTAATGGTTTGTGTCAAGGCCGGATTCCATGCATTCAGCACTTGATCGCCGAACAACAGGGCCATACCCGGAACAATAACCAGCCATACCACTAATGAACCGGCACAAATGATAGCCGCGTATTTCAAGCCGACAATATAGCCTAAGCCTAATACTGCCGCACCGGTGTTTATTTTCATCACCAGTTTGGCTTTTTCGGCAACCATCTCACCCCAGCCGCATACGCGGGTGGTGAAGTTTTCATTCCACCAGCCGAATGTGGCTACAATGAAATCATACAGACCTCCTATTAGCCCTGCAAAAAGCAATGGCTTTGCCTGGCTTCCGCCTTTCTCGCCGGAAACAAGCACTTGCGTACTGGCAGTGGCTTCGGGGAAGGGATATTCGCCATGTTTGTCGCTGACGAAATATTTACGGAAGGGGATGAGGAACAGGATTCCCAGAATACCTCCCAGCAGTGAGCTGACAAACATCTGAAAGAAGTTGACTGTCATTTCGGGGTATTTGTCCTGCAATATATAAAGGGCGGGCAATGTGAAGATGGCTCCTGCCACTATGACTCCCGAACAGGCACCGATGGATTGGATGATGACATTCTCACCTAACGCGTTTTTACGCTTGGCGGCTCCCGATACACCTACGGCGATGATGGCGATAGGGATGGCGGCTTCAAAAACCTGTCCCACTTTTAATCCCAGGTAAGCTGCGGCCGCCGAGAATAATACCGCCATGGCGATACCCCATAGCACAGACCATAGGTTTACTTCGGGATATTTTTTGTTTGGTGACATGATGGGGTGATATTGTTCCCCCGGTTTCAGAGGTCGGAACGCGTTATCGGGCAATCCAACCGATTTTTCTTCTTCTTGTTTCATGTTTCTCTATGTTATTATTTTTGAAATTTATCATAATAAATGCCCAAAAATAGTGAAAAAATAGAGAAACATCCTCATGATTTGATTAGAATATCTGAAATTTCAATCCAAATGATAGTCTCAGATAGTCATCGGGTTTCAAATAACTGTTGTTGAACGCACTGACAACGTATAAATCGCATGTGCTGATTTCGTAGAATGCGGTGATACTTTTAGAGAACTTCCGGTACTTTTCGGGCACGTCGAAACGGACGCGTTGTCCCAGAAAGATATGGGTGCGGATACGGGTGGAAAATCCGTAGTATCCACGGGGATAGCGCTCGGGTTCGCTTGTCCAGAAATCATCGCTGAATACGGTGTTGAAATAGATTCCGGTAGTCAGCGGTTCCAGCGAGAAGTCTTTGCCCAGCCAGATACTCCACGGGATATAATTCTGTTTCAAGGTCATGGTCATCTTGAAATGTTTGGATGAGTAGCGGGGGATGAAGCCCAAAAGAAGATCGGTTTCCCATTGGCCTCTTTTTCCATAATCCCAGCCTATGCCCCAGGATAACAGGCCCATTCCACCGGCGTACTGTAATTTGGTGTGGGTGGGGATCAAAGCTTCCCACGCACGCCTGTAACGGTGTACGCGCTTGTCGTATTTATGGTGCCGGTTTGGCATTTGGGTTACAATATCTTCCTCTTGGTTTTGAACGGAAGGGGAGGGGACAAGTATGCTGTCTTTGGATAAGATGGAGTAAAGTGTATTATTTTCTTGGGCTTGTGCCGTAAAAGGCAATAGTGGCCACAATAGGTTCAGAAATATCTTTTTAAAATTCAACTGTTTCATAATCGTAGGTTCCATCTTCTTTAATGGTGAATAATAAGTAGATGCGTTTGTCTATGCAGGGGCATTGGAAATACAGAACTCCGTCGTTGAATAGATCATCTACTGCGAATTTGTGTTCATGGCCGTAAAGACAGAACTGGACTTTGGGGAACTGGTTGACGTATAGTTGGAAGATTTTTGCTACATTGTTGTTGAATACAAATTCAAAAGGTTTTACGTGCATTGCGAATACCGTTTTTTCTATTTCAGGCGACAGGTTGTTCAGTTCATTTTCTATAAAGTTGAAATCGGGAACCGGTTCCGAATAATCATATTCCATCGCATTGGTATTGAGGCAGATAAAGCGTACATTTCCGGCTGTGAAGGCGAAGTTGGGATCTCCATAAATGGCCCTGTATGCGTCTTCACCTGTACCCAGACAGTCGTGATTGCCTAAAAGGCATACGTAGGGCATCTGGAATTTGTTAAATATGTCCCGCATCCATATGAATTCTTTTGTGACACCGAAGTCGGACTGGTCTCCTCCGTGAATGACAAAGTCTATGTCACCACGGGCATTGAGGGCTTTTACAACATCCTCGGTAGAGTTGTACCATCGTTGGGTATCACTGATCATGGCAAAGCGGATTGTTTTTTTGCCTTGCATTTTGTTTTCTATCAACTGGATGTTTTTGTTGTTCAGTTCTCTTTCTCCTGTAATATGTACATCGTATGGATGGGTTTCCAGCATGTCACAGCCACTGAAACAGAGGGCCAGTAGGACAAAGAATAATAGCTTGTTTGTCATTGTTCTCTTAAATTTGCTGCAAAGTACGTTATTTTAATCAGAATAAGAGTGGCTTATTATTGGGGAAAAATGTTCTTTTTTTCTTATTTTTTTGTTTTTACTTGCATACAGGCAGGTGGGGCAGTGTTTTCCGGATATAAAAAGAGGATGTATCAAACTCGAATCTTCTTTTGTTTTGATACATCCTCTCTCTTATGATGTGAGAATTCTATTCGGCAGCTGTGCCTTTCGGGGTCATGTCACCTTCTATATAAAGACGTGTCATCTCATTTTTCCCGTTTGTGCGGATAGTGATTGATTTCTTGAAATGTCCCGGAAATTTGCCGGCTCCATTATAAGTCACTGTTATCTGTCCGCTTTCACCCGGTTTGATGGGCTCTTTAGGATATTGGGGAACAGTACATCCGCAAGATGCGATCGCTTGATGGATGACTAGGGGACCATCTCCCGAATTTTTGAATTTGAAAACACAGGTAACTTTCGGGCTTGACTCGGGAAATGAACCGAAATTATGTGTTGTTTTCTCAAAGGTTATTTCTGCTTCTCCTTGAGATTGCCATACGGCTGCGTATGTGGTTAACCCTATAATCAACAATAATGTTGAAAGCAAAATTTTCTTCATTAGTTCCACTGTTTAAAAATTATCGGGGCTAAATTACTGTTTTTTTTATAAAAGGTCTTTAACTGTTAGTGAAATAAATGGTAAATTAACACCTTTAAAAATAAGGGACAAAGATTATCAACCCTATGATGGCGGCAAATATGGCGCAAATCAGTACGGCTCCTGCTGCTATGTCCTTTACGTCTCCGGCCACAGGATGGTAGTCCGGGGATACCAGGTTTACCAGGCGTTCTATGGCTGTGTTGAATGCTTCGGCAGCCAGTACCATTGCAAAGCACAGGAGGATGACAAGCCATTCGGTGCGTGTTATTTCCAACCGGATGCCTGCAATGGTTACGGCGATGATGGCTGTGCAATGTATCCAGGCATTGTGTTCCTTACTTAAAAAACTACATACGCCTTTCCAGGCGTATGTAAAGCTTTTTAGTCGTTTATGCAGTTCATTCATTTTTTTTTAAGCTTGGGATGGGTTTATCCTCTGTTTACCTGTTTTACTCCTTTTACTGTCTTTATCTTTTTTACTAATGATTCCAGCTTTGAAGTGTCATCTACCATTACGGTCATCATGCCGCTGAACAGCCCGTCGTGCGAGTCGATGCTGATGGAACGGAGCAGGATATCGTTTTCCTTATTGATAATGGAGGTGATATTTGTCACAATTCCTATATCATCATGACCGACGATGCGCAGCGTGATGGGGTATTGTTTGCCGTGGCTTTTTCCAGCCCAACGCGCCTTTACGATACGGTAGGCAAAACGTGATTGCAATTCTCGTGCGTTAGGGCAATCGGTACGGTGTATTTTGATTCCTCCGCTGATGGTTACAAACCCGAATACATCATCGCCATAGATAGGGTTACAGCATTTGGCTAATTTGAAGTCCAGTCCTTTCAAATTCTGATCAATGACCAGCACGTCCTCTTTGAAGGTCTTGTCATCCTGTGCTGTCTGCATGCTGAAATTCTCGGCGCTGCGATAGACAATATCTTCCCGGTTTTCCGTTTCCTTTTTCTTCAGTTCCAGGTATTTTTCGATGATGTCGTTCGCATCTCTTGTCTCGTTGGCTATGTCCTGGTAGAACTCGGTTACGGTTTTGTATCCCAGCTTTTTTATCAGGCGCATCATCACTGCTTCGTCGTATTCCAGCTTGCGGTTCTTGAATTTACGTTCTATGGTCTCTTTGGCGAACTCTGTCTGGCGGGCTTCTATCTCTTTGATGGCCTGGCGTATTTTGGTTCTTGCCTTCGAAGTGGTGACGATGTTCAGCCAGTCGCGTTTGGGTGTCTGGGTGTTTGAAGTCATGACTTCTACTTGGTCGCCACTGTTCAGCGTTTGCTTTAATTGTGCGTTCTTTCCGTTCACCTTTGCTCCGATACACTTGGAACCCAGTTTGCTATGGATGGCGAAGGCAAAGTCCAGTACGGTCGCTCCTTTCGGCATCTTGTACAAGTCACCTTTGGGGGTGAATACGAATACTTCGTCTTCGTATAATTCCAGTTTGAACTGGTCCATCACTTCCAGGTCACTGTCGGCGTTCTCCAGTGTTTCCCGGATGGAGGTCAGCCATTCATCTAAACCGCTTTCTCCTTTTACGCCTTTGTAACGCCAGTGGGCTGCCAGACCACGTTCTGCTATCTCGTCCATGCGTTCGGTGCGTATCTGTACTTCCACCCATTTGCCTTCAGGCCCCATTACAGTGGTGTGTAAGGATTCGTATCCGTTACTTTTGGGTACGGAGAGCCAGTCGCGCAGACGTTTGGGATTGGGCATATACATATCGGTCACAATGGAATATACCTGCCAGCATTCTTGTTTTTCCTTGTCGACGGGAGAGTCCAGAATGATTCGGATGGCAAACAAGTCATACACTCCTTCGAAGGGACATTTCTGTTTCTTCATTTTCTGATAGATGGAATGGATGGACTTGGTACGCCCTTTCATGTGGAACTTTAATCCTGCTTCTTCCAGCTTGTGCTGTATCGGTTCGATAAAGGCGGCTATGTATTTGTCACGGGAGGCTTTCGTTTCGTTCAGTTTGTCCTTTATATGATAATATACGTCGTGTTCGGTATATTTCAAGGAAAGGTCTTCCAGTTCCGATTTCAGTTTGTATAGCCCCAGCTTATGTGCCAACGGTGCGTACAGATAGGCAGCTTCGTTGGCTACTTGGGTGCGTGCTTCTATATTGGGAGTCTCCTTTATCTGTCTCATCAGGTTCACGCGGTCTGCAATGATGATCAGAATAACACGCATGTCTTCGGCAAAAGAGAGTAGCAGGTTGCGGAAATTTTCCGATTCTATGGTAGGGCTTTTGGAGTATAGCTCATTGATTTTCACAAGACCGCGTATGATCCCCGCTACATCCTCTCCATATTCCTGTTGTACAGATGCTAAGGTGCATAAATGGTTCTTTACCGATTCGTGCAGCATGATCCCCAGGATGGAAGCCCGTTTCATCCCAATTTCTTCGGCCACGATGACGGCGGTCTGCATATCTTTGATGATAGGATTCATCCCGAAACAATTTCGTGGCAGGTTACCTTCGGCAACTGCTTTTATGAGGTGTATTTTTAACTTATGGCAATCACCCTTCTGCAAGGTGTCGCCGGATAATTGCAGCAATCGTTTATAGAGGGCGAACAGTTGCTCACGCTCTTTGGCTGTGAAAAATGCTTTTTCTTCCATAACACGTGAAATCTTTTCGAGGGTAAAGGTAGTTTTTTTCTTTATTTATTAGGTAGTGTTCTCGCATTTTTTTGTATTTTTGGGCAATTAATAGTGAAAGAATAAGGTAACAATTTATTTAAACCATATAAAATCATGTACTTATGTTAACACCTGAAGACAAAGACTTATTAGTGAAAAAAGGAATTTCCGAGCAGCAGATTGCAGAACAACTGGCTTGCTTTGAAAAGGGTTTCCCATTTTTGAAGCTGGATGCGGCCGCTTCTGTTGAAAAGGGAATCATGGCTCCCGCCGAAAATGAAATGAAAAATTATTTGGAAGCATGGGATACATATAAGGAAGGTGAGAAAACCATCGTGAAGTTTGTACCCGCCTCTGGTGCTGCCAGCCGCATGTTCAAGAATTTGTTCGAATTCCTGGGGGCTGATTACAATACTCCGAAGACAGATTTCGAAAAGAAATTTTTCGACCATATTCATAGCTTCGCATTCTACAATGACTTGAATGCGGCTTGTATGGATAATACAGGAAAGAATATTGATGCTTTGATGGCCGGGAAGGATTATAAACCTATAGTAGCCAATCTGCTGGAAGCTGCCGGCTTGAACTATGGGGCATTACCGAAGGGGTTGTTGAAATTCCATCGGTATGCGGATGGTGTGCGTACGCCGCTGGAAGAACATTTGGTGGAAGGCGCGTTGTATGCGGCAGGCAGAACCGGAAAAGTGAATGTGCATTTCACCGTTTCTACGGAACATCGTGAATTGTTCACAAAGCTGGTGGAAGAGAAGGTTGCCGTTTATGCAAAGAAGTATGGAGTAGAATATGATGTGTCATTTTCTGAACAGAAACCGAGTACGGATACGGTTGCTGCCGATATGGAGAACAAACCTTTCCGCGATAAAGGCAAACTGTTGTTCCGTCCGGGAGGGCACGGCGCGCTGATTGAGAATCTGAATGACCTGGATGCCGATGTTATCTTTATCAAGAATATAGATAATGTGGTGCCCGATTGCTTGAAAGAGGATACTGTTACGTATAAAAAGCTGATTGCGGGGGTACTGGTTACTCTGCAGAAGCAGGTATTTGAATATTTGGAATTGCTGGATGGCGGTAAATATACACATGCGCAGCTGGAAGAGATCATTCGTTTCTTACAGCAGACTTTATGTTGCCGCAAACCGGATATCAAGGATCTGGAAGATGCCGATTTGGTTATTTATCTGCGTAAGAAGTTAAACCGTCCGATGCGTGTATGCGGTATGGTGAAGAATGTGGGTGAACCGGGAGGCGGCCCGTTCCTGGCTTATAATGCGGATGGTACTGTTTCACTGCAAATTTTGGAAAGTTCTCAGATTGACATGAATGATCCGGCCAAGAAAGAGATGTTCGAGAAAGGTACTCACTTTAATCCGGTGGATTTGGTGTGTGCGGTACGAGATTATAAAGGAAACAAATTCGACTTGGTGAAGTATGTGGATAAGGCTACAGGTTTTATCTCTTATAAATCAAAGAACGGTAGAGAACTGAAAGCATTGGAACTTCCGGGCTTGTGGAATGGTGCGATGAGTGACTGGAACACTGTTTTCGTTGAAGTGCCGTTGAGTACCTTTAATCCGGTGAAGACTGTGAATGATTTGTTGCGTGAACAGCATCAATAACCCCTTTTTATTGTAGATTACATGGATTTATACAGATCGGAAGATTTGTGTAAATCCGTGTAGTTTTTTTGTGAAATTAATTTATATACCCTTGATTACTAACCTATAATTAAAAAGAATGAACCTGCTGACCTTTATTGCTCCACTGGCTGTGGCGGCAACTTTTATGATGCCGGCCGATGCCGCAAATCACAAAGAATTACCGGCATTGGGAAATACTCATATTCAAGTATTCGACAAGACCCCTGTTTGTTTTCGTCCCGACTCTTTTCCTAATTATACTCCTGCCAATGCTGACGGAGTGATCCGTCTGGTAAACGGGCGTATTATTTTAAAGAAAATAACCTTGCCCGATTACAAAAGAGATGTGGATGTTACCCTGAAAGTAACTGTAGCTTCCAATGGTGACCGTTGGGATAAATCTGGCTCTTGTTTTGTGCTTCCCAAAGAATCGGTGATCAATCTGATGAATATAGCCGAAGGCAAGAGGGCGTTTCCTGCGGTAGACAGTGCCAAATATGAAAAAATGATTGGTATTGTTCCGGGTAAGGATTATGTGCCTACCCTTGAACTGATGCGTTTTATGACCCCGTTCGGTGTGGGGTATTATAGTTCGGATAATGATTCTTTGAGCAGCAAGAGACGTCCTGTATATATCCCGAAATGGGAAAAGAGTGTGACTTGGGTGCAGGATATTACCGATCTTTATCCGGCATTGGAGAGAGAGGCATACGTGGGAATTTATATTGATACATGGACTGCCGAGGGGTATGTGGCCAGCATGGAATTGGACGTGAAGGAGAGTAAGATTACTTGCGACGTGATGCCGGAGCGCCGTGTGAAGCCTTTGATGAATACGGTGTATTATATCGGACAGACTTATCCGGATATTTTCTCACGCAAAGATGTGGTGATGGATTTTGATATGTCGAAAGCTGCCAAGAATGTTCGTTTGAAGTATATTGTTACAGGTCACGGGGGGCATAGTGGCGGAGATGAGTTTGTGGAGAAACGAAACATTGTGTCTGTTGATGGCAAGGAGGTGTTGAATTTCATTCCTTGGCGTGACGACTGTGCTTCTTTCCGCCGTTTTAACCCAGCTACGGGAGTATGGCTGATACCACGAGTTGCCGCATATATAGGTGATAAGGGTTATACGACAAAAGAGATTGAAGAACCTTTGGCTTCTTCAGATTTATCCCGTTCCAATTGGTGTCCGGGTAGCGATGTGATGCCTGAGGAGGCTGTTATTGGTGACTTGCCGGCCGGTAAACATTCTTTTAAGGTAAGTATCCCTGAGGCACAACAGGTGGATGGCAATAAATTGAATCATTGGCTGGTTTCAGCTTATTTGGTTTGGGAGGAATAACTTTTCCCAATTATTAATAGCTGCTGGAGCAGTTTGAATCTTTCCGAATATGAATGGTGAATTTCTTTCGGAAGGATTCAAATCCTCTTTGCGGTAAATAATGAACATTATTTGTTTTTTCTTTTCATGCTGCGGATGATTTCTTTGTCCTCCGTGCTTACCCGATAAGATTCTATGATTTTTTGTAGCGCTTTATTGTAGGTAAAGTCATCTAAATGATTTTCCTTCAGATAGTTCACCGTCTTTTGAGGAAATTTGACATAACATACGGATAAAGCCCATGCTACAGCCATCTTCACATAATATCCTTCGTGACTGATCCGGTCCATCCATTGCAATACGTTGTTTATATACTCTTCGTCAATATAATGAGCCATTGCCATTACTACTCCGAAACGTATCTCATATTCTTTGTCGGATTTCATCCAGTTTTCCAAAAATAGCCAGACCTTTTTCTTGTTCTTGTCAACAAACCGTTGTTTGCCGTAAAAGTCAAAAGTGTCACAAACAGACCAACTGTTGATGATGGTAACAAACCGGGCAACCAGTGAAAGATATGCTTCTATGTCTTTCATTCTCAGATTGCTTATTACCATACCTTGCAACATACGTTCTTCCATATAATAAGTATCCGCAGTCTGTAGATAACTCTCCCAGTCATCTTTGGCAATTTGTGCTCCTAACCGCCTTAGGGCAGGGATGCGGATACCCAATACATTTTCTATTCCCGGATGTAGCGATTCGGTGAACTTTTTATTTCCATTTTCTGCCAGTTGCAGCAAATTTTCTTTTATGGTCAATCCGTTGATACGATATTCGTCCATTTTGTTTTTGTAAGATAGGGTTAGATTTTCAGTCCCATGATATAATCGTTCATATAATATCCGTTGCCTATATGGAAATCTCCTTCTGCAACTTTTTCCATTCCTAAATGTTGGTAGAATTGTAAAGCCTTATTGTTACGGTTTACATTCAAGTGCATTTCGCAAGGTCCGGGATGGATTTCTTTAATTGCTTTGACGGCCTGCTCAAATAGTGCTTTGCCCAACCGGCAACCTTGAAAACGAGGAAGTACATAGATTTTCTGCAGATGAAATAAATGTTCTCCTTCGGGCTGTATGGAAACATATCCGGCAGCTTCTCCATCTTTGTAAGCTATGTAATAGATGTGCCCTTCTTCTTCTATTTGTTTACGCAGATTTTTCGGAGAGTACATCCAGTCCATCATGTAATCCAATTGTTCTTTTGAAAGAATTTCCTGGTAGGTGGCCGGAAATACAATCTGAGCCATCTCGTTAATCAACTGAATATCATTGGTTGTCGCTTTTTGTATGGTAAACATGATCTTTATATCTTTTTAGGGTTATAACGAGAGACAAAGATAAACTTTTTACAACAAAAAAAAGGGGACTTCCTTTCTTTTACTTGTTTAAATATTAATTTATGCAAAATAATAGAACTATGCAATACAAGGTAATGATATAATACATATATTTGTGCCAAACAAAGTATTATAAATTATGAATGTAGACAATGTACGATCTCAGATGCGCAAAGGAATGCTGGAATACTGCATTTTATTGTTGTTGCACAAAGAGCCGTCATATGCTTCGGATATCATTCAAAGATTGAAAGAAGCCCGGCTCATTGTAGTAGAAGGGACGCTTTATCCGCTGCTTACCCGGCTGAAAAACGATGCCCTGCTCTCATACGAATGGGTAGAGTCTACTCAGGGACCACCTCGTAAATATTATAATCTCACTCCTCAGGGTGAAATATTCCTTAGCGGATTGGAGACTGCTTGGGAGGAGTTGACGAATACAGTGAATCATTTAAAAAACAATTAAAAACAGGATACAATGAAAAAGACTTTAACCATAAATTTAGGAGGTACCGTTTATCATATAGACGAAGACGCTTACCACTTGTTGGATAATTATTTAGCTAATTTACGCATTCACTTTCGTCGTGAGGAAGGTGCGGAGGAGATTGTACATGATATGGAATTACGCATATCTGAACTGTTTGCTGACCGTTTGAATGAGGGCAAACAGGTTATTACCATTGAGGATGTGGAAGAAATCATAGCCCGGATGGGTAAACCTGAAGAACTCTCTGGTGAAGGGAATGGAGAAACATCCGGTTCGGAAAAGACAAAAGGGACCACTATACGCCGTCTGTTTCGTGATCCGGACAATAAAGTGCTGGGTGGTGTGGCTTCCGGATTGGCCGCTTATATGGGATGGGATGTTACTTGGGTACGTATCATTCTATTGGTTCTTGGCTTCTTTGTTCATGGGGTGATATTGGCTTATATCATAGCGTGGATTATTATTCCTATGGCGCATACCGCCCCCGAGAAACTCGCCATGAAGGGGGCTGCTATTAATGTGGAGAATATAGGCAAGACTGTAACAGACGGATTTGAAAAAGTGAATGATTATGTACGCTCAGATCGTCCTAGAAGTATCTTGCAAAAGATAGGGGAGGGGATTGTGTCTGTGGCGGGGTTCCTTATCAAATTCCTGCTTGTTTTCATTGCTATTTGCTGTGCGCCTGTATTGTTTGTATTATTGATTGTCTTTTTTGCATTGCTGATGGCGGCTACGGGGCTGATTGCTGCATTGCCGGCAGTGCTTTATGAGGTGCTGCCTGCAGTTAATTGGGCTACGGTGGGTAGCTCTCCGGGGTTGACTGTCGCTATGTCCGTTGCAGGTATTCTGGTTATCGGTATTCCTATTATAGGACTGATACACATGCTGATGCGTCATTTTGGAGGTTGGCAACCCATGTCCATTGTAACCAAAATTATATTTATCGTATTGTGGCTCATCGCTTTGGGAGTGGGTGTTTTCTTTGTACTGAATGATCCAAATATTGCTTCAATGATATCGTATAGTTTATAAAATACACTATCTTTGCAGATGGAAAGTTGGGAATCAAGAGGTGTCTTGTTCTCAACTCTCCGTTTTTTGTAAGGAATATCAAACATATGTAAATACTATGACTAAGAAGATTTTATTGCTGGGTTCCGGCGAATTAGGTAAAGAATTCGTCATTGCGGCAAAACGTAAAGGGCAGTATGTTATTGCTTGCGACTCTTACGCAGGTGCTCCGGCCATGCAGGTGGCTGATGAATTTGAAGTGTTCAGTATGCTTGACGGTGATGCATTGGATGCTGTGGTAGCCAAACACAAGCCAGATATAATTGTGCCTGAAATTGAAGCTATCCGTACCGAACGTCTGTATCATTTGGAACAGGAAGGTATCCAAGTAGTGCCGAGTGCCCGTGCTGTGAATTTCACGATGAACCGTAAGGCTATTCGTGATTTGGCAGCTAAGGAATTAGGATTAAAGACAGCCAAATATTTCTATGCCAAGTCTCTGGAGGAGTTGAAAGAAGCTGCAAAAGAAATTGGTTTCCCCTGTGTGGTGAAGCCTTTGATGTCTTCATCCGGCAAAGGCCAGTCTTTGGTCAAAAGCGCGGATGAGTTGGAACAGGCATGGCATTATGGGTGTGAAGGCAGTCGTGGAGATATTAAAGAATTGATCATTGAGGAGTTTATTCAGTTCGATAGTGAGATAACTTTGCTCACCGTCACTCAGAAAAACGGTCCTACTTTGTTCTGTCCGCCTATCGGACATGTACAGAAAGGAGGAGATTATAGAGAAAGTTTCCAACCGGCACATATTGATCCCGAACATTTGAAGGAAGCGCAACGTATGGCTGATAAGGTAACGGCAGCTCTGACTGGTGCGGGAATCTGGGGAGTTGAATTTTTCTTGAGTCATGAAAACGGAGTTTATTTCTCCGAACTTTCTCCCCGTCCGCATGATACCGGAATGGTGACTTTGGCAGGTACTCAGAATTTAAATGAGTTTGAGTTGCATCTGCGGGCGGTGTTAGGACTTCCTATTCCTGAAATTACACAAGAACGCATAGGGGCCAGTGCAGTGATTCTTTCTCCTATTGCCAGCAAGGAAGCTCCCCGTTATCGTGGTGAGGAAGAAGTTTGTAAGGAGACAAATACTTATCTCCGTATTTTTGGTAAACCTTATACAAAATTGAATCGCCGTATGGGGGTTGTGGTTTGTTATGCTCCTAATGGCAGTGACTTGGACGCTCTGCGTGACAAATGCAAGGCTGTTGCTGCAAAGGTAGAGGTGTATTAATATCTTGTATTGATGGATATAAAATAAAGGTCCGGGCTTTCCCAAGTCCGGACTTTTTGTTGTTCCGAAGATATGCTTCCCTGGAACAAGGTTTTATAGTCTCTCTTTTGTGACTAACATTACAGAGAAATAATAATAGAGAGAACTCCACATCAATGGTTACGGTATAATAAGATAAATTCTTTTTGGCAAAATTGCAACATTTAATAATCTCAGACAATACCTACAAATAATGATTTTGATAGATACCTTTTCTACTTTCGTTTATTATAGCTATAAATAGGGATGTCTGACTGTCCAGAATACCTATATCATGCGATTGCACAGACAGATGGCAAACCTTATCTTTGCATTGTAAATAAGTCATATAAAAATTACGTAAACCACAAGTTAGTTATTAGTTAGTAGTCTCCCTGCGAAGTGATTCGCGGGGAGTGCTTCTTTTATGGGGTAATTTCCTTTTTTTATAGTGTTTCAGGTTCTTTGTCTAAGTTGGTTTCTATTTGTTTCGGAAAGGATAGCTTTTCATTGATGGATGAGGGCTATCCGTTTGCGTAGCTATGCATTCCTCCTAACAGAAAATTCACTCCGAAGTAAGTAATCAGTACTGTTATAAAAGCAGTTATACAGAAAACATGAAAAAACATGGTGCGATGAAACCATGGCAGTGATCTCGGATGCAGTGCCAAGGCATATACCAGCATGGTGATTAAGGCCCATACTTCTTTAGGATCCCATCCCCAATAGCGTCCCCATGATACGTTTGCCCATACAGCACCAATGAAAATACCGATAGCGAGTAAGAAAATTGCCGGATAAAGAATTATTTGGCTTATTATCTGCAATCGTTCTATTTGTTCTTTGCATTCTTTCTGTGATTGGTGGAGTATGACCGCTGTTACACCATTCAGCATGATAAATGCCAGCAGCGAATAAGCGATCATGATAACTACTACGTGGATACTCAATAATGGAGATTGCAGAACCGGCATCAGTTGTGTGATTTGTGGGTTTGATTCTCCCAGCATGGATACCATCAGCGTAAGTCCGCAAAGCAGGAAACCGAAAGGGAGCAACATTGCGAATTTACGTTGTAGCAGAAAAGTGAGCAATAGCGTACACCATGCCATGAACTGCATGGTTTCGAAGCCGTTGGACAATGGCAGATGATTGCTCACATAACCACGCAGGCAGATAGCAGCCGACAAATAGGTAAAAACAATCCATAGCAAAATATTCAATATTATGATTGCCTTCCGGCTTGTTCTCTTTTGCGATGCCATGCAATGGCAATAATAGATAAAACATATCAGGCCGATGCAAATACATGCCATGGCGACAGATTTGCTATAATCAAATTGATTATATATTTTCTCAGCCTTGAATTTATTATCTGCAGGAAGCAGTCCGTCACACTCTTTCTGCTGGTATTTCTTGATTTTTTCTAATAACAGGCAGGCATCATTGTACTTTTTCATCACAATCATTTCGTTTACATAACTCATAGATTTACGAATGAATACCCATTTGTCATTATCCATATCTTGAGGTAATTGGTCGCTTTGCGAATACCATTCCAATGTCTTTCCGGCTATATTGCGACAAGGGAATATTTTCATCATGGCACCGGTACATACTAAATTGATGATATTGAATTTCTCATCAGCTTCTTCTATGCCTCGTTTGTCAGTCACCTGTTCTCCTGAACGGATATGGTTCATCATTTTTTCCAGCTTGTATTCATTAATGGTACTGATATAGTCTTTCAGCCTGGCGTAATTCCCTTCTATTTCCAGTAATTTACGGGCTTCATTACTCTTGATTCGTATAATTGGTTCATTTTTCCAACTGTCATAATAAAACAGCCATCCGGTAAGTACTTCTTCTGGTGTCAGTCCTTTATATGAGGAACTACCGTAAAGTTTGACTGTAAAATCACGGGCAAAGGTTTGTAAAGGACAGATACGGTTGTTGTATAAAATATATAAATCTCCAAAATGTTCGGCTACTTCGCGCGGAAGCACCTTGGGGGATGTACTGTTTGCTTTGAGAAAATTACTGTTGAGACTGAATGCGAATAAAAGCAAGATGACTGTCAAGCTTCTGTGTAGCAAAGGGCTTTTCAGCAGTTGGCGGAACCGACTTTGCGGGCTGAAGAAAAAGAAAACGGTGGAAAGTAGCAATAAAGTATATCCTGCATAAGTGATTCCTATACCATAAGGATCATGAGATACACTAAATACGCTTCCTTCATTATCTTCACTGTAGCCTGATTGATAAAAGCGATAGTGCTGGTATGAAAATATATGATTCATGGAAACCTTCCCCTGTATCTGGCGGTGGCAGTCTTTGTCTGCTACTGAAATATGACTGATAAAGTCCATTGGAGCCAAGGTTCCTTTGTAATAAATAATTTCAAATTGGTTTAGTGTGATGCTGAAAGGTAGCTGGTGGGAAATTCCTTTGGAATCGGTGAAAGAGGTCTGTTGTTCTCCTTGGCGGACACGCATAGTGCCTTGTTCTCCATATATCCATGTGGTGAATGCCCCTGCCAATATAAAGAGAAGAGAAAGATGAAGCAAAAAAATAACAGGCTGACGATGCAGTTTGCTTTTTATGATGTATAATAAGGAAGTAATTGCGGTTACTCCCCATAAAATGACAAAAGGTACGGAACTGTAGATATACTCGTTTACAAAGTCCGTACCATATATTTTTTCCAATATAGTAGCTATAGTAAGAATCAGAAGTAATATGCCTAGCAGACTGAAGGCAGTTCGTTTTAATAATTTCATGTAGTTATAATTTTCTGAAAGATAACCAGAAGGTGAATCTTGAATTTGTCTCATCCCCCTGAATGTCCTGTCATATTATTGGTGATAGGATTCAGGAGGGAGACAATCTGTTTCATTGCTTAAATGGCATCAATAAATTTGACGATGGCGTCACGATCTTCTTTACTGAGTTCGCGGAACTTGTCAATGCTCCAGCGTGCGTCACTATTTGAAGCTCCATGCCACATAATGGCTTCAATGACATTACGTGCACGACAGTCATGCAAACGGTCGCTGTGTCCGGCACAGATTAAGGAAAGTCCGCGTCCCCAAAGAGGAGTGGTACGGCACCATCCCGTGCGGATATTGTTCTTCATTTCCAGGCGGTGTTGAACCATATCTGAATATGGCCAGATAGTTTGGTGTGGATAGCGTGGCAGACGGCTGTCACCATCTTTGAAGTATCCGTTCGGATCGGGATAATTATCGTCTCCTGTAGTCCATGACGGACGATGGCAGGTAGCACAGCCTATTTCACGGAATAATTTGTGACCTCTCTGAACTGTTTCGTCATCCAGATTCCGTGCGGCAGGAACTGCCAGTCCTCTGTGCCATATCATGAAGTTTACATAATCTTCGTCTGTCATTTCCACCGGAAGTTCCTTATTCATCAGATAGTTGTATATATCTTGTTCTACATTACCGGTCTGTTTCCATTCAGGGAAATAGTTATAAAAATCTTTTTGTACATCCGGGTCTTTGGAGGCTGTTTTGGCATACGTGTCAGTCATGTAGTGATAACGGCGGTCACTACGGGTAACATTGGTGATGTTCCAGATTGCATTGGCACCGGGACCATCCTGTATGGAAGATCTGGTCAAAGCGTAAGTATAACGTTTGGGATATTGTTTACCTGTAAGTCCCTTATAGAGTGAAGTCCACTCTCCGTTTGCGAAGATGGCTGGATTCAATTTTACACCTGCTTTTTCCTGACGTGCATATTCTGCTTTCAACGAATCATCGGGAATGGCATCTAGTAATCCGGTTCCGTAGATACCAATGGTAGATTCCAGCAAAACTACTACATCAGAGTAGTTGACAGGGGTGACAACTTGATTATAAGTAGCCTCCAAAGGTACGTAGTATGCATCTTGAGGAATAGTCACTTCCGGATAGATCAGACTGTATGTTTCTCCGTCAGGAAATTTATTTCCCCATTCGTCTGTGTAAGGCAGCCAGTCTATTTTTATCTTATCTTCATCTATTGGTGCTTTGAAAGGGGCTACAGCTTTGGTTTGAGGCATTCCCGTTAAAGAACTTAGGTAGTTATCCTTTCCATCGGTCACAACAAGTAGATATCCATTTCCCCAGTCATCAGCACGATAACGGTCTACCCGTTTGCCATGACCGTATCCGGGGTGGCAGTTCATACATGAATTGCGGATATAAAGCGGTCCCAAACCATTGAAAGGTTTGGAATTCTGCGTATAAGAACGTTCAAAGAAATATTCCCCATATTTGAATTTGTCGGTCATACCTGCATTTTCCGTTGCAGGAGTAGGATCTTCATAAGCAGAAGCGGAATTGTTGAAGGTTGTACCCAATTCTCCGCCTGCATAGGTCTCTACATTTACGTTGATATCAGGATTGACTTCCGGAGATTTGTTTTCCGGATTGTCATCGTCATTACAGGCTGTTAGCGAGAGCATTGTAAGGCCGCATAGAGCAGCAAGCCAGTGTATTTTAAATAACTTATTCATATAAGAATGTTTAAAGTTAGTTACTTTTCAAATTTATATACCAAAGAATCTACATAAGGTTGTCCTCCCCCGGTCTTTTTCACTATCATGTCTGTTGTAGAGGGGACATCCGGCAGCACAAAGCCGGTGCTTGGAGCGAATGTAAAATCACCATCTACAGCAAAAGATAGTACAATAGACCTTTTCCGGACACCCTCTTGCAGATCCTTTGTGGTCATTGGGGTAAACAGTTCTTTTTAATTGTTTCTTAAAGCTGTTTTAACATCAGACAATATGGCATCAAGATCCTGACAAGCTTTAATTGCTTCACCTGCACTTGGATCTTTAATATTGTTTACAAATGGAGCTGCCATGGCATTGATTTTGGTCAGAGCATTGTTTATGGCATTTACAACTTTTGTATCCAGTTCTTTATCTACTCCAGCAATATAGTTGTGTAGTGAGTTGGTTTCGTCACGTTCATTTTCTATACCGCCCATGTAAGCATTCTGAATACTGATGATGTTGTCATAAAAGTCTAGAATGGACTTGTGACTGTATGGTGATTCTATATAAGCAGGGTCTTCTCCGCTATAAGGTTTTCCTATTTTAGAAGTTCCTACTTCATCTGCGATAGTCTTGCAGCCGTCAATGATAGCTTGCATGGCCAATGTCCAGCTGGCGTATGTACTACCTGCTTTTCCTGCATTCAGCATATTCTCACCATAAGAATATTCACCACTGTTTACAGTGTAAGGCAGTTCTAACTCATTTGCGACTTTAGCGACACGGTCGGCATTGACAGCACTTTCGCCTCTCCATGAAAGTTCCAGCTGCCAGCAACGGTTACGCAAATCACCAGCTACAGCTACGGCGTAAGTCAGATGTAAGTCACTGATTTTAGAAACTGATTTGGGGCTACCATCTTCGAAAAGGATGTATTCAATACCATGAAATCCTAATAAAGAATTACCCAATTTCTCGCCGGCATAAATATCTCCGTCTTCACCACCCATTGCTTCTACCTGTTCCGTATTTTTCAGTGCGGTCTGTAATCCGTCCAAGTCCAAAGGCCATGAGTCAATATGCGGGTCGATACCGAAATCGGTAGCTGCCCCATACAGGAAAGCTTCACTCTTTTCCCACCATGCACGTGCTTCAAGGAAGGTTTCGCAGGTAGCTTTTACATTTGCATCAGTCTTGCTGCTTTTTAATGCTTGTAAATCTTTTACTAGCTGTTCGGTTTCATCAGCCAGGTTCTTGTAAGTAACATATACCGTGTGATCAAGATACTGTTTTGCGATTGCTTCGAATTTTGCATCTGTTTCAGACGTACCGGTATCCGGAGTCGGATCATCGTTATCACTGCATGCGCTGAAACTGCAACTCATCATTGTTGCTACAGCAACAAGTAAGGGGAATTTTAACAAACTTTTCATACCTATTTAATTTTAAAAAATGAATAATCGGGTTTATTTAATGAAAAATCCTGCATAAGCTATGCCCAATGAAAAAGAGGGTTCGTTATTATACTGGCTTTTCAAGAAGCGTTTTGAGTATTCGGCTTTTACTACGATGTCTTTCATAGGATAGTAGTTCAAACCGACGGCCATGCGTTGTTTTTTAGTCCATTCATATTTGCTGAAACCTTTAGCAGCCTTATGATATGAGTCATAGTATTCATATCGTCCAAATACATATAGTTTTTTACCATTGTCTCTCATTTTCTTTACTTGAGAAAAAATATCATATCCTGCCTCGATTCCGGCGGCAATGGCTGTCTTGCCCACGGCTGTGTGAGGATAAGGGGACTGTGTGCTATTGTCTTGGCTTTTGTTGTGAGTGGAGATCAGATCAGCGTCTCCCAGATGGCCATAATCAAAATTGCCGCGTACTACCCAGTTATGATCATTATAATCAAAGTCGAATGCACCTATGACCACTGTTCCTTTCACATCTTTATATTTGGTGGATTTTTCATCTTTAATAATGTCGTTTTGGAAACTGTTACCTATATAGCCGCTTATTCCCATACGCAATCCTTTGACAGAGTAATTGTCGATACGTGCCGCTCCTGCCAGATTGTTGGCTACTTTAAATTCATAGGCTGATGCAGAACCATCATGAATCCATCCGCTATGATTGAACATATTAGCATTCAATGCGGGAATAACCATTGCCTCATAACGCCAGTCACCTATACGCCCCCATACACTAAGACCGGTTTCATGCCATGTGCAAGGCATTATTGTGTTTTCACCTTCAGGACGATATACTGTAAAGAACTGAGTGGGAAGATGGGCGTTGTTTATTTGTCCTATCGGCACGATGATGTGCCCTGCGCGGATATTGAAGCCCGAGCAAAAAGATTTCTGAATCCAGAACTGCTCCAAAGCCACTTCACCCCCACGTTCTATTTCTTTTTCAAATTCTCCGGCTTCTTCATCTTCTACTTCTATAGCCGATTCTGTTCCTCCGTGTTCAAACTCTATTTCACTACCCATGCTCCATCCTTTTCCGAAATCGTAGCCAATCATGATTACTACATGAGGTAAGTCTACGCGTCCGTGTCCGTCAGAGTCTTTGTAACTGTCTGCTTTAGAATAGCGGTACATATTGTCACTATAAAAATTACGTGTGTACACTGCTTCTCCGTAACCTCCCAATGTTAGCCGGGATTTTTTTTTAGGTTCTTCCTCCGTAGTTTTCTCTGTGTTATCCTTATCTATACTTGTTGCTTTTTCTGCATAACTGTTTGCAAGACAGGCCGACAAGCATAATGAGAACAATAAAACCTTTCTTTTCATTTTTGCTTTAATTTTTATAATTTTAAATCGGTGCAAAGTTATGGGAGGTTAAAAGGGTGGGCAATACCTAAAAATGGGTATTATTTTATGAAAATTGGTAATGAGTAGGTATTAAAGCTTGAATGATGCTGTCCGGAAAGGTTTATTACCCTGTTTTTCAGTTGTAAAATGATGCATTAAAATTTAAGATGGCAAAATAATAGTCTGTTTTAGTCTTTCCACATATGGCCAGATGCATATCTTCTTGCCACATGCTTTTTTACCTTTTTAAAAGAAGGGTGTTAGGGGATTTTTCTCTGTAAAGAGTGCATAGCCTTGTAATCAGATTCATCCTTAAAAGATCTTGTTTGTATCCCTAACCCTTTCCTGCCGTGTGGTTAAGGTTTTTCTTCCTGCTTGTTTTATCTCCGCAAGTCTTTGGAGTTATCTCCATAAGCTTTGGAGTTAACTCCATAGTCTTGGGAGATAACTCCAAAGGCTATGGAGATAGAATATATCTGTATAAAAAGGTTTAATCTGAAGATAGAAAAGACTTATACAATAGGGAGGATATGAACATTCATTTAATTCCGTTAGCGGGTTATTGCTTCTTTCAGCCCTTCCGGCCCTTTGAACTTCATGGTGGCGGAAAGATTGATTTAGTCATTCTTTTTTTCTTGGTCCGGATTCGTAATGACTTCTTCGTTTTCCGGATGACTGCTGTTGTCTTCCTCTTCCTCGTCAATGAAAAGTTCCGGTTGTTGGGGGCCTTTGTGTCTGAACAATATGGCTGCGGCTATTCCGGCCGCCGCGCCCCCCAAGTGTCCCTCCCAAGAAGTGGTGGAGGAGGCGAACTGCGGGAACATGTTCCATACCAGACTGCCATATAGAAAAGTGACAAGTAACGACAGGGCTACTAAAGGGACGTGTTTGCGGAGAATGCCACTGAAGAACAGAAAAAAGGCGAGTGAATAAATTATACTGCTGGCACCTATATGCCATCCCGGCTTGCCTATTATAAATGTAAGTATTCCACTGACTATCCAGATGAAAAAAAGTATACCAATGCCCAAATCACGATAAAAGTAGAGCAGACACCATAATAAAAAAAGAAGAGGAAAAGTGTTCGCAAATAAATGTCCCCAATCAGCGTGTATCAATGGAGAAGTGAAAATCCCCATTATTCCTTTGGTTTCTCTGGGATATATGCCCCAGGTGATAAAATCCCAATTCATGACACTTTCCATTGTACGCAGGGTGTACAGAATGAAAAGAAGTAATAACGGAAGAGCAAAAGCCAATAGAATTTTTTGAATTTCAAGTTTCATTTTGTCATAATTATGCTGATTTCTGTGCAATACTACGGATATTTGAGCGAAAAATGAAAAATATTTTGCTATTTAATTTTGCTTTATCCATTTAATTACTAATTTTGAGCGTTGCATACAAAAATAATATGTGACATAAATTGATATGGAAATTTGATTTATAACCTTAAAATAACAACTATGAGTTACTTACGATTTGACAAGACTCTTATGACGAACCTCGGGGAATCATTACCGAAAGAAATTCTCCGCACAAACCGTTCAGGGGCTTACCATTGTACAACCATTGTTGATTGCAATACGAGAAAATATCATGGATTGCTTGTCATTCCGGTGCCTGAACTGGATGATGAAAACCATGTATTGCTATCGTCGTTGGATGAAACAGTGATACAACACGGCGCTGAATTTAATCTGGGACTTCATAAGTATCAGGGCGACAATTACAGCCCAAGGGGACACAAGTATATCCGGGAATTCGAGTGTGAGAAAGTTCCTACCACTATATATCGGGTAGGTGGTGTGATTCTGAAGAAGGAAAAGCTTTTCGTTCATCATGAAAATAGAATTTTAATCCGTTATACTTTGTTGGAGGCACATTCGGCCACTACGTTGCGTTTGCGTCCGTTTCTGGCTTTCCGCAGTGTCCGTCAGTATACTCATGAGAACGCACAAGCCAGTCGTGACTATCAGGAGGTGGATAATGGAATTAAGACATGCATGTATCCGGGCTATCCCGAATTATATATGCAATTGAACAAGAAGAACGAATTCCACTATCAGCCGGATTGGTATCGGGGAATTGAGTATCCCAAAGAGCAGGAGAGAGGATATGATTTTAATGAAGATTTGTACGTCCCGGGTTATTTTGAAGTGGACATAAAGAAAGGTGAAAGCATCGTCTTTTCAGGAGGTGTGTCCGAAGCCAGTACCCGTACATTAAAGAGAACCTTTGAAGAAGAGGTGGAAGAACGTACTCCACGTGATAATTTCCAGCACTGTCTGATAAATGCTGCTCATCAGTTCTTGAATAAACAAGGAAATGAGTTTTATATTCTGGCAGGATATCCGTGGTTTAAATGCCGTGCGCGCGATATGTTTATTTCCCTGCCGGGACTGACATTGGCGATTGATGAAGTGGCTAAGTTTGAAATGGTGATGGAAACGGCCCGCAAGGCAATTCATGACTTTATTAATGATGAGCCTGATGATGTTAAAGTGTACGAAATGGAGCATCCTGATGTTTTGCTTTGGGCGGTGTGGTGTATCCAGCAATATGCCAAGATGGTGTCGCGCGACCAATGCCGTGAGAAATATGGTACATTGTTGCAAGACATTATGGAGTACCTTCGCCGGGAGAATCATCCGAATCTTTTCTTGCATTCCAACGGTCTGCTATATGCCAACGGCACAGAAAAGGCTATCACATGGATGAATTCTACCGCAAACGGACGCCCTGTGATTCCTCGTACAGGCTATATCGTAGAAATTAATGCTTTGTGGTATAATGCTTTACGCTTTACAAGTGAACTATTGAGCGAAGGTGGAAACAATAATTTGGCTGATGCGTTAAATGTATTGGCAGAAAAGACGGGGAAGGCTTTCGTGGATACTTTCTTGAATGAGTATGGTTATTTACTGGATTATGTGGATGGCAATATGATGGACTGGAGCGTGCGTCCGAACATGATATTTACTGTAGCATTCGACTATTCTCCGCTTGATGCCCGTCAGAAGAAAGGGGTGTTGGACATTGTGACCAAAGAACTGCTTACCCCGAAAGGGCTCCGTTCGCTCAGCCCGAAGAGTGGTGGTTACAACCCAAATTATGTAGGTCCTCAGATGCAGCGTGATTATGCTTATCATCAAGGTACCGCATGGCCCTGGCTGGCAGGCTTCTATTTTGAAGCTTACCTTCGTATTTATAAGATGAGTGGTATAGGATTTGTGGAGCGTCAGCTGATAGGCTACGAAGACGAAATGACTTCTCATTGTATTGGCTCTATACCTGAACTGTTTGATGGTAACCCGCCTTTCAAAGGTCGTGGAGCTGTATCATTCGCTATGAATGTGGCAGAGATATTGCGAGTATTATATTTATTGAGTAAATACAATTATTGAAAGGAGGGACCTGTATGAAAGTATTAATGTTTGGATGGGAATTTCCTCCCAAAATATATGGTGGTCTTGCTGTAGCATCTTACGGTATAACAAAAGGTTTGAGCCTGCAAGGTGATATGGAAACAACCTTCTGTTTGCCCAAACCTTGCGGCGACGAAGAAAAGTTTCTGAACATTATAGGCATGAACCAAGTGCCCATTGTGTGGCGTGATGTGAATTACGATTACTTAAAGTCACGTCTTTCGACTTCGACTCCGGAACAGTATTATGCTTTCCGTGATCATATCTATTCTGATTTCTCGTACATGCACGTCAATGACCTGGGGTGTATGGAGTTTGCCGGCGGCTATCCGGGAAACCTTCATGATGAGATCAATAATTTTTCTATTATTGCAGGGGTGGTTGCGCGCCAGCAAGAATTTGATATTATCCATGCGCACGACTGGCTGACTTATCCGGCTGGTGTGCATGCCAAGCTGGTAAGTGGCAAACCTTTGTGTATCCATGTGCATGCTACTGATTTTGACCGTTCGCGCGGTAAGGTGAATCCTACGGTATATGCTATGGAAAAGAATGGCATGGATCATGCCGACTGTATTATGTGTGTGTCCGAGCTGACCCGTCAGACAGTTATTCACCAATATCATCAAGACCCGCGCAAATGTTTTGCCATGCACAATGCCGTTTATCCGCTTTCGCAAGATTTGCTGGACATTCCTCGTCCTGATCATTCGAAAGAAAAAGTGGTGACTTTCCTGGGGCGTATCACGATGCAGAAAGGACCCGAGTATTTTGTGGAAGCCGCCGCATTGGTCTTGAAGCGTACCCGTAATATCCGTTTTGTAATGGCAGGATCGGGAGACATGCTGGATGCCATGATCAATCTGGCTGCGGAACGAGGTATTGCAGACCGTTTTCACTTCCCGGGGTTCCAGCGTGGGCGTCAGGTTTATGAAGCATATAAAAACAGTGATGTATTCGTAATGCCTTCTGTGTCAGAACCTTTTGGTATTGCTCCTTTGGAGGCTATGCAGTGCGGAACTCCTTCTATCATCTCAAAACAATCGGGTTGCGGTGAAATTTTGGATAAAGTAATCAAGACCGATTATTGGGATATCAACGCAATGGCCGATGCCATCTATTCAATTTGTACGAATCCTTCTCTTTTCCAATATCTGCAGGAAGAAGGAAAGAAAGAAGTGGATGGCATTACATGGGAGAAAGTCGGCTTGAGAATCCGTGCCCTCTATGAGCAGGTGTTAAAAAACTATGGTAAATAATAAAACAATAACTAGGATATGAAAACAATATGTCTTTATTTTGAAATACATCAAATTATCCATCTGAAACGCTATCGCTGTTTTGATATAGGCCGTGACCATTATTATTATGATGATTATGAAAATGAGCGCGGCATCAGTGATATTGCCGAACGCTCGTATATTCCTGCGCTGAGTGCGTTGATTGAAATGGCAAAGAATCACGGTGATACTTTCAAGGTGGCTTTGTCTATCTCGGGTGTGGCGCTGGAACAGTTGGAAGTGCATGCGCCTGGTGTAATCGAGTTGTTGCATCAGTTGAATGAGACCGGATGTTGCGAATTCTTGTGCGAACCTTATTCTCACGGTCTTTCCTCATTGGCTAATGAAGATTGTTTCCGCGAAGAAGTGGAACGTATGCGTACCAAGATTAAACAAATATTTGGCAAGGAGCCGAAAGTATTCCGTAACTCCAGCTTGATTTATTCGAATGATATTGGCGCTACGATAGCTGATATGGGCTTTAAAGGTATGTTGACTGAAGGTGCAAAACATATTTTGGGTTGGAAGAGTCCGCACTATCTGTATCATTGCGCCATGAATCCGAACTTGAAGTTATTGCTTCGCGATTTCAAATTGTCTGATGACATCAGTCTGCGTTTCTCTAATTCCGAATGGAATGAATATCCGTTGTTTGCCGACAAATATATAGATTGGATTGCAGCTTTGCCGGAGGAGGAACAGGTTATCAATATTTTCATGGAACTTTCTGCTTTGGGTATCGCCCAGCCATTGTCTTCCAATATTCTGGAATTTATGAAAGCACTGCCTGTCTGCGCAAAAGAAAGAGGGGTTACTTTCTCTACTCCGACCGATATCATTACCAAACTGAAATCTGTGGATCAGGTGGATGTTCCTTATCCTATGTCATGGGTAGACGAGGAACGCGATATCAGTCCGTGGTTAGGCAATGTGATGCAGCGTGAGGCTTTCAATAAACTTTATAGTGTGGCAGAACGTGTTCATTTGTGCGATGATCGCCGTATTAAGCAGGATTGGGATTATTTGCAGGCAAGTAATAATTTCCGCTTCATGACCACTAAGAATACCGGTATTTGGTTGAATCGTGGAATTTATGATTCTCCGTATGATGCTTTCACCAACTACATGAATATTTTGGGTGATTTTATAAGTCGTGTCAATTCGTTGTATCCGGTGGATATGGATAACGAAGAATTAAATTCGTTGCTTACTACCATTAAGAACCAGGGCGAGGAATTGGTGGCTTTGAACAAGGAAGTGGAGAGATTGCAGGCTAAACTGGAGAAAGCTGAAGGCAAGAAGGCTTCTGCCGTAAAGAAAGAACCTGCTGCCAAGAAACCGGCGGCGGCAAAGAAAGCGGCGGCAAAGAAGCCGGTTGCCAAGAAAGCTGCTTCGAAGAAAGAAGAATAACAGAAATAGTATAAAGGACTTAAGAATTCACCGTTGTGCTTTCGGAAAACTGGTTTTAAGGTTGGAAGAGGCGGAACGGTGTTTTTCTATATAAAAGTTTGCTGCATTGAATATTTTATTTACCTTTGCCAATCTCAGATACGAAAAAATATGAAACAATTGTGCCAGAATAAACATACGATACGTTTCCGCTATTGGAACCGGAAGAAGTACGCTATATTTTATAGTTTGGGCAAATGTGTAACTATTGGTAACCTGAAAAAGGAGATTGCCGATGTATCGTTGGGTAAACAGGCAAATGTTTGCACGGCATTCTCTGTTTGCTCTTCCGCACGAAAAGAGGATGCTGGAGAGGAATATGAAGAAGGAATGCCCCCTGTTGAATCTATGTTGCAAATGCTTCGGATCCAACTGCCTCAACCACAGGTGGCTGATGTGATTTGTCTTTTTTATTTGAATAAATATTGTTTGCCGGAAAGATGTGCCATGCATCTTTTCGGCTTTTTTGTCTTAATATGAACTGTATATGATGCTGAATGAAATAAGAAACAAAGTGCTGGGCGGTGAGAAGATTACCGTAGAAGAAGCCTGTTGGCTGTCCTGCAAGGCAGAGAAACAGGATTTGTATGATGCAGCTCATGAGATAACACAGGTCTGGGCTTCCCGGAAATTCGATATGTGTTCCATCATCAATGCTAAATCCGGTAAATGTCCTGAGAATTGTAAATGGTGCGCACAGTCTGCACATTATGAAACAAAAGTGGATGTTTATGATTTGGTTGGGAAGGAAGAATGTCTGCGCCATGCTTTGTATAACGAAGCGCAGGGAGTATCCCGTTTTTCTTTGGTGACCAGCGGCAGGAAACCGGGTAGCCGGAACTTGAACCGGCTATGTGAGACAACAGAATACATGCGTGCGCATTCGCATATTCAGTTATGCGCTTCTTTAGGATTGCTGGATGAGGCGGAATTGAGACGGCTGTTTAAGGCAGGCATCACCCGTTATCATTGTAATCTGGAAACGGCTCCCTCTTATTTTTCATCTCTATGTTCTACTCATACACAAGAACAGAAATTAGAAACGTTGCAGGCAGCACGCAGGGTGGGGATGGATGTATGCAGCGGAGGAATCATCGGCATGGGCGAAACAATGGAACAGCGTATTGAGTTTGCTTTTACACTGAGGGAATTGGAAGTACAGTCTATTCCTATAAACCTGTTGCAGCCTATACCCGGCACTCCATTGGAAAAAATGGATCGTCTTGCAGAGGTGGAGATTCTGACAACCATCGCTTTATTCCGTTTTATCAATCCCACAGCATTTCTTCGTTTTGCCGGAGGGCGTTCACTGATGAGTGTGGAAGCTGTAAAGAAAGCATTGTATATCGGTATTAATTCTGCCATTGTGGGAGATTTGCTGACTACATTAGGTTCAAAAGTATCAGAAGATAAAATATTGATAGAAGAGGCCGGGTATTCGCTTTGATACATTATAAAGTTATTATAACAATAAGGAAGTAATATATGGAAAATTTTGACAGGGAGCATTTATGGCATCCTTATACATCGACTACTCATCCGCTGCCCACTTATAAAGTAAGACGGGCGGATGGAGTATATATAGAATTGGAGGACGGAAGATGTTTGATAGAAGGGATGTCTTCGTGGTGGTGCATGGTACATGGATACAATCATCCGGTATTGAACCAAGCGCTCAAGGAACAGATAGACCGTATGAGCCATGTCATGTTCGGCGGACTGACACACGATCCGGCCATCGAATTAGGCAGGTTGTTGTTGAAGATTGTTCCTCCCCGTATGCAGAAAATATTTTATGCTGACTCCGGTTCGGTTGCGGTGGAAGTGGCATTGAAAATGGCCGTGCAATATTGGTATGCGCAAGGGAAGGAAAAGAAAAATAATTTTGTAACTATTCAGTCCGGATATCATGGAGATACGTGGAATGCCATGTCTGTTTGTGATCCGGTGACCGGTATGCATCATATTTTTGGCCCTACATTGCCTGTGCGTTATTTTGTTCCTGCTCCCCGGTCGCGCTTTGACGGAATCTGGTATGAAGAGGATATAGAGCCCTTGAGGGAAATATTGGAACAGCATCATGAAGAGATGGCCGCATTGATTCTGGAACCTATTGTACAAGGGGCGGGCGGAATGCGTTTTTATCATCCTGAGTTTTTACGCCAGGCAGAGAAACTTTGCAGGCAATATCGGCTGTTGTTAATCTTTGATGAGATAGCGACAGGTTTCGGAAGGACGGGGAAACTGTTTGCTTGGGAGCATGCGGGTGTCCAGCCCGATATCATGTGCATAGGCAAGGCACTGACCGGTGGATACATGACTTTCTCTGCTGTCCTTGCCAGTGATGATGTGGCTGATACAATTTCCGGCGGTTATCCGGGAGTCTTTATGCACGGCCCTACTTTTATGGGAAATCCGTTGGCTTGTGCCGTAGCGAAAGCATCCGTGGAATTATTGCTTTCATATAGTTGGGAGGAAAAGGTAAAGGCCATTGAATCACAGTTGAAGAGGGAGCTGGCCCCTGCTGCTTTATTGCCACAAGTGGCTGATGTGCGTGTATTGGGAGCTATCGGGGTTATTGAAGTGAAGAAACCGGTAGATATGGCTTTCATGCAACGTCGTTTTGTTGAAGAAGGGGTATGGGTACGTCCTTTTGGAAAACTGGTGTATATCATGCCGCCTTTTATAATTCAGCCTGGAGAATTGAGCAAATTGACGCATTCACTGGTGAAGATAGTAAGAGAATTAAAAGAATAAGTGATAGTACTGAGAGAAATAGAAAAAATGAATTCATTAACAGATTGGGAAAGGGAATTAGCCCTGCTTGAAAATAAAAGTAATCTTCGTAAGTTGCCTGTTATCCGTCATTTGGGAAGAGAGGTGGAGGTGAATGGAAAAGTGATGCTTAACCTTTCATCCAACGATTATCTGGGATTGGCTGCTTATCTGCCATTACGTACGGAATTCTTGCAAAGTCTTATTCCCGACACCTTTCTTCCTTCCTCTTCATCCTCTCGGCTGCTGACAGGAAATTTTGATATCTATGTTCAGATAGAGGATTTGCTTGCCCGACTGTATCGGAAGGAAAGCGCGTTGGTTTTTAATAGTGGTTATCACATGAATGCCGGTATTCTTCCTGCAGTGAGCGATACTCGTACATTGATCCTTGCCGATAAACTGGTACATGCCAGTATTATTGACGGCATTCGTTTATCGGCGGCCAAGTGTATCCGATACCGGCATAACCGGTACGAACAATTGGAACAGTTGCTGGTTTCCAATCATGCCGGGTATGATAGAATAATTATTGTAACCGAAAGTATTTTCAGTATGGACGGTGATGAGGCCGATCTCCGTCGTTTGGTCACTTTGAAGCAACAATATGATAATGTATTGCTGTATGTGGATGAAGCGCATGCTGTAGGGGTGCGGGGGATGCATGGCCTGGGGTGTGCGGAAGAACAGGATTGTGTGGCTGACATCGATTTCTTATGTGGAACTTTTGGTAAAGCGTTAGCCTCGGTAGGAGGCTATATTGTTTGTTCGAAGACCATCCGTGATTATTTGGTCAATAAAATGCGTACATTCATATTTACAACGGCTCTTCCTCCTGTCAACTTGCTATGGACATTCTTTATCCTGGAGCATTTGAACAGTTTCAGCTTCCGGAGGGAAAGGTTGAAGAAGATATCCTCTCTTTTGAAAGACGCGTTGGTAAAGAAAGGCTACGCTTGTCCTTCTACCAGCCATATTCTGCCAATGACGATAGGCGATAGCGGTGATACGGTGTTAAAGGCCGATTTCTTGCAGCGTAAAGGTTTTTATGCGTTGCCGGTGCGTCCTCCTACTGTGCCCGAAGGAACATCGCGTATCCGTTTTTCGTTGACAGCGGATATTACTGAAGAAGAAATAAAAAGTCTGATAGAATTGATATGAAACATTATTTTATACAACAAAATTATCTTCCCCGATTGACACTTTTTTTTGCCGGTTGGGGAATGGATGAATGTCCTTTCATGGATTATTGCTCCGGAAATAGCGATCTGTTGGTTTGTTATGATTATCGTTCGCTGGATTTTGATTTCACGCTGTTGCAGGGTTATCAGGAGATTCGTCTGATAGCCTGGTCTATGGGAGTATGGGCCGCGTCTATGGTATTGCAGGATATGGACTTGCCCATTTGTGAGAGTGTTGCTTTAAATGGCACGGTAACTCCTGTCGATGATTTGAAAGGTATTTCGCAGCAAGTTTTTGAAGGAACACTGGAAGGCTTGAATGAGGTTACGCTGGAAAAGTTTATCCGCAGGATGTGTTTGAAAAAGGAGAATCTGGAAACATTCTTGTCGAAACGTCCGCAACGTGCGGTAGAGGAACTGCAAGAAGAGCTTCGGAGGATTGGAGAACAGGTAAAATCTTGCGCTGTTCCCAGTTTTGCATGGGAACGGGCTGTTATAGGCAAGAATGATTTGATTTTTACGGCGGTCAACCAAAGAAATGCATGGACCGGGACGGAAGTGGCAGAGTATGATATTCCTCATTATTCAGAAGAAATAATGAGAGATTTGCTATGCCCGTCTGTCATTTAAAATGAAAACGTATGATTAATAAGCAATTGATAACCCGTCGCTTTTCCCGCGCTGTAGAGAGTTATAACCGTGAGGCGGTGGTTCAAAAGCAGATTGCATACCGCATGAGTGATATGCTAAATCATTATTTGCCCCGTCCGTGCGGCCGGATATTGGAAATTGGTAGCGGGACGGGCTTTCTTACCCGCAGGCTGATGGAAACCCTCCATCCTGAAAAACTGGTGTTGAATGATATTTGTCAGGAGATGAGTACTTGTTTCACCGATTTGTTGGGAAGCGGGCGGGCTATCTTTCTGGCAGGGGATGCCGAGTCCCTTCCTTTTCCAAAAGGACAGGATTTGATTGTATCATGCTCGGCATTACAGTGGTTTGTTTCTCCCGAGCTGTTTTTTGAACGTTGTAATACTTTGTTGAAGCAGAAAGGATATTTTGCTTTTACTACGTTCGGCAGGGATAATCTGAAAGAAGTTGCATCGGTTACCGGCAGCGGTCTTCACTATCGTTCTTTAGAGGAGTTAGAAGAAGCACTGCGCATACACTATGAGATTGTGAAGGCTCATGAGGAACGTATCTGTCTGACTTTTGGCACTCCGCTCGAAGTGCTTTATCACTTGAAACATACCGGGGTGGCTGCTGTCAGGCAACAAGCGTGGACTAAAAGGAATTTGCAGGATTTCTGTGACAAGTATGCCCGTTTGTTCAGTGATGGTCGTTCGGTGACTTTGACTTATCATCCTATTTATATTATTGCAAAGAAAAGACAATAGAAATAAAAAGAATCATGAAACAGAATGTATTTTTCGTAAGTGGTATTGATACAAATATTGGTAAAAGTTATGCCACGGCCTATCTGGCACATCTTTGGAACAAACAAGGATGTCGTACTATTACTCAAAAATTCATACAGACAGGAAATCCGGAAGGTTATTCGGAGGATATTGAGTTGCATCGTCGTCTGATGGGGACGGAGTATTTGCCTGAGGATGAGCAGGGACTTACCAAACCTGAAATATTTTCTTATCCGGCTTCTCCCCATTTGGCTTCACGAATAGATAACCGCACCATTGATTTTGATAAAATAAAGCATGCCACGGAGGTGCTGAGTGAGCGCTATGATGCTGTTTTAGTGGAAGGAGCCGGGGGGCTGATGGTGCCGTTGACAGAGGAGAACCTGACTATAGACTATATTCAGGAATCGGGTTACCCCTTAGTTTTTGTTACTTCGGGACGATTGGGAAGTATCAACCATACATTATTGAGTTTTGAGGCTATAGAACGGAGAGGGATAAAGCTTCATACAGTGATGTACAATCTGTTTCCCGAAGGAGAAGATAAAATCATTCAGGCAGATACAGAGGCTTATATTTGTCGTTATATAGAGAAGCATTTCCCGGATACAGCATTTGTGAAGGTGCCTTGCTTGTAATTCATCTTTCTTGTTTATGATGTGTCTACCTAATAAAAAGACAGGCCTTGTTTCGCAACAAAGCCTGTCATGCAAACTTAAAACAACCAACAAAAGAAATAGATAATTTCGGGCAATTATCTAATAAAAAGCAATTCTCTGTATTTAGGTAATGTCCACATCTGATTGTCAACAATCAGTTCCAGCTTGTCAATGTGATAACGTATCTCTTCCAGCGTGGGGGCGATAGTGTCATGATAGGCGATTGCTTTCTCCCGTTCACTTTCTATCTTGTTAGCCACCTTACGTGCTTCCACCATGGCTTCCACATGCTCGGTGATGAAGATGGTGCGTTCTGCAATCTCTTCAATAAGTTTCATATTCTCGGCAGATAGTCGGGACGCTTTTTCTGCAGGGAATAATTCTTTCATTTTATATACATTGTCAATCAGTTTGCTCTGGTATTCGGTAGCCACGGGAATAATGTGATTCATAGCTAGGTCACCGAGAACACGAGCCTCGATCTGGATTTTTTTTGTGTACATTTCCCACTTCACTTCGTTGCGGGCTTCCAGCTCTTTGCGCGTCATGACGCCTGTTGCTTCGAACATGGCGATGCTTTCGGGTTTCAGGTAATTGTCGAATATCAGCGGACAACTGGTTTCGCAGTCCAGACCACGTTTGGCAGCCTCAGCTTTCCATTCGTCTGAGTAACCGTTGCCATCGAACCGGATAGGTTTGCATTCCTTGATGTATTGGCGGATGATTTCCACGATGGCGGAGATTTTTGGCTCTCCCTTTTCAATCAATGCATCCACATCCTTTTTGAATCTTGTCAACTGGTGCGCCACCGCCGTGTTCAGTGCAATCATGGCACTGGCACAGTTGGCTTCCGAACCTACGGCACGGAATTCAAAGCGATTGCCTGTAAAGGCGAAAGGAGAGGTGCGGTTGCGGTCAGTGTTATCAATCAGCAATTCGGGAATCTGAGGGATATCCAGCTTCATTCCCTGTTTGCCAGCCAGCGAAATAAGGTCATCATTTGCACTTTCTTCCATGTGATCCAGCACTTGTGTCAGCTGTTTGCCCAAAAAAGAAGAGATGATGGCGGGAGGTGCCTCGTTGGCTCCCAGACGATGTGCATTGGTGGCACTCATGATGGAGGCCTTCAGCAATCCGTTATGGTGGTAAACTGCCATCAGGGTATTGACGACAAAAGTAATGAAACGCAGGTTGTCTTCGGCTGTCTTTCCGGGAGCCATCAGCAGGATACCGGTATCTGTACCTAATGACCAGTTGTTGTGCTTGCCTGATCCGTTAACTCCCTTGAATGGCTTTTCGTGTAGCAGCAGACGGAAACCATGATTACGGGCTACTTTGCGCATTAGTGACATGATGAGCATATTGTGATCTACGGCCAGATTACATTCTTCGAAAATGGGAGCCAGTTCGAATTGGTTGGGAGCCACTTCATTGTGGCGGGTCTTTACGGGGATGCCCAGTTCCAATGCTTGGATTTCCAGGTCTTTCATGAAAGCTGCCACACGGGTAGGGATGGCCCCGAAGTAATGGTCTTCCAACTGTTGGTTTTTGCTGGCTTCGTGTCCCATCAGGGTACGTCCGGTCAGTAATAGGTCGGGGCGTGCGGCGTACAGGCCTTCGTCTACTAGAAAGTATTCTTGTTCCCATCCTAAATAGGCCATTACTTTCTTTACTTCGGGATTAAAATAATGGCAGACATCAACTGCTGCTTTATTTACAGCACTTAACGCTTTCAACAGAGGGGCCTTGTAGTCGAGGGACTCGCCGGTGTAGGCGATAAATACGGTGGGGATGCACAGGGTGTCGTCTACTACGAATACGGGGGAGGAGGGGTCCCATGCACTGTAGCCACGTGCCTCGAATGTATTGCGGATACCGCCATTAGGGAAACTGGAAGCATCGGGTTCCTGCTGTACAAGTAGTTTGCCGGAGAATTCTTCCATCATTCCGCCCTTGCCGTCGTGTTCTACAAACGCGTCATGTTTTTCGGCGGTTCCTTCGGTCAGCGGCTGGAACCAGTGGGTATAGTGGGTTACTCCCAGTTCGGTTGCCCAGCGTTTCATGCCTGCGGCTACTTCGTCGGCGATGCTGCGGTCCAAAGGAGCGCCATTGTCCATAGCATCTGTCAGTTTGGCATAGACATTGCTAGGCAGGTATTTGAACATTTTTTCACGGTTGAATACATACTTGGCAAAGTATTCACCGGGCCTTTGGGCAGGTGTTTCTACTGTTGCTGCTTTCTTCTTGAAAGCTGTTTCAACTACTCGGAATCTTAATTTTGACATAATACCTAAATTTGTTTAGTTGTTAATTTATTTAGAGTGAATGATTTTCTCTTTATTATTTTGATTCAAAATGACTTTTAGTTGTATGCAGATTCGCCATGTTCATAAATGTCGAGCCCTTCTTCTTCAATTCTGTTCGGGACGCGCAAACCATGAATCTTGTCCAATCCCTTGAAGATGAGGTATCCCATACCTGCTGCCCAGCAACCTACTACTGTTGTACCGAACAGTTGTGCTAGCAGGAAGTTGTAACCACCACCATAGAGCAGTCCTTCTTCGGTGGCGAAAAGTCCGGTAAGAATGGTACCGAGGCAACCACAAACACCATGTACAGAGGAGGCTCCGACCGGATCGTCTATTTTCAATATGTGGTCAATGAAGTCTACCGAGAAAATCATGACGATGCCGCAGATGGCACCGATCATGACTGCTCCGAAGGGGGAAACGAGATCACATCCGGCGGTGACTCCGACCAGGCCTGCCAATACACCGTTTAATGTTAATGACAAAGAAGGTTTTCCATATTTTATCCAGCTTGCTGTCAAAGCGAAGAAGCCACCGGCGCATGCTGCCAGGTTAGTGGTCAGGAATACGTGAGAGATAACTGTCTGATCAGTACCGGTAGCTGCTGCCAGTTGAGAACCCGGATTAAAACCAAACCAACCGAACCAAAGAATGAATACACCCAGGCAAGCCAATGTCAAGCTATGTCCCGGGATAGCCTTAGACCTGCCATCTTTACCATATTTACCGATACGCGGTCCTAGAACGGCAGCACCTACCAGGGCAATCCACCCGCCTACTGAGTGAACGACAGTGGAACCGGCGAAGTCATGGAAGGTGGTTCCGAATATGTTTGTCATAAAAGAATTTTCTTCACCATTCATCAGCCATCCGCCACCCCACGTCCAGTGTCCTGATACCGGATAAATCAGTACGCTGATGAAGATGGTGTATACCAAGTACATGGAGAATTTAGTACGTTCTGCCATAGCTCCTGATACGATGGTTGCTGCAGTGGCACAGAATACGGTTTGGAAGATCAGAAACCCTTCAATGGGTAGTCCGTTGTCAATGACTTTGTCCATTATGTCAAGGTTGAAAAAATGTGGCGTACCTACGAAAACTCCCACACCGAACATCAATCCGAAACCGATGAACCAGAAGAGGATGGAGCCGAACATAAAGTCAATCAGATTCTTCATCAGTACGTTGGCGGTATTCTTGGTGCGGATAAATCCAGCTTCCACCAAAGCGAATCCCGGTTGCATGAAGAATACCAGCATGGCTGCCAGCAGCATCCATACAGTATTCAGACCGGTTACAATTTCATTGATGGCTTCTGTGTCCGTGCTCCTGACAGGAGTTTCCGATAGTGCGTCTTGTGCCCAAAGGCTGGCTGGGAACAGAAATAAAAGTATAAAGAGTCTTTTCAGGTATAGTTTTTCCATACCTTTTCTATTAGTTGTATCCATAATTTTTTCGCTTAAGTTGTAGTATGATTTTTACTTTGTAGAGTAGTTTTGACCGGGGTGTGTAATGAGTTATTTCTCTTGTTCTGCATTGTACAAGGCAATATCTCCACGTTCTCCTGTACGGATGCGGATGGCATCTTCAACGGGTATGACGAAGATACGTCCGTCACCGATCTCGCCGGTATGAGCAGCCTTGAGAATGGCATGAATGGTTTTGTCCACATTCTTTTCGCGGACTACAATGGAAACCAGGATTCTCTCAATGGAACTGGTGTCATAAACCACTCCACGGTAAATGCGTCCTTGACGTGTTTTGCCAATGCCTCTTACATCGTAATAGGAAAACCATTCGATTTCGGCTTCGAGCAACGCTTCTTTTACGTCCTCGAATTTGGTCTTACGGATAATAGCTTCAATTTTTTTCATTGTTGTATTTGTATTTTGTATATAATGTAATCTTTTTACCTTCTAAAAAACTGATACCTTGTTGTTATCCTTGTATTTATGCTCTTTATGATTAAAAACTTAGCCCGAAAACGAAATAAGCCCCTTCAGTGCGTGGGTTTACGGTGACTTTTGCAAAAGCTGGAACGGAAAATGAATCGGTGATTCTTATCTCCTTGGCGGCTCCCAGGCTGATGTCGCATACGGCGAAACCGTTGGAACCGTTGCATACAGGGTCTTCGGAATAGTTGTAAAAGTCTGTGGCCCACGGAGTCGCTCCTATTTCCGCTGTCCATTCCAGTCCTGCCAGTGTGAAAGGTACGGTAGCCGAGATGTAGGAAGAATAGGCTCTGTCTCCTTCGTTATTCACTCCGTCGGTTCCGGCGAAATTGGTATACCAGTTCAAGGCCAGCGGTCCGAAGTCATAACCTATCTGTGCCTCGAAGGTATGGTTGGTATTGTGTGAGCCGTAATGGAAATACCCCGGTCCTCCATTGAACCAGTAATCTGTGACGGAGATACTGAACCCTCCTGTGGTGTAGCCTAATGTGAGGTCAATCTCTTTTGTATCTTCTTTTTCGATACCTGTTGTTCCCCATGCAGACAATGAGAACCCTTTGTAAGAAACTGACAACGTGGGTTGGATACTGACACCCCCCAAATCCTGGCCACGCCAGATGTATCCGCTTACAAAGTCGGCTCCTACGCTGGCTTCTACTTTGTCCTGCGCCATGCCCATTGCCGGAACAGCTATTGCCAAGGCCGACAGAAATGTTGTTTTTCTAAAACTCTTTTTCATTGCTTTTTACCTTTTAAATTCATAATAGTGAGTTTGTTATATCTCGTATGTATTTGTTTTTCTTGTAATGGTTTGTGCTTGTTATGTGATAAATGTTGTTTATAATATCCATCGCCTGATTCGTTTCATTGCCTCTTCACAGTCCGCGCGTTCGCCGAAGGCGGTCAGCCGTATGTAACCTTCTCCACTGGGACCGAATCCTACTCCGGGAGTACCTACCACATTGGCTTCGTACAGCATTTGTTCAAAGAACTTCCACGAGCTGATTCCTCGGGGAGCCTTCACCCATAAATAAGGTGCGTTCTCACCGCCGAATACTTTTAGTCCGGTGCTTTCCAGTCCTTCTTTCATGATGCGGGCGTTGGTCATATAATAGTGGATGGTGGCTTTTATCTGTTCCTTTCCTTCAGGGCTGTAAATGGCCTCCGCACCGCGCTGGGTAATGTACGAGGTTCCGTTGAACTTAGTGCATTGGCGACGGTTCCACAACCGGTTCAGCGGGATGCGTTTTCCTTCCAATGTGGCGGCGGTCAGCTCCTTGGGTACTACGGTGTAGCCGCAACGCACTCCGGTAAAGCCGGCGGTTTTGGAGAAGCTGCGGAACTCTATGGCTACCTTTTTGGCTCCTTTTATCTCGTAAATGGAGTGGGGGATGTCGGGGTCTTGAATGTAGGCTTCGTAGGCTGCGTCATAAAGAATCAATGTGTCGTTCTCCAGTGCGTAATTCACCCATTTCTTCAATTCTGCTTTACTGATAACCGTACCGGTGGGGTTGTTGGGGTAACATAGATATAAAATGTCTATTCTGCGGTCGGGGATAGCGGGAATGAAATTGTTTTCACTCAGGCAGGGCAGATAGACCACGTTGCTCCATCTTCCGTTTTCCAGCACTCCTGCTCGTCCGCACATGACGTTAGAGTCGATATATACCGGATAAATAGGGTCTGTCACACCGATGCTGTTATCGTGGCGGAGGATGTCCCCTATATTTCCCGTATCGCTTTTGGCGCCGTCACTGACGAATATCTCGCCGGATTCCAAATGTACTCCGCGTGAGGCATAATCGTTTTTCAAGATGGCGTCGATTAGAAAATCATATCCTTGCTCGGGACCGTATCCACGGAAGGTTTCTTTGCTTGCCAGTTCGTCCACTGCTTTGTGCATGGCTTCTATGGATGCTTGGGGCAATGGTTGTGTCACGTCTCCGATGCCCAGACGGATGAGGTCTTTTTGGGGATGGGAAACTTTGAATGCATTTACTTTCTTGGCAATGTCCGAAAACAGGTAATTGTTGGGCAGTTTTAAAAAATGTTCGTTTACTAATGCCATAATTGCTGTTGTTTTATAGTTTGTCTTTACTGATTTCTTATTCCTGTTAAATTTCTATCTCACCATCGAAAACTTTTACTGCGGGACCTGTCATGTACACATGTCCGTCTGTTTCGTTCCAATGGACTTGTAAATCACCACCATCCATTCTTACCCGTGATTTTCTTCCGGCCTTGTGGTTCAGGTATGCGGCTACGGCAGTGGCACAAGCTCCTGTTCCGCATGCCATGGTGATGCCCGAGCCTCTTTCCCAGACTCTCATCCTTAAGGAACCGTCCGGCAATACTTCAACGAATTCTACATTTGTTCGTTCGGGAAAAAGCGGATGATTCTCCAGTTTCGGACCTATTGCCGGCAAATTTACATTTTTTATATCATCTATGAAAATTACTAAATGTGGATTTCCCATACAAACAAATGTTCCTTTGTATTCTTTTCCATCTACTGTGATTGTTTTTGCCAACATTTTGCCGTCCGGGGTATTTATTTGTCTGGAGTTGGTAAGCAGGGGAAGATCCATGTCTACTGTTACTTCTTCTACCAGCCCGTTCTCCGTATGCAGTTTTAGGATCTTGATTCCTGAGAGCGTTTCCAGCGTGATGACTTCCTTTTGAGTCAATTTGTTGTCATATACATACTTTCCTATACATCTGGAGGCGTTGCCACACATCATAGCTTCAGAACCATCTGCATTGAATATGCGCATACTGAAATCCGCTTTGGTTGATTTTCCAATCAATACCAGCCCGTCGGAACCGATCCCCGTGTGACAAGAACTCCATTTGATGGAAGTTCTCACGGGGTCTGCTATGGGGTGTCTCAGGGTGTTTACGTATATATAGTCATTACCTGCTCCCTGCATCTTCGTGAACTTGATTGTTGTTGCCATTTTGTCTATAACTTCTTCTGTTATTATTTCCTTTTGTCTTATTTTGGTGCAAATATATATCTTTTTGATGTTTTATAAACAATGGTGCTATCTATATTCTTATTTATTTTTATTCTAATGATAAATAGAAAGCTATTTTAGGTGTTTTTCTTTCAAACTGAAATAAAAGTCTAGTTATATTCTTTTTAATTGTAATTCATTAAGTCTGTACTCTGTTATGGAACATATAGTTTAGGTAATATTTTGTTGGTTATTCAGTGTTGTATAATCGGTATCGTATATAATTAAGGTGGATGATCGATGTAACAAAATGATAATATATTATCGCATTGCTATATTATTTTGTTACCTTTGCATCCTGTTGGATAAAAAAGAGATTTGTAATGCAGAATATTATTGCGATAGAAAATGGTGTGACCCGCCATCCGCTGTACCGGATGAAGGAACCGGTGAATATGACACTTGCCGCCGGAGAACATATAGCTGTTGTGGGAAGAAACGGGGCAGGAAAAAGTATATTGGTAGATACGATTACAGGTCGGTGGCCGTTGTTGATGAACGAAGTGAAATATGATTTCTCTCCCTCTCCTTCGAAGATGGCATACGAGAATATAAAGTATATTGCTTTCCGTGATTCATACGGAGATGCCGATGGAAATTACTATTATCAGCAACGGTGGAATGCTCATGATTTGGATGAAACTCCACTGGTACGTGATTTGTTGCCCGAAGCGACCGATTCAGGCCTGGAAAAGGCTTTGTATGAACTGTTTGGCATGGAGAGGATGCTGGATAAACATATCATTCTGCTTTCCAGTGGTGAGTTACGTAAGTTTCAACTGACAAAGACTTTGCTAAGTAATCCGCGTGTACTGATTATGGATAATCCCTTTATCGGACTGGATGCGAAGACGAGGGACCTGCTTCATACATTGTTGGGTGAACTGACTAAAGTAACCCATTTGCAGGTAATCCTTATCTTGTCTAAGTCCGATGATATTCCTGCTTTTATCACTCATGTTATTCCTGTGGAAGACAGGGTGTGTGGTAAAAAGATGACTTTGCAGGAATATTTGGCGGTCCGTAAGCCGATACCGGAACGGATGCTTTCCGAAGAAAAGGAGGCACGGATTCTGAATTTGCCTTACGGCGGTGATTTGTATCACACCGAGCACGTAGTCGATTTGAACAAGGTAAGCATCCGTTATGGCGAGCGTACCATTTTGAAAGATTTGGACTGGACAGTGAAATGTGGCGAGAAATGGGCTTTGAGTGGAGAGAACGGTTCAGGAAAGTCTACGTTGCTGAGTCTGGTCTGTGCAGATAATCCGCAGAGTTATGCTTGTGATATTACCTTGTTCGGCAGAAAACGCGGTTCCGGAGAAAGTATTTGGGAGATAAAGAAGCATATAGGATATGTCAGTCCTGAGATGCATCGCGCTTATCTGAAGAACCTTCCTGCCATAGATATTGTGGCAAGCGGGCTACATGATTCTGTGGGGTTGTACAAACGTCCGCGTCCCGAGCAGATGGCGGCTTGTGAATGGTGGATGGATATTTTGGGTATTGCAAATTTGAAAGACCGGAATTTCTTGCAGTTGTCCAGTGGCGAGCAGCGTCTGGTGTTGTTGACTCGTGCTTTTGTGAAGGATCCTGAGTTGCTTATTTTGGACGAACCTTTGCATGGGTTGGACTTGTACAACCGCCGGTTGGTGAAAGATGTGATAGAAACTTTCTGCCGTCGTAAGGACAAGACCATGATTATGGTGACACATTATCAGGAAGAGTTGCCCGCATGTATAACTAACTCTCTTTTCTTGAAGCGGAATTAAAAGTTCTTTTTCAAAAGGTACGTTCCGGGCAGACGGAAGACGACAGGTTAAACGATAGTGCCCTGTCGCTTTCCGGACAAGCCGGGGTGTTGGACTGAGTACAAATAATTCTACTGTTCGTTTCATAAATATAGCATTGAAATTTTTTAAAGAAAACGAATCATGGAAAACACATTAAAAAAGCCTATGACAGGCATTATTCCTCCTTTAGTGACTCCGTTACTGGATAATGACAAACTGGATATTGACGGTTTGGAAAGATTGATAGAACGACTGATAAAAGGAGGAGTGCACGGATTATTTATACTGGGTACCACTGGAGAGGCGCAGAGCATCAGTTACCGGCTCCGCCATGAAATGATAAAGGAAACTTGCCGTATCAATGCCGGAAGACTTCCGGTTCTGGTTTGTATTTCCGATACATCAATTGTAGAAAGTATTCATCTGGCACATGTGGGGGCCGAGTGTGGTGCTTCAGCCGTAGTTTCCGCTCCCCCTTACTATTTTGCTCCGGGGCAGCCTGAACTGGCCGAATTTTATGAAGACCTTATCCCTCAGTTGCCGTTGCCTATCTTCTTATATAATATGCCGTCGCATACAAAAGTGAATTTTGCTCCGGCTACGATACAGTGCATTGCCCGTAACCCTCAGGTAGTGGGATTCAAGGATAGTTCGGCCAATGCCGTTTATTTCCAGTCCGTGATGTATGCCATGAAGGACCGACCGGATTTTGCCATGCTGGTGGGACCGGAGGAAATTACGGCCGAGTGTGTGTTACTGGGTGGACACGGAGGCATCAATGGAGGTGCCAATATGTTTCCGGAATTGTATGTAGACCTGTATAATGCCGCCTTGGCACGTGACATGGAAACGGTGAGCCGTCTTCAACCCCTGGTGATGCAGATAAGCAGCAGTATTTATACTGTGGGCCAGCATGGTTCCAGTTATCTGAAGGGATTGAAATGCGCGTTGTCTTTATTGGGCGTTTGTGATGATTTTGTTGCGGCTCCTTTCCATCGCTTCAATGCTCCGGAACGCGAGAAGATACGCAAGGCGTTGGAGGCACTCCCTTTTTGTCCGGAGTTGAAACCTTAAATGCTCGGTCTGTATGCATATCATTGATATAATCGTCTTTTTGCTGTTTACCGGCGGAGTCGTGGCCTTCGGTTGTTCTTTCTTTAAGAAGAAAGGTACTTCCGAGGAGTTCACTTCTGCCGGCAGAAGCTTGCCCGGCTGGGTGGTGGGGATGTCCATCTTTGCCACGTATGTCAGCAGTATCAGTTATTTGGGATATCCGGGAAAGGCTTTTTCGGGAGATTGGAATGCGTTTGTATTCAGCCTGTCTATCCCTATAGCTTCTTATTTTGCGGCTCGTTACTTCGTGCCTTTTTACCGAAGCCAGGACAGTATATCGGCTTATAGTTTCCTGGAAAACCGCTTCGGCCCTTGGGCCCGTATATATGCCTCGTCCTGTTATCTGCTTACCCAGATTGCACGTACAGGCTCTATTCTGTATTTGTTGGCATTGCCCATGAATGTATTGCTGGGATGGAATATCCAGACCATCATTATTGTGACCAGTGTGGCTATTGTACTTTATTCCATGCTGGGCGGCATGAAAGCTGTCATTTGGACAGAGGCCATACAGGGGATTATTCTGATTGGCGGTGCGCTGGTATGTATGTTTATCTTGCTTTTTGACATGCCCGAAGGTCCGGCACAGACTTTCTCCATCGCTATGGAAGATGGAAAATTCAGCTTGGGAAGTTTTGGAAGCAGTTTAAGTGAGTCCACTTTTTGGGTGTGCCTGATTTATGGCGTATTTACCAATTTGCAGAACTATGGTATAGACCAGAGTTATGTGCAACGTTATCATACGGCGAAGAATGAGAAGGAGGCTAAGTTCTCGGCCTTGTTCGGAGGATATTTGTTTATTCCCGTTTCGGCTGTCTTCTTTATGATAGGGACCGGGCTGTATGCGTTCTATAAAGTGCATCCGGGGGTCTTGCCCGACGGAGTGGGGGCGGATTATGTCTTTCCGTTCTTTATAGTCAATGAGTTGCCGGTGGGGTTGACAGGCCTGCTGATTGCTTCTATCTTTGCCGCAGGTATGAGTACCATTGCGACCAGTGTCACTAGTTCGTCTACCATCATTCTGACGGATTATTATCAGCGTTTCCGCAAACATGCCGGAAACAGGGAACGGATGTTGGTGCTGAAACTCTCTAGTGTGGGAGTAGGAGTGGCAGGAATTCTGGTGGCCTTTGCCTTTATGAGTGTGCAAAGTGCGCTGGATGCTTGGTGGGCGTTGGCGTCTATTTTCAGCGGAGGCATGTTGGGACTGTTTCTATTGGGGTATATTTCGAGGAAGGCACGTAATTTTGATGCGGTACTGGGAGTCGTTTGTGGGGTAATTCTGGTTTGTTGGATTGTGATATCCCCTTTTGTACATGCCAATCTGGCTATCGTATTCGGAACGTTGCTGATATTTTTGGTGGGATTCCTGAGTGCTAATTTGTTTAATAAGAGAAGGTGTAAGTAGAATAACTTAATTTTATGCATTAGGCGTGTCAAAACCAAAATGACTGCTCCTAATGGTTACAGATAGTAATTATAACACTTAAAAGGGTCGTATCAAGCTCTGTATTGAGTAATGATACGACCCTTTCTTAGTCTTTTAGGATGCTCAAATCTCAGATTATAAGTTCATATTTCCAAAAACTGAATTTGGACACATCCACTTTTATGTATTTGTCGGTTACAATCTGTAATCTTTAGAATGTTCATCTTGTTTTTGATTCATTCTCCGGTTTTTTGATTGTTTTATCGTCCTTCTTATCAGATAAATCTTTGCAACTCATTGACCCTGTTTAATGCGGCATTGAAATCTTCCACCAGTTCTTTCATCACTTCATCCACCGTCTGTAATTTATGTATGCAGGATGCGACTTGTCCTATTTCCAGTTCCCCCTCGAATAAATCTCCTTCAAAGATTCCCTTTTTTGCACGTCCTTTTCCTAACAAAGTGCGTAGTTCATCCGTTGTCGCGCCACGGCTTTCCGCTTCTTCCACTTGTTTGAAGAAATCATTTTTGACCAGCCGGACGGGAGAGAGCTGTTTCAATGTCAGTTGGGTATCTCCTTCGTTCAGTCGCAGGCATCGGTCTTTGAATGTGAAATGAGCGGAACTCTCTTCGGTTAATGCGAAGCGCGTGCCTATCTGCACCCCGTCGGCCCCCAATGCCATAGCAGCTAGTATACTTTCTCCCGATCCGATACCTCCGGCAGCCATCAACGGCACAGTGGTAATCTGTCTGACGGCCGGAATAAGACATAGGGTGGTCGTTTCCTCCCGTCCGTTATGTCCTCCTGCTTCGAATCCTTCGGCTACGATGGCGTCTACGCCTGCTTCTTCACATTTGGCGGCAAACTTGGTGCTTGCCACTACATGGGCCACAATGATGCCGTGCTCATGCAGGTGTTCTGTCCAAGTCTTTGGATTTCCGGCAGAGGTGAAGACGATTCTCACACCCTCTTCTATTACCATATTGATAAGGATGTCTATTTCGGGATACATTAACGGAATGTTTACTCCGAAAGGCTTGTCTGTCGCCGCTTTGCATTTCCGTATGTGCTCGCGCAAGGTTTCGGGATGCATAGAGCCTGCTCCTATCAGTCCCAGCCCTCCGGCATTACTTACTGCGGAGGCCAGTCTCCAACCGCTACACCATACCATTCCTCCCTGTATGATGGGATACTTTATTCCAAAAAGGTTGCAAATTCTGTTCATATATAATAATTTAATAATTTGCACATTATTCATTATACAAAACAACTAACTTTTATTGAATGTTTTAGGGGGAAAGTAGTGAAAAAAGGAAAAATTCTTAGAAATTTTAAGGTTTGTAGAACAGAAATGGTCTATCTTTGTTCTCGGAATTAAAATTGTATATTTATAAACGGATAAAAACCATGTTATTACAACTGCTATTTGTACTTGTCGCTATTATTGTAGGTGCCCGTTTGGGAGGTATCGGATTGGGAGTGATGGGAGGTGTAGGCCTTGCCATATTGACTTTTGTCTTCGGACTTCAGCCTACCGCTCCCCCTATTGATGTGATGTTGATGATTGTCGCCGTTATCTCTGCCGCCTCTTGTATGCAGGCTGCCGGCGGACTGGACTATATGGTGAAGTTGGCGGAACGGCTGTTGCGCCGTAACCCCTCGCAGGTGACTATCCTGAGCCCGTTGGTTACTTATCTGTTTACTTTTGTCGCAGGTACAGGGCATGTGGCCTACTCTGTGCTTCCTGTCATAGCCGAGGTAGCTACGGAAACTAAAATTCGTCCTGAGCGTCCTTTAGGCATTGCCGTTATCGCCTCGCAACAGGCTATTACCGCCAGCCCTATCTCTGCCGCTACCGTAGCGTTGCTGGGCCTGCTGACAGGATTTGACATTACTTTGTTTGATATTCTGAAGATTACCATTCCTGCTACATTAATCGGTGTGCTGGTCGGCGCTTTCCTTTCAAAAAAGGTCGGCAAGGAGTTGTTGGAAGATCCTGAATACCTGCGCCGTCTGGAAGCCGGAATGATTGATACAAAACATGTGGAACTGAACGATGTGAAGAATATGTTTCACGCCCGTATCTCGGTGATTATCTTTATTGCTGCCACACTGCTGATTGTATTATTCGGCTCTATCCCTGCTATGCGTCCTGTGTTCAACGGTGCGGCTTTGGATATGCCTTCTATTATTGAGATCTTGATGTTGTGTGCGGCAGCTATTATTCTTATCATTTCACGTACGGATGGAATCAAGGCTACACAAGGCAGCGTGTTTCCTGCCGGAATGCAGGCGGTAATCGCTATTTTTGGTATTGCATGGATGGGGGATACGTTCATCAATGGAAACATTACGGAACTGACAGGTTCTATTGAAGGGATTGTGCGTCAAATGCCCTGGCTGTTCGGTCTGGCATTGTTTGTCATGTCTATTTTACTTTATAGCCAGGCTGCTACGGTGCGTGCTATTGTACCGTTAGGAATAGCACTGGGTATTTCTCCGATGATGCTGATTGCTTTGTTCCCTGCCGTCAACGGATATTTCTTTATCCCTAATTATCCTACGGTGGTGGCAGCCATCAACTTTGACCGTACAGGAACAACGGGTATTGGAAAATGGATTCTGAACCATTCGTTTATGATGCCCGGAATGGTGGCTACCCTTGTTTCTATTGTGGTAGGCCTGCTGCTGATACAGGTATTCTAGAAAGGAAAGGGATAGGTGCGGTCAGGCTTGAAGATGAGTAATCTTTCATCTGTAACATGAGTAATCTTCTGCCTGTAACATTTATAATGATTCGATGTGCACATATATATCATCGGCGCATCTTCTTCCTCTGTGTGTGAACAAAATTTCCAAATAATTATTATAGTAATAAAACCTAAACTTGAAAAGATTATGAACGGATTAAGAAAACTCAGCCTTATGGCGGCAATGCTGGTATGTACCACATTGGCTGCTGTCGCCCAAAAGCCTAATATCCATATATTGGCTACAGGAGGGACTATTGCCGGAACAGGCGCTTCGGCTACTAAAACAAATTATACTGCCGGACAGGTGGCTATCAGCACATTGCTGGAAGCGGTTCCCGAAGTGAACAAAATAGCCAATGTGACCGGGGAACAGATTGTAAAAATCGGCTCTCAGGACATGAATGATGCCGTATGGCTGACGTTGGCCAAGCGTATCAACGAGCTTTTCAGCCGTGGAGATGTGGACGGTATCGTGATTACCCACGGGACTGACACGATGGAAGAAACCGCCTTTTTCCTGAACTTGACTGTGAAGAGTGACAAGCCTGTTGTATTGGTAGGAGCCATGCGCCCCTCTACGGCCATGAGTGCGGACGGACCGCTGAACTTGTATAATGCAGTAGTCACTGCCGCCGCCAGGGAATCACGGGGAAAAGGTGTCGTAATTGCTATGAACGGTTTGATTTTGGGAGCTCACGGAGCCATGAAGACCAATACGGTGGATGTACAGACTTTCCAGTCCCCTAACTCCGGTGCGTTGGGATATGTATTGAATGGTAAGGTTTTCTATAATATGGAATCTTTGAAACGCCATACCACCGGTTCCGATTTTGATGTAACCCACCTTGACAAGCTGCCGAAAGTAGGTATCGTTTACAGTTATTCCAATGTAGAAGCTGATATCATGACTCCTTTCTTGAATAATGGGTATCAGGGTATTGTTCATGCCGGTGTGGGGAATGGCAACATTCATCAGAATTTGTTTCCGATGTTGGAAAAGGCCCGTCAACAAGGTATTTTGGTAGTGCGTTCCAGCCGTGTTCCTACCGGACCGACTACCTTGGATGCTGAGGTGGATGATAATAAATACCAATTTGTGGCCTCACAGGAGTTGAACCCTCAGAAGGCACGTGTGTTGTTGATGCTGGCGTTGACTAAGACAAAAGACTGGAAGAAAATTCAGGAATACTTCAACGTATACTAGTCCATCCGGCACTTTTTCTTTTTATCTCTTTTTCTTTTGTGCGCATAAAAGAAAAAAGAGAATACATTACAACCTAAAACTTTGACTTATGAAAAGAATAATGTTAGTATGCCTGACAGCCCTTGCTGTCTCAGGCACTTACCCTTTATATGCCCAATCTTCCGGAAGTGATTTCATGGCCGGTGACAAAAGCCTGTTTGAAGAAGTCACCGGTATCAAGAAGAAAACGGACAAGTTCAATCTCTATCTTAATATGCACGGTGATTTCAATATGAAATGGAGCGACTCCGGATTTGATCGGGGCGCATTCGAAATGAAGCAACTCCGTATCGAGATGAAGGGAGATATCAATGACTGGTTAAGCTATCGTTACCGTCAGCGTCTGAATCGGGGTAACGATGGTTCCGGCAATATAGATAATGTACCTACCAGCATAGATTGGGCGGGAGTAGGCATCAAATTAAATAAGTTCTCATTTTTCGCCGGAAAGCAATGTGCCTCGTATGGTGGTATAGAATTTGATTTGAATCCGATTGATATTTACGAATATAGTGACATGATAGAGCACATGAGTAACTTCATGACCGGTTTGAATGTGGCATACAACTATAATCCTTATCAGCAGATACAATTTCAGGTATTGAACAGCCTGAACGGGCCGTCCGAGGAGATGTACGGGGATTTGGAACGTACCAAACTGCCGTTGGTTTATACCTTGAACTGGAATGGTAATTTTCTGGATGTCTTCAAAACCCGTTGGTCTGCCTCTGTCATGAACGAAACGAAAGGCGAGAAGATGTATTATTATGCTTTGGGTAATGAATTTAATTTCAGCCCTAAATGGCACGCCTATTTTGACTGGATGTATTCTCATGAAGGGGTAGACCGTAAAGGGATTATAACTAGTATAGTAGGAACTGATAATCAGGCACACAATGCTTTTAATGCCGAATATATGTCCTATGTGTTGCATGTGAATTATCGTTTTGCCCCGAAGTGGAACTTGTTTGCAAAAGGAATGTATGAAACGGCTTCCGTTTATAAGGCAAGCGATGAAGTGGAAAAAGGTAAATATCGCACGGCATGGGGATATGCAGGAGGAATAGAATTTTATCCGATGGAGAGCAATCTGCACTTCTTCCTGGCATACGTGGGGCGTTCCTATAAATATACCGATCGTGCGAAGGCATTGGGTGAGGACAATTTCAGTACCCATCGTGTGTCAGTGGGATTCATTTGGCAGATGCCTGTATTCTAGCTCATGTTTTCCTTTTTTGTTTGTTGTTCTGCATTGCGTTACCTCCTCTTGGAGATAGCGTAATGGCAGGATGAAGACGATGGAAGGGCAGAAAGAATATGTTTGTTTTTGTTTGGGAGCGATCCATTTATTCTTGAGCCAGACTTTCTACCGATTTGATGAAAGCTTCGGCACGTGGTCTGAGATAATCTACCAATGCGGCATCGCAATAGGCAAAGTCTTCGTAGTCTCCACTGTGCCGTTTGTCAAACAAGTTGCTGAATGTGCTGCCATGTTCCAGACTCAGTATTCCTGTGCGCACAAAGTGATAGGACAACATTGTTTTTACTCCATTGTGGGTGCCTGCCTCGATTCCCTTAGCTATTAACAAACCGGTGGCTGCATAAAAGCAGGCATAATAAAGGCGGTTGATGGCGGCGTTAAAATAATTTCCCACACGCATATAGTCAGCTTCTTCCAAAGTCTTATACGCTCGTTCAAAACGGTATTGAATCAAGGCAACGCGGTGCTCGGGGGATAGTTCCTGCTTCATAACACTATCCCTTCATTCATTACGTTCAGCGAAAACGGAGTCTGAAAGGGACGGTTCTCCCATAATCTGCGCAGCATAATCATTGGGCTGATAATAACTCCCGATTTTACTTCCAGTTCATAAAGCGGACGGATAATTTCCTGCTCGTATTCTGGAGTAAGCTGTGGCTCATCTACAAGAATAAGCAGATCGATATCACTGTCTGGGCGAGCCTCTCCGCGAGCTTCCGATCCATAAAGTATGATTTGGGCATTTGGTGCTACTTTGTGGAGGATACTGCGTATCATATCTACAATTTCGGTTCTTCGCATGATTTTTCTCCTTTCTCTATTTTATAGTAACAAAGATAATGAAAAAATGTCAACTTGTTACTGCCCTGTTTCTAAAAATATCTTTTTCTTTCTGGCCTTATTTAGTTCGATAATGCTTTTTCTATTGTATAGACCGGTGGTTTTTCTTCCCGAAAAACTTATCAATAATCAATGCGATAGCCCCATCGCCCGTCACATTGCAAGCAGTGCCGAAACTATCCATGGCAATGTAAAGTGCTATCATCAAAGCCTGTTCACTTTCTCCGAATCCCAGCATGGAAGACAGGATCCCCAATGCAGCCATGATGGCTCCTCCCGGTACTCCAGGTGCGGCTACCATTGTAATTCCCAGCATAAAGATAAATCCTGCAAACATGGGGAAATCAAAAGGCATTCCTTGCATAATCATCAGTGCCAGTGCGCAAGCGACAATCTTCAGCGTGCTTCCCGACAGATGAATTGTGGCGCATAGCGGAATGACAAATCCGGCTATATCCTCCGTAACCCCATTCTTGATGGTCTGCCGCAAAGTCACCGGAATGGTGGCCGCCGATGACTGTGTGCCCAATGCTGTGAAATAAGCAGGCATCATCTTTCCCAGTAGTTTGAACGGGTTCCGGTGCACAAACAGCGCTGCAATGGTATATTGAAAAACCAGCAGGAAGATGTGAAGCAGGAAAATTACTCCGATAATTTTAATGAATACCATCAGAATGTTATATACCTGTCCGGAATGAGTCATATTCAGGAATATACCGAATATATAGATAGGCAGCAGGGGCAGAATCACCGTCTGGATGGTCTTGACTATGATTTCTTTGAAATCGTTACATACGTTTTTCAGCGCTGTACTATCCAGATGTGCGATGCCCAGACCTAGCGTGAAGGCCAGGATCAAGGAAGTCATCACATTCATCACCGGAGGAATGCCTACGGTGAAGAACGGAGAAATGTCATGCGCTTCACTGATTTGTTCTATCGGCGCTCCCGGAGCGATCATGGAAGGGAATAAAGTCACTCCGGTGAAATAAGACAGGAATCCGGAGAACAAAGTGGCGCCGTATGCCACCAACGTTGTGATTACCAGCATCTTTCCCGCCTCCTTGCCGATATCGGCAATGGCGGGAGTGACCAGCCCGAGAATAATCAACGGAATGATGAAACCCAGGAACTCGCTGAAGATCCCGTTGAAAGTCACAAATACTCTCACCAGTTCGCCGGGAAGAACGTTTCCGAATCCTATACCCAATGCGATGGCGATGATAATCCGGGCTAATAAGCCGATTTTTAACCTCTTCATGATAATGTGCTATTGTTCAAATTGCAAAGATAGAATTATTGAACAAATTACCTATTAAATTGTTAAATATAAAAAGAACAATTTATGGAAAAGGCAGATATAGGATTAATCGGATTAGGCGTGATGGGGCAGAACCTTGCTCTGAATCTCGCTGACAAGGGATGGAAGGTCGTAGTATGGAACCGTACCGTTCCCGGAAAAGAAGAAAATGTAGTAGATAACTTTATAGCAAACCGTGCCAAAGGAAAAGGTATCATAGGCAGTAATGAACTGACGGATTTTGTCGAAGCGCTGAAAGCTCCGCGTGTCATCCTCTTGATGGTACAGGCAGGTCCGGCTGTCGATGAACTGATGGATAAGCTGCTTCCTTTACTGGATAAGGGCGATATCCTCATTGATGGAGGGAACTCTTATTATGAAGATACGGAACGTCGTGTGAAGGAACTTTATGATAAAGGAATGTACTTTGTAGGTTGCGGTATCTCAGGAGGTGAGGAGGGTGCTCTGCATGGAGCGTCCATCATGCCTGGTGGTGCGCAAGAGGCATGGCCGGTCATTCAGCCGATGCTGAAAAGTATTGCGGCAAAAGCCGAGGACGGCACTCCGTGTTGCGAATGGGTGGGGCCCGGTGGGGCAGGCCACTATGTGAAGATGGTGCACAATGGCATAGAATATGGGGATATGCAGTTGATAGCTGAAACTTATTTCGCCATGAAGCATCTGCTGGCATTGAAGAACGAACAGATGGCGGATATTTTTGAACAATGGAACAAAGGACGCCTGCACAGTTACCTGATAGAGATTGCTTCAGCCATTCTGCGTCATAAAGAACAAGGAGGCGGTTATTTGCTCGACAACATTCTGGATGTTGCCGGGCAAAAAGGAACGGGTCGTTGGAGTGTCATTAACTCTCTGCAACTCAATACGCCGCTGGACGTGATTGCCGAAGCTGTTTTTGCCCGTAATCTGTCGGCGGAGAAGAACTTGCGTGTGCTGATGTCCCAGCATTATATGCATGTGGAGAATCATCCGGTATATAATTATCAGGATACGGTGGCCGGATTGGAGAGTACCTTGTATGCCGCCCGTCTGATAGGTTATGCGCAAGGGTTTGCTCTGATGCGCACTGCCAGTGAGCAATATGGCTGGAAATTGAATCTTTCCACCATCGCCCTGTTGTGGCGTGCCGGATGCATTATCCGTTCCGCTTTCTTGAACGACATTGCCGAGGCCTATCGCCGTGCGCCGGGATTGTCGCATCTGTTGCTGGACGAGCATTTCGGACGGGAAGTAACGGAAGCCCTGCCCGCGTGGAAGAAATACATCGGCGTCATGTTGAAAGAAGGATTGCCCGTACCTGTACTTTCCGCAGCGTTGAATTATTTTCTGGGTTTGACCACCAACCATTCCCCGGCCAATATGATCCAGGCGATGCGTGATTATTTCGGAGCTCATACCTTCGAGCGTGTGGACAGTCCACGGGGGGAATTTTTCCACGAACATTGGGAAGACAACTATTGATACGTCGCAACACAAAGCATTATACATTCATTTTTAAAAGAAAGAATCATGAGTTTACCACATAGTTTATTTTTGGTCATCTTCGGTGCATCCGGTGATTTAACCCGGCGCAAACTGATGCCTGCCCTGATAAAGATACATAACGGGAAACGCTTCCCCGAGCATTTTGCCATTATCGGCTGTGCCCGTACTGCATACACGGACGAAACCTATCGTGCTTATCTGAAAGAAGAACTGATAAAGTCCGGTTCTCTTACAAAAGAAGAGATGGAAACATTGGACGATTTTCTCTCTACTGTCCATTATCAGTCCATGGACCCGGCGGACGAAACCACTTATTCTCTGCTGAATGACCGTCTGAAGGAGCTTTCACCTCAATATGAGAATAATGGGAATTATTTATTCTACCTGGCCACTCCGCCATTGCTTTATGAACTGATTCCGAAATATCTGCATGATGCGGGCTTGCTGAAAAAGCCCGGATTAAAGCGTATCATTGTCGAGAAGCCTTTTGGATACGACCTGGCTTCTGCTCAGAAACTGAATAAGATCTATGCCGCTTATTTTAAAGAAGAGGATATTTACCGTATCGATCATTTCCTAGGCAAGGAAACGGTACAGAATATTATGGTGACCCGTTTTGGAAGTACCATTTACGAACCGATATGGAACCGTAACTATATAGATCATGTGGAAATCACTGCGGTGGAAAATATGGGTATAGGTACTCGCGGAGGGTATTATGACGGGGCGGGAGCTCTGCGTGATATGGTACAGAACCACCTGATGCAGTTGCTTGCCATTACTGCCATGGAACCGCCTGCCAAGTTTGACAAGAATGGTTTTCGTAACGAGGTGATCAAAGTCTATCAGTCCCTTCGTCCGCTGACTGATGAGTATATCCGTGATAACGTTGTCCGCGGACAATATATTGCCGGTGACGACCGTATCGGTTATCGTGAAGAAAAGAATGTTCATCCTGATTCCCGTACGGATACCTACGTGGCGATGTGCCTGTATGTGGACAACTGGCGTTGGCAGGGAGTACCTTTTTATATCCGTACCGGCAAGCAGATGCCTACCAAGGTGACCGAAATTGTGATTCATTTCAAACCGGCCCCTATGCAGATGTTTCAAATGAAGGAGGGCTTGTATAAAGGTGAGGAACTGATTATCCGTATTCAGCCCGACGAGGGAATTCTTCAGCGCATAGCCATGAAAGAACCTGGTGCCGGTTTCTATATGGGAACCATGGAGATGGATTTCAGCTATGACCAGCACGATCAGGAAACGGGGGATGCGTACGTACGCCTGTTGGAAGACAGTCTGGCGGGTGATCCTACACTTTTTACCCGTTCCGATGCCGTGGACGAGAGCTGGACTTACTTTGACAAGATTCTGGATTATTGGAAGAAGCATCCCGAAACTCCTCTTTATGGGTATCCTGCAGGAACATGGGGACCGAAAGAAGCGGATGTGTTGATCAACCGCAGTCATGCCGAATGGACAAACCCGTGCAAGAATCTGACACATTCCAATTTATACTGTAAATTGTAAGTCGTCATCTGTGAATAGTAAATTTAAACAGCAAACTCTGAGTAATAAATAGTGAATAAGATGATTGACCATAACTTGTATGCGTCGCCTGTACAAGCGTCGCAAGCCTTGATAACTCATATATTGGAAGCGATGGATAAAGAGCCTGAACGGCCTTTTACCATTGCTCTTTCCGGAGGAACTACTCCTGCCACACTTTTTGAGGTTTGGGAGCGTGAATATGCCGCATATACCCCTTGGCCCCGTATTTATTTCTATTGGGTGGACGAGCGTTGCGTGCCACCTGGCGATGATCAGAGCAACTTTGGCCTGGCCCATCGTCTGCTGCTTGGCAAGGTAGGTATTCCTGCCAGTCATTACTACCGTATTGTGGGTGAGGGCGCTCCCGAAGAAGAAGCCAAACAGTATTCTTCCATAGTCAAGACCACCGTTCCGACCATGGACGGTGTGCCTGTTTTTGATTTTGTATTATTAGGGATAGGAGAGGACGGGCATACATCATCCATTTTCCCCGATCGTCAGGAACTTCTTACCGCCGGGGAACCGTATGAGGTGTCCGTCAATCCTTATAATAAAACAGTGCGTATATGCATGACGGGACGTCCTTTGATAGAAGCCCGGCATACCTGTTTTCTGGTGACGGGCGAGAACAAATGCAGTATTCTGAAAGAAATCCTTGATAAAAATAAGGAAGAGGTCTATCCGGCATCCTATATCTGGCATCATGCACGTAATCCGCAACTGTATGCATCACTTGTATCATAATATTTCTTTTAGATGAAGAGTTTAAACGAAAATAACTTTCTAGATGGGAAATGAATCAACTATGGATGCTATGTGTCCTATAGATATAAAAAAAGGAGCAACGCCTTGCTCCAACCTTTGTTAACCTTAAATCTAATACTATGAAAAACACAATGCAAAGGTACGGATTTTTCGGAAATTTGCAAGATATTCTCTTCATTTTATAGGTTGAAACAATGTTATTTAACATAGAAAGGCATCCTGTTTACAGCTATTTGCAAAACAGGATGCCTTCACTATAATCCATTAAGACTCTTTAATAAGCGTGTCCGTCTTGTTCCAGTTCCTTTGCGGTAATGGGCTTGCGGTCTATGGCACGCCAAGCATAAATGATATAGGCCAGAACGAAAGGTACCAGAATGGAAACGTATGCCATGGTGCGTAGGGTAAACTCGCTGGAGCAACTGTTGGCCAAAGTCAGCGAACTTTGTAAATCGGCTGTAGACGGGTAGTAAGCTGTATTATTATATCCTGCGCAAAGTAATAAAGCTAATACAGTGAGCACGACACCGGGACCGGCAAACCAGATACCATTGGTGGCAGTCTTGCTGAATACAGCTTTTCCAATGCCCCAAAGAACCCCGACCACTCCGATGAGGAACAATACCAGCAATAGGGGCATATCCATCAGATTGAGGAAATACTTGTAAGGTTCCATATAAATTTCCTTTGTTTCGGGATTTACAGCGAAACCGTCGGCTAATAAAGTGCGGATAACGAAAGCCAGAAACAGGATAAGGAAAGGAATCGCATCGGTTATAAGCTGACGGCGGCAACGGGGAATCAAGTCTTTATCCCGGATGTTATTGATAAAATAAAGATTACCCAAAAGACGGGCCAGGAAGAATACGGCGAATCCCAAGACCAGATTCCAAGGATTAGTCAGCGCATCCAGTCCGTGCCATCCGTTGGCCCAACTGCTGATGACAGGCATCAGTTCATTGCCCATGTTGCCTTTATTAACCAGGAAATTGGAGCCGGTAAAGAAAGTAGCCACGGCTCCTCCCAGCAACAACGGACCCACAATGCCATTTATAACCAGAAACCATTGGTAAGTGCGTTTGCCCAGCAGATTGCCCAGCTTGGATTGGAACTCGTATGAGACAGCCTGCAATACGAAACTGAAAAGAATAATCATCCACAACCAGTAAGCACCGCCGAAGCTGGTACTGTAGAACAGTGGGAAAGAAGCGAAGAAAGCGCCCCCGAAAGTAACTAAAGTGGTAAAAGTAAACTCCCACTTGCGTCCTGTGGAGTTTACCAGCAAGGCACGTTCTTCGTCATTGCGTCCCAGCGTGAACAATAAGGAATTACCACCCTGTACAAAGAGCAGGAACACCAACAGGGCTCCCAGTAACGATACCAGGAACCACCAATAATTTTGTAAAAATATATAGTCCATAATGTTCTAATTTAAAAATGGAGAATTGAATATTGAAAGATAGAACTGAAGAAACCTTAGTTCTCAATTCTTGATTCCCTCCGGCCCTTTCTTGATAGCCTTCAGCATAATACCTATTTCTGCAAAGAGCAGAACGGTGAACAACAGAAGGAAAATAAAGAAAGTAAGTTGTACAGACCCTGTCTGTAACTTGGAGATGGCTGCTCCTACGGGCAGCATATCCTGTATAGCCCATGGCTGGCGCCCTACCTCGGCTACCACCCAGCCTGCCTGACTACCGATGTAGGCTAACGGAATAGTCCACAAAGCCACCCGTTGCAGCCATCGCATATCGGCCAGTTTCTCTTTTTTCGATGCAATCAATACGATGATAAAGAACAGGATGAAATAACCTCCCAGTCCCACCATGATCCGGAATGACCAGAAAGTAAGTTCCACATTAGGAACCAGATGGGTGGGGTCCTTGATATATCCGTAACCAAAATATTTCACGTTTTCGTCCAATGTCTTGCGAGCTACGGCGGCGCTTGCTTCGTCACCTGCCTTATGCGCTTTGCGGAATGCATCCAGAGCGGCGATGGCAATCTGTCCGCGTTTAATTTTCTCTTCGGCCGATAAAGCCGTTGTACCGTCGGGCATCTGATAACCACCTTCCAGCAGATTGTTGATACCCGGTACATAGCCGTCTATGTCGTGAGTGGCAAGAATGGAAAGCATTTTGGGGATTTTCAAATCTCCTACAATGGTGAAGGGCACTCCGTTTCCACCATCGTGTAATCCTTCGGCGGCGGCCATTTTCATAGGCTGCACTTTGGCTACCTGTACTCCCGAAATATCACCCGTCCATGCAGTGACGAGGGAAGCGAACAGACCTACGGCGGCGGCAGCTTTAATGCTGCTCAGAGCGAACTCCTTCTGACGGTTGCGCAGTAAATACCAACAACTTATTCCTACTACAAAAACGGCTCCCAGTATCCAGCTGCTTAACACTGTGTGGAAGAACTTGGCGACAGCCATGGGAGAGAGGGCGACAGCTGCAAAGTCCACCATTTCATTTCTTACTGTTTCGGGATTGAAAGCCATCCCTACAGGATATTGCATCCAGGCATTGGCGACCAGAATCCACCAGGCGGAGATCGTTGCTCCCAGTCCGGTGAGCCAGGTGGATGCCAGGTGGAAACGCTTGCTCACTTTGTTCCAGCCGAAGAACATAACGGCAATGAAAGTGGCTTCCATAAAAAATGCCAGGATTCCTTCGATGGCCAGTGGGGCTCCGAAAATATCTCCCACAAACCAGGAATAGTTACTCCAGTTGGTTCCGAACTCAAATTCCAGAATCAGACCGGTGGCGACACCTACGGCGAAATTGATTCCAAACAGTTTCATCCAGAACTTGGCTGTGTTCTTCCAGAATTCCTTACCTGTTGTCACATAAAAGGTCTCCATGAGCCCCATTATCACAGCCAATCCCAAAGTGAGAGGCACGAAAAGCCAGTGATACATGGCCGTCAAAGCAAACTGCGCTCTTGACCAGTCAATTAACGAAGTGTCAATGTTTTCAAACATAACTTTCTGATTTATTTAAATGTTTATGGATTTGCCCGTTCTATTAACTCTTCACCTACATACTGTTGTTTCTCTTCCGTTGTCTTGCCGCCAAGGAAGGAGGGGAAAAAGAAAAGTTTCAGAATAAAGAACATGATGAATAATTTGATAAGAATAATCGCCCAGAGGGTACGTCCCAAGGTCATCTCGCGAAAGCCGTCGCGATAGAATATCCAGATGCGTGTTAACAAAGAATCATTCATAAATTTATCTTAAAGTTGTAATAATTACAAAGAAAAACACTTTATCGGTAAAAAGCAAGTTTTTGTCCATAGAAATCTTCCGCAAATCTATATTTATTGCTAAAAATATCACGGTCCTCTACTTTTGTATCAACAAATTAAATAGTAAAAAGGATGAGACAACGAGTAGTATATTTCGCAATGATTTTGGCCGCGGTTACTTCGGTTTCCGCCCAAGAAGCCAAAAAATGGACGCTGGACGACTGTATTGACTATGCATTGGAGAAAAATATCCAATTGCAGCAGGATAAAATCTCATTGGAAGAGAGCTCGGTAGATGTGAAAACCGCCAAAGCCGCCCTCTTTCCCAGTCTGTCGTTCAGCACAGGACAGAATGTGACGAACCGTCCGTATCAGGAAACCAGTAACACGGTAAGCGGAACGGAGATCATCAGTAGTGATAGTAAAACCACTTATAATGGAAACTATGGTCTGAACGCGCAGTGGACCTTGTGGAACGGTAACAAACGCTTGAATACGATCAAGCAGAGGAGGACTAGTCAGCAGATAGCAGGGCTTGCCGTAACCGAAACGGAGAACTCTCTGCAAGAGCAGATTGCACAAATTTTCATCCAGATACTTTATGCCGACGAGTCGGTGAAGATTAACCGGAATACCTTACAGGTGAGCCAGGCCACATACGACAGGGGCAAAGAGCTCTTTCAGGAAGGGAGTATTTCGAAGGCCGATTTGGCGCAGCTGGAATCACAAGTAAGCAGTGACAAATATCAGTTGGTGACCTCTGAAAGTTCCTTGCGCGACTATAAATTGCAGTTGAAGCAGTTGTTGGAACTGGACGGTACGGAAGAAATGGATTTGGTTCTTCCCGAACTGGTCGATGAGCATGTCTTGCAACCGCTGCCTGCTCAGGAGGATGTTTATCAGCAGGCTTTGGCATCACGTCCGGAAATCCAAAGCAGCAAGTTGAGCATCGAGAATTCCAAACTGGATATATCAGTGGCTAAAGCCGGCTATCTCCCTACCATCAGTTTGAGTGCATCTACGGGGAGTATGACAAACAGTGCCAGTGACAATAGCTGGAGCAAACAAATGAAGTATGGCTGGAACAATATGATAGGATTGAACATAAATATTCCGATTTTTGATAACCGCCAGAATAAAAGTGCCGTACAGAAGGCACGCTTGCAATATGATAGTAGTCTGCTCGATCTGATAAACAAACAAAAGGAACTCTATAAGAATATAGAAAGTCTGTGGCTGGACGCTACTAACGCTCAAGAGCAATATGCGGCGGCCGAAAGCAAACTGAAAAGTAGCCAGGCCAGTTACGAGATGGTCAGCGAGCAGTTCAATTTGGGAATGAAGAATACCGTAGAGTTGCTTACCGAGAAAAATAACCTGCTCAGTGCACAGCAGCAACGTATCCAGGCCAAATATATGGCTATCCTGGACCGGACTTTACTGAACTTCTATGCAGGTCAGGATATAAAATTATAATCATAACGCTATACATATTATATTATGGAAAAGAAGAAAATTATCCTTACTACAGCGGTAGCCGTAGTGGTCGTGGCAGGCGGTTTCTGGATGCTTGGCGGACCGGAGGGGAAAAGTACGGTCGATTTCGCAACGGAAGCTGTAACCAAAGGCAATGTCAGCAATTTCATCACTGCTACCGGAACCATAGAGCCGGTGACAGAGGTGGAAGTGGGTACGCAGGTATCCGGTATCATTGATAAGATTTATGTGGATTACAACTCCGTGGTAAAGAAAGGAGAATTGATAGCCGAGATGGATAAAGTGACATTGCAAAGTGAACTTCAGTCGGCAAAGGCCACCTATGACGGCAATAAGGCAGAGTACGACTATCAGAAGAAATTATACGACCGTAACCGTAAGCTGCACGAGAAGCAATTAATCAGCGATACGGATTATGAAGAAACGGTTTATAATTTCCAACGTGCCCAAAGTGCATTGGAGCAAAGCAAGGCGGCTCTGGCAAAGGCTGAGCGTAACCTGTCATACGCAACCATCACCTCGCCCATTGATGGAGTGGTGACCAGCCGTGATGTGGAAGAAGGACAGACCGTAGCATCTGGTTTCGAGACTCCGACACTGTTCACCATCGCTGCCGACTTGACCAAGATGCAGGTGGTGGCCGATGTGGATGAAGCCGATATTGCCGGGGTGGAGGAAGGAGCCCGTGTAACCTTTACCGTGGATGCTTATCCCGACGATGTGTTCGAAGGAGTAGTCAGACAGATTCGTTTGGGGAGCACGAACAGCACGAGCAGCAGCTCTTCAACAACCACCAGCACCACTGTAGTTACTTATGAGGTAGTGATAACAGCTGATAATCCCGATTTGAAACTGAAACCGCGTCTTACCGCCAACGCTACCATTTATACATTGACCAAAGATAATGTGTTGACCGTTCCCAACAAGGCTTTGCGCTTTACTCCCAACAAGGACATAGTGGGAGGCCGTAAGATAAACGATTGCCAGAGCAGTCATAAAGTGTGGACACTGGATAACAATATCTTTACCGCCCATCCTGTAAAAATAGGTATTACTGATGGCAGCAAGACAGAGATTGTGAGTGGCATCACTGAAAATACACCGGTAGTGACAGAAACGGTAGTGAAAGGTGCTATGCCTGGAATGGAAGAACCGTCTGCCGGAGAAGGTGAAAGAAGTCCGTTCATGCCAGGCCCTCCGGGAAGCAATAAGAAAAAGAACAAGTAATAAAAGGTAATGCTTCCGTTTACATTGAAAGAATAAATCACATGAAAAAGATAATCGAATTACAAAATATAAAACGGAACTTCCAGGTAGGCGATGAAACCGTCCACGCCCTGCGTGGCATCTCTTTTACCATCTACGAGGGAGAGTTTGTTACGATCATGGGTACTTCCGGTTCCGGCAAGTCCACTCTGCTGAATACTTTGGGATGTCTTGATACCCCTACCAGTGGTGAATACCTGTTGGATGGTGTGTCCGTGCGTACCATGAGCAAACCTCAGAGGGCTGTGTTGCGCAATCGTAAAATAGGTTTCGTATTTCAGAACTATAATCTGTTGCCTAAGACGACTGCCGTAGAGAATGTGGAGTTGCCCTTGATGTATAACTCGTCCGTATCGGCTTCCGAAAGACGGAAACGTGCCATTGAATCACTGATAGCTGTGGGACTGGGTGACCGTCTGGAACATAAATCCAATCAGATGTCCGGCGGACAGATGCAACGTGTGGCCATTGCCCGTGCCTTGGTGAATAATCCTGCCGTTATTTTGGCTGATGAGGCGACCGGTAATCTGGATACCCGTACCTCTTTCGAGATTCTGGTACTTTTCCAAAAGTTACACGCCGAAGGCCGTACGCTTATTTTTGTCACTCACAATCCCGAAATAGCCCAGTATAGCAGCCGTAATATCCGCTTGCGTGACGGGCATGTAGTGGAAGATACCGTCAATCCTCAGATCCTTTCGGCCGCTGCCGCACTGGCTGCCTTGCCCAAGAATGACGAGGACTAACCATAAAAAAGAATCATTATGAACGGAACAAATCTATTTAAAATAGCTCTCCGGGCCCTTGCCAACAACAAGCTCCGCGCTTTCCTCACCATGTTGGGGATCATCATCGGTGTGGCATCAGTCATTGCTATGCTTGCCATCGGTCAGGGCTCGAAAAAGAGCATCCAGCAACAAATCTCGGAGATGGGGTCAAACATGATTATGATTCATCCGGGAGCAGAGATGCGTGGAGGGGTCCGCCAAGACCCTTCGGCCATGCAGACACTGAAACTGGAAAATTATGAAAAGTTGAGCGAAGAGTGTACTTATCTCTCCGGCATCAGTCCCAACGTTTCTTCTTCGGGGCAACTTGTTGCGGGAGCCAACAACTACCCGTCTTCGGTGAGTGGTGTAAGTATGGATTATCTTACCATACGCCAGCTCACCGTGGAACAGGGGGAGATGTTTACCGAGAATGATATCCGTACGGCAGCCAAGGTCTGTGTCATTGGCAAGACCATTGTCGATAATCTTTTTCCCGACGGATCGGATCCGATAGGGAAAGTGATTCGTTGTAACCAAATTCCTTTCCGGGTAATCGGTGTGCTGAAATCAAAAGGGTATAACTCGATGGGCATGGACCAGGACGATGTGGTACTGGCTCCTTATAGCACGGTGATGAAACGACTGCTGGCACAGACTTACCTAAGTGGAATTTTTGCTTCGGCTCTGACAGAAGAAATGACCGAGGAAGCAGTAGATGAGATAACGACCATCCTGCGCCGTGAACATAAGCTGAAAGAAACGGACGCTGACGACTTTACCATCCGCACCCAGCAGGAATTGAGCAGTATGCTCAACACCACAACGGACCTGATGACCACTTTGCTGGCTTGTATTGCTGGCATCTCTCTGGTAGTCGGAGGTATTGGTATCATGAATATCATGTATGTGTCTGTAACAGAACGTACCCGTGAAATCGGTCTGCGCATGTCGGTCGGGGCACGAGGAGTCGATATTCTGAGCCAGTTTTTGATAGAGGCTATCCTGATCAGTATTACGGGTGGCTTGATAGGAGTGATTATAGGTTGCGGAGCCAGCTTTATGATTAAGGCAATAGCGCATTGGCCTGTGTTTATCCAACCTTGGAGCGTGTTGCTCTCCTTTCTGGTATGTACCGTTACTGGTGTGTTCTTCGGATGGTATCCGGCAAAGAAGGCCGCAGACCTTGACCCGATAGACGCTTTGCGTTATGAATAAGGGCGGAAAAGGTTTTCTGTATGGAGAGAAATGCCGGAACATACGTTCGGGTTTGCCTCCCCACGGTTGTGGAGAGCGCTCCTCATAACTATGGGTTGCGCTCTCCATAACTGTGAAGAGCGCGGCCCATAGCTGTGGGAAGCCAAACTTGAACGTATGAATAACAGAATAAGAGCCGTAGAAATCTTATTTCTAACCTAATCTTTCTTATCTTTGCCTATATGAAACAATTATTTTCACAGCGACGTTTTTTGGAACTGAGCATCCATATCGTCAGTTGGCTGCTCATATTTGGCTTCCCGTTGGTCTTTATGGACCGGGGAAGCGGCTTTAACCTGGCCCAATTCTTGCGGCACAGTTGTGTTCCTCTGTGCTATTTCGTTATCTTCTATGTCAATTACTTGTGGCTGGTTCCCCGCTATATGTTCACGGATGAAATGCGTAAGTATATTCTGAGCAATGCCGTGCTGATACTCTGCCTGAGTGTGCTTCTTCATGTATTTCTGGAAAGTATAAGTACGCCTCCGCCTCCTGAATTTGCGCGTCATATTCCACCTCGATGGATATTCTATGCGCGGGATATGGGGATGATGATATTTGTCGCCGGGTTGGGTGCGGCCATTCGTACCAGTCTGCGTTGGCGTCAGGCGGAAGAGCGTTTGATAGAAGCTGAGAGGCAAAAGACGGAAGCGGAGCTGAAAAACTTGAAGAACCAGCTGAACCCTCATTTTCTGCTCAATACATTAAATAATATTTATGCCTTGATTGCTTTTAACAGTGACAAGGCGCAGGAGGCGGTACAGGAACTGAGCAAATTGTTACGGCATGTGCTCTATGACAATCAGCAGACTTTTGTCCCACTTGAAAAAGAATTGGACTTTATCCGTAATTATGTAGCTTTGATGCGTATCCGTCTGCCACAGCAGGTAGAAGTAAGTGTGAATTTGGAGGTAGACTCCGGAGGTGCGTTGCAGATCGCTCCCCTTATTTTCATATCACTGATAGAAAATGCGTTCAAGCATGGCATCAGCCCCACGGTAGACAGTTTTATCAGTATTTCTATCTTCGGGCATACGGATGGTACGGTGAGATGTGAGATCCTTAACAGCAATCATCCGAAGTCTGGGCAAGATAAAAGTGGAAGCGGGGTGGGGCTGGAACAGGTAAGCAAACGGTTGGAACTGATTTATCCGGGACATTACGAATGGATAAAAGGGATCAGTGAGAACGGACAGGTATATTCTTCTATATTAACTATACAGACTAAAAGCTTATGATACTGAATTGTGCTATTGTAGATGATGAGCCGCTGGCTTTGGAATTGCTGAGAAGCTATGTGGAAAAAACTTCTTTTCTCCGGTTGGTAGGGAGGTATTCCAGCGCGGTGCAAGCTATGACAGAAATTCCTCTCCGCGAGGAGGTACATGTCTTGTTTCTTGATATTCAAATGCCCGAGTTGAACGGTTTGGAGTTTTCACGCATGGTCAGTCCCGAAACAAGGATTATTTTTACTACTGCATTCGGACAGTATGCCTTGGATAGTTATAAAGTCAATGCCTTGGACTATTTGTTGAAACCTATCAGCTATGTCGATTTTTTGCAATCGGTGAATAAAGCGGTGCAATGGTATGAACTGAAACAGAAGGCAGATAATGGTGTTGATGCTGATGAGGCGGATGATTGTATATATGTAAAAAGTGATTATAAATTGCTCCGAATTGCTTTAGACCGAATACTATATATAGAAGGGTTGAAGGATTATATTAAAATACATGTGGAGGATGAGCCGAAAGCTATCTTGTCACTTGTCAGTATGAAAGCTATGGAAGAGAAGCTTCCTTCTAGTCGTTTCATTCGCGTACATCGCTCGTTTATAGTACAAAAGAGTAAAATCAAGGTGGTTGACCGGGGGCGGATTGTTTTCGGTAAGGAGTATATTCCGATTTCCGATAGTTATAAACAGGAGTTACAGATGTACTTAAATAGTCATTCTGTTTGAAAAAGTTGATATTTGAACGATAAAAGTTGATATTTTGTCGATATCCTTTTGCTAAAAAGAAATAATCTTTTTATATTTGCGGCATAGACAAGGGAAGTTGTGAAACTTCTTAATAGAATAGTTTAGTTAAGTCTAGTTTAGTTTTTGTGTTGTAAGTGCTCCCATCGTAAGCGAACGAATGGGAGCACGTTTTTTAGATACCTGTATGGGAGAAGTGTTCTGTTTCTGCAACAAATCCAGAGATTGGTTTGTTAATCATAGTATAAATAGAAATAATTCTCCTTATGAAAAAAATAATCCCCATACTGATTGCCATACTCATCTGTTTTGGTGTAGGCTGTACTGCTTCTTATTTTCAGTCGGAGGCCATACTCAACTGGTATCCTACATTGGACAAACCTTCTCTTACACCACCTGATATGGCTTTTCCCATTGCTTGGAGCCTTATCTATCTGTGCATGGGAATTTCTATCGGGTTGATTTGGCATATGTGGACAATAAGACGACAAATGATTATCAGATTATTCGGGTTCCAGCTCTTGTTTAATTTTACATGGAGCATTTTCTTCTTTTATCTCCGGAGTCCGTTGCTAGGTTTTGCAAACATTTTGGTGCTGGATGTGCTTGTTGTTTATTATATGATAGAAAGTTATCCGGTGAAGAAATCTTCGGCATACCTTTTTGTTCCTTATCTTTTGTGGTTGATTCTTGCCACTTATCTTAACGGCTATATATTAATGTGTAATTAGAAGACTGTCATTGGCTAGTTGAACGGGAATTATGGGGTACAAGAAAAAATACCTATTTATAGTGATTGATAACCCTAGTGATTTTCTGTAACTTTGCGGCCATAAAGAGAAACAAAAAACATAACTATGTATAAAACAAGTAAATATACTCCGACGGACAAAATGAGTTATCTTATCTGTGATAACTATACATTGCTACAGGTAATGAGCCGTTTTGATCTTTCGTTGGGGTTTGGAGACAAGACTGTACAGGAGGTGTGCCGTGAAAATGGAGTGGATTGTCGTACTTTCCTTGCGGTGGTGAACTTCATGATTGAAGATAGCGACTGGATGGAGGACGATGTGAAGGACATTTCTATGCCTTCATTGATGAATTATTTAAAACAGGCACATCATTATTTCCTTGATTTCTGTCTGCCTACTATACGTCGTAAACTGATAGAAGCTATAGATTGTTCCACGGAAAATGAGGTTGCATTTCTCATTTTGAAATTTTTTGATCAGTATGCCGGAGAAGTGCGTAAACACATGGATTATGAAGATATGAATGTGTTTACCTACGTAGAGAATCTGATGGCAGGACGAGAAACGGGAGGATTCCGTATCTCACAGTTTGCCCGCAGGCATGATCAGATAGATGCGACACTGACTGAGCTAAAAAACATCATTATTAAATATTATCCGGCAAAAGGAAATAACCATTTGTTGAACGCCGTATTATTCGACATATTCAGTTGTGAACAAGATTTGGCATCCCATTGCCGCGTAGAGGACTACTTGTTTGTGCCTGCTGTACTTAGGCTAGAAAAGGAGGGGAAATGAAACGGACAGAACCTGTGCACGTTGCGGTGGCCGAAACGTCAGTCATTGTGCGTAGCGGACTTGTGGCTGTGCTGAAGCGCATGCCTGATCTTACAATACAGCCGGTGGAAATAACTTCTCTTGAAGGACTGCAGAATTGTATGCAGGGACATCAGCCGGATATTCTAATTATAAATCCTACTTTCGGAGGATGGTTTAACGTGGACGAGTTTAAATCGAACTATCCACAGGCATCTACCAAGTGCGTTTCTTTGCTGTGTTCAGTCACAGATACAAATTTGTTGAAGGGTTACGATGAGAGTATAGCGCTGTATGATGACATCGAAGTTTTAAATAAAAAGTTAGTAGATCTGATGAATCTTGGTGTGGATGAGACGGATGGCGAACAGGAAACGTTGAGCCAGCGTGAGAAAGAAATTATTTGTTGCGTGGTACGTGGAATGACAAATAAGGAAACGGCGGAAAAACTGTTCCTCTCCATTCATACGGTGATAACTCACCGCCGGAATATTGCGCGCAAGCTACAGATACATTCACCTGCCGGATTGACTATTTACGCTATCGTAAATAAACTGGTTGAACTAAGCGAGGTGAAGATGAACTTATAATACCTATAAATAGTGAGTGGAATAAGATAGAATACCTAAATGAAGTGATTGTGGATGTGGTCTCTAACCTCTATCTTTGCACTATAAGTTAGTCATATAGAAATTACGTAAACCACAAAGTTAGTTATTAGTTAAAAGCACTCCCTGCGAAGTGATTCGCGGGGAGTGCTTTTTTATTAGTAAGGCTTTTACCCACAATATTATGTTTTTTTACCTATTCCGCTTCATTATTCGTTAGAAATCTCGTTGTTTTCTTAACAAATATCCTCTAACTTTGTTATTCAGTATAGGACACATATTAACTAATGACAATGAAAGTAGGTTTATTTATTCCTTGTTATATCAATGCGGTATATCCGCAGGTGGGGATAGCCTCGTACAAGCTGCTGAAAAGTCTGGGAGTGGACGTGGATTATCCTCTCAACCAGACTTGTTGCGGTCAACCGATGGCGAATGCAGGTTTCGAGAATAAAGCGGTAGATTTAGCCCGCCATTTTGACGAACAGTTTAAGAATTACGATTATATAGTAGGTCCTTCGGCCAGTTGCGTCGTTTTTGTGCGTGATAACTACAGTCGTTTGTTGAAAGAAGACAAACATCGGTGCGCCAGCGAAGGTAAGATATATGATATCTGTGAGTTTATTCATGATATCGTCAGACCTTCTTCGTTGAAAGCCAAGTTTCCACATAAAGTGAGTCTGCAAAACAGTTGTCATGGAGTGAGATTGATGAAACTTTCTTCTGCCAGCGAACTTAATATTCCTTATTTCAGCAAACTGCGTGATTTGCTCTCTTTGGTAGAAGGAGTGGAAGTTGTGGAACCGGAACGTAAAGACGAATGTTGCGGTTTCGGCGGTATGTTTGCCGTAGAGGAAGATGCGGTTTCCGTGCAGATGGGGCATGACAAGGTGATGCGTCATATCGCTACCGGTGCTGAATACATTGTGGGGGCCGACAGTTCGTGCCTGATGCATCAGAATGGCATCATTGCCCGTGACAAACTTCCTATCAAGACATTGCACATTGTTGAAATCTTAGCGGCAGGATTATGAGTACGAAACATTCAAAAGCGGCTGCGGAGTTTCTGAAAAACAAGAAACAGGCCGCATGGCATGACGAAACACTTTGGCTGGTTAGGGCAAAGCGTGACAGACTGAGTAAAGAAGTTCCCGAATGGGAGGAATTGCGTAATATGGCATGTGCTACTAAACTATATAGTAACAGCCATTTGGATGAATTATTGGTGGAGTTTGAAAACAATGCGCGTGCTAATGGAGCCCATGTCTATTGGGCAAAGGACGCGGATGAGTATTGTAATATTGTCTACAATATTCTGAACCAGCACGGAGTGAAGCATTTTATAAAAAGCAAATCCATGTTGGCCGAGGAATGCGAACTCAACCCTTTTTTGGAAAACAAAGGAATTGAAGTGGTAGAAAGTGACTTGGGAGAGCGTATCTTGCAATTGATGCATCTGAAGCCAAGCCATATTGTATTACCCGCTATTCATATCAAACGTGAACAGGTAGGTGAGCTTTTCGAGCGAGAGATGGGTACGGAGAAAGGAAATTTTGATCCTACTTACCTTACACATGCAGCCCGGAAGAATCTCCGTCAGAAATTTATTCATGCTGAGGCGGCTATGACAGGTGCTAACTTTGCTGTAGCTTCTACTGGTGAGATTGTGGTATGTACCAATGAAGGAAATGCGGATATGGGTACTTCCCAGCCTAAATTACAGATTGCAGCTTTTGGTATGGAAAAAATTGTGCCGGACCGTGAATCTTTAGGAGTGTTCACCCGCTTGTTGGCCCGTTCGGCTACAGGACAACCCATTACTACATATACTTCTCATTACCGAAAGCCTAGAGAGGGTGGGGAGCTTCACATTATTATTGTAGATAACGGACGTAGTAAGATATTGGCCGACCAAAAGCATATCAAAACTTTGAATTGTATCCGTTGTGGAGCCTGTATGAATACATGTCCTGTATATAGACGTAGTGGGGGGTACTCTTATACTTATTTTATTCCCGGCCCTATCGGGATTAACCTGGGAATGTTGAAGGCGCCGTTGCATTATTATGACAATGTGTCGGCTTGTTCTTTGTGTTATTCCTGTTCGTTTGTGTGTCCGGCTAAGGTGGATTTGGCGGAGCAGATCTATCTGTGGCGTCAGGATTTGGATAAATTGGGTAAGGCAGACCGGATGAAAAGGGTAATGTCCGGTGGCATGGAATTCATGATGAATCGCCCTTTGATATTCAATATGGCATTAAAATGGGCGCCATTGGTAAACGGAATGCCACGTTTTCTTATCTATAACGGATTGAATGACTGGGGAAAAGGGCGTGAGATGCCGAAATTTGCTAAGGAGAGTTTCAATGAAATGTGGAAGAAAGGTAAAGTGAAGTAATTATGAGCAGCAGAGAAGATATATTGCAGAGCATCCGGCGTGCTACACATGTAAAATATGAGAAACCGGATTTAAAGCCATTGGAAGATATGGCATTAACTTATCCCAGTAAGGTGGAACAGTTTTATCTCATCATGAAGCAGGTAGGAGGGGAAGCCATTCTTTTGGAGAAAGAGGAGGACGTGAATGATTTCATTAAAAAGGCTTATCCTGGAGCCAAACGCATCGCTTCTAATCTGAAGACTATTACATGTGCGACATTTAATCCCGATGATGTGGAAGACCCTGCAGAACTGAATGGGACGGATTTGGCCGTTATAGATGGAAAGATTGGGGTTGCGGAGAATGGTGCGGTATGGATAGAACAGGATGTAAAGCAGCGTGCCATTTATTTTATTGCCGAAAAATTGGTTATTCTTCTAAACAAGAATAAGATTGTGAACAATATGCATGAAGCATATAAACTGATTGATACAGGCGAATATGGCTTCGGAACCTTTATTTCCGGTCCGTCAAAGACGGCTGATATTGAGCAGGCTTTGGTAATGGGTGCTCATGGGGCACGTGATGTGATGGTGGTGCTGATATAAGTGTATTGTTTCTTATATATAAAAAGGAGATGAGGCGAAAATTATAGGGCTCATCTCCTTTTATTTTATAGAATATTATTAGAATATTTTGCCACACAAACGGAACTTAAGTACCGGATAGACAGTAAGTTTGTCTATGATATCAGTGAAATCATTATCAGCTTCTGCTGTTAAATCAGACAAATCTCCGTTATTGGTATATACTTTGGGAGTGTTATGGAATTGCACACCCATTTCGAACATGAAGCCAATTCGTTTCTTAGGAATCGCTCTTCCGAAACCTAGTCCAAGATAAGGACGAAATGAAGAAACCTTCAAACCACCAGATATATTTCCGTTCTGATCTACAGGTATACGATAGTTTCCGATTTCAATACCTACTTCTTGTCCTTCTTTAATCAGTTCTGCCAACTCATCGCTGTGCCCTTTAATCTTGATGAGTTTTCCTCCTCCGAAATAAGCACCACCGCATACAAAAAAACTGGATGATTTGAAAGGATATACATTCAGCAATATTTCACCGGCAGTACGTCCCATTCCTCCTTCTACATCTATGCTGGTAGGTATATTTCCTTCATAAGAACCTTCAATATCTACATCCACATCTGTAGAATAAGTAAAGTTCGGCATAAAAGAAACTCCTGCACGTACAGCCAAGTAACTTCCTATAGGACTGGCTACATCAATACCTATACCTGTGGTACTTGCACTGACGCCTACAGCTAATGAATTAAAAATACCAGGACTTTCAGAAGAGTCTTGAGCAGCCATCTGATGGTTGCCTACACACATAATGTAAGTTAGGCAGAGTAATAGTAGTCTTTTCATATTTATAATAATTTATGTTTTAGATGCGAAATTAGATAATTTTATTGAAATGATGAAATATTTCCATTGATTTATAGCAACATCTTGTCTTCAGTATATTTTTAATTTAAATATACGGTATTGAAATATTCACCAAATAACGTTTTGGCTGTTTCCAATTGTTTTAGAGTATTTTCTTTTATTCCGTTTAGTTTGTATTCTTTTCCCATGGCTTCATATTTGTGTACGCCTAATGTATGATAAGGTAGTATTTCTACTCTTTGAATCATTTGATAATTCTTGAAGTGCTCTCCTAATGCCCGTATATCTTCCTCAAAGGAACTATAGCCTGGAACTAATACATAGCGCAACCAAAAAGGCTTTCCGTTTTTTTCAAGCCATCCGGCGGTACGTATGGTTTGTTCGTTGCTGCGTTCTGTCAGTTGCCGATGGCGCACATTATTAAATTCCTTGATGTCTAATAATACGAGGTCTGTCCATTGTAGCAGTTCCTTTACTTCTTCATTCCATATACTGCCGTTGGTATCTATACAGATGTGGATGCTTTGTTCTTTTAATCGCTGGAATAACGGAATCAGTGCTTTTGCTTGCAATGTAGGCTCGCCGCCGCTGAAAGTCACACCTCCTTTTTTACCGAAAAAAGCTTTTTGGCTGACGGCCATACGCACAATTTCGTCTATTGTTGTTTCCGTACTTTCACCTTTGGTGTCAATTGTGTCGGGGTTGGCACAATAGAGGCATCGGAAATTGCATCCTTGTAAAAATACGACTAAGCGTAAACCGGGACCGTCAAACGTCCCCATTGACTCGTAAGAATGGACTCTGATCATAATGGTTTGTCTTTAAACTGGTAAGGGCAGGTTTAAAACCCGCCCCTACGATGAATGTATATGTGATGTTACATTCTTTCGTGGAAAGAACGGCTGATTACTTCCAGCTGATGTTCACGGCTCAATTTGATGAAGTTTACGGCATAACCTGATACGCGGATGGTTAGTTGCGGGTATTTTTCAGGATGTTCCATTGCATCTTCCAACATTTCACGGTTCAGCACATTTACATTCAGATGATGTGCTCCTTTGGTGAAATAACCGTCCATCATGGTTACCAGGTTCTCTATACGGGTTTCCTGGTCTACCCCTAGTGATTTTGGTACGATAGAGAACGTGTTACTGATGCCGTCCTGGGCATCACGATAGCGTAGTTTGGCTACAGAACTCAATGAGGCGATGGCACCGTTCTTGTCACGTCCGTGCATCGGGTTGGCACCCGGAGCGAAAGCCACTCCTTTGGCACGACCATCAGGAGTGGCACCTGTTTTCTTGCCGTACATTACATTGGAGGTGATAGTCAGCAGTGACAGGGTAGGGCGGGCATTTTTGTATACCGGATGTTTCTTTAATTCTTCACTGAAGAAATAAACCAAATCTACCCCTAAGTGGTCTACGCGGTCATCATCATTACCGAAGCAAGGATATGCATTTTCAATATCAAAGCCTTCGGTCAAACCTATATCATTACGTTTGGCACGTACTTTGCCGTATTTGATGGCAGACAATGAGTCAATGGCAATGGACAGACCGGCTACGCCATATGCCAGATTGATACGTGGATCGGTATCAATGAATGCCATTTGAGCCTTTTCATAATAATATTTATCGTGCATATAGTGAATGATATTCATCGCATCATTATACACACGTGCAATTTGCATTAATACTTTCTTATAATTAGACCATACTTCTTCAAAGTTCAGCAAGTCCCCTGTCAATACAGGAATATCTTTCACCATTACAGTTCCTGTATTCTCACAACGTCCGCCATTGATAGCCAGCAATAGGGCTTTAGCCAGATTGCAACGTGCTCCGAAGAACTGGATTTGTTTGCCGATAGCCTGATAAGAAACGCAGCAGGCGATACCATAATCATCACAGTTACGCACTTCGCGCATCAGCGTGTCGTTTTCGTATTGTATAGAAGAAGTGTCGATAGAAACTTGTGCACAGAATTCTTTGAAACCTTCCGGCAATTCCGGACTCCACAGTACAGTCATATTAGGTTCGGGTGACGGACCCAGATTGTATAGTGTCTGCAAGAAACGGAAGGAAGTTTTTGTAACCTTGGTACGTCCGTCGTTGAAGCGTCCGCCGATAGACTCGGTTACCCAGGTGGGATCACCTGCAAAGATATCGTTGTATGATTGCATACGCAGATGACGGACCATACGCAACTTGATAATGAACTGGTCTACCAGTTCCTGCGCAAATGACTCGTCAATTTTACCATGATCCAAATCATATTGAATATAGATATCCAGGAATGAAGAAACGTTGCCCAATGACATAGCTGCTCCATCTTGTTCTTTCACGGCAGCAAGATATGCCATATAAACCCACTGAACAGCTTCTTGTGCATTAGTAGCGGGACGACCCAAGTCGAGTCCGTAATATTCACCCAATATCTTTATTTCTTTCAGTGCTTTGATTTGTTCGGCTACTTCTTCGCGCAGGCGGATACGGGCATCGGTCATCGGACTGGTGATATTGTGCAAATCTTCTTGTTTTGCTTCAATCAGTCGGTCGATACCATACAGTGCCAAACGGCGGTAGTCACCGATGATACGCCCGCGTGCATAATTATCGGGCAGACCGGTCAGGAAACCGAGTGAACGGAAAGAGCGGATTTCTTCGGTGTAAGCATCAAATACGCCATCATTATGGGTTTTGCGATAATGAGTAAAGATATCCTTTACTTTTTCATCTACTTCCACACCGTTTTCATGGCAGGCTTTTTCTACGACTTTGATACCACCATAAGGTTTGATGGCACGGCGCAGAAGTTCATCCGTTTGAAGACCTACAATCAGTTCGTTTTCACGGTCAATGTATCCTGCTTTATGTGAGGTGATGGTAGATACTGTTACATTATCAAGGGAACGAACTCCGTTATTGGCACGTTCTTCTTCTAGTGCCTTGAGGCATTCGTTCCACACTTTTTTAGTTCGCTCTGTGGGGCCTGCCAGAAATGAGGCATCGCCCTCATAAGGGGTAATGTTGGTATGTACGAAGTCTGAAACATTAATTTCCTTACTCCACAATCCATCCTTAAAAACTTTGTTCATTTCCATACTGTTATTCCATTATTAAGAGATTTAGGGCTGCAAAGGTACTCCTTTTTTGTGAGCTATGCATCACTATTAGTAGGTATAATGCGAATACTTGTGCATTTTTAAGTATAAAGTGGTCAATAAATGAAAAAACAATAAGGACTCTTTATAACAATTCCATAAAAAATAAAGCTAATTGGTGACAATAAACCAATTAGCTTCTAAAAGTAGCGGAACCGGGAATCGAACCCGAGTTTCAGCCGTGAGAGGGCTGCGTCCTAGGCCACTAGACGATACCGCCATCAGTTAGTCTTAATTCTTTTTCTAAGACGGTGCAAAGTTAGAAGTTTGTTTTTAATCTGCAAAATAAAAAATGATTTTTTTTATGCTATTACTATTATAAATCGGAATTTAATTTCTATGAAGAAGTATCATATGTTTTATGTAGTAAAATTGAAAGTCTAAAAAGCACCTTTACTCTTCCTCCCGAAAGCCTTGACAGCAAACTGTTGAAAAATGAATATAAAAAATAAGTCGTAAAATTAATTTACGACTTATTCGCGGAAGCTGGGGGATTCGAACCCCCGGTACGGTTACCCGTACGTCAGTTTAGCAAACTGGTGGTTTCAGCCACTCACCCAAACTTCCTTCTTATCAGAAGCGTTATCTCTCAAACGCGGTGCAAAGATAAGGGGATAAATTGAAATATGCAAACCTTTTGCTCTTTTTTTTAGATATATTTTTTGATGGAAATAATAAGGTGCTGATAGTGAAGTGTTAATAGGTGGAATTAATTTTTCTCCCAAAAATCCAAACATTCTTTAGCCACCTTTATTGGACAATGGTGTTTTTTAATATATTCAATGCTGTCGGCGGATAATTGAGAAATTTTATTTGTATTGGCTAATAAACTCTCTAGTTTGTTATAAATGTCATTTCCTTCGGGGCGTACGTTGATGATAGGGCGAAGTCTGTCTTCGCCTAATAAGTTGTAATGTTCCTCTTCTGCACCTCCCACCACTACAATTCCTTTGCTCATGGCGTATAATGCATTTAATCCCGGAGAATAAGAATAAAGCTGATCTAACATTACATCGCACCCGTCCATAAAATGTTCACATTCATCATACGGAGTGAAAACGGTTTGTTTGATTTCGCATGCAGATGGATGTCTGTAATATAATTTATAGAGGGCGCTATAAAGTTCGTCTTTTCCCTTCCATTCTTCACGATGATGTTTTAGACTGATATAGAATTTTACTTTTTCTATTTTTTTAAAAGGGATTTGTGGGTGAGGCAATGATTCTATCGGGAAAGGAATGTATTTGGTTTTTCCAGAGAAATAGGGTTGGTAGGCTAAATAGGATTCGTAAAGACTGGTGATGATTCCATTACAATTGTTCGCGATGATACGGTTTAATTTTCCTCTGAATCCATGCATCCAATTTATAATTGCCATTTTGTTGTCAATGGTGTCACGAAAAGTGCCATTGGCATAAAAATCATTATATCGGAGAGCGTTTTTATTTAAGCACATGTAAATCCAGTAAAAATCATATTCAAACCCTCCTAAAAATATCTTCTTGTTGTTCTTTTTAAGATATTGGAATACGTACTGAAGCAGTTCGGGTTTTAATTCTAAAAAGTAAGGGTTGACAAGTTGTACCACATCATATCCTCTGAGTTGGGGAAGGGTTTTCAGTAAATTGAACGTGTTTTTAAGAACTCCCCAACGGATTGATGACCGGTTGGGATAGAGATAGTCAGAGTTGTTTAGCCATAAATTGCTGTGGGATAATACATCGACTCTATGTCCCATATTTCTTAAGGCTTTTGCTAAAGTCCAATGTATATTGCTATACTCTCCTATTAATAAGATTTTCATAAACAGTCAATCATTATTTAATTAAATAGTTTGTGCATTGGTAGCAAGTCGTTTTGCTATTCTTATTTTTCTATTTAACAAACAAGTGTAGGCTTTAGTTCTTATTGTAGGGTGATTTTGCAATAAAAAAGGATAATTTGTCTTCTGTTGTAGCTAGTATTGTCTATGAAAATTAAATCTATCAAAAATATATATTCTTGTATTACAGAAAAATGTGTGTAGTGGAATGATTGAAAATGTATGGTTTGCAAAAAGATTTTGTATTTCAAAAAAATGAAAATAAGTCCTTCTTCAATTATGCATAGCGGTGAGAAATTGCTAAACCTTTTCTTTTAGAAGATTGTTTTCATACTTATGTGAGGTATGGTGTCCATTTTGATATGGTCTTTTGGGGAATTTATTGAGTAAAGAATATTTAAGTGTTAATGAAAGAATATAGGTTAAGAGTTAAAGAAAAAATAATGAAGGCTGATTTGGCGACAATCAGGAGGGAATATACAAAGGGTGGTCTCAAAAGGAGTGATCTTCCTGATAATCCACTTGTCCTTTTTGCAAAGTGGCTGCAAGAAGCGATAGATGCGGAGGTAAATGAGCCTACGGCTATGTTGGTAGGTACTGTTTCTCCGGAAGGGAAACCGGCAATACGGACTGTGTTGTTGAAAGATTTGCATGATGGCAAATTTATTTTTTATACTAACTATGGAAGTCGCAAGGGTAAACATCTGGCTCATAACCCATCTATCTCTATATCGTTTGTATGGCATGAACTGGAAAGGCAAATTCATATAGAAGGTATTGCGGCTAAAGTATCTCCACAGGAATCAGATGAATATTTTAGAAAAAGGCCTTACAAGAGTCGTATTGGTGCCCGTATTTCTCCTCAAAGCGAACCGATAGAAAGCAGGATACAACTTATTCGTGATTTTGTGAAAGAAACCACGCGCTGGATAGGGAAAGAGATAGATCGCCCTGAATACTGGGGAGGCTTTGCTGTTATGCCTGTTCGTGTTGAATTCTGGCAGGGTAGGGTAAATCGTTTGCATGATCGTTTTCTCTATATGCTTCAATCTGATGGTGTTTGGAAAATAGAAAGACTCGCTCCTTAATCTTCGGAATAGAGAAATAATTCCAGGTTCTTTTTCAAACTGAGCCGAGAAACCTTTTGAATGTAGGTGTAAATAGGAATACTTTTGAGTAATTGAAGGCGTTGCTTTTTATATATTATATGCAAAAGGGAATAATCCATAGATTATTCCCTTTTGCATATTTATTTTTGAAGTGATGAGGAGGTTCCTGGCGGATTCGAACCGCCGTACACGGTTTTGCAGACCGCTGACTAAGCCACTCATCCAAGGAACCTTATTGTTATCAATCTTTGTTTCTCGATTGCGATTGCAAAGGTACGACATTTTTTTTAATCTGCAAATATTTTGCTATTTTTTTTCTCACTTTTCTGCATTTTTTTCGCAACCGCACTTTGGCTTGTTGTGCATAGACTTCATGGCGCAATCAGAATTACAGCATTCACACGGATTGCTATTGTTCTTTATGCGCTTGAAATACTGAAAGATACGTATACTTATCCATATTGTACAGAGGCATACGATTGCAATAACTATAATTTGTTGTAATTCCATGCTTGATAAACAAATAATTTTAGGTTTAGGTTTATTAAATGATAATACTTCCTATTTGGAATACGGTAAATGCAACAAGCCAAGCCAATCCAGTGGTGTATCCTGCTGCGAATATGGCCCATTTCCAACTGCCGGATTCTTGCTTGATTGCTGCGAAAGTGGCAATACAGGGGAAGTAGATCAATACAAACAACATGTAAGCTAATGCAACCAGTGGAGTAATGGGAATACGGTCAGAAAGATTCACATTTTCCACATCTCCTTCATTTGTGTATAATACTCCTAGTGTACTTACTACCAATTCTTTAGCGCCTACACCTGAAATAAGTCCGATTCCTAACTTCCAGTCAAATCCTAGCGGTTTGATAACAGGCTCTATTGCTTTGCCTATTTGTCCGATATATGAATTTTCTTGTTGTTCGGCTACGCTTTCATGAGCATCATGCCGTGGATAATACCCTAGAAACCAAATAATAATTGAGGCAATCATGATAATGCCTCCCATCTTTTTCAGATATTGTGCTCCTTTTTCCCATGTATGACGCATGATACTTTTAGAAGTAGGCATACGATAGGGGGGGAGTTCCATCACAAATGGAGAATCTTCTCCTTTCACTAGAAATTTACTGAAAATACGGGCCATTATTACTGCTAATAAAATACCTGCTGTATAGATACAAAGTAACATAAAGCTGGCGCAGTTAGGGAAAAAAGCACCTATCATAACTAAATATATGGGAAGACGCGCACTACAGGACATTAAAGGATTCACCAACATGGTGATTAGTCTGGACTTTCGATCTTCTATAGTACGTGTTGCCATTATGGCAGGTACATTACAACCGAATCCCATAATCAGTGGGATAAAGGACTTGCCATGCAGTCCCATCCGGTGCATTATTTTATCCATGATAAATGCGGCGCGTGCCATATACCCCGAATCTTCCAATATAGAAATAAAAAAGTATAATATGAGGATATTCGGCAGGAAAACGATAACACCGCCCACTCCACCGATAATACCATCTATCAGTAAGTCTTTCAAAGGACCTTCAGCCATATTGTTTCGTATCAGGTTGCCTAATTGGTCTACTAGCCATTCAATACCTTGCATAGGATAGTCACCCAAAACAAAGGTTCCCTCAAACATGATATAAAGAAACAGGAAAAAAATAGGATATCCCCAAATGCGATGTGTCACAATACTGTCTATCACGCGGGTCGTTTGTTCTTTTTCCAAATGATTGTCGGTGAATGTTTCTTTCAAAGCTCCGGTGATAAAACCATATTTAGCATCCGTAATAGCTTGCTCGCTGTCTTCGTTCATCACTTTACGGATACGTAATGTTTCCTTGTTGCGTATCGCTATGATTTCTTTGCCATTAGGCAGTGTAGAGATGAAATTTTCTATTTCCCTATCGTTTTCCAGTAATTTGATGGATAGGAAGCGGGTGGAATATTTATGGCGTATGTCTTCGTTTTGACTGATTGCTTTCTTGACTTCTTCGATACTGCGCTCCAGTTCAGGACCGTGGTTAATATGAATATGACGCATATATCCGCGTGGGCGGGCATCTTCCTCTTCTTTGTGGCTTCCGAATTCGTGGTCGGGTACGTAGGTTTTGTGCCAGTCTCTCAGGTCTTCCAGAATTTCAGAACGTATTTCGCCCTTTTGTGACAGGAAATCTCCTCCTTCGTAAATACCGATGATAACATGGAACAGTTTGTCTACACCTTCTCCCCGTCGGCAGACAGTAGGTACCATAGGCACCCCGATCAGCTGGCTTAATTGGGTATAATCCAATTTATTTCCGCTGGCTTCCAGCTCATCGTACATATTCAAGGCGATAACCATACGCACATTCATATCAATCAATTGGGTGGTAAGATAGAAATTACGTTCCAAGTTAGAAGAGTCTACCACATTGATAATTACATCCGGAGTTTCTTCAATGATATGTTTGCGTACATAAAGTTCTTCCGGAGTATAGGCTGAAAGAGAATAGGTTCCGGGTAAATCTACAATACGGAAATGATAACCTTGGAAGTCGAAAAAACCTTCCTTGGCATCTACTGTCACACCACTGTAGTTTCCTACATGTTCGTGGGCGCCGGATGCAATATTGAATAGCGAAGTCTTTCCACAATTGGGATTACCTACTAAGGCTACATTGATTGTACGGCGTTTGCCTTTTGCCAGTGCCACCAGTTCTGATTCGGGCACGGGTACATCTTCTGTTATGGAACCATGGTAAGGGTTTTGCATCGTGCGTGCTTCCTGCTCGCTTACCACCTCAATCATATCTGCCTCTTGTCTTCGGAGGGAGATCTCGTAACCTAGTAGTCTGTATTTTATAGGGTCTTTCAAAGGGGCGTTCAAGATTACCTCTACGGTTTTTCCTTTAATAAAACCCATTTCAACGATTCGCTTGCGGAAACCACCGTGGCCTAAAACCTTGACTATTACGCCTTTTTCTCCTGTTCTTAATTCGGATAAACGCATTTTGTTTTAAATTTTTTGCAAAGATAAGTTATTACTTAGAAGTATGCAAATTATTTAGATTGTTTTTAAATAAAGAACGGGCACTTTGTTTTTGTCTTGCAGAACTCTTATCTTTGTGCCATGTTTCATTGGAATATTCAGAAGTATATAGAGGAGAAACAACTTTTCACCTTGCATGATAAGGTGTTAGTGGCATTGAGTGGCGGGGCAGATTCGGTAGCTTTGTTGCGTGTCTTGCTTGTTTTAGGGTATCATTGTGAGGCTGCCCATTGTAATTTTCACCTTCGTGGTGAGGAATCCGATAGAGATGAAAGGTTTGTCAATGAGTTGTGTAAAGGATTAGGAGTGGCTTTGCATGTTACTCATTTTGATACGGTCACTTATGCTTCGAGGCATCATGTTTCTATTGAGATGGCGGCTCGCGAAATGCGCTATGATTGGTTCGAACAACTGCGTAAGGAGAGGGGGGGGGCTGTTATTGCCGTAGCCCATCACCGGGACGATAGTGTGGAAACTTTTTTATTGAATTTGATACGTGGTGCGGGAATCAATGGCTTGAAAGGTATTAGTCCGCATAACGGCTGCATTGTACGGCCTTTGTTGGAGGTGAGCCGTCAGGATATTTTGGATTATTTGCGTTGTTTGCGTCAAGGTTATGTTACAGACAGTACCAATTTGCAAGATGAATATATGCGTAATAAAATCCGTCTGAATATTCTTCCGATGTTGCGTGAGCTGAATCCTTCTGTCAGTGAAAGTATAGCTGAAACATCAAGGCGTCTGACTGATGTTTCTCTTATATATAATAAGGAGATAGAGGCGGGAAAAGAAAGGGTGATGGAAAAGTCCGGTCATATTCTTATTTCTCGTTTGATGGAAGAGAGTGCTCCGGCGGCTTTGCTGTTTGAGATTCTTCATCCGTTAGGTTTCAATTCTGTCCAGGCAGGAGATGTATTCCGCAGTTTGTCTGCCCAGTCGGGAAAAAGGTTTGTTTCTGCCGGATGGGAGGTACTGCGCGACAGGACGGAGTTGATTATTCGCAGGAGGAAGCTGGCGGATGAGGAAGTGGAGGAAAATGTGCCCCCGTTCCGGCTTGCAATGGAAACGCAGGAAATAATGCCAGACTTTGTCATCCCTAAGAATAAGGATACGGCCTGTTTGGATGCAGACAAGGTGGTGCTACCTCTCACGGTGCGTAAATGGCGGCAGGGGGATAAATTTGTTCCTTTCGGAATGAAAGGGAAAAAGAAGATCAGCGATTATCTGACAGATCGTAAGTTTTCTCTTTTCCAGAAAGAAAATCAATATGTGGTTTGCTCTGCAGGCCAGATTGTATGGCTGGTAGGAGAGCGTAGCGATGACCGTTTCCGGGTGACGGAAGATACGAAACGGGTACTGATTATACAGCAGTTGTGGGATAAGTAGAATTTTTTCCTTTCCTGCTTTTTCATGAATGGCAGGGAATGCTCCCTGAAATCTTGTAGCAAAAATCCGCGAATCATGCAACAAGATTTCAGAAATCACGTAGCAAGATTCGCGGATTTTGGATGGAGCTTTCCGGTATTATTTGCAATACTTCTGTATCAGTCCGTCTACCACTTCATCGCCCAGTTCTTTTGCTTTGGCAAAGTTTGCACAGGCTTCTTTGTTTTTCTTTAATTGTATCTGGCAGTATCCCAGCATGCGGTATGCGGCTGCGGCTTTCGGGTCTAAAGAGATAGCCTTTTCCAATGCTTCTATTGCTTCGTTATGTTGCCCTACACGTAGATGCACCGAACCTTTTTCCACCCACATGGCTACATCCTCAGGAGTCATTTCTACTGCTTTATTAATGTCATTGATAGCTTGCTGATACATCTTACATTGTATTTCCGCCTGTTCGCGTTGCAGATAAAAGGCGGCTGTAACCCGTCCACCGATAGCATCATAAAAAGTATCATAATCTATTACCGCTTCACGGTATTTACCTGTCTGGGTTTTTATTTCTGCCCGTTCATAGAAATAAGGAGCAGCTTCCGATGTATAAGGCTTGGTGAAACGTGCCACAGCACTATCCATCAAGGCAATAACCTCGTTCATATCTGTTCCTTCAATCAGTTGTTTGGTTTTGGCTGCCGAGTAAAATGTAGCGGCAGAGGCTATGGAAGACTGGTTCACTTTCTCATAAGCGGCGTATGCCTCAGGATATTTCTTCATAGCAAACAGAATATCTCCCTCCAATTGTGTGTAAATGGGTTGGTTGTCGGCTTGCATGGCATCATGAATGATGGAGAGAGCTTTGTCGTAACTCCAGTCACCGTATGGTTTCTTGTCACCTAAAGAGATGATGTACGAATAAATTAATTTAGCGATATTATATTGCGTCTCACTCTTGTTGGTAGTCACTTCCAGTGCTTTCTTCAGGTCAGCATCTGCCAAAGCGTTGTGTTCATCATCACTAAATCCCATATAAGTAGTGGCACGGCGTATATATCCGTCTGCGCTGTTGGGATATTGTTCCAGAAAATCGTTTAATGTGGTGATATATTCGTTCTGATTTTGTTGTGAAGATGCCATGAACAGGTACACCAATGCTTGGTCTTCTGTTTCGGGCAGTCCTTTTTTGATGCCGATTTTATTCAGTGACATGTCGTTCAAAGAAAGGGCGGTAATGCTCAGTGAGGCACCGTATGTAGCTCCGATGGCATAACTTTCCTTGGCCTCATCCGATGCGTTTTTTTGGATTAAACCTAATACTTCTCCATTGGCATTCATAATAGGGCAACTTACGGTTTTTTCGTTGGTTGTCATTGCCAGTGTATAATAATATGCCTTGTCACCAATGGTGTCTACTTTGGTGACGGTCCCTGTCTGGCAGGTTGCCGCTTTTTGAGTCGAGTAGGGTAGCAGATAGACTGTTTCACCTACTGATGCCGGCTGTGATGCCGATTTTAATGCTATGGTCTTTTTATCGGCTTCAGTATTAAATTTTACGATGTCATACATGGAGTTGGCTCCCAAGATACGCAATACAGGTAATTCTTTACTGTCCGCGTTAATGATTACTGCGCGTTCGGCTCCTTCAAACAGGGTGTAATCAGATAATGCCGTTCCATTTTCATTGATATAGAATCCATTTCCTGTATTCTTGATTTTGTTATCTTTATCGTATGTAACGATGGAAAAAACGGCTTTTTTAGCTTTGTCGGCCCACTTTGGGGTTGCTTGTGCATAGCTTAGCTGGGTAGCTATGCCGCATGCCAATATCAAAAGTACTTTCTTCATGATATAGTTAATTGTTTGTTAACGATGATACGGTATTTTATAAAGCGGATGCCGTCTTGTCTTCTGTGAAGCCGCGTTGTTTTACAGCTTCATAAATCAGAATACCTGCGGCAACCGATACGTTCAGTGATTCTATTTTACCCATTAACGGTATTTTGATCCATTCATCGCACAGAGAAAGGTGCTCGTAGGGAACACCTGTGTCCTCGGCTCCCATAATGATACATACAGGGTCTTTATAGTTTGCTTTGGTGTAATCATAATCCCCTTTTTCCGTAGCTGCTACAATCTTGAATCCGCAGTCTTTCAGATACTTGATGGTATTAGTCAAACTTTGTTCGCGACATACGGGAAGAGTGTGCAGAGCTCCTGCGGATGTTTTCATTGCGTCAGCATTGACACTGACACTGTTTTTCGAGGGAATAATAATGGCATCTGCACCGGCACATTCGCAGGTACGGGCAATGGCTCCGAAGTTACGTACATCGGTAATTCCATCCAGCATGACGAATAAGGGTGTTTTTCCTTCTTCAAACAAGAAAGGTACCAGATTTTCTGTTTTCTGGTAGGTGACAGAGGAGATGAATGCTACAACTCCCTGATGGTTTTTCCGGGTGATACGGTTAATACGCTCCACGGGTACACGCTGAACAGGGATGAGGGTATTTTTCAAGCAGGCAAACAGTTCTTTGGACAGTTCGCTCTGTATATCTTTCTTCACCAATACTTTATCTATCTCTCTTCCGGCTTGTATGGCTTCAATAACAGCGCGTACACCGAAAATCATTTCATTCTTTTCTAACATATCTAATTAGTGGTTAATGGTTAGTGACAGGTGGTTAGTGGTAAGTGATTAATGTCTGCAATATGACAGTCCATAAATCACTTGGCACTAGCCACTTATCAGCGCCTTTGCATTGTTCAGGGCTGCCTCTGTCAAGGTAGCTCCACTTAGCATATTGGCTATTTCTTTTACTCTTTCTTCATCAGTCAAGCGGCGGATGTAGCTGTTGGTGCCTGTTTCCGTATCTTCCTTATATACTTTATAATGAGTGATGCCGCGTGCTGCAATTTGGGGCAGATGGGTGATACTGATGACCTGACGGTTTTGTTTTCCCATTTCCTGCATGATGAGTGCCATTTTCTCGGCGATGGAACCGGAAACTCCAGTGTCTATTTCATCAAAGATGATAGTAGGCAGTTTCACAGCTCCGGCTATCATGGCTTTCAGCGAAAGCATGACACGGGCAATCTCACCGCCCGATGCTACGGAAGCTACATTTTGTAATGTTCCATTCTTGTTGGCCGAAAACAGGAATGTCACACTGTCCATCCCTTTACTGTCCGGTTCCTTGCGCGGATTCAGTTCCACCACAAAGCGCACATTGGGCATACCGAGAGGAACCAGCAGGCTTTGCATCTGTTTCTCAATGTTCTTACCCGATTGGGAACGAAGCTTTGTCAGCACAGCGGCTTGCTTTATCACTTTGTCATATAGCGTTTCTTTTTGGGCGGTAAGTTCTGCTATACGGTCGTCAAAAGAAGTGATGGCGTTCAGCTTCTCATGGTAGTCGGTTTGCACAGCTATCAATTCCTCTATTGTTTGTACGTGATGTTTCTGTTGCAGAGAGTAGATTAAGTTCAGGCGTTCATTTACATAATCCAGACGGGTGGGGTTGAACTCCACTTCCTCCTGTGCGCCTGCTATTTCATGCGACAGATCTTTCAGCTCTATGTAACAACTGTCTAAACGCCCTATCCATTCCTGGGCACGTGTGTACACTCTCGCTATGTTATGCAGGGTTTGCATACATTCTTTGGTAGCGGACAACAGGCTGGCATCTTCCGAAGACATTATTTGGTCCACTTTGTACAAGCTCGCTTTTATTTCTTCGGCATGACTCAAAGTTTCGGCTTCCTGTTCCAGTTCGGTTTGTTCTCCTTCCTGAAGGTTTGCATCATCCAGCTGTTCCAGTTGGAACCGGATGTAATCTTCATCCTTCCGGCTTTGCTCGGCTTGTGTTATGAAATCGGCCAGCTGTTTGCATACGTTCTTGTACTCGGTATAAATATTTTTGTATGCTGAAAGTTCGTTGTCATTTTGTGCCAGGATATCCAATACATTCAATTGGAATCCCTCACTGTTGAGCAACAGGTTTTGATGCTGGCTATGTACATCTATCAGTTTCTCGCCCAGTTCCTTCATCTGCGCCAATGAGGCCGGCGTGTCGTTTATGAATGCGCGGCTTTTGCCCGATGCATATAACTCGCGGCGGATAATACATTCATTCGGATCATATTCCAAATCTCTTTGGGTAAAGAAAGGCTCCATCTGATAGGCGGAGATGTTGAAACGTGCTTCTACAATACATTTATTGGCGCCTTTCTTGATAGCTTTGATATCGGCCCGTTGTCCCAGTAACAAGCCGATAGCGCCTAGAATAATCGATTTACCGGCGCCGGTCTCTCCGGTGATGACAGAGAAACCGGGGGTGAAACTGATATCCAATGTATCAATCAATGCATAATTTTGTATATAGATAGATTGCAGCATATTCTTGCTCCTTTTTAATAATTTGCTGGTTTGTCAATTTGCTAATTTGTTGCGCTGTATTCCGCATGGTAATTAGCACATTGACAACGTGGCAAATTAAGAAATTATTTATTATTTACCAGTCTGTCAATAATATCTCTTGCTACTTCCTGTTTGCTTTTCAGCGGATAAGGAGTTACTCCTTGACGGTCTATAATCGTTATTTTGTTGGTATCACAACGAAACCCTGCTCCTTGGTCGTTCAATGAGTTCAGTACAATGAAATCAAGGTTCTTACGTTCCAGTTTTCCTTGTGCATTTTTTGTTTCATCATTTGTTTCCAAAGCAAATCCCACTAATATTTGTCCGTCCTTTTTCTGGCTTCCCAGTGCGGCGGCAATGTCTTGTGTGGGTTTCAGTTGCAGTATTAGATTATCTTTCTCTCTTTTGATTTTATGACCGGATACAGTTTCCGGGGTAAAGTCGGCCACTGCCGCACACAGGATGCCAGCCGAAGCTGTAGGAAACTCGCGGATGGCGGCTTCGTACATTTCTCCAGCACTTTCCACATCTATGCGGCGGATGTTAGGGTGATGGGCCTGAATCGTTACCGGTCCGCTGATTAGTGATACTTCCGCTCCACGTGAAGCGCATTCTTCGGCAAGTGCGAATCCCATTTTTCCTGAAGAATAATTGCCGATAAAGCGTACCGGATCTATTTTTTCGTAAGTTGGACCGGCGGTAATGACTACTTTCTTTCCGGCCATGTCTTGTTGTTTGGCAAAGAAAGCTTCCAGTATTTCCACTATTTTTTCCGGTTCTTCCATTCTGCCTTTTCCTACCAGATGGCTTGCTAGCTCCCCTTCTGCCGGTTCTATAATGTGATTTCCGTAAGAACGGAGCGTGTCCAGATTCTTCCGGGTGGAAGGGTGTGCGAACATATCCAGATCCATTGCCGGAGCTACGAATACGGGAGCTTTCATTGACAGATAAGTCGTGATCAGCATATTGTCCGCTATTCCGTTGGCCATTTTACCAATAGTGGATGCGGTAGCCGGAGCGATAATCATGGCATCCGCCCATAGTCCCAAATCAACGTGACTGTTCCATGTTCCGTCACGTTGAGCAAAAAACTCGCTGATAACAGGTTTACTTGTTAATGCAGATAAAGTGATAGGTGTGATGAATTCTTTGCCTGTGGGGGTAATCACAACTTGTACTTCCGCTCCCTTCTTAATAAGTCCGCGAATGAGTATAGCCGCTTTATAGGCGGCTATACTTCCGGTTATACCTAGTACGATTTTTTTTCCTTTCATACTCATTTCATCATTCCCGATTCACGTAGTCTGATTTTTGTCAGTACGTTTTTCGTGTTCAGCGTAAAATCACCGTTCAGTATCCAGCTGTAGTAGCCCGGATCTTTTTGTAACACTTCGCTGACAGACATTCCTTTGTATTTCCCAAAATTAAATACTTCCACGCCTTTGTCATCATAAACAATGCGTCCGGCGAAATCTACATTCTTGTTGAAACTTGAGTATTCGGCTAGAAATGCCATATCATTTTGCAGTTCTTCCGGATAGCGGTCCAATTGGGATTTCAGTACTTCGTATGTGGCGCGTGTGTCGGCTTCGGCTGTATGGGCATCTTCCAGATTCTTGCCGCAATAGAATTTATAGGCGGCAGACAGGGTACGCTGTTCCAGTTTGTGATAAATTACCTGCACGTCAATGAATTTTCGTTTCATCATGTCAATGTCTACTCCTGCGCGCAGGAACTCCTCAGCCAAAACCGGAATGTCGAAACGATTGGAATTGAAACCGGCCAGGTCACATCCCTCAATGTCCCGGGCTATCTCTTTTGCCACTTCCTTGAAGGTAGGGCAGTCTGCCACATCTGCGTCATAAATACCGTGGATAGCAGAGGATTGTTCGGGAATGTGCATTTCCGGATTGATACGCATGGTCTTCGTTTCTTCGTTGCCGTTTGGATACACCTTCAGATAGCATATTTCCACTATTCTGTCTGTGTTTATATTTGTTCCCGTTGTTTCCAAATCGAAAAAAACAATAGGATTCTTCAAGTTCAATTTCATTTTCAGCTTGTATTATATATTGTTTTTCCACCACATGGTGGCGTGTCGTTTTTAGTCGTTCAGCATCATAGGCATCAGCAGCATCAGCAGGTCTTCGTTCTCTTCCTGCTCTACAGGGACAATAACGCCCGCACGTGAAGGATCAGCCAGTTCGAAAAGTATTTCCTGTGCTGAGATATTGTTTAAAATATCAATCAGGAATGTTGATTTAAAGCCGATGCTCATGGGACTTCCTGTATATTGGCAAGTCAGTGTTTCTTCTGCTGAGGTGGAGAAATCAATGTCTTGTGCGGAGATCTGGATCTGATTTTCACTGAGGCGGAGTTTTATCAAACTGCTTGCTTGCGATGAGAATACAGATACACGGCGGAGCGCACTGATCAGCGTCATGCGGTCAATGGTGGCCTTGTGAGGATTATCCTGCGGAATTACTGAGTTATAGTTTGGATAGCGTCCTTCGATAAGACGGCATATCATACTGTAGTTTTCTAATGTAAACGTAGCGTTACGGTCGTCAAAATCAATTTGCACATCTCCTTGTTCTTTCGGTAACAGGTTCTTCAACAGGGTTGCCGGCTTCTTGGGCAGAATGAAAGCGGCTTTTTCATCGCCATGTGCCACAAATGTTTTATTGCGTACTAATTTGTGCCCGTCTGAGGCTACGAAAGTGATGTCTTCGGTAGTGATATCAAAATAAATACCATTCATTACCGGACGTAACTCATCATCGGCAGTAGCGAATAAAGAACGGTTGATACCAGCCAGCATCACCGGAGCGCCCATCGTTACGTGTACCGCATTTGCGCCTAATGCGGGAGCTTGTGGATATTCGTCGGCATTTTGTCCCATCAGGCTGTATTTACCATTCTGATATTGTACGGTGATTTCCAGGTTTTCAGTATTTACCAGGAAAGTAAGTGGTTGTTCGGGTATTTCTTTCAGGGCTTCGAGTATGGTTTTTGAAGAAACGGCAAAGCGTCCGTCACCGTCACTTTCATTTACTTCCAGTGAAGTGGACAGGGTCGTTTCGCTGTCAGAAGCAGTGAGAGACAGCGTTCCGTCAGTTAGTTCCATCAAAAAACAATCAAGAATAGGTAACGAATTTTTAGAGTTGATAACTCGGCTAATAGCTTGTAAATGACTGAATAATCCAGTACTTGAAACGATGAACTTCATAGTTTTATATTATTATATTTATATTCTATATCTCTACATTCATTTAACTGCCAAAGTTACGAAAAGATTATGGTTCAAGCGCAAAAAATGGCGAAAAAATTAGTTTACTCGCAAGGAAAAGTGTACTTTCGTGGCGAATTTAAATAACGTAATATGGAATTAGCAGGAAAAGTAATAGCAGTCCTCGAACCGAGAGGAGGAGTTTCAAAGACAGGAAATGAATGGAAAGTACAAGAATACGTAATTGAAACGCATGATCAATATCCTAAAAAAATGTGTTTTGACGTATTTGGAGCAGATAAGATAGCGCAATTTAATATTCAGGCAGGTGAAGAGTTGAATGTGTTTTTTGATGTGGATGCCCGCGAGTGGAATGGGCGTTGGTTCAACAGTATCCGTGCGTGGAAAGTAGAGCGTGTGGGTGCCCAGGGGCCTGTTGCGCCGGATGCTCCGTTTCCTCCCATGAATGCTGCTCCCGCTGCGCCGGTAGACTTTGCCGCGACAGACGAGAAGGATGATTTGCCTTTCTAGAGAATAGGAGATTCTCATAAACATAAATAAGCCGGTAGGGTCCGTGAAAGGGAGATATTCAGTAAATGTCCCTGTAAAATACAATGGCATATGAAGATGATAGAGTATAATCACTTCATATGCCATTTTTATTGTCATTTTTCTCTATATTCTAATATACTCTTATCGGGCAAGCTATGAAGTTCCGGAAGAAGTTTGATGACCTCTTCTGATTCTTTCAGTAAACTCATATCATGCTGCTTTCACCGTTCTGTTCCTGATCTTTTCAATCATCAGTATGGCATTTGCCGTATGTATTCCGAAGAAAATCCACAGGATTTCCGTCTTCCTGTTCCGTGCCTTTATCCTTGCGAGCGAGTAATGTTGCTTTTGAGTACCGAAGCTCCCTTCAAGCCGGGTGGCCCTTTCTTTTGAGAGTTCACTTCTAAGCACCTTCCTCAAAGGCTCATTTTTTGCCGCTCTTCCCTTGCGCACAAAGGATGTGGATATTCCATATTTTGTACAGAACTTCCTGTTGGCATTATTGGCGTATATGGAATCAGTAGCCACACACCTTACCCTTACATTCATCAACTTCTGATGTATACGGATACAATCTTTTAGACGTATGCCCTCATTGAATGCCTTGAAAGAGATGTCTCAATAAACGAGATTCCGTCTATCTGTATATTATTAACCTTTGCACCGAACTCGACAGATTTTGTCTCCTTGCCCCTTACGATAGGGCGTACGTAATAACGGTCAATACAGACAATACGGTCACTGATTTTCCTACCTTCAAAGAGTTCCTTTTCCTGTACAAGAACCTTTCTGATTATGGAAAGCCGTTTCTGATAATCCTGTGTATATGTGAGTGAAGAGCCGTATTCTCTGTGAATGTCATCCCGTTGTATGATGAGTTTTTCCAGGAGTCTAATCATGCGACATTTCAGCATCCTTGTCCTTGAGACCTTCCTCTTTCTTTTCTTGCAATAGGACAGATAGGATACCGCAATATCCGTATATTTGTTACGGGGACGTCTTATACCAAGATCTCTACAATGCTGGCAGATATGCCGATAGAGCCATTCGATCCTTTCCCAAAGGAGCTTCATGTCCGTAGGAAAACGCATATGACTTTCATAACATGTGATATCGGTCATACACACGTGAAGGTTCTCAAGATAAGGCTTCCAGTGTGAGGCAAGGATTCCCTGAAGGAAGTCAATGTCAAGACGGGATGCAATCTCATTACGGACAGCACTGATTATCTTGTAGTTCGTTATAGGGCAGGACGGGGCTATCATGATACCACAGAACAACTGATAGTGTATGTTTCCGTTAAGATGTTCTACCAGTAACCTATCAGAGAATCCGGTGTAAGCTAAGCCTTCAGTACCATAAGGGCTATCTTTGCGGAAGGACTGAAACTGTTCCTCCACCCCAAGTGAGATTGTGAAAGGCCTATCTCTTTAGCTATGCTCTCAAACGGAAACACCGAATGAAGGCTGCCAAGTTTACTCTCATGAAAACTCTTACGATATTTTTCCAGAATATCGAATTCTGTAAAACCCAAAGTAGGATGAATTTCTGAAATCTTTTGTATCTTCGCCATATCTTAATTGGGATATTTCCCCCCCCCGTCTTGGCCGTCAAACCGTATTTTTGGGGGAATATTTAAAGATACAAAAAAGCCAACTAATTCGCAATACTGTAAGTATGAATTAGTTGGCTAATTTTATATGATTTACTGAATATTCCTAATAATTCATATATTAATTATGGTTTTATTTTCTTTCCTTTTTGCGTTTTTAGTGCTTCTTATTAATAGCCTATTTTGACGGAAGAAACATTGTCATTAAGACCATAATCTCCTAAATTAGGAACATCTTTAGTATAGGTGTTATTCCATCCGGGACCGTCTGCTATTAAGAATGCATATGTACGCCCACCATAATTTTTGTCTGCATATAATCTTACTGTTACTGCTGAGGTTGGAAAACCGGGACTGGTTGTTGATGCTTTGAAAGAACTAATACAATTATCAAAGCTATAGCTATTTAAATCAGGATAATTACCTGCGCCTATTTTTAATTCAGCTCCGTTGTAATTTGTATCTTTATAAAATGTAGCTTCGGCTGCAAGTCTACTTGCTCTTGTTGTTTTTGTGTTAATGTTTAGTGTTTTGTTAAATTCACTTTCGTTATCATAGTAAGTAATTATTCCGGCATTGAAAAATGTAACAAGGATAGGGTTTTGATCAAGTTTTTCTGCCGTTTTTTGAACTTCTTTGTCTATGTAAACAATAGAAGAATCATTTGTGTAATTGAATTCCGAGGTGTAATTTTTTCCTTGGTAATTAAATGTGGTAGATCGGGCTAAATTTTTAAGTGGTGTGACTTGTTGTCTAACTTCCACTAAATCATCATTGTTGCTACATGCACTAAAGCATATGAGCATCACGCTCAATAAAAAGCTTGCTAAATTTTTCATAACTATTATTTTTTATTGGTTAATAAATAAGCACTTTCAAATATATGGATTTTATTGTAGAAAATAAAATAATTTTGATTCTTTTTTTTATGAAAACAAGCTTCCTTTTGGAGAAGACAAAATAATAAGATTTATATGTGTTGTCTTGATGAGATGGAACTTTCCGAAAATTGTATATGTTTGAAGAGTAAATGCCATTATTTGCGAAAATAATGGCATTTACTCTTATTGTTAATTATAATGTTTTCATTCTTAAAATGTTGTATAGAAAATTTGCATCTTTAATTTGTTTTTTTCGTTTGTGCCTCCTTTTAGTGCCGCACTTTCCATGTCTAAACTATTGGATATAGCAACCACTTCATTGTTTGAGTTACTTTCTACTTTAACAGGAATTAATACAACTTTATTCCAATCTGGATTCTCGGACTCCCATTTCTTCCAGTCTTCCTCTTTATTAGGATTTCCTCCTGATGCTATTATCTCTCTTTTCCGCTCTTCAATACAATAAGTAATTAAAGGGGCAATGTTAGTAAAAGTGTATGTATTATTACTACTGCTATATTGACTTAAAAAAGATGTTTTGTTATCAGTGATCTTGTTTTCCTCAAAAAATGAGAACATATCCTGTTTTCTAACCATCAATACATATTGAGGTATATTCATTGGATATTTGGACTCCTCTTCGTTATAACGGGTAAATGATACATTCACACCGTTTAGAGTGTCATTTTTGTGCTCGCTGTAAATTTCTGCAATGGGGAAAATTGCTTCGGTGAAAATACCTGCAGGGCTTTTTATATAAGTACGATTGGGATTTTCAACTAAGTCATTAAGTCTGTTGTCATTCTTAAAGTGGTTGGCTTGTATTACTTCCTTGGTTGCGGCAAAATCATAAAATCTAGAGGATAGGGAATCTTTTTTTCCTGAAGAACTTTCCAGCATGAGGTCATAATATAGGCGAAGCGTTATATTGTTTATATACAAAATAGTACCATCTCCATGAGTGGATTGTACGTAAATACCTTTTAATACATTTTTGATAAAAGCACTAGCGTCTTTATAATAATTTTTGTCTTCTTTGTACTTGTTATACATGAATTCTCCTAATTCTTTAGGTAATTTGACGGCTTGGGTTATTACCCTAGTGCCAGAGTAAGTGTCGTCCATTGCAGAAGGACCAACGGCAGAATATGCTTTTAAGGCGATAGGTTTAGCTTGTTTATTATAATAATCCGAAGGATTTACACTTGTATAAAAAGTGTTTATGTCTTTTTCTGCAATAACCTTGTTTAGCGTATCAACTTGTAAACGCATACCGTTTAAAGAATCACCGAAAAAAGTAGAATATTGTAAAAATAGACTAAGACCTGTGATATCTGTTATATTTTCTTCAAATTTGAAGTTGTCCATACAGGTGAACTGTGCTATAAAATCGGCAGTAAATTCTCCAAATTGCTCATCGGTATATCGTCCTAAATATGCAGTACTGGTACGTGCATAAACGGAGTCGGCCAACAGAGATTTGGTGGTAAACTCATAACTGTCTGTATTTGCCGGAATCTTATCTCCACCGGGGATAAGATCGGTCCCGATGCCGGTTGTTGAATCATCGCAACTATAAATCAGTGCTGCCAACAACAATGCGCATAAGTATTTGATTTTCATCTTTATTATTCTTAGTGAGTTATTTCTTTTCAAACCCCCATACTTTGTCATAGAACTCATTGAAAGCATCTACATAGGTATCGGCAGGCTGATAGTCGAGCACAGGCACACCCGATTCACGGGCGAACTTCATGACATTCTCATTCACTTTCTCGCTGTTTTGTATCACACCATCAGAGTAGGCAATGGCCAGTTTGCACAGTTCCTCGTAATTTGCCGGAGATTTGACGATGCTTTCCACATCATTCTTTTCAATGCCTTTCAGCATGAGTTTTTCAGTCAGATTACCTTCGCAGTTCGATTTGAATTCATCCTCAAACACCGAAAATACTACTTTGGAGTCTCTGAATGACGGCTCATCTTGATAAGCCTTCTTAATATAAAGGGGCACAAATGCACTCATCCACCCTTGACAATGGATAATGTCCGGACACCAGCGTAATTTCTTTACCGTTTCCAATACGCCGCGTGCATAAAAAATAGCACGTTCGTCATTGTCTTTGTATTCTACACCATTTTCGTCAGCTACCATTTGGCGGTGCTGGAAATAGTCGTCATTGTCAATGAAGTAAACCTGCATACGTGCAGCTTGGATAGATGCTACCTTGATAATCAGCGGATGGTCCGTATCGTCTATGATTAAATTCATGCCGGACAGGCGGATGACTTCGTGTAATTGGTTTCTGCGCTCATTGACATTGCCCCATTTTGGCATAAAAGTTCTGATTTCTCTGCCTTTTTCCTGAATAGCCTGAGGAAGAAATCTTCCCATGTTTGCCATTTCGGATTCGGGAACGTAAGGGGTAATCTCTTGTGTAATAAATAAAACTTTATTTGCCTTCATCTTAACTTTTTGTTGCTCATAATCATTTTGCAAAGATATAAAAAAAATAGATGAGAGTGGCAAGAAACGAGGAATAATAATTCCTTATGATATGTTAAGTGGCTGGTAATTAGTGGTTAGTGATTGGCGGTTAATGGTCAATGCCTTGCGGAATTAGGTGAAAAATGGGAAAGAACAAGTGGCTGGCCGGTAGCTGAAGAGGGCTTATTGCGTCATATCTGCAAGGTATTAACCACTTATTACTAACCACTCATCATTAATTAAAATTCTTTTTTTCTTCGTTATCTCCCAAATAATGGTTTACTTTGCAGCCGTTTTAAATGAAACTACTCAAACAAAAGATATAAAAAGATGAAGTTAGTTCAAACAATCAAAGAGCTTCAGTCAGAGCTGGATGCCCTGCGCAGTGAGGGAAAGACAATAGGTCTGGTGCCTACAATGGGTGCACTCCATGCCGGACACGCTTCGTTGGTGAAACGTGCTGTTGCAGAAAATGATGTAGTGGTGGTAAGTGATTTTGTAAATCCTACCCAGTTTAACGACAAAAATGACTTGGCAAAATATCCGCGTACATTGGATGCCGATTGTGAATTGTTGGAAAAAGTAGGAGCGGCTTTTGTTTTTGCTCCGTCTGTAGAAGAGATTTATCCTGAGCCTGATACCCGGCAGTTCAGTTATGCGCCGCTGGACACAGTGATGGAAGGCCGTTTCCGTCCAGGACATTTTAATGGAGTATGCCAGATAGTGAGCAAGCTGTTTATGATTGTAAACCCTACCCGTGCTTATTTCGGCGAGAAAGACTTCCAGCAATTGGCTATTATTCGTGAAATGGTGAAACAGATAGGGTTCAACGGACTGGAAATTGTAGGTTGTCCTATTGTGCGTGAGGAAGACGGGCTGGCATTGAGCAGCCGCAATGCACGGCTTTCTGCGGTGGAAAGAGAGTATGCGCTGAATATTTCGCAAACTTTATTTAAAAGTTGTACTTTTGCAAAATCTCATCCGGTCGCTGAAACTCAGAAGTTTGTAGAGGATGCGATTGCTGCCGCTCCGGGTTTGCGTTTGGAATATTTTGAAATAGTAGATGGCACTACGCTTCAGAAAATAACGGATTGGGAAGATACGGATTATGCAGTAGGTTGCATTACGGTATTTTGCGGAGAGGTACGTTTGATAGATAATATAAAATATAAGGGATAGTGATCGTTAACCATTAGAATTATGATGATTGAGGTATTAAAATCGAAACTGCATTGTGTCCGTGTAACGGAAGCCAATTTGAACTACATGGGTAGTATTACGATTGACGAGGACTTGATGGATGCCGCCAACATGATTGCCGGTGAGAAAGTGCACATTGTGGATAATAATAACGGCGAGAGGTTTGAAACTTATATTATTAAGGGTGAGCGCGGTTCGGGATGTATTTGTCTGAATGGGGCTGCTGCCAGGAAGGTACAGGTGGGTGACATTGTGATTATCATGTCATACGCCATGATGGATTTTGAGGAAGCTAAATCGTTCAAGCCGACGGTGGTTTTTCCCGATTCGGCGATGAACAAGATTGTATAACGATATTTTTGTTCGGTAATCCAAAAGCCCGGTAGACGTGAGTCTGATACGGGCTTTAATTTTTGTATCCGCAATCATAGGGCAATAAACCTTCTTTATTATCCGGTGGTATGATTGCGGATAATCTTTTATATAGATTTCTCCTTGATAAGTCCTGTCCGGTAAGCCACCAGCAATTTCTTTAAATCGTTAATCTGCGTCACCAGTTCCCGTCCTTTGTCAGTGTCCTTTACCATCATGCGTTGGGTGCTCATTTCTACTATCTGAGTGCTCGATTTGATATCCTGCCCTTCTTCAATGGCTTTTTGCATTGAGGTGAACGGTTCGTGCTGTACCAGTTGGAATCCGCGCGAATGGTATACCAGTGTATATCCGGCAATTCCGGTTTCCGAATGATACGCTTTAGAGAATCCTCCGTCTATGACCATCATCTTGCCGTTTGCTTTTATCGGATTCTCACCTTGGATGGTTTTTACGGGTACATGTCCGTTGATGATATGGCGGTGTGTTCCTATCACTCCGAACTCGTCCAGCAGCATATCACATACTTTTTCTTCATTGCGCAGGCTGTAATAGTGACCTTTTACTTCCTTGTGTAACTCTTTCTCTTTTAAAAAGTAACGTTCAAAAGTAGCCATTTTGTCTTTGTCGAAAGCAGGGGAGTCTTTGCCACACCACAAGTACCATACATAGTCTACGGCAAAGGGTCTGTCCTCGTTGTCTTCCTCAGCGAAGAAGGCGGTACGGATCAAGTGCCCTACCTTTTCCAGCAAGGCTTTTCCTTTGTACATTTTTCCGGCTATGGACACATCTTTCAGCGTACCGTCGGCATTCAGGGGTATGGAGGCGTGGAACAGCAGATTTGAGTTGCTCACCGTGTACATACATCCGTAACGGAACAGGCAGCGGATATGTTTTTTCAATTTCTCACTGCTGACAAACGAACGATGGAGTTTGTTCATAATCTCCCGTTCTTCGTCTGTCAGCTTATAAGGATCGGCAGGATTTACCGTAGGAAGAAAGCTGTCTTTCAGTTCATATTCTTTTCCATTGGGCATTGTGATAGTCTTACGCTCAAAATCTATACGGTGTAGCAGCATACGGTCGTCCATCTCGAAATCGGGGCGGCGCCTGATAATCTCTGCTTCCAGCTTGAACTGGATAACACTGATTGCTTTGTGCATCTGGCCTATCATGCGCAGTGTCTTGGCATTGTAAGTACAGTCTTCTTTCTCTACTTTCGGTCCGAATAGGGTGCAGGGATCGTCTGCGTATGTTTCCATGGCAAAGGTGGCCAAGGGCAGAAGGTTGATGCCATATCCATCCTCCAAGGCGGCAAGGTTGCCATAACGCATGGCCAGGCGTAGCACGTTTGCCATACAGCAGTCGTTGCCGGCTGCGGCTCCCATCCATAAAATGTCATGGTTTCCCCATTGTACATCGAAATTATGATAATCGCATAATATGTCCATAATGCGGTGGGGGGCGGGACCACGGTCGAATATATCACCCAGCACATGCAGTGTGTCTATGGTGAGCCGTTGGATGAGGTTGCATAAGGCAATGATAAAGTCATCGGCGCGGCGGGTAGAAATGATGGTGCTGATGATGACGTTAATATACGCCTGCTTGTTGGGAACCATTGAGTTTTCGTGCAACAATTCCTGAATGATATACGAGAATTCTTTGGGAAGTGATTTCCGCACTTTGGAACGGGTGTATTTGGAGGATACATTCTGGCATACACGTACCAACTGGTTCAACGTGATGACATACCAGTCGTCCAGGTCCGTTTCCACTGCTTTTACCAGATCCAGTTTTTGTTCCGGATAATAAATCAGCGTACATAGTTCTTTTTTTTCGTTCTCGCGCAGGGTATTCCCGAATATTTCATTTACTTTTCTTTTGATGGCCCCGGAAGCATTCCGCAATACATGCTGGAATGCCTCGTACTCTCCGTGCAGGTCGGCAAGGAAATGTTCTGTACCTTTAGGCAGATTCAGAATAGCTTCCAGGTTGATTATTTCCGTACTGGCATCGGCTATAGTGGGGAAACTATGCGACAGCAGTTGCAGGTATCGCATATCTTTCTGTATGGTTTCCGGGGTGATTGAATTATAAGCGTTCATGGCTGGAAATTATATAAAAAACATGAGTATTAATTGGGCTATAATGACCCGGCTGAACATGGACAGCGGATATACGGTGGCATAACTCACCGCCGGATTATCACCGGGTAACGTGTCATTGGCATAGTTCAATGCCATAGGGTTTGCCATGCTTCCACACAGCATACCACAGGTGCTTCCGAAGTCGAGGCGGGTCATGCGGAGGGCCACTAATGCCATGATGACTACCGGGATAAAGGTGATGGCGAAGCCTATAGCTATCCAGATGGCTCCTTCGGGGCGCATCACTGTCTCGAAGAAATGTGCACCTGCATCTAGTCCCAGGCAAGCCAGATAGAGAGATAACCCGATACCGCGCAGCATCAGGTTGGCACTCCGGGTGGTATAAGTGATGAGGTGGAAACGGGGACCAAAGCATCCGATAAGAATTCCTACTACGATAGGTCCGCCTGCCAGGCCTAATTTAACGGGAGTGCTGATGCCGGGGATGGCGATAGGGATGGAGCCTAGTATCAATCCCAGTACAATACCTATAAAAATGGCGGCAAGATTAGGATCCTTCAGCGTTTTAACCGCATTGCCTAATACTTTTTCCACATTCTCTATGGCTTTGGCTTCTCCCACCACGGTCAGCCGGTCGCCCAGTTGGAGGATCAGCCCCGGTGTGGCAAGTAGTTGTACCCCGCTGCGCATCACACGGCTGATGTTGATGCCATAGCTGTTGCGCAGACGTAAAGAGCCTAGTTTTTTCCCGTTTATTTCGGGGCGGCTGATAACGATATGTTTGGAAATCAATTGGCTGTCTATGGCATTCCAGTCGATGTCTTCTTTATTCCAATCCTGGCTTTCCTGTTCGCCGAAAAGAATCGTGAGCGAGGGAGCGTCCTTTTCGGTGGTGATAACCAGCAGACGGTCATTCTCTTTCAGGATTTTTTCTGAAGTGGGGATACTTACCGTGCCTTCCCGCCATAAACGGGAGATAACAAATTTAGGATAGCTTAATAAAGCTACTTCTTTTATGCTTTTATTGAAAATGGCGGGATTGTGCACTTTGAAGGTGGCAATGAATGTCTGATTGGTGTCCTCGTGTTCGTGAATGTCGATATCTGAGGGACGAACAAATAATTTGCGTACCAGCAACATGGCCAGAATAACACCTACCACTCCCAGCGGATAGGTTACGGCGCAACTTAACGCTGCGCCACTGGCGGGTTCCCCCATTTGTTTTAAAGTCTGTTGGGCGGCCCCCAAAGCGGGAGTATTGGTGGTGGCTCCACAAAGGATGCCTACCATATCGCTCATCGGTATGTCTCCCAGTTTGCTGAAAAGCACCGTCATGACCGTACCTGTCAGAATAACGCCCATGCCCAGCATATTGAGCTGTACACCGCCTTTACGGAATGAACTGAAAAAGCCGGGACCTACCTGCAATCCTAGTTCGTATACAAAAAGCACAAGACCGAAACTCTCGGCGTAATTCAGCATATTCGAGTCGATTGAGAATCCCAAGTGTCCGGCCAGAATACCGGCAAAAAAGACGAAGGTAACTCCCAATGAAATGCCAAACAGGTGGATCTTACCTAAACCGAGCCCCACAGCAATGATAATCGAGAGGATTACAACCGCCTGTAAAGGCGTGTGTTCAAAAAATAAGCTATTTAACCATTCCATATTGCAAAGATAGTACATTTTTAAGTTCTGCAAGCGATAAATAGGTATTTATGGATGGAACATGACTCATCTCGTTCTATAAATGATTCTTTTCCTCCAGCCACGCATCAATCAATTTTCTTGCCAGACTCAGCTTTTTGGGTATCTCCGGCAAATTGTCTTTGGTATAGAAAGCGCCGGCATTCAGTTCTTCTTGTTGTAATTTGATGTTTCCGCTTTCATAATCGGCGGTGAAGCCTATCATGATTCCGCTGGGATAAGGCCACGGCTGGCTGCCGAAATATTTCAGGTTTTTGATATGGAGTCCTGTTTCTTCCAGTACCTCGCGGTACACACACTCCTCCAAAGTCTCGCCCGGTTCAAGAAAGCCGGCTACCAAACCGTTGAAAGTTCCCCGGAAGTTGCGGGCGTGGACCAGCAGTATGCTGTCTCCCCGGCGTATCAATACAATGATGGCAGGAGAGATGCGCGGATAAATTTCCTGACGACATTGGGGGCATTTTTTAGCAATTGGAGAAATCTGTACGGTAGGCACGCCGCACATGGGGCAATAGCGGCTGTTCTTGTCCCAATTCAGTATCTGGAAGGCTTTGCCACCCACATTGTACTCTTCCCAAGGCAATACGTCGTATGAACTCCGGAGATCCATCATCAGGTGGCGGTCATTTTCGCAGCCGGGCACCGGGGCGTGTACGGAGAAAGTTTTGGCAGTGTGTCCCTCTATCTCTCCGATGGTGTGGATAGTGCTTCCCACCGGAACAGGCATGGGAGGCTCTGTTCCGAAAGGTATGGTGTACATTCCGTTCTTTTTCTCTATCAGCAGCTGATCCTTATAAAAAACGAACCAGCCGCAGGTTTCTATATCTTCTTCCATATTCTTTTTTACCTTGTTGCAATTATTGATTCAATCCTTTCATAGTGAGCTGGATGCGCTTGCGCTCTAGGTCTATGCTCATCACTTTCACCCGTACATGCTGATGGATGCTGACTACGGTGGTGGGGTCGCTCACAAATTTGTCGGCCAGTTGTGATACGTGCACCAGACCCTTCTCTTTGATTCCTATATCTACAAAGCAACCGAAGTTGGTAATATTGTTCACAATGCCGGGCAGTTCCATTCCTTCAGTCAAATCCTCTATGGTCTTTACATTCTTGTCAAATTCAAAAACTTGGATTTGTTGCCGTGGGTCGCGTCCCGGCTTGTCCAATTCCTGTATGATGTCTGTCAGAGTGGGAAGCCCCACTGTAGGGGTGACATACTTCTTGATATCAATCCGGCTGCGTAGTTCTTTGCTCTTTATCAGTTCGTCCACGGTGCAGCTCAGGTCTTTGGCTATCTGCTCCACTATGGGATAGCTTTCGGGATGCACGGCCGAGTTGTCCAGCGGATTCTTCGCTTGTGGGATACGCAGGAACCCTGCGCATTGTTCAAACGCTTTCGCTCCCATCCGGGGTACTTTCAATAACTCCTTGCGTGAACTGAAGGGCCCGTTCTCGGTGCGGTAATCCACAATGTTTTGAGCCAAGGCAGGACCTAGCCCCGATATATAAGTCAGCAGATGACGGCTGGCGGTATTGAGGTTCACACCTACCAGGTTCACACAACTTTCCACCGTCTGGTCCAATGATTTCTTCAATAAAGTCTGGTCCACATCATGCTGGTATTGTCCCACTCCGATAGATTTGGCGTCTATTTTCACCAGTTCGGCCAGCGGATCCATCAATCGGCGGCCTATGGATACGGCTCCACGCACGGTCACGTCGTATTCAGGGAACTCGTCTCGGGCGGTTTTCGAGGCCGAGTAAATGGATGCTCCGTCCTCGCTTACTACAAATACTTGCAATTCACGGTCATAGCGTTGTGAAGTGATGAATTGTTCTGTCTCACGGCTGGCGGTGCCATTACCTATGGCGATTGCCTCTATCTGATATTGTTCTACCAATTTCACGATGCTGCGGGCTGCCTGTGAGTATTCACTCTTGGGCGGATGCGGATAAATGGTTTCATTGTGCAGCAAAGAGCCTTGGGCATCCAGACAGACTATTTTACATCCGGTACGGTAGCCGGGATCAACTCCCATGACCCGTTTCTGTCCTAAAGGGGGAGCCAGCAGAAGCTGTCTCAGGTTTCCGGCGAAGACGCGGATTGCCTCCTCGTCGGCTTTCTCCTTGCTCAAGGCTGAAAATTCGGTTTCGATGGAAGGCTTCAGAAGCCGCTTGTACGCATCACGTACTGCCTCGCCTACCTGGCGGCTGCATTCATTGTTGCCACGGACATACATTTGTTCCAGCCGTCCGGCGCACTCTTCGTCATCGGGGCTTATACTTACTTTCAACAGGCCTTCCGACTCTCCCCGGCGGATAGCCAGCAGACGGTGGGAGGAACAGCGTTTCAAAGGTTCGCTGAAATCGAAATAATCGCGGTATTTGGCGGCTTCTTCCTCTTTGCCTTTCACCACTTTGGAGGTGATGACGGCTTGTCGGGAAAATTGGTTGCGCAGTTGGTTGCGGGCACGCTCGTCCTCGCTCACTTGTTCGGCTATGATGTCGCGCGCGCCTTTCAGTGCATCCTCTTCGTCTTTCACATCTCCTTTCACAAAAGCGGGGAGACGGCTGTCCAGATGGTTTTCGCGTTGCAATAACAGTAAGGTGGCAAGCGGTTCCAGTCCTTTTTGCCGTGCCGCTTCGGCGCGGGTCTTACGTTTCGGCTTATAGGGCAGATATATGTCTTCCACTTCGGTGGCATCCCAACTTTGTTCAATGCGTTTGCGCAATTCTTCTGTTAGTTTGCCTTGTTCTTCTATGGTAGAAAGAATGGTTTCTTTTCGTTTGGCCAGTTCACACAACTTGTCATTTCTGTCTTTAATTTCGCCTATTTGTACTTCGTCCAGCCCTCCGGTTGCCTCTTTCCGGTATCGGCTTATGAAAGGGATGGTAGCTCCCCCGCCCAGTAGAGATAATGTATTGTCTACTTGATGTACGGAAACCTTCAGGGCTGCGGCAATCATTTTATTGAATAGTTCCATGTTTGTTGTTTTCTTTTGGGGGGCAAAGGTATAAAAAAGGTATGGGTTTATCGTATAAATCGGGTGTATTTCTGCAAAGAAAAAGAGTCGGTCCGATGCGTTTCCAGGGCTCACAAGGCTCAAGGCTCACTTATGCGGTATTTTAAACCTTGGTAGATGTGTAAACGTTTGTTTTACAGATTGTTTACTAAAACAAGACGTGCGGATTGAATATTATTCTTTGGTCTTTGGGAAGTTCAGGATTGTCTTGACTTTGTCTGTCGTTTTATGGAATTTGTGTTTGGTTTGACCAGGCTTGTTTTTTTGCCGGGTTTGATTCATAATAGGCCGGATCAATGGATATGGGGTGCTTCCGGATTTTTCACGATGCCCGGAATGACCAAGTGATGATGTCAATAGAAATTTCTTTTATTTATACATTTTGCTTTCCGGTAAATGTCGGATGTATCCGTGTGTGCCTGGGTGTCATTATATTATTCATTTATTTTTCAGAATATAGTCTTGTTTTCGTCTTTTTATTGTAATAAATTGAAAATCAGTATATGTATGGGTTTCTTGAAGCTTGTTTTGGGCTTAAATACCGCTTAGGTGAGCCTTTGAGCCTTGAGCCTTGGAAGGCCTTGTGAAAAGACCTTGTCATTCCCTTCCAAAGACCTGTTCTTTGTATAAAAAGACCTTGACGTTTTTTTAAAAGAACCTTGTCTTTGACGCCAAACATCAGGACCTTTTTTTTAAATGTCTGGATCTTTTTCAAAAACAACAAGACCTTTTTTCAAAGGGAACGGGTACAAACGGACAGCCGGTCCGTCTCTTTTCCCAGATAGTGTAATAATTATGAAGAAACTGTTTATTTTACTTGTGTGCCTGTTGCCTGTGTTGGCACAAGCTCAAATGGAGACCTCTGTAGCCGGATTCATCCCTTTATCCGGTAGCGGAAGAATAGTATATAATTTCAATCCCGGATGGCGCTTTCATCGTGGAGACATAAAAGGCGCGGAAGCCGTACGTTTTGATGATACATCTTGGCAAGTAGTGTCTGCTCCGCATACTGTGGAACTGATGCCTGCCGAGGCAAGCGGTTGCCGTAACTATCAGGGTGTGGCATGGTACCGGAAACATTTTGTGATTCCTCAAGATATGAAAGGAAAAGAGGTGTCGCTTCATTTTGAGGGAGCTATGGGAAAACAGGTGATTTATTTAAATGGCAAGAGGGTGCAAGAGCACTTGGGAGGATACCTTCCTTTCACTGTGCAACTGACGGAACAGGGGGTACAGCCCGGAGACAGTTGCTTGCTGGCAGTGATGACGGATAATAGTGATGATAAGAATTTTCCTCCGGGAAAACGTCAATATACCTTGGATTTCGCTTATCATGGAGGAATTTACCGGGATGTGTGGATGATAGGAAAATCAAGTGTAGCTATTACAGATGCCTTGGAGGCCGATAAGGTGGCCGGAGGCGGAGTTTTTGTGCATTTTGACAATATAAGCGGGAAAAAAGCGGAAGTGTACGTGGATACGGAAGTGCATAACAGTGGAAAGCAGACGCGTACCGTAGCCGTGGAGACGGTTTTGGCGGATGCCGGCGATGTTCCCGTAAAACGGGTTTCGCAACAGGTGAAGCTGCAAGCAGGGGAATCGAAGACGGTGCGGCAACAGTTTGCAGTTCGCAATCCTAAGTTATGGTCTCCTGACTCGCCTTATTTGTATAGGATACAATCTCGTGTCAAAGCCGGACATGAAGTGTTGGATGGGGGAGTGACACGTGTGGGGATCCGCAAAGCGGAATTTAAAGGTAAGGATGGCTTTTGGTTGAATGGCAAGCCTTTTGGTCAATTGGTCGGCGCGAACCGTCATCAGGATTTTGCATACGTGGGTAATGCGCTGCCCAACAGCCAGCAATGGAGGGATGCCAAACGCTTGCGTGATGCAGGATGTACCATTATCCGTGTAGCTCATTATCCGCAAGATCCGGCATTCATGGATGCTTGCGACGAAATGGGGCTGTTTGTTATTGTGGCTACTCCGGGATGGCAATATTGGAATAAAAATCCGGAGTTCGCAAAGCTGGTACATCGGAATACACGTGAGATGATACGCCGGGACCGCAATCATCCCAGTGTGCTGATGTGGGAGCCTATTTTGAATGAAACGCCTTATCCGCGCGAGTTCGCACTGGAGGCGTTACGGATTACACGGGAGGAGTTTCCTTATCCCGGACGCCCTGTAGCGGCAGCCGATGTTCATTCGAAAGGAGTGGCGGAAAACTATGATGTGGTGTACGGATGGCCGGGAGATGATGAGAAGGCAGACCGTCCGGAACAATGTATTTTTACTCGTGAGTTTGGCGAGAATGTGGATGACTGGTATGCACATAATAATAATAACCGTGCCAGCCGTAGCTGGGGGGAACGCCCGTTGTTGGTGCAGGCGTTGTCATTATCAAAGAGTTATGATGAAATGTACCGCACTACAGGGCAGTTTGTCGGTGGGGCGCAATGGCATCCTTTTGACCATCAGCGGGGGTATCATCCCGATCCGTATTTCGGGGGCATTTATGATGCGTTCCGTCAGCCTAAATACGCTTATTATGCTTTTCGCAGCCAGTCTGCCGCGACATTGAAGCATCCTGTAGCGGAATGTGGCCCTATGGTGTTTATCGCCCATGAGATGTCTCCTTTCTCGGATGCCGATGTGGTGGTGTTCAGTAATTGTGATTCGGTTCGTCTCTCTGTCTATGACGATACTGAGAGCTGGACGCTTCCGGTAGTTCATGCGCAGGGACATATGCCTAATGCCCCGGTGATATTCAAGGATGTATGGGATTTCTGGGAAGCACGCGAGTATAGTTATAAGCAAAAAAACTGGCAGAAAGTAAATATGGTGGCAGAGGGAATTATAGACGGTAAAGTGGTTTGCACTTATAAGCGGATGCCGTCACGCCGCAGCACGAAGTTGCGTATGTATGTGGATACGGAAGGAAAACAATTGGTGGCAGACGGTTCGGATTTTATCGTAGTGGTGGCCGAAGTGACGGATGATAGCGGTAATGTGCGCCGTCTGGCCAAAGAAAATATCGTATTTACTGTAGAAGGTGAAGGACGAATTATAGGGGATGCCTCTATCAATGCCAATCCGCGCACGGTGGAGTTTGGCTCTGCTCCCGTATTGATCCGTTCTACCCGCAAGCCCGGCAAAATAAAGGTGAAGGCCCATGTGCAGTTTGAAGGAACGAATGCGCCGGTTGCTACGGAAATAGAATTAGAAAGTATTCCGTCAGAACTGCCTTTCTGTTATACGGAGGAGGAGGCGGATTCTCAATCAGCCGGAGCAGGACTAGCCGGAAGCCCTGTTAGAACAGAAAGAATGGCGGGGAAAGTTGTGCTGACAGAAGAGGAAAGGCAAAAAGTATTGATGGAGGTGGAGAGACAGCAAACTGAATTCGGTACGGAGAAGTAATATAGATAGAACGCGGATTTATCTCGTTCCAATCTAACCAATAATTGGTATTTAACTAATTTCAATTTAAGTACCAACGGATTTTTTCTTATCTTTGACCTCGGTTTGAAGAAAACTAAATACTTATGAAGAAATATATACTTATTATACTTTGTTGCCTGACAAGCTTTCCTCTGTGGTCATATAATGTGAATATGATTGTGGAACATTATTCTGTAGATCAAGGGCTTCCTAATAATACGGTAAACTGTACCTTGAAAGACAGAGATGGCTTTATCTGGTTCGGAACCTGGTATGGCTTATGTTGTTTCGATGGAGTGAAGTTTAAAACATTCAATAAACAGGAGCACGATTCGGATGTGCCGCCACGTAAGATCCAGCGCATAGTCGAGGATAAAAACGGGTATATATGGGTAAAGACCATTGACCGTAAGTTATATGTCTTCAATAAAGTGACCGAATGTTTTCATGCTGTTTATGATGACATGAAGAACTATTCGGAGAATATCCAGGTGATAAAATTACAAAATACGGCCGAGGGGGATGTGTTGTTGCTGACTAAAGATAAAAATCTGTTATTGGCCGGGGTAGATGAAAAAGGGCAGGTAACTATCAAGATTCTGTTCGACTCTCGGAACGAGATAAACAAGCATGATTATACACTGAAACACCATGTCCTGTGTGAGACGGAGGAATATATCAGTTGGATAGGAACTGATTATAAGGTAGCCGCCGTGCATAAAGGATCGGAATTGGCATCCCGGCCTGCCGATTTTATAACCAGTAAGATTAATTCCGGTGACAAGGATAGTTTTACCAGTTTTTTTGAGGATGGCAGGAAGGTATGGGTCGGAGATCGTGCGGGTATTTTTTACAGTATCGATGTGAGGACCGGTTTGGTAAACCGGTATGTACTTTCCGAAATAAAAGGTGCGATCAGCAATTTGCTGGTTACTCCGGCAGGTTATGTCTATCTCAGTGTGGCCGGACAAGGCACATACGAATATGATTTGGCTGAGCGCAGGTTGCAAAAGATAAATACTGAAATGAATGACGCTATGGTAACTCATGCATTCATAGACCAGTATGATAAAATATGGTTTCACGAAAATGAGAAGGCGCTGATTTATTATGATCCGTTGAACCATACTGCAAAACGGTTTCCGTTTACCATGTTCGGCAAGATAACCACCCTGTATTCGGAAGATGCCGGCGAAAGAGGGCTTTTTTTCCTGTCTCCGGCAGGAGAGGCCTGGTTGTTCGACAGGGAACATGCGGAGATGGTTTATATCAATAAATTGAAACAACTTTCTAATGATAGGGCAAATCAGCAGTTTTATCATCTGATGTTGGATAATGACGGGGTATTGTGGCTTTCCTCTGCCGATGAAGGGGTGTATTGCATGAATTTCCCCAAGAAGCAATTCAATCTGCTTTCGTTGTCTCCGCAATCAGCCGGTCAGGAAAATTATGCGACAGGGGTAAGAGCCCTTTTCCAATCAAAAAGTGGCGATATCTGGGTGGGCACCCGTTGGCAGAGTGTTTATCGGATGGACCGGAACGGTGTAACCAAACATGTTTTTTCGACAGGTGACGAGCATATAGGTAATGTATATCACATCATGGAAGACGACAAAGGAAACCTTTGGTTCTCTACCAAAGGCGACGGATTGGTGAAAGCTGTTCCTGATGAGAAAACTGCAGGTGGTTTCCGTTTTAAACGTTATCTGCATAATTTGTCTGATTTGTCGTCAATCAGCGGGAATGATGTGTATTTCACTTATCAGGATGAAAAGAAACGTATCTGGGTGGGTACTTTGGACGGAGGATTGAATCTGCTTTGTGAGGAAAATGGGGAAGTCACTTTTAAGAATAAATATAACGGATTCAAGAATTATCCTACGTATGGCCTTTATATGGAAGTGAGGAATATGATAGAGGATAATGACGGGCGTATGTGGGTAGGTACGATGGACGGGCTGATGTCTTTTAAAAACAACTTTGCCTCAGTGGAGCAGATTGATTTTGAAACCTACCGTGGTGCCAACCGGGTAAATTATGCCGATAGCGATGTGTACGCGCTTTATAAAGACGAGTTCTCTCAGATATGGGTATGCGTGTTTGGTGGAGGATTGAGCAAATTGTCGGGATATGATGAGGAAACGCATAAGCTTTCATTTAAATCGTATGGCTGGGAAGACGGATTGAATAATGATGTGGTGATGTCTATTATAGAAGATGATAACGGTTTCCTTTGGCTTGCTACGGAAAAAGGACTCTCTTGTTTTGACAGGGCGACAAGCCAGGTGCGTAACTATGACAAATACGATGGCTTTCCCCCGGTTGTGATGGAAGAAAGCACCACATTGAAAACGCTGGACGGGGAACTTTGGCTGGGGTGTAAAGAGGGTATCTTGACCTTTTCTCCCGATAAACTGGAAACGCAAAGATTTGATTATAACACATTTATTGTAGGATGTCAGATATCAAACCGGGACATACGCAGCTATACGGACCATCCTATTATTGACCGGTCCATTACCTATACAGACAGGATTACATTGAATCATAACCAGTCCATGTTTACTTTAGAGTTTGCGGCGTTGAACTATAATAATCAGAACCGTGTGTCTTACAAATATATTTTGGAAGGATATGAAAAAGAATGGCACTATAACGGGAAGAACCGTATAGCGTCCTATACCAATGTTCCTCCCGGCAAGTATCTTTTCAGAGTACAGACACTGGATGAGGCAAATCCCGGTTTGGAATCTTTCCGTGAGTTGACCGTTGTCATTCTGCCGCCTTGGTGGGCCAGTTGGTGGGCGTATGTTATCTATATGATTATAGCTGTAGCCTTATTGCTGGTGGCTATAAAATTATCTCTTTTCATGATTAAGGTGAAAAATGATGTGTATATTGAACAAAAATTGTCCGAATTGAAAATCAAGTTCTTTACCAATATCTCGCATGAGTTGCGTACTCCGCTGACTCTGATCCAAGGGCCTATTCAGGAGTTGAAAGAGAAAGAAAAACTATCTCAGAAAGGAATGCAATACGTGGATCTGATGGAAAAGAATACCAAACAGATGCTGCAACTGGTCAATCAGATATTGGATTTCCGTAAAATACAGAACGGAAAAATGCGTCTGCATGTGTCGTTGTTCAACCTGAATGAGATGGTAGACTCTTTTGAGAAAGAATTCAGGGTGATGGCCGAAGAAAATGAAGTCAGCTTCACGTTCCAGCTGGCCGGTGAGGATATCATGGTATGGGCGGATAAGGAGAAAGTGGCCATCGTGATCCGCAACATAATCTCCAATGCGTTCAAGTTCACTCCTGCCGGGGGGAATATTTATGTCACGATGGGAGTGTCGGATGATGACAAGCATTGTTATGTACGGGTGGAAGATAGCGGTGTGGGTATTCCCCAAAGCAAGCTTTCCGAAATCTTCGAGCGTTTCTCGCAGGCTGACAATGCACGTGGCGCTTATTATCAGGGAACGGGCATCGGATTGGCTTTATCTAAGGAAATTATCAGTCTGCATCATGGGGAAATCTATGCAGAGAGCCCTGAAGGGAAAGGGGCAGTCTTTACCATTGAATTGCAACTGGGTAAGGAGCATTACAAACCGTCGGAAGTCGATTTTTATATGGGCGGGGAAACGGTGAGTGTTCCTGAAACTGAATCTGTTTCTGCTTCTGCCGGCAAGGAAAGCGAGGAGGAGAAAGAACAGCCTGTCGATTCGTCTTTGCCTACCGTGCTGATTGTAGAAGATAATAAGGATTTATGTAATATGTTGAAGTTGCAATTGGAAGATAAATTCAATATTTATATGGCCAATGATGGTGTGGAGGGGCTGAAGAAAGTACATCTCTATCATCCCGACATGGTAGTCACCGACCAGATGATGCCGAATATGGATGGAATAGAGATGTTGCAACGCATCCGTAAAGATTTCCAAATCAGTCATATTCCGGTGATTATCCTGACGGCGAAAGGTAATGATGAAGCGAAGACCAAAGCGATAAGCATGGGAGCGAATGCCTATATCATCAAACCTTTCAGCAAAGACTATTTGGTGGCACGTATCGAACAGTTGCTGAATGAACGTAAATTGTTCCGTGAACGTGTATGGCAGCAGCCCGAAGAACATAAGGAGGAACAGGATACATACGAACAGTTCCTAGTGAAGAAAGATGTGCAGTTCATTGAAAAGATTCATCAGGTTATAGAAGAGAATTTGGATAATAGTGATTTTAATATAGATACTATAGCATCAACTATCGGGCTGAGTCGCTCGGCTTTCTTTAAGAAGTTAAAGAGTCTGACCGGGTTTGCTCCGGTGGATTTAGTGAAAGAAATTCGTTTGAATAAATCAATAGAGTTGATTAAAAATTCGGATATGAGTATTTCAGAAATAGCTTTTGCCGTAGGCTTCAAGGATTCCGGTTATTTCAGTAAATGTTTTCGTAAAAAATATGATCAGACTCCGAGGGAATATATGAATGAATGGCGTAAAGGTTGATTTCTTGATCTTATAAAGCAGGAATCCCGTAAACAGATGCAAGCGAGCATTGTGTTTGCGGGATTGTCTTGTTTATTCACTAAATTATTTTTGGACTTTATTAAGATTTAGTGATTACATACTTTTTTGTGATTCGTCTTAATTCTAAACAATAACTAGATTATGATGAATGTGAAAAAAATTATCAGTTTAATTATGCTCCTGTTTATGTTACTGCCTTTGGGAGCACAGAATTCAGAGGGAAAACAACGCTATAAAATAGCTGCGTGTGACTGGATGATGCTAAAACGCCAGAAGATCGGTTCTTTTCAATTAATGAAGGAACTAGGAGGTGATGGCATAGAAATGGACATGGGAGGCTTGGGAAAACGGGATACTTTTGATAATAAGTTCCACCAACCCCATTTCTGTAAATTATTTAAAGAAACAGCACAGGAACAACATATTGAAGTTCCTTCTGTGGCGATGTCCGGATTCTTTGGACAATCTTTCTTGACTCATCATAATTATAAAGCTTTAGTGCAGGATTGTTTGAATACGATGAAGGTGATGGGGGCCCAAGTAGCTTTCCTTCCGTTAGGTGGTATAAAAGAGGACTGGACAGTAGCGGGTGATGCACGTCAGGAGTTGGTAAGCCGTTTGCACGAAGTGGGAGAAATGGCAGTGAAAGATGGAGTAGTGATAGGTATCCGTACTTCTTTGGACGCTGGAGAGGATATAAAACTGTTGAAAGAAATTAATTCGAAAGGTATAAAGATTTATTATAGTTTTCAAAATGCGTTGGAAAATGGACGCGACCTCTGTAAAGAGTTGAAAAAACTGGGAAAGGATCGGATTTGTCAGATACATTGTACGGATACAGACGGGGTTACTCTTCCTTATAATACCCGTCTGGATATGAATGCCGTAAAGCATACCCTTGATAAGATGGGGTGGAGCGGATGGCTGGTCATTGAACGGTCACGGAATAAGGATGAAGTCCGGAATGTAAAGAAAAACTTCGGGACGAATGTCGCTTATCTGAAACAGATATTTCAACAAGAAAAATAAGATAATATTTTAATTTTAAAAAAGATTCTATGGAGAATGAAAATGCATTTCTTCAGAAGCTGGACAAGATTGGCAACTTGACACAAGTGGTCTGTCTCAGTCTGTTTCTGACAGGAGTTTCTGTTCAGGGAGTATCCGCTGAGACAGGATTCCCTATATCCCAGTCGGTGCAACAGACTAAAACTGTCACCGGACTGGTTGTTGATGAAACTGGTGAACCGGTGATTGGCGCCAGTGTGGTGGTAGAAGGGACAACAAACGGTACCATTACCGATTTTGACGGAAAATTCGCTTTACAGGTTCCCTCGGGCAAGAAGGTTGTCATTTCATTTGTGGGGTATGTGCCGCAAACGATTGCTCCTAAACAAGGAAAAGACTTTAGAGTGGTGTTAAAAGAAGATTCCAAAATGCTGGACGAAGTGGTCGTAGTCGGTTACGGTACTCAGAAGGCAAAAGATGTGACAGGTTCTATCGGGGTTATTACTCCTTCGGAAATTTCAGATTTGCCGGTGTCGAATTTGGGTGCTGCGTTGGCGGGACAGATACCCGGTTTGAGCATCAGTGGTGGTGACAGCCGTCCGGGTGAAGGAGCGACTATGTCTATTCGTCAATCTTTCTCGTATTCTAAAGATGGTGGTAGTACTAATCCGATGGTCATTATCGATGATGTGATTCAGATAGATGCCAACAGCGGTCTTCCGACATTAGAAACTTTCAATGCCCTTGATCCTTCTGAAATTGAAAGTATTTCAGTCCTTCGTGATGCCAGTGCTGCTATTTACGGTTCCCGCGCTTCGCAAGGTGCTATTATTGTAAAGACCAAACGAGGTAAATCAGGAGCTCCCAAAATCAATTATTCAGGTAAATTCGGATTTAATAATGCAGTGAGCCATCCTAAAACCTTAAAAGGAGCAGCTTATGGACGTTTTGCCAATTCCTTTAATTTGGCCAATAATAAGATAAGTATGGATCCGGATGGAAACTGGATGAATAAAATTTATAGTGAAGCGGAACTGGCCGAGATGGATGGCTTGAATTACAATTGGCTGGATGAAGCCTGGTCCGGCGCTTTTACAATGAACCATTCGGTCAATGTAAGTGGCGGTAGCGAGAAAGCTACTTATTTTGCGGGTGCTTCTTACTATACTCAGGGGGCGAATCTTGGAAAACAGGATTACAACAGATGGAACTTCCGTGCAGGTGTGGATATCAAATTGACTTCCGATTTGAAATTTTCTGCAACCATAGCGGGTAACCAGCAGGAAACCACATCAAGTTTTACCAAAGGTTTAAGCAATTTGAATGGTTATGGGGGAACTAAGCCCGGTGAATCCGGTGATTATTTGGTTCTTGCTCATATGCCGAATTATTTGCCATGGGAGATAACATTGGATGATGGTAATACCTATTATACATCTCCTTTGTTGAACAGTTACTCGAGTGCGGGTAATGCAACATCCGGCAATAAAATGAGTACATGGAATTATTTTGCAATGGAGAATAATGACGGATCTTATTCCACGAATGATAATTTCAGCTATGATGCCAACTTCTCCGTCACGTATGCCGTTCCGTTTATCAAAGGACTTTCATTCAAGGGAAGCTATGCGTTGAAGCGTAGTGCCAGTGATAGTGAGCAGGCATTTATGCCATTTACGTTGGCCTATCTGAAAGCAAGTGATGCGTTGACACCCGGAAATCGTTTTTATAGCGATCATCCGTCTGTTTCCGATTATCAATTAAAAGAATTTACAGGAAGTACTCGTGTGGTATATTCAGACCAGATGGCTAAAAACGAGCAGTTGAACTTCTATGTGAATTATGAAGGAAAGTTTGGCAAGCATAGCATTTCCGCCATGGCTGCTGTAGAAAAAATGCAGGCTTATATGCATTCCAAGCGAATGTTGTTTAATAATCCTGACCCGGATGGTTATTTGGGTACTTCGCCAAGTGCGGGAACTATGGATACAGGTAATTCTATTACATATAAATACAAACAGGGGTCTTTGTCTTATTTAGGTCGTGTAAGCTATAATTATGCCGATAAGTATTTGTTCCAATTCTTATTCCGTAGCGATGCTTCCACTAAGTTTGCTCCATCCAATTATTGGGGTTTCTTCCCAGGTGTTTCCGTGGGTTGGGTAGCTTCGGAAGAAGGGTTTATGAAGAAGCTGCTGCCCTCATGGTTTGAATACATGAAAGTACGTTTCTCATGGGGACGTACCGGTAAAGATAATATCAAAGCATGGGGATGGAAGCAACTCTATTCATTGGATCCCAGTAGAGGATATGGATTCGGTTCTAACGGCGGTATCCTGCAGACCGGTATCAAGCCGGGAGCAACTCCTAATCCTGATGCGCATTGGGATAATACCGATAAATTTAATCTTGGTTTTGATTTGCGTTTCCTCAATAACCGTTTAAGTGCGACTGTGGATGTGTACTATGATATAAACTCTGACATCTTGAATCAGAATATCGGTGGTATCATAGGTACTCCTATTTTTGCAGGAGGTGCTTTGACAGAAGTGAATTTTGGGCGTATTGATGCTTTTGGTAGTGAATTCTCTTTGAATTGGCGCGATAAAATAGATCAGGTGAAATATAATATCGGAGTGAATTTTGGATTTAATGGCAACAGGGTAAGAGAATGGCCCCAGTCTGCTCCGAGTTATATACAGGAAAATTCTGTAAGAGAGGGCGTTTCTACTATATTCCCTACATACGGGTATAAAGTATGGAGAGGTACAAGTACCGGAGATGGTATTTTACGGAATAGTGATGATATTAAGAATTATTGGAATTATTTGTCAGCCAATGCGGAAGCCGCAGGCACTTCTCCTGAATATTTGGGAGTGAAAGATGTCAGTCAGTTGAAACCGGGTATGTTGGCTTATCAGGATTTGGGTGGCGTATTGAATGAGGATGGTACGCAGTCGGGGCCCGACGGACGTATTGCCAAGACCCAGGATTATGCCAAACTGAATAAGAGTGGAAAGACATATGGTTTTACCACCAAACTGGGGGTGGAATGGAAAGGCATCAGTTTTAATATGATGATTGCCACTTCATGGGGCGGCTATCGCCAGATTGATGTCAATAAAATCACAACATCCAGTGGGGATATGCTTTGGACACCGGACTCATTCTGGAAAGATATGTTTGATGAAAGAAATAATACGACGGGGAAATACCCTAATTTAGGTTTGGACAACAGAATATCAGGATCGGTGATTGCACCGTCTGATTTTTGGTCTATCAGTACGTTCCGTTGCTATATCCGTAACTTAAGTATCGGTTATACGCTACCTAAGGCATGGTTGTCACCTTTAAAGATCCAGTCGGCTAAACTAAGCCTGACAGGTAACAATCTATGGGATTTCTATAACCCGTATCCCGACCATTATCGGAATATGTATTGTGGAACAACTTCATTGTATCCTACATTGAGAACGTGGTCGTTGGGAGTAAATGTATCATTCTAAAATTAAAAAGAATCATTGATATGAAAAAGCGTATATTATATACTGTGTTATTGGCAGCCGGCTTAACGTTTAGTGGTTGCAGCGACCAGTTCTTACAGGATATGAACCCGTATGACAGTTATTCACCGGAAAAAACTTTCGGTATCGAATCTAACTTGGACTTATATATTCAGAATGTGTATTATAACTATTTTTATAAGTCGGGGATGACTCCTCCGCAATCATACGGTTTGTCCGGTAGTTGGAATGACTATTCAACTTATACGGAGGAGAAATGGGGGATCGAGAAGAAATTTGACGCTTCCAGAAGTTTGAAAAAAGCTACGGACTGTGAAACTTATTTTGGCAGTAATCTGGCTACGAATATAAAGAATGATCCATATAGCCGTATCCGCAGTTGCAATGAAATTCTGGAAGGGGTTGATGAATATGGTCAGGACTTGTCGGAAGCTGCCATAAAAAAAGCGAAAGGACAGGCTTATTTCTTCCGTGCCATGCAGTTGTTTGATCTGGTACGTGTATACGGAGCTGTTCCTGTGGTAAATAAAGTGCTTATGGCGGCCGACCGTGAGGGAGCTAAAGATTATAATCGTGAAAGTGTGGAAACATGTGTCAACCAGATCTTGAGTGATTTAAAAGAGGCTGCGAATCTGCTTCCCACTCGTAAAGAATGGGGAAGTGACCAGTATGGACGGTTGACCAAGGAAGCTGCGCTGGCATACAGAAGCCGTGTGGCGCTGGTATTTGCAAGCCCTATCTTTAATGCAGATTGGAATAATACAGGCAATAAACGCTGGAAAGATGCGTTGGATATTACTCTAGAAGCACAGGCTTTCTTGAGCAACGAAGGTTATGGTTTGTATGGCAATTCCGCCAAAGACTGGAATGAAATGTTCTACAAGTTTGATAACCAGGAATGTAAGGAGGTGATTATGGTCAAACTGTTGGCTAGCTCTACCTCTAAAAATGATGAGCATAGTGGATGGCAGAAAACAATCCGCTTGAAAACAATGGGTGGCAGTGGTTCCGGTTATCATGTTCCTATGGGTATGTTGGATATTTTCCCGATGGCGGATGGTTCCAAAGCTGTAAATGATGACGGTGAAGCGATAAACGGGTACGACCGTTCTTTATTCTTCAAGAATCGTGATCCGCGTTTCTATTACACGTTTACTTTCTCCGGAGTAAAATGGGGATATGATCAGGATGCAGATGCCGTAGTTTGGAATTACCGTTGGAGCGAAACGAAAGAAGATGGCTCTCAGTTGCATTATTACACGGAAAATGAAGGCAGCAGTCCGGCGATAGTACGTAAAATGTCCGATCCGGCTGAAAATAGTGCAAATACTTATCAATGGGATGGCACTGATGTATATGAATATCGTTATGCTGAATTGTTATTGAACCTTGCAGAATGTTATGCGGCTACGGGGGATATAAGTAATTCAGTGAAAACAATTGGTGAAATTCGTGCCCGGGTAGGTATTCCTGCATCCAATAATTATGGTTTGGGAACGATTACCGATAAGAATGAAGCTATTAAGGCTTGTCTGCGTGAGCGTCAGGTAGAATTAGCTTATGAGGGGAAGCGTTATTGGGATTTATGGCGTTGGATGTTGTATAATGATGATGCAAGTGATAACAATACCACCTGTACTACCTTGGGTATTGAACCGTTAAATGGTACTGCCCGTGTGGGTAAATATTTGCAAGTGAAGGATTATGATGGAAAGGCAGATCCTCTTGCTTCTGTCATTGCTGATTTTGAACCTGTAGATGTGGATAATGCGGCAGACTTACAAGCCGAAATGAATAGGTTGGGAGAGTTCTGGAGCCAGCATTTTGTTTTGGAGGATAGAGAAACTCCGGTAGATAATGTGAATGGTCAGGAAGCAGTAATCTCATGGCAGGAAAACTATTATCTGTCCGGTCTGCCTTCTAATGTGTTGAATATGAATCCGTGGTTGGAGCAATCAAAAGGATGGTTGGATTATTATGAATCAGAAGGCACATTGGATGCTAGGAAATAATTTAATACGATAGTTTTATATCTGCTAGTTTATTATGACAGATACAAGCATTTTTGAGTACATATCCCCGAAAGGCACGTCTTGAAAAAGATAATTGTTAAGAAAAAGAGAACGGAATATAAATTCCAACTTATAGCACAGATATAATTTTTTAAGAATAAAGTATGAAAAGAAAATTGTTTTTAGGACTGTGTATGGCTACTTTTATTGCTCCTGTAGCAAGGGCCCAGTATCCCCAGATAACTGAGGAAGCGAAGCAAGCCTACCAGAAAATGATGAGTGAAGAACGTCGCCGCTCTGACGAAGCATGGGCAAAAGCATTGCCTGTCGTACTGAAAGAAGCGAAAGAAGGTCGTCCGTATATTTCGTGGGCTTCCCGTCCATACGATTTGCCGCAGGCACGAATTCCTGCTTTCCCCGGTGCTGAAGGAGGAGGTATGTACAGTTTCGGCGGTCGTGGCGGTAAGGTGATTACCGTGACTAATTTGAATGATCGTGGTCCCGGTTCTTTCCGTGAGGCTTGTGAGACAGGTGGAGCACGTATCATTGTCTTCAATGTTTCAGGTATTATTAAATTGGAATCTCCCATTATCGTCCGGGCTCCATACGTCACTATTGCAGGACAGACAGCTCCGGGTGACGGGGTATGTATTGCCGGAGAGTCTTTTTGGGTAGACACGCATGATGTAGTGGTACGCCACATGCGTTTCCGCCGTGGCGAAACAAAAGTCTGGCATCGTGACGATTCTTTCGGAGGCAACCCGATTGGAAATATCATGATTGACCATTGCTCTTGTACTTGGGGATTGGATGAGAATATCTCTTTCTATCGCCATATGTACGATCCCAGCGAAGGACAATATGAATCAAAAGATCTGAAACTGCCTACCGTAAATGTTACCATACAGAATACTATCTCGGCAAAAGCACTGGATACTTACAATCATGCATTCGGCAGCACTTTAGGGGGTGAGAATTGTGCATTTATGCGTAACCTGTGGGCAAGTAATTCGGGACGTAATCCTTCCATCGGTTGGAATGGTGTTTTCAATTTTGTAAACAATGTAGTGTTCAACTGGGTACATCGTTCTTCGGACGGTGGCGATTATACTGCTATGTTCAATATGATAAACAACTATTATAAACCGGGACCGGCCACTCCGAAAGATACTCCTGTGGGGCATCGCATCCTGAAACCCGAAGCGGGACGAAGCAAATTGGATCATAAAGTATATGGCCGTGTTTATGCCGATGGCAATATTATGGAAGGCTATCCTGCCATTACAGAAGATAACTGGGCAGGTGGTATTCAGATTGAAACTCAGCCGAATACAGAGGGATATACGGAGAATATGCGTAGCAACCGTCCTTTTGAAATGCCATACATCCGCATTACTTCTGCACATGATGCATACGATTTTGTACTGAAAAATGCAGGTGCCAACATTCCTTGCCGTGATATTGTGGATGAACGTATTATAGAGGAAGTGAGAACAGGCGTTCCTTATTATGATAAAAAGATGGCCAAGGATGCTAACGGTGATTTGACCGGGCTGGCTCCTAAATCAATGGGAGAAGACGGACAGTTTAAATATCGCCGTTTGCCGAAAGATTCTTATAAGCAAGGTATCATTACCGATATCCGCCAGATGGGTGGTTATCCGGAATACAAAGGAACTCCGTATGTGGATACAGATGGTGACGGCATGCCCGATGAATGGGAAAAGGCAAATGGCTTGAATTCTAATGATCCTTCGGATGCTAATAAGGACTGTACCGGTGACGGCTATACAAATATTGAGAAATATATTAATGGTATCAGCACTAGAAATTGTATTGACTGGTCTGATTTGAGAAACAATTATGATACATTGGCTTCTAAAGGAAAGTTGATGTAATAAACGGAGGAAAGAAGACAGGATATGATACAAAAGTCAGGTATAATGTTTCTGTTGCTCATGGCGGTAGTCATTACCGCCGGAGCAGTGGATTTGGACCGTGAAGGCCGCGATCCGGCTTACGTGGAATCTATTGTGAAACGTTCACAGAAGATTGTAGATAAACTGGAATTGACAGATACCGTTGCCGCCCGTGAAGTGACAACTATCATAGCCAACCGTTATTTTAAACTGAATGACATATACGAAACGCGCGATACCAAAGTGAAGCTGGCAAAAGAAACCCTGACGGGCGATGCGAAACAAGAAGCCGTTAAAGCTGCCGAAGCTGAAAAGGATGCGGCACTTTACCGCACTCATTTCGCTTTCCCGGCCGATCTTTCGCTTTATTTGGATGCCAAGCAGATAGATGCAGTGAAAGATGGCATGACTTATGGTGTGGTAATGGTAACTTATAAAGCTACGGTTGACATGATTCCTACCTTGAAAGAAGAAGAGAAAGCGCAGATTATGGCATGGCTTGTTGAAGCCCGTGAATTTGCCATGGATGCTGAAAATTCAAATAAGAAACATGCTGCTTTCGGTAAATACAAAGGCCGGATTAATAATTACCTCTCTAAGCGGGGATATGATTTAGTGAAAGAACGTAAGGCTTGGTATGAACGTATCAAGGCACGTGGAGGAAAGATATAAATTAATGTTTATTGAAAAGCAGAAAAAGGAGCTTGCCCGGTAAAACGGTGTCAAGCTCTTTTTTATGTGTGGATAGAGAGTACAACAAGCTTTCTGTTCCGTCTTTGATATAGAAATATTCGCAATGTGTGTTTGAATCATGTTAAAAGCAGAGTATTATGTTACGAAGTTATAGAAAAAATAATAATTTAGCAACCAAATGAATCAACTAAAGAAACTATTTGCAGTGGCAGCATTGACTGCATGTGTGTTGCCTGTGGCGGCACAGTATCCTGTAATTCCTGATTCGGTAAAAATCAGAGGAGAACAACAACAAAAGGAAATAGACCGGAAATCGGATGAGGCATGGGCGAAAGCGTTACCTGTAGTAATGTCTGAGGCTACTCAAGGACGTCCTTATAAACCATGGGCATCCAAGCCTGAGGATTTAATAAAGAGCAACATACCTGCCTTTCCCGGGGCAGAAGGAGGAGGGGCCTATACTCCCGGTGGACGTGGAGGAAAAGTAATTGTGGTCAATTCGCTGGCTGACAGTGGGCCCGGAACGTTGCGTGAGGCATGTGAGACCGGTGGTGCGCGTATTGTTGTGTTCAATGTTTCGGGTGTTATCCGGCTGAAAACCCCTATAAACGTCCGTGCTCCGTATATCACTATTGCAGGTCAGACAGCTCCGGGGGATGGAGTTTGTGTAACAGGGGCTTCTTTCTTGCTTGATACGCATGATATTATTATCCGTCACATGCGTTTCCGTCGCGGTGCGCAAGATGTGTTCTTCCGCGATGATGCTTTGGGAGGTAACTGTGTAGGTAATGTTATTATCGATCATTGCTCCGGCAGCTGGGGGCTGGATGAGAATATGTCTCTTTATCGCCATGTATACCATCGTGATTCCACAGGACATGGTTTGAAGCTTCCTACTGTCAACATAACTATTCAGAACTCTATTTTCTCGGAAGCTTTGGATTGTTACAATCATGCTTTCGGGGCGACTATAGGTGGGCATAACAGTATGTTTTGCCGTAACTTGTTCGCATCCAATATCAGCCGTAACTGTTCCATTGGCATGAATGAGGATTTTAATCTGGTAAACAATGTGACTTTTAATTGGTGGAACCGTTCTGTTGACGGAGGAGATGAAACCAGCCGTTTGAATATTATTAATAATTATTTTAAACCGGGTCCTATCACTCCGAAAGATAAGCCGATTGCCCACCGGATTGTGAAACCCGAATCGAGCCGTGACAAGAAGAAACCGGATACTTTTGGTAAAGCGTATGTTGCCGGAAATGTAGTGGAAGGCAATGCGCGTGTGACAAAGAATAATTGGGATGGCGGCGTGCAGGTATACGATATGCCGGACGCAGGGAAGTTTACAGATCAAATTCGTGTAAACGAGCCTTTCTCAATGCCCCATGTGACTATTATGGATGCCAAAACTGCCTATAATTATGTATTGGAAAATGCCGGGGCTACTTTCCCTAAAAGAGATGCGGTGGATACCCGTGTGATAAAGACGGTGAAGACAGGGAAAGCTATTTATGTGAAAGACGCTCCTGAATTCGTTAGTCCTTATGTGAAAAGACGTCTTCCTGTTGATTCTTATAAACAAGGTATCATTACAGATCCTCGTCAGGTGGGTGGTTTGCCCGAATATAAAGGTACTCCTGTGGTTGATACGGATGGTGATGGTATGCCGGATGCCTGGGAGGTGAGATACGGACTCAATCCTAATGATCCGGGTGATGCGGTGAAAGATTGTAATGGTGACGGGTATACTAACATTGAAAAATACATTAATGGCATAGATCCTGCAAAGAAAGTGGATTGGACGGAAGTAAAGAACAATCACGATACTTTGGCAAAACGTAAAAGTTTGATGTAAAATGAATTATAAGTTATTATTATTGGGATTTTTAAGTTTGGGGTTTGCGCGGATTTCTGCGCAAACCTTTCCTTTACAGGTGAAGGACGAAAAACTGACTTATGTGACTGATGAACGTGGAAACCGTATTCTAGATTATTCTTCTTGCGGTTACCATAATTCGGAACAGCCTATACCTGATGTGGCGAATGCCGTTTTTGTTTCATGGCAGCCTGGAGATAATTCCTCTCGTATCCAGCGTGCCATTGACTATGTATCTTCATTGGCTTTGGATAAAAATGGTTTTCGTGGGGCTGTTTTGTTGGATAAAGGAACTTTTGAATTGAATGAGAGCTTGCGTATCTCTGTGTCGGGAGTCGTGCTGCGCGGCAGTGACAGGGAACAGACCGTATTGTTGAAAAAGGGAGTGGACAGAGGGGCTTTGCTTTATATTGAAGGACGGAATGATTTGGCTGTTACGGATACCTTGGATGTACTGACATCATACGTTCCTGTAAATACTTGTACTTTTCAGGTAACCAACAATGTACAGCTGGTTTCCGGAGAGCGGGTCCGGATTGTCCGCCCCTCTACGAAAGAATGGATTGCTTCTGTCGGTTGTGATATTTTTGGCGGAGGTATTTCTGCTTTGGGCTGGAAAGAAGGAGAGATGGATTTGGTTTGGGATAGGTCAGTAAGTAAGGCGGATGGAAACCAATTGACTTTGGATGCTCCTTTGACAATGGCTTTGGATAATAAATGGGGAACTGTCAAAGTGTTACGTTATAGTTGGCCGGGCAGAATCGCAGAAGCAGGTTTGGAGAATCTGACATTGGCTTCTGACTATAATAAGAAGTATCCTAAAGATGAGGATCATTGCTGGACGGGGGTATCTATAGAAAATGCCGAAAACTGTTGGGTACGCAGGGTAAATTTTAAGCACTTTGCAGGAAGTGCTGTGATTATACAGCGTACCGGCTCTAAAACAACTGTAGAAGATTGTGTATCCACAGAACCTGTTTCAGAGATAGGTGGAATGCGTCGCAGTACATTTTATACTATGGGGCAGCAGACACTTTTTCAGCGTTGTTATTCTAAACAGGGTATTCATGATTTCTCAGCCGGATTTTGTGCGGCAGGTCCGAATGCTTTTGTACAGTGTGATTCGGAAGAGTCGTTAGGATTCAGCGGTTCTATTGATTCCTGGGCCTGTGGATTATTATTTGATGTGGTAAACATTGATGGCCATGATTTGGTATTTAAGAATTTGGGACAGGATAAAAATGGTGCCGGTTGGAATACAGGCAACAGTCTTTTCTGGCAATGTACAGCTGCCGGGATAGAGTGTTATTCACCGGCAAGAGATGCGGTAAACCGTGCATACGGTTGTTGGGCGCAATTCTCGGGTGACGGCCAATGGGCGGAATCAAATAATCACGTACATCCCCGCAGCTTGTTTTATGCACAGTTGGCGGCACGTTTGAATAAAGATTGTTCTGACCAGGCACGTATTCTTCCCAGGGCTACCAACGCAACCAGCAGTCCTACCGTAGAAGCGGCAATGGAGATGGCAAAGGAAGCTTATACTCCCCGTCTTACTATGCAAAAATGGATTGAGGAAGCACCCTATACAGCCAGTGTGTCTTCCGGAAAGCTGAAATCTTTAGAAGATTTGAAGTTCAAGACACCTATATATAAGGAAAAAGAGGATCATCTGTTTGCCATTATTAATGGACGTATGCAGGTGGATGGCCGGTTACTGGTAGGCGGCAGACAGGAGGTTCCTTGGTGGAATGGGAAACTGAGGACCAGCTTCTTGTCTAAAGCCAAGCCACATGTTACCCGTTTCGTGCCGGGACGCGAAGGACTTGGGCTGACGGATAGAATTGATTCTACGGTGAATTATATGGTGAAGAATCAGATTTTGGTTTTAGATCATAATTACGGTTTGTGGTATGAGCGTCGTCGTGACGATCATGAGCGCGTCCGTCGTCGTGATGGAGATGTGTGGGGACCATTCTACGAACAACCGTTTGCCCGCAGTGGAAAAGGTACTGCTTGGGAAGGATTGAGCAAGTATGATTTGAACCGTCCCAATGCATGGTATTGGAACCGGTTGAAGCAGTTTGCCGAAAAAGGGGCGGAAAAAGGTCTTTTGCTTTTCCATGAGAATTACTTCCAGCATAATATCTTGGAAGCGGGAGCACATTGGGTAGACTGTCCTTGGCGGTCGGCCAATAATATCAATCAGACCGATATGCCTGAACCTGTTCCTTTTGCCGGTGACAAACGTATCTTTGTAGCGGATATGTTTTATGATATCAGTCATCCTGTACGTCGTGAGCTTCATAGAAAGTATATTCGCCAATGCTTGGATAATTTTGCCGATGATGCAAATGTGGTACAACTGATCAGTGCGGAGTTTACCGGTCCGTTGCATTTTGTACAATTCTGGCTGGATGTGATAGGAGAGTGGGAGAAAGAAACCGGTAAGAAAGCAACTGTGGCGTTAAGTGCGACAAAGGATGTTCAAGATGCCATTCTGAATGATACGCAGCGTGCGAAATTAGTTGACATTATTGATATTCGTTACTGGCACTATAAAGTGGATGGTCTTTATGCTCCCGAAGGTGGAAAGAACTTGGCTCCCCGTCAGCATGCCCGTAAAATGAAAGTAGGTAAGGTTACTTTTGATGAAGCTTATCGGGCGGTGAGTGAATATCGTAAGAAGTTCCCGGAAAAAGCGGTTACTTACTATGCGCAGAATTATCCGGATATGGCTTGGGCTGTCTTCATGGCAAGTGGGTCTTGCCCGGTTGTTCCAGTTGCTGATGAAAGCTTTTTAACTGATGCGGCTGCTATGGATATGGAGGATACTGGTACAAATAAGTATCAGAAATTGGTAAAATCTGGTATTGGAAGTATCATTTATTCCCATTCTGCAACAGATATTCCTGTTCATTTATCACCTGGAAAATACATATTGAAGTCTGTTGATCCGAAGACCGGAGCAATAACAGTGATTGCTAAACGGTTGAATATTAAAGATGTATATATGCTTAAAGCAGAGAAAAACAAAGATTGTATTTATTGGTTTCATAGAATTTAGTACATGGAAGGAGAACCGGATTTATTTTGGTTCTCCTTTTTAATGAAAATCTGTAATATTTAGCATATATGTTTTTCAGCAGGTTATCTGTTTTTTCGGTCCAATAATCAAATATTACCTAAAAAAGTAGCGTATCCTCCCTAGTTTTGCATCATCATCAAAACAACCTATAATTAGTATACTGTGATGGAACAAAACTTAAATGATAAGACAGCTTGCTTGGTAACCGCTTTCCAATCGGGAGATGTAAGTGCATTCTCTACATTATATGATATGCATATTAATCTTCTATTTAATTATGGATGTAAGTTAACTACTGACAAAGAATTGTTGAAGGACTGCATTCATGATGTCTTTGTAAAATTGTATACAAAGAAGGCCGAATTGGGTATCATTGACAACTTCAAATCATACCTCCTCATTTCCTTGAAAAATAAGTTATGCGATGAACTTCGCAGACGGATGTTCATGTCGGAAACGGCTGTTGAGGAACTGAATCCCGTTGCAGCAGGTGATGATGTAGAACATACATATTTGGAAAAGGAAAAAAGTTGTTTTGAAAATATAAAAGTAAAACATTTGTTGGCTCAATTATCTCCGCGCCAACGTGAGGCACTTACCTTATATTATATAGAAGAGAAGAAATATGAAGATATTTGTACCATTATGGATATGAATTACCAGTCGGTACGAAATTTGATGCATAGAGGTATTACAAGATTAAGGGAATTGGTAGGATAATATTTTAAGTTTCCAGGTGAGTACAACTTTGAACCACTATCCGTCATAATGGAAAATGATTGTAACGTGGATACAAAAAAGGTGTATAGCAAGGTAGAAGACTTTTTGAAGGATGACGACTTTATCAAGTATGTTCTGGATGATGCTCCTGAATCAGCTTTTCATTGGGATAAGCTTTTAAAGGAGCACGCAGAACTGCTGAAAGTATTTGAAGAGGCCAAGAATGTATTATTGGTTTCTGATGAAGCAATGGAAGTAATGACTTTATCTGAAGAAAGAAAACTAAAACATCGTATTTTTACTACATTAGAGATAAATAATATGGATTATTAATTAATTTGTTAACCATAGAAAAATGAGAAAAGACATGAAGAAATGTCCGAATCAGACTTTGAGTTACGGCATCAGACGTACTCCTATAGTTTTGGGACTGTCAGCTGCATTATGTATGCCAGCTGCTTTTTCGTATGCAAATGCTGGTGGCAGAATGGACAGTGAGTCGGTGCAGTCTGTTTTGCAAACGCATACAGTTAAAGGTACAATAGTGGATGAAACAGGAGAACCGTTGATTGGTGTGTCCGTGATAGTGAAAGGGCAAAGTACTGTCGGAACGATTACCGATTTTGATGGAAATTTCGTTTTAGATATTCCTACAGGTAAGGGGATGCTTGAGGTATCCTATATCGGTTATAAAACTCAGACTGTGACCATAGGTAAGAACACCCAGATCACTATTAAGATGGAACCGGATACTCAGGCTTTGGAAGAAGTGGTAGTTATTGGTTATGGTGCTGTTAAGAAACGGGATTTGACTGGTGCTGTTTCTTCCGTTAAAAATGAGGATATAACTTTGACACCTGCTACTAATCCTATGCAAGCACTTCAAGGACGTGTTGCAGGGTTGGATATAACTCAGGCCTCAGGGCAACCGGGTGAAGGACCTAAATTGCAATTGCGTGGAACTCGTTCATTTACAGCTAGCGGTGATCCTATGTTTATTATTGATGGTATGCCGGGTGATTATTCTACATTGAATCCTAATGATATTGAGTCTATTGAAGTTTTGAAAGATGCTTCTTCGACAGCTGTTTATGGTGCGGCAGGTGCCAATGGTGTTATTATAATTACTACTAAAAGTGGTAAAGCAGGAAAAATTAATATCAATTTGAATGCCTATGTCGGTTTCAACGGATGGGCCACGGTTCCTGAGATGCGTAGTGGTGATAGTTATATCAATGTACTTCGTGAAGCAAATCAAATTGCTGGAACATATTCTACGGATGAGGCATTATTTTCTTCGCCCGAAGCTTATAAGGCACATTTGAACGGACAATATATAGACTGGGCTGATGAACTGTTGCAGACTGGCGTTACACAAAATTATAGCTTATCGGTTTCAGGAGGTACAGAAAAAACAAAAGCATATTTCTCTTTAAACTTCTCTGATGAGCAGGGACAATTTACAGGCGATAACTATAAAGTATATTCTACCAATATGCGTATTGACCATGAAATAAAAAAATGGTTAAGTGTTGGTGTGAATATGCAAGGATCTTATGTCTATAGAAATAAAGCATATTCCAGATTTATTAATTCATTAGTGTCTGTTCCTTTGGGAACCGTTTACAATGAAGATGGAAGTATCAATGTAACTCCGGTTCCCGGTGATGGAAATACTATTAATTTATTATTGAATCAAGATAAAAGTGTATACCGTGATAACAATCAAAATTTCAAGCTGTTTTTAAATCCTTATATTGAGATTCGTCCCTTTAAAGGAATGACTATCCAGTCACGGTTGAACGCTAGTTTAGGGTACGATAAAAAGAATTATTTCCAAGGTATTGGTTCCTATCAATATTATGCATCAGATGGTCCTAATGCTTCTGGTACTTCTGCTAGTGTTTATGCTCAGATTGATCAGAACAGAAGCTATAATTATAAATGGGAAAACATTTTCACTTATAATTTTAATATCAAGAAAGACCATGAATTTACTGTAACAGCAGTTACCTCTTGGGAACATAATCAAACGGATAAATCTTGGCAAAAGCAGGATAATATAAAGAATAATTCGTACTTATGGCATAACATGGATGGTACGGGAATTGTTTATTCTAATTATACCATGTCTAAAGGGTTAGGTTTGGTAGGACGTATCAATTATTCGTATTTAGGTAAGTATTTATTTTCTGCATCGGTTCGTCAAGATGGATCTTCAAGACTGGCAAAAGGTAACAAATGGAGTACTTTCCCGGCTGTATCTTTAGGGTGGAGAATATCGGATGAGAAATTTATGCAAGGAACCAGTAATTGGATGAATAATTTGAAACTTCGTTTGGGTTATGGTGTGACTGGTGCAGCATCTATTGATCCCTATTCTTCTGTTGCAACTGTAGAATTGGATGGATATTATAGTTTGGGCGGTCAAAAAACAAACAGCTATAAATTTTCAGAGAATGTAGCTAATGCTGATTTAACTTGGGAAAGATCTCATAACTGGAATATTGGTTTGGATGCATCTTTCTTCAATAACCGTATTGATTTAAGTGCTGATTATTATATAACAAATACGGATGGTGTAATTTGGAAGCAGAATTTACCAGTTGTCAATGGTGCGTACAATGCTTCTAAGTTATATTATATGAGCAAGAACATTGCAAAGACACAGAATCATGGTTTGGAATTAACATTGAATACACGTAATATTGTTAATAAAGAATTTACATGGACTTCTGCTTTGACTTTCACTTTGAATAATGAAAAAGTCAAATCATTAATAGGCGGTACGGCAGACCATGTTAAGAATGAAGACTATTACTTGTCTATAGGTTATCCTGTAAATTCATTCTATGCTCCAAAAATCGACGGTATGTGGCAGTTGGGTGAAGAAACAGATGCAGCAGCATTTGGTTGTGCTCCTGGTGATATTAAAATCAATGTGCCAGGAATGATTAAGGAAGCCGATGGTAAATTCTATAAAGTAGGGGATGATGGTCAGCCTTTGACTGACAAGAATGGAGATATTATCTATTATACTAAAGATAATAAATATACTTATAGTGACGCTGATTCGCAAGTATTAGGTCATAATGCTCCCAAATGGACGATGGGTTTCCAAAATTCATTCACATACAAGAATTTTGATTTGACTATTTATGCTTATTTCCGTTGGGGGCAGATGATTAATTATGAAATGTTAGGTTGGTATGATTCAACAGGTAAGGGTAATTTCCCTACTTATTTTAACTATTGGACGGAATCTAATCCTTCAAATGATTTTCCGGCATTAAATGCTAATCGTGAAACGAAAAGTTATATAGGATATGGTAGTTTGAATTATGTAGATGGTTCATTCTTTAAAATAAAGAATATTACTTTAGGATATACCTTCCCGGAACGTTTGTTGAAAAATGCCGGCATCAGCAAATGCCGTTTATATGCTACTATTACTAACCCATTGACCGTTGCTAAAAGTCATTTGTTGAAAGATTATGATCCTGAAATGAATGGTGCTTTGAAGTACCCATTATCCAAGCAACTGGTATTTGGTGTGAATGTTTCATTCTAACAAAAACATTAAAGACAAAAAAGATGAAAAGATCATTATATAATATGGCTTTAGCCATTTGCACAGCAGCAGCTATGTACTCATGCTCTTTGGATGAGTATAATCCTAGTGATACATCTGGAGAAGGAGAGTTAAAAACTGTAGAAGGCTTGAAAAATTTGGGTACTTATTGCTATTCTCCACTTTATGACCAAATGTTTTCTGCTTCCGATTATTTGGCTGTAGCGGAAACCGGTACAGATTTATGGCTCACTCAAAATAATAAAACAACATTGCAGCAATTGTTCTATTATGAAGGGTTGACTACTAGTACTAATGCTACAGACAAACTGTTTTCTCAAGCTTATGCTTGTATTAATACTTGTAATGCAGTGATAAATCGTGCAGCAGATGTAACTGAGGGAGATAAGAATGTACTGAAAGTTGTAGTAGCTGAAGCAAAGTGTTTGCGTGCTTATTATTATTTGGTACTTGTGACCAATTATGGCAATGTGACGTTAGTAACTACAGAGTCAACAGATACCAAAATAATGAATCCCACTCGTTCGTCACAGGAGGAAATTTACAATCTTATTATAACTGATTTGCAAGAAGCTGCTGCTGACTTGAATACAACTCCTATGGATGGTAACTATGCCCGGGTAACAAAGAAAGCTGCTTTAGGTTTGTTGGCCAGAGCTTATGCGCAGGGAGCAGGTGAAGGTTTAAGCGAAAATGGTGTTTCTTATTGGCAGCGTGCTAAAGAAGTTGCAGAAGACTTGATTGCCAATATGGCTTCTTATAATGCATATTTGTATGATGATGTTGAAGATGTATGGGCACAAAGTAATAATCGTAACAATAAAGAAGCTTTGTTTATAGCTTCGGGACCCCAGGCAGGAACTGATGCTTTTACATATGGTTCGTATGGAGCGAATAAATTATTTACTTTCACATTCTGTGATCCTAATAAATTGAGTGATATTTATCCTGTGGGCAGTAAGCAAAATTACTTCTATGGTCGTGTGAATAATAATTATTATGCACCTTCTAAATATTTAGTGGACTGTTTTGATGCACGTTATGATAAACGTTGGGAAAACTCATTTACAACAGCTTTTTCTCTGTTCTCCATGGTACAGGCTGGATGGCGCACATACGATGATAAGAATGCAACAATTACATTAACTGAAGATTTGTGCACTAAATATGGCATTGATTCTAAATTTGTAGGAAAGAAGATATATCCATATGTTGATGTTAATGCTATTAATCTAGGTTCTAATGGTGGTAATCAATATGTTGCCAGTGTTTGGCCTAAAGGAGAATATTCTGGTGATGTCAATAAGTTGGTTAAAGTGAAGAATCCTTATGTGAATCCTTATCCATTAGCAGAGGATGAAGATCGTTTTATCGTTTATTTATCAAAAGAGTATTTGAGTGCTGCTGAAAAAGCAAAGCGAGGATATATTTGTGTGAATATTGATGATTTGTTTGCAGCAGATGGTAAATACAAGGAAACATTTATTGATGCCCAGCAGACAAATACCTATACTTTATTTCCTTCATTGAATAAGTTTAATTTTAATTTCGAGGGAGGTTTTTATGGAAGTAATTTGCAATGCAAAACTGGCGACATGTTTATTATGCGTATGGCTGAAGTGTATTTGATTGCGGCTGAAGCGGAAGAACGTTTGGGAAATGGTGCAAAAGCAGCTGAGTATTTGAATGTTCTTCGTAAGCGTGCTTGTCGTAATGAAGCTGATTTCGAAGCTAATATGAAATTGACTACTGCCACAGAGGATGATGTGTTGGATGAATATGCTCGTGAATTGTGTGGTGAGTTTACCCGTTGGGCTTTACTGAAACGACATAAAGCTTTTGAAACTCGATTGCCTAAATATAATCCTCGTGCTGCCGCAAATTTTAGCCAGAAGAATTATTTACGTCCTATCTCATATACATTCTTAAATCAGATAGAGAACTCTGCTGAATACGGTACTAATGGTTATTAATATAGCTTTTTGATAATGACATAAAAGGGGGATATTTCCATTTCGGAAAATCCCTCTTTTTTTATTTGTTAATATGATGAGACCTTTGGTCTTTTGATTATCGGGATGTTCTGTCTTTGTGTATATAAAGATGATGTAGGTGGTTTCTATATAATCTATTATGTTCTTATAAATAATCGGAACATGGCTTTGAATTGAAGCCTCATAGTAACACTACAGTAAGTATAAATTGTGCACGAATGGAAGTTGGGGGAGATAATTCATGGGGCTTGCCTATATTAGAATCTTATCGGCTAAAATCAGGCATTTATAAATTTAGATTTGTGATTCGGTTAAAAAGAAATACTAAATGAAAGAAAATATACTTTTTATTTAACGTATTTTTATAATTAATCTTGAGTACAGGAGTTTTTTATATGCGTCATTTGAATAGATATGATAAAATAAATCTTGTTAACTATTATAACAGAAATGAAAAGCATGAAAAAAAGTCCGAAACAAAATTGGGAAAGTAATATCAGACGTACTCCCATTATTTTAGGGTTATCGGCAGCATTATGTATGCCGTCTGCATTTTCTTATGCAAATGCAAGTGACCCTGTTGCCGGTGAATTGGTTCAGTCTGTCCAGCAAGGACGTACTGTCACAGGTAAAATCATAGATGACACAGGGGAACCGTTAATTGGTGTATCCGTACTGGTGAAAGGTACAACGGTGGGTACGATTACCGATTTTGACGGTAATTATTCTTTGGAAGTTCCTTCAGGTAAGAATATTCTTGTCATATCTTATATAGGATATAAGACACAGGATATAACGGTGGGAAAAAGCAATCAGCTGAACATTAAAATGGAGGCCGATACGCAGGCTTTGGATGAAGTAGTCGTTGTAGGTTATGGCGTGATGAAGAAACGTGACCTTACAGGTTCTATTGCTTCAGTGAAGGCGGCTGATATTGTAAAATCACCGGCATCTAATGCCATGGAAGCATTGCAGGGGCAGGTTCCGGGTTTGGATATTGTACGTAATTCAGGTAAGGCTACTTCGGGTGTAACCATTAATATTCGCGGCCAGCGTTCACTGTCCGATGTGAAAGATGAGTTTGGTAACAATGTTGCCAATGCTCCGCTGTTTATCATTGATGGTATGCAGGGAGGTGATTTCTCGGATATTGCTCCGGCTGATATTGAGTCTATTGAGGTGTTGAAGGATGCTTCTTCTACGGCAATTTATGGTTCACAAGGTGCTAATGGGGTAATCATTATAACAACCAAGAAAGGTGCGCAAGGCAAAACAAAGTTTTCTTATAATGGTTATTTTGGTGTAAACGGGTGGGCGCAATATCCTGATATGCTGAGTGGGGAAGACTATATGCAGGTGCGTCGTGAAGCTGCTCGTACTGGCGGTCAGTGGAATTCTACCGCCGATGACCAGAAACTTTTCACTGTGGAGGAATGGCAGGCCATTCAGAACGGTGAGTGGACTGACTGGATAGATGAGGTGCTTCATACAGGGCTTGTTCAAAGCCATCAGGTTACAGCGTCAGGAGGTACGGAAAAGACCACCGCGATGTTGTCTGCCGGATATTATCAGGAAAAGGGTTCTTTCAAAAATGATAAAATGGATAAGTACAACTTGCGTATGAACATTGAGCACAAGTTAGGCAAGACCGTAAAAGTAGGAGCTACTACACAGGTCACTCATTATGCACAAGATGAGCGTGCCGAGAATGTGCTATGGCGCGCTGCTACTAATGCGCCTCTTGGTAAAGCATACGATGAAGACGGTAAAGTGGTAGAATATCCATTAGGAAAGAATGGACAGGTGAGTCCGTTGGTGGATGAGGCATCTGAAGTGGCTGCAAGACATCATGTGCTGAAAACAAATTTGATAGCTAATGGGTATTTGGATTTTACTCCTGTTGAAGGATTGACTTTCCGTTCTAATTTAGGAACCAATTATGCTTTTTATCGTAAGCAGGATTTTGAAGGGGCCAGTTCTATTGACCGTTTGGGACAGAATTCAACGTCACTGTCCAAAATCAAATCTTCCGAAAAGAGTTTTGTGAATTGGGATAATATTATCAGTTATAACAAAACCGTCAAAGATCATACTTTTGGTGCCACTGCATTGACTTCGTGGACACAATCCAAATATACATCAGTGAATGCGCAAGGAGAGGGCCAGTTGGTTGATTCATACTTATGGCATAATCTGGGTGCCAATGACAAAAGCTCTTATGTCATTGGATCGGATTATATACAGCACCAGACTTTCTCGTATGCTTTGCGCTTCAACTATAGTTATAAAGGCCGTTATATGTTGACGGTTTCTAATCGTTGGGATGGTGACTCACGTTTGTCTAAAGGTAATAAATGGGCAAGTTTCCCTTCTGTAGCTGCTGCATGGCGTATTAGTGATGAAGCGTTCATGAAGAATGTGGAAGCTCTGAGCAACTTGAAGTTGCGCTTAAGTTGGGGTAAGACAGGTAACTCGGGTATCATGGCCTACGGAACTCAGTCGGGCTTGACTCCGAAAACCAACTCTGCTTTCCAGGATAATGGCTATACCTATTATATATACAATGAATATGTAGGTAATGAGAATGTAGGCTGGGAGATGTCCAATACCTGGGATCTGGGTTTTGATATCGGTTTGTTCAATAACCGTATTTCGGCTGTTGTCGATTTATACCAGACAAAGACTACTGATATCCTGTTGCCCCGTACTTTGCCTACTTCTATGGGTGGTAGTAACGCAACTCCGTTCAAGATGTATCAAAATATCGGTGCAACCATGAACCGTGGTATAGAAATATCGGTAAATACCGTCAATGTGGATAACAAAAACTTTAAATGGAACTCCACTCTTACCTTTGCTGCCAATCATGAAGAGATTACCGATCTGATTGATGGCAAAGACATCATTGGATCAGATTCGCATATTACGACTAGTTTGTTGATTGGACGTCCTTTGAAATCATTCTATCATTTTATTAATGAGGGAATCTGGCAGGAAAATGAGGCTGAAGAAGCAGCTAAATATTTTAAAGATTCAAAGAAGACACAACCCTTCAAACCGGGTGATATCAAACTGAGAGACTTGAATGGTGACTATATTATTGATGATAAGGATGAAACTTACCTGGGTAGCCAGTCACCGAAATGGACAGGTGGATTCAACAACAACTTTAGTTATAAGAACTTTGATTTGAACGTATATATTATCGCTCGTTGGGGGCAGATGATTGATTATGAGCTGACCGGTTCTTATGATCCTCAGGGAAAAGGTAACTTCCCTGCTTATTTGAACTATTGGACGCCGGAGAATCCGTCCAATGATTTTCCGCGACCGGCTCAGACCAATTTCTATAACTATCTGGGTTATCAGACTTTGAATTACATTGATGGTTCGTATTGGAAGATCAAGACTGTATCACTGGGGTATACATTCCCCAAATCGTTGACTTCAAAATTGGGCGTGTCCAAACTTCGTGCATATGTCACCGCCAATAATCTCTTCTCTTTTGCCAAGAATCATTTGATTCAGGATTACGATGCAGAACGCGGAGGGTCAGCAAAAGCTCCGTTGCAGCGTCAGTTTATATTTGGTTTGAATCTTGATTTCTAACAGATAAAAAAGAAATAACTATTATGAAATACGGTAAAAAATATATGTTTGTAGCATGTGCTGCTCTGTTATTGGGCATGCAATCATGTGATTTGGAGGAATACAATCCTGCCGGAAGTACCCCGGATAACGTGTACAAAGAACAGGCCGGTTTTGAGGCCCTTGTCAATTCGGCTTATGCTTTTTGGGGCGGTCAGTTTTATGGACGTGAAGATTTTGTGTTATTGCTGAACGGTGGTGGCGATCTTTGGATCAATATTGCCAATTGCGGTTATGGTCGTCAGATGTCTAAATATGAAGAATTGACGGCTTCGGTTGGTCAGATTAAGAACACGTGGAATCGTCTGTATGAAATTATAAACGACTGTAATGCCGGTTTGGAACGGATTGACCAAGTGGAATTCAAAGACAAGAAACTGAGAGATATCCGTTTTGGTGAATTAAGTTTCATGCGTGCTTACGCTTATTGGCATTTGGTTGAAATTTACGGTAACGTGGATCTTAGGACCAAAGAAACTTCTGCCGAAAGTCTTTCAATGAATTGTTATCGCAGCAGCTATGAAGATTTATATGATTTAATGCTGACTGATGCGCAAAATGCGGTGGATAATCTGCCCGTTGATCCTTATCCTGTTAAAGATGTAGGTCGTGCGACCTCAAAAGCAGCATACGGCTTGTTAGCGCGCATCGCACTGACACGGGTTTCCTATTGTGACAGTCAGGCAGACAAAGATAAATATTATAAAATCGCTGAGGATGCGGCTCAATATGTGATTGATAACCAGAGCGCATTGAAGGTGTCTTTGTATAATACACCTGCCGAAGTTTTTGATCCGGATAATAATAAAACGAATAAAGAGGCTATGTTCGTTGTGACCCACTCTACTGAGTCATCATTGAATATGCAGGCTAAAAACCCGAACCGTATGCATATGTATTTCCATGCCAGTTATTCGGCAAGAGCAGGTATGGTACAGGATTATGAATATGGAAATGATAAGAATGCCAAGTCGGGTAGTATGGCGATGATGCCTACCCGTTATTTATTGGAATTGTATAATGAGGATATAGATGCTCGTTATAATGCTTGGTTCCGTGAAGAGTATAAACTGAATACACCCCAAGCTTATGCCTGGACTAAGGATCAGTTGGACTATTTTGAAAAACCGTCATCTATGATTGGTCAGGTTATTCAGCCGGGAGAAACAGCGCTACTTTTCACCAAGAAGAAGATTGCTGGCAAACGTAACTTGCCATATGCTGTCGTCGATATTGATGATACCTATGCAGCCGATGGAAGTGTCAGCAAGAGTGCCAACTTTAACATTCACTTCCCGACATTGCTAAAGTACGAAGATGCGAATTTTGAAAACAAAGGCTTGCCTACCAATTCGCAGGTAGGTGCAAATGATGTGATTACCATGCGTTTGCCCGAAATGTATTTCATTGTTGCCGAATGTGAGATAATGAAGTCCGGAGGAAATAAGGAGATAGCTAAAGCACGTATCAATGATATACGCAGACGTGCGGCTGTACCGGGCAAGGAAGCTGAAATGGAGGTAGGAGTGGACAAGATGACGATCGACTTTATTTTGGAAGAAAGAGCACGTGAGTATTGCGGCGAATTCATGCGCTGGTTTGATTTGAAAAGAACCGGAAAATTAGTAGAATATGTGAAAGCTCATAATCCGGACATTCCATTGATTCAACCGCATCATGCATGGCGTCCTATTCCTCAGATGTTTCTGGACTCTATCTTGAATCCGGATGAATTTGGTCAGAACGAGGGATATAATTAATAAGCATGAAAACGATGGCGCTTTTTAAATATATTGTCCTGTCTGTCTGTTTGTGTGGAATTCATCTGAATGGTTTTGCTCAGTCCACCCGTGAGGCTATATTGGAAGATATAGCCCGGACGGGAGGAGTGTACTATGCTTATCCCGTAAAGGAAGCTATCGCGACTCCTCCGCCTAAAGGGTATAAACCGTTTTATATCAGTCATTATGCACGACACGGTTCAAGGTGGATTCAATCGGAACAGGATTATAAAACAGTGGTTGATATTTTCGAGAAGGCACATCAAGCTGGAGTTTTGACCGCTTTGGGAGAAGATGTTCGCAAAAGAATGGCGTTGGTGTGGGAAGATGCCGAGGGACATGGGGGAGATTTGACCCCTTTGGGTGTGAGGCAACACCGGGGGATAGCCGAAAGAATGTTTCAGAACTATCCCGAGGTATTCAAGGGATCTCCTGCTCTGTCTGCACGCTCTACCGTGGTGTTGCGATGTGTATTGAGTATGGATGCCTTTTGTGAACGGTTGAAAGAACTCAATCCGGCATTGCAGATCCGGCGCGAAGCTTGTGCCAGGTATATGAAATATATGAATTATCATACGCCGGAAGCCGTGAAGTTTGTTTCTCATCAGGGACCTTGGTATGAGGAATATAGAAAGTTTAAAGAAAGTCATACCCGTCCCGATCGTCTGGTCACTTCCTTATTTAATAGTCCCGACTATATCCGTAAGAATGTGAATCCCGGCGAATTGATGTGGGGACTTTATTGGATTGCTTCAGATTTGCAGAATGTAGAGATAGAGGTGAGTCTTTATGATGTATTTCAGAAAGATGAATTATTTGATCTTTGGCAAGTTTGCAATTATCATAATTATGTATGTGACGGACCTGCACCTGCCAATGGTGGAATAATGACGGCCAGTGCCCGGTCATTGCTTGAAAATATATTGGATTCGGCCGATGAGGCAATCAGGTCCGGGACCCATACGGCGACATTACGTTTTGGGCACGATGGAAATATCATTCCCTTGGTAGCGTTGCTCCAATTGGGCGATATGTGGAAAGCCGAAACGGATCCCGATAAATTTTATCAGGCATGGTGTAATTTCAAGGTCACTCCGATGGCGGCAAACGTTCAGTTGGTTTTCTTCAGAAAAAAAGCTTCTGACGATATACTGGTGAAGTTCATGCATTGTGAGAAAGAAGTTACCATCCCTGTAGAAACGGATATTGCTCCTTTCTACCATTGGAAAGATGTTGAAACATATTATCGTCATCTTTTGCATAAATTGCCATAAGTCTATAAGATGAAAAACGGTGTAAATTCCTGTAGTATTGTAACGGGATTTATACCGTTTTTTTGAATGAGAAAGAGCAAAGGGAACAGCAGATTATCAAAGAAAAGACTTACTTTTGCAATAACAGAATAAATAAAGAATAAAAGACCATGAGTAAACTGAATATGAAAGAGTGGATAAACGAAATTATCCAAAAGAAAGAAGTGGTGGCTATGCCCATCATGACCCATCCGGGCATAGAGATGATAGGGAAAACGGTGCGTGATGCGGTTACTGACGGACAAGTGCATTACAACGCCATCAAGGCATTGAGTGAGAAATATCCCACAGCCGCCGCAACCGTGATTATGGATTTGACGGTAGAAGCCGAGGCTTTCGGAGCGGAGATTGTCTTCCCCGAAAATGAGGTTCCCAGTGTAGTGGGGCGTCTTCTTGCTAATGAGGAGGATATTGAAAAACTGAACATTCCTGCTTTGAATAAAGGAAGAGTTCCCCAGTATCTGAAAGCAAATATGTTGGCAGCCAAGACAATAACGGACAGACCTGTCTTTGCCGGTTGCATCGGCCCTTACTCATTGGCAGGACGTTTGTATGATATGTCTGAAATCATGATGCTTATTTATATCAATCCGGAAGCGGCGAATTCGTTGTTGAAGAAATGTTCGGATTTCATTCTCCGTTACTGTATGGCACTGAAGGCTACAGGGGTGAATGGGGTAGTGATGGCCGAGCCGGCTGCCGGACTCTTGTCTGATGAGGATTGCCGGCAATACTCGTCTGTTTTCATTAAGGAGATAGTAGAGAAAGTGCAAGACGATCACTTCACAGTCATTCTGCATAATTGTGGAAATACCGGTCATTGTACTAAGGCAATGGTAGCTACAGGAGCTGCCGCTTATCATTTTGGAAATAAAATAGATATGGTCGAAGCTCTGAAAGAAGTACCTGCGGATTCTCTTGCAATGGGAAATCTTGATCCGGTGAGTTTGTTCAAGGCGGCTACTCCGGAGGTGATGAAGAAAGCCACACTTGACCTGTTGGGGGCTACCAAGTCCTATCCCAACTTCGTGCTCTCCAGCGGATGTGATACACCGCCTCATACACCTTCTGAAAATATTGATGCATTCTTTGCCGCATTAAATGAATTCAATAATGCTTGAAAAAGAACTTTCTTTTGCTGATCTGCCTATCTCATTGTCCGAAATCTATGAGACGATGGGATATGCAGATGCTGTACCCGACGAAGCAGTAGAAAAAGAAGTCCGTGGGGTGCTTGGACGGGTTGAGGCAGTAACTTCTCCCCGTTTTTGTTTTTTCATATCCGGTGGAGATTTGGATGAAACAAAAGATTTGCTTACTGTCGGTAAAACTAGTTTCAGTATAGGTAAAATAATAACCCGGCAACTGCGTGGTTCGGAATCCTTCGCTTTCTTTGCCGCGACTGCCGGAACTGGTTTTGAAAAGTTCCAGCATACGTTGCAACAAGAGGGGGATATGGTAAAGGTTTATATAGCGGATGCCATAGGAAGTATCATAGCCGAGAAGACTGCGGATTGTATGGAAATTGCATTGGATGAATACATTCACGACAGAGGGTGGAGGCATACGAATCGTTTCAGTCCCGGATATTGCGGCTGGCATGTGTCGGAGCAAAAGAAATTATTTCCCTTATTTCCTTCAGCGGAACCTTGTGGCATCCGGTTGACAGATTCCAGTTTGATGCTTCCTATAAAATCGGTCAGTGGAGTAATAGGACTGGGGGATAGTGTCCGTAAACTGGAATATACTTGCGGTCTCTGTACGTACGATAGATGTTACAGGCGGAAGCAGCGGGGATAATAGGATGGCTACAAAAATCAGAGTCCCAAATGGCTAGATGTTGTTATTAATCTCATTGATTTTACAATTTGTTGCAATCTTAATGAATCTCCTGTCCTATCAAGACAGGTTATAACAGCTGTCCCCATCTGCTGTAACAACTACTTTCATCTGATGTTCCACCCTGGTGAAACTCCAGTCCCACCGGGGTGGAACTGCAATTTCACCGGGGTGGGACTGCCTCACTACCCGAGTGGAATACCAAACGTAGGCATATAAAAATACAATCTTTTCAGCCTTCTGCACCTTCTTTTAATGCCCATTGAAGAATAGATAAAGCCCGATCATGATAATAGTCAGTAGCGTCCATGCAAGGATAACCGATTTGGCCGGTTTCTCCATGACTTTCTTCATGTTTAATGTACATTCTTGCCGGCGTTTATCCAATAAGGATACCAAAATCATGCCTGCGCTGATGACAACGAACAGGTAGAAAGACAGCATCATGAAGTGAGGCCATGCTGTATATTTTTCTGCAGGAAATACCCATAAATAGAGAATGCCCACTCCCATGCTGAACGCCGTACCAAATGTCAATGCCATGTTGGCAGCCATCGTGGTAGTTCGTTTCCAGAAGATGCCGAACAGGAAAACAGCCGCCATAGGCGGTGCGATAAATCCCAGTACCGATTGGAATACATTAAACAGATTCAATCCTTTGATACTGTCTATGGCAATGGTGATGATCACCGAAATCAGTGCTCCCGCCATTGTAACCACATGCCCTGTACGGATGATCTCTTTCTGGCTGGCAAGCGGTCTGAATTTCTTGACATAGATATCCATCGTGAAGACGGTACTCAGCGCATTCAGGGCAGAGCCGACAGTGCTGATCAGTGCGGCGGTCAATACGGCGAGTACCAACCCCACCATGCCTACAGGAAATAAGTTAGTGACCATAGTCATGTAGGCTTCATCGGGGTTCTTCAAGCCCGGGTAGAGTGCCAGACAGATGATACCCGGAAGGATATAGAGAGGAACATCCAGTATCTTCAACCAGCCGGTGAAGTTGGCACCCATTTGGCCTTCTTTCAGATTCTTAGCAGCCAATACAGGCTGTACCATGGATTGGTCTGTGCACCAGAACCAGACTCCCATGATGGGATACCCCAGAATAATGGGCAGCCACGGGAAGGCGGGATCGTCATTCGGGCGGAACAGGTTCCAGTAATCGGCCGGAACCGCTTCGGCCAATGCGCTGACGCCACCCACTTTGTAAAGACCTGCTATAGTAAGCGTGGCCGATACGAAAATAAGCAGAAGCATTTGGAATACATTGGTATAGGCTACCGCTTTCAGCCCTCCGGCCATGGTGAAGAATGCGGAGATAACGAGCAGGATTAATGCTGACTGCCACATGGGAATATCGAAAACCTGACGGATAAGGATACCTCCGGCGAATAAGGTCAGGGCAAGCCACGAGATAAGGATTGTCACAATGGTGTACCAGGCAAGAATGTTGCGGGTGGACTGTCCGAAACGCCGCCCCATGAACTCCGGCAAGGTGGTGATACGTGCTCCTAAGTAACGAGGGGCAAAGACAAAAGCCAGCAAGCAGATGAAAACAAACGCATACCAGGCATAATTACCTGAAACGATACCGGTGGTAAATCCGGCACTGGCGGAGGCTATCAGCATGGAAGGGCCCACATTGGTTCCCCACATGGAGAAACCGATGTGATGCCACTTCAGGGAACGCTCGGCAAGAAAAAGGCTACTGCCTTTTTTGCGTTTCAGACTGGCCCATATGCCGATGCCTATAAGAATCAGAAAGTAGGCAATAAGAATGCCCCAATCTAATGTATCTAAATAATTAGCGTGCATAATTCATGTATCAGATTAAGATGAATATTCCGTTTATTTATGAAGCCCCATCAGTTCCTTGGCTACCGCTACGGCCGTATTGGCATTGTCGCTATACCCGTCCGCACCTATTTCATCGGCGAATCCCTGGCTTACGGGAGCGCCGCCTATCATCACTTTCACTTGATTACGGATACCGGCTGTTTCCAGGGCGTTGATGACATCCTGCATATAAGTCATGGTTGTTGTCAGCAAAGCACTCATACACAAGATATCTGCCTTGTTTTTCTTGACCTCTTCCACGAACTTGTCACAAGATACGTCGATACCTATGTTAATGACTTCAAAGCCGCAACCTTCAAGCATGGATGCCACCAGGTTTTTACCGATATCATGCAGATCACCTTTGACAGTTCCGATGACTACCTTGCCTATGGTAGTTGCTGCACTTCCCTGCAATAAAGGTTTCAGAAGTTCCAAAGCTCCCTTCATGGCGCGTCCTGCCATCAGCAGTTGGGGAACAAACGCTTTTCCATCTTGGAAGCGTTGTCCTACTTCCCCCATAGCTTTTATCATGTAATTATTGATAATTTCTTGGGGTTGTATGCCTTCGGCTATGGCCTTTTTGGTTACTTCTACGGCCGGTTCCAGCTTTCCGTCCACAATGGCGTTGAACAAAGGTTTTAGAGCTTCATCTTCGGTGGCTTCGGGACTTTTGATTATAATTGTTTCTTGTTTCGTTGCAGCGTCTTCCTCTTTCGAAAGGCTTTCTTTGGATGCGGCAGGTGATGAAGAGGAGTATTCTTCGACAATGCGCATGGCTTGTTCCACTTCTTGTTCATTATGAAAATCCATTTCCAGGTGCACACCATCCGCTCCGATGTTGTCCAACAAAGGTTTCAGTTCATCCAAAGTTACCCAACATGCCATGATACTCTTTCCACCGGCAAGGATTTTCTTGTAAAGGTCATACCATTTAGGTGATCCTCCTTGTGGCTCACCCACTCCCGGAGTCCATTGAATGGCGTTCAGCTCTTCAATTTCGAGAAGGGCGGGCAGGTGATGCATGGCGCCTACGCCGTCCAGATGATACAAGGTATAGTCTATCTTTTGACATTGTTCGCGGATAAAGGGTTGTACAAAACGACGATAATCATCTTCGCTGATCATGGTAGAAATATCGCTTTGTAATTTGCTCATTTTACCGGGAGCCCATGAAGAAAAATAGCAGAAGGCCATTTCATCCCCTTCACGGATGATATCGTAAAGTTCATCGAACACCTTGAAGTAGATGTCATTAATCTGTTGCATCTGCTGTTCCAGTACTTCGGGTTGCATTACAGTATCCAGCAACACTTTATCCGTACCTTTCAGTGCGGCCAACACATCCAGGCCTTCCATCAGATCGGGCATTCCTACGTAATAATGACCGTTTGCCTTCGCTTTGCATGCTTTCAGTAATTCCTTATGCAGAATCCAGTTAGGGTGCTCGGGATTGAAAACAATTTCATCGTTGAAATCCGGATCAGGATGAATCCAGATTGTATCTTCTCCTCCTTCGAATACGCCTCCTAAAATAGCTGCCAGTGAACCGGGGCCTAACTGGGTATTGGCAACCGGCAGGATATCTGCTTTCAGGCTGCTGTGCGCTACGTACCAATCCAGATATTCTGCACGCCATTGTGGGTCGAACCATTTTTGATTCAAATCTTTCGCCGGAGCCGGTGCTGGAATATCTGCGTGGGGCTTCACTCCCTTTTGGAAGTGTTCCCACATATTCAGTATGATTCCTTTATGATTCCACCAATCTATATATCGCTTTTTTGTTTCTTCTAAATTTGTTTTCCAAGTTTCCATGTTCGTTAGTCTTTAAATATTCCTTTAAAATGATTGTCAATGTGCAATTCAGCGCTCTTACTTAAATCCATCTCATCCGTACACTCCACCTCATCCGGGTAAACAGGAATAGTCGCTCCCTGACGTACATATACGGGCATTTCGTCCAAGGGGACATCCAGGTCTTTTAACCAACGTCCTCCTTCCAGCACTTCACCAGTGAAGAAATTCACCCATTGTCCTTCGGGCAGATAGACGTCACGGCGGTTTTCACTGTTCATGACCGGAGCTACCAGGAAGTCGTTACCGAAATAGTACTCATCGTCGATGTGCCAGCACAGCTTGTCTTCAGGGTGATGAAAAATCAGAGCTTGCAAGAGAGGTGCTCCGCTTGAGATAGCTTTCCGGCTTTGTGCTATAATATAAGGTATAAGTGTATAGCGTAATTTCCACCATTTTTTTATTATCGGAGCAATAGCCGGATAATGCCACGGCTCACGTTTGTTTGTTCCGTGATAGCGGATGTGTGAGGAGAATACGCCGAATTGTGTCCAGCGCATGTATACATCATCGGCTACTACAGAGTTCATGAAGTTAGGTAATGTATGGAATCCCGGAACATCATGGCTCCAGAATGCAAATCCGGAGAGTCCGAAATGTAAGCCACCTTTCAGTGAGCCTGCCATCCCATCCCATGAACTGCATGAGTCACCTCCCCAATGCAGCGGATAGCGCTGGCATCCTGCCCATGCCGAGCGTGCCCATACAATGCCGTCACCGGTAACGTCTTTTGTGATTTCATAAGCGGCTTTCTGATAAAGCAATGCATACAGGTTGTTCAGCAATTCGGGTTTCATGCCTTTATAGAGGGCATCCATGTGGATGTTTTCTCCAAAATCGGTTTTGATACAGGTCACGCCCATATCCAGCAGATTCTTCAGCAGTCCTTTATACCATTCGGTTGCTTTGGGATAAGTGAAGTCAATGGTTCCGGCATAGTCCAAAGCGGAGAAATTGGAACCTTCCGAATCTTGTTTCTTTGTTAGCGGAGCTATATAATCGTTTTTGCGTGCTTCGTCTATCTGTTCGGCGTTTTCGGCCACGTAGGGGAGTTGCCATAAGGATACGCGGTATCCTTTTTTCTTCAGGCCTTGGATGAACCCTTTGGGATCGGGAAAGCGCTCTTCGTTGAATTTCCATTCGCACAGCCAGTCGGTCTTGAACCAGCCGGTGTCCAGGTGGATTACATCGCAGGGGTAATGCTCGGCACGCATCCGGTCGCATATCTCATTAACCTCATCAGCACTGAAATAAGTCATGCGGCTCATCCAGATGCCGAAGCTCCAGAGGGGAGGCATAGAAGGATATCCGGTCAGATCCCGGTAGCCCCGGAGGATTTCTTCCATAGTATTACCTGCTATGATGAAGACGTCCAGCATGGCCTGGTCGCTTAGGAACTGTACCGAGCGGGTGGATTGCCCGGCCAGTGACAGTTTGCTGTGGGCACAGGTGTGATAGAATGTTCCATACATCCGGCTGGAGAGGTAGAAAGGGATATTTTTATAGGTGCGGCGGTTGTTCACGCCTTGGCCATCCTGGTTCTTTAAGAAGAAAGTTTGTCCGCTTAAGTCCATTTTGGCAAAGCGTTCCCCTGTTCCGGCAAAACATTCATCAGGTTTTGATTCAAAGGAAAGGGTGGCACGTTCTTTCACTCCGTTTCGTTTGCAGAAGGCCAGTGGTAGCGCATCGTAACGGGGAGGGGAGAAGTGGTCGTAGGCAGCCAGGCGGATTTCACGTTTGCCGTCAGGGTAAAGGCGAAGATCCAATGTTTCTTGAGGATCGGGCAGGAGTTCGCTCCAACGGTCTAATACCGGAGGCTTTATATTGATAAGTGCCCGTTGTATTCCGTCTTGGGTGGAGATAATCCATTCACCTTCTACTTGTGTTACTTGCAAAGGAAGTTTCTTTACCCGGTCACTGAATTGGAGCATTTCCGACTGATCCGTCATGCTTTCTTCACCGAATCCGATAAAGAGCCGGGTGATGCCTGAGGTATATTGACGGATGACCAGCGTATATTCTTCACGGGGGAATGCAGTATCGGGTGCCATATCGTTAGAGAGCACTTGCTTTTGAAAAGGGACGTTTATACAGATATCCCCGTCTTTTTCATAGACAGAGGTGGGTTTGTATGCTTTCCATAATGATTCGTCTCTTGACAGATCGGGATCAAAGTCCAGAAAATCGAATAAGTGGTAATTGGTTGGTTTCATTCTTTTTTTGTTATTTTGTTTTTATAATGATTTTCGGTTGTTTTCCTTTGCTGTAGGGGAGGACTCAATGTGCCCATCCGGTGGCATAAGGGGGATTCAAGGCGACCCTGCCTGCCTTTTGTTTTATACTTTCATCTACTTGCGGACCATTCTTCTTCCACACATTATGAGGGCCCGGACGGTTGAAGTCGAAACGTTCGGACGGACACCAGTTGTTTTCTACGGTATAGCCATCCGTCGCTTCATCAAAGTAGATGTAAAACGCACGGTCGTTGGTAGCGTATGGCGCGTCGATTAAATGTTCAATCCGGTTATTGCGCATCACGGAGCCGGGTTGGTTGGAGAGGGTATAAAGTCCTCCTGCATCATACAGCCTCCGGGCAAAGTGGTGGACGTAATTGGCTTCAATCCGATTGCCCCTCATTCCGCTTTCCAGCAAGGTCCATCCCCAGCCCACACAGATACCTGAATAATTGACGTGGCAGACTTCATTATGTATGATATGGATATTCTTTACATATCCGGCTCCGATGCCTACACCTCCCCAATCTTCATTGGTCACTTCCTCAATCAGGTTGTTCCGTATGGTGATTCCCGTACATAATTCCTGTTCATGAAAAGGTGTATAAGGCACATGGGTTTCAAATCCTTCATCGGGAAAGGTGCCCACCAGTAAGGCTGTTCCACCAATATCGGTGAAATGGCAATTCTCGACAATGGAAGCCGATACGGCGCGTTCATAATCTACTCCCGTAGCTGCCAAGTGCTGAAATGTGCAATGGTTGAAATTGATGTTATTACCGCATTTTATCTGTATTGCAGCTTTGGGTCTGCCTATCCATGCCTGGTTTTCCAGTTCCGCTTTTTCAGGCAGCCCCGGTATGGGTAGTTTGTAAGCATCCAGCAGATGGAAACCTCCTTGCAATGTAACGTGTCCTTGATAAGAGGGGCGCATCCATGAAGTATGTTCGAAAGATATATTTTGAAAATGTATATTTCTTACCGGACGTTCCAAAGTGCCGTTTACCGTTAGCAAGGTTTCTAAAGCCGGGATAATGACTTGCGCCTTCGTCATGTCTTCGTGAGGACGCGGGTAATAATAGATGCGTCCGGAAGGATAATCCTGATACCATTCTCCGGGCTGGTCCAATAACTCCAAAGCGTTGACCAGACAAAAGGAGGAGTTTCCTTTTTCTCCGTCAATGACAGGTTGAGGCCAGGGATGGGCAAACTCCAACCGGCTTTCGGGATCATGAAAACGGACAACTGTTTTTGCTCCTTCAGTAATCATTTCCTTCACTCTCAGTATGGCGATGGCCCAACGTTGGTGAACGATCATCTCTACTTGTGAAGCGGTATTTAACCCTGCTGTTTGTGGAGTGGGAATGGTGATCGTCTCTTCCTCAGGGTTAAAATCAATTATGCGTTCCATTACTCCGTCGGGAAACTGTGCGGCCCGCTGTGCTTTTGCTCCGTTGACCCACATTTGTCGGGTTTCCAATATCCTGTTTCCCATACGGGGCGCTTCCGCTACCCATATTTTATTTCTAAGTGTTTTTGGTATTCTGGTATCTTCGCATCCTTGTTCCCAACCTGTCACAGGGACTCCGCCACTTAAGACTACATGGGCATTGGGAACAGTGGTGATACGAGTGGGAGAGTCTGTTGTCCCGCTATCTTCGGGGCGGATGAACAGGCTTTTATATTGTGGGTATATTCCTTCCTCCAATAGGATATTTATGCCTCCGGTTGTTTCGGGTGATTGCAATCTTCTCCATTCGCGCGCTTGCTTGATGGCTTGTTCCAGAGTCTGGAGGGGAGATTGGCGTGTACCGGCAGCTTTGTCGTTACCGTAAGGAGAAACATAAATATCTCCTGCGGTTAAATAAAAGGTATAACTGATAAATGCGATAAAGCAGATCATTTTTGTTTTCATGGGTTCTCCGGATTTAAAGGTCTTTTTAAGCAGACGGAAGGAATCTGTTTTTGTACCCATTGGATAATTTGCTAATGTGTCAATTTGCTGCATTCTACTCTACGTGGTAATGGGCATATTAGCAAATTGATGCATTGACATATTGATTGAAGTATAATAAAAAAACAGGCCATACCTTAATGAAAAGGTACAGCCTGCGTCATTTAATAAAAAAGATTTATTTTTTATGAGTTCATGCTCATCAGGAATTCTTCGTTGTCTTTGGTATTTTCCAAACGGCTTTTTACAAAATCCATTGCTTCGATAGGATTCATATCTGCCAGATATTTGCGGAGAATCCACATACGGTCCAAAGTAGTCTTGTCGAGCAGCAAGTCGTCGCGGCGGGTGCTTGATGCCACGATGTTTACTGCCGGGAAGATACGTTTGTTGCTCAAGTTGCGGTCCAGCTGGAGTTCCATATTACCTGTACCCTTGAATTCTTCGAAGATTACTTCATCCATCTTGGAACCGGTGTCAATCAGTGCGGTTGCGATAATGGTCAGCGAGCCACCGTTTTCAATGTTACGGGCAGCACCGAAGAAACGTTTGGGCTTATGCAGGGCATTTGCATCCACACCACCGGACAATACTTTGCCGGAAGCAGGAGAAACCGTATTGTATGCACGTGCCAGTCGGGTGATAGAGTCGAGGAAGATTACCACATCGTGACCACATTCTACCATGCGTTTCGCTTTTTCCAGTACGATACCTGCAATCTTTACGTGACGTTCTGCCGGTTCGTCAAATGTAGAAGCGATCACTTCGGCATTTACGCTGCGCGCCATATCTGTCACTTCTTCGGGACGTTCGTCAATAAGCAGCATGATCATGTACGTTTCCGGATGGTTGGCTGCTATTGCGTTAGCGATGTCTTTCATCAGGATCGTCTTACCGGTTTTGGGCTGCGCCACAATCAAAGCACGCTGTCCTTTACCGATAGGTGAGAACATATCTACCACACGGGCTGAAAGGTTGTCACTATATCCTCCTTTGCAAAGTTTGAACTTTTCATCGGGGAACAGCGGGGTCAGGTGATCAAACGGAACGCGGTCACGTACCAATCCGGGATCCAGACCGTTTATCTTTTCCACCTTTACCAACGGGAAATATTTTTCTCCTTCTTTCGGCGGACGGATAGAGCCTTCCACTACATCACCGGTCTTCAAACCGAACAGTTTTATTTGCGATTGTGAAACGTAAATATCATCGGGTGAGGAAAGATAGTTGTAATCGGATGAACGGAGGAAGCCGTATCCGTCGGGCATGATTTCCAATACCCCGGTACCGGTTAGGATACCTTCAAATTCGTAAGGCTTTTCCACCTGTTTGCGTTCCGGTTGTTGAGGAATGCTGGCAGACGCTTCTCCCTCAGCCGTCGTATTGTTATTATTGTTTGCCTGACGAGGATTGTTGTAATTGTTGTTGCGCGGATTGTTATACTTCTGATTTTGATCGCGCTGCTGGCGTGGTTGGAATTTGGGGGCAGGTGTCTGTACCGGAGCCGGTGTTTCTACTTTGGTAGCCTCAAATTTGCCGAACAACTCAGTAGGAAGTTCTATTTTTTCTGAAGGAAGATCCTCGATAGGAATAAAATCATCGGTTTCACTGCCGAATTCCAGTTCGGGAAGAATCACTTCTTTTTCTTCGGGAATAGCCGGTGTTTCTTCTTTTTTTGCTTTTTTGGGTGTCGGTTTCGCCGGTGCTTCAGCTTTCACTTCCTCTTTTGCGGTTTCTTTCGTTTCCGTTGCAGGTTGTTCTTCTGTCTTGGCTGTTACTTTCTTACTACCCGGTTTGCGTCCTCTTTTTTTAGGTGTTTTTTCTTCCGTGCTTGTTTCGGCCACGGTTTCTGTTTGTGGTGTTACCGCTACAGGAGCAGTTTCTTTTACTGTTTCGGCAGCTGTGGCGGCAGGTTGCGGGGTATTGGCTTCCAGCTTCTGTGCCTTGTCCTTGGTTGCAGTATAGACCTTGTCACCGTCTTTTTTAACGTTGATACGTGATCTTTTACGGGGTTGACTTTCATTGGCTTTTTCTGCCGCTACTTTTTTGGTTGCTCCGACTATGGCTTGCTCGTCCAGAATTTTATAAACCAGATCTTCTTTTTTTAGAGAGTCTGTTTTCTTGATACCCAACTCTTTGGCAATCGATTGTAATTCCGACAAGTCTTTGTCGTTTAATTGAATAATGTTATACATAGAGTATAGTTATTAGTAATATATTTCTTTATAATCTTTTAATGGTATAATTAAGGAGCGCAATCTACACGAAAATGTGTTAGAAGGGGGAAATGCACTCATAATTACGATTATGGGATTGATGTTGTTTTGATTGTTATCAGGAAGTAAACAGACTTTCCCGGATAGGGAACTGACGTATTTACCGAGGACAAAAGTAGATATTTTTTTTTAATCTCATGCATATTACAGAAGATTTTTTGCCGAATTTAATGAAATTAATAAAAAAAACGACGTTTGGAAACATCCTTTCTGTCTGTGAAAACCCTGATGTTAAATGAACGTAAAAATAGATCAGATTGTTCAGCAGAGTCTGCATGAAATAGCGAAAAAAATACTAATTTAGCCCGTCAAATTTGATTTTTACTTAATTATAAATAGAAAAAAGATGAAAAAAGTGATTTTTACGGAAAAGGCTCCTGCTGCTATAGGTCCTTACAGTCAAGCTGTTGAAGTGAATGGTATGGTATTCTTGTCAGGTCAGATTCCTGTTGATCCTGCTACCGGTGAATTTGTTCCGGGAGGAGTGACTGAACAGACTATTCAGGTTTTTGAGAATATCAAGAATGTATTGGCAGAAGCTGGTCTGACTACTGCTAATATCGTAAAAACAACCGTATTTTTGGCAGATATGTCTTTGTTTGCTGAAATGAACGCTGTTTATGCCAAGTATTTCGAAGGAGATTTCCCTGCCCGTTCTGCTGTAGCTGTTAAGGCTTTGCCGAAAGGAGCGCTTGTGGAGATAGAGAGCATCGCAGTGAGATAATGAGCTTTTCGTCACCGATTGCACGGATTGATGCAGATTGTTTCTATTGAAAAGCAATCGCTTGGTATGGAACCTGTGTCAATCAGTGTAGTCTGTAGTGAATGATGGTGGATGGGGAATCATAAAAACAACTGATTAACAGATAGCGTAGAAAAGTGGAATATGAAACAACTGGACAAGTGGCAATGGTCCACATTAATATTATCTGCTATACTGGTAATGGCATTTTCAGTCTTTATTTATCGGTATGAGCCTTTTAAATCCGGGTTCGAGATTACCGACCAGCTGGGTGGTAATATTTTTCCAGCAACCATTCTCTCTACCGCAACCACAGATGCCAATTTAATCGTACCTGCCGATTCCGATTATATCGGAAATCCTAAGTCGTGTATCGCCATCCGGCTGAAGAACAGTTATGCCAATAGCAAATTGCGTATAGAAGTGGCCGAGACTCCTTTTTTCTCTCAGTCTGTATCCGAGTTTATTTTACCCAAGGCGGGGAAAGAATATCTGGTTTTCCCGGATATTATATGGAACTATCAGGCTTTGCGTGATAATAATCAGGCAGTGCCCGTTAGCATCTCCGTCAAGGCGGAATTGAATAAAAAAGAACTTCCACAGCGTTTGAAAACCATCTCGATGCGCAGTATCAATGAGTGCCCTTTAGGATATGTGGACGATAAAATGAAGTTTCACGATACGGGAGAGTTTTTTGCGGCCTACGTCAACGAGGAGCATCCTCAGATTGACAAATTATTGCGTGAAGCCTTGGATACACGTATCGTCAATCGTTTTCTTGGGTATCAAGGTAATGCACACCAGTCGGAGAATGTGGACAAACAGGTCTATGCATTGTGGAATGTGTTGCAAAAGCGGAACTTTAAGTATAGCTCCACCACCAATACCAGTCTTTCGTCCAATGTGGTTTATACACAGCGCGTCCGTACCTTGGACGATGCGCTGGAATCCTCGCAGATAAACTGTGTGGATGGCAGCGTGTTGCTGGCTTCACTGATGAAAGCCATCAATATCAATCCTATTCTGGTGCGTATTCCGGGACATATGTTTGTGGGTTATTACACAGACAAATCACACAAGAATATGAATTTTCTGGAAACCACGATGATAGGGGATGTGAATCTGGATGATTTCTTTCCGGATGAGAAGCTGGATTCTACCATGGTGGGCAAATCCCAGAACCAGATGTCGAAACTGACCTACGAGAAATCAAAGGAATACGCTACGAGGAAATACCGGGAGAATGACTCCCTGATACATTCGGGTAAAGTGAATTATATGTTTCTGGAAATTGATAAAAAGACCCGTGCGCAGGTACAACCTATCGGTAAATAAATTTGTTGTATGGATATGGAACTTACTTATATATATCATAGCGGATTCGCCTTGTCAGGCGATGGCTTCACTGTAATCATGGATTATTACCGTGATTCGGAGGATGGACAGGCGCAGTCGGATTTGAACCGGCTGATGGATGGGACTTTCAGCAATCAAGAGGCCGGAATGCCGGAAGGAATCGTACACAGCGAATTATTGCGGAGACCCGGAAAACTGTATGTGCTGGCCAGTCATTTTCATCCGGATCATTTTAATAAAGAGGTATTGCAATGGCGTGAACAGCGGCCGGATATCATCTATATTTTCTCGAAAGACATTTTGCGTCATCGCAGGGCGCAGAAAGAAGATGCCGTCTGGCTGAAAAAAGGAGAGGAATATAAGGATGAAACATTGAGCGTGCGTGCTTTCGGTTCCACGGATGTAGGAGTATCGTTTTTGCTTCAGGCAGGTGGAAAAAAGATTTTTCATGCCGGTGATTTGAATAACTGGCATTGGATGGATGAGAGTACCGAGGCGGAGTGGAAGGGGGCCGAGAAGAATTTCCTGCATGAGCTGGATGATCTTTACGCCTATACTCCCGAAGTGGATGTGGCCATGTTTCCCGTTGATCCCCGTTTGGGAAAAGAATACATGCGGGGTGCCGGACAGTTTGTAACAAAGATAAAAACTCATATCTTTGTACCCATGCATTTCACACCGGAGTATGCCAAGGCAAATGCTTTCTGCGACTTTGCCGAAGCGCATGGAGTGCGTTTTGTGTCATTGACGCATCGCGGACAAAAAATAGAGATTGAATAACAAAAGAATAACACAATATGAAAGTAAAAGGAAGATTTGATCATTTCAATATCAATGTAACTGATCTGGACAAGAGTATCAAGTTTTATGAAACAGCATTAGGTTTGCATGAGTCTCATCGTAAGGAAGCTTCGGACGGTTCCTTCGTGCTGGTGTATATGGCCGATGACCACAGCAATTTCTTGTTGGAACTGACTTGGTTGCGTGATCATACCCAGCCATACGAGTTGGGTGAGAACGAAAGCCATCTGTGTCTGCGTGTGGAAGGTGATTATGACGAAGTTCGTAAATTCCATAAGGAAATGGGATGTGTTTGCTTCGAGAACACCGCTATGGGCTTGTATTTCATCAATGATCCTGATGATTACTGGATTGAGATATTGCCGGTGAAGTAAAACAATCGTTTCCGTTAGTAATGAATTAAAAAGATAGAGACTATGAAATACATTTCTCCCGGTGGCTGGTTCTCATTGGAATACCCGATGGGCTGGCACGAGTTTGAAGATACAGAAGAGAGTTTTTTATTCTATAACCCTGACCGGTGGACAGGTAATTTCCGCATATCGGCTTATAAGGATGAAGCAGTTGACTATGGTCCGCAGTGCATCGCATACGAATTGAAAGAAAATACCTCTTCCGCCCTGGTGAAAGTGGGCAAGTGGGATTGTGCTTACAGCGCGGAAACTTTTCAGGAAGAAGGCGCCTGGTACACCACTCATATCTGGGTGACAGGAGAGGGGGATCTCTCTTTCGAATGTTCTTTTACCGTGTCCAAAGGAGGAGACAAGCATCCGGCAGAAGAAATCATCCGGTCTTTACAGATCCGCAAAGAAGGTGTAAGTCACCCGCGTGAGATCATTCCGATCCGTGTTTTGGAAATCGGGGAGGTGAACACCGCCTTTGAGTGGGCTTCTACCGCGATTAAAAAGCAACTCACCAAGGATTTTACTGCGTCGGAGAGCGATATTGACAGTATACAGCAAGTAATGGACAGCGGACGTTTCCAGACCCAGCAGCGTATGGCGTGGGAGAATTTCGGTATTGCCTTCGGAGCCATTCTGGTGAATGAGATGGAAGGTATGGAATGGGTGACTGTCATTGAGGGACAGAAAGAATATCCCGCCTTGCAGTTTATGTGTTCGGATATGGTGCTGGACCCTGCCGCACTGGTGTGGGGAAAAGCTAAAAAGGGACTCCCCTGCGACTTGAAATCTGAATTCAGGAAAATTAAGCGAGAGGCGGAGGCAGTGTTGGATGATTTAAATAAATAGACAAATAATGACCCCATATATGCAAGTAGACGGGCTTACCAAATCATTCGGTGACTTGGTATTGTTCCGGAAGATTTCATTTGGAGTGGTCGAAGGACAACGCATCGGTCTGATAGCAAAGAACGGTACAGGCAAGACTACCTTACTTAATATAATAGCCGGTAAGGAGGGATATGATGAAGGAAGCATCGTCTTTCGTCGTGATCTGCGGGTGGGCTATTTGGAGCAAGACCCACATTATCCCGAAGACCTGACCGTGCTCGAAGCCTGTTTCTATCACGGAAACAGCACGGTGGAACTCATCAAAGAATATGAAAGCTGCATGGAAACCGAAGGCAATCCGGGACTGGAAGAGCTGTTGGCACGGATGGAGCACGAAAAGGCATGGGATTATGAACGGAAGGCGAAACAAATCCTTTCTCAATTAAAAATCCGGGATTTCAGCCAGCAGATCAAACATCTTTCCGGAGGTCAGTTGAAACGGGTGGCTCTGGCGAATGTGTTGATAACTGAGCCCGATTTCCTGATTTTGGACGAGCCTACCAACCATCTTGATCTGGATATGACAGAGTGGCTGGAGGGGTATCTCGGCCGGGGAAACATCAGTCTGCTTATGGTGACGCACGACCGTTATTTCCTGGACCGCGTCTGCTCTGAAATTATCGAGATAGACAATCAGCAGGTTTATTCATATAAAGGGAACTACAGCTATTACTTGGAAAAGAGGCAGGAGCGTATTGAGGCGACCAATGCCGAAATAGCCCGTGCCAATAACCTGTACCGCACAGAGCTGGAGTGGATGCGCCGTATGCCTCAGGCACGCGGACATAAAGCGCGTTATCGGGAAGAAGCTTTCTACGAACTGGAGAAAGTGGCGAAGCAGCGTTTCAACGATGGCAATGTGAAACTGGATATGAAAGCCTCTTACATCGGCTCCAAGATTTTTGAGGCAGATCATCTGTACAAGCGTTTCGGTGATTTGAAGATTCTGGAAGATTTCTCGTATATCTTTGCCCGTTATGAGAAGATGGGCATCGTGGGAAACAATGGTACGGGAAAGTCCACGTTCATTAAAATACTGATGGGCGAACAGAAGCCGAACAGTGGAACACTGGATATCGGTGAGACAGTCCGTTTCGGATACTATTCTCAGGACGGCCTGAAGTTTGATGAGCAAATGAAGGTCATCGACGTGGTGCAGGATATTGCCGAAGTCATCGAATTGGGAAATGGAAAGAAGCTGACTGCATCCCAGTTCCTGCAACATTTTCTGTTTACCCCCGAAACACAGCATAGTTATGTATATAAACTGAGTGGGGGAGAACGCCGCCGCCTGTACCTATGTACGGTGCTGATGCGTAATCCCAACTTCCTGGTGCTGGATGAGCCTACCAACGATCTCGATATCATCACCCTTCAGGTTTTGGAAGAATATTTGCAGAACTTCAAGGGTTGTGTAATCGTAGTAAGCCACGACCGCTATTTCATGGACAAGGTGGTAGATCACTTGCTGGTATTCAAGGGACAGGGAGACATTCGTGATTTTCCGGGTAACTACTCCGATTATCGTGACTGGCGCGAGGCGAAAGAGCAGCGCGAGAAAGAGTCGGAGAAGCCGAAGGAGGAAAAGACCGCTCGCGTGCGCTTGAATGACAAGCGGAAGATGTCTTTCAAGGAAAAGAAAGAGTTCGAGCAGCTGGAACAAGAAATAGCCGGGCTGGAGCAGGAGAAGGCCGATATAGAAGCCGCCCTTTGCAGCGGTACGCTGGGAGTGGAGGAACTGACGGAGAAATCCAAACGGTTGCCGGAACTGAATGATTTGATTGATGAAAAGACCATGCGCTGGTTGGAACTGAGCGAGATAGAAGGGTAGAATAACCGGAGGTGCAACAGTGTACCTGATGCCATATTGCTATATTCGTTTTGAATAACAAAACCATAATATAGAAAAGAAATATGGCATCCATTAAATTGAAATTCCGCCCATCGAGCGTAAAAGGAAAAAAGGGCGTATTAAGTTATCAAATTATTCATTACAGACTGACACGGCTCATCAAGACTTCTTATCGGATCATGCCTTCCGAGTGGGACGACTCCACCGGCTGTCTGCTTATTTCAACACAGTCTGAATGTAAAGCGCGTCTTCTGCTGATACGTGACCAGACGAATTGGGAGATGACGCGGTTACAAGGTATTATCAATGATCTGGAGCGGACCGGTGTGGAATACACCATTGATGATATCGTGGCTTCTTTCCGGAAAATCCCTTCTGTAGAGAGTGTGTTCAACTTCATGCAACGATGTATCAATAAACTGGAGCGGCAGAAAAGGGGACGGACGGCAGAAGGCTATACCTCGACAATGAACAGCTTTATCCAATTCAGAAAGAATGAGGATCTGAGTTTTGAAGCCTTTGATTCGGAGCTGATGGAGATGTATGAAGCCTATCTGAAAGAGAAGGGCTTGGTAAAGAACAGTACTTCCTATTATATGAGAATCTGGCGGAGTGTGTATAATCTGGCTGTAGAGCAAGGCTATACCACCGACAAGAAACCTTTCAAACATGTCTATACCGGCATAGACAAGACCGTAAAACGGGCTGTTCCCTTTAAAATCATCAAAATGATCAAGGAACTTGATTTGTCATTCGAACCCCAGTTGGAGCTGGCAAGGGATATTTTCCTTTTCAGTTTCTATACCCGGGGCATGTCGTTTATTGATATGGCACACTTGAAAAAGAGCAATCTCCAGAATGGAATTCTGACATACAGCCGGAAAAAGACCGGGCAGCGGCTGACTATTCTGTGGGAGGAGCTGATGCAGGAGATTGTGGATAAATACAAGGATGACAGTTCCGAGTACCTGCTGCCTATCTTGCGGTATTGTGACATAAATGACCGCAAGCAATATAAACTGAGGGCCAAGCAGATAGGACGGGGCTTGAATAAAATAGGCTTGCGGCTGGAATTAAAGGCGCCGTTGACTTTTTATGTGGCGCGCCATAGCTGGGCCAGCATAGCGCAGGACAGGAAGGTGTCTACAGACATCATCCGCGAAGGGTTGGGGCACGATAATGAAAAGACCACTCATATTTATCTGGCATCCATTTCCACTTCACAGATAGACAGAGCTAATCAGATCATTTTAAAAGGGTTGTAGGTGAAGTATTCATTCAGGCTGTATGATGACAGCCTGAATGCTCTATTGGCTTGGATAAAATCAGATCGTTTTCGGAGAAATATTTCTAAAATCCTAACATAAGAGCTGGAGAATATTCAATATTCGGCAAAGTAATCAAAATATGCCTTGTTGGTGATAGATACAAAATATTGAATGACTTTTGTATGGGGAGATATAGAAATATGCAGAATGCTGATCTAAAGGATCGTGCCATTAGGAAATACTGTGTGACTTCGTGTGATATCTAATTGGGGATAATTTATTTTTTATCATGAACAAGTGTGATAAATCTGAGAATCAGCTGTTTGATAGCATGATTCGTTTTATAAAAAATGGGGTTCTCTTAGTAAGAGATCCCCATTTGGTTGCAAAAGTAGCTATAATTCCCAAGAAATGGAAATCTTTTGTTGTTTTAAAATGCTTTTAACAAGAAATGTATGAGAATTGTTCGTAAAAGGTTATGAATTACGATGTGTATATTTCACATTATCAATAAATTAAATAGAGAAGGGGATCTCTTACTAAGAGAACCCCAAAAATGAAGCTTCAACAAGCCTTTATTTTAGAAGTACAAATGATAAATAATTTATGTTTTGATGCAAATCTGTAATGATGCGGATTTGGGTACTGAATACTCTTTTCCGCAGAATCAAAACATAACGGGTAAAGCGCCTAGGTTACTGCCATGCAGTTCAATCGCTTCCTGCCCAGACCAGGGGTCAGATCTGATAACCACGTCACAGACGGGGGAAGAAAAAGAATATCCTGACCACAAGTGGTATTATATGTTCCTGCGCAACAGAGAGCTGAAACGCTATATCGAAATCTTTACCGGCAGGAGGGCTGTGATGATTAATACCCGGTCTGGCATAAAGGAAGAAAGACATTTCTATTTCAAAGTGTTTTCATATACCTCTGCTGATCATAAAAGACGTTTTGAACGGTGTCCTTATAGCAAGGAAGAATATGCGGCCCGTCGGGAGTCCGCCTTTGCCGTAAAGGAGGCGTTCGCGACAGGCTCTGTACAGAAGTTGAACGCTTTGACGGATGAAAAGGAAATCACGGGTGATGGTTATCTGTTTGTATGTGCCCCGTTGGATGAATTGAATCTCATCCTTGCCCATCTGTTCCCCCGGCAGTATCTTGCAAAAGACCGCAATTCCTATAGCGTGGCTGTTATTCCCCATAGACAGATGGAAGAATTTATTTATCTGTATGAATCCATGCCTTATAACATTGAACTGATGGATAAGCCTCTTGAGGAGTATATTCAGAAAAAGCAGAAGATACGTATTACGGGTGGTGTCTTTCAAGGGAAGGAAGGGTGCATCATGCGTATTCACCGGAATACAAAGCTGGTGTTTGCTTTTGGTAATATGACGGTGGCTATTAGTTATCTTCAGGCTTTTCCGTTTGAGAAGGTGGAATAATTAATAACTTATTCACAGTTGGAACGTGGATAAAATAAATAAAGAGAGAAATGAGTTTAACTTGTTTTTTTTTACAATAAATAGGTTATTAAGTTAGGTCTTGGTGATCTTTATGGCTGTTTATATTTTGTAATGTTGGACTGTTAATCATAGTCTATATCAATAGTTAAATATCAAACAAATAATTTTTTCTGTTAGAAATTCTCTATAATCCTGTATTGACGCAATGTTGAGATAAATTTATGGTGGATAGGCGATTGGATAATCAAAGAATAGCTAAAAATACAGCTCTTCTTTCTTTTAGAATGCTATGTATGACCCTTATAGCACTTTATACAAGTAGAGTTGTATTGACGTCTTTGGGAATTGAAAACTATGGCATTTATAATGTAGTTGGGGGAGGAGTTATGATGTTTTCAATGATATCAGGTGCATTAACTGCTTCTATTAATAGATTTATAACTTTTGAATTAGGAAGAGGGGATATGATAAAATTAAGGATGGTATTTTCTACTTCTATTATGATTCAGTTGCTTTTAGGTTTTATAATAGTTTTATTAGCTGAAAGTATTGGAGTTTGGTTCTTAAATGAAAAAATGGTAATTCCTCAAGATAGGCTAAATGCAGCTAACTGGGTATTACAGTTTTCCATTATTACTTTTGTAATTAATTTGATTAGTGTACCTTATAATGCAGTTATTATAGCTCATGAACGAATGTCTGCATTTGCTTATATTAGTATTATTGAAGTTGTGGGTAAGTTAATGATAGCATACTTTATTATGATATCGCCAATGGATAAGCTTATTTTTTATGCTATTACAATATGTTTATTATCTTTTGTTATTCGAATCATTTATGGTTTTTATTGCAAAAAGAATTTCGAGGAATGTTCTTATCATTTTATTTGGAATAAAGAAATATTGAAAAACATGTTTTCATTCGCAAGTTGGAATATGATTGGTGCATCGTCTGCTATATTTCGAGATCAAGGAGGTAATATTGTTATAAACTTATTTTGTGGCCCAGCAGTTAATGCTGCACGAGGTATTGCATTTCAAGTAAATAGTGCAATTCAGGGGTTTGTTCAAAGTTTTATGACTGCTTTAAATCCTCAAATTACAAAATCATATGCATCTGGAGATACTGGTTATATGATTAATTTATTGTATAAAGGAGCCAGATTTTCTTTTTATATATTACTTTTTATTTCATTGCCCATTATAGTTAATACTGAATTTATTTTGTCAATTTGGCTGGGACTGGTGCCAGATCATACTGTTTTATTCATTCAGCTAGTTTTGATGTTTGCCTTAAGTGAATGTATATCAATGCCATTAATTACAGCTATGTATGCTACTGGAAATGTTAGAAATTATCAAATTGTGGTGGGAGGTCTTCAAATGATGAATTTGCCTATCTCATATATTGCTTTACATATGGGAGCTATTCCAGAATCAGTTGTTATAGTAGCTATTATTATTTCGCAAATATGCCTTATTACTAGGTTGATAATGTTAAATAAAACAATTAATCTTAATTTGTTTCAATTTATAAGTCATGTCTATTTAAATATTCTTGTCGTGTTTCTAGTAGCTTCTGCATTACCGTTATATATTATGATAGTTGTTGAAAAAACTACTGTGAATAGTTTTATATTTCTATTGTTACTTTGTATTATAACATCAGTTTTTTCAATTCTTTATTTAGGCTGTAATACTAGAGAAAGAAAGTTTATCTATGAAAAAGCATTGAATATATTGTTACATAGACATGGCTAATAGTAGGAATGTTTGTAAATAACAGGGAAATATGATAAAGCGTAGTCAATTGGCGGATTGTTGTGGCTGTACAGCGTGTGCTAGTATTTGTATCCATAATGCTATAACTATGCAGCCAGATTCATTGGGTTTTTTGTATCCTTTTGTTGAACAGTCTAAATGTATTCATTGTGGTTTGTGTGAAAAGATTTGTTCTTTTAATAAAGATTACGATATATCACAAAATTTGTATTCCCCCCAAGCATATGGTGCTCGCCATAAGGATATAAAAGAAGTGGAAACAAGTCGTAGCGGTGCTGTTTTTATAGCCCTTTCAGATTGGGTTCTGCAACAGGGAGGAGTGGTTTATGGTGCAGGGTATACTGATCACTTCCGGGTTGTTCATAAAAGAGCTATAACAAGGGAGCTTCGAAATGAATTTAAAGGTAGTAAATATGTTCAGAGTGATTTGTCTGGGGTTTTTAATCAAGTAAAACAAGATTTAAAGTCTGGAAAAATTGTTTTGTTTTCAGGCACTCCATGTCAGACAGCTGGTTTGAATTCGTATATAGGAAAAAAGTTAAGAGGAAATTTATATTTAATGGATATTGTATGTCATGGAGTGCCTAGTCCATATATTTGGCGCGATTTCTTAAATTATATAGAAAAGAAGAATGGTGATATAGTAACTTCTGTTGATTTTCGGGATAAACAGAGGTTTGGTTGGAAGGACCATCGAGAATCGTATAAATTTAGTAAGGGAAACACTGTTAGTCTTACATTGTATACGGAATTATTTTATAAAAATATTATGTCTAGACCGTCATGTAGTGTATGTTATTATGCTAATATCAAAAGACCAAGTGATATTACAATAGGTGATTTTTGGGGATGGGAAAAGACAGATCCTAAAATAAATAAGGATGATAAAGGAGTATCACTCATTCTTGTAAATACTAGTAAGGGTGGACAACTATTTGAAGTTGTAAAAGATGATTTATATGTATTACCAGCAAAATTAGAAGATTGTATTCAACCCAATTTAATGCGCCCTACACCAGCTCATCTAAATAGTAACCAATTTAGAATTGATTATTCTCAAAAAGGGTGGGAATATGTAATGAAGAAATATTATCCTGTTTCTTCATTTACACAGAGACTTATCGGAAAAATAAAAAAAATGATTAAGTCTTTGTTGAATTTTAAAACTATTAATGTGATATGATTAGAATGATTCATTTTTTATATAAAAATCATTGAAAAGATATTTATATATGAATAAACCAAAGAAAATCAGATTATTGTCTTATCAGAATGCTCATAATTATGGTGCGGTATTACAAGCATATGGGCTTCAGTCAGTACTAAAAGAGCATGGATATGATGATGTTAAATTTATTAATTATAATCCTTGCTACTTATCATCTCGATATATACCAATTCCCCTTAAAAAGATTTTTTTTTCAAGTTGGAATGGCTTTAGGGCTTTTATATGGAAACTGTTTAATTATCCATTTCTCTATTTAAGTCAAAAAAAAAGAAATGTAGCAATTACAAATAGTATTAATAACCTTCTGTATCAAACTGATAAGGTATATATTTCGTATGCAGATTTTGAAGATGAAAATTTAGATTGCGATGTTTTAATTTGCGGAAGTGATCAGATATGGAATAAAAATATTACTAATGAGTATGATTCCATTTTTTTTGGGGAAGGGAAATATTATAAAGGTAGATTACTATCTTATGCGCCTAGCACTGAGGTTGATACATTAACTTCCGAAAATTTATTGGAAATTGCGCATAAACTTAAGCATTTTGATGCCGTAAGTGTCCGTGAAAAGCCTTTTCGTGATAAACTTGAGGATATTACACATCAACCTATTGCGGAGTGTATTGATCCTACTTTATTGGCAGGTTATAAAATTTTCGATAAGATATCTTCTGCTGAATTGGGAAATGAAAAATATATATTAATTTATTCATATTCAGGTCTTGACTCTTTTGCTAAAAAGTTAATTCATGGCATACCTAATTATGAAAAATATGCTATAAAGGTCTTATCTCTAGGTCCAGTAGGTATAAAAGAATATTTTAGAAAAGGTGTAGTTGACTACGATTGTTCTGTAGAAGAGTTTGTAGAGTATTTTAAAAAAGCATCTTATGTTATTACAAATTCGTTTCATGGTTTGGCCTTTTCTGTTCTTTTTCATAAAAATTTTTATGTCACATTTGTTGAAAACAAATATATAAGATGCCTTTCTCTTTTGAAGAATATAGGGTTAGAAAATAGAATGTTGTATACGGATACTTCATATGATTGGTCTGATATTGATTATAAATTGGTAGATAACAAATTAAATGAGCTTCGAGATAAATCATTAAGTTTTTTATTAGATAATTTAAAATAAATATGGATAAAATACTGGTTACAAGTCCTTCGATGACTTCTTATGAAGAATATATTGATGAAATTAAATCCATTTGGGATACTAAATGGTTGACAAATATGGGTCCTAAGCATAACCAATTAGAATTTGAATTAAGAACTTATTTAGGAGTAGAAAAAATTTCATTGTTTACCAATGGACATTCTGCTTTGGAATTAGGGCTTCAAGCTATGAATCTTAAAGGTGAAGTGATTACTACACCTTTTACTTTTGCTTCTACGACACACGCTATAGTACGCAATGGATTAACTCCTGTTTTTTGTGATATAAATGCTAATGATTATACAATAGATGTTGATCAAATAGAAAATTTGATAACAGATAGGACTTGCGCAATTGTTCCTGTACATGTGTATGGAACAGTATGTGATATAGAACGGATTGATAAATTAGCTATAAAATATGGATTGAAGGTCATTTATGATGCAGCTCATACATTTGGAGTGAAATATAAAGGGAGAAGTGTGGTTAGCTATGGAGATGCTAGTATGCTCAGTTTTCATGCAACAAAGGTGTATAATACAATAGAAGGAGGAGCTTTATGCTATAATAATGATGAATATGGCAATAAATTAAGAAAATTAAGAGATTTTGGCATAAAGACTGCGGAAATAATAGATGGAATAGGGGCAAATGCTAAAATGAGTGAGTTTCATGCAGCTATGGGCTTGTGTAATTTGCGCCATGTTGATGAAGAAATAGCCAAACGAAAAGAGATTGTGAATTTATATCGATCAGAATTGAGTGGTATTGATGGTGTTCAGTTATTACCTATTCAGGATAATGTAAAGTCAAATTATGCTTATTTCCCTGTTGTGTTTAATGAACGTATATTAGGGTTTACAAGAAATGAGGTTTTTGAACATCTTAGGTTACGTGAGGTGTATGCACGTAAATATTTTTATCCCATTGCAAATAGTTTTGATTGTTATTTAGGTAAATATGATCCATGTACTACTCCTGTTGCTCTTCACGTTAGTAAACGAGTATTGACATTACCTCTATATGCATCTCTTTCATTAGAAAATGCAATGCGGGTCGTTGACGGAATAAAAGAAATGCTTTAATTAAGAGTTTATATGCCGAAAGTAAAATATTTGCATTGTTGTTTTGATGATAAATTTATTGATGGTGCTATAACTTTATTTAATTCAGATAATTCTGTTGATAATAGATATGTTGTTGTTAGTAAAGAGAGAGAATGGGGCTTGCCCTTTAAACATATTAAAACTATTAGTGTAATTAGGGTTAAGGTAAAAGAATTTATACAACTTGCTGAATCATTTCAAGTTATTATATTGCATAACTTATACTCACTTGATTCTGAAATTTTACTTAGTTTACCTTTATCATGTAAAGTGATATGGCTTATGTGGGGGTATGATTTTTATAATTATAAACTATATAATAAAAAATTTCTTTATCATTATACTAGCAAATTAGTGGATGCTAAACAATTCCTTTACGAGTTAAAGGATAAAATATGGTTTTATCTTAAAGAAAAGCATTATTATGAACAAGCTTTGAAGCGAATTGATTATTTTTCTGGGGTATTTCCCTATGAAATCGATTTATTAAAAGAAGTACGTCCCAATTTAAGAACTAAACTTATAGATTTTTATTATGGTTCTACAAATTTTTTCATACCAGAAAAACCTTGTACCTCGATAGATAATAAGTATAGGAATATTATAATTGGAAATTCTGGTGCAGTGACAAATAATCATTTAGATGTATTTTATATACTTTCGAAAATTCTAAATACTTCTGTTATTGATAAAATCGTTGTCCCGTTGAGTTATGCTGGGACAAAGAATTATAATAGTAAAATTTCAAAGACGGGGGCTAATTTATGGGGGGCAAAATTTTTGCCACTGAATGATTATTTACCTTTGAAAGAATATTTGGAAATTGTTATGAATTGTAGGACTGCTATTTTTTTTCATGAAAGACAGCAAGCTTCAGATAATGTGTTTTTACAACTTTTATATGGGGCAAGAGTTTTTATGTCAAACACGTCCTTGATGTATCAATATCTTAAAACAATGGGATTCTATATTTATTCGCTTCAAGAACATAGTGATTTAATCAATAACTCTTTGGAGAAAGATAAAGTATTTGTAAATCGAAAATTATTGTCAGATAATTATTCATCATCAAAACTTATACAGCGTGTAATTTCCATGAATGTGGAACTTCGGAAAGTTTTATAAAGTGTTATTTTGTATATATTTTTTGTAGACATGTAAGGGTATTAGTTATCTGATTTGATATTAGACCTTTAAAAAGTTAGTAAAATATTATTTTACTGAAAAAATATCTTCGGGTTTTATCTATACGAATCGATGGAAACCTTTATTTAAGGATAATGATTTTGATATTTGTATTGAAAAAACTATATATTGATTATGCTGTTTCTATTTCTTTAGAAATTGATAAATAAAATCATTGTCTTATAGGCTTTGTAGATAAGAAACGAATGTATGCATGTGGCTTTTGTTTTAGTAGTTAATTAATTCATTTCTAAAGAGTAATGTTAACTGTATGATTTATAATTTATAGTCATGGTGAAATATTGGAATAGATAACACGTGGGGTTATATTGACATGTAAATTGGGGAATATGTTTAAGTCTTGATGGCTAAGTGCTATTGATTCAATATGTGTTTATTAGATATGTGACTTTAAAAGAGATATTGAGATGTGAATAGTTGTAATATATGCAATTATGTAGATTTAAAGAATATAGCATATAATTATATGAAAAATAAAAAAAATGAATAGATTTGATGAATATTGGTATATGTGTGATAGCTTATAATCGCATTGATTCGCTCAAACGGGTATTAAAAACACTGTCAGAAGCGTATTATCCACAAAATGTTGACCTTAATATCAGCATTGATAAGAGTAATACAGATATAGTAGAAAAATTTGCTTTATCTTATGTATGGACATTTGGCCGAAAAAATGTGATTATGCATAAGCGAAATCTTGGTTTGAAAAAACATGTTTTGTCTTGTGGTGAATTACTTCATAAATATGATGCATTAATTGTTCTTGAGGATGATGTTACTGTTGCTGTTTCGTATTTTTTATATGCAATGCAATGCGTAGAACAATATGCGGAAGATGAATCGATAGCAGGTATTAGCTTGTATAACTTTCCTATTGTATATCATAATCAAAAGCCGTTTACTCCTTTAAAAACAGATAGTGATGTGTTTTTAATGAATTGTGCTCAGTCTTGGGGACAGGTTTGGATGAGAAAACAATGGTTTGCTTTTAGGAAATGGTATGATATTCATTGTGGGGAAATTATGTGTCAACCACATCTTCCCCATTCTATTTGTTCATGGCCTAAGAGTTCATGGTTAAAATATCATACCCAATATTGTATTGAAGAAAATAAATATTTTGTCTATCCATATCATTCATTGAGTACGAATAATGGAGATGTTGGCACTCATGTACAGGTTTCTTCTACAATGTTTCAAGCTTCACTTCATTATGGGATTCAAAAGCATTTTAAACTGAATCCAACAATGAAATATGATGGATTCTTTGAAAATAAAATGCTTTATGAAGTACTTGGTTTGGATGAATCAGAATGTTGTATTGACTTTTATGGGGAGAAGAGTAATAGAGAAAGGAAACGTTATTGGCTTTCTGCTACTGCTCAACCGTATAAAATTGTACGCTCTTTTGCTCTAACTTTAAAACCATATGAAATGAATGTTGTATGTAATGTTATAGGTGAAGGTCTGTATTTATATGACACCATGGTAAAAAACGAAAAGCATGTAGTTGTAAAACAAAGCTATTTGATGTTTTATTTATTTAATTATGATACCTCATTTATATATGCTGTAAAGAAGTTGATTAAAGCATGTGTTAAAAGGATTTTTAGTTTATGATGTTGTTTTATTATATTCTACGACGTATCTTGATATATTTATAATAATTGATAAACATGTTTGGGGTGTGAAAATGTTGAAGATTAAACTGTTAAAATATATTTACCATAAGATAAAAAATGGTAGAAAAGTTAAGTTCACCTTTTCGTCTGAAATTAGTATTCATTCTACTTTTGAAGGTATGTCACAACTCTTTTCGCATACCTATTTTTGTGGGCATTTGGGTTATGGTTCATATATAGGCTCGCAAAGCCGTTTGTCAGCTTATATAGGTCGTTTTACTTCTATTGCTCCAAATGTAAAGTGTAATAGTGGAACTCATGCTTATACTTATCCTTTTGTAACGACTTCTCCTGCTTTTTTTTCGTTGAACAAAAATAAAGATCAGTGCGGTAGTACGTTTGCTACTCGTCAAATGTTTGAGGAATATAGAATGGTAGATGGCGAGAAGGGGTATGCTGTTTGGATTGGAAATGATTGTTGGCTTGGCGAAAATGTTTTTCTTGTAGGAGGAGTTTCCATCGGTGATGGTGCAATTGTACTTGCTGGTGCAGTTGTTACTAAAGATGTACCTCCTTATGCTATTGTTGGTGGTATACCTGCAAAAGTAATGAAGTATAGGTATGATAAAGAAACAATTGCATTTTTACTATCCATTAAATGGTGGAACAATTCTTTAGAATGGTTCAAGGAACATTGGGAACTACTTACAGACATAGATAAATTAAAAAACTATTATAAGCAAAATGATGAGTGTTAAATTGAAAACTTGATTTTCATATATTTTTTGTATTTCATAAAACTATTATTGGAGTGTAAAAGATAAGCACTAGGATTTTTTAAACTTCCATAATTTAGGGTTATTGATTATGGATGCAGGGAGTTTCTAATCAGATAATATTAAGAGAATAATAAAGATATGTTCATTATGTATTATATTTATGGAAAGTAACGAATTAATAAATTTTTCTATTATTACGGTTCCTGTATATTTAGAGAAAGACTTTTTATATTATTGAGTAAGCAGTCAAAAATTGGCTCATAATTGAAAGCTCTATCTTCGCTGCGAACAAAAATTTTAGAATTTATGTATAGCAGTGAAGATCTTGAAAGGTTTTACTTTCAATACCAGACCGAGGCTTTGCCTCATGGAGAATCTCTCCAATCGTTTTGTGTTAAGAACAAAGTTCCTTATAACATCTTTCAGAAATGGTACAGGGATACCCGGAAAAAAGTAGTTGAAGTCCAGGTTGATGGTGCTCCTGTAATCGGTCATGAGGAAAAATCCAGTGCCATTGATCAACCTCAACCGGTATCACCAGGCAGAACTGATCACCCTGTTCGTATTTGGGTTGAGCTTCGTATCAGCAATGGTTTGCATTTGTCCCAAAAGAATTTAAACTATCCGGATTTGGTTCGTATGGTAGAGAAACTGGAGGGGTTATGTTGAGTGTTACCGGTCTGAATCATTTTTATTATGTCCGTGATTTCACCGATATGCGTTGTAAGCACAGCCGTGTGCTGTCTGTCATTCGTGAACGGCTTCACCGTGAGCCCAATGATGGAGACGTCTTTATAGTCATGTCGCGCAATCGAAGAATAGTCCGTATGTTTTCATTTGATAATCGTTCATATAGTCTGTTCGAAAAGAAGTTTGTGGCAGGCTATCAGTTCATGAAAGTGGAGCGGAACGGGGCAGATACTGTTTATCGGATTGCCTGGAAGGACGTGGTTTTGATTCTTGAGAATCCTATAGTTAAAACATTAAAAATCAGATAATCAATCTATTTATCCACTTGCGGCTTTGCGATTATTTTATTACCTTTAATGCTGTAAGTCAAAGGTTTAAGTATGATCGATCTGCAAGATATAATTAAAACAAAACGAGAGTTGTTGAGTAGGGAAACCTACTCACGCAACCCTATAAATTATAGCGCAGGTATGGCAGAGGATCAGAAAGACCGATACATACAATACCTTGCTGAGCAAAATCAGGATCTCAGGTTGACAGGTGATGCCATGAAGCTTGTTTTAGAGGATTTTATGGCTCAGATGAAAGAACTGGAGGCTCAGATGTCATCCATGCAATCGAAACATGCTGACCTTGAGAATCGGTTGTCAGAAGAGCATAAACTTCGCAAATCGGCTGAACGTAAGATAAAATCACTTCAAGAAAAACTTGATTATGCCCATCAGGAACGTTTTGGTGATAGACGTCAAAAGATACAATCTAAAGCTAAAACAAGTGATTCAGACCGCCGGAAGGAGAAGGATGATTATGATGGAACCGATGATACGCTTCGCACGGATTCGGTTGGTCATGCTCCATCTCAAGAGGTAAAAGAGTCTTCCAAGAAAGAGCGTGATTTATCCAATCGCCCTGACGGTTATAAAAGGATGGGAGTAGTTGGAGAGGCGACAGAGCATCCTTCCGATTTGACAAAGGTTCCCGGTCGCATCATTGAAAGAAGAATGGTACGGGTATTCAGTTTTCGTACTTTCTTGACGGAAGAATGCTTCGAGATGGTTCATTATGCAGAGCCTGGTAAAAAGCCCAAGTGGGGTTATTTCCCTTCCGAAGGTCATCCTGAGGTAGTAACCAATTTTGAAGGCACTAAGGCTACTCCTGAATTTCTGCAGGCTATCGCCTACGAAGTTTATGTAAAGAATGTGACTTTTGGTCTTCTTCACCAATGGCTGACAGATATGGGCATGACCATTTCTAAAAACACGTTGCGCAACTGGCTTAAGAAAGGTAAGACATACCTGGACGAACAGGTTTGTGTATTGAAGTCTATAGCTTTGGAAAAAGATTCGATTGTGAACTGCGATGAGACCTGGTGTAAAGTGCGCAAATACGATCACTATAAGAAGTGCTACATTTGGGTGCTGGTCAACAAGGCTCGGAAAACAGCTATTTTCTTCTATGAGAATGGCTCGCGCGGTCGCGAGGTACTTACAGACTTTTGGGGCGATGCAGAGTTGAAGAGTATTATGTCCGACGGATACAATGCTTATGTATTTATCGGCAATGAGCTGAAATCAGCCCGGTTTAAAGATACTGTACACCAGATTTGTATGTCACATGCCAAGAACAAGTTTGTCAAGGCTTCCAATCAGGGTAGTGAACCGAATGCAGAACGCTTTTCCGAAATTTTAAAGGAGTTCTTTATGAGGGAGCGTAAATACGATGATGCCGGATTAACTCCCAAGGAAAGGTTCCGAGAAAGGCAAAGCCTGGCAACGAAGGAACTTCTGATAGAGTTACGCAGCTTGTTAGATAGTGAACTGACAAAGGATTCAGAATTTAGAAGCCGGTATTATAAAGAAGCTCTCAATTATCTGAACCGGTTCTGGAAAGAGATCTTTGCTTACTTGGATGATGGTGAATTACCGATAAACAACAACCTGGCTGAGCGAACCATTCGAAAGCTGACCACTCAACGCAACAATTCACTTCATTATGGTAGTGATGCCGGTGCAGAGATGGCAACAACTTATCACAGTGTGATAGGAACGGTAAAGCTTCATGGCAGTTCTATCTGGAACTTCATCGGAACTTTTTTCAAAAATATCTTTAACGGGTGCAGGGATTATGTTAACATGGTTCCTGACAAAATCACTTTGGCTACAAGCCAATGTTAAATTCAAAACTAATTTTTTAACAAAACTCAGTTTAGGGCACTGAAAAGTGCCCTTTCGAAGGGGGATGCCCTAAATTGAGTGCTTACCATAGTTGTAAAGACTACTTCTGCTGATTGCATTGCTGTGGGTAATCCATGTAAAGTAATAAAATATATAAATGAAGAATAATCCTTTAATTTCAGTTGTGACAGTTTCCTATAATGCTGTTGGGACTATCGAACAAACGCTCCTTTCTGTCATCAATCAGACATATCCAAACATTGAATACATCATTATAGATGGAGGTAGTACGGACGGAACTGTAGATATCATTAAAAAGTATGCCGATGAAATTGTTTATTGGATAAGTGAGCCTGATAAAGGAATTTATGATGCGATGAATAAAGGGATTAAGAAAGCTAACGGGGAATGGATAAATTTCATAAATGCAGGTGATAGCTATTATGATAAAAAAAGCCTAGAACAGATTGTGCTATCTTTTCATGAGGAAGGAATTATTTACTATGGTGATGCATGGGTAAATAGTATATGTAAAAAATATTGGGGGAAATTCTCTAGGCGCAAGCTAGCAATGGGGAATATTTGTCATCAGGCTATATTCTATCCAGTAGTATTAATGAAAGCAGAATTGTTTGATTTGAATTATTGTATATTTGCGGATTATGTATTTAATCTTAAAGCATGGAAGATATACCGTTTTAAGTATATATCACAGATTGTTTGTTTCTATGATTTTGGTGGAATAAGTACGGTAAACAAAGATAAAGACTATAATTTTAGAAAGGTGAAAAAAAATCTTATTATAGATTCCTGTGGATATATTAATTATATTATTGGAGTTATTTATCGATTTTTACTCAGTACTAAAGCACTAGTAAAAAAAATATTGTATCGCTTTAAATATTTACATTAAAATGAATCATTTTATTTGTAATCCTTTTTTTCTCTATTTTGCATCTTGGAGCATAGTCGTTGGATTGTATTTATTGGGGTGGTCTGATATTTATCCTATAATCAGTGGGAAATTGCTTTTTTTCTTGACCGTCACTTGTATAATAAGTCTTTTATTGGCATTGTATACACATAAAAAAAAGTGGTTTGTATATTACCCAGTGAAAGATCCCCAACGATACTATAAATTCATTATGAGATATTCTAAATGGAATTATTGTTTGTTGTTGTGTGAATTCTTATATCAAAGGTCAATCCCTTTATTTGCATATTTGACAGGGAATGCAGACGAACATTTATATGCAAATTTTGGAATTCCAATAGTTCATATTGTTGTTATCAATGTATTCTTTTTATTATTCTATGTTTCGGCATATTGTTATTTCTCCATGAGAAAATTAATTAACGTATTCTTGTTTCCAGTTTTGATAAACTTTTTGCCATTTTTATTATGTGTTTCTCGTGGGTTTATATTGTATATGCTCTTTGGATTCTTTCTCATTGCTTTAATGTCCTATAAAAAAGTAGGAAAGGTTATTTGTACTTTAATGCCTATAGGCTTATTAGTTTTATATCTATTTGGTTTGATGGGCAATATGAGAATAGATGATTCTGAAGGAAATGTTATTTTAAATATAGGTGAGGCTAAAACAGAATTTAGAGATTCTGGTATACCTTCTGAATTTTTTTGGGCTTATCTTTATGTATCTTCTCCACTTGGTAATTTACAAAATACTATAGATAAGACAAAACGCTTTGACCCAGAAACTTCGAATTGGTTAAATTTGGTTGTGAATGAAATGTTGCCGGTAACTATATCTAAACGTATTGGATTAAAAATGACAGATAGGGGAAAGTATTTGATATCTGATGCCTTGACAGTGGGGTCTACTTATATGGGACCTTATACTATTTGGGGATGGTCAGGTATGATTCTTGTTTTTGGAGCAATGATGTCTGTTATTGTGATTTTTTCATTGCTTATATCTAGGAAGTCTGTGTTGTTTGTACCCTTGGTTGTAATATTATCAATTTTGTCTTTCTTTAGCCTATTTGATAATATGTTGATATTTGTTGGCTTATATCCTCAGTTACTCTTGATATTTTTAATGAGGAATAAATATAATATGAACTAAAAAAGATGGGATAATGATAGCAATTTTAATGGCTACGTATAATGGAGAGAAATATATAGAAACTCAGTTAAAATCTATATTATGCCAAACTATTCGGGATTGGGTACTATATATAAGAGATGATGGATCAACTGATAGGACATTATCTGTTATATCTGAATTTATTAAGAAGGATATCCGAATTAAGTTAGTATCTGATACAGTGGAACATCGGGGAGCTGATAACAGTTTTATGTGGTTATTGAACAAAGTAAATGCTGATTATTATATGTTCTGTGATCAAGATGATTATTGGTTGCCAAACAAGATAGAGAATACTATAAGCAGAATGGATTCAATAGAAAAAGAAAGGGGAGATGGTATTCCTATCATTGTTCATAGCGATGTAAAAGTTGTAGATGCTAACTTGTCGATCATGTCAGACTCTTTGTATAAGTTTATGGGACAGTATAATAGAGTCCAAAATGCAGAAGCGTTATTGGTTGGTAATATTGCTTTAGGGTGTACCATAATGATAAATGCTACCGCAAAGAAAATAATGTTTCCTTATGAAAAATATGCTATTATGCATGATTATTGGATGGCTCTGAAAGTATATGTACATAATGGTGTCGTTTCTTTTATCGAGTCGCCTACAATGCTGTATAGGCAACATGGAAAAAATACATTAGGTGCAGCTCGTAATGTAAGTACGATGTATAAGTTGATTCATTGGAAGTTATATTTTTCCAGATTTAGAGAATGTTGGATTATGAGTCATAGGCTTTCAAGAATCTCGTTTATTAAATTCTTGTTTTTGAAAATCCAATATAATTATATAGAAAATAAGTGATGCTAATATTCTCATGAAAAACTTATATCTATTTGATATTTGCGGAACTATTTATCGTTCTAATACGACATTTGATTTTTTGGAGTTTTACTTGAAAGAAAATAAACGTTTTAAACTTTATAGAACTATCTATAAATCTTTCTTTTGGAAGATTATTAATCGAGCTTTAAGGAGTTGGCTGCATTATGATTTGACAAGAACTTTGGCCCTTAGATTTTTGAAAGGAACTTCTTATAGTGAACTTAGTAAACAAGCAAAGTTATTTACTGAAGTCTATCTTTCTCAAGTGCGTAATATTGAAATTTATAATACGATTGAACATCTTATATCAATAGATAAATCGAAAGTGATACTAGTATCTGCTACTATTGATGTAGTAGCAGAAGCAGTTGCCGATTCATTGCATTGTGAACAATATTATAGTACTGCATTGGAATATAAAGACGGTGTTTGTACTGGCAAAATGGTGAAAGATTTATTAGGAAACAAATGCATGTTTCTAAATGAACAAGGAATTTTACACCAGATAAAAAGTTTTTTTACGGATGACTTGACCGATACCGATGTATTGGAATATTCTGAGATAAAAAATATTGTCTGTTATCCTAAAACTCAAAAACGATGGATAAAGTTAATAGCGCAAAAGAAATGGGAAGTAGCTATGTTGGAGTATTGATGTTTTATGTACCTGTATTGTATGCTATAAGAACACGTTTCTTAAAAAGGACAAAACTGGGAATATTTTTTTGGTTTGCTGAATATCTGTTTCCCGTATTATTGTCATTATTGTTGGCAAATATTGAACCGATATCTATTTTTCAAATGCTTTTGTCGGTTGTCTGTGTATATTGTTTTTATGAAATCGGGTACATTCAAAATGATTGTGAAACAATAAAAAAAGAGGAGAATCCCACTTTGAGGTTATCTGAAGATGAATTGAAAATATATGAGCGAAATAAATGGAATATATATATGACAAGAGGCGTATTAGGTATTCTTTTTTCAATGTATTATATTCAGCAAGGCATTCCTAGTTGCATTTTATTACCTGTATTGTGGGGGATCATTCCATTATATCTTTTATATAATAGTATGAGAAACAGACTTAATCAGTATTTGGTTCTTTTTTTAATGATCTATAGATATGGTGTTCCTTTTTTCTTATATACTCATTTTAATTGGAACTGTTATTTATTACTTTTGATAATTATATCTTATCCTATTCCGACTTTTATTCAAATATGTGCTAAAGAGAAACGAGGGAGATGTGAAAAATGGGCTTTATTCTTTGTTGGGAGTTATAATAAGAGAGAGCTCTTTAGATTAAAGTTTTATTTGTTTTTAATAGTTGGGGTAGGTGTATTGGCTTTTTTGAATCAGGTACATTTATATTATGTAATCTTACCGATATATTTCTTTCTGTTTAGAATTGGTTCTTATTCAATGAGAAAAATATTATAATACTATGTGAATATTACATCTCGCGCTTAGCGTGTATCGGCTAGTGCAGGAGGTCTTTGTTGCTTATTTATAATTGCATATAATACAATGATTACAGTTTCTATCGTCACCTACAAGACGAATCTAGAAGAACTGTCCAAATGCTTGCAATCACTAATCTCTTCTCTTGTTTCCCAAATTTATATTGTCGATAATTCCAACGAGCGGTATATTGCAGATTTCTGTCAGCAATACCCCAATGTGGTATATATTGGTAGTGAAAATGTAGGCTATGGAGCAGGGCATAATCAAGCATTGAGACAGGTACTCAACTCGGGTGGGAAATACCATTTGATTCTTAATTCGGATGTATATTTTGAACCTTCGGTTTTGGAATTTCTGGCAGCATATATGGATGCACATACGGATGTAGCACAGGTACAGCCCAATGTAGTATACCCTGATGGAGAGCAGCAATATACCTGTCGTCTTCTTCCCACACCTGCCAATCTGATTTTCCGACGTTTCCTACCTAAGAGAATGGTGGAGAATATGAATATACGTTATCAACTAAAATTCGATGACCATAAGAAAGAAATGAATGTGCCCTATCATCAAGGTAGTTTCATGTTTTTTCGTTTGGAATGTTTTAAAAAAGTAGGATTGTTTGATGAAAGGTTCTTCATGTATCCTGAAGATATTGATATAACTAGGAGAATGCACAGATGGTATCGAACTATGTTTGTTCCTAGTGTGACCATTGTACATGCTCATCGGGCAGCATCTTACAAAAGTAAAAAAATGTTGAAGATTCATATGGTTAATATGATTAAGTATTTCAATAAGTGGGGATGGATAGTTGATAAAGAACGTTCTGCTTGGAACAGAAAGTTATTGGAAGAATTAGGATATAAAAAATAATATTTTCTATAATGAATTACTTTATTACAGGTGGTACCGGTTTCATCGGTACCCACCTCGCCAGTCTTTTGCACGAAGTGTATCCCGAAGCAAAAATTTACAACTTGGATATTATAGAGCCGGGCACTCCATTACCGACAGTAAAAAATTATAAACCGGCTTTAAGAAAAGGGGAGGAACATGCAGCCACATTCATCTATTGTGATGTACGACAGCCGATAGAGTTGGAAAAAGTAGATATCACTCCCGATGATGTGATCTTTAACTTCGCCGCCGTTCATCGCACTCCCGGTCATCCCGATCCTGCATATTTTGAAACAAATATCCGTGGTGCGGAGAACGTATGTGCCTTTGCTGAACGGCATGGTATCCGGAAAATAGTTTTCACCAGTTCCATAGCCCCTTACGGTGCTGCCGAGGAACTGAAGGAGGAAACCACGCTGCCTATGCCCAACACCCCATACGGCATATCCAAGCTGGTTGCGGAAAAGATTCATCAGACTTGGCAGGCAGGAGGTGAAGGCCGCCAGCTTACCATTGTCCGACCCGGTGTGGTGTTCGGACGGGGAGAGAATGGAAACTTTACGCGTCTGTATTGGGGCATTCGGGGGCATAAGTTTATGTACCCGGGACGCAAGGATACCGTCAAGGCCTGTATCTATGTGAAGGAACTGGTGCGGTTCATGCTTTACAGATTGGAATATCACGATAGTGGGGTGGAACTGTATAATTGCTGCTACGAGCCCGCCTATACGATAGAGCACATCGTAGAATCCATGAAAAGAGTGACAAATATGAAGGTAAAAGTTCCTTTCATGCCGGGATGGCTGATCATGACTGCTGCTGGTATAGCCGGAGCGCTAGGCTCTCCGATGGGCATCTGTCCGGCACGAGTGAGAAAGTTGCAGATCTCTACGAATATCTGCGGAAAAAAACTGTCCGCTTCGGGCTACCGTTTCCACTACACCTTTGAAGAGGCGCTGGCGGACTGGTACAAGGATAATGGTAACCTGTATCTGCAATGAGGAGGCTGATACTTTTTCTTTTGTTCTTTGTAATGATCGGTGCGGTACACGCCCAGTTCACCTACGGGACTACAGGACTGTTGAATATGCCTACTGCCGATATGCAGCGTGACAAGACATTCATGTTTGGCGGTGGCTTTCTGGAGAAACATGCCACTCCTGCCCGTTGGACCTACAATACTTTCAATTATTATTTTGACATCACTATTTTCCCCTGGCTGGAAGTATCCTATATTTGTACATTGCACAAGGCTATGGAGGTTGATCCTGCATACGGTCCGGGTTTTTGGGTTCCTTCCACGTATGGGAAGTTTGTTAACCAGGACCGTAACTTTGCGGTACGTTTACGGCTGTGGAAGGAAGGCTGGTGGAAACCGTGGACTCCGCAAATTGTACTGGGTGCGAATGACGCTCTTAATAATTCATGGACGGAGGGTAGCAAGATTGAGATGAGTTCGGCTACGGCAAATGGTTTTTACAGTCGCTATTATCTGGTTGTTACCAAGCATCTTTCTATGAAGGAGGTGGGAGAGTGGGGCTTGCATCTGGCATATGTTTATAACAGGCGGAAGGATTACCCGTTAAATGGTCCCGCCATCGGTGCTAATTTCCGTTTTTCTCTGCCTCAAACTTCTTTTATCAACAAAGCGGTAAATAACTTGAATCTGATGGCAGAATACGATAGTAAATCGATAAATTGCGGCTTTGAGTACAGCTTCTGGAAAGACTACATCAACGCCATAGTAGAACTGAACCGTTGCAAATACTTTTCCGGTGGCTTAGTCTTCAAAATCCATTTAAAATAATAAAAAGCGCTCATTCATAGGAATTTCCAGATAGAATTCGTTTCTTTGCGGTCAGAAACCATAAAATCATTTTTATTATGTCATCCCGCTTTGTAAACCCTTTCACGGATCTCGGCTTCAAGATAATCTTCGGACAGCCCGCCAGCAAGGATCTGCTGATAATCCTACTTAACGAACTGCTGTCGGGTGAGCATCACATTGAAGACCTGACGTTTCTGGACAAGGAGGACCGTTCGGAGAATATTCACGACAAGGGCATCATCTATGACCTTTACTGCCGTACCTCTACGGGCGAGTACATCATAGTGGAGATGCAGAATCGTTGGCACAGCCATTTCCTGGACCGTACGCTTTATTATGTGTGCCGTGCGGTGAGCCGCCAGATGGAGAATCCGTCCTCTAAAGAGGTATGTGTTCCCGACACTCCGTTGGAGGGGGATTGCGGTCTGCTCAGGGAAGAAGAGGCTTCTTACGGTCTCCGTTACAGGCTTCCTGCCGTGTACGGCATTTTCCTGATGAATTTCAAGGAGGATGGTCTGGAAAGCAAGTTCCGTACCGACACGGTGGTTTCCGACCGGGACAGCGGTCGTGTGGTGAACCGGAATTTCCGTCAGATTTATCTCCAGTTTCCTTATTTTACGAAGGAACTGGACGAATGTTCTACTTTATCCGATAAACTAATGTATGCACTGAAGAATATGAACAACTGGAACAGAATGCCCGATGCGCTGAAAGAACAGGTTTTCAGCCATCTTGACCGCCTTGCCGCCAAGGCTCACCTGTCTGAGGGTGACCGTATCGCTTATGATAAGGCGGTGGACCGTTATAACGTGAGCCGTATTGTGGAAAATGATATCCGTGAACAGGCTGTCGCGGAAGGAAAAGCGATAGGAAAAGCAATAGGAAAAGCGGAAGGAAAAGCAGAAGGAGAGGCGGAAGGACGTTTGAAGGAGCGTTTGGAAATCGCCCGTAAACTGAAAGAGAACGGTTTTTCCATAGCGGATATTGTCCGGGTTGCCGGACTTTCGGCGGAAGAAATTGATAAGCTGTAACGGTGTGCACGATTGTACTGCTAGGTGATTTGCTTCTGTTTTGTAGAAAGATGAATGGTGGGTAGGGTAAATTAGAATGATGTCAATGTCGGTTCTCTATAGGGCTATCGTATACGATTAGTCTGGTAGTCTGTAGATTGAGTAAATTTATTATTGTAAAACCTTTCTACAAAGAAAAACAAATCATACGTAAGGGCATTCTCCATGCAGCTTCCCCCAAAGAAGAAACTGCATGGTGATTGCCACTTTCTTTATTATTTCTCCAAGTACCCGAATACCCCCTCCGCATCGAAACACGGACAAGCCTTCGGGATACTTCCCGGCATATCCCTGTGTCCCCTTATCCGGACACCGGGAAAGATTTTCACCATCCGCATCAGCAACAAAATAAATTGTTCCGTCTGTTCCGGTGTCCGGGTATCTGTCGGACGTCCGTCCGCATCCAGACCGCCCTCATAACAGATACCTATGCTGCAACGGTTCCAGGGGCGGCAGTGTGCACCCACTTCCAGAAGCTTGCGGTGCTGGGTCACACTTCCGTCACGACGGATATAAAAATGATACCCCACCGTGCGGAAACCTCGCGTTTTGTGGTCACGGAGCAGTTGCTCGGCGGTGTAATCCCGGGTGGAGCGTGTGGCGCTGCAATGAATGACGATATATTTCACGGAAGCGGAGGATGCCATCATTGGGCCGTCCTCCTGAGTGAGGAGAGCACGTTCGTTCGGAATCTCTTCCTCACCGATTATCATAGGGAAAGTTTCTTGAATCATGGTTGAATTGAAATAGGGAATTAAGAATTAAAAAGTGTCATGCGATGGGTCAGGGGCTTTTTAAAAGAGAGTGGTGCAACTGGTTACGCCCAAGGCGGTGAGCGCTGCTATGGCAGCTTGGATAATGGCGTGCAGAATTTGCTTCCAGGTGATTTTCTTTGAATTGTTCATGGGAATATTTGTTTTAAAGGATTTGTTTTTTTCTGTCATTCCGGACAAAGACGAGGAATCTGTGGGCATAAAAATGATTGCATTCAGATTCTTCACTTTGTTCAGAACAACAGTTTCATTTCAGAAATACAGGTCTTTACAGAAATACAGGTCTATTTCAGAACAACAGGTTCATCTCAAAAAGACAAAATACTATCAGACTTCAGAAGTCCGGAAAGTTCAGGCGTTTTCTTCCGTCTTGTCATCCGGTCCGGAAGCCTCTCCCGTCAAGTCCACAGTGTTTTTCCCCGCTTTCAGGGCTTTAACCACCAGCTTGGCGGCCTTTCGGGTAGGGACCAGGTTGAATACGCTGTCTTTCAGCAAGCTGAGGAAACGGGTTCCGGCTTTCCAGCGCACGTTCAGGTCTTCCACATGGATGGCGGGATTGTATGTTTCCAGTGATTCGGCTCCCATGCTGTTGATATGAATGGAGAAAGTGCCCAGATCGCCCATCTGGATGCGTTGTCCTGCCAGAAGCTGCTCCCGCATACAGTCCACCGCTTGGATCAGGACCGCCTGGATGTCGGCACGGTTGTATTTGGAGCCGTGGGTCGAGATATGCTCGGCAAACTTGTCCAGTGTCATGATTTCTGAGTACTGGGCGTTGGCATAAGCCTTCTTGGGAGCATCCTGGTCACTGGGATTGGCACGGAGTGAGATACTGTAGTTGATCATCGTTTTTGTTTTTAAAGGGTTATTATTATCGGAAAAGTGTCAGGTAGGAGCAAGGCGCACACTGCTGCGGCATCCGGTGAAACTTGGGGCAAGATCCGCGGAATCTTGTACCAGGATTTTTGTAATCTTGTGCCGGGTTGCGGCTTCTTCCTTCTGACACTGCAAAGATAACCTCACGTCCGTGCGGCGTGACCCCTTCCGACCCCTTTTGACCCTTTGGGGAGACTGTCCGGGAACTCGGTCAGCGCTTGCGTCATGTGGTGACTTCAGGCGCGGATTTCACGGTTCCCTCTTTATTCTTTCCGCGTAATCCACGTCTCAGAGAGAGAGGAAGAGTTCTCGGACAGTCTGTGGCAGATTTCAGGGGGAATCACGGTTCTCCCAGGTGGAGGTAGACGAGTTGCAACTGGCGGCAGGTGAAGGATTTCTGGCAGGGATGGTATCCCGTGGCTTCCAGGGCGTGGAGTAACGGTGCGCACTGGGCGATCCAGCGCATCAGATGACGCACGGCTACTTTCGGCGTACTGTCCGGAAAATAGAGAAGGGCTGTTTCGGTCTTATTCATGAATGGTTTCTTATTTAACGTGAGTTTGATAGATGATAATAAAGTTTATCCGGAGTTTTCTGAACAATCCAAATAAACTGCCATAAACGATTTTTGCTATCCGGGAACAACAGCCGCACGGAGCAGCGACAGGGACACAGGGACAGTGGGGACACCCCCTTTTTTCCTCACACACACATACGTGTACATATAGAAAGCCGGGTCAGTTCTTGTGATACGTCCCCTTGCCGTCCACACTTACCAGCGCCCCCTGTTTGGTGAGCCGTTTGAGCCAGGTAAGCGCGGTGGATTCAGGTATCCTCCTGTCGTGCGCTTTTTCCAGCAGCAGCCGGCGGGTAAACTCGTCCTCCATTTCGGCAAAGAGCATATTCTTGTCCGCCGTGCTCCGGCGCTTGATAACGGAGGAGGACAGAAACGAAAGAACATGGGTGGCGTGCAGATAAAGCGGCTCCACCAAGGCAAGCACGGCATGAAAATCATCGTCTGTAATCACCATGTTCCAGCGTGGGATGATACGGTCCTTCAGATTATCGGAAGAAATATGCGCGTCAGGTTTCACCAGAGAAGAATCTTCCAGGCTTCGCAGGATGGCGACTATCGACATCATGCGGCACGCATTGACGGCAAGACGGATGACGGAACTGCTCATCTCGTCCCCGTTGATCTTGCCGGAACGATGGAACAGCTTGTCGAACAGGAAGTTGAACTGTTTATGCTGGGCATGAGTCAGCTTCAGGGTAAACAATCCCCGAAGCGTCAGCTCGTCCAGCGTGTTTTTCCATTCGTTGCCCATCAGGCGGAATTCCTCGTCCACATCCACCTCATCCTCGCCAAACTGGTCCGCCCATTGGGTGATGCGTGGCATATAATAAAAGTTCTGGCGGGAGAACAGACCGTTCTCCGCCGTGGGGATCAGGGGCTTTACCTGTGCGGGCGTACCCGAGAGCAACACGGAGAGGTAGCTTCTGCTCACCTCCTGATATTCGCGGTCGGTACGCCGGTTGTAGGACAGGCGGTCGTGGTCGAACGCCTTGCGCAGCGTGTCGCTCCAGTTTCCGTATTCGGTCCCTATGGCGGTGGATACGGTGTCCGCCTCACTTTCGCAGATGATGCCCGTTCCGTTGGAATCCATGATATTTTGCAGGATGCCTGTTCCGGTGTTGTTTCCCGGTATGAGGAACATCCGGTTGGGAGGCAATACGGGAGCTTCCTGATTTCTCCGTTCCTTACCCAGAGAATCGTAGGCCGCCTTTTCCCGGCGGTAAGTTTTCATCGCCTCTTTCACCTCGTTTCGTATCTTGTCGTGTATAGGTTCGATGAGGAGCCGCACCCACGTCAATGCACTTTTTCCTGCGGCGGACGGGGCCACGATGAAAGTCTGCATACAGGGGGCCTGCCACTTCCGGCCGTACTGGCACCGCACTACGTGGGAGAGGGAGGCACCCAGTACGGTAAACGCTCCCAGGAGCAACACATCACGCTGTTCGGGCTTTTTACCGAAGGAGATGATTTTCTCCAGCAGCTCCGGCCACACATAGTCCTGTGGAAAGGTAGGCAGGGGGGAATAAGGCTCGGAGCCTTCGGTGAGCTGTTCCTCCTCGTCGGTATCATCGGAAACGTCATTTTCCACCTTATTATATCGCGCGCACGTGTGTAGAAAATCTGGGGTTGTCCCTGCTGTCCCCATTGTCCCTGCCTTGTGGAAGCCGGCGCTGCCGGAAATCTTCACTCCGCATTGTCCGGCCAGATGGAATACGGTTCCCAGATGTATATCTTCTTTATCGGCATGAAGCGCGTTCGAGAACAGTGCTTGTGCATTTTTTTCGTCGTATTTGGAGGAAAGGGAGCAGAGGGAGAGGAAATCATTGCGTCCCGCTTCTCCGCAATCGTTTGCGATGGCGAAAGCCAGTTGTACATATTCAATATAGGTAGGGGCAATGTCTGCGCCTGCCATGCGGACAGCTTCGGTCAGCTGCCGCAAGTTTTCTAAAGGATTGTTCATGTTCATGATATTTGTTGTTTTTTGAGTGCCTGTTTAAATTTTGTCCGGCATTCTTTTGAGTATGTTTTTCTATTCGTTTTAAATTTCCCGGCGTATCAATGCTTCCTCGTCATACGAGAGGAAACAGGCCCGTACCAAGTCCTTGCCGGAACGGTCCACGCCTTTGCCGGAATGGTTTGTTTTTTTATCTTCCCTGTCCGGGTAGCTGCTGTGGAAATCATAGATTGCTTGTACGTAGTTCATCGCCCAGTGGATGTTTTCGGAGGTATTTTGTTTGGTGTCGGGTATGCGTGCCAGGTCGTAGGGGATGAACGCTTTTACTCCGTGTCCGCTGGGGCTGGTGAATGCCAGTACAGGGCGCAGGAGGAGGTCGTCGAACAATTGTCTTTTCAGCTTTTCCGCTTCCCGACGGGAATCAAGGTGGTCTATGTCCACCACAATCAAGCCCGACGGTCCGGTCAGGCTGTCGCTTTTACGGTAGGAAAAAACGCCGCAGGGAGTAACGTAGGGTAGCGTCTGTTGCTTGAGCATACGATAGACTTTTTCATCCCCGTTTTCCACTGCCCGACGCACGGTCTCGGTCAGTGTCTTCAGGCGTTCGCTGGATGTGATAAGTTTGTACACTTCCTGTAAGGTTATTTCCTTGTAGGGCGTTAAGGTGGGCGGCTGGATGATTCGTCCGGTGGTACTGTCCTTTACCGGTGATATAGGTGGCAGAAACAGTGACATTTTAAATTGGTTCATTCGTTTTTATTTATTAAATTTGCAAGCCCTGATATTTATGAATCAGGTTATTGATTTTCAATGTTACAAAGTTCGATATAATAACTGAGATACGTGTGTTTTTGTCCTGAACGGGGACATATAAATGATTATTCATATAAAAAATACGATTTAATCCGATGGAACATTTGAATCCTGTTGATCAGGCCCGGCAATTGGCTGCCGAGGTAGTGAAACGTCTGGGCCAGTTGAATCTGCACAGACGGGAGTTGGAGCGTAAGCTCCATGTGGCTAATGGCTTTTTTACCAGCCTGGAAGAAAAAAAATAACATGACGCTTCTTCTTTTTTTCGAGGTGAAGGCGGTTATAGAAGAACACTATGAGAGGCGTATCGAGTTTTACAGGTATGTCAATCCGCCGCTGTCACGGGAGGCGGAACGTGAACTGGGGGAGTGGAAAGGAAAAGTGAGGGAGATAATGAGGATGTGTTGAAGTTCCGATAGGGGGATATAGCGGGATATTTGGCCCATAACACGCTGAAAGGCAATATGACTATTGCCCGTATGTATCTTGCGATAGCCGGGGGAGATATGGACGGTGCCTTGCGTCTTCTTCGGGAATTCCTTTCTACTGTTCCGTATTGTGATAACACGAATTATGAGGGACATTACAGCAACTGTTCTACATCATCTTTTCCCTGTTCGGGATGTATGTCGATGTGGAAGTGCGTATCCCGAACGCTTTTTCCTCAGTGGATTGCAAGTGGTGAAGGTAGGGATCAATTTTGATGTGGAGAAACACACCTTGGGGGATTATATAAATCACCGATAAGAATTAATCTGTAAAGAATAGAATATTTACTATAGGCTGCATGCAATGATGCATGTGGCCTTCCCTTTTTTGTTGCCGGTAGCGACCGGCATCCGCATAATGTATTGCATGAACGATTGTCTTCGTGATTACCAGCAGGAGATGAAGCTCCGCCTCTTTGAGGAGTGGGAGTTTCATCGGAATGTGATGGTGCAGATGCCCACCGGTACGGGAAAGACGCATCTGCTGGCCGCCATAGTGAGGGAATTCCTGCGTGGTTCCGGCAGCCGGGTATGGATTGTGGCGCACCGCCGGGAGCTGGTGGATCAGATAGAGGAAACCGTGTCCCGGCACGGGATGAGCAAAGAGGACGGAAGGGTGAGGGTGATGTCCATCCAGTGGTTGTCACGAAACCGGAAGGATATGTACGAAGAACCGGACTTGATCGTTATCGACGAGGCGCATCACGCCCTGGCGGAAACCTACCGGATACTTTGGGAGAACTATCCGGAGGCAAGGAAACTGGGCATGACTGCCACTCCCTGCCGGCTGAACGGCAAGGGATTCATGGACTTGTTCAACAGCCTGATCACTTCGTGGACTGTCGCGGAATTCATCGGAAAAGGGTGGTTGTCATCCTTTGACTATGTGTCCATCCGTGCGAACAGCAGGGAACAGCGGTTGATAGACTCGCTGAAGAAACGGGGTGCGGACGGGGACTACCAGGTAAAGGAGATGAACGAGGTACTGAACCGGGAGACAAGTATCGGCCGGCTGTATGAGAGCGTGGAACGATATGCCCACGGAAAGAAAGGAATCGTATATGCTGTCAGCATCGCCCATGCCCGCCGGATAGCGGCTTGTTATAGCGCACACGGGCTGGAGTCTGTTGCTATCGACAGCAGGACTCCGGCTTCGGAACGCAAGGAACTGGTGGATGATTTCAGACGGGGAAAGGTTAAAGTGCTGGTTAATGTGGATATCTTCTCCGAAGGCTTCGACTGTCCCGATGTGGAGTTCGTGCAGCTGGCACGTCCCACGCTTTCCCTGGCGAAATACCTGCAACAGGTAGGACGTGGGTTGAGGAGATCGGCAAACAAGGCGTCCTGTATGCTGATAGACAATGTGGGTCTGTACCGCATCTTCGGTCTGCCTGCCCGGAACCATGACTGGGCGGCGATGTTCGAGGGACGGATGATTGGCAACGCGCTGTCTCGGGCACGGATGGAAACAGGCAGGCTGTCCGTATCCGGCCCGCTGCCGGAAGATGAAAGGCAGCGGGAGGATGAACTGGAGGTGGTGATAACGCACGACTGGCTGATGGACTTCCTTACAAACCGGAGGGATTCCGCAACAGAGAAAGAAGGACAGCCCGTTTTGAAAAGTTATTATGACAGACAAAGCGGGCTTTGGGGATTGAGGCGCGGGGAGAGGATGACGGTAAGGCCCCGGTATCCGGAAGTGTTTGATATTTGTGGAGACTGGGCGGCAGTGAGATTCGGGAATAACCGGGCAGGTGTGGTGAATGAGACCGGACAGTCCGGAATACAGCTGGACCGCTGCCGGAAAATGAAGTTCATGAAGGAGGATTTGCTTGCCGTGACAGACTGTGCGGGCAATGAATCTTACATCGACCTGAAGGTAAACAGAACCTATCGGGAGAAACCCGTGGTGTTGTCATTCGGCTGTATGGAATTGCCATACGGCGGTGTGGAGCTGCTGAAGGTGGGAGAGTTCTTTTTCAGCCGTACCGGAAAACCGTATGTCACCATGCGCGGGGTGGATCAGAACGTCATCTACTTTTATGATTTTTATCTGAAGATACCGGATTACCGTGTTCCGAAGGACTGCCAACTGGTGGATCCTGTCTGGACTACCTTGTTTGATGTTTTCGCCTGTGTGCTGGCAGGGGATGAGGAGGAAGTGTATTGGTGCTGTGGCCGTCTGGCGGACCGGAGCATTGTGGTGATGGACGGGAACGGGAATTATTATCATGTGGAAAAAGGGAAGGAAAAGCGGTATATAGCCTGTAACGCTCCCCGGCCGGGCGAGGAAGATTTCCATACAGTGATGGAACGTCTGAAGGAAGAAGCCGGGCGGCGTGCCGGGATAGCTCAACGGAAACAATTGCAGGAAGAGGAACAGAAAAGGCTGAAAAGGTTGGAAGAGATCAGGGATGCATTGCCTTTCCGGATGGGGATGAAATGGGGCTTGAAACTGGGGGAACGTATCATTGTGCCTCCCAAATACAGGAGGATTCTGCCTCCTGTGGGCTATTATTGCGCTTACGAGGAAAACGCCTGCCAATGGGGAATAATGGCTCTGGACGGAAAAGTGGTGGTGGAGGCCAGATACCAGAAGGTGGATATAGAATGCAACGGTACGGTGCATCTGACGGTGATTCCGGGTAAGGTGAAGACCATAAAACTCTGAGCGTCTGCCGGAACGGAGTGCAAATGGCACAAATAGGAACCGGGATAAATTTGTGTCATTTGCGTCATTTGCATTCTAAATAGTCATCACTAGGTAATTTAACACTATGCCTTAAGCGACCGGTTAATGCTGTCAATATAATCCAGAATCTCCTGTCTGCCTGTTTTCTTTTCAGAGGAGGATACGAAATGAGGAGGGAGTTCTTCCCACTGTTCTGTCAATTTTTTCAGATATTTGTTTACATTATCCTTAACCTTGCCATTGGTCAGCTTGTCGGCTTTGGTGAAGATGATAGAGAAGGGTACTCCATTTTCTCCCAGCCATTCCATGAATTCCAAGTCTATTTTCTGAGGTTCCAGACGGCAGTCTATCAATACAAACAGATTGGTCATTTGCTCGCGTTCCAGGATATAATCCTCGATAATCTGCTGTATCTTTTCTACCTGTTTCTTGCCCCGGGAGGCATATCCGTATCCCGGTAAATCTACCAGATACCATTCTTTATTGATCAGAAAGTGATTGATCAGCAAAGTCTTCCCCGGAGTGGAGGAAGTCATAGCCAGTTTGGGACGTTTGGTCAACATATTTATCAGACTCGATTTACCTACATTTGAACGGCCGATAAATGCATATTCGGGCAGGTTGTCCTGCGGGCATTTCTCTACTTTTGTGTTACTTACTACAAATTCTGCACTGAGTATTTCCATAATTCTTTGTTTTTATACTTAAACAAGTCAGCCCCATAAAAGTCAGGAAGCCGTTAAACATTAACATTTCATAGCCAAACTGATAGCCGGTGGAGGTGAACACCAGCCGGTCTATGGCATAGCATAATAGCGGCGAGGCGATGGCTATGTAAGGAACAAAACGGTCGCGCGGCCGCATTGGGGTGAACAGCCCGAATGCAAACAGCCCCAATAACGGGCCGTAAGTGTACGAGGCGATGGTATAGATAGCGTCAATGACACTCTTGTTGTTTACTGCCTTGAACAGCAGGATGAATCCGATAAAGAGGACTGATATGCAGAAGTGCACGAGCTTCCTCCGTCTTTCCGCTTCTTTGCCGGACAAATGGCTTATGCCCGCTATGTCTATACAGAAGCTGGTGGTGAGGGCGGTCAATGCCGAATCGGCGCTGGAAAAGGCGGCTGCAATGATGCCGATGGTAAAGAATATCAGTACGGCGAATCCCAGATGGCCTTCCGCCGCAAACAAGGGCAGTATCTCATCCCCGGCTGCCGGCAGGGGGATGTTCAGTTGCGAGGCGAACAATAACAGCAGGATTCCGAGTGACAGGAACAGGAAATTGACCGGAACGAATGAGATGCCGTAGCAATACATGTTCTTTTGGGCTTCATGCAGGTTCTTGCACGACAGGTTCTTTTGCATCATATCCTGATCCAGCCCTGTCATGACAATCGTGATGAAGATGCCGCTGAAAAACTGCTTGAAGAAGTTCTGTTTGCTGTGCCAGTCGTCAAAAACAAAGATACGGCTGTGTTCATTTTCCCGGATGGCATGTACCAGTCCCGGAAAATCCAGATTCAGTTGGCCGGAAACCTCATAAAGTATTAATCCCAGCGCCAGCAGCAGGCAGAGTGTCTGCAAGCTGTCCGTCCACACAATCGTGCGTATGCCGCTGCGGCGGGTGTATAGCCAGATCAGTAAGACAATCCCTATCACCGTGGCGGCGAAAGGAATATGAAAGGCGTCGAATACATAATGCTGGAGGATAAGGCATACCAGATAGAGGCGTGCTGCGGCTCCGATGATTTTGGACAGAAGGAAAAAAGAGGCTCCCGTCTTATAAGCGTGTTTTCCGATCCGGTCTCCCAGATAAGTGTAGATGGAGGTCAGGTTCAACCTGTAATAAAGCGGCAGCAGAACGTGGGCGATGATGAGATAGCCTATGAAGAAACCGAAACAGGTCTGCATATAGGTCATGTCGATGCCGCGTACCATACCCGGGACGGAAACGAAGGTAACTCCTGAAAGGGAGGCTCCGATCATTCCGAAAGAAACAATATACCAGGGAGAACGGCGGTTGCCGCGAAAGAACGCGTCATTATCGGAATGACGGCCGGTAAGGCGGGCTACAAGCAGCAGCATTCCGAAATAGAGCAGTATGGTCAGCAGAATATAAATTCCGTTCATTTTATTTTTTTGAGTGCAAATGTACTCAAAATCGCTGAAATTGCGTAAGTTTGCACCCATTATAATACAAAATAACTGATGAACCAACAATATCCGTCCATGCTGCTGGAAAAAGCGGTAGGAGAGTTTGCCAAGTTGCCGGGTGTGGGACGCAAGACCGCCATGCGGCTGGTATTGCATCTGCTCAGACAGGATACAGCTGTGGTAGAGGCGTTTGGTAATGCGATGATTACCTTGAAACATGAAGTGAAATATTGTAAAGTGTGCCATAATATATCGGACACGGAAACTTGCCGTATCTGTTCCAATCCGGCGCGGGACGCTTCCACGATCTGTGTGGTGGAGAGTATCCGTGATGTGATGGCGGTGGAAGCCACGCAGCAGTACAGGGGGCTGTACCATGTCCTGGGGGGAGTCATCTCGCCCATGGATGGCATAGGCCCTTCTGATCTGCAGATAGAAAGTCTGGTGGAACGGGTGAAAGGCGGTGAGGTGAAGGAAGTGATCCTTGCCTTGAGCTCGACGATGGAGGGGGACACGACGAATTTCTATATCTCGCGCAAGCTGGACGGCATGGACGTGAAGCTGAGTGTGATAGCGCGTGGTATCTCTATCGGGGATGAGTTGGAATATACGGATGAAGTGACGTTGGGACGTTCCATCATAAATCGTACTTTGTTTACGGGAACGGCATAAACTGGGAAAAACAGAAAGAGATGGAAAAGAAGATAAAACAATTGCTGCGATACTTGCAGATAGAATATGTGGCGGTATGGGTGTTGCCTTTGCTCCTGGTGGCTCTTTATGAAACAGGGGTGATGACCGAGGGGGCTTACGCGGGCGATGTCCGTATGGATTATGTCTTGCAGACGGTAGGAATTTTATTGGCGGTGGGGTTGATTCCTTTATCGCTCCGGCTGTTCAGCCTTTCCTTGGTGAAGAATGTGAAACAGCGTTCATTGCCGGAAGCCTTGAGAAGTTATCGCCGCTGGAGTGAGATAAGGACAGGGATGCTGGTGGTTCCCGTATTGGTGAACTTGTCATTTTATTATCTGACTCTGAACAACACGGGTGTATTGTGTGCCATGATGGCGCTGATCTCTTCCCTGTTCTGTGTCCCTACCCGCAAGCGGATGCTGGATGAGCTGGATTTGGTAAAAGAGGAGAATGAGGAGCCTGCTTTATGATGAGTGACCGGCATTTTCAAGGGAACGGGATAAGGCTCCGTGCGCCGGAGCCGGAAGACTTGGAAGTCATGTTCCGTTTTGAGAATGCTACGGATGTGTGGGAAATGAGCAATACCACAGGCCCGTATTCGCGTTTTCAGTTGAAGCAGTACATAGAGCAGACCCAGAATGATTTGTTTGCCGACCGCCAGTTACGCCTGATGATAGAAAACGGGAACCGGCAGGTGGTGGGGATGGTGGATGTATGTTCATTTGACCCTTTGCACAACCGGGCCGAGGTGGGGATTATGGTGGATAAATCTTGTCGCAGGCAGGGGATAGGGCGTAATGCCCTGGCTTTGCTGGAAGAACACTGTTTCCGTTATCTGGGAATTCATCAGTTGTTTGCCTATATCGCTGTGGAAAACCTTCCTTCCCGCAGGCTCTTTGCGGCGTGCGGGTACAAAGAGAGTGCGGTATTGAAAGAGTGGGCGCATACGTTTGGCGGTGGATATACAGATGTGCTGGTTGTCCAGAAGCTGAATCTCAGTTGAGGGAGGGGTATTGGGGATAGCGGGCCCAAATGGCGTATTTCCCTCCCATTTCGTTCAAACTGGTATGCCATAAGTCGCGGAAGTGCTGGTTGAGCAACGTTTCTTTCCCGGCTTTTCCTATGAGCCATGAGTTTTCTTTTATTTCTTTGGCAAGTTGTCCATGATCCCATCCCGCGTAACCGGCAAAGAAACGGATCACTCCTTCAATGGGCTTCCCGTCCAGTATATATTGTTGCACGGCATTGAAATCACCATTCAGATAAAGTCCGTTTCCCAGAGGCAGTGCGCCTTCCAGATCTTTTAGCGTATGCAGGAAAAAAATTGTCTCCCGGCTCACCGGCCCGCCTTTATACACCGGGACCCGCTGTGCGAATTCCAATTCGGGGATGAGATCATTGAGCAGAATGTGGTAACGGAAATCTTTATTCATGATAATACCCATACTTCCCTCGTCATTATGCTCGATAAGAAGCACGACTGCTCTTGTAAAGTGGTAGTCGTTCATGAAAGGGGAGGATATAAGGATGCTTCCCTGTTGTGGAAGTACTTTATTTGATTCTACTTGAAAAACATGCATATCCATAGTTGCGTTTCCTTTTATTTACACTACTAATATACATATTATATTTAAAAAATACATGAAGTGCTCTCTTTTTTTTGTATTTTTATTTTTCTTGTATCTTAAATGGCTTATTATCAGAGTTGATGTGAAAAAGTTCAAGAAAATATTCGTAAAATGCTTGCGGATATCGAAATTTTGCGTACCTTTGCAACCGCAATCGAGAGAGATGCAGTATAAGAAAAATGAAATTTGGTGCGTTAGTTCAGTTGGTTAGAATACATGCCTGTCACGCATGGGGTCACGGGTTCGAGTCCCGTACGCACCGCTTTCTTATGAAGCAAAATAAAAGAAAAGTCCTAAAGTATTATACTTTAGGACTTTTCTTTTTGCCCAACACCACATCTAAAAGCAGCGGAATAACGCAGTTGGCACTGGCTTATCCGTTGGATTTTTCGGGGAAGAAAAAAGTCCAACGATTTAGTTTTGTTTTCGCTGATTCTCAATATTTTGCATAGTCTGATTTGGAACAATACGATTTAACTTTGTACCACTAAAAATACAAGAAGTATGGGAGTTGAAAAAAGACGTAGTACACTGAGTGTGTTGTTTTACATCAAGCGACAGACGCTGCTGAAAAACGGGGAGGCTCCCGTCTGTATGCGTATCACCGTTGACAAGCGGAAAGCGGAGATTGTGATCAACGGTTCCCGCTTTCAGAAAAATGGAACGGTTAAATAAGGAAGCCAACTGAAGCCCCGTAAAAGTACCTCCTGGCATGAGCACAAAAGAAATGGGCCTCATGTCATCAGTCTAAACAAGGTTTAGGCGTGACATGAAGCCCTTTTCTTCGCTTATGCGGTAGTCGGAACACGGTCGTACTGCTTCGGCAGGGCGATGGTGGCCAACAAATCAGACCGCTTTTACGGTAAAATTATCCGGTGGGAGAAAGAATAAAAACAAAGGATTTATTTTCGTATCTCCGATAAAAATGCTATTTTTGCAAATGAAGAGTTCTTTGACGGTTACGCAACGCACAGAAGAATAAAACAATAGATAACTCGCTAATTCGTAACCTATTACTACTATGAGTTGGTAATCACCACTCATTACCAATCACTTATACTTTTTTAGTAACATCATAATACAAAGATGCATAATTTTGTTTGCTATTTGATGCTTTCTCAGAGATTTTAGGTAAATTTGCAAAATTATGTCTGATATAACATTCGGAAAGGAATCTCATTTTGTCAGAATCAAGGATTTCAGAATCGTTGCTGACTATAATGCTTGGGACTCAGAGTTCAAGCATCCATACTACTCTGTGCTCATAGAGAAATTATTTTGGTACTTTCCAATGGGTATGTCGGGTACCCCATTTTTCTCTATATAATTTTTTAGGAGTGCCATAACAAGATGAAAATACCAAATGAAATATTACATCAGCTTCATGAGATGAATTGTGAAGATGTTGCCAAACGATTTGGGCTTGAAGTTAAGAATCATATGGCTCATTGTTTTAAGCATGATGATCGTATAGCAAGTCTTAGTTTTAGAAAGAATCATTGGAAATGTTTTTCATGCGATATGGGCGGAGATGCAATAACCTTAATTCAAGAGAAATTTTCGGTGTCTTTCGTTGAGGCTTGTGTAATTCTTGCTGATGAATATTACATTCATATTCCTTATGTTGAAACGCAGTCTACTAAGTGGAAAGGCTCAGTTATAAATCTGCGCCGAAGGGAATCTGCTAATGATGTTTCATGTCTTTTTGATCGAGAAATTGCTGAGTTTATAATGGAACACACAGTTTTGACTAAGACTGGAATTGAATTTTTGTGGGGGCAGAGGAAAATTAAAAGTGATGTGATTGAATCTTCCAAGATTCATTCTATAGATAATGCGAATGTTTTAAAAAATATGATACAAACTAAGTTTGAAATAGATAGATTAAAGAATGCAAAAGTTTTAACATCAAATGGCAAATACCTTACCATTGATACTCCCTCTCTAATTATTCCATACTATGATGAGAATAATAATTTGATATGTCTGCAGACCCGGTATTTAGGAGAAGATAATCCTAATTTTCATATACCAAGATTCAAAAGAATATGTTGTTCATCAATTAGGTTATACAATCTCCCGATTCTGAAGTCGATGCAGCCGGGGGCAAAAATTTTCATTACAGAGGGGATAACTGACTGTTTGGCCATGCTATCAGCAGGCTATAATGCGGTAGCACTTCCAAGTGCTACTTCATTTCCAACAGAAGACCTTACCAAATTAAAAAGCTATAATCTCTATATGGTAGCTGACCGGGATAAAGCTGGAAATGATGCTTTCATAAAATTATATCGACTTATGCTCAGGTCTGGATGCGAAGTAAAAAGAATAGAACTTCCCTACAATGTAAAAGACTTCTGCGATTATTATCTAAAGACTAAAAAGAATTAAACATATGAATAACGGAACCCCAAATAATCTCGAACAAGTTTTATCTAAGGACTTGAATAGAGAGATGTTGTATAAATTATTTATCAAGGATAATACCCAATCAATTGGTGTTGATGAAATTGATATGATAGATGAAGGAGTACAGTCGTTATCCAAGGAAAGAGAAGTAAGGCATAGAGCAGAGAAATTATTGTTCTTGAATTTATTAATGGATTATGATTTGGAAAATCAGATAGAACGAAGAAAAAATGCCAAGTATGATTATATGACTGGATTACTTCTATACATAGCATCGAATCCTCGTTTCAAATATGGTTTTGGATATTTTAAAGATAATATACAATCATTTGACAAAATACTTAGTCAGTGGTGTACATTCCTAAATGCAGTCATATCTGATGTCAATGCTCTTCCTTTTATCGATTTGGACCAGCATGTCGTAATTGAATTTGGAGAAGTCCTTAACATCACTTTGTCAAAAGGTATTATCTGTAAGGTGAGAATTGACATGGATAATTTTGATCGATTGTTTAGAAAATGGGAAAAAACATACGACTTCAGTATAAGGATTGATAAGGAGATATTTGATACTGGGAAAAGTGACGGGAGTGGATTACAGAGTGATTTATATAAGGCATTCTCAAAACTCAATCAATTAATAACAACATTGTCGTTAAAACGACAATTAGAACAAATGTTAATACCTATGACTCATGGACACTAATTTAAGAGAACAAATATTATCAGAAGAAAATATCTATAAGGCAATCTTTGCAGTGGAGTCATATATCTCGGAACGAAATCTGCTAAGTGCCAGTGATTTAGATGTATTTCTTCGACTAAGGGATAAGTATGACTTCAATGGCATCATTTCAACAGTTATTGAGGATTGCAAGAAAACTCTAACTAAACTACTTGATAATGAGAACGAATTGCTTGAGATTAATATTTTTTTCAAAATCAAGAAACTAAGTTCCGAAGAAAATCCAGTTGTAGAGTACCGCCCCTTGCATACAGCGAGCCTCGTCAACCAAATTTGTATGGCATCAATGCTTATGCCTTTGATGTTTGATGACTCTAATGGGAAACGAAATTTATCAGAATTATCGCGGATGCTACCTCATAACTTTTATGGTAATATTCCGAGTTGTAATGTAGGTAGTATTTTTATGAATTGGACGGAGAAATACCGCCAATATTCTCAAATAGTAACGAACTGTTGTCGAGAATATGCCAAGACACGCGAATATGACAAAGAGATCAGTTTTGACCTTAAAGATTTTTTTCCATCCATCAATCCCCTGAAAATATTAAATTATATATGGAATGCAGTTTCAGGTAAATATAAGAATGACACTGACAAAAAGTGTCTTAAAACAATCATATCGAAACTTCTTTATTTTAGAATACCTGAAGGTAATCTTGAAGGGTGGAAAGATGTATATTATAAAGGACAAGGGGACCTAATAAAACCGATCAACGGTTTTTATCCTTCACGAGGAATTGCGCAAGGATTACCGCAATCTTATTTCTTTGGTAATTTATGCATGATAGAAGTTGCCGAAATTATGAGTCATTTCGAGGAATTAACGGGTTCAGATTCGTATTTCTATGTAGATGATTCTGTTGTCTTTGCTAAAAATATTGACACAAACTTATTTGGAAAACTAATAGAAAAACTCAATGATTCGGTTACAAAAACTCCCCAAAAATGGGAGGAATATCCAGTTTTGGGGCAGGAACTACTGTCACAAGCAATGGATATAAGTTATAATATACAGTTCCATCCTAATGGGAAGAGTACAATCTGCGATATAAAAGACTCTTTTAAAGGTATGGATGGACTATTTTTGGTTCAACGACCAGTTTCGATGGGAGGATGGATAAAGGGGAACATTGATGAAGTTGATGACAACGTTGCGCTGAAAAAGTTAACTGCTTTACAGACAGTTGTTGACACTGAAATCAAGAAACTACTCTCGAAGAAAAACAGTTTGAAAGATAACTCCTATGGAGAAGAACGACTTAAGTGGCTCAGACGATACAAGCGATATTTCCTCTTTAGGCAAAGAAGATTGCAGATCCTTTTGAATGGGAAATATGATGAAGAATTGAAATCTGATTTTTTCAAGAAATTTAGAATTGAGGAGATAACATCACAAAGAAAACCCTCAAAAGAATTAATTAATTATATTTTCGAAATTTTTGAGGAGGAAATATTCAAATCTGAGTTTGAACTGATTTTAAGTGACATGCCACAAGAAGAAAAATATGACTTTTGCAAGAAAATTCAGCAATATGATATAGCACTTTCAAGATATAATTGTAAAATTCATAGGTCTGATAAATATTTGTATTACCATAATATCAGTTCGATGCTATGCTGTACAGCTGTTGTCACTGTAAGCGAATATGAATCCCTTTCGCGTGTTGTGCGAAGTGTACGTCCTTTCCGTAATTCTGAAAGATTTATTGAGGCTATCAAGCATACGTCTTATGCAACTGATGATGTATGGAAATTGTTTCCATTCCTAAATCCCATCACAGGAGTGTCTAATTCAGGGCATTCCTACCCTAATTTGAAAACAGAATTCCCTTCATGGTGCGAGTTTGTTTTTAGAAATTCAGAAAACTTCAAGCGAAAGATTTTGAATTGTATTTTTTCATATGCTTGCAACATTCAATCAGGAGATAACCTCTCTATTTTGAGGACTGATATTAAGCCGATAAAATACTATGAATTAAGGATTATTTCAATGCTCCGGAATTATCGCTTGAAAGTTTGCGATTTCTTTGAGTTTGTGAGAACTCTTGATTCAACGGATTTGAACGAGAAGATGGATATAGATCTCGGAATTCTTGAAGGACTCGGCATTTACCGGCAGAAGATTCAGAAACCTGAAGAAATAGACCGATTAATACAGACACATCGACTGGTTAAAAGTCTTTGGCATAACGGTTCTAAATTCTTGAATGCTTACACATTACACAATCACGAACATGCCATCAACCTAATAAAGAATGTAGTTAGACTCGTGAATAATGTGGATTTTTTAAATTTGAAAGCTAATGATTTCTTCTTGCTCTTCAATGCTTGTTATCTACATGACATAAGCATGGTTATACATCCAAATGTAGCCTCATTTAATGATTCTAACACCAAGTCAGAGCTATTAATCAGCAAGTGGCTCAAACGTATGTTGGCATTCAACGAAAAAATTGACCATGCCTATAAATCGGATAAATTCACAATGAGCGAGATTCATCAGATTAGAAAAGAAATGGGATTGTCTTTGATTGAGGCATTTCAAGATATTTTTGACTTCTTTGAAAACCGTGTTCGTGCACCTCACGCTTATGAAAGTGCAAAGTTTATCCGTCATTGGCAAGAGGGTATGTTATCTTTCCTTTCAGAACTTGAAACAGAAACAATAGCTACCATATCCGATAGTCACGGATGGGATACAACAGATGTATATGAAATGAAATCATCAGCGAAGGAAGAATTAGTTAGCTTGAAGTATATGATGATTCTCATACGTTTGGCGGATTTACTTGACTTGGCAAATGACAGAATAGATTATTTCTTGCTGAAACAAAATCGCTCGCAGATGAGTTCAGTTTCACGATACCATTGGATTTCTCATCTGATAACTGAACGGTATGAGTTGGATGTTGACTATGATACTACTAATGAAAAGGATCTGACAGATCAGCCTATTCATGAATTGATACATCTCGATATTTTCTTGAATGCTGAAATTCTAGCAAACATGGAAGTGCATAAAGACCGTTGCAAGGGATTTCAGGCAGAACTTACTAAACATAGAAAAAATAAGATTCCAAAGAACGATACAGAGTATGAATGTATTGAATTTAAAGTTGGGAAAGATGATGATCTCTGCAGTTCAAATATGTGTAAACCAAATGTAGGTTCTCGCAGTTGTCCATTCCTGTGTCTTTGGATGAGTGATCGACATTGGTGGCTGCTCTCCGAACTCGGCAAACTTAAACATTATCTGAATTCTGTCAACTCAAAACTGATAAAATCAGACATATCTGTTAGATTCTTCTACAATAACAATCACAAACTTGACTCTGAGTTTTTTGACGATGTAAAGTATCATCTGATTAAATAATTTTGCTATCAGTACATTTTCTATTAATGAAATCATCCACTGAATAGTTGTAAAATATAGCCTGTGCTGGAATTACCTTTGTGTCCAAAATGAAAATGACTACCTGATGTGGTTTCACTGAAAAGCACAAGATGAAGGTAAACAAAAACACAAGCAGATTGGATAGAAAAAACTTCAGAAGGAGATCCGTTAAAAGAGGAAATCATCAGAAGTAAAATGACATCGCTGGAAGCGTAAAAAGGTTTCCCCGACAAGGGATGTATGACTGTTTCCAATCTGACGGAACTTGTTTAGCCGGACGGAAACAGGCATTCTTCCCGATTTGATAGTTGTGTGTAATCGCTTGCTTCATTCATGTGGCGAATTGCCCCAGCATTTATTTTCCATTTCTAGATCCAAAAACAGCAGAAAAAAGAAAATCATCTGAGAACCCGTAAAAGTCTCCTGGGTATAGGCACAAAAGAAAGGGGTATTACATCATCAGTCCAAATTTCGTTTAGATGTGAGGCAATGCCCTTTTCTCTGGCTACTCGGTAGCCGACACACGTCTATTCAAAACTCGTTTTGGGTAATGGTATATCATGAATAAAACCACCTTTGCGGAAAACATATGCCATAGGTAGTAAAAAAATCAAGGAAATTTTTCTGTAAGCTTACAGATAGTTTGCTTATTACAAAATAAAAAACTACATTTGCATTGTTCCAATTAACTTATCAAAATTAAGTAGAACAACGAACTTTGCACGTTGGATTAAACGTTGGACTTAAAAAAAAACGACTGATTAAGATATTGGTACATAGTGGATTATATTTTGAATTCGAGTCCCGTACGCACCGCTTCTCAAGAAAGCAAAATTAGGAAAAGCTCTGATTCTTAACGGAATCAGGGCTTTTTTATTTGTTTGAAGTGAAGCGGGATATAGCGTTTCTGCGAAGTATGTCAGGGTTATTGAACATTCGTCTGTATCAGATTCATAAAGAACTGGTATGTCGTGAAGCTTTGATAAATCGCAAAACGAAATGATTATGTTGGTTGATAGCTTGTTTTATGAATAAAATCGGTTACAATATGTAAAATATCATATAGGTATTTCCCTTGTTCTTTTTAAGGATAGAAAATAGGAATTATGGTCCTTTATAGTAGAAATAAGAGAGTTATATAAAAAATAGCTTGTGAAAAATATCTGTTTTTTTTGTTTTGATGTAATTCTTTATTAATTTTGTAGTCTATTACATTAACGTAGATATTTGTAGATAACACACGCACATTTTTGAAATGAAAAACATTAGTTTCGTATTGATGTTTATTCCTTTAATCTCTTTTGCACAGACATATAAATATATAGGGATAGAGGATGGACTCAGTAACCGTAGGATATTTGATATCCAGAAAGATTCTAAAGGGTATATGTGGTTTTTGACTAATGAGGGCATGGACCGCTATGATGGTAAGGAAATAAGGCACTATAAGTTGCTGGATGAAAGTAAAAGTTTGACCTCCTCTATTTATCTTGGGTGGTTATATAAAGGAGATGAGGGGCGTTTATGGGTGATTAGCAAGAAAGGAGGTGTCTTTTACTATGATGAATTATATGACCGGTTCAAGGTAGTGTATAAATTGTCCGATGCCTCAGAAGGGGTTACGTGTGGGTATATGGATCATAGTGATAATATATGGTTGTGCGGCAAGGACTCTATTGTACTTTATAATATAAAGGATACTGGTATCCGTAAGGTAGCTAACGTGATGCATGGAAATGTACAAATGGTAGAACAAGTAGATAGCAGCCATTTTTTCATTGCGACTGAAAGGGGAATACGCTTTACGGAATTGAAAAATAATGCATTGAGAGTTATTCCGATAGAATCTTTGTGTGATATCAGTTCACAAGTGAATGAATTGTATTTTCATTCGGCATCTCAAAAATTATTTGTCGGAACCTTTGAGGAAGGTATTTTTGCTTTTGATATGAACACTCGCCAGATTGTCCGTTCCTCTATTGATTTGAGTGATGTAAATATTACCAGAATCTGTCCTTTGAATGAGAAAGAACTGCTGATTGCTACGGAAGGGATGGGAATACATAAAGTGGATGTGAATACATGTGTTACACATCCTTATATTACTGCTGATTATGAAAGCAATAATACAATGAACGGAAACAATATTAATGTTGTTTATATTGATGAAGAAAAACGTATTTGGCTGGCTAATTATCCGACAGGAGTTACGATAGTGGATAATCGGTATAAAAATTATTATTGGATAAAACATTCTATTGGGAACCAGCAGTCGTTGGTAAACGACCAGGTACATTCTGTCATTGAGGATAGTGATGGAGATTTGTGGTTTGGAACCAGTAACGGAATCAGCCTTTATAACAGACAAACTAAAAAGTGGCACTCGTTTTTAAGCTCTACTGATCATCATTTGAAGGATAAAAATCATATTTTCATTACTTTATGTGAGGTTTCTCCTGGAATAATATGGGCGGGGGGATATACCTCCGGTTTGTATAAAATTAATAAAGAGAGTTTGTCTGTAGAATATTTCTCTCCTTTTTTGCTTACTTCTATAAATATGCAGCCGGATAAATATATTCGTGGTATGATAAAGGATTCGCAGGGATATATATGGTCGGGAGGATTCTATAATTTGAAGTGCTTTGATCTAAAGGATAATAGTGTCCGTTTGTATCCGGGGGTAAGCTCGATAACCGCTATTGCGGAAAAAGATAGTCGCCACATGTGGATTGGTACAGTTGCAGGGCTTTATCTGCTGGATAGAGATTCCGGCGATTATCAATATATCGCAATGCCTGTAGAGTCTAGCTATATCAATACACTGTATCAGTCGGCTGATGGGTTGTTATATATAGGAACGAATGGTTCGGGAGTACTGACTTATGATCATCGTAATAAAAATTTTGTACATTATTATACAGGTAATTGTGCATTGGTTTCTAATAATATATATACCATTTTACCTGAAATGGATGGATGTATCATTATGAGTACGGAGGATGGAATTACTAGTTTTCAGATAAAAGATAAAACTTTTCACAATCGGACCAGCGAGCAGGGACTTTTGTCGGCATGTTTTAATCCGTCTTCCGGTACATTATGCAGGAATGGAGGTTTTGTTCTGGGGAGTACGGATGGTGCTGTTGAATTTCCGGAAAAATTGAGATTCCCTACTTATGTTTACAAAAAAATGATATTAAGCGATTTTCAGATATCTTATCAGCCGGTTTATCCTGGAGATGAAGATTCTCCATTGGAAAAAGATATAAATGAAACGCAGGTCTTAAAGCTGAATTATGATCAGAATACTTTTTCTTTGGTATTATCTTCTATTAATTATGATTATCCCTCTAATGTGTTGTTTTCATGGAAATTGGATGGATTTTACAATGAATGGAGCCAGCCGGGAACTTCTAATCTCATACGTTATACAAGTTTGGATCCCGGTAAATACACGCTGCGCATCCGGGCTGTTTCCAAAGAGGAACAACAATTGGTTTTTGAAGAACGTGTACTGACAATTATGATAGCCCGTCCTTTGTGGTTGAGTTTTTGGGCTATATTAGGGTATGTGATTCTTGCGTTATCCCTATTTGTTATTATTTATCGTGTCTTGAATTTAAAGAAGCAAAAAAAAAATATCAGATGAGAAAACTCGCTTTTTTATCAATACGGCTCATGATATCCGTACACCGCTTACATTGATAAAAGCCCCTTTGGAGGAATTGTTTGAGAAAGAAAGTTTTAGTGACCGTGGAAAGAAAAGGATGAAGATTGCCTTAAGGAATGTAGATGTACTGTTGCGGCTGACTACTAATTTGATAAATTTTGAACGGACGGATGTTTATTCTTCTGAGTTGTTTATTGCTCAATATGACTTGAAATCTTATTTACAGGATGTTTGTGATACTTTCCGTTCTTATGCTGCTTTTAAACATTTGGATTTTACCTGCGACTGTAATGTGGAGGAAGGACTGGAAGTATGGTTTGATAAAGAGAAGATGGATTCTATTTTGAAAAATCTGATCTCGAATGCGATGAAATATACACCTGAATATGGTATGGTTCGTGTTTCGGTGCAGGAGAATAAGGATACTTGGAAACTGGAAGTGAAAGATACAGGTATCGGAATATCATCTAAAGAACATAATAAATTGTTCAAGATGCATTTTCGTGGAGTAAACGCTATTAATTCGAAAATCACAGGGAGTGGCATCGGGCTCATGCTGACACGAAAACTGATACGTCTGCACGGTGGTGAAATAGAGGTAAAAAGTGTGGAACATCAGGGTACTACTATAAAGGTAACTTTTTTAAAGGGGCGGGAACATTTGCGTAAATGTATTCAGATTGAGCCTGAACGGGAAATGAAGAAAGGAAGGATGGATGAGATTGCGGTTGCAGATCATTCTGGGAAATCTTCTGAAATTGTTGATAATGGTGCTTTACCACGCATTTTAGTAGTGGAAGATAATGATGAATTGCGGACTTACCTGATAGATTCTCTTTCGGATATATATAATGTGCAGGCTTGTTGTAATGGAAAAGAAGCATGCATCATTGTGAAGGAGTTTTGGCCGGAACTTATCTTGTCGGATATTATGATGCCCGAAATGGGAGGGGATGAATTGTGTGTGACTATAAAAGGTGATATAGAAACGTCTCATATTCCCATTTTGTTGTTAACGGCGTTGGGGGACGAACGGAATATTCTGGAAGGGTTGAAAGTAGGGGCGGACGATTATATTACCAAACCTTTTAATTTGAAAATCCTGAGAGCGAGAATTGCTAATCTGCTTGCAAATAGAGCATTGCTGCGCGAAAAATATGGCTCTTTGAATATGGCCGCAGAAATATTGGAAGAGCCGGTAGGAAAAAATTGTTTAAATGCCCTTGATTGGAAATTTATATCGGGGGTGCGTAAAAACGTGGAGGATAATTTGGATGACCCTGATTTTACTGTAGATTCGCTTTGTTCATTGCAAAACATGAGTCGCTCCAGTTTTTATAATAAATTGAAAGCATTGACAGGACAGGCGCCGGCAGATTATATCCGGCTGATACGCTTAAACCGTGCGGCGGAATTGTTGAAAGAGGGTGGAAAGTCCGTATCAGAAGTGGCAGAAATGACTGGCTTTTGTGATGGTAAATATTTCCGTGAAGTATTCAAGAAACATTTTAAAGTGAGTCCAAGTAGATATGGAAAAGAAGAACCTCTCAGAGTGGATGCTGAATAGGAATATGATTATCAGATAGGGAGGAGTTGTAATATTTGGTCTTTTCTTTATCATAATTGTTTTTTAGACAATAAAATGCCTCTGTCTTTTCGTTTGTATGGTTAATAGAATTATATTTGTACATTATACAATATCTATTGACCATGAAAACTTATTCATTATTAGCAGGCATTTTATTGTCTTTTTCGTTATCTATTCAGGCGGGTGATCTGAAATTGTGGTATAAGCAACCTGCCGGAACGTGGGTGGAAGCGCTTCCGGTCGGCAATTCCCGGATGGGAGCGATGGTATATGGCGGAACGGCCCGTGAAGAACTTCAACTAAACGATGAAACCATGTGGGGAGGCAGTCCTTACCGGAATGACAGGCCGGAAGCATTGAAAAGTCTGCCCCAAGTGCGTGAACTGATTTTTGCCGGAAAAAACATGGAGGCTCAAAACTTGATTCAAGATAATTTTTATGCCGGGAAACATGGTATGCCCTATCAGACAATCGGCAGTTTGATTATAGAAACTCCCGGACATGAAAAGGTAACCGATTATTATCGTGATCTGGATTTGGAACGTGCGGTGGCTACTACTCGCTATAAAGTGGATGGCGTGACTTTTCAACGTGAAGTTTTTGCATCATTTCCTGATAAGGTGATAGTGGTCCGTTTGACAGCAGACCGGCCGGGGAAACTGAATTTTAAGGTCGGATATGTGTCGCCATTGGAACATAAAGTCAGCAGGAAAGGAAAGAAATTGGTTCTGACTGGAAAGGGTAGGGATCATGAGGGAGTGAAAGGATTGATTCGTATGGAAACACAGACGCAGGCTGATGTGGATGGGGGTAAGGTGAAAATTGATGACCAAAACATTACAGTGGAAGGAGCGGACAGTGTTACTCTGTATGTTTCATCGGGTACGAATTTTATTAATTATCACGATATAAGTGGCAATGAGAGTAAAAAAGCGTCTGGATATCTGTCTCTGGCATTGGGACGCCCTTATAGTCAGGTTTTACAGGAGCATATAGCTCTTTATAAAGAGCAGTTTGACCGTGTAAGATTGGATTTGGGAACCAGTGAGCGGGCTAAGCTGGAAACTGTCAAACGCATCGAACTGTTCAATGAGGGTAAGGATGTTTCTTTGGCGGTGTTGCTTTTTCAGTATGGACGTTATTTGCTTATTTCCTCCTCCCAGCCGGGAGGTCAGCCTGCCAATTTGCAAGGTATATGGAATAATAAACTGGCTGCTCCATGGGATGGAAAATATACCATCAATATTAATACGGAAATGAATTATTGGCCGGCTGAAGTGACCAATCTGAGTGAAACACACCAGCCCTTGTTCGAAATGGTGAAAGAATTATCAGTTACCGGCAGGGAAACGGCACGAACTATGTATGGATGCAACGGATGGGTGGCTCATCACAATACAGATATATGGCGTGCCACCGGTCCGGTGGATAAAGCGTTTTATGGTACATGGCCCATGGGAGGTGCTTGGTTGACTACCCACTTGTGGCAGCATTATTTATATAGTGGGGACAAGCTGTTTCTTTCCGAAGCCTATCCGGCATTAAAAGGAGCTGCTGATTTTTATCTTGATTATTTAATTGAACATCCTGAATACGGTTGGATGGTGACTGCTCCGTCCATGTCTCCGGAACATGGACCTTCGGGAGAGGATACTAAAAAAGCTTCAACGATTGTAGCAGGTTGTACTATGGATAATCAGATAATTTTCGATGTGCTTAGCAATGCATTGCATGCATCAAGAATTCTGAAAATGTCCGCTTCTTATCAAGATTCTTTGCGGTCTATGTTAAATCGTCTGGCCCCGATGCAGATCGGGAAATACAATCAGTTACAAGAATGGCTGGAAGATTTAGATAATCCGAATGACAAGCATCGCCATATTTCTCATGTATATGGATTGTTCCCTAGTAATCAGATATCTCCTTACACTCATCCTTTACTTTTCCAGGCAGCTAAAAATACGTTGTTACAGCGTGGTGACGAAGCTACCGGTTGGTCCATTGGCTGGAAAGTTAATCTGTGGGCCCGTTTGCTGGACGGTAATCATGCGTTCCGGATTATTAATAATATGTTGAAGCTGCTGCCTGGAGATGAAGTGAAAGAGGCTTATCCGCAAGGACGGACTTATCCTAATCTGTTTGATGCTCATCCGCCTTTCCAGATTGACGGCAACTTTGGCTATACTGCCGGTGTGGCTGAAATGTTGTTGCAGAGCCATGACGGAGCTGTACATTTGCTTCCGGCTCTTCCGGATGCCTGGGCCACAGGAAGTGTGCAAGGACTAGTTGCCCGTGGAGGATTTGTGGTGGATATGAACTGGAATGGCGTGCAGCTGGATAAAGCGAAGATTCATTCCCGTTTGGGAGGTAATTTACGTTTACGTTCGTATGTTCCTTTGCGTGGGGTTGGATTAAAAGAGGCAAAAGGTAAGAACCCGAATGAATATTATATGCAGGCAGAGATCAAAGAGCCTTTGATTTCCAAGGAGATAAACCCGCAATACCCTGCTTTGTATAAGGTGTATGAATATGACTTGATGACAGAACAGGGACAAGATTATATAGTGGAGCGTGGGTTATAATACATGAAGATGCCCAAAGTGATTTTTGTATTATTTCACTTTGGGCACTTTTGTAAATGGAAGTGTCATTGTGTAGTTATCAGATGGCTTCCTCCTTTTCCAATTCTAATGCTCTGGGAAAAATGATATTGTTTTCCAGGTGGATATGTTCATGTAATGCCTCTTCAAATTGTTTCAATTGTTGTAAAACCAAGCGGAAGCTGGCACAAGCATCTTCAGGGGCGGTGAATCCATTGGTTAATGAAGAGATTTTTTCAAAACGTTCTCCTTCGTGATTATGTTCATCTTCCATCACTTCGATGGGATATAGAATGGTGCCGCAATGGAATTTAGCTACTTTCAAACCTTCCTCTTTGGCTTGGAACATTTCATAAACATAAGGAAATAATACATTCTCTTCTTTTGATAAATGATTTTCCAAATCAAGAAGCGAGTCGCGGAACAGTGCTTGGACTTGCAATAACTCTGGATGATTCTTTGAATGCGCTTCGGTTACTTTGGCTAATAATGCTTCTATTTGCGGACCTTTGGCACGGATTCCCCGATGGTGTATTTTCAATACGTAGTCTATTAATAAATCGATGGGCCATCCGGCAAAGTCAGGAGCATTACTAACCGTATTCTCTTGTAATTCATTTAATTCACGTGCTACTGCTTCGGGATCAATACCGCGGTTCCGGCAGGCTTCTGCAAACGGAGTATTGCCATGGCAGCAAAAATCAATATGGTAACGGGAGAATACTTTGGTTGTATCAAAGTTGCCGGCTACAATTTGTCCGACTGTACATGAATTGTAATTTTTCTGTTTCATAATTATTCCGTTTATTCGTTCATTAATCCTAATTTTTTCATATCACTTTCTACTGTACCGATACCGCTTACTCCAAAGTTCTCGACTAGTACTTTCGTCACGTTGGGCGAGAGGAATGCGGGTAAGGTGGGACCGAGATGAATCTCTTTTATTCCCAAACTGAGTAATGCCAGCAATACGATTACCGCTTTCTGTTCATACCAGGCGATATTGTAAACAATGGGCAGTTCATTGATGTCATGTAGCCCGAATACTTCCTTCAGTTTGAGGGCGATGACTGCCAATGAATAGCTATCGTTACATTGTCCTGCATCTAAAACACGCGGAATGCCATTAATGTCACCTAACCCTAGTTTGTTATAACGATATTTAGCACATCCCGCAGTCAAAATGACTGTGTCTTTGGGGAGCATCTCGGCAAAAGTGGTGTAGTAATCACGACTGCGCATACGCCCGTCACAACCTGCCATGACGATGAACTTACGGATAGCTCCGCTCTTTACCGCTTCTACTACCTTGTCTGCTAGTTGAAATACCTGATTATGGGCAAAACCACCCATGATTTCTCCATGTTCTATTTCTGTCGGTGCGGCACATTGTTTGGCTGTTTCTATTATTTCAGTATAGTCCTTATGTCCTTTCTCATCTGCTGTAATATGCTTGCAACCGGGATATCCGGTAGAATTAGTGGTAAACATGCGTTCTTTATAAGTGGCATTGGGCAGAGGAGGAACGATGCAGTTGGTTGTGAACAGGATAGGACCATTGAACGAGGTAAACTCCTCCCGTTGTTTCCACCAGGCATTTCCATAGTTTCCTACAAAATGTGTATATTTTTTAAATGCCGGATAGTAATGTGCAGGAAGCATTTCACCGTGAGTATATACGTCCACGCCGCTATCCTTGGTTTGTTCCAACAATTCTTCCAGATCATGCAGGTCATGTCCGCTTATCAGAATACCGGGTCGGGTACCAGTTCCGATATTTACACGGGTAATTTCTGGATTGCCATAACTGGAAGTATTTGCTTTGTCGAGCAAAGCCATTGTTCGAACGCCTATTTCACCTGTTCTCAGTGCTAATACAGTCAGTTCATCTGCCGATAAAGATTTTGTTGTAATTTGTGCGATGGTGTTCTGCATGAAACGATGAATACTTTCGTCATTATGTCCTAACCTCATGGCATGTTCCAGATAAGCAGCCATTCCCTTTAGACCATACATAATCAGTTCTTTTAAAGAGCGTAGGTCCTCGTTTTTTTCACGCAAAACTCCGACTGTTGCGGCTTTTGCATCATATTCATCGTGACTGCCTTTCCAATTTAACTCATCGGCTTCCGGCAGAGGAATATCCTTGGCAAAAGCTTGATGTTTAAGGTCATTACGTATTACTAATCCTTTGTCAATGCGTTTCATAATGCTTTCGTCGTCGAAATTGGCATTGGTAATGGTACAGAATAAGGCGTCTACAATAAAATTGTCCACATCTTTTTTAACGGGGAGGGAATGTTGGCGCAATTGATCTGCCACAACAGAAATTCCTCGTACTACAAAAAGCAATAAATCCATAGTACGTGCTGTAGTTGCATTTTTTCCACAAACACCTTTTAAGGTGCAACCGAAACCTTTGGCTGTTTCCTGACATTGGAAACAAAACATGTTATTCTCCATATCTTTTCTTATTTTAATGATTTCTATTACTTTTGTGCAAAAGTACATGGTTTTCGTCTTTTAAGTTGTACCATATGTTACAGCGGATACAAATAACAGTTAAAAGAAAGTAGGATGGAACTGACAGGATTATTGCAGATAGCTCCTTTTCAGGGAATGAAAGAAGAAGAATTGGTTGCTTTACTATTCGGACTTCCGAATAGTTTGAAACACTTTGAACCGGGTGATATCATTGCCCGGCAAGGTGACTTATGTAAAGGGCTGTACATTCTTGCATCGGGAAGGGTACGGGCGGGAATGATAAATGATGAAGGGAAAGAACTGACGGTAGAAGAAATTGGAGCTCCTAACTTGCTGGCCTCGGCTTTTATTTTTGCCACTGAAAATCGTTTTCCCGTTAATGTAGAAGCAATAGGACTTTGTGAGGTTTTTATAATAGGTAAAGAACGATTTTTAGAATTTATGCGTTTGCATCCATTGATGATGCAGAATTTTTTGAAGGATATTTCGGACAGGAGTGTCTTTTTAAGCAGGAAATTGAATGAGTTTGCTTTGTTGAATTTAAAGACTCGTTTGTTGAAATATCTAGAAACACATTCTGCTATTCATAATCAGCAGGAGGTGGCGCAGAAGCTGGGAGTTACTCGTCCGTCATTGGCTAGGGCGCTGTCTGGACTGGTGAATGAAGGGAAAATAAAGAAATAATTTGAGATTTCTTTTTTTAAGTGGAAAACGTGTCTTGTATCTTTGAGAGTTTTTATGTGTAACCCATTCTTGTGAAAGTGTTCAAGTTGTTTTTCTATAAAAACTTTGACTTTAAAGAAAGAAAAGGATCCTTGTCTATAAGGATTGGTTCTTTTGAAATGAGGACTATTTTGAAATTCTCTTGATTAAAAAAGAGGGTGAATTCAAGACCCTTTATGTGATTCTTTTGTCTTGATTCACCCTTTGGGAAATATTTGGTTGGTGTGTATTCAACATGTTACTTCATCTGAATACTTTTATCTCGTACTTTTCTTAATATTTGTTGTAATTCGAATACTTTTTCGGGATGTTCAGTCGCTAAATTCACTTTTTCCCCTGCTTGTTTCATATCATATAACTGGGGAATACCTAAATAACCAGTTTCAATTTTTGGCCCCCAAGGAATCATTTTAGGACCATCGCTGCCTTCAATAAATTTCCAATCTTTAGTACGCACGGATAGGGTGTGATTGGATGCCTGTTCAATAACCCATGGGCGGTCTGTTTTGTCTTGTCCTAATAAATTTGCTAACCGATTGTAGCTGTCGGGAGCACTTCCTTTCGGAATACGGGCATCTACCAAAGAAGCCAGTGATGCCAACCAGTCTATTTGTGAAATAAGCACATCGCTGACTTCCGGCTTGTTGATAGCTTTAGGCCAGTGTACAATTACAGGAACACGGGTACCCCCTTCAAATGCACTGTATTTTCCACCTCTCAGGTTACCGGCAGGTTCGTGCCCGTTCAGTAGCTCTTCTGCCTTGTCATCGTATCCGTCGTCTACTACCGGTCCATTGTCGCTGGAAAGAATAATTAATGTGTTCTGGGTCAATCCCATTTTATCGAGGGCCTCGAGTAACTGACCTACACTCCAGTCAAATTGTGCGATAGCATCACCGCGCAGTCCCATCTTGTTTTTACCACGGAAGCGATTGTGTGGAAAACGGGGAACATGCACATCATTAGTGGCGAAATACATAAAGAAAGGCTCGTCTTTATGTTGTTTGATAAAATCAACTGCATGTGCGGTAATGGAATCGGCTATATTTTCATCTTTCCATAATGCTTTGCCACCTCCTTTCATATAACCGATTCGGCTGATGCCGTTCACGATAGACATATCATGACCGTGGCTCGGCTTCAGATTATATAAAAGTTCAGGATTGTCTTTTCCGGTAGGTTCACCGGGGAAATTTTTTATATAGCTTACTTCTATCGGAGCTGAAGGATCATAATTGGCTACTTGACCATTCTCGATAAATACACAGGGAACCCGGTCGGCTGTGGCTGCCATGATATAGGAATAGTCAAACCCCAAATCACCTAGAGAAGCGGAGAGAGGGGCATTCCAGTCTTGTTGTGCAGTTTTATCACCTAATCCTAAATGCCATTTGCCAAATGCTCCTGTGGCATATCCGGAGCTTTTAAACATATCTGCCATAGTATACTGCTCGGGGCGTATAATCATTCCTGCATTGCCTGCAGCTACATCTGTTCCGGGTTTACGCCATGCATATTCTCCGGTCAGCATGGAATATCTGGATGGGGTACTGGTAGCGGCAGTGGCGTGTGCGTTGATAAATCGTATCCCTTCGGATGCCAGACGGTTGACATTTGGAGTTTGTACGTTTTTTGCTCCATAACACTCCAAGTCACCATATCCTAAATCATCAGCATAAATGAAGATGACATTGGGCTTGTCTGTGTTTTGATTTTTATTTTCCGCATGAACAGCCAAGCATGAAGTAAATGCCAATGAGAGCATTCCGTAATGTCTTTTTTTCATAGTAATTATATTGTTTAGTGAGTAATCAATTCTACAAAGATAAAGATATATTTTAAAAACGGGGATTAATTCTACAAAATTGTGGAATGAAATTGTGGTATTTCCACATAATGTGGAAAATAAAAAAATGATTATTCTGTTGATTTTTAGTGTATTGAATGGTACTATGCCCCGTGGTATATTTTTTGTTATGTGAATTAACATAATACGCTAAAAACTAAACTTTTAAATATATAACCATTTACCTTAACAAAACAAGGGTGAAAAGCTGATAGAAAAGCCATGTTCCCCCTGAATGGGAAAATCTGTATATAACTCAGTTTTAAGCTTCCCGGTTCGTGACGAATCGGGAAGCTTCTATTTTTTTCTTAATGAATCTAGTTTTTCTACAAGTCTTTTACTGAAAATAAGTTAATATTAATGGATGAAATGCAGTATTTGATCTCTTTTTTACTTTTAAGAGTAGAAAATAGATTAATACATTATGGTTATGAAAAAGTTGAACCTTTTATTATTAGCATTCCTAGTAGTTATGGGAGTCACTTTCCAATCATGTGATGATGGTGATGGCTACTCTCTTGGTGATGTGGCAGTGGATTGGGCTACTGTAAATGTGAAAGGTGCCCATGTATATGACTTTACCGGTGACAGATGGGGACAAATTTGGCCTGCAACTACTGATTATTTTTGGTATTCCCCGATAGATGGACAACGAGTTATTCTTTATTTCAATCCTCTGTATGATAATTATCCGGAAGGATATGATTGTTCAGTCAAAGTGTTGAATATAAAGGAAATTCTAACTAAACCTATAGAGGAGTTAACAGCAGAGAATGAAGAAACGTTTGGCAATGATCCTGTAGATATATTTGAAGGTAATATGTGGATTAGTGGTGGTTATTTAAATATTATTTTTAATCAGAATATGCCTTCTAAAATGAAACATTTGGTTAGTTTGGTAAAGAACACTACAATTACGCCCGACCAGGATGGCTATATTCATTTAGAATATCGTTACAATACGTATGCTGATACTACTGGTTATTGGAGAAACGGTGCGGTATCCTTTAATTTGAATTCTTTGGAAATAACATCGGAAACAAAGGGTATAAAGGTAAAAATAAACTCGGCTAAAAATGGTGAGAAGGAAGTCACTTTTGATTTAAAAGAAACACCGTCACCAGTAGGTTTGAGCCAAATGGATTTTTCTCAAATGGAAATCAAATAATTAGGGTTTGATTAGAGAGAGTTGTGTGTGGCCCCTTGCATCTTGTTGTGGTAGATGCAGGGGGCTGATTGTATTGTTGATAACGTTTTTCAGTTTGATATTTGTTGTTTATTGGTTGGTTGATGGAAAAAATTGTATGGTTACTTCGTTTTTTTTCTTATTTCAGTGTTTTTTCAGAATTATCTTGTTTCTTTGTCTTTAAGAACCAAAAGTTGGACTTATGAAAATACTATTAGTAGAAGACGATGCTAATTTGCGTGAAGTGACTCAGCGTTCATTGGAAAAGGAGCGTTATGTGGTGGAAATTGCTGCCGATTACCGTACTGCATTACAAAAGATAGAGGATTATGATTATGACTGTATTTTGCTGGATATTATGTTGCCGGATGGGAGTGGCTTGGATTTGTTGGAAAAGTTAAAAAAAATGCATAAACGGGAAAATGTTATCATTCTTTCAGCCAAAGATTCTATAGAAGACAAAGTGCTAGGATTGGATCTCGGAGCTGATGATTATCTGCCTAAACCTTTTCATTTGGTGGAACTGAATGCACGTATCAAAAGTGTGATACGCCGTCATCAGCAAGGTGGGGAAAATAGTATCAAATACGGAAATATAGAAATTTTTCCCGATAAATATGGGGTGACCGTAGCTGGAAAAAAGATTGAACTGAACCGTAAGGAATATGATATTCTGGTTTATTTTATGAACCGTCCCGGCAGATTGGTTAATAAAAACACACTTGCCGAATCCGTATGGGGCGATCATATAGATCAAGTCGATAATTTTGATTTTATCTATGCCCAAATAAAGAATTTACGAAAGAGGTTGAAAGAGGCAGGAGCTACTCCTGAACTGAAGGCTGTTTATGGTTTTGGATATAAAATGGTAGTGGAATAAATGAAATTGATTTATTATGTCATTATCCGTATATCGTTAGTGTTGTCGGTTTTATTGACTGGCTGGGCCATCCTTTTCTATTTTACTGTAATGGATGAGGTGAATGATGAAGTGGATGACTCATTGGAAGATTATTCTGAAATTATCATCATACGTGCATTGGCGGGAGAGGAGCTTCCTTCTAAAAATACAGCTTCCAACAATCAGTATTTCCTGCGTGAAGTGACAAAGGAATATGCAGGATCTCGTGATGATATCCTTTATAAGGATTCTATGGTTTATATTCCCGAAAAAGATGAAACTGAACCTGCACGAATCCTTACTACCATTTTTAAGGATGATGGCGAAAAGTTTTTTGAATTGACGGTAGCGACCCCTTCTATAGAAAAAGATGATTTGAAAGATGCTATGGCAGGTTGGATGATTTTTCTTTATATAGCTTTATTACTGACTATAATTGTTATTAATGTGTGGGTGTTTTATCGAAATATGCGTCCTCTTTATGTATTGCTTCATTGGTTGGATAAATATCGTATCGGTAAAGGAAACGAGCCTTTACAAAATAATACCCGGGTTTCAGAATTCAGAAAATTGAATGAGGCGGCTGTTCGTTATGCAGAGCGCAGTGAGCAGATGTTCGAACAGCAAAAACAATTTATTGGTAATGCATCTCATGAGATGCAGACACCACTAGCTATTTGTCGTAATCGGTTGGAGATGCTGATGGAGGATGAAAATCTTTCAGAAAGCCAATTGGAGGAGTTGATGAAAACCCATCAGACTTTGGAGCATATAACGAAGCTGAACAAGTCTTTGTTATTGCTTTCGAAGATAGAGAACGGTCAATTTACGGATACTACCCAAGTAGAAGTGAATAAATTATTGAGGCAATATTTGGAGGACTATAAAGAAGTGTATCAATATCGTGAGATCATAATAAGTGTAGAGGAAGAAGGTATTTTCTATCTTACGATAAATGAGACACTGGCAGTGGTGTTGCTTACCAATTTGTTGAAGAATGCTTTTGTACACAATATAGACGGTGGACACATCCGGATTGTCATTACTCCCCACAGTGTGATGTTTTGCAATACAGGGGCGGCACAACCACTGGATGCCCAGCGTATTTTTGAGCGTTTTTATCAAGGAAAGAAAAAAGAAGGCTCAACCGGTCTAGGCTTGGCAATAGCAGATACGATATGTAAAATGCAGGCTCTCAGGCTTTGCTATGAATATAAGAGTGGGGAGCATTGTTTTATACTTTATACATCCACTCATAATCAATGAAAAAAAATCGTGTTTTTTTCAGAATTTCAAATTCTTTTCAGAATCTCCCTTCATATTTGCATCAGAAAACAGAATGTAGAACCAAATAAAAAAAATGACGATTATGAAAAAGGTATTATTATTGTTAGTGTGCTTATTTACGTTGCAAACAGTGGTATGGGCGGATGATGACAAACCTATTCAAGTAAACCAATTGCCTCAGACTGCACAAACTTTTATCAAAACTCATTTCCCCAATAACAAGGTGGCGATGGCTAAAATGGAAACAGACTGGTTTGATAAAAGCTATGATGTGATTTTTACCAATGGAGACAAATTGGAATTCGATAAGAAAGGGGTTTGGACAGAAGTGAATTGCAAATACAGCGCTGTACCTGTCGCTGTGGTTCCTGACGCGATAAAGAAGTACGTCACTACGAATTATCCCGATGCCAAGATACTCAAGATCGAGAGGGACAAGTATGATTATGAAGTGAAACTTTCTAATGGTTGGGAGATAAAGTTTGATATGCAGTTCAATGTGATTGATATTGACAATTAATTATTAGTTATAGATCTGAAGTGTGGTTTATGTGAATAAACTGAAGCTTTGCAGGCCGTTTCTTGTTCCATGAAGAAACGGTCTGTCTTTTTTATTGATTTTAATAGCATAGTAATTCTGCCGACACGATCTTGTAATAGATAACATGGATATTTGCATAGTTTTAATAATAAAGATATGCATCTAAGAACGTATTATCCTACAGTGGTTTTATCGGATATCCATCTGGGAACCTCTCATTCCAAAACAATTGAAGTCAGTAACTTTCTGAAATCTGTCAATTGTGACCGTCTGATATTGAACGGAGACATTATAGATGGTTGGCATTTGCGTAAGGCAGGTACTAAGAGGTGGCAAGCAAAACATACTGATTTCTTTAAGGTTATCATGAAGATGATGGAGAACTTCGGTACTGAAGTAATTTATGTGTGTGGCAACCACGATGATTTTCTGGACAGCTTGGTCCCTATGACATTCTATAACGTAAAAATCGTCAAAGAATACATCCTTGAAACACATGGAAAGCGTTATTATGTGACACATGGCGATATATTCGACCGGGTTACTACGCAGATGAAATGGTTAGCCCGGTTGGGCGATGCAGGTTATACATTCCTCTTATGGGTGAACCGCTTTTATAACCAATATCGTACTAAGCGGGGGAAACCGTATTATTCTCTGTCACAGGCCGTCAAACAAAAAGTAAAGTCGGCTGTTTCCTATATATCGGACTTTGAGAAAGTATTGGTGGAGTTTGCACGTGTACGTAAATGTGACGGAGTGATTTGTGGTCATATCCATCATCCGGCTAATACCTATTATGATGGTATTCATTATCTGAATTCGGGCGATTGGGTAGAAAGCCTTTCGGCACTGACTGAGGATGCGGACGGGAATTGGAATATCATGGAATACCATCATGTACTAGCTGATGAGAATGAAGAAAATAAAGAGTTTACCCTAATACATACAGCCTCATGAAATTTTTATTTATAGTACAGGGTGAGGGGAGAGGACATCTTACTCAAGCCATTACGTTGGAGGAAATATTGCGCCGGAACGGTCACGAAGTAGTGGAAGTACTGGTAGGTAAAAGTAGTTCGCGCCGCTTGCCGGGATTTTTCAATCGTAATATCCATGCTCCGGTAAAACGTTTTGTCAGTCCTAATTTTCTGCCTACACCAGCTAACAAACGGGTGAGTTTGATGCGGAGCGTGGCGTATAATCTAGTGAAACTTCCTGTGTATATCAATAGCATTAACTACATTCGTCAGCGTATTGAGGACAGTGGTGCGGATAGGGTTATCAATTTCTATGAATTGCTGACCGGACTGACTTATTTCCTGTTCCGTCCCTCTGTTCCGCAAATCTGTATAGGGCATCAATATCTGTTCTTGCATAAAAGTTTTGAATTTCCAAAGGCTGATAAAGTAAGCTTGGCTCTTTTGAAGTTTTTTACCGTATTGACCAGCTTGGGGGCGAAGGAACGTTTGGCTCTTTCTTTTCGTCACATGAACGATGATCCTCAGAATCATATCCGTGTGATTCCTCCCTTGTTGCGTAGGGAAGTGACTTTACATGAACCTTATTCCGGTGACTATATACATGGCTATATGGTTAATGCGGGTTTCAGTGAAAATGTAATGAAATGGCACAGGCAACATCCCGGGATACCGCTTCGTTTCTTTTGGGACAAGTGGGAGGAGGAACCGGTGAAGAGAGTGGACAATACATTGAGCTTTTATCAACTGGATGATGTGGAATTTTTGAGGCAGATGGCGGGATGTAAGGCTTATGCCAGTACTGCCGGATTTGAATCGGTGTGCGAGGCCATGTATTTAGGCAAACCTATTCTGATGGTTCCTGCTCATATAGAACAGGACTGTAATGCATATGATGCCGAAAAAAGCGGTGCGGGTATCATTTCCTCAGATTTTAATTTGCAACAGTTGCTGGAATTTGCGAAAGATTACCACCCCAATCGTGATTTTGTGTATTGGGTACGTGGAGCTGAATATACTTTGTTGAATTTGTTAGAGAGTGATTCTTCCAATTATCAACAAGTTTTATTTAATGAGATGTATTTGGTTGAAGAGTTTATTTGATTTTCTTATAAAAACTCTCTTTAAGTCATGGCTGTATGCGTCGGCTGTGACTTTTTTATTGTTATTGATTTGTAGTTATATTGACATGTTATTGTAATGTGTATGACGTATTTTTGCTAAAAATATTAAAACCGTATGGAGAAGAAGAAAAAGGAAGATAAATATTATCTGCCGAGAGATATCAGTTGGATGTATTTTAATCGTCGCATTTTGCAGGAAGCCATGAAAGAACGTGTTCCTATACTGGAACGGTTGAGCTTTTTAGGAATTTACTCTAATAATTTGGATGAATTTTTCAGAGTACGTGTAGCTACTCAAAGCCGGGTGGCCGAGTGCGAAGATAAAGCGGCGCATTCTGAACGGGAAGAAGCATTGAAACTGATTAGACAGATAAATAAACTGAACAACAGGTACTCTAAAGAATATGAAGGTGCGATCAAGCAGGTAACGGCAGAATTGGAGAAAGAAAATATTTGTTTAGTCAATCATGTACAACTGGATGAGGAACAACAGTTATTTGTCGATTCTTTTTATCAACAACGGCTGAATGGGTTTATTAGTCCTGTCTGGCTGAAATCAGTAAAACAACTGGGTAACGAAGCGGATGAAAATATCTTTTTGGCTGTAAAGATGAGGAAAGAAGGACATAAAGTTGGAGAATATGCAATTATAGAGCTGCCTGTAGCACAGGCAGGGCGTTTTATCCGTCTGCCGGATAAGGATGGTAAAAATTACCTGATGTATTTGGATGATGTGGTACGCTATTGTTTACCATTGATATTTCATGGTATGAACTATAAACATTTTGAAGCGTATGCTTTCAAGTTTACCAAAGATGCGGAGATGGAGATAGACAATGATCTGCGTAACGGAATGATGCAGAAAATTTCTAAAGGAGTAAAGAGTCGCAAACGAGGTGAGCCTTTACGGGTTATTTATGATGCCAGTATGCCTAAAGATCTTTTAAAACGTGTCATGAACAAGTTGAATCTGGATAAGTTGGATACAGTATTGGGCGGTGGAAAATATCATAACCATAAGGACCTGATGCGTTTTCCAGACTGTGGCCGGAAAGATTTGAAATACCCTGAATGGACTCCTGTTTTGAAAAATGAGCTTTCGGGTAACGTTGGTATGTTGGAGCTGATTCGTAGGAAAGATCGTTTTATTCATGTGCCTTATCATAGTTTCGATTCTTATATCCGTATATTGCAGGAAGCGGCGATTAATAAAGAAGTAAAAAGTATCAAGACAACCCTCTATCGTTTGGCTAAAGATTCGAAAGTGGTAAAAGCATTGATTAATGCGGCACGCAATGGAAAGAAAGTAACAGTAGTTATTGAATTGCTGGCACGTTTTGACGAGGCTTCCAATATAGATTGGTCAAAGAAAATGCAGGATGCCGGTATCCGTGTGATATTTGGGGTGGAGGGACTGAAGGTACACTCTAAGATTACCTATATATCCATGAAAACAGGTGCGGATATAGCTTGTATCAGTACAGGAAACTTTCATGAAGGTAACGCCCGTATGTACACTGATTATATGTTGATGACGGCTGCTAAGAATGTGACGCGTGACGTGAGTTTGGTCTTTGATTTTATAGAACGCCCTTATTCTCCCGTTCGCTTCAAAGAACTGTTGGTATCTCCTAATGAGATGAAGCAAAAATTTATCCGTCTTATTAATGAAGAAATTAAGAACAAGCAGGCCGGAAAACCTGCTTACATTTTGATAAAGATTAATCATATTACTGATCCGGTAATGGTGAAGAAACTGTATGAAGCATCTTCGCATGGTGTTCGGATAGACTTGCTGGTTCGTGGTAATTGTTCACTGATTACGGGAGTGCCGGGAGTGAGTGATACAATTCGTATCAATGGCATCATAGACCGTTATCTGGAACATTCGCGTATTTTTATTTTTGCCAATGGTGGTGATGAGAAAATGTTCATTGGTTCGGCTGACTGGATGCCGCGCAATTTGGATAACAGGGTGGAAGTGATTGCTCCCGTTTACGATCCGGAAATAAAGGCAGACTTGAAGCGGGTAGTGGAATATGGTTTGAAAGATACTCTGCAAGGACGGGTGGTGGACGGAACAGGAGAGAATCGTCCTTGGATATCGGAAGATAAGACAGCTTTCCGTTCGCAGGAGGAATTATACAAATATTATTTAAATGAAAACAGAATAAAGGATTAAGATGGGAAAAGTGAATTATGCTGCTATTGATATTGGTTCTAACGCTGTGCGCCTTTTGATAAAAAGCATTGACAGGGAGGCTGTGCAGGAGAAAAAAATTAAAAAAGTGATGATGCTTCGCGTACCCCTACGACTAGGGTTCGATGTTTTCTCCATAGGTGAATTGTCCGAGAAGAAAGCGGATAAGCTGAGACGTTTGATGAAGGCTTTCCGTCAGTTGATGAAAATTTATGATGTGGATGATTACAGGGCATGTGCTACTTCGGCTATGCGGGACGCGCGTAACGGGAGGACGATAATCAAGAAAATCGAAAAGGATACAGGTATCCGCATTGAGATAATTGATGGTCAGGAAGAGGCTCGAATGATTTATAATAATCATATAGAGTGTATGGAAGACCGTCTGGGTAATTATATGTATGTGGATGTGGGTGGTGGCAGTACAGAGATTAATCTGTTGACTAACGGTGAGTTGGTATGGTCGGTGTCTTACAACATCGGTACGGTGCGTATGCTAAGTAATGCTGTTAAAGAAGGAACTTGGCAGCAAATGGAAGAAGAGCTTATGAAAGTGACGGAAGGTGTTGCCGCGATCAATATCATCGGATCGGGTGGGAATATTAATAAGTTGTTCCGCCTGGCAGATAAGAAGGATAAGAAGTTGCAACGTTTGCCGGTCAGTTCGTTGCAAACAGTCTATGATGTGTTGAAACCGCTGACTCCGGAGGAAAGGGTAGAGGCATTCAGTCTAAAGCAAGACCGTGCCGATGTAATTGTGCCTGCTGCGGAAATTTTTCTGAAAATTGCAGAAGTAGTGCATGCAGAATATATTTATGTTCCGGTCATTGGACTGTCTGATGGTATCATTGACAATCTGTATGCCAAAAGCCTTGAGAAAGAAATGAAAGCTGAATAAGCTTTCATTTTAATACTGTTTGTGTTGTACGGCTTCAAAAATATTCGCTTTTCTCTGATAAATTGTTGGAAATTAATAGTTGAAGTTCCAAAATTTGCTATATATTTGTAATCGTTAACAACTAACAAACAGAAATACCATGATGAACAAAATGTGCATGGCAGCTATAATAGCTGCTTCTTTGTATGCAGGGACTACTTTTGCCCAACCTGCCGCCGTAAAGAAAATCATTGAAACGGGCCAAACTGATAACCGGGTAATGCATCAGTTGGATATTCTCACCAATCGTTTTGGGGGAAGAGTTATTGGCTCGGATGCATATGAGAATGCAGCCGAGTGGATGATGCGTGAATATAAACGGTGGGGTATTGACGTACGCTTGGAAGAAGCTGGGGAACTGCCGGTAGGTTTTAACCGTGGTCCATGGTTCGGACGTTTAATCGGGGGAGATCAGGCGATGGATTTGCATTTTGTCACTCCATCCTACACTTCAGGTACTAAAGGTCTGCAACGCGGGCATGTTTTGATAGAGCCCCGTACTCAAGAAGAACTAGACCGCATGAAACATCAGTTGAAAGGCGCTTGGGTGTTGATTTCAGGTGAAAATGTAGGTTGGCCTGTTGACCGTTCTGCTAAAGGAGATTCGTTGAGAGCTGCTATCAAAGCTGAAAATATAGAAATAGAAAAGCAGAATGCTGCCTTGATGGAAGAGAATTGGAGCAAAGGAACCAAACATGCCATGAAGCCTTTGCGTGAAATGCCGGGACTATTTTATAAAGAAATGTGTGAGGCAGGAGCACTTGGCTTTATTCAGTCGGCACCTGTACCTTTACGTGCTTTGTATGATCGTGCTTTATTAAATGATCCCCATACTACGTTTGATAATTTGCCCGAAGTCTGTGACATCAAATTGGATGAACATCAATACAAAATCATCAAGCAGATGGTGAAAGAACGCCGGAACTTCTGGCTGGAATTTGATATTCGTAATCATTTCAAACTAGGTCCTGTGAAATATCATAATGTCGTAGCATCCATTAAAGGTACTAAATATCCGGATGAATATGTTATTATAAGCGGACATCTTGATTCTTATGATGTGGCAACCGGTGGTATAGACTGCGGTACAGGTATTGGTCCTATGATGGAGGCTGCCCGTATGATTGCACTTTCCGGTGCAAAACCTAAACGTACTATACTGTTTGTGGCTTTTGCTGGAGAGGAATTTGGTTTGTTGGGCGCAAAATCTTATGTCAAGACTCACGCTAAAGAGTTAGGAAAGATTGCTAATCTATTCAATCGGGACGGAGGACCGACTCCTCCGGTGGGAATCTCCGTTCCTCAGGCTATGTATGATGATTTTGTGGAAGTGTGCAAGCCTGTGAAAGAAATCCGTGCGGATTATCCGTTTGAAGTAAAGGTAGCGAAACCTTTTAAACGTCCTACTCAAAGCGGTGGTACGGATGCCAGTGTTTTTGCAGTGGAAGGAGTGCCTACTTTTGGTTTCAATACACAAGACATAAAAGGATATAATTTCTCTTATGGGGAAATATGGCATACGGAACGTGATCTTTATACGAAGAATATACCAGAATACCAAGAGCATGCAGCTACGGTAACAGCGGTGGTCGCCTTGGGAATTGCTAATTTAAGTAAACAGTTATCTCGTGAAGGAATGCACAAAAAGTAGCGCAAATGTTCTTTTTTTCTTCTTTTAGTGGAATTATGTCGTTTTGATGTGTAAAAAATGTTAGCTTAAGTTCAATCTACTGAGATAATCTTTACCTTTGCTGCGCATATAAAGCAAAATGTAGGTAAACAAAAAACCTGCGATATTTGTTAATATAGAAAAGGTAAATTATCAAATAAAAGTAAATAGAAGCTTATGTCACAGATTATTGGACATATTTCACAAGTTATCGGACCGGTAGTCGATGTGTATTTTGAGGGCAAAGGCATCGACACCGATCTGCTTCTTCCAAGCATTCATGATGCATTGACTATCAAACGCAATGACGGCAGAATTTTAGTCGTGGAAGTTCAACAACACATTGGTGAAGACACAGTGCGTACTGTAGCTATGGATAGTACGGACGGTTTGCAACGTGGTATGGAAGTAATTCCGACAGGACATCCTATTACTATGCCGGTTGGTAATCAGATTAAAGGCCGGTTGATGAACGTAGTAGGTGAGGCTGTGGACGGTATGCGCCCGCTGAGTAAGGAAGGGGCGTTTCCCATTCACCGTGAACCCCCTAAGTTTGATGAGCTGTCTACTGTGCAGGAAGTACTCTTCACAGGTATTAAGGTTATTGATTTGCTGGAACCTTATTCAAAGGGTGGTAAAATCGGATTGTTTGGGGGAGCCGGTGTAGGCAAGACCGTGCTTATTATGGAGCTGATTAATAACATTGCCAAGAAACATAACGGCTTTTCCGTTTTTGCCGGAGTCGGTGAACGTACACGTGAAGGTAACGACCTGTTGCGTGAAATGATTGAATCTGGTGTAATCCGCTACGGAGAAGAATTTAAGAAAAGTATGGAAGAAGGCCATTGGGACCTTTCCAAAGTAGACTATAATGAAGTTGAAAAGTCACAGGCTACATTGGTGTACGGACAGATGAACGAGCCTCCCGGCGCACGTTCTTCCATTGCTCTTTCGGGGTTGACCGTTGCCGAATCTTTCCGTGACCGCAAAAACGGTGACAGCAACGGACCACGTGATATTTTGTTCTTTATCGACAATATATTCCGTTTCACTCAGGCAGGTTCCGAGGTTTCGGCTTTATTGGGTCGTATGCCGTCAGCCGTGGGGTACCAACCAACACTGGCAACAGAAATGGGACAGATGCAGGAACGTATCACTTCTACCAAGAATGGTTCTATCACCTCGGTACAGGCTGTGTATGTACCTGCTGATGACTTGACAGACCCTGCGCCTGCTACTACATTTACTCACTTGGATGCAACAACCGTATTGAGCCGTAAAATTACCGAACTGGGTATTTATCCGGCTGTAGATCCGTTGGAATCAACCTCACGTATTCTTGACCCGCTGATTGTAGGGCAGGAGCACTATGATGTGGCTCAGCGTGTAAAGCAGATTTTGCAGCGTAACAAGGAGTTGCAAGATATCATTTCTATTCTGGGTATGGACGAATTGAGCGATGAAGATCGTCAGACTGTAAACCGTGCGCGTCGGGTGCAGCGTTTCCTGTCACAACCTTTTGCTGTGGCCGAACAGTTTACAGGTGTTCCAGGTGTCATGGTTTCTATTGAAGATACCATTAAGGGATTCAAGATGATTCTGGACGGTGAGGTGGATTACCTGCCCGAACAGGCATTTCTGAATGTGGGAACGATAGAGGAAGCAATAGAAAAAGGAAAGAAGTTGCTGGATGCTGCCAGCCATAAGAAATAAGAGTAAGTATGGAACATCATGAAGATCTTCATTTGATAGTGGTTTCTCCGGAAAGTACATTGTTTGACGGTAAAGTGGACATTGTGATATTACCGGGAGAATCAGGCTCTTTCTCTGTCCTGCATGACCATGCTCCGTTGATATCGTCATTGATAAAGGGGGAGATAAAATATACAGAGGATGGATTAGAGAAATCAATTGGAATATCGAGTGGGTTCGTTGAGGTAAGGGACAATATAGTTTCGGCCTGTGTGGAAATCTAATACATAATTATGTCTTTGTTAGCCGTAAAGAGAAAATTTATCATATCGTTGACCATATTAATGGTTGTGTTGAGTTGGGGAGGAGCCTTGGTATTTCACACCTTGTTGCCTAGGTATTATTTTGCCTGGTATCCCTCCATACCGATATTTTTTTATCTTTTCGGCCTTTTTTACATATTTATGTTCGGGTACTGTTATCGGGTAAGTCCGCAAAAAATGGTGGCGGTTTACTTGGTGGCGAAAGTGACGAAGATGATGTTGAGCATCTTGATTATGTCCGTCTATGCAGTGGCGGTGGCACATCAAGTTCTGTCATTTATAGGAACTTACATGGTATTCTATATTATCTTTCTGATTTTTGAAACCCGCTTCTTTTTTCATTTTGAGATAAAACATAAAAGTAATAGGTACAAGTATAAGTAATATGAGAAGTTTACGATATATAGGAACGGTTTTAATGTTGCTGATCGCTTTTCTGCAAGGAGCCAATGCCCGGGAAGAGTCGGATACTGACTATAAAGAGCAGCAGGTAGACGTAAATGAAATCGTTTTCGGACATATAGGTGATTCGTATGAATGGCATATCACTGACATAGGAGATACACCTATAGCTATACCACTGCCGGTAATCGTAAAAAGCAGTACAGGATGGCACGCTTTTCTTTCTTCTAAGTTTGAGGAAGGAAACGGAGAGTATGAAGGACTGTACATTGCTAAAGACGGTGAATATAAAGGTAAGATAGTGGAAAAGGATGCTAGCGGTAACGAAGTAAAACCTTTGGATATCTCTATTACAAAGAATGTTACCGGGTTGTTTGTCAATAGTACCATTCTGGTGATTCTAGTGTTGAGTTGTGCCCGTTGGTACAAAAAACATCCAGTAGAAAAGGAAGCTCCTAAAGGAATGGTGGGCATGATGGAAGCTTGTATCCTGGCAATCAATGATGATGTGATAAAGGGTTGTATCGGTAAGGATTATAAGCGTTATGCACCTTATCTGCTGACGGCTTTCTTCTTTATCCTGATCAATAATCTGATGGGATTGATTCCTTTCTTCCCCGGCGGTGCGAATATTACAGGTAATATTGCCGTTACCTTTGTGCTGGCTATCTGTACGTTCCTGGCTGTGAATCTATGGGGGAACAAGGAATATTGGAAAGAGATTCTATGGCCTGATGTTCCTTGGTGGTTAAAGGCTCCGTTCCCGATGATGCCGATTATTGAGATTTTCGGAATCTTTACGAAGCCATTTGCATTGATGATTCGTTTGTTTGCCAATATGATGGCCGGTCATGCTGCTATTCTCAGTTTGATATCCATCATTTTTATTACGGCGAATATGGGACCTCTGATTAATGGTTCCATGGGATTTGTTGCGGTGGCATTCGGAATCTTTATGACTGCGCTGGAATTATTGGTCGCATTTATTCAAGCATACGTATTTACCATGTTGTCCGCGGTCTTTATCGGGTTGTCCCGTACAGAAGAGATGCGTGAAGAAAAAGAAATAAAATAAATTAAATAATTAATTCAAAAAACAAACTATTATGTTACTAGCAGTTTTATTACAGTCCGCTGCTGCGGCAGGTTTAGGGAAATTAGGTGCTGCACTTGGAGCAGCTATTGCAGTAATCGGTGCAGGTATCGGTATCGGTAAAATCGGTGGTTCTGCCATGGAGGCAATTGCCCGTCAGCCGGAGGCGGCAGGAGATATCCGTATGAATATGATTATTATCGCCGCGCTGGTAGAAGGTGTGGCGCTGATCGCCATTATTGTTTGTTTATTAACTTTGTTCTTATAATTAATGTAGCATGTCATTATTAACACCTGATAGCGGTCTGTTATTCTGGATGGTCATCGTTTTCGGTATCGTTTTTGTCATTCTTGCAAAATACGGTTTTCCGGTGATCACCAGAATGGTGGATGAGCGAAAACAATATATAGACAAGTCACTGCTTGCTGCACGTGAAGCCAATGAGCAATTGGCTAATATTAAAGCAGACAGTGAAATGATATTGGCTAAGGCTCACGAGGAGCAGGCGCGCATCCTGAATGAAGCGGTCGCAACCCGCGAACGTATTCTGAAGGAAGCCAAAACACAGGCTCAGGTTGAAGGACAGAAACTGCTGGATGAAGCGAAAAAGCAGATTCAGGCAGAAAAAGACAGCGCTATCAGCGACATTCGCCGCCAAGTAGCTGTGCTGTCTGTCGACATTGCTGAGAAGGTTTTGCGCAAGAACCTCGATGATGAGAAAGAACAAATGGAAATGATTGACCGTTTGCTGGATGAATTAACTGTTTCTAAAGACTGATTGTTATGTATATAGGAGTCATTTCAATGCGTTATGCTAAGGCTTTGCTGGCCTATGCCGACGAAAAGGGGACAGAGGATACTGTTTATGAGGAAGCCGGAATATTGGCAGATAGTTTCTCGAGAATCCCCGAACTTCGACAGGCATTGGATAATCCTGTATTGCCTGCTGAAACAAAGTTGAAACTGATTTGCGAAGCTGCCGGAGGAGGTAAGGTGAGCGAAGAATTGAAACGCTTTGTGGAATTGGTACTGGAGGAACGAAGAGAGAAATTCTTGCAGTTTATGATTATGTCATACATTGACCTTTATCGGAAACAGAAGAATATCAGCGTCGGTAAAATCACGACTGTTTGTCCGGTGGCGGAAGAGGTAGTCAACCGCATACGGGCATTGGTCGTAGAGAAAACTCATGGAACTGTAGAGTTCAAAACCAAAATAGATCCGAAACTGGAAGGTGGTTTTATCTTTGAAATCGGAACTTACAGATTGGATGCGAGCGTAGCTAACCAGATAAAACGGGTAAAGCAACAGTTTATAGCTAAAAATAGAAGAATAGTATAAAATTAAAAATTATAAGTTAGAAAATAAAAGTAATATCAGTTTGTTTCTTTTAGTTTTTAACTTAAGGTTAATACCTGGTCGGGCTTTAATTTTTAATTTTCAATTTTTAATGTAAAAAGATTATGTCTGAAAATATAAAACCCAGCGAAGTATCCGAAGTTTTACTTCAGCAACTGAAAGGCATCAACACCCACCTGCAATTTGATGAGGTAGGGAATGTGCTGCAGGTGAGCGATGGTGTGGCACGTATTTACGGTCTGCGCAACGCGGAAGCTAATGAGTTGCTGGAGTTTGAAAACGGTATCATGGCTATCGTGATGAATCTGGAGGAGGACAATGTAGGTGCGGTATTGCTAGGTCCTACTGATCAGATTAAGGAAGGAATGGTGGTGAAACGTACCAAACGCATTGCTTCTATTAATGTGGGCGAAGGTATGTTAGGGCGTGTTATCGATCCGTTAGGCGTACCATTGGATGGCCGTGGACAAATTGGCGGGGAACTGTGCGAAATGCCTTTGGAACGTAAAGCTCCCGGAGTGATCTTCCGTCAGCCTGTGAACCAGCCTTTGCAGACAGGGCTGAAGTCTGTGGATGCTATGATTCCTATCGGGCGTGGACAACGTGAGTTGATTATCGGGGACCGTCAGACCGGAAAAACCTCTATCGCTATAGATACGATTTTGAATCAGAAATCCAACTATGAAGCGGGAAAACCTGTATATTGTATTTATGTAGCCATTGGTCAGAAGGGTTCCACTGTAGCAAGTCTGGTGAATACGCTGCGTGAACGCGGTGCGATGGATTATACCATAGTGGTAGCTGCCACTGCTGCCGATCCGGCTGCATTGCAGTATTTTGCTCCGTTTGCCGGAGCGGCTATCGGAGAGTATTTCCGTGACACAGGCCGGGATGCCTTGGTTGTGTATGATGACTTGTCAAAGCAAGCCGTAGCCTATCGTGAAGTATCCTTGATTCTGCGTCGTCCCTCCGGTCGTGAGGCATATCCGGGTGATATCTTCTATCTGCATTCACGATTGTTGGAGCGTGCGGCAAAGATTATCAACCAGCAGGAAGTGGCCGAACAAATGAATGACCTTCCACCCAGCTTGAAAGGCAAGGTAAAGGCAGGTGGTTCACTGACCGCATTGCCTATTATTGAAACACAGGCAGGTGATGTTTCCGCGTATATTCCAACCAATGTCATTTCCATTACAGACGGTCAAATATTCCTTGAAACCGATTTGTTCAACCAGGGTTTCCGTCCGGCTATCAATGTGGGTATTTCCGTATCCCGTGTGGGAGGTAGTGCCCAGATCAAGAGCATGAAGAAGGTGGCAGGTACATTGAAGATAGATCAGGCACAATATCGCGAACTGGAGGCTTTCTCCAAGTTCAGCAGTGATATGGATCCTGTAACGGCAATGGCTATCGACCGGGGACGTAAGAACAACCAGTTGCTGATACAGCCGCAGTACAGTCCGATGCCTGTCGGAGAACAAATAGCCATTCTTTATTGTGGTACACATAGTTTGCTGCGTGATGTACCCTTGCATAAGGTGCAGGATTTCCAGAAATCATTCCTAGAAATGATGCGTGCCGACCATCAGAAAGATGTACTTGATGTATTGTCAAGCGGTGTGATAAATGATGATGTAACTGCAATTATAGAGAAAGTAGCAGCTGATACGGCTCAACCATTTAAAGTGAACGAATAGTCATGGCATCACTGAAAGAAGTAAAAGGAAGAATAGCCTCAGTAAATAATACGCGGAAAATTACTTCGGCTATGAAGATGGTAGCCTCTGCCAAGTTGCATAAGGCGCAGGCTGCCATAGAAAACATGCTTCCTTACGAACGAAGGCTGAATCACATCCTGACCAATTTTCTGAGTGCGGGTAGTGAGGTGGAGTCTCCTTTCATTGTGAAACGTGAAGTGAAGCGTGTGGCAATCGTCGTGTTTGCCTCCAATACCAGTCTGTGTGGCGGGTTCAATGCAAATATTATCAGGCATCTGACGGTTATTCTGGATGAATACAAGTCCCTGGGTATGGAGAATGTGCTTTTGTATCCGGTAGGCAGAAAGGTAGCGGAAGGTGTGAAGAAATTGGGATTCAAGGCCGAAGGCGATTTCCAGCATATGGCGGATAAACCTTCTTATCAGGAAGCTTCCGCCTTGGCAGAGGACTTGATGAGGCGCTTTCTGCATCGTGACATAGACAAGGTGGAGTTGCTGTACAACCATTTTCGTTCTACAGCAGTACAGGTCCTGACGCGTGAAACTTATCTTCCGATAGACTTGACACAAGAGAAGAAAGAGAAGGACAAAGGCAGGATACCCGATTATATTGTGGAACCGTCTGTAAATGTGGTGATGGAGGAATTGCTCCCGAAGATGTTCTGTATGAAGATGTTCACGGTATTACTGGATTCGAATGCTTCCGAACATGCCGCCCGCACCATGGCTATGCAGATTGCTACAGACAATGCGAATGATTTGTTGCAGGATCTGACGGTGATGTACAACAAGAGTCGTCAGCAGGCTATTACCAATGAACTGTTGGATATAGTAGGCGGTTCAATGGCCTAATTTTTTTCTTGGGGCAAGATACGCAGCATCTTGCCCCAAGAATTTGAAAATCATACGACAAGTTTATCGGAATCTTTCTATAAGTGTCATCCCTTCCATCGAAGGCGGGTTAAATAATCATAGTGCTCCCCCTCTTTAATAAGCTCCGCCTCGAATCCATTCCCGGCAGCATACAGGCTGAGTGTCTGAAAATCGACATAAAGCCAGTCGAAAGAATCTCCTTTTATATTTTTGTATTGCATCCGGAAATCTATTTCACCATAATAATCTCCTGCCAGATCAATCAGGAAACTCCCGTCCTCATCTTCAAAAAGATAACGGAGATCACTGGAATCCATCAAGATACATCCCCCGGGGCGAAGCAGTTGTTTCATCTTTTGAAAGAAAGCTGCCATATTTTCCAACTTCCCGATAATGCCCGATCCGTTCATCAGCATGATGATTGTATCGAATGTTTCTAGAAAATGTGTATCGAAAAGATTTATCTGACGGACATTCTTTATCCCTCTTTTTTCCATCACCTCTACTGAAAGCGGGGAAATATCGATAGCGCATACCTCTTTTCCCATCTCTTGCAAGGCCAGTGCATGGCAGCCGCTTCCGGCTCCTACGTCCAGAATATTTCCTTCGGCTATTTGTAAGGCAATCTGTTCCAGTTCCGGCATTTCGTCATAAGGGCGGAATAATTGATTCATGGGTATTTCGTCTTCCTCGAACTGTGAGGAAAATACACGTAACTTATCTGCTTTGCGGTGGTTGAAATAATCGGCGATGGCAGCTCCCATCGGGTCTTTATCGGGTGAAAGCAAGTTTGTTTTCATTTGGAATCATTGTTTGTTGTTGAAGTTGCAAAGGTAGGCAATTTAGTGGAGAAAATACTAAATGTTTGTGTAAGATATAAACCTTGTCACTGTAACTTATCCAATCTATCATGAAAAAAACAGTAATTCAGCAAAAGAAAAAATACATTCTAATAAGAAATACATCCTTTTTTCAGATCTTTGCATAAGAAACAAGGAGTGATTGGTGGTTAATACGCCACTAGTTGATCATCATTAGTCGATAATTTTTATGAATACATTGAAACCTCGTATAGCATCTCTGTTACAACAACTGAATGAAAGGGTTTTTGAGAAAGAACATATTGTCGCTCTTGCTCTGCTTTCGGCTGTGGCAGGAGAAAGTATTTTCCTTTTAGGCCCTCCGGGAGTAGCAAAAAGTATGGTAGGACGCCGGCTGAAACTGGCATTCCGCAACGCTTCCGCATTTGAATATCTGATGTCACGATTCAGTACGCCGGACGAAATATTCGGTCCTGTCTCCATTTCCAAACTGAAAGACGAAGATACGTATGAGCGTATTGTCGATGGCTATCTGCCTTCTGCCACCATTGCTTTCCTGGACGAGATATGGAAAGCTGGACCGGCCATTCAGAATGCATTGCTCACCATTATCAATGAAAAAATATACCGTAACGGACAGTTCTCCATTCATGTTCCACTGAAGGGGCTGGTTGCCGCTTCCAATGAACTGCCCGCCCAAGGACAAGGACTGGAGGCCTTGTGGGATCGTTTCCTGATTCGCTGTCTGGTGGGAGGCATTGAGGATATGGGAGAATTTGACCGGATGATTTCCTCTACGGATGAAACGGAACCGGTGGTGGACGAGCAACTGCAGATCACCGATGAGGAATACATCCGGTGGGAAAAGGAGATGGCTGCCATTAAAATCCATTACTCTATTTTCGAAGTGATTCATGCCTTGAAGGACCGGATAGAGCAATATAACCTCCAGATACAAAATGAGGGGGGTGTGTCGTCTCCTCTGTATGTGTCGGACCGTCGGTGGAAGAAAATGGTGAAGCTGCTGAAAGCTTCCGCTTTCCTGAATGGATCGGACACTATCCGCCTTTCGGACTGTACATTGCTGTCCTATTGCCTTTGGAGTGAGATGGATCAGATGGAGGCGGCAGAGGAGATGGTGAACGCTGCCATTCAGAAAAGTGCCGAAGGTTATCTGCTGAATATAAAAGGGCTGGAACAGGACATTGAAGAACTGAAAGACCAACAATCGTCCGAACACAGTTTGCGTGAAGTGAACGATCCGGGCATACAGGTCATTGATACTTACTATTACCAGGTAGAGGGCGTCCGGATGAAAGAGCGCCTCCTTATTTTTGCAGCCGACTATCAACATCTGGATCAGACCGGTAAATTATTTTATTTGCATAAGGATAAATATAAGGCCAACTGCTGTATTCTGAAGAAATATGATTCCATACTCCATGCCAAAGTTCCGCGTAATAAGATATATACGCTGAAAAAAGGGCTTCGTTCCATTTATATCAATAATTATGAATATCACTTGATGTGCTATGAGGATTGTCCTCCACCGCCACCCGAACCCGAGCAGGAGGATTTCGGAACCAAATATAAATCGGTGGCCGAAGCGTTGGACAGAGTGGAGAAGGATTGGTCCGGGCTGCTGGATGCGGAAACGGAATATTATGAGAAGCATTTATTTCTCAGCGAAAAGCAGCGGGCTTCCATGCGGAGGATGCTTCGCCACCAGAAGAATACCATAGACCGATATAAGAATGATTTGAACGAAATGGCAGATGCGTACCGAAAAGAGAACCAGGAATATAAGGTTGAGAGATCTGAAGATAATCTATTCTCAGGAACTGAAAGATAGGACATTCAAAGCATACGAGGAGGATGTAAGCAACGGGGTGGTGCGTCAACGCGAACTGGAAGAGAAAGTGTTGATGTACTATCGGCGTACCACACCTTCTTTGCAGGAATATTATTCCCGCTACACTCCGGAGTGGGAGGCTTTCTACTCTTCGGAACATCTGCCGGATATGGCATTTTTGCAATATTTGAAGCAGATGCGCGGTGCTTTCAAAAAGAGGTATGAACTGGCGGAACTGAATATTGACTATTATATCAGCCTGTTGGAGAATGCTTCTTTATGGAAAGGAGAGGGAACCCGGACCAAGGAGTTTTTTTTGGATAAATGGCATCAGTTGCTTACCCGCAAAGAGTATGACTATCAGTACATGCATATAAACAGTTTATGTGAAGGTTTTGATTTGTTGATCCGGAAACAAGGAAAGGAATCGGGTAACAAACTGTTGGGCTCGCGCATGGAGTGGCTGCTTCATAATTATCCTGATTTGTACCGGAGGATACTTCCGTATGAAACAGTGATGAAGCGCAATCCGGCTATCCAACAATTGGCGCGTTTGCTGGGCAAGAAGCATCGGGACCAACAAAAATACGATTCTTTGTCGGGGGTAGATAAAAAGAGGCTGATCAGACACTCTCCGCATAGTGATATCACAGGGGTGACTTTGGGAAATGACCTGAATAGTTTGTTGCCCATCGAGTATTGTTATCTGGCTGATGATGCGCTGCGTGCCGTATTTATGGAACGATATGCCGAAAAGAGATTGCAACTGTTCGATTACCAGTCCAAGGTAACGGAACAGGTAAAGGATGACAAGTATAAGGTTTCGGGACAAGGACCTTATATCATCTGTGTAGATACTTCCGGCTCCATGCAGGGAGACAGAGAGATCTTGTCCAAATCGGCTATTCTGGCTATAGCGCAACTGACGGAGAAAACCCATCGGAAATGTTATGTCATCAATTTCTCGGATGAGGCTGTGTCGTTATTGATTGAAGATTTGGGGCGGGATATGCCCAAGTTGGCGGAGTTTCTGAATAAACGTTTTGACGGTGGAACGGATATAGAGCCGGCTCTTCGGGAAGCTGCGCATATCATCAACGGAAATGACTTCCGTGAATCGGATATCGTATTGATCTCAGATTTCGAGATGCCGCCTTTATCCCGTGATTTAATGGAACAGGTAAAAGTGATTAAGCGGAGGAAGACTTCTTTCTTCGGATTGGTGTTTGGCAACAAGCCTGAAATGGAATATTTGAATCTTTGTGAACGTTATTGGGAAATGTAAGTTACATTCCTGTTACATAAATATGAAATGAATATTGCTGCTTGTGTGGACCTAATAACTTCATAATCAAATTAATGGTTATTCATTTTTAGTATAGGTCATTCCTTTTATTTTTGCTATAAAGTAAAAATAGAAGAAGAAAATGAAAAGAATGACTTATGTTAAAGCATTGATGTGCCTGTTATTCCCCTCTGCTGCTTTAGTTACCCGTGCGCAACACCCGGTTGCCGGGGATTTGAAATGTAAACTGACCGGACGTATGCTTATGGATGGTGGCGTTTATTTAAAGAATGACAACCTGTTTGGTAACGGTACGGAGTTTAATGACTTGCGGTTGGGGGTGAAAGCGACCTATCAGAACTGGAGTATGAAGATGGAGGTAGGTTATGTAGGGAATAAAGTTTCCATAAAGGATGCCTTTGCTGCTTATACTTCGGGCAAGCATATTATTCAGGTGGGACAATTCTATGAACCTTTTACATTGGACATGTTATGTAGTACGTACGACCTTCGTTTTCATCAGTCGCCGGGAATCGTGCTGGCTTTGACCAATAGCAGGAGGATGGGAACCTCCTATACCTACAATGGAAAACATTATTATGCTTCCGGCGGTTTCTTTACAGACAGTGACCTGGGTAATGTGAAAAATGTTTCACAAGGGTATGCCATAGACGGTCGTTTGGTATATCGCCCTGTAAACGAAGAGGGAAAATTGTTACACATAGGTGCAGCGGTGGTGTATCGTACTCCGGATAGCGCGTTGCCGGGAGATGAAGACGAGAATACGTTTATTTATAAATCTCCGGGGGTGAGCACTATTGATAACCGGAATCTTATTTACGCCAAGGTAGATCATGCAAAGTACCAGTTGAAACAAGGGTTGGAATTAATGATCGCTCATCAGAGGTTCTTTTTGCAAGGGGAGTATATACGAACTATGGTGAAGCGTGAACAGAATTTCACAAATTATGCAGGACATGGCGGATATGTGCAATGCTCCTGGTTGTTGACAGGCAGGCAATATGGGTATGATGAAGCATTGGCTTGTCCGGGCAGACCTGTGGGGCGGGCATTGGAGCTGTGTGGAAGGTTTAATATGCTTGATATGAATAATGAGGAAGCCGGTGTATGGGGAGGGGCTCAAAAGGATTTTTCATTGGGCATGAATTATTACATGAATAAGCATATAGGGATGAAGCTGGCTTATAGCTGGGTGATGCCGGGAAAGCATATAAAGGAGATTAGTGATAAGAATTTCAGTGTCTTGCAGCTCCGGTTCCAAATGATCTTGTAATGGAAGAAGGGTAAAAACAAATTCGGGCGCAATCATTGCGCCCGAGTCATAAAGCTATATTTATTTTTTATTTTGCGACGGTCTTGATAGCTTCAATCAATCTGCTGAAATCTTCGGGGAACACATCACCGATGTTTCCGATGCGGAAAGTATCTGCTTGAGAAATCTTTCCCGGATAGATAACGAATCCTTTTTCTTTCAATTGATGATAGAATTCCTTGAAATCGAACTCCTTGTCAGGATAAAGGAAGGAAGTGATGATAGGGGATTGGACTTCATCTTTCAGTAAGGTCTTGAATCCCAATGATCGCATACCTTCTACCAGCACATCATGATTACGGCAGTAGCGTGCATGCCGGGCTTCCACACCGCCTTCGGCTGCCAGTTCGTCCATGGCTTGTTTAAAGGCACGCACTACATGTGTAGGAGAGGTGAAGCGCCATTTTCCATGTCCTTTCTCCATCGCATCCCATTGGTCGTAGATGTCCAAAGAAAGACTCTTTGATACTCCTTTACAATATTGTAATTCGGATTTACGTGCAATGATGAAACCAAAGCCGGGAACTCCCTGAATACATTTGTTGGCACTACTGATCATAAAGTCGATACCTAATTCCTCTACATCCAATGGTACGCCGCCAAAGCTGCTCATTGCATCCACTATCAGCTTTTTACCATGCATCTTTACCATGTGGGCTATTTCCTTTAACGGGTTCAGGATACCGGTTGTAGTTTCGCAATGTACCACTGCCACATGAGTGATTTCTGCATTGTGTGCCAGATAATCATCCACATACTCCACAGATACTTGTTCTGTTTCATCAAAGGCTAGCATATCATAGTTCATTCCATGATATTCTGCAATGTTTCCCATGCGGTCTCCGTATGCACCGTTGCTCAGAATCAATAATTTGTGTTTGGGCGTAATCACACTTCCTAAGGTCGCCTCTACACAATAAGTACCGCTTCCCTGCATCAGGATGCTGGTGTAGTCATCTGTTTTTCGTGTAGCCAGTTGTACTAATCCTTTACGTATTTCCTCTACGATGTGAACATTGTAGTCTTCATCCCATGTGCACCAGTCGGTCATCATGGCTGTTTTTACGCTTTCAGAAGTGGTTAAAGGGCCGGGGGTTAAAAGTAAGTATGGTCTCATAATCATTTAATTCATTTTATGGTTAATAATTTCAATAATTTCGGGAAGTTCGGCAATGGTGTTTACTACATAATGCGCACCTGCCATATACATACGTTTTCTGACTGCTGCCATGCGTCTGTTCAATTCTTCTGCAGGCAGTTTTCCGGTTTCCTCTTGGGTGAGTCCCATTTCGTTGCTGCCCAGAATCACACCGACAGTCCATACACCGGCATTCACACCTTCTTTGATATCGGCTATCGTATCACCATATTTTATTACGCTTTGAACGGAAGGTATGGCCAGATCAATCATGTTCTGGTAAATCATGTAGGGTTGCGGACGTCCTGCCGGAAGGTTGTTGGAAGTCACACAGTTGTCTGTGGTATAGCCATGGGCGGCGGCACCGGGCAGCACAATGTCCATCATGGCAGTAGTATATCCGGTGGTGGAACCTATCTTGATACCGTCCCTTTTCAGTTTCTCGATTACTTCGATTACACCGGGAATAGGAGTCGTATATTCTTCCAGGGAGGCGAACAAGTGTTTCTCGAATTCTTTGTATATGGATACCACATCTTCCTCAGTCCAGTTGCGGTTATAGTTTTGTTTGAATTGTTCCGTCACACTTGGTAACTTGAATAATTCACGGATATGGTCTATTTTGGTCATACCCATGGGGCCTCGTGCTTCTTCCATTGTCACTGTCAGTCCTTTCTCGGCAAAAGCTTTCAGGAAAGCGGCTACCGGAGCGAAGCATCCATAGTCTACAGCCGTTCCGGCCCAATCCATAATAATACACTCAATTTTCTTCATCTTCTTGTTTGTTGTTTATTTAGTTATACTTTTATTTTTATGTTATGGGTTACAGATGTTTTCTGCTGTTTCCTTTAAGTTGGTTAACGCCATCGGTGAAACGATGATCTTTTTATTTTTTTCTTCTTTTCTCAGCTGTTTTTCCAATTTATACCGTTGCATCAGATAGATGGCTGAACCGATGAATGCAATGCTGCACACAATGCCTACCCATCCTGAGAACTGATTATAAAACTCCATCCAATTGATATCCGGGCTGCAAAATTCCTTGAACAGCAGTACACAGACAGTTCCTGTATATCCGATAAAGTCGATGGTGGCAATGAAGAATCCCACATTTCCTTTAATCTTGAAGCAGGCAATGAAGCGCTCGAAGAACAGAGTTTGGAAACTAAGATAAACGATGTACAGGCTCAGACTTTGGAGGAACAGCCAGTAAAGGGTAGGCAGTTGCAATGCATCATAATTAAAAGCCAGATAGCTGATAGTGCCCGCTCCACCAATAACCATAGCCAGAAGCACCTGCAATACTCTGTAGTTGCTGTTTATTAACGACATCATGGCAAAGATTCCCAAAATAATCAGCGTCACCATACCGTCCACTTGTGCGAACAACCAAGAAGAAATAGTGCTGACATCAATGATATTGACCAGAAAATCTTCTTTTATATCACGTAAAATAGTGATAAACAGATTGGCGAAGAACAGCATGATCAGCAAGGGCATATAACTTTTGAACAGTTGTCTGCGTTGCTCTCCGTTCAAAGTGACGCGTTCCGAACGGAGAGCGCGGTCTTCATCTGTGGGTTGTGGCAACTTGTTGAGCGACCACCCCATGAGGATAAGGAGCGGGAAGGCTAAACCACCTATCAGGGCGGGCATCCAGAATTCTGTGACACCAAATGTATTGACTACAAACAATCCCATAGATTTAGCCATTCCTGAGCTCACCGCCATACTTACCCCCAGCAAGCTGGCCAATATATCGGTAACTTTGCGTCCTTCTATGAAACTGAAGATGACCCCCCACATGCATCCTAATGCCAGTCCGTTGAAGAATAGGGCAAACACATTAAAGGGTTGGGGGAGTAATCCGAAGAAGACTAAAGCGAGTTCTGCAAGGGCCACGGAGAATATCATGAATTTCAACCGGTTTTCGCGTTTCAATTCTGAAACAATCTTGATGGCAAAGAACTTTGAAATAAGGTAGCCGAAAATCTGCATGATGGTAGTGGCTACTTTATAATCCATCCCGAAGAAATCCATTCCGTCAAAGGTGGCAGCTGTAAAAGGTTTGCGCAGGGCATACACCAGTGAGTATGACAGTAGTGCCGCCCCTCCTGCCCACAGAATAAACAGGAAACTGGATATCTGTTTGTTTGTTTCGCTTTTTGCTTCCATTATAATAATTGATATTGACTAATTGTTTTGCTTCTTTTCTTTGTAGAAACCTCATTCCTCGTATCCTTGGATTGCTGTTTCCGGAAGCAAAAGTAGGAGCCTTTCGAGAGAGAAAAAATGAATCTTTATGATTAATATTTTTCATATTCCACCTGTTGTGTGATGTAACATTAATGTAATGTATATGTCATTGTATGTTCATATAAAAACTTGTATTTTGCAAATTCAATAAAGAAGAAGAGAACAATGAATGATTTGATAGAAATATACCGAAGAATAGAATATCTCCGTAACAATGGTTTGAAAATGAAGGAGATAGCAGATTATGTAGATATGGCTCCCAGTGTCTTGTCTGCTCTTTATTCCAGCGTTCTGCCCACTTATGTAACCTCATTGAAACAAGGACACTCTGAAGAAGATTCATTAGATTTGGCTTTGGCGCAGGTCAATAATGTGTCAAAAAAACGTCTGTTGGGCAATTTGGCAAGTACCAAAGAGTTGCTTTTCAGTTTGGAACCTGCCAATGGTGAGGCAAAGACCAATCCTTTTATGGAGATGATGACTGCCGAGATGCAACGTTCCGTGCAGGAAGTTTATAATTATAGCGGAAGTTATCTGAGCTATAGTCTTTCTTCTTCGTGCCAATGCCTTAAAGTGGAGCCCTATCTGATAGAGGCTTCCGAAGATAATACGTATGTGAAGGTGACTCACATGAGTGCCTATAATACAACTCATCGGGGAGTGGGGTTATTCAATAATCATCAGAACGGGTATATTTTCTTTAATGAGCGTGAGTCACCGCAAATGGCTTTGTTCAGTATTTATCTGCAATTGCCGATGTATGATTTTCCGCCGTTCCTTAAAGGTTTGTATCTTAGTCTGGATTACAACAGGAATCCGATAGCGCGTCGTATCTTGTTTGTAAAGCAAGGGGATAGTACAGACATGGAGGAATTCTTGGAACTGAAAGGGGAGCTGGTTCCACTTGATAAGTTGACAGAATTACAAAAGAAGTATTATGACTATACTTGTCAGGAGGGAGATTGTATCCGTACCTGCATGGTTCCGTCTCCCCAATTGAATGAAAATGATTTGGAAAGGGAAAAAAAGATTTTGTCTTTATGATTCGTACATTGGAAGCGGCTTGTAATAACAACATATTGCATCCAGTCCTGCTGCATAAACCTCTTCTCTTCCCTGATTAAGCCTTTTTATACGGATGTATTCTATCTCCATAGTCTTTGGAGTTATCTCCATAAGCTTTGGAGTTAACTCCCAAGGCTATGGAGTTAACTCCAAAGACTTGCGGAGATAAAACAAACAGGAAGAAAACCTTTAACCATACGGCAGGAAAGGTTTAGAGATATGGATAAGATCTTTTAAGGATGAATCAGATTACAAAGCTACGCGTTCCTTATGGAGGAATACCCTTTTGCAGACTTGCTCGTCCACTGTAGGGATGGATTTCATTCCATTCCTGCAATGGATGATGTTTTTGCTTATGATAGAAATGTACTTATATTACCCGATGCGGAAATATAAAGTTTATGCATGGCACGAGTACAGGCTACATATAACATGCTGCGGTCTATTTCTGTTCTATAGTCTTTATCAGTTACAAATGGAACAATCACTTCGTCAAATTCCAGTCCCTTTGCCATGTGGGCTGTAGTAATGACCACCCCATTGACAAAAGCTACACTTTCTTCTGTCAGCAAACAGATCTTATCAGACAAATGATTGATGGCTGCATACAACTTGTCCGCTTGTTTTACGGTTTTGCATATTATACCCATGGATACATCAGCTCCTTTCAGGAAAGAGGTGATGAGGTTTTCTATCCATTCTATCTCTTTCTTTTCTGTGGGAAGCAAGGCGACTGCCGGTTCCTCTCCATGACGCTCTATAGCTTCCAGTTCCTCGTTCTTGGCAATGCGTTGGGCAAACTCTGTGATTTCATACGTGGAGCGATAACTTTTACAAAGCTTCATCACTTCCGAGCCGACTAATACACGTTGGATCTGTTCGCAGGTGGTGGAACTGTATGGATTTACTGATTGCTTTGCATCTCCCAATATTGTTTTCCGGCAAGGGAATAATTTAGCCAGAACTTTGTATTGTATCGGAGTATAGTCCTGCATTTCGTCTACCAGCAGATGCTTGATGCCATACATGGTTTTATTATCTTCCAGGGCCAGTTTCAAATAAAGTAATGGGGCTACATCCGCATATTCCAATTTCCGGTTTTTACCCTGTTTGAACATTTCCGGTTTTCCCAGCCAGTCATAAAATCCCTTGTACAAGTCAAGGTCTTTATTGTTGAACATCTTTTTCAGTTCATTACCCAACTGCCGTATCTGTATTTTTCCCATCGGCTCTTGGTGATAGGTGAAAGTCAGTTCGCGGGCAATTTCTTCTGCCATTGGTTGGAAACGGCTGCGCATGGGCAGGCGGTGCCATGCCGCGAAACGTTCTTTCAGGTACTCGGCAGGGATAGGGATACGTCCTGCTTTCAGGTCGGTTGGCCGAAATGCGTTTTGTTCTAAATATAGAATGTATTTATCCATCTGCTGGATAAACTCGGTGGTGGATTTGAATCGGATACGTTCTATAAAATTTTCTTCCTCTTTGTCCAGTATTTCGGCCACCTGGTCAAAGAAGGTTTGTATTTTATACTTGTTATCCAGTATTTTGAGCATTAATTCCTCAAAGCCGCATTCTTCAATTTTTTCTTCTCCCAATTCGGGAAGTACGTTCGAGATGTAATCGGCAAATACTTTATTGGGGGAAATGATCAGGATATCATTGGACGTGATTTCCCCTTTGTGCCGATATAGCAGATAGGCTACACGGTGCAAGGCGATGGATGTTTTTCCTGAACCGGCTACTCCCTGAATAATCAGGGTGTTCGATGTATCATTACGGATAATTTTATTCTGTTCCCGTTGGATGGTGGCGACTATATTCTTCATCCGGTCATCGGAGTTTCCACTCAATTCTTTCTGAAGGATGTCATCTTGAATATTCAGTGAACTTTCCAGCATGAATTCCATTTTTCCGTCACGGATGCGATACTGGCGTTTCAGACGGATGTTACCTTTCACTTCTCCCGAGGGGGCGTCGAAATGTGCTTCTCCTAATTCATAATCATAGAACATGCTGGAGATGGGGGCACGCCAGTCGTGTATCAGATTTTCATTGGTGGGAGGATTGAAAAATGAGTGGATACCTATATATAATGGCAGGACTTCAGGTTGCCCTTTTTCTTGAAAGTCGATGCGCCCGAAATAGGGAATGGCCATCATTTTGCGATAACGTTTCTTTTTCTCGGCCAAGGACTCACTGGCTGCTACTTGTTGGGTGACTATCTGCCGGACCGCACTTTTCTCGGCGCGGTCCAGTTCGGACAGATTTTCCCACAAGTAGAGTTTGTGCTCCATTACGTCTTTGGATTTATCTTCAATGGCCTTATCCATCTGTTCGATATTGGCAGCTAGTAAAGCAATAATATCCATGAGATAGGCTCTCTCTTCCTTTTCAGTCTGGTTAAATATCATAGCGCGTATTTGTTTGTCGTTTTATTGCTGGGCGAAATTACACAAATATGCTTAATGTTATTCTCTTTGTATGGAGAAATGTGGATGTAAATTTGTTCTTTGTCCGGTTGTTTGGATAACTCCAATATGAATATTGCAGGAATGAAAGCTGGTCTTTTCTTTGTGGAAAAAAGGTGGAAGACTTTCACAAGTTCCCCACCCCAACCGTAGCAGGTACATGTAAAATATACCTGAAATGATTTATTATTTTCTGCTTATAGGTTATTACAGATTGTTTTTACATAAATATAGGCGCCATATATTTCACCAGAAAGTATCCGCCGGCTATCAGCCATATATAGAGAATCGAGGCAAGGACAAAGGGCTTTGCTCCGGCCTTCCGGAATTTGTCGATACTGGTTTCCGCACCCAAGGCAGTCATGGCCATTGTCAGCAGGAAAGTATCTACATTGTTGATAAAGGCAGTCAGGCTTTGCGGCAGCAAATCGAAAGAATTGAAACCGATGACAGCCAGAAAACCGATAGCAAACCAAGGAATGGAGACTTTTTTCATACTTCCATTTTGTTCTCCGGCTTTAATTGCCGGTTGGGATACCATGAAGCTGGTAATGAGCAGAACGGGAACCAGCATCATTACACGAATCATTTTTACGATAATGGCGACATCGGAAATTTCTTTGCCCATTGCGTTGCCGGCACCTACTGTGTGCGCTACCTCATGCAAGGTCGCTCCGGTGAATATACCCATTTCATTGGCAGAAAGTACGAATGTGCCATTATGATATAATATAGGATAAATGAACATGGATATAGTTCCAAAAATAACAACAGTGGAAACAGCCACGGCTGTTTTATAGGGTTTGGTTTGAATGGTCGATTCAGCGCCTAGTATAGCTGCCGCACCGCAAATACCACTGCCGATGGAAGTGAGCAGTGCGATGCCCCGGTCCATTTTCAACATTCGTCCTATCAGGATACCCCCTAGAATAGTTGTTGTTACTATAATTGTGTCAATAAAAATAGCGGGCAAGCCCACTGCAAGCACATCTTGAAAAGTTAATCTGAAACCGTAAAGAATGATTCCGATACGCAAGATTCGTTTAGAACAAAACTGGATACCGGGGACCCATGTCTCAGGCAAATTATTCCGGAGGCTGTTAGCATATAACATACCTAAAATAATACCGACAATCATGGGACTGAATGATAACTCTTTTACAAAGTTCATTTCGCCTATATAAAAGGCCGCACATGAGAACAGGGTGATCAAGAGTACCCCATGGAGCATACTGCTTCTTTTTTCGCTTATCATAATTTATTTTTTTTATGGTGTTTAAAAGTGTCGTACAAAATAACAACTTTAGATTGGGATACACCGAATTAAAATTCTTATAGCCTATAACCTTTAATTATCAAAGAAGAAGAATGTTCACGGAAAAAGAATAATGCACAATTTTTTTTTGAGAGATTGTGCATTATAATATAGATATATACAGATCGTTGTTACTGGCTTTTATAGCTGTTTATCTGAGATTAATCGTGCAATGCGGGTCTTGTTCTGTGTTCCTTTGGTAAGCAGGTAAACGTGCTTATACGCATCACGGTTCAGTTCGGTAGGCGAACCGTTGATAAGGATAATGTTCCGGTCATTGGCAAATTTCAGGATGCCGCTGATGTTGTTGGGATGCAGTTTGCCTATTTCATCCATCATACAGTGTAACTTGAAATCTTTGAATTTGCGTGACGCCCCTTCCTTGAACACATTCAGCAACATGATGTTTATCATCGCTTTTACCAGAATGTCGGTTCCTTCCGACCCCACATTGGCTATCTTCTCGATAAATCCGGTATCATTGCCGTTCTCCACAATGCGGAAACGCAATTCGAAGGAATCATACAGGCGGATGCTGTCGTAGCGGTAGGCATGTATTTCCTTGATAAAGGTACGTAGCAAAGTGATCGCTTCTTCTTTTACCAATTGCTCCTTGGCAGAGGAAAACAGGTTGGTTTCCGGTGAGAGGTCATAGCCGTAATCATGGTAATATTTCTGTATCTCACGTAGAATATTCACTACGCGGTTGCTGCTCTCTTCCACTTTCATTTCAATGCGCTGGATAACTCCTACAAAGTTGCAGGTAGCGAAACCTTTATTGATTTCACGGATCACATCTTGAATATCATCTTCTGATGAAGTCAGCATGGAGGTATCCATACTGATACGTTTGAAGGTATCCCAATGTTCATTGTTAATGCGACGGATGTACTCGTCTATGCGGTTCTCTTCCACAAAGTCGTGCAGCTCGTCGGCAAAGCGTACATATTCCCAGTCCTCGTTGAACTTTACGCGGAACTTGAAAGTGTTGTCCTCATCAAAATGTCCGGTGAAAAGATTCACTTCCTTGCGGAGCTTGCTTTGTACCTGTGTGAATTGGTTGGCCTGGCGGGTCAGTTCGTCAATCAGCTCCATACAAGTCTTGGTGGTTTGTAGGGTCTGTGCGGTTTCAGAATGGAATATATCCTGATGCGGTTTGTACCAGTCGTATGCCGAAATCTTACTGTAGGCTTCCAGGTTCTTTTGCAATTCCCTTACATTTTCTTCCGCTTCTTCCAGTTCTTTGTTCAGAAGGTCTATTTTTTCTTGCAGGGAAGATGTTTCCGCTCTCAGCGTTTCCCGTTCCTGCTGGAGCAGACGTTTCTGTTCGTCGTGTTCCCGTTGCCATCCGGGGATACGGTCTATCAAGTCCCGTTTATCTTTCTGATATTCGATGACCAGTGTCGCGTTTTCCTTAATGAAAGAAAGTTCTTTATCCAGTTGAGCCAGTTGGTTGGCAATATCTTGCAGACGTTCGGTATCCGCCCCCTGCGAGTGAAGCTCTTTTTGCATATCTGCTTCATATTCAGCTTTGATGGAGGAGATTCTTCGTTGTTCTTCTTTTTCTTCCTTTCCGATAATTTCCGCCTGTGTCTTTTTTTCGGTGGCAAGCGTTTGCTGCTGCTGGTTCCATGCCTGTTTCAGGTTATCCAGTTTCTCTGTTTTCTCCTTGTTCAGGTTTTTTAGTTTGTTGTTTATTCCTTCCAGTTCGGCAGCCCGTTTGCGCTTTTCGTTTTCCAATTGGTTTATTTTGGCATTCCGTTCCTCATTGGCTTTCTTCTTCCATTCTTCCAAGTCGAGCATATCCTGCTGGTATTGGCGTTCCAATTGTTCCAGTTCATACTCTATTTGGCTGATGAGATTTTTTTGCTCCTTTATCTGCGGTTGGTATTTGCGTTTCAACTGCTCCTGCACTTCTTCTTTTTCAGTTTGCAGGCGTTGCATGGCGGCAGTGATTTCTTCCAGACGCTTTTCACCGTTTTCTTTCTCGGCTATGTAGTCGTCTATAGACTTGATGGGACGATGGATGCTGTCTAAATTTATGGAAATGCCATAGAATGAGTTCCCCCCTTCAATGGTACTTTGCGGGAAAAGTCCCCGTTGCCATAAAATACTTTCATCACACAGTTTGCCGATGTTCTCTTCCCATCCTTTTTTGTTTTCTTTCAGCCAGCCTTGCAAGGTGTCTTTGCTGTTGTCCAGAAAAGCTTGTAATTCGTCTATGCGAGGACGCAGTTGCAGCATTTCCTGTTGCAGTTTCTGCAAGGTCAAGTCTTTTTCTTTCAACTGTTCTTGCTGTTCCTCTTCCCAAGTCATGGTCAGTTCCTTGATGGTGAGCTGCGCTTGGGCGATACGATTTTTCCGTTCCGTGTGAAAGTTGGCATAATTCTGGATGCGCGCTTTCAATTCCTGCTGCTCTTCCTCAAAGAAAATTTCCTTTCTGCATAGTTTTATCTGATAATCCATGGCATTCAGTTCACTCAGTTTCTCGGCTTTCAGCGGATGGAGCTGCTGTGACAGGGTTTCAAATTCCTGATAAAGGGAATCGGTGAAGCGCTGGTATTCCTTGCGAGCCTCTTCCAGACGCTCGTTGTACATATTGTTTAATGTGTCCAGTTGCTTGATTTTCGCTTCATGAATCTTGTTCCATTGCTCGTCCAGGGTCTGAATCAGTGATTTATACTTGGTGGAGATTTCCATATATTGTGAGGTGAGGATGCGTTGTTCTTCCAGCAATCCCACCTGCCGGTTCTTCCATTCTTCTTTCTTGGAAGAACGTTCTATAATCTCTTCTATGTTCTTTTTCTGATAGTCCTTTTCTTTGCCTAATGCCTTTTGCAATTCGTTGTTCAGCACTGCCAGGGCTTCCTGTAACTTGTCGCTGCGCTTGCGCGATTCATCTTGAAGCTCCTGTTTCCGGCGCATCAGTTTTCCCTTGCCGGCATCTGCGCGGTCTTGTTTCTCTTTCCATTGGGGAAGGATACTTTCGGCTTTGCGAAAAGCGGTGACCAGTTCGCGGCAGTTCTGCACCAGTCCGCCTTGCAGTTGGGAGGTTTGTTGGGATAATAGCGTGATTTCCCTAGCTTGTTTCCGGGTTTCCCGTTTCTGAAATTCTTCGATGTCCTTCAGACGAGTCTCAAAGTTTTTCAGATGCTCCTTGTAACTGTTCAGGTCGATGGCTGTTTCGTCTTCGTTCAGAGAAGAAATGATTGTTTTTTTGATAAATTCAGCATCCAGTTTCGAATTCAGCAACACGTTTTGTATGGTACGCGGAATATTCTGGTATTGCTTGCTCTCCATCAGCGAGTACCGGCTGAACTCAGGACTTGTACTGTTTCCATACAGAATGTTCCGATACTCGTCGTAGGTATAGATGATGCGTGAATATTCTATTCCATGTTGGTCCAGCACAGCACGCACGCGGTCACTCTCGCTATAGGCCATCCGGTTCTCATCTATAAAGAATTCTTTACGGTAAGGAGAGTGGATGAAGCGGTAGCACACACGGTTCATCGACTTGAAACTCAGAATACAGAATGCATCGTTCTCTGTTGCCACTTCGTAAACAATGTACGAGTTGGAGTAGGGGAAATAGTAATCCGTGTAATTTTGCTTTTCCACCGAAATGCCCAGTCGTTGCGTGTCGGCATTATAAAAGAAAAGGATAGCACGCAGAATGGTACTTTTCCCTACTCCCTGCGTGCCGATGAAGTGAACGTTTCCGTCCAGATAAATATCGTCCGAATAAGGGATATTCGCACTATTGATAAAGATTATTCTACTCAGGTTTCTCATCTTCGGTTTCGTCGTAAATGTTGATACTTTCAATCAGTCTTTCCAGATAATGCCAGGCACTCATCACCTTATACGTATTCGTTTTCTCGTTTTCTTGTTCCAGAAATGAGTCTTTGGTGAGCTGGCGTATCATGTTTTCCAGTACTTCCTTGCGGATGTCCTTGTCCGAGAAGTGTTTCCGCATACCGTCCAGTTTGTTCTGGAGCAGCATGTTAATGTTGGTTTCCACCAATATCTGTTCGGGCTGGAAGCGGAATCCGGGACCGAAAGTTTCATCGTAAGTTTTGAAAAAGTCGAGCACATCTATCCAGTAATAGGCACGCATGATTTTTTGTTCCAGTGTGGCTTTAGGTTCTATACGCGAGAAGAAGAAATATTCGTTTCCACGTTCCAGCGTATAGTTTATCTGTGAAAAATACTGATAGAGGGGCTCGTAATTCTCATCTATTTCATTATACATATCGCGTACTTCTTCACTGGTGCTGTTGGAACTGATGAACAGTCCTTTCTGCAGGTATTCAAAGATGGACGCGGTATTATCGGGTATTTGTATATTTAAATCCATAATTCTCAGAGTGGATATATTTTAGCGTATTCATATTGATTGTGGAGTCCGAACTCGTTCCGGATTTCCAGTTGGTTTTCGTAAAGTGAGACAATCTGACAGAAGAACGTGGTGCGTTCCTTTTCGTCCACTTCGCGATGGAAGTGATACTGCAACAGAAAAGAGAAAAGGTCGTTGACCGGTTCTCCTTTCCAACGGGCTTCTGCTCCCGATTGCACAAAGGCGGTCACTACTTCGTCCAGATTAATCACTTCTTCATACATGGCCTGTGCTTTCAAGTCTTCTTCACTGAAAGCCCCGGCTTCATTTTTCCGCACAATTTCACGGTACTTCTGATTGCTGATAACTTTCAGAATGATGGGACGTGCTTCGTCACTGGCCAGATAGGCAGGCGACAGTTTGAACGATGCTTGCGGACTGCCTTCCAGCAGGAGGGAACGCTCCCGTTCCATGATTTCGGACAGGTTGCTTCGGGCACGCAGCTCGAACTGGTCTTGCAGATATTTTATTTTTCGTATCTTTTCTACCAGTATCACCTGATTCTTTATCTGGTTCAGATAATTGATGATATCCTGTTGGGCACGAATCAGACTGTGGGCTGATAGTTGCAGTTCCTGTCGCAGTTCGAGCAGAATGCGAGTCAGCTCCTCATCAGTGGCCTGGCGGAAGAAATCTCGTTCTTCGTGCAGAATCAGATGTTCGGTAGAGTCTATCAACCGCTGGATGTTGATTCGCTTTTTGTCCAGATTTTGCAGTTTGGCTATTTTTATCTGGTACGTAGGTTCGTGTTTGAAAGCATTATCAATATTGTGTTGAAGATTGATAATGTTCCGTATCGTTACACGTGCCAGTTTCTGAAAGGTAATCTTGATATTGCGTACATAACTTTCCTTGCGCGACTGGATCTTTTCCTTCAGGTAGTAGTCCATCAGTTCGTGCAGGTACTCTATGTTTTCCTCTACGGTAGCAGTGTTGATTTCCTCGTTTGCTTCCAGCAGCAGTTCGAAGAAATCAAGGAATCGGGCATCCAGTTCCACAAAGTTTCCGTTTTGGTGTATGATTTCCTTTTCGATGAGTATTTTTAAACGGTTTTCGTCTTCTTTCAATAGGGTGAGTGCGTCCGAGTATCGAAAACTGTGTACTTTTCTCTTCTCAAACATCTCTACCAACAGCCCTTTAGCTACAAAAATCGTATTTATTATTTCGTGAATTGACCGGAATATATACATTGTTTTTTTCAAAAAAGTCCGGCGAAGTTACTCTAAAAGGTTGGAAAAACCTAGCGTTTTATGCTAAAAAGCATATAAATAGTGAAGTAAAAGGTGGAAAATGCTGAGGCGTAAATTAGTAAGAAGGAGGTCGTTGTATGGAGTTTCTGTCGCTTGTATGATGCTATATTTTTCAGATGCGGTTGACACGAATAACGTAGTTAGAATAAAGATATCCGTGCCATCGCATCTGGAAAATAGAATACTTTAGGAACTTTACGGTAAAGACTGATAAACCGGGTGCCTATGTTTTAGAACTGTTTAGTTGTGTGGGTTATTTGCAGGCTAGTTCGAATATCTCTTTACTATATTCTTTGTTCAGCTTCACATAATTGCCTACCCATTCTCCCTTGTTTTCATGTAGTTTTTTTACCAGCAGTTCAATGTCAGGATGTTCTATACCTAGTTCTTTGAAATTGACCGGTAAGCCTATGTATTTGAAAAAATGTTTCAATCGTGATACACCGGCAAGTGCCATCTCTTCCAAATCCTCATTTTCGGGAACTCCGAAAACACGATTTGCAAACTGGGCAATCTTCTTCGGATTATGTTCTGCCATGAATGTCATCCATGCAGGTACGATAACTGCCAGTCCTGCCCCATGCGTCACATTATATACAGCACTGATTTCATGTTCCAGAAAGTGTGAAGCCCAGTCTTCCTCACAACCTACTCCACACGTACCATTATGAGCAATTGTTCCACACCACATGATATTGGCGCGTGCTTCGTAATCGTTTGGATTCTGCTTCACTTTATATGCTTCTTTAATGATAGCCATTAAAGTTCCCTCACACAATCGGTCACTGATTTCCACATCGGGAGTATTGGTAAAATAACGTTCCATAATGTGTACCATCATATCGGCAATGCCACAAGCTGTCTGATAGGGGGGAAGGGTATAGGTCAATTCCGGATTCATCACAGCAAAAACGGGCCGTAGTAATTCCGGTACACGCAAACTTAGTTTCTGCAGACCTTCCAGTTTGGTAATCACCGTATTGCCCGAACCTTCGCTACCGGCAGCGGGAATAGTAAGTACCACACCCACTTTTAAGGCCTTCTTCACTTTGGCTTTTCCTATATAGAAATCCCAAAAATCACCTTCGTAGGGTACTCCTGCCGCAATGGCTTTTGCTGTGTCAATGACAGAGCCTCCCCCTACGGGAAGCATAAAGTCCACGCCTTCTTTGCGCGCCAGTTCAATGCCTTCGTAAACCTTCGGGTCAGTAGGATTAGGCTGTACGCCTCCTAATTTTACATAATCCACTCCTGCCTGTTGCAGAGAATCTTCTATGCGTTGCAGTAATCCGCTGCGAATAATAGAGCCTCCACCGTAAACAATCATTGCCTTCCGGGCGTTATACTTTTTAGCAAGAGTTCCGGTTTGGATTTCTGTATCCTTGCCAAATACAAACTCGGTAGGGCTATAAAATACAAAATTGTTCATTTGCTTACTCCTTATATTATTTTGTTGTTTGAAACCAAAGCAAAGTTAAGGAAATATATTACCTTTGCCGCCTAAATTTAGTAAAAAGATGAAAACGGACATTGAAATAGCACGCAGCATTGAGCTGGTCAAAATTAAACAGGTGGCTCGGGAAACCGGTATTCCTGTAGAGCACATCAGTAACTACGGGCGCTATATTGCCAAGGTAGATGAAAGTCAGATAGATGAAGAAAAGGTGCAGCAGAGTAACCTTATTCTAGTTACTGCTATCACTCCTACCAAAGCCGGTATTGGTAAGACCACTGTTTCTATCGGATTGGCTTTGGGACTGAATAAAATAGGAAAGAAAACAATTGTTGCCTTGCGTGAGCCGTCGCTAGGTCCTTGTTTCGGAATGAAAGGGGGAGCCGCCGGAGGAGGATATGCCCAAGTTTTGCCAATGGATAAGATTAATCTTCATTTTACAGGTGATTTTCATGCCATCACTTCTGCTCACAATATGATTTCGGCCTTGTTGGACAATTACCTTTATCAGAATCGTGATAATGGTTTCGGATTGAAGGAAGTGTTGTGGCGTCGTGTGCTTGATGTGAATGACCGTTCATTGCGTTATATTGTCACAGGGCTGGGGCCGAAGACCAACGGAATCACTCAGGAATCAGGTTTTGACATAACTCCGGCCTCCGAAATTATGGCTATTTTGTGTTTGGCTAAGGATGAAAAGGACTTGCGTCGCCGAATTGAGAATATATTGTTGGGCTTTACATACGATAATAAGCCTTTTACAGTAAAAGATTTGGGAGTTGCCGGAGCCATCACGGTTCTTTTGAAGGATGCTCTTTCTCCTAATCTGGTACAGACTACGGAGCATACCGCCGCTTTTGTGCACGGTGGTCCGTTTGCCAATATTGCTCATGGTTGTAACTCTATTCTGGCAACCAAGATGGCAATGACTTTCAGTGATTATACCATTACCGAAGCCGGATTCGGGGCTGACTTGGGAGCGGAGAAGTTTTATGATATCAAGTGCCGTAAGGCGGGTATTACACCTAAATTGACCGTACTGGTGGTTACTGCCCGTGCGTTGAAAATGCATGGCGGCGTATCACAGGATAAGATAAAGGAACCCAATCTGGAAGCTTTGAAACAAGGTATAGCCAATATGGACAAACATCTGCGTAATCTGAAATATTTCGGTCAGACGGTTGTGGTTGCGTTCAACCGTTATGGGGATGATTCGGAGGAAGAAGTGGATTATATCCGTACCCATTGCGAGAAGAAAGGCGTGGGTTTTGCAGTAAACAATGCCTTTACTGATGGTGGCGAAGGGGCAGTAGAATTGGCGGAACTGGTTGTGAAAACCATTGAGGAACAACCTTCCGAGCCTTTGCAATATGCCTATGATGATGAGGATAGTGTAGAAACTAAAATATCGAAGGTGGCTTGTAATTTATACGGTGCTAGCATTATTACGTATAGTGCTGCTGCCCGTAAGAAACTGAAGCATATTGTAGAATTGGGATATGGAGATTTCCCTATCTGTATTGCCAAGACGCAGTATTCATTCTCTACCGACCCCAAAATTTACGGTGCGGTAGATAACTTTGAATTCCATGTACAAGATATTGTGATGAATGCCGGAGCTGAGATGCTGGTAGTCATTGCCGGAGAAATAATGCGTATGCCGGGATTGCCGAAGGAACCGCAAGCATTGCATATTGATATCGTGAATGGTGAAATAGAGGGGTTGTCGTAACCCCTCTTTTTTTACTGAACTTATACTGTGTTACATTGACGAGATTAAACACCAAGTGTAAATGGAAAGTCCGATGCCTATTACCAATCCTACAGATGACCATCTGATAAACAACTTGTCTTTATATTTGCAGCCATAGCATAAGCCTGTAATGGCGCACATGGAAATTCCGATTGGAAATACAAAGAATCCTATTGAGATAACCCCAATGAGTATAATAATACCCATGATGGTTAGAACTTTGTTTCTTGTTGTCATGGCTTTTATTGTTTGGTGTTGAATGTATATGGATTATATATGGCAGTAAAAGTACAAAATTATTGTTTAGAATCAGACTTTTATCCGTTTTTTATATATTTGCATTATCTAAAAAGTGGATAGATGGCAGATGTCTTGACTCCCGAACAACGCCGTAAATGCATGTCTCGGATTCGTAGTAGGAATACAAAACCTTCTGTCAGAAATGAGAACCTGAATAGGTTATTGTTTACGCTGGACCATTTGTTCTTGGAATATTTCGCAGTACGTCATGCAGTTTCGTATGGAGAGAGCGGTAGAGAATTAAATTTGGTTGCGGCCGAAGATAAAACGGAATATGAGAAAGATAAGCCTTTATAAAAATTGAACTAATCAGTAACGACAAAATGGATATGAAACATGTAAAGTATCTGGCTCTTGTCCTATGCATAGGGAATCTGTCGCCTGTTATGGCGCAGACAGCCTCGAAAAGTCTCACAGTAGACAATTTAGTTGCTTGGCAGCGTATCAGCGGGCAATCTATTTCTGATAATGGAAAGTGGGTGGCATGCAAGATGGAACCTTGGGAAGGGGATGCTGTGGTGAATTTGTATGATGCACAAGGGAAGGAACTTGCCACTTTCCCGCGGGCAGACCGTTTTCTTTTCTCGGCCTCTTCCGACTATTTGGTTGTGTCGCAGAAACCCGGCAAGATGATAGTGGATTCTCTGAAAATAAAGAAAACAAAGAAAGATAAGTTGCCGATGGATGCATTGGTTATTTATTCGCTTTTGGGCGACAGGGAAGTGATTGATTCACTGAAAACATTCAAACTGGCAGAGAAGGTGGACTGGGTTGCTTTTCAGAAGGGAAGGAAAGACTCGACTTTGTATGTTCAACCGTTGAATGCAAACCTCAGTACTCGGTATGAGGCTCCTGCTGTGAAAGCTTTCAACTTTGCGGAGAAAAGCGGAATGCTTTATTATATAACCGCAGGTGATAAAGCAGAGGAAAAGCCGGGATTGTATCTTCTGAATACGGAAACAGGTGTGAAGACGCTGATAAAAGAAGGTGACGGGGTGTTTAAACAGGTAACTTTTGATGAAGATGGAGCAAACTTGGCTTTCTTATATTGTGCACAGAAAAATTCTTGTTATAAAGCCATGAGCTTGTGGCTGTCACAGCAGGGAGCACCGGCAACAGAAGTTGTGGCACGTGGCAATCAGGCTCTTCCGAAAGGATGGGTGATTAGTGAGCATGGGAAATTACAATTTTCGAAGAGTGCTTCCCGGTTGTTTTTTGGCACATCGCCTGAGCCTAGACAAAAGGATACGTTGCAATTGGCGGAGAACCGTCCCAATGTGCAGGTGTGGAGTTGGGACGAGCCGGTGCAATATACTGTACAGAATTATAATAAGGAGAAAGAGCTGAAAAGAAGCTATCAAGCGGTTTATCATATAAATAGTGGTCGTATTTGTCAGCTGGCAGATGAGGAGTTATCTCAGATTTTGTTGGGAGATGAAGGAGATGCCCCGTTGGCATTGCTTTCCACTTCGCGTCCTTATTCATTGTCCTCCATGTGGGAAGGGCGGACACGCAGTGATTATTACACTGTGTCTTTGGAAGATGGCAGCCGTAAATTACTGGCATCGGCGGATTATGGCAGATACCGTCTTTCACCACAAGGCAAGTATGCGTATTGGTATGCTGAAACAGACAGTTGTTGGTATACTCTTTCTATGGCAGATGGGAAAAAGGTTCAGTTGACTACCCCTGTTTCTTTCCTCGCATGGGATGAAGAGAATGATGTACCTGACTATCCGAACGCACATGGAACTGCCGGATGGACGGAACGGGATGAGTCCCTTTTAATTTATGACCGTTATGATATTTGGAAATTCGATCCGGATGCCATGAAGGAACCTGTCAATCTGACGATGAATGGACGTAAGAACCGGATTTCATATCGTTTGGTAAAACTGGATAAGGAGGAGCGTGTGGTTGACCTGAACAAGCCACAGTTGTTGAAAGGCTTTAACGAAGTGACCAAAGGGAACGGGTATTACAAGGCTCGTTTTTCCACCGCTGCTTCTCCCAAAGAATTGATAGCGGGTAACTATATGTTACGCAGTATTTATAAGGCGAAAAATACAGACCATGTAATCTATACGATGGAAAGTTTTGAGCAATATCCTGACCTTCATTATGCTACACTCGATTTCAAGAAATCTATTCGGTTGACTCATGGCATTGACCAACAGAAAGACTATTTGTGGGGAACTGCTGAATTGGTTTCGTGGATATCTTTAGATGGTCGTAAGTTGGAAGGGGTGGTGTATAAGCCTGCTAATTTTGATCCGGCCAAGAAATACCCGATGATTGTGAGTTTCTATGAGCGAAATTCAGAAACTCTGTTTAATTACCGGATGCCGGAACCGCATCGGTCTACCATTGATTATCATTTTTATAACAGTAACGGGTATATTGTGTTCAATCCGGACATACGTTATGTAGACGGTTATCCGGGTGAAAGTTGCTATAACTGTCTGATGCCGGGGGTTGCCATGCTGATAGGCAAAGGTTATATTGACGAGAAAGCCATAGGTGCGCAGGGACATAGTTGGGGCGGTTATCAAGTGGCTTATCTGGCTACACGTACTGATTTGTTTGCGGCTATTGAGTCAGGTGCTCCGGTGGTCAATATGTTCAGTGCCTACGGAGGTATCCGTTGGGGATCGGGGCTGGCACGCTCGTTCCAGTATGAACATACTCAGAGCCGTCTGGCCGGTACGCCTTGGAGTACTCCGTTGCGTTATTTGGAAAACTCTGCTCTGTTCACGATGGACAAGGTACAAACACCTGTTTTAATTATGCATAATGATGCTGACGGACATGTGCCCTGGTATCAGGGAATAGAATATTTTGTGGCAATGAAACGTCTTGGAAAGCCTTGTTGGATGCTGAACTATACAGGCGAACCGCATTGGCCGACAAAGATTGCCAACAAAATAGATTTTCAAAAACGTATGTTCCAGTTCTTTAATCATTATCTGAAAAAAGAAGCAATGCCTGAATGGATGTCTGACGGGGTTCCGGCTGTAGAACAGCCTTATGAATTAGGATACTGATATTATGTGTTCGGACGACTATAGAATTCAAGCTGCTCCTACTGTGGATAAAGTAAAAGGATAGTTCCTGAAAAGAGGGAGGAGGTGTGTCAAAACTAAAATGACAGCTCCGAAAAGTTACAGATAGTAATTATAAACTTAAAAGGGTCGTATCAAGCCCTGTATTGACTAATGATACGACCCTTTCTTTAGTTTTTTAGGATGCTTAAATTTCAAATTATAAATTCATATTTTCAAAAACTGAGTTTTGATCCTCTCTTATTCTTTTTAGTACAATGCTTTTTTATTCAAACTTACCATAACGGGTAGGCAACAGTTTGCGGTCACCTAATGTATTATCTACCCGGGCTACATTGATCCAGAATTTGTTATCACGTACCGATTCGATAGGATAAGCGGCTTTCTCGCGGCTGTAGCTGTGATTCCATTCATTGGCCACCACTTCATATTCAGGATGTGGGGCGTTGACCAATACATTATCTTCTTTATCGGCACTGCCATTCTTCACTTCTTGAATTTCCTGCCAGATGGTTTGCATCACAGTGACGAAATTATCCAGTTCCCATAAACTTTCACTTTCAGTCGGTTCAATCATCAATGTTCCATGAACCGGGAAAGAAAGGGTGGGCGCATGATAGCCATAGTCCATCAGACGCTTGGCGATGTCATTTTCGCTGATACCGGTTTCGTCATGCAGATAGCGGCAATCTAAAATCATTTCATGGCCCACAAAGCCCGTAGCACCGGTATATACAATACCGTAGGTATCCTTGAAGCAGGCTGCCAGATAATTGGCGCTCAGAATGGCAGTCTTGGTGGCATTGGTCAGACCTTCGGCGCCCATCATGCAAATATAACCGTAAGTAATAGGCAGGATTCCTGCGCTACCGTATGGAGCTGAAGAAACCTGATTGGCACTGTTACCCCAAACTTGATGTCCTGGAAGGAACGGGACCAGATGTTCGGCTACACAAACGGGACCTACACCGGGACCGCCACCACCGTGAGGGCTGGCAAAAGTCTTATGCAGATTCAAATGGCATACATCAGCACCGATGGTACCCGGATTGGTCAGACCTACCTGTGCATTCATATTTGCACCATCCATGTAAACCTGTGCTCCGCATTTATGAATAATTTTACAAATTTCTGCAATTTCCGGTTCAAAGATACCATGAGTGGACGGATAGGTAATCATTAATGCAGCCAGATCATCCTTGTTGGCTTCTGCTTTTGCACGTAAATCTTCTACGTCTACATTACCTTTATCGTCACAGGCGCAAGTCACCGTGGTATATCCGCATTGAATGGCTGAAGCCGGATTCGTACCGTGGGCTGATGCCGGAATTAATATCTTGTTGCGGTGTCCCTGTCCGATACTTTCCAGATAAGCGCGGATGATGCGAAGTCCTGTATACTCTCCTGCTGCACCTGAATTAGGTTGCAAAGTGATTCCTGCAAATCCGGTAATAACCTTCAACTGCTCGCTTAGGTTATTAATTAGTGTCTGATAGCCTTTTGTTTGATCCTCAGGTGCTAACGGGTGTATAGCCATCCAGCCTAAGTTGCTGAGTGGGAGCATTTCCGAAGCGGCATTCAGTTTCATGGTACAAGAACCCAATGAAATCATGGAATGTGCTAATGAGATATCTTTACGTTCCAAACGTTTGATATAACGCATCATTTCGGTTTCAGTATGATACTTGTTGAATACCTCATGGGTGAGGAAGGAAGTACGGCGGCGTAGTTCACGATTCAGTGAGGATGCTTCGGGAATGTCTGTCACTTCTTGAACGGTTTCTTCGGCAGCAATGGAGAAGATGGAAAGTAACAGGTTTACATCTTTCAGGTCGGTGGTTTCATCAATGCTGAAACCTACATCGCCATTATCATAGTAACGGAGGTTTACTTCTTTACTCAATGCGATGGTACGCAGCTTCTGAGCCGAAACATGGTCGGGCAGACTGAAACGCAGGGTGTCAAAGAATAATTCATTATGCTGTACATATCCCAAGCGGGTTAGGGCTTTGTTCAACCAGGTGGTAATGCTATGAATGCGTTTTGCTATATTTTTGATACCTTCCTGCCCATGATAAACGGCATAGAAGCCGGCCATTGTAGCCAGTAATGCCTGTGCGGTGCAGATGTTGGAAGTTGCTTTTTCGCGTTTAATATGTTGCTCACGGGTCTGTAAAGCCATACGGTAGGCCAGTTTGCCATATTTGTCTTTAGACCAGCCGATGATACGTCCCGGCATATTGCGTTTATATTCGTCACGTGTAGCGAAGTAGGCTGCGGACGGACCTCCGTAGAACAAGGGGATACCCAGGCGCTGGGTACTTCCGAATACGATATCTGCTCCCCATTCGCCGGGAGGAACTAATAATGCCAAACTCATGATATCAGCATCCACGGCTACTTTACAATGGGCAGCATGTGCCTTTTCCACAAACTCACGATAGTCTTCTACGCTACCGCTGGCATTGGGGTATTGCAGGATGCAGGCAAAAATTTCCGGAGTAAATACCAATTCCTTGTAATTTCCTACTTGGATCTTCATGCCTTGCGGAAGGGCGCGGGTTTGGATGACTGCCAGATTCTGTGGGAAAATCTCTTCATCCACAAACAATACATTGGCTCCGCTTTTTTGTTGGTCGCGGGTGCGAAGTCCATGCATCATGGTGGCGGCTTCGGCAGCGGCGGTAGATTCATCCAGCAATGAGCAGTTTGCCAATGGCATGGCTGTGAGGTCGGATATGACAGTCTGGAAGTTCATCAATGCTTCCAAACGTCCTTGTGAAACTTCGGTTTGATAAGGAGTGTACGAGGTGTACCACACAGGATTCTCGAATACATTGCGTTGAATGACCGCCGGAGTAATACTATCATACCAACCCATACCTATATAGGAGGTATAAATCTTGTTTTGTGAAGCTAGTTCGGTAATGTGCTCTGCAAACTCCCGTTCCGTCATGGGAGCAGCCAGTGGCAGAGGTTCTTTCAAACGGATTTTGGACGGAATTGTTTTGTTAATCAGTTCATCAAGACTCTTTACGCCAATCTTTTCCAACATAACGGGAAGGTCTTCTTCCTGTATACCGATATGTCGGTCTGCTAATAAATCTGTTTTCATGGTAGTAGTATATAAGTTAAATTTTAAGTTTTATCTTATCGGAAAAAAGGGTTGTTCGCTTTTTCTGCTCCCACAGTGGTCGGGTCTCCATGACCAGGATAGACTACCGTGTCGGGGGGAAGTACAAACAAACGACTGCATATATGTTCGCGAAGTTCGTCGAAATTACCTCCTGTAAGGTCTGCACGTCCTATACTTCCTTGGAACAATACATCACCGCTGAAGATACAGTGGTCTTCTTTGCAGTAATAAACAATACTTCCCGGCGAATGACCCGGCACATGGATAGCTTCCAGTTGGGTATTGCCGAAAGTAATGATATCTCCATCAAAGATATATTTTCCTAATGGCACGGGTGCTTCGGGCAATTGGAAGCCAAACATACGTGATTGTGCCGGGGCTTGTTCCAGCCAAAATTCATCCGCTTGATTTGCTTCGGCTTTTAGTCCGTATTCTTGTAACAGGAATGGGTTGCCGAAAATATGGTCCAGATGGAGGTGCGTATTCAATAAATGTTTCACTGTCAGGTTATTGCTGTCAATATATCTTTTTAAGGCTTGCTTTTCTTCTTCATAAAAGCAACCGGCATCAATAATGACGGCTTCCTTCGTTTCGTCCGATAACACATAGCAGTTTACCGGAAACATATTGAATTCAAATTTCTTTATTTTCATTGTTCTTTTATCTATAGTTATTAACCGTTGATGGTTACATAAACCACTTTCTTAGTTTTAAAAAAATCTTCTGTGAATTCATCTTTCAGATCATAAAGCATTGTTTTGTGCTTCACGGGCATTGTTTCTTGTTCCAACTCTCCGCCTTTCAGGCAAATCAGCCCGTTGGGCAGGACGTTATGCTGTTCTTGTCTGATGTTTTTACGGATAATTTTTATTAAATCGCCCAAAGGCATGACAGCACGACTTACTACGAAGTCGAATTTTCTTTTTTCTTCTTCGGCGCGGCAATGACGGAAAGTGACATTCTTCAGTCCGATAGCATTGGCTACTTCTGTAGCTACTTTCACTTTCTTTCCGATACTGTCCACCAGATGAAATTGGACTTCAGGGAATAAGATGGCCAAAGGGATACCTGGGAAACCGCCCCCTGTGCCCAAGTCCATAATTTGGGTATCAGGGGTGAAGTTTATCACTTTGGCTATGCCTAGCGAGTGCAATACATGATGCTCGTACAGATTAGCGATATCCTTGCGTGAGATTACATTGATTTTGCTATTCCAATCCGTGTATAAATCATACAATGCGGCAAACTGTGTTTTCTGCTGTTCGCTGAGGTTAGGGAAATATTTCAGTATTAATTCCATTCTATACTTAAAATCGTTATTTAATGTATCATATATTTTTCTACCGATGTGTAGGGTAAAGAAAGGGTGATGATTCCTACAGCATAGGGAGCGATATCATATTTGTTATACAGGAAAGATACTTTTTCCTTTTCTAACAAGAAATTGTCGGGTACATACATATTGGTAGAATTCAAGATGCCTGCATTCTGAAGTCCTTCCAGTGAGGTAATGGAGCTGTCTTCCAAACGGGTAGCCATTTCTGTTATCAGTTCTTCCAGCAGCATGTCACTTATCGGTTTTTCCGACCCTGCCATAAATACATCTTTCAAAGCAAGTAGTTTGCCGGTATTTTTTTCGAAGTTCATCCATTTGTTCCATGAGTTGGGATGTGCTCCGCCTGTATATTCAAAAGTTTCTGCAATGAAATTCAGAATGCCTTCTTTGCCTTCGCTGAAATAGGTGGTCAGTCCGTATTCATAATTGTACCATGTGGGAAGTTCGTCTTTGGGAGTTCCATTTTTTATATCTTCCTGATAGAACTCGTTCACATCTTTGCGGTAGTTGTTAATGTAGGTATTTTTAAAAGAATCTACAGCGACTTCCGGATTCATCCGGGTATATTCTTTTCCCAAAATGTGGGCTTGTATGGTGCGGTTGATGCGTTGTACTATGCTATCCGCAGCATCAGATTTTGCTAAATAACTATAATCAATAGTAATCTGACAGGTGGGAGAGACTGTGTCATCTTGTAAATGGGCTTGTTCTTCCACCTTTACAGTCTTCACTGTTTCACTATCAATTTGTTTTTGTCCATTACATCCCGATAATAAAAAGCAGGATACAAGGCAAGTTGCCATAACAGACAATACGAGATTTCTTTTTTTCATAACTTTTTGTTTATTTGCATGGATTACTTATCCTAACTTTCTCCACAAATATAGAATAACTTCGTGAAATGTCCATCTAAAAAGCGAAAATATATTTATCTGTTTGCAACAAGATTGCATGAACTTTTTGCTAAATTTGTCCGTTGATAAGCTATAATAAATAAGTAAAGAAATGAATATGAACGATATGACAAAAAAACTATATCCCGTTACGGGAATGCATTGTGCGGCATGTGCCGGCAACGTGGAGAAAATTGTAAGGAAGCAAGAAGGCGTGGAAAATGCATCGGTTAATTTGGCGACGGCTACTTTGGCGGTGACTTATAATCCGGATATTGTGTCTCCGCAACAACTGAAAGAGGCTGTGATGAAAATAGGTTTTGATTTGATAATAGATGAGGATAACTCTGTACAGGAGCAAGAGGAAGCGGAGCAATCTTATTACGGACTGTTGAAGCGGAAGACTATCGTTGCTTGGATTTTTGCTTTACCGGTAGCTGTTTTGGGGATGTTTCTGATGAATGTTCCGGGAGTAAACTGGTGGATGCTGTTGCTTTCACTTCCTGTTATTTTATATTCGGGGCGTTCTTTCTATATGAATGCCTGGAAACAGACGCTTCAGCGTACCAGTAATATGGATACGTTGGTGGCACTTAGCACCTCCATCGCATTTTTGTTCAGTTTGTTTAATACGTTCTATCCCGAATTTTGGTACAGCCGCGGATTGGAACCTCATGTATATTATGAAGCTGCCACTGTTATAATAGCTTTCGTATTGGTTGGCAAACTGATGGAAGAGAAAGCAAAAGGAAAAACTTCCACAGCTATTCGTAAACTGATGGGATTACAACCTCGGGCGGCCCGTGTGGTGAAAGACGGCAGGGAAGAGGATATCTTGATCGCCGACCTCCAGGTCGGCGATAAGGTGAGCGTCCGTCCCGGCGAGCAAATTCCGGTGGATGGAGTCATTGTCGGAGGAAATACCTTTATAGATGAGAGCATGATAAGCGGTGAACCTATTCCTGTAGAGAAAAAGCAGGGTGATAAGGTGCTGGCTGGCACTATCAATCAGAATGGTGCATTTATTATGACTGCTCAAAAGGTGGGGAAAAATACGGTGTTGGCACAGATTATCCGCATGGTGCAGGAAGCACAGGGGTCTAAAGCTCCGGTCCAGCGTATTGTGGATAAAGTGACAGCGGTTTTTGTTCCTGTTGTTCTTGCTGTGGCTGTTTTTACTTTCTTTATTTGGATAGTGGCAGGTGGAGCGGATGACTTTTCCTACGCTATGCTTTCAGCAGTGTCTGTTTTGGTTATTGCCTGTCCGTGTGCCTTGGGACTTGCTACTCCAACTGCATTGATGGTAGGAATTGGTAAAGGGGCCGAATCACATATTTTAATAAAGGATGCAGTAGCTTTGGAGCAGATGCGGAAAGTGGATACAGTGGTACTTGATAAAACGGGTACTGTAACTGAGGGGCGCCCTGTGGTGACCGGCTGGTTGCATGATGCCGGATGGCAGAACGAGCATAAGGGAATTCTGTATGCTGCTGAATTGAAATCGGAACATCCGTTGGCTTTGGCTATTGTCGAGGCTTTGAAAAAGGAAGGTGAGAAGCCGGCAATCATTGATTCTTTTGAGAGCCGGACAGGACGGGGGATTGTGGTGACCCGTGGAAATAAAACTTTTTGGGCAGGAAGCCATCGGTTACTGAAAGATTTTGGAGCGGGAATTTCCGACTTGTTGAAAGGGATGGTGGAGGATTATGAGAAGAGTGGCAAGAGTTTGGTCTATTTTGGCGAGGGAAATACATTGCTGGCGGTTATCGCTATTAGTGATAAAATAAAAGATACTTCCAGACAAGCGGTCAAACAATTGAAGGAGAGTGGAAAGTATATTGTATTGTTGACCGGTGACGGTCATCTTACTGCACAGAATGTGGCCGGAGAAATTGATGCGAATCGTTTTATTTCGGATGCTTTGCCGGCCGATAAGGAGAATGTTATTAAAGAGTTACAGGCTGAAGGAAGAGTCGTAGCTATGGTAGGCGATGGCATTAATGACTCGCAGGCGTTGGCCCGTGCCAATGTAAGTATTGCGATGGGTAAAGGTACAGATATTGCCATGGATGTAGCGATGGTTACGTTAATGACTTCGGATTTGTTGTTGTTACCCAAAGCTTTTAAGCTTTCCTATAAAACTGTACGGTTGATCCATCAGAATCTTTTTTGGGCATTTATCTATAATTTGATAGGCATTCCAGTGGCGGCAGGTATTCTGTTCCCACTATATGGTATTTTGCTTAACCCGATGATTGCCAGTGCTGCCATGGCATGTAGTTCTGTCAGTGTAGTGTTGAACAGCTTGAGTCTGAATTGGAGAAAGTTGTGATTGAATTAAAAATAAATAAAAAAGCAGCCGTGCGGAGATTTTGTTTTGCATGGCTGCTTTTCATTTTTCCATTTTTTAGTTTATAATTTAAAAAGGATTGTTTCTCCCTCTTTGTACTTCTATTCGTATTCCGAAGTTCCCATTTTCTGATTTCATTTCGAAAGCTCCATTGAAATTATTTCTTTCCCAAGGCAATGCGCTTGGATTTCGTACTTTGTTCCCGTCAGCGTCATATTCACCGTATGTGGTTATGTGTAATCCGTTTTTCAATTTAAAGGTTGCACTTTGTAAGGTAGGAGGCATTGACATTGTTCCGAATCCATAGATTCCCATTCCCGGATACATGGGGGTAAATACATGGTTGTAAGACCCTCTGTCATAAATGATATTCATATTGGGACGGAATATTTCATTGTAATTCGCAATTGTATTATTGTTGTAAGGCTGATAATAAAGTTGCGGGGCTATCAGAGGGGGAGGGGCCACAATCATGGAACCCATATCCAGCATAAATCCGTTAAAATTCTTGTAACCATCCAATGAAATGGGCGGAATACTATCTGTTACCACTTCGGACTGCGCAAAGGTAGTAGCGGCAATCAGAAACATAGAAATGGATAGAACCAGCTTTTTCATATACTGTTATTTTTTTTGTTCCGGACAAATATAGGGATATTTTCTAAATTCTGTATCGTTTCTGTTTCCTGTGAATAGATCTTTTCAAATACTTTATGAAGTTCTTCCTCATCGGCTATCAGTTGTCGTAATTCTTGCAGATGTACAGCATTGGCTGATTGAGGTATCCATAATCTTAAATAACCACCTTCAGCATACTTTTCTTTCAGATGTGCCAGAAAACGTATGTATTGTTTTTCTTTGTCTAGCTCGGGATAGTTGGAAAGACCATATTGTACCGTCCGTCTCAAGGTAATGTCCGGATCAATAATACGGTCGGCCTCCGCTACAATTTTGCCATAAATGCTACGAGGGACATGCTTGTTGGATGCACGGTGATCTTCTACTGCCTCTTTCATAATCAAAATATGCTCTTCAGGGAACCATTTCCTTAATTTCTTGTCCGCCCATAGTATTTTCCCTGAAATGAGATGATGGAACTCTCGTCCCTCACAGAGTCCCAGATCATGGTAGGAGGCAATAACATACACCATCATGCGGTTTACGTCATAATATTGAGACAATTTGAGGCTTTCTGCTATAACTTTCAATACATGATCTACACGATGTGCTTTGTCAAAATCAGCGTATTGTGGGATAATTTCACTTGCGATATAGTCGCGGAACTCCATTGGAAAATCATTGATGTACGACAACATATTCTTTCTTTTGATTGGGGTTGCAAATATACAATAATTATCCCACCTTTGCAGAAAAAAGTAATATGTATCAAATTATTCAACCTACACCCGATGACTTTGATGAATTGACCTGTTTATGGGAAGCTTCGGTGCGTGCTACTCATCATTTCATACCTGAAGCATATATTCAGAAGTTAAAACCACTGGTATGGAGTGTTTATCTTCATAGTATGCCGCTTTACATGATTCGTGACAATGCTGGTATAGAAGGATTCATGGGCATTAATGGAACTATGCTTGAAATGCTCTTTGTTCACCCGCGTGCCATAGGTACGGGAATAGGAAAACAATTGATACGTTATGCTTTGGAACATTGCCATGTACGTTATGTCGATGTAAACGAACAGAATAAGAAAGCGTCCGGCTTTTATAGCCATTTTGGATTTCGGGTTATTGGCAGGGATGCAAAAGACGCATCGGGCGAACCCTATCCTATTTTACATTTAAAACTGGGAGGTATCATGAAAATTGAAAATTGGGGATTAGTTCCCTACTCTGAGGCTTGGGAGCGGCAGACGGAATTATTTAATGCCGTGGTGGAAGCTAAACAAGTGGGAAAAACGTATGAAAATAGAATTATCTTTGTAGAACATTCGCATGTCTATACATTAGGCAAGAGTGGAAAGGAGACGAATATGTTGTTGGGGGAGGCGCAATTGAAAATGATTGGTGCCACCCTTTATCATATTGATCGAGGAGGGGATATTACTTATCATGGTCCCGGACAATTGGTTTGTTATCCTATCTTGAATTTGGAGGATTATCATTTGGGGTTGAAGGAATATATTCATGTGTTGGAAGAAGCGGTGATCAGGGTCTGCGCATCTTATGGCATCGAGGCTGGGCGAGTGAAGGGAGCAACCGGAGTATGGCTGGCAACGGGAACTCCGCAGGAACGGAAAATCTGTGCAATAGGAGTGAGAAGCAGTCATTTTGTGACAATGCATGGATTGGCGCTGAATGTAAATACGGATTTGCGTTATTTCAGTTATATCCATCCTTGTGGATTCATGGATAAAGGGGTTACTTCATTACAGAAAGAATTGGGGTGTGAAGTGCCTATGGAAGAAGTGGCAGGACGTGTGCAGAACGAATTATCTGAACTTTTGTAAATAGGATATGTAAATAATACCGTATGTGTACCCTTATACATACGGGGTGTGAGTGTATCAAAAGTCCGATCGTGCTATCATGTCGTCAGCTGTAGGGGCAGGGTTTGTCTGCCCAAATGCATAAGCAAACCATTTTAGGGTGAGCGAACCTAGCTCCTACTAGCAAAATGATACGCCATTTTACTTTTGATACATCCTTGATTTATTCTTTTATATCTTGGTACAAGAAGCGCTTGATACTTTTCTTGGCTGTTTTTTCAAATTCCTCAGGATATAGCTTGAAGCGGGCTATTTGGGAAAATGCCGGTAATTGTTTGTTCAGTTCAAGGCGATTTTCTTCCATTACTCGTACAAGGTCTGATTGGTTCAAGCCGTGAGCAAAAGCATCATCGGAATCCGGATAGATTAGGCCCACCAGTTTATCTTGTTGCAGAATAATCAGTGACTCTGATACGTATGGCATATTGTTTAGCTTGGACTCTATTTCTTCCGGATAAATGTTTTGTCCGGAAGAAGTGAGTAACAGGTTTTTGCAACGTCCTTTGATGAAAACATTTCCGTCTTCATCTATTGTCGCCATATCACCTGTATGCAACCATCCTTCAGTGTCAATGACTTGCCGTGTCGCTTCCTCGTTCTTATAATAGCCCAACATCAGGTTGGCTCCACGGCATACCAGTTCACCCGCAATGGCTGATGGGTTGGGAGACAGTACTTTGGCTTCCATACGTGCGGCAACTTTTCCGCAAGATGCCAATTTCAGTTCTGTCCAATGACTATGGCAGATGATGGGACCACATTCAGTCATTCCGTATGCAATGGTGTATGGGAAATCTATCATTTTTAGAAAGGCTTCTACTTCGGCATTGAAAGGAGCACCTCCGATGATGATTTCGATGAAATTTCCGCCGAAAACCTCCATCGCCTTCTGCTTGATAAGTTCTTTTATCTTATCACTGATGATGGGAACATGTAATAGCAGTTTACCTAATTTGTTGTCTACTTTGGGAAGAATATTTTTCTTGAATATTTTTTCCACAATCAGTGGTACGCAGGCTATAACGCGCGGGCGGATTTCCGCAAATGATTCGGCTATGATTTTGGGTGATGGCATACGGGTAAGAAACCATAGATGGGCGCCTGCTGTGAAACCGTAAAGAAAATCGAAAGTCATGCCGAATACGTGCCCCAAAGGTAACATGGATACGACGCTGTCACCTGCTTTCAGACCTATTTTTTCTTTACAGTAGAGTACGTTGGAGAGTATGCTGCGATAGGGCAGCATCACGCCTTTGGAATATCCGGTAGTACCTGAAGTGTAATTAATGATGGCTAGGTCTTCTGATTTTTCTTTTTCATAAGAAATATCATCAGGACGGAATCGGCAGGGGAATTTGTGTCCGAATATCTCATTCAGATGGTCGCGGGCATAAGCTAGTTTTTCCGAACGGGATACGGGTACGCCAAAATCTTTCAATTCTATGATACCTTCCAAATGAGGCATAGCTGCTTCATTCAAGTTCTCCCATATCTGATCGCCTACGAACAACAGGCGGGCTTCAGAGTGGTTTACAATATTGTGTACCTGGTCGGCTTTGAATTCATGTAGAATAGGTACAACTACGGCACCATAGGTGATGACGGCAAGGTAAGTTACTGTCCAATGAGCGCTATTACGCCCGCAAATGGCTATTTTATCTCCCTTTTCAATGCCGGCATTTTCCAGCAAGATATGTATTTTCTCTATTTTACGGGCCACATCTCTGTATTGCAATGTGATGCCTTTATAGTCTGTAAGAGCGTTTAAATACCAATTTGTTTTTATACTTTGCTCGATAAGAGCAATAAAACTCTGTTCTAGTTCCATGATAACTTTTGCACATTTATAGGCTGAGTGTGCGCAAAAGTAGTAAAATGAGGTAAGGGGGATGGGAAATGAAACAGTTTTTTACATTAATTTAACGTCCTGAAAATGTAGATCCTTTCATCCCTTTACTTTAAAATGCTAGTTTATAATCGTTTGCCAATTGTTGACGTGTCCTATGAAGGAGTATAGTTGCTATAATTGCCAGAATAAGAGTTAACCTTGCCCGATACCATGATATACTCTTTGTTTCAATGATAGTCGGGCAAGTTCGAAAATTGTTTCTATAATTATGGGATTTCTCGATAAAGAAGCTTTATTTATCGTTGCTTTTATTTTCTGTCTCTTCTTTAGAAGGCTGTGGTTTGATGATAAGTCGCAGGGATGGGTCGTAGGTGAAATAACTCCACATCCAATCTATAAAAATAAATAAACGGTTTTTTACCCCCACTATGCTCATCAAGTGTATAAATAGCCATACTGCCCATGCGGGAAATCCACTGAAACGTATCTTTTGCAATTCTACCACTGCATTATTTCTCCCGATGGTTGCCATAGACCCTTTATTATAATATTTAAAAGGGATGAGCGGCTGGCCCTTTTCGATATTTCTCAGATTCTTTATTAAGTTCATGGCTTGCTGTATGGCAGGCTGTACAACTTGCGGATGTCCTTTAGGATACTCTTCTGAAATCATTAGTGCGGTGTCACCTATAGCAAATATATTTTTAAAGTCTTGTATCTGATTGTGTTCATTCACTCTCAAACGATTGCCTGGACCATAGCATTCGGCAGGAAGGCCTGCTAGACTGTTTGCTTTTACGCCTGCTACCCAGTAAACGTTGGCTGATTCTATAAAATTCCCGTCATCCAGTACCAACATATTATTCTCGTAATTTTTTACTTGTTGGTTCAATAATATTTCTACTCCCAAATGAGTGAGGTATTTTTTTACTTCTTCGGAAGATTGGGGGGAGAAGGCGGAAAGCAAGCGTGGACCACCATCTATTAATATGATTCTCATCGTACTGGTGTCTAGATCGGGATAATCGTGCGGAAGGATGAATTTACGCATTTCGGCTAGTGCCCCTGCCAGTTCAATACCAGTTGCTCCTGCGCCGACTATAATGAAGGTCATCAGTTGCTCCCGCTTTTTGGAGTCATTAGTGTTCAATGCTTTTTCAAAGCTTTCAAGTACTTGGTTACGATTATGCAAGGCTTCTGCTGTGGTCTTGAGGGACATGGTGCGTTTAGCTATTTCGTTGTTGCCGAAATAATTGGTATAGCATCCGGTAGATATAATCAGATAGTCGTAGCTTAGACTGCCGATGGAAGTGGTGACTTGTTGTTCTTCAGGATGTACTTGTTGTACTTCACATATGCGGATATGAAAGTCTTTGTATCCTTTGAATATCTTGCGGAATGGGAATGAAATAGCACTGGGCTCGATGCCTGATGTGGCTACTTGGTAAAGTAACGGCTGGAAAAGATGGTAGTTGTTTTTATCCAATAACACAACTTGGTAGTGTTGTCTTTTCAGTTTGCGTGCAATCTTTAACCCGCCAAATCCTCCTCCGACAATGACTATTCTTTTTTTATTTCCTTTGTCGGGAATGTTGGTTATCTGTTCAGTCATAATGGTATTTGTTATTTTATGTATATAATAACAAATAACCGGGGTGAAATGTTTAGTGTCATGGCTATTAGAAATTAAAAATTCCGGGGGATAATGTAGGATTGATATAACTTACGTCTCGTGTTTGCACTAGCCTGCCATTCAGAGTGTAGAATAATTGTTTGGTGGCCGACGAATTGTTTAGGTTAACAGTAATTACGTACAGAGTGGTTCGTTTAGGAAATTCTATGAGATTTACATTGGTGGCAGTCCACATGGCGTATGGACTCAATGTAAAATCATTATATACATTAGGTGCCAGTTGATCTGTAGTTTGTAAATTGGTATTAGTCATCACCCATTGGGCATTACCGTTCATCCATACTTTTTTTTCAAAACCATTTTGAGTAAAAGAGGCTACATAATAATTCCCTTGTTGGCTCCAACTTACGTTCATGGCATGCGGATATATCTTTTTCAGTGCTATATGAAATGTAGTGGGAGAGGTAGCAGACAAGGTGGTGATCAGTACCCATAATATCACACATATAGAATAGTATCTTTTCTTCATGGTCATTTAAATGTTTTGATGAGGTTGATAAAACAGCTTGGTTATACTTTTTGTTCGCCGGTATAAAATCTGATTTTGTGGACTTTTTCCACACTTTTGTAGTGTTGTCAACAGGTATCTACACTTCTAAAAATGGATATGTAAATATGTATATGCTTGATTTTTAATGAAGTATTGAGAAACGCAGATTTATGGCACGTTTCTTGTTTTATTGCTATCGGTAAAAATGAATAAAAAACAAAATAATTATGAAAAAGGTATTAGTAACATTGGTATTAGTAATGACTTTAGGCGTGTCTGTTTCTTTTGCTCAAGCGGCTCCGGTAGAGGTTCCGGTAGTGGAAAAGCCTCAACAATCTAAGAAATTGGTTTTTTCAGAAATCTATATGAATGATTTGCCGGAAGCTGTGATGGACAGGCTTGCACTGGAAGGTGCTATGATAAAGCAGGCTTTTATGACCTATGGCATTGATGGAAGCCGTATTTATAAAATTAATGTGTTAACAAGTGATGCTCATGAACAGACATTGTTCTTAGGTGAAGATGGTAAAATTTTGAAATAGTTAGTATATTTATAATAGTGCTTTTACATGAATTCCCGGCTTGTGATAAGTCGGGATTTTTTTTAGTTAAATTGTTTCTTGACGATATTCGAAAAATAATTAAGAAATCTCTTGTACATAATAATTGTAGATTTTATCTTTGCCACTCGAATTTAAAAAAGATGATACCATGGAAACTTATGATATATATTTTAAAGAAGGTACTGATTTTGCTAATAAAGGATTTTCATTGAAGGATAAGGCTAAGGCTATTAGAATGGCTGAAGATATGTTGGCTGAACGCAAAGGATATGTGAAGGATTTTGTTGGAGGAACTATTTCCGTAATGTGTAAAGAAACGAAAGAGGAAGTTTGGTCCAAGCCGATAGAGGAGGTTTAAGACAACTTTTACACCTCTTTTTGCCTAGTCAATCACAGAGTTGTCAAATACAACCCTTGATTATATTTATGGTGAGTTCGTTATTGGCGGACATAAATATTTCTTTCTCTTCTAGGAATTTCCGGTATATTTCTCCCTTCATGCTTTTTGCCGGGCTGATATGGATAATGTCAGGTTTCATCCGATTGAGCGATGATTCTTTTTTATAAGATGCTTCAGTATAATTTTTCTTTCCATTCTGTACATTTTTGACATATAGTTGTTATTCATTAGCTGAATACATCGTAAACTCACCAATGAAGTCTTCTGTATAAACAGAGGTTAGTTACATAAATTTATAGTGATTTTTTGTCTATAATATATTTGCCATTGAAGTCTTGTTAGATTCCTTTGGTTCTTCTCTGTTTCCGGTGATTGAGTAGCAGATCCATTGAATGTTTTTCCCTTTGTCCTTTGTGTAATATGGAAAACATAAAAGGAAAAAGAATTTATGTTGTTTGAACAATTAAGTTAGAACGTGTGTTTATGTAACTATTGTGATTATTGTTGTGCCGATGGTGTACAGGCATTGATACAACAATGATTTTTCATAAAAACTTTAAATTTATAAATTTAGGTAGCCCTGACTTGTGATAAGTCGGGGCTATTTGCTTATTATGTGCTATTAAACTTGGTCAACTATTGGTTAACAATTTTACGCAACAGTAACTCTTTGATGCAAAAGTGATAAATAAAATTTTTTGTTCACATGAAAAAAACTTTCTCAAAAGCTTTGTAGTATTGATTTTCTATGTATCTTTGCATCGTTATTATTTCGCGGGGTATTAGCTCATCTGGCTAGAGCGTTAGACTGGCAGTCTAAAGGTGGCGAGTTCGAGTCTCGCATGCTCCACTATTATAAACCTCTCTGTTTCAGAGGGGTTTGTGTTTTCTTAAGCTTCTCCAGCTTTCGTTTTTGGATAAAAAAAGACAGTTTGTGCCACTTTTGGCAAAAAGAACTTGTCTAAAACGAATCCAGAACAATTATGACAACTCTTAAAGCCGCCGTTGTTCCGGCCAAGGTGCTGAAAAACGGCAAACACAGAATTCGTATCGCAATTGGTCATAAACAGGAAACAAGATACATCGTTACCCGATTTGAAATAGATAATACTGCTAATTTTAAAGGAAGGCAGGTGGTAGGTGTTCCTGATGCCGCACATGTCAATGCTAAATTACGTGGAATACTTAATTCATATCAGGATGCCCTGGATAAGATAAATACATCATCCTATACTTGTATCCAACTTGTCGAATACTTGTCCTCGGTAAAGCAGGGAGCCATCTCTTATAGTGTCGCTTCGGCTGACTATATGCAGAATTTGATTAAAGAGGGGAGAAGGACCACTGCCTCCTTATATCAAAGGCGAGTGATTACTTCATTGAGTTTGTCAAATATGATATAATGCTTGATGGAATTACTCCCCGGACCATAAAGGACTTTGATATTTATCTAAAGAATGTCCGAAGGCTGGCTCCTGTTACTTGTGGTATGCACATGGCACATTTGAAGGCAATAATCAATCAAGCAATAAGGGATAAGAAGGTATCATATGACACGCATCCTTTTGAATATTATGAAAGACCAGCAGGAATGCCCAAAGAGCGTGATATCTCGGTAGCTGACGTAAAGAAGATAAGGGATGCGGAGATAAAAAAGAAGTCTCAGCGTGTTGCCAGGGATGTGTTCATGCTTTCGTATTATCTAGGAGGTATCAATCTGATGGACTTGATGCAATACAATTTCAAAGATGCGAAAATTATGGAATATGTACGTGAAAAATCCAAAAACACAAAGAAAGGTGATATGAAGATCAGCTTCACTATTCCTGAGGAAGCAAAACCGATTATCAAAAGATGGATGGGGCGTAATGGAAAGCTTGATTTTGGTTATAAATACTCTTATCCTAATTTTCGTAACTATGTAACAAAAGAAATTATAAGGCTAGGGGAGAGGCTGGAGATAGAATCGCATGTCGTATATTATTCAGCTCGTAAATCCTTTGTCCAACATGGTTTTGAGCTGGGTATACCATTGGAAACTTTGGAGTATTGTATAGGCCAAAGCATGAAATCCAATAGACCGATCTTTAATTATGTCAGAATTATGAGAAAACATGCTGATGAAGCCATAAGAAAGATTTTAGATAATCTAAAGTGAGGATTCAAGAACTAGAGCGATTGCTTCGGCAGTCGCTTCCTCTTTTTCTTTGTCTATTTCTGAGTTTAGCCGTTCTATCAAGTCCATATTCCCTGTGACAATCGTTTTTGTGCCCTCAGAGGAAGAAATTGTAAGTTCATAGTGTCCAATAGCCTATAAACTTTTTAGATAGTTGATGAGCAGTTGGGGCTAATTTTGACATATGCAATTGCGTTAGTCTGCGGAAAAAGAAAACGGTTCCGCTTTCCCGTTGCGTTACATATCTTTAATGTCGGGATACAGTGTAGCCATTAAGCATACAACACGGGGGTCGGAACCGTATATGAAGAAGCTACGGGCATGTATGTTGTCCGTAGCTTAACGGTCGGAATCTCGACACTAAACAAAATATGTAACGCAATGCAAAGATGGGTATTTTATATGACTTTACAAAAAACAAAATAGGAAAATTTCAATAAAGCATAGGGGTGAGAGATTATATAATGATGATGAAAAGATAGGAAAAAGGCAGCTTATTCAGCTGCCTTCATTCATAAATTATTCGACAGATACTTTGTGCTTTAATCAAATGAAACAAACATAAGAGTAAAGAGACCAATTAAAACCATAATAAATACAATCACAATATAAAAGACTTTTTTCATAAACAAACGATTTGGTTTAATATATATTTATTTAAATATTTAACAATTCTCTTTTGTCTTAACAAAACCTCAATCTCACATAAAGACTGAGGTTCAGTGTATGCTCCTTGCTAAATTGACACACAATATTAGAGCATTTTGCAAAATCCGATATAAAATAATGCCCTAAAAAATAATTAAAAAGAACATATACATATATTCGGATTCTTTATTATAAGACAGGCATGTCCCAAAATCTCCCTATAGGTTTTATTGAAAAATAATAGATAAGCTGCATAATTATTGAAATTTGGTTGGATACAATTGGGCAATAGTTAGGTAAGGGAATGTATGCTTTGGTTGTAAAAAGTGAAATAAAAAATCCCCGGAAGAACCGGGGATAAACTTTTGTTATGAGATTTGGCTTCTACTCCAAAATCACAGAACAAAGATACGCAAAATTCTATTCTTTATCAGTTGATTGTATAATCCAATTGGAAAATTGTATTAAAAAAAATAATCCCGGCTCGTGATGAATCGGGGCAAACCTTATATAACAAGGTTGGACTTCTACGATGGCAAAGATCGTGAAAATAAAACATACGGCACGTTATTGGATGGTATAATGTGCCGTTTCATTTATTAAGCCGATTTCTTTTTAGATTCCAAAAGTTTAGGAAGGTAATCTAAGGCAAGTGGATCTCTTTCTTTGAAATACTTTTCTGCGTTTTCATAAAGCCAACGCTCATTGACATATCTTATAAACATCGGAAGTGCATCTATAGGATACATAAGCGCATCAACAACCCTTCCGTCAGGGAAATGGTGTTTGTATGTTTTGTGCTGGTTCCACAGTTCGGAGTTATTCTCTCTCATGAAGCGAGCGAACAATTTACCAACAGAACCGTCAGGCATCATAGTTTTACCATGTGCCCCTTTATCTGGTATAGCATAGCCGACTTTTTCAAGTTCTGCATAAAGCCTCACATATAATTCTGAAATAACAAAGAAATAGTTAGATGGAATCATGTGGATATTGTCTTTGTACCTTTTGATAAATTCAGGAAGAGTGCCTCTATCAGTTATATCGTAATAACCTTTTTCCCTGATAGAAGGGACAACTTCATCGAATAGCCATGACTCAAATTTTTCTGCATTTGGCAATTGAGAACGGGATATAAGCCGATATACATTACCCTCATTGATGTATTTCATTTTTTGAATGCCACTAGTTGTAGGGGGGCGCGAATCACGACTCCCATTGATTTACAATATCTTATAATTGCATCTCTGGGATTTACATAACCTAATACTCTTGCAACATCAGTGGCACAAAACCACAATTTACCATCTTCTTCGATGGTTCTAATCTGATTAAAGGCATTTTCTTCATCAGATTGATAATTAAATAACAATAAATTTATGTTGTAAACTTTTTAAAAATAAAATACTTATTATCCCATCCAAATGGGTATGGCAAATATACATTTTGTTGTCTACAAAAACAAGAAAATGCAATAATAAAAAAGGACAATAACCTTCACAGGCAATCGTCCTCATAGGGATAATATTTATTTTTAAAAGTTTCAGACAATATTGATATGTATGGAAATATTATCTTTCCAGTTGCACACTGCAAAGTGTAATATTTTATTTTGAATAAATGTATGTTTACAGGCAAAAATAAAAGTGATTTTGCAAAAAATAGATGCAACCAAGTTTCTTAATAAAACGCCCCGATTCATCACGAGCCGGGGAAATTCAAATTTATAAATTTAAAGTCTTATGATGAAGATTGTCTGTTGCGCCAATATTTTTGGCGCAACAACATGACAACAAGCACAACAGTTACACAAATACAAGCAAAGCCTATTTGCTTAAGTAATGTGGATTCTTTTTTCTTCTTTACCTCTTCAGTCTTAGTTTTTTCATGTTTGATGGAAGTGGCTTCCTTATCAGCTTTGACATTTGTAGTATCGGCTACCACCGTCTGTTTATCCTCCTTCTTGTTGAAATTACCTTCTACATGACCGTCAGCCAGTAACGGAGGTTTCCCGGTAAGACTGTCGGGCGGCTTTCTTGTATCATAAATCCGAAATTAATCACGTAGCTGCCATTAGTGGTAATGAGTTCGCTCAAATAGGTGGTTGATTCGTGTACGATGTTGACAGTTTCACTGGCGCTATCCTTGCTGATTACTTCTGTGTCGGATTTGATAGCCTTATGCGAGCTACCGCATGACAACAGAAGAAACAGGCACATAAAGAGAGCCAGTAATATGTGCCGGCTTACCCAGTTCATAACCTTAGCCAACATAAGAGATATCATTTATACGGTGGTTCATCCAGCCCCGTTTGAACTTGTTATTTGCAGGGCGTTCCCGGCATATATCCTCGATGAAATCAAACCCTGCAATCTTGATCTGATCAAACAGTTCACGTGGATTACGGGAATTTACTGCAGCGAGTGTCTTAGGCCCGACAATGCCATCAGGAATCACGCCAACCAAATCATGCGGTATTTTGATACCGTGCATTTCGCTTGCCCAGATCCAATCGACAAGGATATCAGCTATGGATTGGGATTTAATTTCGTCAGCTTTCCACCTGTCCCAATACATGGTTTTCAAAATCTCCGTTTATTCCTCTTTCGTGATGTTTTTCAATCTTTCAACCGTAGGCTTGGGATAGCCTTTCTTTCGGCAATACGCTTCATAAGTTCCAATGGTCACACCCATATTGGTAGTCACTCCTAAATCGTCCGAGTCATTTACAAAACCGCCTTCCCACTTCAGGATAAACGGTGCAAGTTTATTCACATCAGCCATTTTTCTTTTCCTCCTTATCTTTAATTAATGTAGTCCTGCGTGGTGGAATACGGCGACCGCATTCGCTATCGGGCCTGTCACAACGGTTATGCTCGGCATCTTTCAATTGCAGTTCCAGCTCGTGGCACTTATGAATCCATGCCAGCTTATCAGACTGTTCATTACGAAGCTTAACGTATAACGCATCAATCTTGGCGTCACGCTGGGCGATGCGTTCTTCCAGCCAGTCAACCTGCTTACGCTTGTTCTCATCCTCCATCGAATCGGCGGACGCATCCTCCTTCCGTGCGTTCGTCTTGTGGTTCACCCAGAACGTGACACCCCAGCGGACAGCCTTCAATCCCCCGAAACCTCCGATTATAGCCAACCAGTCGTTTAATTCCATTTCGTCTATTGTTTATCTGATTATAATACAACTTCAAAGATATGTCTATTTACTTGCGTCATTGTTGCAGAATTACTTAAATCCATTGCCACGATATGACAATAAAAAAAGAGCCTGATGACAATATTTATTGCCATCAAGCTCCTGGTTACTCTGCAAAGATAGTGAAAACTATTCCATATTCAATCCATATTGAAAAAAATAATCAGGAGCAATATTCTGATCATCCGAAAAACTTAAAGAATCACAATGTTAATAGAAAACAAATAGGATTCATGAAATCTACCGGTTATCTATAAAATCAGATGTTCTCAAACTTTTATCGGGAAATATCTTTACTTTTCTCCTTTTCCTTTGAGCGTTTTTCAAGTCACGTACTATGGTGCTGGAAAGTATCTCTGAATAAATCTGTGTGGTCTTTACGGAAGTATGTCCGAGCAGCTTCTGGACTGTTGTAATCGCAACTCCCTGATGGATCAGCAGGGTGGCACAGGTATGACGGCTCACATGATAGGTTATCCGCTTTTTGATACCACACAATCCGGCCAGCTTTCGAAGCTGCCTGTTCACCTCCGAGTTGCAAGGCAGGGCTGCAAGACTGCCGATATCCGGATAGCGGTCAAGACTGCCCAATGCCCTGCTTTCAAAAAGCAAATGCAACGGCAGACGGATTTCCACCCCTGTCTTGACGGATTTGAAGTACAGCCACCTCTTGCCGTTTATTCTGATAAAATTCTCAGGTGTGAGCTGGCAGAAATCAGAATAACGCAGGCCGGTATAACAGCAGAATAGGAAAGCATCGAGCACATGGCGCATGGATTCCTCTTCCACCTCAACCGTTTCCAACTTCTTCAACTCGTCCGGGATAAGAAACTCATGTCTGCCCTTCTCCTGCTTGATTTTGTATTTCCGAAAGGGATAAGCGTCTGCGTGCATGTATCCTTGGTTGATTGCCTCATTGACCAAGGTACGGAGCTGTCTCATGTGCTTGGCTATCGTATTGACCGCATTGCCCTTTTCTCTCAGGTATTGTTCAAAATCACGAAGGAATGTATAGGTAAGATCCTTGAAGTCCAGTCCGGAGCGGAAATCATGCAGGACCGCCAGTGTCGTATGCAGGTTATCCTTGGTGGACTGCTTCTTGTCCGAATTGTCAATGGCTGATTTGGCGAAAATGGAAAAGCTGATATTCACGGCACTTTTCTTTTTGACGGCATCTTTCAGCAAAGAGAGTGTGGCAGGTATTCCACGCTTCCAATATCCTAACTCTATACCTTGCAGATACAGGATGTATTCATAGAGCATTGCGTTCAACTCATTTGACTGGGGATGGTTAATGACTTGTGCCCCTTCACGGCTCCAGCACTCCGGTTTGAGGTACACATTTGTCTTCAGATAGATTTTCCTCTGGTTCAAATAGGCTTCAATTTGTACAAGGGCTGTGCCCTGTTTATTCAGTTTCTTTTGGCGGTTATATACAAGACGGTATCTGATTTTATCCATTTTTCTGCAAAGATGTATTCTCTGTCTCAAACGGCAAAATTTTTAGTCTACAAAAATGCACCCTCACTTTCACAAGGTGTATGATGACGGATACCTTTATATAATAAATATGGATGAACTTGATACCGATTCATTGAGTAGGATATATAAGAGGATTGTTCCCTGATAACTCTCGCCTTTTCATACCGGTTATCCGCATACTCCCCGTTTCCGACATGATGGTATTCTAAAACGGCATTTTATTACAAATAAAATGCATTTGTGAATAATTAGTACCATTCTGAAGGCTGTATCCATACCGGACGATGATATAAGGGTGTAAAATATCAATTTGCTGATAACTAACCGTATAATACCCGTTTGATTTCCTGTTTTTCATGTTCTTACAGCAGTATTATATTATAATAAAGGATTTAATAATTAAAAATAATTTAAATGTTATAAATAGGCCATTTTTTACATTTACCCATTTCTTCTGTTTCTTCTCCCATGAGAGCCCGTACGTATAGTAAAAAATGATTTTATTCCGGTTTTTCCGTTCTTTTAAAAGTATTTCCAGATAAAAGGGAGAATATTGTGGAAATTCCGGTTTGATTTTAACATAAAAGATATTGTAATTACTTTTTTGAATAACTTCTTTTGTAAAAGAAAGAATAAAAAATGTACTTGGTAACACTCGGGATTTAACAATGTTAAAACCTGATCTAACATCTTGGGAAGAATGAATAATGGAATTGTGAACAGGCTGTTTCTTGCGGCCCTGCTGTTCGTCTGCACTGACTTGTGCGGTCAGAACGTTCAGATAAAGACGAATCTTCTTTATGACGCCACCGCTACTATAAATATCGGTTCGGAGTGCCGTTTGGGCCGTCGTTGGAGTCTTGACCTTTCGGGCAGTTACAACGGTTGGAAGCTGGGCGGTGACAGGAAGTGGAAACACTGGCTTGTGCAGCCGGAAGGCCGCTACTGGTTCGGCTCCGCCTTCAAGGGGCATTATGTCGGTGTGCACCTCCACGGCGGCCAGATGAACCTGGGCCATGTGGGCTTTGGGGATCATGCGCTCAGGGAGCATTACAGGCAGGGGTGGTTCTACGGGTGCGGTGTCGGCTACGGATACCAGTGGTCTCTAAGCCGCAATTGGCGCATGGAGGCCGGTCTTGGGCTCGGATACACCCGTTTTGACTATGACGAGTACGGATGTTCCATATGCGGGGGCAGGCTTGGTGAAGGCTCCAAAAACTACTGGGGTGTCACCAGAATATCATTGTCGGTTATCTACAGTTTATGACATAACAAAAATCAGACAACTTATTTATTAATCTAAAATTGTTACATTATGAATCTAAAACAGTTAAGTTTGGCTGCGCTGGCATCCATGGCTTTGTTTGCCTGCAGCAATGATGAGTCTCTTGGCGGTAGTGACGAGAATGGCACTCCGAAAGCCGTGTATATGAAACTGGAGGGTATTTCCGCCTCCGCTGTGAACGGACGCTCTACGGATGCTCCGACTGAAGGCGGCAATCATACAGTTACCGTAAGTGATGTCGCTGTAATATTCTATCAGGATGGAGGAAATATCACGGATATAGAAGAAATAACAAGTGCTGACGACAAGAAATGGAAGGCACTTGTTGACCCTGAATCTGGTGATGGATATAGATTTGTTGTCGGCCATAAAGCCGACAAGGTCATGGTGATAGGCAACTACCAAAATTTAAAAGAGAAAACAGACATTGAGGGAAAGGTGGTGGAAAACCAGCCTATTTCAGGGGTGACAGATTTTCAGATTCCTTTGAGCAGCCAGAATGTGGCAGGAACAGGCACTGATGAAACAACCAAAGCCTGTGTGACCTTGCATGGTGACGCTCCGATGGCCAAAAAGGTAGGTGAAAAAGCTCCGGAAGACAATGATTATGATGTATATGAGGCATATGTTGACATAATTCCCATCATCTCACGTGTTGAGATAAAATCATTAGGATGTGTATTCAACAAGCAAGATGAAGGTACAGCAGGCACTCCGACAGAGCATCTGTACACCTCAGTGACCGTCAAGGGTATCGGCATGGTGGATTATTATAACATGGGTACTTTAGGAAAAGATTATACTACTCAGATGGTGACCAATACTACATCAAATCCAGACGGTTTGATTTACGATCCTGAACATGCTTCTGTTCCAGAGGGAGGTTACAAATTCTGTGGCGGTGAGAATGCATCATGGGGCTGGTCTTATGACATGATAGGCGCCTCCAATGGGATAACATTAACTTCTGGCGATGTATCATCGGGTTCTGTCACAAAATATGTGGGTGCAACTGCTGAAACACAAACTCAGAATGAATCTCAAACTTTTGCCTATAACTTCTTCCCCAAGGGTGAGATAGCCAATGTCAGGGTATGGGTTGAAGCACAAAAGGAAAGTGAGAATGCAAAGAAATCTTTTGTTGTCACCGCGAACTTTAAAGATAAAGAAGATGGGGGTACAGTTGTGGAACCTCAGGCCGGCAAAATCTACCAGTTTGACTACCTGTTCAATGAGACTGTTCCGGGTGTATGGGACAAGGACCAGAAGGTGGTGTATGTGAAAGTGACAGTCAGGAAATGGACTATTACACCTGTTTATCCTGATTTCCACTAATCCGATATCCTACGATTTATAATCCGCGGTTGCCGGCTGTCATGCCGGTCGCCGCTTTAACCTGAAACGAAGAAGAAAGATGCTGAAAAAGAAACTGTTCACCGGTATTTGTCTGCTGTCACTCCTTTCAGGCTGTGTGCTGGACGACCTTCATGACTGCCCGGGCCATCCTGACAAGCCGGTTCCTCCCAACCCTCCGGAGGAAACTACGCAGTTCCTGTATTTCCGGTATACGGGAGACGGTGACACCGACCTGCTGACAGAGAGGATCTCATGTGTCGACATGTACGTCTTTGACAGCGGGGAACGTCTTGTGAGCACGCTGGAGATTGACGCGGAAGCCCTGAGGGCGAGGCATGGCGTTTCCATTGACCTGCCTGCGGGCAATTATACGGTGGTCTGCCTTGGGAATGCGGGCGAGCGTACACAGGTGAGTGATCTGACCACCTGTGACCTTCATATGATGTTCTTCGCCCATCCCGGCTACTTCATGAATGACGAGAGCATGCTCACCGGCAATGACCCGCTGTATCATGGCGACTTGCGGTTCAGGGTGGAGGACGGGAAGTCTCTGAAGGACACCGTTGATTTTAACTCCTCCCATTTGAAGGTCTATGTCGAGGTGAAAGGGTACGGAACGACGGAGTATGGAAAAGACGGCGGTGAACCGGATATCCGCCTGCACAACATGCCGTGCCGTGTGTTCTTCGACAACCGGATCTGCCCCCAGAGACGCACCTACCATCCTGAAGTCGGGAGGGAGGGCGCACAGGACATGTATGTGGGAAAACTCTGTACCTTCCGGTTGGACGGGAACCATCCGGCTGAGATAGCGCTTTACAGCGGGGCGGGTACGGAGCCTTTCTATACGGTCGATGTCGCGGATTTCCTAAAGAGGCACCCAGAGGTGGACATAACCAAGCAGGAGGCCGAGCTTTCCATGCGGATAGAATTCAGGGAGAGGAATGCGAATGTGACAATCACCGTTCCCCAATGGGGGGTGGAGGATGTCTATCCTGATGTTGGTTTCGAATAAGCGGATATGAGTATGAACGGACTTAAATATATATGCCTTGCCTGCATTATTCCTTTCTTGCCGTCCTGCATACAGGAGGAGCATACGGGGGATGCGGGCGATGACGGCCGTGTGACGGTCAGTCTGACCTTTACCACCCGTACGGAAGAGGGTGCGGATGAAGGCATGGAAAGCGACGAAGGGAACAATGAGAACCTGATCAGAACGGTCAGGGTCTATGTCTTTGACGGGAGTGATGGCAGCCTGACAGGTTATCACCATGCGGATCTTTCTGATAAGAATGTGACGGAGAAGTCTTTTAATATAAGATTGGGGTTCTCCAGACACACGATTCCCGCCGACGGCCATACGTGTTTGTTTTACGCCATAGCCAATGAGGGGAGTGCAGAAGGGCTGAAATCCCTGCCGGCCGCTGTTTATGATTCTGAAACCGGGAGATATGTCTGGACGGACGACAAGGAGATAACACAGCGGGAACTGTTGGAGTTGACATTCAGTGGGCTTCCTGAGAGCAAGCTGACCGAAGGGGATCCGGCCGCGAAAGACGAGACCGGGAAGAAGTACTCAAGTTCCATTCTTCCCATGGCTGTGAAACAGGAGGTTGTCATAACGAAGGAGACGGAAAACCTGACACTTCCCCTGCGGCGTTCCGTGGGCAAGATGGAACTTTATTTCGCCAAAGGCGGCATCGGTGAAGGTGACCTGTATATCGGGCGCGGAGTATATCTGTACAACATCCCGACGAAAGGATATCTGTTTCCCCAAGATGCTCCGGCGTTGGAAAGTAGTGAGATAGCCCATAGGGAAAGTGATAAAGGCGACACTTCCGACTCCCCATATCAGAAGAACGGTCTGCCGATCCTACGTTGCGGCTTTGAGGATACACCATCCAACCCGGATGAAATCGCACAACTTCACATCAACAAGATAACCAGAAGATGGAACAACAAGGCCCCGGACGATAATACGGATGGAAAGAAAGAGTACCAGTGGCTTCCCGGAAGGGCGGTCTACCTGTTTGCAAATCCTTACAAATCGGATAAGAATGCCGCCAGTGGGGTGGAAGGTGACGGGTATTATATGAAGATTCTGCACCACAGCCATGAAAACAGTGATACGGGGGCGGACAAGGAGGAGTCCCATATGGATTATGTCACACTTCCAGCGGTCAAACCCAACATGTTTGTCAAGGTGTTCCTTGTCATCCCCTTGGATGGGTATACGGCCACTAGAACATGGTGGAAAGTCGGAGACTGGACGGAGGTCGAGAATCCTGGCATTAGTTTTGATTAACAAGAACATTTATATATGGCAATTTTTATGAAAGGTATATCAAGATACATATTGACGATGCTGGTGCCGTTCCTTTGCCTCTCCTGCACGGACGAGATACCGATGCCGGCTGGCTGCGGTGCCGCCGGTGGCGTGGACCGTGGCAAGACTGTGAGGGTGAGCCTTCCGTTCAGTGTCAGCGGCGGCATCAGATCGGATATTGTCACCCGTGCGGCTGGCACCGAGGACTCCCGTCTGGGCAGGATCATGCTGTTCATGTATGAGAATAAGGGTAAGGACCAGAGCCAGAACAAGCTACTGGGATACAGGATATTCCTGAACTCCAATGAAGGGACGGTCAATAATGAGGAAGACGGCTTTTGGACAGGAGAAGGAAATGAGGGAAGACTGAACTTCTATGCCTATCCGGGTGATGTGTATATCTATCTGTTGGGAAATGTGACAGGCTCCTTCCTCAAGTATTTTCCCGGCATGCAATCGGAGGAGGAGCTTAAAGGACTTACCGATCAGGAAAAATTCTTTCAGGCGGTCCGTCCCACATGGACGGGCAACTTCAACATGACGGACGGTTACCTGCCGCTGGCAGGCTCCGTGAATAACAGTACTGCGGCATGCAGGATTGGCGAGGATGGTACTGTCACTTATATGGATGATGCTACAGGCACAGAAACAAGAATAGACTCAATAAATAATCCTTTCCTTCTGAAACGCCTGATGGCCAAGATCAGTTTCACTTTCAAGTCCAAGGAGGGAGTGACCTTCACCCCCCGTAGCTATCAGTTCCGTCATGTGGCCGAGTGGGTATCCCCCAAATTCAGCCAAGACAGGACAGATAAAATAGGTGTGACTGACGGGGAGCAGACTCCTTTTAACCCCCAGACTCCAAACTCTTTTCTGGTCTATGTTCCGGAGAATATGGCAAGAACACAGGCAACCGGTATAACTTCTTTCCATGACCGTGAGAAAATAAAAAAGGGTTCCAGCGGAATAAATCTTAAAGAAACCCAGGAGGGCCATGAATCACATTATCAGTTCGAAAATGCTCCGGAGAACACCACCTATGTGGAGGTGACAGGACATTTCAAGGGAAAAGATAATAAAGGGATGGAAGTGGAGGCGGACGTGAAATACACCATCCATCTGGGGGATTTCTCTGATGGCAATTTTAATAACTTTGATGTTGAACGTGACCATTATTACAAATATACCGTGACGGTCAATGGTGTGGACGAGATTATAGCCGAGGTTGAGACAAACCGGGAGAATCAGCCGGGTGCCGAGGGCGTGGTGTTTCGTAAAGGCTCCAAGGTCCGTGTGGACGCGCACTATGAGGCGGTGGAGATGAATATAAGAAGGAGCGTGCTTGAGCAGGGTATCTATATATATTGCAAAACTCCCTTCGGAACGGTTGGCGAGATGTACTATCCCCAAAAGGGAGCTGATGATGCAAATTTAAGAGCAAAAGAGATCCTTATGCCCTATCTCGGATGGGTCAAATTCCAAAAACAGGATACAAAAGGGGAACTGGCCATATATGATCCGAAGGAAACACAGAATGTATTTGAAGTCCTGCAGGAAGTCTGGAATGAAAATGGAGAGGGTGCATATTACACCTGTTTTGTAGACGAGTATTATTACGAAGAAAATCCAGTCAATAAGGGAAATGTCAGGCTGAACGAGTTTGTCAATGCCGATGACCGCGTGTTTACCCTGGCAACCTCCTTGCAGTATAGTAAGGATCAGCAGAGTATCCTTGCCGACGCTGTATATTCCGTCAGCCAGCGTTCCATCGCCTGCTTCTATGACCTTGACAACTTTGAGGGTAATGTGTACGGGGTGGAGAGTGTTGACGAGACGGGCGGGTTGTATTGCAGTGAACGGTTCGACCAGGATTTATCATTATCAGAGAATCCTGACAAGGACGGCCGTGGAAATACGTTGGCACAGTGTGGCGCAAACGGATATGGTTATGTAAACTGGAAAAAGAACGGGTATCTGTTGCAGAATGACGGCAGTTATAAAAAGGAAGGCGGGTATACCACATTGTCTTATGATGGGCAGTATTCTTATAAGGCGTGGGCCGGCCGTAACCGTGACCTGGACGGTAGTGGCACGTTGGAAGAGAATGAGATACGATGGTACGTATGTGCGAGGGACCAGATTATCGGCATGTGGATAGCGGAACCTGCACTTCCTACGGAGGCGGTCCTGTGTCCGGAAGACATTGAAACACTGCTGGCGGGTAAGACGTCTGAGAATCCGGTTGCCCGGATACACACGAATTCGGGCCGGAGCAGCCGTCTTGTCTGGAGCGAGCAGGGATGCAGTTTCGGTGGCGAACACAAACGGGAACGGGGGAATATCCGATGTGCCCGCAATCTTGGCATTACCCAGGCTGCGAAACGGAATACAAGCCATACCATTTTCCCTGATAGATATTATGAATATGACAATACGACAAAGACCATTACAATGAACCTTTCGTCTATCGCATTGAGGGGGTTCACGTCAAGGGAACTGGCGCCCCACAATGAGCGCAGCGTCATAAACAGGGTTCCAAAGGTTCTGCAGGTATCAAGTGATTTCTTGTATGGAAAAGTCAGACAGGATTATTGTGGTGGACATGTCTTGATTGTGAAGGAAAGTTCTTCTAAAAAATATTATCCGTTTATAACCTCTACAGCAAAGGATGCCAAGGATGCCTGGATAACAGAAGCTGCCAGTTATGTGGAACAAGACAGTAAGGTAAGTTCCGTTCAGACCAGTGCGTCATGGCGTCTGCCTAACCAGCGCGAGCTGGCATTGATCGTGGTGGCCGCTCCTGAACTCTTGAGAAAGACAGGCGCACAAGTGGGTGAAAATACCTATGATTACAATGACACGTTTATTTATAAGAAAGAATGTGAGGGAAACATGTTTAGTGGTCATAATTGGAAGAATCGTTATCGGGCCTCCATTCATTGCCGCACCAGATTTTCTATAAATTCAGGACTTGACGGAAATGGAAGTTATACAGTGTATGGGTATTGCTGTTATTATAACGAGAATGGTTCAGGACAGGCAACTGATACAGGATTTCTGGGATTGATGAGTATTGGTTATAACAATGAGTGGTTGGGTTATGGTGATGCGGGCTATGCTGGTTACCGTTGCGTCAGGGATATAGAATAATGCTAGAATTATTAACAGTGATCATAAACAGTTCGCTCATACAGGTAGGAATTTAAACAAGAATTTCTGCCTGTTGGCGATCTGGGGGAACTGATAGGAATAAATGATACATGGTTAAGATTCAGAGATGCTAGAAATATAGATTCCCAAGACGAATTAGGCTCTATGCAATATAGTGGAATGTACTTACTAAGAGAAGATTCAGAATTAGAATATGTCCGTAATTGTATATTAGTTGTAATCGGTAATCCTAATATCTGTTGTGTTCAGAAATTATATAATTATAACGGAAGTATCTATAAATATAGAGTGAAATGGTATAGTAATTATTGGGATAATTGGTGAACCGTATCTTGGGTATAAAAAAACGGATGGTCCGGTACAAGCCGGTTCCACCCGATCCTGATATGCACAACGCCATGTGCAGTGCAAAGGTAATAAATATCTGAATAAACCGCTATATTTTTCAAGATATAGAGATTTCTTCCAAATCTGATATACTGATTTGATCTGTCACGTCTGTGAAATAAAATTTATTATGATTATCAGAGAACACTTCAATATTAGTTCGTGACCATGTACTTTTATAAATGTAAACATAAAAACTTGTTTCATCTTTAAAAAGTCTGATATTACTCCCTCCCTTTGCCAACAACATGTCTGTAAAGATGTTTATATCTGAAAGAGTCACACGAATAAAGCAGCATGTAGATAATGTGTTATTAGGTGCACTATAGATATATAATCGATGGACAATATTTGGGCCATAATCAGGCCAATTTGCCGAAGGGTGAAGTGTGTTAAATAAATGGTTTATGTTATTGTTTATTGTTTGATTTTCGTATATTTGCAATAAATCTTAATTTGAATGGGAAGTTGGAGTGAACAACAGGAAGTAAAGAAGGAAGTTAAAGAAAAAGAGAAAACAAGTCGGGAAACGCTTGGTAAGTTCTTTTATGATTTAGCAAAAATATCTTTTACTGCATTAGTGGTAGGAAGTGTTGTTTCTGTTGCGACACAACAAGAAAAAGTAGAAAATTGGGTACTTATACTTATAGGTATTTTTGTTACCTATATATTTCATACATAGGTTATAAAATAATAAAACAGTAATTATATGGAAGCATTAATATCTTTATTTGCGGTAATGGCTGTGATAGGTTCTATTATAGCTGTTTGGCTTAATACCAAGTCTGGCAAGAAATGGCTCGCAAATCTATAGTGTACTTTTCATTGGAAATTGAGGGTATTATGGACGCATTAGGTTTTAGTCTGGCAACAAAAAGTGGTTGGCTGGTCTGTGCTCTCTGATGCCTTACAATTTTGGTTAATGTATGAAAAGGAAATCCCTTGAATGTTTATGGTCGTTCAATTATAGTAGTGAGTTGAGCGGCTTTTTAGTATTTGGACGTTAGAACAGGGAAAATAATGAATAAAATAGAAAATCAAGATGATTTTTACTAAAACGAATCTTGGAGGATTTTGAATGGGTAGATAACCTTCTGCTTGTCAGTATAGTAAGCGCAGATCAGACTTCATACTGGCAGTCTAAAGGTGGCGAGTTCGAGTCTCGCATGCTCCACTTTTTAATGAGAAAATGAAGGTCTGCGGAGCAGGTCTTTTTTAACTTAAAGACTATAAATATGTTAATTTATAATACAACTTATCAAACAGGTATTGACGATGCGCGTAATTTTGTCATTTGGCTTAGTGAAAGCTACATTCCCGAAGTGGAAAAAACGGGAATATTGCAAAATCCCCGTCTTACGCACATCCTTAGTCATAAAGAGCAGGATTCAGAATGTTTTTCATTGCAATGGGAGGTGGAAGATACAGCGACCTTACACCGCTGGCATACTCAGCAGGGGATGCATCTGAATGAGGAAATGATGAAGATATTTAAAGATAAGGTGGTTGGCTTTCCCACTTTGATGGAGGTAATTAAGTGATTCAGCCGGTAAAAGAGAAAATCATTCTGGGTATAGATCCTGGAACAACCATAATGGGGTATGGTCTGCTGAAAGTAGTAGGTACTAAACCGCAGGTAATGACTATGGGGGTCATTGATCTTCGTAAATATGGTGATCATTATTTAAAACTGCGCCGTATTTTTGAACGGGTGGTTGGTATAATAGAAGCCTATTTACCTGATGAATTAGCAATTGAGGCACCTTTTTTTGGGAAAAATGTGCAGTCGATGTTAAAATTAGGGCGGGCACAGGGGGTGGCTATGGCTGCTGCTTTGAGCCGTGATATTCCTATAACAGAATATGCGCCGTTGAAGATAAAGATGGCGATAACCGGTAATGGGCAAGCCAGCAAGGAACAGGTCGCTGATATGTTGAAGAGGATGTTACATATACCAGAGAGTGATATGCTGCCTTTTATGGATGCAACAGATGGGTTGGCGGCTGCTTATTGTCATTATTTGCAAATGGGCAGACCGACATTGACTAAAGAATATTCCGGCTGGAAAGATTTTATAAATAAGAATCCTGATAAAATAAAAAGATAAGATTATGAATGTGAGACATGTTATTTGGGCATCAATTGTTTCTACTACTATTAGTTGTCAGTCTGTGAAAAAAGAATATAATTCGTTTGATGAATATCCTGTCCGTGAAGATGCGCTGACTGAAATGGAGTACTCACCTGCCGAAACAAAGTTTTCACTTTGGGCTCCTACAGCGGAAGAGGTGCGTGTCCTTTTATTTGAATCGGGTAATGAAGGTTCAGCTTCTAATACTTTTCCGATGGAGATGGGAGAGAATGGTACCTGGACTATTTCAATAAAAGAGGACCTGAAGGGTAAATTCTATACCTTTAATGTGAAGGTGAACGGGAAATGGTTAGGAGACACTCCGGGAATTATGGCAAAAGCCGTAGGGGTAAATGGTAAACGGGCAGCTGTGCTTGATCTTCGTTCTACAGATCCGGAAGGATGGGAGAACGATGTGCGTCCTCCTTTGAAGAATTATGCTGATATTATGGTTTATGAAATGCATCATCGCGATTTCTCTTTGGATTCTGTTTCTGGAATTCAAAATAAAGGCAAGTTCCTGGCTTTGACAGAGCAGGGTACTATCAGTTCTTCAGGCGAGAAGACAGGTATTGACCATCTGAAAGAACTGGGAATTACCCACGTACATTTATTGCCGTCGTATGATTATGCCTCGGTGGATGAAACAAAACTGGACAAGGCCCAATATAATTGGGGGTATGATCCGCAAAATTACAATGTGCCTGACGGCTCTTATTCTACAGATCCTTATAAACCCGATGTTCGTATCAGGGAATTCAAACAAATGGTACAAGCTTTACATAAGGCGGGAATCAGGGTGGTGCTTGATGTGGTGTATAATCACACTTTCAATACAGACGAAAGCAATTTCGAACGTACGGTTCCCGGTTATTTCTATCGCCAGACGAAGGACGGACAATGGGCAAATGGTTCGGGATGTGGAAATGAAACGGCAAGCGACCGCGCCATGATGCGTAAATATATGATAGAGTCTATTCTATATTGGATTAATGAATATCACATAGACGGCTTTCGTTTTGACTTGATGGGGATACATGATATTGAAACCATGAATGAGATACGTGCGGCTATTGATAAAATAGATCCGTCTATTTTCATGTATGGTGAAGGATGGGCTGCCAGTTCTCCTCAATTAGAAGCAGACAAACTGGCAATGAAAGCCAATGTGGAAAAGATGCCTCGTATCGCCGCTTTCTCAGATGAAATGCGTGATGGTTTGCGAGGTAGTTGGGATGATGATACCAAAGGAGCTTTTCTAGTAGGGGAGCCGGGACACGAAATGAGTATCAAATTTGGAGTTGTGGGAGCAATCGAACATCCGCAGGTTATAAGTGATTCTGTGAATTATAGTAAGAAACCTTGGGCGTTACAACCTACCCAGATGATAAGTTATGTAAGTTGTCACGATGACATGTGTCTTGCCGATCGTCTGAAAGCTACCATGCCAGATGCTTCGGTAGAGGAACTGGCAGCTTTGCAGAAGTTAGCGGAAACATTTGTCTTTACTTCACAAGGAGTACCGTTTATATTTGCAGGGGATGAGATGATGCGTGACAAGAAGGGAGTTCATAATTCTTATAATAGTCCCGACAGTATTAATACGATAGATTGGAAAAATAAGACCGTGCATAAAGATGTGTTCGAATATGTGAAAGGTTTAATAGCCATGCGTAAAGCACATCCCGCTTTCCGTATGGGGGATGCTGATATGGTACGTAGGCAATTGGAGTTTTTACCTGTAAAAAATACGAATGTGGTTGCCTTTATCTTGAAAGACAATGCAAATGGTGACTCATGGAAAAATATCATCGTAGCTTTGAACAGCCGTGCAGAGCCTGTCAAGTTGGACATTCCGTCGGGTAAATACACTGTAATCTGTAAGGATGGCAAAATAAACATGAAAGGCTTGGGACAGGTTTCAGGTGCTGAACTTATGGTACCGGCACGCTCTGCAATGATTATACATCAATAGAAAAAGGCTCAAAGAAGATTAATAAAGACTTTGTCGTACAGACTAAAACACATAATACGAATGGAAAAGACATGGAGATGGTTTGGGAGGAAAGATAAGATAACGCTTCCCATGCTTAGACAAATCGGGGTGGAAGGAATTGTGACCGCCCTTCATGATGTACCTAATGGTGAAATATGGACTTTGGAAGCTATTAAGAGTTTAAAAGATTACATTGAATCTCACCAATTGCGCTGGTCGGTGGTAGAAAGCCTGCCGGTAAGTGAAGCTATCAAATATGCCGGTCCTGAACGGGGGCAATTGATAGAAAACTACAAAGTAAGTCTGGCCAACTTAGGTAAAGCGGGTATCAAGACCGTATGCTATAATTTCATGCCCGTCATTGATTGGATACGTACCGATTTGGAACATCCTTGGGAGGACGGGACCAGTTCTTTGTACTTTGACAAGATCCGGTTCGCTTATTTTGATTGTATGATTCTTCAGCGTGAAGGGGCGGAGAAAGACTATACCGATTCGGAATTACAACAGGTGCGTGAATTGGATAAGACTATAACCGAAACCGAGAAAAACGAATTGGTCGATACCATTATAGTCAAGACGCAGGGATTTGTAAATGGTAATATAAAGGAGGGAGACCGGCATCCGGTAGCCATATTCCGCCGTCTTTTGTCTTTGTATGATGGGATAGACCGTGATGCCCTGCGTGAAAACTTACGTTATTTCTTGCAGGCTGTCATGCCGGTGTGTGATGAATATGGCATAAATATGTGCATTCATCCGGACGATCCCCCTTTCCAGGTATTGGGCTTGCCGCGTATTGTGACCAGTGAGGAAGATATCACCTGGCTCCTCCATGCGGTTGATAACTCGCATAACGGGCTGACATTCTGCGCCGGTTCGCTCAGTGCCGGATTGCATAACAACGTACCTTCGTTGGCACGTATGTTTGCGCACCGTACTCATTTTGTACATTTGCGCAGTACCAATGCATTTCCCAACGGGAATTTTATAGAAGCATCTCATTTGGGAGGGCGTGCTCATGTGATAGAGTTGATCCGTATTTTTGAGAAAGAGCGTCCGGGTGTCCCGATGCGTGTGGATCATGGGCGCATGATGCTGGATGATGCCGGCAAAGGATACAACCCGGGCTATTCGTTTCATGGCCGTATGATGGCTTTGGCTCAGATAGAAGGTATGATGGCGGTTATCAACGAGGAATCAAAACTTAAATCCTAGATTGACGTACATACTCACTTTATTGGCTCGGTTTGCATAGTTCAGTGATGCCTCTAAGGGCCCGAACATACTATCCAAACCGTAGCCGATACCGCAGCCGAACATGGTATCCTGTTCCAACAGATACCTCAGCTTGCTTGCACTCAGCGCATAATTTCCCGTTAGCGTCAGATAATGTACACTTCCCATCCGTTGGCGGAATTTCATGCTTCCTATCAGTAGCGTATTTCTCATTAATTCCACATTGTTTATTCCCACAAACGGTAGTTGTTGTTGCAGGAAGCGTCCTTGCACATCTCCACCCATTGCATTAAGTTTGGAATATGGAATATCTTTTCCTATCAGGAATCGGCCGTAAATGGCAGGCAGTATGGAGAATCTGCGTGTAACAGGGACCACTCCCTGGCAATAACCTTTTATGGCTGAAAAAGGGGCATGGCCGTCATATCCGGTAAAGTTGTCGGTATAAAGCGAATAAGAGGCTCTTGCCGATATGCCTTTGGTTGGGAAGTACGCCTTGTCGAAAGTCTCGTAATGCATTTGTGCGAAATAACTGAAGAAGTGTTCTGTTCCTACGTCAAAACCCTGATTGCCTTCCTGGTATAAAAATTTGTCATAGTCATACAATTCATACCTTAATCCGATAGCAAAACGCACATTCTTGTACCATACATCCGAGAATGACAGTTCCCCCAAATGGTAGCGGAAAGTGGAGTTATGTGACTTATCTCCATAACGATAGAAATTAATATCATTGTATTGAAACATATATGCCAGCCCGATATTCTTCAAAGGAGCCGGTTCAAATCCATAATCTATGCGCGCGGCATAACGTTTCCCCAGTCGTCCTGTCAAAGACAGCGTAGTGGGTACTTTTCCCCGGAAATTGCTGGTGACATTAATCAGCAGACTGGCTGTTTCTTCCGAATCAAAACGAATCCCTACGTTTAGTTTATTCTCATATTTCTTGCTTAGAAGGAAATGTAAATTATAGCCTCCGCCGGGGGCTTCGGGCAGATTATAAGTGGCGCTGGAATATTCCAGGTTAGAACACAATATGGCCGTTGCTTCTTCTATGCGGCGGATGCTTATTTCAGAATCCTCCTTTAAATCACAGCGTTTCAACAGCCATCGCTTGTCTTTCTCGTCCAGCCCGTCGAAAGTGATTTCTTTTATATACACTTTGCGGCTGGGGGAGTACGGATAGCTGGGAAGAGGTTTCGGCATATAGGTGCTGTCCAGACCCAGTTCCTGCTTCAGCTTCATTAAAGCACCTTCTTGTGCCAGTGCCGCTTCTTCTCCCCGGCGGATCAGTGTATCCACTGCATTAGGTGTGAAGCTGGCAGCTGAATATCCTTCCACATTCACCTTGATATAAGCATTGGTCTCTTCCAGGTTCTTTTTATAAAGCTGTAATCCCATCAAGTTGATGAGCTGCCCCAAAATACTGCCGGCGCTATTCAGTTCGTTGGCAGGCTTCAAGTCACTTTGTACGTCTACTCCTATAATAATATCCGCCCCCATGGCACGCGCAACATTTACAGGGTAGTTATTTACCACACCTCCATCCACTAGAACCATACTGTCCAGCCGGACTGGAGTGAATACTCCCGGTATGGCCATACTAGCCCTCATGGCCGTAGCCAGTACACCCTTATGAAAATTTACCTCGTTGCCATTTACAATATTCTCGGAAACACAGGCGAAGGGAATAGGCAACTTGTTGAAATCGATGGAATCATGATATCCTACGGTCAGCTCGCTGAACAGGTTTGCCAAGTTTTGTCCCTTTATCAATCCTCCTATGGCTTGTGTTTTGGCATCTTTTCCGAATGGAAGAGAGAATACATACTTTTCAGCGGCCTCCCGTTCCGCCATATTTTGTTCACTGCGTGGTATTTTGTCACTCAGCAGAAAAGTCCAGTCTTGCCGGCGAACCATGCTGTCTAATTGTTCGGGAGTATAACCGATGGAGTAAAGTCCGCCTATGATTGATCCCATGCTGGTTCCTACTACATAATCTATGGGAATGCCGGCTTTTTCTATGACCTTTAAAGCACCTATATGTGCCATTCCTTTGGCTCCTCCGCCACTGAGAACTATACCCACCTTCTTTCGGGAGTGTGGTTGGGCTGTTATGTGAACGGAGATACAAAGTAACCCTGCTGCTATTAACAAGGTAGAGAATTTCATCTTTTTCATCTTACTATAAATCTAGTCTAAGTTAAAAAACAAAAACAGTGCAAAGATGGTTTAATCTTTCAGCTTTTACAAGTGCTGATTGTCACAGATATTGGTCTATTTTGCTGCTGAGGTTTCAAAGATAAGAAATTGTACCGGAAAAAAGAATTTTGTATATCGCTTTTTTGTCGTACCTTTGTCTGTGTAACGAAAAAAGTATGGATAATTTTGCAGCAATAGACTTCGAGACGGCAAATAATGAACGTACCAGCATATGTAGTGTGGGTGTGGTTATTGTGAGGAATGGTGAGATAGCCGATCGGTTCTACAGCCTCGTCCATCCTGAACCGGATTACTATTTGTATTGGAACACCCGTATTCATGGATTGACACAGGAAGATACTGCCCATGCTCCTGTTTTTTCAGAAGTATGGAAACAGGTTGCCCCTAAAATAGAGGGGCTTCCGCTAGTTGCGCATAACAAAGCCTTTGATGAGAGATGTTTGAAAGCTGTGTTCCGTACTTATTGTATGGATTATCCTGATTATGACTTTTATTGTACCTATCAGGCTTCCCGGAAGCTGAAAGGGTTGAGAAACCACCAGTTACATACAGTGGCCGGTTTTTTTGGTTTTGAATTGGAGAATCACCATCATGCGCTGGCTGATGCTGAGGCGTGTGCATGGATTGCCAGACAGATTCTGTGAGTTATAATTAAAGATTTATGATTTCTGAAACCCATGATACAAGAAGATACTTATAAAACCATTACAGACATTGCCGAAGGCATATATACGGAGAAACGGAGTAAATTTATAGCTATTGCCATTCCGGTACGTACCATAGAGGAAATAAAGCAGCATCTTGACGCGTATCAGAAGAAATATTACGATGCCCGTCATGTGTGTTACGCTTATATGCTGGGGCATGAAAGGAAGGATTTCAGAGCAAATGATAACGGAGAGCCTTCGGGTACCGCAGGAAAGCCTATTTTGGGGCAAATAAATTCCAATGAGTTGACGGATATCCTTGTTATAGTAGTCCGTTACTTTGGAGGTATAAAATTGGGAACCAGCGGACTGATTGTCGCTTACAAGGCCGCCGCTGCCGAAGCAATAGCTGCTGCTGATATAGTGGAAAGAACAGTGGATGAAGAAATCACCGTATCCTTTGAATATCCTTTTATGAATGATATCATGCGCATTGTGAAAGAGGACGAGCCTGCCATCTTGGAACAATCGTATGATATGGATTGCCTGATGAGGCTCCGGATACGTAAATCCATGATGGGAAAACTCCGCGCACGTCTGGAGAAGGTGGAAACTGCCCGTATTATTGAATAACTCTGTCGGTACGTCGATATTTCTTTTGGTCATATTCACTGCGTTCACAGCAGATGAGAAGCATACGGAATGTGGCTGTAAAATGTATTCCCCATATCAAATGAAACATATTTGTAATATGAATGAAATGTTACAGATATACCGAACCTATATCTTTGCAGCCGTAAACAAAGAAAGTCACATTAATAAAAATGAGAAATACACTTGTAGCGTCTGCTTTTACAATGCTGAGTATTGCAACTGCTTCCGCACAGCTGACTATTCCTAAAGAATATTTGCCGGAAGTACATGGAACGATCCGCGGTAAATATGAACTTCAAACCACTAACGGAATGCAACGGTTCCAAGTACGTAACGCCCGTGTCAGTCTGGACGGGAAGGTTCTTCCGGTAATCGCTTATAAAGCTGAAATAGACTTGTCCGATGAGGGAAGTATCAAGATGCTGGATGCATACGCCCGCTTTGTCCCCAATGATACATGGAATGTCACACTAGGACAGATGCGTGTGCCTTTCACCATAGACGCTCATCGATCTCCCCACCAACAATATTTTGCCAACCGTTCGTTTATAGCCAAACAGGTGGGGAATGTGCGTGATGTGGGGGCTACCGGAGCTTTCTCTTTAAAGGAGGGACTGCCGTTGAAACTGGAGGGCGGACTGTTCAACGGCTCCGGACTCACCAATCAGAAAGAGTGGCACAACACGTTGAATTATTCTGTTAAGCTTCAATTGATGCCGTGGAAAAATTATAACTTGACTTTGAGTACCCAGAAAATACATCCCGATAAAATCAGCATCTATATGTATGATATCGGTACTTACTACGAGTTTGATAATTGGCATATAGAAGCCGAATACCTTTATAAAACTTATGCGAAAAACTCATTTGATGATGTACATGCTTTCAACGCCTTTGTCAATTACGACTTGTTTATCAAGAAAGGTCTGTTTCAGAAAATTTCATTTTTAGGACGTTATGACAGTATGGGAGATCATAGTAACGGTAATGCGGATGAGGATGGTAAGCTTTACATTACCGATTATTCCCGCCAGCGTGTGACTGGAGGTGTGACGTTAAGCTTTGGAAAGGCTTTTCAAGCGGATTTGCGTCTTAATTATGAAAAATATTTTTATGATAAACTTTCTTTGGCAAAGGAGTCTGAACAAGACAAGTTTGTTATGGAATTAATGGTACGGTTCTGAAAAAAGTAGGGCAAGTAGGGGACCCTACTTTTCCCGGAACTCACCGATATATCCGTGCTATCTTATCGGGAGACAAGCCTACCCCCATCTCTCTTTCATCATATCTTCCAGTTTCAGCAATTCATCCCTATACTGTGCAGCTTCTATAAATTCCAGCTTCTTGGCAGCTTCCTGCATCAGTTTCCGGGTACGTTCTATCGTTTTCTCCATCTGTGGCTTGGTCATATACTGAACAATCGGGTCGGCAGCCATTGTATTGGAAGATGGCTCAATATATGCCTTGGAGCCTTGAGTGGTTCCGGCCGCTTCGTTGCTGTTGTTGCCCAACAAGGCAGCATTACGCGCACGCTGTATTTGTTTGGGGGTGATTCCATGCTCTTCGTTATATGCCAGCTGTTTTTCGCGACGACGGTTGGTTTCGTCTATCGTTTTTTTCATGCTGTCCGTCATGCGGTCTGCATACATGATTACTTTTCCATTGATATTGCGGGCGGCGCGTCCTGCTGTCTGGGTCAGCGAACGGTGGGAACGGAGGAACCCTTCTTTGTCTGCATCCAGAATGGCGACCAAAGACACTTCGGGCAAGTCCAGGCCTTCACGAAGCAAGTTCACACCCACCAGTACATCATAAACGCCCTGACGTAATTCATCCATAATCTTAACGCGTTCCAAAGTGTCCACATCGCTGTGGATGTAGTTGCAGCGGATGTCATTGCGCAGCAGATATTCGGTCAATTCTTCTGCCATGCGTTTGGTGAGCGTGGTCACCAGTACACGTTCTTCTTTCTCGATGCGTTGCTGTATCTCTTCCATCAGGTCATCAATCTGATTCAGACTGGGGCGTACTTCAATTACCGGGTCCAGCAGTCCGGTAGGACGGATAACCTGTTCAACGATAATGCCTTCACTTTCCACCAATTCATAATCGGCAGGTGTAGCACTGACATAAATCACTTGCTTGGCCAGTTCCTTGAACTCTTCAAATTTTAGAGGGCGGTTGTCAAAAGCCGACTCCATCCGGAAACCATATTCCACCAAATTGGTTTTTCTGGCCCGGTCACCACCATACATGGCACGTATTTGCGGTACGCTGACATGGCTTTCGTCTATTACAATCAGGAAATCATCCGGAAAAAAGTCCAGCAGACAGTAAGGACGGGTACCTGCATTACGCCCGTCAAAGTAGCGGGAATAATTTTCTATGCCCGAACAGTGCCCCAGTTCGCGAATCATCTCCATATCGTATGTCACGCGCTCATAGAGTCGTTTCGCCTCATACATTTTTCCTTCCTCCTCGAATTTGGCCACCTCTTTCGTCAAGTCGTCCTCAATCTGATGAATAGCTCTCAACTGGCTCTCTTTGGTGGTCATAAAAAGATTGGCCGGATAAATTTTGTATTCATCAAAAGTAGCCAGACGGATTCCCGAAACAGGGTCGATCTCTTCAATGGCATCAATTTCGTCGTCCCAAAACATAACCCGGAGGAGATTGTCGCTATATGCCAGGTAAATGTCTACCGTGTCACCTTTTACGCGGAAATTCCCGCGATTCAGCTCTATATCGTTACGCACATACAGGCTGTCCACCAAACGGCGTAAAAATACATTTCTGTCCAGCAGTTTGCCTTTTTTTATCTCAATTACATTATTATAGAAATCCGACGGGTTCCCCATACCGTAGATGCAGGACACGGAAGACACCACCACCACGTCCTTCCGTCCCGACAGCAGGGCAGAGGTGGCAGCCAGCCGCAATTTGTCAATCTCTTCATTAATGGCCAGATCCTTTTCTATATAGGTGTCGCTGGACGGCAGGTATGCTTCCGGCTGGTAATAGTCATAATAAGATACATAGTATTCCACTGCATTGTTGGGAAAGAAACTCTTGAACTCTCCGTATAACTGGGCCGCCAATGTTTTGTTATGGCTTAATATCAAGGTGGGTTTATTGATGTTTTTAATTACATTTGCAATCGTGAAAGTCTTGCCGGACCCGGTAACCCCCAATAAAGTTTGTGCGGGGACTCCTTCCAGCACTCCCTCGGTTAGCTGGGCGATAGCTTCCGGTTGGTCGCCGGTGGGTTGGTATTCGGAAATCAATTCAAAATTCATAAATAGTATGTTTAGTTTAATGAGATGTAAAAATACAGTTATTTCCTTAGATATTATCTATTCATCTCTAAAAAATAGACTCTTGTCGACTTTTTAGCATTTAAAAACATGGAAATATTGCATTATTCGGTGGAAAGGCGTAAATTTGCGCAATTATTTGAATAAGATGAAAAAATATATCATTATAGCTCTTGTCTCCGGTACGGTTCTAACGTCTTGTGGAGAGTATAACAAAGTTTTAAAAAGCACGGACTACGAATACAAGTACGAAGCGGCCAAAAGTTACTTTGGCAAAGGGCAGAATACTAAGGCGGCCACCATTCTGGAGGAATTGATTACCATCATGAAGGGAACGGATAAGGCTGAGGAATCACTTTATATGTTGGGTATGACCTACTATAATCAGGGTGACTTCATCACAGCTTCGCATTATTTCACCACTTATTATAATACTTATCCGCGTGGGGTCTATACGGAACAGGCCAGATATTTTTCAGGAAAAGCATTGTTCTTGGATACTCCGGAACCTCGTTTGGACCAGTCGAGCACCTATAAAGCTATTCAGGAGTTGCAGATGTTTATGGAATATTTCCCAACCAGTAGCCGTCGGCAGGATGCACAGCAAATGATTTTTGATTTGCAGGACAAGCTGGTGATGAAAGACTATCTGGCTGCGAAATTGTATTATGATTTGGGTTCTTATACAGGAAACAGTACTTATAGTACTACCGGTAACAATTATTTGTCTTGTATCGTTACGGCTCAGAATGCTTTGAAAGACTATCCTTATACCAAGATGCGCGAAGATCTTTCTATCTTGGTCTTGCGTGCTAAATATGATATGGCGAAAGCGAGTGTGGAGGAAAAGAAAGAAGAGCGTATGCGTGAGACGATAGATGAATATTATTCTTTCAAGAACGAATTTCCTGACAGCAAGTATACTAAAGAAGTGGAGAGCATCTACAAGGATGCCAATAAGTATGTAAAAGAATTTAATGAATAAAACTAAATAAGAAATTATGGATTACAAAAAGACAAACGCTCCAAGTAATACTGTTACCCGTGACATGATGGATTTATGTGCAGACACAGGTAACATTTATGAAACTGTTGCTATCATTGGCAAACGCGCCAACCAGATTAGTGTTGAGATGAAGAATGATCTTTCAAAGAAATTGCAGGAGTTTGCCTCATACAACGATAACCTGGAAGAAGTCTTTGAAAATAGAGAGCAGATCGAGATCTCACGTTATTACGAAAAGCTTCCGAAACCGACATTGATCGCTGCTCAGGAATATGAAGAAGGCAAGGTTTATTTCCGTAATCCTGCTAAAGAAAAAGAGAAACTACAGTGATTTTTCATTGGGGGTTGTGCAAAAGGTCTTTACCACAGATTACACAGATCGTTCTATTTTGATACATGAGTCATTTCGTGTGGAAACTGTATCAATCTGAGTAATCTGTGGTACATTTTGATGCACCTCACATTATATTAGCCCTGTTATGCTGAACGCAGTGAAGAATCTGATAACCATTCACTTTGTGTTTTCAGGTTTTTCACTGCGTTTAGAATGATAGGTTGTATGATTAAAATTAAAGAGACTATGATACAACGCATTCAATCTGTTTATTTACTTGTTGTTACCATCTTGATTATTATTTGCCTGTGTAGTCCCGTAGGTTCATACATAGGAAGTGATTATAGTGTTTCCGCTTTAACAAATCTGTGTCTTACTATGGCGGATGGTACTAAAGATTATGCTCCATGGGCCTTGTTTGTGATTTTGCTGGTTGTTGCGGTTCTTGCTTTCGGCACTATCTTCTTGTTTAAAAAACGCATGTTGCAAATTCGTCTGACTATTTTCAGCACCATTTTGTTGATCGGGTATTATGCCACATTGGTCACTTTTATTTTTATGTTGAAAGAAGAGTCAATGACATTTTCTCTTTCATGGACTGTATGTCTGCCGTTGGTTGCCATCATTTTGAATTGGCTTGCCATCCGCGCCATTGGTAAGGATGAGGTATTGGTTAAAGCATACGACCGTTTGAGGTAAGCTGAGGGAATATTATGATATAAAAAGCCTGCAAGATCCATCTTGCAGGCTTTTGTTGTTATGAGAGAGAGTGGAACGCGGACTATTTGCAGAATAAAATCTTTTTTTTATTTAGTAATATCTATCAGATAACTCAGCCGTATGCCTATGAATGAATGGGCTGATCTTTCGAAAAAATCTCTTTTCGAATTCTTGTAAAAGTCGCTCAATCCCATGTAGTAACGTCCTTCCAGCAGGAAATGTCCGATACCGGTACTTACTTCCAGACCGGCGCCGGCTGTGATACCATAATCGAATTTATTCTCTACCTCTTTACCGTGTTCCGGTCTTGTTGTAGAAGTAGTCCAGTTTATCTTTTCGTTGTCACCCAGGAAAAAGCCGATTTGTGGTCCTGCATTGAAAAAGACCTTCACTCCCCGGTTCAATGCATCCTTGCCGAATGCCAGATGTGCCATGAAAGGGATTTCCAGATAATTCATGGTACGGCTGTAAGAATTGCCGGAATCGTCTTCTATCTTTTCGTCCCATCCGCGTTGTGAATAGTTTATTTCCATTTGTACGCCACACATCATCTTGAAATATTTCTCGGACATATATCTCATGGTAACCCCCATAGACATGGTGTTCAAGGTGTTCAGTTTGATTTTCGGGTTGAAACTGACGGAACTCATGTTCAGACCACCATTGATGCCGACGGCAAAATTATGACGTTCTTCACCCAACTGTGCAGCTGCCGGCAATGCAAAGAGCAATGTCAGTACAAGCAGCCCGAAGTTCTTATACTTTTCCATTATTCAAAATCAAGTTTAATCAGTTCAAAGTCCTTGGTAAAATGAACGAAGAACACTTTGCGATTGATAAATCCACCCCAGTTGTTTACGCGTTCAAATTTAAATCCGGTCTGGATAGGGGTGACAGCCACCTTGTCCAGTTTGTCTTCCAGTTTGTTGCCGTATTGGGACAGGCCCTTCAGGAAGAAATATCCAGTATCGAATCCCAGCATACCATATTTAGGGAATGAGTTGAGCATATCCTTGCTGTACCATTTGCGGTAAGCCGATGAGAACTGAACGGCTTCCGGAAATAAATTGTTTGTGTAAAACGAAGAATAGAAATAGGTGTCCAGTTCATAGAAACTGGCCAGATGGTCGTTGGTATAGGTCTGCCATTCCGGATAGCCGAATAACTGCATACGGTAGTCGGGATTGTCACGGGAGGTCACAATCAGTTGTGGTAACAGTTTTATCAATGCCACGTTGGTGCCGGAAGTCGGGATGAATACATTATCCATACTATGGTTCATCGCGGCTTTCAATGATTCCGGAGTAATATTTTCCCCTTTTAATTCGGTAAAAGGAATGCGTTTGTTTTTTAACTCCTCTTTCAGCCCTTTTATAAAATCCACTTTGTCTTTATCACCATCTTCTGCATCCAGGAAGATAACATTGGCGGTTGTAAACTTGCGGGTAAAATGCTCATAAACTTCCGAGTATAAATAAGATTGGGGAGTATTTATCTGATAGATGGCGGGATTGTTGAAAACTTCATTCCCTTTGGAGGTAAAAGGTACTACCAGCCGGATATTGTTTTTCTTGGCAAATTCCGCAACCGGTTTCACCTGGTCGGGATAAGCTGGGCCGAAGATAATATCCATGCTCTTCAATTCACTTCTATCCAGAATGTTCTTGATGGAAGAAGTATTGTTATGGGTGTCGTATGAGTACAGGTCGATGGATACTCCTTTTTCCTTCAAGCTGTCTACTGCCATCAGGAAGCCTTCATAGTATTCCACCATACGTGTCTGTTCGTCACGGTTGCCCTTACCGTCTGTCATGAATGGCAGCATTACGGCAGCTTTGATGGTAGATATTTTGCGTGCCTCCTTCTTGCTTTCATTAAACAGCTGGTCATCCGTGGGAATTACGGCAGGCGTATTATTCACAGGTGTTTCGGTCTTTGTATCCTTAGGATATGGAATACAAAGGAACTTTCCTTTTTTCAGTTTTTCGGTACGCAGTTCAGGATTGGCGGCAATCAGTTCGGCTTCTGTGATGCCATACAGGCGGCTGATGCTGAATATGGTTTCCTTGCGTTCCACTTTATGCATGTCCCTGCAATTGGGTTTCAGTGGGGTGGAAGTGGTGACCGGCTTGGTAGTCTGTGCAGCTTTCACCTCGTTCATAATTATCTCCTCGCTGTCCGTCACTTTGGCGGGAATTACGATAACCTGTCCGATACGGAAATTCTCCGCGCTCAGCCCGGGATTTGCCTGGCAGATGCGTTGTGCGGTTACTCCATAGCGTTGTGTCAGCTTGTACAAGGTTTCACCCGACTGGATGGTATGGAACATCTGCTGTTCCGTTCCGCTGTTCTTTTGTGGAATCTTCAATGTTTCACCGGTTTTAATTTTCTGGTCACTGCCGGGGTTCATTTTAACGATGTCACCGGTAGTGACATTATACATGCTGGCTATGGAATAAAGACTTTGCCCTTTGGTGATGGTGTGCAGGAAATAGCCGGAAGACTGTGTTTGAGCCATCATTCCGGTGCTGCTGGCAGACAAGGCTGCGATAAGATATAATGCTCGAATAAATTTCATTTGCAGTGTGTTGATTAAACTGAGTGGCAAAAGTACAAAAAAAACTGTTTTATTCACATTATATAGAAAGAATAGAAAATATTATTAGGCTTTTTAATTAAATATTTCGTCGGGAAGCATTAATTTTGCAAAGATTACGCAGAGTAAGAAGACTATGAGTGAAGAAAAAGAACTGATTAATGTATACGGTGCCCGTGTGCATAACTTGAAAGATATAGATGTTGAAATTCCACGGAACAGCCTGACGGTGATAACCGGATTGAGCGGAAGCGGTAAATCGTCCTTGGCATTCGATACCATCTTCGCCGAAGGGCAGCGGAGATACATTGAGACCTTTTCCGCATACGCCCGTAATTTCCTGGGAGGGTTGGAGCGGCCGGATGTGGATAAGATTACAGGACTCAGTCCGGTAATTTCCATCGAACAGAAAACGACAAACAAGAATCCCCGCTCTACCGTGGGGACTACGACAGAGATATACGATTATCTCCGTTTGCTCTATGCCCGTGCAGGAGTTGCTTATTCTTATCTTTCGGGAGAGAAAATGGTGAAATATACCGAGGAACAGATCATCGGCCTGATTCACCGGGATTATCAGGGTAAGAAGATATTTATGCTTGCCCCGTTGGTACGTACCCGCAAGGGACATTACAAAGAACTTTTCGAGCAAGTGCGCAAGAAAGGTTATCTGTATGTCCGCGTGGACGGCGAGGTGCGCGAGATTGTACACGGCATGAAGCTGGACCGTTATAAAAATCATGATATAGAAGTTGTGATAGATAAGTTGGTCGTATCGGAAAAGGATGACAAACGGCTGAAACAGAGCGTTGCCACTGCCATGCAGCAGGGTGAGGGGCTGATTATGATTTATGACGCCGATACCCGGGAGGTGCGCCATTACAGCAAGCGGTTGATGTGTCCTGTTACCGGACTGTCTTATAAAGAACCTGCTCCTCATAATTTTTCGTTTAACTCTCCGCAGGGAGCTTGCCCCCGTTGTAAGGGGCTGGGGTATGTGAATCTGATTGATGTGGACAAAGTGATTCCCGACAGGAATCTTTCCATTTACGAAGGAGCCATCGTGCCTTTGGGCAAATATAAAAATGCCATGATTTTCTGGCAGATAGAGGCGTTGCTTGAAAAATATGATTTTACGATCAAGACGCCGGTCAAGGATATGCCGGATGATGCGATAGACGAAATACTCTATGGCTCGGATGAGCGTATCAAGATAAAGAGCACCTTGATTCATACCTCTTCCGATTACTTTGTAACTTATGAAGGGATTGTGAAGTACATCCAGATGATGCAGGAGAAAGATGCGTCGGCCACTGCTCAGAAGTGGGCGGAACAGTTTGCCAAGACCGATGTTTGTCCCGAATGCAAGGGCGCGCGTCTGAACAAGGAGGCGTTGCATTTCCGTATCCATGACAAGAACATTTATGAACTGGCAAGCATGGATATTAACGAACTGTATGACTGGTTGCAACAGGTCGATTCTTTTTTGGAAGACAAGCAGCGCATGATTGCCGCCGAGATTTTGAAGGAGATCCGTACCCGTCTTAAGTTTTTGTTGGATGTGGGACTGGATTATCTTTCACTGAACCGCACCTCGGTATCCCTTTCGGGAGGCGAGAGCCAGCGCATCCGTCTGGCAACTCAAATCGGCTCCCAGCTGGTGAACGTGCTTTATATTCTGGATGAACCGAGTATCGGATTACACCAACGGGACAACCTCCGCCTTATCAACTCTTTGAAGAAGTTGCGTGACACAGGTAACTCTGTCATCGTGGTGGAGCATGACAAGGATATGATGCTGGCGGCAGACTATGTGGTTGATATGGGACCGAAGGCGGGCCGCCTGGGAGGCGAGGTAGTGTTTCAGGGGACTCCGAAACAAATGCTTCAGACAGGAACGCTTACTTCTAAGTATTTAAACGGACAGATGAAGATAGAGATACCGGCCGAACGCCGCCCCGGTAACGGGAAATCCTTATGGCTGAGAGGGGCGAAGGGGAACAACCTGAAAAATGTGGATGTGGAATTTCCTTTGGGAAAACTCATTTGTGTCACAGGGGTGTCCGGCAGTGGTAAATCCACGCTGATAAACGATACCTTGCAGCCCATCCTGTCACAGCATTTCTACCGTTCTTTGCAGGAACCTCTGCCCTATGACAGTGTGGAGGGACTGGACTATATAGATAAGGTGGTGAATGTGGACCAGTCGCCGCTGGGTAGGACACCGCGTTCCAATCCGGCCACCTATACAGGGGTATTCTCGGATATCCGGAATCTGTTTGTCGGTCTGCCCGAAGCGAAGATCCGTGGCTATAAGCCGGGGCGTTTCTCGTTCAATGTAACCGGAGGACGCTGCGAGGCTTGCGGTGGTAACGGATACAAGACCATCGAAATGAATTTCCTGCCCGATGTGCTAGTGCCTTGCGAGGTTTGTCACGGCAAACGATACAACCGCGAGACGCTGGAAGTGCGCTATAAGGGTAAATCCATAGCCGATGTACTGGACATGACCATCAATCGTGCTGTAGAGTTCTTTGAGAATGTGCCTCAGATTCTGAATAAAATCAAAGTGCTGCAAGAGGTGGGGTTGGGATATATTAAACTGGGACAGCCCTCCACCACCTTGTCGGGCGGAGAGAGCCAGCGTGTGAAACTGGCTACGGAATTGTCCAAGCGTGATACCGGAAAAACGATGTATATTCTGGATGAGCCTACTACCGGGCTTCATTTCGAAGATATCCGTGTGCTGATGAATGTACTGAACAAACTGGTGGAAAAAGGCAATACCGTTCTGGTTATCGAACATAACCTGGACGTTATCAAACTGGCGGATTACATCATCGATATGGGTCCCGAAGGCGGACGGGGCGGAGGACAGGTACTTGCGGCCGGAACTCCCGAGGAAGTGGCCGAAAGCAAAAAAGGATATACCCCGAAGTTTATAAAAGAAGAATTGGAAAATTAACCGGCATACCAGCAATGAAAGAGAAGATAGCTAAAACCAACGTAGCCCGTCTGCTTGATAAAGCCAAGATAGCATACGAGCTTATTCCATACGAAGTAGACGAGAATGACCTCAGCGCCGTTCACGTTGCCGCCAGTTTGGGCGAGAACATAGAACAAGTCTTCAAGACTTTGGTGCTTCATGGGGATAAATCTGGATATTTTGTCTGTGTCATACCCGGCGAGCACGAGGTAGATTTAAAAATGGCGGCAAAAGTCTCAGGTAACAAGAAATGCGACCTGATCCCCATGAAAGAGTTGCTTCCCCTGACAGGATATATCCGGGGAGGATGTTCTCCCATCGGCATGAAAAAACATTTCCCCACCTATATACACGAGACTTGCATCACATTTCCATTTATTTATATCAGTGCCGGTATCCGCGGATTACAGATAAAAATAGCTCCCGATGACCTGATAAAAGAAACGAAAGCAGAGATTTGTTCCCTTTTCACCGAATAAATATGCCAAAAAGAGTCACATTTGTGGCTCTTTTTTTTTCAGATAGACTAAAAGTTATATCTTTGCAAAAAAAGAATACTAACTATTAATTAAATCTTTATCAACTATGTTTGAAGGACAGCCTAAAGGCTTATACGCATTAGCTCTCGCCAATACCGGCGAACGCTTTGGTTATTACACCATGCTTGCTATTTTCACTCTCTTCCTGCAAGCGAAATTCGGCTTTACAGCCGCCACGACGTCAACAATCTTTGCCAGTTTCCTGGCAGGAGTGTATTTCATGCCACTGATCGGAGGTATCCTGGCCGATAAATTCGGTTATGGCAAGATGGTTACTACCGGTATCGTTATCATGTTTGCCGGTTATGTGCTGCTGGCTATCCCGATGGCAACCAATATCGGATTGTATTCCATGTTCGGCGCTCTTGCCCTGATTGCTTTGGGAACCGGACTTTTCAAGGGAAATCTGCAAGTAATGGTAGGTAATCTGTATGATGCCCCCGAGTATAGCGCGAAACGTGATACCGCTTTCAGTTTGTTCTATATGGCGATCAACATCGGCGCCCTGTTCGCTCCGACTGCCGCTACTGCCATGACCAACTATGTGTTGGGCAAAGCAGGTTTCAGCTATGTACCCCAGATACCTTCTTTGGCACACCAGTTCCTTGACGGTACGATAACAGCTGAAGGTGAGGCCACACTGACCGCCATGCAGAGCGCACAGAATTTTACAGGAAGTATGGCCGATTTCTGCACTACCTATATTGATAAATTGTCTGAAGCTTATAACTATGGTTTCGGTGTAGCTTGTATTTCACTGGTTGCCTCTATGGCTATTTATGTTATTTTCCGTTCTACATTCAAACATGCCGATTACAACTCCAAGCAGGCTAAACCGGCCAATGTACACGAAGAAGAGCTGACTCCCGCACAGACTAAAGAACGTATCGTTGCTTTGCTGCTGGTATTCGCGGTGGTAATTTTCTTCTGGATGGCATTCCATCAGAACGGTCTTACCATGACCTTCTTCGCCCGTGACTACACGGCACATGAGGTAACCGGTCTGGATCGCCTTGGCTTCAGCGTATGGAATCTGGCTCTGCTTATTGTAACCGTTTATGCAGGTTTCTCACTGTTCCAGTCCAAGACAGGCAAGGGCAAATTGATTTCAGGCGTTATTGCTACCTTGGCTCTTGTGGTTTTAGGAGTCAATTATGGCACTATGGATCCTACATTGCCTATTCTTCCTCAGATTTTCCAACAGTTTAATCCCTTTTTCGTAGTAGCTCTGACTCCGGTATCACTGGCTGTATTCGGTTCGTTGGCAAAGAAAGGAAAAGAACCATCAGCTCCGCGTAAAATCGGTATCGGTATGGTGATTGCCGCAGTAGGTTTCATGCTGTTGGCGTTTGGCTCATTCGGTCTGCCTACTCCTGCAGAAGTAGAAGCGAACGGTATTGCCGAAAGTGCATTGGTTTCACCCAACTGGCTGATTTCAACTTATCTGGTATTGACTTTTGCTGAATTGTTCCTGTCACCGATGGGTATCTCGTTTGTTTCCAAAGTAGCTCCTCCCAAGTATAAAGGTGCTATGATGGGACTTTGGTTCGTAGCTACTGCTATCGGTAACTATCTGGTGGCTATCATCGGTTATTTATGGGGTGATATGCAGTTGTGGATGGTATGGAGTGTATTGATTGTATGCTGTTTGCTTTCTGCATTGTTTATTTTCTCTATCATGAAGAAATTGGAAAAGGTTGCGAAATAATTCATGCCTTATATAGATTAAAAAAGGAAGCCCGCTTGATTTGCAAGCGGGCTTCCTTTTTTTGTAATTTAGCGCGAATCCTCAGGCTTACGTTAAATTACAGAAAAAAGATACGAAAACAGGAACGCTCATGTCAATCAGTATTCCGTGGAATATGGCTAAGGGAATCATGTCTTTTCCCGAATAGCGTGTGATGGATGGCAGCAATACATCCATCGAGTTCACTCCGGCAGCCGAGATAGGGGCCAGCTGTCCAAAGTATTTCCGTATGAGCGGAGCGCCGAGTAAGGCCATCATTTCCCGGAAAATATTGGCCAGTAATGCAATGGTTCCCAATTCGGTGGCCAGTTGTAACCCGATAGACGGTTCCTTGAACTGTGTGATCAGGATGGAGGAAAGCGAATAATAGGCAAAGCCGCTACCCACCGCCATACAGTCGAATACACTCCATTGGCTTAATAGCAGGCTGGCAAGTGCCGAGAAAAGCAAGGTTCCCGTAATGGTAGCTATCGGCACCAGGAGCATTTTCAACCGTAAGCTTTTAATCAGTTCTTTCAATTTCTTATTGCTGCCTATGCTGATTCCTACTTGTAACATCAGTGCATAAAGCACATACATGGAAACAGAGTGCATGTCATACTGGAAATTATTGACAGCTCCAATCATACATCCTGCACAAAAAAATGCGACAACAACCAAACTACCTTTCATTGTTTGCCTCCTTTCTTAAAAAACAGATGAAATACCAGGAAGGAAGCTAGCATACTGCCCAAAATGCTTAATGTAGCCAATATAGCCGCCTGCCATCCGAATCTACCTAAATTGTTAATGATTAAGCTGTTGGAGCCGATGGAGATTCCCAAAACAAACAGTAGCAGGAAGATAGTGAGTGAGGTACTCTTTTCTATCTTTTGTAAAAACTGTAAGTTGCGCAATACATATCCTATACCGATACCAACAAACATGATAGATATAATAGTAAACATAGCAATCATTTTTTTAGTAAAACATATACAACTCGATGCTCTCACCGAATGAGAACCATCATGCAATATATCTTTCATCGGGCACGTGTGTGGGTAGGATGAAAGTTTGGTAATAAATTACGTGTGAGTGGAAATCTAAACAAATCCGCTGAACCAATGTACATGCACAATGAAATGATTACACAGGGGGGTATTTCCCGATGTAAGGTGATGTATGCTGTATGTAGTTTGTAATTGGTTCATATCAATCGTTCATTTGCGGTGCAAAGATAAGTCTTTTGTGCATATTTTCAAAATAAATATTCATAAATCTTCTTCTGTTACCTCTATCCGAATACATCGTGTCTTTTAATATAGGATCATTTATTGGGAATTTATCTCCGAATTCTGGCGATAAAAAATATTCATGAATTGCAGGGGAGAAGAACTTTATCTTTTCTTGAGAATTATACTTTTTTATTGAATTGAATATGCTGTGTAATTGTTTGTATACTAGTTGTTTATATTTGTTTGAGATAAAAATGAAGATAATGTCATAATTGGTGGCAATTATCTATACACCCTATTGATATTTTTTGTTTCTTTGTAATCTATTTATATACTAACACACCAAAGGAATGGATTACACCGAACAGTTTATCCGGCTGAATTGCAGCTTGATGTCAGATTACAAAATGATGAAGCTGAATGCCGAAATGAAATGCATGGGAATAGGATTATATATTCAAATGATATTGTTCCTGCGAAGGCAACAGGAATACAAACACGATTTTAACGAGTTGGATTTGTTGGCTGAACAATGGGGGGCTACAGTGGAAAATTTGCAGCATCTCATTAAAGACTTTAACTTGTTCGTCATAACGGAGGACGGATATTTCCGATGCCTGTATCTGGATGAGGTGATGGGTTATCAGAATAAGCTTTCGGAGCAACGTGCAGCCGCCGGTAGCAAAGGCGGAAGAAGCAGCAAGAAAAAGACTGCGCAAATAGCTGAAAAAGTAATCACTTCTACTGTGCTGGTGGCAGCAGATAAAGAAGCGGATGACGAAGCAAACAATAAGGAAAACGGTGCAAAATGCATGAAAAATACGATTGAAAAAAGTGATGATGAAAATATAGCCGAAAATACGATTCAATATATTGATAATGAATGTGTTGATGAGTGTTCGCAAGCAAGCGTTAAGCAAAACTTTATAAGAGAAGAAAAGAATAGAGAAGAGAAGAAAAACAACAATAACAAAGAAAAAGAAAGAATTGCTGTTGTTGCTGAACTTTTCAGAAACATAGAATTTACACCTCGGTGGAAACGCTATATCAATGAGGCTTTCCCTGTCCGGACTCAGGCGGCTACAGCGCGTATGATGTCGGTTCTGGAAGAAAGGGGAATTGGACCACCCAAGAAAAACTACGCGTCATATCGATTGCTGAGAGTTATTGACCACTAAGTATCCGCCGTTAACTACGGAGAACAGATATAGATCTTACACGTGCAAGATGCTATATCTTACAGCTGTAAGATTATATATCTTTCGCCTTCATCGTCTGGATGTTGCAGATGGATTCAGCCGGGCTGTCGGTGGCGGAATATAACCGCCTGCCCTTGTTTTCACGAGTATCGTTTGGGATATCTCAAAAAAATGCTCAGCAGAGCAAATACTCCGATAGCTACCGGATAATACAAGTATTCGATGATGCTCAGAGGAGAAAGGGAAGCCAGCTTGGCGGCAATCAGCATTTGCGCTCCGTAAGGGATGATGCCCTGGATGACACACGAGAAAGTATCCAGGATACTTGCACTCTTGCGTTTGTCCACCCTGTAACGGGTAGCGATGTCGTTGGCCAATGGTCCCACTGTGATGATGGCTATCGTATTGTTGGCTGTACAGAAATTGGCGATGCTCACCAAAGCTGCGATGCAAAGTTCGGCTCCGCGTTTGCTGTTGACGTGTTTGGTCAGTTTTTGGATAATATAGTCCACTCCGCCGTTAAAGCGGATCAGTTCCAGCATACCGCCTGCCATCAGGGTGATGATGATAAGTTCGCCCATTCCGGTGATTCCTGTGCCCATGGAGCCAAGCCAGTCGAACAGGCTGATACTGCCTGTGAGCAGGCCGATCACTCCCGTTGTGGCGATGCCCAGTATCAGTACGAGTGCTACATTCATCCCTGCTATGGCGGTTCCCAGCACAACCAGATAGGGGAGGACTTTGATCCATTCCACCGACTGGATGTCATGGGTGGTCATCACGTCCATTCCCCTGAAGATGTAGTAGCCGAAAACCATCAGGGCGGCCGGAAGGGCTATCATGAAGTTCACCCGGAACTTGTCACGCATGGCGCATCCTTGGGTGCGGGTGGCGGCGATAGTAGTATCCGAAATGAACGAAAGGTTGTCGCCGAAGAAGGCTCCTCCCACCACGATACCCGCCATGAAGGCCAGGTTCATATCGGTTTTATCCGCAATGCCTGCTACCACGGGGACTAATGCCACGATGGTTCCTACCGAGGTTCCGATGGAGAGTGAGATGAAACAGGCGGCCAGGAAGATGCCTGCCAGCAGCAGATGGTCTGGCAGCAGAAGAAGCGTAAGATTCACGGTTGCATCAATGGCCCCGATATCTTTGGCGCTTTGGGCGAATGCGCCTGCCAGGATGAAAATCCAGATCATCAGCATGATATTCTTGTTGGCTGCGCCGATGGAATATTGCAGCATGCGCTCGTTCAGGCTCAGCCCTTTGGTGATGCATACTGCATAAACCGAAGATGCCATGAAAGCAACCGTGATGGGGACTTTATAAAAATCATCTACGATGATAGATGTCACCAGATACAGGCATAGAAATACCAGTAATGGACTGAGTGCCCATAAGCTGGGTTTATTTGTTATTGGGGTTAATTTTTCACCGTTCATGAATTTGTATTTTATAAAATGAGGTGCAAAGTTACAAAAAGACTTGTTTTATAACAATATATGCGAGAAAAAGGTCACAGCCCCACCTTCGTAATAAGAAAGGCAGGGCTGTAAGGGTATTGGGAAAGTTGAGTATAAGATTGGATTATAGTGTCACGCCTGTCTTGAAGATAGCGATTTCACGATAATTCTTCTTTTCATTATTTACCGGTTCTCCGCTGGCAACCCGGATGATATACTCTATAAAACGCTCGCAAGTCTTTTCCATCGGTTCGTTTTCTACGATGACTCCGGCATTGAAATCAATCCATCCCGGTTTGTTTTTAGCCAGAGTGGAGTTGGTAGAGATCTTCATGGTGGGAACAAACGTACCGAACGGAGTACCGCGGCCGGTAGTGAAGAGCACCATGTGACAACCGCAAGAGGCGAGGGCGGTAGCCGCTACCAAGTCGTTGCCCGGTGCGGAAAGCAAGTTCAAACCTTTCACTTTCAGGCGGTCACCATAGCCCATAACGCCGTCAACGTATGCCTTGCCGCATTTCTGGGTACATCCCAGCGCTTTGTCTTCCAAGGTGGAGATACCACCTGCCTTGTTGCCTGGTGACGGATTTTCGCCCACAGGTTCGCCGTGTGACAGGAAATATTCCTTAAAATCATTAATCAGATGTACGGTCTGTTCGAACAACTCCTTAGTGCGGCAGCGGTTCATCAGGATCGTTTCCGCACCAAACATTTCGGGAACCTCTGTCAGTACCGAAGTACCACCCTGAGCAATCAGGAAGTCAGAGAACATGCCCAGCAACGGATTGGCGGTGATCCCTGAGAAACCGTCCGAACCACCGCATTTCAAACCTACACGTAATTCAGACAGAGGAACGTCCTCGCGTACATCGGCTTTGGCCTTGGCATACAGCTCACGCAGAATCTTCATGCCTTCTTCAAATTCATCCCCCACTTTTTGAGTTACCATAAATTTCACGCGGTCTGTGTCATAATCACCCAAAAACTCGCGGAAAACATCCGGCTGGTTGTTCTCGCAACCCAGACTGACAATCAGTACGGCTCCTGCATTGGGATGCAGAATCATGTCGCGGAGAATTTTCTTGGTATTCTCGTGGTCATCACCCAACTGCGAACAGCCATAGTTGTGAGGAAAAGCCATGATGGCGTCCACGCCTTCACCGTTGGTTTCGCGGCGTAACGCTTCGGCCAGTTGGCCGATGATACCATTTACACAACCCACGGTAGGGATAATCCATACCTCGTTACGGATCCCCACATCACCGTTCTTGCGGCGGTATCCTTTGAACGTCAGGTCTTTCTTCGGGATATTGAGGTCTACGCTGACCGGATTGTAGGTATAATCCAACAGACCGGCAAGATTAGTCTTTATCTGATTTTCGTTAATCCAGTGTCCTTGTTCCACGGCGGTCAGGGCATGGCCGATGGGGTAGCCATACTTGATGATGTTCTCGCCCTGGGTGAAATCTTTCAGTGTCACCTTATGGCCGGCGGGCACGTCTTCTTTCAAAGTGATGACATGACCATCTACCGTGATGGTTTCGCCTGCTTTTAAATCCGAGATAGCCACCACTACGTTATCAGCCGGATTAATTTTCAAATACTTTGTTTCCATTTCTATTTTTAGTTATTAGATTTACTTTTTATGTGCGTCCAGATAGAAATCCACATTCTCCACCGCAAGCAGGGTGATAGGCATATAGTTACATTGCTTCACCTCTTTTTTGAATATCAGGTGGTTGCACAGGCTCTCTACGCCGCTGTATCCTTGTGCGGTAGGTTGCTGCGCGATCAGGAAATCTACAGCACCCTCTTTCAGACAAGAGACGTTCCGGCGTAACAAATCGTACCCAATCAGTTTGAAATTTTTCATATTGTGTCCGATGAGATATTCGCCTACAATGTATACTTTCGAGTTGAACGTGATGCCGCACGTAATCTGTGGGTTCTCCTGGAAGAAGCGGTTCATCAGTGCCTCGTCCTCGTCCGGGCGCTTGGCATAGAGATTCAGTTCCACTATCTTGCAGTCGGGAAAATGCTCCTGCATATATTTTCTGAATCCTTTTTCACGGTTTTCCTGCTGGTTCGATCCCAGGCGTCCTTCGTTGATTTGTCTGAAGATAACAATTTCCTTGGGACATTCTCCCAGCATCATGGCCATGCGGGCGGCAAAGTATCCGCTTTGATCGGATTTCTGCCCGAAGAATGCCAGTGGGTTCAGACTGTCCACATTGGAGTCTATAAATATATAAGGTATTTCCCGTTCTTGTAATTTGTTGGTAAATCTGGCCGTCATTTCAGGAATAGTGGGGGCAAGCAATACGCCGTCCGGCTCTTTTCTCAGTATGTCCTCACCGGCGTTGATGAAGGAGGAATATTCATATTGGTCATAGTACACCACGGACAGGGTGATGTGGAAATCAGAAAAAGTCTCTACGGCTCTTTTCATCCCCATCTCCACATCGGTCCAGTAATCGCCTTCCTTGTGCTGTGGCAGCAGGCAGACGAACAGATACTTTTTGTTGGACGCCAAAGCGCTGGCATACATATTGGGCTGATAGTCCAGTTGCTTCAATATTTCTTCCACCCGTTTCCGGCTGGCTTCGGATACTCCTGTGCGGCCATGCAATACACGGTCCACTGTGCCGACTGATACATCTGCCAGGCGGGCGATATCCTTAATTCTGATTCTTTCGGGCAGTTTATTCATACCTTATTATATATATTGTGCTCGTACACACTAATAATTTATTTTTTTTCGACACAAATATATAACAATTTTTGGTTTTAAAAAAATAAATAGTACCTTTGTGCACGCACACGGATGAATTATTTGAGTGCTCCGTTGAGTACAAGGTTATGATGTGATTCGTCTATAAGTGTGTAAACCAGTAATTTAATTGGATTAGAAGTTAAACGAATAAATATATAACAATTTAAAATCACGAAATTATGGGAAAAGTAGTAACCTTAGGTGAAATTATGTTGAGATTGTCAACTCCGGGAAACACACGTTTTGTACAGTCGGATTCATTTGATGTTGTTTATGGCGGTGGTGAAGCGAACGTAGCGGTGAGCTGCGCGAACTACGGTCACGAAGCTTATTTCGTAACCAAATTGCCGAAACACGAAATAGGACAGTCTGCTGTGAATGCATTGCGTAAATATGGTGTGAAGACCGATTTCATCAGTCGTGGTGGCGACCGCGTAGGTATCTATTATCTGGAAACAGGAGCTTCCATGCGTCCTAGCAAAGTAATTTATGACCGTGCCCACTCGGCTATCGCCGAAGCCGATCCTTGCGATTTCGATTTTGATGCTATCATGGAAGGTGCGGACTGGTTCCATTGGTCAGGTATCACTCCGGCTATTTCTGACAAGGCTGCTGAACTGACCAAGCTGGCTTGTGAAGCTGCAAAACGTCATGGTGTTACTGTGTCTGTAGACTTGAATTTCCGCAAAAAACTGTGGACAAAAGAAAAAGCACAGTCTATCATGAAACCGTTGATGCAGTATGTAGATGTATGTATAGGTAACGAAGAAGATGCTGAACTTTGTCTGGGATTCAAACCGGAAGCGAATGTGGAAGCCGGTGAAACCAATGCGGAAGGTTACAAAGGAATCTTTAAGGCTATGGCAAAGGAATTCGGCTTTAAATATGTAGTGTCTACCTTGCGTGAATCATTCTCGGCTACTCACAACGGTTGGAAGGCTATGATTTACAACGGAGAAGAATTTTATGAATCAAAACGCTATGACATCAACCCGATTATTGACCGTGTAGGTGGTGGCGACTCATTCTCCGGAGGTATCATTCATGGTCTGCTGACTAAACCGAATCAAGGTGCCGCCCTTGAATTCGCTGTTGCCGCTTCTGCTTTGAAGCATACTATCAACGGTGACTTCAATTTGGTATCTGTAGACGAAGTGGAAGCATTGGCCGGTGGCGATGCCAGCGGACGTGTACAACGCTAAACTTGTTTTTTATAAGGAACACGAATGACGCAAATAACGCAAATTTTTGATACATGTTTTATTTGTATCATTTGTGTTCCAATCTTTCATTTAAACTAAAATATGAAATTATGGCTCGTTTTGATAAAATAGCAGTGTTGAACAAGATTGGTTCAACCGGAATGGTTCCTGTGTTCTACCATAAAGATGCAGAAGTGGCAAAGAAAGTGGTGAAAGCTTGTTATGATGGCGGAGTTCGTGCATTTGAATTTACAAACCGTGGTGACTTTGCTCATGAAGTATTCGCGGAAGTTGTGAAATACGCGGCAAAGGAATGTCCTGAAATGGCTATGGGAGTAGGTTCTATCGTTGATCCTGCTACTGCTGCTCTTTACTTGCAGCTAGGCGCTTGCTTTGTGGTAGGTCCGTTGTTTAATCCAGAAATCGCTAAAGTGTGCAACCGTCGTTTGGTGGCTTATACTCCGGGATGCGGAAGCGTGTCCGAGGTGGGTTTCGCTCAGGAAGTAGGTTGTGATCTTTGCAAAATATTCCCGGGTGATGTATTGGGAGCAAAATTGGTTAAAGGTTTGCTGGCTCCGATGCCTTGGTCTAAACTGATGGTGACCGGTGGTGTGGAACCGACTCAGGAAAATCTGACTTCTTGGATTAAGGCAGGTGTGTTCTGTGTAGGTATGGGTTCTAAATTGTTCCCTGGCGACAAGGTAGCCGCAGAAGACTGGGCGTATGTAACTGCAAAATGTAAAGAGGCATTAGGCTACATTGCAGAAGCCCGCGCAAATAAATAAGAAAAAGATCAGCTCATGCCCGCAAGGGGTTAGTGAATTAGGGCGTGAGTATCATTTTGTTTAAAGGTGTATATAAAATGGGTAAGGGCCATCGCGAAGTGTATTCGCGGTGGCTTTTCACTTTCCGGCGTGTGCTTGAAGCGGGATGGTGGTAAAAATATTCTTGTAAAGATTGGTAGATAGAATAAAAATTTGTTCTTTTGCACCATTTCTTAAAAAAATAAAATGAAGCGTTTAATCTAAAACACACAAAAATGAAAAAAGCATTATTAAAGGTGACCGTCATGTTGTTATGTTTGGCGGGGGTAACTCCTGTAATGGCCCAGTTTAATTTGAAGAAGGCAGTGGGGGGAGCCGTAAAGGCTGCAAAGGCGGTGACTTTGACCGATGAGCAGATGACAGAGTATGTAAAGGAGTACATTGACTGGATGGATAAGCATAATCAGGTTTGTGCGGACGATGATCCGTATACTGTCCGTTTGAAAAAACTGACTGAAGGGTTGACCGAAGTGGAAGGGATGCCGCTGAATTTCAAAGTATATTATGTGATTGATGTAAACGCGTTTGCTTGTGCCGACGGCAGCGTGCGTGTGTTTTCTTCACTGATGGATATCATGACAGATGAAGAGTTGTTGGGAGTAATAGGCCATGAGGTAGGTCATGTGGCACACAAAGACTCAAAGAACGGTTTCCGTACCGCATTGCTGACATCGGCATTGAAAGATGGTATTTCATCACAAGGAGGAAAAGCGGCTGCCCTGACAGATTCCCAGTTGGGTGACTTGGGAGAGGCATTGGTTAATGCTACTTATTCACAAAAACAGGAACGCGCCGCCGATGATTATGGTTACGAGTTTCTAAAGAAAGCAGGTAAGAATCCTTGGGCGATGGCATTATCATTCCAGAAATTGAAAAAATTGCAAGAAGAGGCAGGAGCACAGAAAAGCAGCAAGCTGAATCAGTTGTTCTCTACTCATCCCGATCTTGACGCACGTATCCAGCGTATGGAGGAACGTGCTACAAGCGAAGGTATTGAGAAACCTGCAAACACGATGGAGGAAACAGCGAAATAAATGGTTTCCGGCAATGTAGGTTATACACATAATAGAGGGTGTCCGTTTCAATGGTGGACACCCTCTTCTTTTTTGGGAGATTTTTTTGCATGACCTTATCTTGCCTCCCGGCGGGATAAAATCTGAATTTATTATGAGAGAAATCCTTATTGGGAGAAAATCAAAGTCCAAAGTTCAGGTTAAAAGAATCAAGTGTTCTTTTTCGTCTAGATTATAGAAGGAAATCTCTTGGTACAAAGATACGCTTATTTTAATGGTTGCCGAATTCCCTGTAGGGTTATATCATAGCTAGATTTCCTAAAATGATGGCAAAAATTCCTTTTTTCTTTCTGATACTTTGCCTTCTCTTTACATTGTGCTATATGCTATGTGTTGTAAATCAGAAGGTTAATAGTGTATATTGTTTCTAGACTATGCAAAAATAGGGTGGCTTAATATAAGTGAAAATCACTATCTTTGTATAAACCAGCAGAAAGAAATGCACAAAACAGTTTAGCCATGATGAATTACGCATACGATACATCTTTGCAGGAAACGATGATACTGACTGAAGCGTTTCACACAGACAGGGTCATCTGTGACAATGGTAGTCTGTATAAGTTTATATGGGTCCAGGAAGGCAAACTGACATTGATAGTAGACCATGTGGAAATAGAGATGGAGCAGGATGAAATCATCTCTGTGAGTAATCTTCACCGCACGGAGTTCAAGAATGTATCGGGCAGGTATCTTGCTCTTCTTTTCAACGAGAATTTTTACGGCATTTACAAGCATGAGAAAGAAGTGTCGTGCAGCGGAGTGCTGTTTAGCGGAACTTCCGGCATAGTGCATCTGCGGCTCCCGATAACCGACTCCGAACTGTTGCACGAGGTGGTGGACAGAATGGTTACCGAATACATTCTGCGGGATAACCTGCAGGGAGAAATGCTCCGCCTGCTGCTGAAACGTTTCATCATTCTGTGTACCCGGCTGGCCCGTAAGCAGTTGTCCGGCTTTCCGGTTAATGAAAAAGGTTTTGACATCATCCAGCGTTATTATGTGTTGGTGGACAATCATTTCAAGGAGAAAAAGCAGGTACAGGCATATGCTGCTTTGTTGCATCGTTCTCCCAAGACGCTTTCCAATTTATTTGCCGCATACGGTATGCCTTCCCCTTTGAAGATTATACAAGAACGAGTGGTGACCGAAGCGAAACGGCTGTTGCTGCATACCTCGCATAGCATCAAAGAAATATCGGTGATTTTGGGCTTTGAAAGTGTGGGTACTTTCAGCCGCTTCTTTAAGAATATGACGGGGGAAAATACCTCGGCATACCGGAAAAGATTGCAATAAATAAGAACCGGTTCTTATTGCTATTAATTTTGATAAAAACAGGGACTTTTTCCATGTTTTATGTAGTTATTCTGAAACAGTATCCGTTATCTGATTAAAAAAACAAGCATCAAAACTTTCTATCTATCTAATTTTCTTGTAAATTTGCACCTTAATTTTTGGAAGGTATTGCCTTTTAGTTAGAGAATACAAGAAAACGATATAAAATTATGAGTAAGAAATTTGCTGAACACTCGCAACTCAACCTATCACAGGTCAATAAAGATGTGCTGAAGAAGTGGGATGAAAACGATGTTTTCGCCAAGAGTATGACAGAACGTGAAGGATGTCCTTCTTTCGTGTTTTACGAAGGACCTCCCTCGGCTAATGGTATGCCGGGTATTCACCACGTGATGGCACGTACCATTAAAGATACTTTCTGCCGCTATAAAACCATGAAAGGGTTCCAGGTAAAACGCAAGGCCGGATGGGATACTCACGGACTGCCTGTGGAACTGGGTGTGGAAAAAGCATTGCATATCACCAAGGAGGATATCGGAAAGACCATTTCTGTTGCCGAGTACAACGCGGCTTGCCGTAAGGACGTGATGAAGTTTACCAAAGAGTGGACAGACCTTACTCATAAGATGGGTTACTGGGTGGACTTGGAGAATCCATACATCACTTATGACAACCGCTATATTGAAACGTTGTGGTGGCTTTTGAAGCAGCTTTATAACAAAGGTCTGCTGTATAAAGGCTACACCATCCAGCCTTACTCTCCGGCTGCCGGAACAGGATTGAGCTCGCACGAGTTGAACCAGCCGGGCTGTTACCGTGATGTGAAAGACATCACTGTGGTAGGACAGTTCAAGATGAAGAATCCGAAACCCGAGATGGCGGAATGGGGAACTCCTTATTTTCTGGCGTGGACAACTACTCCGTGGACATTGCCTTCGAATACGGCATTGTGCGTAGGACCGAAAATAGACTATGTGGCCGTGCAGACTTACAACGGATATACCGGAGAAAAGATGACTGTAGTATTGGCAAAATCCTTGCTCTATACTCACTTTAACAAGAAAGCGGAAGAACTTGCCTTGGAAGACTATAAGCCGGGTGACAAACTGATTCCGTTCAAAGTAGTGGGTGAATATAAAGGACCGGATCTGGTAGGCATGGAATACGAACAGCTTATTCCTTGGGTGAAACCGGTGACGGTAGATGAAAACGGAAAATGGCAAGAAGCGGCCGGTCAGGCATTCCGTGTCATTCTCGGTGACTATGTAACTACCGAAGATGGTACGGGTATCGTACATATCGCTCCGACATTCGGTGCGGACGATGCTTTTGTAGCACGTGCGGCAGGTATTCCTTCTCTGTTCATGATAAACAAGAAGGGTGAAACCCGTCCTATGGTGGATCTGACTGGTAAATTCTATCTGTTGGACGAACTGGACGAGACTTTCGTAAAGGAATGTGTGGACGTAGAGAAATATAAGGAATATCAGGGTCGGTGGGTGAAGAATGCTTACGATCCTCAGTTTACTGTAGATGGCAAGTACGATGAAAAAGCTGCTGCCGCCGCCGAATCACTCGATATCTATATCTGTATGATGATGAAAGCCGGCAACAAGGCGTTCAAGATAGAAAAGCATGTGCACAATTATCCGCACTGCTGGCGTACTGACAAACCGGTGCTCTACTATCCGCTGGACAGTTGGTTCATCCGATCTACCGCAGCCAAAGAGCGCATGATGGAACTGAACAAGACTATCAATTGGAAACCGGAATCTACCGGGACAGGCCGTTTCGGCAAGTGGTTGGAAAACTTGAATGACTGGAATTTGAGCCGTTCTCGTTATTGGGGGACTCCGCTGCCTATCTGGCGCAGTGAAGAGGGAGAAGAGCTTTGTATCGGTTCTGTAGAGGAATTGTATAATGAAATAGAAAAATCAATAGCTGCCGGATTTATGACCGCCAATCCTTATAAGGAAAAAGGTTTTGTTCCGGGCGAATATAACGGGGAGAACTATGATAAGATAGACCTTCACCGTCCGTATGTGGATGATATCATCTTGGTGTCTGAAAGCGGCAAGCCGATGAAACGTGAGGCCGACTTGATTGATGTGTGGTTCGACTCCGGTGCGATGCCTTACGCGCAGTTGCACTATCCGTTCGAAAATAAGGAAATTGTGGACAACCGTACTTATTATCCTGCGGATTTCATTGCAGAAGGGGTGGATCAGACCCGTGGCTGGTTCTTTACGCTACATGCTATCGCTACGATGGTATTCGACAGTGTGGCTTACAAGAACGTAATCTCTAATGGCTTGGTTTTGGATAAGAACGGAAACAAAATGTCAAAACGTCTGGGCAATGCGGTGGATCCGTTCGGCGCTATCGAACAGTATGGCTCCGATCCTTTGCGTTGGTACATGATTACCAATTCTTCTCCGTGGGATAACTTGAAATTTGATACCGATGGGGTGGATGAGGTTCGTCGTAAATTCTTCGGTACCTTATATAATACCTATTCGTTCTTTGCACTTTATGCCAATGTGGATGGTTTCGCTTATCAGGAAGCAGAAGTGCCGGTAAATGAACGTCCCGAGATAGACCGTTGGATTCTGTCTGTTCTGAATTCATTGGTGAAGAACGTGGACGCTTGTTACAACGATTACGAACCGACCAAGGCAGGACGTCTGATTACAGACTTCGTAAATGATAATTTGAGTAACTGGTACGTGCGCTTGAACCGTAAACGTTTCTGGGGTAATGCTATGTCACAGGATAAGCTGTCCGCTTATCAGACATTGTACACTTGTCTTGAAACAGTGGCTAGGCTGATGGCACCTGTCGCTCCGTTCTATGCCGACCGTTTGTATACAGATTTGATTGCCGTTACAGGTCGTGACACCGTGGTTTCTGTACACTTGGCCAAGTTCCCGGAATGTAATGAGGCATTGATAGACGGAGAACTGGAAGCGCGTATGCAGATGGCTCAGGATGTTACTTCTATGGTATTGGCATTGCGCCGTAAAGTCAATATCAAAGTGCGCCAGCCGTTGCAGTGTATCATGGTTCCGGTGGTGGACGAAGAGCAGAAAATGCACATCGAAGCCGTAAAAGACTTGATTATGAACGAAGTGAATGTGAAAGAAATCAAGTTTGTAGACGGAGCTGCAGGCGTATTGGTGAAAAAGGTGAAGTGTGACTTTAAAAAACTGGGTCCGAAATTCGGCAAACAGATGAAAGCTGTTGCCGCAGCCGTAGCTGGAATGTCGCAAGAAGCTATTGCCGAATTGGAGAAAAATGGTAAATATACCTTTATGCTTGATGGTGCGGAAACGGTTATCGAAACAACGGATGTGGAGATCTTCAGTGAGGATATTCCGGGATGGCTGGTTGCCAATGAAGGCAAACTGACTGTGGCTTTGGAGGTTACCGTAACCGAAGAACTGCGTCGTGAGGGGGTTGCCCGTGAGTTGGTAAACCGTATACAGAATATCCGTAAGAATAGTGGTTTTGAGATAACAGACAAAATAAAAGTGGCATTATCTAAAAATCCTCAAACCGATGATGCGGTAAATGAATATAATACTTATATTTGTAACCAAGTTCTTGCTAACTCCTTGGAATTAGTGGATGAAGTGAAGAACGGTACAGAATTAAATTTTGATGATTTCTCACTTTATGTGAGTGTCGTAAAAGAATAATTAACCTTTTAAAACTAAGTTATATGGCTGAAAAAACTAGATATTCAGATGCGGAACTTGAGGAATTCCGTGCTATTATCATGGAAAAACTGGAATTGGCTCAGCGCGACTATGATAGACTGAAAAGTAGTATCATGAATAAGGACGGTAATGATACGGACGATACTTCCCCTACTTATAAAGTTTTGGAAGAAGGTGCTAATACATTGTCTAAAGAAGAAACAACCCGGTTGGCGGCACGTCAGCTGAAGTTTATCCAAGGATTGCAGGCGGCACTGATACGTATCGAAAATAAAACTTATGGTATTTGCCGTGAAACCGGTAAGTTGATTCCGAAGGAAAGGCTTCGTGCAGTACCTCATGCAACACTGAGCATTGAGGCAAAGAACGAAGGAAAGAAATAAAATAGTGGTTAATGGTTAGTGATTAATAGTTAATGAGTTTCACTGTCATGTTACAGTATTAACCGCTAATCATTAACCATTAATTAATTTTCAATTTAATAAATGAAGAAACTACTCACCAAGGGGCAGCTCTCTGTTCTTATTGTCTTTGGAATTCTGATTATCGACCAGATAATAAAGATATTGGTAAAGACCAATATGTACTGGCATGAGAGTATCCGCATAACAGATTGGTTTTATATCTATTTTACAGAAAATAACGGCATGGCTTTCGGTATGGAAATATTTGGAAAGTTATTCCTTACTACCTTCCGTATTGTAGCTGTGGGATTGATTATCTGGTATCTGGCAAAAATCGTGAAACAGAATTATAAGACTGGTTATATTGTATGTATCTCTTTAATTTTGGCGGGGGCTATCGGTAATATTATAGACAGTGTGTTCTATGGAGTTATTTTTAATGAAAGTACTCATAGTACCATCGCTTCTTTTGTTCCGGTAGGTGAAGGGTATTCGGAATGGTTACATGGTAAAGTGGTGGATATGTTCTATTTTCCCATTATTGAAACCAACTGGCCCGAATGGATACCGGGAATAGGAGGGGAACATTTCATATTTTTCAGTCCGATATTTAATTTTGCCGATGCCGCCATCAGTTGCGGTATTGTGGCGTTGTTGTTATTTTACGGTAAATATCTGAATAAGAATATTCACCCGTCAGCAGAAGAAATTAAAGAATAAATGATGCGTCGCAAGAATATTACTTGGGTGTGGCTGCTGGGTGCGGCTTTTATGGTGGGGTGTGGTAAGCAAGTGCCTGAAAATATTATCCAGCCGGACAGGATGGAGAATATCTTGTACGATTATCATTTAAGTATCTCCATGGGCAATAATCTGAGTTATTCTGATAATTATCAAAAGGAAGCATATAAGAACTATGTTTTCGAGAAGCATCATATTACTGAAGCTGAATTCGATTCGTCCATGGTATGGTACACACGTCACACAGAGGAACTTGCCAGCCTCTATAAAAAGCTGGGGGAACGCTTCCGCAGTGAAAAAAAACACATGCAGGAGTTACTGGCATTGCGTGAGAATAAACCGGCTGTATCGTTGCCGGGAGATACTGTGGATGTATGGTATGACCGTAAACTTTATTGGCTGACAGATGTTCCGTTGGCGAATAAGGTGACTTTTGAGATTCCCGCTGATAGTAATTTCAAAGCAAAGGATGCTTTCCTGTGGTCGGCTGATTATATATTCCTTTCGGAAGGAGAACGGAGAGCCACTATGGGGTTCAATATTTTGTTTGATAATGATTCTGTGGTGGGACGTGTGAAGGATATCACGTGTTCTGGTGTGCAGACCTTGTATATAAAGCCTGATTCTGCTTTTGCCATCAAGAGTGTGAACGGATTTATTTACTATATGGATAGTGATTCGTCAACGAATAAGCCGGGACTGATTATCAATAATATTACTTTGACCCGTTATCATGAACCGGTAGATACAATGACAGTTGCCGGAAAGGATAGTTTGGCTGTGGAACGGCGTGTTGGAACAGATTCGATGGTAACAGAGAAAAAAGCAGATTCGATTCAATCGGTGGATATCAGGAAAAATGTTCCCGTCCGTATGAATCCACGTGAGATGAAGGAGAATAATGCGGCAGATCATTCTCACCCAGATCGTCCTCAGAGAATCAAGCGCAGAAATTAATTATTTTTTGTGGGTATGAGACGTTTTGCTTGTCATTATCTTTATGTTTCGGCAGATGGCTGTTATTCTAAATATGTAGTGGAGTTGGAAGATAGCGATAGAGTGCGTGCATATTTTCCATTGAAGGAGGAGATTAGTGCGACACAATGGATAGGCGGAGTGATTATTATTTCTCCGATGTATGAGTTGGATATTTGTTCCGGAGAGAAATTTGTTGATTTCCTGCACCGTGCCATGCTGGAAACAGAACTTGAGCAACCTGTATATGCATGGCATATAGCTGATTTTGATTTGCCGGGAAAGGAGTTTACAGCAGGAAGCAGACTGGTACGCTTATAATGTATGCTTTGGGTAGAGCTGTAGTATTTCTCATTCAGAAATTATTGGATATGCCGATGGAAATATGAATTTTAAGGTAATAAACGTCTTCTGAACTCCGAGCAAACCACTGCTGTGGCAATTGCCACATTCAATGATTCGGAGGTTTCCCGTTCTTGAGGATAATTGGGAATGTATAACTTCTTGTTTATCAGCTTCTCTACTTCAGGACTTACTCCTTTTCCTTCGTTTCCCATGACAATCAATCCATGAGCCGATAGGGATTCTGCATAAATAATGTTCCCGCTTAAAAAAGTGCCGTATACAGGAATATCGGCCAGGCTTTCAATAAGCTGTGGTAAAGAACAGTAATGAACTTTTACTCTAGCCAATGCCCCCATGGTTGCCTGTACGGTTTTGGGATTATACACATCTGCTGTCCCTGCCGAGCAGAAGATATGCTCAATGCCAAACCAGTCTGCCAAGCGGATAATGGTTCCCAGATTTCCGGGATCTTGTACATCGTCCAACGCCAGGCATAGAGAACTTTTAATAACTTCCGGATTTAAATCATAAGAAGGTTGTACAAAAACGGCCAATACCTCTTGGGGGGTCTTTTGAAGGCTGGCACGTGACAACTCTTCTTGTGTTACTTCAATAATTTCGTTGGCCGTGACAGGGTGGTTTATTTTCAGCCAATTGGAAGTGGCAATCAGTAACTTGCAGGGGAAGTAGCCTAATAAATCGCCTACCAATTTATGTCCTTCGGCCACAAAAACTTGTTCTTCTTTGCGTTTTTTTTTCAGTTCCAACGAACGGATATATTTTATTTTGTTTTTGCTCAGCATGATAATTTCTATTTAATAACAAATATTTGGAGCAAAGCTAAGAAGATATTTTCAATTAATATCTATCTTTGTAGATAAATTTGCGAAGGTTACGGATTTGTATGAAGAAAAGCGCACGCCCATATATATGCACATTTATTATAGCACTATGCACCTCGTGTTCGGTCAGTAAATTTATTCCTGAGGATAAATATTTATTGGATGAGGTCAGGATTGTATCTGAGACGAAAGAGGTGAAGCCGTCACTATTCAATTCATATATTCGTCAGAATCCTAATGCCAAATGGTTTAATTTGGTTAAGATACCTATGCGCACTTATTGCATCTCAGGCGTGGACTCCACTAAATGGATTAATCGTTTTTTTAGGAAGATTGGTGATGCTCCGGTAATCTATGATGAATCTGTTGCCCTGAAATCCCAGGAGGAAATAGAGAAAGCGGTACGTAATATGGGGTATATGGGGGCTACTGTGCACTTGGATAAAAAAACGAAGAAGAACAAATTAAAATTGGCTTACCGTATTCATGCCGGGCATCCTTATAGGGTACGTCATGTGGTGTATGATATAGATGATTTGGTTATCAGTAACTACATGCGGCAGGACTCTGCCCAAAGTTTGTTGGCGCCCGGTATGTTGTTTGATGTGAATGTGCTGGATACTGAACGGCAGCGGATTACCAAATTATTGCAAAATAAGGGGTATTATAAGTTCAACAAGGATTTTTTGGTCTATCAGGCGGATACGGCTAGAAATACCTATTTGGTGGATTTGACTCTACGATTACTTCCTTATCAGCGTAGAAAAGAAGATTTGCCGCGGAAGCATAGACAATACAAGGTGGGGGAGGTGAACTTTCTGGCGGATGATGAAATCATGTCGGTGCAGGAAGGAACTTTGGAAGAATTTGACTCTTTGCGATACAAAGGATATAGTATGTATTACAAGGGAAAGGCTTTTCTCCGTCCGCAAGTGTTGGTTGATTTCAATCGTATCCGTCCGGGAGAACTGTATAGTGAACAGGATGTGCAAAACACCTATTCCAATCTGGGGCGTTTGCGTGCCTTGAAATACTCTAATATTCGTTTTCGTGAAGTGAATGGAGAAAATGGTACGCAACTGGACGCGTACGTATTTTTGGCAAAGAACAAAAATAAATCCATGGCGTTTGAAGTAGAAGGAACTAATTCGGCTGGTGACTTGGGAGCGGCTGCCTCGGTTTCTTTTCAGCACCGCAATGTATTCAAAGGTTCCGAAACTTTTATGATGAAAGTACGTGGCGCTTATGAGGCCATTACGGGATTGGGGGTGGCTTCACAGGATTATGTGAATGATAATTACATGGAGTATGGGATAGAAAGCAGCTTGAATTTCCCTCAGTTCATGTTTCCTTTTCTATCATCGAATTTTAAAAAGAAAATTAGAGCTACTTCAGAGGTCGGCTTAAAGTTCACATCGCAAGTTCGTCCGGAATTCTCGCGTACACTGGCTTCTGCTTCATGGAGTTATAAATGGACTGACAGGAAACGTATGCAACACCGTTTGGATTTGGTAGATGTCAATTATGTATATATGCCTAGAAAGTCATCGGCTTTTCAGGAATATTTGGACAGCATGAGTCTGAGGAATTCAGCTTTGAAAGCCAGTTATGAAAATCAGCTTGTTGTGCGTACAGGGTACAGCTTTACCTATAACAGTGCAGGAAACGCCATGATGCGTACACCTACTAAAAATTCCTATTCTATTCGTGCCAATATTGAAGAGGCTGGTAATTTACTATATGTTGCTTCCAAATTGGTTCACCCTAATCCGAAAGATGGAGAAGATTATGTGCTGGCAAATATTCCTTTTGCTCAATATGTGAAAGCAGATTTTGATTTTGCAAAGAATTTCATGATAGATCCGCGTAACTCATTTGTGTTTCATATAGGAGTGGGGGTGGCCTATCCGTATGGTAACTCCAAAATGCTTCCTTTTGAAAAGAGATATTTTTCCGGTGGCGCGAACAGTGTACGTGGGTGGTCTGTGCGTTCTTTGGGGCCTGGTGTTTATAAAGGTAGTGAGGATGGGAGAATGGACTTTATCAATCAGGCTGGTGATATTAAATTGGACTTGAATATAGAATATCGTACTCATTTGTTTTGGAAATTGAATGGAGCGGCTTTTGTGGATGCCGGTAATATCTGGACTATTCGTGATGACTCCGGACAGGAAGGTGGTTTATTCAAATTTAACGAGTTTTATAAACAGATAGCTGTAGCATACGGTTTGGGAATCCGTTTTGATCTGGATTATTTGATTTTGCGTTTTGATGGTGGCATGAAGGCCATAAATCCTGTGGAAACAGGTAAAAAACGATATCCTGTTATCCGACCGCGCTTTAGCCGTGATTTTGCTTTTCACTTTGCAGTAGGTTATCCATTTTAAAGAAAAATATATAATATGATGAAAGAAAGAAAGAGAACATATACTGAGGAGGAGGTTAATGAGTTGAAAAAATGGTTTGATTCTCAATCACTTCCTCCAACAATGCAGATAGATAAGGCTGCTTTTACTCCTAATTTAAAGGATACGGTAGATATGCTGTTTGAGCAGGCCTATGTATGTTACGAAAATCCTAAAATGCAGGGATGTCTTTATTTGTTAGAGAAAATTAAGAGCAATTTGGAAAAAAACGGGGCAGGAGCGTGAGCAATTAGCATTTCATATTGTTATCAAGGTATTATAATTTAATACTGACAGTATGAAGAAGAATTTATTATTGTATGGTGTATTTCTTTGCGCCCTCTCCATGTCCTCTTGTTCCGGTGGTTCCAAGAGTAGTCACGTTATGGATAGCAGTAGCATGAGTGTGGAGAATGCGAATGAAGTGATGAAGTATTATGATACCTCATTGAAAATCTTGAAAGACTTAGTTAATGAGAATGAGATAAAAGCGGTGCTGGGCTACTTGGATCAGAAGATGCCGGTAGATTCTCTGCCTGTGGTATCACAGCCTGTGGTTTCTGTTCAAGATACAGTGTTTGTTTCTAATCCGGGAAATTACTTTAACGAGAATGACCGTCAGAATCTGAAGGAAAATTATGGCCGTTTGTTCCGGTCGATTTCTGCATTTTATGAGAACTATAAGACTTACCGGCTGTATATGCAGGATCAATCATATAAAAAGGATAATAATGCTTTGGCGGATAAAATAAGAAAAGAGGAGCTATTATTGAGTATTGCTTTATCTGAATACAAACAGGTTATTTTTGATATATTAACTCCGATGGTTGAGGGGGCTAAAATAACTCTGACTCCTATAAAGGGAGATGTTAAAGATAAATAGAAGTATAACAGGCAGCTGGAAGGTTGCCTGTTTGGATTGTATTATGTGAATTAAATCCTTGTTGTTCTCTGCTTTGTTGTTAAGGAAGCTATTTCATTTCCAATCTTCTTGATTTTTTCTCTTAAATATTTTCAGTCTGTTCAAGAACTATTTTTAGATATATCTTTTATACGTTCCCCTTTAGAGAAACTTGACATTCCGGTAGGAGATGCTTGCTTGTAGATTTCTATTGTTTAAGTTTATGCTATAATGATGAAAAAGCCAAAAGGGTATGTATATAGGATAAATAGAACTCAGATGGATTGCTGATATTGTTTTAATTGTCCATTTAATGGGTTGAATTTAATAAAATTGTTAATAACTTTCACATAACTTTTCTATAAATAATGTGAAGTTTAATAAGGTGTTTTTTATCTTTGTAGCAGATTAATTGTAAAAAAGTGCTGTAATATTATTTGTTATGGAAAAATCGTATGTTATAAATAGAATTAAAGAATTATGCAATAAAAAGAATGACAGAGAGATAGCTTTGGATTTCTCTTATAATAATAGGATATTCCATGCAAAATATTTATTTTTAGGCAATGACCTTTATATTACAGATACATTAAATGTTATTGAGTTAAAGGATTTGGATATGGGAGTTTTGAGCAGACTTAGCGAATTATTAAAAATATAAGATAACTGATTTTCCTTGTGCAGTCATTGATGGCTGTACGCTCATTTGTATTTTAAAGCGGTGGCCCGGGAGGGGTAGCCGCTTTTGTTTGATGGACTTATAACAAAAAAGGAATAACTTTTGTTACTCCTTTCGTACACCCTCAGGGATTCGAACCCTGGACCCACTGATTAAGAGTCAGTTGCTCTACCAACTGAGCTAAGAGTGCAAAATGCAAACTATTTTTCCGTACACCCTCAGGGACTCGAACCCTGGACCCATTGATTAAGAGTCAATTGCTCTACCAGCTGAGCTAAGAGTGCAAAATACAAACTATTTTTTCTTTTGTACACCCTCAGGGATTCGAACCCTGGACCCACTGATTAAGAGTCAGTTGCTCTACCAACTGAGCTAAGAGTGCATTCTTTTCTGATTTGCGGTTGCAAAGGTAGGTGTTTTCTTTTAAACATCCAACATTTTGCATCATTTTTTCACCTTTTCATCGAAATTTATTCAAACTCATAAATATCTGAAGGCGTATTCCGCTTTAAGGCAATGACTTGCACATCTTTGCCAACGATAATCCCTTTGTTTCGTAGTGAGAGTTCTACTGTCTTATATGCCAGTTCGGGGTGATTATTGTCTTTGCTAAGATGACAAAGCCAAATATATTTAAGACTTTCATTGATATTTTCTGCCAAAAAATCGGCGGTTTCGCGGTTACTCATGTGTCCATTAGGCCCGGCAATACGTTCTTTTAAATATTGGGGATAAGGTCCCATTTTCAACATCTCTTCATCGTAATTCGCTTCCAATACCAAATAGTTTGCTTTGCATATATATTCGGCGGCAGTGGGAGTGATATGCCCCAAGTCAGTAAGGAAAGAAAATATTTTACCGTCTATATTTATGCAATAGCCAACATTGTCAGTTCCGTCGTGAGGCACTTCAAAGGCAGTAATTGCGAAATCTTCCAATTCCATTGTCTCACCTTTGTGCAGGTAGTGTACGCAGGTCGATAATTTCTCGGTCATGCAATAACTTTTGTTGATTCCTGCATGTACTTCCGGAGTAGAGTAAATAGGAATTCCAAATTTCTCTCCTAAATGCCCTACTGCTTTGATGTGGTCGGCATGATCGTGTGTTATGAATACTGCCCGGATAATATCCAGTCCGATTCCAAGTTCTTTTAATGTTTTTTTTATTGTACGGATGCCAATGCCTGCATCCACCAATATGCCATATCTGTCTGTTCCGAGAAAATAGCAGTTGCCGCTACTTCCGCTTGCGAGACTTATAAATTTGATTTTCATTTTGTTGCTCTCCCAATTCTAGTGAATCCCCACGTTTTTTGTGTTAAAAGAGCCGCAAATATACATAAAAAAAGGAGGAAATAAAATAGAAACAGGCTTTTTCAGAAAGATGATTTAGCGGATATTGTTTTAAAAGAATGCCTGGAATCTGGATTATGGAATACGTAGATAATAACCCTTTCCTCTGACTGTTATTAATTTATATTCTTGGAATTCTTTTAAAACTTTCCGGATTGATTTGATGTGTGCATCTATTTTTTCATTGGCATTATCATCCGTAGGCCAGAGACTCTTTTTTATTTCTTCACGACTTACGCAAGTTCCTGCTTTTTCATAAAGCATATTTAGTAAAGTGAGGTCTAATTTCTGAATGTTGCACTTTTTGTTTCCTATATACAACTCTTGTTTCTCCATGTCTATGTTCATAAGAGTAAGGAGTGTTTGGGTATCCTTTTCCTTTTTAAGAAAAATGAGTATGAAAATAAGAATCATCAATTGTCCGATGAGCCAAAAGAGAGTGTTGTCTATGTGTCGTAAAATGGTTTTGAAGTCATAGTTTACCCATGCTTGTACCTTGATGTTTTGGGTGATATCTACTATGTATCGGGGAGTATTGTATGCCGTTCGGGGAATTGCAGAACTTTGGTCACTGTGTTGGGAAATGGATTTGTTATAATAAATAGTTCCGGTCCTGCCGGTTATGTCATGATCGGATAATATCTTTCTAAAGGTTGCATTTAATTCATCGGGCTTTATGGGTTTTAGTTGGGATAGAATGTATTGGTTCAGCATACGTTTGGCGGTCTGCTCGTCCAGGCTGTCTTTAAAGGTATAGATTGTTTTTCCTTGTCTGGTTCTTATGGTGTAGCTTTTTACTTTTTGATGTAGGCTGGGAGCGATAGTATACATCTTTATATCCCAGTTTGTAGGTTCGGGATGATAATAGCTGATATAGGAAAGTCTTTCATTGTAATCTTCCGTAATGGCGGATTTGAAAGCGTGGTCTATTTGGGTGTTTACTCGTTCGGTACTATTATGAAAAGCGATATAAACAGTATATAGAACGGTGGTGGTGACTGCCATAAATAAGATAATGTGTGTTTTTGCCCTTTTCATCGTATGAATTTTGAATGCAAAAGTAAATAACGTTAAGGAAAAAACAGGTGTTTTATCTGATCTTTTTCTGAAAAAGGAGAAAATTCAGAAAGAGTTCAGATAAATATTTTGCAGAGATACAGGCTTTTCTTCTTCTTTGCGTCAACAAAATATTTTGCGAATCAATAAAAGCAAGAAACGTATGAGAACAAAAGCTGTTTTATTTTTTCTCTTGTTATTGCCGGTGTATGTGGTGAATGGCCAAGATGACAAGAGAGAGTATTTGAAAAAGGTGTGGGATAATTTAGAGCAGATTAAGTCAGCAACGTATAAAGTAGAGGGCGAAGTCTGGAATCCTGGTGATACAATTCCTTCCAGTATTAGAAAATATATGGTGAAAGAGTTCGATAATCCGGCGGATTCTACGATAGGGGCAAGTTTTGTGAATTTGGGAACAGATGATGGTAAAGAGTTCCAATTCGGTTATAATGGTGAAGTACGTGTGTTGGTGAATCATGCTGTCAAGGAAATAAAAATCGATAATTTTACCACCAGGCCGTTGCCTGTCAGACCGTTGTCCCCACCTTTCTTTAATTATTGCAAAAATATTGTCAGGTATGCTTTGGAAACAGAAGACAGCATAGCCACCACATTGGAAGACTGTGGGGATTATTTTCATTTTAAACTTGTCATAAACGAAAATACACAAGTGGAGTTCTTTGGTAAAGCTTATCACATGCCTCCACCTCCTTTTTATGTAGAGCCGACTTCTATTTATGAACTGTGGATTCACAAATCGAATGGTTTGCCTTATAAAAAACGGAGAGCAATGTCCCATGATATATCGGTGGAAACTTGCTGTAATGTGGAAATAAACAAAGAAACAATTGACAGGTTTGATGTTTTCGATTATGTTCCGCAAGGTTATGAAACAAAAAAATATGATTATGGCGTTCCTTCCAGGAATATGGCCGCTAATCTGACGGGTAAGAAAGCACCAGAATGGACATTGAATGATATAAAGGAGCGTCCCGTGTCATTGAGTGATTTGAAAAGTAAGGTCATCTTGGTAAATATAACAGGAATAGGCTGCGGAGCTTGCCAGGCTTCTATCCCTTTTCTGAAAGAACTGAAAAGAAAGTACCAAGAAGAAGATTTTGAATTGGTAGCCATTGAAAGTTGGAGCCGGATGCATTCACTTCAGAATTATGCAAAGAGAAAGGAATTGAATTATATGTTTTTGGATGGAGATGATAAAGTGATAGAAGATTACCGGACGGGTGGGGCGGCTCCGTACTTTTTTATTTTGGATAAAGAACGGATTATACGGAAAGTCATTCGAGGATATGGCATGGGAAAGACCGACAAGGAAATAACGGAGGCTATAGAAGAATTGCTATAACTGGAATGAGGATGGAACAAAAAGTGAAAACTTTTGCAGACACATTTGTTCCATCCTCATTTATTTATATTCAGCACTCTGACGGTTGTCAAAATTGGAAGAACTTCTTGGCATTATTATAGCAGATATCTTCCACCATCTGATTGACGCGTTCTATTTCGCAAGCAGGGATTTCGCCGTTTTCCACATCATTACCCAGCAAGTTGCACAAAGTACGACGGAAATATTCGTGACGCGGATAAGACAGGAATGAACGAGAATCTGTCAGCATACCTACGAAGCGGCTCAACAAGCCTAACAATGACAGTGCATTCATCTGTTTTTCCATACCGTCTTTCTGATCGAGGAACCACCATCCAGAACCGAATTGAATTTTGCCTGGAATTGTACCGTCCTGGAAGTTGCCTAACATGGTAGCAATTACTTCATTGGCGCAAGGATTCAAGTTGTAAAGGATAGTTTTGGCCAGTTTTCCTTCTGTATTCAGGCGGTCAAGGAATTTTGCCATCGCTTTGGCGGTGGTAAACTCACCGATTGAATCGAAACCAGTATCAGGTCCCAGAAGTTTGAACATCTTGGTGTTGTTGTTGCGGATTGCTCCATAGTGGAACTGCTGGGTCCAGCCTTTTTCCCAATCCATTTCCCCAAATACGATCAGCATGGCTGATTTGAATTTCAGAATTTCTTCCTTGGTCAGTTCTGTACCACCATATACTTTATTAAATATAGCATTGATTTCAGCATCAGTATAGTCTTCAGCATAAAACTCTTCAATTCCGTGGTCAGACAATTTACAACCTTGTTCAGCAAAGAAGTCATGACGTTTCCGCAAAGCAGTTACCATGTCATCGAAAGAAGAGATCGTGACACCGCTTACAGCAGACAATTTTTCCATATAAGCACGGAAATCAGCAGGAACTTCTACTGCCATAGCCTTGTCTGGACGCCAAGTGGGAAGCATTTTAATTTCGAATCCGCTTTCACGGGTTTTGATGTGATATTCCAATGAATCTACCGGATCATCGGTTGTACAAACGGTTTCCACATGATAACGACGCATCATGCCTCGTGCGGAGTATTCCGGTTTGGCAAGCTTTTCATTACATTCATCAAAAATCTCGCGGGCTGTTTTCGGATTCAATACTTTATTGATTCCAAATGCGGTTTTCAATTCCAAATGAGTCCAATGGTATAATGGGTTGCGGAAGGTATAAGGAACTGTTTCCGCCCATTTTTCGAATTTTTCCCAGTCTGTGGTGTCTTTACCGGTACAATAACGCTCGTCCACACCGTTGGTACGCATGGCACGCCATTTATAGTGGTCTCCACCCAACCAGATTTCTGTCAGTGACTTAAACTGATAGTCGTCAGCAACCATCTGGGGAATCAGGTGGCAGTGGTAATCGATAATAGGCATTTTAGCCGCATGTTCATGATACAACTTCTGCGCAGTTTCTGTCTGAAGCAGGAAGTTTTCATCCATAAAGTTTTTCATAAATAGTCTTTTTATATCTATATAATTGTTGTTTATTTTGACTTTCAGTAAAAACTCATTCTAAAAAAGATGTCAAAGAGCATCTCTTTAGATTTATTAACCGTTATCGAACACGAAAGTAGAAATTTTATTTGGAATAACAAAATTATTTGTATCTTTGCGGCGAAGATTTAAAGATTTTAAATGCTTGGATCAATGATGATATATAAAAACTTAAATATATATTACCGTTTAAGAGAAAGCATGAATACTATGAGTACACAATAAAATCTGATTCGTCTTCGATAAGTACAGGTATGGATAAACACATAATATAATTAAAAATATGAAAGCATTAAACAAGGAGACAGCAGCAAAGACTCAACGTCCCGAAAGAATCATTCAATTTGGTGAGGGTAACTTTCTTCGTGCGTTTGTGGATTGGATTATCTACAACATGAACGAAAAAACTGATTTCAACAGCAGTGTGGTGGTGGTTCAACCTATTGAAAAAGGCATGGTTGACATGTTGAACGCACAAGATTGTCTGTATCATGTAAACTTGCAAGGTTTGGATAAGGGACAGGTGGTAAACAGCCTGACAAAAATTGATGTGATCAGCCGTGCTTTGAATCCTTATTCTCAGAATGATGAATTTATGAAATTGGCGGAACAGCCGGAAATGCGTTTTGTTATCTCTAATACGACAGAGGCCGGTATCGCTTTTGATCCTGCCTGCAAGCTGGATGATGCCCCTGCTTCATCTTATCCGGGCAAACTGACTCAGTTGTTGTATCACCGTTATAAAACGTTCAATGGCGATAAGAGCAAAGGTTTAATAATCTTCCCTTGCGAATTGATTTTCCTGAACGGTCATAAACTGAAAGAAACCATCTATCAATATATTGAATTGTGGAACCTGGGTGAAGACTTCAAGCAATGGTTTGAGGAAGCTTGTGGTGTCTACGCTACTTTGGTAGACCGTATTGTACCGGGATTCCCCCGCAAAGATATCGCTGCTATTAAAGAAAAATTGCAGTATGATGACAATCTGGTGGTACAGGCAGAAATCTTCCATTTGTGGGTAATTGAAGCTCCGCAGGAGATCGCCAAGGAATTCCCTGCCGACAAGGCCGGTTTGAATGTATTGTTTGTTCCGTCTGAAGCTCCTTATCACGAAAGAAAAGTTACTTTGTTGAACGGTCCTCACACAGTGCTGTCTCCGGTAGCCTATCTGTCTGGAATCAACATTGTGCGCGAGGCTTGCGAGCATGAAGTGGTAGGTAAATACATTCATAAAGTTATGTTCGATGAGTTGATGGAAACCCTGAACCTGCCGAAAGAAGAATTGAAGAAGTTTGCGGAAGATGTTTTGGAGCGTTTCAACAATCCGTTTGTTGATCACCAGGTGACTTCTATCATGCTGAATTCATTTCCTAAATATGAGACTCGCGACCTCCCGGGTTTGAAAGTTTATCTGGAACGTAAGGGTGAGTTGCCTAAAGGCTTGGTATTGGGACTGGCGGCTATCATCACTTATTATAAAGGTGGTGTTCGTGCTGACGGTGCTGAGATTGTTCCGAACGATGCTCCTGAAATCATGAATCTGCTGAAAGAACTTTGGGCTACAGGCTGCACTCAGAAAGTGGCGGAAGGCGTGTTGGCTGCAGAATCTATTTGGGGTGAGAACTTGAACAACATTCCGGGTTTGACCGCAGCTGTGAAAGCTGATCTTGACTCTATTCAAGAAAAGGGTATGCTGGAAACAGTAAAGGGTATTCTCTAGATTAATTGTTAGAAATAGTTTATAAATTCCTTGAGGGAGATTTGGGTTATTAAACTGAATCTCCCTATTTTTGTAACTATACAAAATAGATGTGGCCTATGGAGAAACAAGAATTCAGACCCAGCTATCCTTTATGGGTTTGGACGGTTATTGCTATTATGTTGGTGGCGTGTACATGCCTTTTTATAGCGCATGGAAGATATGCATCTTTGCTGGTCTTGACTCCTTCTCTGCTGATAATGGGGGTAAGGTTATTGTCTGTTTATACTATTACTCCTGATTCTTTTGCCTTAGCTATAAGAGGGATGAAGCCTCAGCATGTTTTTCCTTTGCAAAACATCACAGAGATAGAAAAGGAGTACACAAAGTCTGGTAAACTCAAGTCGATTGTGATCCGTTACCGGAAAGAAGGAATGTACCACAATTTTTTAGTTATCAAGAAAGATGATGTAAATATTGAAGGTATTCTGAACGCTATTTTGAACTATTGTCCTTCCGTATCTGTTCGTTAAAGATGATCATTAGGGAAAAATAAGGAAATACTCTTCTTTTCAGTTCCGCCTGATGGGAAGAATGATATTCTTCGGCTGTCGATATATTTTCAAAATAATGATAACTGTATTGGGGGTGGGACTCCATGTAATCCTGTACTATATCCGCACATTGAGATAATTTCATGATAACCGGCACATGATGATGGCTAAGATACATGTCCAGTTCATCCGAAGTAATATTGCCCGGAATAATGACCAGTCTTTCTTTTTGGCTGATGAGATGTAGTTTTGCGGCAGCTTCCGCAGCGATGAATGAAGGAATACCGGGAAGTTGCTCTACGGGGATTCCATTTTCTTCGAGGAGATCCAGTACATAGTGAACGGAGGCGTAAATTCCCGCATCGCCTTCTACTGCTACCGCCAACCGTTTTCCTGCTTTTTGTTCCAGCCTCATTTTTTCGAAAAGTTGCCGATAGACTTTGATTGCTTTTGTCCTGTCTTTGCTCATCGGGAGTGAGAATAGGTGTATATCTCCTTTGATGTCTAGCTTATGTAACAGGGTGGCGGCACGTGACAAAATTTTATCTGGTTCCCGAACCGTTGATGGACAATATATTATGTCTGCTTGTTGTAAAGCATGCAATGATTTTAATGTAATCAGTTCGGCATCACCGGGTCCTAAAGAAACAAAATAGATCGGATGACTCATCTTTTGTGGGTATTTACAGTTTTTAAGCACGCAAAAGTGCTGAAAAATTCTGTATAAAGCAAGAGAATTGATTACCTTTGTTGGCTGAAAAACAGAAAAGAACATGAAAAAACTAATATTGGCTTCGGGGCTCTTGTTATTATTGACTGTTACAGCCTGCCAAAGTAAGCACAAACAGGGTTCCGGGAATTTGGAACATAAGACATTGACAGATTCTTCTATTGTGAAGATTATTCCGGAATATGCCCAAGGGTTTAAAATAACTTATACGGATCAGGCTTGTCTGCTTGACATTCAGGACCCTCAGAATAAAGAAAGTCAGTCTTTTCATTATGCTTTGGTGCCAAGAGGTGTGGAAGCGGAAAACATACCTGCGGATTATACAGTTATTGAAACTCCCATACGAAGCGTTATCTGCATGACTTCCCTGCAACTTTCCAATTTTATCAAGTTGGAAGAGCTGGATGCAGTGGTGGGTATCACCAGTACACGCCATTTGTTTAACAAGAAAATAAATGATCGTTTGAAAGAAGGAAGCATTCATAAGATAGGTATTGAAGGGAATTTCGATAATGAGGTGATTATGAGTGTAAACCCGGATTTGATTTTGATCTCTCCTTTTAAACGAGGGGGATACGATGCTTTGAAAGAGGTAGGCATTCCTTTGATGCCGCATTTGGGATATAAGGAAATGACTCCTTTGGGACAGGCTGAATGGATAAAGTTTGTGGGCTTGTTATTGGGAAAAGAAGATAAAGCTAATGAGCAGTTTGCCGCTATTAAGAAAAGATATAACGAGCTGAAGGAACTGACCGGCCGGGTGACAAAACGCCCGGTAGTATTCAGTGGGGAATTGCGGGGCGGCAATTGGTATGCTGTAGGAGGGAGGAGTTTTCTCGCACAATTGTTTAAAGATGCCGGTGCCGATTATTTTTTGAAAGACGATGAACGGTCTGGAGGGGTCACCCTCGATTTTGAAACAGTCTACAGCCAAGCGGCCGGTGCCGATTATTGGCGTATTGTGAATAGCTATCAAGGAAAATTTTCTTATAACACGTTGAAAGAAGAAGATGCCCGTTATGTTGATTTTAAAGCATACAAAGAGAAAGGGGTGATTTATTGTAACATGCGTGAAAAACCTTTTTATGAGAGTATGCCTACAGAACCGGAAGTTGTTTTGGCAGATTTGATTCAAATCTTTCATCCGCAGCTTTTGTCCGGCCACCAACCGGGATATTATGAATTGCTTAAATAGAAAAATAGTATATGAAACGACCTGTTGCATTTTATATGCTGTTAATTATGGCTTCTATTTTTCTGTTTTTCTTCCTGAATCTGGTATTAGGTTCTGTTTCCATACCGCTTCGTGCTGTGTGGAATATCCTTTGGGGAACAGGGAATGAGTCTGTTATCTGGCAAAATATTATTTGGAAATCACGGGTACCACAGGCGCTTACCGCATTGGTGGCGGGGGCGGGGCTCTCTGTCAGCGGTTTACAGATGCAGACTGTTTTTCGCAATCCTTTGGCCGGTCCGTCGGTACTGGGCATCAGTTCGGGAGCCAGTATGGGAGTTGCTTTTGTGGTGCTTCTTTCGGGTAGTTTGGGTGGCGTTGCTTTGAGCAAGCTAGGCTTTATGGGGGAAATAGCCCTTACCATAGCAGCTATTGCAGGTTCACTTTCCATTATGGCACTTATTGTTTTCGTTTCCCAAAAAGTAAGGGGCAATGTTACTTTGTTGATTATCGGTGTGATGATTGGTTATATAGCCAATGCGGTGATCGGTGTGCTGAAATTTTTCAGTGTGGAGGAGGATATTCGTGCATATGTCATTTGGGGGCTGGGAAGTTTTGCCCGTGTATCGGGAGATCAGATGACTTTATTTATATGTATCATGGTGGTATTGTTGCCACTTTCCTTCCTGCTTGTCAAAACATTGAATCTTTTGTTGCTGGGAGATGCATACGCACGGAATCTCGGATTGAATATAAAACGTGCCCGTCTGCTTGTCATTACTTGTTCGGGAGTATTGGTAGCTATTGTTACCGCATATTGCGGTCCGATTATTTTTCTGGGGCTGGCCGTTCCGCATCTTTGCAGGGGAATGTTCCGCACATCCGATCATCGTATTCTGATGCCTGCTTCTTTACTGGCAGGTGCGTCATTGGCATTGGTATGTAATTTGATTGCCCGTATGCCCGGTTTCGAAGGTGCATTGCCGGTAAATTCGGTGACGGCTTTGGTAGGCGCTCCGGTAGTGATGTCGGTTTTATTCAATAAACGTCGCAATGAAATGAATGAGTAATGATGAATCAAGAAACTATACATATTCGGAAACTGACTACCGGTTACCCCGGTAAGGGGGGGGGCAAGATTGTAGCGAAGGACATTGATGCTACTATCCGCAGTGGGGAACTGACTTGTCTTTTGGGTGCGAATGGAGTAGGGAAATCTACTTTATTGCGTACTTTGTCTGCCTTTCAGCCGGCTGTAGGAGGAGAGATAGAAATAATGGGAAAGAAACTGACGGATTACACCGATAAACAGTTGGCGACAGTTATCGGAGTGGTATTGACCGAAAAATGCAGCCTGCGGAACATGACCGTAGAAGAACTGGTGGGTATGGGGCGCAGTCCTTATACCGGTTTCTGGGGAAATTTAAGCAAGGAGGACAAGAAAACAGTAAACGATGCCATTGCGTTGGTAAGGATTGAGGATTTGAAATACCGGATGGTACATACTTTGAGTGACGGTGAGCGTCAGAAAGTAATGATCGCAAAGGCGTTGGCACAGGAAACCCCGGTGATTTTTCTGGATGAGCCGACTGCTTTTCTTGATTTCCCCAGTAAAGTGGAGATTATGCAATTGCTTCATCATTTGTCACGTTCTACCAACAAGACGATTTTTCTTTCCACCCATGATTTAGAGTTAGCTTTGCAGATTGCTGATAAGATTTGGCTGATGGATAAAGCCAATGGAGTGACTATAGGAACTCCTGAAGATCTTTCCATAGACGGATGCCTGAGTAATTTTTTCTCTCGTAAGGGTATTGTTTTTGATATGGAAACCGGACTGTTCCGCATTGACAATGAGTTTGAAAAAGAAGTCCGTCTGGTGGGACATGGGAATAAGTATGCGATGGTACGGAAAGCTTTGCAGCGGAATGGTATTCTGGCAAGCCGGCGTGTTGAGTCCGATTTTTATATTGAAACGGGAGATATGACTACCAATGGATATATTATCCACCCGGTAGCCGGGAGGACGATAAAGGTAGATACCATAGAAAAATTGTTAGAACAAGTCACTGCTATATTAGCTTCCGTTTAGCAGCGTTTAAATAATCAGTTATTGTATCCTGAAAGGAATATTCCCTTCTTCATCAATCAAGAGGATTGTTAATTTTCCTTCGGGCAACAAGGGGACGCAATGTGCAAAACAATGTTCCAACAAACACGGAAAGAACTTTCCGCAGTCTTCTTCAGACAGCAATGTCCATAATTCACGGGCTAATGTCAACCTTTCTATCATGCTTTCAACATCCGGAGAGCATCCGGCTTCCATTGCCACTTGTTTTAGGAATTCTTTATTCATCACTACTTTCTTACTATGTGTGTCCAGATTTCCTTCGGCCAGTTTCACCGCTTTGCCTATCATAATGCCTAAAGTAACCAATGGAACCTTAAGCTTGGCAGCTATCTTGAGTGTCTCCCCGATAAAATTTCCATAATGTACAAAAGCCTGAGCAGGTAACCCCGGATACTCCTTCTTCACAAAACGTTCGCTTTTTGCTCCCGAATTAATGATGAGTCTGGATGAGCCCACAGCCACACAAACCTCCACTTCCCTGCGGATAGCCTCGACAAAAGCTTCTGAAGAAAAAGGACGGACAATGCCCGAAGTTCCAATTATGGAAATGCCATCCACAATTCCTAGTTTAGGATTGAAAGTACGTTGTGCCAACTCTTTTCCTCCGGGAACGGAAATGGTAATATCCAGCCCTTTATCATAAAGCGCCGATAATTCTTTCATTATCATTTGTCGGGGGATGCGATTGATGGCGGGTTCCCCGATTTCCAATCCCAGCCCCGGAAGGGTGACTCGTCCCACTCCTTCACCTTGCAGGAAACGGATGTCCGGGTGATTGCTAAAACTTACCGTTACCACAATGGATGCGCCGTGAGTGACATCCGGATCATCTCCCGCATCTTTAACAACGGTGCAGGTGGCACTGTTCTTTTCTATTTCTGTATGGGATACCGGTAAGGTCATTTCCTCGTCATCGGGAAGGCGGAAGGATATCATTTTCTGTTCTTCCCCTAAAATCAGAGCCGTCAATGCTGCTTTTGCAGCTGCAGTAGCGCAGGCCCCTGTGGTATAGCCGCTTCTCAACGGGTAAAAAGCAGGGATGTTCTTTTCTATCTGTTTTCTCAATCCATATTCACCGGTAACGATCATGAAATGCCGGGGAAGGGAAGGGCGTTTTATAGCAAAGACCGGGATTTTTGCAGCCTGTGCCGCTTTCACTTTCTCCGAAAATCCTCCGGATTCTCCGCTTTCCTTGGTCAGAATGGCTTGTGGATGTAGTGTCTCTAATAAAAGAGCTTCGGATTCTCCGGCATGATAGAATACCAGATTTTCTTTCGGGAAGCCTTGTTCTTGGGCTAATGTGATGGAAGTTTCCCGTTCCAGTACGCGGAACCAACAGGTATGTTTCTCCCAATAAGGGCGTAACTTCCCGATGGTCTGTACTCCGGTCAGTGCCAGCAGATGATCGGTTCCTGCTTTCTCTAACCGGTAAATGGCATCTGTATAGTCTTCACACCAGATGATGTTTTCGGTGCGTGGAGGATACTTCCTTTCAAAACGTATGACAGGAAGATGTAGTGTCCGGCTTGTTTCATCCACAGTCCGGTGGAGTTGGGAGGCAAACGGGTGGGCAGCATCCACCAATAAACGGATGTCATTTTGGCGGCAGAAACTTTCCATTTTCTCCGTGTTCATTCCTCCGGTGATACGGATGCCGTGCTTGCATTGTATCTCCTGCCATTCTCCTTTGGTAGAGTAGAAGTAGGGCTTTCCGGCTTCATCGGCAACTTTCACGGCGGTGCGTCCTTCGGTGGTTCCTCCTAAAATCAGTATCATAGGCTGGATGTGAATGATTCTTTTTTTACTTTCTGAACAAGTGTTTGAACTCGTGCGCATAGAGCCGGGACAGACCTTTCCGGTTGTCTATTGCTTCGCCTACTACCAATAAGGTAGTCAGCGTCAGGTTATTGTCACGTACTATCTTAGCCAAATCCTTCAACTCTCCGCGATAAATCTTTTCTTCTTTCCAAGTCAGCTTATAACAGGCGGCAACCGGAGTTTCGGGAGGGTATGCCTGCATCAGCTCTTCCTGTACCTGTTCCACAATGCCCGCACTTAAATAAATGCACATTGTACTTTGCGATTGCGCCAATTTATGTAATTGTTCTTTTTCGGGCATCGGAGTACGGCCTTCCCCACGGGTGAGGATTATACTTTGTACTTTTTCGGGGATGGTAAACTGTGACCTCAATGCTGCCGCAGCCGCTTGGAACGAGGAGATCCCCGGAGTGATATGATAACTCATCTTGTAGCGGTCGAAGAAAGCCATTTGTTCCTGGATGGCTCCATAAATGCAAGGGTCTCCCGTGTGCAAGCGTACAATAAACAATCCTTTATCATAAAACTTTTTCATCAAGGCGAACTGTTCCTCCAAATCCATACCGGCGGAACTGCGTACAGTCGCTCCTTCTTTAGCATAAAAGGTCAATTCGCGGGGAACAAGACTTCCGGCATACAGAACAAGGTCCGCTTTCTCCAACATTCGTTTTCCGCGTACCGAAATCAGTTCGGGATCACCGGGACCTGCACCCACGATCTCTATATGTCTGCCACGCATGGCTGTCGCACTGACGGCTATGGCAAAAGTGAAGTGATTTCCTTCTGTCAGCATGCCCTTTTGTTTTTCCAATACAAGTGTTCCTTCACCGCTGCTTTTCAAGGCCGTGCTTTCGGCCACTCCATAGACGCCTGTCACTTCGAATGCTTTTTCAGACGGATGGGGGACTGTGATATCTTTCAGTTCTTCCGCAGGATAAATATGGGTTTCCGTATCGGCCCATCGCCGGTGGAGGATTTCCAGCAGAGGCTCGTCTTTTTTCAGTTCGATGGTATTGAGGGAGGCGAGAGAGAACGGACACAAACCTTGTCTGTGCATCACGGCTTCTATGTATTCCGCAATGCCCGAAGGATCGCATTGTTTCCGGCAACCTATTCCCAAGTGGAGGACAGCGGGATGGAAGCAGAGCATGGGAATCTCCGCACTATATATATAAGGTGTAACAGCAATAATCAACTTGAATTCCGATTGGGGTATGTCTTCGAAATGATAGAACACTTTTACGTGTGCGGGAAGTGTGCGTTCCAGATACTCCGTACCTTTATCCTTTATATCGAGCAGCAGCACCGTTGGTTCCCGGTTGACAAAAAGTGTGACCAGTCTGTTCATTTCTGCATGAGGAACAGTTATTTTCCAGTCATATTTTTCAGCTAGCGTATCTAGTGCCCATAACCCGGCATTGTCACTTTGGGTGGTAATCACAGCTTCTCCTCCTGTAATGGCGGCAATATGGCGGGTCAGTTCATTGGCTCCCCCCACATGCCCGGAAAGTACTGAAATGACAAAGCGCCCTGTACTGTCCACACAGACCACTGCCGGATCTTTATATTTGTTTTTTATGCATCCTGCAATGCTGCGTACACAGATTCCCATGGCACCAATAAAGATGATGCTGTCGAAGTCATTGAAATGCTCCTCTATGAACCGATGGCAGGATGTGATGGAAATACAGCCTTCGCATTCGTTTTTGGTATAAATAAGGGTATCCGGCAACTCTCTTTGTAGTGTTTTTGCCAACGGCAGGCTGGCTTCTGATATCAGTATGATTGCTTTCATTTGTTATCTGTTTTAAATCATTTATTCCGCTCTCATTATCTCTATCGGATTAAAGGTATCCACAGCAATACGGGTACACTGTGTTACCTTCTTGTTGATTTGTGTTATACCTTTTGTGAACAGGGCCTTGCTCTCTTCCGAAACCGAATTGAATACAATGACTCCGTCAGGCAACAGCACTTCTTTGATTTTTTGTAGAATCTCTATCATTTTTCCTCCATGACCACCTATAAATACGGCATCGGGGGCGGGAAGCCCGCCGAGTTCCGTTTCCAGAAAATCACCCATGACGGTTGTAATGCCGGGCGTGCCGAATTTACGACTGTTGCGTTCCATTAACTCTTTACCTTCCGTACGCTGTTCGAATGCTGTCACTTTCAGCTCCGGAAATTGGAGTTTGGCTTCTATGGAAACGGAACCGGTGCAGAAACCGATGTCCCAGAATGATTTCTTTTCCCTTAATGTCAGCATACTGAGAGTAAGCAAGCGGACAGGCATTTTGGTAATCATTTTGTTGCGTCCGTTCAACAAATGAAATTCACTTTCGGGAATTCCGAACGGACGGGGATGCACCTTGTTTCTTTGCAGTATCAGGCAATTGGGAAAGCGGAAAGCAGATTGGGAGGCTTCCTCTAAAGAGAATGTACGTACAGATTCTTCCTCGCCATTGCCTAATGCTTCCCCCACGGTCATGCGGTAGTTGTCATATCCATACTCCAGCATCCGGGCGGCAATGGTGGCAGGTGTCTTTTCCCGGTCGGTCAACACGCCTATCAGTTTATCTCCTCTGATTAAAGCAGAGTCGAATGCATCCCAAGGACGTCCGGTCAGCGACAAGGTCTGCATCTCCTGATAGGGGAGCAATATACGGTGTGCCAGCATTTGCAGCGAGTTGAAGGTGGGGAATAAGATAATCTTTGCCGACGGGAGTTTTCTCATGACGGTATTGGCGAAGCCGAAAAACAACGGGTCGCCTGAAGCGAAAACAATTATTTCGGGATGTTCCTCGTAACGGGAGAATACCGCATCCAGCGGGACGGTGATGTCTATCCATACGGCATCTTCCGGCAAATAAGCGTGTACCAATTCATGATGACGTTTTCCTCCTGAGAAGACTTTCCCTTGAGAAACCAAGTTCCGGATTTCAGGAGAAAGAAATTGATTCCGGTCATCGCTTATACCTATTATATAGAATGTTTGCATGGACTTATACATCTCTTCCCGGTTTCAGTTGTTCCGCATCATCAAAAGTAAGGATGGCATTTACCAGAGTCGCTGCCAGATTGCTTCCCCCTTTGCGTCCTTCTACTATCAGTTTGGGGATGTGGCTGAAAGGTTTCACCATGTGTTTGCTTTCGCAAACGTGCACAAAGCCCACCGGGGCAGCGATGATACCGCATGGATGCGCTTTTTCTTTCCGTATCAGGTCACACAGTTCCATCAATGCTGTAGGGGCATTACCGAATACATATAAAGCTTCCGGATGTTCCTCTGCTGCCATACGTATACCGGCCTGTGTACGGGTGATTCCTTTTTCTTTTGCCAATGCTGCCGCGCGTTCGTCACCCAGATAGCATTTCACCCCGATGCCCATCCGTTCCAAAGCACCTTTACGGATGCCCGCGGCAGCCATCGTCACATCCGTAATAATTGTACGTACTTTTCCTTCATTCAATATTTTATACAGACATTCTACGGCAAGAGGATCTACATGCAATATGTTTTCCATCTCGAAATCGGCTGTGGTATGGATGGCATGCAGTAACGCCCATTTGTGATCCGAAGGAATATTTTTATTTTTCAATTCTTTCTCAATAGTACGGAAACTGTTTATCATAATTTCCTGACCGATTCCTGTCGCATCGGTGGTCTTTTCCCGGTAATAACCACGCGGAGTGATTAATTTCCCTTCCCGATAATAAGACTGGGAGTTGCCAATCAATACCACTGTAAACATATCCACCTGTTCGGGATCGAATTCTTGCAAAGTGGTGATTGTCACAGTTTCTTCCTTACGTCCGGCCTGACGCACAAAGCCTACCGGGGTTTCGGCTTCACGCTCTTTCAGAAAAATTTCTTTTAATCTGTAGAGTTGCCAATACCGCCCTTCGCTTTTGGGATTATAGACTGCCGTTACGAAATCTGCCGTTGCGGCTGCATGGATGCGTTTTTCAATCCGGTCCCATGGCGTCATGAGGTCGGAGAGAGAAATCACACAGAAATCGTGACCGATGGGTGCTCCTAACAGGGAAGCCGCTTTCTGAAAAGCACTGATACCCGGCAATACTTCTATTTCTACCCGGCTGCCACGCTCGCGTTTCATTTCGTAAACCAGCGGAGCCATGCCATAAATTCCGGCATCTCCCGAGCTGATAACGCATACAGTCTTTCCTTGTTCCGCCAGCTCGAAAGCCTGTTCGGCACGTGCTTTTTCACGTTTCATTCCGGTGTCTATACATTCGGTGCCCGGTTCCAGGTAGGGCTTGATAAACTGGAAATAGTATTTATAGCCGATTACTACATCGCTGTTTTTTACTGCTTGTATTACAGCGGGAGTCATATCTTCAGGTGAGCCGGGACCAATGCCGGCTACGATTAATTGGGCCTTTTTCATTTTTTATTATATAATTATTCCTCTCCGGAAATCTAATTTAAAAGTTTCCTTCAGTGCTTTCAGTCAATATAATCCTCTGAATGACAATACGCTGTCCTGACAGTAGTTCCTTCATCTTGCTTTCAGGCTTTACATAGACGGACTGAAAGTGATAGCTGGCATGAGGAGCCAAACTTAACCGTACAAAGTTACTTATTTGAACGGGAGAAACAAGTCTTTTCTTGCTATAATTATAGAAATCTTTTTTTATCAGGCTTAATAATGAATAAGGCATCATTCAGAATGTGCCGTAATCGGGAAGCCGGCAAAGCAGAGGATATTGCCGATGAAAATTTAAACAGGAACTAAAAATAATAGAGATTTGCTGATAGATAAGTTTGAAGAAGAAATGTTGGCGGAATCATTGGGGGGCACTATGGGGATGGTTAAGCCTTTTTATTCCTGCACTTAAGCCTTTTTAAACCTATGATTTCTATCTCCATAGCCTTTGGAGTTAACTCCAAAGCTTATGGAGATAACTCCAAAGGCTATGGATTTAACTCCGCAAGCTTGGGAGATAGAAATCATACGTTCAAAAAGGCTTAGTCACAAAGATGTGAGAGCTTAGGAATCGGTTTGCCGGAGTTTGTCCTGTATGGAAAAAACTGCCTCCGCTGTTTGTATCATATCGGATTCCGTTATTTTAAGGCCTTGCCATCCGAGAAAGCATTACCCACTTTTTCTCCTACTTTCAGATAATCATTATTGAACGGGTCGAAGATGACGGGAATAACTTTGGAGGCATCCACTTTTCCATTCTTATCCAGTGCACGTTCATCTACACTTACATTGACTATTTCGCCGCGCAGGATACAGGTTTCGGGATTGTAATCCTTCAGCTTGCATTCCATAGCTACGGATAATTCATCAATCAGCGGGGCATCCACAAACTCCGACCGGGTGGCATGGAATCCCGCACGGGCGAATTTGTCCGGAACCTTGTTGCCCGAAACAATGCCTACATAATCGCAAGCGATGATTTGCCCGGCTTCTGCCATGCTCACTGTGAATGCTTTGCGTTTCAGAATGTTGGCCGTTGTCTTGTGACCTTCACTGATACAAATACTGATTTCATTCATTTCACTGATACCGCCCCAAGCCGCATTCATGGCATTGGGAATACCGTTTTCATCGTATGCGGCGATGATAAATACCGGTTGCGGATAGGTAAAAGGTTTTGCTCCTAAATTCTTTCTCATACTATTTATTTTTTAGTCCATTGTTTAATCTCTTCTTTGGTAGCACCGTTCATCAGCCTGCCTTTCTGCCAGTTCAGGTTGGGATAGGCTTTCTTTAATTCTTGTTCGGCGTTAGAAATGCGGCTTCCACCCGAGGTAGCGAATGGAATGAGGATCTTGCCTGTGAAATCACCTTTTTCTATAAAACTGTTGATGATTCTTGGAGCCAGGTTCCACCAAATGGGGAAACCGATATAGATGGTATCATAGGTTGCCAAGTTTTTGGGCTGGGAACGCAATGCGGGACGTGACAGGGCGTCTGCCATTTCCACACTGCTGCGCGAGGATTTGTTGTGCCAGTCCAGGTCGGCGGAGGTATATTTCTTTGCAGGTTGTATTTCGTAGAGGGCTCCGCCTGTCACCTCCGCTATCTGTTTGGCGGCTTTCTCTGTTGTACCTGTTGCCGAGAAGTAAGCTGCTAATGTTCTGTTGCTCTGTTTCTGTGCGTTTACGGTAATACACAGTATCATGATTACCGTCATAAATAATCCGAGTCTTTTCATACGATTTATGTTATTTGGTTCAAATATACGTTTTAATATTTTATGATGTTGCAAATTTAGGTATATTTGCTTGGGTTCTTTGTAGATAAATTACGGGTATCCTAACCTTAATTACAGATTCTGCCATATAATATGGAGGGGTAGTCCGGCAGGAACATTCCGGCTCTTCTTTTTATTCCCGGATGGGATAAGATTCAGTAACTAAGGTAAAATAATCCGTAATTGGGGTTATAACCTTGTCCGGATAATCTCCTATTTTTGTAACCGTATTATTCAAATAACTGAAAAAGCTATATTTTAGCAGGCATTAAACAAGTTAGAATGATGGATAAAATATTAAATTTAGACAGTGTGGACCAATATAACAGTCTATACGGACTTGAAACACTGAATCCGTTGGTCAGTGTCATTGATTTGAACAAGGCTACCCGGCAGATGGACTATGTGCACTGGAACTATGGTGTTTATGCACTTTATCTGAAATTGGAGAAAGCTTGTGATATCAAGTACGGGCGTCGGAGTTATGACTATCAGGAAGGAACCGTAGTATGTTTTGCTCCGGGACAAACAACGGAAACCACATTGACCACCGACCGTGTGCAGTTGAATGTGCTTGGAATTCTTTTTCATCCGGATTTGTTACGGGGGACTACGCTTGGAAAAACAATAAAGAAATATACTTTCTTTTCGTATGAAGTGAGCGAGGCGCTGCACCTTTCGGAAGATGAGCGCAATATTATGACAGATTGCCTGAAGATTATCCGTATGGAACTGGAACGGGGGGTGGACAAGCATAGTAAGACCTTGCTGGTAAACTATATAGAACTGCTTCTTAATTACTGTATGCGTTTTTATGAACGTCAGTTCGCCACCCGCAGTCATTCGAACCGTGATGTGTTGACACGCTTTGAAGGGTTGCTTGACGATTATTTTGAGGGCGAACTTGCCGAGCGTGACGGATTGCCTACCGTGAAATACTTTGCTGACAAACTGTGCCTTTCATCCAACTACTTCGGGGATATGTTCAAGAAGGAAACCGGCAAGACCCCACAGGAATATATTCAGGAAAAAGTGATAGAACTGGCGAAAGAACGGATGTCCGACAGGAGAGAAACCGTCAGCAGGGTAGCTTATTCACTGGGATTTCAATATCCGCAGCATTTCTGCCGGTTGTTCAAGAAGCGTGTGGGCTGTACACCGAATGAATATCGTACACAAAACCTTCCTTTATAGTATCCTGTTTTAACAAGCAATGAAAGAGACTATGTTGGACTTGAGGACTGTATATGAATGTAATCGCTGTCTGGGTTGCAAGACATTGCATCCGCAGGTGAGCATCATCAATCTGGAGAATCCTTCATTGGAAGAGGATGCGGTGAAATTTGAATTCTATGCTGTCTTGCTGATTGAGGATTGTCCGGGCGGTTGTTGCTGCTGCGGACGGAAATACTATGATTACTCCAATGCTACCATGGTGTTTCTCACTCCCGGCGAGATCTTTCGTATGAGTAAGGAGAATACGTTGCCGGATAAAGGATATCTTTTGGCATTTCATCCTGACCTGTTGTTCCGCACCTCACTGAAGAATCATATTAAAAATTATACCTTTTTCCATTATCGCAAGGAAGAAGCGCTGCATCTTTCGCGGCGTGAGACAGAGAAAGTGACGTGTTGCCTCTCGAATATAGAGGATGAGTTGCATCATCCCATTGATACTCATAGCAGTATTATTCTTTCCCGGCATATAGAACTTCTGTTGGATTATTGCACCCGGTATTATGAACGTCAGTTTATTACCCGTGAGAATAAGAACAAGGTTCTTTTGGAAAACATGGAACGTTTGTTTGTGGAATATATCGCATCCGGAAGATTGCAGGGCGGCAAGTTGCCCACATCCGGCTATATGGCGGGAGAGCTTGATTTGTCTGTCGCTTACTTCAATGATCTGCTGAGATTTGAAACCGGCAAGACTTTGGAGGAATATTTTCAACTGAAGCGGCTGGATATAGCCAGGCACATGTTGTTGCAGGACGGTCATACGCCTGCTGCTGTGGCACGGAAGTTAGGCTATCCTAATGTGCAGTGCTTCAGTGTGCTTTTCAAGAAAATAACAGGTGTCGCCCCCAGTGATTACCGGCTCTCGCAGAATTGATAACCGGGTTGCAATACCATGTTCTTGTGATACAGTTCCTTTCTGTAAAAATGGTAATTCTATCTGTAATTTATCTACAAAGAATGAATGGGGTCTGGCTTATCTTTGCATTGTGAAATGAAAGCGGCTTTGTTCGCATCGGAATGAAGTAAGACAACAGATGAAATCATTTAAATAGGTAGAACGATGTATATTGAACAAGTAAATTCTCCGCAAGACATAAAACGGTTTTCTGCGGAACAGTTAAGACAGTTGGCCGGTGAAGTCCGCAATGCATTATTGACCAAGTTAAGTGCTCACGGAGGGCATGTGGGACCTAATCTGGGAATGGTGGAGGCTACAATAGCATTGCACTATGTATTCAATTCACCGACGGATAAGATGGTATATGATGTATCCCATCAAAGTTATACACATAAGATGCTGACCGGGCGTAAGGATGCTTTCCTGAATCCGGAGGATTATGATGTGGTGTCCGGATACACCAATCCCCGGGAAAGCGGGCACGATTTTTTCACTATCGGCCATACTTCCACCTCTGTCAGTCTGGCTTGCGGTCTTGCCAAAGCCAGAGATCTGAAAGGCGGACACGAGAATATCATTGCCGTGATAGGGGATGGATCGCTCAGCGGCGGGGAAGCTTATGAAGGTCTGAGTAATGCGGGAGAAATGGGAACCAACCTTATTATAGTGGTTAATGATAATGAAATGTCCATTGCCGAAAACCACGGTGGGCTCTATCAGAACCTGAAGGAACTGCGCGATACGGAGGGACGGTCGTCCTGTAATTTCTTCCGTTCTCTGGGGTTGGATTATCTTTATGTGGGAGAGGGGAATGATATTCCGTCTTTGGTTGCGGCTTTTGCCAAGGTGAAAGATACATCACGTCCCACAGTGGTTCATATTCACACACAGAAAGGAAAGGGATACGCTCCGGCAGAAGCCGACCGGGAGGAATTTCATTGGGAGATGCCTTTCGATCTGGAAACGGGTAAGCCGAAGGTGGATTGCAGCGGTATGGAGGATTACCATAGCCTGACCGGGAAGTTTTTGTTGGAGAAGATGAAGGAGGACCACACGGTTGTTGCCATCAGCTCGGGTACTCCTACTGTGATAGGTTTTACTCCTGAACGCCGGAAACAGGCAGGGCGTCAGTTTGTGGATGTAGGTATTGCCGAGGAACATGCCGTGGCATTGGCATCGGGTATCGCTGCCGGTGGCGGACGTCCGGTGTACGGGGTTTACAGTACTTTTGTCCAGCGTTGCTATGACCAGTTGTCTCAGGATTTGTGTATCAATGGAAATCCGGCGGTGATCACTGTGTTTATGGGGACAGTAGCTGGAATGAACGATGTGACTCATCTGGGTTTTTTCGATATTCCGCTTATCAGCAACATCCCGAATATGGTTTATCTGGCTCCTACGTGTTCCGAAGAGTATTTTGCTATGTTGGAATGGGCTGTCCGCCAGACGGAATATCCCGTTGCTATCCGTGTGCCGGGAGCGGCAGTGGTGCATCGTAAGGAAGAGTTTGACACGGATTATAGCGAGTTAAACCGCTACAAAATGACAGCCAGGGGAGAAACTGTCGCTATTCTTGCATTGGGTGCTTTCTATGATTTGGGACAGGCTTTGAAGAATAAGCTCCGGGAAGAGTCGGGTGTTGAGGCTACTTTGATTAATCCCCGTTACATAACAGGGCTTGACGAACCGATGCTGGAAGAGTTGAAAGTGGGGCATCGTATTGTCGTAACGTTGGAAGACGGGGTGCTGGATGGAGGATTCGGCGAGAAGATAGCGCGTTATTATGGTAATTCTGAAATGCGGGTGCTGAATTACGGACTTCGTAAAGAATTTGCAGACCGCTATAATCTGGATGAGCTGATGAAAGCCAACAGGTTGACTGACAAGCAGATGGCGGAGGATATTGCCGGTATATTAGGATAACCGTTTTACGGAATGGCTGAAGTCCAAGACTTCAGCCATTTTTGTAATAGTGAAATAGATAAGCCGGATTAAAACTGTTTGTTACCATAAGTATGAGAACTGGAATACTTATTCTTTTTCCAGAAGCGAATAAAACACAGGATGATAATCGGGAAGTAGTTCCGGGTGAAAAGCTTTTATCATGTCACTCAGAAGAACATCGGGTGAGAGGGGAAGATTCTCATACAAAGGTATCCATTCCAGATTGCAATAAATAACTTTCTTTTCTTTAAAAGCCCGAAAATCAGCATATTGTGGATTGGAAGCTTTTAATGCTTCATAAGAGAACTCTCCTTTATAACCATTCATCACTCTCCAGTAGCCGGCATTATATCCTTTGGCGTATACGGTTTCAAAATCCATGAGTACACCTCCTGTTTCAGGATTATCCTTCATAAAGTAATCGGCCCCTGCGTCGGCGAACAAGCGGGCATAGAAACTTTGTCCTCCGGGTACATACCAGGTACCTCTTCTCATTTCTCCGCTGAATACACTGGGACGCTGTTTTACATTGGAAACTTTGGCTTTCAATAGGTTATAGCGTTGTTCCATTTGTGCAAATAATTGGCATGCCTCTTCCTCTTTACCGATAAACATACCTGCTACCTTGATCCATTCGGACAGCCCCAATGGTGATGTTTCCTTGAATGCCCAATAGGGGACCAGAGGGATGTTCAGCTCTTTCATCACTTCATACCCTCCCCGGCGGTTGGGAGATACGAAAATGATATCGGGTTGGGATGCAATGATAATTTCCGTATCAAAGTTTCCTTCCATTCCTATCTTTTTCACCCGTCCGTCTTTTAATCGGGCAAGCCATTCCTTATTCTGCATCCGGCGGGTGGTACTTGTCGCTACCACTTTGTCATAAGCATTCAGACCGGTAAAACCTGCCAGTTGCGGCGTGGTCATGCAGATTACTCTGTCTGTCGGAGTCGGAATAACGGTATAGCCATCGGGTATCTCGGCTTTTGTTCCTTTAGGAACTAAGGCGAAAAGTTCGGGTATTGCATGGTTATTGTTCGGCTCCGAGATGGACAGAAGCTTTACTCCATCCGGACGAACAGTTATTTTGAAGCCTTTGGCATAACGGGGGGCCAAGGCTGTTTGTATGGTATCTGCGGAAGATAGCCCGTTTTCACTCACTGGGTTGCGGCTTTTATAGCCGCAACCTGCCAGGCAGAAAGTTGTTATGAGCAGATAGACAAGTCTGGTTTTAGAAGCCATGCTAAAAATAGTTTTATTGCTTGAAACGAACCAGCAGACTGACATAGAAAGAGCGTCCCGGTGTCAGAGTTGCATAATTACTGTTATAAGGACGGTCATCTGTGTAATTGAAAATGTTTTCAACTCCGACGGCGGGTTCCAGAGCAACAGATTTTAAATTGAATGAATGGCGTGTGTTGATATCCCAAAGCTGGTGGGCGGGGGCGTCACCGTAAGTTTTAGACCAGCGTGTACCTTGATAGCGTCCGTTGATTGCAATATTGAATGTATAATCATTCCATGTTTTTCGCCAACTGGCATTGAAATTACCCGAGTGACGTACTGTTCTTTCCAAACGGATGTCTTCTGTACGGTTGCGCCCGTCCGTGTAAATATAGTTTGCTCCGAACATGAAGCCTGTGAAGGGACGGACTGAAAAACCTATGTCAAAGCCTTTCACACGTGCCTTTTCTATATTGCGGTACTGGCGTCTGCGAGTGATACCGTTTTCAATATCTTCGGGTGTTGTTCCTATATCTTCCGCTTCGATCTTGTCTTTCAGGTCATTCTGATAAATGGAAGCGGCAATGGAGAACAAGCGATGATTGTATTCTATATTCAAATTATAGAAATTGCTCTTTTCCGGGTCCAGGCCAGGGTCTCCGACAGTGATTTGTCCACGGCTTTCAGAAACGGCATACATTTGTTGCAAGGTAGGTGAACGGAATCCGGCAGCGTAAGATGCACGTACATTCAGTCCTGAATATTGGTACATCAAGGATAGTTTGGGCGTGAACTGGCTTTTAAACTTTTCATTATAGGCATATCGTATACCTGCTACTACGCTGATTGCATCCAGTAGTTTTACTTCGTCCTGTACGTATGCTGCCAGTGTATAAACACTTTGGTATTCATTATTCAGCATCTTGCTGGTTTCAGTCGGCTCCAAGCCTTCGAATACATAGTCCAGTCCGGTAAAAAGTGTATTGTTCTCGTGAGTCTTGAATACACCTTTTAGATTGGCATTGGTGTAAGTCTGGTCTTTACTGAGGACTTCATCACCGGTTTTATGCGTTTTTGCATCATTTATATAGTCATAAAAAGAACGGAAATTGGTGGTGCTTATATTCCCTTCTATATATGAAGCCCGCTTAGCCAACAGATATTTGGCTGTTCCACCCACTGTATAGGACTGATGCCGGTTGTTGTAATCGTAAGCTCCGGTACGGTCGTTTTCGCTGATAAAAAGATTACCGTTTAAATGAAGGCTTAAACGCTCTGTGGCTGCGTAGCTCAAGGTTTGGCTCACATTATGCGAATGATTTTTATAGACCGGTTTCTTTGTGGTTTCCACCAGTTCTCCCTTGCTTTCCTCATACGGATTCAGTTGCCATCCATCCGAAGTGCGGTAATTATAGTTCAAGTGTGCGGATAATTTTCCATCATTGGCGTCTGCGTTGACTGATTCTGAAATTCGTCCGTGAGAACTTACACGGGTATTGGAAGATACATTCAATGCAGATTTAGGATCATCGGTAATGATATTGATTACTCCTGCGATGGCGTCACTGCCATAAAGGGCGGAAGATGCTCCTTTTAATACTTCAATACGTTTTACGGCATCCATATTGATCCGGTCGTAATCTATAGACCCCGAAATATCTCCGGCTACTTTTTTACCGTTAATTAATACGAGGAGGTATTTATCAGGCAGTCCGTTTACGTATAGGGTTGTTCCCATAGCGGTGGTTTGCACCGAGATAGAGGGAACCAGTTTCACCAAAGCATCCTGGAAACTGGATGGATTGGCATTTTGCAGGTCACGTTGGGAAATGACCTCTACGGGTACAGGGCTGTCTTTCAGCTTGTGGTGAGTTCCGGTTCCGGTTACCACTACCTGATCCATGTTGAAAGTGGTACCTTTCAGCCTTATCACCATTTCTTTTTGACTTTGACTGACTTTCTGAGTAACAGGAGCATAATTCAGGCAACTGGTACGCAGGGTATACGTCCCCTCTTTGATGTCTTTCAACAAAAATTCTCCTTTAGGATTGGTAGCACATCCTATTGTAGTTTGTTCCAAACGTACGTTAGCGCCTTCCACCGGCTTTCCTGTACGGGCATCCACTACTTTTCCACTTAACGATATCTGGGCGGATGCACACACCACCATGCTGCCGAATAAGGCTGTCAGTAAACATTTCTTTTTCATCGAAATAATTTAAGAATTAATAATTAGCTTTCCTGGCCCCGGGAAAGCGTGAATTATCTATGTTCAGACTTGGCAGGTTTCCTGGCTTCACCCTGAAAAGCGCCTTCCCATTTCTTACAAAGGAAACAGTGGCATGGCGAGAGTTGCTTTTCATTGGACGGGCTTCACAGTAGCGGGCACTGCTTCGGATTCTATAACCGAATTCCCTTTTATGCAAATACGGAAAGTACTTACATCACCAAATCTGATGCAAAGGTAGGGTTTTATTTTAAAATCTTTTGGGATTCTGAAAATAAAAGAAACATTTTTGTGATGTTTGATACTGATTTATAGGCTTCTTAATATATAAGGAAGGGACAACTAAGGACGAATGGGCATTTTCTTTGGCAGGATGAGAGGCTTGTTTCCGGTTTTAAATCCATAACTACTATTAATAGGTATTGACTGCTATTGGAAATAGTTCTATCTTTGTCCCCGTTACGATGAAGAAATATTTGATTCATATTCTAAAGCTCTTCCTTCCGCTGATATTTATTGCCTATTTGGGAGGGATCACCCTTTTTACTCACTCGCATGTGGTAAATGGGGTAATCATCGTACATTCGCATCCGTTTAAAGGGGAGCATCAACATACGGAGGTGGAATTGGAAACAATTTTCTTCCTCTCTTCTTTCGCTGCTTCCGATAGTTTGCTCACACCATTTTCCGCATCAATCTTATTAGTATTGCTATGCTTGCTGGCTACTCCGATTGTAGAACACATTAAACCGGCAAAAGCTTGTTGCGGCATTTATTTGCGTGCGCCTCCTGTTGTTTATTAAATAAAGAATTTTCACGTTAGTAGAATGTTTTCCGTTGCCATTATGTGCATACGGATTCGTTCTTCTGACCGCTATCCTTTTATTCATAAATAAACAGAACAAGAACACATGAAGAAATACATTTTTTTCTTGATGGGAGTAGTATGCTTTTTACTCTCGTCACTGGCTGTGCACGCCAATGAATTGAATAAGTCTGATGCAAATATTATAGGACATGTATTAGATAAGAGTACGAAAGAACACCTCTCTTTTATCAGTGTATCGCTGAAAGGAACTACCATAGGGACTATGACTGACGCCAGTGGACACTATTTTCTTAAAAATCTGCCTGAAGGAGAATTTACCATGGAGGTAAGTGCTGTCGGTTATAAGACAGTCAGCCGGAAAGTAACTTTAAGAAAAGGGAAAACTTTGGAGGAGAACTTCGAGATAGAAGAGGATCTGATAGCGTTGGATGGAGTAGTGGTGTCTGCCAATCGTAGTGAGACCACCCGCCGTATGGCACCTACTTTGGTAAACGTAATGGATGTGAAAGTGTTTGAAAATACAAATTCCTCTACATTGTCGCAAGGGCTGAATTTCCAACCCGGAGTGCGTGTGGAAAATAATTGTCAGAACTGTGGTTTCCAACAAGTACGTATCAATGGGTTGGATGGCCCTTATACGCAGATATTGATCGACTCGCGTCCTATATTCAGTGCTTTGGCCGGTGTATATGGATTGGAACAGATACCTGCCAATATGATTGAGCGTGTAGAAGTGATGCGCGGAGGAGGTTCGGCATTGTTCGGCTCTTCAGCCATTGCGGGAACCATTAATATTATCACTAAGGAGCCTGTACGGAATTCAGGACAATTGACACATACCCTGACAGGTATAGGAGGTACTTCTTCTTGGGACAATAATACGACACTGAACGCTTCATTAGTGACTGATAATCATAAAGCAGGATTGTATATTTTTGGACAGAACAGAGAAAGAAGCGGTTATGACAGTGACGGAGATGGATACACCGAATTGCCAAAACTGAAAAATCAGACAGTAGGTTTTCGTTCTTTTATTAAAACAAGCACGTATTCAAAACTGACTTTTGAATATCATCATCTCAGTGAGTTCCGTCGTGGCGGGAATAAGTTGAACCGTCCTCCCCATGAAGCGGATATAGCCGAACAATTGCAGCATACTATCAATAGCGGGGGAGCGAAATTTGATTATTTCTCTCCTGATGAGAAACAGCGGCTGAGTGTATATGCCTCTGCACAGTATACAGGACGCGACAGTTATTATGGTGGAGGACAAGATGTGAATGCGTATGGCGCGACCACGGATTTTACCTGGGTCACAGGATCGCAGTATATCTATAGTTTTGATAAATGCTTTTTTATGCCTGCCGATTTTACCGGAGGTTTGGAATATAACCAGGATAACTTGACGGATGATATGTGGGGATATAACCGTTATACCAAACAAGAAGTCCGTATAGCCAGTGCATTTTTCCAAAATGAATGGAAGAATAAGCAATGGAGTTTTTTACTTGGAGGACGTTTGGACAAACATAATATGGTGGATCATGTGATCTTTAGTCCGCGTGCTAATCTTCGTTACAATCCGACTGAGAATATGAATCTGCGTGCCAGTTATTCTTTCGGATTCCGTGCGCCTCAGGCTTTTGATGAAGATTTACATATAGAAAATGTAGGTGGGACAGTGTCTATGATTGAACTGGCAAAAGACTTGACAGAAGAAAAATCACAAAGTCTGAGCATATCGGGAGATTTGTATCATCGTTGGGGAGATTTCCAAGGAAACTTGCTTATAGAAGGTTTTTATACTTTGCTTTCCGATGTATTTGCCTTACGCCAGATAGGGGAGCGTGACGGTATTATTATCAATGAACGGTATAACGAGAAGGGAGCCAAAGTGTATGGTTTGACTTTGGAAGGAAAGATTGCTTATCGTTCCTTACTTCAATTGCAGGCCGGCGTTACCATGCAGAAGGCTGAATACAAGCAGGCACGTGCATGGAGTGATGATGAAACGGTGCCGATGGAGAAAAAAATGTTCCGTACTCCGGATACTTATGGATATTTCACTTTGTCATACAATCCTTTCGTACCGATGACTATTGCATTGTCCGGTACTTATACCGGTAGTATGATGGTAGAGCATAAAGCTGGTTTTATTGATAAGGACATTGCAGTGAATACACCTGATTTCTTTGAATTGAATCTGAAAGCCGGTTATGACTTCAATTTGTATAAAGGCATAACCATGCAAGTAAATGCCGGAGTACATAATATTTTTAATGCGTATCAAAGTGATTTTGACCGGGGGGCAAAACGTGATTCCGGTTATATTTATGGGCCGGGTATGCCACGTTCTTACTTTGCCGGAGTGAAATTGAGTTTTTAATTTGTATATATCATTGCCGGGAGAGGACGGATAGCGCTCCTCTCCCGGCAATTTGCGTCATAGAATAAATAACCTATTATAGGGCTTTCGAACAGGTTATTTTAGATAATAATTCTTTTGATACACTTTATTTAGAATAATTATCTAAATTGGAATGCTTTATTGGATGTAAAATCTGCTATTCCTATCTTTGTGGAGAAATAAATCTGAAATGTGATTAATATAAAGATAAATCTCCTATATAACTATCCGCTATATGGATTTATCGGAATTAATAAGTAAAAAGGTCAAAAAAGATGGGTATTGCTGAGTTGATAAATAAGGAAAAGAAAACAGCATTTTCTTTCGAGGTTCTTCCACCGTTGAAAGGTACTGGAATTGAAAAACTATATGCTACAATAGATACATTACGGGAATTTGATCCTCTTTATGTCAACATTACCACTCATCGCAGCGAATATGTGTATCGCGAGTTGGGGGGTGGTTTATATGAACGTAATCGTTATCGGCGGCGTCCGGGTACGGTGGCGGTGGCTGCGGCTATACATAATAAATATGATATCACTGTTGTGCCGCATATTTTGTGCAGTGGGTTTTCACGTGAAGACACGGAATATATATTGCTTGATTTGCAATTTTTAGGTATTACTAATCTGTTGGTACTCCGGGGAGACAAGGCAAAAGATGAATCTTCTTTTGTTCCCGAGAAAAACGGTTATGCCCATGCTTTGGAGTTGGAAGAGCAGATTAATGCTTTTAATGAAGGAAAATTTATTGATGGAACACCTATTCAGGCTCCTTTAACTCCTTTTCGTTATGGTGTGGCAGGTTATCCGGAGAAGCATGAGGAATCTCCTAATATAGAACAAGATTTATATTGGTTAAAAAAGAAAGTGGAAGCCGGAGCCGATTATGTAGTGACACAAATGTTTTATGATAACCAAAAATACGTTGCCTTCGTGGAGCGTGCAAGAAAAGAGGGGATTAATGTTCCTATCGTACCGGGTATCAAACCTTTTTCCAAACTATCACAGCTTAGCGTTATTCCCAAAACGTTCAATGTGGATTTACCACAGGAACTGGTCGTGGAAGCAATAAAATGCAAGGATGATAAAGAAGCGCGTGCATTAGGCATAGAGTGGTGTGTCAATCAATGCCGGGAACTGATAGCATATGGAGTTCCGGGAATACATTTTTATACAGTGGGTGCGGTGGAGAATGTGAAAGAGGTGGCGGCAGCTGTTTATTGATAGTCTTTAATGGAAATGTTTCTGTCAGGCCATTTATTGCTCCGTATCTTAATGGGTTTAAGATGCGGAGCAAAATATATTTTGTAAATGGGTTATAAGTCATCTTCCAAAGCTGTACTTTTGGCATAAGCCGTACTCTTTGCTTCAAAAAAATCAGTCTTTACCATATTGGCATTAGAATATTGAGATACCCAGTGCATGCTTTCCGGCTCTTTATGGTTTTCTTCGTACAGAGGGCCAAAACCTAAACTACTCCAACGGAGATTGCCTAAATATTGAATATAATCTTCTATCATTTTCCGGTTGAGTCCCTGTATATTGTCTCCTATCACATATTGTCCCCATTCTATTTCCTGCTTGACCCCCTCACGCATCATGTATTCATATATTTTTACTTTATCGGGAGTGAATAAATCCGGTTCTTCTTTCTTTAATTCCAGAATAATGTTGCGGAATAACCACAGATGCGTGTTTTCATCTCGATTGATATATCGGATTTCTTGTGCGGAACCTGACATTTTTCCATTACGGCTCAAGTTATAGAAAAACATGAATCCGCTATAGAAATAGATTCCTTCCAATATATAATTGGCGATAAGGGTTTTCATCAATGTGAATCCATCCTGACTTTCCTGGAATTCGTTATAGCAATTGCCTATAAAAGTATTTCTTTTCAGCAGGTGTTCGTCTGTCTTCCATTGGTAAAGGATCTCGTTACGCTTTTCGGGGCTACAGATAGAATCCAGCATGTAACTGTAGCTTTGGCTGTGTACACATTCCTGAAAGGCTTGGATATGGAGGCATAGATTAACTTCATTGGCTGTGATGTATTCGCTGATGGTGGGCAGATTATTGCTTTGTAAAGAATCAAGGAACACTAAAAAACTCAGGATTTTATCATAGGCGGTGCGTTCTGCCTGGTCCAGGTGAGGATAATCCTTGGTATCTTGGGTGAGATTGATTTCTTCGGGAATCCAAAAATTATTCATAGCCTGACGATACCAGTCACTAACCCATTTATAGCGCATATTATTGAAATCATTCAAATTGGTGGTGTTTCCTCCAATCATTCTTCTGTGCCGGAGGTCGGTATCTCCCTCAGGATTGAAAAGGGCATTCTTTTTTAATTTTATTGTATTCATGATTTATTGTTGTTTTATATTCTGTCTTCTTGTTTTACTGCTAACTCAAGGCTGTATATTAAAAATAAATTTGTTATTCATTCCTTGTAGGGGCGCAATACTTGCGCCCCTACAAGGAATGTTTTAGCATGACAATTCAGTACTGGAGTGTTTACGAAAAGATCAGGAGGCACAGCTTTCACATTCTTCTACTTCCAACGATTTGCTACGGACATAATATATTGTTTTTACGCCACATTCCCATGCCAGCAAATACAGGTTTAATACTTGTCTCAGGGTAAATTCATTGGTAATGTATAGATTCAGACTTTGCGCCTGGTCTATATGTAACTGCCGGATCCCTGCGGCACGGATACTCCATGTCTGATCTATCAGATAAGCACTTTTATATATCCAATAGGTCTTATCGGACAATGCCGGTGCAACACGTGGCAGCATGGCTCCTTTCTTTTCTTCCAAGAAGAAACGTTTCATTACCGGATCTGTTCCGGCAGTGGTTCCGGCAATGATACTGGTGCTGCTGGTGGGGGCAATGGCAAGAAGATAGGCATTTCTCATTCCTTGTGTGGAAACTTTTACAGCCAATGCTTTCCATTCTGGCGAATTGTAGCCCCGTTTTATAAAATAAACTCCGGTCTGCCAGTCGCTACCTTCAAAATAATGATAGGATCCTTTTTCTTTTGCCAGTTCGCTACTTGCTGCTATAGCAGCATAGTTGATACGTTCGAAAACTTTATCCATAAAATTGAGATGTTCCTCGCTTTCCCAACGAATACCGCGAACAGCAAGAGCATGATGATAACCGCTGACTCCCAAGCCGATACTGCGGTAGCGATGATTGGTAATCTGAGCGAAAGGAATCGGATAAAAGTTCAGTTCAATCACATTATCCAATGCCCGTACTACAGTTGCCACCTTTTCTTTCATTTGTTTTTCATCTTCCAAGGGCAAATGTCCTAATGAAAGGCTGGCAAGATTACATACCACAAAGTCTCCGGGCCGGATAGTTTTGACTACCACTGTATCACCATCTTCCGTACATATCTCTGTAGAGACTGTTTCAATGGAGGACATGTTTTGTGCTATTTCCGTGCAAAGATTGGAGCAATAAATGATCCCCCGGTGTGCATTGGGATTGGCACGGTTCACGGTGTCACGATTGAATGTAAAGGGAGTACCTGTTTCTACAGCCGAACGTAGTACCAGTCTGACGATATCTTTGATGCTCATACAGCGCTTGGAGAGTCGGGAGTCATTTACGCAATCCATGTATTTCTGTTCCCATTCCTTTCCGTAGTAGTCTTCCAGACAGTATCCTTTGACGGTCATTATTTCATTGGGACAGAATAAATACCATTGCTGGTTTAAATCCTGTTTCGCCATACGCCAGAATAAGTCCGGATAGCATACGGCAGGGAAGATGTCGTGCGCTTTCATCCGGTCATCTCCATTATTGGTCCGGAGTTGCAGAAACTCAGGCAAGTCTTTGTGCCATACATCCAGATAGACGGCTACGGCTCCCTGACGCATACCTAACTGGTCAACGGCTACAGCAGTGTCATTCACCAGTTTCATCCATCGGATTACACCTCCGGCCACACCTTTGAATCCGCGTATGTTTCCACCTGCGGCACGAACTTTGCCAAAATACATTCCCATTCCTCCTCCAAATTTGCTTACCATCGCAAAATTGTCTAAACTGCGGTAAATGCCTTCCAGACTATCGGGCACTGTATCAATGAAGCAACTGGATAACTGGTGATAAGGTTTTCGGGCATTTGCCAGGGTAGGGGTGGCCATTGTGACTTCCAAACGACTTAATATATCATAGAACTTTTTTACCCATTGCAGTCTGTCCTGTTTTTCGGGCATAGCGAGATGAAGGGCAATCCCTAAATACATTTCCTGCACAGATTCTATAGGCTCGTGTGAACGGGTACGGATCAGATAACGCTTGGCAAGCAGATCCAGTCCTGAATAATTGAAAAGCTTGTCACGTTCAGGACACATGAAGCCAGCTGCCGTTTCTATCTCTTGTGGAGTATAGGAGGCTAAGATATAATTACCATACAAACCCTCATCGGTGAGGTAACGTAATTTATCATAAAATGAAAAGATGCCGGCAGCTTCCGCCTGCTCGGCCAGTTTTTTTGTTAATCGGAAATTCAGCAGACGCGCCGCAATGAATTCCCAATCGGGAGTTTCTTGTGTCGTCAGTTCTACAGCCGCTTTGACAAGTGCCGCCAACCGTTCCCCGGGTGTCATATCCGGTTTACAGAAACTTGTGAATTTCTCTGCGAGAAGGGTTAGACTATATTCCTTCCCGGAGAAGTCTTTTTGTATCTCTTTTAGTATATTTGATATAGTATCATCACCGGTTCCAGTAATGATTTGGCTAAGAGCTTTTCTTCTTTCTGTGCGTTGCCAACGGTAAAGTATATAGTTTTTGGCTTCTGCATAAAAGCCATGTTCCATCAAACTACGTTCCACTTCGTCCTGAATGCGTTCTACACTACGATTTGCTTCGTTTTGATGCAGAAATAGTTCCACTTCGTCTACTATGGTGTAGACAGCTTCATCTGTTATTTCTTTTTGAGTACTGGCAAAGCTTTTCCGTATGGCAACGGCTATTTTTTCTCTGTCGTAGGATTCTGTTGCCCCATTCCTTTTAATTATTTGCATGAGATGCTGTTGGTATGAATTATTGTATCTTTTCGTACCGCTTCCCTAACCCCACGAGTAGAAACGGCCTTTGATGAATGGCAGGTCTTCTGACTGGCTCCTCATTTCCGATGCCTTCCCGCGTTCTCGTTATGTGGAGTCAGGCAGTGGCAATAGGTACATATCAGAAATTTTATCGGAGTTTCACAGCAGCGGGACTGTCCGGGATTTACACCCGATTCCCTTTTAATCCGGATAGAGGACATCTATTCGGAACCGATTCGGGAACAAAGATAATGGAAATTGGAATTATTACAGCATTGAGTTAGTTTAAAAATCAGAAATGATTTATAAAAGTTGGATGGTATTAAACATTTTGGACAAGTTCTACTACCATGCTTCCAAGCAGCACAGCTACTATTGTTATGAGTAACCAATTGATATACTTGCTTTTCGATCTCGTTTTTTCTTTTTCTGAATGACACTGATTTTTACCATATAACCGAATGATTCCCCAATGCGATTGGCACTGCGTATCACTCGTGAAGTATGTACACCACATCCCATCATGTGAGCGGAATATTCAGAAATAAATCCACTGACATCTATCAAAGTTTCGGCTGTCTTATCCATTTAAATGAAGTTATGTTTTTCTTTTTTTAGAATCCATAGACACGACATGGCTTTCCAGTGGAAGGCATTTCCTTGTCAATTTCAATCTTTAATTTTTTTATATTCAATATTTCTTCTCCTTCAAGCATCAGGCACATAATAAGAAAACAACCGTTTTTCTCACATTCCATATCGAATAACCGGTGTTGTGAAAACATGCCTAACCCATGTGAGTCAATAAGAATAAACTTTGGATGGTTATAAAGTAATGCAGCCAGAGAGTCCCAATTAAGCTTCATGTCAAACATAAAGAAGTCTTTGGTTGCATAGTCGTTGGTTGCCATATTGCCGGTATATAAAACCAATGCTTTACCTTCTATGTCCAAGTTATTAAAGTATTCGTCGGCTGGTAGTCCGTTCCGACAATCTACCACGACGGCATCTGTTACATATTCTTTATAGCGGGGAGCTTCCATATAGCAATCCATGTGGGTGCCGATGTGTCCGAGGCGTTCCGTTTCTTTGGCATCAAGTTCGAACTGTGCCAAATCTTCATCACTTAACTGTAAATGTAGTTCTTTGGTAATCGTTTCTTGTTGGTACATATTTAAAGAATTTTAAAGTTTAACTTAATGAGAGTATCAATAATTGAGCCGTAAGTACGCGTAGGAACATAGCAAGCGGATATACGGTGGCATATCCCACGGCCGGAGCGTCACATGAAGTCAGATCATTGGAATAGGCGAGGGCAGGCGGATTAGTATTTGCTCCTGATAATACACCAATAAGGGTATAATAGTTTAATTTACAGGCATAACGCCCAATGAGCCCCGTTATGATTAATGGTACGGTCGTAATAATAGCTCCATACATAATCCAAATATATCCACCTTCATTTACAATTGTCTCTATAAAATCTTTCCCGGCTCCCAACCCTACACAAGCTAGGAATAAGGAAATCCCGATTTCTCTTATCATCAAGTTAGCACTCATCGTGGTGTATGTAATCATTTTATATTGAGGACCGAAACGACTGATAAGAATGGATACAATAAGCGGTCCACCTGCTAGACCAAGTTTTACTGGTTGTGGAATACCTGGAAACATAAATGGAATACTTCCCAAGATACATCCTAATGCGATGCCGAAAAAAATGGGGATAAGATTGGGATGATTCAGTCTCTTCATGGAGTTTCCCAAAACCTTTTCGGCATGAGTGACAGCAAGTTCACTACCAACTATAGTTACACGGTCGCCCATTTGCAACTGTAAATGTGGGGAGGCTACCAAGTCTACTCCTGAACGGTTGATACGGGTGATGCTCGCACCGAAGTTATTTCGTATCTTAAGTTGTGAGAGCATTTTTCCATTTAACTCAGGCTTTGTTATCAAAATGCGGCGTGAGATAAGTTTCTTGTTTAACTGTTCCCATTCCATTTCTACCTGTTTGCCAAAAAATACTGTAATCGCTTCAATGTCAATAGGGTTCGAGATAACCAGAATCTTGTCATCAATATGTAATATCGTTTCTGAATTTACTAGTTCCACTTCCTGCTGTCCGTCATGATGGCGTATGCGCGAAATGACGAAGTTGCGGTTTACCAAAGGACGTATTTCCTTAATGGTCTTCCCATGTATTGCTTCATTTTTTATCTCTAATGTAACGGGGCGTACGGTCAGTTCCTGTAAATGTCCCAATCCTTTTTCGGCATCGGCTTCTTCTTGTGATGTTTTGATATTAAGAATGTATTTCAGTGCAAGCAATGAGAGAATGGCACCAACCACCCCCAAGGGATAGGCAACAGCATATCCCATCGCAATCTCCGGTGCATCTATGCCATTTAAATCACTATTTGCCTGTTGGGCGGCACCAAGGCCGGGAGTATTGGTAACAGCACCAGAGAGAATGCCGACCATGGTGGTTATGGGAGTTCCGGTAGTAAAATGTAAAATGATAGTAATGACTACACTGATAAAAATAGCCCCCATAGCCAACATGTTCAGCGTAAATCCTCCTTTCTTAAAGGCTGAGAAGAAACCGGGACCCACCTGCAAACCAATAGAATAGACGAACAAAATAAGACCGAATTCTTTTAGAAAATGTAGCAGGTGTTCATCCAGATTCAGATTGAAATGGCCGAATACGATACCGACAAAAAGAATCCATGTGACACCAAGTGAGATGCCGGATATTTTTATTTTACCCAGCATAATTCCAAAGGCGATAACTAGTGACAGAATGAGTACGGAGTGTGCTACACCTCCGCCCCAAAGATTGGGATATCCTTCAAAGAGGTTTTTAAGAAGTTCCATAGTATTAAGAAATATATTTATTTTTAACTAAGTCATCATTTTATATTTAAAATTTCCCATCATGTGGGTTGGTAAAAGTATCCCCGGAAAAATCACTTCTGCGGGGATACACACACATTGAACAATTACAACGGCATATTGCCGTGCTTTTTAGGCGGATTGCTTTGGTTTTTGTTGTGACACATTTCCAAAGCCTGAATGAGTT